>Ga0308163_10000008_pt1 | contig 887210 bp, 826 predicted proteins | sample PhyTR1_FD_201037 | JGI IMG/M metagenome (GOLD analysis project Ga0308163, IMG submission 201037) | Phyllosphere microbial communities from UC Gill Tract Community Farm, Albany, California, United States - DLSLT.R1 | ecosystem: Host-associated > Plants > Phyllosphere > Unclassified | place...
CGGTCATGATCGTCGCGGGATTGCTGTTGATCAGGATGACCTTGTAGCCCTCCTCGCGCAGCGCCTTGCAGGCCTGCACGCCGGAGTAGTCGAACTCGCAGGCCTGACCGATGACGATCGGGCCGGCGCCGATGATGAGGATGGATTTGAGGTCTAGGCGCTTAGGCATTTTTCTGCTTGTCCATCAGGGCTGCGAAGCGGTCGAACAGATAGGAAATATCGTGCGGACCGGGAGAGGCTTCCGGGTGACCCTGGAAGCAGAAAGCGGGCTTGGACGTGTGAGCCAGACCTTGCAGCGTGTTGTCGAACAGGCTGATGTGGGTGGCACGCAGCGTGGCGGGCAGCGTGTCGGCATCGACCGCGAAGCCGTGGTTCTGACTGGTGATGCTGACGCGTCCGTTGTCCAGGTCTTTCACCGGATGGTTGGCACCGTGGTGACCGAACTTCATCTTGTAGGTCTTGGCGCCCATGGCCAGCGCCATGATCTGGTGGCCCAGGCAGATGCCGAATGTGGGAATTCCGGCGTCGATGAGTTCGCGTGCGGCGGCCACTGCGTAGTCGCAGGGTTCCGGATCGCCGGGGCCGTTTGCCAGGAACACGCCATCGGGTGCCAGCTTCATCACTTCGGCAGCGCTGGTCTGCGCGGGAACCACGGTGATCTGCGCACCGCGCTCGGCCATCATCCGCAGGATGTTCTTCTTCACGCCAAAGTCGAAGGCCACCACATGGTGACGCGGCGCGATCTGCATGCCGTAGCCCTCGCCGAGTTTCCACTCGGACTGGGTCCATTCATACGGAGCCCTGACGCTGACGACCTTCGCCAGGTCGAGGCCGGCCATGCTGGGTGCGCCCTTGGCTTGAGCGACGGCACGGTCGATCTGGCCCTGTGTCGGCACTTCGCCGGCCGCCAGGCCGACGATGCAGCCGTTCTGTGCGCCCTTGCTGCGCAGGTGGCGGGTCAGCTTGCGGGTGTCGATGTTGGCGATGGCGACGGTGTTTTCACGCACCAGGTACTGGTGCAGCGTGACCGTCTTGCGGAAGTTGGAAGCGACGAGCGGCAGGTCCTTGATGATCAGACCCGCGGCGTAGACCTTGTCGGCTTCGATATCCTCGTCGTTGATCCCGTAGTTGCCGATGTGCGGGTACGTCAGGGTGACGATCTGCTGGCAATAGCTGGGGTCGGTGAGGATTTCCTGGTAGCCGGTCATGGCGGTGTTGAACACCACTTCACCGACGGTGGAGCCGGTGGCTCCAATCGAATTGCCGAGAAAGACTGTGCCGTCTGCAAGCGCCAGGATGGCGGAAGGGAATTGACCCTGTAGAGACAAGAGCACTGGGTTCTCCGGATGGTTACGGTGCGGCCCGGCGCGGCTCCACACCCGTGCAAGGGGTGCAGAAATGGCTGCTCGTCGATAGGGAGGAGGCTTCGCTGCGGCGGGGCGACGCGATTAAGAAAAGCCCCCGATTATAGCCGCACCAAACCAATGCCCCAAAGCCTGGAGGCGCATTCATCCATGCACGATGTGCATGACAGTGTCGTGTCGAAATCGCGTTTCGTCAGCGCGCGGCGCCACTGGCGTGCAGGCAGATGGCGGCAGCCGCGGCGACGTTCAACGACTCTTCACCGCCCGGTTGCGCGATACGGATGTGTTGCGCCGCCAATGCTTCGAGCGCCGGTGAAACGCCCTGCCCTTCGTGCCCCAGCAACCAGGCGCACGGCCAGGGCAACGCTGCGCGGTGCAGGAAGTCACCGGCATGCGAACTGGTTGCGAGCACCGGCACCTGCATTTGCGCGACGTCCTCCGCCGCAACGCCCTCGACCAGCTTCAGGCCGAAATGCGCGCCCATGCCCGCCCGCAAGACCTTCGGGGCCCAAAGTGCAGCGGTGCCCTTGATGGCAAGGATCTGGCCGAAACCGAAGGCTGCGGCGCTGCGGATGATGGAGCCGACATTTCCGGCGTCCTGCACCCGGTCGAGCACCACTGAAGCCATCGCCGTGTCGACGGCCGGAGTCGCCGGCAGGTCGATGACAAAGCCCATCGGCGCAGGGGATTCAAGGCTGCTGATATCGCCCAGCAAGGCGTCGGCGACGATGACATTACGATTTGCCACCAATCCGAATTCGCCCCGAAAACGCGGCCACGCGCTCTCGCCGAAGACGCCGATGGCCGGCGTCCAGCCGCGTGCAAGTGCGGCGCGTGCCAGGTGGTCACCTTCGATCCACACCTTGCCGACCTTGCGATAGGCGCTGTTGTCCTGGGCCAGCTTGCGCAGCTCACGCACCAGAGGGTTGTCGCGCGAGGCGATCTGGATCGGGCCTTCGCTCATGCGGCACGCGCCATGCGGCGACGACGGGCAGGCGGAATGACGGGTTTGAGCAAAGGGTCGTCCTGTGAATCCAGCGGCATGAGGGCGGGGACCGCCTGGGGCAGCGGCGCACGGGCCGCCAGATGCACCGCGGCCACGGGTGCGAACGAACGGCGGTGGTGTTCGCTGGCTCCGTGCTGCCGCAACGCGGCCAGGTGTTCGGCGGTGCCGTAACCCTTGTGTCTGGCAAAACCGTAATGCGGGTATTGCAGGTCGAGATCCTTGCAGAGCCGGTCGCGATGCACCTTTGCCAGGATGGACGCGGCCGAGATCGACTGCACCAGCGCATCACCCTTCACGATGGCCTCGGCCAGCACGTCGAGCGTGGGCAGGCGGTTGCCGTCCACCAGCACCTTGGCCGGCTTGAGCCGCAGGCCCAGCACCGCCCGCCGCATGGCGAGCATGGTCGCCTGCAGGATGTTGAGGCTGTCGATCTCTTCCACGCTCGCCATTCCGATGGCGCAGCACAGTGCGCGTTCGCGGATCTGGTCGTGCAGCCGGTCACGCTGCAACGCGGTCAGCACCTTGGAATCGGCCAAACCGGTGATGCGACTGGGATTGTCGAGAATGACGGCCGCCGCGACCACCGGCCCCGCCAGAGGGCCCCGGCCGGCCTCATCCACGCCCGCGACCAGGCCAGGGACATCCCACAACAGCGAGGACTGCTCAGGCTTCAAGGACTTTTTGGACGGCATCTGCACAGAGGGCGGGCGTGTCGCGTAGCAATTCGTGGTGCAGCGCTGTGAATCGATCGGTGAGGGCGGCCATTTTCTCAGGGTTTCCCCACCAATCAAGCACCGCATCGGCCATTGCTCGCGGCGTTGCCTCGTCCTGCAGCAATTCGGGCACGACGAAATCGCGGCACAGGATATTGGGAAGCCCGACCCAGGGCTGAAGCCGCTTGGGCGCCATCAGCTTCCAGGACAGCCAATGCATGTTGTAGGCGATGACCATGGGGCGCTTGAACAGGGCGGCCTCGAGCGTGGCGGTTCCGCTGGCGATCAGGGTGGCATCACACGCGGCCAGCACCGCATGCGAGCGGCCTTCAACGATCTGAACGACATCGAGCACGCCCGCGTCGGCCGCAGCCTGCACGATGCGCTCGCGCAAGGCTGGAATGGCGGGCACCACGAAACGCATGTCGGGCCGCTCGGCATGCAGCAGCTTGCAGGCCTTGAAGAACCGTGGCGCCAGGTATTGGATTTCGGAAGCCCGGCTGCCGGGCAGCACCGCCAGCACCGGCACGCCGTCCGGCAAACCCAAGGCGGCACGTGCAGCTGGGCGGTCGGGCACAAGCGGTATCACGTTGGCCAGCGGATGGCCGACATAGGTGGCAGCGATTCCGTGACGGGCAAGCAGTTCGGGTTCGAACGGGAAGATGCACAGCACGTGATCGGTGCTGCGCTTGATCTTCTCGACCCGTTTGGGCCGCCATGCCCAGACGGACGGGGCTACGAAATGCACACAGGGAATGCCGGCGGCGCGGAGGTCGGCTTCGAGATCAAGGTTGAAGTCGGGCGCGTCCACGCCTATGAAAACCGTGGGTTTCTCGGCCAGCAGGCGGTCGCGCAACTGCCGGCGGATGCCGACGATTTCGCGGTAGTGGCGCAATACCTCTACATAACCACGAACGGCCAGCTTGTCGCTCGGCCACCATGCCCGGAAACCACGCCTGGCCATTTGCGGGCCGCCAATACCGAAGCTGGACATTTCAGGCCATCGAGCCTTCAGGCCGTCGAGCAGCAGGCCGGCAAGCAGGTCACCCGAGGTCTCGCCCGCGACCAGCGCGACCGAAAGAGGCGCCGGTTTCTGGTGGTTCATCACGACTACCGGACGATGCCGCGAGTGGGAGAAACGTCGCTCAAAAACCCCAGCATCATTTCGACGTCAGGCTTTGACCCGGCAAACCGCTCAGGCAATTCGGCAATGCGTTTCTGTGCGTCTTCCAAGGTAAGGCCGTCACGGTACAAGGCCTTGTGCATGGCCTTGACGCCGGCAATGCGATCGGCCGAGAAACCGCGGCGGCGCAAGCCTTCGAAGTTCATCGAACGTGCACCTGCCGGCTGGCCCTGGCTCATCACGAAAGGCGGCTGGTCGGCAAACAGCAGCGAACACATGGCAGTCATGCCGTGTGCACCGATACGCACGAACTGATGCACGACCGTGAAGCCGCCAAGGATCACCCAGTCGCCAACCTCGACATGGCCGGCAAGCTGCGAATTGTTGGCGAAGATGGTGTGGTTGCCCACGACCACGTCATGCGCCAGGTGCACGTAGGCCATGATCCAGTTGTCGTCGCCCACCCGGGTGACCGCCAGACCACCGGGCGAACCGATGTTGAATGTGCAGAACTCGCGGATGGTGTTGCGGTTGCCGATGATCAGTTCACACGGTTCGCCGGCGTACTTCTTGTCCTGCGGAACGGCGCCCAGCGAATTGAACTGGAAGATGCGGTTGTCGCGACCGATGGTGGTGTGTCCCTCGATCACGCAGTGAGCGCCGACAGTCGTTCCGGCGCCGATCTTCACGTTCGGGCCTACGACCGTGTAGGGGCCGATCTCGACCGACGGATCTATCTGCGCGCCCGGTGCGACGACAGCGGTCGGGTGGATGGAACTACTCAACGGAAACTCCTCGCCAGATGCAGCAGATGCCTCTGGGGCATCAGGCAATGGTGCGCATCGTGCACATCAGTTCGGCTTCGCAAGCGAGCTCGCCAGCCACGCGGCTGATGCCCTTGAACTTGAAGATACCGGCCTTCATGCGCTCCAGCGTGACTTCCATCACCAGCTGGTCGCCCGGTTCGACCGGGCGCTTGAAACGGGCACCGTCGATGCCTGCGAAGTAATACACCGTCTTGTCGTCGGGAGTGACGCCCAGCGTATCGAACGACAGCAGTGCGGCAGCCTGCGCCATGGCCTCCAGGATCAGCACGCCGGGCATCACCGGGCGGTGCGGGAAGTGGCCAGTGAAAAACGGCTCGTTGATGGTCACGTTCTTCAGCGCGACGATACGTTTGCCCTTTTCGATTTCGGTCACCCGATCCACCAGCAGGATGGGGTAACGGTGGGGCAACTGCTTGAGGATCTGGTGAATGTCCAACATGGGATTCAGGATTCGTTGTTCTGGGTGTTCTGGGAATAAAGCTGTTCGAGCGCCTTGATGCGATCTCGCAGGCTGTGGAGTTGCCGCAGTGTGGCTGCGTTCTTCTCCCAGCTCTTATTGTCATCGATTGGAAACACACCGCTGTACTGGCCCGGCTGGCGAATCGAGCGCATCACCACGGATGCAGCCGATATATGCACATGGTCGGCGAGCGTGAGGTGACCAAGCACCACCGCGCCACCACCCACCGTGCAATAAGCACCGATGACGGCACTGCCTGCCACACCCGCATTGCCGGCCAGCGCACTGTGCCGGCCGATACGCACGTTATGGGCGATCTGCACCAGGTTGTCGATCTTGACGCCGTCCTCGATCACCGTATCTTCGAGCGCCCCCCTGTCGATGCAGCTGTTGGCACCGATCTCTACATCGTTGCCGATGCGGACAGCGCCCAGTTGTTCGATCTTGATCCACTCACCCTGCTGCTGTGCAAAACCGAAGCCGTCGGCCCCGACGACAACACCCGAATGCACGATGCAGCGCTCGCCGATGCTGCAGTTCTCGCCGAGGGTGACACGCGCGGCCAGCACCGTGTCGGCACCGACCGAGGCGCCGCGCTCGACGACACACATGGGACCGATGGTGGCGCCGGGGTGCACGCTGGCGCCCGCATCGACAACCGCGCTGGGGTGGATGCCCGCAGGTCGACCGCGGCCAAGATGACGCTTCCACATCTGGGTCAGGCGCGCGAAATAGACATAGGGCGACTCGGTGACGATGCAGGCAAGACCTGCGCCGCGCGCCAACGCAGCATCGGCAAAAGCCGGCGCCACGATGACACAACCGGCACGCGATGCGGCCAGCTGCTGGGCATACCTGGGATGGCTGAGAAAGGCGATGTCGCCCTGCCCGGCCGATTCGAGCGGCGCAATGCCCGAAACGGTCAGGTCACCGACACCGCGCAGTTCGCCGCCGAGCTCGGCGACGATGCCGGACAAGGGCATGCCGAGGGCCTTGCGGCCATCGGTGCCAGCGACGCCGGGAGTCGACGACACCGATTACTTGGCGGCTGGAACCGGGCCGCTGTTCAGCGCCTTGATGACGCGGTCGGTGATGTCGTACTTGGGATTGATGTAGACGGCTTCCTGCAGGATGACGTCGTACTTTTCGGTTTCTGCGACCTGCTTGACCACGCGGTTCGCGCGTTCGAGCACTTGCTGCAGTTCTTCGTTCTTGCGGGAATTCAGGTCTTCCTGGAACTCACGGCGCTTGCGCTGGAAGTCACGGTCTTGCTCGACCAGGGCGCGCTGACGAGAGGTGCGTTGGGCATCCGGCAGCGTAGGCGCGTCTTTTTCGAACTTGTCGGAAGCAGCCTTCAGGGCATTGCCCTGATCAAGCACTTCTTTTTCGCGCTTGGAGAACTCTTGTTCCAGCTTGGACTGGGCGGCCTTGGCTGCGGTCGCTTCACGGAAGATACGGTCGGTGTTGACGAAACCGACACGGAAATCGTCTGCCTGGGCAGGCGCCGCGCAGGCTGCTGCCGCGAACAGGACACCGAGGGCGCCTTGGCGGATAAGAGCGTTCATTAGAAAGAGCTTCCGATCTGGAATTGGAATTTTTGGATTCTATCGCCCGGTTCCTTGCGGACCGGGTTGGCGATGGCAATACGCAGCGGACCCACCGGGGATACCCAGCTGAGGCCCAGGCCGACCGAAGCGCGCATTTCACCAAAATCGAACTTCTGGTTTTCGCCATATACGTTGCCGACATCGGTGAAACCGAAGACCCGCAGCGTACGGTCGTTGCCGGCACCGGGGAACGGCGCGGAGACTTCGGCGTTCAGCGTTATCTTTTTAGCGCCGCCGATCGAAGCGCCGGTCACGTCACGCGGGCCCAGGGTGCCCTGCTCAAAACCACGCACCGAACCCAGGCCGCCGGAATAGAAGTTCTTGAAAATCGGGAACGGCAGGCCGTTGAGGCCCTTACCCGCGCCCAGTTCACTGTTGAGCGCCAGCGTGTACTTCTTGGTGATGGGGTAGTACTGCTGGAACTGGTAGTTGCCGCGCACGTAACGGGCATCACCGGCCACGCCGAGTTCGGAGTTGAACCGCTGGAAACGGCCAGTGCTGGGAGACAGCGCGCTGTCGCGGCTGTCGCGAGACCAGCCGATGGTCAAGGGCACCGAATAGCTCACGTAGCCGACCTGTTCCGCATACGCGAGGTAGCTGGCCGGGATATTGGTACCAGCCTTGATTTCGGTGCGCTCCGCACCGGCGCCGAAGAAAACGGTGTCGGTTTCGCTGAACGGCACACCGAAACGCATGCTCGCGCCGGATGTCAGCAGCCGGTAATTGCCGCCCTGGTCCTGGTAGGGACGCGATGACCGGTGATAGATGTCGAAGGTGCGCGAGATGCCGTCCGGCGTGAAGTACGGGTTGGTCGTGCTCAGCACGATGGCCCTGTTGTACTTGCTGGTGTTGACGTCGATACCCAGGTAGTTGCCGGTACCGAACACGTTTTCCTGCTTGATGCCGAAGGTCAGCGCCACCTTTTCGGCGCTGGAGAAACCTGCACCCAGCGACAGGCTGCCGGTTGGTTTTTCGATGACGTTGATCAGCACGTCGACCTGGTCGGGCGAACCCGCGACGTCCTGCGTCTCGACCTCGACCGCGCTGAAGTAGCCCAGGCGGTCGACACGGTCGCGCGACAGCTTGATCTTGTCGCCGTTGAACCAGCTCGACTCGAACTGCCGGAATTCACGCCGGATGACTTCGTCGCGGGTGCGGTTGTTGCCGGCGATGGAAATGCGGCGGACATACGCGCGGCGCGACGGTTCGGCCTGCAGTACCAGTGCCACGCGGTTGTTGGCCCGGTCGACTTCCGGCACCGGTTCGACCCGGGCGAAGGCGAATCCGAAGGCGCTGAAGTAGTCGGTGAACGCCTTGGTGGTCTGGGCGACCTCGTCGGCGTTGTAAGGCTCTCCGGGAACGATCTTGACCAGCGACTTGAACTCTTCCTCGCGGCCGAGGTAGTTGCCTTCGAGCTTGACACCCGACACCACGTAACGCTGACCTTCGGTCACGTTGATGGTGACGCTGATGTCCTGCTTGTTCGGCGAAATGGCGACCTGCGTGGAGTCGACACGGAACTCCATGTAGCCGCGCTGCAGGTAGTACGAACGCAGGGTTTCCAGGTCGGCATTCAGCTTGGCGCGGGCATAACGGTCGGATTTGGTGTACCAGCTGAGCCAGCCGCCGGTATCCAGGTCGAACTGGCCCTTCAGCGTGGATTCGCTGAATGCCTTGTTGCCGGTGATGCGGATGTCCTTGATGCGGGCCGGCTCGCCTTCGGTCACCGTGAAGGTCAGGTTGACCCGGTTGCGCTCGATGGGGGTGACCGTGGTGACCACCTCGGCGCCGTAAAGGCTGCGGTTGACGTATTGCCGCTTGAGTTCCTGCTCTGCGCGGTCTGCCAGGGCCTTGTCGAATGGGCGGCCTTCGGTCAGGCCGATGTCGCGCATGGCCTTCTTGAGGGTGTCCTTGTCGAACTCCTTGGCACCGGCGAAATCGATGTCGGCCACCGTGGGACGTTCTTCGACGATGACCGTCAGCACGTTTCCGCGGGCTTCGAGGCGCACGTCCTTGAACAGGCCCAGGGCGAACAGCGAACGGATGGCGCCGGAGCCTTTTTCGTCGTTGAAGTTGTCGCCGACCCGGAACGGCAGGGATGCGAAAACGGTGCCGGGTTCGACCCGCTGCAGGCCTTCGACACGGATGTCGCCCAGCGTGAATGGATCGATGGCCCAGGCGGCCTGCGCTGCGAAGGCCATGGCGGCGACTGCCGAGACGGCTCGAAGCCGGAAACCGAAGAGTTTTTGCTTCATGTACGCGAAGTGAAAATGTGCCGGCGACCGCAAGCCGGTCGCGGCCAACGCAAGATTATGACGGAGGCGGATGACAGGCCTGCCGCGATGTCGGCGAACGACAGGTAAATCTGCAAGTGAACGCCTCGTTCGGAGGTGTCCGGACGGATCGCCACATCAACCAAAGATGCGGCTCACGTCGTTGTAGAGAGCAATGGACATGCCCAGCAGCAAGACCGCCACGCCACCACGCTGCAGGTAGCCCAGCCAGGCTTCCGACACGCCTTTACCGGTAATGACTTCCCAGGCATAGAAGACCAGATGGCCGCCGTCCAGCACCGGCAGTGGCAGCAGGTTGAGTACACCGAGGCTGACGCTGATCAATGCCAGAAAAATGAGGTACTGCACAAATCCCATGCTGGCTGACTTGCCCGCATAGTCCGCGATCGTCAGTGGGCCGCTCAGGTTCTTCAACGAGGCCTGGCCGATGACCATGCGGCCCATCATGCGCAGGCTGAGCGCCGAAACCTCCCAGGTCTTGACCACGCCGCGCCAAAGGCCGTCGACCACGCCGTAACGAACCCGGAGCATTTCAGGCGGACCACCGACGAACGCGCCGATGCGGCCGAAAGTCGTCGTGCCTTCGGTCACCAGGGCAGGTGTCACCGTCAGGTTGCGCAGCACGCCGCCTCGTTCGACCTGCCAGACTTGGGTCAGGGCCTTGCCATTGCTCACGGAAGCACGGATGCGGTCACGCAAATGCGCGCCGTCGGTGATGGCGACGTCGCCGATACGGCGCACGATGTCGCCCTTTGCAAGCCCGCCCGCAGCTGCCGCGCCACCCGGCTGCACCTCGCCGACCAGGGGCACGGTCAGCGGCCCCAGCAGGCCGATTTCTCGCACCATCTGCGCGTCGGCCTCCCGGGCGTCCAACCGATCCAGCGGCAGTTCGACACGCCGGGTCGAGCCGTCTGCCGCACGTATGTCCAGCGAGACCGCACGGCCCTCGAGGGCCGCGCGAGTCAGCGTCCAGTGCAGGTCGTCGAACGACCGGACGGGCGACAGTGCACCGCCCTGCTCCGCCGCAGCCATGACTTCTTCTCCGCCACGCAGACCGGCCTTGGCGGCGATGGAGGCCGGCAAGGGCTGGGCCAGCAGGGCCCGTGGTTCGTCCAGGCCGATCCAGTTGACCAATGCGTACAGCAGCACCGCCAGCAGCAGGTTGGCCGCCGGACCGGCCGCGACGATGGCAGCACGTTTGCCCACCGTCTGGTTGTTGAAGGCCAGGTGGCGCTCGGACGGGTCTACCGGGCCCTCGCGTTCGTCGAGCATCTTCACGTAGCCGCCGAGCGGCAAGAGACCGATGGCGAACTCGGTGGGCGATCCGCGTTTCTGGAATCGAAAGATCGTCTTGCCGAACCCGATGGAAAACCGCAGCACCTTCACTCCGCAGGCACGCGCCATGCGGTAGTGGCCGTATTCGTGCACAGCGATCAGCAAGGCCAGTGCGACGAGAAAGGCGGCGACGGTCATCAGCATGGGCGGCAATCCTGTGGAGACCCGCGACGGGCCGGTGGCTTCATTGTGCTGCGGACAAGTGGCGGACGCTGCCTTCAGCCTGCAGGCGCGCACGGGCATCCAGGTCGAGCAGGGCTTCCAGCGAAGACGGCGAACCGGTTGAAACGGCCTCGAGCGCCTGGAGATTCACGGCATGGATCTGGTCGAAACGGATGCGGCGATCGAGGAAAGCCTGCACCGCCACTTCGTTGGCCGCGTTGAGTACCGCCGTGCTGCCGTCCGGACCTTCCAGCGCTTCCCATGCCAGTTGAAGGCCAGGAAAGCGCTCGGCCGACGGTTGCTCGAAGGTCATGGCCGCGACCTTGGAGAAGTCGAGGCGAGGCGTGCCGCTTTCGATGCGTTCGGGCCACGCCAGGCCATAGGCGATGGGCACGCGCATATCGGGCAGCCCGAGCTGCGCGACCAGCGAGCCATCGCGGTACTGCACCAGCGAATGCACGATGCTCTGCGGATGGATCACGACCTCGATGCGCCCCGAGGGCAGACCGAACAGATGCCTGGCCTCGATGACCTCGAGTGCCTTGTTCATCATGGTGGCCGAGTCCACCGAGATCTTGCGGCCCATGGACCAGTTGGGATGGGCGCAGGCCTCTTCGGGCGTGACGGCTTTCAGGCTGGCCGGATCGCGGCTGCGGAAAGGCCCGCCAGAGGCGGTCAGGATGATTTTTTCGACCCGCCGGTCCCAGCTCGACGAATCGTCGGGCAGTGACTGGAAGATGGCGGAGTGTTCGCTGTCGATGGGCAACAGTGCGCCGCCGCCAGCGGACACCGCATCCATGAAGAACCGGCCACCGACGACGATGGCTTCCTTGTTGGCAAGCAGCAGGCGCTTGCCCGCGCGCGCAGCCGCCAGGCACGGCCCCAGGCCCGCTGCGCCGACGATAGCCGCCATGACCGCATCGACCTGCGGGTGGGCGGCGATCTCTTCCACGCCGGCATTGCCGCTCAGGACCTGCGTCTCGATGCCGTGGGCAACGAGCTTTTCGCGCAGCGCCGCGGCATGTGCCTCGGTTGCCATCGCAGCATAGGCCGGACGAAACTGCCGGCACAGCGTGAACAGCGCGTCCACCTGGCTGCCCGCGCACAACGCGAACACCTCGAAACGCTCCGGATGGCGCGCCACCACGTCGAGCGTGCTGGCGCCTATGGAGCCGGTCGCACCCAGAACCGCCAGCCGCTGGCGTGGCGCGTTCACAGCCCCACCGCCGTCGCCAGCATCATCGCCAGCGGCACGGCCGGCAGCAGCGCGTCGATGCGGTCGAGCACGCCTCCATGACCGGGAAGCAGCTGGCTGCTGTCCTTGGCACCGGCACTGCGCTTCACCAGCGATTCGACCAGGTCACCGACGACACTCATGGCGGCCAGGAAGATCACGGCAGGAACCAGCAGCCAAACGCCACGTGCGGCCAGCAGGCTGTACAGGCTGACGGGTGACAGCCCATAGGCACGGTCGGCCCAGATCCAGACACCCGCCATGACTAGCACGCCGATCATTCCGCCCCACACGCCCTCCCAGCTCTTGCCGGGACTGATGGACGGGGCCAGCTTCGACTTGGTGAAACGCAGGCCGAAGGCACGGCCGGCGAAATAAGCCGTGATGTCGGCCACCCAGACCAGCACCATGACTGACAGAAGAAAATTGGTGCCGACAAAACGTGCCTGCGCAATGGCCAGCCAGGCCAGCAGCAAGGCGATCACGCCACCGACCAGGCGCAGCGCACGCGGCACCTGCGCCCAGCCTGCGACGCCCCGGCGCAGCATCAAGCCACCGATCAGCACCCACGCGCCGCCGACGATAGCCCAGAGCACCGGCATAGGCCGCGCCATCAACCCCAGCTGCCAGGCAAATACGCAGGCCACCAGGCTGACGATGGCGATCAAAAGCGCACTGGCGTCCTTACAACCGTTGAGACGCCCCCACTCCCATGACGCAGCGGCAATGGCCGCCACCGCCACCGCACAGAAAGGCAGCGGCGACGGCACGATCAGCGCCGACAGGATGATCGCGAGCAATACGACCGCGGTAAGAATGCGCTGCTTGAGCATGGGGAGTTCCTTGAAAGATTCAGGCGGTCAGGATGCGCGCAATGCTGGCGCCGGCGAAGAAGGGTCCACCGCCGGCGCCCCGCCGTAACGCCGTTCGCGCTGGCGGTACGCGGCGATGGCTTCGTCCAGGGCGGCCTGGTCGAAATCGGGCCACAGCCGGTCACTGAAAAACAGTTCGGCATAGGCACATTGCCACAGCAGGAAATTGCTGATGCGCTGTTCGCCGCCAGTGCGGATGAGCAGGTCGGGGTCGGCTACGTGCGACATCGAAAGGCTGCGGGCCAGGCTTTGCTCGGAGATGGCTTCGCCGCGCTCGGCCAGGGCCTGGGCGGCCTGCACGATGTCCCAGCGGCCACCATAGTTGAAGCAGATGTTGAGAGTCAGGCCGGCGTTGCCGGCCGTCAGGGCCTCTGCGTCATGGAAACCCTGGGCAACTCGCGACGACAGCGCGGCCCGGTCGCCCACGAAGAACAGTCGTACACCGTTCTGGTGAAGGCGGGGTACCTCGCGCGCCAGCGACTTGGCCATGAGCTCGAAAAGCGCTCCGACCTCGTCGGCCGGGCGCTTCCAGTTCTCGGATGAAAAAGCGAAGACGGTAAGCACCGCGACTTCGCGCGCCATGCAGGCGTCGATGCACCTGCGCAAGGCTTCCACACCCTGGCGATGACCGGCAAAACGAGGCAGGAACCGTTTGGTCGCCCAGCGTCCATTGCCATCCATGACGATGGCGATGTGCTGTGGAACAAGACTTCCGCCCATGGCGAACTGGCGACGACGGAGCGTCAGACCGCCATGATTTCCTGTTCCTTGGCGACGACCAGCTTGTCGATGTCGACGATGTGCCGGTCGGTGACTTTTTGCACCTCGGCTTCGGCGCGCTTCTGTTCGTCTTCGGAGGCGGCCTTGTCCTTGACCAGCTTCTTGACCGATTCGTTGGCATCGCGGCGCAGGTTGCGGATGGCAATCTTGGCGTTTTCGCCTTCGGACCTGACCTGCTTGGTCATTTCCTTGCGGCGCTCTTCGCTCATGGCCGGAACCGGCACGCGGATCAGGTCGCCCATCGATGCGGGATTCAGGCCGAGGTCGCTTTCGCGGATGGCTTTCTCGATCTTCGGACCCATGCCCTTTTCCCAGGGCTGGACACTGATGGTGCGCGAATCGATGAGCGACAGGTTGGCCACCTGGCTCAGCGGAACGGGCGAGCCGTAGTAGTCGACCTGGATCGAGTCGAGCATCGCCGGGTTGGCGCGACCGGTACGGATCTTGGTCAGGTTGTGCTGGAAGGCGGCGATGGACTGGTCCATCTTGCCTTCAACGGTTTTCTTGATATCGGCAATGGTCATCTAGCTTCTCCGACAGTTCAGGCATGCACCAGCGTGCCTTCGTCTTCACCCATCACCACCCGCTTGAGCGCACCGTGCTTGATGATCGAGAAGACGCGGATGGGCAGCTTCTGGTCACGGCACAGGGCGAATGCGGTGGCATCCATGATGCCCAGATTCTGCGACATGGCGTCGTCGAAACTGATGCGGGCATACCGGGTGGCGGTGGGGTCCTTGTGTGGATCGGCGGTGTAGACACCGTCGACCTTTGTGGCCTTCAGGACCAGCTCGGCGCCTATCTCGGCACCACGCAGGGCCGCGGCCGTATCGGTGGTGAAGAAGGGGTTGCCGGTGCCGGCGGCAAACACGACGACCTTGCCTTCTTCGAGGTACTGGAGCGCCTTGGGACGCACGTACGGCTCGACCACCTGCTCGATGGCGATGGCCGACATGACCCGAGCGGTCAGGCCCTGCTTGTCCATCGCATCGGCCAGCGCCAGGGCGTTCATCACCGTGGCCAGCATGCCCATGTAGTCGGCCGTGGCCCGATCCATGCCGACCGCACCGCCCGCGACACCGCGGAAGATGTTGCCACCACCGATCACCACCGCCACCTGGACACCCAGGCGCGAGACCTCGGCCACCTCTTGCACCATGCGCACGATCGTCGCCTGGTTGATGCCGAAGGCGTCGTCGCCCATCAGGGCCTCGCCGGACAGCTTGAGCAGGATTCGCTTGAGGGCTGGCGACGGGGTATCTGACATGGTGACTCCTGGAACTAAAAAATGCGGGACTGGATAAAACGACGGCCGATCCCCGACGAGCGGGGATCGGCCGTGCGCGGCGCTATCAGGCGGCTGCCTTGGCGGCGGCGACCTGTGCGGCGACTTCGGCTGCGAAGTCGTCGACCTTCTTTTCGATGCCTTCGCCGACCACGTACAGGGTGAAGCCCTTGATCGTGGTGTTGGCGGCCTTCAGCATCTGCTCGACGGTCTGTTTGCCGTCAGCGGCCTTCACGAAGACCTGGTTGAACAGCGAGACTTCCTTCAGGAACTTCTGCACGCCACCTTCGATTCGCTTGGCAACGATTTCGTCGGACTGGACAGGCTTGCCTTCGGCTTCAGCCTTGGACTTGTCTTCGGCGGCCTTGGCTGCAGCAACCGAACGTTCCTTTTCGATCAGGTCGGCAGGCACGTCCGCACTGTTCAGCGCAACGGGCTTCATGGCTGCGATGTGCATCGCCACGTCCTTGGCGGCGACTTCGCTGCCTTCGAACGACACGACCACGCCGATGCGGGCGCCGTGCAGGTAGGTCGCCAGCTGGCTGCCGCTGAAATTCTGGAAACGACGGAAAGACATGTTTTCGCCGATCTTGCCGATCAGCCCCTTGCGCACGTCTTCCAGGGTCGGGCCGAAGCCGTCTTGTTCATAGGCCAGTGCACCCAGTGCAGCCACATCGGCCGGGTTGTGCATGGCAACCAGCTTGGCAGCAGCAGCGGCCAGGGCCATGAAGCTGTCGTTCTTGCTGACGAAGTCGGTTTCGCTGTTGACTTCGATCAGGCCACCGCTGGTGCCGTCGATGAAGCTGGAAACGACGCCTTCGGCGGTGATGCGTGATGCAGCCTTGCCAGCCTTGGTACCCAGCTTGACACGCAGCAGCTCTTCGGCCTTGGCCATGTCGCCGCCGGCTTCGGTCAGCGCTTTCTTGCACTCCATCATGGGGGCGTCGGTCTTGGCGCGCAGTTCGCCAACCATGCTTGCGGTAATTGCAGCCATCAGTTCATTCTCCGTATGCAGTTCAGTTCAGTTTTCAGGGTGTCACCTGCGAACCGGCTAAAAAAAAGGGGCGATGAGGCCCCTTTTCGTACGCCAGTGCGGCGACGGTGCGACGCACTTAGGCGGCAGCACCCTCTTGGACTTCGACGAATTCGTCGGCAGCTTCGGTGGCGCCAGCGGCAGTCTTGACGACTTCGTTGGAGCTGGCACGGCCTTCCAGGACTGCGTCGGCAATGCCCTTGGCGTACAGCGCCACGGCCTTGGCCGAGTCGTCGTTGCCAGGAATGACGTAGTCGATGCCTTCTGGCGAGTGATTGGAGTCAACCACGCCGATCAGCGGAATGCCCAGCTTCTTGGCTTCCGAAATGGCGATCTTGTGGTAGCCGACGTCGATCACGAAGATCGCGTCCGGCAGGGTAGCCATGTCCTGGATGCCGCCGATGTCTTTTTCAAGCTTGGCGATTTCGCGCGAGAAGGTCAGTTGTTCCTTCTTGCTCAGCGCTGCCAGGCCGGTTTCCTGCTGGGCCTTCAGATCCTTCAGACGCTTGATGGAGGTCTTGACGGTCTTGAAGTTGGTCAGCATGCCGCCGAGCCAGCGCTGGTCGACGTAAGGCACGCCTGCGCGCTGGGCTTCAGCCGACAGCAGTTCGCGTGCTTGACGCTTGGTGCCGACGAAGAGGATGGTGCCGCGGTTGGCAGCCAGTTGCTTGACGAACTTTTCAGCTTCCTGGAACAGCGGCAGCGTCTTTTCCAGGTTGATGATGTGAATCTTGTTGCGATGGCCGAAGATGTACGGGGCCATCTTGGGGTTCCAGAAGCGGGTTTGGTGGCCGAAATGGACACCGGCTTCCAGCATTTCGCGCATGGTGACGGACATGATATTTACCTCGAAGGTTGGGTCTGAAATCCGGGCCGTCATCACGATGCACCTGACTCATGAAATCTTTCATGGGTCTTGGCCACTTGGCTACTTAGCCACTTGCCAAATTCCAAATGCATCGCGACACCTTGTTTAGCCCGGTTTGCGATTGAATCGCCCGACACCGCCTCGGGCGAGACAGTGTTTGGCGAAACCGCGAGATTGTAGCATTCCCCCATGACCATCCGAATCGACTCCCGGCTCGCCCACCCATTGTTCGGCATCTCATCCACCCGCAGGCTGGAGGCAGGCGCGGCTGCCGGCATGGCCGCGCCCACGCTGATGGCGCTTGCAGGTGCCTCCGTCGCCCGACTGGCGCGTGCATTGGCGCCACACGCCGGGCACATCTGGGTGGCATGCGGTCCGGGCAACAATGGCGGCGATGGTTTCGAGGCTGCCGCCCAGCTGCGACTGGCGGGAGTGGCCGCGACCGTGGTTTTCGGGGGCGAAGCCGCCGGCCTGCCGGCCGATGCCCGCATGGCCTGCGACCGCGCGCGGCAGGCGGGCGTCCCGATCATCCGCGTGCCGCCCGACGAAGTCGACGCGGGCGACCTTTACATAGACGCCGTGCTGGGCCTCGGCAGCAGCAGCCGGCAGACGACCGGATGGATTCGCAACCTGCTGGACGCGGTGCACCGAGCGCCCTGCCCCGTACTGTGCGTCGACCTGCCTTCCGGCCTGAGTGCCGATACCGGCCAGTATGTCGAGGACCTGGCGCCGGCAGGTCCGCCAAAGGCGCAACGCCACACCCTGTCGCTGATCACCCTCAAGCCCGGGCTGTTCACCGCGCAGGGCCGCGATGCCGCCGGCACGGTGTGGTTCGACAGTCTCGGCGTCGACCACGGCGACCTTCAACCCGACGCCGTGCTGAGCGGCCGGCCGGTAACGGCCACCCGTAGCCACGCGTCACACAAAGGCACTTTCGGGGATGTCGGCATCCTGGGTGGCGAAGGCATCGATCGGCGCGGCATGGGCATGAGCGGCGCCGCGCTGCTGGCGGGCACGGCCGCGCTGCACTCCGGTGCAGGCAGGGTGCTGGTGGCCGTGCTCGACACTGCTCACCGGCTGACGGCGGACCCTTCTCAACCGGAGTTGATGCTGCGCAAACCCGAGGCACTGGATCTTGCCGCGGGTACGCTGGTGTGCGGCTGCGGTGGTGGCGAAGCTGTTCTGGAATGGCTGCCGCGCGTGCTTCGATCGGCACCGCGCCTGGTGCTCGACGCCGACGCCCTGAACCACATCGCCGCCGACACCGGTCTGCAGCAGTTGCTGGCGGCACGTGCCCTGCGGCAATGGGCCACCGTCCTGACGCCCCACCCGCTGGAAGCGGCGCGGCTGCTGGGCGTCGACACCGCCACGGTGCAGGCCGATCGCCTTGCCGCCGCCCACCAGCTGGCCGCGCGTCATGCATGCGTGGTCGCCTTGAAGGGCTCGGGCACGGTGATCGCCGCGCCGGGCTGCATTGCGGCGGTCAACCCCACCGGCAATGGCAGGCTGGCGACCGCCGGCACCGGTGACGTGCTTGCCGGCATGACGGGTGCGAGCCTGGCGACTCTGAACCCGCGCGAAATGCCGACCATGCTCGCCACCTTCGACGCGGTGTGCAGGGCTGTTTTCCGCCACGGTCAGCTGGCAGACGACTGGCCCGACCATGTACCGCTGACCGCAAGCGGCCTGGCCCGGCAATCGTCTGGTCGTTAGGTCGCAGGAATCCCACGGATTCCTGTAAACGCCTTCAGGCGAATCGCATCGAGCAGCTGGCCTCTTTCGATGCAGTCGGCGGGATGGTCGGCCGGCATGCCAGCGGCATCCGGACTGCCCGGCGATTTCGAATCACGCGCCAATTCACGCTGCAAGGCCCGATGTACACCGTTGAGACGCCGCACCGGGCCGAGATCGGTGCGGGCATTCCAGTCGCCAGATTGCGATCCGTCGGCCGATGCGTCCGGCGTAAAAATGTATTTGTCCCGATCCAGCCGGGCTCCCGGAACGCCCCACACAAAGGCATCCTGGCCTTCTTGCTGCAAAAAGAATTCCTCGTCGAAGCTGGGTCGAAAGTCGGCCCGTTTTTCCCATTCCTTGAGCAACGCCAGAACCCGGCGCTGGAATACCGGCCGCGTGACACGGCCGGCCTGGAGGTTGAGCCGGCACGATGCCAATTCTGCGAACAACCGGTCCTGGTCGATGAAATTGGCGTTCTTGCGCAGTTCAGCCAGGGAAAGGTCGAACAGACTCTGCTCGAAAGCGAAATCTCCCTGCCGGCCTTCCATTCCGGAAACCACGCGCAACTGCTCCCAGATTTCGGAGAGCGCCGGGTCAACCTCCGCGTCGCCACATGCCTTTCTGAGAAAGTGCCACGCAACCAGCGGGCTGAGATAAAGGTAGCGATCACAGGCGCCGGTTTTCGGGTCCATATGCTCCACCGGTATATGGTCCGGCGGCCGCATTTCTCGTGTGGCTCGGGGTACATCGCGAAACCGCAACAGGAAGTCATTGAAGGCCATCCGCACCGCCTGCGCGTCGTCATGCCGGGCGATGCATGCGGTGGAAACGTCGATCGAACCGCTCGCACATTCAAGGAAAATCCGCATCCATTCGCCTACGGTCGCCCACATCGCCTCCTTGGAAGCGAACTGCGAACGCCGCGCCTCGAGCTTGCGAAGGCGCCGGGCCCGATCGGTGTCACGGTCGTTATTACCGTATCGACCGAGCGGAATGCCGAGGTCTTCCTCGGGCTCCCGGTCGAGGTCGTAGCGCTGCCACAACTCTTGCTGAATGGCCGGGAATCTTTCGGATATCACCTGCTCGATGGCGCCATCCAGGGCGGCGCGCACATCCCCGTCTGCAGCCTGGGCACAGGCCGCCTGCATGCGTTGCAGCACGGCCTCCAGAAATTCTGCCGCGACCGGCACCTGCTCCTTTGGCAGCGCCAGCGAGCCGGTGATGTGCAAGGCCAGCAGCCGCTCTTGCAGCAGGCCAAGCACGACAAACCATTCCCGGGCCGACAGCCGCTGCAGTTTGAGGTTGAAGAACAACTCCGAAATGATGATCGGCAACTGGTTCTGGCTGACGATCTGGCCATTGGAAAGCGCCTTCGGGCCGAAAGAAGCGGATGCGAACGGCATCGATGTGCGGAACAGCGCGTGCAGTTCGGTGTCCGGGCAGTCGCCTTCCCAATCACGGGCCTGCAACGCCACGAAATGCCGAACCGCGAAGATGTCTTTGAGTCGCTCCATCGTGAGTTGATCGCACACCTCCAGGCCGGCATTGCACTGCCGCAGGTACCGGTCGATGGCGTCCTGCCTGGGAAAGGTCGGAACCAGCCGCAGGAACCCGGCAATCGCCGTGACCAGCCTGGCGTTCGGGCCGCGCGTCAAGACCAGTTTGTGTCCACGTATCGCCAGGCGTCTTGTGGCCTGGCCTCGGCACGATTGCTCGAGCAGATGACGGGCTACCGCCTCCAGGTCGACATGGCCAAGGATGTCGGCCATGCCGGCCGCTTCACCGCCGGCAAGAAAATAGTAGACGCCAGTGAAAAGCTTTGCTCCCAGCGTGTGGATGGCGACGTCCAGCGCGGGTCCCCTACCCGCCAGGTGACCGCCACGCCCAGCACCGCAAAAGCGCAAATCGAACATGGTGCCGACGGCCATGTCCTGGGCGAGCACGGGCCGCTGCAATGGCGGCTCCAGTCGAAACGTTATGTGATTGCGGTCGCGTGCGGGCACGGCAACGCAGTCGCCGCCATCGTCGCTTTTGCCACCGCTCGTCGAGGCAAAGACTTCCCGCGACGCACGCCGACCGATCGGCAGGTCGCACAGGTCGCGCAGATGCGGGTGTTGCCGCTCTGATGCACAGGTGCCCGACTGCGACCCGTCGGTGACGAACGGCGAGGGGAAAACCGTGCGCGGACGCACAGGCGGCGGAAGCTGCAGGCGCAGCAAGCTGTTCCGGGGGCGAACCGGTGGTGGAGTTCTGATCATGAGCCGGGCCGCTGGTGCCTATCCTGTCGGCCTGGGTTTGAACCGGTTACCGGCCCCGGCTGTGAAAGGCGCGCGGCTTCTTCAACACGTTCCATTCGCTCGTTCCAGGCACGTACCCGTGCAGCGGACGGAACCCGGTGATACACATCTCCGCCGAGCGCCTGCCTTACGCGGGCAAAAACACTGGGCCCGCTGGATGTGGAGCGAGGCTTGGGAACCGGGGTCACCACTGGAACGGGCGCCACGGGGGCGGGCCTCATGGGATCGCCAGGCCGAGAGCAGAAGCGGTATTTCATTCGCTCGGTCACCACGTCGACCGCGTCGTCGAAGCTTTTTTCACCGATAGCGGCTGCCGTCGCAACCATGCGATGCGCCCGTTGAGCGCCATGATGTTCTACAAGCAGATCGTATTTGGCCTGCGCCGCCGCCGACGGCTCCGCCGAGACAGAAACCAGATGGCTGCGAATGAAAGGTGGGTCGGCCGGGACGGCTCGGGTCGTCGTCGAACCCGATAATTTGCTGGGCAACAGCGAACGCAACAAGCTCGACCGGCTTGTAGGTCCTTTGCCGGCCCCACCGGCATCCGGCTTCGACACGGTGCCAAAACGCGTCGGCTGGGACATGGCGCCGCCGCCCTTGTTGACCGTGCTGACCGTGCTGACCGTGCTGACCGTGCTGACCGTGCTGACCGTGGACCTCTGCGCCGCGGAAGGCGCGGCCCTCGTCGACTGCACGCTGGACGATGGGTGATGTCGTGAAACAGCGATGGGCGGCAAGTCGACAGGCACGAAGCTGGAGGTCCAGCGATGCGGGTGATGGCCGTCGACGGATGCCGCGCTGGACGACGAGCCACGCGAGGATTCCTGCAGCGGCGCGAGCAAGCCCTCCGGCGGGCGGGAGAAGTGGGTGCTGCTCACGCGGCTGGTTGACGGAACATGCGAAGCCCTCGAGGAAACCGCCGAGGCTTGCTTGGTTTCATCGGAGCGAACACTGCAATTTGCCGTGTGCTCGTCGCCGTCATCGGAATCGGAGCTCTCTTCCGGAATGCCGATTCGCATGAGCCGCGGGATGTCGCCGGAAAAAACATTGTTGAACATTGACGTTCCTGGTAATTGAATATTCAACCCGGAACGTCGCCTCCCGACGCCTCCCCGAGCAGAACCTCGAGGCTAGGGGGCAAGCATCGCCTGCAGGCCGCGCACAGCCGAAGCCAGCGCGGTGAATACGTAGGCAATGCCCCGAAGACAGCGCCTTCAGCCGCGGCCGACGAACGGCATCTTCGTGGCCATCACCGTATGGAACAACACATTGGCCTCGAGCGGCAGGCTGGCCATGTAGAGCAGCGAGCTACCGACCAGTGCGACGTCCATCAGCGGCTCGGGAGCTATCTCGCCATTGGCTTGCGGCACACCCTTGGCCATCCGCGACGCGAGCGGCGTGCCGGCATTGCCGATGTCGAGCTGGCCGACCGCGATGTCGTATTTGCGGCCGTCCAGGGCGCCGGTCTTGGTAAGCCCGGCAACTGCGTGTTTGGTGGCCGTGTAGGCCATCGAATTGGGTCGCGGCGTATGGGCGGAGATGGAGCCGTTGTTGATGATCCGGCCGCCTCGTGGCGACTGGTCGCGCATGGTGCGAAAGGCCTGCTGCATGCAATAGAACATGCCGTTCAGGTTGATGCCGACCACGCCCTGCCACTGATCGGGTGTCCAGTCCTCGAACGGGCCCGGCGGATTGCCCACGCCGGCGTTGTTGAACAGCAGGTCGACCCGGCCGAAACGTTCCACGACGGTCGCGAACAAGGCCGCCACCGAAGGCTGCGAAGCCACGTCGGTCGGCACTGCCAGCGCGCGGTCGGCCGCACCGCTTTCGGCGATCACCTCGCTCAGCGGTTCAGGCCGGCGACCCGCCAGCGCGACGCTCCAGCCGTCCTTCAGCAAGGCGAGCGCCGCCGCACGGCCGACGCCGCTGCCGGCACCGGTGACGATGGCGATACGGTCGGGCCTGGATGAATCCGATGTCTGCATGAAAAGTCTCTTTTTCAAATGGAAGGGAAAACGAAGCCGGATTCTCTCAACGACGCGGCTTGCGCTGGCGTCCCTTGGCACCGCTGGCCGCCTTCTTTACGCCGGCTTTCAGCGCCTGGATGGGAGACATGCCGGACTCGGCTCCCAATTCGATCTTGCGGGGCTTGGACGACCTGGCGGCATTGGCCGTGTTGGCAGCCTTGGCGCCCTTGACCGGCTTGCCGGCCGTCTTGGCGCCAACACTTCTTTTTTCGACCCCACCGGCAAGGGCAACGGCCGGCGATTCGCGGCCGCCCTTCTCCCGAGCTTGCGGGCGCACGGGCAGGTCTTCGCCTTCACGCACCAGGCGGAAATCGATCTTGCGGCCGTCCAGGTCCACACGGCTCACCTGCACACGCACCCGGGTGCCGACGGCATAACGAATGCCCGTTCGCTCTCCGCGCAGTTCCTGGCGCGCTTCGTCGAAACGGAAGTATTCGCCGCCCAGTTCGGTGATGTGGACCAGGCCCTCCACATACATCGCGTCGAGGGTGACGAAGATGCCGAAAGTGGTGGCCGCCGTGACCACTCCGCCGAATTCCTCGCCAAGGTGTTCGCGCATGTATTTGCACTTGAGCCACGCCTCGACGTCCCGGCTGGCCTCGTCTGCACGTCGCTCATTTGCGCTGCAATGCAGGCCGGCCGCTTCCCAGGCCTGCATGTCCTTGGGTGTACCGACCACCTGCATCGGCTTCTGCGAAGGAGCCTTGACGCGCTGCGCCAGCCGCTTGGCTAGCTTGGCATGCGCCTCGCCCGGCGTCGGCAGCGCCGGCAGCTGGTATTTCGAATTTCCGAGGATGGCCTTGATGACCCGATGGACCAGCAGGTCGGGATAGCGGCGGATCGGGCTGGTGAAGTGGGTGTAGGCCTCGTACGCCAGGCCGAAATGGCCGCTGTTGAACGGCGTGTAGATGGCCTGCTGCATGGAGCGCAGCAGCATGTTGTGGATCTGCTGCGCGTCGGGCCGCTCCTTGGTCGCCTGTGCGATGGCCTGGAACTCGCCCGGTGTCGGCTCGTCGCTGATCGTCATGCCCACGCCCATCGCCTTCAGATAGCTGCGCAGGATCTCTTTCTTTTCGGTGGTCGGGCCCTCGTGCACCCGGTAAAGCCCGGGTTGCTTGCCCTGCAGGATGAAGTCGGCGCTGCAGACATTGGCAGCCAGCATGGCTTCTTCGATCACCCGGTGTGCCTCGTTGCGGGTGCGCGGCACGATCTTCTCGATACGGCCGTTTTCGTCACAGACGATCTGGGTTTCGGTGGTCTCGAAATCGACTGCGCCGCGGACGCCACGGGCACCCAGCAGCGCGCGATACACGTCGGCCAGGTTGAGCAGGTCGCCCACCCTGTCCTTGCGTTTTGCGGCCTCGGGCCCGCGGGTGTTCGAGAGGATGGCGGCCACTTCGGTGTAGGTGAAGCGTGCGTGGCTGTACATCACCGCCGGGTAGAACTGATAGGCGTGCACTTCGCCCTTGGCCGTGACGAGCATGTCGCACACCATGCACAGGCGCTCGACCTCCGGGTTGAGCGAACACAGCCCGTTCGAAAGCTTCTCCGGCAGCATCGGTATGACCCGGCGCGGAAAGTAGACGCTGGTGGCGCGGTCGTAGGCATCGATGTCGATTGCCTCGCCGGTCTTCACGTAGTGGCTCACGTCGGCGATGGCCACCAGCAGGCGCCATCCCTTGCTGCGCCCTACCTTTGCAGGTTCGCAGTACACGGCGTCATCGAAGTCCCGCGCGTCTTCGCCGTCGATGGTGACCAGCGGCACGTCGCGCAGGTCGATACGGTCGCGCCTGTCCTGTGCACGCACTTTCTCGGGCAGGGCCTTGGCCGCTGCGAGGCAGGCTTCGGAGAACTCGTGCGGCACACCGTACTTGCGTACCGCGATCTCGATTTCCATGCCTGCGTCGTCGACCTCGCCCAGCACTTCGACCACTCGTCCGACGGGCTGGCCGTACAGCGCCGGTGGCTCGGTCAACTCGACCACCACCACCTGGCCGGTCTTGGCTTCACCTATGCCGGCCTTGTTGATCAGGACGTCCTGCCCATAACGCTTGTCTTCCGGGGCCACCACCCAGACACCGCTTTCCTGCAACAAGCGGCCGATGATGGGCTGCGGCGGACGCTCGAGTATCTCGAGCACCCGACCCTCCGGTCGCCCCTTGCGGTCGTGCCGCACGATGCGTGCCTTGACACGGTCCTTGTGCAGCACGGCGCGCATCTCATTGGCGGGCAGGTAGACGTCGGATTCGCCGTCGTCACGTTGCAGGAAACCATGGCCGTCCCGGTGTCCCTGGACGGTGGCGTTGAACTCATCGACAGAGGTATTGATCGAACTCATTTTTTTGGTATAGAATCGTGTTTTCCCTGAAATGCCCAGGTGGCGGAATTGGTAGACGCACTAGTTTCAGGTACTAGCGAGTAACATCGTGGAGGTTCGAGTCCTCTCCTGGGCACCAAACAAAATAAAAAGCCGCTGAATGCATTCAGCGGCTTTTTTGTTTTGGGGCCGCGGAATCCGAAGGATCCGGCAGAGGACTTCGATTGCAAAGACCGGCTGGGCATTCCGATCAGCGCGCCGCAGCAACGGCGCGTGATGCTCGAAATGCCCACGCCTTCTGTCATATGGGCTGGGCCACCAGGTCGTGTCCGTCGGTCGCGACGATACGGGCACGGGTGAACTCACCCACCTTGAGCGTCTTGCTCGCCTTCTCGGGCGGCAGCAGTCGCACGACGCCGTCGATCTCGGGGGCGTCTGCATAGGTACGACCCACACCACCCTTGCGCCCCAGTGCGGGCGCGGAGTCGATCAGCACCTGCATGGTTGCGCCGATGCGGCGGCGCAGGCGGTCGGCCGAAACCTCTTCGGCCACGGCCATGAAACGCGAACGGCGCTCTTCGCGCAGTTCGATCGGCAGCATGCCGGGGATTTCGTTGGCAGCAGCGCCGTCCACCGCGCTGTAGGCAAAACAGCCAGCGCGGTCGATGCCGGCTTCGCGAACGAAGTCGAGAAGGTGCTGGAACTCTTCTTCGGTCTCACCCGGAAACCCGGCAATGAAGGTGCTCCGCACCACCAGTTCGGGGCAGGCTTCGCGCCAGCGGGTAATGCGGTCCAGGTTTTTTTCGCCGCTGGCCGGACGTTTCATGCGGCGGAGTACGTCGGGGTGGCTATGCTGGAACGGCACATCGAGGTACGGCAGGGCCAGCCCTTGCGCCATCAATGGCACCACGTCATCCACGCTTGGGTAAGGGTAGACGTAATGAAGGCGGACCCAGGCGCCGTAAGGCTCCGCGATTTCGCCGAGCGCCTGCACCAGGTCGAGCATTCGGGTCTTGACGGGCCGGCCCTCGTAGAAACCGGTGCGGTATTTCACGTCGACCCCATAGGCCGACGTGTCCTGGCTGATCACCAGCAGTTCCTTCACACCGCCTTCGAACAGGGCGCGGGCTTCTTTCAGCACATCCCCGACGGGTCGTGACACCAGGTCGCCCCGCATCGAAGGAATGATGCAGAAGGTGCAGCGATGGTTGCAGCCTTCGCTGATCTTCAGATAAGCGTAATGGCGCGGGGTCAACTTGATGCCGGCCTCGCCGAACGAGTTCGGCATCAGGTCGACGAAGGGATCATGCGGCTTGGGCAGGTTCAGGTGAATGGCATCCATCACCTCCTGCGTGGCGTGCGGGCCGGTGACGGCGAGCACGCTGGGGTGCATCTGGCGCACCAGGTTGCCGCCGTCGGCGCCGGTGCGGGCACCCAGGCAACCGGTCACGATCACCTTGCCGTTGCCGGCCAGGGCCTCGCCGATGGTGTCGAGGCTTTCGCGCACGGCGTCATCGATGAAACCGCAGGTGTTGACGACGACGATGTCGGCGCCTTCATAGGTCTTGGACGTCTGGTAACCCTCGGCGCTCAGCTGCGTCAGGATCAACTCGGAGTCGGTGAGTGCTTTGGGGCAGCCGAGGCTGACGAAACCGACACGTGGGGGCGTGCTGGCGCTTTTTTTCGGTGGGGACAGGACTTCGCTCATCCCTCTATTGTCCCCCGGACCGGCCCAGCAGCGATAAAACGGGTTAACACCGGTGATCAGCGCTTCAGTCCGAACGCCCCGAACATCTGTTCCGCCTGTTTCTGCCACTGCTCCTGCAGCTGGACAAAACTGCTTTTCGACTGCTCGGCATAGTTGCCCAGCAAGCCGTGCAGCATGGGCGACTGGATGTTCATGAACTGGGTCCACATCTCCGGCGTGATGGTGCGGGACTGGGCCGCCAGCTTGGTCTGGATGTCGGTGAACGCCTGGACGTTCTTCTCGAGGTAATTTCCCATGAACCCCTGCATGGCATGGCCGTAGAAACGGATGATGTTCGCCAGGGCCGATTCGCTGAACATGGGGGCACCGCCTGCTTCTTCTTCCAGGATGATCTGGAGAAGGATGCTGCGTGTCAGGTCTTCGCCGGTCTTGGCGTCACGCACTACCAGCACAACGTTTTCGATTACCAGTTGCCGCACTTCCGCCAGAGTGATGTAGCTGGAAGTGGTGGTGTCGTACAGACGGCGATTGGGATACTTCTTGATCACGCGCAGCGAACCCGTTTCCCTGGATTCGTGCGTGGCCTCGTCAGGCCCGGGGCCGTCGGTGCCAGTGTGTTTGCCGTCTTCCAATTGCGCCCCTTCGTGGAACCCCGATCGCCGAGGCTGTTGCAGTGCAACACATTCTAGGCACAGAGGAGCGCGATGCGGCTGAAGGGGAAACCCCAGCCGCAAAAAACACGGCAAGACCGAATCAACCGCCCTTGGAAGGACGCTTGCCCGGGTTTTTCTTGCTGCGGGTAGCGGAGCCGCGTTCCAGGCTGCTCTTCTGGCCGCGACCGCCGGTACGCAGGGTGACGCCGGCCGGAGCGGGCAGCGGAGGGGTGGCTTTACGGTCGGCTTCGGTAACGATCTTGTTGCCCATGAGAGTGTCCTGAGTGTTGGATGGAAAAAGAGTTAACCCGCGATTAAGCCACAGCCGTGCAAGGCCCGTTTCGGGCGCCCGTTATGCTGCGCGGTTTCGCACCCCCGCACAAACCCTGATTCCGCTCGCGCCAGCCGTAAAAATGCCGATTGAATTTCTCGCTTCGCGAAGCTCATGGATGAGCTGGACTTCCCTGACCTGGTTCGGTGACAGCAACCTGTTGCTTCCAGCCGGCATCGCCATGGCGCTGGCCTTGCTGCTGACAAGTTCTGCGCGCGGTCTGGCCGTGCGCTGGTTTCTTGCCTTCGGCACGACGGGCTTCGTCGTGCTGGCGACAAAGATCGCTTTCGTCGCCTGGGGTATCGGCAACGCCGAGCTGGACTTCACAGGGTTCAGCGGGCATTCCGCACTGTCGGCCTGCTTCTGGCCGGTTTGGGCCTGGCTGGTGACGGTTCGCTTCGACAAGCCTTTGCTGTGTCGCTGCGCCGTCATCGCGGGTTACGTTTTGGCCGTCGCCATCGCCGGTTCACGGCTCGTGCTCGATGTGCACTCGGTCTCGGAAGTCGTATCGGGCCTTATCGTCGGAACGGCGGGCAGCATGTGGTTTCTGGCCGGCACCTGCAAACTCGGGCCACGCCAGCGGCCGGCATGGATATCCGTCGCGCTCGCGCTCGGCATCACCGCCTCGATGACGATCGGCCTGCATGGCAAGCCGGCTCCCACGACCCACTGGATCGAAACGTCTGCCATGCAGATGCTTGGCATCTCCACACCCTTCACTCGACACGACCTGCGGATCCGTCTAAGGAACATGAGATGAACGCATTGCAGCAAATTTTGACAATTTGAATGGCCCGCAGTTTTTAGAAACGCTTCTAGAATTGCTCGACCTTCCGAATATTCATGCCGGGCAAAATGGACTCGTGCCCACGTACGTGAACAAAACATGATCTACATCGCACTGGGCGTCCTTGTGCTGTATCTTTTTTTCGGACTGTTCTTTTACGGCCTGTCGAGCGCAGCACGTCGCGCGGACAACCAGGACGCCAGGGCGCGCGCCATTACGAAGCTGAACCTGCGACGCCGTCATGCCGCCCTGGCGGAAGCCCACATGCCCGCGTCCGACATCAACAAGACGGTCATCTGACGGTTTTTCGTAGTCGAACGCCGCTGTGTCATGCTCTTGCGGGCATGCACCTCGACACTTTTTCCCTTCTTCGCGCCGGGCAACTCGGTGATGTTCGCCGGCTCGATCTTTCGTGCGGACTGACCGAATTTCCGCCCGAGATCTTCGCGCTGGCCGACTCGCTCGAAGTGCTCAACCTGTCGGGCAACCAGCTCGACAGCCTGCCGTCCGACCTGCACCGGCTGCATCGCCTCAAGGTCGTCTTCTGCTCGGACAACCGATTCACCGAACTGCCACCCTCGCTCGGCAGTTGCCGCAGCCTCGAGATCATCGGTTTCAAGGCCAACCGCATCCAGAAGGTCGCTGCCGCCTCGCTTCCACCAAACCTCCGCTGGCTGATCCTCACCGACAACTGCATCGAAACCCTGCCCGACGAACTGGGCCACCGTCCCCGGTTGCAGAAACTCATGTTGGCCGGGAATCGCCTGCAATCGCTGCCGGCCAGCCTGGTCGACTGCAAGCGGCTCGAACTCATACGCATCGCAGCTAACCGACTCGAAACCTTCCCGCGCTTCCTGGCCGGGTTGCCCAGGTTGTCCTGGTTTGCATTCGGCGGAAACCCGTTCTCGGGTGCGAGGCGGCCGACGGCAAGCGGTACCGGCATCCCGACCATCGCCTGGAACGACCTCGCGCTGGGCCGCGTGCTGGGCGAAGGAGCGTCGGGCGTCATTCATGAGGCTGTCCATACCTGCCTGCCGGAACGCCCATCCGTTGCGGTAAAAATCTTCAAGGGTGCCATCACCAGTGACGGTCTGCCGGAAGACGAGATGGCAGCGTGCATGGCGGCCGGCACTCACCCTGCCCTGGTGGGCGCTACCGCACAGATCGGTGGCCATCCAGAGGGAAAACCTGGCCTGGTGATGCCTTTGGTCGATACGTCCATGCGGGTACTTGCAGGACCCCCGAGTCTTGATTCATGCACCCGAGACATCTATCCGGAAGGGTTTTCACTGCCATTGGCAGTAGCGCTCGGCATGGCTGAAAAAATCGCATCCGCCGTAGCGCAACTGCATGCCAACGGGGTGCTTCACGGCGACCTGTATGCGCACAACATATTGCAGGATGGTCAAGGCGGTGTGCTGCTGGGAGACTTCGGCGCAGCGTCTCCCTTGCATGGGCTGCCTTCGGAAGACGCTGAAAATCTTCAGCGTGTCGAAGCGCGTGCGTTCGGTTGCCTGCTGGAAGAACTGCTGGCCAGTGCAACTGGCGCGTCAGCCAGCTCGTCCATTGAAAATTTGCGTGACCGGTGCCTGTCAGAAGAGCCGCATTCGCGTCCCCTGTTCGCCGAGATTCAGCGTGTACTGGATTTCCATACGCGCAAGGCGCTCAGCCATTGAGCGGACGGCCCACGCGCCAGGCTTCTGCAAACTGCGGGCGGCGGAAGTCCCTGGCCTGTTTGACCGCCTTCACCAGGTCGGCAACGGCAGCGCTGTCGTGCGAATGGAAGACGGCTACCGGGCCCTCCGGCAAGGTAAGCCATGCGGTATGCCGTTGAAACCGTCCCACCAGACGCACCACGAACATGGAAAGCACCGCAAGGAAGGCTGCGATGAGCGCGTAGCTGTAATCGTCGGGTCCATTCACCAGTTCACTCAAAGTCCACACCACGAAAACGACCGCCGCGACGAACGGTATGGCCTTGCCCTGGTAGCTCGACTGAAGCACCATCCTGGCGTCGCTGACCTTATGCATCGGATATCGGTGGCCTTCCACCACCACTTCGTCCGACGTAACCCGGCAGGCTTCAGTTTCAAGAAAGGTTTTTTCAGCGGTGTTCATGGCGGGCACGTCGGTGGATTGGCAGGTAGGAAGAAAGACCGCGTTTAAAAAACCGGCCCTCAATCAGCCCGCGAAAACTACCGTGCGCCCTTCGAAGCTTGTGTAGGCATTAACCTTGTCTGCCATTCGGACTCATTCGAACCCACCCTCGGCACAGAAATCGGCACAGGCTGATTCACCCAGGGCCTGCTGGAAAATTTTTCGCGTCTTGACGCCACGAACGATGCACCTCCGCCTGCGCATCCTTGGTCTGCTGACGGCCACCGGCCTGCTGCTGGCGTGCGTCCCTGCCACTGCCGTCGAGTGGTTCACCGTCACGGGCGACAAGTCCAAACCGGAAGTCGATACGACGCAAATAGACGCCTCCACGATCGATCGCCGCAACAACGCACTGGGCCTGCGTTTTCGCGTCACGCTGGCCCAGGCTCGCAAGGGGGCCAGGGGCGACACCTACCAGTCCTATCTCTCGCATATTGCCGTCGAATGCGCCAGCGGTGCCATCTTCCATGAAGACCAGCGGCGTTTTCTGGAGCCTTTATGGACGGGGGCAAGCACTTTCGAACGGTTTCCCCAGGCCAGACCGATGGCGTTCGTCGGCCTGCTGCCAGACCCTCGCCCGCTCATCCTGGACATCGCCTGCGGCAAGAAGAATGCCGCGCGGCAATGACAATCGGCAGCGTACGCGGCGCGTCGCGATAATCCTCGCGTGATGTTCCGGATCCCTCCCTTGCTGCTCGCCGTGTGCCTGTTCAGTGCGAACGCACGGGCCGTCGAATGGTTCACCGTAATAGGTGTCAAGAACGACCCGAACGTCGATACGGCACAACTCGACGTCAGCACCATCAACCGCCGCGGCGCGTCCACGGTGCTCAGGTTCCGGGTCAACCTGGCTGAAGCCCGCAAATTGCCGTCGGGCGAGGTCTACCAGTCCTACGTCTCGTTGATCTCGATCGACTGCACCAGCATGTCCGTGTTCCATGAAGAACAGACCCGCTTTCATGAATCCTATTGGGGCGGCGGTGCAACCCAGGAAAAATTCGTGCAGCCGAAGCCGATGGCCTTTGGCGGGCTCGCGCCGGACCCCAAGCCGCGCATCCTGAACGCGGCCTGCCGCTCGCATTTCAGGCCGTTCTAGCCATCGACCCGCTCAGGCGCACGGAAGGCGCGCATGAAAAAACCGGTCTCCCCGCGAGGGAAGACCGGCAAAACAACATGAAGGAGACAAGCCGATACTAGGCTTGCGACCCTGATCGGCAAACGACCGTACCGCATGCCCACATGCAGAAATCGAAGATCGAGAAGACCCCGGTTGACCACGGAGATTGATCCTTCGGCCACGATTCGCATTCGGCCGAAAGGCCCGGATCGTTCACCCTCCTATCGCCGAGAAAGCTTTCCCCGATGACCGAATCCACCGAATATGTTCCGCCGAAGGTCTGGACCTGGAACCCGGGCAACGGCGGCCAGTTCGCCAACATCAACCGCCCGATCGCCGGTGCCACGCACGACAAGGAGCTCCCGGTCGGCAAACACCCGCTCCAGCTGTATTCACTGGCCACGCCAAACGGAGTCAAGGTGACGGTGATGCTCGAAGAACTGCTGGCCCTCGGCCACGCCGGTGCCGAATACGACGCCTGGCTGATCCGTATCAGTGAAGGCGACCAGTTCGGCAGCGGTTTCGTGTCGGTCAACCCCAACTCCAAGATTCCGGCGCTGTTCGATCACAGCGGAGCGCAGCCGGTGCGCGTCTTTGAATCCGGCGCCATCCTGCAGTACCTCGCAGAGAAGTTCGGTGCCCTGCTGCCCGCAAGCGGTGCGGCCCGGGCCGAATGCCTGTCGTGGCTGTTCTGGCAGATGGGCAGTGCGCCCTTCCTGGGCGGGGGTTTCGGACATTTCTACGCCTATGCACCGAGCAAGATGGAATACCCCATCAACCGGTACGCAATGGAAAGCAAACGCCAGCTCGATGTTCTCGACCGCAGGCTGGCCGAATCGCCCTATCTCGGCGGCGACGACTACAGCATTGCGGACATCGCGGCGTGGCCCTGGTATGGCGGTGTGGTTCTGGGCCAGCTCTACAACGCCGCCGAATTTCTCGATGCCGGCAGCTATGCCAACGTATTGCGCTGGGCCGGGCAGATCGCCGCGCGTCCCGCCGTGCAGCGAGGCCGCAGGGTCAATCGAACCTGGGGCGAAGCCACCGACCAGGTTCCCGAGCGCCACTCGGCCGGCGACCTGGATGCGGCGGCCCGCGGCTGAGTCAGCCGCCAACACCCGCCAGCCAGGCCAGAAACCGCCCGATCAGCACCAGCAATTGCCACAGCGCCTGCAAGGCGTCCCAGATTCCCATGGCGGCGCAGCATACGCTCGCCGTGATGCCGGGCCGTAAAGCGGCGGGTTCCTAGAATCGGCTCTTTCAAGTTGTTTGTGAGCACCCACGCATGAGCGTTGAAGATCGGTTGCCGACCGCCCTGAAGGCCGGCATATCCACAGTCCATGTCCTGCTGGCAGCGCTCAAGGCGCGTGACCACGAGACCGAACGCCATTCCGACCGTGTCATCCGGCTGGCGCTTGCCCTGGGACGGGCTTGCGGCCTGACGGAAGACGAACTGTTCTGCCTGAAATGCGGTGCCGCGCTGCACGACATCGGCAAGATCGGCGTGCCAGACCGAATCCTCAATTTTCCAGGGCCGCTACGCGGTGATGACTGGACCGCCATGCAGGCCCATCCGGTGGTAGGAGACCAAATCCTGCGGGCGGCGGGGCTCGAGGCTTTCGAGCCCATCTGCAGGATCGTCAGGCACCACCACGAGAACTTCGACGGCTCGGGTTATCCGGACGGGCTCAGCGGCGAAGACGTGCCGGCAATGGCACGCATGGTGCACCTGGCCGACGCCTACGACGCCATGGTGAGCGACCGGCCCTACCGCACCGGAATGAACGGCCGAAAAGCCGCCGGCATGCTGAACGAAGAGGCCGGCGTGCGTTCCGATCCCTGGCTGGTGCGCCGCTTCACGCTGTTGTTCGACCGGAATCCGGCCATTGGCGATTAGGGCTGCGCCACCACCAGCGGAAAGATGGCGAACGACAGGCAGGCGCCCATCAGCGCCAGCGACACCAGCACCGCCCACTTCAGGGTGAAACGCTGATGGTCACCGAAGTCGACACCTGCCAGGCCGACCAGCAGATAGGTCGACGGCACCAGCGGGCTCAACAGATGCACGGGTTGGCCTACGAGCGATGCCCTGGCCATCTCGACCGCAGTGACGCCGTATTTGGCGGCGGCCTCGGTCAGGATCGGCAGCACTCCGAAGTAGAACGCGTCGTTCGACATGAAGAAGGTGAACGGCATGCTGACGATGGCCGTGATGGGCGCGAAGTACGGTCCCATCGATGGCGGGATCACCGCCAGCAGGCTGCGCGACATGGCTTCCACCATGCCGGTACCCGACAGGATTCCGGTAAAGATGCCGGCCGCGAAGATCAGCGACACCACGGCGAGCACGTTGCCCGCGTGGTTGGCGAGGCGGCGGCGCTGCTCGGCCAGATCCGGGTAGTTGATCAGCAGCGCTATGGAAAACGCAATCATGAAAAGCACCGGCAGCGGCAGTACGCCGATCACCAGGCACGCCATCAGCGCCACGGTAAGCAGGGCATTGATCCAGCGCAGTTTCGGGCGCCGCACGTCGTCGTCGGCGGTTTCGTCCGGCGGCATCCGGCGGTCTTCCTCGTCTTCGATGATGGACGGCAGCACCTGGGCGGGCATGCGGGCAACGACTCCGTTGCGACCGGTCAGCAGCGAATATCCCAGACGGCGGCGCTCCTTCAGCCCGAGCCATACCGACACGGCCAGCAACGCGACGATGGCCACTGCGATGGGCCCGACCAGCGGCACGAACACGTCACCCACGTCGAGGTGCAGCGCGCTGGCGGCGCGGGCCGTCGGGCCGCCCCAGGGCGTGAGGTTCATCAGCCCGCTGGCCACCAGCGCCACGCAGGTGAGGTTGAGCGGGTTCATCTTCAGCCGCTTGTACAGCGGCAGCATCGAGGCCACGGTGATCATGTAGGTGGTCGATCCGTCGCCGTCGAGCGAGATGACCAGTGCCAGCACGGTGGTCCCCACCACGATCTTCAGGGGATCGCCCTTCACCAGGCGCAGGATGAAGTCCACGATCGGGTCGAACAGGCCGGCGTCGATCATCACGCCGAAGTAGAGAATCGCGAACATCAGCAAAATGCCGGTCGGCGCGATCTTCCTGATGCCGTCGAGCATCATCGGGCCCAGGCCGGCATGAAAGCCGCCGAGCAACGCAAACACGATGGGCACGAGGGTCAAAGCGACCAGTGGCGAAAGCCGCTTTGTCATGATGAGATACATGAATGTGATCACCATGCCGAAGCCGAGAATGGTCAACATGGGGTGCTCTGTCCTTGCATGGGGAGGGTCTCCTGGAATGCAGGCCAGAAGCCGAGAATGGTCAACATGGGGTGCTCTGTCCTTGCATGGGGAGGGTCTCCTGGAATGCAGGCCGCACGGACGCGGGTCAACCACGCGCCGGATCGTGCGACGAAAGGCAGGGAGCTTAGGAACCGAGTCTGTCGAGCCTCTGTCGTCTCACCCTGGGACAAACCCCATCAGCAGAAACCCTTGGTCTTCGGGAGCGCTTCCTGATGCGTGTCCTGCTGGTGGAAGACACGCCCGATCTCGCGGACGCGGTGATCCGCTGCCTGCGGCGTCTGGGCCACGCGGCCGACTGGCAAGCCGACGGCCAGGCGGCAGACGGGGCGCTGGAACACCATGATTTCGACCTGGTGGTTCTGGACATCGGGCTGCCGCGCATGGACGGCACCGAGATCCTCGCCCGCATGCGCGAACGCGGCGACAAGACTCCGGTGCTGATGCTGACGGCCCGCGCCGACATCGAGGACCGGGTGGCCGCGCTCGACAGCGGGGCCGACGACTACCTTGGCAAGCCCTTCGATTTCCGGGAATTCGAAGCTCGCTGCCGTGCATTGCTGCGACGTCACCAGGGGCAGGCCGAATCGGTACTGAAGATCGGGACGCTGGTGATCGACAGCGCCAGCCGCCGGGTGAGCCTGGGCGGCAACCGCATCGAACTCCCCAACCGCGAATACAGCCTGCTCGACATCCTGGTCGGCCGTCTTGGCCGGGTGGTGACGCGAGAAGAGATCGCGGCCAAGCTGTTCAGCTTCGACGACGAGGCCGGTTCCAACGCCATCGACCTCTACGTGGGCCGCCTGCGCAAGAAACTGGCCGACGCGCCGCTGCGCATCGGCACGGTCCGGAGCATCGGCTACATCGCCGAAGCCGTCGAAGATCCTTCCAGTGGCAACTGAACCGACGAACAGCGGTGCGATGGTGCGCGGCACCATCCACGGACGCCTTCTGGCCTATCTGGGCCTGCTGTTTTTCTGCGCCATGGTGCTGCTGGCACTTGCCGCCCAGGCGTATGCCAGGAAGGCCGCCGACCTTTCGTTCGACCGTCTGCTGACTGCTTCCGTCCTGGCCATGGGCGAAACCGTCAACGGCAGCGGGCAGCGGCCGGCCGATTGGGACATGGACCTTCCCTATGCCGCGCTGGACATGCTGGCCATGGCCCCGGACGACCGCGTGTTCTACAGCCTGCACAGCCCCAGCGGCGAACTGGTCACCGGTTATGCCGACCTGCCCGAAGCTCCGGCACCGCTGCGCAACAAGGCCGCACAAGAAGGCACACCGGTGTTTTTCGATGCGGTGTACCGGGGCGAAGAAACACGTTTCGCACTGGCGGGCCATTGGGCGGCCGGCACGCCCGACCGAAGCCGCGCCTGGCTGCAGGTCGGCCAGACCCGGCGGGCACGCGACGAACTGGCAGCCGAGATCACCGGCACCGCCATGTTGACCATCGCCCTGCTGACCATTGCCGCCCTTGCGTTGTGCTGGTGGAGCGTGCGCCGCGGCCTGGCACCGATGGGCCGGCTCGAGCGCGAACTTGCCGCCCGCGATGCATCCAACCTGCAGCCCATCGCCACTGCCGTGCCAGCCGAGATGGCGCAATCGGTCGGGGCGCTGAACCGGTTCATGACACGGCTCGCCGCCAACCTGGACACCCTGAGACTTTTCATTGCAGAAGCCGCCCACCAGATGCGTACCCCGCTGGCCGCACTGCGCGCACAGGCCCAGATGGCGCTGGACGAAACCGACCCGGCCGAACAGCGGCGCGGCCTGCTGGCGGTCGAACGCAACGCCGCCCAGCTCACCCGGTTGCTGAACCAGCTGCTGGCCGATGCCAGCGTGGACCACCGCGGCACGCTGCAACGCTTCGGACCGGTCGACCTGGTGCGAACCGTACGTGAAGCCCTCCACGAAGCCGTACCGCGGGCCGACCCGCGTCCGCGGGTGTTTTTCGAGCCGGACATCATCAGCGCGCCACTGCAGGCGGACGCGCTGATGCTCCGCGAAGCCGTCAAGAACATCGTCGACAACGCGATGCGCCACGGCGTGCGGCGTGGTGCCGGACGCCAGGACGCCGTCGCGGAGATCGAACTGAGCCTGCGACCATCCGCCCATCCCGGCTTTGCCTGGTGCCTTCGTGTCGCGGACCGCGGGCCCGGCATCGCGGCCGACGACATCCCGCAGGTGTTCGACCGTTTCGCCCAGGGCCGCGATGCTGCCGCGGGCGGCGCCGGCCTGGGCATGGCAATCGTCCGCAAGGTCGTGGACCGCCATGGCGGGCGCATCGCCCTGCTGCCGCGCGAAGCCGGCGGCCTGGTGGTGCAACTTGACCTGCCCGGCGGGTTGGTCGAGGCGGCCAGATGAACAGCAATAGGCGTGCGGTCATCGGCGCGGCAGCGCTGGCCTGGTTTCCGGGCTTCCGTGCAAGTGCGCAGGTGTCGCCGGCTATGCCTGCCGCCACGGTGGCAGGCATGGCCAACCCGCTGCTGCTGCCGGCGTCCACCACCCAGACATCGGCACTCAACATCATCGGAGCCACCGACCTGCCGGTGTTCGCGCCGATGCTGCGCGACTACCAGCGGCAGCATCCGGGCGTCGCCATACGTTATGAAGAGTTCTCCACGCAGGCGCTTTACCAGCGGGCCGCATCGCCGGCCTCGCCCGGCGAATCCGATCTTCTGGTCAGCAGCAGCATGGACCTGCAGATGCAGCTGGTGAACGACGGTCATGCCCAGGGTCACCGGTCGGAACATACGGCCGCCCTGCCCGCCTGGGCACGCTGGCGTGACGAGATTTTCGGCTTCAGCTATGAACCCATGGTGATGGCCTATGACACGCGCCGGTTCACCGCGGCCACCGCGCCAGCCACCCGGCGCCAGTTGCTGCAGATGCTGCGGGATCCTGCGCGGCCACTGGATGGACGGGTGGGGAGCTACGACCTGGCCGGCAGTGGAATCGGTTACCTCGCCGCCACGCAGGACGCCCGCTACGACGACAACGCAGGCGCCCTGATGGCCGCCCTGGCCGCCAACCATGCCCGTTGGGTGATGCATGCAGGCATGCTGCTGGACGACATCGAACGCGGTCGCATGGCCGTGGCCTACAACGTGCCAGGCTCATATGTGCAGGGGCGCATTACGGCGGGCGCGCCCATCGGCATGGTGCTGCCACACGACTACACCCTCGTGATCAGCCGTACCGCCCTGATCCCGCGCGATGCCCCCAATGCGCCCGAGGCGAAACGGTTCCTGGACTACCTGCTGTCTCCGCGCGGACAAGGCGTGCTGGCGCACGAGTCACGCATCCTGCCCATTCGCGCCGACGTCGATAGAGGCGCGCATCCGGTCGGAGCATTGCGGCCTATCGCGCTCGGTCCCGGCCTGCTGGTCTACCAGGACCGGCTGAAGCGGGCTCGTTTCCTGGAGGCGTGGCGGGCGTCCATGCCGGCCCGCGGCGGATGAGCGGAAAATCGCCACGCCGGTGCCTGGCACCCTCTACCCGGAGCAAGACGATGCGAACCCTGCTGTTTTCAGCCCTCGCCGCAAGCGCCTTCTGCGCACAAGCCATCACACCGCTGACCGCAGAAACCTGCAACACGATGAAGACCGAAGCCATGCGGCAGCAGTGCATGCAGTCGGCCGTCGACGCGCCGCCGAATGTCACGGGAAAGACTTACAGCACAAGGGACGTGCAGCAGCGCGGACCGGCCTACATCGATCAGTCGGCGCCTGTCACGCCCATCGCACCCATTTCTCCCTACATAAATCTGGCGCCGGAAGCCAGGCCGACCCGGAGATGAAAATGCGGAGGCGCTGCACCAGCGCCAGGCGCTCTACATGACGCGAATCGACCTTTGGCGTGGCGTCATCTCCACCTGCAGCTTTGGCCGTGCATCCTACCTGGCCGTATTGGGATCGACTTTCATTGCAGCCAGGTAAGCGTCCCAGGCGTCCTTCGTTTTTTTTGCAAGCGCGGCCAGTTGTTCGGCCTTGCGCTCTTTCGCCTCGCCCGAAAGAGGATTTTCCAGGCTGTCCAAACGGGCCTGCTGATATCGAGTGTCAGCGAGAACCCATTCCGTGTAGGCCTGGCGTGCTGCTTGGGTGGGCATCCTGACTCCCTCGAAAGTGCGACTCAGCGAGCGGTACCGCTCCGTTGTTTCATGCCTTCGCCCGTGGTGAGCGGGCTGGAACCGCCGCCCTGCGTGGCCGTGCTGTTGGCGTCGGTAGCAGAAGATTTTTCATTCGCTATCGGAGAACCCTTCACGCCGGCCTTGCCGCCCATGCCGGACTTGCCCATGTGGGTCTTGCCAGCCATGCCCGAAGCTCCGGAACTGCCGGTGCCACCCATGGTGTTCTGGCCTCCGTCCTTGGGTAGATTGGACGTTGCGTTGCCGCCACCGGTGCCACCTTGCGGCGAAGCAGTCTGTGCCATTGCTGGCGACAAGGCAGTGAGGCAGGTGATCAATGCAGCGGCGGTCAGTGCTTTTTTCATGATGTCTCCATGGTTGTTGGAGTCTGAAAAATACGCCGCACGCCGTGAGGTCCGAGAAAGGCGGAGAGCGGCGTTCTAGTAGGACAGCAGGCAGCCGTGGTGCAATCGCCTGTCTATCGGCTACCGGTAGGCGCGATTGGACTCGAACTGGCGACTAGCTCCATCGCTCTCGCTCGGGAAGGGGCCCTGCGGACCGCCTGGAACCGCCTGAAAACGCCCCCTCAGCCCCTTTTGACGCGCCGACGATGCACGTGCCGATGAGACATTTGGCAACCGGCGCGGCGCTACGCCATCCAGCCTCCGCCCAACGCCCTGAACAATGCAACGGAGGCCTGAATACGCGCCAGCCGTATCTGCACAGCCAAGTCCTGCGCCGCGTACAAGGTGCGCTGGGCATCCAGCAACACCAGCAGGGTTTCGGCGCCGCCCCGGTACCGTGATTCGGCCAGAGTCGCTGCACTGCGCGCCTGTTCCAGCACGTCGGCTTGGGCCAGTGCCTGGGCATCGAGCGCAGCGGCCGCGTTCAGCGCCACCTCGACATCCGCGAAAGCGGCGACGATGGCCCCGCGGTACTGCGCCAGCAGTTCCTCGCGGCGGGCCTGCGCCAACTGGTGGCCGGCCGCCAGGCGGCCGGCGTCGAATATGGGCGCGGCCAGGCCGGCGGCGAGCGAGTAGACGGGGTTCTGGAAAACGTCCCGCAGGCGCGAGCCGCCGGTGCCGGCGCTGGCACTCAATGAAAGGCTAGGAAGCATGGCGGCGCGCGCGACGGCGATGTCGGCCTCGGCCGCCCGCAAGCCTGCCTCGGCACGGGCGATGTCCGGGCGGCGTGCCAGCAGCTCCGAAGGAACGCCGGCCGCAGCGTCGGCCAGCGTCAGCCGTTCGAGCGAGTGGGTAGACGTCGACATCCTCGCCGTGCGGCCGGTCAGCACGGCGAGCGTGCTGCGGGCAGCATCGGCCTGCTGGCGCAGGGCTTCCAGCGTCCGTTGTTGCGTCGATGCCAGGCCGCGCTGCTGGGCGCGCTCCAGTGCGGTGGCGGCACCGGCTCGCCAGCGTGCCTCGACCAGTTGCAGCAACTGCCGCGCGTCCTGCAGGTTTCGCTCGGCGATGGCGGCGCGCTCCTGCAGCGCCACAGCCTGCAGCCAGGCGTTGGCGACCGCCGCCTGTACGCCCAGGCGCACCGTGTCGCGGTCGAAGCCGCTGGCGATCCAGGTGGCGCGAGCACTCTCGCGTGCTGCACGGTAGCGGCCCCAGAAGTCCACCTCGTAGCGCGCCGACAGGCCCAGGAAGGCACTGTCCGTGTCGTAGGGGTTGTCACCGCGGTAGGCCGTGCGGCTCAGGTCCGCGCCGGCCGTGACCGTGGGCAGCAGCGCGGCTCCGGCGATGCGCAGGCCGGCTGCCGCTTGCTGCACGCGCGCTGCCGCGGCGGCGATATCGTGGTTGTGCGCCTCGGCCTCGGCCATCAGCGCGGCCAGTTCGCTGTCGCCGAACGCCAGCCACCATGCGGGCGCCACCGGGAGCCCGCCTGCGACCGGCGCCTGCCAGGCGGTTGGCGCCACCACCACCCGTCCCGGGGCGGACGCCATCGGCGGAGGCACTGCGCAGCCCGCTGCCAGCAGCGCCAGCGTGCCGACGCCCATCAGCCGGAGAACTTTTGTTTCAACCATGTCGCTTCACTCCCCCGCCAGCGCGACGACCGGATCGAGCCGGGCCGCCGTACGAGCGGGCATGTACCCGAAAACCAGTCCGGTGAGCACCGCGCAGCCGAAGGCGCCTGCCATGGCCAGCACCGAAAACAGCACCGGCACACCCGCCAGGATCAACACCCCACCCACCGCCAGCCCGACCAGCACGCCGGCCGAGCCGCCCACCAGGGTGACCAGCACCGCCTCGGTCAGCACCTGCCGCAGGATGTCGCGCTGCCGCGCCCCGGTGGCCATGCGGATGCCGATCTCGCGGGTGCGCTCCTTCACTGTCATCAGCATCACATTCATCACGCCGATGCCGCCGACCAGCAGCGACACGGCGGCGATCAGCCCCAGCATGGCGGTCATGCTGTTGCGGGTGGCGGCCTCGGCCTGAAGACGTGCGGCGGCGTTGCCGATGCGCAGATCGTCACGGCCGTGGCGCACCTGGATCAGGCGCTTGATGGCCTGCTCGGCTTCCAGAACCACATCGGACGAGGCCGCCTCGACCACCGTGTAGTCCGGCTGCGTCTGCACCTGGTACACCCGCGCCCGGCCGGCCTGGTAGGGGATGAACACCATGTCGTCGTAGTTCTGCGAGCCCGAATCGGCACCGCGCGGCGCCATGGTGCCGATGACCTCGAAGGGCGAGGTGCCGATCAACAGCTGCCGGCCGCGCGGGTCGGCGATGTCGCCGAAGAAGTGCTTTCTGGCATTCACGCCCAGCACCACGAGCGGCGCCAGCGCCTTGTCCTCGGCGTCGGTGAAATAGCGGCCCTGCTCCACCTGCCAGTGGTGGATGCGCGGCATCGACTCATCGGCGGCGAAGACATAGATGGTGCGTTCTGAATTGGCGTAGCGCACCGAGATCGGGTCGCCGATGACCGGCATCACCGCGCTTACCTCTGGCAGGCCGGCGATGGCGTCCAGGTCGTCCTCGGTGAGCCGGCCGACCGGCCCGCCGGTCGGTGGCGCCACGCTACCCAGGTACATGATGCGGGTGCCCATGGCACCCATTTCGGCCATCACCTTCTGCTGCGCGCCGGCACCGATGGCCAGCATCACGATGACCGAGGCCACGCCGATGACGATGCCCAGCAGCGTCAGCCCGGTGCGGGTGCGGTTGAGGCGGATGCCGCGCCAGGCGCTGCGGGCGGCGTCGCGGATGTCGGCGGTGAATGCGCGCCGGTCGTCGCCGCCTGCGCCCAGGCGGGTGGACGGTGGCGCGGTGGCGCGGGCTGAATCGACGGTGCCGCTGTCGGCGACGATTTCGCCGTCGCGGATTTCGATCACCCGCCGCGCCTGCGCCGCGACGTCGCGATCATGGGTGATGAGGATCACGGTGTGGCCGGCGTCAGCCAGCTCGCGCAGCAGCGCCATCACCTCGACGCCGCTGCGGCTGTCGAGCGCGCCGGTGGGCTCGTCGGCCAGGATCACCCGGCCGCCGTTCATCAGCGCACGCGCAATGGATACCCGCTGCTGCTGCCCGCCCGACAGCTGGCCGGGCCGGCTGGACAGCCGGTCGCCCAGGCCCAGGCGCTGCAGCAGCGCCGTTGCGCGCTCGGCACGTTCGGCGACGGGCACGCCTGCATAGATGGCCGGCACCTCGACGTTCTCGCGTGCCGTCTCGGTGCGGATCAGGTGGTATCCCTGGAACACGAAACCGAAGGCCTCGCGCCGCAACCAGGCTAGGGCGTCGGCACCCAGCATGGCGACGTCGTGGCCGTCGAAGCGATAGCTGCCTCCGGTTGGCCGGTCGAGGCAGCCGAGCAGGTGCATCAGGGTGGACTTGCCGGAGCCCGAGGCACCGACGATGGCCACGAACTCCCCGGCGTCGATGGTGAGGTCGAGTCCGCGCAGCACTTCGACGCGCGGCTGGCCGTCGCGGCCGCCGTAGCTCTTGCGGATGCCGCTCAGCGCGATCAGCGGCGGGTGCCCCACCCCGCCCGGCGCGGCGGCTACCAACCGAGCCTCCGCACCGAACGGTCGACACGTTCGCCGGTGACGACACGCTCGCCGCCCTTCAGGCCCGACACCACCTCGACCATGTGCCGGCTGCGGGTGCCCAGCTGCACGGGCACTGTTTGCACCGCGCCGTCGGCTTGCAGCACCCGCAGCGCCTGGCCGCCGCCCGGCGCGGCCGAAACCGTGGCCAGCGGCACCGCCAGCACCTGCTGGGCGGCAGCGGTGACGAAGCTGGTCTGCGCGGTCATCTGCGGCATCAGGGCGCCGTCGGCGTTGTCGACATCGAACAGCACCACGTAGGTCACCGCGCGGCTGGCCGGCGCACCGGCAGCCGCAGCCGCCTTGGCACCGCCCGCAGCCTCGGCCACCGGCGGCGACGGCAGCACCTGCCGCACCGTGCTGGTCCAGCGTCGCGGCGCGCCATCGCCCTCCCCGCCCAGCGTAGTGAAGAAAACCGGCATGCCGGCCCTGACGCGGCGCACGTCGGCTTCGGACACCTCGGTCCACACGGTCATGGCCGACAGGTCGGCGATGCGCAACATGTCGGGTGTCTGGTAAGTGGCATTGAGGGTCTGGCCCTCGCGTGCCTGCACCGAAACCACCGTGCCGCTCATGGGCGCATAGATGCGGGTGTAGCCAAGCCGCGCCTCGTCGGCCTTCAGGCTGGCCTGGGTCTGGGCGATCTGCGCCTGCAGGTGCTCGACCCTGGCCTGGGCCGAAGCCTCGTTTGCCTCGGCCGTCTGCAGGTCCTCCATCCGGGTGGCGTTGTCGCCGTGCAGCTGTTTCTGGCGTGCCAGCTGCTGGCGGGCCAGGCGCTGCTGCGCTTGCTGGTCGGCCAGCTGGGCGCGCAGGCCGGCGAGCTGGGCGCGGCCACCGTCGACGGTGGCGCGCTGCACGCTGGGGTCGATCTCGACCATCAGGTCGCCCCTCGCCACCACCGAGCCGGCCGCCACGTGCAGCCGGGTGATCTGGCCGGACACCTGGGCGCCGACGTCCACGTACTTGCGCGGCTGCAGGGTGCCGATGGCGGTCACGGTGGCTTCCAGGTCGGCCCGCCCCACGGTGACGGTCTCGAAGCGGTCGGCGGACCTGGACAACCACCAGGCGCCCGCCGTGGCGGCCACCAGCGACAGGGCGACCAGCACGGCCAGCAGGCGCAGCACCCGGAACGACCGGGCCGGCCCGGAATAAGACGGGAAGCTCATCAGGGCTGGACCTCGAAGCTCAGGGTGGCCGAATGGCGCACCTCGGTGTATTTGCGGCCGTCCAGGGTGACCGAGCCGCCGTTGACCCGCGCGCTCACCTCCATCAGGTACAGACCGGGAAAGGGCGTGGGCAGGGTGACCGTGCCGTCGGCTGCCGGCCTGAGGGTGCGGTGCCAGCCGGCGGAGGTGTCCACCTGCACCTGCGCAGCCGACACCGTCGTGCCCTTCCACAGGAGCCGGAAGGTGTTGCCGCCGGCTTCGGTCGGCACCAGTTCCAGGTCGTTGACGGCGCTGGTTTCCTGGCGGCCGAGGCGCGCCTGGCGGTAGGTCAGCACATGCTGCCCGGCCTGCCTGCCGGGCTCGGCCACTGCCACGCGCAGGTCGGTGCCGGGCGTGGCGTCGATGTCGATGCGGTCGGCCCGCAGCTGCGGCGATGGGGCCTGGCGTGCGGTGCCGCTCGCCCGCAGCTCCAGCAGTGGCGGCAGCTCGGCCGCGGGCTGGCGAAGCTCGCCGTAGCGGGCCTCGGCGCCGGTGGCGGCCGGCTGCAGCCAGAGGTACTGCGCCAGCGCCGGGCCGGTCGGGCTGAAAGCTGCCAGTGCCAGGGCGACGGAGGACATCGCCCGCATCAGCGCACCACGAAGCTGAGGGTGGCGGTGTAGTCGACCTTGGCAACCTGCTGGTCGCCCACGGTACGGGCCTCGTCGGCGGTGTGGGCGGCGATCAGCACGTAACGGCCCTTGCCGCCGACCGGCACTTCGACCCGACCTCGGGCATCGGTCTTTAGCTGCTTGCTCCACTTGCCCGGGTTGACCACCGTGACCTGCCTGCCGGCGACCGGCCGGCCCCGGAAATCCAGGGTGAAGGTGTTGGAGCCGGCCTTCACCGGCACGAATTCGTAGGGCAGCACAGAACGGGGTTCGCTGCGGCCGGCACGGGCGTTGAACACCGCCAGTTTGGTCACGCCGTCCTTGCCGGTCCAGGGCTTCCAGACCGCGTCGTTGGACACGCGGATGTCGCCCTTGCCGGTAGGCCGGGCCGACAGGTGGTCGTCGTGCACCGCAAGGGACAGTGGCTGGGCCGGGTCGGCCTGAAACAGCTGGGTGGTGGCGGCAATCTGCTGTACTTCGGCGCCGGTGTCAGCCTGGCCGTCGACGTCGCCGACATAGACACGCGCAACGCCGTTGCCGTCGCGCTCGACCCATAGCTGGTGGGCTGTGGCGGCGAAGGCGCCGGACGACAGGGCGAGCAAAAGGAAGGTTTTCTTGAACATGGGCAAATCTCTGCGTTGAGTGGTCGGTGGAAGGCAGGTGCGGAAGCGATTCAGTCGGATGGTCAGAAGGCCACGTTCAGAGAGGCCCGCACCGAGCGCGGGGCGCCGTAGTAGCTCGCGCCGGTGCTCATGTAGTAGCTCTTGTCGAACAGGTTCGACACGTTGACCGCGGCGGTCACCTTGTCGGTGATCGGATAGCGCGCCATCAGGTCCACCACCGCATAGGACGGCTGCACGAAACGCGCGCGCAGTGGGCCCAGGTTGTCGGTGTAGATCTCGTTCTGCCAGCGCAGCCCGCCGCCCACCGTGAGGCCGCGGCCCAGCGCGGCGATGCGATAGCTGGTGTAGAAGGTCGCGCTGTTGCGCGGTACGTTGGTGAGCAGCGGCGCGCCGTTGCGGTCCTCGGTCATGTTGCGCGAGAAGCCAGCCGACAGCTGCCAGCCCGGTCGCACCTGGCCGGAAGCTTCCACTTCGAAGCCGCGGGTGCTGGTGCCCGACACCGATTGGTAGGCCTGCGAGCCGTCTGGGGCGAACACGCCCGGGATCGACACCGCCAGGTTGTCTTGCTTGGCCTTGTAAACCGCCGCGCCGATGTTCATCCGGTCGCCGAAAAAGGCGCCCTTGACGCCCAGCTCGTAGCTGTCGCCGACCTGCGGTTCGAGGTAGTCGCCGTTCTGCAGTCGGTTGTTCTGGGGCTTGAAGATGTTGGTGTAGCTGGCGTAGGCCGACCAGCTCGCGCTGAAGTCGTAGGTGATGCCGGCGTACGGGGTGAATTCGCCGGTCTCGCGGCGCACGCTGTAGGTGCTTGCACCGGTAGCCGTGCGGTAGGTGCTCTGGCGGCGCTGCCAGTCGCTGACCCGGCCGCCCAGGATGACCGACAGGGTGTCGGTCGGCCGCAGCCGGGCCGAGGCATAGACGCTGTTCAGGCGCTCGTCGTTGCCGAAGGTGCCGATGGCCGGGTTGGGAGGTGCCGCCGGGGTGTTGCCGTCCCAGCTGTAGATGTTGGCGATGGAGGAACTCCAGCCGGGAAAGGTCCAGTTGGTGTATGAGGGCCCGGTGTAATGGGTGCGCGAGAGCAAGGCGCCCGCCGCCAGATCGTGCCGACGGCCGAACAGCTCGAAGGTGCCTGCGGCTTGCAGATCGAGTGCGTCCTGTTTTGGCTTGGCAGCCCAGCGGGTAGCCCACAGGCCCAGGCCGGCGCCGGTCGACTGATTGGGGTAGCCGTTGGCGGCGTAGCCGACCAGCTCGTCGTAGTCGGTGATGGTGCGGCTGGCGGTGGCCTTCAGCAGCCAGTCGCCGGCTAGGCGGTGCTCGATGGCGGCGAATACGTTGCTGGTGCTGCGGTCGGAGTACGACCAGCTCGGCGCCGCCGAGGCAGAGCGCGACCAGCTGGTGCGGGTGCCGTCCGAAAAGTACGCCGGCAGGCCGCTGCGGGCATGGCCGGAGGCCTTGTGGTTCTGGGTGGACAGCCCGCCGCGCACCAGGGTGCCGGGCGCGATGTCGGCCTCCAGGGTGCCGAAGATCGCCTGCTTTTTTTCGTGCAGCCGGTCGATGTAGGAGTCGTTTTCCTGGGCCACCGCGACGATGCGTCCGCGCAGCGTGCCGGCTTCGTTGAGCGGGCCGCCGATATCGCCGGTGATGCGGCGGTAGTTCCAGGAGCCCAGCTCCACCTTGGCCGACGCCCGGAACTCCTCGGTCGGCCGCTTGCGCACCAGGTTGATGGCGGCGCTGGGCGTGCCGAACCCGTTCATCAGGCCGGTGGCGCCGCGCACCACTTCCACCCGGTCGAACATTTCCATGTCGTAGGTCTGGAAGATGCTGCTGTAGTTGCTGTCGACCTGACGCACGCCGTCGAGCATGTAGGTCTCGACCTGGAAGCCGCGAGCGTAGATGGGCGAGGTGTCGGAGCCGGCGTTGCCGGACTGGCTGACGGTAAGGCCGGGCGTGTAGGCGATGACGTCGGTGAGCTGGGTCAGGCCCTGGTCGTCCATGCGCTGGCGGGTGATCACGCTCACCGACTGCGGCGTTTCGCGCAGCGACAGGCCCAGGCCGGTCGCGGTGCTGGCCTGGCGGCTGGTGTAGGAACCGGTGCCGTCGGTGGTGGCGCTGCGTTCGGCGTCGGCCTGCACCACGGTGGCGGGCAGCATGTAGCCGGCGGAGTCGCCCACGCTGCGCAGCGTGTATTCGCCGCCGTTGCCACGCACCGCCTGCAGGCCGGTGCCCGACAGCAGCGCCGACAGACCGGCCGCCGGGGTGTAGTGCCCCTGCAGGCCCGGGCTGGTCTTGCCCTGGGCCAAGGCTCCGGCACCGGTCATCAGCACGCCCGACTCGCCGACGAAACGCGACAGCGCAGGTGCCAGCGGCCCGGCCGGAATGGCGTACGGCCGGGTCTCGTCCGCGGCCGGTGACTGGGCGAACGCCGGCGCATGCAACACGGGAGCGGCCAGCACCGCGCCCGACGTGAGGATGCGGACGGCGAGCGCCAGTTGCTTGAGTGCGGGAGCATGGTGGCCGGCGCGGTGGGCCGGGCGGGCAGTGACCTGAGACATGGAGCGGTGGCTTTCTGGCGAGTGGGCGTCGGGCCCTGTTGGATGGTTCTCCCTTCAGAACCGGACGAGACGCCCAAAAGCGGAACCGCATCCGCCGGAAGTGGAAAAAAAGAATCCGGGCCGCTCAGGCCCGTGTGCCGTCCGGCTCGATGCGGACCCACCAGTCCAGGGTGCGCTCGACCCGGATCGGCAGCACCTGCGCCACCATGGCGAGCGCCCGCAGCGGCTGCTGCAAGGGGTAGCCGCCCAACACCCTCAGCCCGGCGACTTCGCGCGCGATGCCGATATGGCCGTGGAAGTGGCCGGACAGTTCGGCGACCAGTTCTGCCAGCGGCATGTTGTCGGCCAGCAGCACACCCCGGGTCCAGGCCTCGCGTGCCAGCCTTACCGGCTCCAGCGTGCCGGTCGCGTCGCAGGTGAAGCGCATCTGCTGGCCGGCCTGCACCGCGCAGTCGTCGCCGCGCACGGTGCGCACCGCTACCCTGCCGCTGAAGACCGAGACCAGCGCAGCGCCCTCCTCCAGCTTCACGTCGAAGCGTGCAGCAGCCACCGCCGTGATTCGGCCCTGCGGGGTGTCTACCACCCGGGCTGGCGCAGGTCCGGGAGCAGCGTCCACCAGCATTTCACCGCGGCGCAGCGCCAGCCGGCGTGTGCCGGCGTCGAGCGCCACATCGACCGCGCTGTCCCCGTTGAGCCAGAGGCGGCTGTCGTCCACGGCGATCTGCCGGATTTCGCCGGCACCGGTGCGCTGGTCAGCCAGGGCCGAGGCCACAAGCCCGGGCAGCGCGGTGTGCCGCCATGAAGCCCAGCCCAGTCCGCCCGCACCTGCCAGCAGTGCGAGCTGGCCGACGAAACGGCGCCGCCGGCCACGCCGCGACGCCAGCGCGCGGATGGTGTCGGCGGCGGGCTCCCGTGCGGCACGCAGCGGCTCGAAACGCTGGCTGATGGTCTCGATGCGGCACCAGGCATCGCGGTGCTCGGGGCGTTGCTCCAGCCAGTGCTTCCAGGCGATGCGGTTGCGCTCTCCGCCCGTGTCGCAGCGCAGGAGCGCGAACCATTCGGCTGCCTGCTGCAGCGAATCGGGCGTCACCCGCGCCGGTGCCGGCGGTGAATCCGGTGGATGACACGGGTGCCACGGGCCTGACCGAGTCACAGGCAGCACGAAGGAGCCGTGGACGGCGACAGCTCCGCGGCCAGTTGCCGGGCCTCCAGCGCCACGCAGGCCACCAGCGCCTGGGCGACGTATTTCCGGACCATGCGGTCGGAGACTCCGAGTTCGGCGGCGACTTCCCGGTCGGTCATCTCGCAGGCCATCGCCAGCACGAAGGCCTGCGCCACCTTCGACGGCAGCCGCGCGAGCATGGCGTCGATCTCGCACAGGGCCTCGATCACCGACACACGGTGTTCCGCCGAAGGCGCCTGCAGCTCCGGGCGAGCGGCCAGCGCTGCGAGCCAGGCGGACTCGACCTCGCGCCTGCGCCACAGGTCGATGCACAACCCGCGCGCGACAGTGCTGAGGTAGGCTCGCGCACCGTCGAAACCATCGAAGGCGCGGGGCTTGAGCATCACCCGCATGAACGCGTCTTGCGCGATGTCTGCCGCGTCGTCGGCGTGTCCAAGTTTGCGATGGAGCCAGCTGCGCAACCAGCCATGGTGAGACGTGTAGAGGTCAGCTACGGAATGGGAAAGGCAGGTCTCGGCGCTCGGCATGGTGAAAACGGTTCAAAGAAGAAGCGCTGGCCGCGCGATGCTATCAAATGAGAACGATTAGCATTCATTCTAGCTTACGCAAGATGGATCGGTCATTCAACCTGCCGGCAAAAAGAGGCAGGCCATCCAAATGCCACGCACAGACACCGCGCTCTGCGGATTTCGCCGTTGAAACTAGCGATTCGCCATCGTCAGAAGCATGCCGTCGGGGGTTTGCACGATCCGAATCGGCAGCACTCGCGCGGCAATGCGCGCAAAGTTCCCAGGCTTTCGCGCATCGAAGCTGCCATTTATCTGCAGGGCCGCAACGGCAGGGTCGTCGATGCGCACGTGGGTATCGCCGTACCGCTCGAACTCCGCCAGCGCCTGGTCCAGGCGGCGACTCTCGAAGGCCAGGCGACCCTTCTGCCAGCCGGTCATCGCAGCCACGTCGAGTCGCCTGAGGGCGCCCAGGTCGCCACCGGATGTACTGGCAACCACTTCACCGGCATCGAGAAGGGTCGTGCGTGTACCGGCCACCCGCACCCTCCCCTGCTCCACGGCCACCTCCGCGCTGCCGCCATCGAGCGGCCAACGCCGCACCGTGAATCGCGTGCCCACCACGGTCACCTTGGTCGCGCCAGCCGCGACGTCGAAAGGACGATTGGCGTCGTGGCTCACTTCGAACAAGGCCCTGCCGCCCTCCAGACTCACCTGGCGCTTCTGCCGATAGAGAACCACGTCGAGCCGGGTATCGGTATCCAGCTGGATGCGGCTGCCATCGGGCAACGATACCGTCCGCATTTCGCCGCGCTTCGTCGCGTAGCTAGCCGTAAAGACGGGGCTGTGCCACCAGTCGTCCACGCCCCAGGCGATGCCCGCGACGATGACCAGGGAGAACGCCAGACCGGCAGAACGGACCAGCCAATCTCTTCTCGCCGGGGAACGGGGCCGCTTCGCCCGGGCGCCAGGCGGGTGATCGACCACGAGCGACGAACGCAGTGCCGCCACCGCGTCGGCAGGCAGGCGGCCGACTTCGTGCCAGGCAGCTTCGTTGCGCTCGTACGCGGCGAGATGAGCGGGGTCGGCCTCCAGCCAATCGCCCAGAGCCGCGTTCTGCGTGGCGCCTTGGCCCGGATGGCCCCGCAGCAGCCAGGCGGCGGCCTGCTGGTCGACGGCATCGCCCGTGGGACGGTAGCCTTCGAACTCGCGCACGTCGTCAGCCTCGCCGGGGTGCGGGGCCTCGGGCGGTTGTCGATGGAGCGGTGCTTCGCTGGTCATGGTTTGGGCTGGTGTCTCAGGTATGGACGCATGGCGGGCCACGGCCCTGATGGTCCTGACGTCGGTTCTCTCAGGTCTTTTGTAGCCTTTTGTGACCCTGGGCGGTTTCGTCCAGGCTGTCGCGGCAGGCGCGGCACGCGTCCATGCCACGCATGATGTGGCGCTCCACCATGTTGACCGATACGCCCATGCGGGCGGCAATCTCGGCCTGGCTCAGGCCGTCGAACTTGTACAAGACGAATGCTTCGCGGCAACGTGGTGGCAGCGACTCGATGGTCTGCACCAGGGCACGGGCCCGCTGGCGACTGGCCAGCGCCTCGTCCGGTTGCGAAGCCTGCGGTGCGGCGGGGTGGGCGTCTTCGTGGAGCGCATCGAGGTCTTCATGGTGGCGCACACGGGCACGCCGGCTTCGGTCGATGACCAGGTGGTACGCGGTGCTGTGCAGCAGCGCCCTCAGGTTGGATACCGGCTTGCCTGCGTGCTGCATCTCCAGCACCCGGACACAGGATTCCTGCGCCACGTCCTCCGCGGCATGGCGATCCCGCAGGGTTCTGGTCAGCAGGCTGCGGAGTTCTTGGAGGTATTGCGCGACCACGAAAAAGCGACGGAATGCGAATCGCGCGCCAGGGTGGCGCGGATGGCGATAAAGGTCCGTCAGGCGTGGCGGCAGCTATTCCTGGAAAGACGAGAGCGCAAATTATGGCATTCACGTCTTTCGTAAATTTTCAGGAAAAGCGGCAGGCGCACATCAGGATGGCGCCGGGTCGTGCGTCTTTACGAATGAGAACGGATCTTATTCCGCCCTGTTTCCTGGTCTTTATTCGGAGCTCCCGCGCATGCCGCGCCATCAATCCTTCCCTGCTTCCGCCGTCTTCACGGCCTGCCTCATCAGCCTGTCGGCCATGAGCTTTTCGACGGCCGTGCATGCACAGGCCAACGCCCGTGCGCCGGTGGCCATCGCCATTGCGCCGCAGCCGCTGGCGTCTGCCCTGAACGAACTGGCCCGGCAGGCCCGGCTGGAGCTGGTCAGTACGCCTGCCCTGCTGGCTGGCAAGACCGCCCCCGCCGTGTCGGGCACCCTGACGCCGCAGCAGGCGCTCGACCGCCTGCTGGCGGGCAGCGGCCTGGCCGCCACCATCGAGGGCGACAACGTCATCGTGCGGGTCGCACCTTCGTCCGCACCGGCCACCTCCGCCGTGCTGCCTGCGATCACCGTGGCAGCCAACTCCGACGGACGCGCCATCAGCGAAAACAGCCAGTCGTATGCGGCGCGCGGCGCCACCATCGGCAAGATGGAGCTGGCGCTGAAGGAGATTCCGCAGTCGGTGAGCGTGGTGACCCGCCAGCGAATGGACGACCAGAACCTGGTCACGCTGAACGACGTCCTGGAGAACACCACCGGCATCACGACGCTGCAGACGCCGGCCGGCGGCAAGTCGTTCGCCTCGCGTGGCTTCAACCTGAACACGGTGCAGTACGACGGCGTGCCGCTGTCGCGCCAGCGCTATTCGTCGGCCAGCAACCTGGCGGCCGGCACCGCATTCCTCGACCGGGTGGAAATCCTGCGGGGCGCGCAGGGCCTGCTCGAAGGCGCCGGCAGCCCGGGCGGCGCGGTCAACCTGGTGCGCAAGCGGGGCACCCCGGAAAAGCAGATTGTGTTCACCGCGCGTGCCGGATCCTGGGACCACTACGGCGGCCAGCTCGACGTGGCCGGCCCGCTGAACGAGGAGCGCACCCTGCGCGGCCGCGCGGTCATCGACTACGACGACCAGCATTCGTTCATCGACATCAAGAAGGAGCGCAACCTGGGCGTGTATGCCGCGCTCGACTACGACATCTCGCCGGCCACCACCATCGGTATCGGCTTTTCATCGACGCAGATCAGGTCCACGCCGTCTTTCTGGGGCGTGCCGCGCTACAGCAACCGCGCCGACCTCGGTCTGAGCCGCTCGACCTTCCTCGGCGCCCGCTGGAACCGCTGGGACCAGGACGAGAAGACTTTCCATGTCGACCTGGAGCACCGCTTCAACGACGACTGGCGCCTTAAGGTGGCGGCGATCCACATCGAGGAAGACAACTACCAGAAGTACATGGTCGGCTTCGGTGCGGTGAATCCCACGACACTGCTCGGCACGCGTGGCATGACCTACGAGATGGACAACACCAACCGGCACAGCGGCATCGACGCCAACGTGCAGGGTCGCTTCGAGGCCTGGGGCCTGCGCCACAGCGTGACCGTGGGGGCCAACGCCTCGCGGCTGAAGTCGCGTACCTCGCAGAGCGTGCTCAGCAACGTCAGTTCCATCAACGTGTTCGCGCCCAATCCCGACGTCGCCGAGCCCAGCGCCGCCGCCATGGCCGCTGCCGGCGTAAGCCTGTCGGGCTACGACCCGATCACCCAGAAAGGCATCTACGGTGTGCTGCGTACCCGCCTGAGCGACCCGCTGACCCTGGTGCTGGGCGCACGTGCCAGCTGGTACGACTATGTGTACCGCTCCGGTGCCAATCTGGCGACCGTGTCGGCAGGACAGTCGAACGGCAAGGTGACCCCGTACGGCGGGCTGATCTACGCGCTGAACCCGCAGTGGTCGGTGTATGCCAGCTACACCGACATCTTCAATCCGCAGACGGTGCGCACGGTGGACGGCGCCGCACTCGACCCGGAGGTCGGTGCCAACTACGAGGCCGGCATCAAGGGCGAACTGCTCGACGGCGCGCTCAATGCATCGGTGGCCGTTTTCCGGCTGGACCAGCGCAACCGCGCGGTCACCGACTTCGACTCCGGCGCGACCGCCTGCGGCGGCGACTACTGCTACCGCGCGGCGGGCAAGGTCCGCACGCAGGGCATCGAGGCCGAGGTCGCCGGAGAACTCACTTCCAGCTGGAAGCTCTTCGCCGGCTACACCTTCCAGGACATGAAGTACCGCACCGACGCCACCAACGCCGGGCGCCGCTTCAACCCCGAGATACCGCAGCACATCCTGCGCCTGTGGTCCGACTACCGGCTGCCCGGCGACTGGAACCGCCTGAGCCTGGGCGCCGGTACCAACGTGCAGACGGCCACGCGCTCGTCCGCCTACAACCAGCGCCAGGGCGGTTATGCCCTGTGGAACGTGCGGGCGGCGTACCGCATCAACCAGACCTGGACGGCAGCCGTCAACGTGAACAACCTGTTCGACAAGGACTACTACTCACGTTTCCTGGATGGCAACACCTACGGCAACTACCAGGGAACGCCCCGCAGCGTGCTGGTGACGGCGCAGGCACGTTTCTAAGCCGGCCGCGCCCGCATGAAGAACGGCTTTCGCCAGTGCATGGCGTGGCTGCACACCTGGACCGGCCTGCTGGCCGGCTGGGTGCTGTATTTCGTGTTCGTCACCGGCACCCTCGGTTACTTCGCGCCGGAGATCGACCGCTGGATGCAGCCCGAGCGGCCGCTGGCCCTGCCCGCCTCGGCGCTGGATGCACCGCGCTATCTGGCCCGAGCGCAGGCCTGGCTGCAACAGGCGGCACCAGAAGCCAGGGAATGGGGCATCAACCTGCCCGAGCCGCGGGGATTGCAGGAACTGCGCGTGTGGTGGAAGGGCGATCGATTCGAGCAACGCACCCTCGACCTCAACGATGGCCTGCCGGTCGGTGAAATCGCGCGCGCCACCGGTGGCGGCCAGGCGCTGTACCGCATGCATTACTGGCTGCACTACATGCGCCCGGCGGACGCCGTGCAGTTCGTCGGTGCCTGCACCATGCTGATGCTGCTGGCCATCGTGAGCGGTGTCATCACGCACCGGAAGATCTTTGCCGACTTCTTCACCTTCAGGCCGGGCAAGGGACCACGCAGCTGGCTCGACGCCCACAACGTCGCCAGCGTCACCGCCCTGCCCTTCTTCCTGATGATCACGTACAGCGGGCTGCTGTTCTTCCAGTTCCAGTACATGCCCGCCGGCCTGCAGGCTGCCTTCGCGGGGCGGCACGAACCCTATGTGACTGTCCTGCTGCCGCAGGTGCTGCCGCCCGCCGACTCCGCTCCTGGCGGACCCTTGCTGCACCTGCCTGCGGCGCTCGAAGTTGCCGACAGCGCCTGGGGTGCCGGGCAGCTCTCGCGGCTGCGTATCCAGCGACCGGGTGGAACCGATGCGCAGATCACCTTGGTGCGACGGGCCGGCGCCAGCATTTCCGGCCACGATGAAATTCATCTCCGGGGGGTAGATGGTGCCCTCCTTCCAATGCGAGAACCGGACATCAGACATCAATCCCTCAGGGAGGCGCTGCTGCTTGCACGAAGGCAACTTCGCCGACTGGCCTTTGCGCTGGCTGTACTTTCTGAGCGGCCTGGGGGGCTGCGCCATGATCGGCACCGGCCTGGTGCTGTGGGCCAGCAAAAGGCAGGCAAAGGCCGGACTGGCAACCCGATGGATCACACGTCTCAACGTCGGTGTGATCGTCGGGCTGTGGCCGGCCATCGCGGCTTACTTCTGGGCCAATCGCCTGTTGCCCACGGGGCTGGCGGATCGCTCGGCCTGGGAGATGCACGCCCTGTTCAGCACCTGGGCATTGCTGCTGGTCCATGGCTGCATACGGCCGCACCGCGCGGCCTGGCGCGAACAGCTATGGCTTTCAGCTGCCGCCTGCCTGCTTATCCCGGTCCTGGATGCACTGACCACCGACAGGCATCTGGCGATCAGCCTGCCAGCCGGGGACTTTGTGCTGGCCGCCTTCGATGCAACGGCAATGGTCATCGGGCTGGCCTTCGCCGCTGCGGCCATCAAGGTCGCAGCGCGTCCGAATACCGTACGCAGGTCTACGAGATGAAGTCTGTCGGCATGCGGTATCGCTTGTCGGTCTGCGTCAGATGCCTGTGTGCAGGCCCGCTCGGTTACCTCATCACCGCACGGTGTACGGCGCGGCTTTCGCTGGCGCTGCCGAGACACCTGTCTTTCAATCCGTCCGAGGCAGTGTTGGCGGCGACGATGTGGAGCTTCGCCCTATGGGCTCTCGTGGTGATCTGGGTCTTTGGCGTGCGTCGCCTGGGCCTGGCTGTCGGTCTCCCGTGTGCCGTTTATGGCCTCGCATGGCATTTCGCGCGCACGGTTCAGCCAACTGTTGGGTAATCGCCCATGCATGCCATTGGCCAAAGGCCAAGAAATTTCCAGAACCCATGGACCGACAGGCCCCGGCACGATGGACGGTCCCCGCGCGACAACGTTTGGCACCCCACCCTGCGCGCTTTGAACATCAAGGCACGTCGGGCCTACTGCACTCGCCACCCTTTCGCAACGATGCTGCTGGGGGCCGGTCTTCGCATTGCGTACGTTAGTGCGCAGCTCGGACACACAACGCCAACCCTCGTTGAGACGACTCACGCAACATGGCTGCCCGATGCAGATGGTGGCCATGCTCGTACGAAGCTTGCAGAAGCATTTGCGCCCATCCCACCCGCCCCCTGAATTTTGGGCTCAGCCCCTTTTCAGTCCCTTTTTCCCTTTGGAGCAGCTCTCTGAAAACGCTGCAGGAATGAAAAAAGCCTTCTAAGGCATGTGCTTAGAAGGCTTTAGTACCAATGGTTAGTTGGTAGGCGCGATTGGACTCGAACCAACGACCCCCACCATGTCAAGGTGGTGCTCTAACCAGCTGAGCTACGCGCCTGTTTGTATTCGAGAAAGCGATTCTAGCACGCTAAAAAACGGCCTTGCAACAAGGCCGGCAAATTTTTTTATCTTCTGCCCTAACGGCGCCGCGCCGACCGCACTCCAGGCACCGCCGCCACCGTGCCAAGCACCTGCGCCAGCCTTGCCGAATCACCCACTTCCACCGTAAAGGTCATCCAGGCGGAACCCTTCACCGACTGGGTCTGCACGCCGATGACATTGGTTTTCTCGCGCGCGAAGACGTCGGAAATGTCCCGCAGCAGGCCTTGGCGGTCGGCGGCCTCGATGCGCACATCGACCGGATAGACGGTTGCTCCCGCACCGCCCTTCGGCGTTCCCCACTCGACGTCGATCACCCGCTCGGGCGCCTTGCTCGACATCTCGCGGAAGTTGGAACAGGTGGCGCGGTGAACGCTGACGCCCTTGCCCCGGGTGACGAAACCACGGATGGCATCCGGCGGCGCCGGTTTGCAGCACTTGGCCATCTGGGTCATCAGCGAATCGAGGCCCACCACCAGTACGCCGCCCTTGGCTGCGTTTTCGTTGTTGCGGGCCTTGCGCAGCACGACCAGGTCGTCCTCGCTGGGCAAGGCGTCTGGCGGGTTGAGCAATATCTCGATGTTGCGCAGCGAGTACTCGTCCTTGCCGACCACCTCGAACAGCGACTCGGCCGACTTGAACCCCAGCCGGCTGGCCAGATCTTCCAGCTTGAGTGCCGTGCGGCCCTCGCGTTGCAACAGCTTTTCGACCGATTCCCGGCCTCGCGCGATGTTCTCGTGGTTGGCCTGCGCGTTGAACCAGGCGCGCACCTTGGCCTTGGCGCGTGAACTGGTCAGGTATCCGAGTTCGGCATTCAGCCAGTCACGCGAGGGGCCGCCTTCCTTGGCAACCGTCACTTCGACCGTCTGGCCGTTCTGCAGCGAGGTGTTCAGTGACACCAGCGCGCCGTCGACCCGCGCGCCCCGGCAACGGTGACCCACGTTGGTGTGCACGGCGTACGCGAAGTCGACGGCAGTCGCCCCCTGCGGAAGCTCGACCACGGCTGCATCGGGAGTCAGTACATAGATGCGGTCCTCGAACAGTCCGTGGCCGTGGTGGGCGCCGGAAAGGTCGCGCTCCCAGGCCAGCAACTGGCGCAGCACCGCGATCTTGGCGTCGTAGTCGCTGCTGGCGCTGACGCCTGCATATCCCTTGCTGCCAGCTTCCTTGTAGGCCCAGTGCGCCGCCACGCCATGTTCGGCGTGGTCGTGCATGGCCTGGGTGCGTAGCTGGATCTCGATGGGTTGACCGGCTTCGTTGCGCACCACGGTATGCAGTGACTGGTAGCCATTCGCCTTTGGTTTGGCGATGTAGTCGTCGTATTCGTCGGCGATGGGCTGGAAGTGCTCATGCACCCAGCTCAGGGCTGCGTAGCAATCGGCCACTGTCGGCACGATGACCCGCAGCGCACGGATGTCGAACACCTGGTCGAAATTGAGCGATTTGCCGCGCATCTTCCGGACGATGCTGTAGATGTGTTTGGGCCGCCCCTGCACCGTCGCGGCAATGCCGCGTGCGCGCAGGTCGGCTTCCAGCTGCTGACGCAGCTGCGCCATCGAGGCTTCGCGCTCGACCCGTTTTTCGTCGAGCTTGCGGGCGATCTCGCGATAGGTTTCAGGTTCGAGGAAACGGAAAGCCAGGTCTTCCATTTCCCACTTGACCTGCCAGATGCCGAGGCGGTTTGCCAACGGCGCGAACACGTGCAGGGATTCATGGGCCAGGCTGGGTGACACGGGCGTCTTGGCCGCGGCGGCAAAACGCAGGGTCTCGAGCCGCGACGCCAATCGCAGCAACACCACCCGCAGGTCGCGGGAAAACGCCAGCAGCATCTTGCGGACGTTTTCGGTCTGCACCGCCGGGTCGTCCAGCAACTGTGCGGACGTTTCCGCGCCGCGCGCCTGTTTCTGTACGTGGATCAGGCGATTGGTCTCGACCGCCAGGGCAGCGTATTCGGCACCGAAGGCCTTGGCGATGGCTTCCTGCGGGCGAGCCAGGTGGTCGCAGGCATGCACCAGATAGTTGGCGGCGCGCATGGCGTCCGAACCGCCGATGGCCTGCAGCATGGAAGACACCGCATCGGCATGGGCCAGCGTGTTCTGGCCGGATTCCAGCACTTCGCCGCAGATCAGCGGTTCCGCAAAAGCCCGGGCGCGCGCCAGCGCCTGCGCCTGTTCGGGCAAGGCATGGGCGGTGGCGATGACCACCACGGGCACCGCGTCCGGCGGTGGCGCGGTGACCGCAAACGAAACGCCTGTCTTCATGCGGGCGGGTCCAGCAGAAAGTCGACCACGACCTGCGATTGTTCAGGTGCAACGAGGGTGGGCGCATGACCGACTCCGGCGAACTCGACCAGTCGAGCCCTGGGTCCACGTTTGGTCATGGCTTGTGCGCCGTCGTGGGACAACAGGTCGGAATCTGCTCCGCGCAGCAGCAGGGTGTCGGCCGTAATGGCGTCGTAGAGCGACCACAGAATGGCTTCGGACTGCACCGCGACTTCTTCCGTCATGGCGCGGAAGGGCAAGCCGATGGCGGGGTCGTAGTGCAGGGCAAAACCGCCCTGCGGGTGAGCTGCGTGGTCGGCGTCGAACGCGTCGACTGCACGCAACATGGGTTCGGACAATGCAAGCCAGGCTTCGGGGCTGTGCGGGCCGAAGCTGCTCGAGAGCTCCCACATCTTTCGGGCACCCTCGTCGACCGTGGCGAAACGCAAAGGCTGCCCGACATAACGGCCGATACGTTCCAGCGCGGGCCACTGCAAGGCCGGGCCGACATCGTTCAGCACCAGCTTGCGCGCCGGTACCGGCAAGGGCAAACCGGGTTGACCGCAGACCGCCAGGCCGATCAGGCCGCCCATGCTGGTGCCGACCCAGTCCAGGGTTTCGATGGGCGCATCGGCATGCAATTGCGCCAGCAGGGCCAGCATGTCGGCCGCGTAGAGCGGAACCGCATAACCATCGGGCGTCGACAGCCAGTCGCTGCGGCCTCGGCCCACCACATCGGGGCAGACGACACGCGCAAAACGTGACAGCCGCCGGGCCAGCACATCGAAATCACGGCCCTGGCGCGTGAGGCCGTGCACACACAGGATCACATGCGGATGCGCCGGATTGCCGGTGGCGTTCCACTCCCAGTAAGCCATGCGATGCCGTCCGTCCGAAGCGGGCTGGCCGCGTGGCGCGCCAGGAGCGGCGGGGCACGCCACGCTGTGCAGTACGGGGCTGGATTCAGAAAATGCGGTGCTGGAATTCGACATGGGCATCGTCTCTGGAACATCGGTAACGGAGCTTCGTGAAGCCCCCGCAAAGGCGGCTGATAATGCCCGCAGCCCATCCTAAATGATCCGGAGAAACATCCATGCTCAGAGGTAAGACCGCCCTTGTCACTGGCTCCACCAGCGGCATCGGACTCGGCGTTGCGCAAGCCCTGGCGCGCCAGGGCGCCAATCTGGTGCTCAACGGTTTCGGCGACGCCGAAGAACCAAAACGCCTGGTCGCAGAAGCAGGCAAGGCATTCGGCATCAGCGTCAGCCATCACGGCGCGGACATGTCCAGGCCGGCCGAAATCGCCGACATGATGGCGTTTGCCGCCAGGGAGTCCGGCAGGGTCGACATTCTGGTAAACAACGCCGGCATCCAGCATGTTGCGCGAATCGAGGAGTTTCCGGCCGAGAAGTGGGACGCCATCATCGCCATCAACCTCAGCAGCGCGTTCCACACGACCCGACTGGCGTTGCCGGGCATGCAGGCTGCGAATTGGGGGCGCATCGTCAATATCGCAAGTACCCACGGCCTGGTGGCGTCGGCATTGAAGTCCGCCTATGTGGCAGCCAAGCACGGCATCGTCGGCTTCACCAAGGTCGCCGCACTCGAAAACGCCACGACGGGCGTCACGATCAATGCCATCTGCCCTGGCTGGGTGCTGACACCTCTGGTGCAGAAACAGATCGAAGAACGTGCCAGGCGCGACGGAATTTCGGCAGACGAGGCCAAGAACGACCTTCTGGGTGAAAAGCAGCCATCGCTGCAATTCACCACTCCAGAAGAGCTGGGTGAACTGGCCGTCTTCCTTTGTTCCACCGCCGCAAACAACGTTCGCGGTGTCGCATGGCAGGTGGACGGCGGCTGGACAGCCCAGTAGTTATTGCATCTGCACGGAGCCGCTCACGTTCACCGTGACCGTGCTCTTGCCGGCTTCGACCGGCACTGGCGCGTCCGATGCCATCTTGGCTTCCATGGCCATCATTCGAGGGCGTGGCATGGGTGATGAATCGCTGGTGTTCACAGCAATCTCCCGAAGCGCATAACCCTTGAAACCGAAACTGCGGCTCAGGTCGGTTGCCTTGGCCTTGAACCGTTCGATGGCCTGCGATTGAGCATCGCCTTCCACCTTGGCACGCTGTTCGCGGCTCAACCCGAAACCGGTTCGCGCAAGTGTCATGGTTGAAATCTTGCCGACAGTATTGGTGATGCGGCTGAAATCACGCCCTTCGAGCACCAGTTCGGCATTGCCTTGCCAGCTGGCGATCTTTCCGTCCTTCGAATATCGCGGATACAAACCGAAACTACCGGTGCGCACATCCATCTGTCCCGGCTGAGCATTTTTCCTGGCTTCGGTCAGCGCGGTGTCGAGGGCGGCCTTCAGTTGATTCTGGACTGCGGCGGGATCGTTGCCCTCCTTGGTGGTAGCCAGCACCATGCTCAGCATGTCCTGCGCCACTTCGACCTGGCCATCTGCAGACAGCTGCACCACGTTCTGCGGCTGAGGCAGCGTTTGCGCCTGGGCCTGAGTGGCGGCGAACACGCCCGCAACGATGGCGATGACCGGGAGAATCTTCAAACGCTTCTGCATACTTTCCTTTTTGAATCAACGGCTGATCGACGATCTGCCTGCCGTGCCCGACGATATTCGCGCAAGAAGACTTGTGTCGCCGCAGACCAACGCAAGACTTGTAACAATTGACAATTCATCGGGAATCAGGGTGGTTTGGCGCGACACAATGCGGCTGTTACATATACCGAGACCTCCATGACGCAACCCGTAGCAGCCCGTACCGACAAGATCCTGGTAGTGGACGACGACGCCCGTATCCGCGATCTCCTCCGCCGCTACCTGACGCAAGAGGGTTTTGAAGTGATGGTCGCCGAAGACGGCAAGGCCCTCAACCGCATACTGCTGCGCGATACGGTCGACCTGATCGTCCTCGACCTGATGATGCCCGGCGAAGACGGCCTTTCCATCTGCCGCCGCCTGCGTGCAGCCAACGACCGCACCCCCATCATCATGCTCACCGCCAAGGGCGAAGACGTTGACCGTATCGTCGGCCTCGAAGTCGGCTCCGACGACTACCTGGGCAAGCCTTTCAACCCCCGCGAACTCCTGGCCCGCATCCACGCGGTACTGCGTCGCCGCCCGCCACCTGAAGCACCGGGTGCACCTTCGGGCGAAAACGAAGTGGTCAATTTCGGTCCCTTCACCTTCGACCTGGGCACCCGAGCCCTGCAGAAGAACGGCGAAGAGCTGCCGCTGACCACCGGCGAGTTCGCCATGCTCAAGGCCCTGGTGCGCCATCCACGCCAGCCGCTCTCGCGCGAAAAGCTGGCCCTGCTGGCCCGTGGCCGCGAGTTCGAGCCGTTCGATCGCAGCCTGGACGTGCAGATCTCGCGCCTGCGCAAGCTGGTCGAGGTCGACGCTGCCGCGCCTCGTTATATCCAGACGGTCTGGGGAGTGGGTTACGTCTTCGTGCCGGACGGCACCAACTGATGTCCGGCATGCCTGAAACGGCCCCGAAGCCTGCGCGGTCGATGGCATGGCCGAGCTAGGATCCTTCCGGGGCGAGTCGGTCGACACCACGATCGATTCCCGGCTCGCCGAGCGCACCGAGCGCCTCGATGAAAAGCCCGAAGATCAGCCCGATCCGCGTGTCAAGCGCGTCGGGCTGAACCTGTTCTGGCGTACCTTCTTCCTGCTGGCCATCCTGCTGGTCGGCAGCATCATGGCGTGGCTGCACACGCTGCTTTCGCTGGAGTACGAACCGCGTGCCCTGCACACGGCGCAACAGATCGCCTCGCTGGTCAACCTCAGCCGGGCGGCGCTGATTCATGCGGACGCCATTGCCCGTGTGTCGCTCATCAAGACCATGGCCGACCAGGAGGGCGTGCGCATATTGCCGCGCGAACCCACCGACCAGTACGAACCCATGGTTGCCGATCGTTTCGGCGGCCGCATGACCGACGAACTGGTCGAACGACTGGGCGCCGGCACCGTGGTGGCGCAGAGCGTGAATGGCGAAAAAGGCCTGTGGGTCGGGTTTGTCATCAACGGCGATTCCAACTGGCTGTTGCTCGACCAGGCACGCTTCAGCCCGTCCAGCGGAACCATCTGGCTGGTATGGCTGGTCACTGCGGCGGTGCTTTCGCTGGCGGGTGCCGCAGCCATCACCCGGCTGATCAACCGGCCGCTCAAGCAGCTTTCTCGTGCCGCAAACCGGGTGCGCGAAGGCGATTTCGCGGCGACCGAACTCGATGAACAGGCGCTCACCACCGAAATCCGCGAGGTCAATCTCGGGTTCAACCGCATGGCCCGCCGCCTTGCCGAGCTGGAACAAGACCGCGCCGTGATGCTGGCCGGCATTTCACACGACCTGCGGACACCCCTTGCCCGGTTGCGCCTGGAAACCGAAATGAGCGTGGCCGACACCGACGCACGCGACCACATGGTTGCCGACATGGCTCAGCTGGACGCCATCATCGACAAGTTCCTGGACTACGCCCGGCCCGATCACGTCGACCTGAAGCCCATGCTCCTGAACGACGTGGTGGCTTCCTGCGTGTATGCAGTCGAAGACCATGACGAACTCAACATCCGGGTCGACATTCCGGAAGGCATGCGCGTCATGGCCGATGGCACCGAACTAGCCCGTGTCGTCTCCAACCTCATCGAAAACGCACGGCGTTACGGAAAGTCGCCGGGCATGGACGTGGCCGAGGTCGACATCGGTGCCTACCTGCAGGGTCGCGATTCCGAAACCGTGGTGGTCACGGTGCGCGACCACGGCCTGGGTGTGCCTCCGGAATCGCTGGTGCACCTGACCAAACCTTTCTTCCGTGGCGACACCGCACGGACGTCGGCCACCGGCGCGGGGCTGGGACTGTCGATCGTCGACAAGACGGTACGACGCATGGGCGGCAGTTTTCAGCTGTCGAACGCACGCACCGGCGGTTTTCTGGCCCGTATCCAGCTGACCCGGGCGCCGGCACTGGAAGGCGGCGAAACCACCGCGACCACATCGACCGGCAAGAAGACTTCCGCATGGCGGCCGTCCGCCGTGGCCCGGCGGGTGCTGCCGAAACCTTCTACACCCAAGTAAGTCGTCGAGCGACGAGGGTCAACGCAGCAGCAGCACGACGGCGCGTGCCTCCATGCTGCGGCCCTCGCCCACCGGACCCATCTTTTCAGCGGTCTTGGCCTTGACGTTGACGGCCTCGGCATCGATGCCCAGAACTTCGGCGATGCGCTGACGGATGGCCGCCTTGTACGGTGCCAGCTTCGGCGCCTGGGCGACCACCGTGCAGTCGACATTGCCCAGCGTCCAGCCGAGTGCGCTGACCTGCCGTCGGGCCTCGGCCAGCAGCACAGCAGAATCGGCGCCCTTGAACTTCGCGTCCGTGTCCGGGAAAAGTGTGCCGATATCGCCGAGCCCGGCAGCGCCCAGCAGCGCGTCGGTGATGGCGTGCAGCAGCACATCGGCATCCGAATGGCCGAGCAGGCCTTTTTCATGCGGCACCTCGACGCCGCCCAGCACCAGCCGACGGCCCTCTACCAGCGCGTGGACATCCCAGCCTTCGCCGACCCGAATCTGATTCATGCTTTCTTTCTCGCGGCCAGGACCGCTGCGGCCAGGGCAAAGTCCTCCGGCCATGTCACCTTGAAATTCTGTGCGCCGCCGACCACCAGCCGGGGCTGCAGTCCCATCGCCTCGATGGCGCTGGACTCGTCCGTGACCGCATGTCCCGCAGCGCGCAAGGCTTGTGAAAGCTGACCGATGCGGAACATCTGAGGCGTCTGAGCCAGCCAGCGATCACGGCGGTCCAGCGTGGCATGGACCCGGTCGCCGGCCGCGCTCTTGAGGGTATCGGCCAGCGGCTGGGCCAGCAGCCCCCCGACGGGGTCGTCGAAGCATGCGTCGATCAGTGCGTCGATGCGTTCGGGCGTGACCAGGCAGCGCGCGGCGTCATGCACCAGCACCCAGTCGGCATCATCCGCCCCGTGTTCGACCAACGCCGCCAGGCCGTTGGCCACTGTCTCGGCCCGGGTCGCCCCGCCACGGGCGGCCACACGAAACCGTCCGTCTGCTGCCGGATTGTTTTCGAAGAACGCATCACCGGGCGACACCACCACCAGGACTGCAGCCAGGCGCGCGACCTGGGCCAGCGCGGCAAGCGTGTGCTGCACCATCGGCCGGTCGCCGATGCGCCGGTATTGCTTCGGCCCGTCGCCGCCTGCGCGCTGGCCGCTGCCGGCGCACGGCACCAGGGCCCAGAGCTTGGGAGTTGAAACGGGCAAAAAGGAAACTGCTGAATCTGGCATGAGGCGGCCTGGCATGTCGGCGCTGGATGAAAAGCGCCATTGAACGCACGCCGAAACACCCCATTCTAAAATCGAGCCCAGACTTGCCTTTTCTCCCCACCCCCCGTCCCAGCGCCGGGGGGTGCTTGTCTTTTTGCCGGACCCCGCACCCAGCCTATGGATCTGCCTCGCCTTGTTCCCGGAAAACGTTTCACGCTGCCGCGCCCGCCGGGTTCTGCCGACTCGCTCCTGCTGGGTCGCCTCGGACTCCGGGAAGCCGCCGCCGGCCACCGCATCGCCATCGTCACGTCGGACGCCAACGACGCGCAACGCCTGCTCGAAGAAATCGCCTTCTTCGCACCCGACCTGCGCTGTGCCCTGTTTCCCGATTGGGAAACCCTGCCCTACGACACGTTTTCGCCGCACCAGGACCTCATCAGCGACCGGCTGGCCGCCCTGTGGCGCATCTCCCAGGGCGATGCCGACGTGGTCCTGGTGCCTGCCACCACCGCACTCTACCGGGTGGCGCCGCCCTCTTTCCTGGCCGGCTACACCTTCCATTTCAAGGTCAAGCAGAAGCTGGACGAATCGCGGCTGCGCGCCCAGCTGACCCTGGCCGGCTACAGCCATGTCACCCAGGTGGTGAGCCCCGGCGAATACGCGGTGCGGGGCGGCCTGATCGATTTGTTCCCCATGGGTTCGCTGGTGCCATTCCGGGTCGACCTGTTCGACGACGAGATCGATTCCATCCGCACCTTCGACCCCGACAGCCAGCGCAGCCTGTACCCGGTGCCCGAAGTCCGGCTGCTTCCCGGCCGCGAATTCCCGATGGACGATGACGCCCGCGCGCGTTTCCGCAGCCGCTGGCGCGAAATGCTCGAAGGCGACCCTACCCGGAGCCGCATCTACAAGGACATGGGCGCCGGCGTGGCCACCGCCGGCATCGAGTACTACCTGCCGCTGTTCTTCGACGAAACCGCCACCGTCTTCGACTACCTCGGCGCCGACGCAACCGTTGTGCTGCACGGCGATGTCGAACCCGCCTTCCAGCGTTTCTGGCAGGACACCCGCGACCGCTACCGGCTGGTCCAGGGCGACAGCGAACGCCCGGTACTTCCGCCCGAGGCGCTGTTTCTCAGTGCCGACCAGTTCTACGTAAGGGCCAATGCCCACGCGCAACTGGCGCTGCGATCGGTTGCCGCCGACGCATCGCAGTCGGATGGCGGTTTTGCCCCGCTGCCCGAGATGTCGGTGCAACGCGGGTCGGACGACCCGTTGGCTCGTTTCAAGGCACACGCCAGCAAGTCGGCCCACCGTGTTCTGCTGCTGGCGGAAAGCGACGGAAGGCGCGAAAGCCTGCTTGATTTCCTGCGTGCCAGCGGCGTGCAGCCGCCAGCTTTCGAAAGCCTGTCTGCCTTCGAAGCCGACACGAAGGAAAGCCTGGGCATCGCCACCGCCCCGCTGTCCGCCGGTTTCTCCTGGACATCGGAAGGCATCGATTTCGTCACCGAGACCGAGCTTTTCGCCGCCGGCGCCACCACCCGCCGTCGCCGCAAGCAGGAACAGGCCAGCGACGTCGAAGCGCTGATCAAGGACCTGTCCGAGCTCAACGTCGGCGACCCCATCGTCCATGTGCAGCACGGCATCGGCCGCTACCGGGGACTGGTCAACATGGATCTCGGCCATGGCGACAGTGAATTCCTGCACCTGGAATACGCCGACAAGGCCGCCCTCTACGTGCCGGTTTCGCAGCTGCACCAGGTCGGCCGCTACACCGGCGTATCTGCCGACGAGGCACCCCTGCACAAGCTGGGCAGCGCACAGTGGGACAAGGCCAAACGCAAGGCCGCCGAACAGGTACGCGACTCGGCAGCCGAGTTGCTCAATATCTACGCCCGCCGTGCGTTGCGCCAGGGCCACCCGTTCCGTTTCTCGGCCGCCGACTACGAGATCTTCTCGAACGACTTCGGCTTCGACGAGACCGCCGACCAGCGCGCCGCCATCCATGCGGTGGTGCAGGACATGATCTCGCCCCGCCCGATGGACCGGCTGGTCTGCGGTGACGTCGGTTTCGGCAAGACCGAGGTCGCTTTGCGCGCCGCCTTCATCGCCGTCACTGGCGGCAAGCAGGTCGCCTTTCTCGCCCCTACCACGCTGCTGGCCGAGCAGCACTACCAGACACTGGTCGACCGCTTCAGCAAATGGCCGCTGAAGATCGCCGAGATGAGCCGGTTCCGCTCCACCAAGGAGATCAACGCTGCTGCAGCAGGCCTGGCGGACGGCAGCGTCGACATCGTCGTCGGCACCCACAAACTGCTCAGCGAGTCGGTCAAGTTCAAGGATCTGGGCCTGCTGATCATCGACGAGGAACACCGTTTCGGCGTGCGCCACAAGGAGCAGATGAAGGCCCTGCGCGCCGAGGTGGACGTGCTGACCCTCACCGCCACGCCCATTCCGCGCACCCTGGGCATGGCGCTCGAGGGCCTGCGCGACCTGAGCGTGATCGCCACCGCGCCGCAACGCCGGCTGGCCATCAAGACCTTCGTGCGTACCGAAGGCGCAGGTGTGATCCGGGAAGCCGTGCTGCGCGAACTGAAGCGCGGCGGACAGGTCTACTTTCTGCACAACGAGGTCGACACGATCGAGAACCGGCGGCAGAAACTCGAGGAAATGCTGCCCGAGGCCCGCATCGCCGTCGCCCATGGCCAGATGCCGGAACGCGAACTGGAAAAAGTGATGCGCGACTTCGTCGCCCAGCGCTACAACCTGCTGCTGTGCTCGACCATCATCGAAACCGGCATCGACGTGCCGACAGCCAACACCATCGTCATGAGCCGCGCCGACAAGTTCGGCCTGGCCCAGTTGCACCAGTTGCGCGGCCGGGTCGGGCGCAGCCATCACCAGGCCTATGCCTACCTGATGGTGCCCGACCTCGAGGGCCTCACCAAACAGGCCCAGCAACGGCTCGACGCCATTCAGCAGATGGAAGAACTGGGCTCAGGTTTCTATCTCGCCATGCATGACCTCGAAATCCGGGGCACCGGCGAAGTGCTGGGCGAAAACCAGAGCGGCAACATGATGGAGATCGGTTTCCAGCTCTACAACGAGATGTTGAGCGAAGCCGTCCGATCGCTGAAGGCCGGCAAGGAACCCGACCTGCTGGCCCCACTGGCCGCCACCACCGACATCAACCTGCATGCCCCCGCCCTGCTGCCAGACGACTATTGCGGCGACGTGCACCTGCGCCTGTCTTTCTACAAGAAGCTGGCGACCGCCAGGAACACCGACCAGATCGACCGGCTGCTCGAAGAAATCGTCGACCGTTTCGGCAAGCTGCCGCCACAGGCCCAGACGCTCATCGACGTGCATCGCCTGCGGGTGCTTGCCAAGCCCTACGGAATCGTCAAGGTCGATGCCGCGCCCGGCGTGACCCACATCACCTTCAAGGCCAACCCGCCGGTCGAGCCGATGCGAATCATCCAGCTCATCCAGAAGAACCGGCACATCAAGCTGGTGGGCAATGAAAAACTCCGCATCGAACGCGAATTGCCCGAACCCAAGGACCGGGCGCAGATGGTGCGCGACATCCTGCGCAACCTGGGCCAGCCCATCGCCGATGCGCCCGACGTGCCGAATCCCAAGACCCCTGCCTGAGCTTTTCCAATGACGACCTCTCCCCTGCCCGGCCTCGTGCTGCAGAACATCACCGCACCGCTGGCCCTGGCCGACTTCAAGCTCATCGCGTTCGACATGGACTCGACGCTGATCAACATCGAATGCATCGACGAAATCGCCGACGCGGTCGGCAAGAAGGCCGAAGTGGCGGCCATCACCGAAGCCACCATGCGAGGCGAGATCAAGGACTTCAAGGAAAGCCTGACCCGCCGTGTCGCCCTGCTGAAGGGCGTGCCGGTCGCGGCCTTGCAGGAGGTGTACGACCAGCGCCTGCAACTCAATCCCGGCGCCGGCACCCTCGTCTCGGCCTGCAAGGCGGCGGGCCTGAAGGTGCTGCTGGTGTCGGGCGGCTTCACGTTCTTCGCCAACCGGGTGAAGGCTCGCCTGGACATCGACTTCGCCCGCTCCAACCTGCTCCAGGAAGAAGGCGGCAAGCTCACCGGCCGGCTGGTCGAACAGAGCTGGGGCAGCATCTGCGACGGTGCGGAAAAACGCCGTTCCCTGATCGAACTGGCTTCGCTGATGGGTGTCTCGCCGAAACAGGCTATCGCGGTGGGCGATGGTGCCAACGACCTTCCCATGATGGATGCCGCCGGCCTGTCGGTGGCCTATCACGCCAAACCCGCGGTGCGTGAACAGGCGATGGTGTCGATCGAGACAGGCGGGCTCGACCGCCTGCTCGAAGTGCTGGCCTGACCCTGGTTACTTCAGCCGCAGTTGTGTCGGGTTTGTAAACCCGAAGCACTTATGAGAAATAATGGCCGCGCTTTTTAACTGCGCGTCCTATTCAATGCCTTCGTCCAAGATTCGAAACCTGCTTGTATTTGCTTCCGGTGTGGTGGTGGCCCTGGCGGGCGTGACCGCCTACGAGGCCGCCCAACACGTGGACGTCATGCCCGACGCCTCCAAGGCTTCGACAGCAATGCCGCTGGCCCATTACGACGCACCCGAAGCCAAGGTGCTGTCGGGCCAGCCGAATTTTCGCGGCACCGCCTACGCCGTGTCGGCGGACAGCAAGACGGTATCGGGCATCTGGGCGGCGGACGGCCCTTCCACCTTCACCTGGACCTATGCCGGCGACGAGGCGGTTTACATCCAGGAGGGGATGGCCGAGGTCGAATACCAGGGCCGCAAATTTTCGTTGAAGCCCGGTGACCACGCGTTTTTCCACGTCGGAACAGTCGCCACCTGGACGGTGCCGCAGCATGTCCGCAAGTCGTGGACGGTGCACGGCGCCAACCGGCTGGTGCGGTGGTTCCGCAACCTCACGGACTGACCGCTGGCGCTGCGAGGCGCTTCAGCCGCCGTGTGAACGCACCCAGCGCAATATGTCCGCCGCGCCCATGGCGCCGGGCTGCCGCGCAATTTCTTTCCCACCCTTGAACAGGGCCAGGGTCGGAATGCTCCGGATGTTGAAACGCGCCCCGAGCGCCGGCACGGCTTCCGTGTCTACCTTCGCCAGGCGCACGCCCGGCTCCAGCTGGCCGGCAGCCTGCTCGTAGGCGGGTGCCATCTGGCGGCAAGGCCCGCACCACGGCGCCCAGAAATCCACCAGTACCGGTATGTCGCTGCGTCCGATGTGCCGGTCGAACCCCGCTTCGTTCAGGGCCACCGGATGCCCGGTGAACAGCGGCTGGTGGCATTTGCCGCAATCGGCCTCGGCCCGATCCGCCGGCGCCACGCGGTTGGTCGTGTGACAGTGCGGACAGACGATGTGCTGCAGGTCGCTCATGGCTCCACCCCCCGGCTCAGATGGACGAAGCAGCGGGGCGGCGTGCCCGGGCGATGACGTCGCGGGCTGCCAGTTCGGATTCGGCAGCCGCGTCGAGCAGGGAGCGGCACAGGCCGGCCTGTTCGTAGTGCAGGTTCTCGTAGACGGTAGCCGCGGCGGGCGATGCGTTCAGCAGGGCTTCCATCGCGGCGTCGTGCGGCAGGCTCTGGAGCTCCTGCTTGAGCCGGGCGACCACGTCGCGGTATTGGCTGGCGTCGGAGTGGTTGGCGACTTCCAGGCGTTCCAGCAACCCTGCGAGCAGGGCTGCATTACGGGGAAGGGCTTGCTTGGTGGAGGTGTTCATGAATGGAAGCTAGGGGCACTGCCGCCACTTGCAAGCCCCCGGGCCAGCTTGGCTTCATCGGCTGAAAACCCCGGCTCGGCGGTTGGCGGCTGCCTGCTGCTCGATCTCGGCGCGAAACTGCTGGGCGCTGCCGCCCGCCGGCAGGTTGCCCGACGCCAGCAGCACCTGGCGAAAATCCGGTTGCGACAGCACTTTCGCGCAGGCTGCATTCAGGCGCTCCACCAGGACGGCCGGCGTTGCGCGTGCGGCGAACAGGCCGAAAAGGGAATCGCGGTTGGCGCCGGGACATCCCGCTTCGGCAAAAGTGGGCACATCTGGCAGCGCAGCCGCTCTTGCCGGGGCACCCAGCGCAAGCGGCGTGAACCGGCCGCTGCGCACATATTCGATCTGCTGCGGCGCGAGGTTGGTCGACAGCAACTCGAACCTGCCGGCCAGGGCGTCGTGCAGCTGCGGCCCGCCACCGGCATAGGGAACATGCACGACCTCGATGTTTTCCATGCGCTGTACCTGCTCCAGCACCAGGTGGCCGATGGTGCCCACGCCCGATGTCGCCCAGCGCAGCGAGCCGGGGGCGGCCCGTGCCAGCGCCAGCATGCCGGCGAAGTCTCGTGCCGCCAGTGCCGAGGTGCCCACCAGCAGCAGGGGTGTCCGCATCACGCCGATGACCGGCGCCACATTCGGGGCCGGCACCCCGAGCAGCGGCGACAAGGCCAGGGGGCTGATGGCGCAAAAGCCCACGGTGCGGCCGTCGGGCTGGCTTCTGGCGATAGCCTGCAGCGCGACCGAGCCGCCCGCGCCGGGCCGGTTCTCCACCAGCACCGGGCAGCCGAGTTGTGCTTCAAGCGCGTGCGCCAACAGTCGAGCCATGCGGTCGCTGATGCCGCCGGGCGGATAGGCGACCAGCATCCGCACGGCATCGGGCGACCAGGCCCCGGCGCCACCTGCCGTCGCCAGCAACGCGGTCGCCACGAGGCCGGCGCGCCGCCGCATCACGGCTCCGAAGCGGCCGTCACGGATTGCCGCACGAGTTTCACGAATGCATGCAGCGCCGGGCTGTCGTCGTCCGCGCGCCAGACCAGCGTCAGCGGGGCGTCCAACCCGCCTTCGGCGAGCGGCCGGAAGACGATCGCGCCCGGATGCGCACCGCGCATCGACGCCGGCACCACCGTCACGCCCTCGCCCGCCGCCACTAGGTTAAGCGCGGTCATCATGCGGTCGACTTCCTGGGTGGCCGCCGGCAGGCAGCCGATCTGTTCGCACAGCGCCAGCAGTTGTGCATAAAGCCCCGGCGCGCCTTGCTGGCGGACCAGGATGAAACGCTCCTGCACCAGGACACGCAGGTCCAGCGGCCCGCCCTGCGCCAGCGCGGGGTGGCCGCTGGGCAGCGCCACCAGCACCGGTTCGCGCAGCAGCGTCTCGAACACCAGTTCGGGCGGCCGGGCGACCGGCACCCGCAAGAAGCCGCAGTGGAAACGTCCGGTGGCCACGCCTGCCGTCAGGCCGGCTGCATGGTCCTCGCCGATGCGCAGGACGATGTCGGGCCAGGTGTGCCGGCATTCACGCAGCACCTGCGGCGTGAACGCGTGTGCCGCTGCCGAGCTGGTGAAACCGATGCTCAGCGAACCGGCGCGGCCCGCCGCCATGTCGTGCATGCGGCGTTCCACCGCGTCGGCATCGGCCAGCAGCCTGCGGCTGTCGGCCAGCAGCGCCATGCCGGCATCGGTCAGCGTGACACCCTTGGGATGGCGCACGAAAAGGTCGATGCCCAGGCGGGTTTCCAGCGCGCGGATCTGCTGGCTGAGCGGCGGTTGCTGCATGCCCAGGCGGCCGGCAGCGCGCGTCATGTGGCCGGTTTCAGCCACCGCCACGAAATAACGAAGTTGTTTCAGGTCCATCGGTTTTTCACACGTGTTGTCTCGATACTTTTTTCGTATGGACTGAGGGGCGGAATTGTATTTGACCTATAGGCGCCTGCTTCTTATCGTTCCCCCGCCCATGGCCGTCGGCCGGGTTCGATAACGGAGACAAAAAATGATGCACAAAGTGCGGCCCAACGTGGTCGCGGCGTGGCCTCGCGCCCTTCTTTTCAGCGCTTCGACAGTGCTGCTGGCGACCCTGGCCGCCTGCGGCGGCGGCAGCAACGACGCGACCATCGTGAGCAGCGGCGGGACCACCACACCGCCGACCGGCGGCACGGGAGGCGGCACCGTCACGCCGACCGACCCGGTGCCCGTGGTGCTGGCCTCTTGCGCCGACCTGAACGGTCGTCGCATCGCGGCTTCGGCCATCGGCGTGGCGACCGGCGGTGCCACCGTGGTGTCTTCGACCGCCGTGGCCGCCACCGACACCGGCAACGCGCTCGGCGCCTACTGCAGGGTGCGTGGCACCGTGGCACCGGTCACGGCCGGCGCGCCGGTCATCACCTTCGCGGTCAACCTGCCGACCACGTGGAACGGCAAGGCCATCCACTACGGCGGCGGCGGCTTCAACGGCACGCTGATCGACGGCACCGAGCAGGTGCGTTTCGGCCCGTCCGACAAACCCGCGCCGCTGGCCCTGGGCTACGCCACCTTCGGCGACGACGGCGGCCACCAGAGCAGCAGCATCACCGACGGCAGCTTCGCCACCAATGACGAAGCCCTGGCCAACTACGGCGGCCTGTCGCTCAAGAAAACACACGACGTCGCGATGTCGCTGATCCAGGCGTTCTACGGCAAGGCGCCCCAGCAGAACTATTTCCTGGGCACATCCACCGGCGGCCGGGACGCGCTCAACCACATCCAGCGCTGGCCGGCCGACTACATCGGTGTCATTGCCAACGAACCGGCGCTCAACTACACGGGCACCCGACTGTCCAACGTGGCGGTGGGCCGCGCCCTGTACAACAACGGCGGCGCGGGCTGGCTCAACATCACCAAGACCCTGCTGGTGCAGAAGACCGTGCTGCAGGCGTGCGACAAGCTCGACGGCGTGGCCGACAACATCGTCAGCAACGTCGAAAGTTGCCGCCAGCTCAACACCCAGGTGCTGGCCTCGCTGCGCTGCACCGGCGGCACCGACACCGGCAACACCTGCCTGAGCGACGCGCAGATCGCCACCGTCAAGGTGATCGAGTCACCGCTCGACTTCACCACCTACTCGCTGGCCAACGGCGTGACCCGGGCCGGCGGCTACAACATCCTCGAAGGCACGCTGGTGGCCGGCCCCTACACCACCCGTGACCTGGGCACCCGCGCGGTGCCGGGCAACCCGGCGACGTCGGCCGACGCCAACCAGTACGTCACCGGCGACCAGTGGACCAAGTTCTTCGTCACCCGGCAGCCCTTGTTCGACACGCTCGGCTTCGACCCGCTGGCGCCCGGTGCCTTCACACAGCGGGTGGTCGACGTGTCGGCGCTCGAAGACGCCACCAACCCCGACCTGCGACCCTTCTTGAACCGCGGTGGCCGGCTGATCCTGCTGCACGGCCTGGCCGACGAAGTGATCAGTAACAACTCGACCATCGACTATTACAAGCGCATGGTCGGCACCGTCGGAGCCGACGTGGCCGCGAAGGGCGTGCGTTTCTATACCGTTCCCGGCATGGGCCACGGCACGGGCGTGTTCATACCCGGATGGGATTCGCTCGCGGCGCTGGAGAACTGGGTCGAGAAAGGCCTGGCGCCCGGCACCGGCGTGGTGGCGGACAGCGTTGCCGGCACCTTCGGCCGCACCCGGCCGCTGTGCCAGTACCCAGCCTGGCCCAGGTACAAGGGCAGCGGCAGCGCCGATGCGGCCGTGAACTTCAGCTGCGTGCAGGAAGCCGGCGATCCGCTGGCCTGCCAGAACCTGCCGAGCGCGGTCACCGCGTACAAGGGCGGCAATGTGTTCGGCGAAGAACTCACCGTCAGCGTCAACCCTGCGCAACTGACCTACACCGCCACCGTGGACGCCAGCCTGCAGCGCACCGCCGGCACGCAGCGCATCGGCACCTTGCTGCCACTGGGCAATTGCAACTACGCCAGCAGCGAGAACGGCGCGGTGTTCACCTTCGGCGCGGGCGGCGTCGTGCAGGGCGGCATCGCAGCGCCCACCGGCAGCGCCTACCTGCCGCTGGTGGCCTTCAGCAGCACCTTCGACAACGTGGCCAGCCCGGCCGTGTTCAACACTGTCGCCAACATCTACAACGCAGTGGGCGTGCAGTACGGCGCGGGCGGCGCTGCAACCACCTATGCGGCTTCTTCGCGCATCCGCAATGCCGGCACCTTCCAGACCTGCCAGGACACCGGCACCGGCCAGTTCGTGATCTACGACGCGGCCTGCACCCAGACCACCAAGGGCTACCTCACCTACAACACCACCCGCGGTGCCTTCGACCTCCGGGCCACCCCGGCCAGCGGCGGCGCGGTGACCACCGGCGGAACGCTCAGCGGCTCGGTGATCGCCGGCAAGGTGGGCGCTAGTTACGTACCCCTGGTGCTCTGGCGCGAGTCCGCCGCCAGCTATGGCATGCGCCTGTATTCGCCGCAGCAGACACTGGCGTCGGGCACCGCCGACGGCAGTTACGCGACCCTGCCCGGCAGCGGCAGCGCATCGACCGCCACCGTGTCGGGCAGCGACTTCAACGCCGGCTCCACCGCCTCCACCCTGGCATACGACACACCCGTGCTGGGCGTGATCCAGGCCAGCGGCGGCCGGCCCGGCTCGCTGCTGTACACCGCCGGGCTGTACGGCTTCATCGGCAGCGGCGGCGCCTTCGAAATCGGCGTCCGCAACTGACCGGCGGGCGACCTCATACGGACGACACGCTGCGCCGGTGCAACGTGTCGTCCGGTGCCGGCGGCGGCCCGCTGCGCAGCGCCGCCACCGCTGCCTGCAGGCCGGTCATGCCGGCATGGAAGGTGCGGGCGTCGATGCGCGGCGCGATAGCGCTGCCTGCCGCCGCGGCGCAGCCCGACATCACCATCATCAGCAGGCTGCTGATCATTGCGCGCATGGCGTTTTCGTCGGCGCGGACAGGCGTGGCCGCCGCCACCGCGGCCGCGCCGCTTCCCTGCAGCAAATGGGTGCCGGTGCCGGCCGCCACCTGGGTCAGCAGGCCGACACCCGGCGGCACCGCGTTCTGCGCCGCCAGCAGCAAGCCGATCATCGGCGCCACCGCGCCAGCCAGCACCAGGTAGGTGGACGGCGCGACAGCCGCCCTGCCCAGGCCGTCGGCCAGGTTCCGAAGCGCTCCCGCCAGGTCTGCCGTCGAGAACGAGCGCTGCATGCGATCCAGCAGGCGCCCCAGATCGGCCTGCGACAACAGGCGCCGGCCGTGCGCATCGGGCGTGTCCAGCATCAGGTAACGCATCCAGGCGCCCAGTGCGCCACCCAGCGGCCCACCGGTGATGTCCAGCGCCATGTCGACCTGGGCACGGCGGGCGCGGCCGACGCCCTCCGGCGCGACCGCGGCCATCACCGTCGAGGCCAGCACCACCCGCAACAGGAAATTCTTCATGAAATTGGCACTGGCGCCGATGCCGCCCACCCTCAGCAGGTGGTGCGATCCACGGGGCGTCGGGCCGCCGTGGCGCAGGCCTGCGGCCACGCTGTCCAGGCCGGCGGTACCCAGCGCATCGACCATGCCCAGCATCAGGCCCGCGATATAGCCGAAACCGAAGGCCGGCAAGAAGCCCCGGTTCAGCAGCCGGGGCGCCAGCAGCGGCGCCAGAAGGTTGTTGAACAGCAGGTAACCCAGCCCATAGCCCAGCTGCCCTACGCCTGCGCACGCCATGTCCACCCGCCGGTCATGGCGCCATGCGTCGGCCAGCAGCGCGTGCAGCCGGACCGGCGTGTCGACGCCGTGCGCCACCAGCAACCCGGCCGTGCGGCGCAGCATCTCGTGGTCGGCCGGCGTCCGCACGTCGTCGCGCAACGGCCCCGAAAGCAGGTGCTGGTAGATCAGCTGATGGGTGGGCGTGAACGGGGGAGTGGACGCGGGACCGGCGTCGGGCATGGGCACGCCAGCGGCATTCTGGGGGTCGCCGGCAGCCAGCGATGCCGCCGGCAGCAAGGCCTCGATTTCAGCTTGCGCCTGCGTGAGTTCGGCTTCCAGCGCCAATCGCGTTTCAGGCTGCTCCAGCGCCTGCACCACCTGGTCGAGCCGCTGCTCCAGCCGTGCCAGGAAAGTGGTTCGCAGGCGCTGAGGGTCGTCCTGCGGGAAACGCAATAACAGGCGGTCGATCTCCTCTTCCACGAAGCCCTGCATGGCGCCGCCGCCGACCGCGAAATGCTGGGCCCCGGCCGTCTCGAGCACCTGCGGCACCGGCACCGGCACTGGCGGCGTCTCCGTTTCTTCCTCGGCGATATCCGCGAGCGATGACCGGCGGCGATGGCTCGGCGGTGTGGTGTTGGCGATCGGTCTGAACGTGTTGTTGTGCATGGCGGGCCCGGTGAACCGAACGGGGGATTCCGTTCGTCGCCGGTATGCTCCGGCGGCCTGTCGCCAGGGCCGGGCAGCAGGCCGAAGGGCCTCGGTCGCGAACGAAGCGCACAAGCTTGCGCCGGGCCACTTAAAATTGCCGGTTCGCCCGGCACCTGCCGGGCACTGCCCGGCCAGAACCACCAGATGACCTCTCCCCGCAAGCTCTTCGTCACCACCGCCCTGCCGTACGCCAACGGCAAGTTCCACATCGGCCACATCATGGAATACATCCAGGCCGACATCTGGGTGCGTTTCCAGCGCATGCGGGGCGCACAGGTCGACTTCGTCTGCGCCGACGACGCCCACGGCGCGGCCATCACCATCGCCGCCGACAAGGCCGGCATTACGCCGCAGGCCTTCGTCGCCGAGATAGCCGCCGGCCGCAAGCCCTACCTCGACGGTTTCCATATCGCCTTCGACAACTGGCATTCGACCGACGGCCCCGAGAACCACATGCTCGCGCAGGACATCTACCGCGACCTGCGCAGCGCCGGGCTCATCGAGACCCGCAGCGTCGAACAGTTCTACGACCCGGAAAAGGGCATGTTCCTGGCCGACCGTTTCATCAAGGGCGAGTGCCCCAACTGCCACGCCAAGGACCAGTACGGCGACAACTGCGAGGTGTGCGGCGCGGTGTATGCGCCCACCGAACTCATCAATCCGTATTCGGCGTTGTCGGGTGCCAGGCCGGTGCTGAAGAGCTCCGACCATTTCTTCTTCAAGCTGTCCGACCCTCGCTGCGAAGCCTTCCTGAAGGAATGGACCGTGGCCCCCGGCCATGTGCAGCCCGAGGTGCAGAACAAGATCCGCGAATGGCTCTACAAGGACGCCGAAGGCAAGGGCGGCCTGGGCGACTGGGACATCAGCCGTGATGCGCCCTACTTCGGCATCGAGATCCCCGACGCGCCCGGCAAGTACTTCTATGTTTGGCTCGACGCGCCGGTCGGCTACCTGGCATCGCTGAAGAACCTGCTCGACAGGCAGGGCCGCGACTACGCCGCCTACATGGCGCAGCCGGGCCTGGAACAGGTTCATTTCATCGGCAAGGACATCATCACCTTCCACACCCTGTTCTGGCCGGCCATGCTGCATTTCAGCGGCCGCAAGGCACCCGACGCCATCTATGTCCACGGCCACCTGACCGTCAACAACGAGAAGATGAGCAAGAGCCGCGGCACCGGCATCGATCCGCTCAGGTACCTGTCGCTCGGCCTGTCGCCCGAACACCTGCGCTACTACCTGGCCGCCAAGCTGAGCGGCCGCAACGAGGACATCGACTTCAACCCCGACGACTTCGTGGCGCGGGTCAACAGCGACCTGGTCGGCAAGTTCATCAACATCGCCAGCCGGGCGGCGGGTTTCCTGACAAAACGTTTCGAAGGCCGCCTCAGCGCGCCGGGCAGCGTCGACGCCGGCCTGCTGGAACAACTGCAGGCCAAGGCCGAAGAAATCGCCTCGCTGTACGAACAGCGCGACACCGCCCGCGCGCTGCGCGAAACCATGGCGCTGGCCGACAAGGTCAATGAATACGTCGACGCCAACAAGCCCTGGGAACTCGCCAGGCTGGAAGGCATGGAAACCCGGCTGCAGGACGTCTGCAGCACCTGCATCGAGGCCTTCCGCCTGCTGGCCGTCTACCTCAAGCCGGTGCTGCCGTCACTGGCGGCACAGGTCGAGTCCTTCCTGAAGATCGAGCCGCTGCTGTTCGCCGACGCCGCCCGCCTGCTGGGTGCCGGCCACACCATCGGCGTGTACCAGCACCTGATGCAGCGGGTCGACCCCAAGCTGCTGGCCGGCCTGTTCGAAGCGCCGGCACCGGTGGCCGAGACCGTGGCCGAGACACTCCCGGGGGGCGAAGCCATCGCACCGGTGATCGGCATCGACGACTTCGCGAAGATCGATCTACGCATTGCCCGCATCGACGCCTGCGAAGCGGTCGAAGGTTCCACCAAACTGCTGCGCCTGACGCTCGACGTCGGCGAGGGCCGGCAGCGCAATGTGTTCAGCGGCATCGCCGCCGTCTACAAACCCGAACAGCTGGTGGGAAAACTGACGGTGATGGTCGCCAACCTGGCACCGCGCAAGATGAAGTTCGGCGTCAGCGAAGGAATGGTTCTTGCAGCAAGCCATGCCGACGGCAAGGCCCATCCCGGCATCCACATCCTGGAACCCTGGCCAGGCGCCGCGCCGGGCATGCGTATCGGCTGACGACTGCAATCCGACCGCCATCGCACCGCACTGCACCGTACCGGACCGCACCATGAAATGCCTCAAGACAATCGCCGCCCTCGCGGCCCTGTCGGTCACCAGCCTGAGCGGCTGCGCCGTGGTCGCGGTCGCCGACGCCACCGTTTCGGTGGCCAGCGCCGCGGTGGGCGCCACCGCCAGCGTGGCCGGCCTGGCGGTGGACGCCACGGTGGGCACGGTCAGGCTGGCGGGCAAGGCCGTGTCGGCCGTGATACCCGGAACCGATTGAACTCAGACCGGCAGGTGCCGCAGGAAGCGGTGCTGCAGATAGGCCCGCCCGGACTCCGGAATCGTTGCGGTCGCGGGCGACTGCACCAGCGAGTCCACTTCGTCGTACAGCTGCCGCAGCTCCGTCGCCAGCCGGCCGCCTCGCCTGTTGAAGAACTCGGCCAGCGTCCAGTTGGCGTGGCGCCCCCCGTTGTCCAGCGGCAGCATCGGCAACACATCTGACGAGTTGACAACCGGCCGCTCGCGGGTGGCGGCCAGCCAGCCGGCCAGCGGCAACATGTCGCCCGGCTGCAGCTGGCGATCGCCGGCGTATTCGCCGCGCTGCTCGAAAGCCGTCATGGTTTCCAGCACGCGGGCGCCCAGATCGGCGCAACGCGACATCAGCAGGAACCGCATCGCGAACACCATGCAACCGCGCGCCTGCATGCCCTGGATCGCCGGCGTGATGTAGACCTGCTGGCCGAATTCCTTTTGCAAGGCCAGCTTGACGCTGCCCATGCACGGGCCGGCACTGTCGACCATCAGGCACCGCGGCTTGCCGTCGCCGCTGCGGCCGACGGCCAGCACGAAGGTATGCACGCCCCGGCTGGTGCAGGCCAGCAGAAAACCGCATTCGCCCGGCCGCATTCCGTCGCACCAGGCGCGCACTTCGGCGGCTTTCGCCTTGTGGGCCTGGAAGACCACGGTTCCGACATCCAGCCGGTACTTGGCGCGGTAGATGGCCAGCATGGTGTTCACCGTGCTGCCGCACAGCGGATCCGCGGGACGCGGGCAAGCCGGGCCGCTGAACGACAACAGATCGGCGGGCGAGCCGTCGGCCCTGCCCGGTGGCTCGTCGGGTGTCTCGTCGACCGGCCGGTGCGGGCCGGGTGCGGTGGCTTCGTCGACACCTGCCGCCGGCCAGGCGACGGGTGTGCGTTCTGCGCCAGGAAAACTTGGTTTCATGACTTTCCCCTCGAAGTTGAAAAGCTCAATATCGAACTTGAAAATCCGCCCGCCGCAGCCCTGCCCGCCGATATGCCGGGATGTGCGAAACCTGAAGTCCGGCAACGACCGTAAAATCGGCGTTTCGCCCCCGATTCGACGGTCCCAACAGGTTCGCCCCATGCCCTTCTTCGCCCGCAAGCACTACACCTCCGACGCCACCGATTTCCTCAACAAGCTGAAGGAAGACAACCCGCAGATGGACGCCGGACAACGTGCAGGCCGCGCCCTGCTCTGGGACAAGAAGGTAGACCGCGACGCATGGTCCGAGTACGACGCAGGCGAGGTGAAGCAGAAGCCCTACGTCTACCAGACCGACGCCAGCTGACCGAATCAATACATCGTCTGCCCGTCCGTTTTGAATGACTGAACCCGTTTCGGTCGATTTGCCTGGCAGCAGCCTGTCGCCGGACGTCGTCGACCAGGTCGCGCTGGCGCGTTTGTATGGCGAACCGCTGTTCGCCATGCCGCAAGACCTGTACATACCGCCCGATGCGCTGGAGGTTTTCCTCGAAGCCTTCGAAGGCCCGCTGGACTTGCTGCTCTACCTGATCCGCAAGCAGAACTTCAACATCCTCGACATCCCGATGGCGGCGCTGACCCGCCAGTACCTGTCGTACGTGGACGAGATCCGCAGCCGCAACCTCGAACTCGCAGCCGAATACCTGTTGATGGCGGCGATGCTGATCGAGATCAAGTCACGCATGCTGCTGCCGCCCAAGAAGGTGGACCCCGGTGCCGAACCGGAAGACCCGCGCGCCGAGCTGGTACGACGCCTGCTCGAATACGAACAGATGAAACTGGTGGCCGCCAAGCTCAACGCCATACCGCAGTTCGGTCGCGATTTCCTGCGGGCCCAGGTCGTCATCGAGCAAAGCCTGCAACCGCGCTTCCCCGACGTCCACGTGGTGGACCTGCAAGAGGCCTGGCGCGACATCCTGCAGCGGGCCCGGCTGGTACAGCATCACACCATCACCCGCGAGGAACTGAGCGTGCGCGAGTACATGAGTTATGTGCTGCGCGGCCTGCAGGGCCGGCGCTTCGTGCCCTTCGAGGAACTGTTCCAACCCGAGAAGGGCGCCACCGTCCTGGTCGTGACCTTCATCGCATTGCTCGAACTGGCCAAGGAAACCCTGATCGAGATCACCCAGGCCGAAGCCTTCGCGCCCATCTACGTGCGCCTGGCCTACAGCAGCGCCTGAAACACCTGCCCGACCCGCCGCGGCGCCGGTGCTTCGGCCAGTTGTGCAAACGGCTCGGGGCGTCCGGCATGCGCGGGCTGCCATCGCTGCCGGTAGTCCGCATTCAGCAGATGCTCCAGGTTGCGGGCCGCAACACTGAGTTGGATGAGTTTCTCCAGGATGGCGTCCTCTCCTCCTGCGGGATAGCGGCTCATCGCGAAGCCGCCCACGGCCAGTTGCAGACGATCGAGCTGCGCCTGCAGCCCCGTGTTGCCGGGGATGGTGTCCGGCAGCCTGTTGAGCAGCGCCAGCAACTGGCGATGGGCGGTCGCCGATGCGGATGCGACCGGCCCGACCAGCGACAGGCATTGCGAGAGCCTTTCGCACCACGACGGACTTGCCATCGGCCGGAAATCCGGCAGGTTTTCCATGAAGCTGCCGGCACAGAACGGCGCGTTGCCACCCGGCCCGCCTCCCATCGGCGCGGGCAAGGCCACCGGCGGCCTGTGATCGACCGCGCGCAGCGTCCGGGGGCTGATGGAAAACATGGACGTACCTCAGAAAAATTGGTCGGGGCCGCGACCGTGTCAATCAACCTGGAGGAGTTCATCGAGCACCGCTGCGCAGGCCTCGCGCACCACGTCGCGATGCCAGGCCGTCATGCGCTCCGTGGCCCGCATCAGCACGTCTTCGACGGTGTATTGGCGCCCCTGCCGACCGGCGTGCCCCAGGTGCGTGGGATAGGTACCGCCGACCACCCCGGTGATTGCAACGCCGAGTCTCCGGTCCTGGTTGCGGTTGAGGAACCCGCCGCCACGGTCGCTCTCGTCACGGGCTTGCGTGATGGCGGTTCTCAAAGCCTGTAGCTGGTCCGGGCTCAGCTTTACCGCCCGGGAAGCGCCTGCCCTCGGCTGGATGGGCTCATCGATGTCGCGGCTGGCGGCCTGGTGGCGCCTGGCGACTCTCCGGCGCTGCGGGCCGTCCGGCCCTTCGTGTTCGTCCTGCATCGATTCTTTCGGCGCACCCAGCTCGCCAGGGTCGACCGGCGCAGGGCTGGCCGCGATCGAAATGCTTTCAGCCGGATTGCGTGGGCGCATGCGGCCCGCGTGGGCTTTCAGTCGTTTTTCGAGCTGCACGGCTTCCTGCCACAACTTGTCGATGGCGTTCAGCACATCACCGCGCTGGCGTACGTCGCATTGCGCTCCGGAAAGATGCGTCACCCGGAGGCGCAGCGAATCGAGCTGATTCTGCAGTTGCGGGGCGTGCGAGATATTCGCGGGAAGGCTGCGGCAGACCCGGATCAGCTGCCGGAAATTGCGGTCCTTTTCGCGCTGCTCCGGTATCGGGACGCCCATGAAGTCGCCCAGCCTTTCGCAGGTCGACAGGTCCATCGTCGGTGGCAGCAGAGCCAGGCCGTCCAGCAGCGCGCCACCGCAGAAACCCGGTGACGCATCGGCGGGCGGCATCCGGTTTTCGCCATTGCTTTCGGCAAACCGTCGCTGCACTGCGCGAGCCGCCTGGAGGACCGCCACGCTTGCAGTGACGACACCCATGCCGGAAAGATAGGCGACAGCCGGATAGTCGCTTGCGATTTGATTCACGCGACCCTGGAAATTGACGAACATGGAAGCCTCGGGAAAATGCATCGGACAGGAACCCGCCATTCAAGCCCGGCACCCGGCTGCTCGTGTGCCGGGAATGCGAACCGACCGACTGTCCGGCGAGCCCTTGCCACGTTCGGCAAGGCGGATGGCGGTGCTAAAGTCCGCGCCGCCAGAAACCACGAGACAAGCCGGGCGTTTGCCACCGGCCGCACATCCATGTATCGCACCCTGCTCAAGTCCAAGATCCACCGCGTCGCCGTCACCGATTGCGAGCTGCACTACGAAGGCTCCTGCGCCATCGACGAAGACCTCTTGGACGCAGCCGACCTGGCAGAGAACGAGCAGGTGCACATCTGGAACGTCAACAACGGCGAAAGATTCGTCACCTACGCCATCCGGGGCCAGCGTGGCACCGGAATGATCTCGGTCAACGGCTCGGCGGCACGCCGGGCGGCGGTGGGCGACCTGCTGATCATTGCGGCCTTCGCCCAGGTCGAAGAGGCCCGGGTGAAGGGATTCGAGCCGAGGCTGGTGTTCGTCGACCAGGGCAACCGCATCAAGGAGCAGCGCGCACATATCCCGGTCCAGCTGGCCGCCCCGGTCGACTACCCGGCATGAGCGCCGGACGCAAGGCCGTCACCGTTCCGGGCCTGGCCGAACAGCACCGGCGCGGCGAGCGGATCACCATGCTGACCGCCTACGACGCCACGTTCGCCGCGGCGGCCGACGCGGCGGGCGTCGACTGCCTGCTGGTGGGCGACTCGCTCGGCATGGTCTGCCAGGGGCGCTCCGCCACCACGGGCGTTTCGCTGGAAGCCATGCGGTACCACACCGGGTGTGTGTCGCGGGGCCTGGCGCGTACGCAGGGCTCCGCCCTCGTCCTGGCCGACCTGCCCTTCGGCAGTTATCAGCAATCGCGCGAACAGGCCATGGCCAGCGCCACCGTGCTGATGCAGGCCGGCGCACACATGGTGAAGCTCGAAGGCGGCGGCTGGACCACCGACATCGTGCGGTTCCTGGTCGAACGCGGCGTGCCGGTTTGCGCCCACCTGGGCCTTACGCCCCAGACCGTCCACGCGCTGGGCGGCTACAAGGTACAGGGCCGCGACGAAGCCGCTGCCGCGCAACTGCGGGCCGATGCGCTGGCGCTGCAGGACGCCGGCGCCGCCATGGTGGTGCTTGAGATGGTGCCCGCCGCGCTGGCCGCCGCCCTGACCGTCGACTTGCCGCGCTGCCCGACCATCGGCATCGGTGCCGGCCGCGACACCGCCGGCCAGGTGCTGGTGATGCACGACATGCTGGGCCTGAACCTCGGCCGCATGGCGAAGTTCGTGCGCAACTTCATGGAAGGCGCGACCGGTGTCGAGGACGCCATGCGCCGATATGTAGCGGCCGTGCGCGACGGCAGTTTTCCGGACAACCGGCAGCACGCCTGGTAACCGACCAATCGACTCAAGAAGAAAAAACGACCATGCAGATCGCCCATTCCGTTTCAGACCTGCGCGCCATGCTGGCGCCCTACCGCAACCCGGCCCTGGTCGCCACCATGGGCAATCTGCACGACGGCCATCTGGCGCTGCTTGCCGCCGCCCGCGAACTGGGCGACGTGAGCGTGGCCAGCATCTTCGTGAACCGGCTGCAGTTCCTGCCGCATGAAGACTTCGACAGCTATCCACGCACCTGGGAATCCGACTGCGCCCGGCTGGAAGCCGGAGGTTGCGACGTGCTGTTCGCGCCGCGCGAGGCCGACCTGTACCCGCAGCCGCAGACCTATCGCGTATCACCCGACCCGGCGCTGGCCGACATCCTCGAGGGCCACTTCCGGCCGGGTTTCTTCGCCGGCGTGTGCACGGTGGTGCTGAAGCTTTTCAACTGCGTGCAGCCGCGTTTCGCGATGTTCGGCCAGAAGGACTACCAGCAGCTGATGGTGGTGCGGCAGATGGTGCGGCAACTGGCCCTGCCGGTGGAGATCGTCGCCGGCCAGACCGAACGTGCGGCCGACGGACTGGCGCTGTCGTCGCGCAACGGTTACCTGGATGCGCCGGCACGCGCCGAGGCGGTGCAGCTGCCGCTGGCGCTGCGGGCGCTGGCCGACGCGGTGCTGGACGGGCGGCGCGACCTGCAGGTACTGGAAGCCGACGCCTCGCAGGCGCTCTCGTTGCGAGGTTGGGCGCCCGACTACCTGACGGTGCGCCGCCGCAGCGACCTGCTGCCGCCGCAGGACGAAGCCGACTGGCATTCGCTGGTGGTACTGGGCGCCGCACGCCTGGGCAGCACCCGCCTGATAGACAACCTGGAGTTCTGAATGTTGGCCCGCCCTCGGGCTTCCGCACTACCGGTGCTGCGCCGAGCCGCTGCCGGAGGCAGCCGGCCGATTCGCGCGGCCGTGCGCAGCGGCTGCTGAAAAACTGCGTCTCAATGAGACGGGATTTGCGTCAGCAGGATGTATTTGGCATACAGGCTGTCGTGGCTCTCGACATGCGCCGGGTTGCCCGGAATGCAGGCCACCGGGCAGATCTGCACGCACTGCGGTTCGTCGAAATGACCGACGCATTCGGTGCAGCGGTGCGGGTCGATTTCATAGATCAGTTCGCCCGCCGAGATCGCGTCGTTGGGACACTCGGGTTCGCACACATCGCAGTTGATGCATTCGTCGGTAATCATCAGGGCCATGGGCGGATTATCCCGGAGCGGGCCGAAGCCCGGAATCACCCTGGCGCCAACAGGCCCGACACCATAATTCCGCGATGACCGGTTTCTTCATCAAACGCCTGCTGGGATTGCTGGCCACCCTGGCCGCCATGTCTGCGCTGGTATTCGTGGCGCTGGACATATTGCCCGGCAATGCCGCCGAAATGGCCCTGGGCGCCGACGCCTCGCCCGAGGCGGTGCGTGCCCTGGCCCTGCAACTCGGCCTGGACCAGCCTGCATGGACACGTTACCTGCACTGGATCCACGCCCTGGTCCAGGGCGACCTGGGCACCAGCAGCAGCTACGGCGTGCCGGTGGCCGAAGTCATTGCCGAACGACTGCAGCTGACCCTGCCGCTGGCGCTCGCCGCCATGCTGCTGACCTGCGTCGCGGCCCTGCTGACAGGCGTGACCGCAGCCGCCCGCCACCGTACCGCCACCGACACCGCCCTGATGGCAGCCGCCCAGGTGGGCGTGGCGGTGCCCAATTTCTGGTTTGCGATATTGCTGGTGCTGCTGTTCGCGGTAAAGCTGCGCTGGTTTTCGGCCGGTGGCTTCGACGGCTGGAGCGAGGGCATCGGCCAGGGATTGCGGGCGCTGGTGTTGCCGGCCATCGCGCTGGCTGCGGTGCAGGCCGCCATCCTGGCCCGCATCACCCGTTCGGCCGTGCTCGAGACACTGCGTGAAGACTACGTGCGGACCGCCCGCGCCAAGGGTCTCTCCGAGGCCGCCATCCTCTGGAAACACGTGCTGCGCAATGCCGCCATCCCGGTGCTCACCGTCATGGGCCTGCAGTTCGCCGAACTGCTGGCCGGCACCATCGTGGTCGAGAACGTCTTCAACCTGCCGGGCCTCGGCCGGCTGGTGTTCCAGGCCATCGGCAACCGCGACCTGCCAGTGGTGCGCGGCTGCGTGATGCTGTTCGCGGTGATGGTGGTGGTCGTCAATTTCGGGGTCGACGTGCTGTATGCCGCCATCGATCCCCGCCTGCGGAGACGCAATTGAAACGACATGCAGGTCTGTGGATCGGCAGCGTGCTGGTGCTGTTGTTGCTGGCCGCCGCCGGCCTTTCCTATTTCTGGACACCCTGGCCGCCCTTCGCGATGGCCCTGGCCGACCGGCTGCAGGCGCCGTCGTGGGCGCACTGGCTGGGCACCGACGCCTATGGGCGTGACGTCGCATCGCAGCTGCTGCTGGGCGCGCGGGCTTCCATCGCGGTCGGGGTGGTGGCGGTGGCCATCGGCATGCTGGCCGGCACGGCCCTGGGCCTGCTGGCGGCGGCGCGGCGCGGCTGGGTGGAAGACCTGCTCATGCGCCTCACCGACCTGGGCCTGGCTTTCCCGGCCATCCTGACGGCCATCGTGCTGGCCGCCGTGTACGGGCCCGGCATGGGCAACGCCATGCTGGCCATCGGCCTTTACAACGTGCCTTCTTTCGCCCGGCTGGCGCGTGGCGCCGCCAACACGGTGTGGTCGCGGGACTTCGTGCGGGCAGCGCGGGCCACCGGTCGCGGCAGCTGGGCCATCACCTGGTGGCATGTGCTGCCCAACGTGCTGCCGCTGCTGGTGGTGCAGGCCACCGTGCGTTTCGGCATCGCCATCCTGGCCGAGGCCGCGCTCTCTTACCTGGGCCTGGGCACCCAGCCGCCGCAGCCCAGCTGGGGCCGTCTCTTGAGCGAGGCGCAGACCCTGATGGCGCAGGCGCCGTGGCTGGCGGTCTTCCCGGGCTGCGCCATTGCGCTGGCGGTGCTCGGCGTCAACCTGCTGGGTGACGGCCTGCGCGACTGGCTCGATCCGAGGCGCGACCGGTCATCGGATTTGTAACCAGCAATTGGTTGCACGCCTGGGCCGGCGCGGCAGTGCAATGGAGCATCCGACCGTCGACAAGAACGGCGGTTGCCCACCCCATTCACCCGGTCCCCACGATGACAACACCTTCCAAGAGCAACAGCGCGCCTGCAAAAACCGCGACCGTCGGCACCCAGGCCGCCGCACGCAACACCGCCAGTCGCCCGGCGCACGGCGGAGACCCGGGCGGCGATCTGCTGGCCCAGCAGGCCGCCGATACCAACGCACTGGTGGCATCCATGCCGTCCAACCCGCTCAAGCAGAGCGATGCGGGCGAGGCCGATGCCGCCGCGCCGCTGCCCGGCGCCACCGCCGAGCCGGCCTCCCCGGCGGTCACGGCCAGCACGCTCAGCGAGACCAATGTGTCGGCCAAGACCGGCAGCGGAGCGCCTGTCGGCAGCAACGCGCTCGCCGGTTCGCTGGACCGTGTTCGGGTCGACAGCGGCGGCCAGGTGCTGACCACCAACCAGGGCGTGCCGATCGGCGACAACCAGAATTCGTTGAAGGCCGGATTGCGTGGCCCGACCTTGCTGGAAGACTTCATCCTCCGCGAGAAGATCACCAACTTCGACCACGAGCGCATTCCGGAACGCATCGTCCACGCGCGCGGTTCCGCAGCCCACGGCTTTTTCGAGGCCTACGAAGACCTCACCGAACTGACCCGCGCCGCGCCCTTCCAGAAAAAAGGGAAGGTCACGCCGGTGTTCGTGCGGTTTTCCACCGTGGCCGGCGAACGCGGCTCGGTTGACACGGCCCGCGACGTGCGTGGCTTCGCGGTCAAGTTCTATACCGACGAAGGCAACTGGGACCTGGTCGGCAACAACATTCCGGTCTTCTTCATCCAGGACGCGATGAAGTTCCCCGACCTCATCCACGCGGTCAAGCCCGAGCCGCACCACGGCATGCCGCAAGCCGGCAGCGCGCACGACACCTTCTACGATTTCGTTTCCCTCAGCCCCGAGTCGACCCACATGCTGCTGTGGGCCATGAGCGACCGCACCCTGCCGCGCAGCTTCAGCATGATGGAAGGCTTCGGTGTGCACAGCTTCCGGCTGGTCAATGCGCAGGGCGAGAGCGTTTTCGTGAAGTTCCACTGGAAACCCCGCGCCGGCACGCATTCGCTGGTGTGGGACGAGTCCGCCAAGATCCAGGGCGCCGACAACGACTTCCATCGGCGTGACCTGTGGGAATCCATCGAGGCCGGCAACTACCCCGAGTGGGACCTGGGCATCCAGGTGTTCACCGAGGAAATGGCCGAGAACTGGAGTTTCGACATCCTTGATTCCACCAAACTGATTCCGGAAGAACTGGTGCCGGTGAAACTCATCGGCCGGATGGTGCTGGATCGCAACCCGGACAATTTCTTCGCCGAGACCGAGCAGGTAGCGTTCTGCACCGCGCACGTCATCCCCGGCATCGACTTCAGCAACGACCCGTTGCTGGCCGGCCGCATCCATTCGTACAAGGACACCCAGATCACCCGCCTGGGCGGCGCGAACTTCCACGAGATCCCGATCAACTCGCCGGTGGTGCCCGTGCACAACGGCCAGCGTGATGGCATCAAGCGCCAGGCCATCCACCGTGGCCGGGTGGCTTACGACCCCAATTCGCTGGCCGGCGGTTACCCCGCGCAGGCCGGCGCCGCCGGTTTTGTGTCTTTCCCGGCGCCCGAGCAGGGCGACAAGCTGCGCGGCAAACCCGAACGTTTCGCCGAGCATTACCAGCAGGCCACCCTGTTCTGGGAAAGCCAGACCGACTGGGAAAAGGCGCACATCGTCGGCGGTTTCCGCTTCGAGCTTTCGAAAGTCACGGTGCCGGCCATCCGCGAACGCATGGTGGCCAGCCTGGTGAACGTTTCGACCGAACTGGCGCAGCGCATTGCCGACGGCCTGGGCATGGAATTGCCCGCCGCCCTGCCCCGCGCCATCGATGTGCCGCAGCCGCCCGAGGTGACGCGTTCGGCAGCCCTGTCGCTTACCCACCTGCCGGGCGACGGCGGCATCAAGGGCCGCAAGATCGCCTTGCTGGCTGCCGACGGCGTCGACGGGGAAGCGCTGGCCGCCTTGCAATCCGCCCTGTTCGCACAGGGCGCGGTGCCGCGCATCGTCGGCCCGCGCCTGGGCAGCATCAAGACGCTGCAGGGCAAGAAGATCGAGGCCGACGCCTCCATGGAAAACACACCGCCCGTGGTGTTCGACGCGGTGGTGCTGCCCGACGGCCAGGGCGCGGTGGACCTGCTGATGAAGATCGGCAACACCAGCGAGTTTGTGGTGAACACCTATCGCCACTGCAAGACGCTGCTGGTGCTGGGCGCCTCGAGCGCCATCACCGAGAAGATCGGCGTTCCGACCACGCTGGAAGACGGTAGCGCCGACCCGGGGCTGCTGTACGCCGATGGCGGCAAGGCGGCGGATGTCGCCGCTGCCTTCATTGCGGCCATCGCCCAGCACCGCCACACGGCCCGCGACCAGGATCCGCCGCGGATCTGACGGGCTGTCGAAGCCGCCCGAGCCGCGCGCCGCCTGGACGCAAAGCTCAGGCCGAAGTGATTTCGTCGGCGGGTGGGGCCCGAAGGTTCAGCCGCTCCACCTCGCCGACGAACTGCAGCACACGGGCGTCTTCCATGCGCGGGCCTATCACCTGCAGGCCGACCGGCAGGCCGTCTACCCGACCGGCGGGTACCGAGCAGGCAGGTACGCCGCAATGGTTGAACAAGGGTGTGAAGGCGGCGTGGCCGCGCGGCCCGGCCGGCATGCCGCCGATGACCGTCGGCCCGGGCAGGTCGGCCGGCCAGGCCGTCACCGGGGTGGTCGGGCACAGCAGCAGGTCGTAGGAGTCGAAGAAATTCGCCAGGCTCTGCCCGATCTTTTCCTTCAGCCGCACGGCTCCTGCAACCTGTGCCGGCGTGACCCTGCGACCCGCTTCGATCTGCGCCACCAGGTCGGGGTCGATACGGTCGCGGGCGGCTGCCAGGCGGTCGCCGTACAGGGCGTACAGCCCTGCGTGCTGCAGCACGTTCAGCGGATATTCACGCACCGCATCGGGCCAGGCGGGATCGGCCTGTTCGATGCACCAGCCGTCGGTGCGCAGGGCGTCGACCTGCCGCGAGAGTCGCCGCATCACACCGACGTCCACCGCGAAATCACAACCGAGGTGCGGGCTCCAGGCCAGGCGGAGCCTGGAGCGTTCCAGCGGCGGCGCGACCGAAACCTGCAGGCCCGCCGCGATGGGTACGCCGGCCGGGTCGTTTGCGTCGTAGGCCAGCAACTGGTCGAACACGAACGCGCAGTCGGCCGCGTGGCGCGCCAGGATGCCGACCACCGACACGCCGAAATTCGCTTCGGCAAAACCCCAGGGATGCGGTATGAGGCCGGAACTGGCCTTCATCCCCACCAACCCGCAGTGGGCGGCCGGACGCCGGGTGGAGCCGCCCGCATCGGTACCCAGGGCCAGCAGCCCCAGCCCTGCGGCAAGTGCCGCCGCCGCGCCGCCCGATGAGCCGCCCGGTGTCAGCGAAAGGTCCAGCGGATGGCGGGTGACGCCGTACAAGAGGTTTCCGGTAACGCCCTTGCACGCGAATTCAGGGCAATTGGTGATGCCCAGCACCACGCCGCCCAGCGCACGCAGCCGGGCCACCGACCAGGCGTCGCGCGGCGCGATGAAGTCGTCGAACAGGCGCGACCCCTGAGAGATGCGGCGGCCCGCCACCCACAGGTTGTCCTTGACGGTGAAGGGCACGCCGGCCAGCGGCAATGTCTCGCCCGCGGCCAGTCGCGCATCGACCGAGGCAGCTTCGGCCAACACCGCCGCGGGGTCGAACTGGACGATGGCGTTGAGCGCGGGGTTGAGCCGCTCGACCCGTCCGATGAAGAAACGGGCCACCTCGACCGCGCTCGGGGCGCCGGCCGAAACCCGCGCCGCCAGTGCCAGGGCCGTGCACTGGTCGAGTGCCTCGTTCATGCGGCGGCCAGGGGCGGCCGCATCTTCCGGGCGGTCAGCGCAAGGCCGGCAGCCACCAGGCAGGCAGCGCCGGCCACGTACAGCGCCGGGGTGTAGCTCATCAGGATGGTCCGCGAGAAACCGGCGCCATAGGCAGCCGTGGCCGCGCCGAGCTGGTGGGCGGCGAAAATCCATCCGAACACCAGGCCGACCTTCTGCGGGCCGAACTCCGCTCCGGCCAGCTTGACGGTCGGCGGCACGGTGGCGATCCAGTCCAGTCCGTAGAAGATCGCGAACAGCGCCAGGCCGTAGAAACTGAAGCCCGAATGCGGCAGCCAGAACAGCGACAGCCCGCGCAGGCCGTAGTACCAGAACAGCAGCTTGCGGCAGTCGAAACGGTCGGACAGCCAGCCCGACGCGATGGTGCCGAACAGGTCGAAGGCGCCCATCATGGCCAGCACCGAAGCCGCCGGAACGGGCGACAGGCCGTTGTCGCCACACAGCGATATGAAGTGGGTCTGCACCAGTCCGTTGGTCGACAGGCCGCAGATGAAGAAGGTGCCGGCCAGCACCCAGAAGGTGCGGCTGTGCGACGCCTCGGCCAGGATGGTGAACGGGGTGCGCCAGGTCATGGCCATCGGTGCCGCCTTGGCCGGTGCCGTGCCCGGCGCCTCGCCGTACGGTGCCAGGCCCAGGTCGGCCGGGCGGTTGCGCACGAACAGCAGCACCATCAGGCCGACCGCGAAACAGCCGGCGAACAGCGGCGCCACGGCCGAGCGCCAGCCCCAGTGCTCGATCATCCAGGCCGCGAAAGGCAGGAAGGCCAGCTGCCCCGTGGCCGCGCTGGCGGTGAGAATGCCGACCACCAGGCCGCGCCGCGCCACGAACCACCGGTTGGCCACCACCGCACCCAGCACCAGCGCCGTCATGCCGGTGCCGACGCCCAGCATCAGGCTCCACAACACGAACAGCTGCCACAGGTGCGACGCCTGGGTGACCAGCGCCATGCCGCCGCCGACCAGCAGCAGGCCGGTGCACATCACCGCCCGCAGGCCGAAACGTTCCATCAGCACCGCGGCGAAAGGACCCATCAGGCCGAACAGCGCGAAACGCACCGCCAGCACCGAAGAGATGTCACTGGTGCTCCAGCCGAATTCCTTCGACAGCGGCTGCAGCATGGCGCCGGGCAGGCCCAGTGCCGCCGACATGGTGAGCATCGTCAGGAAGGTAACGACGGCCATCACCCAGCCGTAATGGATGCCCCGGCGCTGCAGCCAGGAAGAAAGGTCTCGGGACAACATGGTGGGTGTCTTTCGGAGGCGTTGAAATGAAGCGGGGCGAATGCGTGAAGCAGGTGCGGCGAGGCTCAGGGCTCGTCGCCGTGTTCGTCGGGTGCGGGCGCGAGCAAGGGCAAGGCTTCGTCGATCAACCGGTGCAGCGCCTCCACCCGTTCAGTGCCCAGCAGCGCCACCAGCGACTGCTGCGCCCGGCGCCAGTGCGTCCGCGCTGCCCGGCGCCGGGCGCTGCCGGCTTCGGTGATGCTGACCAGGCGGCTGCGGGCATCGGGGCCGTCGTCGATACGCAGCCAGCCGGCGTCCACCAGCACACGCAGGTTGCGGCTCAGCGTGGAAGCGGTCATGTGCAGCGAAGCCGCCAGGTCGACCGAGCGCACCGGCCCGCGAGACTCGATGGTGGTCAGCAGCGAATACTGGGTGGTCTTGAGGCCCGACTGGGCGACTTCGGCATCGAAGTGCTGGCCTACCCGGCGTGTCAGCTGGCGCAGCTTGGCGTTGGTGCAGCCGAGGGGCGAAAGCGGCGACATCGACGAAAGATCGGGCGCGACCGAAGACTGGCTGGAAGACATGGCGGGGGATTGTAGCTGCAATCATTGCAGCTGCAACCTATCGAGAAACCCGGTACCGGACAGGCCGTCCGGCAGCAAGCAAAATGCCGGGTTTCGTCAGCCAGAACCACACACACCATGCGATTCCTCCACACCATGCTGCGCGTCGGCGACCTGCAACGCTCTATCCGCTTCTATACCGAAGTGATCGGCATGCAGCTGCTGCGCCAGTCCGAAAACCCGGAATACAAATACAGCCTGGCCTTCCTGGGTTTCGAAGGCGGCAACCCCGGCCAGGCCGAGATCGAGCTGACCTACAACTGGGGCACCACCGAATACGAGCTGGGCACCGCCTATGGGCACATCGCCCTGGGCATGCCCGACATCTACGCGGCCTGCGAAAAGATCCGCGCCGCCGGCGGCACCATCAGCCGCGAGCCGGGACCGGTGAAAGGTGGCAGCACCGTCATCGCCTTCGTGACGGATCCGGATGGCTACAAGATCGAACTCATCCAGCGCGCCGACCACGTGGCCGGCGGCGGACTGAGCAGCTGAGCGGCCGAGGCTCAGCTCTCGCAATAACTCTTTGCCACGATCTGCCACCGGCCGTCGAACTTGATGAAACTGAGGTGGTCGGTATAGGCCTTCGGAGCGAAGAGGCAGGAGATCTTGACCACCGCATTGACCGGCCCGGCCCGGTCGATCATCAGGATGCGGTCGTCGCGCGCCGCACCCTGGGACGCGGGCGAAGGCCGGGCCGCAACGCGGGCCAGCCATTCGGGCACCGGCAGCGCCCCCAGGGCGCCATCGACGGCGATGAAAAGGCTGGCCTTCGAATGGAAGACAAGGCCGAGTTTCTCGACGTCGCCTTCGTACAGGCCGTCGAAGTAATGCTGGACAGCGGTTTCAAGTTGCCGGATTTCGGAGGTCATGAAGTGGTCAGTGGTTTGGGTTGGTATTGCCGCATGAATTCGGCCGCCGCCTGGTCGCCGCGATCAGCCGACGATTCCAGCGCCCGGATCACGCCTTCGCGGTCGGCCGCCGATTTGTCCTGGTTGAACTTGAACTTGCCTTCGAGCGACTCGATGGGGATGCGTACCGCGACGATAGCCTTCAGGCGCGGCACGATCATTTCGGGTGGCATCGCCGGAAACCGCCAGGCGCCGCCCAGCGGTTCGTCGTATTGCCTGACGGTGCGGTCCAGCACTCCCCGGACTTCTTCCGGGCTTTCGATGCACGCCGGCACGCCGCGCACGTGGATGGCCGCGTAGTTCCAGGTCGGGAAGGTCAGCTGGTTGTCGTACCAGCTGGGCGACACATAGGCGTGCGGCCCCTGGAAGATCACCATCGCCGGCACGCCGGCCTGCAGGTCGGCCAGCTGGCCGTTGGCCCGGGCCAGGTGGGTTGTCAGGGTGCCCATGGGGCCGTCTTCGGCGTCGAGCAGGAAAGGCAGGTGGGTTGCCTGGCTGCCGTTCGCTCCATGCGTGATCAGGGTCGCGAAGCTCCACCTGCGCATGCAGTCGTGGAGCTCGGCCCGGTCCTTGTTCTCGTAGGGTTTGGGCGTGTACATGGTTTGGCGGCGGCGCGTCAGTCGGCCTTGATGCCGGCCGCGTCGATGATCCTGGCGTTGCGCTTGAGTTCGCGCTGCACCTGGTCGCGGAACTGGCGTGCGTCCGAATAACGGGGATCGAAACCGGCGGCTGCAAGCGCTTCGTGGGTGGTCCTGTCGGCCATCAGTTCCTTGAGTTCACGCGACAGGCGGTCGACCACGTCGGCCGGCGTGCCCTTGGGCGCGACGATGCCGAACCAGGTTTCGTATTCGAAGTCGGAGACTCCGCTTTCCTGCATGGTCGGCACGTTGGGCAGTTGCGCCGCACGTTCGCGGCCGAGTACCGCGATCGGCTTGACCTTGCCGCCCTTGATCTGCGGCATGGCGGCGACCATGGTTTCGATGGTCAGCGGAATCTGGTTGCCGATCAGGTCGGTCATGGCCGGCGCGCTGCCCTTGTAGGGCACGTGCACCAGCTTGGCGCCGGTCTTCTGCGCAAAGGATTCACCGGCGATCTGGGGCAGCGAACCGGTGCCGAACGAGCCATAGCTCAGCGCCTCGGCAGCGGACTTCGAAACCACGTCCTTGACGCTGGCCAGGCCGGTGGTCGGGTTGGTCAGCATCACCAGCTGCGACCCGCCGGCAATGCCCAGGTAGTCGTAGCTGGTGACCGGGTCATACCCCATGTTCTTGTAGAGCAGCGTATTGACCGTGTACGACGATGCACCCATCAGCAGGATGGTGTAGCCGTCCGGCTTGGCCCGCGCGGCGGCCGATGCGCCAATGCCGCCGTTGGCGCCGGGCTTGTTGTCGATCACGACCGGCTGACCCAGCCGGGCGCCCAGGCGGGTGGCCAGGATGCGGGCCAGCACGTCGGTGGAACCGCCGGGCGGGAACGGTGCGATCAGCGTTACGGGGCGGGACGGGTAGGTGTCGGCCAGGACGGCTGCGCTGCCGAGAACGGCGATGGCGGCGACGGTGGCGGCCTTGGCGATGGCGGTGCTGATAAGTCGGTTCATTCGAGGGCTCCGGTGGGTTGCAATTGAGATGAGGGAAAAAGACGAGGGAAGACAGCAAGTCGGCAGGCATCAACGGCCCAGCAGGGGCGGCCTGCGCTGGCGGCAGGGCACCGCCTGCTCGAAGGCATGGGCGAACTCCAGCAGGGCGCGCTCCTCCCGGTAACGGCCGACGATCTGCAGGCCGACCGGCAGGCCGTCGTCGGTGAAACCGCAGGGCACCGATATGGCCGGATGCCCGGTCACCGACAGGTAGTAGCCGGACCGCATCCAGTCGATGTAGTTGGACATCGGGGTGCCGGCGATTTCATGCACCGTGTCCCACTCGACCGGGAACGGAGCGACCTGGCTGACCGGGCCGATCAGGAAGTCGTACGACTGCATGAAGCCGTGCATCTGCTGGAAGAGCGCGGCCCGGGCTTTTTCGGCCCGGGCGACATCGGCTCCGCCGGCCTTGCGTCCGACGCCGATGTTCCAGTGGATGGAAGCCTTGAACGCGTCCGGGCTGCGGTCGGCAAGTTCGCCATATGCCAGTTCGAAGGCCACGCCGCGCAGGGTCTGGAAAGCCTGGTCGGCCTGCGAGAAGTCCGGGCAGGCGAGCGTTACCCGTGCACCCATTGCCTCCAGCACGCCGGCCTGCGCCTCGACGAGCCGCAACACGGCCGGCTCGGTCGGCAGGCTGTCCCAGGTGGGGGCGAAGGCGATGCGGCTGCCGAGGGTGCTGCATTCGAGCGAGCCCAGGAAACTCGCCGGGTCCTGGTCGATGGACATCGGGTCGCGCGCGTCGGGCCCGGCTTGCGCGGCCAGCAGCAGTGCGACGTCGGCCACCGTGCGGCCCATCGGCCCGATGACCGTCAACGCGTTGCTAGGGTTGAGCGAGGGCCATTGCGGCACCCGTCCGGGCGAGGGCCGCAGGCCGACCACGTTGCAGAACGAAGCCGGGTTGCGCAGCGAGCCGCCCATGTCGCTGCCATCGGCCAGCGCCGTCATGCCGCAGGCCAGTGCCGCCGCCGCGCCGCCGCTGCTGCCGCCCGCGGACCGGCCCAGGTCGTACGGATTGCGGGTTGCACCAAAAACGGTATTGACGGTGTGCGAGCCCGCACAGAATTCGGGAATGTTGCTCTTGCCCATGGTGACGGCGCCGGCAGCCTGGGCACGCTGCACCAGCAGGCTGCTGACGGCCGGCACGTGGTAGCGGTACAGCGGTGAACCCTGGGTGGTTCGCATGCCCCGGGTGAGAAAGCAGTCCTTGTGCACCATCGGCAGGCCGTGCAGCAGCCCCAGTGTTTCGCCTCGAGCCTGGCGTTCGTCGGCGCGGCCCGCCTCCCGGGTGGCGGCCTCCAGGTCCAGGGTCACCAGCGCATTGACGCTCGGGTTGCAGCGGTCGATACGCTCGATGTGTGCCGCCAGCAATTCACGTGCGCTGAGGTGTCCGTCCAGGATTTCCTGGCGGAGTTCAGTGGCAGGTCGGTCGCATATTTCGGTGTGCATAAGGCAAAAGTATTGACATACAATACAAACTATTTCAATCAAATACTTTTAAGCCAGAATCGTGCCTGGAGAAGAGGGAAAACCATGCTTGATGAAACGCTAGGCGGCGATACCGGTGAGGCCGGCGACAAAAAGGAGCACCTCTACGTGGCGGCGGTCGAACGCGCCATGCGGGTGCTGGAAGCCTTTGCGGCCCGGCCGGGCGACCTGGGGCTGACCGAACTCGCCGACATGACCGGCCTGGGCAAAAGCGCGGCGCAGCGTTTCGTCTTCACCTGGGAAAAGCTGGGGTATCTCGCCCGTGACACCGGCTCCAGGCGGCTCCGCCTCACCGCGAAGGCGGTCGAGCTGGGGCATTCGTACCTGAAGGGCGACCCGCTGATCGCCCAGGTGGCGCCGCACCTGGCGGTGCTGCGCGACCAGTTCGGCCTGGCGGTCAACCTGAGCATGCGGCGCGGCGACGACATGGTCTACCTGCTGCGCCTGCCCAGCCGCCAGCTGACGCTGGCCGAGATGCTGCCCGGGCGTCGCCTGCCCGCCTGGTCGAACGCCAGCGGCCGCATGCTGCTGACCACCAGCAGCGAACAGGAGCTGCGGGACATGTATCGCCGCCAGCCGCCGCTGGCGTTCACGCCCCGCACCACCACCGGCCTGGAACCGCTGCTGGCCGAGATCGCCAGGGCGCGGGCCGACGGCTACGTCATCACCCAGAACCAGGTCAACCTGCACCAGATCGCGGTGGCCATCCTCGCGACGGTGCCGTCTGGCGCGCAAGTCGCCATCGCCATGGCGACCACGCTCGACGACTATTCGCCCGAGCGGATCGAAGCCGAGCTGATCCCTGCGCTTTTCAGGGCGGCAGCGGCATTGCGCTGACGGATCGGTCATGCTTGCGGGCTTTTCCATCCGGTTCAGGAAACGATGAATCCCCAAGTTCGCCAGATCGCCGAATGCCGTGTGCTGGTCGCCGGAGACGCCATCCTCGACCGCTACTGGCTGGGCAGCGTCGACCACATCTCGCGCGAGGCACCGGTGCCCATCGTGCAGGTGACCCGCGAAGAAGAACGGCTCGGCGGCGCGGCCAACGCGGCCATGAACCTGCGGACCCTCGGTGCCGGCGCAAGCCTGCTGTGGGTGCGCGGCGGCGACCGCGATGCCGGCAGCCTGCAGGCGCTGCTGGCGGCACGGGGCGTGGCCAGCATCGGCCCGGTCGATGCCGCCTTGCCGACCACCGTCAAGCTGCGCATCGTCGGCCGGGCGCAGCAGCTGCTGCGGGCGGATTTCGTGCAGGGCCAACCCTCGGCAGCGGCGCTGGACGGTCTCGACGCCGCCTTTGCCGACGCCCTGCCCGGCCATTCGGCACTGCTGCTGTCCGACTACGGCCGCAGCGCGCTGAGCCGGGTTTCAGGTTTCATCGACCGGGCCCGCGCGACCGGCCTTCCGGTCGTGGTCGACCCGCGCGGCGGCGACTTTTCCCGCTATGCCGGCGCCACCCTGCTGACACCCAACCGGGCCGAGCTGCAGGAAGCCATCGGCCCCTGGCGCGATGAAGCCGACCTGGCCGAACGCGCACAGGCGCTGCGCCGAAAGCTCGGCCTGCAGGCGCTGCTGGCCACCCGCGCCGAGCAGGGCATGACACTCTTCGACGCCGAAGGCGCGCTGCATGTGCCGGCCACCGCCCGCGAGGTGTTCGACGTCACCGGCGCCGGCGACACCGTGGCCGCCGTCATGGCCTTGATGCTGGGCCTGGGTTTGCCATTGCGCCAGGCGGTGCCCTTCGCCAACCGGGCCGCCGGCATCGTCGTCGGCCGCTTCGGAACCGCCGGCGTGCGTTACGAGGAACTCTTCGCTTGACCTCCATCGACATGCATGCGCTTGCCCGGCCGCTGGTCTTCACCAACGGCGTTTTCGACCTGCTGCACCGCGGCCACGTCGAATACCTGCAGCAGGCGCGGGAGTTGGGCGCAGCGCTGGTGGTGGGACTGAACTCCGACCTTTCGGCCGGCGGGTTGGGCAAGGGCCCGGGCCGGCCGCTGGTGCCGTGCGCCGATCGCGCTGCCGTGCTGCAGGCGCTGGCCTGCGTGTCGCTGGTACTGCCCTTCGACGACGCCACGCCGCTGGCGCTTATCGAACTGCTGCGGCCCGACATCTATGTCAAGGGCGGCGACTACGACATGGCCACGCTGCCCGAAGCCGCGCTGGTGCGGAGCCAGGGCGGCACCGCCATCGCCCTGCCGTTCCTGGCGGGCCGTTCCACCAGCGCGCTGGTCGCCAGGATCCGGTCCCTGCCGCATGAGCGCTGAATCCGCCATCGGCCCCCTGCCGGCAGTTCTGGATGCGCTGGATGCCGGCCAGCCCGGGCAGGCTTTCAAGCTGGCATCCGACGCGCTGCGGCTGTATCCCGCCGACGCCGCCCTGTGGAGCGTTGCCGCACTGGCCGCCCGGCTGCTGGGCCGTGCCGCCGACGCAGAACACGCCTGGCGACAGTCGCTTGCGCTGCGTCCGGACCCCGTCATCAGCCAACAGCTGGGCGCCCTCCTGTTGTCGCTCGGTCGACCCGACGAAGCCCTGGCCTGCTGGCAGACCGCCGCCGACAACGGCAGTGCCGACGCAACCTGCTGGGCCAACCTGGGCCTGCTCCGCCTGCACCGGCGCGAGGACGAAGCAGCAGAACGGGCGATGCGCCACGCGCTGCACCTGGACCCGCGCCAGCCGCGGACGCTGGTCAACCTCGGCGTGCTGCTGGCCGCCGGCAAACGCTGGGCAGAAGCTGAATCGCTCTACCGGGCAGCGCTCGAAATGCAGCCGGACGACGTGCCGGCGCTGACCAACCTCGGCCTGGCGCTCGAAGAACTGCGCCGCTTCGACGAGGCCGAAACCCTGCAGCGCCAGGCCCTGGCGCTGTCACCCGAACGCGCCGAGATCCACAACCACCTGGCCGGTGTGCTGGCACGCAAGCCGCATGGCGTGGCAGGCGAGGCCGAACACCATTACCGCGAGGCCATGCGCCTGCAACCCGGCCATGCGGCCCACCTGTCGAACCTGGGTGCGCTGTTCTTCGACCAGGGGCGGTTGCAGGAAGCGGAAGCCACGCTGCGCGAAGCACTTGCCCAGGACCCGGAGCAGCCATCCGCGCACATCAACCTGGGCCAGTTGCTGTTGTCGCTGGGCCGCCTGCCGGAAGGTTTTGCCCACACCGAGATGCGTTACCTGCTGCGGGTGCCGGGAGCGGTTCCGGGCTTTCCGCAAACGCCGCCCGCCCATGCCGCCCGCCAGTGGAAAGGCGAACCGCTGGCCGGCAAACGCCTGCTGGTGTGGCCCGAACAGGGCCATGGCGACCAGTTGCAGTTCTGCCGATTCATCGCCATCGTGCGGGCGCAACGGCAGCCGGCGTTCATCACCTGCGCCTGCACCGATTCGCTGGTCGAGCTGCTGCGAACGCTAGACGGCCCCGATGCGGTGATCAGCCTCGAAAACGCGCCGGCCGCCCTGGCTGGGCACGACTTCTGGGTACCGATGCTGAGCCTGCCGCTGTTCTGCGGCACCACGCTGGAGACCATTCCCGGCCACACGCCATATCTCTCGGCGGACTTGAAAACCGCTGCGCGCTGGGCGCCGCGATTGCCTGTGACCGGCAAACGCATCGGCCTGGTCTGGCGGGGCAACATGCAGCACGACAACGATGCCGAACGTTCGCTGCCCGGCCTTTCGGTGCTGGCACCGTTGTGGTCCGTGCCCGGCCTGGTCTTCGTCAGCCTGCAGAAATGGGCCGGCGAAGACGAGGCCCGGAACCCGCCGCCCGGGCAGCCGCTGCTGCACCTGGGCAGCGACATCGAGACCTTTTCGGACAGCGCCGCCATCGTCGCCCAGCTCGACCTGCTGATCTGCGTGGACACCGCCGCCTGCCACCTGGCCGGCGCGCTGGACGTGCCCTGCTGGGTGATGCTGCCGGCCTGGCGCAACGACTGGCGCTGGCTGCGCGACCGCGACGACACGCCCTGGTACCGCCGCACCCGGCTGTTCCGCCAGCCACGGCGCGGCGACTGGCCGGCGGTGGTCGATGCGCTCGTGCGGGCACTGCGGGACGACTGACACATCACCGTCATCTGCGCGGGGGAGCATCGCGGGCTCCATGTCAGAGCCCTTGATCTGCGGCTACCGCTTCGATGCGGGAGCCGACGTCGCCCGCCCGCTGTCCCTCGACGAGGCCGCCGTGTGGCTGCACGACACCGACCCGCGGTCCGGCGCCTTCGCCTGGCTGCATTTCAACCTCAGCCATGCCCATGCAGAACGCTGGATCGAACGCCACGCCGGCCTGCCCGACGCCTTTTTCGACGCGCTGAAGGAAAACGTCCATTCGACCCGCATCGAACGCGACGACGACGCGCTGGTGGCGGTGCTGAACGACGTGCATTTCGACTTCAGCTTCGAGCCGTCGGACATCTCCACCCTCTGGATCTGCGTCAGGCCGCACTTGGTGATAACCGCCCGCAGCCGTCCGCTGCGTTCCATCGACGCCTTGCGTACCGCCGTGCGCGACGGCCGTTCGCCCAGGTCCAGCGTCGAACTGCTGGAGCAGCTGATGCGTGCGCAGGCAGGCAGCCTGGTGGAAATCCTGCGCGGCGTCACCGCCAGGGTGGACGACGTGGAAGACAGGCTGCTGGCCGGCCGGCGCGACCGCGAACGGTCGAAGCTGGGCACGCTGCGGCGGCTGCTGGTGCGGCTTCAGCGGCTGCTGGCACCCGAGCCGGCCGCGCTGTTCCGGGTGCTGCACCACCCGCCGGCCTGGATGGCCGAGGACGACCTGCAGCAACTGCGCGGATCGACCGAAGAATTTTCGGTCGTGCTGCGAGACATGCAGGGCCTGCAGGAACGCATCAAGCTGCTGCAGGAAGAGATCGCGGCAAGCGTCAACGAAGACAACAACCGTAGCCTGTTCGTGCTGACGGTGGTTACCGTGCTGGCCCTGCCGATCAATATCCTGGCCGGCCTCTTCGGCATGAACGTGGGAGGCGTGCCGCTGGCCGAAAGCCCGCACGGTTTCTGGATCCTGGTGTCGCTGGTGCTGGCTTTCACCGTCATCGCAGGCTGGCTGGCGCTTCGCAAGAAAGACCGATAGCGGCCGCCAGGTAGCTTGCGGTCTGGCTTTCTTCCGAACCGGCGACCTCGGCCGGCGTGCCTGTCGCCACGATGCGGCCGCCCCGGTCACCCGCCTCCGGCCCGACGTCCATCACCCAGTCGCAGCCGGCCACCACCCGCATGTCGTGTTCGACCACCACCACCGTGTTGCCCGCATCGGCCAGTGCATGCAGATGGGTCATCAAGCGGTCGACATCGGCCGGGTGCAGGCCGGTGGTGGGTTCGTCCAGCACATAAAGCGTGTCGCCGCGCCGGGGCCGCTGCAGTTCGGTCGCCAGCTTGATGCGCTGGGCTTCGCCGCCGGAGAGTTCGGTGGCGGGCTGGCCGAGCCGCAGGTAACCCAGGCCGATCTGCCGGAGCACTTCCAGCGCCCGATGGACCGAGGCCTCGCCCCTGAAGAAATCGAGTGCGGCGTCCACCGTCATGGCCAGCACTTCGGCGATGTTGCGGTCGTTCCAGCGCACCTCCAGCGTTTCGGGCGAATACCGCGCGCCGTGGCATTCGGGACACGGCGCATAGACGCTGGGCATGAACATCATCTCGACGCTGACAAAACCCTCGCCTTCGCACACCGGGCATCGGCCCTGGGCGACGTTGAAGGAAAACCGTCCGGCGCCGTAATGCCGGCGGCGCGCTTCGGGTGTGGCGGCGAACAGCTTGCGCACCGAGTCGAACAGGCCGGTGTAGGTGGCCAGGTTGGATCTCGGCGTACGGCCGATGGGTTTTTGGTCGACCTGGACCAGGCGCTTCAGGGTGTCCATTCCTTCGGCGATGCGGCCGCCCGTCGGGACCGCCGGCATGTCGGCGCCGTCTTGCGGTTCACCGGAGTTGTCGTCTTCCGTCGTCTCGGCCTCAGCCACGCCGAGCCGTTCGCCGACCAGTTCGACCAGGGCCTGGCTGACCAGGCTGGACTTGCCGGAACCGGAAACGCCCGTCACCGCGCACAGGCACGCCAGCGGAAAAGCGGCGTCCACCTCGCGCAGGTTGTTGCGGCTGATGCCCGAAAGGCGCAGCCAGCCGGATGGGGTGCGTGGCGTGCGCGGTCCGGAGGTTGCCCCGGAATCGAACAGGTAGCGCCGGGTCTGTGATTCGGCCACCTGCGCCAAGCCGTCGGGCGGCCCGCTGTAGAGCACGTTCCCGCCGTGTTCGCCTGCACCGGGACCGACGTCGACCAGCCAGTCGGCGCGCCGCATGGTGGCGGTGTCGTGCTCCACCACGAAGATCGAATTGCCGGCGTCGCGCAACCGCTCAAGCGCGTCGAGCAAGGCTTCGCCGTCGGCTGGGTGCAGGCCGGCTGAAGGTTCGTCCAGTACATAGACCACCCCGAAGAGTTGCGACGCCAGCTGTGTGCCCAGCCGCAGGCGTTGCAGTTCACCCGGCGAGAGCGTGGTGGTGGCGCGTTCCAGGCTGAGATAGCCCAGGCCGAGCCCGGTCAGGCGGCCGATGCGTTCACGCAGTTCGATGGCGATACGTTGCGCGGCGATGCGTTTTTCGGCCGTCAACCCGGCGGTGCGGGTGACGTCCTCGGTGCCGGCGTGGGCGGTGCCGGCCTGGCGCGCCATGCGGGCCCTGGGTGCCGCGCGCGCGCCATCGGGCGTGGACATGCGGTCTTCGGCCGCAGGCTGCAGCAGGTCGGCGACGGCACCCAGCGGCAGGCGGGCCAGGGCACCGATGTCCAGGCCGGCGAACCTGACCGACAGCGCTTCTGCCTTGAGGCGTTTGCCGTCGCACACAGGGCACGGCGTGCTGACGAGAAACCGCGCCGCACGTTTCTTGGCCATGGCGCTTTGTGTGGTGGCAAACGTATGCAGCAGGTACCGCCGGGCACTGCTGAATGTGCCCATGTAACTCGGCGCCAGTTTGCGGCGCACCGCGTCCTGCGTTTCTTCGGGGCTGAAACCGGCGAACACCGGCACGGTCGGCTGGTCCTCGGTGAAAAGAATCCAGTCGCGGGTTTTCCTGGGCAGGTCGCGCCAGGGCTTGTCCACGTCGTGGCCGAGCGTGACCAGGATGTCCCGCAGGTTCTGTCCGTACCAGGCCGGCGGCCACGAAGCGATGGCGCGGTCGCGGATGCTCAGCGACGGGTCCGGCACCATGGTCTTTTCGGTAGCGTCGTACACCCGGCCCAGCCCGTGGCAATGCGGGCATGCACCCTGCGGTGTGTTGGGCGAGAAGTCCTCGGCGAACAGCATGGGTTGGTCGGCCGGATATTGGCCGGCACGTGAATACAGCAGTCGCAGCAGGTCCGAAAGGTGGGTGACGCTGCCGACGGTCGAACGGGCCGTGGGTGTGCCGCGTTGCTGCTGCAGCGCCACCGCAGGCGGCAAGCCGTCGATACGGTCGACCTGCGGCGTGCCGGCCTGGTCCAGCAGGCGACGCGCATAAGGCGCGACCGAATCGAAATATCGGCGCTGCGCTTCGGCGTAGATGGTGCCGAAGGCCAGCGAAGACTTGCCCGAGCCCGACACGCCGGTGAACACCACCAGCCGGTTTCGCGGAATGTCGACGTCGACCTGCCGAAGGTTGTGCTCGCGAGCGCCGCGTACGGTGACGAAGCCTGGTCTTTCGGTGCTTTCGGTGGATGTCAGAGGCGGTATTGGTGGGGCATTGGCCATGGCGGCCAGCCTGCCGGCAGCGCCGCGCCACACGCTGTAGGAAGAAAACCCAAGCGTGGCACAGCCATCCGCGCGCTTGCATTTGGTTGACCAATGTCTGGCGAAAGCCGGCGCAAACTGGCTGCCACCAACCTCATGGAGACCTCGAAATGAACATGACCCGCAAAACTTCCCGTTTCACCCTGTTGATCGGCACTGCCGCGCTGGCTCTTGCCACAGGCGTATCGGCCCAGGCCGCGACAAAGGACACCAAGTACGAAAAGCAGGCTGCCGTGATGTGCCAGGACGGCACCCACGCGACCGACAAGACGGGCTGCGAAAAGAACGGCGGCATCCGCGCGACCAATGCCAAGGCCGACGGTGCCGCGGTGCAGACCGAGTCTGCCAAGGTCAATGCCACCGGCCAGGCACCGACCACCGGCCTGCCGACGAAGACGCCGGCCAAGCCGGATGCGATGGCGAAATAAGTCGCAACCTAGGAAACAACAACAGCCTAGTTCGCCCGAGGCAGCGCTTTTGCCTCTTTGGCCAATGCCGTAATGCGATCCCAATCACCCGCAGCCACCGCATCTGCGGGGGTCAGCCACGAACCACCGACACATGCCACGTTCGGCAGCGCCAGCAACTCACCGGCATTGCTGGCCGAAACGCCGCCCGTCGGACAAAACCTGATGTCCGCGAACGGGCCGAACCACGCCTTCAGCATGTTGGGTCCGCCGGCTTGCATGGCCGGGAAGAACTTCAGCGAATTGAACCCGTCTTCCAGCGCCATCATGATTTCCGACCCCGTCGCCACGCCCGGCAGCAAGGGCAGGCCAGCTTCACGGCAGGCACGGCCGATGGTCGGGGTGTAGCCCGGGCTGACGCCGAAACGCGCACCGGCCGCAGCGGCCAGGTCGGCATCCGACGCGGTGCGGATGGTCCCGGCGCCGACCACGGCTTCCGGCACCTCCTGGGCGATCGCCTTGATGCAGGCCAGCGCCTGCGGCGTGCGCAGCGTCACTTCCAGCATGCGGATGCCACCTGCAACCAGCGCGCGTGCAAGGGGCACCGCATGGGCGACATCGTTCAGCACGATGACCGGGATGACAGGCGCGTCGGCCATGACGTCGCGGGCGGAAAGACTCGGGTTCACAGCCATGTACAGGCTCCTTCTTCAGCAGTGTTGGCGTTGCGGCGCATGCCGGCAAACAGTTCGCGGCCCATGCCACGGCCGGCTTCGACCGTGAGCATGGGCGGCATGGTGGCGTCGACGCGGGCAGCCCACACGTCGGCGGGGACCAGCACTTCGAGCGTACCGGCAATCGCGTCCAGGCGGACGATGTCGCCGTCCAGCACCTTGGCCAGCGGACCGCCGGCCAGGGCTTCGGGAGACACATGGATGGCGGCCGGCACATTACCCGACGCGCCGCTCATGCGACCGTCGGTGACCAGTGCCACGCGGTGGCCGCGACCCTGCAGAACGGCCAGCGGCGGCGTGAGTTTGTGCAGCTCGGGCATGCCGTTGGCACGTGGGCCCTGCCAGCGCACCACGCAGACGGTGTCCTGCTCCAGTTCGCCGGCGTTGAAGGCGAGGTGCAGCGCCTCTTGCGAGTCGAACACCCGCGCCGGCGCTTCGATGATGTGGCGGTCATCGGGCACCGACGACACCTTGATGACCGCACGGCCCAGGTTGCCCTGCAGCAGCTTCAGGCCGCCGACCGGGCTGAACGGATCTGTGGCGGGCCGGCAGACGGCCAGGTCGAGCGATGCACCGGTGTCGCGCCACCCGAACGCCGTGCCTGTTTCTTCGGCCGGCACCGGCACCCGGGTCTGTTCGCGGATGCCGCCTTCACGCACCGTCAGCACGTCTTCGTGCATCAGGCCGGCGTCCAGCATCTCGCGGATGACGTAACCGGTGCCACCTGCCGCCTGGAACTGGTTCACGTCGGCGCTGCCGTTGGGGTAGACACGCGACACCAGCGGCACCACGTCGGACAGCGTGGCGAAATCGTCCCAGTCGATGATGATGCCGGCCGAACGGGCCACCGCCACCCAATGGATCAGGTGGTTGGTCGACCCGCCGGTGCACAGCAGCGCAACCATCGCGTTGACGATGCAACGCTCGTCGACCACCCGACCGATGGGCGCGTAGCGGCGGCTCGGCAATATGCCCAGCACCGTGCGTACCGCTTCCCGGGTGAGTTGTTCGCGCAGCGGCGTGCCGGGCGTGATGAAGGCCGCGCCGGGAACGTGCAGGCCCATGGCTTCGAGCAGCATCTGGTTGCTGTTGGCCGTGCCATAGAAGGTGCAGGTGCCCTGGTCGTGGTAGGCCTTCTGTTCGGCCTGCAGCAGTTCCTTGCGACCGACCAGGCCTTGCGCGGCCTGTTCGCGGACCTTGGCCTTTTCCTTGTTCGACAGGCCGCTGGTCATCGGGCCGGCGGGCACGAAAACCGTCGGAAGGTGGCCGAAATGCAGCGCGCCGATCAGCAGGCCGGGCACGATCTTGTCGCAGATGCCCAGCATCAGCGTGGCGTCGAACACATCGTGCGACAGCGCGATGGCGGTGCCCATGGCGATGGTGTCGCGCGAGAACAGGCTGAGTTCCATGCCCGGCGTGCCCTGCGTGACACCGTCGCACATGGCCGGAACGCCGCCCGCCACCTGTGCGGTGGCGCCCAGGCTGCGGGCTTCTTCCTTGATGATTTCGGGGTAGCGGTAATAAGGCGCGTGGGCCGAGAGCATGTCGTTGTAGGCGGTGACGATGCCGATGTTGGGTGTGCGTTCGGCTACCACCTTGAACTTGTCGTTGGTCGGCATGCCCGCAAAGGCGTGGGCGACGTTGGCGCAGCCCATGCGGTCGGCGCCGGGCTTGCGGGCGGCCATCTGGTCGACCAGTTGCAGGTAGGCCGCGCGCGTGGCGTGGCTGCGTTCGCGGATGCGGTCGGTGACTCGCGCTATCGTCGGGTGCAGGGGTGTCGGGTGCAGTTTCATCGTGTTCCCATCGTAGGCCGGTGAGCCCGCATTTTCGTTCAGGCGAGTAACGAACCGGGTACGAACATGGGTTACGGCACTCGGCGAAGACCGGTTTTGGATAATGGACAGGTGCCCTCGCCACCGCTCCCCTCCCCGCCCGCCGGCCGCGATCCGGCAGCCATGCTGAACAACGCCATCCGGCAATGGGGTGGCAGGCAGGACCTGTGGGTCTTCGGTTACGGCTCGCTGCTGTGGCGGCCGGAGCTCGACTTCGTCGAAAGCCGGCCGGCCCGGGTCCACGGCTGGCACCGCGCCCTGAAGATGTGGAGCCAGGTCAACCGCGGCACACCTGCCTGCCCCGGTCTGGTTTTCGGCCTGCTCTCGGGCGGCAGTTGCCGGGGCATGGTTTTCCGGCTGCCGCGCCAGGACTGCGCCGAGGGCCTGGCGACGCTCTGGCAACGCGAGATGGTGACCGGTGTCTACGACCCCCGCTGGCTGGCCTGCCACACGCCGCAAGGCCCGGTGCAGGCCCTTGCCTTCACGCTGTCGCGGCAGAGCCCGCACCACACCGGCCAGTTGGCGGACGACGAATACCGGCGCATTTTCTCGACCGCGACCGGGCGCTTCGGCACCACCCGCGACTACGCCCACCAGACCTACGAAGAGCTGCGCCGCATGGGCATCGAGGACCGTGCGCTGGCCCGCCTGCTGCGCCTGTCACAAGCGGATGCAGGAGCGTCGGCGGCAAGGGAATAAAGTCCGCGCTGATTTCATTTCTTCCGGAGACTCCCGACATGCCACACGCCATCCACCGCCCGGTTCATTTCAAGCGCATTTCCGCCGGCCTGTGCGCCGTCGCGGTCATGGCCCTGACGGCCTGCACCACCACTCCGCCGCTGGGCCCGGTGGCTTCGGCCGACCTGATGCCCACCAACGGCAACACCGCCAGCGGCACCGTCCAGTTCGCCCAGCTGGGCGGCATGGTCCGGGTCAGCGGCACGGTAAAGGGCCTGAAGCCCAACGCCGAGCACGGTTTCCATATTCACGAAAAAGGCGATTGCAGCAGCGGCGACGGCATGAGCGCCGGCGGCCACTTCAACCCGACGGGTGCCAAGCACGGCCATGCGGGCGACCCCGGCGTGCACGCCGGCGACCTGCCCAGCCTGCATGCCGACGCCACCGGCACCGCGACCTTCAGCGCCGAGCTGCGCGGCATCACCGTGGGTTCGGGCATGACCGACGTGGTTGGTCGCGGCCTCATCGTGCATGCCATGCCGGACGACTACCTGACACAACCGACCGGCAACTCGGGTGGACGCCTGGCCTGCGCGGTGATCGTCAAGCGTTGAGGGATTCGCGCGCAAGCCACAGGGCCTCTGCGCGCTCGAGGTCTTGCGGGGTGTCGATGTCCAGCAGGATGCCGGGGTCGGCCGTCGGGACATCGATTGCCTTGGCCGATGTACGAAGCCCGGACAGCAGCGACCGGGCCCCCTGGTCGCCTTTCAGTGCCACCAGCTCTCCGTGATGCTGGGCGCCAAAACCCACCGGATGACCGCGCTGGCCTTCCCGCACGGGCTGGGCCGCACTGGCGCCGCATTGCAGGGCCGCCGCCACAGCGAGCAAGGTGGCAGGCAACACCAGCGGCATATCGGCCGGGAGGATCAGCCAGCCGCATGCATCGGGCGTCGCCCTGACGGCGGCAGCAAGGCTGTCACCCATGCCGGCGTGCCGGCCCGACTGCTCCATGTGCAGCGGCAGGCCTGACGCCCGGACCGATTCCAGCGTGCGCTCCAGCACGCTGACGCCGCCCAGCAAGGCCTGTAGCTTATGGCTCCGGCCGCCCGCGGCCATGAATCGCAAACCCCGGCCCGAGGCCAGTATCAGCACGGTCGGAAAAGCAGCCTGGTTCATCTTTTCGATTATCCCAGCGCGCAAAATACCGCCATGGACACCCCCCTGCACCAAGACATCGCCGACCTTCGCAAGAGCTACGAAAAAGCAGAGCTGAGCGAACAGGATTCCGACCAGAACCCGCTCCGCCAGTTCGACCGCTGGCTGAAGGAAGCCATCGCCTCGAAGGTGCCCGAACCCAACGCCATGACACTCGCCACGGTCGGCGGCGACCTGCGGCCCAGCAGCCGCATCGTGCTGATCAAGGGTTACGACGAACGCGGCATCGTGTTCTTCACCAACTACGACAGCCGCAAGGGCCGCGAACTGGCGGGCAACCCCTTCGCCGCGCTGCAGTTCCACTGGGTGGAACTGGAACGTGTGGTGCGTATCGAGGGCCGCATGGAGCGCACGTCGGCCGAAGAAAGCGATGCCTACTTCAACAGCCGCCCGCTCGATTCGCGCATCGGTGCGTGGGCCAGCCCGCAGAGCGAGGTGATTTCAAGCCGCAGCGTGCTGGTGGCAAATGCTGCCAGGGTTGGCGCGCGTTTTCTGCTGAACCCGCCGCGCCCGCCGCACTGGGGCGGTTTCCGGCTGGTGCCGGACGGCTGGGAGTTCTGGCAAGGCCGCAAGAGCCGGCTGCACGACCGGCTGCACTACCGCCAGCAGGCCGGCGAATGGCAGCGCGAACGGCTGGCGCCCTGACCTCGCCTAAAGATGCGCTGCCACCAGCAGCGCGATCGGCAGCGTCAGCAGGCTGAGGATGGTCGACACCGCCACGCTGGAGGTGACCACGTCTTCGGCCGTGCGGTAGCGCTGCGAGAACAGGAAGACATTCGCGCCGATGGGCAGAGCGGCGGTCACCACCATCACCGAAAGTGGCACGCCCGACAGGCCCATCAACTTGCCCGCGACCACCATGCCGGCCGGATGCAGCACGATCTTCACGCCGCTCATGGCCAGCGCGCCGCGCCACTGACGGCCGATGCGCGAAAACGCCAGCGTGACGCCCACCAGCGTCAGCGCCACCGGCACCTGGGCATTGCCGAGGATCAGCAGCGACTGGTCGATCACGCCGGGTAGCGGCAGGCCGGTCGAACCGTACAGCAGGCCCAGGATGATGGGCAGGGGCACCGGATGCAGCACGCCGTTGCGCACGGCCTTCATCACGGTGACGGCCATGTGGCGAGGTTGCTGGCGGCCGGCGGCCACGTCTTCGCGGGACACGGCCAGTTCGAGCAGGATGGTGGCGCAGGTCAGCAGCACGAAGGCGTGCACCGACACCAGGGTGAACAGGGTCACGAGCCCTTCCGGCCCGAACGCCAGCCCGACCAGGGGCACGCCGATCATGGTGGTGTTGCTGAAGGTGCCGGCCAGTGCCAGCACCGTGCCGTGGCGGCCGAATCCGCGCACCACGCACACACCTGAAAACACCAGCGCAGCCACGCAGAAGTACACGGCGATGGGCCGGAAATCCAGCTGCGCCACATGCACCGAACTCATGGTGCGGAACAGCAGCGCCGGGGTCAGCACCATGAAGGTGAGGTTGCTGAGGTCCGGAATGGCGCTGGCCCGGATCAGGCCGCGCCGGCCGCAGACGAAACCCACGAGGATGAACAGGACGACCGGCGCAAGTGCGGTAAAGACGGCGTGGATCACGGCAGCAGCGCCCGGGATTCCAGGCAGGCAAAGGGCCGGACTTTACCCGAGACCCCAGGGATTACCCCAAGCCCCAGCCGTTAGAAGCTGGCCTGCACACCCACTCGCAGGCTGCGACCCGGCAGCGGCGCCTTGGGGTAGGCAGTCGTGGTCAAAATCGAAGTGGCGCTGTAGGCCAGCTTGTCGGTGATGTTGTCCAGGCGGGCAAACCACAGCAGGTTGGTCTTGAGGGCACCGAACTGCGCCTGGGTGCGCCAGCCGAGCGACGCGTTCCACAGCGTGTAGCTGGGGGTGGCACGGTCGCCCGATGCCACGCGATCCTGCGAATCCAGGTGATCGAAACCACCGCCCAGGCGCCACGGTCCGCTGGCCCAGGCCAGCGTGGCCCCGGCGCGCAGCGGTGCGATGCGGGGCAGCGGTTCGTCGGTGTCGCGATTGGTGGCGCGGGTCAGGTCGGCGCGCAGTTGCAGGTCGAGCGTGCCGCCGGCCAGCGGCCCGGCCAGACCTTGCTGGCCCGCCAGGCGCACCGTGCCGCTCGACTCGATACCGTAGAAACGCGCACGCATGCCGCTGTAGCGGTATTCGGGCAGTGTGTCGACACCGGCTGCCGTGGGGTTGCGTTCGCCGTCTTCGCTAAGCACGTCGCCGGTACGGGCCAGCCCGATGTAGTTGCTGAAGTTGCTGACGTAAGTCGTCGCCTTGAAGCGGTTGGGGCCGCTTTTCCATTCGGCGCCCAGGTCCAGGCTGGTGGATTTCTCGATCGAAAGCGAGGTGTCGCCGGTTTCCCATGCTGCCGTGGCCAGGTGCGGGCCGTTGGCGAACAGTTCGTAGTCCTTGGGTGCTCGCTGGGTGTAGGCCAGGTTTGAGGTCAGTTTCCACGCGGGGGTGAGGTCGACCAGCGCACCCACGGCGGCGCTGTGCGGATTGAACTGGTATTTGCCGGTGGCAAAACGGGCGACGTCCGGATTGCCGAACGACTCGACCTCGACATGTTCGGTACGGGCGCCGAAGTTGAGCTTGCCCCAAGACATCGGCATTTCCTCATGCACGAAAAGCGCTGCGTTGCGGGTTCGGCTATAGGGCGCAAAAGCTTCGTCGCCGATCGCCGAAAAGCTGTTCGATTCGACCTGCAGGCCGACCAGGCCCTGCAGCGGGCCGAGCGGCATGTGGCGGGCTTCCAGCCGCAGTTCGTTGCCGCGATTGTTGAAGGTGGTGCCCGGCGCGCCGCCCTCGTATTCGGTGTGTTTGTAGTCGGTGTGGCTGGCCTGCATCTTCAGGCTCTTGAGCCCGAACGCATTGACGCGCCATTCACCCTCCAGCGCATAGCGGTCCTGGCGCATGCCGATGGTCACGTCGTCTTCTGCCACGGTGCCGTAGCTGCTGCGGTAGCTGGTGACCGAAGCGCCCAGGTAGCCCTGGTCGAAGAACATGGTGCCGCCGACAGAACCGCCGTGGCTCTGGCTCGAAGAATTGCAGATGCGTTTGCCGAAACCCAGCTTGCCGGGCTTTTCGCAGTCCAGCGAAACGGGCACACGCACATCGCCCGTGCGGCGGTCGAAGGCGTCGACATGCAGGGCGAAGCGGTCGTTGCCGCCTTCCAGCATCGCCCCGCCACCGGTCTCGCGGTTGCCCGTGGCGCCGCCCAGCTGCACCTTGCCGTCCATGCCGTTCAGGGGTTCGCGCGGGATGCGGTTGTCGATGACGTTGACCACGCCGCCCACCGCGCTGCCGCCGTACAGCAGCGCCGCCGGGCCGCGCAGCACCTCGACCCGGTCGACCAGCATGGCCTCGGTCGGCACCGCATGGTCGAAGCTGAGCGACGACGCATCGACGGAAGCGCCGCCGTTCTGCAGGATCCGGATGCGGTCGCCGTCCTGGCCGCGAATGATGGGCCGGCTCGCGTTGGGGCCGAAATAGGTGGTCGACACGCCCGGAAGGCCGTCCAGCGTTTCGCCCAGCGTGGGCTTGAGGCGCAGGGTCAGGTCGTCGCCCGAAAGCGATTCGACCGGTTGCGCGATGGCGTCGGCCCCCAGCGGATTGCCGGTGACGGTGACTTCACGCAGGCTGGCGGCGGGCGTGGCCTGGGCCCAGGCGGCGGCGGAAATGACGGATAGAACGGCGGCGCAGACGGCGCTCGCCTTGAAGGAAACGGACATGGAATCACTCGCTGGAATCGATGGCCGCCAGCGCACCGGTGGATGGAATGCGCGGCAGCAGGGCCGGCACCACGGAAGCGGCACCGGACAACACGGCGCGGGGCGCCGGGATCTCAGGCGAGTGAAGGAGGCCCGCGGGCGTCGAACAGCGTGGCCCAGCGGCGCAGGCATTCGCCCGCGTGCCAGGCCAGCGCCGCCACCGGCGGCAACACGACTGGCGGCAAGGCCAGGGTGTCGTGCATGCCGTCGGCATGCGAAAGCTGGTCGTAGATACGGCAATCGCCGTTGTGGCTGTGGTCTCCGAAAAGCCGGCGCAGTAGACCCGAGCTGGCATCGGCCAAATGACTCGCGCTGGTGTCGCTGCTGGCCGCGATCACCGCTGGTGCCTTAGCGTGCAGCACCGCGTGGACGGAGCCCAGCCAGGGCGCCACCAGCAAGGCCAACAGCAGCCACGCGAAAACCCACGCCGGAATGCGACGTGTGGAGTAAGGGCGGGCAAGGCGGGCGTTCATGCGGGTGCTGGGCAACCCGCGATTCTCACCGATAAAAATGACGCCGCCGGGTCTGCCTGCTCAGGACTTCATGTGCGCCGCGAAAGTCTTGCGGAATTTCTGCACCTTGGGCCCGACCACCGCCGCGCAGTAGCCCTGGTTGGGATGCTGCGCGAAATAGTTCTGGTGGTATGCCTCGGCCGGCCAGTAGTCGGCCAGTGGTGTCACCTCGGTCACGATGGGGCTGCGGTAAACGCCGCTGGTCACCATTTCGGCGATGACTTCGTCGGCCACGGCCTTCTCTGCCTCGGTGCGGTAGTAGATGCCGCTGCGATATTGGGTGCCCACGTCGTTGCCCTGCCGGTTGAGGGTGGTCGGGTCGTGGATCACGAAGAAGATTTCGAAAATCTCGCGCAGCGTGATGAGTGCGGGGTCGTACTGAAGCCGCACGACTTCCACGTAGCCGGTGTCGCCGGTGCAGACATCCTGGTAGGTGGGCTGGCGCGGCGTCTTGCCGTTCGAGTAGCCGCTTTCGACGGCCACCACGCCGCGGGTTTCGAGATAGACGGCCTCGGTGCACCAGAAGCAGCCGCCGCCGATCACGATGGTTTCAACATTTGCCATGGAAAAGAACCTCCTGTTTCATTGAGACTGACGTGGGGCCAGCATGCCACTCCTTAAAGGGATCGCAATGACGTTTGGTACCGTTCATCGTCAGGCTGGCCTAAAATCGTAGGCTGTTCGCCAGATTGGCCCGAACCCGCGAAAACCCTCGAGAACGCCACGATGTCTTTGCCCCTGAATTCGCCCATCACCCACGCCAGTGCGGTCGACCAAGCCCGTTTCAACATGATCGAGCAGCAGATCCGTCCGTGGGACGTGCTCGACAACGACGTACTCGACCTGCTGGCCGTGCTGCGCCGCGAAGATTTCGTGCCGGTCGCCTTGCGCGGCCTGGCATTCATGGACATGGAACTGCCCCTGCCAGCCGGCCAGACCATGCTGGCGCCGCGTGTAGAGGCCCGCATGCTGCAAGACCTGCAGATCCAGCCGAACGAGTCGGTACTCGAGATCGGTACCGGCTCCGGATACATGGCCGCCCTGCTGGCGCGCCGTTCCAGGCAGGTGCTGTCACTGGAAATCAACCCCGAACTTGCTGCCTTCGCCCGTGAAAACCTTCAGCGTGCCGGCATCGTCAATGCCGAAGTGCGCGTGGCCGACGGCTCGCAGCTGCCGGTTGCCGGCGGGCCGTTCGACGTGATCGTATTGAGCGGTTCGGTGGCCAGCGTGCCCCCGGCGCTGCTGGCCCAGCTGAAGGTGGGCGGCCGTCTGGGCGCCATCGTCGGCGACCTGCCGATGATGCGTTGCCAGTTCGTCCGCCGCACCGGCGAAGCCACTTTCGAGACCACCGAACCCTGGGACACCGTGGCGCAACGCCTGGAAAACTTCCCGGTCCCTTCGCGTTTCCATTTCTAGGCCCGACATGCAATCCATCGCCCAGCTGCGCCCCGCCGATTTCGATACCTGGGTCAGCACCCACGCCGACGCACTGCCGGTGCTGCTGGACGTGCGCGAAACCTGGGAACTGCAGACCGCCAGCGTCAACGCCGTGCCGGGTTTCCGCCTGGTCGGGATCCCGATGAACGACATACCGGGCCGGCTGGCCGAGCTCGACCCCGACGTGCCCGTCGCCTGCCTGTGCCATCACGGCGCACGCAGCCAGCGCGTGGCCATGTTCCTGGCGGGCAACGGTTTCGTCGACGTGACCAACGTGGCCGGCGGCATAGACGCCTGGTCGGTCGAACGCGACAACGCGGTGCCGCGCTACTGAAACTCAGCCTGTCGAAGGCTGGCGGGCGGCGAGCAGGCCGCACAAGGCATCGGCGGTGCGGGCCGCGGCGCCCCGGTGCGATGCCGCGAAGGCCAGCGCCGCACCCCGCGTGATGCCCAGCCGGGCCGGGTCGGTCACCAGCACGGTGCCGGCCGCCATCGCCTCCGGCATGTCGGCCACCCGCACCGCCGCATGCGCCGCTTCCGCCAGCACCGACGCTTCTGCGAAGTTGAAGGTCGACGGGCCCATCACCACCGGGCACCCGCAGGCCGCCGCCTCGATCAGGTTCTGGCCGCCGGTATCGGCAAAACTGCCGCCCAGCAAGGCGGTGTCGGCCAGGCCGTAATACAAAGCCATTTCGCCCAGCGAATCGCCCAGCCACACATCGGCTTCGGGTGGCGCGTCGTCGGGGCCGGTATCGGTCCAGGTGCTGCGACGTGACACCTTCAGTCCGCCGGCCGAAAGCAAGGCCGCGACCTCGTCGAAGCGCTGCGGATGGCGCGGCACCAGCAACCACTGCACCACTTGCGGCGCGGCCCTGACCGCTTCGAGCCAGAGGCTCTCTTCGCCTTCGCGGCTGCTGGCCAGCATCAGCACCGGCTTGCCCACGGCACGCCGCCAGCGCCGGCCGGCCTGCAGCTGGTCGGCATTCGGCGCCATGTCGAACTTGAGGTTGCCGAAGACACCGGCGACCGGTGCGTCCAGCCGGCGCAAGCGGCTGGCGTCGTCGACCGACTGGGCCCAAACCGCCGACAGTCCTGAAAAGGCACCACGCGCGAGCACGCCCAGGCGTTCTGCGCTGTTCAATGATTTATCGCTGAGCCGGGCATTGGCCAGCACCAGGGGCACACCGGCGGCGCGGCAACCCGCGACCAGGTTGGGCCAGACTTCGGTTTCCATCAAGACGCCCGCGGCCGGACGGAAATGCGTCAGGAAACGTTCCACTGCGCCGGGCACATCCCAGGGCAGCCAGGCCTGCCGGTCGCCCGGCAACATGAGCTTGCGACCTTCCGCACGGCCGGTGGCGGTTCCGTGGGTCAGCAGCAACCGCATGCCGGGCAGGCGTTCGCGCAGGGCCGCCACCAGCACGGCGGCGGCGCGGGTCTCTCCCAGGGACACCGCATGGATCCAGACGCAGGTGCCGGCAGCGGATTGAGCCGATGCAGGTCCGGCGTAACGACCGAATCTTTCTTCCACCGCCTCCAGGTAACCCGGCTCGGCTCCACCCCGCTTGCGCAGCTTGCGCCGCAGCAGGGGCTGGGCGGCCGCCATGCCGACCGAATAAACCGCACGCAGGGCGCGTTCGAGCGGCACGGGCGCGCCGCCGCTCAGTGGGCCGCCGCGCCGATGTTCGCGTCCGGCTTGATGGTCTTGAGCAGCGTCACCATGGTGTTTTCGATGCGGTGCATGGCTTCCTGCGTGTGGCCCTCGAAACGCAGCACCAGCACCGGCGTGGTGTTGGAAGCGCGGATCAGGCCGAAGCCGTCGGACCAGTCGACGCGCAGGCCGTCGATGGTGGAAACCTTGGCATCGCCGTCGAACTCGGTGGCGCTGTCGATCAGCTGCCTGACCACGGCGTGGGGTTCGCCCTCGGCGCAGGCGACGTTGAGTTCGGGCGTGGAAAAGCTGGTCGGCAGGTCGTTCAGAACCTTGCTGACGTCGGCGCTGCGGCTGACGATCTCGAGCAGGCGGCAGCCGGCGTAGGTGCCGTCGTCGAAACCGAACCAGCGTTCCTTGAAGAAGATGTGGCCGCTCATTTCACCGCCCAGCGGCGAATTGGTCTCGCGCATCTTGGCCTTGATCAGCGAATGGCCGGTCTTGAACATCACCGCTTCGCCGCCCGCCGCCTCGATGGCCGGGGCCAGGCGCTGGGTGCACTTCACGTCGAAGATGATCTTGCCGCCGGGCACGCGGCTCAGCACGTCCTGCGCGAACAGCATCATCTGGCGGTCGGGGAAGATGTTGTTGCCTTCCTTGGTGACGATGCCCAGGCGGTCACCGTCGCCGTCGAAGGCCAGGCCGAGCTCGGCGTCCGAGTTCTGCAGGGCAGCGATGACGTCCTTGAGGTTGTCCGGCTTGCTCGGGTCGGGATGGTGATTGGGAAAGTTGCCGTCGACTTCGCTGAACAGTTCGATCACCTCGCAGCCGATGGCCCGGAAGATCTGCGGCGCCGACGCACCCGCCACGCCGTTGCCGGAATCGACCACCACCTTGATCGGCCGGGCCAGCTTGATGTCGCCGACGATGCGGGCGATGTAGGCCGGCAGCACGTCGACCTGGCGCACGCTGCCGCCTTCACGGTGCGGCGAACTGGCGCTGTCCATGGCCTGGCGCAGCGCCTGGATCTCTTCGCCGTAGATGGCCTTGCCGGCCAGCACCATCTTGAAGCCGTTGTAGTCCTTGGGGTTGTGGCTGCCCGTGACCTGGATGCCGCTGTGGCACAGGGTGGCAGCAGCGAAATACAGGATGGGCGTGGTGACCATGCCGACGTCGATCACCTCGATGCCGGCGTCGACCAGGCCTGCGATCAAAGCGGCAGAAAGGGCCGGGCCCGACAGGCGGCCGTCGCGTCCGACAGCCACGGCCTTTTCACCCAGGGCGAGCGCTGCGGCGCCGAAGGCCTGGCCGAGCGCGCGAGCCACCTCTTCGTCGAGGTTGGACGGCACGACGCCGCGAATGTCATAGGCCTTGAAGATCGACGGGGAAAACGGCATGAGGCACTCCGAAACAGACGGGTCAGACAATGGATTTCGAAAAAACGCTGCCGATTGTAGGCAGGCAAAAAGCTGGCGGATGTGGGACACCGACCCTATCGGCCCAACATGTTTCGCAGCTTCCGTGCACATGGCCGAAAACGGCCAGTCGGTGACGGCACGCTCCGTATCATCGACCCCATGCAAGCTGCACAAGGCATCGTCGAAGCGACCGATCTACCGACCGACCCGGAAGGTTGCTGGCGTGCCCTCGCCTCGCACGATGCGCGGTTCGACGGGCGGTTCTTCACCGGCGTGACCAGCACCGGCATCTATTGCCGGCCAGTCTGCCGGGTGCGTACGCCGCGCCTCGAAAACTGCCGGTTCTTCGCCCTGGCGGCCCAGGCCGAGCAGGCGGGCTTCAGGCCCTGCCTGCGCTGCCGACCCGAGCTGGCGCCACAGGCCGGGGCCGTGGGCGTCTGGTCCACCAGCGATGCGCCGGGCCTGCTGGCCCACGCGGCGGCCCGCTGGCTGGACGATCCGCAGGCCTGGTCGGATCCATCCGGCGCCAGCGTTCTGCTGCGGCTGGCGGCTCACCTGGGAGTGAGCGACCGCCATCTGCGGCGCATCTTCGGCGCGCAGTTCGGTGTGTCGGCGCTGCAATACCTGCAGACCCGCCGGCTGCTGGCGGCCAAGCAGTTGCTGACCGACACCTGCCTGCCGGTGTCGACCGTGGCGCAGGCCAGCGGTTTTGCCAGCCTGCGGCGTTTCAACGCAGCCTTCCTGCAGCACTACCGCCTGAACCCCAGCCAGCTGCGCCGCGAACAGCGTGCCGATGAAAGCCCGGTCCACGTCGCCGCGATCTCGGTGCGGCTGCCATGGCGTCCGCCGTATGACGTGGCTGGCATGCAGGGTTTCCTGCAGCGCCGGGCCGTCAAAGGACTCGAAAGCTGGCTGCCCGATGCACAGAAACCCGGCCGCCTGTGGCTGACCCGCGCACTGGCTGTGAGGCACCAGGGCCGGCAACACCTGGGTTGGCTGCAACTGGCATTCGACACCGAGGTGCCGCAGGTGCTGTTGCGGATGGGCGACGGCCTGGCCCCTGCCCTGCCCGCCGTGATCCACCAGGTGCGCGCCCTGCTCGACCTGGATGCCGATCCGGGCGCCATCGACGCCGTGCTGCTGCCGCATTTCCCCGGCAGCGACGGCGCACGGGTACCCGGCGCGCTGGACGGCTTCGAGCTGGCGGTGCGCGCCATACTGGGCCAGCAGGTCACCGTGGCCGCCGCCCACACGCTGGCCGGCCGGCTGGTCGCCCGCTACGGCACGGCCATCGACACCCCGTTCGATGGCGTGACCCACCTGTTCCCCGATGCCGCCACCCTGGCCCTGGCCGACGGCGACGCGCTGGGCGGCCTGGGCATCGTGCGGCAACGCCAGGCAGCCATCGTGGCGCTGGCGCGCGAGGTCGAGGCCGGCCGGCTGAGCCTGCGACCGGGCGATGCGCCCGAACCCACCATGGCCGCCCTGCGTGCCCTGCCCGGCATCGGCGACTGGACGGCCCAATACATCGCCATGCGTGCGCTGCGCTGGCCGGACGCGTTTCCCGCAGGCGACGTGGCGCTGCAGAAAGCCCTCGGTGTGCGTGGCGCCAGCAAGCCGGCGCAGGCCGCCATCGACGCATCGCAGGCATGGCGGCCCTGGCGCAGTTACGCCGTGCTGCGGGCCTGGCACGGCAGCCCGCCACGGGCGAACGAATTCCCTGGAAGACAAGAATGAAATACGCAACAGATACCGTCCAGCGCCGCTGGACCAGCCCGCTCGGCGCCATCGACCTGGCGGCCACGCCACGGGGATTGAGCGGCCTGTGGTTCGACGATCACAAATACCGACCCGCCGCGCTCGATGCGGCGGCCGGCTGGCCACGCCATGACGGCCCGCACGCGGTGCTGGACCTGGCGGAGCGACAACTGGCGGCCTATTTCGCCGGCCGGCTCGACCGCTTCGACGTACCACTGGACCTGCCTGCAGCCACCGCCTTCCAGCACGCCATCTGGGACGGCCTCCTGAAGCTCGAACACGGCCGCACCTGCAGCTATAGCGCGCTGGCCACCGCCACCGGCCAACCGCATGCGGTGCGGGCGGTTGGCACCGCTGTCGGCCGCAACCCGGTGTCGATCCTGGTTCCCTGCCACCGGGTGGTCGGCCTGAACGGCGCACTCACCGGTTATGCCGGCGGCCTGACACGCAAGTCGGCCCTTCTTGAACTCGAACAACGGCAGGTTCGATTGCCGGAGATGGCATGAACGACAACCGACACGGCTGGGCTTTCGAATTCTTCGCACTCGCCGCCATCTGGGGGGCATCCTTTCTTTTCATGCGAATGGGTGCGACCGAATTCGGCCCTTTCGCCACCGCCGGCGTGCGGGTCGGCCTGGCCGCGCTGGTGCTGGCGCCCGCGCTCTGGCTGAAACGTCCGAAAGAAGGCATGACGGCCCGCCGCTGGGGCTGGCTGCTGCTGATCGGCATGCTCAATTCGGGCATCCCGTTCGCCCTGTTCTCCTATGCGGTGCTGCACCAGTCGACCGGACTGACTTCCATACTCAACGCCACCGCGCCGCTGTTCGGCGCGCTGGTGACCTGGCTCTGGCTGGGCGACCGGCCCAATGCGTCGCGCTGCATCGGCCTGGCGGTGGGCTTCGGCGGCGTTGCGCTCATCGCCCATTCGGGCGGCCGGCTGGAAGGCGCCGCCGCGCTGGTGCCGGTGATGGCCTGCCTGGGTGCAACGCTCTGTTATGGCCTGGCCGCACCGATGGCTCGCCGCCACCTCGGCGGCATGTCGCCGCTGTTCAGCACCGCCGGCAGCCTGGCCGGCGCCACGCTGGTGCTGGCCGTGCCGACCGCGCTCACCTGGCCGGCACGCGTGCCGGGCGCCGGCGCATGGCTGGCCGTGGTGGCGCTGGCGCTGGTGTGTTCGGCCTTCGCCTACCTGCTTTATTTCCGGCTGATCGTTCGGGCCGGGCCGGCGCGGGCAATGGCGGTGACCTATCTGATCCCCGTCTTCGCACTGCTCTACGGTGCGCTGCTGCTGGGCGAACCGATCACCGGCGCCATGGTGGTCGGCGGGCTGGTGGTGCTGGCCGGAACGGTGCTGGCCAGCGGCCTGGTGCGGCTGCCGGCACCACGCGAGGTTTGAGGTTTTACAAGGCGGAAGCCAGTGCGTTGATGCCCAGCGCCAGCAGCACCACGTTGAAGACGAACGACAGCAGGCCGTGCGCAGCCGTCAAGCGCCGCATCGACGAGGTGGTGACCTGCACGTCCGACACCTGAGAGGTCATGCCGACCACCAGCGCCTGGTAAAGGAAATCGAAGTAGTCCGGGTCTTCGGTGCCCGGGAAATCAAGGCCGGCGGTGTCGGCGGCGTTCTCGGCCTTCTGGTCCTCGCCCTGGTAGTAGCGGTGGGCGTAGTGAAAGGCGAACAGGGTGTGGATCCACAACCAGGAGGCCGCCAGCGCCATGGCCGACAGCACCAGCTGCACCGCGCGCTCGGCCGGCGGCAGGCTCTTGGCATGGCTCATCAGCACCACGATGGCGGCCACGCTGGCGCAGACCGCCACCACCATCACCAGGAAAAGCACCGCCATCGACTCGTCCTGCACCTTGGCACGCTGGCGGATGCGGCCGGCATCGAAGCCGCTGGCCAGCAAGGCCGCCAGGCCCAGGTCGACGGCGGCCGCCGCGATCCAGGCCAGCAGGCCGCGCGCCGGCCATGCGATCGGAAGCGGCAACAAGGCGATCACCACGAAGGTGATCGCCGCATAGGCCAGCCGCTGCGGGCCGGTGGTTTCGGACAGGGTCATCCGCGGATTGTGGCCCGCCTCAGGCCAGCGCCTGCGCCACCGCGTCACGCACCTGCTGCAGGGCGGCCGGGTCTTCGAGGGTGCTGAGGTCGCCGGTGTCGCGGCGCTCGAAAACCGCCTGGATGGCGCGTCGCAGCAGCTTGCCGCTGCGGGTCTTGGGCAGCGCGCCGACGAACAGCACCCGGGCCGGCCGGGCAATGGCGCCCAGCTGCGAGTCGACATGTTTCAGGACCGAGGTTTCCAGCAGTGCGGCAGCCGAAGCATCGCCCAGTGCCGCGGCGTCCCGGGGCACCACCAGCGCCATCGCGGTCTGGCCCTTCACCGCATCGGCCACGCCGACCACCGCCACCTCGGCAACGCCGGCATGGCCTGACACCACTTCTTCGATCTCGCGTGTGCCCAGCCGGTGGCCGGCCACGTTGATCACGTCGTCGGTGCGGCCCAGGATGCTCCAGTAACCCGCTTCGTCGCGCACGCCCCAGTCGAAGGTGCTGTAGACAAAACGGCCGGGCACGCTCTGCCAGTAGGTGCGCTCGAAACGCGCGTCGTCACGCCACACCGTCTGCATGCAGCCCGGCGGCAACGGGCCCTCGATGGCTATCACGCCCTTGCGGCCGGCCCCGACCAGGTCTTCGCCGGTGGCCTCGTCCACCAGCCGCACATCGAAACCGTACATGGGCACGCCCGGGCTGCCGATGCGGCCCGGCGATCGCTCCACGCCGTTGGCGATGGTCATGATCGGCCAGCCACTTTCGGTCTGCCAGTAGTTGTCGACCACCGGAATGCCCAGGGCGTCGCCGATCCAGCGGGCCGTGGGCTCGTCCAGCGGTTCTCCGGCCAGCCACAGCGCCTTCAGGCTCGATATGTCATGGCGCTGCAGGTAGCCCGGGTCTTGCCGGCGCAGCACCCGGATCGCCGTCGGCGCCGAGAACATGTGGGTGACGCCGTGGCGCTGCACCAGCTTCCACCATACCGCCGGGTCGGGCTGGGTCGGCAGGCCCTCATACAGGATGGTGGTCATGCCGGCGATCAGCGGGCCGTAGACGATGTAGCTGTGCCCCACCACCCAGCCGATGTCGCTGGTGCAGAAGAAGGTCTGGCCGGCCCGGGCATCGAAGATGTGCCGCATGCTGGCCGCCAGCGCCACTGCGTATCCGCCGGTATCGCGCTGCACGCCCTTCGGTTTCCCGGTGGTGCCGCTCGTATAGAGCGTGTAGCTGGGGTGCGTGGCATCGACCCAGACGCAAGGCACCTCGGCCCCGACATGGAAGGCTCTCAGGTCGCACCAGGCCAGGTCGCGGCCAGCGGTCATCGGCATGGGCGCCAGGCCGCGGTCGACCAGCAGCAGGTGCCCCGGCTGGTGTCTGGACAGGCGCAGTGCTTCGTCCAGCAGGGGCTTGAAGGCAATGACACGTTTTCCGCGTGAACCGGCGTCGGCACTGACGATCACCTTCGGCTCGGCATCGTCGATGCGCGAGGCCAGCGCAGCCGCCGCGAAACCGCCGAACACCACCGTGTGCAACGCCCCCAGCCGCGCGCAGGCCAGCATGGCGAACACGGCCTCGGCCACCATCGGCATGTAGATCAGGACCCTGTCGCCGAGGCCCACGCCCAGCGATCGCAGGGCCGACGCCATGGTCTGCACTTCGGCATGCAGCTGTTCGTAGCTGAAGCTGCGTTCAGTACCGGTTTCGGTTGAAACCGCGATCAGCGCCGGCTGTTCGGCGCGGGTGGCGAGGTGCCGGTCGATGGCGTTGTGGCACAGATTGGTGGTGCCGCCGACGAACCAGCGGGTGAACGGCGGCCGGTCGTGGTCGCAGATGCGCTGCGGCTTCTGGTGCCAGTCGATCAGCTGGGACTGCTCGGCCCAGAAGGCATCGCGGTCGTCGATGGATCGACGGTGGAAGTCGGCAAAGACACTCCCCGCAGCGGCGGGCTGTGTCGGGATGACTGGGGTCATGGCGGCTGTCTCCGTAGGACGGGCAAACGCTCACTGCTGCGCCGCACCGCCGGCTGTTGTTCTTCAGCCGATTATTGGAGAGCTTCTTGCGCCGCGCTGACGCCGGAGGCCTTATTTGATCAGGGCTTGTACCTGCTTGAACAGCGGATGCTCGGCGCCGCCCAGCCATTCGAACAGCACCATTTCGGTGGTCACCAGCTCGGCGCCGGCACCCGCCAGGCGGTCGAATGCGGCGTCGCGGTTGCGGTCGGTGCGCGAGGTGCAGGCATCGGTCACCACCCACACGTCGAATTCGTCGTCCAGCAGGTCGAGCGCCGTCTGCATCAGGCAGATGTGGGCCTCGCAGCCCGCCACGACGATCATGCCGCGGCCTCCACCCTGTTCGGCCTGCGGTTTCTGCAGGTGGCGCGGCAGGCTGCGGGCGTTGCCCTGTGGCGGCTTGGCGGGCGGACGCAGCCATTCGGACAGGCCTTCGGCGCAGGCGCTGAATTCCATCTTGGCAAGAACCCGCTGGCAGCGGTCACGCAGTTCAGGCGGCAGCGGGCCCAGCCTGGACGGATTCTGCTCGGTGCCCCACACCGGCACTTCGAGGAGCTGCGCGGCTTCTGCCAGGCGGGCGGCGTTGGCCAGCGCGCCTGCGGCGTCCGCCATGGCGGGCATGAGGCGGGCCTGGTAGTCGATCAGGACGAGTTGGGATTCGGAGACGTCGAGCAGCATGGGATATGACCTGAGAACCTGGAAAAAAGTGGCCGCGATTAGAACCCAGCCCCGCGCATCACCTGACCGGGTCCACCCGCAGCAGCCGGCCGCGCGGGTTGTCGGTCAGCAGGTAGAGCAGGCCGTCCGGACCCTGGCGCACGTCGCGGATCCGCTCTTTCAGGTCTGCCAGCAGCTTTTCCTGCCTGGCCACCTTGCCGCCGGACAGCTCGATGCGTTCGAGGTACTGGAACTTGAGCGAACCGACGAACAGGTTGCCACGCCAGGCATTGCCATAACGCAGGCTGCTGACAAACGCCATGCCCGAAGGCGCGATGGATGGCGTCCACTGGAACAGCGGCTGTTCCATGCCTTCCTGCGCCGTGATGCCGGCGCCGATCCGGCCGCCGCCGTAGTTCTCGCCGAAGGTGATGACCGGCCAGCCATAGTTGCGGCCAGCCTGCGGAAGGTTGATCTCGTCACCGCCCTGGGGGCCGTGCTCGTGTGTCCAGAGGCGGCTGTCGGGACCCAGCGTCGCGCCCTGCAGGTTGCGGTGGCCGTAGCTCCAGATCTCCGGCAACGCGCCCGGACGGTTGACGAAGGGATTGCCCTTGGGAACCGAGCCGTCCTTCTCGATCCGCACGATCTTGCCGAGATGGTTGTCCAGCTTCTGCGCGTCTTCCTTGTGGCTGAAACGTTCTCCGAGCGTCAGCCAGAGGTTTCCGTCACTGCCTTCGACGATGCGGCAACCGAAATGCGCGCTGCTGCCGACCTTGGGTGTCTGGCGGAAGATCACCTTGAGCTCTTCCAGTGCGTCGTGCTTGCGCGACAGCTTGGCCGTCGCCATGGCCGTGCCGTTGGTGCCGCCTTCGCCGGGTTCCGAATAACAAAAGAAGATGCGGCTGTTGTGATTGAAATCGCTGTCGGTCACCACGTCGAGCAAGCCGCCCTGGCCGCCGGCGGCAACTGCCGGAACCCCGGCGAGCGGCGGACCGACCTTGCCGTCCGCACCAATAACGCGCATGGCTCCGGGTCGTTCGGTCACCAGGTACTGCGAGCCAGGCAGGAAGGCCACGGCCCAGGGGGAACGCAACCCGTCGGCCACGGTGGTGGCCTTCACCTTCGTGTCGGCTGCCAGCGCTGAATGCACCAGCATCAGGCTGACAAGCGGGCTAACACACCAGATAGGGGAAAAAATTCGCACCGATAGCCCTCTGTTCCGTCGCTTTTTTGCAAAAACCTCTTGTTGTGCGCTTGACGATAACCGATGACTGAGAGCATGTAACGATCCTTGACGTAGGACCGCACTGACGTTAACCTCCGTCCCCATGCAGAAGAAAGCCCTATGCGCAGTGTTGTTGTCGTGTGCCGCCGCCCTGGCGCACGCCGCTCCCTCCCCCACCGGTCAGGCCGATGACATGGACTCTCTTCTGGCGCAGAAGGGGCTGATGTCCCACCTGCGCGAAGTGCGCCAGTCGGTCACCGAACGTGCCTCCGACCTGGTGGTCAACGCAATGGGTTTCATCGGCGTGCCTTACCGCCGCGGCGGCAGCAGCGAAAACGGTGTCGATTGCAGCGGTTTCGTCCGCACCATCTACGAACAGACCGTCGGCCTGATGCTCCCCCGCCGTGCCAACGAACAGGCAGCCGCCACACAAAAGATCGACCGCAGCGAACTCAAGCCGGGCGACCTGGTGTTCTTCAACACCATGCGCCGCGCATTCAGCCACGTGGGCATCTACGTCGGCGACAACAAGTTCATCCACGCACCCAAGCCCGGTGCCAAGGTCCGTGTCGAAGACATGGGCATCAGCTACTGGAACAACCGTTTCGACGGCGCACGCCGCGTCGAAGGTGGTGACGAAGCCACTGCCAGCGCAATCAGCGCAGCAGCCAACCTGCCGACGACCCGCTGAGCGGCACGTTCTGCAGATGAATGAAAGCCCGGTTCTGCCGGGCTTTTTTGTTGCCGGGACTATTGGGGATTGACGACGGTTTGCGGCCGGCCGAAGCTCGGCATCTCTTCAAGCCTTCAGGAACTTTCCATGCTGGAAGCCAATGTCACCACCCTCTACGTGGACGACCTCAAGACAAGCATCGGTTTCTACCAACAGATTCTGGGACGCGAAGCGATCACGTTCATGCCGGGACTGGCAATGGTGCTGCAGGAATCCGGCGCGCGGATATGCCTCTGGGAACGCTCGATCGTGAAACCCGCGCCGACGCCGTCCGGCGGCTTCGAACTGGCGTTCAGCGTTTCCGAGAAATCCGACGTCGACGAAATCCACCGGACCTGGTGCGAACTCGGCGTCACCATCGTCGAGCCGCCGCACCACATCGCCACGATGCGGACCTACACGATGCTTGCCTGCGATCCCGATGGCCATCGCCTGAGGGTCTACCGGGCGCTCACCGACTAGCCGCTGAAAGCAGAAAGCCCGGATCAACCGGGCCTTCCGAGTCGCGTGCGCCTGAACCTTACTTCTTGCGCGGCGGCGGCACGTCGGTGCAGCTGCCGTGTGCAACTTCCGCAGCCAGGCCGATGCTTTCGCCCAGCGTCGGATGCGGATGGATGGTGCGACCGATATCGACCGCATCCGCACCCATCTCGATGGCCAGCGCGATCTCCCCGATCATGTCGCCCGCATGGGTGCCGACGATGCCGCCGCCCAGGATGCGGTGGGTCTCGGCATCGAACAGCAGCTTGGTGAAACCTTCGTCGCGGCCGTTGGCGATGGCACGGCCCGAAGCCGCCCATGGGAACAGGCCCTTTTCGACCTTGATGCCCTGGGCCTTGGCCTGGTCTTCGGTCAGGCCGACCCATGCCACTTCGGGGTCGGTGTAAGCCACGCTCGGGATCACTCGTGCGTCGAACACCGTGGCGGCCAGCTCCTTGTCGCCCAGCAGTTCCCCGGCGATGACTTCAGCTGCCACATGACCTTCGTGGACCGCCTTGTGCGCCAGCATCGGCTGGCCCACCAGGTCGCCGATGGCGAAGATATGGCCGACGTTGGTGCGCAGCTGGATGTCGACGTTGATGAAACCGCGGTCGGTCACCTCGACGCCGGCCTTGTCCGCGCCGACCTTCTTGCCGTTGGGCGTGCGGCCGACGGCCTGCAGCACAAGGTCATAAACCTGCGGTTCCTTGGGAGCGCCTTCGCCCTCGAAGGTGACCTCGATGCCGGCCTCGGTCGCCTTGGCGCCGACGGTCTTGGTCTTCAACATGATGTTGTCGAAGCGCGGCGCGTTGAACTTCTGCCAGACCTTCACCAGGTCGCGGTCGGCGCCCTGCATCAGGCCGTCGAGCATCTCGACCACATCCAGGCGCGCGCCCAGCGACGAATAAACCGTGCCCATTTCCAGGCCGATGATGCCGCCGCCGACGATCAGCATGCGTTTCGGCACCGCTGCCAGCGCCAGTGCGCCGGTGGAGTCGACGATGCGCGGGTCGTCCGGCAGGAAAGGCAGGCGCACCGCCTGCGAGCCGGCCGCGATGATGGCGCGGCGGAAACTCACCGACTCGGTCTTGCCGGTCTTTTCCTGGGCGGTGCCCGAGGTTTCGGCCACTTCGAGCGTGTGGGCGCCGGTAAATGCAGCCAGCCCGCGAAGGATGGTGACCTTGCGCATCTTGGCCATCTGGCCCAGGCCGCCGGTCAGCTTGCCGATGACCTTTTCCTTGTGGGTGCGCAGCTTGGTGATGTCCACCGTGGGCTCACTGAAACTGACGCCCAGGTCGGCGAAGTGTTTCACTTCGTCCATCACGGCAGCGACGTGCAGCAGCGCCTTCGAGGGAATGCAACCCACGTTCAGGCACACGCCGCCCAGCGTTGCATAACGCTCGACGATGGCGACCTTCAGGCCCAGGTCGGCTGCGCGGAAGGCAGCGGAATAACCGCCCGGGCCGCCGCCGATCACGACCACGTCGTAGTCGGCATCAGGCTTGTCGGATACGGGACCGGATGCCTTGGGGGCCGCGGAAGCGGCAACCGGCGCAGCCGGAGCAGCCGCGGGAGCGGCGGCCGCCGGAGCAGGCGCAGAGGCAGCAGGCGCAGGCGCCGCAGCCGGCGCAGCAGCGGCAGCGCCGCTGGCCTCGATACTCAGCAGGATGCTGCCCTGGCTGACCGAGTCACCGATCTTGACCTTGATTTCCTTCACCACGCCGGCAGCCGACGAGGGGATTTCCATCGAAGCCTTGTCCGACTCCACGGTGACCAGCGACTGGTCCACCGCGATGGTGTCGCCCGGCTTCACCAAAATCTCGATGATCGGCACATCCTTGAAGTCGCCGATGTCCGGGACGGCGATGTCTTGCTGGCTCATTTGGCAGCTTTCAGTTTGAGGGTGAAGAGGTTGACCGGACCTTCGGAATTGCGGTCGAACTCACAGCCGGCATCGACGCCGGCCTGGGCGATTTCACGCGCGGTCTTGGCCTTGCCGTAAGCCGCATGCATGGCGCCGAGCGCAAAACTGCGGCCCGATCCGATGCCCCAGAATTCCTTGAATTCGAAGACTTCGCGGTAGCTATACAGCCCGAAGATGCCGGCCGGATTGGCGATCAGCACACTGAACTGGCTCGACTCGTACGGATCGTTGTCGTCTTCCTTGGTCTGCAGGAAGAACTGGTCCTTCAGCACCGGATGCAGACGCGAGAACGTGTCGAAGATCTCGTCCCTGGTGCCGAACAGGCGCAGTTCCGGCGCCAGCGACGCGAGTGCCTTGCGCAGCACCGGAAAGTGCGCAACCGTGCCGGCCATGCCGACGTAGGTCGTGCCGACCGGGGTTTCCAGGGCGAAGATCTTCGAGTTGTCCTCGAACCGGTGCTTCAGGCGGGTATCGCCGAAGGTCACCAGCGTGTCGGCGGCCAGGGCGACCTGGCCGTTTTTTCGAACGACGACGACGGTCGTCATGTCGTCAGAGGGTGATGCGACGCAGGTCGCTCAACAGCGAACCGAGGTACGCGTTGAAGCGAGCCGCCGATGCGCCGTCGATGACCCGGTGGTCGTACGACAGGCTCAGCGGCAGCATCAGCCTGGGCACGAACTGCTTGCCGTCCCACACCGGTTTCATCTGGCCCTTGGAGAGGCCCAGGATGGCCACTTCGGGTGCGTTGATGATGGGTGTGAAATGGGTGCCGCCGATGCCGCCCAGCGAGCTGATAGAGAAGCAGCCGCCCTGCATGTCGCCGCCGCCCAGCTTGCCGTCGCGCGCCTTCTTGGCGAGTTCGCCCATCTCCTGGCTGATCTGCAGGATGCCCTTCTTGTCTGCATCCTTCAGCACCGGGACCACCAGGCCGTTGGGCGTGTCCGCAGCGAAGCCGATGTTGAAGTACTGCTTGTAGACCAGCGTGTCGCCGTCGAGGCTGGTGTTGAACTCGGGGAACTTCTTCAGCGCCGCGACGACTGCCTTGATGACGAAGGCCAGCATGGTCACCTTGACGCCGCTCTTCTCGTTCTCCTTGTTGGTGGAGACACGGAAGGCTTCGAGTTCGGTGATGTCCGCTTCGTCGTTGTTGGTGACGTGCGGGATCATCACCCAGTTGCGGTGCAGGTTGGCGCCGCTGATCTTCTTGATGCGCGACAGGTCCTTGCGTTCGACCGCACCGAACTTGGCGAAGTCGACCTTCGGCCAGGGGATGAGGCCCAGCGCTGCTCCGTCGCCGCCGCCGGTTGCCGGCGCCTTCGCGGCGGATGCCTTGGTGGCGGTCGCACCGCTCATCACGGCCTTGGTGAACGACTGGACATCTTCCTGGGTGATGCGGCCCTTGTTGCCGGAGCCCTTCACTTCTTCCAGCGGCACGCCCAGTTCGCGGGCGAACTTGCGGACCGATGGCGATGCGTGAGGCAGTGCGCCGGTAGGTGTTGCCGGCTGATGGGCCGGCAGCTTGGCGTTCGGGTCGGTGCGCTCGACCGGCTTGCTCGCCAGCGATGCATCTGCAGCGGGCGCCGCGGCGGCAGCAGGAGCCGGAGCCGCCGCGGCCGGTGCGGCAGCCGGGGCCGGCGCGGCGGCAGCGCCACCTTCGAGGATCGCGATCAGGTCACCGATGTTCACCACATCGCCGACCTTGACCTTGAGTTCCTTCAGGACACCGGCAGCCGACGATGGAATCTCCATCGACGCCTTGTCGGATTCGACGGTTATCAGCGACTGGTCGGCCGCCACGGTGTCGCCCGGCTTGACCAGCAGTTCGATGACCGAGACATCCTTGAAGTCACCGATGTCGGGGACCTTGACCTCGACCGGGCCGGCCGGCGCTGCTGCCGGAGCAGCCGCAGGTGCGGGCGCGGCGGCGGCCGGGGCCGGAGCGGCGGCTGCGGGTGCCGGAGCGGCAGCTGCCGGCGCAGCGGCCGGTGCGGCAGCCGCATCCGATTCGAGCATCGCGATCAGGTCGCCGATGTTGACCGTGTCGCCGATCTTGACTTTCAGTTCCTTCAGGACGCCGGCGGCCGATGACGGGATCTCCATCGAGGCCTTGTCCGATTCGACCGTCATCAGCGACTGGTCTGCCGCGACGGTGTCGCCCGGCTTGACCAGCAGTTCGATGACCGCGACGTCCTTGAAGTCGCCGATGTCCGGGACTTTTACTTCCACCAATGCCATATCGTGAGTCTCCGGATACTTAAGCGTAGAGCGGGTTCAGCTTGTCGGCGTCGATGCCGTACTTGGCGATGGCTTCGGCGGCCTTGGTGGCCGGCAGCTTGCCGTCGTCCGCCAGCGACTTGAGGGCAGCGACCACGATGTAGTGGCGGTTGATCTCGAAGTGCTTGCGCAGCTCGCTGCGGAAATCGCTGCGGCCATAACCGTCGGTGCCCAGCACGCGGTAGGTGCGCCCGGCCGGCACGAACGGACGGATCTGTTCTGCGTAGGCCTTCATGTAGTCGGTCGATGCGACCACCGGGCCTTCGCTCTTGCCGAGCTGTTGCGCCACGAAGGACACACGTGCCTTTTCGGTCGGGTGCAGCAGGTTCCAGCGGTCGGCGTCCTGGCCTTCACGGGTCAGTTCGTTGAAGCTCGGGCAGCTCCACACGTCGGCCGAAACGCCCCAGTCGCTGGCCAGCAGTTCCTGCGCCGCGATGCTTTCGCGCAGGATGGTGCCGGAGCCCAGCAGCTGCACCTTCGGGCCCTTGGCGAGGATGGATTCCTTGCACAGGTACATGCCCTTGATGATCTGCTCTTCGGTGCCTTCCTTGAGGCCCGGCATGGCGTAGTTCTCGTTCAGCAGCGTCAGGTAGAAATAGACGTTTTCCTGCTTCTCGACCATGCGCACCAGGCCGTGGTGCAGGATGACGGCGACCTCATGTGCGAAGGTCGGGTCGTAGCTGATGCAGTTCGGGATGGTGCCGGCCAGGATGTGGCTGTGACCGTCTTCGTGCTGCAGGCCTTCGCCGTTCAGCGTGGTGCGACCCGAGGTGCCGCCCAGCAGGAAACCGCGTGCCTGCATGTCGCCCGCAGCCCAGGCCAGGTCGCCGATGCGCTGGAAACCGAACATCGAGTAGTACACGTAGAACGGCACCATGATGCGGTTGTTGGTGCTGTACGAAGTGGCCGCGGCGATCCAGCTGGCCATGCCGCCGGCTTCGTTGATGCCTTCCTGCAGGATCTGGCCATTGATGTCTTCCTTGTAGTAGGACACCTGGTCGCGGTCTTGCGGCGTGTAGTTCTGGCCGGCCTGGTTGTAGATGCCGATCTGGCGGAACAGGCCTTCCATGCCGAAGGTGCGGGCCTCGTCCACCAGGATGGGCACGGCGCGGGGGCCGAGTTCCTTGTCGCGCAGCAGCGTCGTCAGGAAACGCACATAGGCCTGGGTGGTCGAGATCTCGCGGCCTTCGGCGGTCGCGTCGAGCACGGCCTTGAAGGTTTCGAGCGGTGGCACTGCGATGGTCTCGTCGGCCTTCACGCGGCGGTGCGGCAGGTAGCCGCCCAGTTCCTTGCGGCGGGCATGCAGGTACTGCATTTCCGGCGTGTTGTCGGCAGGCTTGTAGAACGGAATGTCGGCCAGCTGGTCGTCCGGGATCGGGATGTTGAACCGGTCGCGGAACGTCTTGATGTCCTCGTCGGTCAGCTTCTTTGCCTGGTGGGCGGTGTTCTTGCCCTCGCCTGCCTTGCCCATGCCGAAGCCCTTGACGGTCTTGATCAGCAGGATGGTGGGCTGGCCTTCGTGCTTGACGGCCGCGTCGTAGGCGGCATAGACCTTTTGCGGATCGTGACCGCCGCGCTGCAGGCGCCAGATGTCCTCGTCGCTCATGTGCGAGACCATTTCCAGGGTGCGCGGATCGCGGCCGAAGAAGTTCTTGCGCACGAAGGCGCCGTCGTTGGCCTTGAACGACTGGTAGTCGCCGTCCAGCGTGTCCATCATGATCTTCTTGAGGGCGCCTTCCTTGTCGCGCGCCAGCAGCGGATCCCAGTAGCTGCCCCACAGCAGCTTGATGACGTTCCAGCCGGCACCGCGGAACTCGCCTTCGAGCTCCTGCACGATCTTGCCGTTGCCGCGCACCGGGCCGTCGAGGCGCTGCAGGTTGCAGTTCACCACGAAGATCAGGTTGTCGAGCTTCTCACGGGCGGCAACACCGATGGCGCCCAGCGATTCGACTTCGTCCATTTCGCCGTCGCCCAGGAAAGCCCACACCTTGCGGTTGCTGGTGTCGGCGATGCCGCGTGCATGCAGGTACTTCAGGAAACGGGCCTGGTAGATGGCCATCAGCGGGCCGAGGCCCATGGACACAGTGGGGAACTGCCAGAACTCGGGCATCAGCTTGGGATGCGGGTAGCTCGACAGGCCCTTGCCGCCGACTTCCTGGCGGAAGTTCAGCAGTTGTTCTTCGGTCAGGCGACCTTCCATGAAGGCGCGGGCGTAGATGCCCGGCGAGCTGTGGCCCTGGATGTAGAGCAGGTCACCGCCGTGGCCCTCGCTCTCGGCGTGCCAGAAATGGTTGAAACCGGCGCCGAACATGGTCGCCAGCGATGCGAACGAGCTGATGTGGCCGCCCAGGTCGCCGCCGTCCTCGGGGTGCAGGCGGTTGGCCTTGACCACCATGGCCATGGCGTTCCAGCGCATGTAGGCGCGGAGTCGCTCTTCGATGTCGTTGTTGCCGGGGGTACGTGCCTCTGCATCCGTGGGGATGGTGTTGACGTAGGGCGTGTTGGCCGAAAACGGCATGTCGATGCTGTTCTGGCGCGCTTCGTCGAGCAGCTTTTCCAGCAGGAAATGGGCACGTTCGGGGCCCTCGCTGGCGATGACGGCTTTGAGCGCGTCGGTCCACTCACGGGTTTCCTGGGTATCGGAATCCTGCGCGGTGCGCGCTGCGGCGCCGATCGATTCGTCGGGTAGGGCTGACATGCTTGTCTCCATGGAGGGGGTGCCGATCCGGCACGGGCGCGGCGAGTTTCTCACACTTTCAAACCATTTCGAATGGTGCATATTCGTTTCACATAATGAAATTTCATGCTGCACCGCAATAAGATTTGTACCCCCGCCGCCTACACTTGCGCACCATGGTTAACCATCCCGTCCGCGCTCCGCGCCCTCGTCCTTTATTGACCCGCGCCGCTGCGCTCTGGAGGCACTGGTGGCAACGCCAGAGCCCGCAACGTCAGGACCGGTTTGCGATGCTGGCGCCGCTGGCGGCCGTGCTGCTGTTCCTGGCGACCATCGCGACTGCCTTTTCCTATTTGCGCAGCGAGGAACTCGAGCGCGAACACGAGGCTGTGCGCCGCGATGTCGAATATGCGCAGCAACGCCTGCGCCTGCGTCTGCTGGAGCGGCAGGAACAACTCATGCGCATTGCGCGAGATGTATCCAATGGAGAGATCGATCGCCAGGAGTTCAACAGCCGTTCCGAATCCCTCATCAGCCAGTACCCCGAGGTGCAGGCGCTGACCTGGATCGACGAACGGCGCCGTGTCATTGCCAGCCACGCTGCGCCGTCGCTGCCGGCCTCGCAGCTGCGGCATGAAAACGAAGTCTTGCGGCCCGGCGAAACCGAAGGTGTCTTCAGCCTCACACGCGACCTGCAGCAGCCGGTGTATTCACAACCCGCCGGTGGCACCGCGCCGACCACGCTGCTGCAACTGCAGATCCCGCTGTCGACGCAGGGCCACTTCTCGGGTGTGGTGCTGGGCGAATACTCCATCGACAGCCTGTTGCGCTACGGCGTGCCCAGCGAGGTGCTGGCACGCTACGCCGTCACCCTGCAGGACGGCAACGGCCGCGCCATCGCCGGCACACCGCTGGCACCGCGTACCGGCGCCAAGCGCCTGGTGCCCTTCGGTGCGACATCCATCACATATGAAGTACCGGTTTCGCCGGTCGGCAATGCGCTGGTGCTGCATGCTCAGGCCTACCGGACATCGCTGGGCGTGGTGGGCAGCGGCTTCTTCTGGCTGGTGGGCATGCTGAGCGCCATGACGGCCTGGATGCTGATCGCCAACTGGCGCCATACGCGGCGTCGCATGCAGGCGCAGCAGGCCCTGATCGCCGAGACGTATTTCCGGCGCGCCATGGAAAACTCGGTGCTGACGGGCATGCGGGCGCTCGACATGGAAAGCCGCATCACCTACGTGAACGCCGCCTTCTGCCAGATGACGGGCTGGGCCGAAAGCGAACTGGTCGGCCAGGTTCCCCCCTATTCCCACTGGCCGGACGAAGACCAGGCGCACCTGGCCAACGTACTGAACGACGAGATCACCGGCCACCACAAGCCCGGCGGTTTCCAGGTGCGGGTGAAACGCAAGAACGGCACCATCTTCGACGCCCGGCTGTACGTGTCGCCGCTGATCGACCCGCGGGGCGAGCAGACCGGCTGGATGACCTCGATGACCGACATCACCGAGCCCAACCGCATCCGCGCGCAACTGACCGCATCGCACGAACGTTTCACCATCGTCCTGGAAGCGCTCGACGCATCGGTGTCCGTGGCGCCGCTGGGCAGTCACGAACTGCTGTTCGCCAACCGGCTGTACCGGCAATGGTTCGGCTCCGAAACCACCGGTCACCTGCAGATGGTCGCGCAGGCCGGCGTGCAGACCACCGGCGACAGCGGCGAAGACACGCTCGACGACGTCGACGGGCTGGCCGGCTTGCCGACGACTTCGCTGACCGCTGCGCAGACCGAGAACTCCGAGATCTTCGTGACTTCGCTGGGTCGCTGGCTGGAGGTCCGCTCTCGCTACCTCAACTGGGTGGACGGCCGGCTGGCGCAAATGGTGATCGCCACCGACATCACCAGCCGCCGCGACGCGGAAGAGCAGGCAGCTGCCCAGGCCGAGCGCGCCCAGTCGGTCAGCCGCCTGATCACCATGGGTGAAATGGCGTCTTCGGTGGCCCACGAACTCAACCAGCCGCTGACCGCCATCAGCAACTATTGCAGCGGGCTCATCACCCGCATCAACAGCGGCAACACCGACCAGCAGATGTTGCTGTCGGCGCTCGACAAGACCGCGCACCAGGCGCAGCGCGCCGGACAGATCATCCAGCGCATCCGCGCCTTCGTGAAACGCAGCGAACCCAACCGCACGCCGTCGGACGTGCAGGCCATGGTGGCCGAAGCGGTCGAACTGGCCGACATCGAGATGCGCCGCCGCAGCATCCGCCTGTCGCACTACGTGGCCGCGCGCCTGCCGCAGTTGCTGGTCGACCCGATCCTGATCGAACAGGTGCTGGTCAATCTGATGCGCAACGCGGCCGAGTCGGTCGACAACGCCGGCCGTCCGCCCGGCCGTCGCAGCGTCGAACTGCGGGTGGTGCCAAAACAGGTCGAAGCGCAACCGGCCATCGAGTTCACCGTGCTGGACACCGGCGGCGGCCTGGCGCCCGAAGTGCTCGAGCGCCTCTTCGAGGCGTTCTTCTCGACCAAGTCCGAAGGCATGGGCATGGGACTGAATCTCTGCCGGAGCATCGTGGAGTCGCACCAGGGCCGAATGCATGCGGAGAACCTCTACAATGGTCCGGAGGTGGCCGGCTGTCGTTTTTCCTTCTGGATTCCGCTGCTGCCGCCCCGAGACAACACCTCCACAGCCAATCCACAAAAACCGGGCGTGACCGCATGAGCTTGATTCCGAAAAAAGGCACGGTATACGTGGTGGACGACGACGAGGCCGTGCGCGATTCCGTGCAATGGCTTCTCGAAGGCAAGGACTTCCGGGTCCGTTGCTTTGAATCCGCCGAATCGTTCCTTTCCCGCTACGACCCGCGAGAAATCGCCTGTCTCGTCGTCGACATCCGCATGGGCGGCATGAGCGGCATCGAACTGCAGGACCGACTCATCGAGCGCAAGTCGCCATTGCCGATCGTTTTCATCACCGGCCACGGCGACGTGCCCATGGCGGTGGACACCATGAAGAAGGGTGCCCTGGACTTCATCCAGAAACCCTTCAAGGAAGACGAACTCGTCGCCCTGGTCGAACGCATGCTCGAACGCGCGAAGGAACTCTTTGCCGATTCGCAACATGCCGCCAGCCGCGACGCCCTGCTGGCCAAGCTCACCTCGCGCGAAGCCCAGGTGCTCGAACGCATTGTCGCCGGCCGCCTGAACAAGCAGATCGCCGACGACCTCGGCATCAGCATCAAGACGGTGGAGGCGCACCGCGCCAACATCATGGAAAAACTCAACGCCAACACCGTGGCCGACCTGTTGAAGATCGCCCTCGGCCAAGGCCACCAGAACCACTCGCAGCAAGCTGCCAAAGCCTGATGCCGCGCTGACCAGCGCACTGCCCCGCACAGCGCCCGTCTGATTCGGTTCATGCGGGCGCTTTTCATTTGCCGATCCACTTCTTCATTTCCTGCACATGACCGCCCAGACCATCGACGGCAACGCCCTCTCCCGCCAACTCCGCACCGAAGTCGCCAGCCGCGCAGCCGCCCTGCGCGAACGCGGCGTGACGCCCGGCCTGGCGGTCGTGCTGGTCGGTGACAGCCCTGCCAGCCAGGTCTATGTGCGCAACAAGATCAAGGCCTGCCAAGAAAACGGCCTGCATTCGGTGCTGGAAAAGTACGCAGCCGACATGACCGAAGCCGACCTGCTGGCACGCGTCGACGCACTCAACAACGATCCGTCCATCCACGGCATCCTGGTGCAGCTGCCGTTGCCTGCACACATCGACGCGCAGAAGGTGATCGAGGCGATTTCGCCCGAAAAGGACGTGGACGGTTTCCACGTCGCCTCGGCCGGCGCGCTGATGACGGGCACGCCCGGTTTCTGGCCCTGCACGCCCTACGGCTGCATGAAGATGCTCGAGTCCATCGGCTACGACCTGCGCGGCAAACACGCGGTGGTCATCGGCCGCAGCAACATCGTGGGCAAGCCGATGGCGCTGATGCTGCTGGCTAAAAGCGCCACCGTCACCATCTGCCACAGCGCCACCGCCGACCTGGGCGTCATGACCCGGCAGGCCGACGTCATCGTCGCCGCCGTGGGCAAACGCAACGTGCTGACCGCCGACATGGTGAAACCCGGCGCGGTCGTGATCGATGTGGGCATGAACCGCGACGATGCGGGCAAGCTCTGCGGCGATGTCGACTTTGCGGGTGTCTCTCAAGTCGCCGGCTACGTCACCCCGGTGCCCGGCGGCGTCGGCCCCATGACCATCACCATGCTGCTGGTCAACACCATCGAGGCGGCCGAACGCGAGGCGAACTGATGGCCGACATTGTCAGCATCTATTGCCCGGGCACTTGAAGCCGGGCGAGCTGACGCAAAATCAGGGGCATGACCAATGCCCTTCTCGACTTCTCAGACCTTCCCCTGTTCGACCGCGTACGTCCTGAAGACGTCGGGCCCGCCACCGACCAGCTGATGGCAGAGGCCGGGCAGGCCCTCGAAGTCGTCACGGCTCCCGATTTCCCGCCCGACTGGAGTGCCATCGCCAAGGTGCTGGATGTCGCCACCGAACGCCTGGGCCGTGCCTGGGGCACGGTGGGCCACCTCAACGCCGTGGCCGACACGCCCGAGCTGCGGGCCGCCTACAACGCGGCCATGCCCAAGATCACCGAATTCTTCACCCGCCTGGGGGCCGACGAACGCCTGTACGCCAAGTACAAGGCAGTGGACACATCCACCCTCGACGCCGAACAGCGCCAGGCCCACAAGAACGCGATGCGCAACTTCGTGCTGTCGGGCGCCGAACTGCAGGGCGCCGCTCGCGAGCGTTTCGCCGAGATGCAGGAACGCCAGGCCGAACTCAGCCAGAAGTTCAGCGAAAACGCGCTGGACGCGACCGACGCCTTTGCCTACTACGCCACCGCCGAAGAAGTCGACGGCCTGCCCGACGACTCGCTGCAGGGCGCCCGCGCCGCCGCCGAGGCCGATGGCAAGGAAGGCTACAAGCTCACCCTCAAGATGCCGAGCTACCTGCCGGTGATGCAGTTCGCAAAAAGCTCCGAGCTGCGCCGCAAGCTCTATACCGCCTACGTCACCCGGGCCAGCGACATCGGCACCGAAGAGCAGCGCAAGTTCGACAACAGCGCCATCATCCGCGAGACCCTGGCGCTGCGGCGGGAAGAGTCCCGCCTGCTGGGCTACGACAATTTCGCCGAAGTGTCGGTGGTGCCCAAGATGGCCGAATCGCCGGCCGAAGTCATCGCCTTCCTGAAGGACCTCGCCCAGCGCGCCAAGCCCTACGGCGAACAGGACATCGCCGACATGCGGGCATTCGCGGCCGAACACATGGGCCTGGCCGATCCGCAGCCCTGGGACTGGACCTTCATCGGCGAGAAGTTCAAGGAAGCCCGCTACGCCTTCAGCGAACAGGAAGTGAAGCAATACCTGCCCGCCCCCAAGGTGCTGGCCGGCCTCTTCAAGATCGTCGAAACCCTGTTCGACGTGCAGATCCGCCGTGACCAGGCCCCGGTCTGGCATCCGTCGGTGGAGTTCTATCGCATCGAGCGCGCCCGCGCCGCCGGCCATGAACCCACGCTGATCGGCCAGTTCTACCTGGATCCTTCGGCCCGCGCCGGCAAACGCGGCGGCGCCTGGATGGACGACGTGCGGGCCCGCTGGCTGCGCCCCGACACCGGCAAACTCCAGACGCCCGTCGCGCAGCTGGTATGCAATTTCGGCGAAGGCATCAACGGCAAGCCGCCGATGCTGACCCACGACGACGTCATCACGCTCTTCCACGAGTTCGGCCATGGTCTGCAGCACATGCTGACGCAGGTGAACGAACACGACGTTTCGGGCATCAACGGCGTCGAATGGGATGCGGTCGAACTGCCCAGCCAGTTCATGGAGAATTTCGTGTGGGAATGGGATGTGCTGCGCCACATGACCGCCCATGCCGACACCGGAGAACCGCTGCCACGCGAGCTGTTCGACAAGATGCTCAAGGCAAAAAACTTCCAGAGCGGCCTGGGCACGCTGCGGCAGGTGGAGTTTTCGCTGTTCGACATGCTGCTGCATTCCCGGCACGACCCCGAAGACGACTTCATGCCGCTGCTCAAGTCGGTACGCGACGAAGTCGCCGTGCTGCAAGCGCCTGAATTCAGCCGGACCGTCCATACGTTCAGCCACATCTTCGCCGGCGGATACGCGGCGGGTTACTACAGCTACAAGTGGGCCGAGGTGCTGAGCGCCGACGCCTATGCGGCCTTCGAAGAAAGCGCCGGCGCCGACGGCCAGCCCGATGCCGCCACCGGTCGCCGTTACCGAGAGGCGATCCTCGAATCCGGCGGCAGCCGGCCGGCGATGGAATCGTTCAAGGCCTTCCGTGGCCGGGCGCCGAGCATCGACGCGCTTCTGCGTCACCAGGGCATGAGCCCGGCCGCGGCGGTCCGGTGAAAAAGCGGGCCAACATGCGTCATGCCCTTCAGGTGGGCGCAGCGCTGGTGCTGCTGGCGACCGGCGGCGCGCAGGCGCAGCAGGTTTTTCGCATCGTCGGCGCTGACGGGCGGGTGACCTTTTCGGACCGTCCGGCGCCCACCACGGCCGACCGGTCTGCGGCGGCCTCCGCCAGGGTGGTCGACGTGCCGGCCGCGCCGGCCATCAACACCACGATCCTGCCCTACGACCTGCGGCTGGCGGCGCAGCGGTATCCGGTGACGCTGTATAGCGCGACCGGTTGCGGCGCCTGCGACTCCGCGCGTGCACTTCTGCGTGGCCGCGGCGTGCCTTTCATCGAAAAAACCGTTGGCACGGCGGCCGACGCCGAGGCATTCCAGCGCATCAGCAGCAGCACGAACGTGCCTTACGCCACCATCGGCGCGCAGGCGCTGCAGGGGTTTTCGGCTGTCGAGTGGGTGCAATACCTGGACGCTGCCGGTTATCCATCTCAGACCGAGCTGCCTGCCAACTACCGGCCGCCGCCGGTGTCGCCACTGGTGGCGGCGAGCCCGGTCCGTACGCCGGCGGCGCCGGCTGCCGCCCAGCCGCCCCGCGGCGCGCCGTCGACGCCATCGGCGCCGGCGGCCAACCCGGCCGGCATCCAGTTCTGAGGGTCGCTCAGAAGGCCAGCGTCTGCACACCGGCCGGCGTGGCCAGCAGGCAGACGTGGGCACGCTGGTGGGCGAACACGCCCACGGTCACCACGCCCGGCCATTGGTTGACTTCGGACTCGAAGGCCAGCGGATCGGTGATCTTCAGCCCGCGGACGTCGAGGATGTGCTGGCCGTTGTCGGTGACCAGCGGCTGGCCGTCCTTCAGGCGAACCGTGGCCTGCGCACCCTTGGCGCCGAAAGCGCGGGCGATACGTGCGGTGGCCATCGGAATCACTTCCACCGGCAGCGGGAACGCACCGAGTGCGTCCACCATCTTCGAAGCGTCCGCGATGCAGACGAACTGCTTCGCCAGGGCCGCCACGATCTTCTCGCGGGTGAGCGCCGCGCCACCGCCCTTGACCATGTAGCCCTTTGCGTCGATCTCGTCGGCACCGTCGATGTACACCGCAAGCGAATCGACCTCGTTGGCATCGAACACCTTGATGCCGAGGGCCAGCAGACGCTCGGTGCTGGCGACCGAACTGGAAACCGCGCCCGGGATGCGGTCCTTCATCTCCGCCAGCGCGTCGATGAACTTGTTGACCGTGGAGCCGGTGCCCACGCCGACGATCTGGCCCGGAACCACATAGGCCAGCGCTGCACGGCCGACCAGGGTCTTGAGTTCGTCCTGGGACGGGGCGGAAGAGTTTGTTGGGGTAGGTGTCGTCATGGGAGAAAATCCGGCGCTGTTGATCCGGAATTATCCAATGCCTCTGTTGCCCTACCCGCTCGCCCGTGCCCTGCTGTTCAAGATGGACCCCGAGGCCGCCCATGACTTCACCCTCGACTGGCTGGCCCGCGGCCAGAACACGCCGCTGCAGCTGGCATGGCAACAGGCGATGGTGAACGACCCCGTGACCATCGCCGGATTGAAGTTCCCCAACCGGGTCGGCCTGGCCGCCGGGCTCGACAAGAACGCCCGCTGCATAGACGCCTTCGGTGCCATGGGTTTCGGTTTCGTCGAAGTCGGCACCGTCACGCCCAAACCCCAGCCGGGCAATGCCAGGCCGCGCATGTTCCGCCTGCCCAGGGCGGACGCGCTGATCAACCGCTTCGGTTTCAACAACCTGGGGCTCGACGCCTTCCTGCACAACGTGGCGCAGTCGAAGCTGCGGCGCGACAAGGCGCCCATGCTGCTGGGCCTGAACATCGGCAAGAACGCCGCCACACCCATCGAACGTGCCACCGACGACTACCTGCTGGGCCTGGACGGCGTCTATGCGCTGGCCGACTACGTGACCGTCAACATCAGTTCGCCCAACACCCAGAACCTGCGCGCACTTCAGTCCGACGAGGCACTCGACGGCCTGCTGGGCGCGCTGGCCGAACGTCGCCGCGCGCTGGCCGACCGCCACGGCCGCCTGACACCCATCTTCGTGAAGATCGCCCCGGACCTCGACGACCTGCAGGTGACGGCCATCGCCGACGCCCTGCAGCGCCACGGCATGGACGGCGTCATCGCCAGCAACACCACCATCGACCGCAGCGCCATCCAGGGCCTCGAACACGCCGACGAAGCGGGCGGGCTTTCGGGCCGGCCGGTGCAGCCGGCCAGCAACCGGGTGATCGCCGCACTGCGCGCACGGCTGGGCAAGGGTTACCCGATCATCGGCGTGGGCGGTGTCATGTCGGGCGACGACGCGATCGCCAAGCTGCGTGCAGGCGCCGACGCGGTGCAGCTCTACACAGGCTTCGTCTATCGCGGGCCGGCGCTGGTGCCTGAAGTCGCCAAGGCGCTGCGCGACGCCCGGTAGACGGACGACGCGGCAGGCTCAGGCCGTCTGCGTCTGCGTCTGCGCCAGGGCGGCCATCATCTGAACCACCGGCGCGGGCCTGCCGAAGAAATAACCCTGGAACGCGCGGCAACCGCTGTGCCGCAGGAAGTCCAGCTGGCCCTGGGTCTCCACGCCCTCCGCCACCACCTGCAGGTCCAGGCTTTCGGCCAGGGCCAGGATGGTTCGCACGATGGCCGCATCGTTGGGGTTGGTCAGCACGTCGCGCACGAACGACTGGTCGATCTTCAGCTGGTCCAGCGGCAGGCGCTTGAGATAGCTGAGCGACGAATATCCGGTGCCGAAGTCATCCAGCGAGAAACCCACGCCGTGCGCCTTCAGCGACGCCATCTTGATGATGATGTCCTCGACGTCGTTGAGCAGCAGGCTTTCGGTCAGCTCGATCTTCAGCCGGTCCGGCCGGGCGCCGGTACGTTGCAGGACGTCGAGCACGCTCTCCACGAAGTCGATCTGGCGGAACTGTCGCGCGCTGACGTTCACCGCCAGGCTCAGATCGGCGGTCGCGGCATCGCCCGACCACGACACCAGCTGCCTGCATGCGGTTTCCATCACCCAGTGGCCGATGGGCAGGATGAGGCCGGTCTGCTCGGCCAGCGGAATGAACTCGCCGGGCGACACCATGCCGCGCAGCGGATGGCGCCAGCGCAGCAGCGCCTCGGCGCCCATGAGCTGGTTCTCGTGGTTCATCACCGGCTGGTAGAACAGCACCATCTCTTCGTTGGGAAGCGCGTGGCGCAAATCGGCCTCCAGCGCGGACCGGGCGCTCACCGCCTGCTGCATGTCCGGATGGAAAAAACACAGCGTGTTGCGGCCGGCCGCCTTGGCCTGGTACATCGCCAGGTCGGCACGCTTGAGCAGGTCGTCCACGCTCTGCACATCGCCGTCGAACAGCGCGATGCCCACGCTCGGCGTGCTGTGGTGCTGGTAGCCCTCCAGCAGATAAGGATGGTTGAGCACCTCCAGCACATGCTCGGCGACGCCGCGCACATGTTCGATGGCTTCTTCCTCGCTGGCTGAAAGGCCTTCCAGCATCACCACGAACTCGTCACCGCCCAGCCGCGCGACCGTGTCGCCCGGCTGGGCGCAGGTGACGATGCGGTTGGCCACGCGCTCCAGCAACGAATCGCCGACGTCGTGGCCCATCGTGTCGTTCAGGTCCTTGAAGTTGTCCAGGTCGATGAACAGCAGGGCCCCGTGCTGCGAACGCGCGCGGCACACGCCCAACGCCGTCACCAGGCGGTCCAGCAGCAGCCGGCGATTGGGCAGGCCGGTCAGGGCGTCGTAGAAAGCCAGTCGTTCGATCTCGTCCTCGACCCGCTTGCGTTCGGTGATGCTGCGGCCGATGCCGCGGTAGCCGCGGAAGACGCCGCCCGAATCGAAGATGGGTGCACCGCTGATCGACACCCAGTAGACATTGCCGGCGCCGTCGAGCCGCTGCAGCTCCAGGTCGTGGAACACCTCGTGGGCATCCAGCGCCATGCGATGGCGGGTCCAGTCGGCATCGGTCATGTTGAGCGCGCCGAGGTCCCAGCGCGCCAGGCCGATGTTGTCTTCCTTCGGCAGGCCCAGTTCGGTGTCGGAGTAGCCCTCGAAATGGGCGAATCGGTGACGGTCGTCCAGCTCCCAGTACCAGTCGGACGACAGCTCGGTCAGGGCCCGGAACCGTGCCTCGCTCTGGCGCATCGCCTCGTCGGCGCGTTTGTGGGGCGTGATGTCCATGTGCGCGCCCACGACACGCAGCGGTGCACCCTGGCGATCGCGCTGCATCACCTTGCCGCGATCCAGCACCCAGATCCAGTGGCCGCTGCGGTGGCGCAGGCGGTATTCGGCTTCGTGGACCTCGGCGTCGCTTTCCCAGTGCCGCGCAATGGCCGCGCGCAGCCTGCCTGCGTCGTCCGGATGCACCAGCGAACGCCAGTCGTCGGGGCCGCTGCCGATGTCGCCAGGTCGCAGGCCCAGCATTTCGTACCAGCGGTCGCTGAAGGTCATCTGCCCGCGCGCCACGTCCCAGTCCCACAGGCCGATGTTGGCGCCCGACAGGATGAAGTCCAGCCGCTCCGCGTGGGAGCGTTGTTCCTGCAGGCTTTTCTCCTGCACGTCTTCGCGCACCCGGCGGCGGCGCTGGTAGAGATACAGCGCAAGGCCGCTGACCAGGAAGGTGCAGACAAACACCACCGCCAGCGCCGTCGCCCGGCTGCGCCAGCCGGCATAGATCGCCGACAACGAACGGGCCGCCACCACCACCAGCATTTCGTCCAGCGCCACCTGGCCGGTGTGCAACTGGTAGCGCGCCACCAGCCGGTCGCGGTCCGGCATGGTGACCGGCTCGCCGCTGCCGTCCATGCCGGACACGCTGGCCAGCACGCCGCCGTCGCGGTTGACCAGCGTCAGCCGCATGTCGGGTGCATAGACGATGGACGACAGCACCGCCGACAGCCGCTGGTCGTCCAGCACGGCGTAGACCACACCGGCAAAACCGTTTTCGTCCTGTAGCGGCCGCACCACCGCCAGGCCCGGCATCTGGCTGCCGGCACCGTCCTGCAGGCGAGCCAGCCGCAACATGCCCGGGTCACCGACCCGGCTGCGGGCCGCCAGGAAAAAAGCCTGCAGGCCGACGTTCTGGCCGATATGGGCGGGTTCGGTGGCCGCACGCACGGTGCCGTCGGCGTCGACCAGCTGGATGTCATGCACTCCCGGCACCAGGCGGCTCAGGCCCTTCAGGCGGCGTGAAGTCAAGGAGCCCGGATCGGTGCGGTCGAATATCTCGGGTGAACCACGAACGCCGTCCAGCGCGCCCGCGACCGAGCTCAGCTGGCTACCTATGCGGTCGTCCAGCGTGCGGATCTGGGCTTCGAGGCGGCGACGTTCGTAATTGCCGATGCGGCCGCGTTCCTGCCACGACGCATAACCCGCGTAAACGCCCAACCCCAGCAGAACGGCGGCAAGCAGCAGCCATTCGCGCACGGCCCGTCGTGAATGGCCGGCTTTCGGCGAAGAGGGCGGCAAGGCGGGATCAGACATCAGGACCGATGCGGTGCGGCATTCGTTGGCAGGGAATCGATCCACTCTCGCACGCAGCTACCCCTGGTCAGCCGGAATCCGCAAATCCGGGAAGCACGGAACCGAGCAGATCCGCATTCCCGGCCGTTTGAAACAAAAAGGATTTTTAGGTTTCCCAATGTCACTTTTACGATCAGTTTACACGCGAAGAAGGACGGCTGACCTGCAGGAACCCGGGGGGGGTTCACCACCTGCGCCGCACCGGAGTCAGGTGCGCCCCGCTCTCCTAGGGGGTCTGCACATCAACCCACCGCATCCACGATCCGCTGTACCAGCGTCGACCGCAGATCCTTGCGCCATGCCAGCGCGATCTCCAGGTCCAGGCCGGGGTACGAATCCCGGATGTCCCGATACACCACGCCGGCATGCGGAATGTTCTTGATCTGCTCCGGCAGCAGCGCCACGCCCACGCCCGCCGCGACCAGGCTGACCATGGTGGGCATCTGCCAGGCCTCCAGCGCCACCTTGGGACTGAAACCCGCGGCGTGGCAGGCGGTGAGGGTCTGCGCATGCAGGCTGGGCACCCGGTCGATCGGGAACACCATGAAGGTCTCTTCCGCCAGGTCGGCCAGCCGCACACCGCTCCGTGACGCCAGCCGGTGGCCGATGGGCAGCACGGCGATCATGCGTTCGCGCCGCACCACCTTCAGGTGGAAGTCGTGTGCATTTGCCAGCGGCAGCCGCACCACGCCCAGGTCGATGCGCCGTGCATGCAGCTCCTGCACCTGGTCGGACGAGGGCAGTTCACGCAGGTCGAACTTCACGTCCGGGTATTCGCTGCGGAAACGCACCAGCAGTTCGGGCAGCAGTCCGTAGCTGACCGACCCGACGAAACCCAGCACCAGGGTGCCGCTCAGCCCGGCGTCGGCCTGCCGGGTGTGGCTGATGGCGAGGGCCTGCTGTTCCAGCAGGCGATGCGCTTCCTGCAGGAAAACGGTGCCCGCATCGGTGAGGGTGATGGCCGGGCGACTGCGATCGAGCAGGCGCACCTGCAGGGTTTCCTCGAGCCGCATGATGGCCTGGCTCAGCGGCGGTTGCGACATGTGCAGGCGCTGTGCGGCGCGGCCGAAGTGGAGTTCTTCGGCCAGCACGATGAACTGGTTGAGCGCGCGGGCCGAAATCATGGCCGGCCTGGCATGTTCTTCATATGCTCCGTAATATCGAGAAGCGGGGTAAATGATATTTTACAAAGTCTCGTGGCGGCAGGAGGATGGATCTTCCACAGGAGACAAGAACATGAGCCAGACGGCCGAAGCAGCACGTTATTTCATCCGCGAAGCCGACATCGACGGATACCACCCCGCCAACCACGTCGGCACCCTCAACAAACGCCTGATCGGCCCCGAGACGGTAGGCGCCCGGCAGCTCGAAGTGCTGGTCGGCAATATCGAAAAAGGCAAGGGCGCCCTGCCCCACGCGCACCCCGGCATCGAACAGGTCTGCTACCTGCTGCAGGGCCGCGCTGTCGCCGAAGTCGGCGGCCAGCGGCAGGAAATGGCACCGGGCGACTGCTGCTTCTTCCCGGCGGACGCCATGCACACCTTCACTGTCGTCAGCGACGAACCGGTGCGGGTGCTGGTGATCTACAGCCCGCCCTACGAAGAACGTGAAGACCGGGTGATCCGTCCCTGATCCCGGGCCGATCCCCGGCCGACACGCCTTTCCGTTTTCGATCCACAAAAAAGACAGAGACAAAGACATGAACTTCAAGACCGACATCCGCCGCCGGGGTTTCATCGCCGGCGCTGCCGCTTTCGCAGTGCCCGCACTGGGGCTCGGCTGGCCTGACGCCTTTGCGCAGTCGCCCGCGAGCGCCGATGGCTACCCGCGCCAGCCGATCCGCATGGTGGTGCCCTTTGCAGCCGGCAGCGGCACCGACGCGGTGGCACGGCTCACCGCGCAGGCGCTGGGTGAAGCCTTGAAGGGCTCGGTGATCATCGACAACCGGGCCGGCGCCAACGGTGTGATCGCCGCCGAACTGGTGGCCAAGGCGCCGCCCGACGGCTACACGCTGTTCATGACGACCAACACCACCCATTCGGCCAATCCGAGCCTGATGAAACGCCTGCCCTACGACCCCATCAAGGACTTCGCGCCGGTCAGCCGCATGGGCAACCTGCCTTTCATGCTGGTGGTGAACAACGACCTTCCGGTGAAGAACGTGGCCGAGCTGCTGGCCTGGGGCCGCGCAAACCCCGGCAAGCTGACCTACGCCAGCGGCAACAGCACCGGCATCGTGAGCGGCGCGACGCTTTCACGCATGAGCGGCGTGCCCATGCTGCACGTGCCCTACAAGAGCACGCCTCCGGCCATCGCCGACGTGATCGGCGGCCAGGTGTCGATGATGTTCGTCGACCTGGCCGCCGGGCTGGCGACGGTCAAGGCCGGCAAGATGCGCGCCATCGGCGTGACCACCAAGGACCACACCGCGCTTTTCCCCGAACTGCCGCCGATGGCCGAGACACCGGTGCTGAAGGGCTTCGACATCACCTCGTGGAACGGCGTCTTCGCGCCGGCGGGCACACCCCGCGAAATCATCCAGAAACTCAACCAGCCGCTGGCCGCAATGGCCAACAGCGCGGCCTTCCGCGAGAAGACCGCCAAGCTGGGCTTCGATGCCTTCGGCAGCACGCCGGAAGAGCTGGGCACGTTCACGGTCGCCGAAGTCGGCAACTGGAAACGCCTGATCGAGGCCGCCGGCATCCAGCCCGAATGAACCAGCCAGAACCTCGAACACCCATGACACCACCCGCCACGGGGCCGTTGGCCGGCCTGCGAATCCTCGACATGACAGCCGTGGTGATGGGCCCATACGCCACCCAGATCCTGGGCGACCTGGGGGCCGACGTGATCAAGGTCGAGCCGCCCGGCGGCGACAACCTGCGGGCCGTCGGTCCCATGCGCCATGCGGGAATGGGCGCCATGTCGCTGCACCTCAACCGCAACAAGCGTTCGGTGGTGCTCGACCTGAAGCAGCCGGGCGGCCGCGATGCCTGCCTGAAGCTGGCCGCCGGCTGCGACGCCCTCATCTACAACACCCGGCCGCAGGCCATGGCACGGCTGGGGCTGGACTACGCGGCGGTGCGCGCGGTCAATCCGCGCATCGTCTACCTCGGCGCAGTGGGTTACGGAGAGGCCGGGCCCTATGCCGGCAAACCGGCTTACGACGACCTCATCCAGGGCGCCGTCGGCGTGGCTTCGCTTTTCGCGCAGCAGAGCGGCGGCGAGCCGCGTTACGCGCCGGTCACGCTGGCCGACCGGGCGGTGGGGCTGCAGGCCGCCATCGCCCTGCTGGCGGCGGTGATGCATGCCCGCGCCACCGGCGAGGGGCAGTCGGTCGAAGTGCCGATGTTCGAGGCGCTTGCGCAGTTCGTGCTGGGCGACCACATGGGTGGCCGCAGTTTCGAGCCGCCCATCGGCCCGACCGGCTACAGCCGCCTGCTGGCGCCGCACCGCAAGCCTTATCGCACCGCGGACGGCCACATCAGCGTGCTCATCTACAACGACAAGCACTGGCGCGCCTTCTTCGAAATGATCGACCGCCCGGATCTGCTCGCCGACCCGCGTTTCAGCACCCACACCGCCCGGGCGGCGCATATCCACGAGGTGTATGCCTTCGTCGCCGAGGTGATGGCCGGCAGCACCAGCGCCGACTGGCTGCAGCGGCTGGAGGCCGCCGACATACCGGTGGCCGCCTTGCACAGCATCGACAGCCTGATGGACGACGAACACCTGCGCGCAGTCGATTTTCTGCCGACCTTCGACCACCCCAGCGAAGGCCGCATCCGCAGCACCGCGCCGGTCGGCCGCTACAGCGCCACGCCGGCATCCATCCGCAGGCCGGCGCCGCGCATCGGCGAACACAGCGTCGAGGTGCTGCGCGAAGCGGGTTACGACGAAGCCGCCCTGGCCGACCTGCTCGGCAGCCGCGCCATGCAACAGGCCGAAGCCCTGAAACCAGACCAACACCCATGAATCCGGAAAACCCCAACCCGCCACTCGGCATCAGCATCGACGGCTGGCTCGCCACCGTCACCCTGCAACGGCCTGAAGTTCGCAACGCCTTCGACGAGACCCTCATCGCCGCGCTGACCCAGGCGTTTGTCGAACTTGGCGCGCGCGCCGACCTTCGCTGCATCGTGCTGGCCGGCGACGGCCCGGCCTTCAGCGCCGGCGGCGACCTGCGCTGGATGCGCCGCATGGCCGACTACAGCCGTGAACAGAACATCGCCGACGCAGGCGCCCTGGCCGCCATGTACCGGGCCGTTGCCGAATGCCCCTTGCCGACCGTCGCCCGGGTGCATGGCGACGCCTTTGCCGGCGGCATCGGCCTGGTGGCCGCATGCGACATGGCCGTGGCCGCCGACACCGCCGTCTTCTGCCTGAGCGAGGTACGTATCGGCCTGGTGCCGGCCACCATCAGCCCGTATGTGATCCGCGCCATGGGACTGCGCGCCACCCAGCGTTATGCAGCGACGGCAGAGCGTTTCAGCGCGGCCGAGGCGCACCGCATCGGGCTGGTCCATGAATCGGTCGACGCATCGCAGCTCGACGCCGCCGTCGACAGGCTGGTACATGCCCTGTGCGGCGCCAGCCCGGCCGCCGTGCGGGCCAACAAGGTCCTGCTGGCGCGCGTCGAAGGCCGCGAGCTGGACGACGCACTGGTGCGCTACACGGTCGAGACCATCGCCGACATCCGCGCCAGCGACGAAGGCCGCGAAGGGCTCCAGGCCTTCCTGCAGAAACGCAAGCCGTCCTGGCTGGCTGAAAAAAGCGCGGAGGCCGCCTGACCATGGCCGGCTCTTATCCATCCCGTGTCCGGCTGGTCGAGGTCGGCCCCCGTGACGGCCTGCAGAACGAGAAGCAGCCGGTGCCGGCGTCCACCAAGATCGCGCTGGTGCACCGGCTGCAGGCGGCCGGCCTGAAGAACCTCGAGGTCACCAGTTTCGTCAGCCCGAAGTGGGTGCCGCAGATGGCCGACAACAGCGAGGTGATGGCAGGCATCGACCGCGCCGCCGACGTGCGTTATTCGGTCCTCACGCCCAACCTCAAGGGTTATGAAGCCGCGGTCGCTTCCAGGCCCGACGAGATCGTGGTGTTCGGCGCCGCCAGCGAGGCTTTCAGCCAGCGCAACATCAACTGCTCGATCGAGGAAAGCATCGAACGTTTCCGGCCGGTGGCCGAAGCGGCCCGGGCGGCGGGCATCCACGTGCGGGGCGCCATCTCGTGCGCGGTCGGCTGTCCATACGAAGGCGACATCGCCCCCGAGCGGGTGGCCATGGTGGCGAGGTTGATGAAGGACATCGGCGTGCAGCACGTGGGCGTGGCCGACACCATCGGCGTCGGCACGCCGCTCAAGGTGCAGCGGGCATTGCAGGCTGCGCTGGAGTCATACGGCATCGACGACGTGTCGGGCCACTACCACGACACCTACGGCATGGCCCTGGCCAACACCCTGGCCGCGATGGAGCTGGGCGTGTGGCAGTTCGACACCTCGGTGGCCGGCCTTGGCGGCTGCCCCTATGCCAGGGGCGCCACCGGAAACGTGGCGACCGAAGACGTGGTGTACCTGCTGCACGGCATGGGAATATCGACCGGCATCGACCTCGATGCGCTGGTCGACACCGGCGCCTGGATCAGCGCGCAACTGGGACGCGAAACCCAGTCGCGCGCCGCACGCGCACTGCTGGCCAAACGCGCGGCCTGAACCGCGGCCTGAAGGCCTGCGGACCGCTCAGTCGAGCTTGATGTTCCGCTCGGTGATCAGCTTGCCCCAGCGCTCCAGTTCCAGGTCCAGGTGCCTGGCCAGCTGCGCCGGGGTGGAGCCGATGGGCTCGGCACCCACGCCGGCCAGCCTGGCCTGGGTGTCGGGCTGGCGCATGGCGTCGACCAGCGCCGCCTGCAGTTTGGCGACGATGGGTGCGGGCGTGCCGGCCGGCGCGAAGACCGCGAACCAGGGCGACACCTCGTAGCCCGGCACACCGGCCTCGGCGATGGTCGGCACGTCGGGCAGCGCGGCCGAGCGTTTGGCACTGGTCACGCCCAGCGCCCGCAGCTTGCCGGCCTTGATGTGCGGGCCCGCCGATGTGATGCTGTCGAACATCATGTCGACCTGGCCACCCAGCAGGTCGGTGATGGCCGGGCCGCTGCCCTTGTAGGGCACATGCAGGATGTTCAGGCCCGCGCTGGAGGCGAAAACCTCGCCCGCCAGGTGGATGGAGGTGCCGTTGCCGGCCGATGCATACGTGAGCTTGCCGGGGTTCTTGCGGGCCATTTCCAGCACGTCCTTGACCGACTTCGCCGGGCTGTCGGCGCGCACGACCAGCACGTTGGGCACCACCGCCAGCAGGCTGACCGGTGCGAAGTCCTTCACCGGGTCGTAACCCAGGCGCGAATACAGCGCCTTGTTGGTCGCCATTCCGATGGACGTGATCATGATGGTGTAGCCATCGGCGGGCGACTTGGCCACTGCCTCGGCACCGATGTTGCCGCCGGCACCGGGCCGGTTCTCGATGACGAAGGACTGGCCGAGCGCTCGCCCGGCCTTGTCGCCCAGCGTCCGGGCGATGACGTCCATGGCGCCGCCCGGCGGGAACGGAACCACCCAGCGGACCGGGTGGTCGGGCCAGTTGCCGGCCTGCGTCGCCTGGTTGGGCTGCGCGATGGAAGGAAATGCGGCTGCGGCGATGCAGGCCGCAACGAGGCCCTGGGCCTGGCGTCTGTTGATCATGTCGTGGTCTCGATTCCCGGGTGTCTCACCCGTTTCTTTATGGCGGTCAGGTCGACCTGATATTCGTGGATGCGGCTTCGCAGCGCATCCACAGACGATTCGAAAAGCCCGATTGCACGGCTGCATCGGTCGACGGCTTGCCTGGTCGCCCGCTCGAGCGCTGCATGGACCGACTGTTCCAGCGCAGCCATCGAACTTTCATGGCTGCAAACAGCGAGCCCGCCAGCATGGGCATCGTTCAGTTCGATGCGGGGCATGTCATCGGCATCGCCGGTTTCATGAGCGGCCAGGGCACGGCACGCCTCGAGGCGAAAGACCTCCGCGAACAGAATGGAAGTTGCTTCGCATACTGCCCCGGCATCCGGTGCCGTCGCATGCCGGTCCAGAATCCTGGAAAGCTCCGGAAAGACGCTGCGCCACACGCGTTTCTTCAGCTCTTGCTGCCGTTGTTCAAGGGACGACCTTTCGTCGGCAGCCAGTTCCAGCAGCAGGTCCAACTGCGGAACGATCTCCGAATACAGGTCGTGCAGCACGGTTTCCTCTGCGTGGTGCAGCACCATTTCGGCATGTTTGCGCTGCTTGTATTCCAGCGCCGGCTCGACGATGGCGCCGAATGCCGACCAGAAATCTTCGAAGCCGGCCGCCCGCCTGGCTTCGGTGGTATCGCCTTGCCCCTGCGCCGCGTGGACCGACACGGAAACCGGTGCCTGCAACAGACTCTGGTCCACGCCCATCGCGTAGAGTTTTTGCTGCCCCCGAGCCAGCACATCCGCCTGTTGCAGCCTGCGTGTGGCCGGCGACTTGTTGCACAGCACCTTCACGATCTCGCCGCCGATTTCATCCTCTTCGAGGTAGTCGCTGCGGCTGACCACCGGCAGCAAGGGCTTGGCACGGCGCAGTTCGCGGGCGAGTTCGTCCAGTTCCTGCACCTGGCCCGGCGAGGTCGAACTGGTCAGCCACAACACACCGTCGGCGCTGTCGGTGAAACGTTGGGTCAGGGCTGCGTTTTCAGGGGTGACGGAATGCAGGCCGGGGGTGTCGAGCAGCACCAGGGACTTGCCCAGGAAGACGCCTTGCAGTGTGCTCGTGGTTTCGGTCGCGCCTTCCCTGAACCGCTGGCCCGTGATGACGATACGGCCGGCCTCGATGCGGAAGTATTCGACCGCCTCGCCGTGCGCCACGAACCGTTCGGCCATGAAGTTGCACAGAGAACTCTTGCCCGCATTGAACTTGCCGAAGACCAGGAAGATGGCCTTGTGTTCCAGCGCATCGGCCACCGCCTGCGCAGCCTGGAGGTCATCGCGCTGGAGCAGCCAGGCGTGTACGCGTTCGGCCAGCCGGCGGTTGATGTCCCCGGCCTGCACGGCCAGCGAGTGGCCGGGCAGCAGGCCGTTGTGGCGCAGCGGTGTGCTGGAGAATTCTTCGGCCAGGCGCGACAGCCAGGTGTCCAGCTGCCGCAAGTCATCGCGCAGGTCGCCCGCCTGCCATTGCAGGTCGGTGCTGCCGGCGACGAAGTCACGCTCGGCATCGGCCGAAAGCTTCATGCCACAGGCTCCAGCACCGCCACGACTTCCTGCGCCCGCTCGACCGCCGCGAGGTTCTGACGCGTTTCATCGACCCGTGCGGCCAGCGCGACACGGTCGACCGACAGCTCGAAGTAACGCGCGAAATCGATCAGAAGCCGGTCGCGGCCGGCGTCGGCGCAGAACATCTTGCGCAGGTCGGCGCGGTACTTCACCGACACACCCAGCACCGCGACCATGGCGCTGTTCAGGCTGGTCGACACCGTGTGCTGGGCGACGGGGAGATCGAAGGCGCCGTGTTTCACCAGCACCGCCTTGATCTTGATGCAGACCCTCGAATACGACACCTGCACCCGGCCGCGTTCCAGCCGGCCGATGGTGGCGCGAAATTTGTCGTTCACCGAGTCCGCCCGCAGCGCGAGATCGGGGCCCGGGTCTGACAACACATCGGCCAGGTCTTCGGGCGCGTGGCGCAGCACGGTGTCCAGGTCGGTTTCGAACTGCCGGCGTTCGGCCGACTGCCGGTGCAGCAGGTTTTCCAGCTGGCTCGCCAGGCCCTTGTGGCGCGTGAGCAGATCGTGGCGGATGCCGTCCAGCACCCAGGCCGATTCGAACGCCCGTGCGGCCGGCACGGCTGCAACGGCCAACGCCAGCGCGGTCTCCAGCGCCGGAATGCCGCTGCGCTCGACCAGCAGTTTCTTGCCGCCCTGCACGCCCTGCCGATGGCGCGTGGCAGACACCAAGTGCAGCGCCGGACCCGGTGCCTGGGCGGCGATGGCGTCGGTCACCAGCCGCAGCTCGGTGTCGTCGGCCAGCTGGTCGACCTGCGTGATGACCAGCAAGGTCTGGCGGCGGGTGGTTTCCGCATCCGCCCGCAAGGACTGCAGCAGCTTGCTTTCTGCCGCGTCCAGCTCGCCGCTGCGGGCGGAATGCACGAACAGGCGGATGTCCGACTGCTGCCAGATGGCCTGGTGGGCGAAGCCGTCGTCGGCACCGCCCACGTCGGCGTCCAGGCCCGGCGCATCGAGCCAGCGGACGCTGCCCTGCACCTGTTCGCCGAGCGACACCGTCTCGCGTTTGTCGGCGACCGAAAAGACATCCTGCCGCAGCAGCTCGTTGAGCAGCCGGCTCTTGCCGTGGTTGTATTTGCCGACCACGGTGACGGTGGCCAGCCCGGCCTGGGCGGCCATCGCCCGCAGGCGGGAAAGGTCGTGGGCGCGGCCTGGCAGAACCGCCAGAACCTCGCGTTCAGCACGGTCGAAAACGTCGGCTCCTGACAAGTCGGGGCTCCCTGTTGAAGTCGTCCGGATCTCTCAGGCCGCGACGCGGGGACGTTCGACGATCTGGTTGTCCACACCGTCGACCAGTGGCGACAGGTGGATGTCGAACACGATCTCGGCGAACGGGCCGCTCATCTTCCAGGCGGCGATGCTTTCGGCGTCGCTGCGTTCGACAAGGGGCGGCACCAGGCCGTCGCGGGTGGCGTAGGCGAAGTCGTCGTACACCAGCGGGTCGCCGTCGATGTTGATCTGCGTGGTCAGCTTGCGGTGTTGGTCGGCGCTGACGAAGAAGTGGATGTGCGCCGGCCGGTTGCCGTGGCGGCCCAGCTGGTTCAGCAGCGACTGCGTGGCGCCGTCCGGCGGGCAGCCATAGCCCTTGGGCACGATGCTCTCGAAGCTGTACCGGCCCTTGTCGTCCGCGACGATGGTGCGGCGCATGTTGAAGGGAGCCTGTTCGCCGGTGGGGTCGAAGTGCGAATAGAAGCCCTTGGTGTTGGCATGCCACACCTCTACCTGCGCACCCGGCAGCGGCTGGCCGTCTGCCCCGTAGACGATGCCGTGCATGACCAGCGGATCACCGTTGGTGTCCTTGCCGTCGTCCAGCTTGGCGTGGCCCTGCAGCACCGGCGCACCGGCCACGTACAGCGGACCCTCGATGGTGCGGGGCGTGCCTTCGGCGATGCCGTCGGCCTTGTCCTGGGCGTCCATGCGCATGTCCAGGAAACGGTCCACGCCCAGGCCCGGCGACAGCAGGCCGGCCTCGCCGCGCGCACCCAGGAAGTTCAGGTATGCCACCGCCGCCCAGTATTCGTCCGGCGTGATTTCCAGGTCCTCGATCATCTTGAACAGGTCGCTGACCACACGGTGCATGACCTGCTTGATGCGCGGGTTGCCGCCCTCGTTGTCCAGACCGGCGATGGTCTTGAGGAAATCCTGCACTTCGGCTGTCTCGAAAATGTGAACGCTCATCGTGGCTCCTTGGAATTATGGGTTTCAGGTCTTGTCGTTTGTTCAGGCCTGTACGGCGACCTGCACGCTCTTGCGGTCGCGGCGGAAGAAGGCGATGCGTTCCGGGTCCATCACGATGCCCAGGCCGGGGCCTGAAGGGACGGTGAGGTGGAAGTCGGCGTACTGCAGCGGCTCGGCCAGGATCTCTTCGGTGATGAGCAGCGGGCCGAACAGTTCGGTGCCCCACTTCAGGTGCGGGAAGGTGGCGAACACATGGGCGGAGGCGATGGTGCCGACCGAGCCTTCGAGCATGGTCCCGCCATACAGCTCGATGCCGGCGGCGTCGGCGATGGCGCCCACGCGCTGGGCAGCGAGCAGGCCGCCGGACTGTTCGATCTTCACCGCGAAGACGTCTGCAGCGTCGATGCGGGCCAGCTCGAAAGCCGAGCCCGGGCCGACCAGCGATTCGTCGGCCATCACCGCCAGACCATAACGGGCGCCGGTCAGGCGGGCCAGTGCGGCACCGGATGCGACCGGTTGCTCGGCCAGTTCGCAGCCGGCGTCGGCCAGCGCGGCCAGGCCCTGGTGCGCCTGGTGTTCGCTCCAGGCCATGTTGACGTCGACACGCACATCGCCGCGGTCGCCCAGGGCGCGTTTGATGGCGGCCACGTGGGCCACGTCCTCGCGCACGCTGCGGCGGCCGATCTTGAGCTTGAACACCCGGTGGCGATGGGCGTCGAGCATCTTCTCGGCTTCGTCGATGTCCTTCTGGGTGTCGCCCGACGCCAGTGTCCAGGCGACCGGCAGGCGGTCACGCAGGCGGCCGCCCAGCAGTTCCGAAACCGGCAGGCCGGTGCGTTGGCCGAGGGCGTCGAACAGCGCGGTTTCGACCGCGCTTTTGGCGAAACGGTTGTCGCGCACGGTGAGCTGCACACGGGCCATGGCGGCAGCCACCGCGTTGGCGTCCTGGCCGACGAGCAGCGGTGCGATGTAGGTGTCGACCGTGAGCTTCATGCTTTCGGGGCTTTCGGCTCCGTAGGCCAGTCCGCCGATGGTCGTGCCCTCGCCCCAGCCGACCGAGCCATCGGAGCAGAGCACCTTCACCAGCATCAGGGACTGGCCTTCCATGACGGTCATGGCGAGCTTGTGCGGACGGATGGTGGGCAGGTCGACCAGCATGGTCTCGACCTTGTCGATACGCACGGCGTGCAGGGATGGTGGCGTTGATGTGGCGATTTGCATGCGCTGGATTGAACCGCGGGACACCGCACGTTTCCAGTATTTTTTCCGTCTTCTTCAATACCCTGAAGGTATTGAACCAACGCAACTTGCTGTCGCATATAAAATTATCTGCCTACTATATTGAGTCACATGGTTTACCCTAATGGATCTGAGACAGCTTAGATATTTCGTGGCGGTGGCCCGTGAACGCAATTTCACCCGGGCTGCCGAACAGCTGCACATGGCCCAGCCACCGCTGAGCCGCCAGATCCAGTTGCTGGAAGAAGAACTCGGCGTGCCCCTGCTGCTGCGCAACACCCGGCCGCTGAGGCTGACCGAGGCCGGACGCCTTTTCTACGAGCAGGCCATCCAGGTGCTGGGGCGGGTGGAACAGATGACCGGCGCCACGCGGCGGCTGGGCATGAACCAGCAAAGCGCGCTTTCGATCGGTTTCGTCGCCTCCACGCTGTATGGCGGGCTGCCGGTGCTGGTGCGCCAGCTGAGGCAACAGCTGCCGGAGCTGGACATCCAGCTGATCGAGATCTCGTCGATCGACCAGGCCGAGGCCCTGAAGACCGGGCGCATCGACCTGGGGTTCGGGCGGATCCGGGCGAACGACCATGCGGTGTCACGCACCGTGCTGACGGAAGAGCCGCTGGTGCTGGCCACCCCGCCGGGCTTCATGTTCAGGCCCGGACTTTCTTCCGCGCCAGACGATGAGCCGGTGTGGCTGGCCAGCCTGGCGGGGCAGAAACTGATCGTCTATCCCAAGGAACGTCGACCCAGTTTTGCCGACCAGATACTCACGCTCATCAACGACTACGGCGTGCGGCTGGCCGAGATAATCGAAGTGAAGGAGTTACAGACAGCTTTGGGGCTGGTGGCTTCCGAAGCCGGCGTCTGCATTATTCCTTCCACCGCGCGGTTGCGGGCGGATCTTCAATACCGCTCGATCGCAGACAAGAATGCCACTTCGCCGATTATCTTGAGTCATCGGTTGAATGACGATGGGTGGTATATCGGCACGGTCAAGAAACTTGTGGCCGAGATTTATCGGCCAGGGGGCTGATTTCGTCTGTCTGGGCAAAACGCGTCAACCCCACACTGCCATCCAGCAAGTCGAGATCGCTCTCGTCCTTCAACCCGATACCGGTAATCCCGCGCCGCAGCGCTTCCCGCATCAACCAGGCCAACTTGCCCGCCGCCACCGGATACCCCAACCCCTCGGGCCGCACATTCGAAATGCAATTCCGCTCGGCGTCGTTCCGCCCGCAACGAGGCCCATGCGTGAGGTAGATCCCCAAACTATCCGGCGAACTCAACCCGGGCCGTTCGCCGATCAGCACGACCGACAACCGGGCATCGAATATCTCGCCGATCTCGTCGCCCAACGCAACCCTCGCCTGCGATGCGATGACCACCGGCGAAAACAGGGTGTCGCCCGGCAGCAGCGGCCGCAAGGCGGCCAGCAGGGGCCGGGCATGCCGCTCGACCGCCAGGCTGGAAAGCCCGTCGCCGACGACCACACACACATCCGCCGGCCCGGCACCGGCGCGCAACCGTGCAGCGTCTTCAGTCGCCAGGCGACGGCCATGATCAGGCCGGCGCAGGTAGGTGGCCCGGTCCCCGGCCCGGCTATGGGCGCGGACCACGTCCCAGCCGTCTGCCCGCAGCCCGGACTCCAGCGCTTCGACATCCAGCGGGGCATGGATGGCGTCCCGCGCCATGGCGTGGGCCCAACCGAAACGCAGGGTCTCGTCGGTCGGCATGCCGGCACCTGCCCGGCCCAGCGCCAGCCGCGCGGGGGTGGCGGCGCGCCAGTCCGACCAGCTGTCGGCGGTCACCGGAGGAAGGTCGTCCTGGCTCATGGCCCCAGCGCGGCGAGCCCGCCCATGCCTGCCAGCAAACGGCTCGAAGACGGTGCGGCCAGCCGGCCCGCACCGTCGGTGATCTGCATGCGCTGCAGCCAGGCCTCGAACTCGGGCGCCCGTTTCAGTCCCATGGTTTCCCGCAAGAAAAGCGCATCGTGGAAGGAAGTGCTCTGGTAGTTCAGCATCACGTCGTCGGCGCCCGGCACGCCGATGAGGAAGGTCAGCCCGGCGCTGGCCAGCAGCACCAGCAGGGTGTCCATGTCGTCCTGGTCGGCCTCGGCATGGTTGGTGTAGCAGACGTCGCAGCCGATGGGCAGCCCGAGCAGCTTTCCGCAGCAGTGGTCTTCCAGGCCGGCGCGGATGATCTGTTTGCCGTCGAACAGGTATTCGGGGCCGATGAAACCGACCACGGTATTGATGAGCAGTGGCTTGTAGCGCCGCGCCAGCGCATAGGCGCGAACCTCGCAGGTCTGCTGGTCGACACCGAAGTTGGCATCGGCCGACAGCGCGCTGCCCTGCCCCGTCTCGAAATACATGACGTTGTCGCCCAGCGTGCCGCGGCCCAGCGACAGCGCGGCGGCATGCGCCTCGTCCAGCAGTTCGGGCGTGACACCGAAGGACAGGTTGGCTTTCTCGGTGCCGGCGATCGACTGGAAGACCAGGTCGACCGGTGCGCCCGATTCGGCCAGTTTCAGCGTGTTGGTCACGTGGGTCAGCACACAACTCTGGGTAGGAATGTCGAAACGCTGGATGACCTCGTCGAGCATGTGCAGCAGACGGCCCAGCACCGTCAGGCTGTCGGATGCGGGGTTGAGGCCGATGACGGCGTCGCCCGCTCCGTAGAGCAGGCCGTCGAGGGTCGACGCCGCCACGCCGCGCAGATCGTCGGTCGGGTGGTTGGGCTGCAGCCGCACCGCCATGTGTCCGGGCAGGCCGATGGTGTTGCGGAAACGGGTGACGACGCTGCATTTGCGTGCGACGGCGATCAGGTCCTGGTTGCGCATCAGCTTGGATACGGCTGCCACCATCTCCGGCGTCAGGCCGGGCGCCAGCGCTGTCAGCGCGGCGGTGTCGGCCCGGGCGGACAGCAGCCAGTTGCGGAAGTCACCGACCGTCAGGTGCGCCACCGGCGCGAAAGCGGCGGCATCGTGGCTGTCGATGATCAAGCGGGTGATGTTGTCCGTCTCGTACGGGACCAGCGCCTCGGTGAGGAACTGCCTGAGCGGAGTGTCGGCCAGCACATGGCGGGCGGCCATGCGCTGCTGGGCGGTGGCCGCGCCGATGCCCGCCAGATAGTCACCCGAACGGGCCGGGCTGGCGAAGGCCATGACCTGGCGCAGGTCGTCGAACTGGAAGACCTGGCCGGCGATGGTGGTGCGGTATCGCATGTCGGTCAGTCGGCTTGCAGCATCTGGTCGGGGGCGGCACTGCGGCGTTGGCCGGATGTCGCCAGGAAGTAGCCGTATGCCAGCGCCATCAGCACCAAGAACAGTCCGGTCAGCAGCAGGTTGAACCACACCATCGCCACCAGGCACACCACGCCTAGCCCGAAGGCGATGGCCGGAAACACCGGATAGAACGGCGCGCGGTAGCTGCGGTGCAGGTCCGGCTCGGTGGCCCGCAGGCGAAACAGCGCCGCCATCGAAACCAGGTACATGACGATGGCACCCAGCACCGCCAGGGTGACGATGCTGGCGGTCAGTGTCTGCCCGCCGAAACTCACCCACTGGTCGCTGCAGATGGCGACGACACCCACCACGCCGCCTGCCAGCAGGGCCCGGTGCGGCGTGTCGAAACGTGGGCTGAGTGTTGCGAAACAAGGTGGCAGGTAGCCGGCCCGGGCCAGCGCGAATATCTGCCGCGAATACCCCATCGTGATGCCGTGGAACGACGCGACCAGGCCGAACAGACCGATCCACACCAGCATGTGCAGCCAGCCGCTCTGGTCGCCCACCACCGATTTCATGGCCTGCGGCAGCGGATCGTTGATGTTGGCGATGGCGCGCCAGTCGCCCACGCCGCCGGCAAAGACCATCGTGCCGAAAGCCAGCAGCACGAGGGTGACGATGCCGCCGGTGTAGGCGACCGGAATGGTTCGACGGGGGTCGCGCGCCTCTTCGGCCGCCATGGCCGCACCCTCGATGGCCAGGAAGAACCAGATGGCGAACGGGATGCTGGCGAAGATGCCGGACACCGCCGCGCCGTCCATCACGTCACCACCGGCCCAGCCGTGTGCGGTGAAGGCGGCCAGTGACCACGCGGGCGCCACCACACCCATGAAGATCAGCAGTTCGAATATGGCGAGCAGGGTGACGAACAGCTCGAAAGCCGCCGCGATGCCGACCCCCACCCAGTTGAGCGCGATGAAGACCACATATGCGCCGAGGGCGAAATACTTTGGATTCACGCCGGGGAACTGGACGTTGAGATATGCGCCGATGGCCAATGCGATGGCCGGCGGGGCAAAAACGAACTCCACCAGCGTGGCGAACCCGGCCACGAACCCGCCGGTCGGCCCGAACGCGCGCCTGGCATAGGCAAAGGGGCCGCCCGCATGCGGAATGGCGGTCGACAGCTCGGTGAAACTGAAGATGAAGGTGGTGTACATCGTGGCCACCAGCACGGTCGCGACCAGGAAACCGAGCGTGCCGGCGGTGTTCCAGCCGTAGCTCCAGCCGAAATATTCACCCGAGATGACCAGCCCGACCGCAATGCCCCAAAGCTGGAACGGTCCGAGTACTTTTTTCAGATGTGGAGTCACGGCGGGCCTGAACGTTGAGGGCCTCGTTCGGCATGCATCACCCGTGCCAGGCGCGTGATGTCAGGCCGCCGGGTCCTTTGCGTCCTTGGTGTCCTTTGAAACGGGGTCCGGTACGCCGGCCTCCGCCTCCGTCTTCGAATTCGCCTTCATCGTCACGTCGACACGCGCGCCGGGCACCGCCTTGTGTTCGCCGGGCTTGTTGCCGACGGTGCCGGGCGCGGAGTTTTCGTAGGCCTGTTCACCGGCCACGCCGGCCTGTTCGTGAATCGCTTCGACGGTCGACGAAGCACCTGGGTTGATTGCATTTGGCTTGTTCATGGGCCGGAGCTTCGCGCAACCGTGGCGGAACCGACGTAGGAAAGAACCGCTGGCGGCCGCTGCACACACCTGCTTCTTGCGCTTTTCCTGCGGTTTCCTACAACCGGTTCGGCCTGGTCCCACCAGCTGCGAGTCGTTTCACGACGGAGATTCGTCGCATCGTTTCATCACACAGGAGCAAACAGATGGGAACCTCTACAGGCGATGGCAGCCGTCCGACCACCGACGGCACCGTGGACAACATCGGCGCCGGAAGCGGCTTCAACCCGAACGGACACGACATGCCGGCACCGCGAGAAAAGCTGTCGGAAAAAAAGTCCGATGCTGCTTCCGTCGAAAACGACGACTCTGCCGCCTTCGGGCTGACAGAAGACGCGAAGGACATCGTTCCGGAGCACAGGCCCGAGACCCCGTCGGACCGCGAACGCGGCTGACCTGGGCGGTGGGCCGGACTATCTGGCCGGCCCGAACCCGAACAGTGGCCCGCGCCTGGGTGCCTCCGCGGGGGCTTCCGGTTCTTCGTCCGCGTCGTCCGGAGTTTTGTCACTGGCGGACTGCCAGTTGCGTGGCCCCGCATCCAGGTCGGGCACCAGGGCCTGCAAAGCCAGCAGGCCGTCGGCCATCGCCTGCCGGTAGGTCTTCACCGGATTGGCGGCGTGGTCGATTTCATCCCAGCGCGAACCCGAGCGCTCGGTGAGTACCCAGGCGAAATCGCCCGGCTCGGGTTCCTCGACATGGACGGCGATTATTCGGAGGTTTGAAGGCATGGAACCAGCGTATGGGTGGCGGCGCATCGACATGCTGCAAATGGTTTCGGCGCCTCCCGGAAATGCAGCCGCAGACCTACAGACTGCCGGCGCGGCGGTCCGGAAACTGTGACGGCTGCGGGCGGTCCCGCTAAAAGGAACGACGACATGGCAACCGGAAGCCGCACCCTCTGGAAGGGCGCCATCACATTCGGCCTGGTTCACATCCCGGTCGGACTTCACACCGCCGCCACCGAACAGGGCATCGACTTCGACTGGCTCGACAAGCGGACCATGGACCCGGTCGGCTACAAACGCATCAACAAGAAGACCGGCAAGGAAATCGACAAGGACAACATCGTCAAGGGTGTCGAATACGAGGACGGCAAGTACGTGATCATCAGCCCGGAAGAGATCGAGGAAGTCTTTCCCAAGACCACCCAGACCATCGAGATCGAGCGTTTCATCGATGCCTCCGAAATGCCCTTCATCTTTCTCGAGCGCCCGTATTACATCGCGCCGGTCAACAAGAGCGACAAGGTCTACACCCTTCTGCGCGAGACGCTGATCGCCACCGGCAAGATCGGCCTGGCCAAGGTGGTGATCGCCACCAAGCAGCATCTGGCCGCGCTGGTGCCGTCCGGGCCGGCGCTGGTGCTCAACCTTCTGCGTTGGGGCGACGAGGTCAAGACCCTGGATTCGCTAGCCCTTCCGCCAGCCGGCAGCAAGAGCGTCAGCGCCGCGGAACTGAAGATGGCAAAACAGCTGGTCGCCGAAATGAGCGGCAAGTGGGACCCCGCCGACTTCAAGGACGAGTTCCGGCTGCAGGTGATGAAGCTGGTCGAACAGAAGGCCAGGAACGGCGAGGGAAAGACCGTCACCCAGCCGGAAGAAGAAACGCCGCAGTCCGGCGATGTCATCGACCTGACGGCGTTGCTGCAACGCAGCCTGAAAGGCGGCTCGAAGGCAGCGCCCGCGAAGCCCGCGAGCAAGGCGGCGGCCGGCAAGAAGACGTCCCAGCAAAAAAAGGCAGCCTGACACCGGCCGCCAGAACGCCCAATTCCGGTGCGGGTCGCGACCTGGAACATCAACAACGTCAACAAGAGGATCGACCTGCTTGTCGACTGGCTCAGGCGCACCCGGCCGGATGTGGTCGCCCTGCAGGAACTGAAGGCCCCGACGGCGCAGTTTCCGAAGGCGGCGCTGGAAGAAGCCGGCTACCGATCGGTCGTGGTCGGGCAGAGAACCTGGAACGGCGTGGCCCTGTTGAGCAGGGGCAAGGAGCCGCTCCCCGTGCTGACCACACTGCCCGGCGACCCGGCCGACAAGGAGGCTCGTTATGTCGAAGCCGCCATCGACGGCGTGCTGTACGCCTGCCTCTACCTGCCCAATGGCAATCCGTGGCCGGGGCCCAAGTTCGACTACAAGCTGCGATGGTTCGAACGCCTGCGCCTGCGCGCCGAAGAACTTTGGAAAACGGGCAGCCCCGTCGTGCTGCTGGGCGACTGGAACGTGGTGCCGACGGATGCCGACATCTACAAGCCCGACACCTGGCGCGACAACGCCCTGCTGCAGCCGGAGGCGCGCGAAGCCTACGCATCGGTTCTGGCGCAGGGCTGGACCGATGCGCTGCACGCGGCTTCGGCCGGATCGCCGCCCTTCACTTTCTGGGACTACCGGCGCAAACGCTGGGAACGTGATGCGGGCCTTCGCATCGACCACATCCTGGTCGGCAGGGGCCTGTCGGTCGTGGCCGCAGGGGTCGACCGCGACGAACGCGGCAAGGTCGAAACCAGCGACCACGCGCCGGCCTGGGCCGAACTGGCCGCGCGCCGGACGCCGGCCGGCAAGCCGCTTGCCAGCCCCCAGGCCGCCCGCGGTTCCGGCAATGCACCGTTGCCGGCAAGGCTGGAACCGCAGTTGGCCACGCTGGTGTCTTCCGTTCCGGCGGGTGAATGGATCGTCGAAACCAAGTTCGACGGCTACCGGATGCTGGCCCGCATCGACGGCGACGAGGTGCGGTTGTTCACCCGCAACGGCAATGACTGGACAGCGAAACTGGCGCCGGTCGCGGCTGCGGTCGGCGCCCTGGGGCTTGCGTCCGCCTGGCTGGACGGCGAGATCGTGGTGTTGAACGAGGCCGGCGTGCCGGACTTCAACCGGCTGCAGAACTCGCTGGACGGCGGCGGAGCAAGGTCGGCCGGCATCACGATGTTCGTTTTCGATGTGCCGTTCCTGGATGGCGTGGATCTTCGATCCCGGCCACTGAGCGACCGTCGCGCCTTGCTGCAACGAATGTTCGACGCCCGTGACGGACAGGGCGACGACATCGTGCGCCTGAGCCAGTCGTTCGACGTTGCGCCGGCCCGCCTGCTCGGGGCCGCCTGCCGGATCGGACTGGAAGGCGTGATGGTGAAACGGGCCGATTCACCCTATACGTCCGGGCGGACCGAGAGCTGGCTGAAGCTCAAGTGCCAGCAGCGGCAGGAATTCGTGGTGGTGGGTTTCACCGACCGCGCGGGTGGTGCCGGGGAGGTGGGCGGCTTGCTGCTGGGTTATCACGAAGGCGGCAAGTTGCTGTTCGCCGGTTCGGTAGGCACCGGTTGGGGTTCTGCAACCGGCAGCGACCTGCACGCCCGGCTGTCGAAGCTCGAAACCAGCAAACCGATGGTGGACATCACCGATACCCGGCCCGGTCGCTGGTCGAAACGCAAGGCCGGCACCGAGCGCTGGGTGAAACCGTCGCTGGTGGTCGAAGTGGCCTTTGCCGAATGGACGCCGGAAAAGCACATCCGGCATGCGGTGTTCCGCGGCATCCGCAGCGACAAGCCAGCCGCGCAGATCGTCCGCGAACAGACGATGGCGGTGGTCGACGCGCCGCCGGCACCCGCATCACCAGCGGTCCGGAAACAAAAGCCATCGGGCATCAGGATCTCCAACCCGGAACGGGTGACCGACCCGGGCAGCGGCCTTCGCAAGATCGACCTGGCGAATTACTACGAAAGCGTCGCCGCGTTTATGCTGCCGCATTTGAAGAACAGGCCGACATCGCTGGTGCGGGCACCGGCCGGCATCTCCGGCCAGCTGTTCTTCCAGAAACATCCGGAAAGCAAGATGGCCGGGTTGAAGGAACTGGACCCGGCCCTGTGGCCGGAGCATGCCGCACTGCTGGCGGTGGATTCGGCAGAAGCCCTGGCTTTCGCGGCGCAGATGAACGTGATCGAGTTCCACACCTGGAATTCGGTCGTCGCCCGCATCGACCAGCCCGACCGTTTCATCCTGGACCTTGACCCCGGCGAAGGTGTCACCTGGCCGATGCTGCAGGAGGCCGCCACGCTGACCCGCGTCATGTTGAACGAGCTGGGCCTGGAAAGCTGGCTGAAGACCAGCGGCGGCAAGGGCCTGCACGTGGTGGTGCCCATCACGCCCCGGCTGGGTTATGCCGAAGTGAAGGCCTTCACCCAGGCGGTGGTGAAACACATGGCCCGCGTCATTCCCTCGAAGTTCAGCGCGGTGATGGGCGGCAACAACCGCATCGGCAAGGTGTTCATCGACTACCTGCGCAACGGCCACGGCCAGACCACGGCCTGCGCGTTTTCGGCGCGCTCCCGGCCGGGGCTGGGAGTGTCGATGCCGGTCGACTGGGAACAGCTGGCCGGGCTGGAAGGCGGATCGCAATGGAACATCACGACCGCGCCGGACTATCTGTCGTCCCGCCCGCAGGACCCCTGGAGCGGGTACTGGAAAAAACGGCAGACGCTCGGCAGGGCCATCGGGCTTCTGGACGGGGGCCGGTAGGCTTCGTGTTGGCCGCCCGCGGCAGCTTTCAGCGCGCCCTTGCATGCGCCCGAATTCCGGCCCCAACGCCGCGCCTCCTACAATCGCTGCCTTTTGCGGTTCGCCGTGACACCTGCGTAACGAAGGAAGGCGCCGCATGCAAGACCACTATCTCGCCCTGGGTGTCAGCAGTGGCGCCAGCCTGGCGGACATCAAGAAGGCCTACCGGCACCAGGCCGGCCTGCACCACCCGGACCGCAGCACCGCGCCGGATGCCGCCAAACGTTTTCGCGCCGTGCAAGAGGCCTACGACATCCTCGGCGACCCGGCCAGGCGCGAGGCCTACGACGAAAACCGCAAACGCAATCTGCTCGACGACCCGCTGGAAACGGCACGCGCGATCTGGGCAGACTATTTCCAACGGCTCATCTAGGCCTCGATGTACGTATCCCCCTTCTTCCACAACCTGCGTTCCGCTTACCTGGCCGAACTCGACGACATGCGCCACGACTCCGACGGGAAGTTCGTGCTGGACCGGCGCCTGGCCGAGCGGCGCGGCGAGGTCACGTTTTTGGTGAACATGCTGGAGGTCGCTCCCGAGATGGTGGCGGTCGTGCTGCACAAGGCCTTCCGTTTCACCTCGACCGCGGCCATGGACCGCCTGCTGTCGTGCGAGGCCGAAAACCTGTCCGCATGGGAGAGCCTGCAGGGCACCATCGAAATCGCCCCCTGGGCCCGGGCCACCGTGAAAATGCTGCGTGAGCAGGCCGCCGGCGACCGTTTCCTGAGCATCGCCGCCGCGCTGGAATACATGGCGGGCAATCCCCGCCACGCGGCCGGCCATGCAGCCGACGAGGACGACGCCGAAGAAGACGCGGACAACACCGAAGACCACGACACGGACGACGGCCAGCACCTGTCGGCCGACGACCTGGACGACGCCGACGGCCAGACCCGCGAGGAAGCCCGCGCCGACTGGATGGCCGGGCAAGGCTTCGACCGCAAAGACTGAAACGCCCCGCAAGCAGATTACCCATCGCCATGAACCACCTCGCCCTGATCACGAAGACCCGGAGCCTGATCGCCGCAGGCGACATTTCCGGCGCAGAGTCCGCCCTTACCGAACTTGCCGATACCGAGGGCGACAAGGCGCTGATGGTGGTGCTGGACCAGCTGGAGCCCAAGGACATCCTGGCGGTGATGCGCGAGTACGACCCCTCGCGTGAATCGGTGGTGAGCCTGCTGGTCACGCCGGCGCAGTTCGCGCACGCGATCGTCATCGAGAAGCGCTACAAGGATCTCACCCATACGCACCTGCGCGGCATGGTCAACGCCATCGTCTTCCGGGAAGACGCCGACCCCATCGAATTTCTGACCGCGGTGGGCGACCTCGAAGGTGGCAGTGAAGCCATGGCCAACTACTTCGCCGAGAAGTGGGCGCGCATCGAATCCTTTGCGCGCAGCGGCAACTTCGACACCGCAGAGGAAGACGGCGAAATGCTGTCCGAGTCCGCGCTGCTGGCTTCGGCCTATGCCAAGCCCAAGGTACAGCTCGACGAGGTGGCCGACCAGGACTGGATGGAACTGGCCTGGCGCATGCGCTACGAATGCCCCGACCTGTTCACCGAAACGCTGATGGTGTTGCGTGCCAAGGCGCGCGCCCATGACCTCGGCCTCGACTTCGACGAAGACGACGAAGACGCCGAAGATCACGACCCGCGCGTGGAGACCGGCGACACCGACCGCGGCCGCAGCACACCGGCGGCACGCGACGACGATGAAGAATCGGCGATCTGACGGTTCCATGTCCACGCCCTCCCCCGCCCCCGCCTCCCCCCAGGCCGTTGCGCTGTTCGACAAGCGGCCGTTCTTCGAGAAGGCCCTCCAGCACGGCGTGCGCCACGGTTTCATCACGCCCGAAAGGCTGGCCGCGATGGCCCAGGAAGCGCCCAGGGGCATGGTGCAGATCGCGCGTTATTTCGGCACCGAATACCTGCGCCCCGACCTCGAGAAAGCCCGGGACCGCCTCATCAACCTGGTGAGCCTTTACCTGGAGCATTCGACGGGCGGCGACCTGGACCGGGCAGCCGAGTCATTGCGCGACCACAGCCTGCTGTCACGTTCGAAAGGCGGCTCGGACATGCTCAAGGCGCTGATCGTGATGCCCCAGAGCAGCCATTTCGGCATGCAGGAACACGGCGTCTTCCAGGACAAACACATCGCATTGCTCGCCAAGTGGTCCTTGCGCAGCCTGGCCGAATACCAGGCCGAGCGCGCCGAACGCAGCCAGGCCAGCACGCTGGTCGAAGCCGCCGTCTGGATGGCCGCACAGCTGGGCCTGGACGTCGACGACCTGCAGGACGCCGGCAAGGACGCGGAATCGGTGGTGCGCACCGCCCTGCTGGTGCGTTCATGCCGGCACGGCTCCATGCCGGACTGGGCCGCGTTCGAGAAGATGGTGCTGGGGCTGCGAAAGAAACATGCCCCGTCGGCGCAGGTGAACATCGTCTTGCCCAGGGACCTGCCGCCGCAGTACCGCGAGGCGGTGCAGTCGGTGCAGGCCTCGGTGGTGCAGGACATGCCCAGGATCCTCGACGCCTCGCTGGGCGTCCGCAAGCTGTTCGACCAGACACCCGCGTTCATGGGCCGCTATTTCTGGTCGGAGGACGGCATGGCCGACCTGGACCATTTCGAGCGCAGCAACAGCGTCGTGTGGGACAAGGCGACCGAGGGCCACAGCGACGACAGCTCGCTGCTGACGCTGTTCCTGCGCATTGCCACCCAGGGCAAACACACCACGCTGTTGACCCGGAAGACCGCCGCCGCACTGGTCAAGAAGATCCGGACTTCGGGGCTGGACGCAGAGCTGCCAAGGCAGTTCGTTCTGCAGCACGCCCCGCCGCAGCTGCAGGGCGACTACCTGCACCTGTGGAACGCATTCATCGACGAAGCCGAGCCCGTGCTGCGCAGCGACCGGGTGCAGGCCACGGAAGACGCACTGGCGCTGCTGCGCCGGGAATGCAATATCGCCGACTAAGGCCGGCGCAATACGCCCCCGGCTTCACGCCATCAGGTGGTGAGTTCACGGCGGATGATTTCTGCGCCGGCGCAGAGAGCATTCAATTTGGCTTTGGCCACGACACGGGGCAACGGGGCCATTCCACAGTTGGTGCAGGGATAGAGTTTGTCGGCATCGACGAACCGAAGTGCCTTGCGCAGGGTTTCGGCTACCTGCTCCGGCGTTTCGACGTTGTGGGTTGCCACGTCGATGGCACCCACCATTACCTTCTTGCCTCGAATGAGTTCGATCAGGTCGATCGGAACATGCGAGTTGTGGCATTCCAGCGAAACGATATCGATACCGGATTTTTGCAACCTTGGAAAAGATTCTTCATATTGCCGCCATTCTGACCCCAGCGTCTTTTTCCAGTCCGTATTGGCCTTGATGCCATAACCATAACAAATATGTACGGCGGTTTCGCACCTGAGCCCCTCGATGGCCCTTTCCAGCGTGGCGACTCCCCAATCGTTCACTTCGGCGAAAAATACGTTGAATGCGGGCTCGTCGAACTGGATGATGTCCACCCCGGCAGCTTCCAGTTCCCGGGCTTCCTGGTTGAGAATGCCGGCAAACTCCCAGGCCAGTTTTTCGCGGCTCTTGTAGTGATTATCGTAGAGGGTATCGATCATGGTCATCGGGCCGGGCAAGGCCCACTTGATCGGCTGGCTGGTTTGCCGGCGCAGAAAGCGGGCGTCATCGACAAAGACAGGTTTCTTGCGACTGACCGCACCGACGACCGTCGGCACACTTGCGTCATAACGGTCGCGAATCCTGACCGTTTCGCGTTTTTCAAAATCGACACCGTCGAGATGCTCGATAAAGGTGGTGACAAAATGCTGCCGGGTTTGCTCGCCATCACTGACGATGTCGATGCCTGCCTGCCGCTGTTCCTGGAGTGATAAAAGCAGGGCGTCGTTTTTGCCTTCAACCAGTTCTTCACCTTGCAGTTTCCAAGGCGACCAGAGTTTCTCGGGCTGGGCAAGCCATGAAGGTTTTGGCAGGCTGCCGGCGGTCGAGGTGGGCAATAATTTCTTCATGATGCTGATTTTTTGGGTCAATTGGAAGAAGCCTGATCGGCCGCCCATTTCTCGAGGACATTCCTGTAAGGCCTGATGAAGTGTTCCTCGGTAAATTTTCCTTGCCTCACAGCCAGCTGGCTGCGCTCTTCGCGGTCATAGACGATCTGCGTCAACGAATAATCCTGGTTGTTCAAACTGGGCTGATAAAACTGGCCGGCCGCAGAATTGGCGTTGTAGATCTCCGGCCGGTAGATCTTTTGAAAAGTCTCCATCGTGCTGATGGTGCCGATCAGTTCAAGGTTGGTGTAATCACCCAGCAGGTTCCCACGGAAATAAAAAGCCAGCGGTGCGACACTGTTCGAAGGCATGAAATAACGAACCTGCAAGCCCATCTTTTCAAAATATCGATCAGTCGATGAAAATTCGTTCTGTCGATATTCGACACCCAGTATGGGGTGAAGGTTTTCAGTGCGATGGTAGGTCTTGCTGCTGGATGCGCTGATGCAGATGACAGGTGGTTTTTTAAAACGCTGCCTGTAGGCGTCTGAATTCACAAACAGCGTGAACAGCTTTCCGTGCAGATCGCCGAAGTCGTCCGGAACGCTGAATGCCGGTTTGTGGTTGTTATGTTCCGGCAGCAGCACGCTGAAGTCGTAGTCACGCACATACGAAGAAAAATTGTTCCCCACGATGCCGTCGATGCGTTGACCGGTCTTTTTGTCGAAAATGACTGTCTTCAAAACCTCGATCAGCGGGAATGCTTCAGGGCGTCCATCATCGAGCGCCATGTCTACCGAGACGATTTCCAGTTCTACGGAATAACGGTCGCCTTTGGGATTATCCCAGTACGCCAGACTGTTGAACCGGTTGTCGATCATCGCCAGGGTATTGTGCAGATTCTCCTGGCGGTTATCCCCGCGGGCCAGATTGGCGAAGTTGGTGGTTGCACGAGTATTTTCCGAAGGACGATAATTTTCATCGAAACAAACACTCCTGATATCGAACGTGAACTGATTTTCCATTGTGATTCCCTGATCAATGGGGCGGATGCTAGACGCGGCGATCAATGAAGTAAAATGGGTTTATTTCATAAATCCATGAATTTAGGTCATTCGAATGCTTGAACGCATCCATCTCAACATCGTCCAGCAGGTCGAAAGGCAGGGTTCGCTGACCGCCGCCGCCGGCGTGTTGAACCTCACCCAGTCGGCTCTCAGCCACAGCATGAAGAAGCTTGAACAGCAGCTCGGCACCGACGTCTGGCTGCGCGAAGGGCGAAGCCTGCGGCTGACGCAGGCCGGTCAATATCTGCTGGCGGTGGCGAACCGGGTGCTGCCGCAGCTCGACCTTGCCGAGGAGCGGCTAGGTCAGTTCGCGCAGGGAGAACGTGGCGCGCTACGCATCGGCATGGAATGCCACCCGTGCTACCAGTGGTTGCTCAAGGTGGTATCGCCCTACCTGACCGCGTGGCCCGATGTCGATGTGGACGTCAAACAGAAGTTCCAGTTCGGCGGCATCGGCGCGCTGTTCGGCTACGAGATCGATCTGCTGGTCACGCCTGACCCGCTGTTCAAGCCCGGACTGAAGTTCGAACCGGTGTTCGACTACGAGCAGGTGCTTGTCGTGTCCAGGAGCCATGCGCTGGCTTCGGCGTCCTTTGTAAAACCGCAGCAACTCAACCACGAGGTGCTGATCAGCTATCCGGTGGATATCGAGCGCCTGGACATCTACAACCAGTTTCTGTTGCCAGCCGGTGTCACGCCAAGACGCCACAAGACCATCGAAACCACCGACATCATGTTGCAGATGGTGGCCAGCGGCCGCGGTGTTGCCGCACTGCCGCGCTGGCTGGTCGACGAATACGCGGCCAGGATGGAGGTGGTGCCCGTGCGGCTGGGCCCACGCGGCATTGCCAAGCAGATCTTCCTGGGTGCACGCGAAGCGGACATCGCCATCGACTACGTGCGGGCCTTCATCGAGCTGGCCCGCCAGCCCCGTGGCGATTCAGGCGCCTTGTCCGGGATCGGACATTGAGCATTTACCAGCAGTCGGCCCGCTCCGAGCCGTCAGGGTTGCATGTGACGAGTGGCGGCCAACGCGTCGGCCTCCGCGCGGCAATCGGGCGGAGACGCCGCAGTTTTCGTCTGCACGCCCGACAGCTCCATGCGCGCCGCCTGCAACTGCGCCAGGAAGACCGGGTCGGCGTGGAGCCTGGCCACGGTAGCGGCACCAACCAGGCGTCCGGCTTCGATATCGCTTTTCCAGTGAACACCACAGATGGCGCGGCTTTGCGAAAAAGACCGGCCGCGCTGCAGGATGGCATTGCTGCGTGCGGGTGCGATTTCGGCCAGCACCAGTGCCCAGGCCCAACCGACGGAAGCGTGCCCCGATGGATACGAACCATCGGTCGCAAGAGAGGTTTCTTCGGCTGGAACGCAACTCGGAGCGTGCATGAATGCAAACGGCCGCATGCGCCTGTAGTGATCCTTGGCGGCGTAAGGCGCCAGGCTGGCATCGCCCTGGGTCCGGCGCATGAGCATCGCCAGGTTCGGCGTGCCATGCATTGAAATCTCGGTGCCCAGCGCACATGCAAAGGCGTTCGGACCTGCCGGGAACGCCTGGGCAGCGTCGCGAACGGCGAGCCTGCCGCGCGCTGTCGGCTGCAGGGCCGTCAGTTCGACGAAGCTGGCGTGGTCGTCGGCAAACGCTGCGCTGCCCTCGGCCGGAGGCGCCGGCAGCAAGGCCAGGCTGTCAGGCAGGTCCGATGGCGCAAGGTAGCCCTTCAACACGCCGTATCCGGGCCAGATCTCGCCGATCTGCCTGGGGTCGATGGGAGCCGCAGCAGGTTTAATCGCGCACGCTGCCATGCCAGCTACAACCACCGCCACGAACATGACCCTCGCGCAGCAAGGGCCCGCAGCGTGCCGGGCCGCGAGTCCAACCATTTCCTTTATCCGCATCGGCATGAAGCCCCACCGCAAAGGGCCGGATTTTGCCGCATGGGGCCGGGCATTCAATGCCCGTGTGTTCCAGCCGTTTTGCCAGCGACAAGACGCCCGGCCGCTACCGCGAAGACCGCGGCCAGCGCGACCGTCGCACCGACCCATCCGACGCTGATGACACCCCATACCGGAATTGCGGCCCCACCCACCACCGCGCCCAGCGCAATGCCGGCGTTTGCAGCGGACACGTTGATGGTGCCGGCCAATGCCTGCGCGTCCGCCGCCGACTTCATCACCCGGATCTGGCAAACGGGATAGAGCGCGGTATTCGCCACACCCCATAGCACCAGCGCTGCCGCCACGCCGGCCTGCGAGGGAGCCAGCCACACCGTCGCAGCCATGCCCACCGCGAGCAGGGCACTGAAACTGGCGGTGGTCCCCAGCGGCGACCGGTCCACCAGGCGTCCCCCCATCCAGTTGCCCGCGAGGCCGACCGCGCCGAAGCCCATCAGCCACCAACCCACATGCGCCGGCGGCACGGCCGCTGCGTTTTCCAGCAACTCGGCCAGATAGGTGTAGCCGGTGAACATCGCGGTGAACACCAGCACCGACAGGGCGACATTGGCCAGGAATGCCGGACGCTTCAGGATGCGTGCCTGCTGCGCCAGCCCGACGCGGGTTCCCGCCGGAATGAAAGGCATCGACTTCTGCAGCAGCGCGGCGGCGACCAGGCACATGGCAGCCAGCAGCCAGAACGCGCCGCGCCAACCAATGGCGTCGCCGGCGAGCGTGCCCAGCGGAATTCCGAACAGCATGGCGCCCGATATGCCCAGGTACACCTTCGAGACCGCCGCGCCCGCGCGCTCCGGCCCGGCGATGCGGGCCGCAGTGTCGCTGGCCGTGCCCCAGAACACCGGCAGGGCCAGCGCGGGCACGATGCGGGCGATGGCAAGCACCCAGATGTTCGGCGCAAGCGCGGCGACCGCGTTGGAAGCAGCAAACAGAACGAGCACGCCGACGAACATGCGTTTGCGCTCGACATGCGCAAGCGCTGCGGTCAGCACCGGGCCAAACATCATCACGACCACGGCGAACAACGTGACCAGCTGGCCGGCCGTGGAAACAGAGATGCGCAGGTCGCGCGCCAGGGCTGGCAGCAGGCCGACCATGAGGAACTCGGTCGTGACGATGACAAAGGCGGAAATCGCCAGCACCACGATCGATGCGCTGGCTCCTGCGCCGGGAGTTTGTGCGGAACGCGCCGCGTTCGTTGATAGGAATGACATCTGGGGAAAACAAGCCGTGATTGAAAACTCATTCGAGGTTATTCGAGACTCCAACGCTTGTCTCCGACCTTTATTCCGATAATTGCGGAATGAAATTCCTTGAATCGACGCTGTGATGAAAAATGCCGAGAGGTTGAAAGGCATCGATGTTTTTGTGGCGGTGGCCGATGCGAAAAGCTTCACCGCGGCGGCCGACCGGCTGAACCTGACGAGCTCGGCTGTGGGCAAAGCCATCGCCAGGCTCGAAGAACGGCTGGGCCAGCGCCTTTTCGACCGCACCACCCGGCGGCTTGCGCCCACCGATGCAGGGGCTGCGTTCTATGCAATCTGCGTCAGGGTGCTCGAAGAACTGGAATCAGCCGAAAAGGTATTCGCGGCCGACCCTCTCGAACCATTCGGTCGCCTCAGGATCGACCTGCCCGTCACCTTCGGACAGCGGCGAGCCATTCCGCACGTGCTTGAATTCGCCCGCCAGCATCCCGGGATCCAGGCCCATGTTTCTTTCACGGACCGCTTCGTGGACATCCTCGACGAGGGCATCGACGTGGCGGTTCGTATCGGCGGACCGGACGTGTGGCCTGCGGCCCTGGCGCATTCGTTCATTGGCAAGGAACACCTGGTTTTCTGCGCCTCGCCCGGCTACCTGTCCCGGCGTGGCCTGCCAGCGGACCCGGATGAGCTGCAAATGCACGACACGGTGATGTACGGACGTACCGAGGGCCAGCCCAGCCCGTGGCTGGTCGGCCGTGCAGGTGGGCGGGTCGAGCGCCGGGCATTCGAGCCACGCATGGTGCTGGGTAATGCCGAAGCTCAGCTGGCAGCCGTGGTGGGCGGCTGTGGCGTGGCCCAGATGGCAACCTGGCTTGCCGAAGCCGAAATCGCCAACGGAAGGCTCGTGCCGATCCTGCGGGAGTGGGACGTCGACGGCCTTCCACTGCACGTGGTCTGGCCGCAGGCCAAGCAGTTGCTGCCCAAGGTGCACACCCTGGCCACGCATCTCGCGGGCAACCTCAAGATCTGATCACGGAAACCCGGCCTGCCGTTGGCGCGCCCATCTAGAACCTACGGCGAATAGTTCGCCTCGCAGAATTCGAAGAACTCGTCGAGCTGGCTCGACTTGTCGAAAAACGCGTCGGCTCCGAGCGCAAGGCATCGGCGGCGCATGTCGGCCGTGGCGTAGTTCGTGAGCACCACGACACGTGCCTGCGGTCGTGTGGCCTTGCATTCCGTGATGACGCCCAGGCCCGATCCCTCTCTGAGGAACAAATCCACGATGACCAGGTCCCACGACGACTGGTGGGAACGAAGCCATTCGGTGGCTTCGTGCTGACCCTCTGCAAACGCCACGACACAAACCCCGCCCAACTCGGCAAGGGTCGGGATGAGGTTGTCGCGAATGACCGCGCTGTCTTCGACGAGAAAGGCTTGTGTAGGCATCGTGGAGGTGTCAGCGCAGAAGATAGCTTCGATCCATCGAACTTTGCCGAGCCGACAGGGCTGGCTGTGCGTAGGACGACAGCTGTTATGCGTTGCCGGGGACCTTGGCGGGGTAAGGCGGGACATGCCCGCCCTGGACCAGGTGACTGGCGACCATCAACATGAGTTCAACGTTGATCTGCTCGGGGTCGCGCGCAACCACGTCGTAGTGGCACAGGGTGCCCAGGATGGCCCCGTTGCTGTCCATCAGCGGCACGCCGCAATAGGCCAGCACGGCCTCACGGGCGGGATGACCTTCAAGACGACTGTCGGCCCCGGCATCGGCGATGCAGACGGGTGCGGCCTCGTCTCTCACGAGAGTGCAGTAAGTGGCGGTTTCCGGCACTTCCAGGGCTGATTCCTGCGTGGGATCGGCCCGGTCGTAGTGCACCGCCGCGGCTGCCCTGCCCTCGTGAAAACGCCAGACCCCTATGTACCGGTAGTCGGTCATCTCCAGAAGGATTGCGAGCGCGGGGCGAATGCCGGCAGACCGGAAGGTTTCGCGGAAGAGCCGGAAAGACTCGGCTGTGGTGGCTGCGGTTGTTGGCATCTGGCTTCAGGCCGGGAAACGGCTTTCGTCGACATTGTCGGAAATTCCGACGACTGGTCAGGCTTGGGTGGCGGCCTCGCTGACCACGCAGCCGGCGATGAGACGGGCGGCTTTCTGCAAATATTCCAGTTCGCCGGCAGGCAACTCGCGCCGCTCCAGATCAAGGTGACACAGCGTGCCGTAAAGCTCTCCGCGATTGTCGAGAAGCGGCAGTGCGTGATAGGCCATGACGACGCCCTGGTAGGGATGGCCGTCCAGGCGTTTGTCCGAAGCCGAGTCGTCGACCAGGAACAAGCCGTCGCGAAATACGAACTGGCAAAAACTGTCGCCAAGCGGCACTGCCTGCAGGAAGTCGGCGTTGACAGCTTGCGTCTTGTCGTAGAGGTAGGCGCAATAAAGCGTGTCCTCTCTCAACTGGTAGATGGCTGTGTAGCGGTGGAGAACGCGGGCATTGAGGATCGCCAGCGAGGAACGGACCCCACCGGTGCGGGCAGCTTCTCGCAACGCCGTCATGTCGTGGAATGCCTGCACAGAATCTCCCGGAAAGTCGGTTTATGAGGGGTGTTTTTTACCGCAAAACCCCGATTGTGCCCGCAGCCGGCCCGGCAGCGACACTGAGCCTGCGGCTACCCCATTGGCTGGAGCGAGGTTTCGCGGTGAGGCGCGCTGCGGTTCGGATACCGGTGAGCCGGCCTTTCGCCCACTGCATATCGACTGATTATCGACAGAATATTATTTCCATCATGAAAGGCTCAGGTTCAAACCGAGTTTCCTGCTGAGGACGAAAGTAACGATGAGCAAGCCGAGGACGACCAGCACGAATATGGCGGTCACCTTGCCGGCTGCGCGAAGCACCGCGCGTTTCTCTTTTTGCGTGGTCTTCGTGCTTTTATCGAAATGCCACTTGATGGCGAAGAACATGCCCGTGCCCAGCACCAGGAGCTTGAACGTGACGAAGACGATCGGGGTCCAATCCATCATTTTTAATATTCCAGGCTATTACTTTGGCATTATCGTGGGAGCATTACCCGAAGCACCGGCTTCGATTAATTCGTTTCTCGTTCGAACCTAATCCCGGGCACCTTGCTTCAATCTTAATTCGAGCCCGCCACGCGATGGTGTGGCTGAACTCCAAGTGCATACTACTTAAAAACAATTTCCATACATCGGGGAAAATCGTCCCGATTGAAAACCATGCGAGATGAGAATTTGCCGCCCTGGTCGCCGCGACTCGACATGCACGGCGGCCCCCGTTTCCTGCAGATCGCGGACGCATTGCAGGCTGCGGTGGCGGACGGATCGCTGAAACCGGGCGACCGTCTGCCTACGCAACGGCAGCTGGCAGCACGTCTCGAAGTGGACCTGACGACGATCACGCGTGCATATGACGAAGCCAGGCGCCGCAACCTGCTCGAGGGTCGCGGTGCGCGCGGCACTTATGTCGCGGCGCCGAAGGTCGAACTGAGCTCCATCCTCGACCTCAGCATGAACACGCCGCCGCCTCCGGATGGCGTGGACTTCGACGACATGTTGAAGCAAGGTCTGGCGCAGGTACTGATGCGAGCCGACAACGGACTGCTGATGACCTACCACCTGGCCGGAGGAAGCGACTCCGACCGCGCCGCCGGAGCCAGTTGGCTCGAACCGATGTTCGGTCAGGTCGATCCTCGGCATCTTGTCGTCTGCCCGGGCGCGCAGGCGGCGATCGCCGCATGCGTCCTTGCGCTGACGGAGCCCGGCGGCGTGATCCTGGCCGAGCCGACGAGTTATCCCGGCCTGCGTGACGCGGCAACCCGGTTGGGTCGGCGCATCGTTGCAGTGGAAACGGACAGGCACGGCATGGTGCCCGCGCTGCTTGAGCAAGCGTGCCGCCAGCACAAGCCCGGGCTGGTCTATCTCAATCCGACATTGCAGAACCCGACCACCGCCACCGTGCCGGAACACCGGCGCAAGGAGCTTGCCGGCATCGCTGAGCGCTGCAATGCGAACATCGTCGAAGACGATCCGTACTGGCTGCTCGCCGATGCGCCGCCGCCACCCATCGCCACGTTTGCACCGGACAGGGTGCACTACATCTCGACCCTGTCGAAATGCCTGACGCCCGGGTTGCGTGTCGCGTTCGTGCGGATACCCGACCCGCGTCAGCGCGAACGTTTCCTGGGGGCGCTGAGATCTTTCGCGCTCATGGTCGCCCCGCTGACGGCCGCACTGGCCACCCAGTGGATCGTCGACGGCTCGGCCAACGCGTTGATGGAAGGCGTGCGCAACGAAGCGCGCCTGCGCCACCGCATGGCCCGGGACATTCTGGCGGGTCGCTACAACGGCGCCGGGGACGGCCTGCACGTGTGGCTCGAATTGCCGGGGTACTGGAACGCCTTGCAACTTGCTCGCGTGGCCGACAGCGAGGGCATCGCAGTCATGCCGGCGGAGGCGTTCTCGACCGGCGCCGGATCCGTCAATGCAATACGCATCTCACTGGGAAGCATCAAGGACCGTGGCCGTCTGCAGGCAGGGCTTCGACGCCTGTCTCATCTGCTGGCCCGGCGGCCCGGATCGTTCAGCTCGGCCTTGCACCACGAATCGCCCTTTCCGGAGGGCAAGGCGCGCCCGATGTGACAATGGCCCGCCTGCTTCCCGCCGGGGACCGTGCGTCAACAAGGAATCTTCATGAGCGTGAAAGAGCGCAACAACGTCCACGTCTCGGGCGCCGGCACTTCCACCATCTTTTTTGCCCATGGTTTTGGATGCGACCAGAACATGTGGCGCCTGCTGGCTCCCGCCTATGCCGAGCGTTATCGCGTCGTGCTGTTCGACCTGGTGGGCGCGGGGATGTCCGAGCAGGCCGCCTTCGACAAACACAAATACGGCAGCCTGCACGGTTACGCCGACGACCTGGTCGAAGTCGTGGCGGAATTTGCCCGCGGGCCGGCAGTGCTGGTCAGCCATTCGGTATCGGGAATGATCGGCGCACTCGCCGACATAGCGCACCCGGGCCTGTTTTCCGCCCACGCGATGGTCGGGCCGTCCCCCTGCTACATCGACGACCCGGCCACCGGCTACATCGGTGGCTTCAGCAGGGCAGACATCGACTCGCTGCTGACCACGCTCGAGAGCAACTACCTGGGTTGGTCCAGCACGATGGCGCCGGCCATCATGGGTTCGCCCGAACAACCTGAACTGGGTGTCGAGCTGACCAACAGCTTCTGTCGCACCGACCCCGAGATCGCCAGGCATTTCGCACGCGTCACATTCACCTCCGACCACCGGGCAGACCTGCCGAAGCTGCAGACGCCCACGCTCATCCTGCAGTCGGACGATGACCTGATTGCGCCGATGGATGTCGGCAGGTACATGCAGGCCGCGCTGCCCCATGCGACCTTGCGCATCGTCGAGAACGTGGGTCACTGCCCTCACCTGAGCCAGCCGGGGGCCTGCGCGGAGGCCATCGACGAATTCCTGGAGGCCAACGCGCTTTGAGCAGTTCCGCTTCGGATTCCCGGCAGGCGGGCAAGGATGCTTTCGACGACGTTCCCTGCGGCCTCGTCAAGACCGATGGCCGCGGTGCCTTTCTACGGGTCAACCGGCTCTTCTGCGAGTGGGTCGGTTACGGCGCGGACGAACTGGTCGGCCACAAGAGGTTGCAAGACCTCTTCACCATGGGTGGCCGCATATTCCACCAGACCCACTGGATGCCCTTGCTCCAGATGCAGGGCTCCATTTCCGAGGTGAAGATCGATCTGGTCTGCGCAGGCGGCCCCGAAATCCCGGTGGTCATGAATGCCGTTCGCAGGCAGGACCAGGGGGTGTGGACCCACGAAGTGGCGATATTCGTGGCACGTGACCGCGACCGCTACGAGAAGGAACTGGTGGGTGCACACAACCGGCTGGAGCTTCTCGTCGAGGCCGAGAAGCGGCTTGCAGAAGAGGCGGTCGACCGGGCGACCTATGCGGAACAGTTGGTCGGTATCGTCAGCCATGACCTGCGCAACCCGCTATCGGCCATCCAGCTTGGCGTCGTCGCACTCGGTCGCAGCAAACCGACCGAACAGCAGCAGCGCATCCTGGACCGCATCAGCCGGTCGGCCAACCGGACCAACCGCCTCATCGCCGACCTGCTCGACTTCACGCAGGCTCGCCTGGGCTCCGGCCTGGTCGCTCACCGGCTGCCGATGGAACTGCACGAAGTGGTGTCGGAGGCCATGGACGAATTGGGCACCGTGTTTCCGCAACGGCAGTTCAAGCACGTGACAAGTGGCGCGGGCGAGGTCTCGGGCGACCAAGACCGGCTGACCCAGCTTATCGGCAACCTCGTTGCCAACGCTGCGGCCTACGGTGAGCCGGGCACCCCGATCATGCTGACGTCCGAAATCACCGATGAGCGATTTTCGGTAAGCGTGCACAACATCGGTCGGCCCATACCGCCTGACCTGCTGCCCCGGCTTTTTCATCCGCTCGTGCGTGGTGTCGACAACGCCGGCGAGTCCAGCAGTGTCGGTTTGGGCCTGTACATCGTCGATGCCATCGTGAAGGCCCACGGCGGAGCCATGTCGGTTTCATCGTCGCCGGAGTTCGGGACGAGCTTCACGGCAACGTTTCCGCGCGGGCCGGAGCCGTAGTTCCCGGGCAAGACGATGCTTCGGGCAAAGGGCCTGGAATCGGACATTTCAAATTCAGTTCGCCGCACATTTTTTCGAATGGCGCGCGTGCCTGCATTGCGGCCCCGTACCATTTCGGTGCGACGGGCCAGCCCGCCGCCGCGTAGCAGCTGTTCCGCGCCCGCGCATTTCATCCATCGCCCATGGTTCTCGACCCCTTCACCCTACTCGTCCTCACATCAGCCATGGCTGCCGCCTCGGCGCTGTATCTGGCTGCGGAATGGAGCAGCGTCCGCGAACGCTCGCTTCTGCTCTGGAGCGCCGGGTTCGCCATCATCGCCGTGGGCTGCGTGCTGGCCCTGCTGCGTTCCAGCGGTCATGTGCTGTTCGGCATCTGGTTCCCCAACGGCTTGCTGATCGCCGCCCACTGGCTGTTCCTGGCTGGAGTCGCCGGGTTCGTGCGCGCCCGGCTGCCTCGCGCCTGGTGGATGCTGGCCGCCGTTTGGCTGGCGATGTTGTTCCTGCCCGACGGGCCGTGGTGGTCCAAGGCGATGCTGGGCATCCAGTCGCTGCTCATCGCCGTAACCACCCTGCGCGCCGGCCTTCTGCTGCGCCCGCACGGCGGCGCCCTCAGTCTGGGTGCGACACAACTGCGGTTCGTCCTCCTGGCGCACGGCCTGTTCTACCTTGCCAAGGCAGGCTCGACCGTGGCGCTGGGCGCCTTCGTCAACCTGGCCAGCTTTCGCGGCGCGGTCATCCTGGTCTCGCTGGTGGAAGGCGCCCTGGCAGTCATGCTGCTGGCCATGTCCATGATCGGCACCGAGCGCCATCGCCGCGAGGAACGCATTGCGCAGATCGCCGCCCGCGACCCGCTCACCGCGCTGGACAACCGCCGCGCCCTCCATCAGCGCGCACCGGAGCTGCTGCAGCAGGCATCGCCAGCCAGCCCCGGTGCGCTTCTGCTGATAGACATCGACCATTTCAAGCAGGTCAACGACCTGCACGGTCATGATGCGGGCGACCGCCTGTTGGTGACCTTGAGCGACCTCATCCGCGAATCCCTGCCCAACGGAGCACTGGCCGCGCGGCTGGGAGGGGACGAGTTCGTGATCCTGCTGCGCAGTGTCACGGTGGCGGCGGTTCAGGCCCTGGGCAAGGACTTGCGCGAGGCTTTCGCGCTGCAGGCGCGCTCGATGTTCGCGACCCCGGAACCCGTGACCCTGAGCATAGGTGCGACCCTGTTCGACCAGCCCTCGAAAGAGCTATCACATTGGCTCAAGCGGGCCGACGAAGCCCTCTACGCATCGAAGCGCACCGGAAGGGACCGGATGGAACTCGTCCCGTTTCCATTACATCTGTAATACGCCGCCTCACGGCTGAAACCGTGCCGAAACCTGCGGCAGGCCCAATCCTCGCTGGAAACCGCAGGAAGAAACAGGAAGTGGGCATGCTGCAGATATTGCTGATCGAAGACGATGCGTGGCGATGGTGGCGTCGCTTGCATTGGTCAGAGCCTCGCGAATGAACGACCGGTCGATCTTCAGCTGGCCCAGCGGCAGCCGCTTGAGATAGCTCAGCGACGAATAACCGGTACCGAAATCGTCCAGCGAAAAACGCACGCCCAGCGCGCGCAAGGCATTCATCTTCTCGATGACTTCCTCGGTGTCGCTGAACAGCATGCTTTCGGTCAGCTCCAGGCGCAGCCGGCGCGGATCCACAGCATGGTCGACCAGCGTATCCGTGACCTGCGACACGAAGTCGGATTGCCGCATCTGCCGGGCGCTCACGTTCACCCGCAGCGACTGTATGGAACGATTGGTGGCGCTGGGCGCGTTGCTCATCCGTGCGTGGCGCAGGCTCTCGAGCGCGCTGCGCACGCTTTCGAGTTGCCGCTGCAGATTGGCTTCCACCACATGCGCCTGCGCACGCAGATGGGTGTCTTCGTTGGCCAGGATGAAATTGCGCTCGGAAAGCACCGCATGGAAGCCAAGCACACACCCCAACATGACCACCAGGGCCAGGGTAAGCCACTCGGCTTTTTCCCGGCGCAGGGGTTTGACGGTATTCATGGGATTACCCTTCAATGAATTCGCTTCGAAATGAAGCTCTTCATTCAATATCCGCCACACCGGTTGCGCGACGATTACCGCACCCACGCTGCTTGTTTCAGCTGCAATATGCCGAGACCGCTTCCGGCCCCAGCCCGTCAGCCTGCCGCGGGGCGGCTGGATTCGAACAGGAACCAGGTGCGGCGCTCGGTCTCGTCGATCCAGTTCTCGAGCAGGCTCGACGATGCGATGTCGCGGTGTTCGTCGGTCACGTTGTGGGCTTCGCGCAGGCGGGCGGCCAGCGTCTTGTTGTCTTCGCGCAGCTCGGCCAGCATGTCCAGCGGGTCGACATATCCGGCATCGTTGTCGCTGATGCGCTGCATGCGTGCGATGTGCCCGATGGACCGCAACGTGGTGCCGCCCACCTTGCGGATGCGTTCGGCGATGGGGTCGGTCATGGCGAACAGCTGGTCGCCCTGCTCGTCCAGCAGCAGGTGGTAGTCACGGAAATGCGGGCCGCTCATGTGCCAGTGGAAGTTCTTGGTCTTGAGGTAGATGGCGAAGACATCGGCCAGCACGCCGTTCAGCGCGGCGGATATGTCCTTGCACGCTCCTTCGGCCAGGTCGCTGGGCGTGCCCAGGGGACGAAGGCGGCGGGCTGTCAGGTCGGCTGTCTTTTCTGCGGTCAGGGTGCTCATGTGGCGGTTCTCGGTTCAGTTGATGTGGGGTCGGCGGTTTGTGCTCCACCGACAAATTCACTTTCGTCCGGCCCGGTTGCAGTTGCGTTTCAGCTTCGGCTACAGATGAAACAGTGACGAAGCGCGGTGACGCATGAGCGAAATGGTGGCGGGCAAACATGGCGGCAGTCCAATCCACAGGAGCGATACATGCCGACCGACGAACACCCCGAGCCGCAATCCGCACCCCGATCCGCTGCGCTATCCACCTCGCTGATCCTGCTGCTGGCCGCCGGTGCCGGCATCTCGGTGGCGACCCTCTACTACAGCCAGCCGATGCTGGGAGTGCTGGGGGCCGACATCCGCACCTCGGCCCGCATGGTGGGCCTGGTGCCGACGCTCACGCAGATCGGTTACGCGCTTGGCATCCTGCTGCTGGCGCCGCTGGGCGACCGTTTCGACCGGCGCCGCATCATCCTGCTCAAGTCGGCGGTGCTGTGCGTGGCGCTGCTGCTGGCGGCAGCCGCGCCGGGCATATCGGTGTTGCTGTTGGCCAGCCTGGCCATCGGCCTGTCGGCGACCATGGCCCAGGACATCGTGCCGGCCGCCGCCACCATGGCTCCGGAGGTGCACCGGGGCAAGGTGGTGGGAACGGTGATGACCGGCCTGCTGCTGGGCATCCTGCTGTCCCGCGTGCTGGCCGGTTTCGTGGCCGAGCATTGGGGCTGGCGCAGCATGTTCCTGGTCGCCTCGGCCAGCGTGGCGCTGGTCGGCCTGGCCGCATGGCGCCGGCTGCCGCGTTTCCGCCCGACCACTTCGTTGCCCTACGGCGCGCTTCTCGCGTCGCTGGGCAAGTTGTGGCGGCAGCACGGGGCGTTGCGTCGGGCCACCTGGACGCAGGGCCTGCTGTCCGTCGGCTTCAGCGCCTTCTGGTCCACCCTGGCGGTGATGCTGCACGGCGAGCCTTACCACCTCGGCGCCGCCGCCGCAGGAGCCTTCGGCCTGGCGGGAGCAGCCGGCGCGCTGGCCGCGCCTCTGGCCGGACGCCTTGCCGACCGCCGTGGTCCGGAACTCGTCACGCGCCTGGGCGCCGGGCTGGTGTTGCTTTCGTTCGCGGCCATGGCCATCCCGTTTGTCACGGTGCACGCGAAGGTGGTGCTGCTGGTGATCTGCGCCATCGGGTTCGACCTGGGCATACAGGCCACGCTCATCGCCCACCAGACCATCGTCTACGGCATCGACCCCGGCGCCCGGAGCCGCCTGAACGCGGTGCTTTTTACCGGCATGTTCCTCGGCATGGCCATCGGCTCTGCGCTGGGCGCGGTGCTGCTCGACAGCTTCGGCTGGATGGGCGTGACCGCCCTGGCCACCGCTTCCGGTGCGGGTGCCCTGGCGCTGCGCTTGTGGCCGCACGCAACGGAGCCGCGTTCGGGCGCCGACGCAACCGCCTGACATCACCGGACCATTCCTCTCATGAAACTCATCCACCACCTGTCGGTGCGAAGCAAGCTTGTCTTCGCTTTCGCATGCCTGCTCGTCCTGATGGCGCTGCTGGCCGCATTTGCCGCGCGCCAGCTATCCAGCGTCAACGACCAGACCGAGTCGCTGCTCAACTACCGGCTGCCCGGCGTGCGCGACAGCCTGCGCATGGCGCAGCAGGTCACGCTTTTTCGCCAGCGCGAGTTTCGGGTGCTGATCTCCAGCGACCAGCAACTGCCCGACGCAGCGGAGCGCATCGAGCGGGCCCGCAAGGGCTTCGAGGACGCCAGCAGGTCGTATGCGGCCGCCATCGCCGATACCGACGAACGCAGGCTGTACGACAACGCCGTCGAAGGCTGGAAAGGCTATGTCGCCGTGTCCGACGCCGCCATGGCCGCCGCCAGGTCCGGGCGCAGGGACGAGACCCTGACCCTCATCACCGACGACGCGGCGGGCAGGCGTTTCAACGACCTGCAGGCGCGCCTGCAGAAGCTGAGCGACTACAACGACGACCGCGCCAAGACCGATGCGGCGGAAGCGCGCCGCATCTTCGAGCGCGGGTGGGAAGGCATCGTCGGCTGCCTCGCCCTGGCGCTTTGCGCGGCGGTGTTTCTTTGCTGGGTGATCGCCAACGCCATCGCCCGTCCGCTGCGAGAAGCTGTGAAGGTGGCCGAGGCGGTGTCCGGCGGGGACCTGACCCGGTCACCCTCTTCGGAAGGCCGTGACGAGGTCGCCCAGCTGACCCGGGCCCTCGGCAGCATGGTGACCAGGCTTCGAGACGTGGTGACCGAGGTGCGTGGCGGCGTGGAGGCGGTCAGCACCGCGTCCACAGAGATCGCGGCCGGCAACATCGACCTCAGCCAGCGCACCGAGGAGCAGGCGTCCAACCTGCAGCAGACCGCCGCGTCGATGGAAGAGTTGACCGTGACGGTGAAGACCAATGCGGAAAACGCCCGCACCGCATCGCAGCTGGCCACGACCGCCACCGAAAGTGCGCGGCGGGGTGGCGAGGTGGTCGGCAACGTGGTGGCCACCATGCAGGACATCACCGAAAGCTCGCGCAAGATCGCCGACATCATCGGCGTGATCGACGGCATCGCTTTCCAGACGAACATCCTGGCGCTGAACGCAGCGGTGGAGGCAGCGCGCGCCGGCGAACAGGGGCGCGGTTTCGCGGTGGTGGCCTCCGAAGTCCGCAACCTGGCGCAGCGCAGCGCAGGTGCCGCCAAGGAAATCAAGGCCCTGATTCAGCACAGCGTCGACAAGGTCGACAGTGGCGCCCGGCAGGTTGCCGAGGCCGGAAACGCCATGAGTGAAATCGTGAAGCAGGTGCAGCGTGTGGACGACCTGGTCAGCGAGATCACCACCGCCAGCGCCGAGCAGTCACGCGGCATCGGGCAGGTCGGCGATGCGGTCACCCAGCTGGACCAGGTCACGCAGCAGAACGCCGCACTGGTCGAGGAATCCGCGGCCGCCGCCGACAGCATGAAACACCAGGCCGAACGACTCGCCGCGACGGTGTCGATCTTCAACGTGGGCCACGCGTACGAGAGGCCTCGCCGGGTCGTGAAACCCCTTCCCGGCACCGCAATGCACCGGCAACCCGCCCTCGCACATCCACGGCCGGTCGCACAGACAGCCGATGAAGGCTGGGAAAAATTCTGAACGGCCCCCGGGACAAGAAATGAACGACACGAGAATCTGCTGTCTTCCGAATCGGCTTCGATTGCCGCGAATGAGGTTGGAGGTAAGAAATGACTGAAAAAAACACCCACCGCCCGCGTGCGCTTGTCATCGGTGGCTCGCTCGGCGGCTTGTTCGCGGCGACCGCCTTGCACGCCATCGGCTGGCAGGTCGACATCTACGAGCGATCTGCCGGAGAACTCGACAGTCGTGGCGGGGGCCTGGTGCTCCAGCCCGAAGTGCTTGCCGCGTTTCGGTTTGCCGGAATCACGCACGCCGGTGCCCTGGGCGTCGCATCGGGCGACCGCATCTACCTTGACCGGCAGGGCGAAGTGGTGCAGCGATCTTTCATGCCGCAGACCCAGACCTCATGGAACATGCTCTACACCACCATGAAGAAGGCGCTCCCGGCCGATGCGCTCCACCCAGGCGAAGAACTGCTGAGTTTCGAACAGCATGGCCAGAAGGTGACGGCGCATTTCGCCGGCGGGCGCGAGGAGACCGGTGACCTGCTCATCGGTGCCGACGGACCCCGTTCGACCATGCGGAGCCGGCTGCTGCCCAGCGTCTTGCCCCGGTATGCCGGATATGTCGCCTGGCGCGGACTGGTCGCCGAAGACGCACTGGCGGACGAAGCGGCGGCGGTGCTCGACGGAAGCTTTGCCTTCCAGCAAGGCGACGACCATCAACTGCTCGAATACATGGTCCCCGGGGAAGATGGCTCGGTGCAACCGGGCGGGCGGCGATGGAACTGGGTGTGGTACCGCAAGGTTGCCAAGGGTACCGATTTGCAGGCGCTGCTGACCGACCGGCAAGGAGTGCGTCATGCATTTTCATTGCCACCCGGCGGCTTGCAGGATCGATATCGGGCGCTTCTGAATGAAGACGCCAGGACGATGCTTGCCCTGGCTTTCCAGCAATTGGTGGAAGCCACGAACGAGCCCTTTGTTCAGGCGATCCTGGACCTGCAGGTGCCGCGAATGGTTTTCGGTCGGGCCGTGCTGCTGGGAGACGCCGCGTTCGTGCCCAGGCCGCATACGGCCGGGAGCACCGCCAAGGCTGCGGCCAATGCGTTGAGGCTGGCAGAAAACCTGCAACGTACGTCATTCGACATCGATCTCGCGCTGGCGAGCTGGCAGGCCTCGCAACTGGGAGATGGCATGGCCATGACCTCGTGGGGCCGCGACATGGGCAATCGCATCATGAAGATTTCGATGTAGGCGCTTTTGCTGGTGGCGGGTCTGGATTCCTTTGGCGGGCGATGACAGAGCGGGAAATGGCTGACGACAAAATTGCGTAACTGCTCACCGGACGGACAGAGATGGCGGGAACACTGGAGCCTCATCAAAAAAGGAGAAGCCATGCACATCGAATTAAGTGGGTTCGTCGTCATCGCGTACACCATCAGAGGCACGAAAGATGAACTTGCCCTCACGTTTCCAGCAGACGAGTTTTCCAGCCCTGACAGCGCAAGCGGGTTTGATAATTCGTCAGGCGAACTGGTTTACCGCGGCGTGTGGAATGCTTTCGAAGAAAACGTCTTTGTGCGTCTGTCGATCACGGCAACACGAGATGGCTTGACCGAGAAAACATGGCACATCAGCGGCGGCAGCGACGATCCGCTCAACAGGGCCAGAGTCGCCGAAGACAGGATTACCGCCGACTTCGTCGAAAACGACTAACTGAAAGCGCCAGGCGGGGGGACGGTATCCGTTCAACTGCCTGCGCCTGGGCTTTTCATTGCCTTTGCTGAGCGAGGCAATAGTCGAAGAAGCCATCCAGCTCGTTGGACTTGTCGAAGACCGCGTCCGCGCCAAGCTTTGTGCAGCGCTCCCGCATGTCCTGCGTTGCGTAATTGGTAAGCACCACCAGCCGCTGATGTGCTTTACGGTCAACGCTCCTGGCCAGGATTCCCAGACCGGAGCCTTCTTTCAGAAACAGGTCGACGATGGCAATGCTCCAGTCGTCCGGATGGCTTTCGAGCCAGTGCACAGCGTCTTGTTCCGTCTCGGCATGGGCCACAACCTTGATCCCTCCGAGCTCTTCCATTGCAGGGATGAGGCTGGCACGTATTTCGGCACTGTCTTCTATCAGGAAGGCCATGGTCAGCACATGTTTTTGAAGTTGGATTTTCTGAGGACGCTCCACCACTTCTACCTGTGAATTCCATCGGTCAATGTAGGAGTGCAGCCCCTCAAACGTGGGGCGCGGTATCCTGCGCAATGACTGCCACAAACAGCTACCAACAAGTCTCGGCATTGTTAGTCGACGGCGACCTCCAGTCAGCCATCGCTTGCTTGAACGAGGGAGTGCCTCACCGCTTCACGGCCGTGTACCGACTGACCGGAGAATTGCTGCAGGTCAGAGCCATCCACGACAAGCAGTCGCAAGTGACTCCCGCAGATCTGATGGCGATACCGCTGCGGCACAGCCTGTGCCAATTCGCGATCCGCGCAGGGTCGTTGGAAACCAGGGACTCCACCCGGGACCAGCGACTTCAGGGCATCGCCCTGCATGCAGCGATGGTCGCTTACACAGGTGTACCCATCACGGACGGAACGGCCTCGAACAAGGTCATAGGCACCCTGTGCCATTTCGACTTCGTGCCCCAGGAAATTTCAGACACCGAGTACGCGCTGCTACGGCAAGTCAGTACCCTGATGGACTTGAGAAAATTGGTCCTTGCCCCTGTGCTTTGAACAAGGGTTGCATTGGAGAGTCCGGCCCGGCTGGCCTGCATCCAGTTCAGCCGTAGTTGCGTATCGCCTGGATGTCTCGCATGTCAAAAGACATGTGACCCGTGTGTAACCTTCCACGGCGGCGAGCGCTGTCATCGCAGCGTGACTGCGGTCCGCATCACGGGTAAGCACCCCCACCACGCCACATTCCATCCACGATTCCGGGCATCCGCCCCCGCACCATGGCCATTGATGAGAAGCCGCCCATCCGGGGGTCCCACGCACCAGAAGTCTCCGAACAAGGCTCACTGCCCGGCTCCATACAAGAACATAGAGACGACATCTTCTTCGCTGCGATAGAGACAACACGCATGCCCATGCTGGTGACGGATCCTCGTCAGCCAGATAACCCGATCGTGTTCAGCAACCGTGCGTTTGCCTCGATGACCGGCTACACGGCGGAAGAAGTCATCGGAACCAACTGCCGGTTTCTCCAGGGGCCTGACACCGACCGGTCAAAGGTCGCGGCCATCCGCGAGGCCATATCCAAGCGGCGCGAAATAACGGTCGAGATCCTGAACTACCGCAAGGACGGGTCCAGCTTCTGGAACGCGCTGTACATCTCTCCGGTCTACAACAAGAACAGGGAACTGGTCTTTTTCTTCGCTTCCCAGCTGGACGTCAGCCGGCGCAGGGATGCTGAAGAAAGTCTTGCCCAAGCCCAGAAGATGGAGGCACTTGGTCAGCTCACGGGCGGTATATCCCACGACTTCAACAACCTGCTCCAGGTGATGTCGGGACATGTGGACTTGCTGATGGCGAGTGCGGATCGTGGGCAGGCAACCCCCGAGCGTGTGAAGCGTATCGGCGGCAACATGCGCAGCGCGGTATCCAAGGCAGCCACCCTCACCCAGCAGCTTCTCGCGTTCTCGAGAAAACAGCGCCTGGAGGGTCGTGTCGTCAATCTGAACGCCGTCATCCGCAGTCTTTCGGACCTGGTCGAACGTACCTTCGGCGGCACCGTCACCCTGAACACCGTCTTCGCATCGGACCTCGACAACTGCCGGCTGGACACTGTCCAGCTGGAACTCGCCATCCTCAACATCCTGGTGAATGCCCGGGACGCGATGCCGGAGGGTGGGCGCATCACCTTGAAGACCAGCAATCAGATCGTCGAGGTGGAAGACCATCGGCACTTCCCTGACCTTCAACCTGGCGACTACGTGTGCATTTCCATTACCGACACCGGTTCGGGCATTGCGCCCGAAATCGTGAGCCGCGTCATGGACCCGTTCTTCACCACGAAAGAGGAAGGCAAAGGCACGGGACTTGGACTGTCGATGGTCTACGGCTTTGCCAAGCAGTCGGGAGGAGCAACCCATCTGTATAGCGAAGTGGGGATAGGAACCACCGTGCGCATGTACTTTCCCGCGACCAGGGATGTGCTGCATGCGGACAAGCAGGTCGTGCCACGTGACCCCGATTTGGGCGGCGATGAAACCATCCTCGTGGTGGACGACCGGCATGAAGTGGCCGAACTTTCGCGCGACATGCTGGAGGGGCTCGGCTACAAGGTTCTAGTTGCCAACGGAGGCAAGGAAGCGTTGCAGCTGATGGACAGCAACACCCTGGACAAGGCTCCCGACCTGCTGTTTTCCGACATCATCATGCCGGGTGGAATGAATGGCTTTGTCCTGGCACGTGAACTGCAAACGCGACTGCCGAACATCAAGGTGATCCTGACGACGGGTTACGCCGCCACCGGTGACACTGGCGAACGCGAACAGAGTCACGAGTTCGAGATTCTCAAGAAGCCGTATCGCCTCTCCGAACTGGCAAGGAAGGTAAGGCGCGTGCTGGACATACAAAGCGCTTCGACATAGGCGTGGCCCGGGCGGTGCACCGCCCGGGCCTGGCGGTGTCAGTCCAGGTGCGCTGAAACCCAAGGGGAATCACTGGCGGTACGTTGGCCGCGTTGCCGTCTTCGCGGCTTTGTTGGCCTGGTACTTTTTCCACAAAAAGCTGGCAATTGCCATGATGATCATCTTGCGCATGTTGGAGACCCCGGTTGAAGAAGTCGTACCGTAGGTGTCGCCATCGCCGTCCAAGGTAGGAATGTCGATCTACCCGCCGTCGTTCTGAAGGCAAAGCCGACGTACGACATTCCACCAATCGGTTTTTCGACGGCGGACGGTAACATCCACCTATGAAATGGATGTTCGCGATGCTGGTGGTCTTGTTTCCCGTGACGCTGCCCGCTCAAGCGGTTCAGTGGTTTACGGTGACTGGCGACCGTAACGATTCATCGGTCGACACAACAGAGCTGGATGTTTCGACTGTCCAGAAGAACGCGTCATTGCGAACCTTCAGGTTCAGGGTCTCGCTTTCGAAACCTCGGCAGGATGCTGCCGGTCAAACCTACCAGTCATACCTCTCCCACATCACCGTGGATTGCAATACCTCATCGATTTTTCATGATGATCAGGTGAGGTATCGCAACAGTGGCTGGACCGGGCCGGAACAGCACGAAACCTTCGCTCAGCCCAAACCCATGGCATTCGGCGGACTCGTCCCCGATCCCCGGCAGAGGCTGCTCGCGGCGGCCTGCCATCCGCGATTTCGATAGGCGAACATTCAGCGCGATGGCTTGTCGCGCCAGCTGCCTGCCTACCGGCTGGACCCCTTGCGGCTGCGACAGGCATCGGAGCAGTATTTAACCTCTGCCCAGTTCTTCGCCCAACTTTTGCGCCATGTCATCGGCAGGCCGCAGCCGGCGCAAGGCTTGCTCGGCAGACTCGCCTTGTTGCCGCGATGCCGCGACGCCTGGGTGCCCGATGCCGATTTCGTCTTTGCTGCTGTCATTTGCACATCGTATGGCGGACGGCGTCATGCAAACGAATCAACAAGTGCCTCGGGGCTAAAACCCGCCATTGGTTCATGATCCTGGTTGCCAAGGCAGCTGGAAAGCTGTGCCTTCGGCCACGTATTGCATGCTGCCAACGGTGGGGTCGGAAGTGAATTCAATCGTCTTTTTGCTGGGTGCTCTAGTGGTTGCAGTGACACTGCTCGACGCGTTCGAGGTCGTGCTGCTTCCACGGACGATAGAACGCCGGTTTCGGCTCAACCGTTATTTCTTCAAGGCGACCTGGTGGGCCTGGGCACGGGTTGCCTCCCGGCTGGCACCAGGTCGTCGCCAAGAGGACTTTCTGGCGGTCTACGGTCCATTGGCGATGGTGGGTCTGTTCGCGCTCTGGGGAAGCTGCCTGATCGGAGGATTCGGGCTCATGCAGTGGTCGGTCGTGCAGGGCGACCATGCCTCGACCACCCTGCTCGGCCAGATCATCGTGAGCGGCGACGCCTTTTTCACGCTGGGCTACGGCGACAACGTCCCCGGGGAGCGCCTGGCAAGGTTTCTGGTGATCGTGGAGGCAGGCACCGGATTCGGATTCATCGCCCTGACCATCGGCTACCTGCCGGTGCTCTACCAGCACTTCGCGCGGCGGGACGTCCAGCTCATCGAGTTCTCCTTTCGTGCAGGGTCACCGCCGTCCGCGGAAGCGCTGCTTGACTGGCATGCACACGGCGGCGCCGAGGCGCTGGAACGTTGGCTCGGCCGGTGGGAGACCTGGGCTGGCGATCTCATCGAAAGCCATGCCGCCTACCCGATGCTGGCGTTCTACCGGTCGCAGCATCGAGGTCAATCGTGGGTCGGGTCGCTGGCAACGGTGCTCGACGTCTGCAGCCTCGTCATCGCCGGCGCGGAAGACGGAAGGCGCCAGCAAGCGACCGCGACCTTCGTTGCGCTTCGCCGCACTCTCATGGAGGTCAGCGATGCGCTTCAGATCCCGGCAATGGCTGGCAACGGCGCCTCTCGTGAGTTGACTGAGAATGCGCGCCGGCGCCTTGGTTCGTCCATGCACCCCATCCTCGAGGGATGGCAGGACGACCCCGCCGCGATGGAAGCCGTCGAGGCGCTGCGCAAGAGCTACGAGCCGCGCCTGGTTGCGTTGGCTTCCTACCTGCTTCTTGCCTTGCCTGAATGGGTCAATCCTGCCGTGCTGCCACCCGAACGGTTTGGTCGGAAGGCCGTGCTCAAGCGGCTCCTCGAAGGCGAATAGCGGTAACGACACGGCTGGAGGCGCTTGGCAGCCGACGGAGCCCTCGTTGCACAGGGATCGCATCGACGCAAATTGAAGCGGCGTTGCAAAGCACCCGCCATCCGGGGCTTTCAGGGCTTTCGGGATGTGTGGACAGCGATCGGAAAAAGAAAAAGCCTTGTAAACGATGAATTTACAAGGCTTTGATGTTGGTGGGTGATGCAGGGTTTGAACCTGCGACCCCTGCCGTGTGAAGGCAGTGCTCTACCGCTGAGCTAATCACCCGTACCGAGATGTTTTGCTGCATCTCGGCAGCCTCAGATTATGCCACAGGATTTTCGGCTTTTCGCCAGATAGCCGTTCCACCGCCGGTTTTGTCGAGCTGCACGAGCACGGCTGCATGTGCCGAGAGTTCCTGTTCGGTAGCGGACAGCACCGGCAACATGAACTGGCTGAGGTCTACCCGCACCACCTCTACTGCTCCGGTTTCATCGGCGGTGGCGATGTCGATACCCAGCGCGTTCTGTCCGCGCGTCATGTTGATGTAGACATCCGCCAGCAGCTCGGCGTCCAGCAGCGCGCCGTGCAGCGTGCGGCCCGAGTTGTCGACTTCCAGGCGGTCGCACAACGCATCCAGCGAATTGCGTTTGCCCGGGAACATTTCCTTGGCCATCACCAGGGTGTCGACCACGCTGCCGACGAAATTCTTCAACCCGGGCTTGCCGACCAGTTCGAGCTCCTTGTTGAGGAAACCGACGTCGAATGCAGCGTTGTGGATGATGAGTTCAGCCCCCTTCAGGTACGTCAGAAACTCGTCGACCACCTCGCCGAACCGCGGCTTGTCCTTCAGGAATTCGTTGCTGATGCCGTGCACCCGCAATGCGTCCTCGTGGCTGTCGCGGTCCGGGTTGAGGTAAATGTGCAGGTTATTGCCGGTGAGCTTGCGGTTCACCATTTCGACAGCGCCGATTTCAATCACGCGGTCGCCCCCCTCGGCGGAAAGGCCGGTGGTTTCGGTATCGAAGAAGATCTGGCGGCTCATGGTCGGTGCCTCAGTGGTTTTCCTTGGCGTGGTTCAGCGAGTACTTGGGTATCTCGATGGTCACGTCCTGCTGCGCCAATATCGCCTGGCACGACAGGCGGGACTGCGGCTCCAGGCCCCAGGCGCGGTCGAGCAGGTCGTCTTCGGTCTCGTCGGTTTCGTTGAGCGTTGCGAAGCCCTGGCGCACCACCACATGGCAAGTGGTGCAGGCAGCGCTCATGTCGCAGGCGTGCTCGATGTTGATGTGGTTGTCGAGCAGTGCTTCACAGATGGAAGTGCCGGCCGGTGCCGTGACTTCGGCGCCTTGCGGACAATATTCGGGATGGGGCAGGATCTTGATGACGGGCATTGTCGTGGGGGCTTTTTGTCGGGTTGCGCGTCAGAAGGTCTGCACGTTGCGGCCGGCCAGCGCACGCTGGATGCCGCGATTCATGCGCTCTGCCGCAAAGGCTTCGGTGCCATGGGCCAGCGCCTGGGTGGCGGCTTCGATGGTGGCGGGGTCTTCTGCAGAGCGAGAGGCTTCCAGGGCGGCGATGAGGGATTCGACCTCGGCCCGCTCGGCATCGGACAGCAGGTCGCCATCGGCATTCAGGGCGCTGCGGGTGGCCAGCACCATGCGGTCCGCATCGACCCGGGCTTCGACAAGTGCGCGTGCCTGGATGTCCTGGCCAGCGGTCGTGAAACTCTCCTGCAGCATGCGTGCGATGGTGTCGTCGCTCAGGCCGTACGAGGGCTTGACGTCGATACGCGCCTCGACACCGCTCATCTGTTCACGCGCCGCCACGCTGAGCAGACCGTCGGCGTCGATGGTGAAGGTCACGCGGATGCGCGCTGCACCGGCAGCCATCGGCGGAATGCCGCGTAACTCGAATCTGGCCAGGCTGCGGCAGTCGGCCACCAGGTCGCGCTCACCCTGCACCACATGCAGGGCGAGCGCGGTCTGGCCGTCCTGGTAGGTGGTGAAGTCCTGACCGCGCGCCGTGGGAATGGTTTCGTTGCGCGACACGATGCGTTCGACGAGGCCTCCCATGGTCTCGATGCCGAGCGACAGCGGAATCACGTCGAGCAGCAGCAGGTCGTCGGCACCGACGTTGCCGATGAGCTGGTCCGCCTGCCGCGCGGCACCCAGCGCGACCACCTGGTCGGGGTCGAGGTTGGTCAGCGGGGCGCGGCCGAAATGGCGGGCCACCGCGTCACGAACCTGCGGCATGCGGGTCGAGCCGCCGACCATGACGGTGCCCTGCACTTCTTCAGCCGACACCTCGGCGTCGCGCAACACGCGGCGAACGGCATCCATGGTGCGGGCGGTGAGTGTTCTGGTAGCTGCTTCGAAATCGGCCCGGGTCACGCCGCGGGCAATTGCGCCGCCCGTCAGGTCGGCCTGGAAGACGGCCGTGTCGGCATCGGACAAAAGCTCCTTGCAGGCGCGAGCCGCGTGACGCACCGCTGCGCGGTCACCAGCGCTTTCGGCGCTGCGGCCCTCTTGCGCCAGCACCCATTCGGCCAGAGCGGCGTCGTAGTCATCGCCGCCGAGCGACGCATCGCCACCGGTGGCGACAACCTCGAACACACCCCGCGAAAGGCGCAGCAGCGAGACGTCGAACGTGCCACCGCCGAGGTCGTACACGGCGTAGAGACCTTCGCTGCCGTTGTCCAGTCCATAGGCGATGGCGGCGGCGGTGGGCTCGTTGATCAGGCGCAACACCTCCAGCCCGGCCAGGCGCGCAGCGTCCTTGGTGGCCTGGCGTTGGGCGTCGTCGAAATAGGCCGGAACGGTGATGACGGCGCCGTCGATATCGGCGTCGAAACTGTCTTCGGCTCGTTGGCGCAGCGTGGCCAGTATCTCGGCGCTGGTCTCGACAGGCGACTTGATGCCGGCGACCGTGACGATGCCGACCATGCCGCCGCTGCCGGCTTCACCCGCCTCGGCGCTGCTCACGAGGCGGTAGGGCAAACGGTCGGCGTTGACCACGTCGCGCAGGTCGCGTCCCATCAGTCGCTTGACGGAAGCGATGGTGTTTTCAGGGTCGGAGACAGCGGCAGCCTGTGCTTCGGCGCCAATCTGACGACCGGTTTCCGACAGGTAACGCACGACCGAAGGCAGCAGCACCTGGCCGTCTGCGTCAGGCAGGCATTCAGCGACACCGCTGCGCACTGCGGCCACCAGGGAATGGGTGGTGCCAAGGTCGATACCGACCGCGATACGCCGCTGGTGTGGGTCGGGCGACTGGTCGGGTTCGGAAATCTGAAGAAGCGCCATGCGGGAGGTAAGTCTCGATTCGGGGAAGCCGTCGAAGCGGCGGGCCGACCCTTGTTTGGGCCGGCGAGAGGGCAAGGGCGCTATTGTCCCGTCAACGCGCGCCGGGCATCGACATCCTCGGCAAAGCGCGCAAGAAACATAAGGGCACGGACTTGCGCTGCAGCCGCAAGGTAGTCCTGTTTTTGATCGATCAACACGCCGCAGTCAGCAATGGCTTCCGCGCGTGCAGCATCCACCTCGGCTTGCAACGCGTCGATGTCGGCAGCGCTTTCGGCCTCGTCCAGGGCCTCGCGCCACTCCATCTGCTGCATCAGGAATGCAGCGGGCATGGCCGTGTTGGTTTCGGCTGAAATCGGCGCGCCGTTCAGTTCACAGAGGTAGGCAGCACGTTTGAGCGGGCTGCGCAGCCGGCGATAGGCTTCGTTGATGCGGACCGACCACTGCATGGCAAGTCGCTGCGCAGCCGCACCCTGCGCCGCGAAACGGTCGGGGTGGGCATTGCGTTGCAGCTCCTTCCAGCGCTCGTCGAGCAGTGCCGGGTCTTGCTTAAAACTCGGCTCGACACCGAAGAGAACGAAATCGTCGGACTGGATATCCATTTTGGGCAGAAAAAAGCCGCCCCACTCGATGCGGGCGGCCGGTGCAGCCCGAAGGCCTGCAAGGGCTGGAAGATCTAGATTCGAAAACTCTCGCCGCAACCGCAGCGATCGCGCTCGTTGGGATTGAGAAACTTGAACCCTTCGTTCAGGCCCTCTCGTACGAAATCGAGCTGGGTGCCGTCAATGTAGGCAAGGCTTTTCGGGTCGATCATCACCTTGACACCGTGGTCTTCGAACGCAACATCGCCCTCGACCGGTTCGTCCACATATTCGAGCTTGTAAGCCAGGCCCGAACAGCCGGTGGTCTTGACACCCAGCCGCACACCGATACCGCGACCACGTTTGGTGAGATACCGGTTGACGTGCCGCGCAGCGGCTTCAGTCAGGGTGACGGCCATGTCAGGCAGCCAGTACCGCTTCGGAGGCGGCAGAGGCTTCCACGTGTTTCTTGCGGTAGTCGTCCACTGCGGCCTTGATGGCGTCTTCCGCCAGGATGGAACAGTGGATCTTGACCGGTGGCAGCGCAAGTTCTTCGGCAATGACGCTGTTCTTCAAGGCTGCTGCTTCGTCCAGGGTCTTGCCTTTTACCCATTCAGTCACCAGCGAGGACGATGCAATCGCCGAGCCGCAGCCATAGGTCTTGAAACGTGCGTCTTCGATGACGCCGGTTTCGGGGTTGACCTTGATCTGCAGCTTCATCACGTCGCCGCAGGCCGGCGCACCGACCATACCGGTGCCCACGCTGTCGTCGCCCTTTGCGAACGAACCGACGTTGCGAGGATTTTCGTAGTGGTCAATGACCTTTTCGGAATAAGCCATGGTGGGATCCTGTCTTTTGAATGATGGAGGGCGAGGCGCTCAGTGCGCGGCCCACTGGATGGTGCTGATGTCGATGCCGTCTTGGAACATTTCCCACAGGGGCGACAATTCGCGCAGCTTGGCCACGTTGTGGCGGATGGTGGAGATCGCGTAGTCGATCTCTTCTTCGGTCGTGAAACGGCCGATGGTCATGCGCAGGCTGCTGTGTGCCAGTTCGTCGCTGCGGCCGAGGGCACGCAAGACATAGCTGGGCTCGAGGCTGGCCGAAGTACAGGCCGAACCCGAAGACACGGCGAGACCCTTGATACCCATGATGAGCGATTCGCCTTCGACGAAGTTGAAGCTCATGTTCAGGTTTTGCGGCACACGGTGCTCCATGCTGCCGTTGATGAAAACCTGCTCGACGTCTTTCAGACCGTTCAGCAAACGCTGTTGCAATTCGCGGGCCTTGGCATTCACCTCGCCCATTTCGAGCTTGATGATGCGGAAGGCTTCACCCATTCCTACGATCTGATGGGTAGGCAAGGTGCCCGAACGCATGCCGCGCTCATGGCCACCACCGTGGATCTGGGCTTCCAGGCGAACGCGCGGCTTGCGACGCACATACAGGGCACCGACGCCCTTGGGGCCATAGGTCTTGTGTGCGGTCATGCTCATCAGGTCGATGGGCAGACTCTTCATGTCGATGTCGACACGGCCGGTTGCCTGCGCGGCATCGACATGGAACAGGATTCCCTTTTCGCGGCACAGAGCGCCAATGGCAGGAATGTCCTGGATGACACCGATCTCGTTGTTGACGAACAGCACGCTGATCAGGATCGTGTCCGGGCGAATGGCAGCCTTGAGGGCATCCATGTCGACCAGGCCGTCTTCCTTGACGTCGAGATAAGTGGCGTCGAAGCCCTGCCGCTCCAGTTCACGAACCGTATCGAGCACAGCCTTGTGTTCGGTCTTGAGCGTGATCAGGTGTTTGCCCTTGCCCTTGTAGAACTGGGCGGCACCCTTCAGGGCCAGGTTGATCGATTCGGTAGCACCGCTCGTCCATACGATTTCACGAGGGTCGGCACCAATCAGGTCAGCTACCTGGCCACGTGCTTTTTCAATGGCTTCCTCGGCCTCCCAACCCCAGGCGTGGCTGCGCGAGGCAGCGTTGCCGAAGTGTTCGCGCAACCAGGGAATCATGGCGTCGACGACACGGGGATCACACGGCGTGGTGGCACCGTAGTCAAGATAGATCGGGAAATGCGGAGTGAGGTCCATGGCAGAACGTGCGATTGCTGGCTTTTAGGCTGGCGATGAAGCGGAATGGCGGGACGGGAAGGCGCTTTTGACGCCCCCGACCAAACGGACTCAGGACTTGGCGAAGGCGTTGCCGAGCGCGAACACCGAATTGGGTGCATTCACGCGGATAGGCTTGACCACCGGGGTGCTGGAGATGGCTCGGCGGACAGCCGGCTTGTCTTCGATCTGCACACCCTTGGCAATTTGTTCGTCGACCAGCTTTTGCAGCGTGACCGAATCCAGGAACTCGACCATGCGCTGGTTGAGCGATGCCCACAGCTCGTGCGTCATGCAACGGCCGGCTTCGCCCAGGCAGTTTTCCTTGCCACCGCATTGGGTTGCGTCGATAGGTTCGTCGACAGACACGATGATGTCGGCAACCGTGATGTCGGCGGCCTTGCGGCCAAGCGTGTAGCCGCCGCCGGGACCACGGGTCGATTCGACCAGTTCATGCCGGCGCAGCTTGCCGAACAACTGTTCCAGATAAGACAGCGAAATTTGTTGACGCTGGCTGATCGCAGCCAGGGTAACGGGGCCGTTGTTCTGGCGGAGGGCCAGATCGATCATCGCGGTGACCGCAAAACGGCCTTTGGTAGTGAGACGCATGGCAAGCTCCTTGGCTGTTGCACTAGTTTGAACACCCGCCGGGCTGGACCCGGAGGGCACCGTCTCCACCCATTCCCTGTCGCTTATCGCAAATCAACCGCTAACTAAAACCGGTGTTTTGTACGATGGACAAGGCCCTGCATCGTCGGGAATCTCTTTTGTTTTCTTTGTTGAGTATTTGCCTCAACTATAACACAAGACCCGCTACTTTGGTCGGGATTGCGCCGAACCGCCTGTAGGAAATGGCACCACGTTGTCATGGCCCGGTGCACCAAAGGCGCGCGCCTTGAGTTGCCCCAACTGATCACGCAGCCGCGCTGCCTTTTCGAATTCCAGATTGCGTGCGTGTTCAAGCATCTGCTTTTCCAGCCGCTTGATCTCGCGCGCCAGATCCTTTTCGGACAGGTCTTCCAGCAGTTCGCCAGCCCGGGTTCCCACATCGGCCGACACCGCATCGCGACCGGATTTTTCGCCGTAGACACCGTCGATCAATTCGCGAACCTGCTTCACCACACTACGAGGAATGATGCCGTGGGCCTCGTTATGGGCAATCTGCTTGACGCGCCGCCGCTCGGTTTCGTCGATGGCCTTGCGCATCGAATCGGTCACACGGTCACCATAAAGAATGGCGCGGCCGTTGAGGTTGCGGGCCGCCCGGCCGATGGTCTGGATCAGGCTCCGTTCCGCACGCAAAAAACCTTCCTTGTCGGCGTCCAGGATTGCGACGAGGCTGACCTCGGGAATGTCCAGACCTTCGCGCAGCAGGTTGATCCCCACCAGCACGTCGAAGGTGCCTAGCCGCAGGTCTCGCAGGATTTCGACGCGTTCAACCGTATCAATGTCGCTGTGCAGGTAACGCACCTTGACACCGTTGTCGCTCAGATAGTCGGTCAACTGCTCAGCCATGCGTTTCGTCAGCGTGGTGATGAGCACCCGTTCGTTCTTCTCGACCCGGATGCGGATTTCTTGCAGCACATCGTCGACCTGGTGCGTGGCAGGCCGCACCTCGACCTGCGGGTCGACCAGACCGGTGGGGCGCACGACCTGCTCCACCACTTGGCCGGAGTTTTCCTTTTCGTAATTGGCGGGCGTGGCAGAAACGAAGATCGCCTGACGCATGCGGCCTTCGAACTCTTCGAACTTGAGCGGCCGGTTGTCCAGTGCCGAAGGCAGGCGGAAGCCGTATTCGACGAGCGTGGTCTTGCGCGCCCTGTCACCGTTGTACATGCCGCCGAGCTGGCCGATCATCACGTGGCTTTCGTCCAGGAACATCAGTGCGTCCTTGGGCAGGTAATCGGTAAGAGTGGCCGGCGGTGCACCCGGTGGAGCAGCCGACAGGTGGCGCGAATAGTTTTCGATGCCTTTGCAATGGCCGATCTCGGCGAGCATTTCAAGGTCGAAGCGGGTGCGCTGTTCCAGCCGCTGGGCTTCGACCAATTTTCCTTCTGACACAAAAAACTTCAGGCGCTCCCGCAATTCTTCCTTGATGGCCTCGACCGCGGTCAGCACCTTGTCGCGCGGCGTGACGTAGTGGCTGGCCGGATAGATGACGAATCGCGGCACTTTCTGAATGACCCGGCCGGTCAGGGGATCGAACAATTGCAACGACTCGACCTCGTCGTCGAACAGCTCGATGCGTACCGCCAGCTCGGAGTGCTCGGCCGGAAACACATCGATGGTGTCCCCCCGCACGCGGAACGTACCGCGGGCAAAGTCCTGCTCGTTGCGGGTGTACTGCATGCGGATCAGTTGGGCGATGGCCTCGCGCTGGCTCTGCTTTCCGCCGGTCCGCAGTATGAAACGCATCTGCGTGTAGTCCTCCGGGGCGCCGATGCCGTAGATGGCGCTCACGGTGGCGACGATGATCACGTCGCGCCGCTCGAGCACGCTCTTGGTAGCCGACAGCCGCATCTGCTCGATGTGTTCGTTGATCGCGCTGTCCTTCTCGATGAACAGATCGCGCTGCGGCACGTAGGCTTCAGGCTGGTAGTAGTCGTAATAGCTGACGAAATATTCGACGGCGTTCTTCGGGAAGAACTCGCGGAATTCGGCATACAGCTGGGCCGCCAGCGTCTTGTTGGGCGCGAACACGATGGCCGGACGCCCGGTGCGGGCGATCACGTTGGCCATGGTGAAGGTCTTGCCGGAGCCGGTCACGCCGAGCAGTGTCTGGAAAACCTCGCCGTCAGCAACGCCTTCCACCAGTTTCTCGATGGCTGCCGGCTGGTCTCCCGCCGGAGGATAGGGTTGGTAGAGCTCGAAAGGCGAACCTTCGTATTTGACGAACACGCCCGGCTTTTCACTGGGGAGTTCGGGTGGCGGCGGGGCGAAGTCGGTGGCGATGTCGGGCATGGTGCGATCAATGTACAGGCCGCTTGCCGGCCCCTGGTTAAAATTCCAGATGGACCCGGGCGGCGTCGATTCAAGCCAGGGCCCTCATCCAATCCCCGTTTGCATCCCTGAGGACACTCTTCCATGTCTTTGTTTACCGCCGTCGAAATGGCGCCGCGCGATCCGATCCTGGGCCTGAACGACCAGTTCAATGCCGATACCAACCCAAAGAAGGTCAACCTGGGCGTCGGTGTCTACTTCGACGACAACGGCAAGCTGCCGCTGCTGGAGTGCGTGCAGAAGGCCGAGCAGGCCATGATGCAGGCCCCAAAGCCCCGCGGCTACCTGCCTATCGATGGCATCGCCGCCTATGACGCCGGTGTACAGACCCTGGTGTTCGGCGCGGGCAGCGAACCGCTTGCGTCCGGCCGTGTCGCCACGGTGCAGTGCATCGGCGGCACTGGCGGCCTGAAGGTCGGAGCCGACTTCCTGAAGCAACTCAATCCGTCGGCCAAGGTGCTGATCAGCGATCCGAGCTGGGAAAACCACCGCGCATTGTTCAGCCGCGCCGGCTTCGAAGTCGAAAGCTACCCCTACTACGACGCCGCCGCACGCGGCGTCGACTTCCCGGCCATGCTGGCATCGCTCGAAGCGGCCGCCACCGGCACCATCGTCGTGCTGCACGCCTGCTGCCACAACCCGACCGGCTACGACATCACCCCGGCCCAGTGGGACCAGGTGGTTGCCGCCGTCAAGTCGCGCAACCTGGTGGCTTTCCTGGACATGGCCTACCAGGGCTTCGGCCACGGCATCGCCGAAGACGGCGCGGTCATCAAGAAATTCGTCGACGCCGGCCTGACCTTCTTCGTATCGACCTCGTTCTCGAAGAGCTTCAGCCTGTACGGCGAACGTGTCGGCGCCCTTTCCGTGCTGTGCGCCAGCAAGGAAGAAGCCGGCCGCGTGCTGTCCCAGCTGAAGATCGTCATCCGCACCAACTATTCCAATCCGCCGACCCACGGCGGCGCGGTGGTGGCTGCGGTGCTGAACGACCCTGAACTCCGCTCCCTCTGGGAAGCCGAGCTGGCCGGGATGCGTGTCCGCATCAAGGAAACCCGTCAGAAACTGGTGGACGGCCTGAAAAAAGCGGGCGTCCAGCAAGACATGTCCTTCATTGCCGAGCAGATCGGCATGTTCAGCTATTCGGGCTTGAGCAAGGACCAGATGGTCCGCCTGCGCAGCGAGTTCGGCGTTTATGGCACTGACACCGGCCGGATGTGTGTGGCCGCCATCAACAGCAAGAACATCGACTACGTGTGCGAGTCCATCGCCAAAGTGCTGTAACAACGGCACGCCGATGACAAAGCCGCCCCCGTAGGGCGGCTTTTTTCATGCACCCGCAACTGCTATATTGCACTGCAACATAACCCGTTAGGCCACCCCATGCTTTACCAGATCTACGAAGCGCAACGCGCGCTGATGGAGCCCTTTGCAGACTTTGCAAATGCGGCGTCGAAGATGTTCAGCAACAACGCGACGCCCCTCGGGCAGTTGCCGGTGGCCCAGCGGCTGTCGGCCGCGTACGACCTGATGTACCGGCTGGGCAAGGACTACGAAAAACCGGTTTTCGGCATCCAGACCGTCACCGTCGACAAGACCGAAGTGGTGATCCACGAAGCCATCGAGCTCGACAAGCCGTTTTGCGAACTGCGACGTTTCAAGCGCTTCACCGACGATTCGGCCGTGCTGGCAAAACTCAAGGCCCAGCCGGCGGTACTGATCGTCGCACCCCTGTCGGGGCATTACTCCACGCTGCTGCGCGACACCGTCAAGACCATGCTGCAGGACCACAAGGTCTACATCACCGACTGGAAGAACGCGCGCACCGTGCCGCTGAGCGAGGGCGAATTCCATCTCGACGACTACGTCAACTATGTTCAGGAATTCATTCGCCACCTGCAGGGCATCTACGGCAACTGCCACGTCATCAGCGTATGCCAGCCCACCGTGCCGGTGCTGGCCGCGGTGTCGCTGATGGCGTCGCGCGGCCAGAAGACGCCCTACTCCATGACCATGATGGGTGGCCCCATCGACGCTCGCAAATCGCCCACCGCGGTCAACAACCTGGCGATGAACAAGAGCTACGAATGGTTCGAGAACAACGTCATCTACCGCGTGCCGCCGGGCTTCCCCGGTGAAGGCCGCATGGTGTACCCGGGTTTCATGCAGCACACCGGTTTCGTGGCGATGAACCCGGACCGCCATCTCAGCAGCCATTACGACTATTTCAAGAACCTGATGAAGGGCGACGACACCAGCGCCGAAGCCCATCGCAAGTTCTACGACGAATACAACGCCGTGCTGGACATGGACGCCCAGTACTACCTGGAAACCATCCGCGTGGTGTTCCAGGAGTTCTGCCTGGTCAACGGCACATGGGATGTCCGAAACCTGAAGGGCCTGCCGGAACGCGTCAAGCCGCAGGACATCAGCACCACCGCGCTGCTGACCGTCGAAGGCGAACTGGACGACATCTCGGGCTCAGGCCAGACCGAAGCGGCGCATGGCCTGTGCACCGGCATTCCGGCAAAGCTGCAGAAACACATCGAAGTGAAGGGTGCCGGCCACTATGGCATCTTCAGCGGCCGTCGCTGGCGTGAAGCCACCTACCCGGCGGTGCGTGATTTCATCCTGGCGAACGAGCCCAAGGCAGAACCGGCAAGGGTCGAGACCGCAGAGGGCAAGTCGCTGCCGGCCGCCGCGACTTCGACGCCGGCCGAGGACGTGGCGCCGGCCAAGGCTGCGCCGGTCAGGCTGGCATCGGTCAAGACCACGCCTGCCAAGGCCGCGCCTCTGAAGGCCGTGCCGGCAACCAAGGCTACGGCTGCCAGGCCGGCAGCCGCCAAGACTCCGCGTGCAGCCCGGCCGGTGGCGGCCAAGAAGCCGCCTGCAGCTGCCTGATTCCGATGCTGAAGACCCCGCAGGCCGCCCTGGCCGCACGCCTCGACGCGGCGTTGCCGCAGACGCAGTGCACCCGCTGCGGTTACCCCGACTGCGCCGCCTATGCGCACGCGATGGCTTTCGAAGCGGCGCCGGTCAACCGCTGCCCGCCGGGTGGGCAGGAGGGTGTCGTGCGGCTGGCGGCCATCGCCGGAGTCGAGGCGTCGGCGCTGGACGCGGAATGCGGAACTGAAACGCCGCGCCAGATGGCGGTTATCGACGAAGCCTGGTGCATCGGCTGCACCTTGTGCCTGGATGCCTGCCCCACCGACGCCATCCTGGGCGCCAACAAACGCATGCACACCGTCATAGAGGCCCATTGCACCGGCTGCGAGCTGTGCGTGCCGGTCTGTCCGGTCGACTGCATCGCGCTGGAAAACACCACCGGCGAAGCCACCGGCTGGGAAGCGTGGTCGCAGGCGCAGGCCGATATCGCCCTGCAGCGCTACCGCATCCACGGTTTGCGCAAGGCCGGCCCGGTCGCCTTGCAGGATGCCGTGCCCATTGCGGCAGACGCCGCGCAGACCGAACGCAAACGTTCGGCGGTGGAAATGGCCCTGGCGCGCGCCAGGGCCAAACGTGAACAGCTGGGCTGAACGCGCCGAAGAGTCGATTCAGGGCAGGCGATGCTCGCCGAAGAAACGCAACATTTCCGCACTCGCGTCCGGCCCCGACGGATCGGTGTAGCTGCCCTGCCCGCCTCCGGACCAGGCGTGCTGCGCGCCATGCACAACCCATAGTTCGGCAACCACGCGGCCGTCCGACGACTTGAAGACCTCCCGCGTGGCGCTGCGGCTGCCGGCGACCCTTGATGAATCAACACCCGGCGCTGCCCCGACGCTTGCCGAAACCACATTGCGGGCGTTGCGGATGTTGACCGTCGGGTCGGCGTCGCCATGAAACACGATGGTCGGTTTTCCGCTGCCCGGGCCGCGTTGCGCGGCCTGGCCGTTCTTCATGGCCGCCATTGCCGAAGGCAGGTCCTGCGCCGCGCCCGCGGCCAGGCCCGAATGGACACCAACCGCGGCGAACAAGTCCGGATGGGTTTCGCCCAGGATCGCCGCCATCGCGCCGCCCGCCGATAGTCCTGCAACGTACACACGTTTCGGATCGACCGGATGCGCGGCCATCACCTGCCGAACCATTCCGGCAATGAGCGCGGGTTCGCCGCGATCGCGGGTCTGGTGGGTGTGCTTGAACCAGTTCCAGCAACCGTGCGGGTTGGCATTCTTCGACTGCGCCGGGTAGAGCACCAGGAACCCCTGGGATTGGGCCAGGGCGTTCATGCGGGTCCCGGCCGCGAAATCGTCTGGGTTCTGGGTGCAGCCGTGCAGCATCACCACCAGCGGCATGGGGGCGGAGTTCGCGCCGGCCGGGATGAACAGTTTGTAGTCTCGACGATCGGCCGTGTTGGCGAAGCTGTGCGTGGTGAAGCTGCTGCCCTGAGATGCTGGCCCATCGACCCGGTGGGCTGCGACGTCGATGACATCCGCCGCTGTTGCCGCTGTTGCCGCGGTCGCCGTCGGGGCCGGCGAAGTCGCCACGCCTCCGCCCATCGCCGAACGCAATAACGAGGCCGCGTCGGCCAGGTGCCCGTTGCGGGTCAGCTGGGTGGCCTGCGCCATGAGTTTTTGAAGGTCGAATTCCATTTGTTGCTTTCTTCGGCGGGTCAGCGCAGGCGAACGGCCAGGGCGGCCCGGACGGCCGGGGTCGCGTGCAGGGCCCCCAGCACGGTGATGGATTCGATGGTGGCCAGCGCCAGTTCGGGTGTGACGGCCACGTCGATGGAAGCCAGCCCCAGCACCCGGATCTGCAGCTGCTCACCGCGCGCCCGGACCGCTTCGAGGTCGGCCACGGTGTAGTACTGGAGCCCCAGCACCAGCGATTTGCGCAGCACCAGCTGCCGCACGACGTCGCCTTGCTGGCTGAGCTGGTTGCGTATGGCGGTGCGGATGAGGTCGGTACGGCTGGAAAAGAAGCCTTCCTGTACCAGGAGGTCGATCTGGCCCAGATCGACATGGCCGAGGTTGATGGTGATCTTTTCGTCAGCGGGTTTGACTACTGCGGTGTGGACTGCACTTTTTTTAGGCATGACGGATTCTACGACTCTAACCATCCAAGTGGATGTTTCATTTTTGAGTCGGTTGTGACGAATCCATCGCGCGGGAGAGCTTGGACCCTCCCGGAAGAGGCGTATTCCCACACGGGCCGCTGCGCCTGGCATGGCACCATCGACGCCCGGTAGATACACGAGATTTTTGTCCCCATGGAACTCAGCAACCACCCCTTCACCGAGCTGTTCGACCAACTCGGCCTCGCGTCCGACGAAGCGTCCATCGTCGCCTTCATCAACGCGAACCGCCCGCTTCCGCCAGGTGTCACGCTGCCCGAAGCCAGCTTCTGGACCCCGGCCCAGACGCAGTTCCTGCGCGAGAGTGTCAACGCCGACGCCGACTGGGCCGAAGTGGTCGACCAGTTGAACCTCGCCCTGCGCGGCTGAGCCGCGCCGGTGGTCAGCCGGCCAACGCGACCACCGAGAAATCCCTCAGCTGCCAATGGCTGGTCGTCGTGCGAAAGGCAAACCAGCCGGCCAGATACGGCGAGGCGTCGGTCTGGCTGAAAACCAGTTCTCCGTTGGCGTACCACTTCAGCGTGACCGGGTCCGCCACGCTGGCCTGCCGGGAAACGATGCGCACCGCGACGGGTGAGTCGGCAACCAGGCTGGTGGCAGCGGTCATGCCGCCGGCCTTGTCGTCCACGGTGGCCGACGCCGGCGTGGCATAGCCCGTGATCTGCGGCCGCGTCGCACTTCCGTCATAGCGGCGCAGGCGTGTGCTGGTGTTGCCGTTGGCGCCGAAGCCGACGTAATACAGCGACAGCGGGTTGTAGGAAGCCAGGGCGCCGTCCAGCCTGGCGATGGTCGGGTCGCCGCCCGCCGCCGTCGGCGAGGTAGCGTTCCAGAACACGTTCAGGTCGGAGATACGGTTGACGAATGCGGTGCCGGCGAAAGTGACCGGAATGGGCGTGGCGGTAAACCTGATCTCGTAATTGCCGCTGAAGCGCTGCCTGAACCACAGCGTGGCGCCCGACGGCTGCACGATGTCGAGCACGCCGTTGGCGGCCGTCACCGTGCCGGCCGGATCCTGCTGCTCGACCTGCCACTGGGTCATGCCATGGCTGAAGTCGTCGGTCGCCAGCACAACGGTGGCGTCGTTCCCGCCACCGCAGCCTGACAAGAGCAGGCTGAACATGGTGGCTACTGCGGCGGCGCGACAGGAAACAAGGCCTGCACCACACGAAAACGGGACAGGGCGGGAAAGCAGAACGATGGGCATGACGGGGGAATCCAGGAATCGGGCCGGCATCGTGCCCCGATTTCGGTGGTCGCCTCGGAAGCGTTTCGCATGTGATCAGTCGTCAAGCGTCGGTAGCGAGGTCGCCTAAGGCCATGGCACCATTCCGCAATGCTCCAACCCTCCCGCCGCGTCCCCTACCGAACCTGGCCCGGCGCACTCGCCGTACTGCTGGCCATCGCCTTCTATGTGGGCGGCCTGATGCTGTGGGACCGCCACACCCCGGGTGACTGGGACCTTGCACGCGGGCAGGCCATCGAGGTCGGCCCGGCGCGTTTCGTCCCCGCGGACGACTGGCGCATGGACGTGTCGCGCTCGAGGGCAGGCAAGTCGCTGACGCTGTTCAAGGGCGGCCACCGCTTCCTGGTGACCATCGGCGAATGGGCTGGCGGGCCGGAAGGTCCGCTGGCCCGCCAGCGACGCCTGATGGAACGCGGACAGGGCTTGCAGATCGATGGCGAGATGTCCGCTTTCTTCAATGGCTGGGGGCTGGGCGGCACCACTTTCGCCTACTACGGGCCACAACTCGCCGGGCGTTTCTGGCAGGTGGTCGACCAGCGCCGCCGATTGCTGGTGCAGGTCGACCTGTACGGCCCCAACGACGGCCTGGAAGCCGCCCTGGACGACGCGCGTGCCATGGTCGATTCGATGGACCTGGACGCGCCGGCATGAACCTCTACGCTTTCGACCGCGACGCCCTGGCCGACGCCGACGGCGTGGTCGGCACCGACTCTTTTTTCCAGCCGCGCCGGGCAGCTTTCTGGTTGCTCCTGGCGCTGATAGTCAACGGCCTGTTCTATACCGCCCACATGTTTTCCACCGGGCTGCGGGTGGTGCCGGTCACCGTACTGCTGGGGCTGCTCGCCTGGGCCGCCTACACGCTGATATTCGTGCTGGTGTTCCGCCTGCTCGACCTGCTGGAACAGCATCCGCCAGAAGCCTTCGTGCTGGCCTTCGGCTGGGGCGGGCTGGGTGCGGTGTATTTCGCGGTGCCGGCCAATGCGGCTTTCCAGAGCCTGTGCGGCAAGCTGGTGTCGCCGGATTTCGTGGCCACCTGGGGTGCCGCGTTGGCAGGACCCACTTCCGAGGAGTTCCTGAAGCTGGCCGGCGTGGTGCTGATGATCCTGGTGGCCCGCAACCAGTTCCAGACCCACCTGTCGGTGCTCATCGTGGGCGCCATGGTGGGGCTGGGTTTCCAGGTCGTCGAGAACCTGGCCTACACCGTCAATTCGTCGATGCATTTCCCGCTCGAGAACCAGGTGGCGCCGGTGCTGCTCAACCTGCTGACCCGTGGCTTGCTGGCCGGGCTGTGGACCCACGCCGCCTTCACCACCATCGCGTCCTACGGTGTCGCCTGGTTCTTGCTGCATCCGCAACGTTCACGGGCTTGCCGGCTGTCGGTCGCCCTGCTCTGTCTCGGCCTGGCCTGGGCGCTGCATTTCGTATGGAACTCGCCTCTGCTCGAAGACCTGTTCGGCGGCGGTGTGCCTGGACTGGTGCTGCTGTCGCTGGCCAAGGGCATACCGGTGATGGTGGCGGCCGGGCTTTTCTGGCGCGTGGCAGCCAGCGAGAACGGCGCCTATCTGCATGCGCTGGCCGCCTGGTTCGTGCCCGAGCGTGAACTGATCCGCGACGACGAATGGCTGCGCCTGGGCGCACCGCTGATGCGTTGGAGGGCCCGGCGCGACATCCGCAAGCGGTTCGGCCCGCGAGCGGGCCGGCTGAAGACAAGGCTGCAACGCGAGCAGCTGCGACTGGTCCGCAAGGCCGCCACATCCGGACGCGGACCGCAGACCCGCCGCCATGAAAACCGCATCCGCCGGCTGCGTGCGGCGCTGGATGCTTGCACCGCCCGGATCACGGTTTCCGGTTGAATGCCTCGGCGAATTCATCCGAAAAAATCTCGGCGAGCGCCAGCCTGAGTGCTGCCGCACGCTCTGCTCCGTAAACCGATTCGAAGCGGTTCTGCGCCTCGCGCCACAGGCGGTTCGACTCGGCGAGCTTGGCGGTGCCCGCAGGCGTCAGCTCGATGTGTTTGCTGCGGCCGTCCTGCGGATGGCGGGTCTGCACGATGTAGCCCTCGCGCTCCAGCGGCTTGATGTTGTGGGCCAGTGCCGAGCGGTCGAGCACCATGGCGTAGGCGAGCTCTGTCATGGTGGGCCGCACGGCGCGCTGGATATGCACCAGCACCGACCGCTGGGACACGGTGATGCCGGACGGCGCCAGCGCGGCGTCGTAAAGCTGCGTCACCCGGCGCGTTGCCTTGCGCAAGGCGGCGCCGTTGCAGACGAGAGGGTCCCGGGCTTGGGAACTGGACGTTGGTGGCATGGTGGTTTCCTGCAGAACGCCGACTCTAGATGATCTTGACCGATGTTTGCATATGCCAGTAGATTCACGGAAAATTTACTTGTATATGCCAACAAATCCTACCCTCGCAGCCACGGGAACCACGGCAGCCGCCGCGATCGCCGCCTCACCCGGGCCGGCCGCCACCGATCCGCGCCTGCACCGCATGCTGAACGCGCCCATCGTGCCGACGCTGCTGCGCATGGGCTGGCCCAACATCCTGATGATGCTGGCGCAGTCATCCACCGGGTTGATCGAGATGTGGTTCCTGGCGCGGCTAGGCACCGATGTGCTGGCCGGCGTCGCGGTCGTCATCCCCATCCTGATGCTGATGCAGAACATGTCGCAGGGCGCCATGGGAGGCGGCATATCGGCCGCGGTGGCGCGATCGATGGGTGCACGCAATGCGGCGCTGACGCAATCGCTGGCGCGCCATGCGGTGGTCATGTGCGCGGCGCTGGGGCTGCTGTTCACCCTGCTCCTGCTGGCTTTCGGCACGCCGCTCTATCGCTTTCTCGGCGCACGCGGAGCGGCCCTGGATGCGGCCGGCAGCTACGGCCACGTGCTGTTCGCCGGCCTGGTGCTGATGTGGGTGATGAACGCGCTGGCCAGCGTGGTGCGCGGCACCGGCAACATGCTGGTGCCGGGCGCAGTGATCTGCGGCGGCGCGGTGCTGCTGGTGCCGGTGTCGGCCATGCTGATCCTCGGCGCCGGCCCCGTTCCGGCGCTGGGCGTGGTGGGCGGTGCCTGGTCGCTGCTGGTCTATTACGCGGGCGGCGCGGCGGTGCTGGCCTGGTACTGCGCCAGCGGGCGTTGCGCGGCACGGCTGTCGCGCGGTCCGGTGCATTGGGCGCCCATGCGCAGCATCCTCACCGTGGGCGGCCTGGCCTGCATCAACCCGTTCCTGACCAATGGGCTGATCGCCGGCACAGCCGCCCTGGTCGGCGCATACGCCGGCACTGAGGCACTGGCCGGCTATGCCACGGCCGCACGGCTCGAATACCTGTTGATGCCGATCGCCTTCGGCCTGGGCGCACCGATGGTGGCCCTGGTCGGCGCCAACATCGGTGCCGGCCAGACGAAACGTGCGCAACGCATCGCCATGGCCGGGGGCGCCATCGCCTTCGCCCTGGCCGAGCTGGTAGGGCTGGCCGCCGCGTTCTGGCCGGAGACCTGGCTGCGGCTCTTCGGCACCGACGAACGGCTGCTGCGGACCGGCGCGCATTACCTGCAGATCGTCGGGCCGTTCTATGGATTCTTCGCGATGGGCTTCGCCCTGTACTTCGCATCCCAGGGCGCCGGCCGGCTGAAGTGGCCGCTGCTGACCAGCGCCTTGCGGCTGTTCGTCTATGTGGGACTGGGTGGCGCCGTGCTTGCCGCCACCGGTTCGCTGACCGCCTTCTTCGCGCTCGGCGCATTGGCCATGGTGCTGTACGGAGGCGGCATCTTCTGGTCGGTTGCGGGCGGAAGCTGGTTCAAGGGACGAGCATCCTGACGACGCCGGGTTTTCAAAACCCGTACAAAAAAACGTTTGCCGCAGGACCGGTCATGCAAGAAGATATGAGAAATAAAAAAAACCTCATACAAGCTGCATGTCGAACAGTTTCATTGCCCTTCTACCGCTCACCTTCCTGCTTGGCCTGAAGCACGGGCTGGACGCCGATCACCTGGCTGCAATCGACGCCATGACCCGGCACAACGCTCTCGGCCGACCCCGGCTGGCACGCTGGGCCGGCGCCCTGTTCGCTCTTGGGCACGGCCTGGTCATGCTGGTCGTCTCCATCGGCGTGGCGCTGTTCGCGAGCCAATGGCAACTGCCCGACTGGCTGCTTTCCGCCGGCAGCTGGGCCGCCATCGCCATCCTGGCCTGGCTGGGCATCCTCAACCTGCGCTCGGCCCTGGACCGGTCGGCAAACGGTGCGGGTGTCGTCGGTCTGCGCACCGGTTTGCTGGGCAACGCGCTGCGCACTTCAAACCCCGTGGCGGTCATGGGCGTCGGCGCCCTGTTCGCCGTTTCGTTCGACACCGTTGGGCAGGCCGCGCTGATGGCCGGCGCGGCACATACCCTCGGCGGTTGGCCACAGGCCGTGCTGCTCACGATCGCCTTCGTCTCCGGCATGTGTGTGGTCGACGCCCTGAACGGCATCTGGACCGCCAGCCTGGTACGCCGGTCATCGGGCTACGGCCGCATCGCATCGCGTGTGATGGCCGGGGGCGTCGGCCTGCTCGGCCTGGTCACCGCGGCCTACGGTGCCGCCATCCAGGTTTCGCCGGCGCTCGACACCTGGGCGCAGGGCAAGGAAACCTGGCTGAGCGCCGGTTTCCTGGCCAGTGTGGCACTGGCCTATGCGATGGGCAGGCTGCTCAGCTCAAGGCGGTATCCAGCAACATCATCAGCACGAAGCCCAGCATGAGGCCACCCGTGGCGAACGCCTCGTGGCCCTTGCGGTGAGACTCGGGAATGATCTCGTGGCTGATGACGAACAGCATGGCGCCGGCCGCTGCCGCCAGGCCCCACGGAAGCAGCCCGGCCGATAGCCCGATGAGGGCGACACCCGCCAGTGCGGCGATGGGTTCGATCAGCCCCGACAGTACGCCCAGGCCCGCCGACATCCAGCGGCCATAACCCACGCCACGCAGCGCCAGCGCAACCACCATGCCTTCAGGTACGTCCTGGATGGAAATGCCCGCCGCCAGCGCCTTGGCACCGATGACATCGGAACCGGCAAAACCGACACCGATGGCCAGGCCCTCCGGCAGGTTGTGCAGCGTGATGGCCAGCACGAACAGCCAGGCGCGTTTCATCGCCCTCGCCTGCGGCCCTTCCAGACCCTTGAAGAAATGCTCGTGCGGCACCGCCCGGTCGATCGCCAGAAGCATCAGTCCACCCAGCAGGATGCCCGCGCCCACCAATCCCCCCGCCGCCCAGGGACCCGACCCTTGCGCCCTGGCCGCGGCGATGGCCGGGATGACCAGCGAAAAAGCGCTAGCGGCCAGCATCACGCCGGCACCGAATCCCAGCATGGTGTCGTGTGTGCGCTGTGAAAACCGCTGCGAAAGAATGACCGGCAAGGTGCCCAGCGCCGTGGCGCCGGCAGCCATGAGACCGCCCAGCAGTGCGCCGCTCACGCGGGGGTCGCCCGACAGAAGCCGCTCGTACGCCTGCGCGGCCAGGGCCAGCGCCCCGGCCAGCAGGATGAAGGCGCCGATCCACCCACGCAGCGGCAGCCGCCGCGTGGAAGCCGCCATGGCCGGCGCGTGCTGGGTTTCGGGCATCAGCTGAAGACGCTGCTCAGGCGCAGGCTGCCGTTGACGCCGGCCGGGAAGAACCCGCCCTGGCTCACCGCGCCTGAATTCAGGTAGACGATGTTCAGCACGTCGTCCGGTGTGCGGCTATAGGCGATGCCGTTGGCGTCGAGCGGCACGATGTTCGATGCTCCCGCGCTGTCCGGCGCAATGCCCTGGTCCAGGTCCCTGGAGTTGTCCAGCGAATCCCGTGCATCGGAAATCTTGCCAGCAGCGGACTGCGCATCGACACCCTTTGAATACAGCACGGTCCGCACCAGGCCGGCGTGATAGGCCTCCGCCGCCAGGATGCCGGCGGCTGCTTCCAGGTAGGTCTTGTTGGTGATCAGCGGCGCTGCACCCTTGTATGCGGTCACGCCCACGTCCTCGAAGATGAAGGCTCCCAGCAGGAAGCTCAGGTCGTTGGCATATGGGTTGAAAGCAGTGCCCGCTGCCACCAGCCCTGCCGCCTGGGCCGCCTTCGAAAACGCACCGTTCGGGTCGGTCCCGCCGACATCGATGGAAGGCATGGCCACGGCCGATGAACCCAGTGCGGCCCGCAGGAAATTGACGTGCGCCAGTTCATCCGCCGCGATTTCCTTGGCATAGGCAGCGACGACCGGGTCGCTGAACGGCACCCTGGTGCCGCCCGTCACCGTGCCACGGGTGCCGACGCCGGTGGTCTGTGCGTCCGGCAAACCGGCTCCGGTGGTGGCGTACAGGTAGAACTGGGCTTCCAGGTATTCGAGATTGAGCGCGAAGTTCAGGATTTCCGGATCTGTCGGCGCATCCGCCGCAGTGACGCTGTTGGAGCCGCCGCCGCAAGCAGTCAGGATCACACCACCGGCCATGCCTGCCGCAAAACCGCTGGTCTTGCGAAAGAACATCCGACGTTCCTTCAGCTTGTCTGAACGACGCTGGAGGATGGAAAGAGGCGAGTCGGGAAAATCAATCATGAAATTGCTCCAAATGGCACGCGATGGTGCGACTGCTCGATAAACCCCAGCGACAAATGACGCCGGAACGCGGAATAAAACCCAAATTCGACGCCCCATCGGGCATCGGATGCGGATAGTCCGTTCAGGCTTTACGGTTCCGCGTAGGAATCGGATTCACTGGATTTGTAGGACAAAACCCCGTTCGTGCGGTTTATTCCAATCCACCTTTTTTTTAGGTTTTTTTAAGGCAATCGAATCCAGCAGCGATATCCGTCCGTATTGCTTTCAACCGCCGCATATTCCGCCGGCGGCAACAAACCGGAGACCTCATGCAATCGAACCTTCATCGCCTCGCATCCCTTACGCTCGCCATGGCCATGGCATCCGGGGCCGCTGCGGTCTCCGCCCAGGTAATGGTCGGCGGAGCGCCGATGTATCCCACCAAGGACATCATCGACAACGCCGTCAACTCGAAGGACCACACAACGCTGGTCGCGGCGGTCAAGGCCGCCGGGCTGGTCGAAACCCTCAAGGGTCCGGGCCCCTTCACGGTATTCGCCCCGACCAACGCAGCATTCGAAAAGCTGCCTGCCGGCACGGTCGACACATTGCTGAAACCAGAGAACAAACCGATGCTCACCAGCATCCTGACTTATCACGTGGTGCCCGGCAAAATGGACGCCGCCACGCTGCTGAAACAGATCAGGGCCGGCAATGGAATGGCGATACTCAAAACCGTGCAGGGTGGCTCATTGGTCGCAAAGACCGCGGGCGACAAGGTGACGATTACCGATGAAAAAGGCGGCACCGCTACCGTGACCACGGCGGATGTAATCCAGTCTAATGGTGTCATTCATGTCGTCGACACCGTTTTGCTGCCCAAATAAATCCGCCCGCCGATAATCTGATAATGATCGAACGCCAGGCGCACCTGGCGTTCGACATACAGACCCATTCTGTTTTCCAGGATTATCCAGGCCAGCCGATCAGGCCTTGTTCGTTTCCATCAGCCATTCCCTGAAAGCCTGAACGGGCGGCGAACCCGCCTTTTCCGCCGGCACATACAGGTAATACGCCGCACCGGTGCTGAAGTTTCCTTCCAGCGCAAGTTTCAGCGAGCCGCGCTTCAGGTCGTCGTCCACCAGGAAGTTGGGCAACAAGCCGACGCCCATGCCCGAAGCCACGGCCTGGATCAGGTGCGAGGTCAACTCGAACCGAGGTCCGAGCCGCATGCTGCCGCCCGGCAATCCATTCGCCGCGAACCAGCGGTGCCACACCTCCGGCCTGCCTGCGACCTGCAGCAGCAGGTGTCTTGCGATGTCGCGCGGCGCGGTCACCGGCATTTCGGCAGCCAGCGCAGGCGCTATCACCGGCACCACGTATTCGTCCAGCAGGTGATGCGCCGTCATGCCCGGCCAACTGGCGTCACCCACGCCGATGACCGCATCGAACCCGGCCAGCGCGACGTCGAACTGGCCGATGCGCGAATGCATGTGCACCAGGATGCCCGGGTGGCGCGCATAGAAGTCGCTCAGCCTCGGCATCAGCCACTTGGCTGCAAAGGTCGGCAAGGCAGCCAGGTGCAGCGAGCCGCCACCCGAGCGCGAGGCGATGGCCTGCAGCGACGCGTTGCGGATCCTTTGCAGGGCCGCGCCCACCTCGCGCTGGTAGGTGGCGCCGGCATCGGTCAGCACGATGCTCCGGTTCGCGCGGCGGAACAGGCTGACATCCAGCAAGGTCTCCAGCGCCTGCACCTGCCGGCTGACCGCGCTCTGGGTGAGCATCAATTCAGCGCCGGCACGGGTAAAGCTGAGATGCCGGGCCGAGGCATCTAAGGCCAGCAGCAGTGACATCGATGGGGTGAGCCGTCGTGGATTCATTCAGAAATTATGGCCTTGCGGCTGTCGCCACCTGCTGACGACACCACGCCAGCGGCCATTTTGCATTCATGGAACGAATGGACAGGCGGAGAACTATCCGTTCGTGAATTCGCGCCCGGCTTCCCACAATCGACTTCCAGTCCCCACATCGAAAAACAGGTTCCAACCATGCGCATCGCACCCGAATGGGAAAAACTCCACGCCGACCTGAAGGCCGTCCTGCCGGCCTCCGTCCACTTCGAGGACGGGCATCGTGCGGTCTATGCGTCCGAGGCGTCCAACTACCGGCAGGTCCCCATCGGAGCGGTGATACCGCGCGACCTTGAAGAATTCACCCGTGGCATCGAGATCTGCCACCGCCACCAGGCCCCCGTGCTTATGCGCGGCGGCGGCACCTCGATGAACGGGCAGACGGTCAACAACGCGGTGGTCTTCGACATGTCGGCCTTCTGCGACCGCATCCTCGAACTCGACCCGGTCGCCGGCCACGCGGTGGTCGAGCCGGGCGTGGTGTGCGACAGCCTGCGTGATGCGGCCGAACAATTCGACCTGACCTTCGCCCCCGACCCATCCACCCACAGCCGCTGCACGCTGGGCGGAATGATCGCCAACAACGCCTGCGGCGCCCATTCGGTGATGGCCGGCAAGACGCTTGAAAACGTCGAGGCGCTGGAGGTGATGACCTACGACGGCGAACGTTTCTGGTGCGGCCCCACTTCGGACGCCGAACTGGACGAAATCATCGCGGCCGGTGGCCGGCGCGGCCAGATCTACCGCGACCTGCGAAACCTGCGCGATCGCTATGCGGCACTCATCCGCAGCCGTTTCCCCGACATCAAACGCCGGGTGTCGGGCTACAACCTCGACCAGTTGCTGCCCGAAAACGGCTTCAACGTGGCCCGGGCGCTGGTCGGCACCGAAGGCACCTGCGCGCTCACGTTGCGGGCCCGGGTGCGCCTGGTGAGCAGCCCCCAGAAGCGGGTGGTGCTGGTGCTGGGTTTCCCGGACATCTACCTGGCCGCCGACGCCGTGCCCGAATACCAGCGCTTCTCGCCCATCGCCATCGAGGGCCTGGACCGCGCCATCATCCGTGGCCTGCAGGCCCGCAAGCTGGCGCAGGCCGAGATCGACCTGCTGCCCGAAGGCGATGCCTGGGTGATGGTGGAGTTCGGATCCGACTCGCTGGACGACGCCGTCGCGCAGGCGGAGGCCGCCGCCGCCTATTTCCGCGAACGTCCGCAAGGCCCGCGCCCATCGGCCTGGGTGGTGGCCGACCCGGCGATACAGAAACGCATCTGGTCGATCCGCGAGAACGGCGCCTCGGCGGTGCAGCTGTCCATCGACCCGGACATCCCCGACCCGCAGGTCGGCTGGGAAGACGCCGCCGTGGACCCGCACCGGCTGGGCGACTACCTGCGCTCGTTCCAGGCGCTGGTCGACCGCTACGACTACCGCACTTCCATGTTCGGCCACTTCGGCGACGGCTGCGTGCACGCCCGCATTACCTTCAACCTGCGCACGGTGGAAGGCGTGGCGAAGTTCCGCGGGTTCATCCGGGAAGCGGCGCAGCTGGTGGTCGACTACGGCGGCTCGCTGACCGGCGAACACGGCGACGGCCAGGCCAAGGCAGAGTTCCTGCCGATCATGTTCGGCGAGGAACTGATGGGCGCTCTGCACGAGTTCAAGCGCATCTGGGACCCGACCAACCGGTTGAACCCCGGCAAGGTGGTCGACGCCTACCGGGTCGATGAAAACCTGCGCATGGGGCCGGCCTACAAGGTGGTCAAGGTGACGACGAAACTCGATTTCCGCAGCGCCGAAGGAGATGGTTTCCAGCGCGCGGTGGAGCGTTGTGTCGGCATGGGCAAATGCCGCAGCGGGTCCGCCAGCGGCGGCACCATGTGCCCGAGCTACCGGGCGACCGGGGACGAACGTTTTTCCACCCGCGGCCGCTCGCGCCTGTTCTGGGAAATGCTGCAGGGCGATGTCATCCAGGACGGCTGGAACAGCCAACCGGTGAAAGAGGCGCTAGACACCTGCCTGGCGTGCAAGGGCTGCCGCAGCGACTGCCCCACGCACACCGACATGGCCTCTTACAAGGCCGAGTTCCTTTCGCATTACTACGAAGAACACAGCCGGCCGCGCCAGGCGCTGACCATGGGCCGCATCGGCGACTGGGCACCGCTGGCGGGCAGGTTGCCCTGGCTGGCCAACCTGCTGACGCAGACGCCCGGCCTGTCGGCCATCGCCAAGGCGGTCGGCGGCATAGCGGCCGAACGAGACATGCCACGGTTCGCCGCCAGGCCCTTCCGCAAGCTTTTCGCCGGTTCAGGGCGCGCCGCCGACAGCCGCACCAAGGTCATCCTGTGGGTCGACACCTTCTGCGAACACTTCCACCCCGAGGTCGCCGACGCTGCCGTGGAGGTGCTGGGCCACGCGGGTTTCGAAGCCGTGCTGCCATCGACGCCGCTGTGCTGCGGCCGGCCGCTCTACGACTTCGGCTACCTCGACCAGGCGCGTGAAAAGCTGAGGAAGACACTCGACGTGGTCGGCGCGCAGATGGCCGCCGGCGATGACGCACCCATCGCGGTGGTCGGCCTGGAGCCGGGCTGCATGTCGGTCTTCAAGGACGAGTTGCCGAAACTGTTCCCGGACGACCCGCGCGCCCGCAGGCTGGCCGACAGCGTGTGGCTGCTCGGCGACTTCCTGCACCAGCGGGGCTACACGCCTCCGCCCATGGAAATCGATGTGCTGGTGCATGCGCACTGCCACCAGAAATCGCTGTTCGGCACCAGGGGAGACGTCGCCCTGCTGGCGGCCATGGGCGCCCGCGCCACCCACCTCGACAGCGGTTGCTGCGGCATGGCGGGCTCCTTCGGCTTCAACCCGGAGCATGTCGGCATATCCAAGGCGGTCGGCGAACTGGTGCTGCTGCCCGCGGTACGCAAGGCGGGCGACGAAACCGTCATCCTGACCAACGGCTTCAGCTGCCGCGAGCAGATCCGCCAGGGTGCCGGCCGCGAGGTGATGCACCTCGCGGAATTCCTGCAGATGGCGCACCGGCGGGCAGCCGGCGACCATTGACGCAACGGTTCAGTCCAGCACGATGTTGGCTTCCTTGACGATCTTTCCGTACACCGCGTAATCCTTCAGCATGAAGGCGCCGAAGTCGGCCGGCGAATCGCCCACCGGCATCAGGCTGATGTCGGTGAACTTGCTGCGCAGTTCGCCCTTCACGGCTTCGCCCACCACCGCGTTCAGGCGGTCGATGACGGCGGCCGGCGTGCCGGCAGGCGCGGTCATGCCGATCCAGCCGAAGTAGTCGTAGCCCTTCACGCCGCCTTCCATCAGGGTCGGCACGGCCGGCAAGGTGCCGACACGCTGCGGCGTAGTCACGCCCAGTGCCATCAGCTTGCCGGACGTGACGAAAGGCACGGCGGTCGGCGAGGTTTCGAACATCAGGTTGATCTGGCCGCCAACCAGGTCGGCCAGCGCCGGTGCGCCGCCCTTGTAGGGCACGTGGAGCAGCTTGACGCCGGTCATGTTCTGAAAGATCTCTGCCGAGATGTGCTGGGTACTGCCGGGGCCGGCCGAACCGAAGGTCAGCTCGCCCGGCTTGCGTTTTGCCAGGGCGACGAGTTCGGCCACGTTCTTCACGCCCAGCGCGGGGTTGACGATGAGCACGTTGGGCTGGTCGGCCACCCGGGTGATGGGCGCGAATGCCTTGATCGGGTCGTAGGTGAGCTTGGTGAACAAATGGCCGTTGGCGGTCAGGCTGGCGGACGCCATCAGCAGGGTGTAGCCGTCGGCCGGCGACTTGGCGACGTAGTCCATGCCGATGTTGCCGGAAGCACCGGGGCGGTTGTCGACCAGCACCGGCTGGCCGAGCTTCTTGGCGATGACCTCGCCGATCATGCGGGCGCTCATGTCGATGCTGCCGCCGGCCGGGTACGGCACCACCAGGCGAATCGGTTTGTTGGGATAAGCCTGGGCAAATCCGGCGCAGGAGACGGCGGCCAATACCGCGGCGAATATCGCCTTATTGAAAATCTTCATGTAGTTCCCTGGGTTTTTAATAATGAATGGATTAATGAACGACGCAGGCCGTCAAGCCTTCGTCATGGCTTTGCGGATCAATTCGGATGTACCCATGATGTCCGGGTACTTCTCGCCGGCATCCAGCCGCGCCAGCGTGGTCTTCTCGTCCAGCGACATCTGGATGGCGCGTCTGGCGGATGCGTCGATATCGGCACGCGGAATCACCAGGACGCCGTTTTCGTCGGCCAGGATGGCGTCGCCCGGCGTGACGGCCACGCCGCCGCAGGAGACGGGCACGCAGAACTCGCCGCCCAGGCCGAGGCTCTTCACCGTGACGGCGGTCGCGCCCTTCGACCAGACGGGCACGCCGTACTGGCGCAGTTCACCCAAGTCGGTGACCACGCCGTCGACGATGATCCCGGCCAGGCCGATGCATTTGGCGGCGTATGCCAGCGCACCGCCGATGGCGGCGATGGAGGTGTCGCCGCAACGGTCGATCACCAGCACGTCGCCCGCACGTGCCTGGCCGATGGCGTAGTGGACAATCGATCCGTCCATGGCGGGCGTGCGGGCGGTAATGGCAGTACCCGAGATACGCACATCCTGGAAATGCGCCCGAATATCGTTGGACATGAATCCCGCATAACGGAAATGCCCGATGACAGCCGGTTCGGCCTTGCGCAACAGTGCCAGTTCTTCGGCGGGAATGGCGTTCGGCAGGGAATTGAGAATAAACATTGGGATGGGTCTTGCGGTAATGGTCGAACGGAGAATGGATTAATCAATGCTCAAGGTCACCTTCAGGCAACTCGAAGCGGTTTTCTGGACGGCCCGGCTCGGCACGGTGCATGCCGCCGCCAGCCACCTCAACATCACCCAGCCGGCCGTCTCGACCCGCATTCGCGAGTTCGAGGCCCTGCTGGGCAGCCAGGTCTTCATGCGGATGCACCAGCGGCTGGAGCTGACCGCTGCGGGCCGCAACATGCTGGTCCACGCCGAACGTGCGCTGAGCGCCGCGCAGGACCTGGAGCGGCTGGCCAAGGGCAAGCCGCAGCTTTCCGGCCTGTTGCGGCTGGGGGTGGATGAAACCGCCGCCTCGGTGGGCCTGACCACCATCCTTCGGGAGATCAAGCGGCTGCACCCCGAGCTGCGGGTGGAGATCACGGTGGAAGTCGGCTCGCAGCTCTACGCCAAGGTCGAGAAACGTGCGCTCGACCTGGCGATCCACGCCGGCGGCGGCGACTCGCCCAGCGTCTTCAAGAAACACGTGGGCGGCATTCCGTTCCACTGGGTGGCCGGCAGCAAAAGCACGCTTTCGGCCCAGCCCGACGCCGCGGAAATGGCACGCTACCCGGTGGTCACCCACCAGGCCGGCACCACCCTGCATGCGCTGGTGCAGGACTGGTTTCGCCAGACCGGCCATTCGCTGGCGGATCCGAGCCTGTGCAATTCGCTGGCGGTGATGCAGGACCTGGTCATCGAGGGACATGCCATCGCCGTGCTGCCGGACGCACTCACCCGCCGCCACATCGAGAGCGGGGCCATGCGTCGACTGGCGGCCGGGCATGCCATTCCGCCGATACCGGGTTTCATTTCCTGGTCGGACGAGTTCGACACCTACACGGTCGAGGCGCTCACCAACATCGTCTCGGGGATCTTGCGGGAGGCGCATTACTACTCCGTCTGAAGCGCTGCCGCAACGGCCGTCGGCCGCATGCGGTGCCAGTGCGTGGCGCGCTCCAGCGCATGGCCGATGCGCAGCACGCCGGCTTCGTCGAAAGGCATGCCCAGCACCTGGATGGAAACCGGCAGTCCAGCGGCGTCGATGCCGTTGGGGAGCGACAACGCACACAGGCCGAGGTAGTTGGCAACCCGGGTGAAACGGCTGGGCTGGTTGTCCGGGTCGATCGCGTCGATGGCGATGGCGGTGTCCGCCGTGGTCGGCAACAGCAGGGCCACCGCGCCCGCGTCCCCCATGGCGGCCAAAAAGCCGCGGGCCTGTTCATCGCGCCGCGCCATCGCAGCCAGGTAACGCGTCGCCGAAACCTCAGAGCCGGCCAGGATGCGGCTGCGGACAACCGGGTCCAGCGGCACCGTTTCATCCGTCGCCTCCAGGCCGAATTCGTGGAACGCCTCGGTCGACACGATGAGCGCGTTCGGCGCCATGTAGCTGGCGAAGCTGTCGGGCAGCGCCACGTCGGCGATGACCGCACCGAGCCCGGCCAGCACTTCGAGCGACTGCTCGTATGCCGCCATCACGGCCGGAGCGACACCTGCGCATTCGTTGGCGGGAATGCGCGCCAGCCGCAGCCCCGCAACCCCCGCCGCCAGGGTGGACAGCACATCCGATTCCGGGCGGCCGAGTGTCGTCGGGTCCTTCGGGTCCGGACCCTGCATCAGCTGGTAGAGCAGCGCCGCGTCTTCCACGGTGCGGGTGATGGGGCCGACGGTGTCCATGGTGCGGCTGAGCGCCACCACGCCTGCGGTGCTGATGCGTCCGACGGTCGGCTTGAAACCGACGACGCCGCAGAAGCCGGCGGGCATGCGGATGGAGCCGCCGGTATCGGTGCCGACGGCCCAGGGCACCAGCCCCGCGGCCACCGCGACCGCCGAGCCGCTGCTGGAGCCGCCCGGCACACGATGCACGTCTGCGTCCCAGGGGTTGCGCGGCGTGCCCAGCGGCGGGTTGGTGCCCCATCCGCCCAGGGCGAACTCCACCGCATGGGTCTTGCCGATGCTGACCAGGCCGCAGGCTTCGAGCCTTTGCACCACGGTGGCGGTCTGGTCGGCTACCCGGTCCAGCCGCGAAGCGGAGCCCGCAGTGGTCACCTGGCCCGCGATGTGGAACAGGTCCTTCCACGCGATGGGCACACCGGCATACGCAGGCCTGGAACCGGGCGCGGCGTCCAGCGCCCGGGCCTTTGCCAGGGCTCGGTCGGCGCAGGTCGATACGAAACTGTGCAGGAAACCGTCTTCGCTGCGGATGCGTTCGAGGTAGTGGGCGGTGACGCTCTCGGCGCTGACGCGGCCACTGCGCAGGTCCTCGCTGATGGCCAGGGCGGATTGGTCTTGCATGGTCGGGATGGCGTTGGCTCTGTGAAGGGGTGGAACTCCCTTTCAATAGGCAAACGCCATGCCGCGCGACGCAAAACTTTCTTTTCAACCCCGATAAATTGCTTGATGTGTTTCACCGAGGCGGTGCGCCACGCCACCTCGAGGCCCGTGCGGTGGGCCCCGGCCGCCTCTTTCGGGTGCGGACGCCGGCGGTTTGCGCCCGGGCCGACACCCGGCCGGGGTCAGCCGTGCAGACGCGCCACCTGCTGCGCGCGGTAGGCACGCGGAGTGCAGCCCACCACCTGCCGGAAACGCCTGGCGAAGTAGGCCTCGTCGCCATAACCGCACTGGTGGGCGACCTCCCTGATCTGGAGCGTCGAACTGAGCAGCAGCTCCTTGGCGCGAAGCAGCCGCCTTTCGGTGACCAGCTCGGTGAAGGTCTGGCCGGTTTCCTTCTTCAGCAGGTTGGCCAGGTAGTTGGCCGACAGGAAGGCGGCCGCGGCGGCATCGGTCAGCGACATCTCCTGCGCCAGGTTCTCGCGCACGTAACGCACCACCCGCTGCAGCGCATCGTGGCGCGACGCCCGGCCGTTCTGCACCAGCGCCAGCCGCGACAGTTCCTTTTCCTGGCGCAGGCAGGCCAGGCCGATGATCTGCCGCACCATGCCGCGCAGCATGGCCATGCCACCGAAACTGCGCTCGGCGTTGTAGACGGCCATCTCTTCCAGCCACGCGACGATGCGGCCGAAGTCGGCCTGGTCGAAATGGAAGTCCAGGTATTCCTGGAACAGGAACGGCGCCAGTTCGGGCTGGGTGGCGAAGTCCACGCCGTCCAGGTCGAGCGCATCCGCGGTCAGTTCGGGCCACAGGAATTCCTGGCTGAAATTGACGATGCAGTAACGCGAGCCGGGCGGGTGCGGAATCACGTGGATGCGCTGCGGCAGCACGAAACTCAGCGTGCCACGGCCGAAGGGCCGCACCGCCGCGCCTATGGCCTGGTGGGTGTCGCCTTCGAGGCCGACCTGGATCTGGAAGTAGCCGTGGCGGTGCGGCTGGGTGAGTTCGTTGCGTGCGCCCTGGAACCGGATGTCGAAGTCGAGGTGTTCGGCTCGTTCGTGCATCCGCCAGGTGCGCAGGGAAGGTGCTGGCGTCGGCATGGTGCGCGAGCGTACCGCGCCGACGCCCGGCCGGCTGTCAGACCACGGTGACCTTGAGTTCGCCGACCGACGCGACGCTGGCCACCAGCTTGTCGCCACGCTGCACCGCGGCCACGCCCGACGGGGTGCCGGTGAAGATCAGGTCGCCGGCACGCAGTTCGAAGATGGTCGACAGGTAGGCAATGGTGGCCGGCACGTTCCAGATCAGGTCCGACAGGTCGCCGGCCTGGCGGGTTTCGCCGTTGACCGTCAGCGTGATGGCGCCGGTGGCCGGGTGGCCCAGCGTGGCGGCGGGCACGATGGGGCCGCAGGGGGCGCTCTGGTCGAAGGCCTTGGCGATCTCCCACGGCCGGCCGGCCTTCTTGGCCACCGCCTGCAGGTCGCGGCGGGTCATGTCCAGGCCGACCGCATAACCGTAGACATGCGACAGCGCATCGGCTTCGGCGATGTCGGCGCCGCCCTTGCCGATGGCGACCACGAACTCGACCTCGTGGTGCACGTCGGTGGAAATGCCCGGATACGGAAAGTCGCCGCCGTCGGTAACCAGCGCGGTGGCCGGCTTCATGAAAAAGAAAGGCGGCTCGGCGTCCGGGTTGTGGCCCATCTCGCGGGCGTGTTCGGCGTAGTTGCGGCCAACGCAATACACCCGTGCGACCGGGAAGCGGCGGGTATCGCCCTGGACCGGCAGGGACGTGGTTTCTTGGGGTTCGATGACAAAGCTGGCGTCTTGCATGGCGGGTCGGTGGTGAGGTTTCAAGGGAATGGCGCAGCGCACTTTAAAGCCGCCCGCCGTGTTCCCGGGAGACAGCCTTATGCAGTTGTTGGACAGGATTACCCTGGTTCCGCCGCAATCACGGGTGCCTGCCGATGCCAGTCGGTCGCAGCCTGCCAGGCTGCACCGACGGCCAGCAGGTCGGCGTCGGCGTAGGGCCGCCCCACCAGCTGGAAACCAACCGGCATCGGCTTGCCACCGGCGGATGCGGCAAAACCGCAAGGAAGCGCCAGCGACGGTACGCCGAGATAGTTGAAGGGTCGGTTCAGCACCGTCAGCTCGCCGCGGGCAGTGGCGGCTTCGGCACCCGCACGGGCCAGCGTCGCGATCTCGGGCGTGGCGATGCGGCAGACCGGCACATGCAGCACGTCGACATCCGCCATCACCGTCTGCAAGAACCCTCGCAGGCACAGCGCGCGCTCGTCCAGCAGTTGCACATAGACCGACGCCGGAATGGCCAGGCCCTCCTCGAAACGCGCCAGCAGCGCCGGGCTGACGCCGCCGACCATTCGCAGACGGGCCAGCCGTGCGCCCGTCTCGCAGCGGGTCAGCATCGCTCCGGCCATGTTGACGGCCGCCCAGTCCAGTTCAGGCACCGGCAACAGGACGGCGCCCATTCGCTGCAGGGCCGCCAGGCTCTGTTCGAGCACGGCAGCGGTCGCGGCATCGATGCCGTCGCGGAAAAGTCCTTGCGGCACCCCGATCCGCAGGCCCTGCAACACCGCCAAACGCCCGCCTGCGACCTCGGCGAAGGTTTTACGTAACGAGTCGACCAGGCCAGCCGGAGCACCCGCACCGCCGACGATGGCCTGCATGAGCAGGGCACAGTCGGCGGCGCTGCGCGCCATGGGCCCGATGGTGTCGTTGGAATGGCTGAGCGGCATCGCACCGCTCGTCTCGACCAGGCCGCGCGTCGGCTTCAGCCCGGTTATGCCGCACAGCGCGGCCGGTATGCGGACAGACCCGCCCGTATCGCTGCCCAGTGCGGCATATACCGCCCGCGCTGCCACAACCGCCGCCGAACCGCTCGAAGAACCACCCGTCACATGCGCCGGGTTCCAGGGATTCCGGCAGGGGCCCAACTCGTCGTTGGCACCCGACGGTTCGAAGGCCAGTTCGGTCATGTGCAGCCGGCCGCAGTTGACCGCGCCAGCCGCCTCCAGGCGCAGCAGCACAGGCGCGGTCCCGACGAAGGCATGACTGCGCGTGGCACGCGGCCGCAGACCGCAGCCCACGTCCACGCCTTCCCGGTAGAACAGGTCCTTGTGTGCCATCGGGATGCCGTGCAGGCTGCCGACGCCGACGCCGCCGCCGCCGCTCGATGCGGCATCACGTCGGTCGGCTTCGGCCAGCGCCTTTTGGTCGTCCACCGAGACGCAGGCGTTGGTGACGGCATGCACATCCCGCAGGCGCTGCAAGGACAGCGAGGTCAGCTCGCGCGAGCTGATCCGACCGCGCCGCAACGATGCCGCCGCTTCGGTGAGTTGCCATGCCAGCGGGTCGGCGCTGTCGGCCGGCCCGGGAGCAGGTCCGTCCCTCAGCGCCACCCGCGCATGGCCGGCCGAGTCGACCAGCAACGTGTCAAAGTCGGCCGGCACGCTGTCCATCGGCAACACGGGCGCGGTGGCGGCGACCATCCGCTGCCATTGCGGATAGGCCTGGACGATGGCGCTCGCGTCGGCCGGCTGGATCACGCGGTCGTGCCATGCCGCGACGTTTTCGGCCATCAGCGAGGGCCAGGATCTGGAATTTGTCATGACGGCTGGATAGGAGTTCGGCCTACTGGAGTTCGATCTTTCCCTTGACGATCACTTCCTTCCATTTCGCCAGTTCGCCGTTGATGAAGGCAGCGGCCTCGGCGCGGCTGCCGGGCAAGGTCTCGGCCCCACGCTCGGCGAAGAACTGCTTCATCTCCGGATCGTTGAGAACCTTGACGAGCGTGTTGTTCAACGAAGCCGCGATGTCGTCCGGCAAGCCTGCCGGCCCGAACAGCGCGAACCATGCCGACACCTCGAAATTGCCCAGGTTGTCGGCACCGCCGACTTCCTTCACCGTCGGAATGTCCGGCAGTTGCGGCGAACGCCTGGCACCCGTGACCGCGATGGCACGCAGGTTGCCGCTCTTGATGTTGGGCATGGACGAAGGCAGGTCGTCGAACATGACGGTGGTCTGGTTGCCCAGCATGGCCGCGACGGCCGGTCCGCTGCCCTGGTAAGGCACATGCAGCATGCGCACCTTGACCGCGTCGTTGAACATTTCGCCGGCCAGGTGGATGGTCGTGCCCACGCCGGAAGACGCATAGGTGGTGCCGTCCATGTTGGCGCGCGAATAGTTCACCAGATCCTTGACCGACCTGATCGGCGATGCCGGGTTGACCACGATCACCTGCGGGCTGGAGGCGATCAGTCCGAGCGGGGTGAAGTCCTTCACCGGGTCGTAGTCGAGCTTCTTGTAGAGGTTGGGCGACACGCCGTGCGAGGCCACCTGGCCCAGGAAAAGCGTGTAGCCGTCGGGTTTGGAGCGGGCTGCGAGCGTGGTGCCCAGGGCACCACCGGCACCGGGCCGGTTCTCCACCACGAAGGGCTGTTTGTAGGCTTCCTGAAATTTTTGGGCCAGCCGGCGTGCCACCACATCGGTGGCGCCCCCCGGCGAGAACGACACGATGAGCCGGACGGCACGGTTGGGATAGGTGTCTGCGCTGGCCTGGGTGGCGGCCATCAGCCCGAGGGCCAGGGCGGGCATGACACACAGGCGGGCCCAGGTACGGCGGTTCTTGTTCATGTTCGATCCTTGACATGGGTCATTGCGGGCCACCGGCGGTGGCCGTCGTCTGCAGGCACCTGAAGGGCATTTCTACAGGGCCACGCAAATTCTTGGCCGGTTCTGCGGAAAGCCGATTCCGCATCGTCCGTTGTGTGGACGTTTCGTCCGCGCCGCCGGGTCCGTCGGCGGAGCCCGGATCGGCGCGGACGCCCCGGCACCGTCTTTGCTTGCCATGTTTTGCGCCCGCCGCGCAGCCGACTACTTATTCACTTTTTTCTTTTCCGCCATGCGCCGCGATACCGCCAGCCGGGACGTCCCGTTCATTTCCGCACATGCAGACCACGAGCCGGGCGAGACGCCGGGCCAGCGCGCCGAGGACCCCGCCAGCCGAACCCTGCGACGCGGCCTGCAGCTGCTCGAGGCCGTCACCGGCGCCGGCTCCGCAGGCATTCGGGTTGTCGAGCTTTGCCGCAGCTGCGGCCTCGAACGTGCCACCGTGCACCGGCTGCTGTCGGCACTCGTCGATTGCGGTTACGTGGCTCCTAGCGGCCGCTTCGCCTATGTAGCCGGGCCCAAGGCGCCCGGGCGCGCCCCTGCCGCCCGCCCTGGCTGCGATGCACGGCAGTTGCAGAAAGTGCTGGACCAGGTCAGCAGTGCCTGTGGCGACGCGTCTTTCGCGGTGGTGCGACAGGGTCGCTCGGCCTTGTGCATTGCCCGGCAGGTCGGCACCTATCCGTTCCAGATCCTGGCGGTGCAGGTGGGCTCGGTTCAACCGCTGGGCGTGGGCGCGGCCGGCCTGGCCCTGCTGGCCGCATTGCCGCCACAGCAGGTGGACGAAATCATCCAGAGCAACGCCGCTGCGCTCGGGGCCTATGGCGGCATGACCTCCAGCCGGCTGCAGATCCTGGTCGGTGCCACACGCGAACGGGGCTGGTCGGTGGTCGGCAACCATGCGGCGAAGGGAGCGCTGGGCGTCGGCCTGGCCCTTCACGACGGCGAGGGCCAGGCGGTCGCCGCCATCAGCGTGCCGGCCGCCATGGAACGCATGCCGCGGCAAAGACAGAAGCTGATCGCCGGTTTCATGCGGGAGGCGGTGGCCACCCATCTGCCGCAGGGGCTGCAGCCCCTGGGCGCGCAGGGCCTGGCGGTTTTTCAGCCGGCAGACTTCAACCACCTCCACAAGGTCGACCGGCTCACGCCCAGCGCTTTCGCCGTCGCCTGATGGTTGCCGAAGTGCTGTTCGAGAAGCGTGCGCGCCTGCTGCGTGCGCTGCACCGGAAGCAGCTCGGCGTCGGCCGCGCGCGGTGCGGCCGACGTGTCGAAAAGCTCCGGGCACTCGTCCCGCAGTTCGGTCCAGTCGACGGTGGCGGCGCTGGCGAACTGCACCATGAACACCGCCAGCCGCTCGCAGATGTTTTCCAGTTCGCGCACGTTGCCGGGCCAGTCGTGCCCTTGCAACAGCGGGTGAATCAACCCTAGCGCTTCGCCGGGGCCGGGTGTCATCCCCAGCCGCTCCAGGCAGCGGCGCACCCTGCGTTCGGCCATCGGAACCACATCGCCGGGCCGGTCGCGCAGGGCCGGCAAGCCCAGGCGCAGCGTGTTGATGCGGAAATACAGGTCCTTGCGGAACAGCCCGCCGGCAACCATGTCCGCCAGCGGCTGGTGGGTGGCGGCGATCACCCGCAGGTCTACCGGTATCGGGCTGGCGCTGCCCACCCGCAGCACCTCGCGTTCCTGCAACACACGCAACAACCGGGTCTGCAACGACAGCGGCATGTCGCCGATCTCGTCCAGGAAAACCGTGCCGCTGTGGGCCGCCTCGAACAGCCCGCGCCGGCCGCCGCGCCGGGCCCCGGTGAACGCGCCTTCCTCATAGCCGAACAGCTCGCTTTCGAGCAGGCTTTCGGGGAAGGCCGCGCAGTTGATGGCCACGAAGGGTTTGCCGGCACGCGGGCTTTCGTTGTGGATGGCCTGGGCGAACAACTCCTTGCCGGTGCCGCTTTCGCCGGTGACGAGGATGGTGAGGTCGGTGCGCGCGAAACGCCGCGCGGCATCCACCGCCCGCACGAAGCCGGGGCTTTCGCCTTCGAGGTCGGCGAAGCGGTGGCGCGCCGACGCCTGCTGCTGGCGCTGCCGCATGCGCAGGCTGTTGTCGGCTTCGTGGATGGCCCGTGAGTCGTACAGCGTCAGGGCCGCTCCGGCGATCTCGCCGTTGACGCGGATCGGCGTGCGGTTGGCGATCCAGTTGCGGTGGCCGATGGTCAGCACCCGCGCCCGGTCCGGTGTGCCGGTGTCGAGCGTGTCCTGCAGCGACAGGTCGGCGTTGAGCATGGCCAGGTCACGGCCCAGCACCGAAACCGAAGCCGGGGCCGACCCGCCCCCGGCGGTCAATATGCGTTGCATCGGCGGGTTGGCAGCGATCACCTGGTTGGACCGGTCCACCGCCAGCACCGCATGTTCAAGCGTGTGCAGCACGCCGTTCAGCTGCGCGTAACGGTCGGCCTCCATGCGGGCGACACGCACCAGTTCGATGGCCTCGTCGAAGCCCCGGCGGATGCTGTCGAGCGAATAGGCCATCACGCCGACGATGCCTGCCGCTTCGGCCATCTCGACCGCCAGGCTGGTGCCGACGATGACACTGAAACCGGCCGCACGAAGCTCTTCGAAATCGCGCCGCGCTTCTTCGGGCATGCGGTAGGCGCGCTGCTGCAGTTCGATCTTCAGCAGGTCCCTGATGGCGTCGAGCTCGGGCAAGGTCTGCCCGTAGACGATCACGCCGACCCGGGACGACCTTTCACGTGCATCCATCACCGCCTGCAGCACGTCCAGCCCGCCCAGCTGGATGGTGGCCACCGGCGCGCGCACCTGCTGGCGCAGCAGGCCGCCATTCGCGCCGCCGCTGATGAAGGCGTCGACGCCGCCGCGCCGGATGCGTTCGCGCGCCAGGTCCACGGCGTCGTGGACGGTGGCATCCAGCAGTTCGATCTCGGCCCGGTTGCGGTATTCGGCGATCACCGGCGCCGAAAACTCGCGCAGATGCCGGTAGCCCAGGAAACACAGTCTTGGCAGCGATGAGGCGTCGTCGGTCCGGCTGAATGGCATGTTGACCAGGTGAAACACACAGGTTGTTCGGTGAAACATTATTGTTTCGCGCCGCGACATTCGTCTGTCCGGTCTGACCCTGACAAGCCTTTACGAATCAAGCACTTGGGCGGGCCGCGACGGTGGCACGTTGCCTGCAATGTCTCTTTCGCCCCGGCGCGTCGCGGAGGCCAAAAGAACGAAAGAGACAACAGATGAACAATTCCTTTCCCCAGGGGCCAGGCGGGCCGTCGCGACGCCATGCCCTGGCCGCTGTCGCCGGCACGCTGGTTTCGCTGACGCTGCCCGGACCGCTCGTGCGAACCGCGCAGGCCGCCGGCACAGCCGACGCCTCGCGGTTCCCGCGCAAGTCCGTCACGCTGATCGTTCCCTATTCGGCCGGTGGCGGCACCGACATCGTCGGCCGGCTGCTGGCACAGAAGCTCGGCGACCGATGGGGCCAGTCGGTGCTGGTGGACAACCGCACCGGCGCCAACGGCGTCATCGGCAGCGCCCACGTGGCCAAGTCGCCACCGGACGGCTACACGCTGCTGCTGGTGGTGGGTTCGCACGCGGTCAACCCGGTGCTGATGAAAAGCATGCCTTACGACACGGTCAGCGCCTTCTCGTCCATCACCAACGTGGCCACCTCGCCCACGGTGCTGGTGGTGTCGGCCAAGGGCCCGTACAAGACCCTGCCCGACCTGCTGGCCGCGGCCCGCAAGGAAGAGCTGGGCGTCGGGAATTCCGAAGGCCAGACCCGCCTGACCGGCGAGCTGGTGCGCCAGGCGGCGGGCCTCAGGACGGTCGAGGTGGCCTACAAGGGCGGCGCTCCCATGATGGTCGACATCATCGGCGGCCACCTGCCCGTGGGCTACACCAGCGTGCTGACCGCCCTGCCCCACGTGCAGGCCGGCAACCTGCGGGTGGTGGGTGTCACCGGCCGCGAACGCATCAACGTGTTTCCCGAGGCCATGACCTTCGCCGAGGCCGGCGTGCCCGGGGTGGAGTCGTTCAGCTGGTACGGCATGTTCGGACCGGCAGGCATGCCGGCGCCGCTGGTCGAGCAGATCCGCAGCGACCTGCGCGCCGTCTGCGCCGACCCCGCCGTGGCGTCGCAATTGCGTGACCAGGGCGCAAAGCTGGTGCTGGGCAGCCCGGCCGAGCTCGACAGCTTCGTCCGGGCCGAATCCATCAAATGGGCCACCGTCGCGCAGCGCGGCGGCATCAGGCCCGAATGACCGACTCCAGAAGACAACAAAGAGACAAGACCACCGTGAAGACAACCCTTCCCATTGTTTCCATTCTCTCGAGACGCGGCCTGCTGGCAGCGGTCGCCGTGCTGGCCTGTGCCACCTCGGTCCATGCACAGGCCGACTACCCGAACAAACCGATCCGCCTGGTGGTGCCCTTCGCCACCGGCGGCGTGACCGACGCCAGCGCACGCATCGTGGCCGAGAAACTGGGCCAGGCCATCGGCCAGCCCATCGTCGTCGACAACCGGGCCGGCGCCGCCGGCAACATCGGCACGCAGCTGGTGGTACAGGCCGAACCCGACGGCTACACCCTGCTGCTGGGTTACGACGGCACGCTGGTCATCAACCCCAATGTGTACGCCAAGGTGCCCTTCGACTCGGTAAAGGACTTCGCGCCCGTCGGCAAGATCGGCGACGCGCTGCTGATGGTGGTGGTCAACCCCAAGCTGCCCGCCGCCAACATGGCCGAACTGCAGGCCCTGGCCCGCAGCACGCCCGGCGGCATGTCGTACGGCAGTGCCGGCACCGGCAGCACCACCCACCTGGCAGGCGAGATGCTGCGCCAGCGCACCGGCATGCCGCTCACCCACATTCCTTACAAGGGCGGCGGCCCGGCGCTGTCGGACGTCGTGGGCGGCACCCTGCCCATGACCTTCAGTTCGGTGACCGGCGCCATGCCCTTCATCAAGGGCGGGCAGCTGCGGCCCATCGGCGTCACCTCGCGCCAGCGCGCACCGTCGCTGCCCGACGTGCCCACCTTCATCGAACTGGGCCTGAAGGATTTCGAGATCAATTCATGGGTCGGCCTGCTGGCCCCGGCGAAGACGCCGCGACCCGTCATCGACAAGCTGAACGCGGCGCTGCAGAAGGTGCTCACCACCCCCGAGATGGTCGAACGCCTCAGTGCGCTCGGCGTGGTGACCATGCCCGGCACCGCCGAAGCCTTCGGCGCAGAAATCGTGCGTGACCTCGCCAAGAACAAGGCCGTCGTCAAGGCCGCGAACATCCAGCTCGACTGAACCCACCCAGGCAGGACCACTCCATGAAAAACAAGCTCCGACCTTCCATGAGCCTGTCCGCAATCGCCCGCCGTGGCGTTTTGCAGGCCGGTGTTGCATTCGTATGCGCCGCATCATTCGGCGTGCAGGCGCAGGCGCCCTTCCCGACCAAGGCGATCCGGCTGGTGGTGCCCTTCGGCACCGGCGGCGTGACCGACACCAGCGCCCGGGTGGTGGCCGACAAGCTCGGCCAGGTGCTGGGCCAGCCGGTGGTGGTCGACAACCGCGCGGGCGCCGCCGGCAACATCGGCACCCAGATGGTGGCCCAGGCCGAGCCCGACGGCTACACCCTGCTGCTGGGCTACGACGGCACGATGGTGATCAACCCCAACGTCTACGGCAAGACCGGCTTCGACCCGGTGAAGGACTTCGCGCCCATCGGCAAGATCGGCAACGCGGTGCTGATCATCGTGGTCAACCCCAAGCTGCCGGTACACAACTTCAACGAACTGCTGGCCTACGGCAAGGCCACGCCGGGCGGCATTTCGTTCGGCACCTCCGGCACCGGCAGCACCACCCACCTGGCCGGAGAAAGCCTGCGCCAGCGCACCGGGATCCCGCTGACCCATGTGCCCTACAAAGGCGGCGGCCAGGCCCTGACCGACGTGGTGGGCGGCGTGCTGCCGATGCTGTTCACCGCGGTGGCCGGCGCGGCGCCGTTCATCAAGTCCGGCCAGGTGCGGCCCATCGCGGTGTCGTCGGCACAACGTGCACCCGCCTTCCCGGAAGTCCCCACGCTGGTCGAGAGTGGCGTGAAGGACTTCGTGTTCGACTCCTGGGTCGGCCTGCTGGCCCCGGCGAAGACACCCAAACCCATCGTCGACCGGCTCAACCAGGCGCTGCAAGAGGTGCTGAAGATGCCCGACATGCGCGACAAGCTGTCCAGCCTGGGCATGGTCGCCACGCCCGGCACACCCGAAGAATACGGTCGCCAGATCGCCGCCGACCTGCAGACCAACAAGGCCATCGTCAAGGCGGCCGACATCCGGATCGACTGATGGCGACCCTTTTCGACAAGATCTGGGACGCCCACCGGGTGGCCGGCAACGAGGCCGGCGACGACCTGGTCTACATCGACCGCCACCTGGTGCACGAGGTGTCCAGCCCGCAGGCTTTCAGTGCGCTGGCAGAGGCCGGCCGAGGCATCCGTTCGAACGCCCGGCACATCGCCGTGCAGGACCACAACGTGCCGACCACGGCCGACCGGCTGGTCAATGTTCCCAACCCCGAAAGCGCCGCGCAGATCGAGGCCCTGCGGCAGAACGCGGCCCGCACCGGCATGCGCCTGCTCGACCTGGACGACCCGCGCCAGGGCATCGTGCATGTGGTCGCGCCCGAGCAGGGCTGGGTTCTGCCGGGCTCGACCGTGGCCTGCGGCGACTCGCACACCGCCACGCTGGGCGCGCTGGGTGCGCTGGCCTGCGGCGTCGGCACATCCGAGGTCGAACACCTCATGTCGACCCAGAGCCTGTGGATGCGCAAACCCCGCACGCTGGGCATCGAGATCGCCGGCCTGCTGGGCCACGGCGTATATGCCAAGGACCTGGCGTTGGCCGTGATCCACCGCATCGGCACCGGCGGCGGCGTCGGCCATGCCATCGAATACACCGGCACTGCCGTGCGCGCCCTGTCCATCGAGGCCCGGCTGACGCTGTGCAACATGACCATCGAAGCCGGATCGCGTTTCGGCCTGGTCGCCCCGGACGAAACCACCATCGCCTACCTGCGCGACCGGGTGAAGGGCGCGGCGCGTGATCACTTCGACGAAGCCGTGCGCAGCTGGGCGGCCCTGTTCACCGACGACCCGCGCGACTACCGCCGCCGCGTCGAAATGGACGCATCCACCGTGGTGCCCACGGCCACCTGGGGCACCACACCGGCCGACAGCGCAGCCCTCACCGGCCGCGTGGCCGACGGCGCGAACACCCACGACACGGCCGAGCGCGACCGCATTGCCGCCGCCATGGCCTACATGGGTCTTGAGCCGGGCCAGCCGATGTCGTCGGTCGCCATCGACATCGCCTTCATCGGCTCCTGCACCAACTCGCGGATGGAAGACCTGCGCGCCGCCGCAGGCGTGCTGCGCGGCCGGCGCATCGCCAGCGGCGTACGCGGCCTGGTGGTGCCGGGCTCGACCCAGGTCAAACGCCAGGCCGAGGCCGAAGGGCTGGCCCAGGTCTTTGTCGATGCCGGTTTCGAGTGGCGTGAATCCGGCTGCTCGATGTGCATCGGCATGAACGGCGACAGCGTCGGCCCGGGCCAGCGTTGCGCATCCACCTCCAACCGCAATTTCGAGAACCGCCAGGGCCAGGGCGGGCGCACCCACCTGCTCAGCCCCGCGTCGGTGGCGGCGTCCGCACTGCGCGGAAGACTCTCCGACCCGCGCGAGGTGGCGGCATGAAACGCAGCGTCACCACCGTGAGCGGCACCGCCGCCGTGCTGCAGCGCGACGACATCGACACCGACGCCCTGTTCCCCGCGCCGTTTCTGCGGCTCACGCAGCGCAGCGGCATGGGCCGCTACCTGTTCGCCGACTGGCGCGCGGCGGGCCGGCCGGAGGTCGATTTCATGCGTTCGGCCGAAGCGCCGAAATTCATCGTCGGCGCGGGCAATTTCGGCTGCGGGTCGTCGCGCGAACAGGCCGTCTGGGCGCTGGCCGACTATGGCGTTCAGGCCGTCCTGGCGCTGTCCTTCGGAGACATCTTCCGCAACAACTGCGTGAAGAACGACGTGGTGGCCGCCACCCTCGCGCCGGACGACCACGCGGCCCTGATCACCGCGCTGGCGCGTTCGCCGGGTGCCGAACTGCGGCTCGACGTGCCCTCGCGCACGGTGCAGCTGCAGGGCGACCTGGACCTGCCCGTCGTGCTGGCCGACGGCCATGCCGAAACCCTGCTGTCCGCCGAGGACCACATCGCCCGCACCCAGCATTTCGCCGATGCCCTGCATGCCTACGAACGACGTGTACAGGCCGCGCAACCGTGGCTGGCGTCCATCGACTGACCCGCCTTGTTTCCACCCATCACGCAACCTGAAGAAACTCAAGACAATGGCAAATCCCATCCTCCGACAAAAGCTCGCCGCCGGCGAATTCCTCGTCATCCCGGGCGTGCAGGACATGATCGCGACGGTCATGACCAACAAGGTCGGTTTCGACATCGTCTACGGCACCGGCTACTGGCTGACCGCGTCTTACCTGGGCCTGCCTGACGCCGGCATCGCCACCTATACCGAGATGGTCGACCGCATGCGCACCGTCTGCCGCACCACCGATGCGGCGGTCATCGCCGACGCCGACACCGGCTACGGCGGCCTGCTCAACGTGCACCACACGGTGAAGGGCTACGAGGCCGCCGGGGTCACCGCCATCCAGATCGAGGACCAGGAATTCCCCAAGAAATGCGGCCACACGCCATACAAGCGCTGCGTGCCCGTCCAGGACATGGTCGAGAAGATCAAGGTGGCGGCAGAGGCCCGCGAGGACAAGGAAAACTTCCTCATCATCGCCCGCACCGACGCCCGCGCCAGCCTGGGCGTGGACGACGCCATGCGCCGCCTGGAAGCCTATGACAGGGCCGGCGCCGACATCCTTTTCTTTGAAGCGCCGCAGTCCGAGGAAGAAATGCGCAAGGCCTGCGAAGCCTTCGACAAACCCATGCTGGCCAACATGGCCGACGGCGGCAAGACGCCCATCCTGCCGGCCAAGGTGCTTGAGGAAATCGGCTATGCGCTGGCCATCTATCCGTCGATGACCAGCCTGGTGGCCGCCGCCGCCATGGAACAGGCGCTGCGCACGCTGAAGGAAAAAGGACTCAGCCAGACGCCCGATCTGGCAATGGCCGACTTCGGCGAATTCTGCAAGCTGATCGGCTTCGACAAGGTGTGGGAATTCGAGCAGCGCTGGGCGCGCTGAGCCGGTTTCAACCCTGGGCCGGCACCTCGTCCACCGTCACGACCACGGCCTCGGCCGTCGGTTTGCGTTCTTGCCAGACCTGGGTTTCGAGCAGCCGGCCGACGTCCTCGCGGATGTAGCGGAACAGCTGTTTCATGGCCTGCGTTGCGGGCCGCTTGGTCGACATGGCGACCGACAGCACGCTCGGAACCGTCGGGTTGACCAGCGGACGCACCGCCAGCAGGCCCCGCGCCACCTGGTTGGACACGGAACCGAATGGCAGGAAGGTGTACGCAAAACCTTCTTCCGCCAGGCGGATCAGGGAATGCATGCCTTCCACCTCCAGCCGGATGTTGGGCTGCGCCGGGATGAGCGCTGCCGCGTTGTCGATCACGTCGCGCAGACCGTGGTGCGGGCTGGGCAGCACCAGCGGCAACTTCAATGCATCGGCCAGGTCGATGGGTGCGTCGGTGGTCATGGCGCCGTGGCCGGCCGCGCCGACCAGCATCAACTCGTCCGCGATCAGTGTCTCGAGCGCCAGCTTGGCGCGTTTGGGAACGTTGTAGACAACCGCCACGTCGACTTCGCCGGCGACCAGCCATTCGAGGATGTAGCCACTGATGGCGTCGCGCACGCGCAGCGAGACATCCGGAAAATCGTGTGTGAAACGGCTGACCAGCGGCACCAGCAGGCTTTCGGCCAGCATCGGCGGAATGCCCAGCACCACGCTGCCGGCGGTGCTTTTCGCCAGTGCCTGCATCTCGCGCACCGAGTCGTCGGCACGCTGCACGATGTCGTTGGCCGATTCGAGGAACCGTTCGCCCGCATCGGTCAGGGTGACGCCGTGGCCCGTGCGGCGCAGCAGCGGCAGGCCCAGTTCTTCTTCGAGCAGTTGCAGCTGGCGTGTCAGCGCGGACTGCGTGACCCCCACCGAAACCGATGCCCGCGACAGGCTTTCAGCCGATGCGATGGCGATGAAATACCGAAGCTGGCGCAAGTCCATGGAACTGTGGGCGAAGGCCCTGGTTTCGATGAAGCCCATGTTAGTTTTGCGGCCCCCGGCGCGCATCCGTAGTCCTACCTGCCTTGACAACAACCGGCCAATGCAAACATTCGACCTTCTGTACCGACAGCGCAACTTCCCACGCATCCGGCCCGACTGGCTGGCCCTGCGCCACGAACCGGCGCTGCTGCCCGGGCTGCCGGTCATCGACACCCACCACCATTTCTGGGACCAGGAAACCGCGCCTTATCACGCCGACGACCTGCTGGCCGACCTCGGCGGCGGCCACGCGGTGGTGGCCACCGTGCTGGTCGAATGCCAGGCGCGTTACAGGGCCGACGGCCCGGAACATCTGCGGCCGGTGGGCGAGACCGGGTTCGCGGTGGCCCAGGCGGAACGCGCTGCGCGGCGCGGCGTGAACATCTGCCAGGGCATCGTCGGATGGGCCGACCTGCAATCTGGAGCGCAGGTGGAAGAGGTGCTGCTGGCCCATGCCGAAGCGGGCCGGGGAAGATTTCGGGGCATCCGCTGCCACGGCGCCTGGAGCGACGATCCGGCACTGGCGGGGCCGGCCGGCGGACCACCGCGACACCTGGTGCTGCAACCGGCGTTCCAGGCCGGCGTGAAGGTGCTGACCCGCCTGGGCCTGAGCCTGGACCTGTGGCTGTACCACACGCAATTGGCCGATGCGCTGCAGCTCGCCCAGGACTGCCCGGACACGCCCATCGTGCTCAACCATGCCGGCGGGCCGCTGGGCGTGGGTCCGTTCGAAGGGCGTCGGGCGGAAGTGTTCGATGCCTGGCGGGACGACATCCGGCGGCTCGCCCGCTGCGGCAATGTCAGCATCAAGCTGGGCGGGCTGGGCATGCCACGCATCGGTTTCCCCTTCGCAGCCGGCGACCGGCCTGCCTCGTCCGAAACCCTGGCAGACGCATGGCGACCCTACGTCGAGACCTGCATTGAAGCCTTCGGCGCCGAGCGCTGCATGTTCGAAAGCAACTTCCCGGTAGACAAGGGCATGTGCAGCTACACCGTGCTGTGGAACGCCTTCAAGCGACTGGCGTCGGGCTGTTCGGCCACGCAGAAGGCAGCGCTTTTCCATGGCACGGCCGCCCGGTTCTATCGGTTGTAGAAACGTTTATCGAGCGGCATGAAACTCAGGCCGCAACCAGTTCCGCCTCGGCCCGCGAGGCGGCCACCACTGCAAAATATCCGGTCATCGCCGCCGCGGCGCCGTCGGCGTCACGGGCCTTCAGGCTGTTCAGCACCTGCCAGCGCAAGGGCGTGAGCGCCGGCAGGTAGACCGGCCGGGCCGACACCGTGTATTCCAGCATGGTGCTCAGCGACTGGGCCACCACGGTCAGCATCTCGTTGTGTGCGGCGGCTGTCAGCAGCCTGAAGAAGGTGATGGCAGCTTCGGCGCGGTGCACCATGTCGCCCTGCTTCGCCAAGCCGTCCAGCATGGTCAGGTTGTGTTCGATGAGGTCGAAATCTTCCTGGCGCGCGGCGACGGCCGCCAGCCGCACCAGGCTGACATGCACCGCCGCCCGCGCCTGCACCAGTTCGCGTTCGGCGGCAGTGTCCTTCAGCGCCAGGGCGCGCAGCGACTGCCCCAGCATCATGTAGGCACCCTTGTAGAAGACCAGCGCGTCTTCGTCGCTGCTCTGCTCGAAGGCCTGCACCTGGCCGATGAACACGACATGGTCGCCCGCCTCGTGCCGGGCGAACACGCTGCACTGGAAGTTGGCGATGCAGTCGGTCAGCACCGGCGTGCCGCCCCAGCCGGCCTTGATCGTCACGCCGTCGAACTTCTCGGCCATGCTCTTGCTGCTGCTGGCGAACCTGCCCGATATGGCGTCCTGCCGGTGCGACAGCACGTTGATGGCGAACTGCTCCGTGTTGCGGAAGATGTCGATGGACTTGCTGTTGTTCCGCAGGCTCCACAGCACCAGCGGCGGCTCCAGCGAAACCGAGCTGAAGGAATTGCAGGTCAGCCCGACGGGCCGGCCCTGTTGGTCGGTGGTCGTGATGACGGCGACGCCTGTGGGGAAACAACCCAGTGCGTGGCGAAAGCTCTTGGCGGTGGCGTCTGTCGTGGCCTGGGTTGTCGTGCTGGTCTGGCTCATGGCTTGTCTCCTGGAGCGCCTGGATCGGCGCCTGGCAATCAGTCTAGGAGCCGCTCCGGCCGGTGGACTCATACCTGTTATTCGTTGTCGCGCCTGTTGCCCGCCGGAATAGTGGCGCCATGAACACAAGAGACAACACCAAACCGAAGGAGGCGCGACTGCTCGCGGTCACCTCCATCCTGGGTTACGGGTTTCCCGAACTCGCCCTCAAGATCGGCATGGAAGCCGACCCGCACATGATCGGCGCCGACGCCGGCAGCACCGATCCGGGCCCCTACTACCTCGGCGCGGGAAAGGCCTTCTGTTCGCGCCTTTCCATCAAGCGCGACACCCGCCTGATGCTGCTGGCCGCCGTGCCGCGCGGCATTCCGGTGCTCATCAGCACCTGCGGCGGCGCGGGCGGCGAACCGCACCTGCAGTTCATGGCCGAGCTGGTGCGGGAGATCGCCCGCGAAGAAAAACTCGACTTCAAGCTGGCGCTGATCCATGCCGAGCAGGACCCCGCGTTCCTGAAAAAGCAGCTGGCTGCGGGCAAGGTGAAATCGGCATCCAGACGCCCTCCGCTCACCGTCGAGCAGATCGACGGCGCAACCCGCATCGTCGGCCTGATGGGGCCGGAACCTTTCGAGCGCGCACTCGAGAACGGCGCGCAGGTGATCCTGGCCGGCCGCGCCACCGATCCCTCCATCTGGGCGGCCGGCGTAGCGCGCGCCGGCCTGCCGCCGGAGATGGGCTGGTATGCCGGAAAGATGCTCGAATGCGGCGCCGAGCCGGCTGCACCCAAACGCGACGGCTGCCTGCTGGCGCGGGTCTACCAGGACTACATCGACCTGGAGCCGACCAACCCCGAGCAGTCCTGCACCAGGCTTTCCGTCGCCAACTTCGCGCTGCATGAAAACCCCAGCGCCATCCACCACTACGAACCCGGCGGCATGCTCGACACCTCGGCCTGCAGCTTCGAACAGCTGACCGACCGGGTGGTCCGGGTGCGCGGCATGAAATGGGTTCCCTCGGCCGTCTACACGGTGAAGATGGAAGGCGTGAAACACGTCGGTTATCGCGCCATCGCCATGTGCGCCACCCGCGACCCGGTACTGATCAAGGGCATCGACGACTACCTGGTACGGGTGCGCGCCATCGTCGATGAAAAGACCCGCAACTTCGGCGTGCCCGAAGGCGGCTACCAGCTGGCCATCCGTTGTTACGGGCTGAACGGCGTGATGGGTGAACGCGAGCCGGTCAAGACCACCAGCGCCCATGAACTCAGCTTCATCCTCGAAGTGCTGGCGCCCACGCAGGAGGTGGCGAACGCGGTCGTCGCCATATCGCGCACCACCATCCTGCATGCCGATTTTCCGGGCCGGCTGTGCAAGGAGGGAAACATGGGCATTCCGTTTTCGCCGGCCGACGTGGAGATGGGGGCGTCGTATGAATTCAGCGTCTATCACATCGTCGACGCAGAAGACCCGTACCACCTGTTCCCCATCGAATACGCCGACGTGAAAGGCCGCACATGACCCGCATCAAAGACCTCGCCAGCGTCTGCAAGAGCAAGAACGCCGGCCCCTTCGACCTGACCATCGACGTGATCTTCGGTTCGGACGAACTGTTCGAGCGGGTGGCCGCCACCGGCATCCTCAGCGCCGCGCTTTTCGCGAAGCTCTACAACGTGGACGAGTCGGAGGTCCTGTTCATGCCCTACCCGCCGGCGCGCGCCTTCAAGGCCACCCTGCCCCGGCTGATTCCGGCCGGTGCGTTCGGCGACAGCGATGTCTACGGCGCCCAGCAACACGGCCCCATCCTCGAAGTCGAGATCCCGGACTGACCCGCCCCCACAGGAGACAAAAGAATGACGCAGCAACGCAAGATGAGCCTGATCGGTTTCATGCAGGCCCAGAACTGTTCGACCTACCCCGGCAGCTGGCGCCACGTGGCCAGCGACCCCGGTTACCTCACGCCCGAGTACTACCAGAGCATCGCCCGCACGCTCGAGGCCGGCATGTTCGACATGGCCTTCTTCGACGACCGGCTGGCCATGCCGGACATCTATTCGGCGGACCATGCCCAGACCGTCGCCGCGGGGGTACGCGCCGTCAAGCTCGACCCGCTGGTCGTGCTGTCTTCCATGGCAGCGGTGACCACCCACCTGGGCCTGGGCGCGACGTATTCGACCACCTACTACGAGCCCTATCACGTGGCTCGCACCTTCGCCACCTTCGACCTGATGAGCAAGGGCCGTGCGGCATGGAACGTGGTCACCTCGCTCAACGATTCCGAGGCCGCCAACTTCGGCAAGGACGAGCACCTGGAACACGACCTGCGCTACGACCGCGCGGACGAATTCCTGGAAGCCACCCTCGGCCACTGGGACACCTGGCAAGAAGGCGCGCTGGTCAACGACAAGTCCACCGGCCAGTTCGCCCATCCCGAGAAAGTCAGGCGGCTGGACCACAAGGGCAGGTTCTTCAATTCGCGCGGCCCCTTCACGGTGCCGCGTTCGCCGCAGGGCCAGCCGGTGCTGATCCAGGCAGGTCAGAGCGGTCGCGGCCGGGCCTTCGCGGCGCGCTGGGGCGAACTGCTGTTCGTGGTGTATCCCAACCTGAACATGGCAAAAAAGCAGTACGCCGAAATGAAGCAGGCGGTGGCCGACTCGGGCCGCAACCCGGACCGGGTCCGTATCGCCACCGCCTGCCATGTGGTGGTCGGCGAAACCGACGAAATCGCCCAGGCGAAGTTCGAATACATGGACGCGCTGGCCGAACCCATCGACGGCCTGACCCTTATCTGCGAGGTGCTCAACACCGACTTTTCCACCCGCGACCTGGACGCGCCCTTCACCGACGAAGAGATGGCCGCCATCTCCGGCTGGCAGACCTTCCGCGACCGGGTGGTCACGCTGTCGGGCAAGAAGAACCCATCGGTGCGCGACTTCGTCGAGTTTTCCAAAAGGGCACGCCTGAAGGAATTCAACGTGTTCATCGGTTCGCCGAAGACCGTGGCCGACGAGATGGAAAAGTGGTTCACCGAAGGCGGCTGCGACGGTTTCGTGCTGTCGCCCACCCACATGCCTGGCAGTTATGAAGACTTCGTGCGCATGGTGGTTCCGGAGCTGCAGAAGCGGGGGCTGGTTCGTACCGAGTATGAAAGCGACACCCTGCGCGGTAACCTCGGACTGGACATCCCGAACGCAGGCGACTGGAAGGCCGAAAGCGGTCCTGAGTCGAAGGCGGCGTCCATCAAGGGCGTCTGAAACGACGCCGCAAAAAAGGAGACACGGACAACATGACAGAGACCGAAAAAATCACCGGCGGCCGGCCGGTCGCCATCGTCGGCGCAGGCCTGGTGGGCGCCGGCTGGGCGGTCGTCTACGCCCGGGCCGGCCTGAAGGTCCGGGTGTTCGACGCCAACCACGAGATCACCCGCAAATCCATTCCGCTGATCGAGGGCCAGCTGGCCGGGCTGGCGCGGCACGGGCTCATCCAGGAAGACCCGGCCGTCGTACTGGCCCGCATCACCACTTCGGCCACCCTGGCCGAAGCGGTGGACGGCGTGGCCTACGTACAGGAATCGGTGCTGGAACGGGTCGATGTGAAACGCGGGCTGATGGTCGAAATGGACGCCCTTCTGGAGCCGGACACGGTGGTCGGCAGCTCCACGTCGGGCATTCCGGGTTCTGCCTTCGCGCTGGGGCTTTCGATATCGCCGCGGGTGTTGATCGTGCATCCGGTGAACCCGCCTTATCTGGTGCCGGTGGTGGAGCTGGTGCCCTCGCCCGAGACCTCGGCCGAAACGCTCGCGTTCGCCGATGCGTTGATGCGGGCGGTCGGCCAGACGGTGGTGCACGTGCGCAAGGAGGTCGAGGGGTTTGTCCTCAACCGGCTGCAGGCCGTGTTGCTGCGCGAGGCCTGGGCCCTGGTGCAGGAGGGTGTCGCCAGTTGCGAGGACATCGACAAGACGGTGCGTGACGGGCTGGGTTGGCGGTGGTCCTTCATGGGGCCTTTCGAGACCATCGACCTGAATGCGCCCGGGGGGGTGGCCGACTATGCGGTTCGGCTGGGGCCGTTGTATCAGCGGATTGCGGCGTCGCGCGAGCATTGGCAGCCGTGGGATACGCCGCTGATCGCAGAGGTCGAAAGCCAGCGGCGCGAGTTTTTGTCGCAGGCTGAGCTTGAATCGCGGCGGGCTTGGCGGGATGAGAAGTTGATGGGTTTTGCAGCGGCTCGGGCGCGTGAGGCTGATTGATTTTTTGGTTTTGGTTTTGGTTTTGGTTTTGGTTATCTCCGCTTCGCTCGCGATTTTCTTCCGCGACTCCGTCGGTGGAGTCCACTTGTCGCGTGGAGGCGAGTAACTTTCTTTTCCGGCAGAAAAGAAAGTCACCAAAGAAAGCTGCCTTGGGAGCGGGGAATCGCATGAGCGATATTCGGGACTTCGCTTCACTGCGTTCCCTCTCGTCCTCGTCGTGTCATTGATTACCGCACTCGAAAAGCTATTGCTCGAGGTTCGGGACGCTCGTTCGCCAAAAGCTTCACGCTCTGGTATCGGCCTTGTTTGATCGAATACCGCTGTACGATTTTTTGGGTAATACAGCCTGGCGCCAGAACGAGTGCCTGGGTTGATGCCGACGACCACGCCCGGTTGCGCGCCGCCGCCTGATCCACACACGTCGCCAGCAAATCGGCTGTGCGCTCGATCACGCTCCAAGCCGTGTTCTGGCTCAAGTCGTACGGTGGTGCTGGATCAAACTAGGCCGACGGCGGAGCGTGAAGCTTTTGGTGCGCCGATGTCCAAAACCTCGTGCATTGGCGAAGAACAAATGCGATTACTACGTCTAGGCGAGGCCGAGAGGTAGCGCAGCGAACGAAGGCCCGAAGTAGCGTCCAGCTACTCCCCGATCCCGAGGCAACTTTCTTTCGTTAGTTTCTTTTTTGCCAGAAAAGAAAGTGACCGCGGCCTGGGGCGCGAAGCCCCAGTTCCACCGTTAAATCAATAGAAGAAAACCGCGAGCGAAGCGAAGTCAACCAAAACATCAAATCAAGAAAGCTGCCTCAGCCAGCCCTACTGAGCACTGATCCGGGCCTTCTTCACAATAGTCTCCCACCGAGCCAGATCCGCCCGAATCTGCTCGGTGAACTGTTCGGAGGTATTCCCGACAGGCTCCAGCCCCGCAGCGATGTAGCGCTCACGATAAGCAGGCGTCTCCATCACCGCCTTTATGTTGGCACTCAGCTGGTCGACGATCGGCTTGGGCGTGCCGGCCGGGGCAAGAATGCCGAACCACGAGTTCAGGTCGAACCCCGGCACCCCCAGTTCGCTGAAGGTAGGCACGTCCGGCAGCGCCGCCGACCGCTTCGGCGCAGATACCCCCAGCGCCTTCACCTTGCCCGAAGTGACGAACGGAATTGCCGTAGCCACCGCCGTGTAGACCATCTTGACGTGGTCCCCCATCACCGCCGTCATGGCCGGCGCGCCACCCGCGTATGGGATATGCCGCAGGTCGATGCCGAACTGCAGGTTCATCATTTCGCCCGCCACATGCGGGGTGCTGCCGACACCGGTGGTTGCGTAATCCAGCGTGCCCGGCTTCGCCTTGGCAAAGGCGATGACTTCCTTGACGTTCTTCGCCGGCAGGTTGTTGTTGGCCACCAGCAGCAGCGTCGAATCGTCGATCTTGCTGACCGGCACGAAGTCCTTCAGGGTGTCGAAACCGGCGTTCGGATAGACCCACGGGTTGATCGCCAGCGTGCCGTCGTAGCCCAGCAGCAAGGTGTAGCCGTCGGGCTTGGCGGCGGCCACCATGCGGGTGCCGATGTTGCCGGCGGCGCCGGGGTGGTTCTCGATGACGATGGTGTACTTGAACTGCTGCGTCAGGCCCTCGGCAAGCCAGCGCGCGGAAAGGTCCGAAGCGCCGCCCGCCGAATACGGGACGATCAGCTTGATCGGCTTGTTGGGGTATGCCGGTGCCTGTGCGAATGCCGTGGCGGCGAAGGCCGCCAGCAGTGCCGAAGCACCAAGAGTCCTGAGGTGTTTCATGAGTTTGTCTGTCTCCGTTGTGTCTTTTGGAGCGTGCCCCGCGCGCGCCCGGTCCAGTATCCGCAGGACCCTCCGGCGGGGTTCCGATACCTGATATGCGTCGCCCGGGCTTGCGGCACCCGGCCGTGTTCAGCCGCGAACGGCCACCGTGCCGCGCTCGACCAGAACACACGGCACGGTCACGCTGCGTGCCATCACCTCGCCTTCGATCTGCTCGAACAGCAGTGTGCGGGTGGCGTCCACCATGCGGTCGACATCCTGCTGGACGGTGGTCAGGTCGAACGACGGCCAGGCGGCTTGCGGCACGTTGTCGAAGCCGACCACCGACACGTCCTGCGGCACTTTCAGGCCGAGTTCGCCCCTCAGGATCTCCAGCGCCGCGATGGCCATGTGGTCGTTGGCGGCAAACAGGGCGTCGGGGCGTTCTGCGGGGTTCCGGAACAGCTCCAGCACGGCCGCCTGCGCCTGCGCGAAGTCGTAGCGGCCGACGGCCCGGGCATGCAGCGACTGGCCCGCGGCCGCCAGCGCTTCGACCAGGCCGGCCTCGCGCTCCAGGCTGGTCGACGCGTTCTCCAGCCCGGCCAGCCAGGCGATGCGCCGGTGCCCGGTGCGCAGCAAAAGTTCGCCGGTCAGCCGGCCTCCCTCGCGGTTCTGCGAGGTGACCGAACTGGTCGAGTAACGCCCCATGGCGCCCATCTGCGCCACCCGGTTGAAAAGCACCACCGGTATGCCGGCCTCGGCGCAGTCGTGGGCGAGCGCCGACGACAAGGTGGTCGACGCCATCACGATGCCGTCGACCTGGTATTGAAGGATGTCCGCCAGCACCGCGTCGGCGTCGGCTGTCTCGCTGATGAACAGCAGCACGTGATAGCCGTCGCGCTGCAGGGCCTGGCTCAGGCGCTCGATGACCAGGGGATAGAACTGGTTTTCGAGGTAGCTCATGACGAGCCCGATCATCCGGCTGCGCCGGGTGATCAGGCTGCGTGCGATGGCGTTGGGCCGGTAACCCACGCTGCGGGCAGCGGCCTGGATGCGTTCTCGGGTTTCCGGCGCCACGCTGGCCCCGGCGGTAAACGCACGGCTGACCGCCGACTGCGATACACCGGCCAGCCGCGCGACGTCGTGGGCGGTCACCTTGGCCTTCATGCCGCCGTCCAGCCTCCGTCGATCATCAGGGCGCTGCCGGTCATCAGGCTCGACGCGTCGCTGGCCAGGAACACCACCGGGCCCATCACCTCGTCGATGCGGCCCAGCCGGCCCAGCGCGATCCTGTCGAGCACGAACTGGCGGAAGGCCGCGTCCCTGAACATCGGCGCGGTGAGTTCGGTCTCGATGAAGGTCGGACACAGCGTGTTGACCCGGATGCCGTGCGGCCCCAGTTCCCAGGCCAGCGCCTTGCTCATGCCTTCGACCGCATGTTTGGTGGCGCAATACAGGGTGCGGCGCGGGCTGCCGACATGGCCCATCTGCGAAGACACGTTGATGATCGAGCCCGGCAGGCCCGCTGCCTGCAGGCTGCGCGCCACCTCGCGGGCCACATAGAAGGTGGCCTTCACGTTCAGGTCGAAGACCGCGTGGATGTCTTCGTCGAGCGTGTCGGTGAGCAGCCTGGGCCGGTTCATGCCGGCATTGTTGACCAGCACCTGGTAAGGCGCGCGGCCGGCGATGGCGGCGGTGACGGCGGCGGAATCGGTGACGTCGAGCACCAGCGCATCGGCCTTGCCGCCAGCTGCACGGATGGCTGCTGCGGCGGCTTCGAGCTCGGCGGCGGAACGCGCCGCCAGCGTCACCTCTGCGCCGGCTTGCGCCAGTGCCACGGCCGCAGCCAGGCCCAGGCCCCGGCCGCCGCCGGTGACCAGCGCACGGCGGCCCGCCAGCCCGAAGCCGCCGAAGGCGGGCAGCGCCGTCATTCGTGCACGGCCGTCAGCGCCGGCACCGGTTCGTACCACGGCACCTCGGCGCGGGTGCCGTAGCGACGCACGCGAATGTTGGCCTGTTCGCCGTGGCCGGCGAAGTTTTCCATGTGGCAGAGGCGCGAGCAGTACTCGCCGATCTCGGCGCTGGCCTCGTCGGTGGTCACCCGCTGGAAGGTGCAGGTCTTGAGGAACTTGCCCACCCAGAGGCCGCCGGTGTAGCGCGCGGCCTTGTTGGTCGGCAGCGTGTGGTTGGTGCCGATGACCTTGTCGCCGAAGGCGACGTTGGTGCGCGGCCCCAGGAACAGCGCTCCGTAATTGCTCATGTTCTCCAGGAAATATTCCGGGTCGCGTGTCATCACCTGAACATGCTCCGACGCGATCTCGTCGGCCTTCTGCAGCATCTCGACTTCGGTGTCGCAAACGATGACTTCGCCGAAGTCGGCCCAGCTTTTTGCTGCGATGTCGGCGGTCGGCAATATCTTGAGCTGGCGTTCCACTTCGGCCATGGTTTCGCGGGCCAGTTTCTCGCTGGTGGTCAGCAGCACGGCGGGTGTGGTCAGGCCGTGTTCGGCCTGGCCCAGCAGGTCGACCGCGCACATCTCGCCGTCCACGGTTTCATCGGCGATCACCAACGTTTCGGTCGGGCCGGCGAACAGGTCGATGCCGACACGGCCGAACAACTGGCGCTTGGCCTCGGCGACGAACATGTTGCCCGGGCCGACCAGCATGTCGACCGGCGCGATGCTGGGCGTGCCGACCGCCATGGCCACCACCGCCTGCACGCCGCCCAGCACCAGGATCTCGTCCGCGCCGGCCAGGTGCATGGCGGCGACGATGGCCGGATGCGGCTCGCCATGGAAGGGCGGCGCGGTCGCCACGATGCGTTTGACGCCGGCCACCTTGGCGGTCAGCACGCTCATGTGGGCCGAGGCGAGCAAGGGATATTTGCCGCCCGGGATGTAGCAGCCGACGGCATTGATGGGGATGTGCCGATGGCCGAGAAAAACGCCCGGCCGGGTCTCGACCTCGACGTCCAGCATGGAATCGCGCTGGATCTGCGCGAAGTTGCGGACCTGCGCCTGGGCGAACTTGATGTCCTCGATCTCACGCGCCGAGAGGCTCTTGATCGCCTTTTCGATGGCGGCCTGCGACAGCCTGAAATCATCCGGCTCCCAGTTGTCGAACTTCCGGCTGTATTCACGTACCGCCGCATCGCCGCGCAGCTCGATGTCACGAATGATGGCTTCGACCGTGGCGCGCACCTTCGTGTCGTCGTCGGCACGCGCCTGGACGTCGCGTCCGCGCTTGAGATATCGAATCATGGAAACATCCTCGGTTGGGTTGCATACGTATTCATGGTGCTTTTTATGCATTCGTATGCAATTCAGGGTTTACCCATGAAAAATCGCCGTCTGGCATCCTCGCGCTTCCGGCCAGCCGCCTCCTCCCGTGAAACGTTCCCTCATGACGCTGACTCCCCAGACAACCGCCAGCGCCACCGGTTCCGAAACCGCCTACCGCCAGCAGACGCTCAAGCGGCTGCAGTTGACCGCACTCGAAATGGGCGTGACGGCGGTCATGGGTTCGGTTGCGGCTCTGCTCGCACGGCTGTTGATCCCGACGCCCGAATTCGTCTGGCTGCGCCTGTCGCTGCTGCCGGTCACCGCGCTGTTCGCCTGGTCCATCATTCATGTGCGTTCGGTGCGGGCCTATGGCGCCGCCTGCATGGCGACCATCGCCACCATCAGCCTGAACAGTTACCTGGGCGCGCTGGGCACAGACCGGCCGCTGATGAACTTCCTGCCGGCCGCACTGATCATCGTGCTGACCAGCAGCTTCTTCTGGATCACCGCGGGCCAATGGATCGGCGGCGCGCTGGTCTGTTATTCGTTCTTCCTGCCCTTCGTGTTCGAACACACCGCCAACCGATCCGACACGGTGTTCAGTGTGCTGTTCGCCAGCGTGGCGCTGGCGGCCGGCTTCGTCAGCCACAAACGCATGCAGGACTACCAGCACCGGGCCTTCGACCAGGAATGCCGGCTGGCCGAGCTGTCGGTAACCGACACGCTGACCGGCGCAAGGAGCCGGGCCGAATTCCTGCAGCAGGCAGAAAACGCTGCCGCCGGCGCACGCACCACCGGTGCACCGCTCACCCTGCTTTACCTGGACATCGACCATTTCAAGCACCTCAACGACCGGCACGGCCATGCAGCCGGAGACGCGGTGCTGCGCGGCATGTCCGATGTGCTGCGCCATGCCTTGCGCGCCACCGACCTGCTGGGACGCCTGGGTGGCGAAGAATTCTGCGTGCTGTTGCCCGACCAGACCGAAGGCGACGCCGAAGCGCTGGCCGACCGCCTGCGCACCCTGCTGGTGAGCGTGCCGCGGCCCGACAGGCGGCTGACGGTTTCGGCTGGAATAGCTGGCCTGCGCACCGGCGAATCCATCGCCCAGACGCTGCACCGCGCCGACCTCGCCATGCTCGAGGCCAAGCAGCACGGCCGCGACCGGGTGCGTATAGCGTCCTAGCGGGCCGCTCCGGCAGATCCCCTCCACACATCGCAAGCAGGCCCCGGGCACCAGGGAAATCCTGACCTCCGGTCACCGCTGAAACGCCTTTTTTGTCTGATAGACTTGATACGTTTATTAACAAATAGCGCCAAAAAGATACACGGCGGGGGGTTTCATGACTGTGCAAACGACCCTCGTGCCGAAAGAACCGGCGGAGACGGCCCGGCATCGCCGGCTGGTCAGGTTTCTTGCGGGGCCCATCGTGGCGATCGCCATCGGCCTGGTGGCCGCCTGGATCGTGCCGCATGTGCTGGGCGAAGAATTCCTGGTCAGGCAGATCGCCCGCGCCTATGCGCCCATCGTCGGGTCCTGGCACGGCAACGAGCGGCAGGACGATGTGTCCGTCATGCTGCTGGACGACACCTCCCTGCAGAGCGCCGGCCAGGCCTGGCCCGCCGACTATGGCTATTACGCCCGCCTGCTCGACGCACTGGCCGCCTCCCGTCCGCGCGCCGTGTTCTTCGACATCGCCTTCGCCGCCCAGCGTGAAGACCCTTCCCTGGACCGGCTGCAGGCCGCTGTCTGCCGCGCCGGTTCGGCCGGGGTGAAGGTGTACCTGGCCGCGCGGCGCGACGCGGCGGGCAGGTTCCTGCTGCGCCCGGAACTCGACGCACTGGCCGGCCGCTGCCTGACCAAGGTAGCCATCGAATACGACCCCGACGCCTCCGACCAGACTGCCTGGACCTATCGCCTGGCGGCCGACACCCAGGCCGGGGAAGGCCGGGTGATGAACGTGGCCAGCGCCATCTACCGCGACCTGGGCCACGCCTTGCCGGCACACCAGCATTCCGACCTGGCCGTCAATTGGGGACTGCGGCCGGCGGCGCGCGGGATCGACTGGCTGGAGGCACCCGACGCCGGCGACCACGTGGCCCATTCGGAGGCAGGGCCCGAGGCGGGGGCGCATGCCGCGGCCGCGCCGGGGGCCGGGCACGAGTCCGACGAAGAGGCTGTTCCCTATTGCCGGCAGCCCGGCAATGTCTACTACGAACTGCTGGTGCCGAGCGTCTATCGGCACTGGCGCGATCCGGCATCGCAGCGGCCGATCTGCGTCTATCACAACACCCTGTACCCATCCGACCTGCAGACATCGTCCGCCGAGGACGAAGCGTTGCTGGCCCGCCATGTCACCGGACGGGTGGTCATGATCGGCACCGCGCTGCAAGGCTCCAACGACCGTGTGCTGTCACCGCTGCACGGTCGTATCCCGGGTGTCTACATGCACGCCATGGCACTCGAGAACCTGCTGGTCGACGGCGACGGCTACAACCGCGCCTCCCATGTCGACCTGGTGTGGGAAGGCGGCCGGGTGCTGTGGATGCTGCTGGCCGGGCTGGTGCTGATCGCCTTCGGCCACCGCCAGACCCAGCGAGCCAAGAAAGCCGCGCAGGAACGATGGACGTTTTCCGGCCTCTCCCACGCCCTGCGCAAGCTCGGGCAGGCGGGCGTCTGGCTGCTGCTGAAACTCGGCGGACTGCTGCTCTACAGCGTCTTCTTCCTGGTCATGCTGGCCATCGGCCAATGGCTCGACGTGGGTTTTCTCACCGTCATCCATGTGGCGCTTTATTCATTCGCGGCCGAATGGCTGGAGTGGAACGAATCGTTGCTGAAGTGGTGGACCGACGAAAAAGCCGGCCACGAAGCACCGGGCGAAGCAGCCGCCGCCTGAAGTCACCTGTCCCGACAACTGGAGAACATCGCCCATGAAATCCGGCTTCCGCATCTGGCAATCCCACCGTCCGGCGCAATTTGCGCACCGGGCCTCGCTATTCGTCCTGGCCCTCGGCGCGTTGTGCGCCGGCCCCGTCGCCGCGCAGACGGCCGAGGCTTCCGGGCTGGCGGTGGTGTCCGCCAAGAGCGATCCCCTGCCGGTGTTCGCGACCGCCGGCGCCTCGGCCGCCAGCGGGTCGGTGGCCGTGACCGGCCTGCCCTGGCCGGTCAAGGAATCGCGTGCGGATTTTTTCCTGGTCAGCATCGACGGGCGCGATGTCTGGATCGATTCGATGATGGTGCGCGCCACCCGCAAGGTGGCCGCGCGCTGTGCCGCCATCGCCGGTGCGGTGGTTGCCGGCGAGCTGGGCGCCGCCTCCAACCGGTGCCGCTGAACCATGCCGTCCATCCGCAGAACCCATTTGCGCCGCCTCGCGGTCGCCTGCCTGGCGACCTGCCTGCTGAGCGCATGCGAGACCCAGCCCACGCTGGCATCGCTGTCGTCATCGCTGCCTGCCATGCCCTCGCTGCCGCCGATGCTCGGCGGCACCCAGCCGCCCATCTCGCCTGAAGCCGCGCTGCCGCCCGCACCGGAGCGCAAGTGGGCCGACCCGGTGGTCGATGCCAACAACAATCGTGCAGCCGGCTGGGGCCTGGTGTCCATGCCGGCCATGGACGCATACCTCAACCGGCTCTACGCGCAGCTCAAGGACATGAGCGGCCATCCGGACTGGCCCGGCCGGGTCTATGTGCTGGCCGATCCGGCGCTCAAGTCGACGGCGTCGGCCGCGGGCAACATCTACGTGTCCATCACCTGGCTGCAGTCGATGGAGTCCGAAGACGAGGTGTTCGCCCTTCTCTCGCACGAATTCGGCCATGTCTATCTCAACCACAGCGTGGTGTACGACGCCAGCGACGCGGGCCTGGTGGCGAGCCAGCTCGGGGTGATCGGGGTGGCGCTGGCGCATCGCGGCACGCAGGTCGCCAATCTCAACGGCGCTTACGCCATCGTCGCCATCCGCGAGGTCGCCGAAAGCACGCTCATGCCGGCGTGGAAACGATCCGTCGAAGAAGAGGCTGACCGCTTCGGCGTGGCATTGAGCCTTCGCGCCGGCTACAGCTATCCACGCGGTTTCAAGACCTTCCTGGAACGCGTCGCCTCTTACGACGATGTCGAGCGCGAACGGGCGCAGAAGGCCCAGGCCGAACTCGAGCAGCAGGCCCGTGCCGCCGGTATCCAGGCGGTGCAGGACCAGTCGCGCCAGGCGCAGGCACAGGCCCGGCAAAAGAACCCCAACGCGCCCGCCATCGACACCACCGACCTGCAGGTGCAGTTCCAGAACAGCCTGTTCGACGCCACCTCGAGCGTCAAGCGGGCCTTCTCGAGCACCGCCGACAAACTGCGCGAGACCCATGACGACGCCACGGTGCGCGAGGAGAACCTGGCGAAAGCGGTGGCGGCCGCCATTGCCGAAAGGCCGCGGCCACCCGGCCGCGTGGCGCCGTGGGAGGCCGTCCGCAAGGAAGCCGGCACCGCCGAGATCCTGGCGCACTACGCATTGCTCGGACCGGCCGAAGAAGCCATCGCCCGCAAGAACTATCCGGAGGCTCTCAGGATCGCCACGCGGGCGGCTTCCGGCCGTACCGCGTCCGACGCCCTGCCGCTGATGACGCTGGTTTCGGCGAACCTGGCCGCGCGCCCCAACGTATCCGTCACGGCGCTGCGGGACCGCCACCGCAATTCGGTGGAACGATCGTGGAAGTTCGAACTGATGGCCGGCCAGGAACTGGCACGGACCAACCGCACGGCGGGGCGCAAGCTCATCGACGAGCAGTTCGCGTATTTCAGGAAGGCGCCGGTGCTCTGGCCCGACGTGATCGCCTTCTATCGCGACAACAACTACCTGGACGAAGCACGCGCCATGGCCGGCACATGTCGCCTGGAAATGGTGTCTTACAGCGAGAGCTGCCAGGAGAGCGCCAAGACCGTTGCTGAAAAACAGGCTGAAAAAGCGGCCGGCGAACGCAAGGGCAAGGAAATCGCCGAAAGGAACATGCCGAAGTTCCTGCGGCCGAAACCCTAGCCTACCGGGCGTAGCGGCGGGCGCCCGCCACGCAGGCCACCGCCGCCAGCGTGACCACCAGCATGTGCCAGCTCACCTGCTCGTGCAGCAGCAAGGCGGCCAGCCCCAGCGCCATGAAGGGCTGCACCAGCTGCAGCTGCCCCACTGCGGCGATGCCGCCCAGCGCCAGGCCGCGGTACCAGAAGAAAAAGCCGATCAGCATGCTGAAGACCGACACATAGGCGAAGCCGACCCAGGCGGCGGCGCCCACCCGGGCGAAGGTCGAAGGCGCCGCCCACAGCGCGGCCGGCAGCATGACCGGCAGCGACAGCACCAGGGCCCAGCAGATCACCTGCCAGCCGCCCAGCGACCGCGAAAGCCGCGCGCCTTCCGCGTAACCCAGGCCGCAGACGACGATGGCCGCCAGCATGTAGAGATCGCCCCGCCAGGAGGTCTCCGACGCATCGCCCACGGCAGCACCCGCAGCGGCGTACCCGGCCACGCACGCCGCGCCGATCACCGAGAAGACCCAGAACGGCAGTCGCAGCCGCTCGCCGCCGCGCAGCACCGCGAAGATGGCGGTGCACAGGGGCAGCAGGCCGACGAAGACGATGGAATGCGCCGACGTCACATGCCGCAGCGCCAGCGCGGTGAACAGCGGAAAACCCAGCACCACGCCAAGGGCGGTGAGCGCCAGTGCCGGCAGGTCCGCCAACGCCGGGCGCGGTTGCCGAAGCAGCAGCAACAGCGCCAGGCCCAGCACGCCCGCGATGGCCGCGCGGGCGCATGTCAGGAAGATCGGGTCCAGGTCCGCCACCGCCACCCGCGTTGCCGGCAGCGAACCCGCAAAGATGGCGATGCCCATGAAACCGTTCACCCAGCCGCTGCTCGTCCTGTTCATCTGATCTCCTGCCTGTCGGCCCCCAGTACACCATCGCCGGCAGCATGGCTCCAGGCACAGTCCAATACAATTCTTCGATACTGTTATGGCCGAAGATCCAGTACGGCGGGCACCCCATGATGAAGAGCACGACATTAATCGAACAGGTGATGGCGCAGGTCCGGGCGGGCATCTCGTCGCGAACCCATGTGCCCGGCACACGCCTGCCGTCGGTCCGGGCGCAGTCGCGTGCAATGGGTATTTCGGTGTCGACCGTGGTCGAGGCCTATGAAAGGCTGGCGGCCGAGGGTGTCATCGCAGCGCGCCCGGGTGCGGGCTTCTTCGTGGCCGGGCCGGTGGCGCCGCTCGCCCTGACCAAGCTGGGCCCGCGCCTCGATCGCGAGGTCGATCCGCTGTGGGTGTCCCGTCAGTCGCTGGAGACCGACGCGTCGGTGCTGAAACCCGGCTGCGGCTGGCTGCCGGCCACGTGGATGTACGAAGACGGCATGCGCCGTGCACTACGGTCGCTGGCCCGCGCCGGGGTTTCCGAACTGACCGACTACGCCACGCCGCTGGGCCATCCGGCGCTGCGCCTGCTGCTGTCGCGCCGCATGGCCGCGCTGGGCATCGAGGCCGCGCCCGAGCAGGTGATGCTGACCGAATCCGGCACCCATTCCATCGACCTGGTCTGCCGCTTCCTGCTGAAACCCGGCGACAAGGTGCTCGTCGACGACCCCTGCTACTTCAACTTCCATGCGCTGCTGAAGGCGCACCAGGTGCAGGTGATCGGCGTGCCCTACACACCGCAGGGCCCGGACATCGCACTGTTTGCCCAGGCGCTGCAGGAGCATTCACCCCGGCTGTACATCACCAATTCGGGCATCCACAACCCTACGGGCGCCACCCTGTCGCCGCTGGTCGCGCACCGGCTGCTGAAGCTGATCGACCAGTCCGGCCTGGTCACCGTGGAGGACGACATCTACGCCGATTTCGAGACCAGCCCGGCACCGCGCCTGGCGGCCTTCGACGGCCTGTCGCAGGTGATCCACATCGGGAGTTTCTCGAAGACCGTGTCGGCTTCGGTGCGGTGCGGCTACATCGCCGCCCGCGCCGACTGGGTCAATTCGCTGGTCGACCTGAAACTGGCCACCACCTTCGGCGGCGGACGCCTGTCGGCAGAACTGATACTGCGCACGCTGACCGACAGCGGCTACCGCAAACACATGGAAACCACCCGCCTGCGCCTGGCCAAGGCGCGCGACCAGACCGCGGCCCGGCTGCATAAGATGGGCATCACGCCCTGGCTTGAACCGCTGGGTGGCATGTTTCTGTGGTGCCGGCTGCCGCAGGGCATCGACGCCGCATCGGTGGCCCGCGCCTGCCTGGCGGAAGGTTTAGTGGTGGCGCCGGGCAACGCCTTCAGCCAGTCGCTGAGCGCGGGCGATTTCATGCGGTTCAACGTATCGCAGTGCGGCGACGACCGGATGTTTTCGGTGCTGGCGAAGGCATTGGCCACTTGTTAAGGCGTGAGGCTCGAAGGAGAGCAAATGGAGCTTTTGCTGGAGGCGCTTCTACAGCTGATGACGCCGGTCGTCGGGTGGACCGGACGTGGCATCGTTCGCGTTGTTTCGTTCGGAACCTGCGAATGCGAGTCTCTGTTTGGAAAGAGTTCGGGAGTCACCGCGCCGGCTGGCGCCCTGACTTACTTGCGCGGGCAGCGCCTCGTGGTGACTGCAACCGGGCAAGTGGTTCTCGGCACGCTATTTTATGTATTGCTGGGGCTGGTCGCTTACTGGAAATATTGCCGATGAATTGCATGCCCCTCACCACATCGCCTTATGGACACTTGATAATCCCTGCCATTACCATTAGTTGGGGCCAACTTCACCGCAACCCGTTACCTGATGCACCGCCAGAACCAGGCGCGGCTCGGGAATGGCACTTTACCCGTGGACCCAGAAAGCGTCATCGGTTTCTCGTTTAGCATGCACGGCCTGCAATAAGCGGCGTTCATATAACTACTCCAAGAACACCATGATCCGAGGACGACTCCCAGTGCCTTTTCATTTCCTGAAAGGTGCGACATCCGGCACCACCCTGGGCGCAGCCACAGCCCTCATCGTGTTGGCCGCCGGATGCGCCACCATCAGCGGTGGCAGCAACCAATCGATGTATGTGCAGATACAGAACACGCCGGGCGTGCCGGCCACGGCGGCCGACTGCGAGTTATCCAACGACAAGGGTCGGTGGTTGGTCCGTGCACCCAATGACACGACGATCGTTCGGTCCAACAAGCCAATGATGGTCAAGTGCACTGGCGCGGGCGTGCAGCCTGGGGCCGTCTCGGTCGAATCTGCAACGCGTGCGGCCATGTTCGGCAATATTCTTCTAGGAGGAGTTGTCGGTGCAGTAATCGACCACAACTCCGGCGCCGGATATGAATACCCCGGCATCGTCACGGTCGTCTTCGGCCAGACCAGCAGCCTGAAGATGGAATATGCGGGCAACACGCAAGGCGCAAATGGCGGGCCCACAGCCGTACCGAGGGTGATTCCCCAAGGCTCGGGTTATGCCGCACTGACCGACACCGCGCGTTTGCCCGCAGGTCCCGCCGGGCAGGAACAATACCGCCGGTTCCTGGCGGCCAAACTGCCACGTGCATTCGTCGTGGCAAACGATGGCACCACGCAGTTCGCAAACGGCCTGCACGGGAAAGACCTGTCAAAGCCCACCGATCCTTCTCAGCGGGCATTGCAATATTGCACCGACCGTGGTCATCCCGGATGCCAGCTTTATGCCGTGGATAACCAGGTGGTTTATGTCAAACCCGATGCGGCGTCCATTGCTGCTGCAGCAGTGGCGGCACCACCCGTGCAGAAACCCAACCTGTTCGTCCTGCCGCCGTCGAGCAATTTTGCATCGCTCGAAGACGCCAGCGCCGTCCCGGTAAAGGCAGGCGGCCAGGGCCGTTATCTGCATTACCTGACCTTGCCCAAACCCCGCGCATTCGTGGTTTATGAAGATGGCGGCTGGTATATGACATGGAACACAGGCAGCGCGATGGCAAACGCGCTCAACGCATGCGAGCGTGCGGGGAAAACCTGCTGGCTTTATTCGGCCGACGACGAGGTGGTCTGGCAGCCCGATGTGGGCAAACGAATCTCGAAGGCCAGCCAGCTGGTGGCAGCCAGCCAAACGCATTGAACGCCTTAACTCAAGCAGTGAATGAGCCGTTGAAGTCGAGGCCGGTTGAGGCGGCCTTGAATAACGAAAGCGGCTTTCGGCCAAAAACGGTCACATACTATTTATAGGAAAACAAAACCTCGGCACAATGCTTCCGCATGGTATTTTTTCGATAGGTGCGCGCTGAAGCAAGGGCTTAAAATCACAGACAAATGCAAATTCGAACGTGTTTGGTCGCTGAGCCCATCGATTACGTGCCGAGGAGTTCTCCGGATTAAAATTGACGTGTCGCCTTTGCCATTTTTGGTTGTTAGTGGCACAACTGCTGCTCGCACGGAATGCCATCATTGTCCCCATCCATCTTGACATCGGGGCAATTCTTCAGAAAGTACGTCGCTTCTTGGCAAGAGGTCATTTGCGAGCAATATGTCCGACCATCGCATTTAAATATCGACGCCGGGGCCCTGCTTATATTCGGTATTGCGAGAGTCGCGGGCATTTCAGAAACATCAGATACGGTTTGGCGAATTCGCCACGATTCATACGCTTTCCAACCGACAAGCCCGACGAGCACCAACATTATTAACCTGATCATTCAAGCCTCTCAATAAACTGCTTATCTGCGCAATTACCGCTTCTGGCCGGTTGTGGCCTACCTGATGCTCTCAAGCTTCCATCCCCTCGGCAAGTTCCGAAGCGTCCTCAACCTCGATGCCGAGGTAAGGCACGGTGTGGAAACCGGGCCTCCGACCCTGACCGAAACCGCTGGCGATGTCGGTCACCGGCGCCCGGATCAAACCCCCGGCAGCATCCAGTCCTCGGCCCGGGCGAACGCCCCGGTGCCGCCCAGCTTGCGTTCCGCCACATCGGCCACCCAGCCGATGCGGTCCAGCGTGCGGCGCAGCAGCTGGATGCGGTCGTCGCGGTCGTCGTCGTCCACATCGTGAATCAGTCCGGGGCGGTCGCGTGAGACGCGGATGGCCGTGCTGGCGAGGATGCAGACCTCACGCAGCAGTTCGCGGGCTTGCTCTGTGTTGGGCGGTTCCGGAGTCGCCGGCGCTTGGGGTGGGTGGAGTTCTGGCTGCGGGGCGGTGCTGTGCCGGGTGGGCTTGGGTTTCGTCTTCATGCTGGCCTCCTGAATCGTTGGCTCTGCAAAAGGAAACCGCCGCTGCAACATCCAGGGGATGAAGGGGCGGCGGCTCGAACAGGTTGACGTTCCGGTGGACTCCATGAGAGGCCGGCAGGGCGCGAGCCCTCCCATCCGAGCCGCCCTAAAGCGAATCGAATGCAAAGGCCGCTTTCATGCGGTCGAACGAAAGTCCACGGCCTAAGCCATGGAGTCCAAACCAGGACGTCAATCCTGTTCGCGCGTTTCCGCGCGAGCGGCAAATGTAATTCAGGTCCGGGCCAGCCGGTCGGCGGCTTCCATCGCCGCCGCTTCGCAAGGGTCGATGACCGGGATACCCAACGCATCCGCCAGCGGCTTTCGCAGGTCGGCCATGCCGGCGCAGCCCAGCAGGATCACATCCGCGCCATCGACCTCGCGCAGTTCGCGGGCTGCGGCCAGCATCGGTTCGAAGGCCAGCGCCGGGTCGCCGGTCTGGTCCACGCGCAGGTTGAGCGCCCGTTCGCCGACCACACTCGACTCGACCCCCAGCGCCTTCCAGTAACGCAGGTGACGCGGGATCGACGCATCGGCCACCGCCACCACGCCGACCTTGCTGCCCTGGCGCAAGGCGGCGCGCACACCGGCTTCGCCCAGGCCGATGACCGGCTTGCCGCCGCTGACTTCCCGCGCTTTCGCCACACCGGGGTCGCTGAAGCAGGCGATGACAAAAGCATCCGCCTCACCCGCATGCCGGGCCACGTGTTCGGCCACCTGCACGGCGGCGATGTCGTAGTCCTCCTGGCTGACGATGCCCGGCGGGCCGACCTTCGAAGTGACGCTGTCGAAACGCACGGCTGTCGAAGTCTTCACCGCCTGCACCGCACGGTCCACGCCTTCGGTGACGTTGACGCTGCTGTTGGGATTCAGCACCTGCACGACCGGCAATTTTTCGTTGCTGTCCTTCAGCCCGATCAGCGCCTTCAGCACCCGGCCGCGCGGACGCGAACCCAGGCCGGCGGCCGGCGGGTTGCGGCGCGGCACGTCCGGCGGGCCACGGCGGATGAAACGGCCCGACCCCCGTTCGGCATGCAGGCCCTGGTCGTCGATGACCACCCTGCCCCGGCTCAGCACCACCTCGGGCCAGCCGCGCACGGTGCGGCCTTCGTACGGTGTGTAGCCGGTGTTGTCGTGCAGCATGTCGGCGCTGACAGCCACTTCACGCTCGGGGTTCCAGATGGCGATGTCGGCATCCGCGCCGATGGCGATGGCGCCCTTCTGCGGCGCCATGCCGTAGAGCTGCGCATGGTTGCCGGCCGACAGCGCCACGAACTGATGGATGTCGATACGGCCGGCCATGAAACCCTCGCTGAACAGCAGCGGCAGGCGCAGTTCGATGCCGGGCACGCCGTTGGCCATCTCCTTGAACAGCGTGGCGTCGCCCTTGGGCAGCTTGCCGGTTTCGTCGAAGCGGTACGGTGCGTGGTCCGACGAATAGGTGGCCAGCGTGCCGTCGATCAGGCCCTGCCACACGGCCTCTTGCGAGGCCTCGTCGCGTGGCGGCGGCGAGCAGCAGAACTTGGCGCCTTCCAGGCCCGGCGCGTCCATGTCGTCGGCCGTCAGGAACAGGTATTGAGGGCAGCTCTCTGCCAGCACGTTGGCACCCAGCGACTGCGCCTGGCGGATGAGCTCGACCGTCTCGGCACCGGCCACGTGCACGATGAGCAGCGGCACGTCTATCAGCCGGCCCATGGAGATGGCGCGGAAGGTGGCCTCGGTCTCGGCCAGCGGGTCGTGCGCCACGCCGTGGAACTTGGGCGCGCCGTGGCCACGGTCCAGCAGGCGCTGGGCGATCCACTTGATCATGTCGTGGTTCTCGGCATGCACCATCACCAGCGCGCCCTCCTCCTTCGAAAGCGCCAGCACGTCGAGCAGTTCGTGGTCTTCCAGCTTCATCTTGTCGTAGGTCATGTAGACCTTCAGCGAGGTGATGCCTTCGCGGATCGCCTTGGGCAGGTCGACCTTCAAAGTCTGTTCGTCGGGGTTGGTGAGGATCAGGTGGAAGCCGTAGTCGATGACCGCCTTTTCGGCGGCGAGCTTCGAATAATCGGCCAGCACCTCGGGCACCGCCATGCCGCGATGCTGGGCGGCGAAGGGCACGATGCTGGTGGTTCCACCGTATGCGGCAGCCACCGTGGCCGAATAGAAATCGTCGGCGCACATCATGCCCATGCCCGACTTCTGTTCGACGTGGCAGTGGCTGTCGATGCCGCCGGGCAGCACCCAGCGGCCGGCCGCGTCGATGTCGCGTTTGCCGGGCGCCAGGCCGGTGCCGATGGCCTCGATCAGGCCGTTGCGCACGCCGATGTCGCCCTGGACTACGGTGCCGGCGGTGACGATCCGGCCGTTGCGGATGGTGAGGTCGAAAGCTGGGTTGCTCATGTCTGGGTTTCCGGTTTCAGGCATTCAGTGAAGTCCGTCGAGCTGGACGAAATGGCCGTCGGCCACCTCTTCCATCGCGACCGGCGCCGGCCGGTGGCCGGCAGGGAATACGGGGCTCGGCACGGCCGAGGCCGGCCGCGCCTGGTGCACCCGGCGGATGGTCGGGTCCGGCATGGGCACGGCCGACAGCAGGCGGCGGGTGTACGGATGGCGCGGCGCATGCAGCACCGACGCGGTGGGGCCGATCTCGACGATGCGGCCGAGGTACATCACCGCCACCCGGTGGCTCACCTTTTCCACCACCGCCATGTCGTGCGAGATGAAGAGATAGGCCAGGCCGTGTTCCTTCTGCAGGTCCTGCAGCAGGTCGATCACCCTGGCCTGGACCGACACATCCAGGGCCGAAACCGACTCGTCGGCCACGATGATCTTCGGCCGCACGCTCAGCGCCCGTGCGATGCACAGCCGCTGCCGCTGGCCACCCGAGAACTGGTGGGCGCGCCGGTCGAGCATGCTGGCCGGCAAGCCGACCCGGTCCATCAGCGCGGCGGCGCGCTGGCGGCGCTCGGCGGCACCCAGGCCACCGTGCAGCTTGAGCGGCTCGCTCACCAGGTCCCAGGCCGCCAGACGCGGGTTGAGCGATGCGTAAGGGTCCTGGAAGATGGTCTGGATGTCGGCGCGCAGCGGCCGCATCTCGGCATTGCTCAGGCCGCCGATGTCGCGGCCGCACAGGCGCACGCTGCCTTCGCTGGCGTCGATCAGCTTGCTGACCAGCCGGCCGGTGGTCGACTTTCCCGAGCCGGATTCACCGACCAGGCCCAGCGTTTCGCCGGCCCGCAGCGAGAAGGAAACGCCCTCCACCGCATGCACGTTGGCCGCCTTGGCGAACCAGCCGCCGCGCACCGGGAAACGTTTGCTCAGGTTGTGCACTTCCAGCAGCGGCGGCGCGGCATCGGCGGCCAGCGCGGCGGGTGACCCGTCGCCCAGCCGGGGCACCGCCGCCAGCAGTTCGCGGGTGTAGGCCTGTGCGGGCGCGGCGAAAAGGTCTCGCACTGCCGCCTCTTCGATCTTCTGGCCGTGGCGCATCACCACCACCCGGTCGGCGATTTCGGCCACCACACCCATGTCGTGGGTGATGAACAGCACGGCCATGCCCATCTCGCGCTGCATCTCGCGGATGAGCGCCAATATTTCGGACTGCACCGTCACGTCGAGCGCGGTGGTGGGTTCGTCGGCTATCAGCAGCTGCGGACGGCAGGCCAGCGCCATGGCGATGGCCACCCGCTGCCGCATGCCGCCCGACAGTTCGCCGGGGTACTGCTTCAGCCGGCGCGCCGGCTCGGGCAGGCGCACGGCTTCGAGCATCCTTTCGGCGCGGGCCATCGCCTCCGCGCCGGAGATGGTCTCGTGCAGCCGGTAGACCTCGGCAATCTGGTCGCCGATCGTCATCACCGGGTTCAGGGCTGTCATCGGCTCCTGGAAGATCATCGAGATCTCCTTGCCACGCAGCGCCCGCAAGGCGCCCTGCGGCAGCGAGAACAGGTCGACCGCTTCACCCGACTGGCGGGTGAACACGGCCTTGCCACCGGCGATGGTGCCGCCCGCGTTCTCGATCAGCCGCAGCAGCGAGAACGCGGTGACCGACTTGCCGGAACCCGACTCGCCCACCAGCGCCACCGTCTCGCCAGCACCGATGGAAAAGCCCAGCCCGCGCACCGCCTGGGTACGCTGCTGGCCGCGCGCGAACTCGACGCACAGGCCCTGGATGTCAAGCAGCGGTTTCGTCATGCGGCGGCTCCCGTCGTGCTGCTCGCGAACACCTTCGGCGACAGCTTGTCGGCGCTGCGGCCGGCATGGTCGTTCAGGTGGACCCGGCTCAGGGTGGACAGCTGCGCCTGTTCCACTTCGAACAGTGCACGTTCGACGTCGATGGTCAGCACCTCGCCGTTGCGCACCACCTGCCGGCCGTCGACATAGACATCCCGCACCGCGCGATCGCCGGCCGAATAGATGAGGCAGCGCAGCGGCTCGCGGGCCGGCCGCATGTAGTGGTGGCGCAGGTCCACCAGCGAGAAGTCGGCCTTGCAGCCGGGCGCCAGGCGGCCGATGTCGTCGCGGCCCAGCATGCGGGCCGCGGTGGTGGTGGCGGCGTCGATCAGGCCCTGCGTGCTGCTCGCCTGGTAGTTGCGGGCGACCACACGGGCCATGTAGCTGGCCAGGCGCATCTCGTCGAGCATGTTGTGCGGGAAGGTGTCGGTACCGATGCCGACCGGTATGCCGGCCTGCTGGTAGCGCCCCAGGAAATTGAGCGCGATGCCCCGGCGCGCGAACACGGTGGGGCAATGCGCCACGCCGGCACCCGAGCGCGCCAGCAGCGCGAAGTCGTCCGCCTGCGGCCAGTAGACCGACGGGTGGTCGTTCAGGAAGATGCCGTGGCCGATGACCAGCTGCGGCGTCAGCAGGCCGATGTCGTCCAGCCATTCGATGGGCGTGCGGCCGTGGCGGCGGGTCATTTCGCCGAACTCGACCACGCTCTGCGCCGCATGCACCTGCAGCGGTATGCCCAGGCGCCTGCCCTCGGCCTGAGCGGCCTGCAGCAGCGCGGGTGTGCAGGTGTCGATCTGCGACGGGCACAACATGGCGCCGAGCCGGCCGCTGGCATGTTCCATGGCGCTCTTCACCACCGCCAGCGATGCCTCGAAGGCACGTTCGCCGGCCGCTTCATCCCAGGTGTATTCCACCGAATGGCCGTTGCGGGTGGCCCAGCTCGCGGACCGGAACATCGGCCCCAGGATGCCCCGGATGCCGGTGGCGGCCACCGTGTCGGCCCAGCCCGGGCGCGGCATCGACATGTCGACATAGGTGGTGACGCCGCTGCGCAGCATCTCCGACACCGCCACCTGGTTGCCGTAGGGCGCCGACGAGATGTCGGCGCGGAACACCGGCATGTATTCGTACAACGAGCTCTGCCCGAGCCTGGCGCTGCCCAGGTCTTCCAGCAGGCCCCGGTTTCCCGGCTCCGAGCTGGGGTGGCTGTGCATGTTGATCAGGCCGGGCATGGCCATCAGGCCACGGCCGTCCACCGTCTCGTCGCACGGGCCTTCGTAGCTGCCGCCCGCCTGCACGACGAGATTGCCGCGCAGCACCAGGTCGGCACCGTGGTGGTAGACGTGCTGCTGCGTGGCCTCGTCCCAGCCGACCAGCACGTCGAGCGCACGGACGACCGTGGTCTTCACTTCCATGCGAAGTCCAGGCCCTTGTAGAAGGCAGTGCCTTCGATGCCGTGCGCCTTCAGCGGCTTGATGCGCGGGCCGTTGACCAGGTAGAGCGGGTCATGGAACAGCGGCACCCAGACGGCCGCGGCGGAGGTCTTGCCCAGCACCTGGCTGAAGGCCTTGTCGGCGGCAGCGGGGTCGCGGGCGGAGTCGCCTTCGGCCAGCCACTTGTCGGTCTCGGGGTCCTTCCAGTTCATGCGGTTGGGCGTGGGCACGCTGGTCGACAGGAAGTACAGGTTGAGCGCCTCGCCGGTGGACATGTAGCCGAAGCCGATGCTGAACATGTCGAACTCCTGGGTGCCCAGCTTGCCCCAGGCCACGGTCGAGTCGAACAGCTGGACCTTGAGGTCGACACCCACCTTGCGCAGGTCGCCCTGCATGGCTTCGAGGATGTCCTTCCAGTAGCCGGCGATGCCGTACAGCAGCGGCTGCAGTTTCACGCCGTCCTTGTAGCGGAAGCCGTCGGGTTTCTTCAGCCAGCCGGCTTCGTCCAGCAGCTTGTTGGCCCTGGCCGGGTCGAAGTGGAAAGGCGTCTGGCCGGGCGTCGGTGTGTCGGTCGCCAGCATGCTGGTGGCCGGCGTGGCGTTGCCGAAGGTGATGATCTCGGTCAGCGTCTTGCGGTCGACCGCGAGGTTGATGGCCTGGCGCACCTTCTCGTCGGCGACGGCTGCCTTGTCGATCTTGAAACCCACGTAGAAGGTCCAGTTGTAGACCGGCGCCTTGCTGGTCGACAGCGTCTTGCTGCTCTTGAGGTCCTTCAGCGCGTAGTAAGGCAGGTACCGCGTGGCGTCGGCCTGATTGGTCTGCAGCGCGGTCAGGCGGGTGGTTTCTTCCGGCACGATCTTCCACACCACGCGGTCCACCTTGGGGCGCGGGTCGGCATAGATGGTCGGGCCCCAGTCGTAGCCCTCGTGCCGGGTCAGCACGACCTCGTTGCGCGGTGTCCAGCTCTGGAAGCAATAAGGGCCGGTGCCGTCGAAGCCCTTCACGCCGAAGTCGGTGCCCAGGGCCTTCACCTGGTCCATGTTGATGATGGTGTGCCCGTGCTGCGACATCTGGCGCAGCAGGTCGGCATAGGGGCGCTTGAGCTTGTAGACCACGGTGTAGGGGTCCGGGCCGGTGACGCTGTCCACCGGGCCGGCGCGCCACTTGTCCAGGCCCTTGGTGGCCGGGTCGAGCCAGCGCTTGTAGCTGTCGACCACGTCCTGCGAGGTCATCTTCTTGCCGCTGCAGAAGGTGACGTTCTCGTGCAGCTTGAAGGTGTAGGTGAGGCCGTCGGCGGACACCGTCCAGCTTTTTGCCACAGCGGGCACGGGTTTCTTCAGGTCGTAGTCCAGGCCGACCAGGGTGTCGCCGGCCATGAACAGCACTTCGGCGCCGCCGCGTGCGGTGGTGCGGTGCGGGTCGTAGCGGTCGGTTTCGAGGTCGCGCAGCAGCAGCACCGATTTGGGGGTCTGGGCTTGCGAGGCAAGCGGCGCGCAGGCCAGCGCGAGCAGGGGCAGCGCGGCAAGTCGGGTGGACAGGGATGTCATGGGGAAACTCCTTCAACTAACAAATCGGGAAAACCGGGAATTCGAAACGGCTCAGGCACGCAGCCTTGGGTCGAACGCGTCGCGCAGGGCGTCGCCCAGCAGGTTGATCACCAGCACCACCAGGAAGATGACCAGGGTGGGCACGGTCGACACATGGGGAAAGATCTCCAGGTACTTGCGGCCGTCGGCGGCCATGCTGCCCAGCTCGGCGAACGGTGGCGCCGGGCCCAGGCCCAGGAAGGACAGCAGCGATGCCAGCAGGATGGTGTGGCCCAGCTGCAGCGTCGCGTAGATGAGCAGCATCGACGAGCAGTTGGGCAGCAGGTAGCGGGTGATCAGGTAGAAGTCGCCGAAGCCGATGGAGCGGCCGGCTTCCATGTAGTCCTGCTTGGTCACCACCAGCGCGGCAGAGCGCGCCACCCGCACCATGCCGGCCACGCACGACGCACTCAGCGCGATGAAAAGGCTTGCCAGGCCGGGGCCCATCAGCGCCGACAGGCTGAGGCCGAACAGGATCGCCGGGAACGACAGCAGCACGTCGGCCACCCGCATGATCGGCGCCGTCAGCCGCCGGTAATAGGCCGCGAGGATGCCCAGCACCATGCCCAGGCCGGAGCCCAGCGCCACGCTGCCCAGGCTGATGCCCAGCGTGGCGCCCAGGCCGTGCAGCACCCGCGAAAGGATGTCGCGGCCCTGCACGTCGGTGCCCAGCCAATAGGTGACGCCGTCGGGGGAGGTCCAGCCCGGGGTGTGGCGGGCGATCCGCATCTGGGTCTCGTAGGGGTCGTGCGGCGCGATCCAGGGACCGAGCAGGCCCAGCAGCAGGATGACGACGGCCAGCACCAGCCAGAGCACCAGCAGGCGGTCGGATGCGATGCGGCGCAACAGGCCTTGCGGCACCGGCTCCGCGACGGGGTTGGTAACGGGTACGGCGCTCATTGTTTGCTCCCGCGCGGGTCGAGGCTGGCGTAGAGCAGGTCCACCACCAGGTTGATGATCAGGAAGCCCACCGCGGTCACCAGGATCGCGCCCTGTGCCAGCGGGAAGTCGCTGGAGAAGATGGCGCTGACCGCCATGCGGCCGATGCCGGGCCACGAAAAGATCTGCTCGGTCACCACGGCCCCGCCCAGCAGGTTGCCCACCTGCAGGCCGACCAGCGTGACGATGGGCAGCAATGCGTTGCGCAGTGCGTGGCGCACCAGGATGCGGGCTTCGCCGGCACCCTTGGCGCGGGCGGTGCGAACGTAGTCGGAACCCAGCGTTTCGATCACCGCGGTGCGGGTGATGCGCGCCACCGGGCCGATCAGCACCGACCCCAGCGTGATGGCGGGCAACGCTATGGCGGCAAGTCCTTCCAGCGTCCACAGCGGCCCGCCGCGCCCGAGGTAAGGCAGCCAGCCGGCACCGCCGACGGTCTGGATCAGCAGCATGCCGACCCAGAACACCGGCAGCGAGACACCGCAGACCGACACCAGCATGACCAGCCGGTCGACGAAACGCCCCCGGCGATAGGCGGCGACGACACCCAGCGCGATGGCCAGCGGAATGGACCAGATCACGCTGGCCAGCATCAGTTCGACGGTGGGGCCGACCGTCGCGGAAATTTCATCGGCGACGGGCTGGCTGGAGATCATCGAGCGCCCCAGGTCGAGGTGCGCCAGCCGCCAGACATACAGGCCCAGCTGCACCACCACCGGTTTGTTGAGGCCCATTTCCTCGCGGATTTCGGCGATCTCTTCGGCCGTCGCGCTGCCGCCGGCACGCACCGCGGCGGGGTCGGCGGGAGCCACCTGGATCAACACGAAACCGATGACGATGACACCGGCGAGAACGGACAGGGAAGTGAGGAGACGATTGAAGAAATGGGTCATGGGTTCGGTCGGCTATGGGTCGTTCGCATCGGTGTCAGGCGTGCACGTCGACATCGACGGACTCCAGCACCTGGCGCATTTCGTCGATGAAGAATCCGCCGAGGCGGGACACCGGCTGGCGGTCGGAAACCACCACGTAGGCGGTCACCGGCGTCTGTGGCTCGAACCGCTTGACGACCATGCCGCCGCGCCGGAAGGCCAGTGCACTGAAGGGGTCGACCACCGACACACCCACGCGGGCTTCGACCAGCAGGCAGGCGGTGTGGCAGTAGCGGGTTTCGGCGGCGTAGTCCACCGTTTCGCCCACCTTCAGGAAGGACTGCCGGACGGCCTTGCCGAAGGCGGTGTCGCGGTGCAGCGCGACGAACGGGAAACCCGCCAGGTCCTGCGGCCGGATCAGCTCGCGGGTGGCCAGCGCGTGGTGCGGCGGCATCACGCACACCATGCTCGAATTCACCAGCACCTCGGCATGGATGGACGGTGGCGTGCGTGGCGTGGCCAGCACGAAACCCAGTTCGCTGACACCCGACTGCACCGCTTCGAGCACGCGCCGCGCATCACCCACGTCGACATGCGCCCGCACGTCGGCATGCTTGGACATGAAACGCTGCATGGCCATCGGCAGGCCGGCGTTGGCTACGGGCGGCGTGGCGATCACCCGCAGGTGGCCGGTGCGCCGCTCGCGCATGTCCTGTATGCGCGAGTTGAGCGTCGAATACAGCTCGAAGATGCTTTCCGACTCGACGAACAGCGTGCGTGCATCGGCCGTCGGCAACAGGCGGTTGTTGACCCGTTCGAAAAGGGCGAAGCCGGCCTGGCGTTCCATGTGCTTGATGGCGTTGCTGACCGCCGGCTGCGACATGGCGAGTTCACGGGCCGCACCCATGGTGGTTTCGCAGCGGATGACGGCCCGCAGCACTTCGATTTGCCGCAGGTTCATGGGAGCTTGCCGGAGGTCGTTCGGTTCATGGGCGGATGGCTTCTTTTGGGGCGGCCGCACGCATGCGGAGGGCCGGGAATGAAGGTGTGCAATTACTGCGCCACATCGAGCCAGGCGATCTCGCCCGCCGGGCGCGCGATGTCGGGGTTCTGTCGCACCATGCGGCGCCACACGTCGCGCACCACCTGCTCTGCACGGTCGACCACCGCGTCTTCGTCGACCGTCGTCAGGCGGCCTTCACGCATCAGGAACCGGCCTTCGACCAGTACCGAATGCACCGTGCCGGGGTGGCCGTAATGCACCACGTTCGACGCCAGGCGGATCAGCGGCCGCAGGCTGGGCGAACGCAGGTTGAGCACCGCCAGGTCGGCCTTCTTGCCGACCTCGATGCTGCCGATCTCGTCCAGCGCGCCCACCGCCGCCGCGCCGTGGCGGGTGGCCATGTCGAGCATGTCCTGCGGCTGGGGCGACACGCCGCCTTCGACCTCGCGGCCACGGCCGGTGCGGTGCAGGATGGACCCGAACGCCAGCGCCTGGAACATGTCGGCGCTCATGTTGTCGGTGCCCAGCGCCACCTCGATACCGGCGTCGCGGATGGTGCCGATCAGCGCCTTGTGCACGCCTCGCCGCGAGATGCTGGCGGGCGTGTGGGCCATGCGGACGCCGTGTTCCGCCAGCAGCGCGATGTCGTCGGGTCGGCAAAACGTCAGGTGCGCGGCCAGCAGGTCGGGGCCCAAGAAGCCCTGCTGCGCCAGGTAGGCGGTGGAACTCAGCCCGGTGCGCCTGAGCACCGCGGCTTCTTCGCCCTGGCTCTGCGACAGGTGGATGGTTCGGGTCAGGCCGCGCTGTTCGGCCGCATCCCGCAGGCGTTTCAGGATGAGGGGCGAACAGTTGTCCGGCGCATGGGCCGCCACCTGGCAACGCACCCTGCCTTCGTGGCTGCCGTGGTAACGGTCGATCAGCGCCATGCTGCGGTCGAAGAAGGCGTCGCCGAAGGCCGGGTCCACGCTGTAGTCGCCGTGGCGGATGCGCCGCGTGTCGATGTCGGCGCAGGCCTCGGACAACCACAGCCGCAGGCCGGTCGCGGCCATGGCGTCGGCATAGGTGGCGACATGGCGGAAAGGGTCTACCACCGTGGTGGTGCCGCTGCGGATCGCCTCCACGCAACCCAGCACCGCCACCGCCGCACGTTCCTCGCCGGTCATGGCGTAGGAAATGGGGGTCATGTAGTTGTAGATGGCCTCGCCGGACCAGTCCTCCACCGTGCCCTTGAGGGCGTTCAGCACGGTGTGCGAATGGGCGTTGACGAAACCCGGCAGCACGCCCAGGCCGGCGGCCTCGAAACGCGGCAATGCGGCGTAGGCCGGGTCCAGCACGGTGGTGGGACCGATGGCGGCGATGCGGCCGCCGACGATGGCGATGGAGGTGTCGTGCAGCTGCCGGCGGTTGGTGTCGCAGGTCAGCACGGTGGCGTCGCGGATGAGCAGGTCCATGGTGGTTTTTTCCGGCTCAGCCCATTGCCGCGACGTCGGCCAGCGCCTCGTCGAGCGCCTGCAGCAGCAGGCCGGACTGTTCGCTGTCGAACACCATCGGCGGGCGCACCTTCAGCACGTTGGCGCCCGGTCCGCAGGCGCTGATCAGCACCCTTTTTTCGCGCAGGCGATTGACCAGTGCGGCAGTTGCCGCGGTGGCCGGCGTCTTGGCGGTGCGGTCGGTCACCAGTTCGACACCGATGAACAGGCCGTCGCCGCGCACGTCGCCGATGAGCTCGTGGCGTTCGGCCAGGCGGCGGATACCGCCCTGGAGTTCGCCGCCGACTCTGGACACGTGCTGGCGCAGGTTCTGGTTCTCGATGACATCCAGCACCGCCATGCCGACCGCACACGAAACCGGGTTGCCGCCGAAGGTGTTGAAGTAACGCGACTTGCGGCCGAAGGCGTCGAGGATTTCGGGCTTGCCCGCCAGGCCGGCCAGCGGATGGCCGTTGCCCATCGGCTTGCCCATGGTCACCAGGTCAGGCACCAGGCCGTGCCGTTCGAAGCCCCACATGGCGGAGCCGGTGCGGCCGAAACCGGGCTGGACCTCGTCGGCGATGAACAGGGCGCCCGCATCGCGGATCACCTGGGCCGCCGGCGCCAGGAAACCGGCCGGGCCGCTGAAAACCCCGTCGCTCGAGAAGATGGTGTCGACCAGCAACGCCGCCGGCTGGATGCCGTGGGCCCGCAGGTCGTCGATTGCCGCCTGCACGTCGCGGGCGAAGGTCGCGCCGACCTCGCCCGGGTTGCCGCGATAGGCGTCGGGTGCCGGCACCACCCGCACGTTGGGGCTGCGCGCAACGCCCTCGCCCAGCGACGGCGACATGCGCGAGATGACTTCGGTCACGCCGTGGTAGGCCAGTTCGGTGACGATGAAACCGGTGCCGCCGCTGTGCGAACAGGCGATGCGGTAGGCCAGGTCGTTGGCCTCGCTGCCGGTGCAGGTGAACATCACGTGGCCGATTTCCGGCGGGAAATAGCCCAGCAGGCGTTCCGCGTAATCGAGGATGCCGTCGGTCAGGTAGCGGGTGTGGGTGTTGAGCACGCTCGCCTGTCGCGCCAGCGCCGCCACCACATGCGGATGGCAGTGGCCGACCGACGCGACGTTGTTGTAGGCGTCGAGGTAACGCTGGCCGTCGGCGTCGTACAGCCAGGCGCCTTCGCCGCGCACCACATGCACCGGGGTTTGATAGAACAGTCGATAAGCGGGGCCCAGCAGGCGTTCGCGGCGGGCGACCATGTCGCGTTCACGGGCGGCCAGGTTGCCGGCGTCGGGGCTGTAGGAATTGATCATCGTCACGGGTGGCTGCCTTTGTTCCAGTCAGTTTTTCATCAGCATGTCGGCGGCTTCGCCTTCGGCAAGCGCTGCCAGGCGGGCAAGTCCGGACACGGCTATCGGACGGTTCTTCAGGATGTAGGGCGCGTTGTCGGGATGCGCCGCGGCCCGGAACGAACTCACCGCCACCGCCAGCGCCAGGCGTGCGGCCATCAGGTCGGGCAGAAGGCCGATTTCGGTTTCGGTCAGCGGCGTGATCGACTGGAAGCCGCGCACCAGTGCGGCCGGGCCGCGCATCGCGTGGCCGTCGGGCGACACGAAATATGCGGCTGCGGTGGCCACGTCCTGCACCAGCGACGCGGACACCATGTCGCCGAAGTCGATGACACCGGTCACCCGGTCGATGGCGGCCGGGTCGACCAGCAGGTTGTAGGGGTTGAAGTCGTTGTGGATGACCTGGTGGCGCAGGCCCGGCAGTTGCGGTCGCACCCGATTCTCGAAACGGTCGAGGGCGATTTCCGCCAGTCGGCGCGCCTCGGTTTCCTCGATGGAAACCAGCATGGGACGCACGTCCAGCACATGCTGCACATCCCACAGCAGCCGGGTGTGTTGGGCCGGGTGCCGGTAGCCGGAAAGAGCGGCGCCCAGTTGCGCCAGGGTGCGGCCGACGCTGCTGCGCTGCGCGTCGCTGCGGCCCACCGTGTTGAGAGGCGCCCCCGGCAGGTAGCTCAGCAGGTGCACCCGGCGGTCCGGCTGGCCGTCCACGCGCCACAGGTGTTCGTGGCCGCTGCCGTCGAGCGCGGCCATGGCGCGCGGCACCGGCGCCGACGGGTCGCGGCGCGCCACGTGCAGCAGCGCCTGCAGGTGGAAGTCGCTGACCGCCGGGTCTTCCGCAAAGTGCAGCACCTTCAGCACGAAGACCCTGCCCTGCCTGTCGGTCACCTTGAAGTTGCGATCACGTTCGCCGCCCAGAGGCTCGACCGCACCCACGCCTTCGATGAACACCTGTGCCAGCCCCCCGGCCTGCGCTGGTGTCACCTCGGGCGAGGGCGTGTCGAACAGGGCGTCCGGCGACATCAGGCGCGGCGGGTGTCGGCTGCTTCGCACTTCTCGAAGTGCGTCGCGATCTCCTGGCCGGTGGTGATCCACACGTCGCCGTATTCACGGGTGGTCTGCAGGAATTCGCGCAGGATCTTCAGCCGCATCGGCCGGCCGCTGACCTGCGGATGCAGCACGGTGGTGATGAGGCCACCCCAGTCGCGGGTCTCTTCCATCTCGTCGTTCCAGATCGACAGCACGTGTTCGCGCGGGAACATCGGGCGCGGGCTGAAACGGTGGGTCAGGCCGTACATCCAGTCGTCGAAGGTCATGGTGGCTGGCAGTTCGACGACACCCGGAGTGCCGTCGGCCAGCACCTGGCGATAGGGCCGGACGTCGTCGCGCCACGAACTCGAATACTGGAAACCACGCTCCTTCAGCAGCACCCGCAGCTGCTCGCAGCTTTCGCCGACCGGTGCGCGGTAGCCGACCGGCACCACGCCCAGCACCTTCTTCAGGCTGTCCAGGCCGCGTTCCAGTTCCTCGACGATGTGCGGTGCGCCGGGGTCGGGCATGAGGTGGTGGTAACCGTGGTGGGCGATCTCGTGGCCGTCCTTCAGGATGGCCTCGCACATGGCGGGGTGTGCGTCCACCGTCCAGCCGGGGATGAAGAAGGTGCCCTTGACCTCGAAGTCACGGAACAGCTCCAGCATCTTGGCGGTGCCGATGCGGGCTTCGTAGCCGCCGAAGGACATGGTCACCAGGCGTTCGTAGTTCCTGGGGTCCTTGGCGGTCCATGCGGTCTCGGCGTCGACGTCGACGGCCAGGAACATGGCGGCCTTCTGGCCAGCGGGCCAGGGATAGATCGGCGAAACCGGTGCCCGGTTGGCCGGCAGGAGGGGGATCTGGTCGAGTTGCGGAGTGCTGCTCATGGTCGTGGTCGTGGTCGTGTTCGGGCTCGCGCTCATTTGCCTGCGTTGACGGTAAAGGCGGTGACGCCGTTGTTCGACAGCTGCCACTTGTCGAGCAGCTTCTTGTAGGTGCCGTCCCTTGCCAGTTCGTCCAGCGCGCCGACCACCGCCTTGTGCAGCAGCGGCTGGTCTTTCGCCATCGCCATGCCCATCAGCGTGTAGCGCAGCGGCTCGCCGACCAGGGCGTAGGTATTGGGTTCCTGCGACATGATGAAAGGCAGGGTTTCGTTGCCCTGCACCGCCGCGTCGATGCGGCCCTGGCGCAGCTGGGTGCGGGCGTCGGCCGAGCCCTCGGTGCCGGTCACGATGATGGCGGCCAGTCCCTTGGCCACGCAGTTGGCGTCGCTCCAGGCCTTGATCTCGCCCGGCAGGCTGGTGCGCCGGCTGGCGCCGACGTTCTTGCCGCACAGGGCGGCCTGGGTCCTGAATTCGCCGGCGCGCGAAGCCTGGGTGAAGAACTGCACACCCGAACGCACGTAGTCGACGAAGGTGGCGGTTTCCTGGCGTACCGGCAGGTCGCTGAAGCCCGAGATGATCATGTCGACCCGGCCGGTCTTGATGCTCGAGAGGAACTGCTCGAAGCTGGTCTCCTGCCACTTGATCTCCACGCCCAGCTTCTTGCCGATGGCGTTGCCCAGCTCGATGTCGAAGCCGGTCAGTTCGCCGGTCTTCAGGTCCTTCATCTCCAGCGGCGGGTAGTTGGGCACCACGCCGACGGTGATGGTCTTGCTCGACCTGATGGTGTCGGGCAGGTCGACCGCATGGGCCGAGAAAGCGGCCAGCAGGGCGGCGACGAGGGTCAGCTTCTTGATCATGGGAACCTTCGATGGGTGGAACAGGAAACAGTCGGGAAACCGGTCACAGGACAGCGGCCAGGAAGGCCCTGGTGCGGGCCTCGGCGGGCGTGGAAAGCACTTGCGCGGCGGTGCCGGTCTCGACGATGGCGCCCTGGTCCATGTAGACCACGCGGTCGGCGACCTCGCGGGCAAAACCCAGCTCGTGGGTGACCACGATCATGGTCATGCCCGAAGTGGCCAGGCCCTTCATCACCGCCAGCACCTCGCCGACCATCTCGGGGTCGAGGGCGCTGGTGGGTTCGTCGAACAGCATCACCCTGGGCTGCATGGCCAGGGCACGGGCAATCGCCACGCGCTGCTGCTGGCCGCCGGAGAGTTGCGCCGGGTACGAACCGGCCTTGTCAGCCAGGCCGACCCGGGCCAGCAGCGCCAGGGCTTCGGCTTCCACCGTCTTGCGGTCGCGGCCCAGCACCTGGACCGGGCCTTCCATCACATTGGCCAGGGCCGTCATGTGGGCGAAAAGGTTGAAGCGCTGGAACACCATGCCGGTGTGCAGCCGCTGCCTTGCAATCTGCCGTTCGTTCAGCCGTCGCAGCGTCTTGTCGCCGCGCGGCTGGAAGCCGATCAGTTCACCGGCGACCCAGATGGCGCCGCTGTCGGGCGTGACCAGCTGGTTGATGCAGCGCAGCAGGGTGGTCTTGCCGGAGCCGGACGCACCGATCAGGCACAGCACCTCGCCGGCAGCCACGTCGATGGAAACACCGCGCAGGGCCTGGAAGTCGCCGAACTGCTTGCGCACGCCGACGATGGAAACAATGGGCTGGTCCATGGCTCAGGTCCTCGTGCCGCGGGAATACCGGCGTTCCAGCAGCATCTGCAGGGGCGTCAATATGGAGACGATCACCAGGTACCAGATGGCGGCCACGAGCAGCAGCTCGATCACCCGGGAGTTTGCGTAATAGATGTTCTGCGCGTTGTGCAGGATCTCCGAAAACTGGATCACGCTGGCCAGCGACGTGAGCTTGACCATGCCGATGAATTCGTTGCCCAGCGGCGGCAATATCACCCGCATGGACTGCGGGAACACGATGCGGCGCAGCAGCTGCAGCTGGCCCATGCCGATGGCCTTGGCGGCTTCGTACTGGCCGGTATCCACCGAAAGCAGGCCGGCGCGGATCACCTCCGAGGTGTAGGCGCCCTGGTTGATGGCCAGGCCCAGCAGCGCGGCCAGCATGGGGGTCATCACCGTCACGGTTTTCACCTGCCACACGCCGGCGATGCCGAGGGTGGGGAAGATCAGCGCCAGGTTGAACCAGAGCAGCAGCTGCAGGATGAGCGGCGTACCCCGGAAAAGCCAGGCGTAGCCCATCGACACGCCCTTGACCAGCGGGTTGGGCGACAGCCGCATGACCGCAGCCAATATGCCCAGCACGATGCCCAGCGCCATCGCGGCGACGGCCATCGCCATCGTGGAGACCAAGCCCGTGAGGATGGTCTTCGCGGTCAGGAAGTCGGCGACGTACTGCCACTCGATCTGCCCGCGGGCGAAGGCCAGGGCCAGCCACGCCAGCACCAGCACCACCAACCCGGCAGAAGCCCAGCGGCCCCAGAAGCGCTGCGGCAGAAGGCGGTAACCCGAGACGTCCGGGTAGGCGCCTGGCGCCTTCGAAATGGTCATGACGTTTGCCTTGGTCGATGTTCGGAAGGGCTGCGGGTCGGCGGGCAGGCGCGTCAGCGGACTGGCGGGGTCGGCAGCACGACGCCGACCTGATCGACCAGCCGGGTGTAGTGCTCGGGGCGGCGATGCGCCTCGAAATTGAACATCTTCTCGCGCCCCTGGCGGCAGGCGTCGAGGTCGCAGTCGGCGACGATGACTTCGTCGCCCAGCGTCCTGGCCTGGGCCACGATGACGCCGTTGGGGTCGACGATGCAGCTGCCGCCGATGAGGCCGTAGCCGTCTTCGTCGCCGGCCTTGGCCACGCTCACCGCCCAGGTCGAGTTCATGTAGGCATTGGCCTGGGTCGCCAGGATGGAATGGAAGGTGCGCAGGGCCGCGTCTTCGCTGGAACCGCCGTTGGGGTCGTAGGCGGCGGAGTTGTAGCCCATCACCATCAGCTCGACGCCCTGCAGCCCGAAACTGCGCCAGGCCTCGGGCCAGCGGCGGTCGTTGCAGATCAGCATGCCCATCACCGGGCTACCCCATGACCCGGAGCCGTAGAAGGCCTCGAAACCGGTGTCGCCGTACTCGAAATAGCGCTTTTCCAGCTGGTGGATCTGCGCACCCGGGCGGGGCTCCACGGTGCCGGGCAGGTGGGTCTTGCGGTATTTGGCCAGCACCTCGCCATCGGCGGCGACGGTAATGGAGGTATTGAAGTGATTACCTTCAGGGGTTTTTTCCGCATAACCCAGATAAAAGCCCACCGATAATTGACGGGCCCTGTCGAATAATGCCTGCACATCGGCATTGGGCATTTCCGATTCAAAATACCTGTCGGCTTCAGCCACGCTCATCAACCATCGCGGAAAGAAGGTCGTCAAAGCCAGTTCGGGAAAAACGACGATCTGCGCGCCTTGTGCGGCGGCATCTTCCAGGAGCGAAATCATGCGCTCCAATGTTTCCTGCCGATTAGCGGAAAGCTGAACCGGGCCCATTTGTGCGGCGGCAACCCTGACGATGCGTGACATTTAATTTCCCGTATGTTTTGGACGTGCAATGCGCTGTGCCCATACAACGAAATTAATTCTGTCAGCGTCTTTCCGATTTGGGAACGCGGCGCCCTATGATTTTGGTGACGCGTCTATTCACGACACGAATACCCCGGCCCGGCCTACCTGTCGCGGCGCATCGGCATGCGGTCTATCTCCGCGAACACCGCCTGCAGGTCGACGTCTGCGCCTTCGGTCATCTTGACGCCGCCGTCCTTGCCCACCAGCACGAAAGCCGCAGGGCCCCGCGCATCGAGATCGAGCGCCTGGAGCAGCGCACGCGTCTGCGCCGGATCCAGCGGCTTGCCGTCCCGGCTGCCGTTGCCGGCGACGACCGTGTAAAGCGCCATGTCCCGTTCACGGAACGCTTCGCGGGCGGCCGTGTTCCGGAGTTCGGCATCCAGCCTGGCCAGCAGGGGGTCGCCGGCCCGCGGCACCACGACCACCACCGGCCGCGTCTTCCAGCGCTCGGCCACCAGCGGGTTGCGGTCGGCGGCAAGTCCGGCCAGGGGCATGGCGATGAGGAGGGTCATGGCTGCACGTGCAAAAAAAGGGTGGAGGTGTGAACGCATCGGATGAATGTCGGCCAGTGCCCCGGTGGCCGGCGTCGGACATCTTCGTTTCCGGATGGCAGTCGCACCGGATCAAAACCAGCCGCTTTTTTGGGCACACTCCTGGCTCGGAGCAAACCGAAGGAATTTATGGCTCGATCGATCTTCACCTGCTGCCTGCTGGCAGGTCTTCTGGCTCTTGCCGGCTGCACTTCGCTGGTGACCGAAGGAAGCACGGCGGGCGCGGGCATCGCGGGCACCGCCATCGCCGGTGCCCTGACGGACAGCGCCAGCGCGGCTGCCGGTATCGGTCTGGGCGTGCAGGCGGCGGCACGCGTGGCGGTGCAGTACGGCCAGCGCAAGGTGCACGCCGAGACCCAGGTGCAGATCGCGCAGATCGCCGGGGCCCTGGACGTCGGACAGGTCACCCGCTGGAAAGTCTGGCACGACATCGCCCTGGAGCCCGACGAGGCCGGCCGGGTGACGGTCAGCCGCACCATCAGCACCGGTGAACTCGACTGCAAGGAAATCATCTTCTCGGTCGACGAGGCCCTGCAGGACAAGAAGGGGGTGATGGACGCTTCCATCGCGAACGGTTTCTACGTGGCGTCCATCTGCAGGAACGGCACCGAATGGGCATGGGCCTCGGCAGAACCGGCGACTGCACGGTGGGGCGGACTGCAATGAAGGCCGCGCTGGTCACCGGCATGGTGTCGGCCGCCGTGCTGCTGGCCATCGGCGGATGCACTTCGGTGGGCAGCGTTTCGGGTGCGGCGGCCGGCATCGCCTCGGGCAGCGCCAGCGGCAACCCGGCGGTCGGCATCGCGGTGGGCATCGGTGTCCGGGCCATCGTGGACGATTCGGTGGACCGGCTTACCCGCCGCTGGAGCACCGAGGAACAGCAGAGCATCGCGGACCGGGCCGGCGGGTTGAAGGTCGGCGAACGCCAGCCCTGGAACGTTCGCCACGCCGTGCCCATCCGCAATACCGACGGCCAGGTGCAGGTGGTGCGGGCGTTCGATACCCCGCTGGCCAGTTGCAAGGAAGCGCTGTTCACGGTCGCCGGCAGCGACCCCGCATCGGCGAAGACCTGGTTCACCACCACTGTCTGCCTGGGTCCGCGAGGCTGGCAATGGGCTGCCGCAGAACCCGCGGTGGCGCGCTGGGGGGCGCTGCAGTAAAGACGGCGCGCGACGGATTAGCTGCGCTCGTGCATGGTCCGAATAATGCTCGTTTGTTCCCCGGGTGGACCCACCCATAGGATGGATTCACTCCGTTTTCCATCCGTCAGCCCCAGGAACAACCGCATGTCCGTCTCTTCGATCCGCCGCCTCGGCCTGAGCACTTTCGGTGCGCTGGGCGTTCTCCTGGCACTGGCCGGCACGTCTACCAGTGCGCAGGCACAGGCGCAAGCGCCCTTCCCGGCCAAACCGGTCCATGTGGTGGTGCCCTTTCCGCCGGGCGGCATCAACGACACGGTGGCCCGCCCCATCCTCAAGAAGATGGGCGAGCTGCTGAACATCGGCTTCGTCATCGACAACCGGCCCGGTGCGAGCGGCACCATCGGCACCGCCGCCGTCGCCCGGGCCGAGCCCGACGGCTACACCCTGCTGCTGGGCGCGGCCAGCACCATGGCGGTGGTGCCGCACATGATGAAGACGGTGCCCTATTCGTCGACAAGAGACTTCGCCCCCATCGGCGGACTGGCATCGGTGCCCAGCGTGATGATCTCGGGCAGCCCGGCCCGGTTCCCGGACTTCGCGGCGGTGCAGGCCGAGCTGAAGAAGCGCCCCGGTGAACTCACCTTCGGATCGGCCGGCCCCGGCACTTCTCACCACACGCAGATGTCCTTCCTGAACCTGCAGCTGGGCACCTCCATGCTGCATGTTCCCTACAAGGGCAGCGGCCCGGCGATGGCCGACCTGCTGGGCGGGCAGATCGACTTCCTGATGGATCCGCTGCCGACCACGCTGGCCCAGGTGGGCGGCGGCAAGATCGTGCCGATCGCCATCACCAGCGCACAACGTTCGCCGCTGCTGCCCAACGTGCCCACCTTCATCGAGCTGGGCGTGAAGAACTTCGAGGTGAGCACCTGGTTCGGCCTGTTCGCACCGGCCAGGACACCGCCGGCGGTGCTGGCAGCGCTGACCGAAGCACTCAACTCCGCGTTGCGCGACCCGGCGATCGCCCAGGCCATGAGTTCACGCGGCATGGACCCGCTGATCAAGTCGCCCACCGAGATGGCGCAATACGTGGCCGCCGAGAACATGCTGTGGAAGGGCGTGATCGAGAAGACGAAAATCGGACTGGACTGACCGTCCTCCACGCTCGCCCTCCCCTTCCCTCTTCATGCGCAGAACCCTCCCGCCGCTTGCCACCCTGCGCCCCTTCGAAGCCGCCGCGCGGCTGGGTTCATTCACCGCCGCCGCCGACGAACTGGCGCTCACCCAGGGCGCAATTCGTTTGTCATGCCGCGCTGCCTTTTCCTATCATCCGCACCACCAGAAAATCAAAGGACATCGAGAGTGAAGACAACCATCCGCGTCGGTATCGCAGGCCTTGGAGCCGTGGGCAAGAAACTCGCCACGGCGCTGGACGACGGCAGCCTGCCCGGCCTCACCCTGGCCGCCATCGGCGTGCGCGACGAGGCCAGGGCCCGCGCCTCCATCAGCCTGAAGGGCGACCCGGTTTTCACGGCCGTGGAGAACCTGGCCGAACACTGCGACGTGGTGGTGGAATGCGCCCCTTCCGCGCTGCTGCCGCAGATCGCCACACCGGTGCTGAAAGCCGGCAAGACCATGATGGTGCTGAGCGCGGGCGCCCTGCTCTTCCACCCTGAACTCATCGACCTGGCGCGCGATCACGGCGGCCAGATCATCGTGCCGACCGGTGCCTTGCTGGGGCTGGACGCGGTCAGCGCCGCTGCCGAGGGGACCATCCATTCGGTCACCATGAAGACCCGCAAGCCGGTACGTGGCCTGCTGGGCGCGCCCTACCTGGTCGAGAACGACATCGTCATCGAGGGCATCACCGAGCCGATGTGCATCTATCGCGGCTCGCCGCGCGGCGCGGCCAAGGGTTTTGCCGCGAACCTGAACGTGGCGGTGGCGCTGTCGCTGGCCGGCATCGGCGCCGACCGCACCGTGCTCGAGGTGTGGGCCGACCCCCATATCGACCGCAACATCCACCAGATCGTGGTGGACGCCGATTCGGCCTCGTTCACCATGGAGATCCAGAACATCCCCAGCGAGAACCCCAAGACCGGCCGCATCACCGCGCTGAGCGTGCTGGCGGCGCTGCGCAAGATGGCTGCGCCATTGCGCGTCGGCACCTGAGCCTGAGCCTGAGCCTGCACTGGCGCCCGCCCTTTCGGGTCAGCGCCAGGCCTGGGTGAATTCCTTGATGACCCGTTCGAGGTGGGCGCGCATGGCCGAACGCGCCGCCGCCGGGTCGCGCGCGAGGATGCCGTCGAAGATCCGCTGGTGATCGTTCAAGGAGGCGGAACGCATCTCCAGCGTCGAGAAATGCTGCTCCATCCGGGTCCAGAGCTGGCTGCTGCGTGAGCCGTCCCAGATGGCGGCGACCGCCTGGACCAGCACGTTGTTGCCGGTCGCACGCGCGATGGCCAGGTGGAACTCGCGGTCTGCCGCCTCGTTGCCGGGCTTGTCCTGCATGTGGTCGCGCATGTCGGCGATCGTCGCGAAGATGGCGTCCAGGTCGCTGTCCTTGCGGTCTGCCGCGGCCTGGGCGGCGACCTCGGATTCGATCAGCGCCCGGGCCCGCAGGGCTTCGATCGGGCCGGGACCCTGGGCGAATTCGAAGGACGCCATACGCACGTTCGGCGGGCACACGTAAATGCCTGAGCCGCCCCGCACCTCCACCGTGCCGTTCACCTCCAGCGCGATGATGGCTTCACGCACCGACGTGCGGCTGACCTTGAAACGTTCCGCCAGCGCGCGTTCGGCGGGCAGGCGGTCACCTGTCCTGAATTCGCCCGCCGCGATCAGCTCGACCACCTGATTGGCCAGACCGCGGTAGGACCGGTCTGGTTCGGCGCGTGCGGCCGGGGCTGGCGTTGGATGGCTGGCAGCAGCTTGTGGTTGGACGGGCATTCGGTGCTTCAGGAAAAGGTCGGCCAAATGATAGCTCGGGCTTAGTGGTAAACCATGTGGGCTGTATTTGGTTCACCAATCTACATTTGGTCCAACCAATTATCGAGAGCCCAGGAAGTCACCATGAAGATGTCCTTTCGCTGGTACGGCGACACCGACCCGATCCCCCTCGCCTACATCCGGCAGATTCCGGGCATGACCAACATCGTGTCCGCGCTGCACGACGTGCCGGTCGGCGAGGTCTGGCCGCTGGACCGTATCCTGGCGCTGAAGCAGCGCATCGAGGCCGCGGGGCTGAAGTTCGAAGTGGTCGAGTCGGTCGCGCTGCACGAAGACATCAAGCTCGGCAAACCCGGCCGCGACCGGTTCATCGCAAACTACCAGCAGACCATCCGCCACCTGGCACAGGCCGGCATCCAGGTCATCGCCTACAACTTCATGCCGGTCTTCGACTGGACACGCACCTCGCTGTCGAAGACGCTGGAAGACGGTTCGACCTGCCTGTCGTTCAGCATCGAGGACCTGGAGAAGATCGACCTCGACAACGGCATGTCGTTGCCGGGCTGGGACATGAGTTTCAAGCCGGCAGAAATGAAGGCTCTGCTGGCCGAATACCAGGGCATGTCGGTCGAGCAGTACCGGGACAACCTGGCGTATTTCCTGAAGGCCATCATTCCGGTGGCGCAGGAGGTGAAGGTGAAGATGGCGATCCACCCGGACGACCCGCCACGCCCGCTGTTCGGGCTGCCCCGCATCGTCAGCAATCGCGACGACCTGGCGCGCATTCTCAAGATCGTCGACGTGCCCGAGAACGGCCTCACCCTCTGTTCGGGTTCGCTGGGCGCAGGCCCGCAGAACAACGTCGAGGCGCTGGTGCGCGAGTTCGGCGGCCTCGGGCGCATCCACTTCGCGCACCTTCGCAATGTGAAGGTCGAACCGGACGGCGATTTCGAGGAAACCGCACATCTGTCCGAATGCGGATCGCTCGACATGGCGGCCATCGTGCGGGCCTACCGGGAAGTCGGTTTCACCGGGCACTTCAGGCCCGACCACGGCCGGATGATCTGGGGCGAGACCGGCAAGCCGGGCTATGGCCTGTTCGACCGCGCGCTGGGCGCGGTGTATCTCAACGGCCTCTGGGAAGCCACCGCGCCGCGTTGATCTGGTTTTTATAAACACACCCGGAACCGGGGGAGACATTCAGATGGGCAGCAATCAAATTTCGCGGCGCGGTGCGCTGGCTTTGGGCGGGGGCGCGGTCATGGCCGGCATGACGGGAATGGCGCCGTCGGCCTGGGCCCAATCGGCCTATCCCTCAAAACCCATCACCATCGTGGTCGGTTACCCGCCCGGCGGCCAGACCGACTTCGGCGGCCGCATGCTCACAGCCGGCCTGCAGAACGCACTGGGGCAGTCGGTGGTGATCGACAACCGGGCGGGCGTGGGCGGCAACATCGGCGCCGACTATGTGATGAAGGCGCCGCCGGACGGCTATCGCCTGCTGGCGGGCAACGGTGCCATGTGCATCAACCCACACACATACCGCAACACGGTGATGGTCGACCCGCTGAAGTTCACGCCCATCGGCCTGATGCTCGAATCGGCCCTGGTGCTGGTGGTTCCGTCCAGCATGCCGGTGCACACCTTCGGTGAATACGTCAGCTGGATCAAGGCCCAGGAAAAAACGCGCGGCGGTGTCGACTACGCATCGAGCGCCGCCGGCAGCCTGACCCACGTCACCATGGAACTGATGCGCGACCGTATCGGCAAGCCGGCCATGACACACGTGGCCTACAAGGGCAGCGGCCCGGCCATCATCGACGTGATCGCCGGACGCGTCAGCGGCCTGTTCGATGCCGCCTCGGTGGTGTCGCCCTTCGTCAAGTCGGGCCAGCTGCGCCCGTTGATGGTGACCAGCGCGAAACGGGTGCCCAGCCTGCCGGACGTGCCGACCGCCACAGAACTCGGCCTGAAGGACTTCGAGATCCTGGCCTTCATCGGCCTCTACGGCCCACCCGGCCTGCCCGCGCCCATCGTCGAAAGACTCAACGCCGCGTTGAACACCTCGCTGAAGGATCCGGCGCTCGTCAAGACCATCGCCGACCGTGGCGAGAATCCCGGCGGCGGCACTCCCGAACACCTGAAGAAGATGACGACCGACGACTTCAACCGCTGGCGCGACATCGTGAAGGAAAACGACATCCGGGCCGAATGAACCGCCGGGCCGACAATGCGGCCCATGGCATCCATTACCAGACGTGCATTGCTGCGGCCTCTCACAGGCGCCTCGCTACTGGCACTTGGCGTACACCCCGCCCGGGCCGGCTACAACCTGTGGACCGGGCAGTTCACCATCGCGCAACCGGAATTGCAGGCACAGGTCGAAACCCGGTTTCCGCTGGGTTTTCCGTATCCGCCGCTGTTCGACGTGCGGGTGCAGCGGCCTCGCCTGGGCCTGAACCCGGGCGAACAGCGTGTGTCGATAACGGTCGACGTGCTGGTGCGGAGCGCCTTCGTACCGCAGGCGCTGAAAGGCCTGCTGACGATCAGCAGCAAGCTGCGTTTCGATGCCGCCAGCCGCTCGGTGCGGCTGGTCGACCCGGACGCCGACCGGATCGATTTCCAGGGCCTCGCGCCGGCCGATGCCAGGCAGCTTCAGGCCATCGGCCAGGCGGTGGCACAGGACGCGCTGCAGGACTGGCCGCTGCACACCTTTCGTCCGGAAGAGCTGACGATGGGCAGCCGTGTCTTCAGGCCCGGCGAGATCACCGTGCAGGACGCGGCCATCAGCATCACGGTCGACTAGCGTCCTGCGCACTCGCCGGCCGAGACCTGCGACGCTGGCTTCGCTCGAGACCATGAACCCTGCTTCGCTCAGAAAAGCGCCTGCAGCGAAGCCGTCACGCTGCGCGGCGTGCCGTACCAGTTGCCGCCGGTGGTGGCACTTCCGATGGTCTGGTAGTAGCTCTTGTCGAAGATGTTGTTGATGTTCAGCGCAGCCGTCAGGTTGCGGTTGATGCGGTAGGTGGCGCGAGCCGACCACACCGCATAACCGCCCTGCTCCATGCGTGCGGTACCGGCCGTCTTGTAGGCCATGCTCTGCAGGTTCACGCCGCCGCCGACCGTCCAGGAAGACAGGCTGTTCGGCAACTGGTAGGTGCTCCACAGCTTGAACATGTGGCGCGGGGTGAACGACGCCAACGGCGTGCCCTGGTTGGCCGTCGTGTCACGCAGGTACTTGGTCTCGTTGAAGGTGTAGCCGCCGGCCATCTGCCAGCGCGGCATGACCTCGCCCGACAGTTCGGTGTCGATGCCCTGGCTGCGCACCTTGCCGTCGTTCGCCGAACACGCGCCGCCGATGGGTGAGCCGGCACAGGGCGACGCAACCACCGTGATGGCACGGCCGTCTTCGATCGTGCGGAAAAGGGCGAAGGACGAATTGAGCTTGCCGCCGAAATGCGAGCCCTTCACGCCGGCTTCGTAGTTGTCGCCGGTGGCCGGGTCCAGCGGCGCGCCGGACGTCGTGTAGAAATTGCTTTGCGAACGGAAGATGTCGGCGTAACTCACATAGGCCGTCCACACCGGGTTGATTTCGTAGGTCAGCGCGGCGAAAGGCGTGAACTCGCTGCTTTCCTTGTACGGACGCACGCTGTACAGGCCGGTGAGCTTGTTGAGCGTCGAGTTCTCGGTATTGCTGAAGCGGCCGCCCAGAATCAGTTTGAGCGGGTCGGTCAGCGCCAGGCGCAGCGAGCCATACAGGCCCTTCTGCTCGGTGCGGGCCAGGGTGTTGGTGGCTGCACGGGCAGGCACGGTCGGGAAGGTGGCGTAGTTGGCGCCGTTGAAATTGAAGACGTTGATGCCCGAATTGGCCACGGTGAACAGCTGGCTGGTCAGGTCGTAGTCGCGCTTCTGGTAATTGCCGCCGATCAGCACGTCGTGCTTGCGGCCGAAGGCTTCGAAACTGCCGTTGAGGCTGGCGTCCAGGCCCGTCTGTTCACCCAGCAGGGTTTGCGCGAATGCCGACAGCGTGGGGCCGCTGCCGTTGGCGGCCACCGTTCCGAAGTTCGAGCCGCTGCGGTCGTCGTTGTCTTCCCGCAGGTAGGACACGCTGGCCTTCATCTTCCACTGGTCGTTGAAACGATGGTTCAGGTCGGCGAAGACGGTTTTCGACTCGACGTTGGTGTGTGCCCAGGCGGCGTTGAGGTTGGTCGAACGGCTCAGGCCGATGTCACCGCCGTTGGCATAACGAGGCAGGCCGCCGTACATCGGCACCATGTCGTTCTTTTCGTAGTTGAGCCCCAGGCCCAGTGTGGTGTCAGGGCTGATGTCGGCTTCGACGATGCCGTACAGCAGCGAACGTTTGGTGCTGGCGGTGTCGTAGAAGAACTTCTTGTCTTCATGGGCGGCCACGATGCGGGCGCGCAGGCTGCCGCTTTCGTTCATCGGCAGGTTCAGGTCGACGTCGCCCCGGTAGGCATCGAAGCTGCCGGCGGTAACCTGCGCGCTGAACTGGCGTGACTTGAGTGGCCGCTTGCGGACCAGGTTGACGGTGCCGCCGGGGCTGCCCGCGCCGTTGAAAAGACCGGCCGGGCCGCGCAGCACTTCGACCCGGTCATAGGCTGCGAGGTCGGGGCTGATGGCAAAGCCGCTGCCGCGCACCGTGGGCACGCCGTCGTACTGCACCGTGTCGATTGCGAAACCGCGCGAGTAATAGGTGCGTTCGTAGCTGCTGCTGTCCTGTACCAGGATGCCCGGCGTCGTACGCAGCGCATCGTCCAGCGACCGGATGTTCTGGTCGTCGAGCAGCTGCCGGGTGATGACGGTGACCGATTGCGGCGTTTCCTTCAGGGCCTGGGCGGTTTTGCCGATCGTCGATGCGCCGGTGGTGTACGAGCCGGTGAACTCGGTCGTGGCTTCGAGCCGGTCGTCCCGAACTTCGACAGGCGCCAGGCTGGTCGCTGCAGGTCCGGCCCTGGTGCTTTGTTCGGTCTGTGCAGACTGCGCGAAGGCGGACGAATGGACCGTCACCAGCGCGGCCAATGCGACCTGGCTGATCCGCAGTGCGCTGCCGGCCCCCGCGGACACAGATACGGGAGCGAAGGCACTTGAACTATTTGACATGAGACTAATTGTTAATAAAAACGATTCTCATTGTATTGTGTTTCACCACGTAACCACTCGACCAACGCCATGTACTGGACTGGTCGGTTGCCGGTCACGGAAACCTTCACCCTGCGCCGCGTGTTTTCCGGGTCGACACGAAATGTCCGACCAGCAACCCGTACGACACATGCCAGGTTCGCCATCCCGGGCAGCGCGGTTCTGATGATGACGCGCGACCGCACCGGCGAAAGGTGGTTTGATTCGGCTCAATTCATGACACTTAGTGTCATAATGGGAAACACAGAATCAAAACTTGTCGGAAGGAAGAACATGGGTCAGCGACGTCGTGAATTCGGGTTGGCAGTTGCGCAACTCGGCCCCATTCATCTAGCGGACAGCCGTGTTTCGGTGGTCGCCAGGCTCATGGATCTGCTGCGCCAGGGCCACGCCTGCGGCGCCACGCTCGTGACGTTCCCGGAACTGGCTCTGACCACCTTTTTCGCGCGCTACTGGATGGATGATGCCGAGGCCGATCGCTTCTTCGAGAAGACGATGCCGGGACCCGAAACGCAGCCCCTGTTCGACCTTGCCAAGAAACTCGGCGTCGGTTTCTACCTGGGTTTCGCCGAACTGACGCCGGCGGGCCGCCGCTTCAATACATCCATCCTGGTGGACCGCAGCGGCACCATCGTCGGCCGCTACCGCAAGGTGCATCTGCCGGGCCATGCCGACAACCGTCCGCACCTGCCCTTCCAGCACCTCGAGAAGAAATACTTCGAGGTGGGCGACCGCGGTTTCCCCGTCTGGGACACCCTCGAAACCCGCATCGGCATGTGCATCTGCAACGACCGTCGCTGGCCCGAGACATTCCGGGTGATGGGACTGCAAAGCGCCGAGATCGTGGCCCTCGGCTACAACACGCCGAGCATCAACTTCGCCTGGGCCGAGCCGCCGCACCTGCGCATGTCGCAGCATCTGCTGGCACTTCAGGCCGGCGCCTACCAGAACGCGGTGTGGGTCGCCGCCGCGGCGAAGGCAGGTTCGGAAGACGGGTTTCACCTCATTGGCGGTTCGGCCATCGTGGCGCCCACCGGTGAGATCGTGGCGCAAGCCCAGGGCGAGGACGACGAACTGCTTTTCGTCAAGGCCGACCTGTCGCTGGCAGACGAGGCCAAAGCCTTCATGTTCAATTTCGAGCGTCATCGCGAACCGGCGCACTACGGTCTGATCGTGGAACGCAAGGGTGCCGGCCTGCCGCTCGGCGACGCGGTCGATTCGCTGGCCTGACCTCCACGCCCCACCAGCCCAACATCTTTCAACCATCAACCAACCGAAGGTAGACATCCCATGACGCTACAACGCTACGAAACCGGCCCACGCATGAGCAAGGCCGTCTCATACAACGGAACCGTGTTCCTGTCCGGCCTCACTACCTCGGACACCACCCTCGGCACGGAAGACCAGACCACCAACATCCTGGCCGAGATCGACCGCCTGCTGACCCTGGCCGGCACCGACAAGACCCGCCTTCTCACAGCCCAGATCTGGCTGCGCGACATCGCCGACTTCGACAAGATGAACCGCGCCTGGGAAGCCTGGGTGGCGGCCGGAGCCACACCGGTTCGCGCCACCACCGAATCCCGCCTGGCCAACCCCGCTTTCCTGGTCGAGATCCAGGTCAGCGCCGCCCTGGCCTGACCGGACGCCTGTCGTTCCATGACCACCACGCACCTGCGCCAGAAAGCAGGCCCGGGCCTTCAGGTCGTGGCGCTGATCGCAGCGTGGGCTGCCTGCGAATGGCTGTCCCGGACCGTTCGGCTGCCGATCAACGGCGGGGTGCTGGGCATGGGGCTGCTGTTCTGCCTTCTCAGGTTGCGGATCGTCGATGAAACGATGGTGGAGCGCGGCTCCCGCTGGCTGCTCGGCGAAATGCTGCTGTTCTTCATGCCGGCGGTAGTCGCCGTGCTGGACCACCCCGAGTTCCTCGGCCTTACCGGGCTGAAGATTCTGGCCGTGGTGCTGGTCGGCACGATCACCGTGATGGCCAGCACCGCGCTGACCATCGAGTGGCTGTTTCGGCGCCAGGTCGCCGAGGGCAGCCCCGCACCGTCGGCGGCATGACCGACATGCCGGCAAGTTTCTTCCTGTGGCCGCTCTTCAGCGTGGCGCTTTACCTGCTTGCCAAGGCGCTTCATCGTCGTCTGCCCCGCTGGTGGAACGCGCCGGTGCTTTCAACCCCGGTGTTCCTGCTCACCGCAGTGATGGTTTCTGGCCAGTCCTATGCAAGCTATTTCGCGGGCAGCCATTTCCTGGTGATGCTGCTGGGCCCCTGCACCGTGGCTTTCGCCGTGCCGGTTTACCAGCAGCGCCGGCTGATCCAGCGGCACTGGCGGCTGCTGGCCTCCGGATCCCTGGTAGGCAGCGGCGTCGCCTTGTTCGCGGCATGGGCCATGGCGCATCTTTTCGGGCTGGACCACGACATCGTGCTCAGTCTGGTGCCACGCAGCATCAGCATGCCGTTCGCCCTGGCGGTTTCATCTTCCATCGGTGGCGTGCCCGAACTGACCGCTGTTTTCGTTGTGCTGACCGGCGTGTTCGGCGCCATTGCCGGCGGCTTCATGCTTCGCGCATTGCCACTGCATTCGGCTACTGCGCGCGGCGCGATGCTGGGCATGGGCGCACACGGTGCCGGTGTCGCGCGCGCCTTCCAGGCCGGCCCCGAGGAAGGCGCCATCGCCGGCCTCACGATGATCCTTGTCGGCCTGCTCAACGCCTTGCTGGTGCCGCTGCTTTTCGTTCTTTTCCGGACCATCCATCCATGACCGCCACCGTGCTGCTGGCCACCGCCGTTCCTGCCACCCTGCGTGACGAACTGAACCGACGCTATCGGCTTCTCGAACCGGGCCATGGCAATTTCGAAGAAAAGGTGGCCTCGCTGTCGCAGGAGGACGCAGCCTCGGTGTCGGTCATCGTGGCACTCAGTTCGGCCCGGCTGACGAGTGGCGGGCTCGCCATGCTTCCCGCCCTTCGCCTTGTCTGTTTCCAGGGCGTCGGATACGACGGCATCGACACGGTGGCCGCGGCCGCCGCCGGAATCGCCGTCACCCACAACCCGGGCGCCAACGCGGCTGCCGTTGCCGACATGGCCATGGGGTTGATGATCGCGAGCGTGCGCCGGTTCCCGGATGCCCAGCGATACCTGCACGACGGCAGATGGGCCACGGCCCAGGGGCCATACCCGCCCATGCGCGGCCTCACCGGGCGAAAGGTCGGCATCCATGGCCTCGGCACCATCGGGCGGCTGGTCGCACGCCGCGCGGCCGCCTTCGACATGGAGATCGGCTACTGCGGCCGGCAGGTGCAGCCCGACGTGCCGTACCCGTACTTCAGTCATCTGCTGGCGCTGGCGCAATGGTGCGACGTACTGGTGATCTGCGTGCCGGCACAAGCCGCCACGCGCCACGCCGTAAATGCCGAAATATTAAAGGCCCTGGGTCCCCAGGGTCACCTGGTCAATATCTCGCGCGGGTCTACCGTCGACGAATCCGCATTGATGCAGGCACTGGGAACCGGCGTTATCGCAGGCGCCGGACTCGACGTGTTCGAAAATGAGCCGAATATCTCCCCAAAATGGTTCGAACTGGACAACGTCGTATTGACGCCCCATGTTGCCGGCTCCACCCTGGAAGCCAGCCGACAGCAGCAGGCCGGCATATTACGCAGTATCGAAGCGCATTTGAAGGGACTATCGCTGATATCGCGGATACCAGGCTCCCGCTCGGCCTGAATTGGCAACGCACCATATACGAGCCCACGTCGGTTGATGCACTATAAAAATGCGCCAAATGCCTTGGATTTCAGGCACGCATATTGCTAAATAGTTATTGTGTCTTTTTAGGACACTCGTTGAATAAAACCGGCAGTTGGCAACAACGCTCGAGTTCTGTTTCGCATCGCACCGCATCGAAGAAAGGTTATATGGACCGCAGAAATTTTATTGCCCGCACCGCGGGCACGAGCTTGATTGCAACGGCCGGGCTCAATGCATTTCCCGCCATAGGCAAAACCGCATCGGAGAAAGTTTTGCGTTTTGTCCCGCAGGCAGACCTCGCCAATTTCGATCCCATTACCGCGAGTCAGATCGTCGTGCGCAATGCCGCCGTCATGGTCTGGGACATGCTGTACGGACTGGACAGCCAGATGCGCCCACAGCCGCAGATGGTGGAGTCGGAAAGCGTTTCCTCCAATGGACTGGTGTGGACTTTCAAGCTGCGCGGCGGCCTGAAGTTTCACGACGGCACTCCGGTGCTTGCGCGTGACGTGGTGGCCAGCCTGAACCGATGGAGCGTGCGCGACGCCATGGGCAAGCTCATCCGCGAAGTACAGAAGGAACTGGTCGCGACGGACGACAAGACCTTCCGCTGGACCCTGTCGAAGCCTTTTCCGAAGATGAAGTTTGCGCTGGCCAAATTAAACACGCCATGCGCCTTCATCATGCCGGAAAGACTCGCCAAGACCGACCCTTTCCAGCAGGTTTCCGAATATATCGGATCGGGTCCGATGCGGTTCGTCAAGAACGAATGGGTGCCGGGTTCCAAGGCCGTTTTCGAGAAATTTGGCGATTATGTGCCGCGCCAGGAACCCAATTCGTGGATGGCCGGCGGAAAGGTGATGCTGGTCGACCGTGTCGAATGGCTGACCATGACCGACCCCTCCACCGCGGCGGCAGCCATGCAGAATGGTGAAATCGACTGGTGGGAAACCCCCATTTCCGATCTGGTGCCCTTGCTGCGTTCCAATTCAGGCGTCAACGTCGATATTCTCGATACCTCGGGTAATGTGGGGGCATTCCTGATGAATCACCTCCAGCCGCCGTTCAATAATCTTCTGGCGCGACAGGCCGTCATGACGGCGCTGAACCAGCAGGATTACATGGAGGCGGTGGTGGGAGACGACAAGAAGTTGTGGAAACCCATGTACAGCTTCTTTACGCCGGGCACGCCGGCATATACCGAAGCCGGCGCCGATATTCTCAAGGGGGCACGCCGCATGGATGCGGCGAAAAAACTGCTGGAAAAATCAGGTTATGCCAACGAACAGGTTACCTGCCTGATCGCCGAAAACCAGTCCATCGTCAAACCCATGGGCGATGTCAGCGTCGACCTGCTGAAAAAGCTCGGAATGAATGTCAACGTGGTGTCCACCGACTGGGCGACCGTCGGTTCGCGGCGCACCAACAAGGGTCCGGCCAACCAGGGCGGCTGGAGCATGTTCCATTCGTGGTTCTCCGGCATGTCCTGCACGGCGCCCTATTCGCAGCTGCGAGGAAATGGCGAGAACGCCTGGTTCGGATGGCCCACCAGCCCCGGGACCGAAAAAGGCATCGCCGACTGGTTCGACACGTCGGACGCCGCCCGCGAAAAAGCTGCGCTGGAGCAGATCAACCGCGCCGCCATGCAGGACGTGGTCTACGCGCCGACCGGTTTCTTCCTGTCCTACAGCGCCTGGCGCAAGAACGTGCGCGGCATCTCGAAGGGGCCGCTGCCGATGTTCTGGGGCGTCAGCAAGGCCTGAACGGCCCGCACGGACACAGCACCCATGTACCGCTACATCCTCCAACGCGTGCTCGCGGCACTGCCGGTGATGGCGATCGTCGGCGTGATCGTCTTCAGCCTGCTTTTCGCAGCGCCTGGCGATCCGGCGGCCATCATCGCCGGCGACCAGGCGACCGTGGCCGACATCGCCAAGGTGCGGATTGCCCTGGGACTGGACCAACCCTACCTGGTGCAGTTCGGCCACTGGGCGTGGCGCATCCTTCAGGGCGACCTGGGCACCTCGATCTTCACATCGCTGCCGGTGCGCGACCTGATCCTGCAACGCATGGGCCCCACCCTGTCGTTGATGGCCGTGACGCTGGTGCTGGCCGTGCTGGTCGCGGTGCCCATGGGTGTGCTGGCGGCCTGGAAACACGGCACCTGGATCGACAGCGCGGTGATGGTGCTTGCGGTGCTGGGCTTTTCGGTGCCGGTGTTCGTGGTGGGCTATCTCAGCTCCTATGTCTTCTCGCTGCAGCTGGGCCTGCTGCCCGCGCAGGGCTACAAGCCGATGGCCGAAGGTCTCTGGCCCTGGCTGCGCGGGCTGTTGCTGCCGGCGCTGTCGCTGGGTTTTGTCTACGTGGCCCTGATCGCCCGCGTCACCCGCGCCGCCATGCTGGAAGTTTTGAGCCAGGACTACATCCGCACCGCCAAGGCCAAGGGCCTGAGCCAACGGAAGATCCTTTTTCTGCATGCGCTCAAGAATGCGTCGGTGCCGGTGGTGACCTCCATCGGCATCGGCCTGGCCATGCTGATCGGCGGTGCGGTGGCGACCGAAAGCGTGTTCGCCATTCCCGGCGTCGGCCGCCTGACGGTGGACGCCATCCTGCAGCGCGACTATCCGGTCATCCAGGCGGTGGTGCTTCTCTTCAGTCTCGTGTACGTGCTGGTCAACCTGCTGATCGACCTGCTCTACACCCTGCTCGACCCGAGGATCCGGTATTGAACGCGACCCACAACCCTGAACACGGCGCTCTTGCCGGGCGCCTGACGATCGCAGCCGAAGTGCTGCCCGACATCCTGCATCCGCAGCGGCGGCGCGGCGGCTTCATCGGCTTCCTGCTGGGGCATCCGAAAATTGCCATCGGCTCTCTGATCCTGGCGTTGCTGGTGCTCATGGCGCTGCTGGCGCCCTGGCTGGGCACGGTCGACCCGACGGCCATCTCGCCCGGGCGGCGTACCCGTGCGCCCTCCGCCGACCACTGGTTCGGCACCGACATGATCGGCCGCGACATCTACACGCGGGTGGTCTACGGCGCCCGGGTGTCCCTGACGGTGGGATTTACCGTTGCGGCGCTGGCGTCGGTGTTCGGTGCACTCATCGGAATGGTGGCGGGCTTCCTGCGCTGGGTCGACGGCCCGCTGATGCGGGTGATGGACGGCGTGATGTCCATTCCGCCCATCCTGCTGGCCGTGGCCCTCATGGCGCTCAGCAGCGGGAGCGTGGCCAACGTGATCATCGCCATCACCATCGCCGAAATACCGAGGGTGTGTCGCACTGTGCGGGGCACTGTGCTGTCGCTGCGCGAGCTGCCGTACGTGGAGGCAGCGGTGACGTCGGGCACCCGCACGCCGATGATCATCGTGCGCCACATCTTCCCGGCCACCCTGGCGCCGATGACGGTGCAGGCGACCTACATCTGCGCCAGCGCCATGATCATCGAGGCGATCCTTTCCTTCATCGGTGCGGGCACGCCGCCGAGCACGCCGTCGTGGGGAAACATCCTGGCCGAGGGTCGCGTGCTCTGGCAGGTGAAGCCTTTCATGATCGCCTTCCCGGCGCTGTTCCTGTCGGTCACCGTGCTGGCCATCAATCTGCTGGGCGACGGGCTTCGGGACATCCTCGACCCTCGCGCGGCCGTCAAGGTCTGAGGACCCGCCAAATGACACTGCTCAAGGTCGAGAACCTCCAGACCCATTTCCGCACCCGCGACGGCGGCGTCAACCGCGCCGTCGACGGGCTGTCCTTCCATGTCGACGAGGGCGAGACCCTGGCCATCGTCGGCGAGTCCGGCTGCGGCAAGTCGGTCACCTCCATGTCCATCCTGAGGCTGATTCCGGAGCCTCCTGGCAAGATCGCCGGCCACATCTGGTTCGAGGGCCGCGACCTGCTCGCGCTCAGCGAATCCGAAATGGAAAAGGTGCGTGGCAACGAGATCTCGATGATCTTCCAGGAGCCGATGACCAGCCTCAACCCGGTGCTGACCATCGGCCGCCAGATCGCCGAGGTGCTGGTTTTGCACCGCGCCATCGGCATGGCCGAGGCCACCCAGGAAGCCATCGAGATGCTGCGCATGGTGGGCATTCCGGAACCGGCGCGCCGCATGGCCGAATATCCGCACAACCTGTCCGGCGGCATGCGGCAGCGGGTGATGATCGCCATCGCCCTGGCCTGCAGCCCCAGGCTGCTGATAGCGGACGAGCCCACCACCGCGCTGGACGTGACCATCCAGGCGCAGATCCTCGAGTTGATCGCCAGCCTGAAGCAGCGCACCGGCACCGCTGTCGTGCTGATCACCCACGACCTCGGTGTCGTCGCCGAAGTGGCCGAACGGGTGATGGTCATGTACGCCGGCCGCAAGGTCGAGGAAGCATCGGTGCGCGACCTCTTCGCAAACCCGCGGCACCCCTACACCCAGGGCCTGCTGAGGGCCGTGCCGCGGCTCGGCCTTTCCTTGCAGAACGCCGGCGAACGCCTGGCAGAAATTCCGGGCACCGTTCCCGACCTGAGCAAACCCACGCGGGGCTGCGTCTTCGCCGATCGTTGCACGCACGCATTCGATGTCTGCCGCAGCGTTGCGCCGGGTATTCGGGAAGGGGGCGCGCGCCACTGGGTCGCCTGCCACCTGGTCGAACCGATGGAGGTGGCGGCATGAACGCGACAGTCAACACGCCGCTGCTCGAACTCAACGACGTCAAAAAATACTACCCGGTCAAACGCAACCTGCTGGGTCGCGCCACCGAATACGTGCATGCGGTCGATGGCGTATCGCTGCAGGTATTCAAGGGGGAGACCCTGTCGCTGGTCGGCGAATCGGGTTGCGGCAAGTCCACCATCGGGCGTGCGATCCTCCGGCTGACCGACATCACGGCGGGCCAGGTCATCCTGAAGGGCAAACGCATCGACGACATGTCGAGCACCCTGTTCTGGCCCTTGCGGCGAGAAATGCAGATGGTGTTCCAGGACCCTTTCTCCAGCCTCGATCCGCGCATGACGGTGTTCGACATACTGGCCGAACCCATCCGCAACTTCGGGCTGGCCGCATCGGCGGAAGACCTGGGCGCACAAGTGCACAAGCTGTTGGTGCAGGTCGGTCTGCGGCCCGAAGCGAGCGGCCGGCGACCACACGAGTTTTCAGGTGGGCAACGCCAGCGCATAGGCATCGCCCGGGCGTTGGCCACACGGCCGGAACTGATCGTCTGCGACGAGGCGGTGTCGGCGCTCGACGTATCCGTCAAGTCGCAGATCGTCAACCTGTTGTGCGACCTCCAACGCGAGCTCGGGCTGTCGCTGCTGTTCATCAGCCACGACCTGGCCATCGTCGAGTACGTCACACACCGCGTGGCCGTGATGTACCTCGGAAAGATTGTCGAGCTGGGTGAAAAACGCGACATCTTCGGCTCGCCACGCCACCCCTACACACAGGCTCTGCTGTCGGCAGTGCCGGTGCCCGACCCTGATGCACCACGCAAACGCATCGTGCTGCAGGGCGACATACCAAGCCCGATCAACCCGCCGACGGGCTGCCGTTTCCATACCCGTTGCCCGCAGGCGGCAGACATCTGCCGCCAGGTCGAGCCGGCGTTCGCTCCAGCGCGCGACGGCCACTGGGTTGCGTGCCACTTCGCGCGGGAGTTGCCCGCCACCATCACTTCCATTCCTTCGGAGCCATTGCATGAAACTGCCTGAACAACGTTTTTCCGTCATCGACTGGCGCAGCCACGAAACCACCCAACACCCCGGTGACAGCGGCATGGGCCTGTGGCGCACCATCAACCTGGGCGACATCCGCATCCGTGTCGTCGAATATTCCCCCGGCTACGTAGCCGACCACTGGTGCGACCGCGGCCACATCATTTACCTGATCGAAGGCGACCTGCAGAGCGAGCTGCGCGACGGCCGCACCTTCCAGCTCGAAGCCGGCATGGGTTACCTGGTGTCCGACTTCGCCGACCCGGCCCACCGCTCGTCCACCAGGAACGGCGCCAAGCTGTTCATCGTCGACTGACAGGCCGGACCGCGCCAACACCATGATCGAGATCTGCACCGACCGCCTGATGGCAGACCTGCGCACCCTGGCCAGCTTCGGTGCATACAAGACCGGGGTTCATCGCCCTTCCCTGTCGTCACAGGACATGCAGGCCCGCCACTGGCTGGCCGGGCGCATGTCCGACGCGGGTCTGGTCGCCGAAATCGACGGCATCGGCAATGTCATCGGCCGCTGGCCTGGCGACGGCCCCAGGGTGCTGAGCGGATCGCACCTTGAAAGCCAGAACCGCGCAGGCTGGCTGGACGGCGCCATGGGTGTGGTCTATGCGCTCGAAGCGGCCCGCGCGGTAAAGGAGGCCGCGGGCAGCCGGGATGTCGGTGTGGATGTCATCGCCTTCTGCGACGAAGAAGGTCATTTCGCCAGTTTTCTCGGCAGCCGCAGTTTCACGGGCCGGCTGTCCGACGAACAGATGGCCGTCATCGTCAACCGCGAGACCGGCCAGCCGCTGGCTGCTGCGCTCGAAGAAGCCGGACTGGCCGGCCGGCCGCGACAGCAGCTCGAGCCCGGCCGTTACCGCGCTTTCATGGAAGCACACATCGAGCAGGGGCCGACACTTGAAAGCCAGGCCATCGGCATCGGTGTGGTCACCGCGGTCGTCGCCATCCGCCAGTACCGGCTGGTCGCCGTCGGCCAGCAGAACCACGCGGGCACCACACGAATGTCGCAGCGTCGGGACGCCGGCCTGGAACTGGTGCGGCTGCTGGCCGCCATCGACCGCCGTTTTCCGGAAATCGCCGGGCCGGATTCCGTCTGGACCACCGGCCAGCTGATGCTGGACCCCAATGCGAGGAGCATTGTCCCGGGCCGGGCGGAAGCCAGCTTCCAGTTCCGTGACGTGGACTCGACCGTGCTGCAGAGGCTGGACGAATCGCTCCACCAACTGGTGGCCGAAGCCCAGGCGGGCGGCCGCTGCCAGCTGAGCATCGAAAAGGTGGGCGCCAGCCAGCCGGCGTTGATGGACCGAGGCCTTCAGGCATGCATCGCCCGCGCCGCCGAAGGCCGCCGCCCGGGCGACCATCTCGGCATGCCAAGCGGCGCGGGCCACGACGCGCAGTGGCTGGCGAATGAACTTCCGACGGCCATGATGTTCGTGCCGAGCATCGGCGGCGTGAGCCACCACTGGTCGGAAAACACCCACGACGCAGATTTGGTGCACGGTGCCCGGGTATTTGTCGATGCAGTCGCCGACGTACTCGGCCTTTGATAATGAAAACCAGGTGACGCCGCCTGGTTTTCATTGATCTTCATTAATGATTCTTGGTGACCACCACCAGTAACTTGGCTTGTTCGGCACCCAGGGTACGCACACGATGTGGAAATGAAGCATCGAAAACCACATTGTCGCCGGTCTTCAATACGCTGACCATTTCATTATTCAGCGTGAATTCAATTTCACCGGCCAATACCGAGAACATCTCACGTCCGCGGTGGGTATTATCGGGGCGCATCAGGTCGGCCTGCGAACCCTTGATCACCGGATAAACAAAAAACACATCCACCGCGCCCTGCACCGGCAGGGTAGTGAGTGCCTGCCACACGCCTTCCCCGGTGCCGTCGATATCCATGACTGGCGGCTCACCACCCCGGACGATGGTGCAGCTGTTGGCACCCAGCCGCCCACCAATCAGTTCATTGACGCTGACATTCAATGCGTCGGCGATCTTGAGCGCCGCACCTATTGCCGGCACCGCTTCACCGCGCTCGATCTTCGATATATAGGAACGAGTGAATCCGGTCTTGACCGCGAGGTCTTCCAGTGTCAGGCGGGCCGACTTGCGGAATTCACGAATTCGCCAAAAGGCGATTTGAGCGTTATCAACTGCCAAGATTCAACATCCAGATTTCACTTCGACCAAAATCGGCGTGTCACCGGTGATCAATACAAGGCCCGAGTGACGAAACTCGATTTTCCCACGAAAAATTGATGGCGCAAACTCATTCCGCCGCTGACGAGAAACGCAGGCCGATGGCCGGCCGGACCAGGTTGATCACGGCGCATAACCGCTGGCGCTGTCGAGGATGCTCGACACGGCACCCGCTTGCAAGGAACCCTTGCTGCTGCGCAAGGCGCTGTCATTCATAGCCGTACACCGGCAGCGCACGTTCACTGAGGGACGTCATAGCGGGCGACGTCGACGTGTCCTTCGACACCATCTCCACCGTCAATCCTTTCCTGGAAAGTCCCGCCATCTTCAGGCGTCTACTCGCGGCCGGGCTCCACGCAAGCGCGCCGGGCGATAACGATCTGGAAAAAACGGTTGCTGCAGACACCCGAAAAATCGAAACGCTGGTGAAACGCTCTGGCATAAAAGCTGACTGAAAGTCCTTTCGTCCTTTGGCAACTGACCGACGGCGGCAAAATGCGAAACCTGGCTTTCAACGTGCGGCCATTGCACGAACGCCAGTGAGACCATCCCTGCAAATCAACAGCTTATCTATACGTGACAAGCACTTACGAGGCTCCAAGGCTATCGGTTGCGCCGATGTTGGACTGGACCGACCGCCACTGCCGCTTCTTTCATCGCCTGCTGAGCCAGCGCGCCCTGCTGTACACCGAGATGGTGACCACGGGCGCGCTGCTGCACGGTGATGTCGATCGGCACCTGCGGTTCAACGACAGCGAGCATCCGGTCGCCCTGCAGCTGGGCGGCAGCGAACCTGCCGACCTGGCGCGCGCCGCGGTGCTGGGCAGGCAGTGGCGCTACGACGAGATCAACCTCAATTGCGGCTGCCCCTCCGAACGGGTGCAGCGCGGTGCCTTCGGTGCATGCCTGATGCGCGAGCCGGCGCTGGTGGCCGACTGCGTCAAGGCGATGGTCGACGCGGTAGACATCCCCATCACCGTCAAGCACCGCATCGGGGTCGACCGCGAGGACAGCTATGACTTCGTGCGCGACTTCGTCGGCACCGTGGCCGACGCCGGCTGCAACAGCTTCACGGTGCATGCCCGCAGCGCATGGCTCCAGGGCCTCAGCCCCAAGCAGAACCGCGAGGTGCCGCCGCTGCGCTACGAGATGGCGCACCGGCTCAAGCGCGACTTCCCTCGGTTGCACATCACCGTCAACGGCGGCATCGCCACCGCCGCGCAAATCGCGGAGCAGTTGCTGCAGGTCGATGCGGTGATGGTCGGCCGCGAGGCATATCACAACCCCTGGAGCCTGGCCGGCTGGGACAGCGAATTCATGGGTGCGCCCGGCCGCGACATCAGCCGCGAATCGGTAGAAGAAGCGATGGTCGACTACATGGCGCGCGAGGCTGCCGAATACGGCACCAACTGGTACAGCGTGGCGCGCCACATGCTCGGCCTGCGCCATGGCCTGCCCGGTGCACGCTACTGGCGACGGGTGTGGAGCGACCATCGCCTGAAGACCCTGCCGGCACACGAAGTGATGACCATCGCCCGGCAGCCACAGTCCTTGCCGGTGGATTGAGCTTCTGCCGGGAGGTCGGTGTTTCGGTTGCACCCGGCGGTTGCAGGGTGCGGCTCGGGACACTCGTTCGATGCTTACCTCCCCGACCGCCCTGCCCGCCCTCCCCGCCCCCCCTGGCAACCTCGGACGTTGCCGACCAGGGCGTCAAGCCGATGGCCCGGGGTCGCAGGCAAGATGGCGGCAGCTACCAGCTCGAGTTCGCGACCGAAGCAACAGCCGACGTGCTGGGTTTGCTACCGCCCGGACCACGCAGGCCGCGGCCGGGAGATGTCGCGAGCGTACGTATCGGCCACCATTTCCTGTCGACCGCACCCAAGGTGATCGACGACTTCTCTGCTTCCGGACTGTTGTCGGCATTGCGGCTGCTGCAGAGGATCCGGAACCTCGACGGTCCCGACGACATTGCGAGCGCGGTCCCCACGGCGTTCTCCGAGGCCAACCAGCCGTATGTGGAAATCGGCCTGTTGGCGCTGCTGTTTCCGCTGGTGGCCATATCGGCCGTCGGGGCGGTGCGCAATGCGCTGCGCGTCTACTCGGTCGAGCATCCCGCGGCGGTATCCAGGAAGCTCGACCAGCAGCAAGCCATGCTCGACGCGCTGCGGAGCGACGGGCTCACGCTCGGCGGTCAACGCGTGGCGGCGGAAACGGATAACGAACTCGAGTTGCTGACGGCACTCCAGCGTGAATCGGTGGACCACTTCGAGGCCCAGCAGCTCAGTCGCAAACGCGGCCCGCTGCATCTGGTCAGGCACAACCTCGGCAATCGCTGGCACCGGGTGCGAGGCAACGGTGAGCTGTCTCAGGCCTTCAATGAAGAGGTGCTCGAGATCATCGCCCGACGCATGGCGCAGGCCCGGATCTTGTCCAGCGTGCATGGCAGCTACCAGCTGGAACGGCTCGAAAAACTGGAGCGGCAACGCGCCGCCGCCAAGATGAACCGCACCGCCGCGCTGTTCACCGGTGTCGGCATGCCGACGATGGCGGCCGGCATGCCGGTGTCAGCATCCGGGGCGGTGGCGACGGCAGCCAGGTCGGCCGCGGCCGAAACAGCGCTCAGCCAGACCACCGCCTTCGTGATGGGCGCTGCCCAGGGCATGCAGCTGACCTCGGGGGCGATTCAGCTCCACCTGCATCGGGGTGAGCGCCGACAGATCGGCCGCGACATGGACGCCGTGCGGCAGCTGGACGAAAACCGCGACGGTTTGCCGAGCCCGGTGCTGCAGCAGTACCTGGATGAAGGCCGATACCGGCAGCGGGCCGCTTCGCGTGAGATGGCGCTCAGCGGCATGCTGACCGGGGGCCAGGCGCTGATGCTGGCGTCGAGCGCCACCGGGCTTTTTGCCGCTCCGGTGGCAGCCGGGCTGGCAGTGCCGGGCGCGGTGATGACGGTGGCGGCGAGCGTCTGTTCAAGCCTGCAGGCGGATCTTTTCGGCAGGCACGCAGGAGACGACGCCATCGAGCCGATAAGAGACATGGAGTCGGTCGGCAACCTCGGCCCGCGTCTGCAGGACCAGGGCCTGCCCGCCACCACGGAGGCCATCGGCGAGGGCTTGCTCATGCAGCAGCGGCAGGTGGAACAGGTCCGGATGTGGAACGACATCCTCGGTGCGCTGGCCGAAGAGAAAACGGTGCCCGGACAGCCGCCGTGTTCAGCCGAAGAACGGCGCGACCGCGTGACACGCAACAACCGGGCGGTGCGCGGCCGCAGCCACCTGGGGCCGGCCGGCGCACGGGCGCTGGAGGCGCTGCGGCAGGAGCGGTACCCGCTGCATTTCTTCCAGTGCAGCCTGCCGGAGATCCACGAGGTGCTGGCGCGGGAGATGGCGGCGCATCCGCACCGGCGGATCGTCGGGCGGCAGGCCGGCTTCCGCCAGCAGGTGCTGTTCGAGACGCTGAAGGTTTTGTCGGCGCTGCCGGAAACGCGGGCAGGCAGCGTGTTCCACACGGCCGCCGGACGCCGGGTCGACCGCATCACCGCAGACACCGAATTTTTTGCATGGCTGGCCGCGACCCCGGTGGCAGACGCGGTTTTCCGGCAGAAGCACAACGAGGTGCTGGCACGGCACCTCGTTGCCGGCAACCGGTTCGCGCGGGCCCGGCACCACGAAGCCCTGACCGACCTGGCACACACGCGCCAGCGGCGACAGGCACAGGCAGATGCCTTGCAGCTTGATCCGTATGAGCAAACCACGCGGATGTAGCGGGTGTAGCGGGTGTAGCGGGTGGACGATGCGTTCCGGGTGCGTCCGGTAACGCATTCGACGCGGTGCCGAGGTTTTAATATCGGCGTCGCGCGCCGCCGAGCGCGCACCGTGTCCCCCGCCCCCAGGAGAATCAGCATGCGACCGCCCCGAATTCTGTCGACCGCCCCGGCGGCCCTGACGCTGTTGCTGGCCGCCTGCCAATCGACACCGCTGCCGACCTGGTCGAACAACCAGCCGATCCGGGGCGCGAACCGCCCTTCCGCCGCCACGCAGATGCCGCCAGCTGCGCCTGATGCGCCCTATGCAACGTACGCGCGAACGGCACCGCCGGTAGTCGATGTATTGGTACCGGGCGTGCAGGTGACGCCGGTTCGTCCGCCCGACGCCGTGGCGCCCGGCCTGCCCCCGGTGGAAGCTCCAGTGCCGGTGGCGTCCTCCGACGTACCGCCGTACGGCCCGGCCGTCGCGGCCCGGTTTCCGGTGCCCACCGTGCGCTATGCCACCCCCGGCCTGGCAGATGGCCGCGACGCTTCCACCAGCAACGCCGAAATACACAACTGGCTGGCCGGCCTGGTGAGCGCGGCCGGTCGTGGCAACGACATACGCGCCGGCATCGTCAACATCGGCAGTTCGCGACGCGGCGAACCGCTCGAAGCCCTGGTGCTGACCCGCTCGGGCAACACCGAAGCCAGCACCCTGCTGGCCGACGGCAGACCCACTGTCCTGCTGGTCGGCGGACAGCATGGTGACGAGCCCGCCACCACCGAAGCCCTGCTGGTGATTGCACGTGAAGCCGGCCAGGGCCTGCTGCAACCCTTGCTGTCGCGTATCAACCTGATCGTGGTGCCGCGCGCCAACCCGGACGGCGCTGCCGCCGGCAGCCCGCTTACCGCCGATGGCGCCGACATGGCCCGCGATCACCTGGTGCTGTCCACCCCCGAAGCCCGTGCGCTGGCCCGCCTGGTGCGCGACTACAAGCCATTGGTGGCTGCCGATACGCGTGAATACGCGGTCACCCGGGCTTTCCAGGAAAAGTTCGGCGCGGTGCAGCGCGCCGACATGCTGCTGCAGTACGGCACCGGCGCCAACGAGCCCGAGTTCATTACCAAGGCTGCAGAAGAATGGGTGCGTCGCCCGGTGGTCGCCGGGCTCGAACGCTCGGGACTGAGCCACGACTGGTTCTTTACCGCCTCGGCCGATCCGGCCAACATGAGCCTGACCATGGGCGACGCGCTGGCGGGCAGTTTCCGCAACGCCGAGGGCCTGAAGAACGTGGTCACGCTGATGCTGGCCAGCCGTGGCCAGGGCCTGGGCCGCATGCACCTGCAACGCCGGGTGCACAGCCAGGTGGTGGCCCTGTCGGCGCTGCTGCAAAGCGCCGCGACCAAGGGCGACGACCTGCGCAAGCTGCGCGACTTCGTCGACCGCGACGTGAGTTCGCTGGCCTGCCGCGCCGATGCCGCGATCGACGTCCTGCCGACAACCCAGCGCCGCAAGGTGACCCTCCTCAACGCCGAAACCGGCGCCGACCAGGCGACCGACATGGAGTGGAATTCGGCCGTGGTGCCGCGTCCGGTGCTGACCCGTCGCCGCCCCTGCGGCTACTGGCTGGACGCGTCGGCCATCGGCGCGGTCGACCGCCTGCGGGATGCCGGTGTGCAGGTGATGCGGGTGGCCGAGCCATCGTCTCTGCTGATGGACAGCTACAAGGAAACCGCGCGCCGCGACGACACGGTGCGCGGCACGCTGATGGTGGACGTGACCGTCAACCGCGCCCTGGCCGACGTACCGCAGGGCGGCTTCTACGTGCCGCTGTCGCAGCCACTGGGCAACTTCATCTTCGCGGCGATGGAGCCCGACAGCCCGGACAGCTTCTTTGCGCGCCGGGTGATCGACCGGCTTGAATCCATCGGCCGCGTGGCCAACGTGCCGGCACTGAGGCTCGAGGAATACTGAAACGAACATGCAGCGCCGGCGCCGGCTGCCCGGCCGGCGCTTTCAGGCGTGACCGTGCTGTGAATGCCCGCCGTGGCCCGCTTCGACCGGCGCCGCCGCACGTTCCAGCACGTGGCGCACCATGGCCTGCGCCAGTTCGTGTTCGCCGATGAACACGGTACCGGCGGTTTCCTTCTCGAGCAGGCGGGCCTCGTCTTCGTTGTGGCTGCGCACCACCAGTTCGATCTCGGGGTTGAGCGTGCGGGCGGTCTCGATCATCTGGCGGATGTCCATCGACTCCGGCACCGCGATGACAAGCATGCGGGCGCGGGCGATATGGGCCTGGATCAGCACCGACGGTTCGGATGCATTGCCCGACACCGCGGCGACGCCTTCCGATCGCAGGCGTTCGACTATCTCGCGGTTTTCGTCGGCGATCACATACGGGATGCCCTGCGCCGCCAGCGCGGCGGCGATACGCCGCCCCACCCGTCCGTAACCCACCAGCACCACCTGGCTCGACAGGTAACGTTCATGGGTGCCCATCGGCAGTTCGGCCGTCGGGTCGTCGCGCTGTTCCAGCTTGCGGGCGAAGGCCGAGCGCTTGAGCAGCCAGCTGCGGATGGGCGATGTCAGGCCGAAGATCAGCGGGTTGATGGCGATGGAAATGAGCGCGCCGGCCAGCACCAGGCTCTGGCCTTCGGGTGGCAGCAGGCCCAGCGACGCACCCAGCGCCACCAGGATGAACGAGAACTCGCCGATCTGCGCCAGGCTGGCCGAAATGGTCAGCGCCATCTGCAGCGGGTAGCGGAACAAAAGCACCAGGCCGGCCGCCGCCAGTGACTTGCCGATGACGATCACCGCCACCACCGCCAGCACCTGGAACGGACGTTCGACCAGCACATGCGGGTCGAAAAGCATGCCGACCGCGACGAAGAACAGCACCGCGAAAGCGTCACGCAGCGGCAGCGATTCTTCGGCCGCGCGGTGGCTGAACTCGGATTCGCGCATCACCATGCCGGCGAAGAAGGCGCCCAGCGCGAAGGACACGCCGAACAGGGCCGCGGCACCGAAGGCGATGCTGACCGCAGCTGCCACCACGCACAGGGTGAACAGCTCGCGCGAACCGGTGCGGGTGATCTGCCAGAGGATCCAGGGGAACACGCGGCGGCCCACCACCAGCATCAGCGCCACGAAGATGCCGACCTGCAGCAGGGTCAGGCCGATGGTCTTGAGCAGCGTGGGCAGATCGGCACCGCCGCCGTTGCCGCCCAGCACGCCGGCCAGCGGCGGGAGCAGCACCAGCACCAGCACCATCACCAGGTCTTCGACCACCAGCCATCCCACCGCCACGCGGCCGGTGTACGAATCGAGCAGGTTGAGGGTTTCCAGCGCCCGCAACAGCACCACCGTGCTGGCCACGGACAGGGCCAGGCCGAACACCAGGGCCGCGCCCAGCGACCAGTCCCAGAACCACGCCAGCCCCATGCCCATCAGCGTGGCCGCCAATATCTGGACCAGCGCGCCGGGTAACGCTATTCGCCTGACCGCCAGCAGGTCGTCCAGCGAAAAATGCAGGCCCACGCCGAACATCAGCAACATCACGCCGATCTCTGACAGCTGTGCTGCGATCTCGGCATCGGCCACGAAACCCGGCGTGAACGGGCCGATGATGACCCCCGCCAGCAGGTAGCCGACCAGCGCCGGCAGCCTCACCTTGACCGCCAGGAAGCCCAGGATGAGCGCCAGGCCGAGGCCCGCCGCGATGGTGTTGATGAGCGAGACGTTATGGGGCATCGGTCGGGGAATCCTCTTGTTTGGTGGTTTATGTATCTGCTTCGTTATAACCGCTCACTTGTTCACGGCTGCGAAATTCACGGTTGCGTCCGGGGGGCTTGGCGGAAATGAAAAAGCCCGCACGAGGCGGGCCTGGGTCACCGGGGCGTGTGGAACGCCCGGGGCGTGCTCAATGCATGTGCAGGCCGCCGTTGACGGCGAATTCGGCGCCGGTGGTGTAGCCACCTTCATCGGACGCCAGCCAGGCGATGATCGACGCGATCTCGTTCGGCTCGCCCAGGCGCTTGACCGGGATGGTGGCGACGATCTTGTCGAGCACGTCCTGGCGGATGGCCTTCACCATGTCGGTGCCGATGTAGCCCGGGCTGACCGTGTTGACGGTGACGCCCTTGGTGGCCATTTCCTGGGCCAGCGCCATCGAGAAACCATGCATGCCGGCCTTGGCGGCCGAATAGTTGGTCTGCCCCGCCTGGCCCTTGACGCCGTTGACCGAGCTGATGTTGATGATGCGGCCCCAGCCCTTTTCGACCATGTCGCCCACCACCTGCTTGGTGACGTTGAACATGCTGTTGAGGTTGGTCTCGATCACCGCGTCCCAGTCGTCGCGGGTCATTTTCAGGAACATGCGGTCGCGGGTGATGCCGGCGTTGTTCACCAGCACGTCGATGCTGCCGAGTTCGGCCTTGGTCTTGGAGAAGGCCTCGACCGTGGAATCCCAGTCACCGACATTGCCGACCGACGCGTGGAAGGTGAAGCCCAGCGCCTTCTGGGCGGCCAGCCACTTGTCGTAATCGCGGGTAGGGCCGCAACCTGCGACGACCTTGAAGCCATCCTTGTGAAGACGCTGGCAGATGGCGGTACCGATACCACCCATGCCACCGGTTACGTAAGCCACTTTCTGGCCCATGGATCACTCTCCTGAATCTTGTAAGTTTGTCGGCGCCGCACCGGAAAACCCGAAGCGGCAAATTGATTGTGTGCGGTAAATCAGCGCTCGACAGTGAGGGCAACCCCCATGCCGCCACCGATACACAGCGAGGCGATGCCCTTTTTGGCGTTGCGCTTCTGCATTTCGTGCAGCAGGGTCACCAGGATGCGGCAACCGGACGCACCGATCGGGTGACCGATGGCGATGGCGCCTCCGTTCACATTGACCTTGGAAGTGTCCCAGCCCATTTCGTTGTTCACCGCACAAGCCTGTGCGGCAAACGCCTCGTTGATTTCCAGCAGGTCCAGGTCGGACGCCTTCCAGCCTGCACGTTGCAGCGCCTTGGTGGAAGCAGGAACCGGGCCCATGCCCATGATGGTCGGGTCCAGGCCGGCCGTGGCGTAGCTGGCGATGCGGGCCAGCGGCGTCAGGCCCAGGGCTGCCGCACGTTTGGCGGTCATCACCATCACGCCGGCCGCGCCGTCGTTCAGGCCGGACGCATTGCCCGCGGTCACGCCGCCGGCCTTGTCGAAAGCGGGCCGCAGGCCGGCCAGCGCTTCGGCATTGGTCTTGCGGTTGATGAATTCGTCTGCGGAAAAGACGATCGGGTCGCCCTTGCGCTGGACGATGCTCACCGGCACGATTTCGTCGGTGAAACGGCCGGCGTCCTGCGCGGCGGCGGCCTTCTGCTGGCTGCCCAGCGCCAGGGCGTCCTGCTGTTCGCGGCTAATGCCGTATTGCTTCGCCACGTTCTCGGCCGTGATGCCCATGTGGTACTGGTTGTACACATCCCACAGGCCGTCGACGATCATGGTGTCGACCAGTTTCCAGTCGCCCATGCGCTGGCCGTCGCGCGAGTTGGGCAGGATGTGCGGCGATGCGCTCATGTTTTCCTGGCCGCCGGCGATGACGATGTCGCTGTCGCCTGTGGCCACGGCCTGGGCCGCCAGCATCACGGCCTTCAGGCCCGAGCCGCAGACGGCGTTGATGGTGAGGCCGGGCACCTCTTTCGGCAGGCCACCCTTGAGCAGCGCCTGGCGCGCGGGGTTCTGGCCGGCACCGGCCGCCAGCACCTGGCCCATGATGGCTTCGCCGACCTGGTCGGGGCTGATGCCCGCGCGCCGCACCAGCTCGCGGATGACGATGCTGCCCAGCTCGGTGGCCGGAATCTTGGCGAGCGAGCCGCCGAACTTGCCCACCGGTGTGCGGGTGGCGGCGACGATGACGATGTCTTCCATTTTCTAGGGCTCCAGCGATGAATGTTGAGAGATGAAGTTGTCGGCGATCAGGCCTTCTGCCTGACGTAGCGTCCGGGCGCGGGTTCGATGGCGACGTAGCCGTTGCCGCCGTATTCGCGTGGCGCGGCGACACGCCGGCCGGCATGTACGGCAAGCCATCCGGTCCAGTCGTCCCACCAGCTGCCGGGGTGTTCGTCCGCGCCTTCGAGCCAGGCGCCCAGCGTTGGCGGCAGCACGTCGTCTTCGCGGATCCAGTAGCTGCGTTTTTTCTTGGCCGGCGGATTGATGACACCGGCGATGTGGCCCGACGCGCCCATCACGAACCGGCAGGGACCGGGCAGCAACTGGGTCGACGCATAGGCTCCGCCGCCCTCGTTGCCGACCGGCACGATGTGGTCCTCGCGCGAGCCGTAGACGTAGACCGGCAGGTCGAGCCGGCCGAAGTCGACCGGCTGGCCGCAGACGGTGGCGGCACCGGCCTTGCACAGGCGGTTTTCAAGATAGGCGTTGCGCAGGTACCAGGCGTAGAACGGGCCGGGCAGGTTGGTGGCGTCGCTGTTCCAGTACAGCAGGTCGAACGGCGGCGGGGTTTCGCCCTTGAGGTAGTTGCCCACCACGTAGTTCCACACCAGTTCGTTGGGCCGCAGGAAGCTGAAGGTCGATGCCAGTTCCTGGCCCCGCAGCAGGCCGCCCTGGCCGATGCCCATTTCGCGTTGCCGCACCGCCTGCTCGTCGATGAAGATGTCCAGGACGCCGGTGTCGCTGAAGTCCAGGAAGGTGGTCAGCAGGGTGGCCGATTCGGCAGGCTTCTGCCCACGCGCCGCCAGCACCGACAGCGCGGTGGCCAGCAGCGTTCCGCCGACGCAGAAACCCAGGGTGTTGATGGTCCTGGCCTTGCTGATCTCGCGCACCGTGTCGATCGCGCGGATGACCGCGTCTTGCACGTAGTCGTCCCAGGTGGCCGAAGCCAGCGATGCATCGGGGTTGCGCCAGCTGATGACGAAGGTGCGATGCCCTGAAGCCACCGCATGGCGGATCAGCGAATTCGCCGGTTGCAGGTCGAGGATGTAGTACTTGTTGATGCAAGGCGGCACCAGCAGCAGCGGCCGGGCGAACACCTTGTCGGTCAGCGCCTTGTATTCGATCAGCTGGAAAAGCTCGTTCTCGAAGACCACCGCGCCCTCGGTGGTGGCCACGTTGCGGCCCACTTCGAACTGCTGTTCGTCGGTCTGGCTCACATAGCCGCGCCGCAGGTCGGCGGCAAGGTTCTGCAAGCCCTGTGCGATGCTGCGGCCCTCGGTCTCGACGGCCTTCTGCTGGGCGTCGGCATTGAGGGCCAGGAAGTTGCTGGGTGCCACCGCCGCGGCCCATTGATCGACGGCGAAGCGGATGCGTTCGCGGGTCTTGGGGTCGGCCTGCACCGCGTCGGCCATGGCCGTCATGGCGCGCGTGTTGAGCAGGTGGGCCTTGGCGGCGAAGGCGGCCATGGGGTTCTGCTGCCAGGCTTCGCTGGCGAACCGCCGGTCCTGCGTGGGCAGGCCTTGCCGGGGTGGCGTGCCGGCCAGCTCTGCCAGGCCCTGAAGGTAGTCGCGCTGCAGCGATTGCAGCACCGCCGGGTCCATGCGGGGCAGGGATTCCATCAAAGGCGGGGCGAACGGGGCGAAAGGGGTTTTCGACGGGTCAGAATCCATGTGTCTCTTCATCTGCGTTCACGGCCCTGCATGGGTCGATCGGCACGGCTTTGGCCTTGTGCCGCCGACATCATGATGCATCGAAAATGATTGTATGTACCTCGTGGTTATCGCCTGGATCTATGTGGCCTTGATGATGGCCGTGGCCGAAGCCACCGCCAGCAATGGCACGGTGCTGGGTGCGCTGGTCACGTTTTCGCTTTACGGCGTGTTGCCGCTGTTTCTCCTGATGTACCTCATCGGCACGCCGATGAGGCGCAAGGCAATCCGCCGACGCGAGGCCGCCGAACAGGCGGCACGTTCAGCTGCCCGGTCCGGCCAGCCAGATGCTGGCGGCCATGCGCCCGGTGCTGCCGAGCCGGCCCGCGTCGCGCCGGTGCGAGAAGAAACGTGAGTCATTGCTGACGGTGCACCAGGGCGTGCTGCCGTCGTTGCCGAACACGTCGGCCACACCGGCGAGCGCCAGCCGGCGACGCGCCAGGCCGGCCAGGTCTGCCTGCCATTTTCCCGGGGCCGCGCCGGCTTCGAAACACGCCGACGACGCCGCCTCGTGCTGGACGAAAGCCCGCTGCACTTCATCGCCCACCTCGAATGCAGCCTGGCCGATGCAGGGCCCCAGCCAGGCGAGGACCGGCGCGGCCGGATCGCCCAGGCGGGCCCGCAAAGCGCCCACGCAGGATTCGATGACACCGGCCGCCAGGCCCCGCCAGCCGGCATGGGCCGCCCCTACCGCCCGGCCCCGCGCGTCGCAGAAGAGCAGCGGCAGGCAGTCGGCCACCATCACCGTGCAGCCCCGTCCGGCGGTGGCCGTGGTGCAGGCGTCGGCCGACGGCTGTTCACCCGGCGCCCAGAGGTCGAGATCGGCACTGTGGGTGCCGTGGGGTTGCCGCATGAACACCGGCTCGACGCGGGTGGCCGCCGCGAACCGCTGGCGATTGACGGCCACGGCGGCAGCGTCGTCGCCCACGTGGTCGCCCAGGTTCAGGCTGTCGAAGGGCGCGGTGGATACGCCGCCGATGCGGCTGCTGAACACGGCACCGACGTTGGGCGGTGCCGGCCATTCGGGCACGAGCCAGGCGCCGGATTCAGCGATATGGGGAGCAATGTTCATCGACAGGGTCGTGCGCGGGGCGAAGTGGTTGTAGAGTCTTGGATGGTCGGCGCGGCCAGGCCCGGTGCCCGATTTCATGCTGCATTCTTGCTGCATTCCTTCAGAACGATTCATCTCAGGACAACGAGCATTTCCATGATTCTCGAACACGCAGACATTCGCATCGCACCCGGCCGCCACGCCGAATTCGAAGAAGCCATCCACCGTGGCCTGACCACGGTGATTGCCAGGGCTCCGGGTTTTCTCAATGCCAAGGTGGTCCGCGGCATCGAATCGACCGAGCGTTTCGTGTTGATGATCGAATGGGAAACACTGGAAGCCCACACCGAGGGGTTTCGCAATTCACCTCTTTTTGCCGAATGGCGCGCCATCGTCGGCCCGTTCTTCGCAGGCCCGCCGACGGTCGAGCATTTCTCCTTCACCGCGGCCAAGGCCTGAGCAGCCGCCCGTGAGCCAACGCCCGCCCATCCGCCACTGCCGTGAATGCGGCACTGGCGTCGTCTACCGCCTGCCCGACGACGGCGATACCCGGCAGCGCGCCATCTGCCCCGCCTGCCATACCGTGCATTACGAGAACCCGCTGAACGTGGTCGGAACGGTGCCCTGGCTGGACGACCGGGTGTTGCTGTGCAAACGCAACATCGAGCCGCGCAAGGGTTTCTGGACGCTGCCGGCCGGCTTCATGGAGCTGGGCGAAACCACCGCGGCCGGTGCCGCTCGAGAGACCGACGAGGAAGCCGGTGCGCAGATCGAGATGCAGGATCTTTTCACCGTCATCAACGTGGTGAAGGTAGGCCAGGTGCATTTTTTCTACCGGGCACGCCTGCTTTCCGACAGGTTCGATCCCGGCCATGAAACGATGGAGGCCCGGCTATTCACCGAGGCTGAAATTCCTTGGGAAGACATCGCCTTCCATACGGTGCGCGACACGCTCCGGCACTTCTTCGAAGACCGGCGCGCAGGCGGGTTCACCCTGCATCATTTCGATATCGGCTGACCCGCCTCGTCAGACCAGGCCCAGGTCGACCGGCCGGATGCCCGGAAAAACCTGCGCCACGCGGGCCGCATCCAGGCCGTACATGCGTTGCAGCAGTCCGCCGATGACCGCCCGGTATTCGTTCAGCACAGGGAAGTCCCGGTCCTGGTTCAGTCTGCCGGGCACCACCGCGACCTGTTCGCCGGCCAGGCGGCCGCCCCTGACGGCACCACCGGCCACCCAGTAGGTGCTTCCGTGGCCGTGGTCGGTGCCGCGGGTGCCGTTCTCGCGGAAGGTACGGCCGAACTCGGAGACGACCACCACCACCGTATTGCGCCAGGCCGGACCGCTTTCCTCAGCGAACCCGTTCAGCCCGCCAGCGAGGTTCTGCAGCAGGTTGGCCAGCTGCCCCTGCGCGCCACCCTGGTTCACATGCGTATCCCAGCCACCGACATCGATGAAACCCAGGTTGAACCGGTCACGCATCAGCTGGCCCATGCGCCGCGCTTCCTGTTCGAACCCCTTGGCGCTGACCGCACGGCGGCTGGCGGCTTCCATCTCGCGCTGACGGTTGTCTTCGGCAGCCGCTTCACGCGCCACCGTCTGCCGCAATTCAAGTCCTTCTGTCAGGACGGCCGAGAAGCGGGTTTCACGGTACATCTGCGCAAACAGGGCACTTTGCCGGTCGTCGAACGGAGCCTTGGTATTGCCCCGCAAGGAAACATTGGCGATGTTCACCGGCCCGGCCATCGATGCCGGCAGCACATCGGTGAAGGCGACCGGCGCGACCTGCGATCCCAGGGTGCCGGCCAGCCGGTTGAGAAAACCGCTGCCACGCAAGGACGCCGTATCGGTGCCGGGCATGGACCTGTCGCCGATGATGGGCAGGCCGGCCTCCACGCTGTCCTGGGTCTGGAAGTGGCTGCGCGACAGGTCGTCCGTGCCGGCGAACGGCACGAAGGCCAGCTGGCCCTGCTGCCACAGCGGCATGAGTTTTTCAGCGGCTGCCGGATGCAGGCCCCAGCCGTCGGCACCCTGGCCCGCCAGCGGAAGCGCGGCCTGCGGATCCAGGTCGGCACCGGCTGCGGCCGGGCGCTTGATGGCGATGGTCGGCCGCGACGCGTAGTAGAAGTCGCTGCCGATGGGCACCAGCAGGCTGTTGGCGTCGTAGGCACCCCGCAGGAAGACCAGCAGGAAACGTGCATCGGTCTGGCTGGCCGGCAGCGCCCAGGCCCGGGAGGCCAGCGGCATGGTGGCCGCCGCGGCCACATGGCCGAGCCGGCGCAGGAGTTCACGTCGATCCATGTCGGCCTCCGCTGATTTCGATGAGCCTCATCGCTGCATCCACTCGGGCGATGACAGCAGCACCGCGTTCCATTCGGCCTGCGATGTCGTCTGCGACAGCGCCTGGCGGGTGGCGGCGCCCAGCTCCGGTTCGATCCGGTCGTAGTACAGGCGGTTGGTGAGCAAGGGGAAACCGGCCGGTGGCGGGCGGCTGCCTGCAGGCGCGTCAGACTCGGCAAACAGCGCTCCGGGCCCGCTGCCGATGGCGCGCGCGATTTCAAGCCGCCGCACCAGTTGCCCGGAACTGGCCCAGGCCGATTCGGTCAGCGGATAACCATCGGGCGACTGCCGGCCGTAGAGCGGTTCGCCCAGTTGCTGGAGCCAGTTGACGAGGGGCGTCATGTTGGCCGGCTGGCGGTCGGCATAGGCCAGACGCACCGACGAGACGACAAACTGCATCGGGTCCTTGAACTTGCGTTCCGGCGCGACCATCGCCGCCTCGAGTTCCGACGAAAGAAACATCACCCTGAGCACCGACCCGATGTCGCCGCCGGTCTGCTGGAAACGGTCTGCCATCCGTTCGACGAGCGCCTGTGGCGGCCGGTCCGACACGAAATACTGGGCCAGCCTCTGGGACACGAACACCGCGCAGGACCGTTGCCGGACCAGCAGTGAAACGGCCTGTCGTGTCTCGCCGAAGCCGCTGCCTTCGATGCGCTGGCCGAGAAAGGTCTTGGGACCGAAATCATGTCGATTGGGATTGAACTCGAACAGGCCCTCGTGCAGGTACTGGGTTTCGCGTTGTGCGTTCATGCGGGGCGGGCCGGTGGGTTGCTCGACTCCCATGCCGGTCAACACACGTGCGAGTTCCTGCACGTCCTGCTGGGTATATGTCGATCCGCTGGGGCCGCCCGATACGCCCAGGGTGTGCAGTTCCATCAACTCGCGGGCGTAGTTTTCGTTCACCTTGCCTACGGAGCTCTGGGCGTTGTCCAGGTATTCCTGCATGGCCGCCGATGTGACCGTGGCCATGACCAGGTCTTCGAAACGGCCGAAGACCCTGGGGCGCACCACGCTTTCTTCGTAATCGGCCAGCAGCCACCGAATCTGCGCCTTGGGAGAGTAGACGTTGAAATGGTTCATCCAGAACCAGGTCATCTGTTCACGCAATTGCGTCGGCGAATACAGCGCGCGCAGCAGGTGACGGCGCTGGGCTGCGGCGACCGATGCGACACCGCCGCGGTTCAACTCCATCCGGGCTTTCTGCTTTTCGTCGGAGTCGGGCAGGGAGCTGATCCGGCGGTTTTCCGCACGGGCCGCACGGATGGCTTCGTCGCCGCTGATCAGGGGAAGTGGCGCAATCCTCGCAGCGAGCGCGGGTTCGTCGGCCATCGAGGGCGCCAGTTGCCGGTCCAGGTATTGCGCCCTGCCCCGCCTGCGAAGTTCGGCCAGTTCGGTAGCGTCGCCCCAGAAACCGACCCTGCCCAGCCACCGCCAGTCGGTCGCCAGGCTGGCAGGCGACGGTGCCGAGCCGGCGCCCAGGCTATTCGCGCACGCGGCCAGCCAGATCGGGGCGCCCAGCAAGGCCAGGCGGCAACGGGGCGAAACCGGCAGAGGTGAACCAGAGGTCATGGCGCATTCAACTGCGCCCCGATGTATCCGTCCATAGCCGCCGGTAGGCCTTGCGCAAAGACTTGCAAGAATCTGATTCGGGACGGCGCCTCAGGCCTTGGGCTGGAACTGCTCGACCAGCGCATACGCACGCTGCACCGCGGGGCGCGCCCTGATCTTTTCGAACCAGCGTTGCACGTTCGGGAAATCGGCCAGATCCTGCTGCTGGCGGGTGTGCGGCACGATCCACGGGTAGATCGCCATGTCGGCGACGGAGTATTCGCCCGCCACGAATTCGCGGTCGGCCAGGCGTCGGTCCAGCACACCGTACAGGCGCGCGGTTTCCTTCACGTAGCGCTCGATGGCGTAGGGAATCTTTTCTGGCGCGAAGGTGCCGAAATGGTGGTTCTGGCCGGCCATCGGCCCCAGTCCACCCATCTGCCAGAACAACCACTGAGAAACCTCCTGCCGGCCGCGCAGGTCGGTGGGGATGAATCGTCCGGTCTTTTCGGCCAGGTACAGCAGGATGGCACCGGATTCGAACATCGGCAGCGGTGCGCCGCCATCGGCGGGTTGCTGGTCGACGATGGCCGGTATGCGGTTGTTGGGCGCGATCTTCAGGAACTCGGGCTTGAACTGGTCGTTCTTGCCGATGTTCACGCCGTGCACCTGGTAAGGCAGGCCCGCCTCCTCCAGGAAAATGCTGACTTTGTGACCGTTGGGAGTGGTCCAGTAATACAGGTCGATCATGGTGTTTCCGGGTATGCCGCGATGAGCAGAACAGGCAGGACGGGTATGGTCGCAGAGATCGACCCTCAACGGACCCATCACTATCCATGAGTATTCCAACCACCCGATTCGGCCGCACCGGCCTCACCGTCTCCCGCCTCGCCCTGGGCACCATGACTTTCGGGCTGCAGACCGAGGAGTCCGTGGCCCGGGCCATCCTCGACAAGGCGACGGACGCCGGCATCAACTTCCTGGATACCGCCGATGTGTACCCGCTGGGTGGCGACACCGGCACCGCCGGCCGCACCGAAGAGATCATTGGCCGCTGGCTCAAAGCTTCTCCCGGGCGCCGGGCAAACAACATCCTGGCGACCAAGGCGGTCGGCGTGATGGGGCCGTCGGCCTGGGACCAGGGCGCTTCACGCAAACACCTGCTGGACGCCATCGACGCCTCGCTCAAGCGGCTCGACACCGACCATGTCGACCTGTACCAGCTGCATTCCGACGACAACAAAACACCGCTGGACGAAACGCTGGAAGCCCTGGACGTGATCGTGCGTTCGGGGCGTGCGCGTTATGTGGGCGTTTCCAACTTCCTGGCCTACCGGCTGGCCCGCGCCCTCGGCCGGTCGGAGGTGCTGAACACGGTGAAGTTCGTATCGGTCCAGCCCCGCTACAGCCTTCTGTTCCGCGAGATCGAACGCGAGCTCTTGCCGCTATGCGCCGAAGAAGGCCTGGCGGTGATCCCGTACAACCCGCTGGCCGGGGGCCTGCTCACCGGCAAATATGCCAAGGGCTCGGCCCCTGCGTCGGGCACCCGCTTCACGCTGGGTACCGCCGCCGGCCGTTACCAGGACCGCTACTGGAACGACAATGCCTTCGACGCTGTGGGCGAGCTCGAACGCATCGCCGACGAAGCCGGGATTCCGCTGGCGTCTCTTGCCGTCGCCTGGGTCATGGCCCAACCCACCATCACCGCGCCGCTGCTGGGTGCCAGCAGACCCGAGCAGCTGGACGCCACCATCGCGGCGGCCAGCCTGAAACTGGACGCCGGCCTGATGGAACAACTCAACAAGGTCACGCACCGCTTCCGCATGGGGGACGCGGCGCGCTGACCGATGGTCATCACTCCATCTGGTCGATCAGAACCTGGCCGAAACCGGAGCAGCTGACCTGGATCGCGCCCTCCATCAGGCGAGCGAAGTCATAGGTGACACGTTTGCTCTGGATCGCCTTTTCCATGGCGGTGATGATGAGGTCGGCCGCCTCGGTCCAGCCCATGTGACGCAGCATCATTTCGGCGGACAGGATTTCCGAACCGGGGTTCACGTAGTCCTTGCCGGCGTACTTGGGCGCCGTGCCGTGGGTAGCCTCGAACATGGCGATGGTGTCGCTCATGTTGGCGCCCGGCGCGATGCCGGTGCCGCCGACCTGGGCCGCCACCGCATCGGAGATGTAGTCGCCATTGAGGTTGAGCGTGGCGATCACGCTGAATTCGGCCGGCCGCTGCAGGATCTGCTGCAGGAAGGCGTCGGTACGTGAATCCTTGATGGTGATGAAACGGCCGGTGACCGGGTTCTTCATCCGCATGTAAGGCGTCCCGTCCAGCGGTTCGGCGCCGAATTCACGCTCGGCCAGGGCATAGGCCCAGTCGCGGAAGCCGCCTTCGGTGAACTTCATCACGTTGCCCTTGTGGACGATGGTGACGCTGGGCTTGTCGTGGTCGATGGCGTATTGCACCGCCTTGCGCATCAGCCGTTCGGTGCCTTCGACCGAGACCGGCTTGACGCCGATGGCCGATGTCTCCGGGAAACGGATGTTGTTCACCCCGAACTCGTCACGCAGCAAGGCGATGAGTTTCTTTGCCTTGTCGCTGCCTGACGCGAACTCGATGCCGGCGTAGATGTCTTCCGAGTTCTCGCGGAAGATGGCCATGTTGGTTTTTTCGGGCTCGCGCAGCGGCGTGGGCACACCCGGGAAATAACGCACCGGGCGCAGGCAAACGTACAGGTCGAGCTTCTGGCGCAGTGCAACGTTCAGTGAACCGATACCGCTGGTGGGCAACATCAGCGGGCCCTTGATGGACACGACGTAGTCACGCACCGCCGACAACGTTTCTTCGGGCAGCAGGACATCCGGCCCGTAAAGCCTGGCCGCCTTGGCACCGGCGAATACTTCCATCCAGTGGATCTTGCGGGTGCCGCCATAAGCCTTCTCCACCGCCGCATCGACCACCTTGAGCATGACCGGGGTGATGTCGACACCGCTGCCGTCGCCTTCGATGAACGGAATGATCGGCTCGGCCGGAACGTTCAGCGTCTTGTCGGCATTGACCGTGATTTTTTCGCCGTGGGCAGGCACCTGGATGTGCTGGTAGGACATGGGGCGAATGTCTTTCGAATGGGGGAGAAGGTGGAAGACCGCAATCGGCGGTCAGGGTTCAGCCCGAAGATTTTATGTCCGAAAAAATCGGCGGCCGGCCTGTCAACCGTGGCGCTGCGGAGGGCGTTGCGATGAGACCTTCCGTTTTTGGAAGGCGGTCTTTTCGAGAAATCCACAGGAACGCAAAATGAAAAAACTCCTCGCAACCCTGATCGCCGGCTTCCTCGTCTCCAGCGCATTCGCGCAGTCGCCCGCAGCACCTACCGCGGCCACCACCGGCGCCGCCACCGCTCCGATGGGCGAAGGCACCAAGGGCGATGTCAAGAAGACCACCCCGAAGGCCCACACCAAACACATGAAGAAACACGCCGACAAGGCCATGGCCAAATAAGCAGCCCGCTGCGTTTGCCATCCATCAGCGCCCCGCGGGGCGCTTTTCTTTTGCCTGGGCCACAATGCGCCGTCCTCGGCTTTTCACCGTTCGCGCACGGCGCGTCTCCGCGATGCAAACTCTTTTTTCTTCCCTGCGGCGCCTGTTCGTCGCCACCGCCGTCACCCTTGGCGCCAGCCTGGCCCAGGCCCAGGAAACACCCCAGACCAACCTGCCGCGCGTCGACCTGACGATCGGCATGTACCGCATCGATGCACAAGTGGCGCAGACGCCGCAGTCGCGCGAGATCGGCCTGATGTTCCGCCGCGAGATGCCCCAGCAGGAAGGCATGCTGTTCGCCTTCAGCGTGCCCGCAGAACAGTGTTTCTGGATGAAGAACACCCTGCTGCCGCTCAGCGCGGCCTTCATCGCGGACGACGGCACCATCGTCAACCTGGTAGACATGGCGCCGCAGACCACCAATTCGCACTGCTCTGCAAAGCCGGTGCGTTTTGTGCTCGAAATGAACCAGGGCTGGTTTGCCCACAAGGGCTTCAAGGCCGGCACCCGCATCGGCGGGGCGCCGTTCGAAGCCCGGCGCTGAACGGTTTTTCCAGCCCCGGGGCGACGGTCAGGCGATCACCGGTGCGGCCATGCCGCTCACCGTGGCCGCCACGGTGATGGTCTTGCCTACCGCCGCGGTATAGCTTGCCAGCTTCACGCTGCTGACAAACACATATTCGGCCTTCACCGCTGCTGCCGTGACGGTCATCTGCAGGTAGCCGCGCCGCGTCGTGTCGCAGTAGTTCACGTCGTCGATCAATCCCAGGCCGGCACCGATGGCGGCATTGCCCAGTTGCGGCACCAGCGCGCTGCCGTCGATGGAGCTCGCGGTGGCTCCCAGGCCGGCGCTTTCGAAGCCGGTCGATGTGACCGAGGTGCCCGCGAACTCGACGCCTATCTTTTCGCCCGCCAGGCTGGTGAGGTTGGTGAACCAGCCGTCGTGCGAATCGCCCGACAGCGTCACCAGCCGTTTGCCCTGTGTCTTGACAGCCTGCAGGATGGCTTCGCGCTGGGCCGGATAGCCGTCCCATGAATCCAGGTTGTAGGGCAGCCGCAGATTGATCGTCGGGTCCAGCAAGGCGGTTTGTGCGGGCGTCAACGCGCCCGCGCCGGCTGCAGCCCGCGTGGCCTTGGCGGTGAGATACGTGGTGATGGCTGCCGGCGCACCGGCCGGGTTTCCGGCGAAGGTGGTCAGCACCGAGGCCGGGATCCACATCCGGCCCATGATGGTCTGGTTGCCCAGCAGTTGCCAGGTGGCGGTGGATGCACGCATTCCGTTCGTCAGCCAGCTCTGCTGTTCGCTGCTCATCATCTGGCGCGAGGCGTCGGGGCGGATTCCGCCGGTGTTCGGTGTCAGGCCGGCCAGGTAGCGGGCGATGCCGCCGTCGGCGTCGCCGAAGTTGTCGTATTGCCGGTCACGCCCTTCGATGCGTGTGTCCAGCATGTGCAGCGTGAACAGGCTGCCGAAGTCGAAGCGGCGGTAGATCTTCAGCAGGTTGGATGTGTCCGGTGAACGGATCGGCATCCACTCGTGATAGACCTGCGCGGCGATGTTCTTGCGGGTGGCCCAGTCGCCCTGCGTGGCCGGGTTGTGGTTTTCGGCACCGTTCACGTAGCTGTTGTTGGCGAACTCGTGGTCGTCCCAGACGGTGATCCACGGCATCTTCGCGTGCGCCGCCTGCAGGTTGGCGTCCGATTTGTAGAGCGCGTACCGGGTCCGGTAGTCGTTCATGGTGACGATGTCGTTCGCCGGGCTGGCGACGCGGTTGCCGGGCACGCTGGCATTGCCGTATTTGGCGGGGTCCGAACCGTATTCGTAGATGTAGTCGCCGAGATGCAGGGCGTATTGCGCGTCCGACTTCGCTGCCGAGTCGTAGGCGTGGAAGTAGCCCTCGGAGAACAAGGAACACGAGAACACCGCGAACTTCAGCGATGCGACGTCGGCCGCCGGCAGCGTGCGGGTAATGCCGACGGTGGAAGCGGCGCCCGTGCCATCGACGAACCGGTAGAAATAACTGCTGCCCTGGGTCAACCCGGTAACGTCTACCTTGGTGGTGAACGAGGTGCTGGCGCTGGCGGTCAGCTTGCCGCTGGCGACCAGTTGGCTGAACCCGGCATCGCTGGCCACCTGCCAGGTCAGCGCCACGTCGGCCGTGCTGCCGGGCACCTTGGCATGTGTCCACAGGATGACGCGGTCGGTCAGCGGATCGCCGCTGGCCACGCCGAAGGCGAATGCCGCCGCACCGGGTGCGGGCGATGGTGATGGCGACGGTGATGGTGACGGCGCGGGAGCCGGCGAAGGTGCGGCGACGACGATCGGGTCATTGCCGCCACCGCATGCTGCCAGCGTTCCGGCCGCGGCCAGGGCCACGGCGCCCGAAGAAGACTTGACCAGGAAATCCAGAAAGTCGCGGCGGCGATGCCGGGCGGCCTCGCGCTGATCGTTATCGTTTTGTGGGTTCTGCGGATCTTGTGGGTGCGTCATCTGGGGCTCCATGTGGGAGCCCCATTGAAGACACCGTTCGTGTCACGCCCGTGAACGAAACGAATCAGGCGAAGTTGGCTTCGGCGAACTTCCAGTTGACCAGCTTTTCGAGGAAGGTCTCGACGAACTTCGGACGCAGGTTGCGGTAGTCGATGTAGTAGGCGTGTTCCCAGACGTCGACGGTCAGCAGCGCCTTGTCGGCGGTGGTCAGCGGCGTGCCGGCCGCACCGGTGTTGACGATGTCGACCGAACCGTCGGCCTTCTTCACCAGCCAGGTCCAGCCCGAACCGAAGTTGCCCACGGCCGACTTGACGAAGGCTTCCTTGAAGGCGGCGTAGCTGCCCCACTTGGCGGTGATGGCTTCGGCCAGGGCACCCGACGGCTCGCCGCCGCCTTGCGGGGTCATGCAGTTCCAGAAGAACGTGTGGTTCCAGATCTGGGCCGAGTTGTTGTAGATGCCGCCGGACGACTTCTTGATGATGTCCTCGAGGGACATGGTTTCGAATTCGGTGCCCTTCTGCAGGTTGTTGAGGTTCACAACGTAGGCGTTGTGATGCTTGCCGTAGTGGTACTCGAGGGTTTCCTTCGAATATTCGGGGGCGAGCGCGTCGATCGCGTACGGCAGCGGCGGCAGGGTATGTTCCATGTTTCCTCTGGGGGATTCGTTGTGGGGAACGACGATTGTAGGCAGCGCCCATGAAAGCTTTCAGTCCGCTTCGACATCACACCGGCAAACCAGGGGCGGCTCCGTCCGGCGACCCTCCGCCGGCTGGCGCCCGACGGGCGTGGGCGATAATCGCCGCCGTCAAAGACACGGGGGATCGTTCTTGTTTTCCATCATTCAAGCGGCTGGCTGGCCGATCTGGCCGCTGCTGGTCTGCTCGATCGTCGCACTGGCCCTGGTTTTCGAACGGGCGATCAGCCTGCGCACCGTCAAGGTGGCTCCGCCGCGCCTGCTCGACGAGGCCATCGCGGTGTCGAGCCGCACGGTTCCCACCATGGACGTGATCGTGCAGCTGGAACAGAACTCGGCCCTGGGAGAAGTACTGGCAGCCGGTTTCCGGGCCATCAACAGCCAGCCCGGCGGCAGCGAGGAAGACCTGCGTTCGGCCATCGAGGCCGCCGGCCGCAAGGTCGCCCACCGGCTTGAACGTTATCTGGGTGCGTTGGGCACCATCGCCTCGGCCGCCCCGCTGCTCGGCCTGCTCGGCACCGTCATCGGCATGATCGAGATCTTCGGTTCCCAGACCGCGGCAGCCAGCGGCGGCACCAATCCGGCGCAACTGGCGCAGGGCATTTCCATTGCTCTCTACAACACGGCCTTCGGCCTGATCGTGGCGATTCCCTCGCTGATCTGCTGGCGCTACTTCCGCGGCCGGGTCGATTCGCACCTCCTGACGCTGGAACTTGCAGCCGAACGTTTCGTGCGCCACATCACGCACATGCGTCGCGGCTGATCGAAGGCGCATTCCGCATGGCCCTGAACTTCCGCTCACGTTCGCGCATGAATTTTCGCGCCGGTGAACGCGACGAACCCGAAATCAACCTGATCCCGTTCATCGACGTGCTGCTGGTGGTGCTCATCTTCCTGATGCTGTCCACCACCTACAGCCGCTTCACCGAAATCCAGTTGCGCCTGCCGGTCGCCGACAGCCAGGCACAGCGCGACTATCCCAAGGAAGTTCGGGTGTCCGTCAACAGCGACGGCCGCATGACGGTCAACAACCAGCCGATAGCCAACACGGCGGTCGAACCGCTGAGCCAGGCGCTGGGCGCCGCTGCACAGGCCGGATCACAGAGCATCGTGGTGATCAGCGCCGATGCCAATGCATCGCACCAGAGTGTCATCACCGTGATGGAAGCCGCACGACGTGCCGGCCTCGGCCAGATCACCTTCGCCACACAGCGCCCGGCTTCGGGCTCCACCCCACGGTGACGGACCCGACGCCGGCCCGGCGCATGCTGGCGCAATGGACGCAGCGCGGGCTGGGCGCCCGCCTGCTGTGGCCTGTCTCGCAGGTCTATCGCGCCCTGTGGACGCTGCGCAAGACCGCCTACCGAACAGGCCTGTTGAAGTCCACGCGCCTGCCGGTGCCGGTGGTGGTGGTCGGCAACGTGATCGCCGGCGGTGCCGGCAAGACACCGGTCGTGATGGCCCTGGTCGAACACCTGGCCGCGCGCGGAATCCTGGCAGGTGTCGTGTCGCGTGGATATGGTCGCAAACCCCCGCCGGGGGATGACGGCGAAGGCCTGGAAGTGCAGCCGCACGCCGACCCGCGAGCCGTCGGTGACGAGCCCCTGCTGATTCGCCGACGCACCGGGGTCCCGGTGTTCGTCGGCCGCAATCGGACCGCCGTTGCCCGAAGGCTTCTGGCATTGCATCCGGAAGTGCAGGTGCTGGTCTGCGACGACGGCCTGCAACACGTCGCGCTGGCCCGGGATATCGAGATCTGCGTGTTCGACGACCGTGGTGCCGGCAACGGCTGGCTGCTGCCCGCCGGGCCCTTGCGTGAACCCTGGCCGCGAACGGTCGACATGGTCTTGCATACCGGCCGGCAGCCGGCCTTCGGCGGGTTCCGCGGTGAACGGCAACTCGCCGACGAGGCCATCGGCAACGACGGCCGGCTGACGCCGATGGTTTCGCTCGGCCAGACGGAGCCGGTTGCCGCCGTGGCCGGCATCGCCCGCCCGGAGGCCTTCTTCGACATGCTGCGGGAACGCGGCATGGCGTTGTCCGAAACACATGCCTTGCCGGACCACGCCGATTTCAGATCCGATGCGGCGACGGTGGCCGCCATTGCCGGCATCGGCTCGCGCACCACCGTCCTGTGCACCGAAAAAGACGCCGCCAAACTCTGGCCCCTGCGGCCCGACGCACTTGCCGTGCCACTGGAGTTCAGCCTTGCGCCAGACTTCCTCGGCTACTTCGACCGGCTGGTCGATGCCCGGCTATCATCCGCCTCCCGCGCGCGCCACCCCGTTTGAGGGCTCCGCGCCCGCATTCCATCCCTCTCACGAACCCCAAGCTTTCGCCCATGGACAGCAAACTCATCGCACTGCTGGTCTGCCCGGTCACCAAGGGCCCGCTCATCGTCGACCTGGAACGCCAGGAACTGGTGTCGCGCAGCGCCCGGCTGGCCTATCCGGTCCGTGACGGCATTCCCATCCTGCTCGAAGTCGAGGCCCGCACGCTGAGCGACGAAGAGCTCGGCCTGTGACCATGGCTGCAGCCGCCGGCACGCCGGCCTTCACCGTATTGATTCCGGCGCGCCTGGCCTCCACCAGGTTGCCGGACAAACCGCTGGCCGACATCCGCGGCCTGCCGATGGTGGTGCGTGTCGCCCGGCAGGCGCTGCGATCCGGTGCAGCGCGCACGGTCGTGGCTGCCGACGACGCCCGCATCGTCGATGCGTGCCGCCAGCACGACGTCGAGGTGCTGATGACCCGGCCGGACCATGCCAACGGCAGTGACCGGCTGGCAGAAGCCTGCGACCTGCTCGGCCTGCCGGACGATGCAATCGTCGTGAACGTGCAGGGCGACGAGCCGCTGATGCCGCCAGAGCTCATCGCTTCGGTCGCGCAGTTGCTGCACGAACGCCCGCAGGCCGATATCGCCACAGCCGCGCACGCCATCCATTCGCTGGAAGACTACCGCAACCCAAACGTCGTGAAAGTGGTGTGCGACCGCAGCGGGTTGGCGCTCTATTTCAGCCGTGCGCCCATCGCCTGGCAACGCGACGGCAGCCAGGCCGGTGCACCCGTCCTGCCATCGCCTGCTCCCCTGCGCCATGTGGGCATCTATGCATACCGTGTCGGCTTCCTGCGGGCGTTTCCACATCTGGAACAGGCTCCGCTGGAAATAACCGAGGCGCTTGAGCAGCTTCGTGCCCTGTGGCATGGCCGGCGCATAGCGGTATTTGTAACCGCCGAGGCACCCGGCGGCGGCGTCGACACGCCCGAAGATCTGGCTCGTGTGAGGGCCCTCCTGACCTAGGGCAAACCGGGGGATTTGCCTCTGTGGCGCGAAGGTTTCGCGAAAGGTGTGCATGTTATTCTCGACTCAAGCGAGAGCACCATGCCCGCCCCCCTCACAGGAGCGCGTGCGGCCAGCGGTGCCACAGATTTTTACTATTCGAGGAATTTCATGAGATTGATTCTGCTGGGCGCGCCGGGCGCCGGTAAAGGCACGCAAGCTGCTTTCATCTGCCAGAAATACGCCATTCCGCAGATTTCAACCGGCGACATGCTGCGCGCGGCGGTCAAGGCCGGCACGCCGCTGGGCCTGCAAGCCAAGGCCGTGATGGAATCCGGTGGACTGGTAAGCGACGACCTGATCATCAACCTGGTCAAGGAACGGATCGCCCAGCCCGATTGCGCAAAGGGCGTGCTGTTCGACGGCTTCCCCCGCACCATTCCGCAGGCCGACGCCATGAAGGCCGCCGGCGTCAAGCTCGACTTCGTGCTCGAGATCGACGTACCGTTCAGCGATATCGTCGAACGCATCAGCGGTCGCCGTTCGCACCCCGCATCGGGCCGCACCTATCACCTCAAGTTCGCCCCGCCAAAGGTCGAAGGCAAGGACGACCAGACCGGCGAAGACCTGATTCAGCGCGAAGACGACCGCGAAGCCACGGTGCAGAAGCGCCTGGATGTCTACAGCGCCCAGACCCGTCCGCTGGTCGAGTACTACTCCAGCTGGGCAGCACAAGACCCGGCAGCGGCGCCCAAGTACCGCAAGATCAGCGGCGTCGGTTCGGTCGACCAGATCACGGCCCGGGCTTTCGAGGCCCTGTCGAGCTAAGGCACCCTCAGGACGCGATCAGCCGCAGCTGCATTGCGATCCTGGCCTTGGCCGGTGGCAGGGCAGCCTCCGTCGAACCGGGCACCACCGATTCGGCATCACCCAGGCTGCATCGACTGCCGACCTCGACCGGCACGCCGGCCGCCCTTGCTTCGGCCAATGCATCTTCAAGCCGATGGTGCAGGCTGGCATTGCCTGTACCGCCAACCACCAGACCCTTCACGCCTGCCGCAACCAATGCGTGGACTTCCGCGCCCGTGGCCCCGGCATGGCTGGTGATCCACGCCACCCAAGGCAGCGGTCGCCGGGCGGCGACCAGGGCTTGCAGCGCGACCAAAGCCTTGGGTTGATAAGCAGCGTCCGGCACCGGCCATGGGCGGTCCAGGGCCAGGTCCTCACCCTCGAGGCGCGCCAGGGCGCCGGCGTCTCCCGCGTCGAACGCATCACGACGCAACGGGTGCACCTTTCGCACTTCGCTTCCCGCGAAAAGGCGGCCCGCGAACATCACCAGAATGCCGCGCGCACCGGCATGTGCCGCGATCTTCAAGGCGTCGCGCAGATTCCCGGGGCCGTCGGGCGTGGCATGGGTGGATGGGTACATGGCGCCCGTCAGCACCACGGGCTTGTCGGGAGCCAGCGTTGCAGCCAGAAAGTACGCGGTCTCTTCCAGGGTGTCGGTGCCGTGGGTCACCACCACGCCGGCCACGTCGTCCCGGGCCACCCAATGCGCTATCCGCGTTGCCAGCAGCAACCAGAGACCTTCGTGCATGTCCTTGCTGTCGACTTGCGCCAGCTGTTCGGTAGACACCTCGAAACCCTCCGGCAGCCCGGCGGCACATGCCACCAGGGCGTCGACCGATACCTCGCCCGACCGGTAACCGCGTGGCGCAGATGCGTCGCCGACACCAGCAATGGTCCCGCCCATCCCTAAAACGACAATTTTCATCGATTCACACAGCGCCAGTGCTTGCCAGCGTTAAAAAACTGTTTAAAAATACAGGTACTGGATGTCCAGACAGCCCGCCTACCGGAGTTGCCATGATCGATCTGCCTTCACCCGTCAAACTCACCGCGCGCCAGCAGCAAATTCTGGAGCTCGTTCAGAACGCCATTGCGCGCACCGGCGCCCCGCCAACCAGGGCCGAGATCGCCGCCGAACTCGGTTTCAAGTCGGCCAACGCGGCCGAAGAACATCTGCAGGCGCTGGCACGAAAGGGAGTCATTGACCTGGTCAGCGGAACCTCTCGCGGCATCCGGCTCAAGAACACGCATTCTGCCGGTGCTGCGCTGCAATCCACCACCAGCCGTGCACAGCAACTCATGCTGGCGATCCCGGGCCTTTCCCAACTGGCCCTGCCCCTGGTGGGCCGGGTGGCCGCCGGCTCGCCCATCCTGGCACAGGAACACGTCGACCAGACCTACCACGTCGAAGGCAGCCTGTTCCAGCACCGGCCCGACTATCTGCTGAAGGTGCGCGGCATGTCGATGCGCGACGCCGGCATCATGGACGGCGACCTGCTGGCTGTGCAGTCCACACGAGAAGCCCGCAACGGCCAGATCGTGGTGGCCCGGCTGGGTGAAGAAGTCACGGTCAAACGCTTCCAGCGCACAGCCCGCGGCATCGAACTGCATGCCGAGAACCCGGACTATCCAACCATCATGGTCGCGCCTGACGAGGCCTTTGAAATCGAAGGTCTGGCGGTCGGCCTCATCCGCAACACCATGCTGATGTAGCCACAGGCCGCGGCGTTAGGTGGCGGGCGTTCGGTTGGGGGCTTCGTTTTAAAGCGAAGCCTCCCGGCAACCCTCGCGCTGCGGTTTTCGCTTTCCTGAATCCTGCCTGTGTCCGACAACCACCGTTGCGACGGCGTATCGCCCGTCGTCCAGGAGTTTTCACATGGGATTTGCCGCTTCTTCCCTGGTTTCCGTCATGTCGTCCAGCGCGAGTGCCGCGCTGCGTCCACGATCGGGCAAGCACTGGATGGCTCCGGTCACAGGTTGGCTCGCGCGCCGGGTGCCTCTTTTTTCAGACTCCGTCATCTCTACGGCTGTCGCACGTGTCGAGCCGCCATTGGCTGCCGAAATCGCGCTACCGTGCGCACCGAACCGGCCTGCCCTGCGGGTGCTGAAGGTTGTGGACGGAACTCCGCGCCAGTTCGCAGGACGCATGGTCATATCGGGCCGCATGGCCGATGTGTGCGCTGAACTCGATCGTCTCGCGGCCCGTGAAGCGCAGCGCGCGGTGGATCCGAGAGCAAACAGCAACTGAACACAGCAGACCAAACGTCACGCTTTTGCTGAACCCTCCGTCATGAGACGGCGGCGTAGCGAGGCACAATCACGAAGATGAATATCGTGATCCTCGACGACTATCAGGATGCCGTGCGCAAACTGCCGTGTGCTTCCCGCCTGGACCCCTACTCCGCAAAAGTCTTCACCAATACGGTGAAAGGCATCGGCCAGTTGTCAGTGCGGCTGCGAGACGCCGACGTCATCGTGTTGATCCGTGAGCGTACCCAGATCAGCCGGCAACTGGTCGAAAAACTTCCGCGCCTCAAGCTCATCGCTCAGACGGGCAAGTCAGGGCCGCACATCGATGTGGAAGCCTGCACCGAGCGCGGCATCGCCATCGCCGAGGGCGTCGGCTCGCCGGTCGCACCGGCCGAGCTCACCTGGGCGCTGATCATGGCCGCGATGCGGCGGGTGCCGCAGTACATTGCCAACCTGAAACACGGTGCGTGGCAACAGTCAGGATTACGCGCTGCATCCATGCCTCCCAACTTCGGGGTCGGGATGGTGTTGCGGGGCAAGACGCTGGGGGTCTGGGGATATGGCCGCATCGGCCAGTTGATTGCCGGCTACGGCCGCGCGTTCGGCATGAACGTACGCATATGGGGTCGGGAAGCCTCCCGCGCCAAGGCCCTGGAAGATGGCTACCAAGTTGCGTCCACGCGCCAGGAGTTCTTCGAGCAATGCGACATCGTGTCTGTGCATTTGCGACTGAACGAAGACACCCGCGGCAGCATCACCCTCGACGACCTTTCGCGCATGAAGCCCACGGCACTCTTCGTCAACACCTCGCGCGCCGAGCTGGTTGAAACCGACGCACTCATCGCCGCGCTAAACCGGGGCCGCCCCGGAATGGGCGCCATCGATGTCTTCGAAGCCGAACCGCCGCTCCAGGGCCACGCATTGCTGCGACTCGAAAACTGCGTCTGCACGCCACACATCGGCTATGTGGAACAGGACAGCTACGAGTTGTATTTTGGTGCGGCGTTCGATAACGTCGTGAACTACATCAAGGGCTCACCGACCAACATACTGAACCCGGCCGCGCTGCAGGTTCGGCGCTGATACGCAAGCAGCCGACCGGCACCAACTGCTCAGCGTTTGGGTTCCTTGTCGACGGGCGGCACGGCGACCTCGAACATGTCGAAATCGATGATGTGAGGATCGGTCGCCGTCTCGGGTGTGCTGCGCCCAGGAAGTTCGGTGTCGGGAACAGCCAGATCGTCGAACGAAACCATCACGTCCTGCGCGGGTTCTGACGTGATGCCGAACTCGAGCGGGACACCCAGGTCAGCGCCCGGTTCAGCGAAAGTCGTTTCTTCCGGTTCAAGCTCGAAATCCAGTTTGGTGTCTTGCAACGCGTCTGGCGAGGCAGAGAAAGTCGGCGCGACCGCCGTGACCGCACTTGCGAATGCGACCGCAGGCGCGGAAACCTGCGCGGTAGACGGGGCAATGGTGGGCGGGACAGCCAGCTTCACGCCCGTACTCGCGCCATGCTCGATCTTTGCGATTTCATACAGCAGAAGCAGTTCACGGTAGGCCTCCAGCTGGAATGCCGGATGGGCACCCTCACCGGTGTGGCGCACCAGCAGCGACTCGATCAGGTCGAGTACTTCAGGCATGGTCCATACCTGCGATATCCGTTGCAACACGTCGGCATAGGAGCCGAGATCCTTGGTGGTCTTCTGAAAGCCGGCGAACGGCGGCACATCTGCGTTGAAAACCGCGTTGAAGTCGTTGCGCAGTTTGCGGTACGGCTCGGTTTCACTCAAGGTGTGGAACAGCTTCAGCAGGTCGAGGTAGGCCACCGGGCTGGTGCCCGGATGGGACGAGATGTACTCCTGCAGGAGTTCGATGGCCTGTTCGTATTGCCCCAGGGATGCAAAGAAATCTGCGTTCTGCTGCACGTCGGCAAGTTCGCTGGCAGAACCGTTGCGCAATTGCCGCGCTGCGCGCATGGCCGCCTCGGCAGAAGTCGACTGTGTCGGCGGTTGCTCCGATGGCAGGTGCGAGGCCACGAATGCCGATGCACCATGCTGGACGCTATCGACCCCCGGCACGGCCTGGCTGGAGGCCGGTGCGGCATGGTCAGGAAACTGCGACTGCAGCACCGGCTCTTCCAGCGGATAGAGAAAATCCACCGGAGCGGGTTGTGTGTCGACGAAGCCCTCGCCAAAAGCCGTGACGGCATCGGCACCGAAAACAGAGGCTTCCGGTTTCTTGCGCCAGCGCAAGGGGATTCCACCTCGACGACGCCACGCGATCATTCCACCCACGACTCCGCCCACGGCCAGCAGGCCGAGCGCAGCCCACAACGCCATCCAGAAAGCCTCATTTGAACTCTGTGCCTGGCTGAGCTGTCCCTGCAGTTCTGCTTCTCGGGTACGGGCAATTCGCGCAGTGTTCTGCAGTGTCTTCACCTGCTTCTCGAGTGCCTGCACCCGCTGTTCCGATTCGAGGTCCACGCCTGACGCGCCTTCGACCCCGCCCAAAGAGCGCCAGAGCGCGGCAGCGGCGGCACGCTGTTCCGCCGTGGTGGTAAGCGTCGGGCCCGCCATATCGGACGAAACCTTCAGTGGCAGGACTTGTTCCTGCAGCCAGTCACCCGGAGACTGCAGCTCCAGACGGGCGCCCCGCGGACCTGAAGAAGGTCCGGAAACCGCAACTGGAGCTGCTGGCTTCGATGCAGCAGCGGTTGAAGAGGCTTGCCTGCGCGGCGCGTTGCTTCTGGGCGGCCTGACGGACTCGGTGGAAACGCTGGCGGAACCTCCCGGAGCGGTAACGACGGAGCGTGCCGCCGGGGGCGTCACCGGAGACGAATATGGCGTTGGCAGCCGACCGGCTCCGGACGAAGCAAGGGCCCTTGCACCCGCGGTGGCCGCGCTGGTCGCTTCTATCGGAGACGACGAGAGGATGACGAACCGCCGCGATACCGCCGGACTGCAACCCGCCCGCAGGACGACCGATACGACCGGTTCGTTGATTGGCACGCTGCTGGAAATCTGTACCGAAGCCTGCAAGGCTTGCGAACCCGGCCTGGTGTTCACGCGAATTCGCGATGGGTCGATACGGGTGTCACCATAAAAAACGTCGGCGGAGACACAAGCCGAAGCTGCATCCGAACCGGCGTCCAACGCCAGATCGAAGCCGAGATCAAGTGTCTGTCCGACCACGGCATCGCCACGCGCGGTTCCGATGGAAAGCGCGTGGACATCCATCGCAGCCAGGAACACGGCCGCACCGACCAAGGCCCGCAAACGATCACTCATGGTCGAGGTTTCCACACTGATGCGGTTGGCCGGCGAAACTTGATGTCCGTAAAAGATGAAAATCCATGAGTAAGTTATATCCGCGGCGCATAGGTTAACGGCCACCCGATTTTGTCACACAGACCGGAAAATGGCAGGCCGGATAATCAGTCTTCCAGATTAGGTGTGGTCGGAAACTTCGGCTGTACCTGGGTTGGAAGCAGAACCTGCTCAACGTTTTCCCTCAAATTCCATGCCCGCAGAACTTAAAAGTCATTCACACGGTCAGACCATGGTGCTGACCCTGCACAACCCGCAGTCCCGGAACGCGATGGATACCGGAGTTTATGCCGCAGGAGTCGAGGCACTGAATGCCGCGGGCGACAATCACGATATCCGGTCGGTGGTCATCGTCGGCGCCGGAAACACATTCTCGGCCGGCGCCGGTTTGCCACGGTTGCGGGATAAACGCAACGACCCAGGCGGGGTGCAAGCCGAAGCACTGGACGCCCTGCACCTTTTCATCGAAACCATCAATACGTTTCCAAAGCCAGTGGTGGCGGCAGTCGAAGGCGTGGCGGCTGGAACGGGGTTTTCGCTTGCGCTGGCCTGCGACATGATCGTAGCCGCACGAGACGCGGTTTTTTCAATGTCCAACAGCGGCACCTTGCCTGCGCATGAGGGTGGCGCCACCTGGCATCTTGCCAGGTCGCTGCCGCGCGCAGTGGCGGTCGAAATCGCGCTGCTCGGTGCCGACCTGCCTGCCGAACGCCTGCATTCGCTGGGCGTCATCAACCGCTTGAGCACACCGGGTTGCGTGCTGAGCGATGCACTGTTGCTGGCAGAAACACTGAACCGACAAGCGCCAGAAGTCGTCGAGGCCGCCAAGGAAATGCTGGCCAACGCCGGCCGCATCACCCTTGCCGACCACCTCGCTGCCGAGCGCGAACAACTTCTTTGAAGCTTCGCACACGCCAGTTTCCTTATCGGTACCAACGCATCCGTGCATAAGCAAAGTCCCGGCTTCATCTGGCCGCCAGGGACCGCCTTCATGCTTGTGGTTCAGCCACCGAGCCATTTGTAGGATCGCATCCATTTGTCCGCGCAAAGCGGGCCAGGAGCCTTTTGCCTCGACATACTGTGTGCTCCTTATCCGGAGATCACATCATGAAAACAAACTCCCGCATCAGCATCCTTTCAACCGCCCTGGCACTTGGCGCCGCTGCGCTGTCGTTCTCGGCTTCCGCCCAGACATCCACCGCACCGGCCGCCAAGGGCGAAGGCACTTTCCAACGTGCCGAAGACGCTACCAAGCGCACGGCCAAACGCGCCGGACACGCCGTTTCGAAAGGCGCCCACAAGACTCATGACGCAGTCGAAAACACGGGCGAAAAAATCGGCTCCAAGTTGCCGCCAGCACCGCGCGACCAGGGCCTGGACGCCCAGGGCGTCAAGAAAAATCCCCAGTAATTCTTTAAAGGAGCCCAGAGCATGAGCATCGAAGACAACCCGGACGCCAGCCTTTTCGCCAATCACAGCATCGACCCCGATGGCACCGTCGGCAAGGCGGCGGCATCGGCCCACGACACCGTGGACCGTGCCGCGCAGTGCGCCCAGGACGCCTTCGACCGCGCGCATGCCTGCATCGACGAAGCCGTCGAGGCACCTCGCAATGTCATTCGGAACAATCCGGTGGCTGCGGTTGTGCTGGCTCTGTCCGTCGGCTTCCTCTGGGGCCGCCTCGGCGGCTCGCGAGACTAGGTAGCGCAGCCCGCACCATGCCAAATAAAAAGCCCCCGGCCGTAATGGCCGGGGGCTTTTTAAATTGCTCGGAGAAAATTCTCGCTCAGTCGCCGACCGGCTCGGGCTGCACCACCCGTTCACCTTCTTCGTCGAACGGGACACCGGTCGGCTCTACCAGCCCTTCGCCAGGCGCCGGGGGATCCTGCTCTTCAATCAAGTCTTCGTCGAGCTCTTCGGCGCCGGGATCGGCCGAGGGGAATTCAGGGTTGCCGGGTTTGTTCATGTCTCGCGCTCCTTGTGGAAAAGATCAAGACATTCTGCGGCCTTCCACAAACGCCGATGTATGCGTTTGCGAATGGCGCCATGAGGTTTTTCAGCGGCGGGCGGATGGCTTCTTGCGCGGGCCCGAACCGTTGTCGCGCGGCGGAAGGCCGGTGTGCTGGGTCAGCAGGCGACCGGGACGCGGCGGGGCCGACGCCGCAGCCTTCTGAGCGGTTGCCGGTGTTGAATTCTTGCGCCGCGCGCTTTGATACCCGTCATCCGTCAGCGGCTGGAAAGTGGGAATCAGATGGTGCTTGCCATTGCCGATGAGGTCCGAGCGACCCATGGTCTTCAACGCCTCGCGCAGCAGGGGCCAGTTCTTGGCATCGTGGTAACGCAAAAACGCCTTGTGCAGGCGACGGCGACGCTCTCCCCGCACGATGTCCACGGTTTCGCTTTCGCGGCCGATCTTTCGCAGAGGATTCTTTCCGCTGTGATACATCGCGGTGGCTGTGGCCATGGGGCTCGGGTAGAAAGTCTGCACCTGATCGGCGCGGAAACCATTTCGTTTCAGCCAGAGCGCCAGGTTCATCATGTCTTCGTCGCTTGTGCCGGGGTGGGCGGCGATGAAGTAAGGGATGAGGTATTGCTTCTTGCCCGCCTCTGCCGAGAATTTCTCGAACATCTGCTTGAATTTGTCGTAGCTGCCGATGCCCGGCTTCATCATCTTTGACAGCGGGCCGCCCTCGGTGTGTTCCGGTGCGATCTTGAGGTAGCCGCCGACATGGTGCTGCACCAGTTCCTTGACATATTCCGGGCTCTGCACGGCCAGGTCGTATCTCAGGCCCGAGCCGATCAGGATCTTCTTGATGCCGCGCAGCGAACGCGCACGACGGTAGATCTTCACCAAGGGTGCGTGGTCGGTGTGCAGGTTGCTGCAGATGCCCGGATAAACGCAGCTCGGCTTGCGGCAGGCCGCCTCGATCTCGGGCGACTTGCAACCCAGGCGGTACATGTTGGCCGTGGGGCCGCCCAGGTCGGAAATGACGCCGGTGAAACCAGCCACCTTGTCGCGGATGTCTTCCACCTCACGGATGATGGATTCCTCGGACCGGCTCTGGATGATCCGGCCCTCGTGCTCGGTGATCGAGCAGAAGGTGCAACCGCCAAAGCAGCCACGCATGATGTTCACGCTGAAGCGGATCATTTCCCATGCGGGAATCTTGGTGCTGCCGTCGTGGCTGCCGTTTTCGTCGGCATAACGCGGGTGCGGGCTGCGGGCATAAGGCAGGCCGAAGACGTGGTCCATTTCGGCGGTGGTCAGCGGAATGGGTGGCGGGTTGATCCACACATCGCGTCCAGTGGGGCCATCGCCATGCGCCTGAACCAGCGCCCGGGCGTTGCCGGGATTGGTTTCCAGGTGCAGAACGCGGTTGGCGTGGGCATAGAGCACCGGATCAGCACGCACCGCTTCGTAGCTGGGCAGGCGGATCACACTGCGGTCGCGTGCAGGCACCTTCAGCTTGACCGAAGGATTGGCCACGAAATTCATCGGCTTGACCGTCGGGTCGGCAGGTTTGGCCGCCTTGGGCATGACCGGCATCGTGACGATGCCTTGCTGGGCCGCATGGGCCACGGCCTGCGCCTCGTCTTCGCGGGCACAGCTTGCGCCCTGCTCCTTGGCTTGCTCGGAAACCATCAGATATGGGTTGACGTGCGCCTCGACACGGCCGGGCTGGTCGACCTCGGTCGAGTCGATCTCGAACCAGGTTTCCTCGGGCCGTTGCCGGCGTACGAAAGCCGTGCCCCGGACATCGGTGATGTTCTCGACCGGTTCGCGGGCTGCCAGCCGATGGGCGATCTCTACGACCGCGCGCTCGGCATTGCCATACAGAAGCAGGTCGCTCTTGGCGTCGACCACCACGCTGCGGCGCACCTTGTCGGACCAGTAGTCGTAGTGGGCGATGCGGCGCAGGCTGCCTTCGATGCCGCCCAGCACGATGGGCACGTCGTTATAGGCTTCGCGGCAGCGCTGCGAATAGACGATGGCGGCGCGATCGGGCCGGGCGCCGCCGACGTCGCCAGGGGTGTAGGCGTCGTCGCTGCGGATCTTCCGGTCGGCTGTGTACCGGTTGATCATCGAATCCATGTTGCCTGCGGTCACCCCGAAGAACAGGTTCGGCTTGCCCAGTGCGCGGAAGGGTTCGGCGCTCTGCCAGTCCGGCTGGCAGATGATGCCGACCCGAAAACCCTGGTCTTCGAGCACCCGGCCGATGACCGACATGCCGAAGCTCGGATGGTCGACATAGGCGTCGCCGCTGACCACGATGATGTCGCAACTGTCCCAGCCGAGCGCTGCCATTTCCTCGCGACTGGTCGGGAGGAACTTGGCGGTGCCGAACCGCTGCGCCCAGTACTTGCGATAGCTGGTGATCGGTTTTGCGGCGCGCGCGAAAAAGGAAACGTCAACGGGGGCGTTCATCAGGTCTTTCGGGGGGAACCCGCGATTTTAGGCTTTCTGCCAATTTCTCGGGTTCCGAAAGGACAAAAGCCGTGGTCTGTGGACCACGGCTCCTGGCGGACGGGCGTCGAATCAGCGAACCACGACCACCTGGCCCCGGATTTCACCGCCCGGGTACTTGGCAGTGTGGATATTGAAGTACCACTTGCCGGCCAGCAGATCCTGCACCTGGGCCGGAGTGATGCTGGCCTCGCCTTCGAAGCTCTGGAGCGGGATCGCGCCCTTGACCGGAACCACCACACCGGCATTGGTGCCGGGTTCGGCCGGACCGTGGAAATGAGCCATGGTCGCGGGGCCGCTCAAGCCTGAATAATCGACCTTCCAGCGCAGGCCGCCGGTGTCCTTGTTCAGCCAGACCTGTGCATTGCCCTGCCCCATGGAGACCGTAGGAGGCACCTCGGACTGCGGAGAAAGGCGCGCCTGCATGGTGGCGGTATTGGATGTGACGGTGGCGCAACCGGCGACCACCAACGTGGCGGCGGCGATCAGGCCCAGGGCAAGGCGACGGGTGTTTTGCATGGAGAAACTCCTCTGGTGTGTCAAACGCGATAAATGGATCATCTTGTCCGGCGGCGCATGCGAAGCTGCAACAGACTGCAACCAGATCCAGCTCTTTTTTTCATAATCACACGATGCCATCTCCCCCAACTCTGCCTTCCATCCCGGCGATCGAAACGACAGCGGTGCCGCCCGCGTCCCGCGCCGGTCCACAGTCCCTGATGGAATTGTTCCTGGCCTTCAACTGGCTGGCCTTGCAGGGCTTCGGCGGAGTGCTGGCGGTGGTCCAGCGTGAACTGGTCGAACGCAAGCGCTGGATGACGGCTGAGGAATTCATCGAGGAATGGGCCGTCGCGCAGGTCATGCCCGGCCCGAACGTCATCAACCTGGGCCTCATCCTCGGCGACCGCTTCTTCGGCTGGCGCGGCGCTGTCGTCACGCTGGTCGGCCTGCTCACCGTGCCGCTTTTCATCGTGCTGGCACTGGGCCTGGTCTACAGCCGCTTCCAGAACCATCCGCAGGTGGCCGGTGCCCTGCGCGCCATGTCCGCAGTGGCGGCCGGACTCATCATGGCCACCGGTCTCAAGCTGATCGCCGCATTGCGAAAACATCCGCTCGGCGTGCCTTTCTGCCTGGGCCTGGCAGCCGTCTGTTTCGTGGCCATCGCACTGGTTCGTGTGCCGCTGATGGCAGTTCTGGTGCTGGTGGGCGGGCTCTCGTGCGTATTGACCTGGCAGAAGCTCAAACCCTGAACGGCCAACAGATGACTATCCATCTCGCCTTCGCCGACTGGTTGGCCCTGTTCGGCCAGTTCGCCCTGCTGTCGCTGCTGTCCGTCAGCGGCGCCATCGGCACCGTGCCCGACATGCACCGTTTCCTGGTCGACCAGCATCACTGGCTGACAGACATGCAGTTCAGCACGTCCATCACCATCGCCCAGGCCGCACCGGGCCCCAACGTGTTGTTCGTCGCGCTCATGGGCTGGAACGTCGGCGTCAACGCTGGCGGCGGACTCGGCGCCGGGCCGCAGGCCTGGCTGCTAGGCGTATATGGACTACTGACCATGATGGTCGCCATCCTGCTGCCCAGCAGCGTGATCACATACACGGCTTGCCGATGGGGCCAGCGCAACCGGCATCGGCGTTCGGTGCGGGCGTTCAAGCAGGGGATGGGCCCCATCGTGATCGGACTGCTGCTGGCCACCGGCTGGATTTTGGTGAGCAATGGTGCTGGCGAACACAACCCCGTTGGCGCCTGGGTGGTAGCGGGCATCAGCGCGGTTCTTGTCTGGCGAACCCGCATCCACCTGCTGTGGTTGCTGGGTGCCGGCGCAGTTGCCGGGGCTTTTGGCCTGGTCTGACACACGCTCGGCGCAGCTTGCCCAGAATCGCGCTTTTGCCTTCTCGACAGGAACCGCTACCCATGGAATTCCGTACGCTCGGCCACTCCGGCCTCCAAGTCTCTCCCCTCGCCTTCGGCTGCAATGTCTTCGGGTGGACCGTCGACGAAGACACTTCGCACCGCCTGCTCGACGCGTGGCTCGACCTGGGCATGAACTTCATCGACACGGCCGATATGTATTCGACGTGGGTGCCGGGTCATAGCGGGGGCGAGTCCGAAGCCATCATCGGGCGCTGGCTGGCCAAGGGCGGCCGGCGCAACAAGGTGGTGCTGGCGACCAAGGTCGGCAAACCCATGGGCGGCGACAAGGTCGGCCTGCATCCCAGGTACATCCGCCAGGCGGTGGATGCATCGCTGACACGCCTGAAGACCGACTACATCGACCTGTACCAGTCGCACGACGACGACGCCAACGTGCCGGTGGAAGACGTGATGGGGGCCTTCGACGACCTGGTCAAGGCCGGAAAGGTCCGGGCGGTGGGGGCATCCAACTACACTGCGGCGCGTTTCAGGCTGGCCCTGGACACCAGCGAAAAGCTGGGCGTCACACGCTATGAAACCCTGCAGCCGCTGTTCAACCTGCATGAACGCGAATCCTACGAAAAAGACCTGCAGCCGCTGTGTGTCGAGAGGGGCGTGGGGGTGGTTAATTTCTACGCGCTGGCGTCGGGTTTTCTGACCGGCAAATACCGCAGCGAAGCAGACGCGGGCAAGAGTGTGCGGGGCGCCAACATCGTCAAGAAATACCTGGATGCGCGCGGACTGAAGATCCTGGCCGCGCTGGACGCTGTGTCAGCACGGGTGGGTGCAACGCAGGGCCAGGTCGCGCTGGCGTGGCAGATGGTTCAACCGGGTATCGCCGCACCCATTGCCAGCGCCACCACCGTGGCGCAATTGAACGAGCTGGTTCAGGCGGCTGAACTCAGGCTCGACGCGCAGGCCCTGGCCGAGCTCGACCAGGCCAGCGCCTACTGAAGCATCAGAGTCCCGGGGCCACTTCGGCGATGAGTTCGATCTCGACGCAGGTGCCCAGCGGCAACTGCGCCACGCCGAAGGCGCTGCGGGCATGCGCGCCCTTGTCGCCGAAGACCTGGGCCAGCAGTTCGCTGGCGCCGTTGGTCACCACGTGCTGCTCTATGAAGTCCGGGCCGGAGTTCACCAGGCTCATGACCTTCACGATTCGGGTGACCTGGTCCAGGTCACCTACGGCTGCCTGCAGGGTGCCCAGCAAGTCGACGGCCACCGCACGTGCGGCCAGCTTGCCTTCTTCGACACCGATCTGTTCGCCCAGCTTGCCGACCCAGGGTTTGCCGTCCTTGCGGGCGATGTGGCCCGAGATGAAAACCAGGTTGCCGGTGCGTACGAAGGGCACGTAGGCGGCAGCCGGTGCGGCCAGGGGCGGCAGGGTGATGTCGAGGGCGCGCAGTTTGTCGTAGACGCTCATGGGGAAAAATCCTAGGGGTTCAAGAAATCAGGGAGCCGGCGCCGGAGCCGGTTCATTCGAGAGGTTCGACCGTGACACCTACGTCGAGCGTGTGTTCGCCACCGCCATGCAGCAGTCCGCGCATGGGGGATACGTCGCCGAAGTCGCGGCCGAAAGCGATGGTGACATAGTCTTCGCCAGGCACCCGGTCGTTGGTCGGGTCGAAATCGTGCCACTCGCCGGGGGCCGTCACGTCGCCGGCAGGCGGTGCGTAGACGGACACCCAGGCATGCGATGCGTCGCTTCCCACCAGCCTCGGCTGGCCCGGCGGCGGCACCGTCAACAGGTAACCGCTGACATACCGCGCCGGAAGCCCCAGCGAGCGCAGGCAGCCGATCATGATGTGGGCGAAGTCCTGGCAGACGCCCTTGCGCTGGGCCAGCGCCTCGACCGCCGGCGTGCCCACGTCGGTGCTCTCGCTTTCGTACTGGAAGTCGGCATGGATGCGCCGCATCAACGCCTCAGCTGCTTTCAGGACCGGCATGCCGGGAGTGAAAACCGGGCGCGCATAGGTGGCGAAGTCGTCATGGAAGGGCACATATTCGGATGCGAAGACGAACTCGGCCGCGCGATCCCAGGTACTGCCGGCGCGGTACCGGAAACGTTCGCGCACCGCTTCCCAGGCAGCGCCGCCATCGGCGGGCATCGGCACCGGTAACTGCGTGAGCACGGTGCTTTCTGCGATCACCCGCAGTTCTTCGTGGGCCGTCTGCAAGGCGAAGAAACTGCGCGCGTTTCCCCACGCATCGACCCGTTCGGAACGCGCCGCGGGCAAGGGCGTGACATCCAGCGTGTGGCTCAACAAGGTCTGGCTGGCGGTGTCGCGGGGCTTGAGGTGGACGATGTGCTGCGCGGTGTCCACCGCCGGCGCGTAAGCGTAGACAGTCTCGTGGAGGATGCGGAGTTTCATTCAGGTGCCGATGCTGTGGCGGGCATCGGTGGAATGGGTGAAATACAGCGCGCTGATGGCGTCCGACAGGCTGTAGGCGCAGTCGGAACACAGCTGCAGCAACTGAGGCAGCTGCGGTGATATGCCCGTCTTGTCGGTGCCGACGCGGCAAAGGGCGCTCAGCTCCCAGAGGTCCGGATTGGGCACCGACAGGCTGAGCGAGCCGGTATCTCCGGCCCGGCCGCCTGAAAGCCGCGACAGCCGCCCGCGCAGCAGTTGCGCGCCCCAACCCAGCGAACGCGGGTTGTCGCGGTCGATCACCAGCAGGTCAACCAGCGCGGCCACTTCGCGTGTCTGCTGGTATTGCGCATGGAAGGTGATGGTGCTGTCGAACAGCGCAAGCACACCTTCGAAGCCAGCTTCGTCGAACAAGGCGCCGGTATCCAGCGCCAGCTGCAGCGCCGAAGACAGAAAGCCCAGGCGCTCGATATGGCGGCCGATCGACAGCAGGCGCCAGCCGTCGTCGCGGGTCATGCGGTCGGTCTGCCCGCCGGTGATGGCAGCCAGGTGGCCGCTGGCGGATTCGAGGATGCGCAGCGCGTCGACCGGCAGGCCGGTTTCCTCGCCTTCGTAAGCGGAGCAACGTCGGAAGAAGTCTTCCTCGGCATGCACGATGGTGCTCCAGTGCTCCTGGGCAAGGCGTTCGCGCACACCGGCCGCGGCGAGCCGCAGCGAACGCAGGTTGTGGCCTACGCTGCACGAATCCTCACTCGCCAGGCCGGCGATCAGGCTGCGCTCGAACACGCGGCGCGCCTGCAATGCGCTCGGCACCTTGGAAAGCACCAGGCCGTTGTCGACCGCGGCAGCCGACAGCCATGCCAGCAGCGGTTGTGACGACTGGTCGTCACCGTTGAGCGACTGCAGCACCAGCCGCGCCAACCGCACGTTGTTTTCGGCGCGCTCGGTGTAGCGGCCCAGCCAGAACAGGTTTTCAGCGGCGCGGCTGGTGACCAGGCGCACACGGCGGCTGATGGTTTCGGGTGTGGGCGTGTTCTGCAGCAAAGTGGTGGTGTCGACCTCGCCGGGCGCCAGCACCCAGACGTCGGCGCTGCTGCCGCCGCGCTGCATGGAAGCAAATGCGCTATTGGCCCCGGTGCCATCGCCCACCACCCGCGCCATGCCTCCCGGAAGCACCCGCCAGCTGCCCGGGCCATCGGACACGGCGAACACCCGCAGCAACAACGAACGCTGGGAGATATGTCCGCTTTCACCCAGCGACTGCTGCCAGGTCGGCATCTGCGACAGGGGCAGTTGCTCTTGCAGCGTATGTTCGTCGCTGCTGCGCAGGATGCGGCCGGTCCATTCGTCGCGGCCTCGCTGCGACAGGCTGCTGCCCAGCACCGCCTCGAATGAGTCGTGCCACGGCGATGCCGGGTAAGTGGGCTTGATCACGCAATCGGCCATGCGCGCCATGGCGGCGCCCCGAGCCGCGCGTTCGCCGCACCACCAGGTCGGCAGCGCCGGCAGGGAGAGTTCCTCGCCCAGCAGGTGCCGCGCCAGCGCCGGCAGGAAACCCAGCAGCGCCGGGGATTCCAGGAAAGCCGAACCCGGCGCATTGGCCAGCAGCACGTTGCCTGCACGTACCGCCTGCAGCAGGCCGGGCACGCCGAGCGTGGAATCGGAACGCAGCTCCAGCGGGTCGAGGAACTCGTCGTCCACCCGCTTGAGCAACCCGTGCACAGGCTTCAGGCCTTGCAGGGTCTTCAGGTAAAGCCGGTCGTCGCGCACCGTCAGGTCGCTCCCCTCGACCAGCGTAAGGCCCAGATAACGCGCCAGGTAGGCGTGTTCGAAATAGGTTTCGTTGTAGGGGCCGGGCGTCAGCAGCGCGATCAACGCATCGTTGCCTGCGGGGCTGCTGCGCTTGAGGCTTTCGACCAGCGCGCCGTAGGTGCTGGCCAGGCGCTGGACCTGCATGGCTTCGAAGGCTTCCGGAAACTGGCGTGAAATGGCCAGCCGGTTTTCGAGCAGGTACCCCAATCCGGAAGGCGCCTGGGTGCGCTGCGACACCACCCACCAATGGCCGTCCGGCCCGCGCGCCAGATCGAACGCGGCGATGTGCAGCAACGTGCCCTGCGGCTGGGCGCCCTGCATCTCGCGCAGGAATCCGGGGTGCCCGTGCACCAGCGCGGGAGGCAGCAGGCCGCTGGCCAGCAGGCGCTGTTCGCCATACATGTCTGCCATCACGCGGTCGAGCACCCGCACCCGCTGCAGCACGCCCGTGCTGATGCGTTGCCAGGTCCCGGGTTCGATGATCAGCGGAAAAAGATCGACTGCCCAGGGTCGCTGCGAGCCGGTGGACTCGTCGGCATAGACGTTGTAGGTGACGCCGTTGTCGCGGATCTGGCGTCGCAGGTTGGCCATGCGCCGGTCCAGGTCGTCCAGCCCCGGTTCGCCCAGCAGATCGAAGAAACGAGCCCACTCGGATGAGAGCGGACCTCCTCGTTCGGCAGCCGCGTTGCCGCGCAGTTCGTCGAAATGCCCGGCCGCAGCGGCCGCGGAGATGGCAGCGGCTACGGCCGAAGGCGTATCGGCTTTATCTGCCGAAAAAAGGGAACTGCGGGACTCGTCCATGAAGGAGCGATTGTCCCATCAACGTCAAGGATGCCCACGGACTATGCTCATTTCATTCGTAATGCTCAAACAGCTGTTCGTTTTCTGCGCAGGAAATGCCAGCGACGCCGTCAAAAGTTGCGCCTCGACCAACAGGAGGACTTTGATGGTGCAACTTCCAACCCACTCGGAAATTCTGAAACATGCGTTCGGCCAAGGGCCGGCGACCGGTACGGCCACCAACAAAAACGCGACCGGGGACACGACCCGGACCGCACCGGCAACACGAGCCGTCGATCCTGCGGGCCCGCTGGCGGCCCTGCAGGATGTACCGGAGCCGATCGAACCGGTTTTCAGGCAGACCGCGGCCCGGCAACGGCAACAGGAGTTGCAGAACCGGGCACGGGTCGACGCCGTGCAGGCCAGGCTGATGCAGGGCGATGGAGTGCAGCCCTTCAATCCGCACGATCCAACGGGCGGGCACTTCTGCTTCCGTGACCAGAACCGGGTGCTGTCCATCGGCAGCCACGCGGCATACATGGCGGGGCATGAGCCGGCTTTCGTACTTCACCTGCACGGGGCCGGCCTGATGGCGCGCCAGGACGGTGTCTGGATCGAGAATCCGGACGCCGCGTTTTTCGAAGCGCTGGACGCCGCATCCCGCGCCGCCCAGCAGTCCTTCATCGTCTAGGCGAACGGCGCCGTCGAACCGTGTTGCCGCTTCAGCGCCGCAGGTCCAGCGTGTAGGGAAACTCACGGCTGGCCGCCACGCCCGAGATCGGTTCTGTCGGCATCTTGAGGTCGCCGGCAGAATGCCCCGTCTTGAAGAAGCGTGCCAGACGGCGGCTCTCGGCCTCGTTGGCATTGACCGGCAAGGTGGTGTAGTTGCGGCCGCCCGGATGCGCCACGTGATAGGTGCAGCCGCCGATCGCGCGGCGCATGGCCACATCCACGATGTCGAACGTCAGGGGCGCATGCACACCGATGGTGGGATGCAGGGCCGAGTACGGGTTCCACGCCTTGTAGCGCACGCCGGCGATGTACTCGCCTTCGGTACCGGTGGGCTGCAGCGGCAGCTGCCGGCCGTTCACCAGCACCGTGTGCCGGTGGGCATCCAGGCCGGTCACGCGGACCTCGATGCGTTCCAGGGAAGAATCGACAAACCGCACCGTGCCGCCACCCGCGGTTTCCTCGCCCATCACGTGCCAGGGCTCCAGTGCGGAGCGGAGGGTCAGTTGTACGCCCAGCGCCTCGACCGAACCGATCTTGGGGAAACGGAACTCGAAATGCGGCGCGAACCAGGCGGCGTCGAAACCGTAGCCGGCGTCGCGCATTTCCTGGATGACGTCCTCGAAATCGGTCTGCAGGAAACCCGCCAGCATGAACCGGTCGTGCAGCGCGGTACCCCAGCGGGCTACCGGGGCCACGTAGGGCTTCTTCCAGAAACGTGCGACCAGTGCCCGCAGCAGCAGCTGCTGCACGACACTCATCTGCGGATGCGGCGGCATCTCGAATGCACGCAGTTCGAGCAGGCCCAGGCGGCCGGTGCTCGAATCGGGCGAAAACAGCTTGTCGATGCAGAACTCGGCGCGATGGGTATTGCCGGTGATGTCGATCAGGATGTTGCGCAGCGTACGGTCGACCAGCCAGGGAGGCATCGCCTCGCCATGTTCCTTGCGTGCGGCCTGGATCTGCTGAAGCGCGATTTCGAGTTCGTAGACCTGGTCGTTGCGTGCCTCGTCCACACGCGGCGCCTGGCTGGTCGGCCCGATGAACATGCCCGAAAACACATAACTCAGCGACGGATGGTTGTGCCAGTACTGGATGAGGCTGGCCAGCAGTTCGGGCTTGCGCAGGAACGGGCTGTCGTCGGGCGTGGCGCCGCCCATCACGAAATGGTTGCCGCCGCCGGTGCCGGTGTGGCGGCCGTCGGTCATGAACTTTTCGGCCGACAGGCGCGACTGGAATGCCGCGTCGTACAGGAATTCGGTGCTGTGCACCAGTTCGCGGAAATTGCGCGCCGGCTGGATGTTCACCTCGATGACACCCGGATCCGGCGTGACCGCCAGCACCTGCAGGCGCGGGTCGCGAGGCGGCGCATAACCTTCGAGCACCACCTGCATCTGCAGGCCGGCAGCCGTTGCCTCGATGGCGGACAGCAGCGAGAGGTAGTCCTCCAGATGAGCGGTGGGCGGCATGAAGACATACAACATGCCCTGCTTCTTCGCGCCCTTGGCTACCTTCTCGCGTGCCTCGGCTTCGGCCTCCGGGCCGTTGGCCAGCGACGGGTCCCGCACTTCCACGCACAACGCGGTTCGGGTGGTCCATTTGGCCGATTCGAAACGCTCGGGCTGGCGGGTCAGGGCGGCGGCAGCCGAAGCGTCCTGCTCAGGGTTGCGCGACTGCACCTGGTCGGGCAGCGGAGCACGCGGAGCGCCCGGGTCTACCTCGATCAGGTAGGGAATGTCTTCGGTACGGATCCAGGGCAGCGAATCGAGCGGCAGGCGGAAACCCATCGGCGAATCGCCGGGCGTCAGGCGCAACACGCCTTCACGTACGTACCACGGCCCGGTTCCCCAGACGGTTTCGGAAGCGGTCTGCCTGGCCTTGCCGGCTTCGACCGCATCCACCCGTGGCGCGGCCTGCAGCGGCAGCAGCCAGCCGGTGACCGAATCCAGCCCCTTGTCGAAGACGCGGCGCAGGCGCTCCCGTTCCAGTTCGTCGCCGATGCGGGCATCGAGCACGTCGACGTTGACGGGCAGCTTGCGTTCACGCCAGAGGTAATACAGCGTGTCTTCGTATGCCGGTTCGACGAAGGTGTCCTTCAGTCCCAGTTCGATCGCCAGGCGGCGCACGAAACGTTCGGCGTCCTCGCCGTTGTAATGCGTCGGCTTGCGTTCGTCGGCCAGCAGCGCCGGGTTGCCCCAGCACGCCTTGCGGTCGGTTCGCCAATAGATGCCCATCGCCCAGCGCGGCAGTTGTTCGCCCGGGTACCACTTGCCCTGCCCCACGTGCAGGAATCCACCCCTGGCGTATTCGGCCTGCAGCTTTTCGACCAGGTTCGCGGCATACGCGCGTTTGGTCGGGCCCATGGCGGCGGTATTCCACTCGCCGGCATCGCGGTTTTCGGTGGCCACGAAAGTCGGCTCGCCGCCCATGGTCAGGCGCACGTCGCCGGCATCGAGCTCGGCGTCCACCGCTTCGCCGAGCATCAGGACTTCATGCCACTGGCTGTCGGTATAGGGACGCGTGACCCGAGGCGATTCATGCACGCGCGTCACCGTCATCTCGTGATGGAACTCGACTTCGGCGATGCCGCTGTAGGAACCTTCGATCGGCGCCGCGCTGCCCGGCGTGGGCGTCGCGGCCAAGGGCACGTGGCCTTCGCCCGCGAACAGGCCGGAGGTCGGGTCAAGCCCGACCCAGCCGGCGCCCGGGAGGTAGACCTCGCACCAGGCATGCAGGTCGGTGAAGTCATGGTCGGTGCCGCTCGGGCCGTCCAGTGCCTTCACGTCCGGCGTCAGCTGGATCAGGTAACCCGATACGAAACGCGCCGCCAGGCCCATGTGGCGCATCAGGTTGACCAGCAGCCAGGTCGAGTCGCGGCACGAGCCGCAGGCTTTCTCCAGCGTTTCCTCCGGCGTCTGCACCCCAGGTTCCATGCGGATGAGGTAGCGCACATCGCCCTGCACCATCTGGTTCATGGCGACCAGGAAATCGATGGTCGGCTTGGGTGTGCGGTCCACCTTCTTCAGGTATTGGGCGACCAGCGGCGTGGCCGGCTCGGGCACGCGGTACTGCGACAGCTCTTCCCCGATGGCGGCGGCATAGGCGAAGGGAAACTTCTCGGCCTCGGGCTCCAGGAAGAAATCGAAGGGGTTGTAGACCGCCATCTCGACCACCAGGTCGACAGTCACCTTGAACTCCCGCGTGGGCTCCGGCACCACCAGGCGCGCCAGGTAATTGGCGAACGGGTCTTGCTGCCAGTTCACGAAGTGGTCGGCCGGCTCGACCTTCAGCGAGTAGGAAATGACGTTGCTGCGGCAATGCGGTGCCGGCCGGAGACGGACCACTTGTGGACCCAACAGGACGGGGGCGTCGTATTTGTAGTGGGTGACGTGGTGCAGAGCTGCGTGGATAGTCATTCGCGGTGGATGCTTTGCTGACGAAAAGAGGGGCCGCGCCAGGAAAAAGGGGTCGGCGGCCGGTCCAAACATACTAGCAAGAGGCAAGCCCGTAGCGGACGCTCCGCGGTTCTCAGGCGTCAGTATTTGTAGAAGGCTTTGCAGATGGTTCAAGGTCGGGGTCAGTTGCCGACCGGTTTCGATGCCGAATTCGGCCTGCTTGTCGCACCAGGCGCGGTAGCGCGGCAGAAAGCCTGAGATATTCAGCCGGCACGACGACCATCAAGTTCGAGTGAAATAATCTGCATTGCCTGGACATTAATGATTGTTCTATTTTGCATGGGCACAGAGAGCGCCTTTCATAATCGTCATCAACCATTACCAGCAGTTTTCCCACGATTACAGTCCTGCTGAAATTCGCGGCATCCAGAATGGTCCGGCCCTACAATTTCCACTGTTCATCATCGGCAATCCTCCCAATGGAAAACCTGGAAACCTGTACCAGAACTGCATTCACTGACATCGACAGCATCGGAATGCAAAACCTCAGAAGATTCACAATTCCTCTGCATTGAATCCGGTCATCCGGCCCGATGATGCGCGAGCAAACGAGCGAGCGCATGAAAGACTTCCCGGCATTAATAGACGGCTCCATCGAACATCCGCATGAATATCCACCTGCCAATACGGGCACCGTCATCTGGACCCCCGTGCTGTGTGGCCTGGTGCTGGGCAGCGGCAGCCAGTTATTCCAGCCGCGGTTATGGCCGACCACGATTTATGCAGCAATGCTGGCAACGGCATTCGTCATGGTGGTGGCGATGGGCTCGTTTCCGGCACGCCGGGGTCGCCTGAGCCGCATCTGCATGCTCGCCGCGATGGCATGGCTCGGCAGCTTTTCCGTCACCGGCCTGCGCGCCACCACCTTTGCCGGGCAGGCACTGGCACCCGCTCTCGAAGGCGCCGACCTGCTGCTGACCGGCACCCTCACCGCCATGCCGCAGCTGTCTTCTCAGGGCACGCGTTTTCGGTTTGCACCCGACGCCGCCGAGCGGGATGGCGTGGCGGTCCGGCTGCCGCCGCTGATCGAACTGGGTTGGTGGTCGACCGAGACCGGGGCCGCCGATGTATCGGACTCGCCCGACCTGCGGGCCGGCCAGCGCTGGCGGCTGATGGTGCGACTGAAGGCCCCGCACGGGAGCCGCAATCCGGAAGGCTTCGATTACGAACTTCGCGCCTGGCAACAAGGCGTCCAGGCACTGGGCAGCGTCCGGATGGACCGTGCAAGCCGGACACCCCGGCTGCTCGATGACAAGCCGTGGCGGCATCCGGTCGAGCGCCTGCGGCAATCGGTGAGGGATGCGGTGATGGCAAGCCTGGCGGGTGCCGGGACAGGTGCCCCCGATGACGCTGTCTCGCGCCGACGCGCGGCCGGCGTGGTGGCTGCACTCATCACCGGCGACCAGCAGGCCATCACCCAGGGCGACTGGGATGTGTTTCGCGCGACCGGCGTGGCCCACCTGATGTCGATCTCCGGCCTGCACATCACCATGTTCGCCTGGCTGGCGGCCCTGGCGACCGGCTGGCTCTGGAGGAGATCTTCCCGGCTGTGCCTGAAATGGCCGGCGCAGCACGCGGCGCTGGTCGGCGGAGTGGCGCTGGCAGCGATCTATGCCCTTTTCAGCGGCGGCGGCCTGCCGTCCCAGCGAACCGTTTTCATGCTGGCCATCGTCGCCGGACTCCGGCTGTCGGGGCGGCGCTGGCCCTGGCCGCATGCCTGGCTGCTGGCCTGCGCGGGCGCGGTGGCACTGGATCCGTGGGCGCTGCAGCAGGCCGGCTTCTGGCTGAGTTTCGTGGCGGTGGGTGTGCTGTTCGCCAGCGGACCGCCATCCGCCGGGCCTGCGCCGCCAGGTCGCGCACGCTGGCTGGCGCCGTTGCGCGGCCTGCTGCGCGAACAACTGGTGGTAACCGTATCGCTGGCGCCGCTCAGCCTGCTGCTGTTCGGCCAGGTGTCCCTCGTCGGGTTGCCTGCCAATCTCGTGGCGATTCCCTGGACCACCCTGGTGGTCACGCCGCTGGCTTTGCTGGGCGTATGGATCCATCCGCTCTGGGCCCTGGCGGCCTGGGCGGTGAGGCATATGGAAACGCCGTTGCAATGGCTCTCCACCCTTCCCTTCGCCAGCGCTTCCCTGCCGACCGCACCAATCTGGGTCGCGGCATGTGCGGTCACCGGAGGTGTGCTGCTCTGCCTGCCGCTGCCCTGGCGCTGGCGCCTGCTGGGGGTTTCGCCCCTGCTTCCGGCCTTGTTTTGGACGCCGCCGGCACCAGTACCGGGCAGTTTCGAACTGCTGGCACTCGATGTCGGCCAAGGCTCTGCCGTATTGGTGCGTACCGCCGGCCACGCCCTGCTGTACGACACCGGCCCGCGCTACAGCGCAGAAAGCGATGCCGGCCAGCGCCTTCTGGTGCCCCTGCTGCAGTCGCTCGGCCAGCGGCTCGACACCGTGGTACTGAGTCACCGCGACAACGACCATGCCGGCGGCGCCCTGGCCGTGCTGAAGCAGCAGCCACAGGCCGCCCTGCTCAGCTCGATCGAACCCCGTCACCCGCTGCAGCAGGCGCGCCGGTCCACCCGCTGCGAAGCCGGCCAGCACTGGCGATGGGACGGCGTCGATTTCAGCGTGTTGTGGCCGCCGGCGGCGGATTACCTGGCCGGCACCGGCAGCAATGCCCTGAGCTGCGTCCTGCGCATCGAGGCGGGCGGACGCGCAGCCCTGCTGACCGGAGACATTTCCGAGGCCGAAGAATCAAGGCTGCTGATGTCGGGCGCCGTGCTTTCTGCCGACTGGCTGCTGGTGCCGCACCACGGCAGCCGGGGTTCGTCGAGCAGCCGTTTCCTGGCGGCGGTTTCGCCCCGTTCGGCCCTGGCCCAGGCGGGCTACCGCAACCGCTTCGGCCATCCGGCCCCCGAGGCCGTGGCCCGCTATCGGCAGCAGGCAATCCACTGGCTGGACACCGTCCACTGCGGCGCCGCCACCTGGAGTTCCATCAGACCTGCAACGAATGTTTGCGAACGTGACCGGGAACCCCATTACTGGCAGCACAATGTTCAGTGAGGAAAGTCCTCGACGCAAACATGGCCGACAGGGCCCGTCCCGGCATCGTCCGACAACCATCGCCGGCCTGGAACTTGCTACCCAGGTCGGCAGGAGAACGCCCTTTCTATGCGGAAATTCGATGAGATGTATGCCACCCTGCCGCCCGAACCGGGCCAGGTGCGCGACCACTACAAGACCTACGACCGTTGGTTGGCCCAGCAGCCGCCCGACACCATGCTGCGGCGACGCAGCGAAGCAGAGGTCATTTTCCGGAGAGTCGGCATCACATTTGCCGTATACGGCGCCAAGGACGAGGACGGCTCCGGCACCGAACGCCTGATCCCCTTCGACCTCATCCCCCGCATCATCCCGGCCCACGAATGGGCCCGCATGGAACGCGGACTGGTGCAGCGGGTCACCGCGCTCAACCGATTTCTGCACGACGTCTATCACGACCAGGAAATCATCCGCGCAGGCGTGATCCCGGCCGACATGGTGTTGCAGAACGCCCAGTTCCGACCCGAAATGATGGGTGTCGACGTACCCCGCCACATCTATTCGCACATCGCCGGCATCGACATCGTGCGGGCGCCGGACGCCGACGGCAACGGCGAATACTTCGTGCTCGAAGACAACCTGCGGGTGCCTTCCGGCGTGTCGTACATGCTCGAGAACCGCAAGATGATGATGCGGTTGTTCCCCGACCTGTTCAGCCAGCACCGTGTGGCGCCGGTGGCCCACTATCCCGACCTGCTGCTCGAGACCTTGCGCGCCTCGGCGCCACCGGCAACGCCCGACCCGACCTGCGTGGTGCTGACGCCCGGCATGTACAACAGCGCCTACTTCGAGCACGCCTTCCTGGCGCAGCAGATGGGCATCGAGCTGGTCGAAGGCCAGGATCTTTTCGTCAAGGACGACTTCGTCTGGATGCGGACCACCCGCGGCCCGAAGCGCGTCGACGTGATCTACCGCCGGGTCGACGACGACTTCCTCGACCCGCTGGTTTTCCGGCCCAACTCCACGCTGGGCGTGGCCGGCCTGATCAGCGCCTACCGCGCTGGCAATGTCGCCATCTGCAATGCCGTCGGGACCGGCGTGGCCGACGACAAGGCCATCTACGCCTACGTGCCGAAGATGATCGAGTTCTACCTGGGCGAACAACCCATCCTGAAGAACGTGCCGACCCACATGGGCCGCAACCCGGACGAACTGAAATACATCCTGGACAACCTCAAGAACCTGGTCGTCAAGGAAGTCCACGGTGCCGGCGGCTACGGCATGCTGGTGGGCCCCGCGTCCACCACTGCGGAGATTGAGGATTTCCGGCGCGCCATCCTGGCCAATCCCAGCGGCTATATCGCCCAGCCCACGCTGAGCCTGTCGAGCTGCCCGACCTATGTCGAGAGCGGCGTGGCGCCGCGCCACATCGACCTGCGGCCCTTCGTGCTGTCGGGCAAGGAGGTCCAGATGGTGCCGGGCGGCCTGACCCGCGTGGCGCTGAAGGACGGCTCCCTGGTGGTCAACTCGTCGCAAGGCGGCGGCACCAAGGACACCTGGGTTTTAGAAGTCTGAAAATCGAAGAGAACACAAGCATGCTGAGCAGAACCGCTGACCATCTCTTCTGGATGTCCCGATACACGGAGCGCGCGGAAAACACCGCGCGCATGCTGGACGTCAACTACCAGACCGCGCTCTTGCCGCAGTCGGCCGAGGCAGCCACCATCGGCTGGCAGGGTTTGCTGACCATCAGCGAACTGCTGCCGGCCTACCAGGCGCAGCACGGCGACATCAAGCCGGCGCAGGTAATGAACTTCATGGTGCGTGACGAAGACAACCCGTCTTCCATCATTTCGTGCCTGAAGGCCGCCCGCGAAAACGCGCGGGCCGTGCGCGGCACCCTCACCACCGAGGCATGGGAAACCCAGAACCAGACCTGGCTCGAGGTGAACCGCATGCTGCGGGCCGGCGATTTCGAACGCGACCCCGGCGCATTCTTCGAATGGGTGAAGTACCGCTCGCACCTGTCGCGCGGCGTGTCGGTGGGCACCATGCTCATGGACGAAGCGCTGCACTTCATGCGGATCGGCACCTTCCTCGAACGCGCGGACAACACTGCGCGGCTGGTGGACACCAAGTTCCACGCCATGCACAACGACTTCATCGGACTGACCTCCGACGACGGCGAGCAGGAATACGACTTCTATCACTGGAGCGCGGTGCTGCGCAGCGTCTCGGCCTTCGAGATCTACCGCCGCGTATACCGCGACGTGATCCGGCCGGAACGCGTTGCCGAACTGCTGATCCTGCGGGCCGACATGCCACGTTCGCTGCACGCCAGCCTGAACGAGGTGGTGAGCAACCTGCAGGCGGTGCTGCCCGGGGCCGACATGAGCATGAGCCAGCGCAAGGCGGGCAAGCTGCGCGCCGAACTTCAGTTCGGCCATATCGACGAGATCCTGGCCACCGGCCTGCATGCGTTCCTGACACAGTTCCTGGACCGGGTGAACGAACTCGGCGCCCACATCAGCCGCGAGTTCCTCGTGCCGACGGCGGCCTGACCGGCGGCCGGCTGATTGCCAGAGGAGATCGTCATTTCGCATCCAGAGCGGGACGCCAGTGCCGGGCACGGCGTCCGCCGGTCGAACAGCGGCCGCCTGAGCCGCTGGCTCGGCAAACTGTCGGTCGGCCGCAAACTGACCCTCATCTACCTGCTCGACCTGAGCGCGGTGATCTTCGTTTCCGGGATTCTCATCAACGAGAAATACCTGTCGATCGACTTCGCCCGCAAGGAAGCCATCGGCAGCGAGTACAGCGCAGGCGTTCGAGAGCTTCTGCTCATGCCCTTCCTGCCCTACAAGTCGCAGGTGGAACAGCCGGACGCGGCCATGCAGCGGTTCAACCAATTGCGCACGAAGCACGACGCGGCCCTCCATTCCGCCGAAGCCAGCGCGCTGTTCGAGCGCAACTGGCTGCGCGCCGCGGCTGCGAGGCGAAACCCCAGCGCCGGCACTACCGACCTGGTCAGCCGCGACATGCTGCGCTCGGCGCGCGAACTGCTCACCACCGTCGGCAACCAGTCGAACCTGATCCTCGACCCCGACCTCGACAGCTACTACACCATGTCGCTGGTGGTGCTGCGTTTCCCCGAGCTGCTAGAGGTGATCGACGACACCATGCGTACGCTGGAAGGCACCGGCTCGCGCGCCCAGGCATACGGCGAACGCCGCTCCGAACTGCTCATCCTGGCCGGTCGGATCGACGCCGCCGCGATGGGCATCCGGTCGGACTACCTGCAGGTTTTCGCAGCCGGTTCACCCGCCTTGCGCGCCGCGCTCGACCCCGGCCGCCAGAGCATGGCCGACGCACTGGCCGACTTCCTGGCCATCGTGCAGCGGCTGGCCGGACCCGACGCCGGGCCACGCGACCTGGCGCAACTACAGGCAGCACGCTCCACGCTGCTGTACGAGCTGGACCGAACCTGGATCCGCAACGCCAGCGAACTCGACACCCTGCTGTCCGAACGCATCGATACCCTGTTCACCCGCATGTTCATGCACCTGGGCACCGCCCTGCTGCTGCTGTTCTGCATCCTGAGCCTGGTGTATGCGGTGGCCCAGCAGATCGCCCGGCCCCTGCGGCACCTGGCGCGGGTGGCCGACAACGTGCGCAGCAGCGGCAACTACCAACTCCGTGCCGACTGGACCAGCCGCGACGAGATCGGCCTGCTGGTCACCGCCTTCAACGAAATGCTGGCCCAGCTCGGCCGCGAACGAGAAAACCAGCAGGAACTGGCGGCGCGCGAACGGGCTGCGGCGGCCCAGCTGGAGATCGTCGAGGCGGTGCCCATCGCCATGGTGGTCACCTCCATCCCGCGCCACGACGTCCTGCATGCCAATGCCCCGGCGGTGCCCTGGCTCGACGGCATCACCAGCGACCCCTGGGGAAAGAAGCTGGAAACCGGCGTGCGCGCCCGCTTCTTCCAGCAACTGGCCGACCGTGGCGCGGTGGACGAATTCGAGGTCCGCTGGAACGCCGGCGGCGAATCCACCTGGGCCGTGCTGTCGGCCCGACGGCTGATTTTCCAGGGCCAGGACGCAGTGCTGACCGCCTTCACGCCGGTCAACCTTCTCAAGCAGATGGAGCAGCGGCTGGAGCTGTGGTCCAAGGTGTTCGAGGCCTCGTCCGAAGGCATCGCCATCATGGACGACGAGCAGAACGTCGTCAGCGTCAACAATGCCTTCTGCCGCAGCACCGGCCTGGAGGTGTACGAGGTGCTGGGCCGTGATTTCTCGTCGCTGGTCGAAGAAAGCGGCGGCCTGCCGCTCAAGACCCGCATCGGCTACGCCGCCACCGAACGCGGAGCCTGGCAGGGCGAGGTGCTGTTCCGTCGCCGCGGCGGCACCAGCTATCCGGCCTGGCTGATGGTTTCGGCGGTACGCACCGCGGGCGGCCACGGCGCCATCTCGCACTACATCGGCATTTCGGTGGACATCACCGAACGCAAACGTACCGAGGAGCGGGTGCAGTTCCTGGCCGACCACGATGTGCTGACCGAACTGCCCAACCGTTCCCTGTGCGTCGCCCGGCTGGCCGAAGCCCTGGAAATGGCGCAAGGCACGAGGGACCGGGTGGCCGTGCTGTTCATCGACCTCGACCGCTTCAAGTCGGTCAACGACACATTGGGCCACCACGTGGGCGACGCACTGCTGCGCTCGGTCGCGGGCCGGCTGATGCAGGCGGTGCGCAACGACGACACGGTGAGCCGCCAGGGCGGCGACGAGTTCGTCGTCATCCTGCGCAATGTGCGGGACGCCAGCGAGATCCGCGACATCATCGAAGAACGGCTGATCCCGCTGATCCGCGCGCCACACGATGGCGAGGGCCACGAGCTTCGGGTGTCGTGCAGCATCGGCGTCGCGGTCTACCCGGAGGACGGCCAGGACATCGACGAACTGATGCGCCGCGCCGACGCCGCCATGTACGAGGCCAAGTCATCCGGCCGCGACCACTACCGCTTCTTCTCGTCCGAACTGGACAAGCTGGCCCGCGAACGCCGCACCCTTGAACAACTGCTGCGCCAGGCGCAAGAGCGTGGCGAACTCGAAATGCACTACCAGCCGCGCATCGACGCCCGCACCCTGCAGGTGGTCGGCGCCGAGGCATTGATGCGCTGGACACATCCCGAGCTGGGCTCCATCCCGCCGATCGAGTTCATCCCGATCGCCGAGGAAACCGGCCTGATCCGCCCGCTGGGACTTTGGGCCATGCAGGAAGCCTGCATGCTGCTCAAACGCTGGAAGTCGCAGCGCCGCCAGCTGATTTCGCTGTCGGTCAATATTTCAGCCGCGCAGCTGACCGACCCGGCGCTGCTGGAATATCTGAGCGACTTCACCGCCAACAGCGGCATCGACCCGCAACTGCTGGAACTCGAGATTACCGAGACCCAGCTGATGGAAAACGCCGGTGCGGCCGGCCAGGGCCTGGCTGCCCTGCGTCGACTGGGCGTGCGTTTTTCAATCGACGACTTCGGCACCGGTTACTCGAGCCTGGCCTACCTGAAACGTTTCCCGATCGACAAGCTGAAGATCGACAAGTCGTTCGTCCAGGACCTGCTCGGCGACACCACCGACCTGGCCATCGTGCGAGCCATCATGGCGCTGGGCCACAACCTGGGCCTGGGCGTGGTGGCCGAAGGGGTAGAGAACTTTGCGGTGGCGCATCAGCTCAAGCTGCTGGGCTGCGACGAACTCCAGGGCTACCACTTCGCCCGGCCGATGCGGGTGGATGCGCTCGAAGACTGGATCGACGCACGCCGCCTGGCCAACGCCGCGGCGCCCCGCGACGCGGTAACCGGCGAGCGCTGAACGGCCCTTATCAAAGAACCCGCTCGACCAGCGCCGGCTTGAAGCCCAGGTCGGCCGCCTTGCCCTTGCGGCCACGCAGTGCCCGTGCGTTGTTGAGAGAACGGATTTCCAGCGTTTCCTCGCGTTCCTTGCCACCCCGGCCCAGGCCGGCGATGCGCACGCTGCGGGTGTAGGCGGCGGCGCCCGCCAGCGAATCCTTGTCTTCGAGGTCGATCAGCATCAGGCCTCGACCACCCTTTTCCATCAGCTTCAGCTCGGCGATCTCGAAGGTGAGGATGCGGCCACCGACCGATGCACAGGCCACGTGGGTGGCCGGTGGCAGCGGTTCGGTACCGGCTTGCTGGGCGCCCGCCGGCAACATCGCCAGGCTGGGCCTGCAGAGGGTTTCGCCCTCGCCCAGGGTGACGAAGGTCTTGCCCGAGCGGTTGCGCGACACCATGCCCTCGACGTTGGCGATGAATCCGTAGCCGCCCGAGCCCGCCAGCAGCAGCGCCGCGCCGACGGGGCCGGCGAAATAGAACATCGGCTGGGTGCCGGTCTCGAGTTCGACCAGCGTGCCGATGGGCTGGCCGTCGCCGCGCGCGTTGGGCAGCGCCGCCACCGGCACGCTGTAAACCCGGCCGTTGCCGCCGAAAACCAGCAGCACGTCGACCGTGCGGCAGGCGAAGGTGCCGTACAGCCCGTCGCCGGCCTTGAACGCAAAACCCGCCGGATCGTGGCCGTGTCCGGTGCGGGCGCGCACCCAGCCCTTTTGCGACACCACCACCGTCACCGGTTCGTCGACCACCCGCACTTCGGCCACGGCGCGTTTTTCGGCCTGGATGAGCGTGCGGCGCGGATCGGCGAACTGCTTGGCGTCGGTTTCGATCTCTTTCACCATCAGGCGGCGCAGCGAGTTCGGGTTGGCCAGGATTTCTTCCAGCTTTGCCTGCTCTTCGCGCAGGCTGGAAAGCTCCTGCTCGATCTTGATGGCTTCCAGCCGGGCGAGCTGGCGCAGGCGGATTTCAAGGATGTCCTCGGCCTGCCGGTCGGACAGGTTGAAACGTGCGATCAGCGCGGCCTTGGGCTCGTCGGCCTGCCGGATGATGGCGATCACCTCGTCGATGTTGAGCAGCACGATCTGCCGCCCCTCGAGGATATGCACCCGGTCCAGCACCTTCTGCAACCGGTGCTGCGAACGGCGCTGCACCGTCTGCTGGCGGAATTCGATCCACTCGACCAGCATCTGGCGCAGCGACTTCTGCACCGGCCGGCCGTCCAGGCCGACCATGGTCATGTTGATCGGCGCCGAGGTTTCCAGCGATGTCTGCGACAGCAGGATGGTGATGAGCTCTGCCTGCGGCGTTCGGCCGGTCTTGGGCTCGAAAACCAGGCGCACCGCGGCGTCCTTGCTGGATTCGTCGCGCACTGCATCGAGCACTCCCAGCAGCGTGGCCTTGCCCAGCTGCTGCTCCTGGGTGAGGGCTTTCTTGCCGGTCTTGATCTTGGGGTTGCTGATTTCCTCGATCTCTTCGAGCACGCGCTGCGAGCTGACGCCCGGCGGGAGTTCGTTGACCACCAGCTGCCATTGGCCGCGCGCCAGTTCCTCGATCTTCCAGCGCGCCCGCACCTTCAGGCTGCCGCGTCCGCTGCGGTAGGCGTCGGCGATGTCGCCGGCCGGGCTGATGACCTGGCCGCCGCCCGGATAGTCCGGCCCGGGAATGAGGGTGAACAGTTGTTCGTCGGTCAGCTGCGGCTGCTTGATGAGCGCCACGCAGGCGTCGGCCACCTCGCGCAGGTTGTGACTGGGGATTTCGGTTGCCAGGCCCACCGCGATGCCCGATGCGCCGTTGAGCAGCACGAAAGGCAGGCGGCCGGGCAACTGGCGGGGTTCTTCGGTGGAGCCGTCGTAATTCGGGATGAAGTCGACGGTGCCCTGATCGATTTCCTCGAGCAGCAGCCGGGTGATGCGCGAAAGACGGGCTTCGGTGTAACGCATGGCGGCAGCGCCGTCGCCGTCGCGGCTGCCGAAGTTGCCCTGGCCGTCGATGAGCGGATAACGCTGCGAAAAATCCTGCGCCATGCGGACCAGCGCGTCGTAGGCGGCCTGGTCACCGTGCGGATGGAAACGACCCAGCACATCGCCAACCACCCGTGCGCTTTTCACAGGCTTCGCGCCCTGCGTGGCGTTGGCTCCCGAAAAGCCCAGGCCCATGCGCTCCATCGAATACAGGATGCGCCGCTGGACCGGCTTCTGGCCGTCGCAGACGTCCGGCAGGGCGCGGCCCTTGACAACCGAAAGCGCGTATTCGAGATAGGCGCGTTCGGCGTAGGTAGCCAGGTCGGGGTTCTGGTCGTCGCCGGGCACGAGCGCCAGGTCCAGGGTGTTTTGATCGGTCATCGAAGCGGGAGGTTCGCCGTGTGGGCAGAAGATGGAGAAGACGTGTAAGACGGCGAAAGGGCCTCGAAGGCACCCGAAGTGGTGTCGGGCAGGATCACCGGGATTTCCATGCGCACGCGCACCGGCGCGGCACGCAGGTTGCCTCCGGGCTTGAGCGACTGGTAGAGCTGCATCACCGTCTTCACGTAGTTCTGCGTCTCGGGGTAATTGGGAATGCGATTGCCGGCGCGCTGCACCGCGCCCTCGCCTGCGTTGTAGGCGGCCAGGGCGAGTTCGAGCCGGCCCGGGAACAGGTCGACCAGATAACGCAGGTAACGTGTGCCGGCGCGGATGTTGACGCCGGGGTCGACCAGCTTGTCGGCCACCTGGCGGCGTTCGTCCGCCACCACGCCGTAGCGCTGGGCGGTCGCCGGCATGAGTTGCATCAGTCCGACCGCGCCACGGGGCGATACCGCGCCGGCGTTGAAGCCCGATTCGGCGGCGATAAGGGCCTGCAGCAGTTCGAAGTCGAGGCCCACGGTGCGGGATGCATCGCGCAGCTGGCGGGCCACCGCCTTCATGCCGGGCGATATCTCGACCAGCGTGCGCAACCGTTCGGGGGCAACGGCCACGCCATGGGCCGTATCGGCCCCGGCGTTGCCCATGTCACGCGAATCGAAGCTCTGGCCGGCCCGGAACAGCAGCTGGTAGCGCGGGTCGATGCGGCTGCCGGCCATGTGGGCGGTGCCGTGGTCGTCGACCCAACCCCAGACGTCCGACTGCGCCAGGGCCGGCGCACTGCCCAGCGCCACGCACAGGCACAGGCCCGGCCCGAAGGCGGTCGCGAGTCGGCGCAATGGAAGGGGCAGCTTGGGCATGTCGGGAATCCTCGTGAAAACCGCCTGGAGCTTAGATATCGACCTCGACCTCGTCGCCGTGCAGTTCCATCAGCTCGCGCCGGGCCGCGGCTTCACCCTTGCCCATCAGCTTGGTGATGCGCTGTTCGGTCTGGCTGTTGTCGAGCAGGCCGAGCTGCACCGGCATCAGGCGACGGGTGTCGGGGTTGAGTGTGGTTTCCCAGAGCTGGCCGGCGCTCATTTCGCCCAGGCCCTTGAAACGGCTGATGCTCCAGGCGCCTTCACGCACACCGTCCTTGCGCAGCTTGTCGAGGATGGCGGTGAGTTCGCCTTCGTCCAGCGCATAAACCTTGGCGGCGGGCTTCTTGCCACGGGCGGGCGCGTCCACGCGATACAGCGGCGGACGGGCCACGTACACATGGCCGGTATCGATCAGCTTGGGGAAATGACGGAAGAACAGCGTCAGCAGCAGCACCTGGATGTGCGAGCCGTCGACGTCCGCGTCGCTCAGGATGCAGACCTTGCCGTAACGCAGGCCGGACAGGTCGGGGGTGTCGTTGGGCCCGTGCGGGTCGACGCCGATGGCCACCGAGATGTCGTGGATTTCGGTGTTGGCAAACAGCCGGTCGCGGTCGACCTCCCAGGTGTTGAGCACCTTGCCACGCAGCGGCAGCACCGCCTGGCATTCCTTGTCGCGGCCCATCTTGGCGCTGCCACCGGCCGAGTCGCCCTCGACCAGGAAGACTTCGTTGTGGGCGATGTCGCGGCTTTCGCAATCGGTCAGCTTGCCGGGCAGCACGGCCACGCCGGAACCGCGTCGTTTTTCGACCTTCTGGCCGGCCTTCTGCCGGCTCTGGGCCGCGCGGATGGCCAGTTCGGCCAGTTTCTTGCCGTATTCGACATGCTGGTGCAGCCACAACTCGAGCGCCGGCCGCACGAAGGAAGACACCAGCCGCACCGCATCACGCGAGTTCAGGCGTTCCTTGATCTGGCCCTGGAACTGGGGGTCCAGCACCTTGGCCGACAAAACATAACTGGCGCGCGCGAACACGTCTTCGGGCATCAGCTTGACGCCCTTGGGCAGCAGCGCGTGCAGTTCGATGAAACCCTTGACCGCCGTGAACAGGCCGTCGCGCAGGCCGCTGTCGTGGGTACCGCCGGCGCTGGTGGGGATCAGGTTGACGTAGCTTTCACGTACCGGCGCGCCGTCTTCGGTGAAGGCCACCGCCCAGGCCGCGCCCTCGCCTTCGGCGAAGGTCTCGTTCTGCTTGTCGGCAAAACCGGCGCCTTCGAACACCGGGATCACCGGTTCGCCGTGCAGTGTCTGCAGCACGTAGTCGCGCAGGCCACCCTTGTATTGCCAGGTCTGCGTTTCGGCAGCGCCCTGGTTTTTTTCGTGGACCAGCGTCACCGAGACACCGGGCATCAGCACCGCCTTGCTGCGCAGCAGGTGCACCAGCTCGTTCTGCGGCAGGCTGGCCGATTCGAAATACTTCGGGTCGGGCCAGGCGCGCACCGTGGTGCCCTGCTTGCGGTCGCCCGCCGCCTGCTGGCGCACTGCCAGCGACTCGATCACCGCCCCGGCACTGAACACCAGCCGCGCCACCTTGCCTTCGCGCCATGAGGTCACCTCGAGACGGGTCGCCAGCGCGTTGGTCACCGAAACACCCACGCCGTGCAGGCCGCCCGAGAAGCTGTATGCGCCGCCCTTGCCCTTGTCGAACTTGCCGCCTGCATGCAGGCGGGTGAAGACCAGTTCGATGACCGGTGCGCCTTCTTCGGGATGCATGCCGAAGGGGATTCCACGACCGTCGTCCTCGACGCTGACCGACCCATCGGCGTGCTGGATGAGCTTGATCTTCTTGCCGTGCCCGGCCAGCGCCTCGTCGGCGGCGTTGTCGATCACCTCCTGGATCACGTGCAGCGGGTTGTCGGTGCGGGTGTACATGCCCGGGCGCTGCTGGACCGGCTCCAGGCCCTTGAGGACGCGGATGGAGCCTTCGGAATAATCGCTGGGAGCAGTGGCCATGGGGGCAGACAAAGGTCGGGGGAAGGCCCGAATTGTAGTCAGGCTGCGAGATTCTCTGTACGTTTATCCAGTAGCCCGCTCGGGCCCGCATGAATCCGCGCCTGATCCGGCATCAGTGACCCAAGCCTGCGTCGCGCAAAATGCGTTCGCCATGCCCTTGCCGACCAGCCCCGCCCCGACCCTCGAAACCACGCTGCCATCCGACTGGGTGCGGCGCTGGGCGCACCTGGTGCCAGCGGGCGCCACGCTGCTCGACGTTGCCTGCGGATCGGGCCGTCACCTCCGCTGGTTCGCGGCACGTGGAGTTCAGGTCACCGGCGTTGACCGCTCGCCTGAGGCCGTAGCGGCCGCACGGTCGGCGGGCGTCGGCGTGCTGGCCGACCTGGAAGCCGACCCCTGGCCGCTGCCGGGGCGCGGTTTCGATGCGGTTCTGGTCACCAATTACCTGCACCGCCCGTTGCTGACTGCCATCCTGGAGAGCGTGGCGCCAGGCGGGCTGCTCATCTACGAAACCTTCGCGCAGGGTCAAGAAACCGTCGGTCGCCCGGCGCGGGCCGAGTTTTTGCTGGCTCCCGGCGAATTGCTGAGCGCCTGCCGGGGCATGCATGTGGTCGCCTATGAAGACGGCTGGCTGCAGACGCCACGGCGCGTGCAACGCATCGTCGCCCGTCGGGCGCCGGCCGACGGTACGCCCGCCGCCACTGCGCTGGAAGAATCTCCGACGCCCCACACAGGGCCTTTACACCCGCGCGGCTAAAATCCCGCGTTTCCCTTCGCCCACTTACGGCCGCTTACGGCATTTTGCGAACATGAGCTCTACCTCCGCACCCTTGACGGGCAGCATCGTGGCACTGGTCACGCCCATGCACGAAGACGGCAGCGTCGACTACCCGGCGCTTCGCAAGCTGATCGACTGGCACATCGAAGAAGGCACCGACTGCATCGGCGTGGTCGGCACCACCGGCGAATCGCCCACGGTCGATGTCGAGGAACACTGCGAAATCATCCGGGTCTCGGTCGAGCAGGCCAGGGGCCGCGTTCCCATCATGGCCGGCTGCGGCGCCAACTCCACCCGCGAAGCCATCGAACTGGCCAGGTTCGCCAAGGGCGTGGGAGCCGACAGCCAGCTGCAGGTGGTGCCCTACTACAACCGGCCTACGCAAGAAGGCCAGTACCAGCATTTCAAGGCCATCGCCGAAGCCGTCGGCGACCTGCCGGTGGTGCTCTACAACGTGCCCGGCCGCAGTGCCGCGGACATGTTGCACGACACCGTGCTGCGCCTGGCCCAGGTGCCCGGCATCGTCGGCATCAAGGAAGCCACGGGCAACATCGAGCGCGCCCAGTGGCTCATCCGCGACCTGCCAAAGGGCTTCGCCGTGTATTCCGGTGACGACCCGACGGCCGTCGCGCTCATGCTCTGCGGCGGCCAAGGCAACATCAGCGTCACCGCCAACGTGGCGCCGCGCCTGATGCACGAGCTGTGCGTGGCTGCCCTGGCCGGCGACATCCGCCGCGCCATGGAGATCCAGTTCAAGCTGATGCCGCTGCACAAGCAGCTGTTCGTCGAAGCCAACCCGATTCCGGTGAAGTGGGCAATGCAGCGCCTGGGCCTTTGCGGTGGCACCATGCGCCTGCCCATGACGCCGCTGTCTTCGGCCAATGAACCAGTCGTCGAGCAGGCGCTCAAAGCCTCCGGCCTGCTTTGAGACCCAGCAATCACAAACGCCGTGGCGACCTGTTTCCCGCTCGCCCGGCGCATGATTTTTTCCGATCGAAAGAAGGATTTTCCGTGACCCGTTCTGTTTCCCCGACCGTCGCGGCCGCGCGTCTGGCCTGTCTCGGCCTGGTGGTGGCCCTGTCGGCCTGCACCGTTTTCGACAACGAAAAGATCAACTACAAGAGCGCGAAGCGCGCCACCTCCACACTGGAAGTGCCGCCAGACCTGACGCAGCTCAACCGCGATTCGCGGTACGTGGTGCCTGGCGGTGCCGCCGTCTCTGCAGCCGGCTTCGAAGCCGCGCAGGCGCTGGCCTCGCCCGCTACCGCCACAACCGCGCCCAGCAGCCTGGGCGACGTGCGCATCGAACGCGACGGAAACACCCGCTGGCTGGTCATCAAGCGGCCGGCCGACAAGCTCTGGGACCCGACCCGTGACTTCTGGGTGGACAGCGGTTTCCTGCTGACCATCGACCAGTCCAACCTGGGGATCATGGAAACCGACTGGGCCGAGAACCGCGCCAAGCTGCCGCAGGACTTCGTGCGCCAGACCATCGGCAAGTTGCTCGACTCGGTTTATTCCACCAGCGAACGCGACAAGTTCCGCACCCGCATGGAACGCCGTCCCGATGGCACCACCGAGATCTACATCAGCCATCGCGGCATGCAGGAGGTCTACACCTCGGCGAACAAGATGGAAGAGCGCACCGTGTGGCAGCCGCGTCCGAGCGATCCGGAACTCGAAGCCGAAATGCTGCGCCGCCTGATGGTCAAGCTCGGCGGTGCCAACGAAGTGCAGTCCAAGCAGCTGATCGCCGCAGCCGCGCCGCAGGTCACCTCGGCACAGGTCACCAACGTGGGTGGCACGCCGGTCGTGCAGCTGAACGAATCCTTCGACCGCGCCTGGCGCCGGGTCGGCCTGACGCTGGACCGTACCGGCTTCACCGTCGAGGACCGCGACCGCAGCCAGGGCGTGTACTTCGTGCGTTACGTCGCGCCCAATGCCGACCGCAAGGACCAGGGTTTCCTGGGCAAGATCTTCAACCGCAACCCGGATGCACAGGCTCCGGTGCGCTACCGCATCGCCGTCAAGGGTGAAGGAAGCGGCACCACCGTCACCGTGCTGGGCGAAGGCGGTTCGCCAGCGCCGGCGACCGATGCCAATCGCATCGTCAAGGTCATCGCGGACGATCTGAAATAAACCGCGGCAGCAACTGCGGGATCGATTGAACCGACCAGGAATCCATGCTTCGTTTTCGTAATCTCGGCAGTGGCAGCTCCGGCAACGCCACGCTGGTGGAAGGCAGCAGCGGCGCTGCTGTCAGCCGCCTGCTGATCGACTGTGGACTGGGTATCCGCACGCTGGAAAAACGGCTGGGCCTGGCGGGCCTGGCCTATGCCGACCTCGACGGCATCTTCATCACCCACGAACACTCCGACCACATCGGCTGCGCCCAGGCGCTGGCGGTGCGGCACCGGATCCCCGTATGGATGAGCGAAGGTACTTTTGCCGCCATCGGTGCGCCCGACTTCGACGGCCTGCTGAACGTGGTGCACGACCTCCAGACGGTTGCCCTGGCCGGCTTCGAGTTCCACCCCTTCACGGTGCCGCACGATGCTCGCGAACCCTTGCAGGTGCGCTGTTCGGACGGTGCCCGCGACCTGGGCGTGCTGACCGACCTGGGCCACGCCAGCGGACACGTGCTGGCGCAGCTGCAGGGTTGCCATGCGTTGATGCTGGAATCGAACCACGACCCTGAACTGCTGGCGCTTTCGCGTTACCCGGACTTTCTCAAGCGCCGGGTCAGTGGCAGGTTCGGCCATCTCGCCAACGCGGCAGCCGCAGAAGTAGCCCGGACGCTTCAACACGACGGCCTGCATTGCGTGGTGGCGTCGCATCTGAGCGAACGCAACAACCGGCCCGAGCTGGCCCGCGCCGGACTTTCAGCCGCGCTCGGCTGGGAAGCCGAACAGATCATCGTGGCCGACCCGATGCACGGGACCGGCTGGCTGGCAGTCTGACCCGGCACCCTGCCCGCCCATGAAAAAAGCCACCTTCGCAGGTGGCTTTCTTTTTTGCCCCGGAGGGCGCCGGAAAGATTACTTCTTGGCGGCTTCGGCGGCGGCGTCGGCTGCCTTCTTGGCGGCGTCGTTGGAATCAGAAGTGCCGTTACCCATGGTGGTGCCGGGGGTGGTCGCTGCGCCAGCGCCGGTGGTGGGTGCTGCCATACCGGTGCCGGTACCGGTGCCGGTCGTGGCATCCGCGCCGGTTGCGGGGGTGCCGGACATCGCACCGCCTGCAGCGGGCGCTGCGTCGGTCGAAGGTGCCGGTGCCGGTGCCGGTACAGCCGCCGGTGCCTCGACAGGTGCCGGTGCTGGAACCGGTGCCGGCGCCACTTCTTCCTTCTTGCCGCAGGCGACGAGGGCGGTGGTGGCGACGAGGGTCGCGAGAACGAGGTACTTCTTCATATCGATGCTTCCTTTGGATGGATTCAATAGTCGAACGATGGCACCCGCCGCGCGGCTTGTAGTGAGTAGGTGTAAATGCCCGCGCGGCCGGCTGATGGATACCAGCCAAAACGATTATAGGAACGGCATTCCGACGGGCCGGGCCGCATTCACATGCGTTTGCAAAACGGATGCTCCAGGCTCAATGGTTGTGCGCCCAGCCGGCGACGCACCACGATCTCAGCAGCGAACGCGCGTCTTCGCTGGCATTGGCCAGCGCATCGTCATCCAGGGTGCGGCGGTCTGCCAGTTCCCGCATCAGGCGCGCGTCCCGGCCAGCCGCCCGGTAGCTTTCCCCGTTGATGAAGATATGGCGTTCGTCGTAGAGCATGCGGGTGCGCCGGTCCAGCCGCAGCCTGGTCAGCGGGATGTCGTCTTCTTCCTCGTCGAAGCCTTCGATCTCGTCGAACCACACCTTGGGTTTGGGTTCGGTGAGGTATTCGCCCAGTGCCCGCGGCAATGCATCGCGGTCCTGCAGAAGACGGGTGACGGCGGCTTCCGCGAAGTCGCGCAGGCCTTGCGGCACGGCTCCCGGGTTCTCGACCGCGGGTGTCGCGGCATCGGAATAGAGCTTGCTCTCGACCTCTTCATCCACCGCGTCCTCGGCCAGGCGCTGAAGCATTTCATGCGCCATTTCATCGCGGCGCGGCGCCCTGAAACCGATGGAACAGGTGATGCAGTCGCCGCCCACCGCAACGCCCTCGTGGGCATAGCGCGGCGGCAGGTACAGCATGTCGCCGGGCTCCAGCATGTATTCCTGCTCGGGTTCGAAGTCAGCCAATATCTTCAGCGGCACGCCTTCGCGCAGCGCCAGGTTCTTCTGCCGGCCGATACGCCAGCGGCGGCGTCCGGAGGTCTGCAGCAGAAACACGTCGTAGCTGTCGAAATGCGGCCCGACGCCCCCCCCGTCGCTGGCGTAGCTGACCATCAGGTCGTCCAGCCTTGCACCGGGCACGAAGCGGAACCGGTTCAGCAGGCCGTGCGCCGCGTCGTCGTGCAGATCCACGCCCTGCACCAGCAGGGTCCAGTCGGGCTGGGTCAGCGCCGGCAAGGCCCGGCGCGCCACGGGTCCGGAACGCATGCTCCAGTCGCCGGCCTTCTGGACGATGAGGCGGGACTCGACGTCTTCGTCCGCGGCCAGCGCGAACAGACGTGCGCGCGAGGGGGTTTCAGGCAGCTCGGAAGCCGGTATCGCCTGGCGCACCAGCAGCGGCTTTCGCTGCCAGTGGCGTTGCATGAATGTCTGGGCAGAAAGCCCGCCCAGCAGGGCAAGAGGCGTTTGAATATCGGTCATGGAGATCAGTCGGTCGAACTGCGACAATTCTCACCTATGGAAATCACCCCGCAATGTGTGGTCGCGCTGACCTGGCGCCTGACCGATACCCTGGGCGAAGAACTCGATGTTCTTGAAAGCCCTGTCGAATTTCTGCTGGGCGGCGGCGACCTGCTCGAAAAGATCGAGGAGGCCCTGCAAGGCCACAAGGTCGGCGACACCCTCGACCTCCACCTCGAGCCCGAGCAGGCCTTCGGCGACTACGACGACCAGAAGCTGTTCCTGGAGCCGCGCTCGAAGTTTCCGGCTGAAATCGAGGAAGGCATGACTTTCGACGGAACCGCCCTGCCCGCCGGCATGGACCCGGTGCCGCCGCCCGAACTGTTCTACACGGTCACCGACATCTACCCCGAACACGTGGTGCTGGACGGCAACCATCCCCTGGCCGGCATCGCATTGCGCATCCACCTGAAGGTGGAAGCCGTGCGCCAGGCGACCGAAGACGAGATCGGCAGCGGCACCGCGGGCACCGGCTTCTTCAAGGTGCAGCCGGCAGCGCCGGGCGGCACGCTGCTGCACTGAAAGGTTTTTGCCAATGAAAAAGGCTGCCCGAGGGCAGCCTTTTTTTATGGCCGGTGTGGCCGCCATGCAGTGCCTACATGCGCTGGAGCTGGTTGTTCTGGATGCGGACACGATCACCGATTCGCAGATCGCCCGGCGACGGCACGTCGAAACTGCGCATGCCGCCGTGCTCAACTTCAACCGAAACGCGGTAGGTCTGCACGATCGGTCCGCGCTGGTTGCCTTCGAGGGCATTGCCGGCAACGGCGCCACCGATGACACCCGCGCCAGTGGCCAGTGCACGACCTCCGCCGTGGCCGATCTGGTTGCCCACCACCGCGCCCAGCACGCCGCCGATGATGGCCCCAGCACCCGAAGGCGCGCGACGGGCTTCGGACTGCAGCACTTCGATGTTGGCGATGCGGCCGAATTCGGTATAGGCCTGCGGCTGCACGTAGCCTTGCGGCGCTTGCTGATAAACCGGAGCCTGCTGGTAGGCCGGGGCCTGGCGATAAACCGGAGCCTGCTGGTAGACCGGTGCGGGCTGGGCGTTGTAGTACGGGTCGACTGCACACGCGGTAAGGGCCAGCACACTGGCCGAGGCGGCCGAAATGGCAAGGGTGCGATAGATGTTTTTCATGACTTGCTCCTGGATGGATGACCCCTGGCGCCCTGCGCCGAGTCTCTGGATCAGATTAGGCTCTTGGCAAAACGTTCGCCCGGCTGGGCGAAAACGCTTTCGGGCGTCGGATGCTCAACGCTGCCATGGTAGGAGTTGGCCGACACCAAATCTGCAAAGTTGCGCAAAGAAGCGTGACCAGGGGGCAAAATCTTCAGGTTTTGCCGGTGCTGCCGAAGCCGCCGGTGCCACGTTCGGTAACGGTCGAGAACTCATCCACCATCTGCAGCGCGACCTGAACGACGGGCTGGAACATCAGTTGCGCGATTCGTTCGCCGGGCTGGATCAGGTAGGCCGACCCACTGTCGTTGGCCAGGATGACGCCGATCTCGCCGTGGTAGTCGGCGTCGATGACACCGATGCCCTGCGCCACACGCACGCCGTGTTTCAGCGACAAGCCCGAGCGAGAGGCAACGATGGCCACCAGCCCGGGGTCCATCATGTTGATGGCGATGCCGGTCTTCACCAGCAGGCGGCCGCCGGCCGCCAGGGTCACCGGTTCGGCGATGCAGGCGCGAAGATCCATCGCGGCGGCGCCGTCGGTGGCATAGGACGGCGGTTCGATGGAGGCCCCCAGCAAGGGGTTCACGATGCGGGTTTCGATTCGTCTGAGCATTTCTGGTTCGTCTGTTGAATTCGGCCGGGGCTTTATACCGCCCCTGCCGTCCGTTCAGCGCACCAGGCAGGGACGTTTGTTGTCGAACTTCCAGCCCGGCACCAGGTACTGCATGGCCGATGCGTCGTCGCGTGCGCCCAGGCCGTGTTCCAGATAGAGCCGGTGCGCCTTCTCCACCGCGTCCATGTCCAGTTCGATGCCCAGGCCCGGCCTGGCCGGCACCTTGACGTAGCCGCCTTCGATCTGCAGCGGCTCCCTGGTCAGGTACTGGCCGTCCTGCCAGATCCAGTGGGTGTCGATGGCGGTGACCTTGCCCGGTGCCGCCGCTGCCACGTGGGTGAACATGGCCAGCGAGACATCGAAGTGGTTGTTGGAATGCGAGCCCCAGGTCAGGCCCCATGCCTGGCACAGCTGGGCCACCCGCACCGAACCCTGCATGGTCCAGAAATGCGGGTCCGCCAGCGGGATGTCGACCGACTGCAGCGACAGGCTGTGAACCATCTCGCGCCAGTCGGTGGCCACCATGTTGGTGGCGGTCGGCAGGCCGGTGGCACGGCGGAATTCCGCCATCACCTCGCGACCTGAAAAAACGCCTTCGGCGCCGCACGGGTCTTCGGCATAGGCCATCACGCCGTGCAGGTCGCGGGTGATGCGGACGGCATCCTTGAGCAGCCAGCCGCCGTTGGGGTCGAGGGTGACGCGGGCGTCGCGGAAACGTTCGTGCAGTGCGCGGATCGCCTCGACTTCTTCTTCACCCCGCAGCACGCCGCCCTTGAGCTTGAAGTCGGTAAAGCCGTAGCGCGCATGCGATGCCTCGGCCAGCCTGACGATGGCTTCGGGGGTCATGGCTTCTTCGCGGCGCAGGCGGTACCACTCGTTGTCGGCGTCGGGTTCGGCCAGGTAGGCCAGGTCGGTCTTGTTGCGGTCGCCCACGTAGAAAAGGTAGCCCAGCATCTGCACCGCATCGCGCTGCTGGCCTTCGCCCAGCAGGGCGGCCACGGGCACGTTCAGGTGCTGGCCCAGCAGGTCGAGCAGCGCGGCCTCGGCTGCGGTCACCGCGTGGATGGCGACCCGCAGGTCGAAAGTCTGCTGGCCGCGGCCACCGGTGTCGCGGCCGGCGAATTCCTGGCGCATGGCGTTCAGTACCGACTGGTAGGCACCGATGGACTTGCCGACGATCAGGCCGCGGGCGTCTTCCAGCGTCTGGCGGATCTTCTCGCCGCCCGGCACCTCACCCACGCCGGTATTGCCAGCGCTGTCGGTCAGGACCAGCAAATTGCGGGTGAAGAACGGGCCGTGGGCACCGCTCAGGTTCAGCAGCATGCTGTCGTGGCCGGCGACGGGAATCACGCGCAGGGCAGTGACGACGGGGGTTTGATGGGTAGTCATGGCTTGGATTTTCTACTGAGATAAATACGGGGCGACGCAGGATCAGTCGGCGCTGATGTTGCGGGTCTTGATCAGGTCCTTCCAGCGCAGCCATTCGCGCGCCTGGAAGGCAGTGAATTCCGCCGGATTGCTGCCAACGATCTCCAGGCCCTGCTCCAGCATGCGTTTCTTGACGGCCGGGTCGTTGATCGCGGCGATCGCGGCGGCGGCGATCTTTTCCTTCACGGCGGGCGGCAGGCCCCTGGGCGCGGCCAGGCCCTGCCACGAATACACCTCGGCGCCTTTCACGCCGGCCTCTGCCAGGGTGGGAACGTCGGGCAGAACCGGCGAGCGTCTGTCGCCGGTCACCGCCAGCGCATGCAGCTTGCCAGCGCGGATCTGCTGCAGCACGGCGTTGACGTTCTGGAAGGAATAGGAAACCTGGTTGCCCAGCAGGTCGTTGACCGCCGGTGCGCCGCCCTTGTAGGGCACGTGCAGGCCTTCGGTGCCGGTCTGTTGCCAGAACACTTCGGCCGAAAGGTGGTCGCTGGATCCGTTGCCCGAACTGGCAAAACTGACCTTGCCGGGGTTGGCCTTCAGTTCGGCGATGACGTCGGCCACGTTGCGCGCCTTCTGCGCCGGGCTGGCCACCAGCACGTTGGGGGCCTGCACCGGCACGCTCAGGTAATCGAAGTCCCTGGTGGCGTCGTACGGCACGCTGGCGACCATATGCGGGGTGACCACGAAGGCACCCAGCGACGACACCAGCAGGGTGTAGCCGTCCGGCGCGGCGCGTTTCACCAGGCCGGCGCCGATGGTGCCGGTGGCGCCCGGCCGGTTGTCGACCAGGAAGGTGTGGCCGAACCTGCCCTGCATCTCGGTCGCCAGTGCGCGGGCCACCATGTCGGTCGAACCGCCCGCCGGAAACGGCACGACGATGGTGACGGTCTTTTCGGGCCAGCCGGTCTGTGCGTGCGCGCTGCCGGCGGCTATCGCCACAGCCGAAAAGGCCAGTGCGGCAAAAATCTTCTTCATCTTGTCTCCAGGCAACGTTATCGTTAACAAATCATTTCCGCAGGATTGTTAACGTAAACAATTCACAACCCATCAGTGAAAACCCAGGCCATTTCGCCTACTAGACTCGGGTGCATGGCGATAGCAGAACCTCCAGCAGAAAAGACGAAACCCGTGGAAGACCGCATGCGGACATCTGTCACCCTGCGCGACGTGGCCCAACTGGCCGGCGTGTCGATGATGACGGTCTCGCGTGCCATTCACGCTCCAAAGCAGGTCAGTGAACGCACCCAGCAACGCGTGGCCGAGGCGGTCAGGACATTGGGCTACGTACCCAACCTGATGGCCAACAACCTGCGTTCGTCGCGCAGTTACCTGGTAACCGCGCTCGTGCCGACCATGAGCGGATCGCTTTTCAGCCAGATGGTGAGTTCACTGACGACCGCACTCGAGGATCGCGGCTACCAGCTGATGGTCGGCCAGAGCGGATATGCCCATTCGCGCGAGGACGACCTGCTGCAGGCGATCGTCGGCCGTCGGCCGGACGGCATCGTGCTGACCGGCATCCTGCATTCTCCGGAAGGTCGCCGCATGCTGACCGCTTCAGGCATTCCGGTGGTCGAGACCTGGGACACCACACACGAGCCGATCGACATGCTGATCGGCCTGTCGCACGACGCCATCGGCGAGTCGGTCTGCCAATATCTTTTCAAGCGCGGAAAACGCCGGCCGGCACTGCTGTGCGGCGACGACACCCGCGCCCGCAAACGCAATGCAGGTTTTGTCCGCGCCGCAGCGGCGCTGGGACTGGACGAGCCACTGATCCACTTCGTGCCCTCGCCGACCACCCACGCCCTGGGTCGCCAGGGCCTGCAGACGCTCAGGTCGCTCGACCAGCACATCGATTCGGTGTTCTGCAGCTCGGACATGATGGCCGCCGGCGTGATGACCGAAGCCATCGCCACCGGCCTATCGGTACCGGACCAGCTGGCCGTGGTCGGCTTCGGCGACCTGGAATTCGCGGCGAGCATGTCGCCCGCCATGACCTCGGTGCGCATCGACGGCGGCGGCATCGGCACGACGGCAGCCAGCATGATCGCCGCGCGGGCCGACGGCCTGCAGGTCGAACGCAAGATCGTCGACATCGGCTTTTCGATCGTCAGCCGCGAAAGCGCCTGACACGCCTCACCCGGCAGGCTCAGGAAGCCGCGCGGATCCGGCGGCCGATCTCGGCCACCAGCTTGCGGGCCAGCACCAGCTTGGGCGCCCGCTCCAGCGACTGGGCACCGTTGGCGTCCACCAGCAGCAGTTCGTTGTCATCGCGGCCGAAAGCCGTCGGGCCGATGTTTGCGACCAGCAGCGGGATGCCCTTGCGCTGGCGTTTGGCCGTGGCGTTGACCAGCAGGTCATGGCTTTCCGCTGCAAAACCGACGCAGTACAGCTCGCCGGAGCGCGCACGCGCGCCTTGGGCCACCGTCGCCAGGATGTCGGGGTTCTCGACGAATTGCAGCGTCGGCGGCTGGCCGTCGGTGGTCTTCTTGATCTTGCGGTCGCTCGCTTCGGCCAGCCGCCAGTCGGCCACGGCGGCGGCGGCGATGAAGATGGTGGCCGCATCCACCGCGGAAAGCGTTGCCGCCAGCATCTGCTGGCCCGACTGCACGTCTATTCGCCGCACGCCGCGCGGCGTCGGTTGCGACACCGGGCCGGCGATCAGCGTCACCAGAGCGCCGGCTTCGGCCGCCGCGCGGGCCACCGCGAAACCCATCTTGCCGGACGAATGATTGGTGATGCCGCGCACCGGGTCGATGGCCTCGAAGGTGGGGCCGGCGGTGACCAGCACATGCTGGCCCGCCAGTGGCTTGGGTTGCAGAAAGGCGATCAGGCCTTCGACGATGTCGGCGGGCTCCAGCATCCGGCCGTCACCGGTTTCGCCACAGGCCTGCGAACCGTTGCCGACGCCGAGCGAAACCGCGCCGTCGGCCTGCACCTGGGCCAGGTTGCGCTGCAGCGCCGGATGGGTCCACATCTCGCGGTTCATGGCAGGCGCCAGCAGCAGCGGCACCCGGTCGACCGGCCGCGCAAGGCAGAGCAGGCTCAGCAGCTCGTCGGTACGGCCCTGCGCCAGGCGGGAAATGAAGTCGGCGCTGCAGGGCGCCAGCAATATCGCGTCGGCCTCGCGCCCCAGGTGGATGTGCGGCATGCCGTCCGGAGTGCGGCCGACCGCGGTGTCTTCCCATTGCGAATCGGCGACCGGCCGGCCCGACAGGGCCTGCATGGTTACCGGAGTGATGAAACGGGCTGCGGCTTCGGTCATGGCCACCTGGACCGTGGCACCCGACTTGACCAGCAAACGGCACAGCTCGGCCGATTTGTAGCAGGCGATGCCGCCGGTCAGGCCGAGCAGTATGTGTTTGCCGGAGAGATCCATGGACTGTTGGGGCCGGTGGCCTACGTAGGGAGCGGGCAATGTAGCAGAGGCCCGGGAGCGGCGCGGGGCATGTCGGCGGCCTTCTATAATCCCCGTTTACCACCTCCCGGGAAGCTCGACGTTCCCGATTCGACATGACCAAATTCGTCTTCGTCACCGGCGGTGTGGTGTCCTCCCTGGGCAAGGGAATCGCCTCAGCCTCCCTTGCAGCGATTCTCGAGTCACGCGGCCTCAAGGTCACGTTGATCAAGCTCGACCCGTATATCAACGTGGATCCGGGCACCATGTCGCCCTTCCAGCACGGCGAAGTGTTCGTCACCGACGACGGCGCCGAGACCGATCTGGACCTGGGCCACTATGAGCGTTTCATCGAAACGCGCATGAAGCGCACCAACAACTTCACCACCGGCCGCATCTACCAGTCGGTGCTCGAAAAAGAGCGTCGCGGCGACTATCTGGGCAAGACGGTGCAGGTCATCCCGCATGTCACCAACGAGATCCAGGAATACATCAAGCGCGGTGCCGGCATGGGAACCGCCGACGCGGTCGATGTCGCCATCGTCGAGATCGGCGGCACGGTCGGTGACATCGAGTCGCTGCCCTTCCTCGAAGCCGTTCGCCAGATGAGCCTGCGCATGGGGCCCAACAACGCGGCCTTCGTCCACCTCACCTACGTGCCCTGGATCGCGGCGGCCGGCGAGCTCAAGACCAAACCCACCCAGCACACGGTGCAGAAGCTGCGCGAGATCGGCATCCAGCCCGACGCCCTGCTGTGCCGCGCCGACCGCCGCATTCCTGACGACGAACGCGAAAAGATCTCGCTGTTCACCAACGTGCCCGAGTGGGGTGTCATCTCCATGTGGGACGTGGCCACCATCTATCGCGTGCCGCGCATGCTGCACGAGCAGGGCCTGGACGGCCTCATCTGCGACAAGCTGCGCCTGAACACGCCGCCGACATCCCTGCGCCGCTGGGACGAACTGGTCTTCGAAACCGAGAACCCGCAGCATGAAGTCTCCATCGCCATGGTGGGCAAGTACGTCGACCTGTCCGACAGCTACAAATCGCTGAACGAAGCGCTTCGCCACGCCGGCCTGAAGAATCACGCCAAGGTCAAGATCGAGTACATCGACTCCGAAACCATCAATCCGGAAAATGTCGACAGCCTAGGCCAGTACGACGCGGTGCTGGTGCCGGGCGGCTTCGGCCAGCGCGGTGTCGAAGGCAAGATCGTCGCCGCACGTTATGCCCGCGAACACCAGACGCCCTACCTGGGAATCTGCCTGGGCATGCAGGTCGCGACCATCGAATACGCCCGCCACGTGGCCGGCCTGGTGCATGCGAACAGCACCGAATTCGTCGCCGACACACCCGAACCAGTCATTGCGCTCATCACCGAGTGGAAGGACGAGGACGGCACCATCAAGACCCGCAACGCATCGTCCGACCTGGGCGGCACCATGCGCCTGGGCGCACAAAGCTCCGACGTCGCCAAGGGCACCCTCGCCCACGCCATCTACGGCGACGTGGTCACCGAGCGCCACCGCCACCGCTACGAAGCCAACGTCAACTACCTCGACCAGCTGCGCAAGGCCGGCCTGGTGATCTCGGCGCTGACGCAACGCGAGCAGCTCACCGAGATCGTCGAACTCCCGCGTGACGTGCATCCCTGGTACATAGGCGTGCAGTTCCACCCCGAGTTCAAGTCCACGCCCTGGGACGGCCACCCGCTGTTCAACGCCTTCATCAAGGCCGCGCTGCAGCACAAGAGCCAGGCCCCGCGCAGCACCGAACTCCCGGCCAACACGGAAACCGTCGCATGAAACTCTGTGGTTTCGACATCGGCCTCGACAAGCCGTTCTTCCTGATCGCAGGCCCCTGCGTGATCGAGTCCGAACAGTTGCAGATGGATGTCGCCGGGCAGCTGAAGGAAATGACCGCTTCGCTGGGCATCCCCTTCATCTTCAAGAGCAGCTTCGACAAGGCCAACCGGTCTTCCGGCAACACCTTCCGCGGCCCGGGCCGCGAAAAGGGCCTGGAGATCCTGGCCAAGGTGCGCCGTGAACTCGGCGTGCCGGTGCTGACCGACGTGCACACCGAAGAAGACATCGTCGAGGCCGCCAAGGTGGTCGACGTGCTGCAGACCCCCGCCTTCCTGTGCCGCCAGACCGATTTCATCCGCGCGGTAGCGCAGTCGGGCCGGCCGGTCAACATCAAGAAGGGCCAGTTCCTCGCGCCGCACGACATGAAGAACGTCATCGACAAGGCCCGTGCCGCTGCCCGCGACGCCGGCCTGCCCGAAGACAATTTCATGGCCTGCGAACGCGGTGCCAGCTTCGGCTACAACAACCTGGTGAGCGACATGCGTTCGCTGGCCATCATGCGCGAGACCTCCGCTCCGGTGGTCTTCGACGCGACCCACTCGGTACAGCTGCCCGGCGGCCAGGGCACCAGCTCCGGCGGCCAGCGCGAAATGGTGCCCGTGCTGGCACGTGCAGCCGTTGCGGTCGGCGTTGCAGGCCTCTTCATGGAGACCCATCCCGACCCGGCCAACGCCATGTCGGACGGCCCCAACGCCGTGCCGCTCAAACACATGAAGGCCCTGCTGGAAACCCTGGTCGCCCTTGACCGCGTGACCAAGCAGAACCCCTTCCTCGAAAACGATTTTTCCGCCTGATCCCTTCTTGAATCGGACGTCCAGGCGAGCCGGTTTTTTAGCATCGCAAAGAAAGAGAAACTCATGAGTGCAATCGTTGACATCGTCGGGCGCGAAGTGCTCGACAGCCGGGGCAACCCAACCGTCGAATGCGACGTGTTGCTCGAATCCGGTGTCATGGGCCGTGCGGCCGTTCCGTCGGGCGCCTCCACCGGCAGCCGCGAAGCCATCGAACTGCGCGACGGCGACAAGAGCCGTTACCTGGGCAAGGGCGTGCTGAAGGCCGTCGAGCACATCAACACCGAAATCTCCGAAGCCGTGCTGGGCCTGGACGCCTCCGAACAGGCCTTCCTGGACAAGACCCTCATCGACCTGGACGGCACCGACAACAAGAGCCGCCTGGGCGCCAACGCCATGCTGGCGGTTTCGATGGCCGTGGCCCGCGCCGCTGCCGAAGAATCCGGCATGCCGCTGTACCGCTATTTCGGCGGCATGGGCGGCATGCAACTGCCGGTGCCGATGATGAACGTCATCAACGGCGGCGCACACGCCAACAACTCCCTGGACATCCAGGAATTCATGATCGTGCCGGTCGGCGCGCCCAGCTTCCGTGAAGCCGTGCGTTATGGCGCCGAAATCTTCCACGCCCTCAAGAAGATCATCAACGACCGCGGCATGAGCACCGCGGTGGGCGACGAAGGCGGTTTTGCACCCACCATCGGCAGCCATGAAGAAGCCATCGTGCTGATCCTGGAAGCCATCGAAAAAGCCGGTTTCGTGGCAGGTGAACAGATCGTGCTGGCCCTGGACTGCGCCGCCAGCGAGTTCTACAAGGACGGCCACTACGTGCTGGCCGGCGAGAACCTCACGCTGACCGCCGCCCAGTGGACCGACATGCTGGCCACCTGGTGCGACAAGTACCCCATCATCTCCATCGAGGACGGCATGGCCGAAGGCGACTGGGACGGCTGGAAGCACCTGACCGAACGCCTGGGCAAGAAGATCCAGCTGGTGGGCGACGACCTGTTCGTCACCAACACCAAGATCTTCAAGGAAGGCATCGACAAGGGCATCGGCAACTCGATCCTGATCAAGATCAACCAGATCGGCACCCTGACCGAGACCTTCGCCGCCATCGAGATGGCCAAGCGCGCCGGCTATACCGCCGTCATCAGCCACCGTTCGGGCGAGACCGAAGACAGCACCATCGCCGACATCGCCGTGGGCACCAACGCCGGCCAGATCAAGACCGGCTCGCTGTCGCGTTCGGACCGCATCGCCAAGTACAACCAGCTGCTGCGCATCGAGGAAGACCTGGGTGAAATCGCCGTTTATCCAGGCCGCAGTGCCTTCTACAACCTGAAATAAAGATCAGGTAGGCGTCCCCTGGCCGTGGTCAACCGCATCGTCCCCGCAGTACTCATCGTGGTGCTGGGGGCGCTGCACGCCCAGATGTGGCTGGGGCGCGGCAGCGTGCCGCAGGTCAAGCAGCTGCGCGCACGCATCACCGAGCAGCAGGCGGCCAACGCACAGTCGCAAAGGGTGAACGAGCGGCTCACTTCCGAGGTCAACGACCTGCAGGAAGGCCTCGACATGGTCGAGGAAAAGGCACGCAACGAACTCGGCATGGTGCGGCCCAACGAGATCTACGTGCAGATCACCAAATAGTCGGCGGGCGCGCCAAACCGGCCTCGCATGGACGACATTCTTTTCGCCACTGCCTTCACCCTCTGGGGTGCGCCCACGAGCTGGGCCGAAGCCGTTGCCGTGGTGCTGGCACTGGCCATGGTGTGGATGAACATCCGCGAACGTCACTGGGGCTGGCCGCTGGCCATCGTCAGTTCCATCCTGTATTTCTTCATCTTCCAGCGCAGCCGCCTGTATGGCGATGCTGCGCTGCAGGTTCTTTTCGTGGTGCTGGCCGGTTGGGGTTGGGGCAAATGGTTGCGTGGCCGACGCTCGGACGGCTCGCCCCTGGTCGTCACACGCCTGAGCGGACGCGGCCGGCTGACCGCCGTCGCTGCCTGGGCCCTGCTGTGGCCCGCAACCGGTTTCTTTTTGCTGCGATTCACCGATACGGACGTGCCTTGGTGGGACGCCTTCCCCACCGCCGGCAGCCTCGTCGGCCAATACCTGCTGGCCCGCAAGTACAGCGAAAACTGGCTCGCCTGGCTGGGTGTCAACGTGATCGGCGCCGGCCTCTATGCGTACAAGGGCCTGTGGATCACTGCATTGCTCTACGCGCTGTTTGCCGCGCTGAGCGTTGCCGGATGGCGGGCATGGCAGCGTCAGCTCGCATCCGCTCCATCGGTTCCACCTACCGCATGAAACCGGTAGCCATCGCATTGCTGGGTGCCGAAAGCACCGGCAAGACGACCCTCGCCGATGCGCTTGCACGGGCGCTTCGCGACGTCGGCAAACGTGTTGTCCTGGTGCCCGAATACCTGCGCGAATGGTGCCACCGCGCAGGCCGGGTGCCACACGCCGACGAACAGCTGCATATCGCCCAGGAACAGGCGCGCCGGGTGGACGCGGTGCACGACGCCGACATCGTCATCGCCGACACCACACCGCTGCTGACCGCCGTCTACAGCGACCGGTTGTTCGGCGACCGGTCGCTCTACCCCTTCGCACTGGAGCACCAAAGCCGCTACGCCGCTACGCTGCTGACCGGCCTCGACCTGCCCTGGGTCGCAGACGGCCTGCAGCGCGATGGCCCCCACCTGCGCTCGACCATCGACGCCGGTGTAAGGACAGCATTGTCCGATGCCGGACTCGGCTGGCGGGTGGTCTACGGAAGCGGTGACAACCGGCTGGCGTCGGCCTTGTCAGCCCTGGGACCACTTTCGTACGGCGCGGCTCCGCCGCTGCCCAAGACGGCAACGGCACGCTGGCAGTGCCTGAACTGCGACGATGCGGAATGCGAGCATCGTTTGTTCAGCCGGCTAAAGGCCGATTAGCCGCTCGATGGCGATTATCGAATGTCGGCACTTTGCACAAGCCGGCGTCAGAGCCGATAAATATCGCCCGGCAAGCAAAATGCAATAAATAGGATATTTTGCAATGAATTGAAATTTCATGCAGATCCTGCCTGCCTTCGGCCATTTACGGCTGCAAAATCCCGCCGGATCGCAACGCCACTTCGACGCTGCGTACCCGAGGCACCGGAAATGAAACAGATTCAGCAGGAGCAAATAGCCATTCGGCTATACGAACAGAAAGCCTTTGGTGATGCGGAGGCTCTTTGCAAGCAGCTTCTTTCAAAAAACCCAAAAAACCTGCTGGCTCTAAATATCAATGCGGCCATCAAGCTGCACCGACAGGAATTTGAACCGGCAGAAAACATATTGAGAAAAGCAATACGCATACGCAAGGATGCAGATGCGTATTTCAACCTTGGACTTGCCTGCAGCGGCCAAGGCAAGACCGACGAAGCCATCGCAGCATATCAAAACTGCCTGCTGATAAAAGATCACGCCAATGCAGCCGGCAACCTGGCGAACATCTTCAACAAGGAGCGTAATTTTGTCGAAGCAGAAAATCTGTATCGAAAGGCCATTCGAATCAACCCGCGCTACGGATTCGCGTGGTCCAATCTAGGTGGGCTGCTGGTTAAAATCGGTCGTTACTCAGAGGCAGAACCCGCATTGCGACAAGCCATCCTGCTGCTGCCGGACCTGAAGATATCCTACGGTTTTCTGGGTGAAGCGCTCGAGCGATCAAGTCGACAGGAAGAAGCCATCACGGTCTACCAGACATCGCGCGAACCCGGCCGAATCGCCAGCCTGCTGCGGCAACAGGCCAGTTGGGAAAATCTTGCCAAAACCGACGCAGCGTTTCTGGAAAACCCGTTTCCAGAGCATGCATCTGCCATGCCGCCGTGGCCGGCCAGCATGATGCCGGGCCTGAGTCCGCAATTGCACCTTGAGATGGGAAGGCGTTTTGCACTTTCGGAATATGGGTCAGTTCTCGAAAGTGAGCCGATCCCCATTTCTACGCAAGGTCACCCGCGGTTGAAAATCGGCTATCTTTCAGCGGATTTTTCGAACCACGCGACCATGCATCTTCTATCGGGTGTACTGGAAACGCACGACCCTGCGGTTGTGGAAGTTCACCTCTTTTCCTATGGGCCGGAACTGGATGATGCTTATACCCGGCGAGTGGACGCCATGCCGCTCGCGTTTCATCAATTGCGACACCTGTCCGATCGGCTTGCTGCTGCCGAAATAACATCGACACGCATCGATATTCTGGTCGACCTCAAGGGTTATACGACCCACGGCCGGCCGGGTATTACCGCGCTTCGGCCCGCGCCCACCATCGTCAGTTGGCTGGGTTACCCCGGCAGCCTGGGTCATGAACGCCTGGCGGATTTCATCATCGGCGACAGCGTCGTGACACCTGCAGAACACGCCTCGCATTTCAGTGAAACCATTGCGATGATGCCGTTCTGCTACCAACCCAACGACACGCACCGCCCACGCGGCATTACCATGACAAGAGCTGAAGTTGGCCTTCCTGAAACCGGAATCGTCTTTTGCTGCTTCAACCAGATACGCAAGATAAACCCGGTCGATTTCGATATCTGGTGCAAATTGCTCGACCAGATTTCTCAAAGCGTCATTTGGCTGCTCGATCCTAAAGATGAAGGTATTCGCCACAATCTGCGTGCCGAAATGCAAAAGCGCGGAATATCAGCCGACAGGTTGATATTTGCACCGTTTCGCCCTCTTGCCGATCATATCGGCCGCTTGCGCCTTGCGGATATTTTTCTGGATACCCAACAATACAATGCACACACCACCGCGAGCGATGCACTCTGGGCCGGCGTTCCGGTAATCACCAGAATCGGCGATCTATTCGCCAGCCGGGTCGCCGCAAGTCTTCTGACTGCCCACGGGTTTCCTGAACTGATCACTCAGAACAGACAACAGTATTTTGAGTTAGCGCTCGAACTCGCGCAAAATCCGGCCAAACTGCGCACACTGCGTGCACGTATGGCAGAAGCACTGCCGCATTCCCCCCTGTTCGACACCATCGGCTTCACCCGCGATCTCGAGCGTTTGTATGAAGCGATCTGGCGCGACCACACAATACCGCGCAACGAACGAAAGCCGATTGTTCTGCCGCGTTGAATATCCGGAAATCATCCCGGATACGCAGCGTATTACTGCACCGACCCGCTTCCCGGCACCAGTTCCAGCGGGTCCCTGAATATCGTCGCGGTGTCCACCGGGTCGAACCGGTATTGCTGGCCGCAGAATTCACAGCCGACCTCGATATCACCCCGTTCGGCCAGAATCTCCTGCGCCTCGCCGAGACCCAGGCCACGAATCATCCCCGCCACCCGTTCACGACTGCAGGTACACGAGAACTTCGGCCCGCCCGCGCCGTCCTCGGGCGCGAAACGCAGCACTTTTTCTTCCCAGAACAAACGCCGCAGGATGGTGTCCACGTCCAGGGTCAGCAACTCATCGCGTTTCAGGCTGTTGGCCAGCAGCGAGATGCGGTTGTAGTCCTCGTTCAGGCCGATCTCGTCCTCGTTTTCCTTGCTGACCAGGCTGCCGGCCAGGTTGCCCTCGCCCTTTACCGGCATGCGCTGGATCAGCAGGCCGCACGCCACGTTTTCGTCGGCCGCCAGCACCAGCGTGGTGTCGAGCTGTTCGCTCTGCAGCATGTAGTGCTGCAACACGTCCGACAGCTTGTCGATCGGTTCACCGTTGTCGTCGAACAGGGGAACGACGCCCTGGTATGGCTGCTGGCCCGGAAACTTGGTCTTGGGGTCGAGCGTGATGGCACAACGGCCCTGGTTGTTCAGGTTGACCATGTCGCCCAGGCGAGCGTCCGGCGGCACCTCGCCCATGACCGAAGCGGTGGCCCGCACGCCCATGTCGGCCTGCACCTCCGCGACAGCCAGCTTGACCGGGCCATTGCCGAAAATCTGCAGGACGAGTGCGCCGTTGAACTTGATGCTCGAATGCATCAGCACACCGGCGGCGAGCATCTCGCCGAGCAGTTCGGCCACTGGCTGCGGGTAGGCGCCGCCAGTGTTGGACGCACGGCGGCGCAGCGCCTCGGTCCAGGCGTCCGTCAGGCGGACGATGGCACCGCGAACTGGCAGGCCGTCGAAGATGAAACGATGTAATTCAGACACGCTGGCCTAACTGGGGATGGGTTCTGGAAATGAAAGGCCGCGACATCAGTCGATGCGTTTCAGGCCCTTGGCGAAACGGGCGGCGTTGGCGACATAACCCGGCGCACTGCGGGCCAGGCCGGCCAGTTGTTCGGCGCCCAGCTGCCGCACCGCGGTGGCGGGCGAGCCGACGATCATGGAGCCGGCGGGAAAGGTCTTGCGTTCGGTGACCAGAGACCTGGCGCCCACCAGGCATCTTTCGCCGATGTGCGCATGGTTGAGGATCACCGAACCGATGCCGATCAGCGAACCCGCACCGATGGTGCAGCCGTGCAGCATGACCTGATGGCCGATGGTGACGTTCTCGCCGATGTTCAGCGGCACCCCTTCGTCGGTATGCAGCACGCTGTTGTCCTGCACGTTGGAACCGCGGCCCACGGTGATGGTGGCGTTGTCGCCGCGCAGCACGGCGCCGAACCACACGCTGGCGCCGTCTTCCAGCACCACGTCGCCGATGACCTGGGCGTTGTCGGCCACCCAGGCGGTGGGCGATATGCGCGGACTGACGCCGTCGAGTTCGTAGAGGGCCATGTCTGGTTCGGTTTTCGCTGGGGAGGCTTTTATTTTAGGGGCGGCTTCTAGAATCCCGGTCAATGGAAATTCGTCAACGCGCGCTCGACGCCCTCTGCCTGCCCGACCCGGCAGAAAAGGCCGCCGCGGCCATGGCCCTGCACCGGGACTTCGACCTGCTCGCGCTGGCCGCAAACGCACCCGTGCCGCCAGCCGACCCCGACGCCCTGCCCGGTCGCCCGGCCCGCCCCGCACTGCTGCCGCACACCGAAGTGGCGCGGCGCTCGCCAGCCACGCCGCTGGGTCGTGCGGTGCTGATGCATGCGGTGGCGCATATCGAGCTGAACGCGATCAACCTGGCGCTGGACGCGGTCTGGCGCTTCGACGGCATGCCGCCCGGCTATTACCGTGACTGGGTGCAGGTGGCGGCCGAGGAAGCCCATCACTTCACGCTGCTGCGCAATCACCTGAAGGCGCAGGGGCACGACTACGGTGATTTTCCGGCGCACCAGGGCTTGTGGACCATGTGCGAACGCACCGCCCACGACGTGGTCGCCCGCATGGCCCTGGTGCCACGCACCCTGGAAGCGCGCGGCCTGGACGCCACGCCGCCGATGCAGAACAAGTTGCGCAACACCCATGCGGCCGATGCGCTGGACGCGGTGGCCATCCTCGACGTGATCCTGCGCGACGAAATCGGCCACGTGGCCATCGGCAACCGCTGGTACCGCTGGCTGTGCGACCGCGACGGGCTCGAGCCGGTAGCCCACTACCGGCAGCTCACCCGCCAGCACCATGCACCCCGGCCAAAGCCGCCGCTCAACCGGCAAGCCCGGCTGCTGGCCGGTTTCACGGACGAGGAACTAGCGGCGGACATCATCGGCGCACCGGGACCGTCACCTGAAGCCTCCTAGAATGGCTTCTGCTCCCACGACCAGCACGTCCCGCACGCCATGACCCAAGCCACCACCGACACTCCGTCCGCCATCATCGCCCGGCAAGCCATCGTCAATTCCGACCGCGCGGTGGTGGGCTACGAGCTGTTCGACCGGTCGCATGCCAACGGGCTGCATACCGCAGCCAGCGATGTCACGCTGATCTTCAATGCGCTGTCGCACGCCGGCACCGAAGAAGTCATCGGCAAGCTGCAGCTCTTCATCAACTGCACTCCCAGCAGCCTGGCCGGTGGCCACCTCGACCTGGTGCAGCCAGAAAAATTCACGCTCGAAATCCCACCTGTCGAAGACGCCGACGCATCGCTCATCGAAGGCCGCACGCCGGTGCTGACCTCGCTGCGCGAACGGGGTTTCCAGCTGGCCTTCGAACCCTCGGTGCTGGAAGACGCCTACCAGCCCTGGATCGGCCTGGCCGACTACATCAAGTTCGACCTGAGCGCCATTTCCGCCGAGCAGCTCAAGGCCCTGGTGCGCCGCGCGCAGAACCTGCCGGGCGTCGACCTGGTGGCCGAAAAGGTCGAGACACCGGAACAGTTCGAAGCCTGCAAGGCCATGGGTTTCGGCCTGTTCCAGGGCTACTGGTTCGCGCGGCCCGCGGTGGTCGCCACGCGCCTCATCGCGCCCGGACAGCTGGCAGCCGTCGAACTGGTGAACCTGATCCGCCGCCAGGCCAGCACCGACGAGATCGAACTGGTCCTCAAGAAGGACGCCGGCCTGGCTTTCAACCTGATGCGCCTGATCAATTCGGCCGGCTTCGGCATGCAGCGCGAGGTCACCTCCTTCCGCCACGCGGTGATGATCCTGGGCCTCAAGAAACTGTTCCGCTGGGCCGCACTGCTCCTGCTGGCGTCCAAGAACGGCACGCCGCCGGCGGTGGGCAGCCTGGCGGTGGTGCGCGGCCGGCTGATGGAACTGCTGGTCGCCGAGCGTCTCGGCCCGGATGCCCACGAACATGCGTTCGTCGCCGGCATCTTCTCGATGCTGGATGTGATGCTGGGCCTGCCGATGGAGCAGGCGGTCAGGCTGCTGACGCTGCCCGACGATGTCGTCGAGGCATTGCTGCACCGCACCGGCCCGCTCGGCACCTATCTGCGACTGACCGAAGCCTGCGAGACCGGAGACGAAGAAGCCTTCCGTGAATGCAGCGAAACCCTGGGCCTGAGCAGCCAGGAAATCAACTGGGCTCACCTGCAGGCCCTGGCATGGTCGGACGGCCTGCCCAACGACTGATCCTTTTCTTCCCTGAGCTCCCAGACGCCCGCCATGGTCCCCACCGACAGCCCCAGCACATCCGCATCCGCCCACGCGCCACAGGTCGAAATCGGGCTGATCGGCCGAGAGGCCATCGTCGACCGTGATCGCAAGGTCGTCGGCTACGAACTCTTCGACCGCACGCCCGATGCCGCGCCCACTTCGGGCATCGCGCTGCTGCTCAACCTGCTGTCCAACACCGACGCCGAAGGGCTGCTGGGCCGGCATACGGTCTTCATCCGTTGCGAACACGAAAGCCTGCACAACGGCGACGTCGAGATGATCCCGGCCGAACGGGTGGTGCTGATGGTGCCGGCGCTGGCCGACGAAAGCGCCGAGGCCGTGGCCGCCACCACCCAGCGCCTTGCCGAACTGAAGGCGCTCGGTTTCCGCCTGGCATTCGACCAGGCGGTGCTCAAGAAAGCGTACCTCGGCTGGTTGCCCCTCGCCGCCTATGTGCGCCTTGACCTGTCGCACTTCAATGCGCAGATCGGCCAGTCTCTGGTGCGGGTGGTTCGTACATCCACGCAGGCGCAGGTGATCGCCAGCAACGTTCACACCACCGAGCAGCAGACCACCTTCGCCGGCTTCGGCATCACGCTGTTCCAGGGGCACTGGTTCGCGCAGCCGACCGTCATCGAATCACGTTCCATCCGGCCAGCGCAGGCCATCATCCTGCAGCTGATCAACCTGGTGCGAAAGGACGCCGACCCGATCGAGATCGAGGAACTGCTGAAGCGCGACCCTACGCTGTCCTTCAACCTGCTGCGGTTCATCAACTCGGCCGGTTTCGGCCTGAGCGTCCAGGTCACGTCGTTCCGCCACGCGGTCATGATCCTGGGCCTCAACAAGTTGCTGCGCTGGGCGGCCATGCTGATGACCACTCCCCGCGACGGCAGCCCGCCGGCGCTGGGCACCACTGCCGTGGTGCGCGGCCGGCTGATGGAACTGCTGGCCGCCGAGATCATGTCGCCGGAAGAAGCCGACAACGCCTTTGTGGTGGGCATCTTCTCGCTGCTCGACAGCATGCTGGGCATGCCGCTGGACAAGGCGCTGGAAGCCGTTTCGCTGCCCCAGCCGGTGACCGACGCCCTGCTGCGCAAGACGGGTGTCTTCGCTCCCCTGCTGGCGCTGACCGAAGCCTGCGAGACCGCCGACGACGCGGTGTTCGCCGAACAGGCCATCGCGTTGAAGCTGAGCAATCACCAGGTCAACTGGGCGCACCTGAACGCCCTTGCCTGGGCCGACGACATGGCCCTGGCCTGACGTAAGGCGCCCGCCGCCCGCACGCCCCCGGCGCGCTGCGCACCCTACTCGGGAGGTGGCGCACCAGCAGAGCGGAGCGAACGAGAAGCCGGGAGGCTCCGGTTATTCGGCCTTGATGCCGGCCGCCTTGATGATCCGCGCATTGCTGGCCGATTCCGACGCGATCTGCCTGCCGAAGTCGGCCGGGCTCATGCTGGTCGGCACGTTGTCGGCAGCCAGCAGCTGGGCGCGGAATTCGGGGTTCGTCAGGACTCGGTTGATCTCGACGTTCAGGCGCTGCACCACGGCGGCGGGGGTCTGGCCCGGCGCGAAGATGCCGAACACCGACGACAGGTTGGCCGACGCATAACCCAGCTCACCCAGGGTCGGCACGTCCGGCAGGCTGGCCAGGCGTGAAGGCGCACCGACCGCCAGCGGGTTCAGCTTGCCCGACTTGGCCTGCGACACGATATTGGGCGCGGCGTTGGTCGACAGCACCTCGAAATGACCGCCCAGTGCATCGTTGAACTGCTGGCCGCCGCCCTTGTACGGAATGTGGGTGATGCTCACATTGGCCGCCGACGACAGTTGCGCCAGCATCAGGTGGCCAAGGGAGGCATTGCCCGACGTGGCCCAGCGCACGGCACCCGGATGCCCGGTGGCGTAAGTCATCAGGGCGCGGAAGTCACGGGCGGCCAGGGCTGAGGTTCCCATCACCACCACCGGCGAATACATCACGCTGGCGACCGGTGCGATGTCCTTCAGCGGGTCGAAGGGCGTGGCGCTCAGGTGCGGGTTGAGCACCAGCGGGCTGATGGCCGAAAAACCGAGGGTGTAGCCGTCGGGTGCGGCCTTGGCCACGGCGTCCATGCCGATGCTGCCGCTGGCGCCGGCCTTGTTTTCGACCACCACCGGCACGCCCAGCGGGCCGGCAAGTCGCTCCGCCAGCGAGCGGGCCACGGCATCGCTGACGCCGCCTGCCGGGTAGGCCACCACGATACGAATGGCGCGATTGGGATAGGTCTGGGCCGCGGCCGCAAAGGCGGTGCCTGCCAGGCAAAGGGAAAAGATCAGTTTTTTCATGAAAACGCAGGGATGGAAATCTTGGGGCCGTTCAGCCGGCGGCGAACCGGGCCTGAAGCGAGAGCGCGTCCTGGATCGCCAGGCCGGCGGCCGTGTTGTCGAATACGCACCAGCACTCGGCGCCCTGGTCGCGGGCCTGGCGCAAGCGCCGTGCCAGTGCGTCCAGGGTCGCTGGCGAATAGCCGGAATAATAAATGCGCGGCGAACCGTGCAGCCGCAGGTACACCAGCCCCTGCCAGCCGCCGGGCGATTCACCGCCGGCATGGAGCACCGGATCGGCCAGCACCCTGGCTACCCGCTGGCGGGCGAGCAGTGCGTCGGCTTGCGCCGTGAACCAGCTTGCATGCCGGGGTTCGAGCGCCACCGCGCCCTCATGGCGCTGGCGCAGAACATCCAGGAAACCGTCGGCCACCGGCGCATCGAAAACCAGGCTTGGTGCCAGTTGCACCAGCAGGCAGCCCAGGCGGTCGCCCAACGCGCCGGCCTGTTCCAGAAATATGTCCAGCGGCCCCGCCGCATCGCGCAGGGCCTGGTCATGGGTGATCAGGCGTGGCAGCTTCACCGAGAAACGAAACCCGGGCGGCGTGTTTTCCGCCCACCGGGCATAGGTCCTGGACTGGTGCGGTCGATAGAACGAGCTGTCGATCTCCACCGCATCGAACACCCGGGCATAACGCTCCAGGTGCGAACCCTCCGCCGGAAAATGCGGCCAGGCATCGCGCGGCAGGCTCCAGCCAGCGGTCGCGATGCGCGGACTGGGCTCTTCTTCAGCCATGTTCAGCCTCGTGGATGGTGGGCACCGTGCAGCGTCTTGAGCCGTTCGCGCGCCACATGGGTATAGATGGTGGTCGTCGAGATGTCGGCATGCCCCAGCAGCAACTGAACCGAGCGCAGGTCTGCCCCGTGGTTGAGCAGATGGGTGGCGAAGGCATGGCGCAGCGTGTGCGGCGACAGCTTGCCGTGCATGCCGGCCATCACCGCGTATCGGCGCACCAGCAGCCAGAAGTTCATGCGCTGCATGGCCGCACCCTCACGGGCGGTGACGAACAGGTCTTCGCTTTGGCGGCCGGCCATCAGCGCACCGCGCGATTCCGCAAGGTAGCGGTGAAGCCATTCGCGCGCCACCTCGCCGAAGGGCACCAGCCGTTGCTTGGAACCCTTGCCGGTGACACGCACGATGCCGTCGTTCATCGACAACTCGAACAGCCGCAGCCCGATGAGTTCGCTCACCCGCAGGCCGCTGGCATACAGCAGTTCCAGCATGGCGCGGTCGCGCAGGCCGAGCGGCGTGGAGACATCGGGCGCGTTCAGCAGCGCCTCGACCTGGGCTTCGGTGAGCGTGCTGACCGAACGCACCGGCGGTTTGGCCGCGAGCAGGCGCAGCGTCGGGTCTCGCGAGACCGTACCCTGGCGCAATGCCCAGTGAAAATAGCGGCGCAGAACCGTCAGCCGCCGGTTGGCCGTGCTGGGTTTGGTGATGCTGAACTGGGCCGACATCCAGGCCTGGAGATGGTGTTCGGCCGTACCGTCCAGGCCGGTGCCGGGCATGGCGCCGGCCATCCAGCCGACGTAGCCGGCGAGGTCGCGCCGGTAAGCGGCCAGCGTATTGCGAGACAAACCGTCCTCGAGCCACATGGCGTCGATGAAGGCATCGATGCACTGCAGGCTTCGCGGGTCGCCGACGATCGGAAGATTCATGGGCGAACCTTAGCAAAAAATGCAAAGTCACCGGCCATGAAAAAAGCCGCCGCTCCTGAGAGCGGCGGCCTGGCATGGAAGCCTTTAACCGGGTAATCCTGCTTAGTCGAGCTGCAGCTTCTGCTGGACCACGACCTTCTTGTAGATCTCGAATTCGGCCTTGATTTCGGCGGCGAACTGCTCGGGCGTGTTGGCCACGATCAGCGAACCGGTGTCCTCGATTCGTTTGCGCACGGCCGGGTCTTCCAGCACCTTCTTCACGCCGGCGTTGATCTTGTCGACGATTTCCTTGGGCATGTTCTTGGGGCCCAGGATGCCGTAGTAGGCCAGGCGGTTGACCGGCTCGAGCCCGACTTCCTTGAAGGTAGGCACGTTGGGCAAGGCGGCCAGGCGTTGCGGCGCGGACACCACGATGGGCACCAGTCGGCCTTCCTTCACGAAAGGCAGGGCGGACGGCAGGTTGTCGAAGATCATCGGCACCTGGCCGGCCACCACGTCGTTCAGGGCCGGGCCGGCGCCACGGTAGGGGATATGGGTGACGAACGTGGTCGTCAGGCTCTTGTACAGCTCCATGAGCATGTGGCCGATGCCGCCGGTGCCCGAGGTGGCATACGAATACTTGCCGGGCGACTTCTTCAGTTCAGCCACGAAACCGGCGTAGTCCTTGGCCGGGAAACCAGGGTGCACCGCGATGATGTTGGGTGTCGCCGCGATATTGATGATGGGCGTGAAGTCGGTGATGGGGTTGTACGGCGTCTTGGGGTTGATCGCCGGCGCGGAAGCGGTGCTGGACACGGTCGCCAGGCCCAGGTAGTAACCGTCGGGTGCCGAACGAACCGTGTCGTTGGCGCCGATGAGGCCGCCGCCGCCGGCCTTGTTTTCAACCAGAACCGGCTGGCCCAGCACGCGGCTCAGCGGGTCCGCGATCACGCGGGCGATGATGTCGGTGGTGCCGCCAGGTGCGAAGGGCACGACCAGGTGGATCGGCTTGTTGGGATAGGCCGCCTGGGCAAAAGCGCTGCCGCTCAAGGTTGCGATGGCCAGAGGAATCAGGGCAGCGAGAGTGCGGCGTTGCATGCAGGGGGTCCTTTCTTCAGAAGCCAGCATGCTAGCCCGGAATATCTGTTGCGAAGCCCTCGCAAACATGCCTCATGCTCATGGAAAACCCGCGATTTGGCGCTGCTATCCTCCGCCGCGTGAATTACGCGCAACTGCTTTTCCCCGACTTCTCCCTGATCCTCTGCGGCTACCTGTTATGCCGCTTCACCTCGCTGGGCCGGCCGGTGTGGCAGCAGGCCGAGATCCTGGTCTATTACTTCCTCTTTCCGGTGCTGCTTTTCCAGTCGATCGCCAAGAGTCCGCTGGAGCTCCGTGCGGCTTCCGACATGGTTGCGGCCGGAGTTCTGACCGGTGCGGTGGGTATCGCCCTGGCCTATGCAGTGCCCTTGCTGCCGGGGCTGCGCGACCGGATCGACCGGCGTGATGCGGCCGCCAGTGCGCAGGTGGCGTTCCGCTTCAATTCCTATATCGCTCTGGCCCTGGCCGAGCGGCTGGCCGGCCCGGCAGGCGGGCAGGCAATCGCCGTGCTGATCGGCGTCGGGGTACCCATCTACAACGCCGCCGCGGTATGGCCGATGGCCCGCCAGGGTGGGCATGGCGTGCTGGCGTCGCTGGCGCGCAACCCGCTGATCATCGCGACCTGTCTTGCACTCGCCTTCAACCTGGCGGGTTTCAGCATCCCGGAAATAGTGGCGCCCGCCGTTTCGCGGGTGGGTGCGGCATCGCTCGCGCTGGGCCTGCTCTGCGCTGGCGCCGGCATGCAGTTCGCGGCCATGTCCGGCGGGCTGACGCTGGCCGCGTGCATGCTGTGCATCCGCCACCTGGTGTCGCCACTGGCAGCGCTGGGGTTCGCCCACCTGCTGCACCTGAACCAGACGCAGGCGACGGTGCTGCTGATGTTCTCGGCCCTGCCGACGGCGTCGAGCTGCTATGTGCTGGCCGCACGCATGGGCTACAACGGTCCGTACGTGGCCGGGCTGGTGACCCTGTCGACCGTGGCTGGAGTCTTCAGCCTGCCTTTTGCGCTTTCGCTGCTGCGTTTCGTGTAGCGCACTGGTCCAGCGCCCAGGCCACGTGTTCGCGCACCACCGCGTCGGGATGCTCCAGGCGCAAGCGCAGCACGGCGTGCATGGCAGCGCGCTCGGCCATCGGCAGCCTGGCCGAACGCAGCGCGTTGCCCAAGCCCACCGCCAGGTTGCGCAGCCAGCGGGCATGTCCTATGCGACGGATCGGGCCGCCTTCGGTGCGGCGCAAGAACTCCTCTTCGCTCCAGGCCATCAGCGCCACCATCGGCTGGCCGGACAGACCAGGGCGGGCATCGAAGTCGGCCAGCGTGGACGGGCTGGCGAACTTGTTCCACGGGCAGGTCAGCTGGCAATCGTCGCAACCATAGATGCGGTTGCCGATGAGCGGCCGCAATTCGAGCGGTATCGGGCCGGCGTGTTCGATGGTCAGGTAAGAGATGCAGCGCCGCGCATCCAGCCGCCCGGGCGCCAGGATGGCCTGGGTCGGGCATATGTCGATGCAGGCAGTGCAGCTGCCGCAATGCGCGCTCACCGGTTCGGTGGGCGGCAACGCAAGGTCCAGGTAGATCTCGCCCAGGAAAAACATCGAGCCGCCCGCCCGGTCGAGCACCAGCGTATGTTTGCCCCGCCAGCCCTGGCCGCTGCGGGACGCCAGCTCGGCCTCCAGCACCGGAGCCGAATCGGTGAACACCCGGTGGCCCAGCGGACCGACCTCCCGTGCGATGCGGTCGGCAAGCTTCTGCAGCCGGCCGCGCAAGACCTTGTGGTAATCGCGGCCCCGGGCATAGACCGACACGATTCCTTCGCCCGGCCGCTGCAGCCGCGAAAATTCCAGCGCCTGCCATCCGGCGGGCGTGTCGCCCGGCAGGTAATCCATGCGTGCGGTCAGCACGCTCACCGTGCCGGGCACGAGTTCGGCGGGCCGGGCACGGCGCATTCCGTGCGATGCCATGTAATGCATGTCGCCATGGAACCCTTGTGCCAGCCACGCAGTCAATCCCTGCTCGGCCGAGGACAGGTCGACACCCGCCACGCCGATTTGGGAGAATCCCATCTCACGTGCCCATCCTTGAATCCGAGAGACGAGTTGACTGCTGCTGACCACCCCGCGATTGTAGGAACCGATTCGCCGTCTCCCAGACCGCGCCTGGAACTCACATGGGCCGACGAGGCCTACACCGCCACCTTCGCCGCCCTGCTGGCGTCGGCGCCCGAAACACGCCGGGCCTTCATCACCCTGCACGGCGATCTCGGCGCCGGCAAGACCACCCTGGTGCGTCACATGCTGCGCTGGCTGGGCGTGCCCGGCCGCATCAAGAGCCCCACCTATGCGGTGGTCGAGCCGCACGAGGTCAACAAGCCCGACGGTGCATGGACGGCCTGGCACTTCGACTTCTACCGGTTCTCCGATCCGCGTGAATGGGAGGATGCCGGCTTCCGCGACATCTTCGCCAGCGAAGGCCTGAAGATCGCCGAATGGCCTGAAAAAGCCCATGGCGTATTGCCGCAGTTCGACCTCGACATCGCCATCACGACCGACGCCGACGATGCCCGCCACGTGGTGCTGACCGCCGGCACCGAACTCGGCGCCGCCTTGCTGCGTTACGTGGACGGCCCCGAGAAGTTCCGCCAGAACCGCCAGCCATGAAACGCCAGAAAAACATCCACACCGCCCGCGGTGGCCTGTCCCGCCGCGGCGCGCTGCGGGCCGGCACGGTGCTGCTGATGCTGGGCACCGCACAGATCGCCCGCGGCGCATCCATCCTGGCCGTCCGGGTGTGGCCCGCAGCCGAATACACCCGCGTCACCATCGAGTCCGATCGCACGCTCAGCACCAGGCAGATCTTCATCAGCAGCCCGCCCCGGCTGGCGGTGGACATCGAAGGCATCGACCTCGACCCCGCGCTGCGCGAGCTGGTCGCCAAGGTGAAGAGCGACGATCCCTTCATCGCCGGCGTGCGGGTGGGCCAGAACGCGCCCAATGTGGTGCGGCTGGTGCTCGACCTGAAGCAGGCCGCGCAGCCGCAGGTGTTCACCCTGCCTCCGGTCGCCGCCTACAAGCACCGCCTGGTGTTCGACCTCTATCCCGCACAGCAGGTCGACCCGCTCGAAACCCTGATCGCCGACCGCCTGCGAGACGCCAGGTCCGCCGCACCGGCCGGTTCACCGCCGGTATCGGCCGATCCGCTGGGCGAGCTGATGGCCAGGCAAGCCGAGAAACCGACGCCGCAGACGCCCGTCAACACCTCGCCCGGCCAGCGCCCGGCCGCACCGCTGCCGCCGATCCCGGCCGCGGTGGCCGCCGCACCTCCGCCCGCACCGCTGGTGCCGGGTGCGCCCCTGCCGAGCAGCACCCGCACCGACCGGATCATCATCGTGGCCATCGATCCCGGCCATGGCGGCGAAGACCCAGGGGCCACCGGCCCTGCCGGCACCCGTGAAAAAGACGTGGTGCTGCGCGTTGCACACCTGCTGCGCGACCGCATCAATGCAAGCAATGTCGGTGGCAGCCCGATGCGGGCCTTTCTCACCCGCGACGCCGACTTCTTCGTGCCCCTGGGCCAGCGCGTCGAAAAGGCGCGCCGGGTGCAGGCCGACCTGTTCATCAGCATCCACGCCGACGCGTTCACCACGCCCGCGGCAAGCGGCGCCAGCGTGTTCGCCCTGAGCCAGGGCGGCGCCAGCAGCACCACCGCCCGGTGGATGGCCAACAAGGAAAACAGTGCCGACCTGGTGGGCGGCCTGAATGTCGGCAGCAAGGACGCCCACGTGGCCCGCGCCATGCTCGACATGAGCACCACCGCGCAGATCAACGACAGCCTGAAACTCGGCAGTGCACTGCTGCGCCAGATCGGCGGCCTGGGCAAGCTGCACAAAGGCAGCGTCGAGCAGGCCGGCTTTGCGGTGCTGAAGGCGCCCGACATTCCAAGCGTGCTGGTCGAAACCGCCTTCATCAGCAATCCGCAGGAAGAAGAACGCCTGCGCGACCCGGCCTACCAGGTGAAGCTGGCCGATGCATTGCTGGTCGGCATCCAGGGATACTTCGCACGCAATCCCCCGCTGGCGCGCAGCCGGACGCTTTGAGCGTCGCACAGACGACAGGCACCGGGGTCATGCTCCTACAGGCTGGGCAGCGCTAACTTTCTACATTGGACACACAGGTTTTCAAGAAGCCTGACTTCTCAACAGAACCAAAGGTGTACCCAATGAAGACGAACATTCTCCTCGCCGCCGCAGCAGCCGCCATCGTCAGCCTGAGCGGCTGTGCAGGTGGCCCGACCAACCAGCAACTTGGTGTCGGCGGCGGTGCCGTACTCGGCGGCGTGGCCGGTCATGCATTGTTCGGCGGCACCGCCGGCGCAGTGGGCGGTGCAGCTGCCGGCGCCCTGGTTGGCAACGAAGTCACCAAGCGCCGTTAAGGTTCAGGCGCTTGCAGCCTTCTTCTGACGCCCCGCGCGCCAGGACCCGAAGATGGCGAGCGCGGTGGGAACCAGGATCAAGGCCCAGATGATCTTTTCCAGATTTGCCTTGACCCAGGCGAGGTTGCCGAAGAAGTAACCCGCGAGGCATAGCCCCACCACCCATATGAATGCGCCCGCCACGTTGAAAAGCGTGAAGCGGGCGCGACTCATTTCGGCCACTCCGGCAACAAAGGGCGCAAACGTGCGGATGAAAGGCATGAAGCGGGCGGCAATAACGGCTATGCCGCCGTACTTTTCATAGAACGCATGTGCCTGATCGAAGGCATTCCGGTTGAAGAACCGGGAGTTTTCCCAAGCGAACACCTTGGGGCCCAGCTTGCGGCCGATCATGTAGTTGCACTGGTCACCCAGGATGGCCGCCACAAGCAGCACGAGCATGGCAATACGCAGGTCCATCAGGCCGGCGCCTGCCAGCGCGCCGGTAATGAAAAGCAGCGAATCGCCAGGCAGGAAAGGCATAACCACGACGCCGGTCTCGACGAACACGATGACGAACAGCAGGGCGTAGATCCAGGGCCCGTAGGCTGTGACGAATGCTTCGAGGTGTTTGTCGACGTGCAGGACGAAGTCGATCAGGGTATGCAGGTATTCCACTCTGAGGTCTCTGGGGTTGGGCAGCGGGCAACTCTAGCCGACTCCCTAAAATGTCCCCATGACAGAGCCCGCCGCAAGACGCCCGATCCGTGAACTTCCCGACGAACTCGTCAGCCAGATCGCAGCCGGTGAAGTGGTCGAAAGGCCCGCATCGGTGGTGCGCGAACTGGTGGACAACGCGCTCGACGCCGGCGCCAGCCAGATCACCGTCCGGTTGCTCGCAGGCGGGGTGAGGCTGATCTCGGTGGAAGACGACGGCGGCGGAATTCCCGACCAGGAACTGGCGGTCGCCCTCAAGCGCCATGCCACCAGCAAGATCGCCAGCCTGTCCGACCTCGAGTCGGTGGGGACCATGGGGTTTCGGGGCGAGGCACTGGCGGCCATTTCTTCGGTATCGGAGTTGTCGCTGCTGTCGCGCACCGCCTCCCAGGCCAGTGGTTTCATGCTCGACGGTCGCAGCGGTGAACTCAGGCCGGCCGCACGCAACGTCGGCACATCGGTCGAGGTGCGCGAACTGTTCTTCGCCACGCCGGCCCGCCGCAAGTTCCTGAAGACCGATGCCACCGAACTCGCGCACTGCATCGAGTCGGTCCGCCGCCATGCGCTTGCCCGGCCGGACGTGGGTTTCGCCATCTGGCACGAAGGCAAGCTGGTGGAGCAATGGCGGCGCTGCGAAGGGCTGGACGCCGCTGCCCACGACCGCCGGCTGGCAGATGTGCTGGGCGACGATTTCATCGAGAAATCGGTGGCCGTGGATTTCGAGCGCAACGGCATCACGGTACGTGGGCGGGCCGGCGTGCCCGACGCGGCCCGCTCCCGGTCCGACTGGCAATACTGCTGGGTCAACGGCCGCTATGTGCGCGACAAGGTGTTGGGCCACGCCGCCCGGAGCGCCTATGAAGACGTGCTGCACGGCCACCGCCAGCCGGTGTATGCCCTGCGCCTGTCGGTGGACCCGACCCGCATCGACGTCAACGTCCACCCGACCAAGATCGAGGTGCGTTTTCGCGACAGCCGCGAGGTGCACCAGGCCATGCGCCACGCGGTGGAAGACGCGCTGGCAGCGCCACGCGCCGGTGCAGCCAGCGGCGTGGCGCACCTGCTGCCGGGCGGTGGCGGTGGTGATGGCGGTGGCGGCGCATCGGCGGGGTCGCCGCCGGCCTCGTTTGGACTATCCGGTGGCACGCCGTTCGCGCAGCAGCGCCCCCAGTTGCAGTCGGGCCTGCGCTTCGATGCAGCGCCCGCCGGCGTTGCGGTCGCCGATCTGGGCGCGCTGTGGCAACCCAGGAACCTGTCGGCACAGGAGCCTTTGCCGCTCCAGGGCCTGGCCACCCAGGCGGCTTCCCCGCCGGCACCGCCGCTTCCTGCAGGCGACTGGCCGCTGGGCCGCGCGCTGGCGCAGCTCCAGGGCATCTACATCCTCGCGGAAAACGCGCAGGGCCTGGTGGTGGTCGACATGCATGCCGCACACGAACGCATCGTTTATGAGCGCCTCAAGACCCAGCTGGACGCCGACCGAATCGCCAGCCAGCCGCTGCTGATTCCCGCCACTTTCGCCGCCACGCCGCAAGAGGTGGCTACGGTCGAATCCAGCGCCGAGGTGCTGGCCACGCTCGGCCTCGAGATCACCGCATTTTCGGCGCGCACGCTGGCGGTGCGTGCAGTGCCGACCTCACTGGCGCAAGGTGACTCGGTCGAGCTGGCCCGAAGTGTGCTTGCCGAATTGGCGCAACACGACGCCAGCACGGTGGTGCAGCGCGCCCGCAATGAATTGCTGGGCACGATGGCCTGCCACGGCGCGGTGCGCGCCAACCGGCGGCTCACCATCGAAGAGATGAACGCCCTGCTCCGGCAGATGGAAGCCACCGAGCGATCGGACCAGTGCAACCACGGCCGGCCGACCTGGCGCCTGCTGACGGTGCGCGAACTGGACGGGCTGTTTCTGCGAGGTCGCTGAAAAAGGCCGGTGAATCCGGCCAGTTGCAAATTAGCGGTAAACGCTGTCTACCCGACTGTGTACCCGGACGTTAACGAAGGGAACCAAACTCTTCACAAAGCTGTCGATCACTTCCATGACCAAGGCTCGCCCCTATCTCGCATCATTTGCCGTCGGCATGGCGGTACTGGCCGGTTGCTCGACGCTGGACTACAAGCAGCGCGAGTGGATCTTCCAGCCCAGCGACCGGGCCTGGGGCAATGTCCAGGAAGCGCCCGACATGCAGGACGTGTGGATCGACTTCCACTCCGATACCGAAAGCGGCCCCGGCCGGCTTCACGCCCTGTGGCTGCCCGCCAGCACGCCGGAAAACCTGCCTCGCACCGTGCCCACGCCATCGCCCGACGCGGTTGGCGGGCCGCCGGTTCTGCTGTACCTGCATGGCGCTCGCTGGAACGTGCTCGGCTCCGCGGGCCGCATCCGCCGCATGCAGGAAATGGGCTTCTCGGTGCTGGCCATCGACTACCGGGGTTTCGGCAAGAGCAGCGAAGCCCTGCCTTCGGAAGACACGGCCCGCGAAGACGCTAAAGCCGCCTGGCAGTGGCTGGCCAAGCGTTTTCCCAACCGGTCGCGTTATGTGTTCGGCCACTCGCTCGGAGGCGCCATCGCCATCGACCTGGCAACCGGGCTGGACGATGCCAGCGGTGTCATCGTCGAAGGCACCTTTACCAACATCACCGATGTGGTGAGCAACTTCAAGTGGGGCTGGCTGCCGCTGTCGGCGCTGATCACCCAGCGTTTCGAGTCCATCGACAAGGTCAGGCGCATCCACGCACCGCTGCTGGTGGTGCACGGCACCGACGACAGCGTCATTCCGGCTGCCCTGGGCAAGCGGCTATACGAAGCCGCCCAGGGGCCGAAGCAGTTCGTGCTGGTGCAGGGTGGATCGCACTACAGCACCAACGCGGTCGGCGAAGCGCAATACCGGCGGGCGCTGCACGGGCTTTTCGGGCTCGACACCATGCCGGCCCCGGCCCCGGTGCCCGCACCCACGCTGGCGCAGATAACACCCGACTGAGGGGCCGTCGCGGGACACGGGCCGCGCGGGGGCGTCTGCTACCCTCATGCAAATGCCCGGCGACGTGATTTCCCCCTCTTTTCCTTCTCATTCCCTCGATCCGCACATGCTGCCGGTCATCTCGCTGGCGGGCCCCACCGCATCCGGCAAGACCGCCGCGGCACTGGCCATAGCCGCTCACCTGGCACCCCGGTTTCCGGTCGAGATCGTCAGCGTCGATTCGGCGCTGGTGTACCGCCAGATGGACATCGGCACCGCCAAGCCCGACGCCGCCGAACGGGCTTCCGTACCGCACCACCTGATCGACATCCTCGACCCGGCCGACAGCTACAGCGCCGCCGCCTTCGTGGCGGATACCGGGCACTGCATCGCCGGCATCCGCAGCCGGGGAGCGCTGCCGCTGCTGGTGGGCGGCACCATGATGTATTTCAAGGCCCTGTTCGATGGACTCGATGCCATGCCGCCGGCCGATGCCGAGGTGCGCGCCGCCATCGACGCCGAAGCCGCCGGCCGCGGCTGGGCCGCCATGCACGCCGAGCTGGCCCTGGTCGACCCGGTCACCGCCCGACGCCTGGCACCGCTCGACAGCCAGCGCATCCAGCGGGCGCTCGAAGTCTGGCGCAGCACAGGCCGACCACTCAGTGCATTCCACCAGCGCGACCACGGCGAACGTCGCGCGGTCGCGCCGGGCGAACCCTCGGTCGATACCCTGATCACGCTGGAGCCGACCGAACGCAGCTGGCTGCACCAGCGCATCGCACGACGTTTCGACGCCATGCTGGCGGCGGGTTTCCTGGAAGAGGTCCAAACGCTCCGCGCCCGCGGCGACCTGTCGCCCGAACTGCCGTCCATCCGATGCGTCGGTTACCGGCAGGCCTGGGAATACCTCGACGCGCCGAGCGACCGCGCCATGGCCGACCTGCGCGAACGAGGCGTGGCCGCCACCCGCCAACTGGCCAAGCGCCAGTTCACCTGGTTGCGCAGCCTGGCCGGCCGCACCGTGGTGCCGGCCGATGCTCCCGATGCCACGGCGCGGGTGCTTTCCACGGTCGACCAACTACTGCGACACGTCCCGGCATGAGCACCGCCACAGCCGTCGACGTCATCGGCCTGGCCAAGCGGTACCGGGGCTCGGCCGTCTTCGAACACGTCGATTTCAGCGTGGCGCCGGGCGAGTTCGTAGCCATCGTCGGCCCTTCCGGGGTTGGCAAGTCGACCCTGCTCAACTGCCTCGCCGGGCTCGACCACTGGGACGAAGGCAGCATTTCCATCGCCGGCACCGTGCTGGACGACCTGGACGAAACCGCACGCGCGCTCTGGCGCAGGGCCCGTGTCGGCTTCGTTTTCCAGGCCTTCCACGTGTTGCCTCACCTCGATGTCGGGCAGAACGTCGGCATGCCGCTGATGCTGCTGGGGCGACCCCAGGCCGAGCGCCACGGCCGGGTGATCGAAATGCTGCAGCAGGTCGGCCTGGAAGGCATGCACGACCGCCTGCCGCAGCAGCTGTCGGGCGGCCAGTTGCAGCGGGTAGCCATTGCCCGCGCCCTGGCCCACAGGCCCGGCCTCCTGCTGGCCGACGAACCGACCGGCAACCTGGACCCCGAAACCGCGGCGCGTGTCATGGACCTGCTGATCTCCGAAGCCCGGCAGAACGGCGCCGCGCTGGTGCTGGTCACCCATTCGGCGAGTGCAGCCGCGCGGGCCGACCGCCGGCTGCAACTGTCGGCCGACGGTATTCACTGAGGCCTCGCCATGCGCGACCTCTTCCTCGTCTTCTCCTGGCAGGAAATCCGGCGCAACCCGGGCCGCCAGCTGGTGGCGGTGATCGCGGTAATGCTGGGCGTGGCGCTGGCCTTTGCGGTGCATCTGGTCAACGCCTCGGCGCTGGATGAATTCGCGCAAGCCGCGCGCACCGTCGACGGCCGGCCCGACCTTGAACTGCGCGCCATTCGGCAAACCTTTCCGGATGCCGGTTTTGCCCGTATCGCAGCGTTGCCGGGCATCTCGGTGGCGGTGCCGGTGCTGGAAGCCGGTGTCAGCATGCGGAACGCCAGCGCCACCGACGCCGATGCGGCCAGGCGGGTGCCGCTCCGGCTGGTCGGCACCGATGCCCTGGGCATCGCCCGCACCGCGCCGCAGCTGCTGCCGCGCAACCTTCCCGGCGCCGACCGGCTGGACCTGTTCGCACCCGATGCGGTTTTCCTCAACACCGCTGCGCTCCAGGCCCTCGGGCTGGCCGGCCAGGCGCGGGCCGGCGCTCGCCTGCTCATGCAGGCCGGGCAGAAGGAACACGCCCTGCGGCTGGCCGGCACGGTGGCAGCCGAAGGCGCACCCCTCGCGGTGATGGACATCGCCGCGGCACAGGTGCTGCTGGGCATGGCCGGCAAGCTCAGCCGCATCGAACTCCGGCTGGCACCCGGCATGGACAGCGCCACCGCATCGGCATCCCTGCGCGCCCTTCCCGACACCCGCGGCGCCAACCTGGCCGCGCCCTCGGACAACGCCAGCCGGGTGGGCGACCTGTCGCGTGCCTACCGCGTCAACCTGGCGGTGCTGGCGCTGATCGCGCTGTTTACCGGCGCCTACCTGGTGTTTTCGATGACTTCACTGTCGGTGGCCAAGCGTGCACCGCAGTTCGCCCTGCTGGGCGTGCTCGGCGTCACCCCGCGCGGCAGGCGCATGCTGGTGCTGGCCGAAGCCGGGCTGCTCGGGCTGGTCGGCAGCGCGCTGGGCCTGCTGCTCGGCGGGAGCCTGGCTGCACTGGCCTTGCGACTGCTGGGCGGCGACCTCGGTGGCGGATATTTCTCGGGCAGCACCCCGCGCCTGCGGCTCGATGCAGTGGCCGCGCTGGTCTACGGCGCGCTCGGCGTGGGTGCCGCGCTGGCAGGCGCCTGGTGGCCCGCCCGCGCCGCCGACCGGTTGCCGCCGGCCCACACCCTCAAGGGTCTGGGCGCCAGCGCCGACACTGCCACCCATCCGGTCTTCGCGCTGCTGATGCTCCTGGCCGGCGGCCTGCTGGCGCTGGCCCCGCCGATTGCCGGCGTGCCGCTGGCCGCCTACGGATCGGTGGCGCTGGTGCTGGTCGGAGGCATTGCCGCCCTGCCCTGGCTGGTGGGCCTGCTGCTCGACCGGCTCCAGCCGCTGGCCGCCCGGCAGGTGCTGTCCCTGCTGGGAGTGGAACGCGCCCGGCGGCTCAGCGGCACCGCTGCGGTGGCGGTCGGCGGCGTGGTGGCCGCGCTGGCACTGGCGGTGGCACTGACAGTGATGGTCGCCAGCTTCCGCGGCTCGGTTTCGCAGTGGCTCGACACCGTGCTGCCGGCCGACCTGATGATGCGGCTGGCCCCATCCGGCGGCAGTTCGGATGCACTGGTGTTCGACGCCGGTTTCGTCGAGGCGGCAGGCAAGGTCAAGGGCATCGCCCGTGTGGAGCCGGCACGCCTCCAGCAACTGCAGCTGGACGCGGCCCGGCCACCGGTGCTGCTGATCGCCCGCAACATCGCCGACGGCCGGCAGGCGTCACGTGCCCTGCCCCTGCGCGCGACACCGCTGGCGGCGCCGGCCGGCCACGTCGCGATCTATGTCAGCGAGGCGGTCGAACAGCTGTACGGCGCCGGCCCCGGCGACAGCTTCACCGCGCTGGACCGGGCGTTTCCCAAGGCCGCGCCAGGCCGCTTTTTCGTTGCCGGCGTGTGGCGTGACTACGCCCGGCAATTCGGCGCCATCGCCATCGACCGCGAGGCCTACCGGAGTTTGTCCGGCGACGGACTGGCCAGCGAACTGGCCCTGTGGTTGACGCCCGGCGCCGACCCGGGCACGGTGCGCCCGGCACTCGAAGACCTGGCCCGGACACGTGCCGGCGTGGCCGACCCCGACATCGCGTCCAGCACCGAACTACGCGCAACAGCGCTGCGCATCTTCGACCGCAGTTTTGCCGTCACGTACTGGCTCCAGGCGGTGGCGGTCGGGATCGGACTGGCAGGCGTGGCCGCGAGTTTCGGTGCCCAGGTGCTGGCCCGCCGGAAAGAATTCGGCCTGCTCGCCCACCTGGGCCTGACCCGGCGGCAGATATTGACGGTGGTCGCGGTGGAAGGCGCCGCCTGGACCGCCATTGGCGCGGTAGCCGGCGTGGCGCTGGGCCTGGCGGTGGCGGCGGTGCTGGTGTTCGTGGTCAACCCGCAGAGTTTTCACTGGACCATGGACCTGTTGATCCCCGGCGGGCGGCTGGCGCTGCTGGGCCTGGCGGTGGTGGCGGCCGGCACGCTGGCCGCACGGTTTGCCGGCGGTGCCGCAGCCAGCCGCGACGCTGTTCTGGCGGTCAAGGAGGACTGGTGATGTTGCGTTCGCCGATGTCGCGCAGAAGCTGGATGACCGGTGCCCTGGCCCTGGGCAGCTGCATGCAGGCCGGTGCGGCGGGCATGGCGGACCCCATGCGGTTCCCTCGCGATTTCGGCGCGCACCGCGACAGCCGCACCGAGTGGTGGTATGTCACCGGCCACGGCATGCAAGGCAGCCGGGCCTTCGGTTTTCAGATCACCTTTTTCCGCAGCCTGGTGCCGACCACGCAAGCCCTGCGCTCGCCCTTCGCGGCGCGTCACCTGGTGTTCGCGCACGCGGCCGTCACCGACGTCGCCGATGGCCGGCAGGTGCACGACCAGCGCATCGCACGGTGGTCCGGCCTGCCGACCTCCGAAGACGGTTTCGGCCGGGCATTCGCTGCCGACGCGGACACCGACCTGCGGCTGGGCACCGGGGCCGACGCCTGGAGCCTTCGACGCATCAGCGACAACCGCTACCGGGCCCGCGCGGTGTCGGACCGGTTCACCATCGACCTCGAACTTCAGGTCACCCAGCAGCCCCTGCTGCAGGGCCTCGCCGGCGTGTCGCAGAAGGGACCCAATCCGCAGCAGGTCAGCCGGTACTACAGCGTGCCGCAGATGCAGGCTTTGGGCGGCATCAGCATCGGCGGCAAACGTTACCTGCTGGATGAGCCGGCAAGGGGCCGCAACGCCGCCTGGCTCGACCACGAGTGGAGCGATGAATTCCTGCCGCCCGAGGCGGTCGGATGGGACTGGCTGGGCATCAACGGCTTCAACGGTTTCGCCCTTACCGTGTTCCGCCTGCGGCGGGCCGACGGCAGCGCCCTGTGGTCCGGCGGATCCATGCGTTCCGGCGGCAGCCTCCAGAACTTCGCGCCCGACTCGATCAGGTTCGAAGTGCTGCGCCGCTGGACCAGCCCGCACACAGGCGCGCATTACCCGGTGGCGCTGAAGCTGACCACGCCGGCCGGCGCTTTCACCTTGCATGCCTTGCTGGACGACCAGGAACTGGACAGCCGCGACTCCACGGGTGCGGTGTACTGGGAAGGCCTTTCCGAACTGCGCGACGCCGGCGGCCAGGCCATCGGGCGGGGTTACCTCGAACTCACCGGCTATCAGTCGGCGCTGCGCCTGTAGATCCGTCAGAAAACCGCAGCACCACCGACGTGATGCCGGCCTGCGACTCGGCGCGCGCCGTGCCGCCATGCATGCGCAGGATTGCCGCCACGATGGCCAGGCCCAGGCCGTGATGGCCGTTGCCGCTGCCGGCGCGCCCGGCCTCCAGCCGATGGAATCGGTCGAACACGCGTCCCTGCTGGGCCGGTGGAATGGCCACGCCGCGGTTGGCCACGGTCAGCTCGCAGACCCCGCCGGGCAATGCCGCGATGCGTACCGAAATGCAAGAACCCGGCTCCGCATAACGCGACGCATTGCCCAGCAGATTGGAGATGGCGCGCCGCATCAGGCCGCCGTCGTAGGTGCAGCGATGGTCGCCGGTGATGGCCACCGTCACCCCGCGTTCTTCCAGTGCGGCCTCATGGAACTCAGCCACCGCGGCAACCTCAACGGCCAGTGAACACGGCGGCCCGCGCCGCGCCACCGCACCCCGGTCGGCCTGCGACAAGAACAGCATGTCGCCGACGATGGCAGCCAGCCGCCGCAGTTCTTCCAGGTTGGATCCGAGCGTTTCGCGCAACTGCTCGGGCGACCGTTCCCCGGTCAGCGTCAGCTCGGTTTCGCCGATGAGGATGGTGAGCGGCGTGCGCAGTTCGTGCGCCACGTCGGCATTGAAACCCTCGGCCTGTTCCATCGCCTGCTGCAACCGGCCGAGCAGTGCATTGACCTGGTCGATCCAGGGCAGCATCTCGTCGGACGGGCGGGGCGTGGAAAGCCTCCGCTCGAGCCGGTCGGCCGTCAGCGCGCGGGTCTGCATGGCCAGGTCGCGCATCGGTGCCAGCCCGCGCCGCACCAGCCAGAAACCGCCGGCGCCCACGGTTGCCGCACCGGCCAGCGCCACCGCCGCCAGGATCCATGCAAGACGCCGCAACAACACCGCGTCGGGCGACTGGTCCATGCGCAGCACCACGTCGGCCTTGCCGCCCGGCACCCAGGGCGCATCCAGCTCGAATCTCGCCTCGCGCAAGCGGTCGGCGCCGAAACCCGGCGCGGTAGGGCTGCGGTAGCTCAGGGTTCCGTCATGGCTGCGCAGAGACAGCGAGATGTCGGTGTATTCACGGAACAAGGTGTCGAACTGCCGGCCCAGGCTGACGAAGTCGTGGTCGCCGTCGTGCACCGAGCGCTGCAGCAGCAACTGCACCAGGCCGGTCTTGCGGGCGATCTCCTCGTCCGCCCGGGTAGACAGCGCCCAGGCAGTGAGCAGGTACACCACGAAACACACCGCGCCCAGTCCGAGCAGCGCCTGCAGCGCCAGCAGGCGCGACAGGCGGGTTCCGAGGGCGTAGGGGCGTGGCCGGCCGGCTTCGACCGTCATGCGGCGCGTGCCGCGGGTGATGTTTCTCCCGCCACGGACATCGGCGGAGGTGAATGCACCTGGCGGTCTTCCAGCACATAACCCATGCCGCGCACCGTGTGCAGCAGGCGGTTGGGAAAGGGCTCGTCGAGCTTGCCGCGCAACCGCCGGACCGCCACCTCGACCACGTTGGTCTCGCTGTCGAAATGCATGTCCCATACCTGTTCGGCCAGCACGGTGCGCGAAAGGACCTCGCCCTGACGTCGCAGCAACAGGGTCAGGAGGCTGAATTCCTTGACGGTGAGATCAAGCCGCGCCGTGCCCCTGGAGGCGCGGCGGCGGATCAGGTCCAGCTCCAGGTCGGCCAGGCGCAGCAAGCTGGCTTCTTCGGCCCGCAGGCCGGGGCCACGGCGCATCAGGGCCTGCAGGCGGGCAAGCAGCTCCGTGAAGGCGAAGGGTTTGCCCAGGTAGTCGTCGGCGCCGGCCTGCAGGCCCAGCACACGGTCTTCCACGCGGTCGCGGGCCGTGAGCATCATGACCGGCAGGGCGCGGGTGGCGGCGTCGTTGCGCAGGCCGTGCAGCACGCCGAAACCATCGAGCCCGGGCAGCATCACGTCGAGCAGCACCAGGTCGTATTCACCGTAGCGGGCCATGTGCAGGCCATCCACGCCGTCGCAGGCGGCTTCGGCCACATGGCCGTTTTCACGCAGGCCGCGCAACAGGTAGTCGGCCAGCTTCGGTTCGTCTTCGATCACCAGGATTCGCATGGGCAAAGCTTAGCGAATGAGGCTGGCGCGCAGATGACAAATTGGTAATCGCAATGTCCGGATGGCGACGGCATCCGCTGGGCAAAGTAAGGCGTCTTCCCGACATCAACCAAAGGACGAACAAATGAACATCCGTCGCATCGCAGCCCTGTCCACCCTTGCATCGGTGGCCGCCATCGCGGCCCCGGCCATGGCCTACCAGGTCATCTCGCCCACCACTGACGAACGCGGCTACGTCATGAAGTGGGACCCGTCGGTGCAGGGCAAGACCCGCGAACAGGTGAAGGCCGAACTCGCGGACGCCCGGGCCCGTAACCCGAACGCGGTGCGGCTGGGCGTTTTCCCGACGCCGCGCTCCGAAGTGCTGGCCGACAGCGCCGCGGTTCACCGGCAGGCGCGTGATGCGGCCCGCCTGCAGGTCAGCCCGCAATATCGCAACTGATACCGCGACTGATACCGCAACTGATTAATGCGAGTGATCGTGGCCGGCCGCGCCCGGCGCAACGGGCGTGCCACGCTCGCCTGCCGAACGGCTGCGTGGCCGCATCCACCGAACCACCAGCGCCTGCGCCTCGCCCATCACGCCGCGGCGGAACGACAGCACGCAGATCACGAAGATCAGCCCGGTGACCATGGTGACCGACTCGCCCAGCGTGCCGAACCAGCCGATGCCGGTGATCGAAGCAATGCCGTTGCCGATCTCGCCCAGCTTGTTCTCCAGCATCACCACCACGGCCGACCCCACCAGCGGGCCGGACAAGGTGCCCATGCCGCCGACGAGGGTCATCAGGATCACGCCGCCCGATGCCGTCCAGTGCACGTCCGAAAGCGTGGCGAAACCCAGCACCAGTGTCTTCAGCGAACCCGCCAGGCCCGACAGCGCAGCCGACAGCACGAAGGCCAGCAGCTTGAACCGATGGGTGTCGTAGCCCAGCGAAATGGCGCGCGGCTCGTTTTCCTTGATGCCCTTGAGCACCTGTCCGAAGGGCGAATGCACCGTACGCACGATGAGCACGAAGGCAGCCACCACCACCGCCAGGGTGAGGTAGTACATGTGCAGGTCGTCCGACAGGTCGAACAGCCCGAACAGCTTGCCGCGCGGCACGCCCTGCATGCCGTCTTCACCACCGGTGAACGGTGCCTGCAAGGCAGCGAAGAACACCATCTGCGCCAGCGCCAGGGTGATCATGGCGAAGTAGATGCCCTGCCGGCGGATGGCCAGCAGGCCGAACACCCAGCCCAGCGCAGCGCCCATCGCCGTACCCAGCAGCAGGCTGACCTCGGGCGTTGCGCCCCAGGCCCGCACGGCATAACCGGTGACATAGGCCGATCCACCGAAAAACGCGGCATGTCCGAAGGACAGCAGGCCGGTGAAACCCAGCAGCAGGTTGAAGGCCGCGGCGAACAGCGCGAAGCACATGAGCTTCATCACGAACACCGGGTAGGCCCCGGCGAAGGGCGCCATCAGCAAGGCCAGCAGCAGCAGGCCGTAGCAGACCAGGGGCAATGTCTTTTTCATGTCGTCAGGCCTCTTTCCCGAACAGGCCCGCAGGCCGGACCAGCAACACCACCACCATGATGAGAAACACCACGGTGGACGATGCCTCGGGGTAGAAAACCTTGGTAAGCCCCTCGACGACCCCCAGCCCCAGGCCGGTGACGATGGAACCCAGGATGGAACCCATGCCGCCGATCACCACCACCGCGAACACCACGATGATGAGGTTCTGCCCCATCAGCGGCGTCACCTGGATGACCGGTGCGGCCAGCACTCCGGCGAAGGCAGCGAGGGCCACCCCGAAGCCGTAGGTCAGCGTCACCATCAGGGGCACGTTGATGCCGAAGGCCTCGACCAGCCTCGGGTTCTCGGTGCCCGCCCGCAGGTAGGCGCCGAGCTTGGTCTTCTCGATCAGGAACCAGGTCGCCAGGCAGATGGTGATGGAAACCACCACCACCCAGGCCCGGTAGTTGGGCAGCATCATGAAACCCACGCTGGTGGCGCCGTCCAGCAGTTCCGGCGGGTCGTAGCCCAGGCCCGACACACCGTAGATGGAGCGGAACACGCCCTCGATGAGCAGCGTGAGCCCGAGCGTCAGCAGCAGGCCGTAAAGCGGGTCGAGCCGGTAGATGCGGCGCAGCAGAAGGCGTTCGATGACGATGCCGAAAGCCCCCACCAATATCGGCGCCACGATGAGCATCACCCAGTAGTTGATCTCGAAATAGGTGAGTCCCATCCAGGCGAAAATCGCACCCATCATGAACAGCGCGCCGTGGGTGAAGTTGATCACCCCCAGCAGGCCGAAGATCACCGCCAGCCCCAGGCTCAACATGGCATAGAAGGAGCCGTTGACTAGACCCAGCAATAGCTGGCTGAGCAGGGCTGGCAATGAGACGTTCATGAATGTTGTGCAGAGAGAAAGAAGCTATCTATCCAGGAAAGCCGCCGCGCACGGCCGCCCGAAGCGGCCGGCCTGCCCCCTGCAGGGGGTCGGCGAAGACACGAAGTGCGCAGCCTTGGGGTCATTTCCAGCTGGCGCACTTTGTCTCGGCTTTCGAAGTGAAAACCTGTTCGCCGGGCAAGGTGGCGATCACCTTCAGGTAGTCCCAGGGCTTCTTGGATTCGGCAGGCGACTTGGCTTCGACCAGGTACATGTCGTGGATGAAGCTGCCGTCTTCGCGGATGTAGCCCTTGCCGTAGAAGTCGTCGATCTTCATGCTCTTCAGCTGCGCCATGACCTTGTCCGAATCGGTGGTCTTGGCAGCCTGCACCGCCTTCAGATAGGTGGTGGTGGCGGAATAGTCGGCGGCCTGCACGTCGGTCGGCATGCGTTTGGTCTTCTCGAAGAAACGCTGGCCGAACTGGCGGCTCGCGTCGTTGCGGTCCCAGTACCAGCTGGTGGTGTGCAACAGGCCTTCGGTGTTCTTCAGGCCCAGGCTGTGGATGTCCGTCAGGAACACCAGCAGGCCGGCGGTCTTCATGGTCTTGTTGATGCCGAATTCACGGGCCGCCTTGATGGCGTTGATGGTGTCGCCGCCCGCGTTGGCCAGGCCCAGGATCTGCGCCTTGGAGTTCTGCGCCTGCAGCAGGAAGGACGAGAAGTCCGATGCGTTCAGCGGATGCCGCACCGCACCCACCACCGTGCCGCCCTTGGCCTTGACCACCGCGGTCGTGTCCGCTTCCAGCGCATGGCCGAAGGCGTAATCGGCCGTCAGGAAGAACCAGCTCTTGCCGCCGCGTTCGACGACCGCCGAGCCGGTGCCCTTGGCCAGCGCGACCGTGTCGTAGGCGTAGTGCACGGTGTAGGGGCTGCACTGTTCGTTGGTCAGTGCCGAGGTGCCGGCACCGTTGTTGAAATAGACCCGTTTCTTTTCTTGCGCCACCTTGGCCGTGGCGAGTGCGGTGCCCGAATTGGTGCCGCCGAAGATCATGGTCACGCCCTGCGTGTCGATCCATTCGCGGGCCTTGCTGGCGGCGATGTCGGCCTTGTTCTGGTGGTCGGCGGTGAGCAGCTCGATGGGCTGGCCCAGCACCTTGCCGCCGAAGTCGTCGATGGCCATCTGGATGGCGGTGACGCCGTTCTTGCCTTCGAGGTCGGCGTACAGGCTGGACATGTCGGTGACGAAACCGATCTTGACCTTTTCCTGGGCCTGCGCGGCCGAGGCCGCCAGGCCGCAGGCGGCGAGTGCGAGGACGAGGGTGCGGACCCGGTGTTGCATTGCTTGTCTCCTTCGTTGTTGATCGGTTTTTCGAGAATCTGTCGATGCGTTCAGACGTTGAGCAAGGCGTCCAGCGTGGCGCGCTTGGCCTCCAGCTGCGCGGCCACGAACTGCATGGCGATGCGGCCGTGTTCCATCACGTAGAAACGGTCGGCCAGCGGTGCTGCGAAACGGAAGTTCTGCTCGACCATCACGATGGTGTAGCCCCGCGAACGCAGGGTGACGATCATCCGGGCCAGGGCCTGAACGATGACCGGCGCCAGGCCTTCGGAAATCTCGTCCAGCAGCAGCAACCGCGCGCCGGTACGCAGGATGCGGGCCACCGCCAGCATCTGCTGCTCGCCACCCGAAAGCCGCGTGCCCGGGCTGTGGCGACGCTCGGCCAGGTTGGGGAACATGTCGTAGATCTCTTCCAGCGGCATGCCCGCGCCGGTCTGCTCGGTGCCATTCAGGCGCGGTGGCAGCAGCAGGTTTTCTTCGCATGTCAGGCTGGCGAAGATGCCGCGCTCTTCCGGGCAGTAACCGATGCCGCAATGGGCGATGCGGTAGGTCGGCATGGCGATGGTCTCTTGCCCGTACACCTTGATGGAACCGGTGCGGCGGCCGGCCAGTCCCATGATGGAACGCAGCGTGGTCGTGCGGCCCGCGCCGTTGCGGCCCAGCAGCGTGACCACCTCGCCCGGCTGCACCAGCATGTCGACGCCGTGCAGCACATGCGATTCGCCGTACCAGGCCTGCAGTTCGCTGATTTCCAGGGCCGGTGCGGTCTCGGCGGGATTGGTTGCGCTCAACAGCATGGTGGTCAGTGCCCCGCGGTCTGCAGGCTGGCGTCCGGCGTGCCCATGTAGGCCTCCATCACCTGCGGGTTGGCCGACACCTCGGCATAGTTGCCCTCTGCCAGCACCTGTCCGCGTTGCAGCACGGTGATGCGGTCGGCGATGGTCGAGACCACCTTCATGTTGTGTTCGACCATCAGCACCGTGCGGCCCGCCGCCACCTTGCGGATGAGTGCGGTGACCCGGTCGACGTCTTCATGGCCCATGCCCTGCGTGGGTTCGTCGAGCAGCATGAGTTCGGGCTCCATCGCCAGGGTGGTGGCGATCTCGAGTGCACGTTTGCGGCCATAGGGCATGGCGGCGGTATCGGCGTCGGCCAGGTCGGCCAGGCCGACCTCGGCCAGCAGTTCCATTGCCCGGCCGTCCAGCGTGTGCAACGAACGTTCGCTGCGCCAGAAATGCATGGCGGTGCCCAGCTTGCGCTGCAGGCCCAGTCGCACGTTTTCAAGCGGCGTGAGATGCGGGAACACGGCCGAGATCTGGAAAGACCGGATGATGCCCAGCCGCGCGATCTGCGCAGGCCGCAGCGCCGTGATGTCCTGCCCGTTGAATTCGATGCGTCCGGCGCTGGGCGGCAGGAACTTGGTGAGCAGGTTGAAGCAGGTGGTCTTGCCCGCACCGTTGGGGCCGATGAGGGCGTGGATGCTGCCACGGCGCACCGACAGATTGACGCCCTGCACGGCGCTGAAACCGCGGAAGGTCTTGCTGAGCTGGTGCGTCTGAAGGATCACGTCGTCCATGCGGGCGGTCGGCTCATGTAGTGGTGTGGCCGCATTCTGGAAGTGGATGCTGGCGCTGCCATCGGGACAAGTTCCTAGGCTGGAACCCTTGTCGTCCAAACCGGGGTTTGGACGACGTTCGATGTGCCCCTTGGAACGACGGCGACGTGAGCCGAAGTGAGCGATGGCACAAACCGTAGGTCGGTGCCTACACCCCTTGGGGAGCGTTTCCTATCGGTCATTTCAGGCCCCGGACCTAGAGTCCGACCACGGTTGTGAACGCAGGTGCGGACACACCGGAATTCAAAAAAACACAGTACCAACAAGAAGGAGATCGCCATGACCAGCGAACGTACTCAAGGCAACTGGCTTCAGTTCAAGGGCAAGGTGAAAGAGCAGTGGGGCAAGCTGACCGACGACGACCTGGATGTCATCGAAGGCAAGCGCGAACAGCTCATCGGTCGCATCAAGGAACGCCATGCCATCGAGCATGACGAAGCCGAGCGCCAGGTAACCGACTGGCACCACAAGAACCCCAGCTTCTTCTTCGAGAAGTCCTGAGATTCCTCAAAAAATTCCGAGTTTTCCAATCAGCATCCGAGAGACATCATCATGAAAAAAGCACTCATCGCCATCGCCATTGCCTCCACCTTCGTCAGCTTCGGCGCCAGCGCCATGACCAAGGAAGAACACAAGGCTGGCAAGGACCAGATCGAAGCCACCTACAAGACCGACAAGAAGGCTTGTGACGCGATGAAGGACAACGCCAAGGACATCTGCGTGTCCGAAGCCAAGGGCAAGGAAAAAGTCGCCAAGGCCGAACTGGAAGCCGGCTACAAGCCCGGCGCCAAGGCCGACATGAAGGTGCGCGACGCCAAGGCCGACGCCGCCTACGACACCGCCAAGGAAAAGTGCGACGACCAGACCGGCAACGCCAAGGATGTCTGCGTGAAGGATGCCAAGGCAGCGCAGGTCGCAGCCAAGGCCGACGCAAAGGTTGCCAAGACCGCATCCGACGCCAAGATGGGCGACGCATCTGCCGCCAAGGTTGCCGACGAACGCAAGGACGCATCCAAGGACAAGCGCGAAGCCGAATACAAGGCCGCCAAGGAGCGTTGCGATTCGATGGCCGGTGCCGCCAAGGACACCTGCCAGACCGATGCCAAGACCAAGTTCAACATGTGATCTTGCAAACGCGGCCGACGGTTTTCAACAGACGCTGTTAGCCTGACTTGCGAACGACTGGACGAATTTCCGGTCGTTCGCATTTTTGTTTCGGATCCCACATGCAAGACAACGCACGACACCTACCGGATTTGCCTGACGTATCGGCTTCACGCCTCGAATGGCGCCGGCGATTGAGCGAAGTGCGCGCCGATACCGTGCGGCTGGCCAGCATGCTTTCGGGTGAAGACCAGTGTGTCCAGTCCATGCCCGACGCCAGCCCGGTCAAGTGGCATCTGGCCCACACCACCTGGTTTTTCGAGACGGTGCTGCTGCCCCGGAGCGGCGTGCCCTATGTGGCATTCGACGCCCGTTTCGCGTATCTGTTCAACTCCTATTACGAATCGCTCGGGCCGCGTCATCCGCGTCCGCAGCGTGGGCTGCTGACCCGTCCGGGCCTGGCCGAAGTGATGGCCTACCGCGCCCATGTCGATGCTGCGCTTGACCTTGCCATCGCACATTGCGACGAAGCGGCCTGGGAGGCCGTGCGCCCCATCCTGCTGCTCGGCATGAACCACGAGCAGCAGCACCAGGAACTGATCGTCACCGACGTGCTTCACCTGTTGTCATGCAACCCCTTGCTGCCTGCCTGGCATGCGCCCGCACCGTCGCGGCTGAAGCTGGCGGGCGACCCCGAACCACGGTGGATCGACATGCCGGGTGGCATCGTCGATATCGGCCGCGACCTGCCTTCCGAACAAGACCCCGGCGACGACTTCGTCTTCGACAACGAGACCCCGCGCCACCAGGCACTGCTGAGGCCCTACGCCATTGCCGACCGGCTGGTGACGTGCGGCGATTTCCTGCGCTTCATCGAAGACGGCGGATACCGCAAGGCATCCCTCTGGCTGTCCGACGGCTGGGCAGCGGTAAAGGCAAACGACTGGCGGCATCCCGCCTATTGGGTGCCGCCGGACGACGCACGCCTGTCATTGGCGCTGCCGGACGACGGCGAGAAAGTCCCGGGCTGGCAGGTGTTCGGGCTTCATGGCCTGCGCCCGCTCGACGCCGATGCAGCGGTCACTCAGCTAAGTTTCTATGAAGCTGCGGCGTATGCCGAATGGGCCGGAGCCCGCTTGCCGACCGAACAGGAATGGGAGGCCGCATTCGACGCGCCCGGCATTCGCGGCATGACCGGCGAGGCCTGGCAATGGACCCGGTCCTCATACGACCCCTATCCCGGTTTCCGGCCGCTACCCGGCGTGGCGGCCGAATACAACGGCAAGTTCATGGTCGGCCAGCTGATCCTGCGGGGCAGCAGTGTCGCTACCCCGGCAGGCCATTCCCGGCCGACGTACCGCAATTTCTTTCCGCCGGCCGCACGCTGGCAATTCTCGGGCCTGCGGCTCGCTAAGGATGCGTAGATGACCCCTCCCCACCACGCCCCCTCCGCCTCGTCTGCTCACCTGGTCGCCGATGCACACCGGCCTTCGGTGGCTGCTAGCGGTTCGGCCTTCGAGCACGACCTCGTGGCCGGGCTCTCGGCATCGCCACGCTACGTTTCTCCCAAGTATTTCTACGATGTCGTCGGCTCGACGCTGTTCGAGCAGATCTGCGAACTTCCGGAGTACTACCCCACCCGGACCGAGATGGGCTTGCTGTCGCGGCATGCGGCCGACATCGCCACGCTGGCCGGCCCGCGCGCCGAAGTCGTGGAGTTCGGCGCCGGTGCATTGCAGAAGATCCGGCTGCTGCTCGACGCCTTCGATTCCCCGGCCGGTTACCTGCCGATCGATATCTCGGGCGACCACCTCAATGCAGCGGCTGCAGCCTTGAAGCGTGACTACCCTGCCCTGTCGATCCAGCCGGTGGTGGCCGACTACACCCAGCGGCTGCTGCTGCCGGCGCCGGCGGCGGGTTCGGGCAAACGCATCGGGTTTTTTCCGGGCTCGACCATCGGCAATTTCACGCCGGAGGAAGCACTTCGGTTCCTGCAGCTGGCAGCCCAGGTGCTGCGCGGAGGCGCGCTGTTGCTCGGCGCCGACCTGGTGAAGGACCCCGCCACCCTGCATGCCGCCTACAACGACAGCGACGAGGTGACTGCCGCCTTCAACCTGAACCTGCTGGCTCGCGCCAATCGCGAGCTTGGCGCCGATTTCGACCTGTCGCAGTTCGCCCACCACGCGTTCTATAACGTGCCGATGAAACGCATCGAAATGCACCTCGTCAGCAAACGCGACCAGCAGGTACGGCTGGCAGGAGAGGTGTTCGACCTGCCGGAAGGCGAGTCGATCCACACCGAGAACTCGCACAAGTTCACGGTAAACGGACTGCGCCAACTGGCTGTGCAGGCCGGCTTTACAGCCGGCCCGGCGTGGGTCGATGATGACGGCCTTTTCAGCCTCCACTGGCTGCAGGCGCCTGCCTGAACAGCCCCTTGCTCAAGCCGGCACCAGGGCGGTTCGGCGCGCCCTGCGCACGTTGAACGCGCTGGCGATGAGTACGGCCTGCACCATGGCCATGCCTATCAGCACGCCGCGCACGTTGCCCCGGTCCATGAGCAGGCCGAAGACGAGCGGTGCGACCGCCTGGCCGATGTCCAGGCCGGCGTAGACCACGCCGTAGACACGGCCGGTGGCGTTTTCCGGCGTCGAGCGTTTCACCAGCAGATCCCGTGACGGGCCGGCCGTACCCGCCGCGAAACCCATCAGCGCGAACAGCAGCAGCACCACCGCGGCGGACATGTCCAGGAAAGCCATGGCCAGCGCCATGCAGGCGGCAGCGCCGAAACCCGCCCCGACGATGCGTTCGCAGCGCTGAGGGTCGGACGCCAGGAAACCGCCCACCACCATGCCACCTGCCGAGGCAACCATGTAGATGGTCAGGCACATCGCCGCCAGCGCCACCGGGACGCCGTGCAACTGGCGCGCGGCCTCGGGTGCGAAGGCCTGCACTGCACTCATCGATGCAGCGTAGAAAAAGAAGAAGCCGAAACACATCCACACCGCCGGAATGCGCAGGAAGTCGAAACCGCCCGCAACCGGACCGGCGCCGGTCTGGCCGGTGGCCTTCTGCACCTCCTTGCGAGCCAGCACCAGATGGCTGCGTTGCCACACCAGCAGCGCCAGCACCACGAAGGCCAGCAGCCCCGCCGATGCCAGCGCCACCCGCCATGAATACGCCACCGCCAGCGGCACGACGAATGCCGGGGCCAGCGCCCATCCCAGGCTGCCGGTGATGCCGTGCACGCTGTAGGCGTGGCCCAGCCGCGTAGGGGCGACCCTACGGTTGAACAGCGTGTAGTTGACCGGATGGAACACCCCGTTGCCGACACCACCGACCACCGCGCCGGCCAGCAGCATCCAGTAGTTCTGAGCCACCGAATACAGCAGGGCGCCCAGCCCCAGCATCGCCAGGCCGCCGAACAGCACCGGCCTGGGGCTGAAGCGGTCGACCACGAAACCCGACATGGCCTGCACCGCGCAGGACACCACGAAGAACACCGTCAGCACGAAACCCAGTTCCTGGTAACCCACGCCAAAAGCGTCTTTCAGCCACGGAAACAACGGTGCCAGGAGCAACTGGCTGAAGTGGCTGATGCCGTGGCCAAGCCCGACCAGGCCTATGAGGGTGACGTCGCCACGAAAGCCGGGAGCCCGGGCGGCGGCGACGGAGGGAGTGGAGGTGGAAGAAGGCATGGCGGCGATGGTAGGCGCGGCGGCTTCGGCAGAATTGCGACAGAAAGCCAATTTCTGTAGAAAATCAGCCAATGCAGCAAACGTCACGCCGGACCCGGCCGACATCGGTGCCCGCGGAGGTGGGCTCGGCCACTCCGCACCTGTTCCAGCCGACCAGCGAGAGGCCGGTGCGCGCCAAGCAGCGCCGGCTGGGCGCCGACACCGTGGTGACTCCGCATCACCATCCCTGGCCGCAACTCACCTTGTCGATGCGGGGCGTGGTGCGGGTGACGACGGCGCGCGGCACCATCATCGTCCCGCCGGCGCGGGCCGTCTGGGTGCCGGCCGGCGTGGAGCATTCGATCGACGTGGTCGAGGACGCCGAGCTGCGCACCGTCTACCTGCACGCGCTGCAGCCGTCTCCTCAGCCCTGCTGGCGCGGCTGCGTGGTGCTCGAAATGGGCGGCCTACTGCAGGCACTTCTGCAGTCCCTGGACACCGCCCCCGACCACGGCACGCATGAGCCCGCCGAACCGCAGCGTGCCGGCCACTGTGCCCACGAGCAGCTCGTGGCGCCCCTGCTTCATGCAGAAATGGCGCGGGCACCACAGGTCCGCATGGGGGTTCCGCTGCCCGATGCCCTTACCGGCGACAAACGCCTGCGCGCGCTTTGCCAGTCGGTGCTGCGCGCCCCGGCACGCAACGCCACGCTGGCCGAATGGGCGGGCGAATCGGGTGCCAGCGAACGCACTGCGGCACGGCTTTTTCGAAGCGAACTGGGCCTGAGCTGGCAGCAATGGCGCCAGCAGGCCCTGCTGGCCCATGCGCTTCCGTTGCTGGCGCGCGGCATGCCGGTGGCGCATGTGGCCGCCGCCAGCGGCTACGCCAGCGACAGCGCCTTCATCGCCATGTTCCGTTCGGCCATGGGCCGTTCGCCCCGCCACTTCCGGAGTTTGTGAACACCTGTTATCGACTGGGCTAAGCTGCCGCCTTCGCCGCTACCGTCCTGTCCATGGCACGCCATACACCCGCCCCAGGTTCCGATTCACCGGGAACCTCCGCTCTCACGCTCGCGGCACTGGGGGTCGTGTTCGGCGACATCGGCACGTCGCCGCTGTACGCCTTCAAGGAATGCCTGAGTCCCGACCACGGCGTACTGCTGGACCGGGGCGCGGTCCTCGGCCTGCTGTCGCTGGTGTTCTGGGGACTGATGCTGGTGGTCACCCTGAAGTACGTCGTGTTCGTGCTGCGTGCCGACCAGGATGGCGAAGGCGGCATCCTCGCGCTGCAGGGCCTGGCCCGCCACGCCCTGCAGGCGGGCAAGAAACCGGGGCGCACCTGGATGCTCCGGCTGATCAGCGTGCTGGGCCTGGTGGGCGCCGCCATGTTCTACGGCGACAGCCTGATCACGCCGGCCATCTCCGTGCTGTCCGCGGTGGAGGGACTGGAAGTGGCGGCGCCCCGGCTGGAACACTGGGTGGTGCCCATCACCCTGGCCGTGCTGGTCGGGCTGTTCATGGTGCAACGTGTGGGCACGGCGTCGGTGGGCCGTGTGTTCGGCCCGGTGATGCTGGTGTGGTTCGCGGTGCTGGCGGTGGCCGGCGTGTCGCAGATCGTGGCGCACCCCGCCGTGCTGGTGGCCCTCGATCCACGCTGGGCCATCGGATTCTTCGGCAGCCACGGCCCACAGGCCATCGGCATCCTGGGCGCGGTTTTTTTGGCGTTCACCGGTGGCGAGGCGCTGTATGCCGACATGGGTCACTTCGGCGCACGTCCCATCCGCCTTGCCTGGAGTTTCATCGCCCTGCCCGCCCTGGCCCTGAACTATTTCGGCCAGGGCGCGCTGGTGCTGAACGACGCCACCGCCATGGCCAACCCCTTCTTCCACATGTTCCCCGACTGGGCGACCATCCCCATGGTCATCCTGGCGGCCTGCGCGACGGTCATCGCATCGCAGGCGGTCATCTCGGGCGCCTTCTCGCTGACGGCCCACGCCATGCGAATGGGCTACCTGCCGCGCATGCGCATCGTGCAGACGTCGCGGGATTCCATCGGCCAGATCTACCTGCCGGGCGTCAACTGGGTGCTGATGGCCGGCGTGCTGGCACTGGTGCTGGCCTTCAAGAGCTCCGGCGCGCTGGCGGCGGCGTACGGCATCGCGGTGTCCATGACGATGCTGGCCACCACCCTGCTGACCGGCATCGTGGCCTGGCGGCTGTGGCGCTGGAACGGCGTCGCGGTGGCGCTCGGTGTCGCGCTGTTCGCGTTCGTCGACCTGGTCTTCATCGTCGCCAACAGCGTGAAGATCCTCGACGGCGGCTGGCTCACGCTGGTGGTGGCCGCCGTGGCCATCTTTGTGTTCGTCACCTGGTCGCGCGGACGGCGCATCAGCGAGGCAGCCGCCGCCGAAGAACGCCTTCCGCTGGCGCCCTTCATCGAAAGCCTGGGCGAATACGGCATGCCGCACCGGGTGCGCGGGACGGCGGTGTTCCTGACGTCCGACTCGGTCAGCGTGCCGCATGCCCTGCTGCACAACCTCAAGCACAACCAGGTGCTGCACGAACGTGTGGTGGTGATGGAAGTGCGAACCAGCCCGGTACCCCGGGTCGACGCCAACAACCGCATGACCGCGCACGACCTGGGACACGGCGTGTGGCGCGTGACCGCGCGCCACGGTTTCATGGAAACGCCGGACGTACCTGAATTCCTGAGGCTGCTGGCCTACCGCGAAGGCCAGCACATCGAGGCCATGGCGACCTCGTACTTCACCTCTCGCGCATCGGTTGGCACCGGCAGGCTCGAGGGCCTCGGCTCGCTGCGCAAGGCGGTGTTTGCCTGGATGCAGCGCAACGCGGCCCGTGCACCGGACTATTTCGGCCTGCCGGGCAACCGTCTGATCGAGATCGGGCGACGGGCTACCTGATCAAACCGCCACGTCGCCCGACTGGATGCGCCGGACGCCTGCCGCCGCCATCTGTTTCCAGGCTGCGGCCAGCGAACCGTTCAGGTCGATGGCGCGGGTGGCGTCTTCGATCACATAGACCTCGAAACCCGCCTTGCGCGCGTCCATGGCCGTCCAGGCGACGCAGAAGTCGGTGGCCAGGCCGGTGACGAAAACCGTCTTGATGCTGCGCGCCTTCAGGTAACCCGCCAGGCCGGTCACCGTCTTGTGATCGGCTTCCTGGAATGCCGAATAGCTGTCCATGTCCTTGTGGAAACCCTTGCGGATTATCAGCTGCGCGGTCGGCAGCTTGAGGTCCTTGCCAAGCTCCGCATCGGCCGTGCCCTGCACACAATGGTCGGGCCACAGCACTTGCTGGCCGTAGGCGAGTCTGGTGGTTTCGAACGGCTTCCTGCCTGCATGGGCGCTGGCGAAGGATGTGTGTCCGGCGGTGTGCCAGTCCTGCGTGACGACGATGTTCTCGAAGGCCGGAGCCAGCTTGTTGATGACCGGGATGACCTCGTTGCCGCCCTTCACCGCCAGCGTGCCGCCGTCGAGAAAACAGTTCTGCACATCCACCACTATCAGCGCGGCCGAGCCGGGCTTCACAGGCTTCAAGGGCTTGACCGGCTCGGCGGCCAGCGCCTGGCTGCCGATGGCGGCCAGGCCGGCCAGCGCGGCGGCAGACTTGAGGACGGCTCGGCGTTGCGTGTTCTGCATGGTGGTACTCCCTATTCCCGGTTTTTTGGTTTTCAGACAGACAGGTAGGCCCGGCGGACCTCGTCGTTGGCCGCCAGTTCCTTCATCGAGGCCTGGTAGCGGATCTGGCCTTTTTCGAGCACGTAGGCCCGGTCGGACACCAGCTCGGCGAAATGCATGTTCTGTTCCGACAGCAGGATGCTCACCCCCTGGCTCTTCAGCTCAAGGATCATGTTGGCCATCTGCTCGACGATGAGCGGGGCGACGCCTTCGGACGGTTCGTCCAGCAGAACCAGGTAGGGGTTGCCCATCAGCGTGCGGGCTACTGTCAGCATCTGCTGCTCGCCGCCGCTCATTCGGCCGCCCGGCCGGTCGGGCATTTCGCCGAGGTTGGGGAAAAGCCTGAAAAGCCGCTCGGGAGTCCACAGCGGTGCGTCGGTACCGTCGCTCCAGGCGCGGGCCGGCTGGCGGCCGACTTCCAGGTTTTCCATCACCGACAGGTCGGTGAAGACACGCCGGTCTTCCGGCACGAAACCCAGGCCCAGCCGCGCCGCATGGTGCGGTTCGGTAGTCGAGATGTCATGGCCGCGAAAGGTGATGCTGCCCCTGCGTCTGGCCAGCATGCCCATCAAGGCCTTGAGCGTGGTCGACTTGCCGGCGCCATTGCGGCCCATCAGCGCGACGACCTCGCCACGCTTCACGGTGATGTCCACGTCGTAGAGGATCTGCGCCGCGCCGTACCAGGCCTGCAGCCCGCTCGCCTGAAGCAGCGTTTCGGATGTGGTCACGGCCATGTCAGGCGATCTCTTTCTCGAATGTCTTGCCGCTGCCGAAATAAACCTCTTGCACCTTGGGATGGTCGCGGATCTCCAGCGGCTTGCCCTCTGCGATCAGTCGGCCGCGGGCCAGCACGATCATGCGGTCGGCATAGGCGAACACCACGTCCATGCTGTGTTCGGTGAACAGCACGGCCATGCCCCGGTCGATGACCAGTTGTTTGGTGAGCGCCATCAAGGAATTGCGTTCCTTCGGCGCCATGCCGGCGGTGGGTTCGTCCATCAGCAGCAGCTTCGGGCCATTGGCCATGGCAATCGCCAGTTCGACCCGCTTGACGTCGCCGTAGGCCAGCACATTGCAAGGGCGGTCGGCCTGCGACTTCATGCCGACCTGGTCGAGCAGCGCCAGTGCCTCGTCGCGCCGGTAGTCGGCTGCGCGACGCCACATCGAGAACAGCTTGTCGGCGTGCGAGATGAGCGCCATCTGCACGTTCTCGACCACGGTGAGCGAGGCGAAGGTTTCGGCGATCTGGAAGGTGCGTCCGACGCCCTGCCGCCAGATGGCACGCGGCTTGAGTCCTGCAAGTTCGGTGCCTTCGAGCTGGATGGAACCACGGTCGGCCCGCAGCTGGCCGTTGACCATGTTGAAGGTGGTCGACTTGCCCGCGCCGTTGGGGCCGATGAGCGCCAGCAGCTCGCCCCTGGCCAGGGTGAAGTCGATGCCGTCGACGGCCTTGACGCCGCCGAAGGACTTGCCCAGGCCGGAGACTTTCAGCAGCGGCGGGTTCATGCCTTCACCTCCTCGCCCAGGGCCACGGCGCGCGACTTCGCGCTGCGCCGTTCGAACAGCTGTTTGGCAGAACCGGCGATGCCCTGCGGGAACAGCAGCACCAGCAGCAGGACGATTCCGCCGAGCATGGCGCGCCAGTAATCGGTGTTGCGGGCCACGGTGTCGTGCAGCCAGTTGAAGGTGACGGCACCGACCACCGGGCCGGCCAGGGTCTGGATGCCGCCCAGCAGCACCATCACCAGGCCATCGACCGAACGGCCCACACTCATGGTCTCGGGCGAGATGCTGCCCTTGGAGAACGCGAACAGCGCACCGGCCAGGCCGGCAACCGCGCCGGCGATGACAAAGGCCGCCCACTGCATCTTCTTGACATCGATACCGATGGCGTCGGCCCGAAGGCCCGAGTCGCGCCCGGCGCGCAGTGCATAACCGAAGGGCGAAAACAGCACCCTCCTCAGCCACAGGATGCCGCCGCCGACCAGCAGCAGCGTCAGCCAGTAATAGGCTTTTTTATCGGACAGCCATTCGGCTGGCCAGACGCCCGTCAGGCCGTTGCTGCCGCCGGTGAATTCGTCCCACTGGTAGACGATGGCCCAGGCGATCTGCGCAAACGCCAGCGTGAGCATGGCCAGGTACACACCCGACAGCCGCACCGAGAACCAGCCGAAGATCAAGGCACCGATGGCCGCCACGGCGGGTGCGCCGATCAGTGCGACTTCCATCGGCCAGCCGGCCGCCCGCACCAGCAGCGCCGCGCCGTAGGCCCCCAGACCGAAATACGCCGCGTGGCCGAAGGAATGCATGCCGGCCGGACCCATGATGAAGTGCAGGCTGACGGCGAACAGGGCGGCGATCATCAGGTCGATGGCCAGCACCGTGACATAGGGCGCGCTGACGGTGACCAGGGGCAGCAGCGCCAGCAGGACGGCCAGCACTCCCGCAGCCACCACGAAACTTCTGGCCGGGCGCCGTAACGGCTCTTCCGCCAGGCCCTGCTGGCGCGACGGCGCCTGCGGCCGGCCCATCAGCCCCCACGGACGCCACACCAGCACGGCGGCCATCACCAGAAATTCGACCACCAGCGTTGCCTTGGAGAAAGAAATGCTGATGCCGAAGATCTCGACGACACCCAGCCACACGCAGACCGCCTTGACCTCGGCGATCAGCAGCGCCGCCACATAGGCGCCGGGTATGGAGCCCATGCCGCCCACCACGACCACCACGAAGGCCGCGCCGATGGCGGTCAGGTCGAGGTCGAGCGTGGCCGGTTCACGCGGCAGCTGCAGCGCGCCGCCCAGGCCGCCCAGCAAGGCGCCGAGGGCGAAAACGGCAGTGAACAGCCAGGCCTGGTTGACACCCAGTGCGCTGACCATCTCGCGGTCCTGCGTGGCGGCCCGCACCAGCGTGCCCCAGCGGGTTCGGGTGAGCAGCAGCCACAGCAGGCCCAGCACCACCGGCCCCACGACCACCAGGAAGAGGTCGTATTGCGGAAACTGCCGGCCGAGGATGGAGACCGAACCCTTGAGGCCGGGCGCACGCGGGCCGAGCAACTCTTCCGGCCCCCACAGCCACAGGGCGCCGTCGCGGATCACCAGCACCAGCGCGAAGGTGGCCAGCAGCTGGAACAGCTCGGGCGCCTTGTAGATGCGGCGCAGCAGCGCCATCTCGATGACGGCGCCCAGGGCCGCCACCACCAGCGCCGCCAGCGGAAGCGCGACCCAGAAACCCGCTGCACCCATGGAGGAAGTCAGGTGGCCTGCCAGCGCGTAGGCGACGTACACGCCGAGCATGAAGAACGAACCGTGCGCGAAGTTGACGATGCGGGTGACGCCGAAGATCAGCGACAGCCCGGCAGCGACCAGGAACTGCGACGAAGCGCCCGCCAGTCCGTTAAGCAACTGGACGACAAAACCTGAGAAATCCATGGGAGCCGATGTTTCTGGAGAAGGGTCAGTCCGGTGCGCGCGATTTCCTGACGTCCGCCGCCGGTGGCTGGAACCTGGCGCCGTCGAGGTAGACATAGTCGACCATCACGCCCTTGCCGTTCTCGTTCTTGGTCTTGCCGACGAAGGCGCCCATGGTCGACTGGTGGTCTTCGGGACGGAAGCTGATGGTGCCGAAGGGCGTCGGCACCTGCAGGCCGCCGAACGCCGTCACCAGCTTGGCTGTCTCGGTGCTTTTTGCCTTGTTCATGCCGGCGGCTGCCGCCTTGATCATGCTGTAGCCGACCACCGAACCCAGGCGCGGGTAGTCCTTGAACTTCGCGTGATACGCCAGGAAAAACGCCTTGTGCTCGGGCGTCTGGATGCCGTACCAGGGGTAGCCGGTGACGATCCAGCCGTTGGGCGCCTCGTCCTTCAGGGGGTCCAGGTATTCGGGTTCGCCGGTCAGCACGCTGACCACGGCGGTCTTCTCGAACAGGCCTCGGGTGTTGCCCTCGCGGACGAACTTGGACAGGTCGGCGGCGAACAGCACGTTGAAGATGGCGTCGGGCTTGGCGTCGGCCAGTGCCTGCACCACGCTGCCGGCGTCCAGCTTGCCCAGCGGGGGCGCCTGTTCGGCGACAAATTCCACATCGGGCTGCGCGGCCTTCAGCAGGGTCTTAAAGGCAGCGACGGCCGACTGGCCGTATTCGTAGTTGGGGTACACGATGGCCCAGCGCTTCTTCTTCAGCTTGACGGCCTCGGGCACCAGCATCGCTGCCTGCATGTAGGTGCCGGGGCGCAGGCGGAAGGTGTACTGGTTGCCACCCTGCCAGGTCATCTTGTCCGTCAGCGGTTCGCCGGCCAGGAAGAAGAACTTCTTCTGCTTGGCGAAGTCGGCCACGGCCAGGCCGGTGTTCGACAGGAAGGTGCCGGCCAGCATGTCCACTTTTTCACGCGATACCAGCTCTTCCGCCATGCGCACCGCATCGCCGGGGTTGGCGTTGTCGTCGCGGGTGACGACTTCCAGCTTCTTGCCGTTGACGCCGCCGGCTGCGTTGACCTCTTCGACAGCCAGCTCCATGCCCTTCTTGTAGGGCTCCAGGAAGGCGGCCTGTGCCTTGTAGCTGTTGATTTCGCCGATGCGCACCACGTTCTGGGCGAAGGCGGGCACGGTCGCCAGCGTCGCGGTAACGGCGAGGGCAGCAAAGGCCGACAAGGGAATCAGTCGACGCAGCTTGTTCATCTGGAAAACTCCTGGAAGGGAAAAAACGGGCAAAACGGCTGGACGGGGCTCCATGCAGTCAGAAGCAAGGACCGAACCCGCGTCACGTGCTGTGCTGGATTCAGGGGTCGAGGGTGGCGCCCAGGAAAGAGCCGAAGGCCTGGTAGAAGCCTTCCTCGTTGTCCCAGGGAATCATGTGGCCGGCATCGGCCACCCGAACCTCGTTCAGGCCGGGCATGGCGAGCTCCATTTCGAAGACATCGTCTTCGGTCACCACGCCACCACGCTCGGCTGTGAGCAGCAGCACCGGTACATGCAGCTTCGGCAGGTCGGCATGGATGTCGTCGGTATGGAAACCCTCGAAGCTGGTGACGACCGCGCGCTCGTCGCAGGTGTGCAGCCACTCGGCTCGCAGGTGCAGCTGCTGGTCGGTCCACGTCGGGCAGAAGGACCGCATGCCGTCGGCGTCGGTGCCCTGGCGGGAAAGCTTCATCGAGTCGAGATACCAGGGCAGCGCTGCCGGATACGGCCGGCGGCCCGGGCCGGACACCGGCGGATCGACCAGCACCAGCCGGTTCAGTCCGGCCGGTTGCTGCACGGCGGCACGGATGGCGATACGTGCGCCCATCGAATGACCGACGGCCGACCAGTGCGCCAGGCCCATCGCGGCCGCGAAGGCATTCAGGTCGGCGGCCTGGGCGTCCAGGCTGTAGTCCATGTCGGGTGTGGTTTCGGTGAGGCCGCGGCCACGTACGTCCAGCACGTAGGTGTCGAAGTGCAGGCCCAGGCGTTCACCGACGAAACCCCAGGTAATGGCCGGACTGGTGATGCCGGGAATGACGATGACCGCGTCGCGGTGGGCGCGCGGCCCGGCCCGGCCGCCGTAGTGCAGGAAATGCTGGCGTATGCCGTTGGCCGATACGTGGCCGCCATAGAGAAAGGTGCTGTCCTGATGGGGGGTCATGGCTTTCTGGAAGTCCTGGTGGTGGGGTCAGGGCGATTTCAGCACGGACTCCCGCCGTTGTCCGGCGGTCTGAATAATCCTAGCGCACACACTCTATTTAATCAATAAACGAATGCGCTTCAAAAATGTGCATCGGTGCAAAATCAACGCATCATTAAGGGGAATACGCCCCAATTTGGCGAAATAATCAATAACTCAAAGATGGCGCATTTAGAGTGTGTACACTTTTTATTGAATGCGAATGCCATTAACCTGCTTCAGGTGGCGCCGTCACCGGCCTCGGCGGGGCCACTCATCTTCTGCAGTAGAAACAGCAGGGCCAGCCGCTCCGCCGGATTCATGTCGCCAAAGGTAGCCTCGGTAATGCCGGCCGCAAATGGAACCATCTCGCGCACCAGGGCTTCACCGGAAGCCGTGGCGCGGATCAGCACCTTGCGTTTGTCGGCCGGGTCGTGCGAGACGTCGATGAGTTCACGACTCTTCAAACGATCCACCACGCCGCGCGCCGTGCCCTGGTCGATGGCGGTTGCCCGCACCACATCGTTCAGCGAACACGACACCCGCTCGTGCACGGCACATAACACGACGAACTGGGCCGCCGTCAGCTGCGAATCCGGAATTCCCTGCTGGAAGATCGCCACATGCCGCTGATACGCCCGGCGCAGAAGATGGCCGACCTGCTGCGAGAAGTCGTAATGCTGCAGCGCGCCATCGGCGGTCGGTGGAGTCTGCGGGGAGCGCTGGTTCATGGCGGCAAGGTCGCGTGAGAAGCGGGGAAGGCAGTACGCCCGGGATCAGGATTCAAAGCCTAACACCCACCACGCGGCTGCAGCCGTCGCGCATCAATGACACGCTGCTAACAATTTGGCGCATTGTGGGTTGTGCCGACCGTCCCGGCGCTTGTGTGGTCCTATACTGGGGACGGCGAGAACCCGCGTCCATTCCAGCGACCGAACTCGCCGCCGAAGCCCCCAACTTTTGAGACGACGGAGAGTTACGTTGCTGAGTTGCAGCCAGGAAGACACCGTGGGCGAGACAAACGATCGGGCTTCATTGGTGTCGTGCCGCTTCCGCTCATGGGCGTCGGCCCGGACATCCAGAGGCTTGTGCGTGAGGGAGACCGCATGGACGGCGGGATAAAACCTCTCTCGGCCGAACGACGGCTCATCTATTTCCTGGTGCCTTTCCTGATCGCGTTCCAGATCGGCGGTTTCGTGCTGATGTGGTTCGCCAACCGCAAGATCGCCACGGACAACCTGGAAGACGAACTCAACTCCAGCGCCCAGGTCTTCAAGTACGCGGTGGCCCAGCGCAGCGAATACCTCAAGCAGTCCACCGAGCTGGTGGCCAAGGATTACGGTTTCCGTGAATCCGTCAGCAGCAGCAACCGCGCCACCATCGAATCGGCGCTCAAGAACCAGAGCGTGCGGATGGGCTCCAGCCTGGTGGTTCTTTCCGACCTGAACGGCAACGTGCAGGGCAAGTCGATCTCGCAGAGCACCGGTTTCCTGGCCGACTATCCCGGCCTCACCGACAGCTCGCTTTCGAGCCAGATACAGCGGCTCTCCGGCGGCCAGAGTTCGCTTCAACCCCTGACGCTGGACACCGACGTCCATGTGCTCTACCAGTGGATCAAGACGGTCGTGCGTTCCCCGGCGCCTACCGCCCACCTGTCCTTCGCCTTCAAGATCGATGACCAGATCGCGGCGCAGTTCAGGCAGATCACCAATTCCGATTTCGTGTTTCTCACACGCGAGGGAACCGGACCGTGGATCGTCCAGGCGTCGTCCTTCGAGCCCGACCTGCAGGGCGCGATGCTGTCGCAATTCGAAAAGCTCAACGAGGGCTTCTGGACGCTGGAAGCCGGCAAGGCCCGCTACCGCATGCTTACCGTGGACCTCGGCGGCAACGGCAGCTCGCGGGTGGTCGCCGTCGTCGGCAAGTCTTTCGAGCAGGCGATGGCGACCTTCGTCAAACTGGAACAGATCTTCGGCGTGCTGATCCTGTTCAATGTGCTGCTGTCGGTCACCGCCGTGTACCGGGTCACCAACAAGATCGTGGCGCCGCTCGACAAGGTGGCCTACCAGGACAGCCTGACCCGGCTGGCCAACCGCCGACTTTTCGAACTGAACCTCCAGCTGGCGTCCGAAAACCTGAAGGCGCTGGGCCGTGGCTACAGCCTGATGGTGATGGACCTGAACAAGTTCAAGGCCATCAACGACACCCTCGGGCACGCCGCCGGCGACCAGGTGCTGCAAGAGGCCGCGCGGCGCATCCAGGGCGTGCTGCGTTCGTCCGATACCGTGGCCCGGCTGGGCGGCGATGAATTCGCGGTGCTGCTCATCACCAACGACCGCCACAAGGCCAGCGAAATCGCCACCATGATCGTCGAGCGGGTCAAGCAGCCCATCACCCTGGCCGACGGCAAGCTGGTCGAGGTCGGCGTCAGCATCGGCATCGCCCGTTCGCCCGAGAACGGCACCGTCACCGACGAGCTGCTGCACCTGGCCGACGAAGCCATGTATGCCGCCAAGGTGCGCGCCTGCGGTTTCACCTTCTCGTAGCGGCGACGGCGACAATCGTCGCCCCATGCAGCCCACACCCGCCCTGATTCTTCTCGCCCCCATGGAGGGCCTGCTCGACTTCGTGCTGCGCGACATCCTGACCCGCGTCGGTGGCGTGGACCGCTGTGTGTCCGAGTTCATCCGCGTGACCGACACGGTGCTGCCCGACCGGGTGTTCCTGCGTTACGTGCCCGAGCTGCTCAACGGCAGCCGCACTCCCGCCGGCACACCCGTCCGGCCGCAGCTGCTGGGTTCGGACCCGGGCTGGCTGGCCGGTAACGCACATGCGCTGGCCCGCCTGCGGCCGGAGGGCATCGACCTGAACTTCGGCTGCCCGGCCAACATCGTCAACCGGCACGGCGGCGGGGCTGCCTTGCTGGACACGCCCGAGCTGCTGTTCGACATCGTTTCGCAAGTACGCGGCGCCGTGCCCGCACACATCCCGGTGTCGGCCAAGATGCGGCTGGGCGTGCACGACGGCAGCCGTGCCGTCGAATGCGCCCAGGCATTGGCCGAGGCCGGCGCCTGCGAACTGGTGGTCCATGCCCGCACCAAGACCGACGGCTACCGGCCGCCCGCGTACTGGCAGCGCATTCCCGCGATCCGCGCCGCAGTGGCCGTGCCGGTGGTGGCCAACGGAGAGATCTGGACCGCGGACGACGCGCTGCGTTGCCGCGAGGTGTCCGGTGGCCAGGCGCTGATGCTGGGGCGCGGCATCGTCGCCGACCCCGGCCTGGCCTGGGCCATCCGGCAAGCGGACGGCGAGCCGGGCACCGCCAGTGCCGACTGGCCCGCCCTGCGCCCGCAGCTGGACGCCTTCTGGGCCGTCATCAGCCACCATTTCCCGGGGCGGCAGCGGGTGGGCCGGCTCAAGCAGTGGCTCAACCTGCTGCGTCGGCGGCATCTCGAGGCCGAAGCGGCTTTCCAGCAGATCCGCACGCTGACCGACCCGGTCGCAGTCGATGGGTGGATGGCGGCGCAGCGACAGGTCTGACCGTAGACTTTGCGATCCGACACGCAAGGCCCCCATGAAACCCATCTCGCGCAACGACTACGAAGAACAACTGGAGCCCCTGCAGATCGAGCTGGCACGAGCGGCCCGCTGGGTAGCGGCCACCGGCCAGCGGGTCCTTGTCATCTTCGAGGGCCGCGATACGGCCGGCAAGGGCGGCGCCATCTCGGCGGTGTCGGAGCACCTCAACCCGCGCCAGTGCCCCATCGTCGCGCTGCCCAAGCCGACCGAGCGCGAAGCAGGCCAGTGGTATTTCCAGCGTTATGTGTCGCACCTGCCTGCGGCCGGCGAAATCGCGCTGTTCGACCGCAGCTGGTACAACCGCGCCGGCGTCGAGAAGGTAATGGGATATGCCACCCACGAACAGGTCAAGGCCTTCCTGAAACAGGTTCCGGTGTTCGAACGCATGCTGGTGGACGACGGCATATTGCTGTTCAAGTACTGGCTGGGCACCGACCAGTCCGAGCAGGAAGAACGGTTTGCGGAACGCCATTCGGACCCGCTCAAGCGCTGGAAACTCTCGCCGGTCGACCTCGAGGCGAGGCATCACTACGACGACTACACACAGGCGCGCGAGGTCATGCTCGAAGCCACGCACAAACGCGCGACGCCCTGGACGCTGGTCGACTTCAACGACCAGCGGCTGGGCCGGCTCACGCTGATCCGCGACCTGCTCGACCGCCTTCCCAGCAAACGGGTAAAGGAAGAACCCGCCCCGCTGAACGCCCTCAAGGGCAAACCACTCAAGGAGCACTACAAGGCAGTCCAGCCACTGAAACCGGCAAGGTTCGCAGGGGGCTGAGGGGTCGGCGCGGCACGTTACACGCACGACGCGTCGAACTGGTTCAATGGGCGTCCCAACGCGACAACAACCATTGCACAACATGCGCCATCCCCTGCTTTCTTCCCTCGCCCTGGCCGCCGGCCTGACCCTGTACGGTGCTGCCACCATCGGCGCGGCTCAAGCCCAGACCATGGCCACCCCGGCCGTGGCCGAAAAACCGGTGCGCCTGCGCGGCACCATCGAGAAGGTCGACGCGTCCACCATCACGCTCAAGGAACGCGGCGGTGAAACGGTCGTGCTGCAACGCGCACCCGACATGCCGGTGGCCGAGGTCTACGCCATCACGCTGGCCGACATCAAGCCCGGCAGCTACATCGGCACCGCCGCCCTGCCCCAGCCCGACGGTAGCCAACGCGCCATCGAGGTGGTGGTGTTCCCGGAAGCGGCACGAGGCACCGGCGAAGGTCATTACCCCTGGGACCTGATGCCTGAAAGCACCATGACCAACGCTACCGTCGAAGGCATGGCGGCAGCCCCGGTGAACGTTCCCGGCGGCCAGAAGCTGGTGCTGAAGTACAAGGGCGGCGAAAAAACCGTGATCGTGCCCGCCGACGTGCCGGTGGTGACCTTCCGTCCCGGCACACCCGACCTTCTGGTGCCGGGCGCCAAGGTGCTGGTGAACGCCCAGATGAAAGACGGCAAGCCCACCGCGCTGCGGGTGAACGCCGGCCGCAACGGTTTCACGCCACCCATGTGACCCGTCGGGCAGGCCGCGTCATGACGCGGTCATGAGGCTCGGTGATGGTCCGGAGTTCCTTTCAAAGAGCTTTCGGACCAGCATGAAACGCCTCGCCCTGACCCTGACCATCGTGGCCGCCGCAGCAGCGGCCAGCGGCGCATACGCCCAGACCCAACCCCAGACCCAGACCGTGTTCCCGGCAACCCTCTCGGGCCACGCGGTACTGCCCGCGCAGTCGTTCGTGGCAGCACCCAGGGACGCGCCCGCCGACCTGCAATCCAGCGGCAAGTTCAGCAACGGCAAACGCACCGAGGCCCTCGGCACCGTCGAAGGCATGTCGTACGGCCGTGGCACGGGTGTATCGCTGCCCTTCAAGGGCCAGCCTCTGCAGGGCCATTCAGGCATCAAACGCATGGACGACGGAAGCTTCTGGATCCTGACCGACAACGGTGCCGGAGCCAAGGCCAACTCGCCGGACTTCATGCTCTACCTCAACCACTACAAGGTCGACTTCAAGAGCAGCAGGTTCAACCGGCTCGCCACGGTCTTCCTGCACGATCCGGACAAGAAGGTGCCTTTTCGCATCGTCCACGAGGGCAGCAGGCAGCGGTACCTGACCGGCGCGGACTTCGACCCGGAAAGCTTCCAGTTCGCCGGCGGCGCGCTGTGGATCGGCGAGGAATTCGGCCCGTGGCTGATCAAGGCCGACCTGAAAGGCAAGGTCCTGGCGGTGTACGACACCCTGGTCGACGGCAAGCCGGTGCGGTCGCCCGACCACCCCGCCGTCACCACGCCCGGCGCGCCGGGCGGCGCGGTCGATTTCCAGGTCAAGCGTTCGAAAGGCTTCGAGGGCATGGCTTCGTCGAAAGACGGCAGCAAGCTGTATGCGCTGCTCGAAGGCCCCGTGTGGAACGCCGAGGCCAAGGACTTCGAACGTGTCGACGGCAAGGAAACCCTGCGCATCCTCGAATGGGACGTGGCTGGGGAGAAGTGGACCGGTCGCCACTGGAAATACCCGCTGGAAGCCAACGGCAACGCCATCGGCGACTTCAACATGATCGACGGCGACACCGGCCTGATCATCGAACGCGACAACGGCGAAGGCACAGCCGACAAGGCATGCCCGCCCGACCAGAAACGCAGCGATTGTTTCCATGACATCGCCAGATTCAAGCGCATCTACAAGATCGAGATGACCGACGCCAACGTCGGCTCCCCGGTGCGCAAGATCGGTTATGTGGACCTGCTCGGCATCGCCGACCCGGACAGGCTGTCGCGCAAGCCGCTGAACGACGGTGTGCTGAAGTTTCCCTTCTTCACCATCGAGAACGTCGAAGTCGTCGACGCACGCCACATCGTGGTCGGCAACGACAACAACCTGCCTTTCTCGAGCAGCCGCGAGCCGAACAAGGCAGACGACAACGAACTGATCCTGCTCGACGTGGGCAACTTTCTGCAGGCGCGCTGATCGTCAGTTGCCGCGACGCGGCGCCAGGCCGGCACCGCAGTCGCTGCAGAACCGTGCGGCGGCGGCATGCCCGGTGGTGCCGCAGTGGGTGCAGGTCTGCAACTGGCCGGCCCAGCGGGCCCGTTGCGCGCTGAACTCGGAGCTGACGATGCCGGTGGGCACTGCCAGCGTGCCCCAGCCCAGCAGCATCATGGCCGAGGCGATCGTGCGGCCCGTGGCGGTCACGGGTGCGATGTCGCCGAAACCCACGGTCGTCATGGTGGTGATGGCCCAATAGACCCCGACCGGAATGCTGGTGAAACCGTGCGTCGGGCCTTCAACCACATACATCAGAGTGCCCATCACCACCACCACCAGCAGCACGAAGGACATGAACACCGCGATCTTGCGACGCGAGGCGGCCAGGGCCTCGGTCAGGGCCCGGTATTCGGCGACGTACTGGCTGAGCTTGAGCACGCGGAAGATGCGCAGCAGCCGCAGCACCCGCACATCGACCAGCGCGTAGACACCCGGCACCATGACGGCCACATAGGTAGGCAGCAGCGCCAGCAGGTCGATGATGCCCAGCATGCTGCGCATATAGCGCGCCGGCCGCCGTACACACAACAGGCGGCAGATGTATTCGGCGGTGAAGGCCAGGGTGAAGAACCACTCCAGCGTATTGAAGACGTCGCGCCAGCGGGAATGGATGGAGGCCACGCTGTCCAGCGCGACGGTGGTCACGCTGGCCAGGATGAAACCGATCAGCACCAGGTCGAAGAGCCGTCCGGCGGGTGTATCGGATTCGAAGATGACGCAGTAGAGCCGCAATCGCCAGCCCCCTTCGGGGCGACCGAAACGTTCGGCGGAGTCGTTGGCGGGTGGCGGTGCGGAAGTGACTTGCATGCCCGCGATGCTATTGCCTATTGCCTATTGCCTATTGCCGATTGCCGATTGCCGATTGCCGATTGCCGATTGCGACTGACCGGCACAAAGCGCAAAGGACTCAGAAGGTTTCCCAATCGTCATCCGACGCAGCCGACGAAGACACCGGCGCGGCGGCGGGCGGCTGGGTACGGGTGGCTGCCGACGGCAGGCGGCGAGCCGGTGGAGTGGCGGCCGCTGCGGCCGGCGTGGCCGCAGCCGGCTTGGCGGCAGTGGATGCCGGCGCCGGTGAGGACGGCCGCTTCAGCGCCGGAGCCACCGAAGCCTTTGGCGTCGCAGGCGCCGCCGGGCGAGGCGCGCTGGCCGGTGCGAATGCGCGCGGCGCAGCCGGAGCGTGGACGACCGAAGGTGCCTGCGAGAGATGCGCCACGCCCGACAGCTTGAACACCGCCACCGATTGAACCAGTTGCTCGGCTTGCGAACGCAGGCTGGCGGCGGCCGCCGCGCTTTCCTCGACCAGCGCGGCGTTCTGCTGCGTGGCCTGGTCCATCTGGGTCACCGCCTGGCCGACCTGCGCCACGCCTGAGCTCTGCTCCATGCTGGCGGCGCTGATCTCGCCCATCAGGTCGGTGACGCGGCGGATGGCCGACACGACTTCCTGCATGGTGCTGCCGGCCTGGTCGACCAGCGCGGTGCCCTGCTCAACCCGCTCGACGCTGGTGCCGATGAGGCCCTTGATCTGCTTGGCGGCGTCGGCGCTGCGCTGCGCCAGGCTGCGCACTTCGCTGGCGACCACCGCGAAACCACGGCCCTGCTCACCGGCCCGGGCAGCTTCGACCGCGGCATTCAGCGCCAGGATGTTGGTCTGGAACGCGATGCCGTCGATGACGCTGATGATGTCGGAGATCTTGCGCGAGCTCTCGTTGATGCCCTTCATGGTGTCGACCACCCGGGCCACCACTTCGCCGCCTTCGACCGCCACGTTGGTGGCGCCCTGCGCCAGCTGGTTGGCCTGCTGCGCGTTGTCGGAGTTCTGGCGCACGGTGGAGCTCAGCTCTTCCATGGATGCGGCGGTCTGCTGCAGCGCGGAGGCCTGTTGTTCGGTGCGGCCCGACAGGTCGTTGTTGCCCTGTGCGATCTGGGCGCTGGCGGTGGCCACGCCTTCGGCGTTGGAACGCACACCCGACACCACCCGGCCCAGGTTGGCCTGCATCGCATGCAGGGCGGTCAGCACTTCGGCGGCTTCGTCACGACCGACGGCGTCGATGGTTTCGGTCAGGTCGCCTTCTGAAATGCGACGTGCGCTGACGGCAGCCTGGCGCAGCGGCACCGTGATCGAACGCGATAGCGTGTAGGCGAAGAATGCGCCCAGCAGCAGGGCCAGCACGCCGGCCCCGATGAGGAGTTGCTGGCCCTGTGCGGCATCGGCTTCAGCGGAGGCAAGCGAGTCTTCGTAGAGTTTCTTCTGACGGTCCTGGAACACCTGGATGGCGCCCACATAGGTGTTGTTGAGCGGAGTCAGGCTTTCGATGGATGCCGATACGTCCTCGCCGGCCACCTTGCGTTTCATCAGTTCGGCACGTGGCGTGCGATAGGCCTCGCGAGCCGTATCGATGGCGGCGAGCATCGACTTGCCGGTGGGGCTCTGCACCAGCTTCATCAGCTGTTCCCGCAGGGCTGCGGTGCGGGCCGAAGTGGTGTCCATGTCGCGCTGGAAACCCTGGACGTTCTCGACCGGGCCGGTGAGGGCCGCACGGGTTCGCATGCCGTTGAGGGCAACCGTGCCGAGCCATTCGGCCGCGATCTGCTGCTTGGTGTTGTCTTCGGTCGCCATGGCATGCATGTGCGCGGCCAACTGGTTGAGACGCCACACGCCCAGCGAGGTGCTGAGCACCAGGATGAACAGGATGACGCCGAATGCCAGGCCAAGTCGGCTGCCGATTTTGAGGTTTCGAAGTGCGCTCACGATGTTCCTTCTTGCGGCTTCGCCACGGGTGTTCCGCGCGATGGTAACCAATGGTTGGTGACTTGCAGACCCCTTGGCATAGCGCGGCGACAGGGCATGTCGGAAAAGGCTTGTGCCCGGGCCGGCAGGCTGTTCTGCATTTTGTGTCGTCCGGGTACTCGCAGGTAAAGCATTGACATGTGGATTCTCCGCTGGAGAAATAACTTCCACGCCACACTTTTGCGTCAGTACTGTCTTGCGAATATATCGGCCTCGCTCCCGTTATTTATCAGGATCACCTGAAACGTATCGTTCATATGAAGTTTCACCACAGCCATGTATCGAACAACTCCTTTTTTATCTCTTTCGTCTCTGAAACTTATCAATTTATTATCTTTTTTGCATCACGTTTGACATATATCCGAATAAGCCGCGAATTAACCTCGATTTGACCGGTTTATCTGCAAAAGAGATTTTCCGTAGCCCACCTAGCATTCAAACCGTCGATTAACCCAGTCACCGAGGACTTATTCATGACCAGCATCAGTTCCATCGCCGGAATCAATCCGGCCCAATATGTTCGCAGTGCGACGGGCGTCGCGCCGGCCGAAGGCGACTACGAAACCAACGCGAAGATGTACGGCCCCGTGGCCGCCACAGCCATCGGCGCGGCCGACGCCGTCGGCTCGGCCGCCAGCTCGGTGGTGTCCTTCAGTTCGGAAAGCCTGCAGAAGCTGGGCGACGCCATCGAGTCGGGTTACGACGCGGTGAAGAGCGGCATCAGCAGCGTGACCACCGGCATCGGCACGCTGGCCCAGGAAGGAGCCGACACCATCGAGGCCGCCTACGACGATGTGGCCAGCGCGGTGTCCAGCGTCACCGATGGCATCGGCGACGCAGCCGGCTCGGTCACCGACACGGTGAGCTCGGCACTCGGCACGGTGAGCCAGTACGCCGCGCTCGGCGTGGCCGCCGGAAGACAACTGATCAGCGAGATCGCCTGAAAAGTCGGCAGCCCTTTCCGATACACGCACTTTCTCCAGGTCGCCATGCCACGCCTCCGATTCGCCCCCGCGGCCCTCGCCAGCCTCGCGCTGTACCTGGGTGGCTGCTCGGTCGTGACCCCCGAACCCGTCTGGGAACTCACCAAGGCGACCGCCAGCGTGGTCAGCCTGGCCATGTCGGCGGCGCCCAGCCGGTCCAGCGACACCATCCGGCACTTCAAGGGTGGGCTCGAGGAGGTCTGCATCCGCTTCAACCCCGACACCCAGGTGGCGGACATCGTGCCCGCCCTGCAGGCCGAACTACGCATCCACAACATCGACAGCCGGGTGTACGACAGCCCGATGTCGGCGGATACCTGCCGCGTATGGCTGAAATACATGGCACAGATCGACTGGGACACACCGCCTTTCGATAACCAGTACCGGCCTTTCGTGCGGCAGGCGGCGCTGTCGCTTCGTTCTGCCAGCGGCCAGGTGCTGTCTACCAGCCACTACCAGATCGAGACCGGCTTCGCCAAGGGCAAGTGGACTTCCACCCGCGAAAAACTCGCACCGGTGGTGACGGCCCTGCTGACCGGCGTCGACACCCAGGCCACCACGCCGCCGACCGCCGGCCACCGCTAGCCCGGCCCAGACATTCCAGGAAAACCCATGAACCGCATCGATTCTTCCCAACGCGCATCGGCGCGCCTGGCCGCGGCATCCGCGCTGGCCACCATCGCATTGCTCGGCGGCTGCACCGCCACCCCGCCCAGCATCATGAACGGCCCGGTCGCGGCGATGCCGAATGCGGCACCGGCCTTTGTCGAACGGGTGAACAACGGCTCGATCTACCAGCAGAACATGAACATGGCTGCGCTTTACAACGGCCGCCGCAAGCCGCGTTTCGTGGGTGACAGCCTGAAGGTGGACATCTCCGAATCGACCAGCGCCAGCAACACCGTCAAGACCGAGACCAGCCGCAAGAATGCCCTGGCCAACAAGGGGCCGGGCACAGCCAGTTCGAACAAGGGCCTGATCAACCAGATCATCAACCTGGACGCGACCGCTTCGGGCAGCGACTCGTTCGCCGGCAACGGGACCAGCACCAACACCAGCAGCTTTACCGGCCAGTTGGCTGCCACGGTCATCAACGTGCTGCCCAACGGCAACCTGCTGGTGGCCGGCGAGCGCAGCGTGGCGATGAGCAACGGCGTCAACACGCTGCGCTTCTCGGGCATCGTCGATCCGAAGGATTTCACGCAGGGCAACGTGGTGGCGTCCGCCGACGTGGTGAATGCGCGGCTAGAAGTTGTCGGCAAGGGCGATGTGTCGGAGGCGAGCTCGCGCAGCTGGCTGCAGCGCCTGCTGACCAACCAGCTGTCCGTGTGGTGAGCCGCCATGAAGTCCCGCCTGGGAATCTCGCTTGCTGCCGCCGCCTGCGCGGTTTTTTCCGCCGGCTTCTGCGAGCCGGCTGCGGCCGGCACCACCGTCGAGGGCGTGGCGCTGGAGGAGTCGGCAACCGTCGGCGGCACCACACTCACCTTGAATGGCGCGGGAGTCGGCACGCGGCTGATGTTCAAGGTGTATGCGATGGGCTTGTACCTGCAGACGCGTGCCAGCGACGCCCGCGATGCCATGTCCGTCGACGGCCCGAGGCGCTTGCGCATCGTCCTGTTGCGCGACGTCAGCGGCGAGGATTTCGACGACGCGGTCACCAGTTCGGCAGCCGATGACAAGGACTGCGACCCCCGCATCAGTGAGCAGATGGTGCGTCTGGGCCGCGCCATAGCGCGCCAGCCGCAAGGCCTGCGCAAGGGAGACACCCTGACACTGGACTGGGTGCCCGGCACCGGTACGGTGATCGAGCTGAACCGACGCGCCCTGACCGAGCCCATGCGCGACGTGGCCTTCTACCAGGCGCTGCTCAATATCTGGCTGGGCGACAAACCCGCCGACTCGCGGCTGAAGACGCGCCTGCTGGGCCGCGTCAATTCGTGACCGCCAACAGGCGGCCCCGTCCGGCACGGAGCGCCGGAGGGCGCGCGTTACCATCGCGCCCTTTCGCTGCCTGACCCGATCCGCCCATGCATCCCGACGCCGCAAATCTCTGGAAATCACCACAGTGGATGCTGGCGCTGCTGCTCGCGGCCCTGACGATGGTCGGTCCGTTCTCCATCGACACCTACATTCCGGCCTTCGCAGGCATCGCGCAGGCGCTGCATGCCACACCGGTGCAGATGCAGCAGACGCTTTCGGCCTATCTCTTCGGTTTTGCCTTCATGGGCTTGTTCCACGGAGCGCTGTCGGACAGCTTCGGTCGTCGCCCGGTGGTGCTCTGGGGAATGGCGGCATTCGCACTGGCGTCAGTGGGTTGCGCTCTGTCGCGGAACGTCGAGCAGCTGATTCTTTTCCGGGCGTTGCAGGGAGTTTCAGCCGGCGCCGGCATCGTGGTTTCGAGGGCCGTGGTGCGCGACATGTTCGCCCCGGCGCGGGCGCAGAAGGTGATGAGCCAGATCACCATCTACTTCGGCATCGCGCCCACCATCGCACCCATCATCGGCGGCTGGTTCCTGGTGTTGCTGGGCTGGCAGAGCGTGTTCTGGTTCCTGGCTTTTGTCGGCGCGGCACTGTGGCTGGCCAACTGGCGCCTGCTGCCCGAAACGCTGCACACCACCTTCCGCCAGCCTTTTCGTGTTCACCACCTGATGCGCGGCTACCGACAGCTTTGCGCCAGCCCGCGGTTTTTGCTGCTGGTGCTGGTCAGCGGCGTGCCCTTCAACGGCATGTTCCTCTACGTGATGGCTGCGCCCGCCTGGCTAGGCGGTCACCTGGGGCTGGCACCGACCCAGTTCTTCTGGCTTTTCCTGCTGATCATCGGCGGCATCATGGCGGGCGCCTTTCTGAGCGGACGGCTGGCCGGCAAGGTCGCGCCGGTGGCTCAGATCAAGCTCGGTTTCCTGGTGATGGCGGCGGTTTCTGTCCTGAACCTGGTGGCCAACATGCTGTTCGAACCCCGGGCGTGGTGGGCGCTGCCGCCGATCGGCGTGTTTTCGTTCGGCTGGGCGCTGGTGTCGCCGGCCACCACCCTGCTGGTGCTCGACCTGTTTCCGCTGCGGCGTGGCATGGCGTCGTCATTGCAGGCCAGCGCGACATCGGTCGCCAACGGCCTGACGGCAGGCGTGCTGGCACCGCTGGTGATGGAATCAACCATCGGGCTGGCCATCGGCGCCGCCGCCATGATGGCGGTGGGTCTTGTGTCGTGGACCGTGTTGCGCCACCGCTGGCCCGCTACCGGCGGGGCGGTGCAGGAAGGCTGATCAGCGTGGCCCGCGCCGGCGGTCGGGTGCACCGGCCTTGCTGTAGAAGTCGGCTTTCTCTTCGTACATCGCCTTGTCGGCACGCAGGAGCATCGACTCGATCTGATCGCCCGAGCCGCAATGGGCGACACCGATGGACAGGCTGAGCTGCAGGCCCCGGTCACCACCGTAGAACTGGTTGTTCATGTCGAGCAGCGTCTGGATGCGCTCCTTCATGTGCTGCGCACCGCGCTCTTCCACACCGGGCATCAGCACCGCAAACTCGTCGCCACCGATCCGTGCCGCCACCGAAGGGGCATCGACCGCCTTGGTCAGCACCTCGCCGATACGGCGCAGCAGGCCGTCGCCGGCAGCATGGCCGTTTTCGTCATTGGCCTGCTTCAGGCCGTTCATGTCGATCACCAGCACCGACAGCGGCCATGGGCCCTTGCGCGCCAGCCGTGCCAGTTCCTCGGTGTAGAAGGTCCGGTTGCGCAACTGGGTCAGCACGTCGTGCTTGCCCAGGTATTCCAGATACGCCTCGGCCTTCTTGCGGGCGGTGATGTCGACCAGTGACACCAGCACCAGATCCCAGCGGTCCTGGTGACCATCCATCACGGTGAACTGCATGTGGATGTTGACCAATTCGCCGGTCAGCGAATAGTTGACCACCTCGCGCTGCTGGAGCGTCTTGCCGTCCCACAGTTCGCGCAGCTGCTCAGAGAACGACTCGTGCATCTCGTCGCGGAAGATGCGGCCGGTATTGCGCAACAACTCGTCCTTGTTGCGGGCGCCGAACATGCGCAGGGTTTCGTTGTTGACGTCGATCACCCGGATTTCCTGCATGCAGCGGGTGACGAACTCGGAATGCACCTTGATGAAGGTGGCGAAGTCACGGATGCCCTGCCCCCGCGCCTCGTCGATCAGCGCCTTGACGCTGCTGAAGTCTTCAACCCACAGCGAAACCGGCGAATGCTCGAAAAGGCTGCGGGCATATTGCTCGCTGCTGGCGATGGCTCGCTGGGCTTCGGCACGGGCAGTGGTGTCTTCGAGCGAGATCAGCACACGGTCCCATTCGGCTTCGTGGCCGGGCAGGATGCGTGCGCGGACCTGCACGTCGAGGCGGCGACCGTCGAGTGTGTAGTTGACAGTCTGGTTCTCGAAACCCATGGCACCGGCCCACAGCTGGCACAGCTCGTTGATCACGCTGTCGGCCATGTCGCCACGGAAAACCTCCGACAGACGCGCCACCAGCATTTCCTGGCTTGGTGCGGCAAACAACTGCAAGGTGCGGGAATTGACCCGCAGCACCTTGAGGCTGGCCATGCAGGCGTGCCGGCGCCGCGGGTCCGATTCGAGCCATGAACGCAGGTCGGTGACACCGTCGGCCTGCCAGCCATCCAGGATCTTCTTGAGGCCGCTGAAGTCCTCCAGCCATAGGGACACCGGCGCGAGTTCGAACATCGACTCGAAATCGGCGGATGAAGACAAGGTGGTCAAGACACGGGCTCCGGAGCAGGGCTCAAAACCCTCGATTGTGCGCGAGAGTCTTCACCGTCCATGAAAAAAGGGCAGCTTGCGCTGCCCTCTGTGTGCTCAGGTGATACGAATATCAGCGAGCGGTGCGCGGTGCACGTGCATCACGCGGCTGGTAAGGACGGCCGGCAGGTGCCGGACGAGCGCCGCCGCCGGCCGGGCCGCGCGGGGGACGGGCGTCGCCGCCACGAGCGCCGAAGCCGTCTTGACGACCGCCGCCGAAACCTTCACCGCCACGACCACCGAAGTCCTGACGCGGAGCACCGAAGCCGCCGCCTTCAGGACGCGGGCCGCGCGGTGCCGGACGGGCGCCGAAACCTTCCGAACGGCCACCACGGTCACCGAAAGCCGGCTTGCGGGCGTAGTCACGGCCTTCACCGCCACCACCGAAATTGCCGCCGCCGAAACCGCCGCCGCCGCCAGGACGACCGCCGCCGCGCGGGCCGCCACGGTCATTGCCGCGAGGACGCTCGGGGGTGAAACGCGCTTGTGGCTCCAGACCGACGATGACGTCTGCCTTGAAGGTCTGGCGGCTGTAGCCTTCGATGTCGAAGATCTTGCGACGATCGCGGAACTCGGCGAAGGTCACGGCGATGCCGTCGCGACCTGCACGGCCGGTACGGCCGATGCGGTGGGTGTAATCCTCGGCCTTCATCGGCAGGCCGAAGTTGAAGACGTGGGTGATGGTGGGCACGTCGATGCCGCGGGCAGCGACGTCGGTTGCCACCAGGATCTGCACCTGGCCCTGGCGCAGCGCCATCAGGCGACGGTTGCGCAGGCCCTGGCTCAGGGCACCGTGCAGGGCGACGGCCGAGAAGCCTTCTTGCTGCAGGTCGTTGGCCAGGCCGTCGCACTCGACTTGGGTGCTGGCGAAAACGATGGCCTGGTTGATCGTGGTGTCACGCAGCCAGTGGTCGAGCATCTTGCGTTTGTGCTGGGCGTTGTCGGCCCAGTACAGCTTCTGTTCGATGTTGGCGTGCTTTTCTTGCGGCGAATCGATGGTGATGCGCTGGGGTTCACGCATCACGCGCTGGGCCAGTTGCTGAATGCGCGGCGCGAAGGTGGCGCTGAACATCATGGTCTGGCTGCGTTCGACGGTCAGCTGGTTGACTTCGGCGAGGTCGTCCGAGAAGCCCAGGTCGAGCATGCGGTCGGCTTCGTCGACGACCAGGAACTTGACCTGGTCGAGCTTCAGCTGTTGCGAACGTTGCAGGTCCAGCAGGCGACCCGGGGTGGCGACCACCAGGTTGGCGTTCTGCAGGCGTGCGATTTGCAGCTGGTAAGGGATACCGCCGACGACGTTGGCGATACGCAGGCCACGGCAATGACGCACCAGGTCGATGGCGTCGTTGGCAACTTGCTGGGCCAGTTCGCGGGTCGGGCACAGGATCAGGGCGCCGGGAGCGGCAGCCTTGAAGTGACGCGGGTTGGTCGGGTCCTTGCGGCGGGCCTTCTTCGGCACTTCTTCACCACGGGCGGCGGCTTCGGCGACGGTGCGCTCGAATTCGGCGCGTTCGTCGGCTTCAGCCTTTTCCTGGGCACGCAACAGCGTGTGCAGGACGGGCAACAGGAAGGCAGCGGTCTTGCCGGAACCGGTCTGGCTGGAAACCATCAGGTCGACGAAACGGCCGGCGCCTTCGGTGCCGGTGTCCATCGCCAGGGGCACGACCTTGGCTTGCACGGCGGTCGGGTCGTTGTAGCCGAGGTCGGCAACGGCTTGCACCAGTTGCGGTGCCAGGCCGAGCTTGGCGAAGCCTTCGCCGGTGGCCTTGACTTCGGCAACAGCTTCAACTTCGACGGGAACGTCGTTGCTGATGTTGTCGGTGGCGGAATTGAAATCGGAAGAATCGGTGGATTCGAATTGGGCAGGCACGAACGTGTCCTGCACGGCGAGCGTGTCAGTCATGGATATAGCTTTCAAGCGCAAGCGCTGCAGGGCAATGGATGCCTGCAGGTGCTTCGCGGATGGTTGGCAAAAACATCAACCATCAAACGAAGCCTGCGCGACCTGGTGCACCTTGATCGGTGCTGAGGCGTTGCGGGGGGCCGTCTATTGCAGAGACTTCTAAAAGTGTCTGCGGGGCCCGGTGCATGAAGGGAGATGCGGATGTAGCGAGACAGACCCGTGGGTTGCTATCTGCGCAGCCCTCGATTATTGCACAACACCGGGTTTTCCCGCAAGGGGTGCAAACCCGAATATTGTGACTGGCCGATGACTTATTTTTCGACCGGCACCTGAAGGAAGTGTTTGCGGTAGTGGGCCAGCTCTTCGATCGATTCGTGCACATCGGCCAGCGCCGTGTGTTTTTGTGCCTTCTTGAACGACGAACACACCTCGGGACGCCAGCGTTTGGCCAGTTCCTTGAGGGTGCTGACATCGACATTGCGGTAGTGGAAGAAGGCTTCGAGCTTGGGCATGTACCTGACCAGGAAACGGCGGTCCTGGCCGATGCTGTTGCCGCACATGGGCGCGGTGCGCTTGGGCACATATTTGGACAGGAAGTCGAGCAGCTGCTGTTCGGCTTCCGCTTCGGTCACGGTGGAGGCCTTCACTCGTTCGGTGAGCCCGCTGCGGCCGTGGGTGCCCTGGTTCCAGGCATCCATCTTCGCCAGCGTCTCGTCGCTCTGGTGGATGGCGAAGACCGGGCCTTCGACGCGTGGCTCGAGGTTGGGGCCGGTAACGACGACGGCGATCTCGATCAGGCGATCGGTGTCGGGCTCCAGGCCGGTCATTTCACAGTCCAGCCAGACCAGATTCAGATCGGACTTGGCTAGGACCACGGGGGATGCGGGGATGTTGGCTTCGGACATGGCTGCGATTGTCGCCCATGGCCTACACTGCGCCGCCATGCAGCCTGCAACTCCCCTCGAAACCGCCCTGCCCGCCACCAATTTCTACCTGGAATACGCCTTCGCACTGATGGTGCTTTTCAGCGTGGCCCTGGTGCTGTCCCTGGCCGTGAAGTTCTGGCTGGCTTCGCGCCAGATGCGGCATGTGGCGCAGCACCGCGAAACCGTGCCCGCAGCCTTTGCCGGGCGCATCACCACCGAAGCCCACCACAAGGCTGCCGACTACACCATCGCCAAGTCCCGCCTGGGCCTGGTCGAGCTATCCGTGGGTACGGTGGTGCTGCTGGGCTGGACGTTGTTCGGCGGACTCGACCTGCTCAACGAATCCATCGCATCGGTGGTCGAGCCCGGCATGGTGCAGCAGCTACTGCTTGTCGCCGCATTCGTGGTGATCGGGGGCGTCATCGACCTGCCCTTTTCCATCTACCGGACCTTCGTGCTGGAACAACGCTTCGGATTCAACCGCACCACCCCGGCGCTGTGGATTGCCGACATGCTCAAGGCCACCGTGCTGGGCGCGCTGATCGGCCTGCCGATCCTGGCACTGGTGCTGTGGCTGATGGGTGCGGCGGGCACGTTGTGGTGGCTGTGGGCCTGGGCCGCATGGATGGGCATCAACCTGTTGCTGCTGGTGATCTATCCCACCCTCATCGCGCCGCTTTTCAACAAGTTCAAGCCGCTCGAAGACGAAACCCTGAAGAGCCGCGCCAGCGCACTCATGCAGCGCTGCGGTTTCGCCGCCAAGGGATTCTTCGTGATGGACGGCAGCCGCCGCAGTGCACACGCCAATGCCTACTTCACCGGCTTCGGTGCCGCCAAACGCGTGGTGTTCTACGACACCCTGCTGCAACGCCTGTCGCCCGACGAGGTCGATGCGGTGCTGGCGCACGAGCTGGGTCACTTCCACCACAAACACATTCCGAAACGCATCGTCACCATGGCGATCGGTTTTCTGGCCGGCTTCGCCCTGCTGGGCTGGCTGTCGGGCGCGCCGTGGTTCTACCTGGGGCTTGGAGTCATGCCCAACAGCGCGGGACCCAACGACGCGCTGGCACTTCTGCTTTTCATGCTGGCGCTGCCCGTCTTCACCTTCTTCCTGTCGCCCCTGTCGGCCGGCATGTCTCGTCGGGACGAGTTCCAGGCCGACGCCTACGCCGTCGCCCAGACCGGCCGCGCGGCCTTGCCCGAAGCGCTGCTAAAGCTGTACGAAGACAACGCCGCCACCCTTACGCCCGATCCGCTCTTCGTGCGTTTCTATTACTCGCACCCACCCGCCTCGCAGCGGCTGGCGCGCATGGCCGGAGCCTGAACGATGACCAATCCACAAGATCTGAAACAACAGGACTGGGCGACCCAGGCGCGCCGGGCGCTGGGCCCGGTCGAGGTCGTGTCCAGGCTGGCGCAACTGCCCGGCTGGAAACTCACCGGCGACGGTTCCGACGTGGCTATCGAGAAGACCTTCAGCTTTCGCGACTACTACCAGACGCTCGCCTTCGTGAACGCCCTGGCGCTGATCGCCCACCGCCACGACCATCATCCCGACCTGTTGGTGCGCTACGGCAGCTGCAACGTGCGTTTCAACACCCATGACGTAAACGGCCTGTCGGTCACCGACTTCGATTGCGCCACGGCTGCCGAAGCCCTGCTGGCACCGCCCGCGGCGGCTGCGGGCACGGTCGCGGCATGACCACACGCCTGCAGCAAGCGGCCGACCTGGACGAAGGCCTGGTCGTAGCCGCGCATGGTCGCCATTGCGTGGTCGAAAGCCCTGACGGCGAACGCCGCATCTGCACGCCACGTGGCAAGAAAAGCCAGGCGGTCGTCGGCGACCGGGTGCTGTGGCAGGCGCCGCCACCCGGCCAGGGCGACGGCGGCACGGTCGAAAAGGTCGTGCCGCGCCGCAACCTGTTCTATCGCCAGGACGAGATGCGAACCAAGTCGTTCGCCGCCAATCTCGACCAGGTACTGATATTGATGGCGGCCGAGCCGGAATTTTCCGCCATGCAGTTGTCGCGGGCGCTGATCGCCGCGGAAGCCGAACGCATCGTGCCGATCATCGCGCTCAACAAGAGCGACCTGGTCGAACCTTTTGCAAAGGCGTGGGAACGATTGCTGCCGTACCGAAAGGCCAAATACGGCGTTTTGCCGCTCTCCTTGACGGCCGCTCCCGAAGCCGACCATGAAGAGCTGACCAAACTGCTTCGGGGCAAGACCACGCTGGTGCTCGGGCCCTCCGGCGCAGGCAAGAGCACGCTGATCAACCTTATGGTGCCCGGTGCTCTGGCGCTGACCGGCGAGATTTCACAGGCCCTGAATTCCGGCAAACACACGACCACCAGCACCAGCTTCTACTGGGTGCCGGACGCCGGAGCACCACCTCGCAGTACCGGCATCATCGATTCACCGGGTTTCCAGGAATTCGGCCTGTACCACATCGCGCCGACCGAACTTGCCAACTGCATGCCCGACATCAGGATCCACGCAGGCGAATGCCGGTTCTACAACTGCAGCCACCTGCACGAACCCGGCTGCGGCGTTCGCACCGCCGTTGAACAGGGCGAGATCGACGCGCACCGGTACAAGATCTACACCGAACTGCACGCCGAGCTCAGCGAACCCAAGCGTTACTGAAACGTCACTGAGACGTCACTGAAACATCACTGGAGCACGATCCGCAGGGCATCCACCAGAATGCCGCATTGCTCCGGCGTGCCGATGCTGATTCGCAGGTGCTGGTCGATGCGGGGCAGCGAGAAGTGCCGCACCAGCACACCCTTCGCCCGCAAGCCGGCAGCAATCGCCTTGGCATCGTGGTCCGGGTGGCGCACGAAGACAAAGTTGGCTTGCGACGGCAGCACCTCGAAACCCATGTCTTCCAGCTGCAGTGCCAGGCCTTCGCGGGTATCCATCACCGCGCGGCGGGTGGTGTCGAAATGGGCCTCGTCATCCATGGCAGCCACCGCACCGGCCAGCGCCAGTCGGTCGATTGGGTAGGAATTGAAGCTGTTCTTGACCCGCTCAAGGGCCTCGATCACCGGCCGCTGCGCACAGGCAAAACCTACCCGCAGGCCGGCCAGCGATCGTGACTTGGACAGCGTCTGCACCACCAGGAGGTTGGGATATCGCCCGACCAGCGACAAGGCACTGACGCCTCCGAAATCGACATATGCCTCGTCGACCAGCACCAGGCGCTGCGGATGCAGTTGCAACAGGCGCTCGATCGCCGCCAGCGGCAGGCCTTCGCCCGTGGGCGCATTGGGGTTGGCGATGACCACGCCGGCCACCGGACGATCGACCCGGCGGACGAAACCCTCGACGTCCACGCGCAGGTTTTCATCCAGCGGGACGGTCTCGTAAGGAATGCCATACAGCCCGCAATACACCTTGTAGAAACTGTAGGTGATGTCAGGGAAGAGTAGCGGCGTGCCCTGCTGCTGGAAGAAGGCGAAGAAGGCGTGGGCCAGCACTTCGTCCGACCCGTTGCCGACGAACACCTCGTCTAGCGCCAAGCCGTGGCGGGTGGCGACGGCACGGCGCAACGCGGTCGAATCCGGGTCGGGGTAAAGCTGGAGGTTTTCGACTGCAGCGGCCCGGATCGCCTGCACGGCGGCAGGCGATGGCGGGTATGGATTTTCGTTGGTGTTGAGTTTGGTCAGCCGCTCGATCTTGGGCTGTTCACCGGGCACATAGGGCACGAGGCCGGCTACCACCGGGCTCCACCAGGGCGGCGGGGTCATGGACACGTTGAGGACTCCTGAAAACGGAAAAAGCGCCGGATGACGGCGCCTCGTGGTGAAAAAAGATCAGCCCAGCAGTCGGGCGAAACTAAGCAGCGCGAGCAGTCCGACCCACACGACCACCGACCGCCAGACCAGCCCGACGACCTGGGCGAGATGCGCGCTTTCCGGAGCGCGCCCGGGAGTGCTGGGACTGTCGGCACTGTCGTCTACCGGACCGGCATCGGGAAACACGCTTTCGCCGCTGGCCCGCAATGCACTGCCGCCCAGGCGCACGTCGATGGCGCCGGCGGTGGCCGCAAGGATCACTCCGTCGTTGTCGTTGGGGAAACGCTGCGCGTGATACCGCCACCCCTCGATGGCTTCTTCGAAATTACCGACCACGGCAAGGCTGAGTGCAGTCATGCGGGCCGGCAGCCAGTCGATTACCGTCCAGCAGAGTGCAGCGGTGCGCTGCAGGGCCGGGCTGGCGGTTTGCGAGCCCGCCCGTACGCGCTGGTTGCGGGCGCTCCAGTAGCGCGCGGCGAATTCCGCCAGGCGATACAAGACCGCGCCCGCCGGACCCATGCCGCAGGCTGCCAGGATGGAGAAACAGGCGAGTACACCGAACACATGGCGGTGGGCCGCCAGCATCGAATACTCGATGACATGCCGCACGACTTCGCTGCGTGGCAGCTCACTGGCATCGACCTGCTGCCATTGCGCCAGCAACTCGCGCGCACGCATTTCGTCGCCATCCAGCAGGGCGTCGCGGATATCGGTGAAGTGATGGCTGAACTGGCGAAAACCCAGCGTCAGGTAAAGCACGGCCACGTTCCACAACAGGGCGAAAGGCCAACCCACGCCCCACAGAAGCAGTGCGTGAATACCGAACACCACCGCCGTCGGCACCAGCACCGCCACGCACCAGGCAACCCAGCCGTGGTGGATTCGGCCCGCATCGAAATTACGGCTGGCGGACAGCGCCCAGGCGCGCAGGCCGCCATGAATCGGGTTGGCACTGGACAAGGGCCGCGCCTGCTCCAGCAGCAGGGCGACCAGGATGGCGAAAAAACTCATGGGGCGATCATATCGGCGTCGGTGGGGGTGTCAGGCGGTCGGTCGGTCCCGGTTCAGCTCGACAGCAGGCGGTAAAGGTTGCGCAGCATGGCTGCAGTTGCGCCCCAGATGAAATGCTCCTTGCCGGTGGCCGGATCGGTCCAGGGCATCGACAGCCATTCCCGACGGCCGTCGGGCGCATCCATGCGGTGACGACGGTGGTGAGCGGGGTTCATCAAAAAATCCAGCGGGGCTTCGAACACATCGGCCACCTCGAATGGATTGGGCTTCAGCACGAAACCCGGCAAGACCAGGGCCACCACCGGCGTGACCACATAGGCCGATACGGTGCCATAGGCCGGCAACTGGCCCAGCACCTCGACGAACGAAGCCTCCAGCCCCACCTCTTCCCAGGATTCACGCAACGCCGTCCCGACCGGGCCATCATCTTCAGGGTCGGTGCGGCCACCCGCAAAGGCCACCTGACCCGAATGGCTGGACAGGTGGGTGGTGCGCTCGGTCAGCAGCACGGTGGCGCCCGTGGGTCGCAGCACGATGCCGATCAATACCGCCGCCGGCCGCAACGCGCGCCCGCCCGGCAGCGGATCACGCGCCATATCCGGCACCCAGACGGGCTGGTTGGCCAGGCGCTCACGCAACGACGTCGCAGTCATGCGCCCGGCAGGCACCGGCGGCAAATGGCCATCCACCTCGGCGACGGGTACCTGGCGCGGGTCGAAGCCCGGCACGCTCGACAGGGGCACCGAGGCCTGAGGATCGTTCGGCGGGACTTGCGTCATGGATACGGCAGAAATCGGAGAAGACAAAACAAAAAGCCGCTGCGCGTGAAGCGGCAGCGGCTTTTGAAGGTGGAACCGGAAGAACCGGCGCCACGCAGCGGGCGATTAAGCTGCTGCGGGTGCTGCCACCTTGACGCGGGAAGGCAGCTTTTCCTTGATACGCGCCGACTTGCCGCTGCGTTCACGCAGGTAGTACAGCTTGGCGCGGCGGACATCACCACGACGCTTGACTTCGATGGAAGCGATCAGCGGGCTGTAGGTCTGGAATGTACGTTCCACGCCTTCGCCGCTGGAGATCTTGCGAACGGTGAAGCCGCTGTTCAGGCCGCGATTGCGCTTGGCGATCACGACGCCTTCGAAAGCCTGCACGCGCTTGCGGGTGCCTTCGACGACGTTCACGCTGACGATCACGGTGTCGCCAGGGGCGAACGATGGAACCGTCTTGCCCAGGCGGGCGATTTCTTCCTGCTCGAGGATTTCGATGAGATTGGCCATATTGCTCTGCTTGATATTCCCGGATCTTGCTCGGCTGCACAAAAGGCGTCTGGCTCAATGGCCCAGGTTTCGCTGAGGCGCCATGTGGAGACATGGATAGGCGTGACGCGGCCCGCAGAGGATCGGAGAACCGCGGATTATATGCCGGTTTTTTTGGCAGGCAAGAGTTCAGGCCGCAGGGCCGTGGTGAGCGCCACACGCTGATCGTGGCGCCAGCGCTCTATGCGCTTGTGGTCGCCAGACATCAACGCTGCCGGCACCGGCTGCTCGCGCCAGGTTTCGGGGCGGGTGTAGTGCGGGCAGTCCAGAAGTCCGTCCAAGGCAGGGTTGAAGCTGTCCTGCTGGTGGCTACCTTCGTCGTTCAGCACACCCGGTTGCAACCGGGCCACCGCGTCGAGCAGCGCCATTGCCGGGATCTCGCCACCAGACAGAACGAAGTCACCCAGGCTGATCTGCACATCGACATAGGCGTCGATAAAACGTTGGTCGACGCCCTCGTAGCGGCCGCACACCAGCACCGCACCCGCGCTGGCCGACCACACCTCGACCGCTGCGTGGTCCAGCCGCGAGCCCAGTGGCGAGAACAGTACGACCGGAGCCGGTGCGTCATCTGCGCGGTCGGCCCGAATGGCATCCAGGCAACGCGCCATCGGCTCGGCCATCATCACCATGCCGGGCCCGCCGCCGAAGGGCCGGTCGTCGATGCGACGATAGTTGCCTTCGGCATGGTCACGCGGGTTCCACAAGCGGACGCTGACGGCGCCTTCATATGCACGGCGCGTGACGCCGCTGGCCAGGAATGGCGCGAAAAGCTCGGGGAACAGCGTGACGACGTCGAAACGCATGAGAGCTACAGATCGAAGTCGGTTTGCCAGTCGACCGTGATCAGCCTGCCCGGCAGGTCGACCTTGTCGATGTAGACGCCGACGAAAGGAATCATGCGTTCCTGCGTCTTGCCCTCGACCTGGAACTCCATCACGAGCACCGTCTGCGGGCCGGTGGACATCAACTCGCGCACCACACCCAGATCCACACCTTCACGGTTGACCACGTTCAGGCCGATCAGGTCGACCCAGTAGTACTCGTCATCGGCGGTTGATGGAAAGCTGGAACGCGCCACGAAGACCTTGGCGCCTTTCAGGGCCTCGGCAGCATTGCGGTCGGGTACGTCGGCCGCGGTGGCAACCACGTATTCGGAATGATCCTTGGCCTGCTGGATCGGCAGGCGGAACACCTTGCCGGCCGACGGGCCCGCCGCCGCGGGCGACTGGATGAACCAGCGCTTGGAAGAAAACAGGGCCTCGGGCGAAGCGCTGTACGCCTGCACCTTGAACCATCCCTTGATCCCCCAGGCGTCCACGATGCGCCCCACCTCAATGGCGTCGGCGGGCAATTCGGCGGATTCGAGTCCAGGCAGCATGGTGATCGGGAAGGAAAAGGGTTTCTAAAAAAGAAAAAGCCCCGCGGACGTTAATCCGCGGGGCTCCGGGCAATCAACTCAGGCGGCAACCGGAGCTGCAGCCACAGCCTTTTGCGACTGCTTCAGCAGGCGCTCGACGGTAGGCGAGACTTGCGCGCCAACGCCGACCCAGTAGCTCACGCGGTCTTGTGCGACACGCAGGGGTTCTTCGCCGCCACGGGCGCTAGGGTTGTAGAAACCCACGCGTTCGATGAAACGACCATCGCGACGAACGCGCTTGTCGGCAACGACGATGTTGAAGAACGGACGGCCCTTGGAGCCGCCGCGGGAGAGTCGAATGACGACCATGATTTATCCTTGGGTGGTTGCCTGATCTCGTTGCGAAATTCGCTAAAAATAAGACCAGACAAATATCTTGCGGCGTTGAGACACGCGACATGGCCACCCGGCCAGCGACACGCTGCAAAGCCGGCGATTATAGCTTTCTTTATTCCATGCACACCATTCGTTCTGCAACCGACGCCGACATCGGCGCCATCACCGCGATCTACGCGCACTACGTCGACACGAGTACCGCCACCTTCGAGACGGTCGCGCCGACCGAGACCGAAATGGCGGGTCGCCGCGCCGAGGTACTGTCGCGAAACATGCCCTACCTGGTGATCGAGGACGCCGCCGGCAAGGTCGCCGGATACGCCTACTGCAACTGGTTCAAGCCGCGCCCGGCCTATCGGTTCTCCGCCGAGAACTCGATCTACCTGGCACCCGGCGCGGCAGGCAGCGGTCGTGGCCGGGCATTGCTCGACGGCCTTTGCGCAGCGGCCGAACAGGCCGGAGTCCGCCAGATGCTGGCGGTCATCGGTGGCGCCGACAACCTGGCCTCGATCGGCGTGCACCGAGCCGCCGGTTTCCAGCCGGCCGGCCTGCTCAAGTCCAGCGGATGGAAGTTCGGCAGATGGCTCGACGTGACGCTGATGCAGAAGACCCTGGGCGCTGGCGACACCGCAGCCCCCGAATGACCGGCACGACTTCGGCCAGGGGCCTGAAGAACAAGACGCTGGCTGCCTGGCTGGCCTTTGTCGGCGGCCCGCTGGGACTTCACCGTTTCTACCTGGGCGGAAAGGGCGATACGCTGGGCTGGCTGCTGCCCATTCCCACCGCATTGGGCCTGTACGGGTTGCGCCGGGCGAAGGAGTTCGGACTCGACGACCCCTGGTGCTGGGTGCTGATTCCGATGCTGGGATGCGTGGTGGCCGGCACCTCGCTGACCGCCATCGTCTATGGCCTCACCTTGCCGGAAAAATGGAATGCCCGCCACAACCCGCAGGCCGCGGCGGACGCACCTGCCGGGCTCAGCCACTGGCTGACCATCTTCGCGGTAGCCGGCGCCCTGCTGTTCGGCACCGGCGCGCTGATGGCGGCACTGGCCTTCGGCTTCGAGCATTACTTCACCTACATGCTGGACAGAGAAAAGGCCGAAGGCGCCGAGACCCGCTGAGCGGCCTCGGGCTTTGGCATCCATGCATCAGAACAGCCAGTTGCTGATCCAGTAGGCGGCTGCAGCGACCACCGCCGAAGCCGGGATCGTCAGGACCCAGGCCCAGACGATGTTGCCCGCCACGCCCCAGCGCACCGCGCTGGCGCGCTGAGTCGAACCGACACCGACGATGGCACCGGTGATGGTGTGGGTCGTCGACACCGGAATGCCGAGCATCGTCGCCAGGAACAGGGTGATTGCCCCGCCAGTCTCCGCGCAGAACCCGCCCACCGGCTTGAGTTTGGTGATCTTCTGGCCCATGGTCTTCACGATGCGCCAGCCGCCGAACATGGTGCCCAGCGCGATCGCGGTGTAGCAGCTGACGATGGTCCAGGTCGGTGGCGATGCATCGCTGGCCGACGCGTAACCGGTGGCGATCAGCAGCATCCAGATGATGCCGATGGTCTTCTGTGCATCGTTGCCGCCATGGCCCAGGCTATAGGCACCGGCCGAAACCAGCTGCAGCCGGCGGAACCAGCGGTCCACCCTTGACGGCGTTGAGCGCCGGAAGATCCAGGCCACGATCACCATCATCACGGAGCCCAGCAAAAAGCCGAGCACCGGTGACACGAAGATGAACAGAACGGTGCGCCAGATGCCCGAGAACACCAGCGCGCCGGTGCCGGCCTTGGCCATCACCGCGCCCACGATGCCGCCGATCAGCGCGTGCGACGAACTGCTCGGGATACCGTAATGCCAGGTGATGACGTTCCAGGTGATGGCGCCTACCAGCGCGCCGAACACCACGTGGATGTCAACCACGCCGGGCAGTGCAATGCCCTTGCCCACCGTGGCCGCCACACTGAGGTGGAACACGCCGATCGCGACCAGGTTGAAGAAAGCAGCGAACACCACCGCCTGGCCCGGCTTCAGGACACCGGTCGACACCACGGTGGCGATGGAGTTCGCCGCGTCGTGAAAACCGTTCATGAAGTCGAACACCAGCGCCAGCGCCACCAGCAGGATGATTGCCCACAGGGCTACCTGTGCGGTTGCCATTGCTTGCAGCCCCGCCGGATCAGGAGTTCTCGAGGACGATGCCCTCGATCACGTTGGCGACGTCTTCGCACTTGTCGGTGATGGTCTCGAGCAGTTCGTAGATGGCCTTGAGCTTGATCACCTCACGCACATCCGGCTCTTCGCGGAACAGCTTGCTCATGGCGGAACGCATCACCTTGTCGGCGTCGGATTCGAGTTTGTCGATTTCCTCGCAGGTCTTCAGCGCGGCTTCGGCGGTGGAGGCGTCGGCGATCTTGTCGAGCATCTTGACGGCGGCCTGCACCCGTTCGCAGCATTTCACGCTGAGGTCGGTCAGGCGCACGATTTCTTCGGTCATGAGCCTCACGTCGTACAGCGCCATGGTCTCGGCCGAGTCCTGGATCAGGTCGGCCACGTCGTCCATGGTGTTGATCAGGGTGTGGATCTGCTCACGGTCGATCGGCGTGATGAAGGTCTTGTGGATCGCACGATTGACGTCGTGCGTCACGCGGTCGGCGGCGCGTTCGGCGTCATCGACTTCCTGGTTGTACTTCTGCCGCAGCGCCGGGTCGTTGTAGTTGGCGACCAGCCGGGAAAAAGCATGCGCGGCATCGACGGTGCGTTGCGCGTGCAGGTTGAACATCTCGAAAAAATTGCCTTCACGCGGCAACAGCTTGCCAAAGAACATTGGCGACTCCAGCAGAAATTGGCCCACCCGCGGGCTGCGGGCGAAAGGCGCGAGTTTAGCCGCGAGGCAACGAACGGTCACAAAACTGTCACCTTGGCAAAGTCGGCCGACTCCTACAAACGCTTCCGAGCTCTCCGACAGGACATCCGGGCGAGCGCCCCAAACATGGGTATGCGCCAACTGACTTGGCGCCAAAAAGACCGTTTTTCCAGGCTCCCCAGCTCTCCAAGCATCCAGACAAGGACTTTCCTCATGACCGCCAACCGCTCGCTCCTGCGCAACAAGACCGTATGGCTCGCCGCCCTCATGGCCGCCGCCTGCGGCACCGCGTCCGCACAGGCCTACAACACCGCGTCCACCGACCGCGCCTCCTACATTCCCTACACCAGTGCAGGCTACATCGGCGCCAGCATCGGCCAGTCGAAATACAAGGTCGGAAACGGTACCGGGCTGTACAGCTACGACGACAAGGACACCGCCGGAAAGATCTATTTCGGCGGCATGTTCAACCAGAACTTCGGCATGGAGCTGGGCTACCTCAACTTCGGCGAAGTCGACCGTGCCGGCGGCAATACCAAGGCCCAGGGCCTGAATCTGAGCATCGTCGGCAAGGCTCCCATCGGCGAGCGGTTCGACGTGTTCGGCAAGGTGGGCACGACCTATGGCTGGACGCGTACGTCGTCGGCCATCGGCAGCGGCGTGCAGGGCGGCAAGGAAAACGGCTTCGGCGTTTCGTACGGATTCGGCGGCAGCTATTACTTCACGCCGCAGGTGGCCGCCACCCTGGAATGGGAACGCCACGACCTGAAGTTCGCCGGCACCGGCAAGGACGGCATCCAGGCAGTCACGCTGGGCCTGCGCTACAACTACTGATCCGGGACGACCATCACGAAAAAACGCGGCTTCGGCCGCGTTTTTCATTCACCCAGGTAGGCAGCACGAACCTTGGGGTCGCTCAGCATGTCGCTGGCCCGGCCCTGCATGGAGATCAGGCCCGATTCCATCACATACGCCCGGTCGGCGATCTGCAGTGCCCGGCTGGCGTTCTGCTCGACCAGCAGGATGGTCGTGCCTTCGGACGCCACCTGCTGGATCACCTCGAAGATCTTGTCGACCATGATCGGGGACAGGCCCATCGAAGGCTCGTCGAGCAAAAGCAGCGTGGGCCGGCTCATCAGTGCGCGGCCCATGGCGAGCATCTGCTGCTCGCCACCGCTCATGGTGCCGGCCAGCTGGGCGCGGCGCTCCTTCAGGCGGGGAAAGGTGGTGAAGATGCGGTCGATGTCCTGGGCGATGCCGCCCTTGTCGGTGCGGATATAGGCACCCATCTGCAGGTTCTCGACGATGGTCATGCGAGCGAAGACCCCGCGTCCTTCAGGCACCATCGCCAGGCCGTCGCGAACCAGGTCCCAGGCGCCCTGCCCCACCGTGCTTCGCCCCTTGTAAAGCACCTGTCCGCCCGATAGCGGCAACATGCCGGTCAGCGCCTTCATGGTGGTCGTCTTGCCGGCACCGTTGGAGCCGATCAGCGACACCAGCTCGCCCTGCCCCACCACAAAATCAACTCCCTTGACCGCCTGGATGCCGCCGTAGGACACCCGCAGGCCACGCACTGCGAGCAAGGCTTCCGGGCCCACGTTCTTCTGTATCTGCTGCATCTCAATGGGCTCCGGCACCGAGGTAGGCCTCGATCACTTTTTCATTGCGCTGCACCTCGGCCGGCGTGCCTTCGGCGATCTGCCGGCCGTAGTCGAGCACGGTGACTCGGTCGCACAGGCCCATCACCAGCTTCACGTCGTGTTCGATGAGCAGCACGGTACGGCCGTCGGTCCGGATGCGGTCGATCAGGCCTCGCAGCTGTACTTTTTCGGTGGCGTTCATGCCGGCGGCAGGTTCGTCCAGCGCGATGAGCTGCGGCTCGGTCGCCAGCGCACGCGCAATCTCCAGCCTGCGCTGGTCGCCATACGACAGTGTCCGGGCGCGCACATCGGCGTATTTGCCGATGCCTACATAGTTCAGCAGCGTGCGGGCCTGCTCGCGTATGGCGGCTTCCTCGGCCTTGAAACCCGATGTGCGGAGCATGGCGCCCCACAGGCCCGAGCGGCTTCGGATGTGGCGGCCGACCATCACGTTCTCGAGCGCCGTCATGTCGGCGAACAGGCGGATGTTCTGGAAAGTGCGCGCGATGCCGGCCCGCGCCACTTCGTGGACCGCGGTCGGCTGGTAGGGCTTGCCGGCCAGCATGAAACTGCCGCTGTCGGGTGTGTACAGGCCGGTGATCACGTTGAAGAAAGTGGTCTTGCCGGCACCGTTCGGACCGATCAGCCCGTAGACCTGGCCGCGCCGGATGGTCATTCCGACGTCGGCCAGCGCCTGCAGGCCACCGAAACGTTTGCCGATGCCTTGCACGTCCAGCACGACATCCGCGGAGTCGGCCCTGGGATGAAGGTCGCTCATGCCTTTTCCTCCAGCACCCGCCCGTGGTCCGGTGCCGGCCACAGCCCGCGGGGACGCCAGAGCATGACGACGATCATGGCCAGCGCGATCAGCAGCTGGCGCAGGATGGATGCGTCCAGCCGACCGCCCGTCATCTGCTGCAGCGGCCCGGCGACATAACGCAACACCTCGGGCAGCGACGACAGCAGTACGGCACCCAGAACCACGCCCGGGATGTGGCCGATACCGCCCAGCACCACCATCGCGACGATCATCACCGACTCCATCAGGCTGAAGGATTCCGGCGAGACGAAGCCCTGGAAGGCACCGAACATGGCGCCGGACACACCACCGAAACTGGCGCCCATCGCAAAAGCCATCAGCTTCAGATTGCGGGTGTTCAGGCCCATCGCCTTGGCGGCGATCTCGTCTTCGCGGATGGCCATCCAGGCCCGGCCGATACGGGAGTCCTGCAGCCGCGTGCAGATGACGATGCTGACAATGACCAGCGCCAGGAACAGGTAGTAATACAGCGTGACGGCCGGTATGTCGTAGTCGTCGGTCACCGAGAGGCGCTTGCCCAGGTCGAGCCCGAAGAACTTGACCGAGTCGATCTGGCCGATGCCCTTCGGGCCGTTTGTCAGGTTGATCGGCCGGTCCAGGTTGTTCAGGAAGATCCGGACGATCTCGCCGAATCCCAGGGTGACGATGGCCAGGTAGTCGCCCCGCAGCTTGAGGGTCGGCGCGCCGAGCAACGCACCGAACAGGGCCGCCACCAGGGCCGCCAGCGGGATGACGACCCAAAGCGAAAGATGCACGCCATTGGGAAAGATCGCGGCGACGGCGGCGAAGTTCTCGGCAAGGTGGGGCGAAGCCAGCAAGCCGAAAAGGTAGGCACCGACCGCATAAAAAGCCACGTATCCCAGGTCGAGCAGGCCCGCATAACCGACCACGATGTTCAGGCCCAGGGCCAGCATCACGTAGAGCAGCGCCAGGTCGGCAATACGCACCCAGGCGTTGCCGAAGTACTGCAGGCCGTGAGGCAACACCAGCAGCAGCATGGCCGCGACGACCCAGGCGGCCATGCGGGTGCCGCGGTCGGCTTGCGGAGAGAAAACGTGGATCAGCGGATTGCGTGTGCGCATGTTTTCGCCCGCGTTCATGCGCGGTCCGCCACACGTTCACCGAGCAGGCCCGACGGCCGCAGGGTGAGGATGATGATCAGCACGACGAAGGCGAAGATGTCGGCGTAGTTGCTTCCCAGCACGCCGCCTGTCAGGGTTCCGATGTAACCCGATCCGATGGACTCGATCAGGCCCAGCAGGATGCCGCCCAGCACCGCACCGCCCAGGTTGCCGATGCCGCCGAATACCGCCGCTGTGAAGGCCTTGAGGCCGGGCAGGAAACCCATGGTGTGCTGCGCCGTGCCGTAGTTGGCCGCGTACATGACGCCGGCGATGGCTGCCAGCACCGCACCGATGACGAAGGTGGCCGAGATCACCAGGTCGGGCTTGACGCCCATCAGGGCCGCCACCTTGGGGTTCTCCGCCGTGGCCCGCATGGCCCGACCCAGGCGGGTGAAATGCACCAGCCACATCAGCACCGCCAGCGACACCGCCGTCAGCGCGAGTATCAGAACCTGGGTGGGCGTGATGACCGCACCGCCTATGGCGAAGGGCTCGCTGGGCAGCAGCGTGGGATAGACCTTGACGTTGGGTTTCCAGACGATCATGGCCAGGGTCTGCAGCAGCAGCGACATGCCGATGGCGGTTATCAGCGTGGCCAACTTTGGCGCATTGCGCAGCGGCTTGTAAGCAACCTTCTCGATCACGAAATTGAGCGCGGCCGAGACGATGCAGGCGATCACCATCGACAGCAGCAACACCAGCCAGCCGGGAGCCCAGGGCATGGCGTCCTGCATGAGCCCGATGACACTCCAGCTGGTCAGCGCGCCGACCATCAGAACCTCTCCGTGGGCGAAATTGATCAGGTTGATGATCCCGTAGACCATCGTGTAACCCAGCGCGACCAACGCATACACGCTACCCAATACCAAGCCGTTGATGACCTGCTGCAGCAGGATGTCCATAAAACCGGTCCCTTTCAGAGGATCTGTGGATGTCTCAACAGAGGTAAGCAATAAACCCGCCAGTAACGCCGGCCGGCGCATTGTGTCAGCAAGAACGCATGGGGCGGCCCTGGTAGTTCACCCCGTTGCGGCGTCCTCGTCCCACTGCTTGAGCTGGTTCAGCTTTTCGCCGATCCTGATTTCCAGGCCGCGCGGAACCGGGCGGTACCAGCCTGGTGCAGCCATGTCGTCCGGCAGGTAGGTTTCGCCTGCTGCGTAGGCGTTGGGTTCGTCATGGGCGTAACGGTATTCATGCCCGTAGCCCAGTTCCTTCATCAGCCTGGTAGGTGCGTTGCGCAGATGCACCGGCACCTCGCGGCTCTTGTCCTTCTTCACGAAAGCCTTTGCCGCGTTGTATGCGTTGTAGCCGGCGTTGCTCTTGGCGGCCATGGCGAGGTAGATGACCGCCTGGCCGAGCGCCAGCTCGCCCTCGGGGCTGCCGAGGCGTTCATAGGTCAGGGCTGCATCGTTGGCGATCTGCATGGCGCGCGGATCGGCCAGACCGATGTCTTCCCAGGCCATTCGAACGATGCGCCGCGAAAGATAACGAGCGTCGGCACCGCCATCGAGCATGCGGGTCAGCCAATAAAGGGCAGCGTCGGGGTGCGAACCCCGGACCGATTTGTGAAGCGCCGATATCTGGTCGTAGAAGTTGTCCCCGCCCTTGTCGAAACGCCTCGAGTTGAGGGTCAATGCGTTCTGCAGGAACTCGGCGGTGATGACCGTAATGCCCGACGCCTGCGCTGCCGTGCCGGTCTGTTCGAGCAGGTTCAGGAATCGCCGGGCATCGCCGTCGGCATAGCCGATGAGGGTGTCGCGCGCCAGGTCGTCGAACTGGAGATGCCCCAGCGCTTTTTCCTGCGCCCGCTTCAGCAGCAACTTCAATTCGTCTTCGGTCAGGGACTTCAGCACATACACCTGGGCGCGCGAAAGCAGGGCGGAGTTGACCTCGAACGACGGGTTCTCGGTGGTGGCGCCGATGAAGGTCACCAGGCCGCTTTCGGCATAGGGCAGCAAGGCGTCCTGCTGCGACTTGTTGAAGCGATGGATCTCATCCACGAAAAGGATGGTGTGTTTGCCCATGGCCAGGTTCTGCTCGGCCTGCTCCATCGACGCACGGATATCCTTCACGCCCGAAAAGACCGCCGAAAGCGCGATGAATTCGCACTTGAAGGCATTGGCGGTCAGCCGAGCCAGCGTGGTCTTTCCCACGCCTGGCGGACCCCAGAAAATCATGGAATGCGGCCGGCCAGACTGGAAGGCCAGCCGCAGGGGCCTGCCTTCGCCCAGCAGGTGGGACTGGCCAACCACTTCGTCCAGCGTCTTGGGCCTCAAGGCTTCGGCCAGCGGGGCGTCGGGTTCCTGGGTGAACAGGTCAGCCATGTGCCGCCTCCTGCAGTCGAAAGGCGCCCGTCCGGGCAGGAGCTTGTCGTATCAGTTTCGCCATCCGCCGGTTATAGCGCGGCCAAGCACGGTGGCCGGTTGCAGGCGGTAGCGCTACTCGCTCAGGCTCACATAGGTGGCGAGCACCGCGGTCTTGGTGACCGCACCCAGCAGCACCGGATTGCCGACGCTTTCGATCACCGGCAGGCGTTCGCCCCGGTGATGCAACAGGCTCTGCAAGGCCTGTTCCAGATCGGTTCCGGCCGTGAGGGGCTGGATATCCTGGCTCAGCAGTTCACCGGCCGTGGTGTGGCCCGGCACGGCCAGGCCCGACGCGGCGCTCAGCGACTTCAACGGCACCACACCCAGGTAGCGCATGTCTTCGTCGACCACATAAAGGTACTTCACCGGATATGAGACGAAGAGCTGGTTCATCTCCTCCAGATCGGCCTGTGGCAGCACCACGGTCTGCGCAGGTTCGAGCAGGTCGCGCACATGCTGGGCACGCAGGCGCAAGCGCTCGTCCTGCTGCTCCTGGCGGCGAACGGTGATCTCGTACATCGAACCGACACGTGCAGAGCGGGCCACGAAATACGCCACTACGCTGGCCGCCATCAGGGGCAGCATGACCTGGTAGCTCAGCGTCATCTCGAAGACCATCAGGATCGCCATCAAGGGCGCCTGAGCCGCGCCCGCCAGCAACGCGCCCATGCCGACGATCGCATAGGCGTAGGGTTCGGAAGTGCTGTCGGGCCAGATGCCGTGGACGGCCGTGCCGAACAACGCACCCACCAGGCAACCGAAGAAGAGCGCCGGTGTGAAGACACCGCCGACCGCACCCGAACCGGTCGTCGCCAGCGTGGCGGCCGCCTTGGCGATCAGCAGGCCGGCCAGCACCGTCCACGGGAAACTGCTGTGCAGCACCGAATTGACGACGCTGTAACCGTTGCCCCAGACCTCCGGGAACCACACCGATATTCCACCGACGATCAAGCCGCCCAGGGCCAGCCGCCACGGCAAGGCGATCGGCAGCCTGGCAAAAGCCGCGCGACTACCCGCCAGCCCGCGCAGCATCAATGCGGCACAGCCACCGAGCAATACGCCCATCAACACGAATAGCAGTACCTCGGGGCCGTAGACCGCCGGAAAGAACGGCATCTCGTACGGCGCCTGATAACCGGGCAGTTGCCGCATCAGCACGTTGGATACCACTGCCGCCACCAGGATCGGGCCAACGCTTTCCATGGCGATGGAACCGAGCACGATCTCGGCCACGAAAAAAGCGCCGGCGATGGGCGCGTTGTAGGCAGCCGTCAGGCCGGCGGCAGCGCCACAGGCCACCAGCAAGCGCAGGCGACCTACGGGGAAGCGGAACCACCGACCCACAAGCGATGTACCCAGCGCCGCCAGCTGCACCATCGATCCCTCGCGGCCGATGGATCCGCCGCTGGCAATGCTGACAAGGGACGAAGCGCTGCGCGCCAGCGTCTGGGCAACCGGGATCCTGCCATCGCCCAGGACGATCGCTTCCATGTAGTCGGAGGTCGCCTTCTGTCGGGTGGTACGCCGTGCCAGCACCAGCAGAAGCCCGGCGACAAAGCCACCAACAGCCGGAGTGACCACACGCGCCCAGACCGGAAGGCCACGCGCAATTTCAACCAGGCCGGCGCTTTGGCCGAAAAGACCGACGTCGACGGCTGCGAGCGCCATGCGAAACAACTCGGTCGCCAATGCGCCCAGCACCCCCGCCACGATGGACCAGAGCAGCAGGCGCTGCCATTCGGCGATCCGGAAAAACCGCGACAGGCGTTGCAGTAATGCGCTCGACCCCTGAAAAAAAGGTTTCATGTCGCCGGCCTGTGGCCGCGAAATTCAAACCTCGATTATCGAGGATCGATATGCGTATTTATTGTTTGACGACACTCACGCCGGCTGGCGGACTGAAGGTGAAGTTGGCCGCCGGGCCGTTGGTCTGTATGTTGGTGAAGTTCAAGACCGAGCGCTGGCCGAAGCTATCGAGGATGTCGAGAGACGCGAGCTGCTCACCCCGCAGGCCGACCCGCACCGATTGCAACTGGCCGTCCTTGGTCTTCGGGGTTGCCAGCACCCATTGCTGCCCATCACGCTCGGGTTCGGAGACCAGCGTGAAATCTTTCTCGAGCACCTTGATGTCGGCGCTGGAGGCCACCAATGCCGCTGGCGTTGAACCGAGCGCCTGTGCCTGATCGCGCGCCGTAACCTGCTGCAGGTCGACGTCGTACAGCCACAGGGTGCGGCCGTCGGCCACCAGGGTCTGTGCGAAGGGTTTGCTGTAAACGAACCGGAAATGACCGGGGCGCTGAAATTCGAAAGTGCCCTCCGACCGCTTGGTGCGGGCCGCCTCACCCTGCCGGGCGGGAGCGGTCACCACCTGGGTGAAGTCGGCGCGACCCGTCCTGGCGGTGCGCATGAAACCTTCGAGGCTGCTCAGCCCGTCGGCCCATGCGGCAGAGGTGGCGAGCAATGCGGCGAGGACGAAGGCACCCGGGCGCACCGGGCGCAAGGAGATAGGAGAAACGAAAGTCATCGGCGATTCCGGAGTCGGTATCCGGCAAATCTTGCCGGACAAGGGTGAAGGCCCGGCGAAGCGTTTGTAACAACACTGCGCCTTTTTTGGATCGTTCTGTCAGTCTTCGGTGTTGCGGTTGGGCACGAGGATGTCGCGCTGCCCGGCGCCATTCATCGAACTCACCAGGCCGGCCTTTTCCATGTCCTCGACCAGCCGCGCGGCGCGGTTGTAGCCGATCTTCAGGTGTCGCTGCACCAGCGATATGCTGGCCTTGCGGTTCTTCAGAACGACCTCGACCGCCTGGTCGTACATCGGGTCCTTTTCAGCCGCGGGGTCACCGCCGTCGCTGCCCGGGAAGTCGGTACTGTCGCCATCGACCGTGCCACCTTCCAGCACACCCTCGATGTAATTTGGCTCGCCCTGATCCTTGAGGTACTTCACCACCCGATGCACTTCTTCGTCGCTGACGAAGGCGCCGTGTACGCGGATCGGCAGCCCGGTGCCGCTGGCCATGTAGAGCATGTCGCCCATGCCCAGCAGCGCTTCGGCGCCCATCTGGTCGAGGATGGTGCGGCTGTCGATCTTGGAGCCAACCGAAAACGCGATACGGGTGGGAATGTTGGCCTTGATCAGGCCCGTGATCACGTCCACGCTGGGGCGCTGGGTTGCCAGAACCAGGTGGATGCCGGCGGCGCGGGCCTTCTGTGCCAGGCGGGCGATGAGTTCCTCGATCTTCTTGCCGACCACCATCATCAGGTCGGCCAGCTCGTCGATCACCACCACGATGTGCGGCAGGCGATCCAGCGGCTCGGGGCTGTCCGGCGTCAGGCTGAACGGGTTGTAGATGAACTCTTCTCGCGCCTTGGCTTCGTCGATCTTGACGTTGTAGCCGGCCAGGTTTCGCACGCCCAGCTTGCTCATCAGCTTGTAGCGGCGCTCCATTTCGGCCACGCACCAGTTGAGGCCGTGCGCCGCCTGGCGCATGTCGGTCACGACAGGTGCCAGCAGGTGCGGTATGCCTTCGTAGACCGACATTTCCAGCATCTTCGGGTCGATCATCAACAGGCGCACGTCGCGCGCATCGGCCTTGTACAACAGGCTGAGGATCATCGCGTTGATGCCCACGGACTTGCCCGAACCTGTGGTGCCGGCCACCAGCACGTGCGGCATCTTTGCCAGGTCGGCCACCACGGGGTTGCCGATGATGTCCTTGCCGAGAGCGATGGTCAGCATCGACTTGGCATCGTGGTAGACCTGCGAACCCAGGATTTCCGAAAGCCGGATGGTCTGGCGCTTGGCGTTCGGCAATTCGAGCGCCATGAAGTTCTTGCCGGGAATGGTCTCGACCACCCGGATCGACACCAGCGACAGCGAACGCGCCAGGTCCTTGGCCAGGTTGACGACCTGCGAACCCTTTACACCGGTGGCGGGTTCGATCTCATAACGCGTGATGACCGGTCCGGGCGACGCCGCGATCACGTGCACCTGAACACCGAAGTCCTTCAGCTTCTTCTCGATCATGCGGCTGGTCATTTCCAGCGTCTCGGGCGCCACGGTTTCCTGGCGCTGCTGGGCTGCATCCAGCAGATCGATCTGCGGCAGGCTGCTGTCCGGCATTTCGGTGAACAAGGGCTTCTGGCGCTCCTTGGCCACCCGTTCGCTCAGCACCGGCTCCGTCATCAGCACAGGTTCGGTCAGCACAGGTGGAGTCCGCACCGGGTGATGATCGATTTCGGCACGCTCTTCGATCACCACTTCCTCGCGCTCGCGGGCCGCGCGCTTGCCGACTTCCTTGTCCTCGTTGATCTCGCGTTTTTCACGGCGGCTCTGCACCAGCGAATACAGCCGCGCGCCCAGCACTTCGGCGATTGCGCCCCATGAGAAACGGAATGCCAGCGATGCACCCACCACCACCACCACGATGCACAGCAGGCCTGACCCCGCAAAACCCAGCCAGCGCATGGCCGCCGGGCCGGTGACGAAACCCATCACCCCGCCGGCATGGCGGCCTGGCAGCAATTCTTCGAATCGGTAGAGCCTGGTCCACTCCAGGGCGGTACTGGCGAACATCAGCATCACCAGTCCGATCCAGAAAACAGCACGATGTGCCGTCCACCTGCCAGCGTTGTCCGCCGGCACGCCACCCCTCATCCAGCGCGCCAGCGACGCCACCCACGAACGCACTGCGGCGGCAAAACACCACCAGACGGAAAAGCCGAAAAGAAAATAACTGGCATCGGACAAAACCGCACCCACCCGGCCGCCCCAATTACCGACGGCAGCCACGCCTGGGGCTCCGGTAGTGGACCAGGCAGGATCCAGCGCTGAATAACTCAGCATGGAGATCAACCAGAAAACCATTGCGATAAGGCCGACGAGCAAGGCGACTTCGTGGGCAAAACCGCCGACCGCCCCGCGTTCTGCCGGTTTGGACTTGCTGCCGCGGGCGTTGAGTGTGTCGAGTGAATATGTCATATGTGAGCGCGAACAAGCTTACCCGATGCGTCAGGCCAGATCGGCGGTGCGCTCGGCAGCCGCATCCCCCGACAGCGCTTCGAGATGGCCGGGGTGAATCCGCAGGGACCCGTCTTCCCGGATGTCGAAAAACCCGCGCGATTCAAGATCTTTCATGACCCGGCTGACCATCTCGCGCGACGCCCCGATCATGCGGGCGATATCCTGCCGCGAGACCTTCCTGGCCACCACTCCGTCGCCGTCGGGCGCTGGCATGGCGCTGTCGATCAGCACCCGGGCGACGCGGCCGTGGACATCCATCAGGGCAAGGGATTCGATGGTCCGGTCGGCATGCCGCAGGCGCTGCACCAGCCCGATGAGAACCGAATGAGCGACCGAGCCTTCCGCTGGCAGGCAACGCAGGAAGGCTGCGCGGTCGAGCAGCAACGCGTCGGTCTGCACTTCGGCCACCACCGTGGCGGAGTGCGGCTCGCCGTCGATCAGGCTCATCTCGCCGACCGGATCGCCGGGCAGCAGACTGGTAAAGATCACCTCGCGTCCGCGGGCATCGGCCGCCATGACCCGGGCGCGGCCCGATACCAGCACATACATGCCCCCTGAAAGCTGGCCGCGCTCGACCAGGACCTGGCCACGGCGAAAACGCTTCTTGATGACAGCGCTGGCGAGAAATTCCGCCTGCTCGGCCGTCAGCAAGGCGAAAAGCGGCACCCTGCGCAGCAGGTCCAGATCGGAAACCATGGCCATGAGGCGTTTTTCCTTACAGGATCGATTCTTACAATTGTGGCGATTGAAACCCGGCTGTCCGTGCCGCAGCTGGAAACGTCATACTCCGCGCCTCGCGCCCGCCGGCCGGTCGACGCCGCCCGGTTTCCGCCACACAACTGCATTGATTATGTCTACTGCCCAGCACGCCAAAGTCCTCATCCTCGGCTCAGGCCCCGCCGGCTACACCGCCGCCGTGTACGCCGCCCGAGCCAACCTGCAGCCGCTGCTGATCACCGGAATGGCCCAGGGCGGCCAGTTGATGACGACCACCGAAGTCGACAACTGGCCTGCGGACGTGGACGGCGTCCAGGGTCCCGAGCTCATGGAGCGCTTTTTGAAGCACGCCGAGCGTTTCAATACCAAGATCGTGTTCGACCACATCAACAAGGTCGATTTCAGCGAGCGGCCTTTCAAGCTGACCGGCGACGGCGGCGAATACACCTGCGACACGCTGGTCATAGCGACGGGCGCGTCGGCCAAGTACCTGGGCCTGCCCTCCGAGCAGGCTTTCATGGGCCGCGGCGTTTCGGGTTGCGCCACCTGTGACGGCTTCTTCTACCGTGACCAGGATGTTTGTGTGGTCGGCGGCGGCAACACTGCAGTGGAAGAGGCCCTCTATCTGAGCGGCATCGCACGCAAGGTCTACCTTGTGCACCGCCGCGACAAGTTCCGCGCTGAACCCATCATGCTGGACAAGGTGGCCGAGAAGGTGGCTGCCGGAAAGATCGAGTTGAAGGTGCACAGCGTGCTCGACGAAGTTCTGGGTGACCCCAGCGGCGTGACCGGCGTGCGCCTGAAACACATGGTCAGCGGCACTACCGAAGACCTGGCGCTGCAAGGCTGTTTCATCGCCATCGGACACCATCCGAACACGGAGCTTTTCCAGGGCCAACTGGACATGAAGGACGGCTACATCGTCACCCGTTCGGGCTTGCAGGGTTTTGCAACCATGACCAGCGTGCCAGGCGTCTTTGCAGCGGGCGATGTACAGGACAACATTTACCGCCAGGCCATTACAAGCGCGGGTACCGGCTGCATGGCCGCGCTGGATGCGCAGCGATTCCTGGAGCAGGAAAGCCTCGTCTGAAGCCCGTTTTGCCTCGAGCCGTAGGCCGGGCTATAATCGCAGGCTTTGCTGAGTTGAGTAGCGCTACGGATTAGTCCGGCGTGCTGGTTTTTCGGTAAATTTCGGGTTACCGCCACCCATTCCTGGCGAGGTGAGGCCGATCATTTTTTGGTTGGCCGGTTAGATATCGGAGTGACCTCAATGGCACGCGTATGTGAAGTAACGGGCAAAGGCCCGATGTCGGGGAACAATGTTTCCCACGCCAACAACAAGACCAAGCGCCGGTTCCTTCCGAACCTGCAATACCGTCGTTTCTTCGTCGAATCTGAAAACCGCTGGGTTCGCCTGCGAGTTTCCGGCGCTGCCCTGCGCCTGATCGACAAGAACGGTATCGAATCCGTGCTCGCAGACTTGCGCGCACGCGGTCAAGCTTAAACCTTAGGAGAATTGCACCATGGCAACCAAAGGCGGACGCGAAAAGATCAAGCTGGAATCCACTGCTGGAACCGGCCACTTCTACACCACCACCAAGAACAAGAAGACGATGCCTGAAAAGATGTCGATTTCGAAGTTCGATCCCAAGGCTCGCAAGCACGTCGAGTACAAGGAAATCAAGCTGAAGTAATTCAGCAAGATTGATGAAAAGCCGCCAGACGCGAGTCAGGCGGCTTTTTTATTGGCCTGGTGGCACAAATGAAAGAAGACAGGCAAAAAAAAGCGCTGCCATCAGCAGCGCCTGTTCGCCAGTACCGCAGGATCAGCGGTTGGGATTCATCGGCGGACGGCCGGCGATGTGGCGGAAAACGATCCGGCCCTTGCTCAGGTCGTAGGGCGACATTTCCAGGGAAACAGCATCGCCTGCAATCACGCGGATGTTGTGACGGCGCATCTTGCCGCCGGTGTAGGCCACCAGTTGGTGACCATTTTCCAGGGTGACACGATAGCGGGAATCGGGCAGGACTTCGTCCACCTTTCCACGCATCTCGATCAGTTCCTCTTTTGCCATGTAGTCTTTCTCAATTTGGGGAATCGCCTGGCGCACGCCGGCGAACCATGCCGAAAATCCGGCCACACGCCTGCCATGAAGGTATGTGAGCAACCGTGCGGACGGCTCACCAGGCGCAATGAAAATCCGGTAAATACGCTCCTGCTGGAACGCTGCAGAAAAGACTCGGCAGAAGAAGGAGCGAACAACCGCCTATTATAGCCCGAGGCTTGTCCGCTTGCCTACCATGGTCAACACGCGAAATTTCATAGCATGGCGCGGATGAGTCGGCCCAGTTCGCGGTAGGCCTCTTCGACGGCCGGCGAAAACGGCAGGCCGCAACTGAGCCGGATGAACCGCTCATACCGGCCACTGTTTGAAAACATGGGGCCTGGCGCGATGCGGATGCCCTTCGCGAGCGCCTGTTCGAACAGCAAGGTAGACGAAGCGCCCGCCGGTAATTCAAGCCACAAACTGAGGCCACCCGGCGGCAAGCTCAGCCGCACGCCCGGTGGAAAATGATTCGCGATGGCTTGCGCGCTGCGTTCGCGCTGCTCCCTCAGAGCGGCTCGCAACTTGCGCAGCCGCCGGTCGTAAGGGGCGCCAGTCACGCCGCGGGCTGTCAATAACTGAGACCAGCTCTGCATATTGCGGGTACGTGAAAACTTCAGCATCTGAACCCGGGTGTGCCAACGGCCGGCGTTCATCCATCCCTGCCTGAGGCCAGGCGCAAAGGTCTTGTTGAAGGACGAGCAATAGATCACCTGACCCTCCGTGTCCCACGCCTTTGCGGGTTTGGTGGGGTACGGTGCATCGATCAGGTCGCGGTAGATGTCGTCCTCTATCAGGGCAAGCTTGTGTTCGGTACAGAAAGCCACGAGGCGCTCCTTGTGAGCGTCCGGCATGACACAACCGGTCGGCATCTGCAAATGCGGCACCACGATAACTGCCTTCATGCGTGGCTGGCTCCTCACAGCGAGTTCGAGCGCCTCGAGCGACATGCCGGTATGCGGGCTGCTGGGGATCTCGAGGGTGCGCAGCCCCTGTGTTTCGACCGCCTGCAGCAGGCCGAAGAAAGTCGGTGACTCGACCGCGACGATGTCGCCAGGCGAAGCCACTGCCGCCAGCGCCAGGTTCACTGCCTCCGAATTGCCCAGCGTCGCCATCACGTCTTCCGGAGCAATGCGGATTCCACACGCAAGAGCCCTCAATGCCATCGCCGCCTGAAACTCCGGATGCGTGCCAGGAATGGAGGCTCCATGCAGAAGGATGTTGGGCTGCTCCTTCAACAATGCCATCGCCGACCGGTTGAGGGCCGCCGCATCGAAAAGTTCAGGCGCGGGCATGGCCCCGCCCAGGTCGACAAGTACCGTCGTATGCCGCGCCTTTTCAAGGAACAGCGAAATGCGCTGATTGATGCCACTGAAAGGCGCGGCGTCCACCTCGTCAAGCGGATGCTCGATTTCAGGCTCACGCGCTGCCGGAAGGCGGGCCAGCGCCGGATCACGGACAAAGTAACCCACCCGGGGCCGAGCCTCCAGTTGCCCGTGTTCTTCCATCCAGCGCAGGGCCTGCAGTCCGGTGGAAAGGCTGACCTGGTGCCGCAGCATCAACTCTCGCACCGATGGCATCCGGCTGCCCGGTGGCAAGGCGCCTTGCTCAATGGCAGAGCCATAGTGGGCAGCGAGTTGTCGATACAGGAGATCGTCGGACGGAACGTGTTGGGCAAGGTTCATGGGTGACAGCATGAAGTAAATAATGCCTGCCGGGTGCTGTACCGCAACAGATACAGCGGAGATCAAAACCGACCAGAACAGAGTCTAGCTATTAACCCTGATACGGTCCAAATGGTCAAATCCTGTGTCTGCCGAAAATATAGGCAAAAAATTACGCTAGGGCTTCCAAAGCAGGAGCTCAGCATGTCTCTCCACAACACGTCTTTCCAAACCGTCGCCGCTTACGAACACCGGCTGATGAATCTCGATGCCGGCAGCGAACTCCGTTGCCGCCAGGGCGCCGTCGAAGTGCGCTTCACTCAATCAGGCGCTGTATTGACCCTGTCGGCTGGACAGGCGATCCGGGTGTCCGACAGCCAGTGTGTCGGCATTGCGTCGATCCACGGCGGCGGCTTCTGGCTCGAAGAACCAGTCAGCCCCATCGCAGAAGCACAAAAAAACCGCCAGGGCCTTGTCGCAATGGCGGCAAGACTCTGGCGGTCGCTGGCGACCCCCGCCTGATCTTCAGGCGTGGGCTGCTCGCAGCCTGATCGAGAAATCCCTCAGGGCGGCGATGCCGCTCTCTTCGGCCCGCCGGCACCACGCCTGCAGTTCGGTAGTGAGCTGCTCACGCGACTGGGTGGTATTAGTCCAGAGTTGGCGAAGTTCTTCACGCATCGTCAACATCTTGTCGAGCACCGGGTGCGCCGCGCGGGCCTCTGCCACCTGCGGCAGCACGGTGGCAGGCACTTTTTCTACGTCACGATGCAGCCACCGCTTGGCGGCCACCAAGTTGGAGACATCGGCCTGCCTGGCCTTCAACGCCACCAGTTCTTCACGTGCCGCCTTGCGGACACCCCGCGCGAAACCGGCCATGACTTCGTAGCGGTTGGTGATCAAAGCCTCGAGCGTCTTTTCGTCGGCCACAGGTTTGGTTTCACCGGTCTGGAGCTTGGGCGCGGTTTTCTTTACCGTGGCCCAGCCGACCTTCTGCATCAGCGTGATGTAAAGCCAGCCGATGTCGAATTCGTATGGCTTCACCGAGAATTTCGCCGAGGTCGGGTAGGTGTGATGGTTGTTGTGCAGCTCTTCGCCGCCAATGATCAGACCCCACGGCGACAGGTTGGTGCTGGCGTCGGTGGCCTCGAAGTTGCGGTAGCCCCAATAGTGACCGAGGCCATTGACGACACCCGCGGCCCAGAACGGAATCCAGAGCATCTGGGCCGCCCAGACGGCAAGGCCCAGCGTGCCGAACAGAGCAACGTTCAACAGCAGCATGAGGCCAACGCCCTGCCAGCTGTAGCGGCTGTAAAGATTGCGTTCGATCCAGTCGTTGGGCACGCCATGGCTGAACTTGGCAATGGTTTCCTTGTTCTTGGCTTCGGCACGATAAAGTTCAGCGCCGCGCCACATCACCGTATCGATACCACGGGTTTGCGGGCTGTGGGGATCTTCTTCGGTCTCGCACTTGGCGTGGTGCTTGCGGTGGATGGCGACCCACTCGCGAGTGACCATGCCAGTGCCCAGCCACAGCCAGGCACGGAAGAAATGCTGCGGAATCTTGTGCAGGTCGAGCGCACGATGCGCCTGCGACCGATGCAGAAACACCGTGACCGCCACAATGGTGATGTGGGTTGTCAGCAATGTGTACAGGACGATCTCCCACCACGTCCAGCCCAGCAAACCATTGCTGAGCAGTTCGATGGCGGCGTTGAAGACAGCCGAGTCAAATACAAACATAGGGTGAGAGCCTCGCGGCGGGAAACCGCCGTGGTTGTGGGTGCAGGAACCCGGGATGCCGAAAAATTCAGCACCTCTGATTTTAGAGCGACCTACCGGGCTTAAGTTCGCATCACCCGGCGTTTGCAGGTCTTTACTTGCGGACCGATATCACGGTTTGCGTGTCCAGACCGCGGCAAAAAAGCCGTCGGTGTGATGGATATGAGGCCACAGCCGCAGATATTCACCCGTACCGGAAGGCCCGCTGCACAGTTTTTCTGCATCGGCGATCTTCAGTTGCGTCAACAATTCCGCGGCTGGCAGCAGCGTGAAGTCCTTATTCTCGGCTGAGAACGCGGCGGCAATTGCCTCGTTTTCTTCCGGCAGGATGCTGCAGGTGGCGTAAACCAGACGCCCGCCCGGCTTCACCAGACGCGCCGCGCTAGCCAGGATGGAGGTCTGTTTCGCCGTCAGCTCTGCAATACCTTCAGGCGACTGACGCCATTTCAGGTCCGGATTGCGGCGGGTGGTGCCCAGGCCAGAACACGGGGCATCGACCAGCACCCGGTCGATCTTGCCGGAGAGGCGTTTCACACGCTCGTCGCGCTCATGGGCAATGGCAGCGGGATGTACGTTCGACAGGCCGCTGCGCGCCAGGCGGGGCTTGAGCGCGTCCAACCGGTGGCCCGAAATGTCGAAAGCGTACAGGCGGCCTGTATTACGCATGGTGGCGCCGATGGCCAACGTCTTTCCGCCGGCGCCGGCGCAGAAATCGACCACCATTTCGCCGCGATGAGCATCCAGAAGCAAGGCGAGCAATTGCGAGCCTTCGTCCTGTACTTCGATTGCGCCGCGGGTGAAGGCGTCGAGCTTGTTCAGTGCCGGCTTGCCGTCGATCCGCAGGCCCCAAGGCGAATACGGCGTGACATCCGCAGTGATGCCGGCCTTTTTCAGTTCAGCGCGCATGTCCGAGCGTTTGGCCTGAAGTGCATTCACCCGCAAGTCCAGTGGCGCTGCCTTCTGGAGGCTTTCGGCCAGCGCCCAGAAATCGGAGGCACCCACCTGGGCCTTCAGCGGCGTGGCCAGCCACTCCGGCAGATTGTGCCGGTGCGGCTCCATCAGTTCGGACGGCTTGACGGCGTCGCACTGCTCGAGCCATTGGCGCTCCTGGTCGTTGAGGGCGCTACGCAGGAATTCACGAGGTCCGTGGAAAGCCAGGATCGCCAGCCGCCGCGCCTTGGGTCCGGTGCCGGACCGGGCCAGGTATTCGTACAACAACTTGCGACGCAGCACGTTGTAGGTGGTTTCAGCGAGCGTGTTGCGTTCGCGTGGACCGAGCGCACGGTTCTCGCGGAAAAAGCGCGAGACCACGGCGTCGGCGGGATGGTCAAAGACGAGGACGCGGCCGACGAGGTCGGAACAGGCGTCCAGTAAGGCGTTGGGATGCATGGCCCGATTGTCCCATCCCGCCGGCTATGGCCCGGAAAAGGTCATTCGTGGCTTCAGGCCAACACAGACCTCGCACCCGCCGGCGGGGTTGCGCCGCCGTCATTTCCGGTCTGCCGGACGAAATGCAGTTCAGCGACCAAACCTCCGCATGCACGGTTGGACAGCAGCAATTCTCCGCCGTGACGCTGCACGATTTCCTGGGCGATCGACAGGCCCAGGCCTACGCCGCCCGAATGACGGTTGCGCGACGACTCGACGCGGTAGAAAGCCTTCATCAGGTGCTGCAGTTCCTCCTGGGGGACTCCTGGCCCGCGATCGGCGATGGAGACCACCAGGGCGCGTTCAGAGTCGATCAGCGATATTTCCGCGCAGCCGCCGTAACGCAGGGCGTTTTCAACCAGGTTGTTGATACAGCGGCCGAGCGCGCGCGGCTGGCCGGTCAGCGGCGCAGCTTCGCCGCTGACGGTGATCAGCCCTTCGCTGCCCGATTCGTCGTGGTCGTCCGCAATGGTGCGCACCAGCGAGTCGATGTCGAAACGCACGCTCGCCTCACCCTGCGCCACGCCGAGCAGGTAGTCCAGGGTGTCGCGGATCATGGTGTCCATCTCGCCGATGTCGCGGCGGAAACCCGCGCGGTCCTCGGAGTCTTCCAGGGACTCCGCCCGCAGGCGCAGCCGGGTCAGGGGCGTGCGCAGATCGTGCGAAACGGCGGCGACGAACCTGTCACGGTCGGCGATCTGCTGCTGGATTCGGGCCTGCATGCCATTGAAGACCCGGGTCGCCTCGCGGCATTCGGCCGTGCCGGCTTCTTCCAGTGGCGGGTGATTGATGTCACGCCCGAGTTCCCGGGCGGCATCCGCCAGCCGCTGGACCGGTTCCGACAACCATCGTGCACCGATCCAGGCAGCAAACAGCAACGCGGCAAGACGCACACCGATGTCGAACACCATGCCCGCATCGAAAGGCATGCCCCCTGGACCGTGGCCGATGTGGCCGGCCTCGTCCGCAGATACCTGCTCCGCTGCGCCCGCATGCATTTCTGTGGACCGATGGGCAAAGTCCGGTGGCGGATGGAATTCGATCATCACCGTCAGTACCAGCGCGTGACTGGCCAGCACCACCACGAACAGCAACATTGCCAGCCGACCGAACAGGCTGGACGGCAAGGCCCGTTTAGCCAGCGTGCCAAGCCGCTGCCTCAAGTCAGAAGGCATGCCGCGCTCCGGAATCAAGAATCAAAAAATCAGAAAAACTTCAGTGCAGGCCGACCTGCGGCTGCACGGAGCGCACGTCGAACACATACCCGGCGCCGCGCACGGTGCGGATCATCGAGGGTGTGCGAGGGTCGTCGCTGAGCTTCTGCCGCAGGCGTGACACCAGCAGGTCGATGCTGCGTTCGAAGCTTTCCATCGCACGGCCGCGCGCACGTTCCATCAGCTGGTCGCGGGTGAAGATGCGACGCGGCATCGAAAGAAAAGTGGTCAGCAGGCGGTATTCGGCATTGGAAAGCGGCACCACCAGGCCATCGGGCGAAGTCAGGCGGCGTTCGTCGCGGCGCAGTTCCCAGCCGTCGAAACGCACAACGCCGTCATCGGCGGGGTGGGCAGTGCGGCCGGCGGGAATGCGGCGCAGCACGGTGTTGATACGAGCCACCAGCTCGCGCGGCTCGAAAGGCTTGCCCATATAGTCGTCGGCACCCAGCTCGAGTCCGACGACCCGGTCATGGGTGCCGGTGCGAGCCGTGAGCATGATGATGGGCACACGCGAATGCTGGCGGACTTCGCGGGCCAGCATCAGGCCGTCACTGCCGGGCAGCATGACGTCGAGCACCACCATGTCCATTGCCTGACGGGCGATATGTTCACGCATGCCGTTGCCGTCACTGGCCGTATGCACGGTAAATCCGAAACGTTCGAGGTAATCGCTGAGGAGCGTGGTGATGTCCTGGTCGTCGTCAACCACCAGGATGTTCGGGCGATGGTTCATTACCTGATTGTCCACCCCGGCCGGCCGTCGCACCAGATGCACGGTGTGCTGAAAAACCGGGCCTTGATATCTCACTTCCCCAGCTGAATGAGGGTTTTGTACCAATCCGTACATCAAAGATACACACTCAGCTTACGACGTTCTCATAAGAATTCGCCGTGACCATCAGCAGGAATGACGCCATGACCGCCATCACCGGAATAAACAACAACGCCCAGAACGCCTGGACCGACAAGTCCGGCACCCGGACCGCTGCAGCGGACGACGCGGCCCTGTTCCGACTGGCGCAGCAGGACGCCACCGACGAAGACAAGCTGGCCACGCAGCAGAAGATGGCCGAGCCGGCAATGGCTTCCATGCAGCCTTCATCGACGGGTTATTCGTCCTCGACGGTGTCCCTGTCGGACGGCGTTGCCGAAGATACGGTCGGCACCAAGGACCAGGCTTCGATCCAGCGGTACGACCTGCAGCAGCCGGCACAGCAGGTGCTGAAGCAATACGAGCAGGTCGGGGCGGGCAATTCGTCCGGTTCGGCCACCGGCAGCAGCATCAGCAAGGTGGCCTGAGCGGCGGGGCGGCTGCTCAGGCCAGCAATTCGGCCAGCACCCGCGGATATAACTGGTGCTCCTGTGCCAGCACCCGTACGGCCAGTGTCTCCGCCGTGTCGCCCGGCAGCACCGGCACCACGGCCTGACCCAGGATCGGCCCCAGGTCGAGATCTGCCGTCACACGATGCACCGTCGCACCCGCAACGCGGCACCCCGCTTCCAAAGCGCGCCTGTGCGTATGCAGCCCGGTGAAGGCGGGCAGCAGCGACGGATGGATATTCACCATCCGACCGGCATAGCGCCCGACAAAGGCGTCACCCAGGATCCGCATGAATCCGGCCAGCACCAGCAGATCGGGCTGATGCCTGTCGATGACACGCGCCAGCGCCGTATCGAAATCCTCGCGACTCTCGAAATCACGGTGATCCACCGCTTCGCCATGAATCCCCTGCTCTCTCGCCCACGCCAGGCCGCTGGCGTCGGGCCTGTTGCTAAGCACCGCCGCCACCCGCGCACCGTGCCGGCCGGCCCAGTCGTCACGCTGTGCGGCCCGCACGATGGCCTGCATGTTGGAACCGCCGCCCGAGATCAGAATCACCACGTTTTTCATCGGGCGGCATTATCGCGGCCCGCCCACCGCATTTACACAATCGAGTCCGACATGCCCTTGCGCCCCCTCACCCAGATCGAAGCCCGCGTGCTGGGCACGCTCATGGAAAAGGCCCGCACCGTCCCTGACAGCTATCCGCTGACGCTCAACGGCGTGGTGTCCGGCTGCAACCAGAAATCCAGCCGCGACCCGGTGATGCAGGTCAACGATGCCGAAGCCCAGGAAGCGCTCGATTCCCTGCGCAACCTGACACTTGCCTTCGACACCAGCGGCGGCCGCGCCACCCGCTGGGAACACAACGCCGATCGCGGTATAGGCGTGCCAGGTGCGGCCGCCGCCCTGCTCGGCATGCTGATGCTGCGCGGACCCCAGACCGCGGGCGAACTGCGCATCCACACCGAACGCTGGCATCGTTTTGCCGACATCGGCTCGGTCGAAGCCTTTCTCGACGAACTGGCGGAACGGTCGGAAGAAAAAGGCGGGCCGCTGGTGCAGCCCCTTCCCCGTGTTTCGGGCTCACGCGAGGTGCGCTGGATGCATCTGCTGTGCGGACCGATCGATGCGGCCGATTACGCATCCGCAGCGGTCACCGAAACGTCGACCGGTGGCGGCGGGCTGGCCGCACGCATGGCGGCACTCGAAGAAACCGTGCGCCTGCTGCAGGAGCAGGTAAACGCCCTCCGCCAGGCCTGATCAGAAACTCGACCAGTCGTCGTCGCCGGCTGCGACCTTTTCGTTCAGTGTCGGAACAGCGGACCGGCCCGGTGCGGCCGGCGGTTTCGCCGGAGCCCTGATGGCTTGCGGAGCGGCCGGCTTCAGTGCACGGACCGCTGCGGGCAACGGCGCTGGAGCCGGCGTGTGCACCCGGTGGCCGACGTCAAGCCTGAAGACCGAAATCGCCAGCGAAAGCCGCTGCGCCTGGTCACGCAACGAAGACGCCGCCGCCGCGCTTTGCTCCACCAGGGCCGCGTTCTGCTGGGTCATCTGGTCGAGCTGACTCACGGCCTGGTTCACCTGGCCGATGCCGTCGCGTTGCTCCGAGGAAGCCGCGTGGATCTCGGCGATCAGGTCGGCCACCTGCCGTACGCTGTTCACGATCGCACCCATGGTCTCGCCCGCCTGCGCCACCTGGCGCGAACCGGCATCCACGGTGTCGACCGATGCACCGATGAGTGTCTTGATCTCGCGCGCCGCCTGCGCGCTGCGTTGAGCCAGGCTGCGCACTTCGCTGGCCACCACGGCAAAACCACGGCCCTGTTCGCCCGCTCTTGCAGCTTCCACCGCTGCGTTCAGCGCCAGGATGTTGGTCTGGAACGCAATGCTGTCGATGGTGCCGATGATGTCGCCTATGCGGCGTGAAGAGCCGCTGATCTGCGACATGCTGCTGACCACCTCCGACATCACCTCGCCACCACGGGTGGCCTCCTGGGCGGCCATGCCGGCCAGCTGCCGTGCGCGGTGCGCGGTGTCGGTGGACTGGCTCACGGTGCCGGTGAGCTGCTCCATGCTGGCCGCCGTCTGCTGCAGGCTGGATGCGGTCTGCTCGGTGCGACCGGAAAGATCCTGGTTGCCCAGCGCGATCTCGGACGAAGCGGTGGACACCGACTCGACGCCACTGCGCACCTCGCCGACCACGCCGCGCAGTTTGTGCACCATGGCCGCCAGGGACGACAACAACTGGCCGAACTCGTCGCGCCGGTCGGTCCGTGGCTGGACGGTGAGATCGCCGGTGGCGATGGATTCGGCCACCGCCACGGCATGCGCCAGCGGATCCGACATGTTTTTCACCAGCACCGCCGCCAGCGCCACGCCGGCCAGCAGCACCACCAGCATGCAGATCACCGATACGACCATCGCGTCGTGGCGGGCCGACTCGAGCGCCACGATGGCCTGGTCACGTTGCTGTTCCTGGAGCTTGACGAATGCGTCCAGCGATTCGATGTAGCGGCCGATGGCGGGGACGTAGGTCTTTTCGATGAAATCGGGCGACACCGCGCCGGTGGAAGATTCGAGCTTGAGTTCACGCGCCCGCTTGTTCAGCGCCAGCACCGCATTGCGTTCTTCGCCGGCACGCGCCAACGCGGCTTTTTCGGCGTCGCTGGTGGCGCTCGCGACGATCCTCTTCTGGATCACGCCGATGCGCGCCACGCCCGCGCTGATGCGCTGGTCCAGTACCGTCGTCAAAGGAGGTTCAGCGGTGATGTTGCTGGCGACAACCCGTTCACCCACCGTTTCGGTGGCGCCTCGCCAGTCGATGGCGTCGGAAATACGCTGTTCGGCAGCCCGGACGCTGGCAAGGGCAGTGTCGGCCACCTCGGTCGCCCGGTACTGCGACCAGGCGCCGGCGGCGAGAGAGACAAGAAGAAGACCAAGGATGCCGCTCCACAGTTTTGTGGATACGCGAATGTCATTGAATTGCATGGGAAGCGATGGGGAGGGAAGCTTTGTCTGCGAGATGAAAAGGCAGACAACCCATAGCAATGTTTGCGCCACGGCCGCGCACGGCGTGCCGCGCTAGAGCATCAGGCGCGAGGAGCGGGGCACATGCGCCATCAGGAACTCCATCTGGTCTGCGAGGATTCGGCGATTGCGCAGGATGAAGTCTTCCCAGAGGCTGGGCACGTAGGGGGTATACAGCAGCGGCATGCCGGCCTGCTCGGGCGTACGGCTGCTCTTGCGGTGGTTGCATGCCCGGCAGGCGGTAACCACATTCATCCAGACGTCCGGCCCGTTCTGGGACAAGGGAACGATGTGTTCACGGGTCAGTTCGGCTTCGACACAGACATCGCCGCAATAGGCGCAGACGTCGCGGTCACGGGCGAACAGCTTGGCGTTGGTCAGACCGGGGCGAAGGCCGAAAGGGTTGACGCGGGGAACCCCACGTGTGCCGATGATGCTGTTGACGGCGATCATCGATTGTTTGCCGGTGATGGCGTTGGTACCACCGCGGAAGACCGCGATCTCGGCGCCGGATTCCCAGCGGACCTCGCCGGCCGCATAGTGGATCACCGCCTGTTCGAGGCTGATCCAGGACTGGGGCAGTCCCTGGGCCGATAGCTTCAATACCTTCACGACACAGCTCCTCAAGAGGCCGGCCTCGAGGGGGATCGTATCGCCGGCAAACCACTCGGATGATCGGATGGACGCACCACTTGCCAGGCAGCGCATTCGCTGATTGACAATATACAGGTATCGTGACGAATTCGCGTCCGTGCGGATCAACCGTCCGGGCCCTGAAGCATCCAAGAAGAAAACGTTTGACGTGACGCATCCATGAAGGTCTTCCGCGGTTTCCACCATCCAGGCATCGCGGCTGCCTGCGCGCTGACCATCGGCAATTTCGACGGCGTGCATCGCGGTCATCAGGCCATGCTGGCCCTGTTGCGCAGCGAGGCCGAGCACCGTGGCGTGCCGAGTTGCGTGCTGACTTTCGAACCGCATCCGCGCGACTACTTCGCCGCCCGTGCCGGCAAGGCCAGCCTGGCGCCGGCCCGCATCGCCACCCTGCGCGACAAGCTCACCGAACTCGCCCGCTGCGGCATCGACCAGACGGTGGTGCTGCCCTTCGATGCGAACCTGGCGGCAGAGGTGCCGTGGAACTTCATCGAACAGGTGCTGCTTCACGGGCTGGGCGCGCGTTACGTGCTGGTCGGAGACGACTTCCGCTTCGGCAGCCAGCGTTCCGGCGACTACGCCCTGCTGGACGAAGCCGGCACCGCCATCGGTTTCGAGGTGGCCCGCATGAACAGCTATGAGGTGCACGGCCTGCGTGTCTCCAGCTCGGCGGTGCGCGATGCACTGGCGGCCGGTCAGATGGAACAGGCTGCACGCCTGCTCGGCCGGAGCTACAGCCTCAGCGGCCATGTGGTGCACGGACGAAAGCTGGGCCGGGCGCTGGGTGCCAGCGAAGTCGGGGCGGGCGATGGCTTTCGCACCCTCAACCTGCGTTTCTCGCACTGGAAACCCGCTGCCGCCGGCATCTTCGCGGTGCGGGTGCACGGGCTGACCGCAGAGCCGCTGAACGGCGTGGCCAACATGGGGGTCCGCCCCTCGCTCGACCCTTCCGACGTCAACGGCGGCCGGGTGCTGCTGGAGACGCATTGCCTCGACTGGCCGGCCAGCCTGGGCCCCGAGGGGGGCTACGGTAAAATCGTCCGGGTGGAACTGCTGCACAAACTGCACGACGAGCTGCGCTACACCAGCCTCGACGCCCTCACCGCCGGTATCGCCAAGGACCTGGAGGATGCACGGGCGTTCTTTGCAACCCACGGCCAGACCCACCGGCAGACCACACGCGACCGAATTTGAAGCTCGTCCAGGTGTGCCGCTCCCGGCACCGTGCGGTCGCCCCCTTTCTGGCTCGGGCGCCCGCCGCACCTCCTCTCTTGGCCGCCGCTCCCCACTGATTTCTCTCCATGTCCGACACCAACGCTTCCTCCGCCCCCGACTACCGCGCCACGCTCAACCTGCCGGACACTCCGTTTCCGATGCGCGGCGACCTTCCCAAGCGCGAGCCCGGCTGGGTCGCCGAATGGGAGTCCAAGGGTGTGTATAAAAAGCTGCGCGACGCCCGCTGCGGTGCGCCGCGATTCGTGTTGCACGACGGCCCTCCGTACGCCAACGGCCAGATCCACATGGGCCATGCGGTCAACAAGATCCTGAAGGACATGATCGTCAAGGCGCGCCAGCTCAAGGGCATGGACGCGCTTTACGTGCCCGGCTGGGACTGCCACGGACTGCCCATCGAGAACCAGATCGAGAAGACGCACGGCCGCAACCTGAGCCGCGACGAAGTGCAGGCAAAAAGCCGCGCCTACGCCACCGAACAGGTCGCCCTGCAGAAGAAGGACTTCAAGCGCCTGGGCGTGCTGGCCGAATGGGAGAACCCGTACCTGACCATGAATCCCGGCAACGAAGCCGACGAAATCCGTGCGCTGAAACGCATCATGGAACGCGGCTTCGTCTACCGCGGCCTGAAGCCGGTCTACTGGTGTTTCGACTGCCGTTCGTCACTGGCCGAATTCGAGATCGAATACGCCGACAAGAAATCCCAGACCATCGACGTGGCCTTCGAATGCGCCCAACCCGAAGCGCTTGCCACCGCCTTCGGCCTCCCGGTCCTGGGCAAGCCCGCGTTCGCCGTCATCTGGACCACCACCGCGTGGACCATCCCGGCCAACCAGGCCCTCAACCTGAACGGCGACCTCGAATACAGCCTGGTCGACACGCCGCGCGGCCTGCTCATCCTGGCATCCGCCCTCGTCGAGAAGGCCCTGGCCCGTTATGAACTCGAAGGCACGGTGGTCGCCACCGTTGCCGGCGCAGCGCTGGCCGGCATCCGTTTCAAGCACCCGCTGCACGATGTGGCCGACGCGGGCACCGGCGAATACAGCTACCGCCGCGAATCGCCGGTGCTGCTGGCCGACTACGCCACCGCGGACGACGGCACCGGCATCGTGCACTCGGCCCCGGCATATGGCGTGGACGACTTCAACTCGTGCATGGCCAACGGCTTCACGCACGACGACATCCTGAATCCGGTGCAGGCCACCGGCGTGTATGTCGATGAACTGCCCATGTTCGGCGGCCAGTTCATCTGGAAGGCCGCGCCGGTCGTCGCTGAAGCCCTGAAGGACGCCGGCCGGCTGCTGGCCACATCGGGCATCACGCACAGCTATCCGCACTGCTGGCGCCACAAGACGCCCGTCATCTACCGCGCAGCCGCCCAGTGGTTCGTGCGCATGGACGAAGGCGAAGGCGTCTTCACCAAGGACAAGGCCGGCCGCACCCTGCGGCAGCTGGCCCTGGACGCCATTGAACAGACCGGCTTTTACCCCGAGAACGGCAAGAACCGCCTGCGCGACATGATCTCCGGCCGGCCCGACTGGTGTATCTCGCGCCAGCGCAACTGGGGTGTGCCGCTGCCCTTCTTTTTGCACAAGGCCACCGGCGAGCTGCACCCGCGCACCATGGAAATCATGGACCAGGCGGCCGACATGGTGGCCGCCGGCGGCATCGAGGCGTGGAGCAAGGCCACGGCCGAAGACATCCTGGGCGCAGAAGCCACCGACTACGCCAAGAGCAACGACATCCTGGACGTGTGGTTCGACTCCGGCACCACCCACTTCCACGTGCTGCGCGGTTCGCACTTCGACGACAGCATCAGCCGCGGCGGTGCACGCGACGAAGGCCACCACCTCAGCGGCCCCGAGGCCGACCTGTACCTCGAAGGCCACGACCAGCACCGCGGCTGGTTCCACAGTTCGCTGCTGACCGCCTGCGCCATGAACGACCGCGCGCCCTACAAGGGCCTGCTGACCCACGGTTTCACCGTGGACAGCCAGGGTCGCAAGATGAGCAAGTCGATGGGCAACGGTGTCGACCCCCAGAAAACCGCCGAAAAGCTGGGAGCCGAGATCATTCGGCTGTGGGTGGCGGCCAGCGACTATTCCGGCGACATCGCCGGCGACGACAAGATCCTGGCGCGGGTGGTCGACGCCTACCGCCGCATCCGCAACACGCTGCGTTTCCTGCTGGCCAACACCAGCGACTTCGACCCGGTCGCCGATGCGGTGCCCGAATCCGAACTGCTCGAGATCGACCGCTATGCGCTGGCCCGTGCCGCGCAGTTCCAGGCCGAGATCCTGGCGCACTACGAGGTCTACGAATTCCATCCGGTGGTCGCCAAGCTGCAGCTTTTCTGCTCGGAAGACCTGGGTGGTTTCTACCTCGACGTGCTGAAGGACCGGCTCTACACCACCGCGCCCAAGTCGCTGGCACGCCGCAGCGCGCAAACCGCGCTCTGGCACATCGCCCAGGCCATGCTGCGCTGGATGGCGCCGTTCCTGAGCTTCACCGCCGAAGAGGCATGGAAGCTGGTCGGCAACAGCGAGACCATCTTTTTGGAGCAATACCTGCAACTGCAGGGCGACGCTGCCGAAGATGCAGCCCTGATCGACAAGTGGAACCGCATTCGCGCCGCCCGCGAACTGGTCAACAAGGAAATCGAAACCCTTCGGACCGAAGGCAAGGTCGGCTCTTCGCTGCAGGCCAACGTGCGCATCAGCGTGCCGATGGCCACGCACGGCGACCTGTGGGCCGCCCTGGCCAGCCTGGGCGACGACCTGAAATTCGTGCTGATCACATCGGCGGTTGAAGTGGCTGCGGGCGAGACCCTGGCCATCGAGACCACCGCCAGCGAAGCCGCCAAGTGCGAACGCTGCTGGCATTACCGCGACGACGTGGGCAGCGATCCTGCCCACCCGACCATCTGCGGCCGCTGCACCAGCAACCTCTACGGCGCTGGCGAACATCGGGAGTTTGCATAAATGGCGCGCGCAAAGACCATTTCGATCGGCGGCGGCTCCAGCAGCCCGCTGCCGTGGCTGGGTCTGGCACTGATCATCCTCATCGCCGACCAGTTCACCAAGACGCTGATCCTGGGCTACTACCGCCTGGGTGACGCCACCTACATCACCAGTTTCTTCAACGTGGTGCGGGCCCACAACACCGGCGCTGCGTTTTCCTTCCTGGCCGACTCGTCTGGCTGGCAGCGCTGGTTCTTCACCGCCATCGGCGTCGCCGCCGCGCTGTTCATCGTCTGGCTGCTGCGCTCGCATGCCGGCCAGAAGCTGTTTTCCTTTGCCCTGGCCTGCATCATGGGCGGTGCGATCGGCAATGTGATCGACCGGTTGATGCACGGCTACGTGGTCGACTTCCTCGACTTCCACGTGGCCGGTCGTCACTTTCCGGCTTTCAACGTTGCCGACAGCGCCATCACCATCGGTGCCGCCTGCCTTGTGTTTGACGAGTTGATACGCGTGCGCAAGGGACGCTGATACAAGATAAGGAATGAAGCACCTGCTCAACCTGCTCGCGGCGATATCGCTGCTCGTCTGGGGTACCCACCTGGTCCGCACGGGTGTGTTGCGGGTGTTCGGCGAAAAGCTGCGCAAGATACTTGCGCGCAGCCTGGGCAACCGGTTCAGCGCGGCGCTTTCCGGTATCGGCGTCACCGCACTGGTGCAGTCCAGCACCGCCACGTCGATGATGACGTCGTCATTCGTCGGCCAGGGGCTCATCACCCTCCCTGCCGCACTGGCCGTGATGCGCGGCGCAGATGTCGGCACCGCCATGATGTCGGTGCTTTTCTCGGTCGATCTTTCCTGGTTGTCACCGCTGCTGATCTTCGTCGGCGTGGTGCTGTTCGTGTCGCGCCAGGCGGGCACCGCCGGGCGTGTGGGCCGGGTGCTGATCGGCCTGGGACTGATGCTGCTGGCCTTGCGCCTGGTGGTCGAAGCGACCGAACCGCTGCTGGCGGCGCCGGCCGTGCGGGCGCTGCTCGGATCGCTCGGCAGCGACCTGCTGCTCGAGATCACGCTGGGCGCCGCCCTTGCCGTGGTCGCCTATTCCAGCCTCGCCATCGTGCTGCTGATCGCTGCCATGGCCAGCTCGACCGTCGTGCCGATGGATGTCGCCCTCGGCCTGGTACTGGGTGCCAACCTGGGTAGCGGCGTGCTGGCGGTGCTGACCACCTCCAAGTCGTCGGTCGAGGTGCGCCAGGTCACCGTGGGCAACCTGGTCTTCAAGATGATGGGTGTGCTGCTGGTAGCGCCGTTCGTGGGCCTGTGGATCCGTTATGCGCAACCGCTGATGGCGGTGCCATCGCATGGCGTGGTGATGTTCCACCTGGCTTTCAATGCGGTGATCAGTGTCGGGTTCATCGGCCTGACCGACGGCGTTGCCCGCGTGGTGCAGAAGTTCATGCCGCGCCCGCCTGAAAAGAAGACCACCGACCGGGTTCAGCACCTGGATGCGTCCGCCCTTTCGACACCGTCGCTGGCCATCTCGTGCGCGGCGCGCGAAGCGTTGCACCAGGCCGACCTGGTCGAGACCATGCTGGTCGGGTTGCTGAAGGTCATACGCAACAACGACCTTGCACTGGCCGACCACCTGCGCCGCCTCGATGACTCGGTGGACGAGCTTTATTCGGCCATCAAGTACTACCTGACCAAGATTTCCCGCGAGGCGCTGGGCGAGGAAGAAAGCCGGCGCTGGACCGACATCATCAGCTTCACCATCAACATGGAGCAGATCGGCGACATCGTCGAAAGAGTGCTGATCGACATCGAGGAACGCAAGATCCGCAAGTCACGCAATTTCTCGCAGGCCGGCATCGACGAGATCAGCGAACTGCACGCCCGCATCATCGACAACCTGCGCCTGTCGATGAGTGTTTTCCTGAACGGCAATGTGCGTGACGCCCAGAAGCTGCTTGAGGAAAAAACGCATTTCCGTGACCTGGAAGGCCGCTACACGCGCACCCACCTCGAACGGCTTTCGGACAACACCCTGCAGAGCATCGAAACCAGCTCGCTGCATATCGACCTGATCAGCGACCTGAAGCGCATCAATTCACACATCTGCTCCATCGCCTATCCCATCCTGGAATCGGCCGGCGTGCTGGCGCCCAACCGGTTGCGCAGCAGCCTGGACGGCGGAGTGATGCCGCCGCCCTGAAGGCTCGTGGCGCCTAGTGCCGGCGCTCGGCGACCTCGCGCTGCTGGTCGCAATAGTCCAGCAGCGCATCGATTTCAGTCGATTTGTCGAAAACCGCGTCTGCGCCCAGTTGTTCGCAGCGCCGACGGACTTCCTTGGTGGCGTGGTTGCTGAACACCACCATTTTCTGGTGTGACTCCCGATCGCTGAGGGCAGACAGCACGTTCAGGCCGTTTCCCTCGCGCAGGAACAGGTCGACGATGGCCAGGTCCCAGTGGCCGTCATGAGCCCGCAGCCAGCTTGCCGCCTCGGCTTCGGTTTCGGCGCAGCCGATGGGTTCGATGTGGGCCAGCTCACTCAGCGTGGCCAGCAGGTTCTCGCGGATGACCGGATTGTCTTCGATGAGGTAAGCACGGATTTTCATAGGTCTCCAGCCAGGTTCAGCGGGAAACATTGCCCGATGAATGACTGTAGAAACCGGGCATGGACGCGCGTGCAAGCCACCTGCCCTACGCAAGGTAGGACAGGCATCCCCGCCCCGTCAGCCTGCCTTGCCGACTGCAGCTTGCGCCAGTACCTCGAGCGGCTCTTCCGGACGACGCGCATACCGCTGCGCAAGCACTGCGCAGGTCATCAGCTGGATCTGGTGGAACAGCATCAGCGGCAGCACCATGGGCCCGACCAGCTCGGGCGCGAACAGCACCTTGGCCATGGGCACGCCGCTGGCCAGGCTCTTCTTCGAGCCGCAGAACACGATGGTGATCTCGTCTTCCTTCGAAAACCCGAGCTTGCGCGCGAGCAGCGTGGTGCAGACCAGCACCACAACCAGCAGCACGCAGCAAACGGCCACCAGGCCCAGCAGCGCCATCAAGGGCAACTGGTGCCACAGGCCCTCGACCACCGCGGCGCTGAAGGCGGTGTAAACCACCAGCAGGATGGAACCCTGGTCGACCAGCTTCATGCGCTTGGCATGCCGTTTGACGAACCCGCCCACCCACGGTTGAAGCAGGTGGCCTGCCACGAAGGGCACCACCAGCTGGATGATGATCTTGCCGATGCCGTGGAAGGTCGAGCCTGCGGAATGGTGTTCAACCACCAGCAGGTTGGCCAGCACCGGCGTGATGAACACGCCCAGCAGCGTCGAAGCCGATGCACTGCAGACGGCCGCCGGCACGTTGCCGCGCGCCATCGACGTGAAGGCGATGGCCGACTGCACGGTCGCCGGCAGCACGCAAAGGTACATCACACCCACGTAGAGCTGGGGCGTGACCAGATGGCTCAGCGCCGGCTTCAGCGCCCAGCCCAGCAGCGGGAACAGCAGGAAGGTGCAGGCCACCACCAGCAGGTGCAGCCGCCAGTGCGACACGCCCGCGATGACCGCTGCGCGTGAAAGCTTTGCGCCGTGCAGGAAGAACAGCAGCGCGATGGCCGCCGTGGTCAGCCATTCGAAGGCATGCGCCATGGCGCCCTGCGCGGGCAGCAAAGAGGCGATGAGCACCGTCGCCAGCAGCGCGAAGGTGAAGTTGTCGGGAAGGTATTTGGGGCGGGTCATGGTGGCGGCGATCATCTTCATTTCCACTGCTAAAGTGAAATTGATTTATCTGATGAATTTATGATTCGGCATGATGAATATCAGCCTGCAGCAACTGCGCGTCTTTCAGGCCGTGGCGGCCGAACGCAACTTCAGCCGTGCCGGTGACCGCGTGGGCCTGACCCAACCGGCCGTCAGCCGGGCCATGACCGAACTGGAAAACCAGCTCGGCCTCAGGCTCTTCGACCGCACCACCCGTGAAGTGGCACCCACCGAAGCCGGCCGCCTGCTGGCCGCCCACCTGGAACGGCTGCTGGACGAACTGGACACCGCCCTGCTGGACGTCCAGGGCCTGGGCCGCCAACGGCGCGGACGGGTCCGTGTCGCCAGCAGCCCCACCCTGGCTGCCAGCCTGATGCCGACCTGCATCGCCGAGGCCGAGGCAGAGGGTACGGAAATCGTGCTGCTGGACCGCATCCAGCAGGACACCCTGGACAGCGTGCGTTCTGGTGTCGTCGACTTCGGTGTGGTGGTCGACCCGGCCGATCCGTCCGGCCTTTATTGCGAACCCATCCTGCGCGAGCCCTTCTGCCTGGTGTGCCCCTCCGACCACCCGCTCGCTTCGGCAGGCGACGTCGACTGGCATCGGCTGGCGGCTCATCCGCTGGTGCTGCTGGACCAGGCCTCCGGCAGCCGCCGGCTGATCGACGAAGCCCTGGCCCGCCAGGAGGTCACGCCCCATGTGGTGCAGCAGCTCGGCCACCCGACCACCGTGTTCCGCATGGTCGAATCGCGCATCGGCGTTGCGATATTGCCCGCCCTGGCGCTGGACGCCTACCGGGCTCCCGGCCTGGTCGCCCGCCGGCTGGTGCCGCGCATCGACCGCGACATCATGCTGGTGCACCGCCAGAACCGCAGCCTGTCGCCGCTGGCGCAGCAGGTGTGGGCGCGGGTGGCGCGAATCGCGGCGGGCATGCCGGCGTTCGATCCCGACCGGTGGGGGCAGACCGCGGATTGATTCAGCGGCGCAGATCGACCGGCAACGGCGTGCACCCAAGGCCTGTCATGAAGCTCGCAACACGCCTGGTCGACAGCAAAGACGCAACGTCACGGCTGTCCGTCGAACGCCGGCATTTCCTTCCAGAACTTCACCCAGCCCAATGCACGTCTTGTCCATATCTGCCGTTGTGGCGAGCCAAGTTCGTTTCGCTGTCTGATGACGCCTATTCGCAATGAATAGCTCGGAGGATTCTCTTCGGCGCACGCATACAGAGGGCTGCCGCAGTTCTCGCAAAACGCCAGGCGGCGTCTGGTTCCGCTGGCGGCGGTCTTGACATAGGTGCGAGGCTCGCCTCTCAACAAACGAAAACCGCCTGCCGCCGCCGGGATATTGGCGCGAAAGGCGCTACCGGAATGCACTTGGCAATCCGCGCAGTGGCAGATCGAAATGGTGCCCGGCTGCACCTCTGCTTCAAATGCGATGGCACCGCAGTAGCACTGTCCTTCGACTTTCATATGGGTGGTCCGTTCCTGGCTTCTTTCCGTTCAGACGCGCTTGTAGAAAAACGTCGTTCCGCACAATGCACCGTCCGGCATCAACGCAAAGTCCGGCACCGCACCTGCCCGTTGCCAGCCTGCGCGCTCGTACAGGCGCTCGGCATCGCCACCGGTTGCGGTGTCCAGCACCAGCACCGTCTTGCCGGCATCGCTCGCGGCATCGTCGACGCCCGCCAGCAGCCGCTGCGCCACGCCCTGTCGACGCGCCTTGCGGTGCACCAGCATCTTCGACACCTCGCCGCGATGCGGCTGGTTTTCCGGCATGTCGGTCACCAGCTGCGCGGTGCCGACGATGGTGCCTTCGGCGTCTTCCGCCACCAGCAGCACACGCTCGCCACGGCTCACGCCTTCAGCCACGCCCCGCCAGAAAGCCAGGGCCTTCTCGCGCGGCAGGGGCCACATGAAACTCACCGATGCGCCACCCTGGACGCAGTCGATCAGCACGTCGGCCAGGCCCTCGATGCAGGCCGCTGTTTCTCCAGGGCCGACAGAGCGGATGGTGATGGCGGCCGGGGCGATCGATCGATCGGTCATGTCCGGCGCCTTCAAGGAATCAACACCGTGCAACCGGTCGTCTTGCGTGCTTCGAGGTCGCGGTGCGCCTGCTGCACGTCGGCCAGCGCATAACGCTGGTTGATCTCGATCTTCACGTCGCCCGACGCCACCACGGCGAACAGGTCGTCCGCCATCGCCTGCGCCCGTTCGCGGGTGTTGTAGTGGTTGAACAGCGTCTGCCGGGTGACGTACAGGCATTTCTTGGCCAGGATGGCCGGCGCAAAGGGTGGCACCGGGCCTGAAGCCGAGCCGAAACACACCATCAGGCCGAAGGTGCGCAGGCATTCCAGCGAACGGTCGAAGGTGTCCAGGCCGACCGAGTCGTAGACCACCTTCACGCCCTCCCCACCGGTGATTTCCATCAGGCGCTCGACGAAGTTTTCCTTGCGGTAGTCGATGGCGTGGGTCGCGCCGTGGGCCAGTGCCAACGCGCATTTTTCAGGGGAGCCGGCGGTGGCGATGAGCTTCAGGCCCAGCAGCCGCGCCCACTGGCAGGCGATCAGGCCGACGCCGCCGGCGGCGGCATGGAACAGCACGAAATCACCGGCCACCAGGCCTTCGGTGGGCAACGACTTCTTCAGCAGGTACTGGGCGGTGAGGCCCTTCAGCATCATGGCCGCGCCGGTCTCGAAGGAGACGGCGTCGGGCAGCTGGCAGACCAGGTCGGCTGGCATGACACGGGCCTCGGAATAACTGCCGGGCGGGCCGCCGCAATAGGCTGCCCGGTCTCCGACCTTCAGGTGCGTCACGCCCTCGCCCACCGCCTCGACCACACCCGCGCCCTCCATGCCCAGCGTGAGCGGCATGGCGAAGGGATAGAGCCCGCTGCGCTGGTAGGTGTCGATGTAGTTCAGGCCGATCGCGTGATGGCGGATGCGGATCTGGCCAGGGCCCGGCTCGCCGACCTCCACATCGACCAGTTGAAGTTCTTCAGGACCGCCGTGGCGATCGATACGGACTGCGCGAACCATGGGTGTCGTCTCCCGGATTTGAGGAATGAAAACAGCGCCGAATCCTGCCACGGATCACGCCCTTGCGTGATCAGCAGATACATTCCCCGCCATGCAACAACGCCTGCGGCCCAGCACCGTCTTCCTGCTCGTCTTCCCGCCTCTCACATGGGCGGCCAACGCCATCGTCGGACGATTGATCCACGACCAGATCCCGCCGATGACACTCAACCTGCTGCGCTGGCTGACCGCCTTCGTGCTGCTGCTGCCGCTGGGCTACGCGGCCCTTCGGCGCGACTCGCCGATGTGGCCGCGCTGGCGCCACTACGCCCTGCTGGGGCTGCTGGGCGTGGGCACCTACAACAGCCTGCAGTACCTGGCGCTGCACACATCGCAGCCGCTGAACGTGTCGCTGGTGGGCTCGGGTGTGCCGATCTGGATGCTGCTGGTCGGCCGCGTCTTCTATGGCGAGCCGGTGCGCCGTGTGCAGGTAGCCGGCGCGCTGATGTCGATGTGCGGCGTGCTGACCGTGCTGTCGCGCGGCAGCCTGGACACGCTGCTGGCTTTCCACCTGGTGCCGGGCGACGCCTACGTGGTGCTGGCCACCATTTCCTGGTCGTTCTATTCGTGGATGCTGGCGCGGCCGTCGGGCGGCGGCGACGCTTTGCGCAACGACTGGGCGCCGTTCCTGCTGGCCCAGATCTTTTTCGGCTGCCTGTGGTCCGGGTTGTTCAGCGCTGCCGAATGGACGCTGGGAGACCCGCACATCGAATGGAACTGGACACTGGTCGCCGCCGTGGTTTTCATCGGACTGTTCCCGGCCCTCATCGCCTACCGCAGTTTCGGCGCGGCGGTGGCCCGCACCGGGCCGGCGATGGCTGTGTTTTCGATCAACCTGACGCCGATCTTCACCGCCCTGCTCACCGTGATCTTCCTGGGGCAGACACCCAGCGCCTATCACCTTGTGGCGTTCGCGCTGATCGTCGGCGGGATCGTGATTTCGTCGCGCAAGTAGCAGGCAAAAAAAAGACCGCCCGAAGGCGGTCTGGTACTGGCTGAAAGCGCAGCGTGGCGTTTCACCAGAAGGCCGCCGCGCACGGCCGCCCCCCGGTAGGGGGCAGGCGTAGCACACGCAGTGAGCGCAGCCTGGGGGCGGGTCATATTCAACCGCCAGGAACCTTGCCTTCGACGCCCTTGAGGTAGAACTTCACGCCGCTCAGGAACTTGTCGTCGGCGACCATGTCCTTGCCCAGCACTTCCTTGCCGGTGTTGTCGACCAGCGGGCCCTTCCAGATGGAGAAGCTGCCGTCCTTCAGGCCGGCCTTGATGGTGTCGATCTTGGCCTTGATCTCTGCCGGCACGTCGTCGGCGATGGACACGATGTCGATCGTGCCTTCCTTGACGCCCCACCAGCTGCTGCCGGTGGTCCAGGTGCCGTCGAGCTGGTCCTTGACGGTCTTGATGTAGTACGGGCCCCAGTTGATGATCGACGAGGCCAGGTGGGCCTTGGGACCGTAGGAGCTCATGTCCGAATCCCAGCCGAAGGCGCGCTTGCCCTTTTCCTGGGCGGTCTTCAGCACGGCCGGCGAGTCGGTGTTCTGGAAAAGGATGTCGGCGCCGCCGTTGATCAGCGAGGTGGCGGCTTCGGTTTCCTTGGGCGGGCTGAACCATTCGTTGACCCAGACCACCTTGGTCGTGATCTTCGGGTTCACGCTTTGTGCGCCGAGGGTGAAGCTGTCGATGTTGCGGATGACTTCGGGGATCGGCACCGAACCGACCACGCCCAGGGTGTTGGTCTTGGTCATGGCGCCGGCGATCACGCCTGCCATGTACGCGCCTTCGTAGGTGCGGCTGTCGTAGGTGCGCATGTTGGCCGCGGTCTTGTAGCCGGTGGCGTGCTCGAACTTCACGTCCGGGAAGTCGGCAGCCACCTTGAGCATGGGTTCCATGTAGCCGAAGGTGGTGCCGAACACCATCTTGTTGCCCTGGCTGGCCATGTCGCGCAGCACACGTTCGGCGTCGGCCGACTCGGGCACGCTCTCGACGAAGCTGGTGACGATCTTGTCGCCGTATTCCTTTTCAAGCGCCTTGCGGGCGGTGTCGTGCGCGTAGCTCCAGCCGCCGTCACCCACCGGGCCGACATAGGCAAAAGCCACCTTCAGCGGAGCCGGTGCCGCTGCGGCCGCGGGAGCCGGCGCCGGCGCAGGCGCGGCAGGCGCCGGTGCTTCCGTCTTGCTGCAGCCCGCCAGCGTGGCGACCATGGCGGCAGCGGCGGCCACGTTCAGCAGCGAACGTTTGGTGATGTCAGTCATGTCTTCTCTCTCGGTTGGTTGATTCGTTTTGTCTAGCAATATCCGGGCTCGTCAGGAGCCCGGGTAGAAGGGTTTGCCCAGCGACGCGGGCATGTTGGCCTTGATCCACGCCGGGTTGCGCGAGATCAGCGCCAGCACCACGATGGTCGCCACGTACGGCAGCATGCTCAGCAGCTGGCTCGGCACTTCGACGCCGATGGCCTGCAGGTGGAACTGCAGCATGGTGACGCCGCCGAACAGGTAGGCGCCCAGCAGCACACGGGCCGGCCGCCAGGTGGCGAAGGTGGTCAGGGCCAGGGCGATCCAGCCACGGCCGGCCACCATGCCCTCGACCCACAGCGGCGTGTAGACGGTGGAGATGTAGGCCCCCGACAAGCCGCACAAGGCACCGCCCGCCACCACCGCGGCCAGGCGGATGCGCCGCACCGGGTAACCCAGCGCATGGGCAGATTCGGGCGATTCGCCGACCGCCCGCAGCACCAGGCCGGCCCGGGTGCGGTACAGGAACCAGATCAGCGCCACGGCCAGCAGCATGGCCACGTAGACCATCGGATGCTGGCGGAACAGCGCCGGGCCGACGAAGGGAATATTGCCCAGCACCGGGATCGAGAATTCGGTGCTCTGGGGCAGCTTGGCCTGCACGTATCCGATGCCGACGAAGGCCGAGAAACCACCGCCGAACAGCGACAGCGCCAGGCCGGTTGCGTACTGGTTGGTGTTGAGCCAGATCACCAGCCAGCCGAAGATCGCCGCCAGCGCGCCACCCGCCAGCATGCCGGCCAGCAGGCCGACCAGGTAGCTTCCGCTGTGGACAGTCGCCGCAAAACCGGCGATGGCCGAACACAGCATCATCCCCTCGGCTCCGAGGTTGACGATGCCGGCTTTTTCGTTGATCAGCAGGCCCATCGCGGCGATGGCCAGCACCGTGCCCGCGGACAGCGTTGCGGCTAGAAGAAGTGCGTATGAATCCATGGCTATCGGCGCTCGATCAGGTAAGGAATGGCTCTGTTCGAGGGCCGTGGCAGCGGGGGTTTCCCGAGCAGACCGGCGCTCCCGGCGAGGGGGGCGGCGGCCACACGCAGTGGGCAAGCCTGGGGGAGTTTCATGGTCAGGCTCCGGCGACGGTGGTGACGACCGCCGGCTGGTGTTTCACGCTCTTGATGCGGTAGGCGATCAGGGTGTCGCAGGCCAGCAGCGCGAACAGCAGCAGGCCCTGGAAGACACCGGTCAGGCTCTTCGGCAAACCGAGTCGGGACTGGGCAAGCTCACCGCCGATGTAGAACATGCTCATCAGCACCGCCGACAGCACCATGCCGACCGGATGCAGCCGCCCGACGTAGGCCACGATGATGGCCGCGAAGCCGTAGCCGGCCGGCACATAGGGGGTCAGCTGGCCGATGGGGCCGGCGACTTCCAGGCCGCCCGCCAGGCCGGCCGCGCCGCCCGAAACCAGCAGCGCCGTCCACAGCGCCTTGCGCGACGAGAAGCCGGCATAACGTGCCGCCGCGGGCGCCAGTCCGCCGACCTGCAGCGAGAACCCGGCCCGCGTGCGGAACAGGAAAATCCACAGGCAGGCCGCCGCCACCAGCGCGATGATCACGCCGATGTTCATGCGGGAGCCCTTCATCAGCTTGGGGATCTGGGTCACCGCGTCGAAGTTGCGGGTCTGCGGAAAGTTGTAGCCCATCGGGTCTTTCCAGGGGCCGTAGACCAGGTAACCCAGCACCAGCACACCGACGTAGACCAGCATCAGGCTGACCAGGATTTCACTGGCGTTGAACTTGTCGCGCAGCAAGGCCACCAGAGCCGCCCACAACATGCCGCCCGCCACGCCGGCCAGCAGGATGACCGGCACGATCCACGGGCCGGTGTTCTTGTCGGCCAGCAGGGCCACGCCGCCGGCGGCCACCGCGCCGATGACGAACTGGCCCTCGGCGCCGATGTTCCACACGTTGGACCTGAAGCACACGGCCAGGCCGAGCGCGATCAGCAGCAGCGGCGTTGCCTTGACCACCAGTTCGCCGATGGCGTATTGCGTCTTGATGGGTTCCCAGAAGAACACCTGCAAGCCGCGCACCGGGTCCTTGCCCAGGGCCGAAAACAGGATCACGCCCACCAGCACGGTGACGGCGAGGGCCAGCAGGGGCGAGCCGTAGGTCCAGAACCTGGAGGGCGACGGACGGGCTTCGAGCTTAAGCATGGGTGGACTCCACGGTCTTCGATGGTGAGCCGTCCCAGAGGCCGCTCATCCACTGGCCGATCTTCTCGACGGTGGCCTCGGCGCGGGGTACGGAAGGCGACAGGCGCCCCTTGGCAATGACATGCATGCGGTCGCTCAATTCGAATAGTTCGTCCAGCTCTTCGCTGACCACCAGCACCGCGCAACCGGCGTCGCGCAGGGCCAGGATTTCGCCGCGGATCTGCGCGGCGGCACCCACGTCCACCCCCCAGGTGGGCTGCGACACGATGAGCAGTTTTGGTTTGGCGTCGATCTCGCGGCCGACGATGAATTTCTGCAGGTTGCCGCCCGAGAGCGACTTGGCGGGCGCGTCCGGTCCGCCCGCCTTCACGTTGAAACGCCTGATGATGTCCCTTGCCTGTTCGTGCAGCGGGCCCAGCTTCAGCCAGCCGAACGGGCCGACCGCGTCGCCGCGTGTCAGCAGCAGGTTGTGCGCCAGTCCCAGCGTGGGCACGGCACCACGGCCCAGCCGTTCTTCGGGCACGAACTGCAGGCCCAGCGCGCGGCGGGCGGTCGGCCCCATGCGGCCGGCGGGCGTGCCCGCGACCTCGACCATCGAAGGCGCGGCGCGGGTGTCTTCGCCCGACAGCGCGTACAGCAGTTCCTGCTGGCCGTTGCCGGAAACCCCGGCAATGCCGACCACCTCGCCGGCGCGCACATGCAGGGCGATGTCTTCCAGGTCGACACCGAAGGTCGAGGCCTTGGGCAGGTTCAGGCCCTTCACCGTCAGCACCGCCTTGCCGGCCTGCGATGCGCGGTGCTGCAGGGCGGGAGGCTCGGCGCCGATCATCAGCCGCGACAGCGAGGCGTTGGTTTCCTGCGTGGGGTTGCACACCCCGGTGACCTTGCCGCCACGCAGCACGGTGCAGGCGGTGCACAGTTCGCGGATCTCGTGCAGCTTGTGGCTGATGTAGAGGATGCTGCAGCCTTCCGAGGCCAGCTTCTTCAGAACCACGAACAGCTTCTCGACCGCCTGCGGTGTCAGCACCGAGGTGGGTTCGTCCAGGATCAGCAGCTTGGGGTTGGTCAGCAGCGCACGGATGATCTCGACCCGCTGCATCTCGCCCACCGACAGCGTGTGCACCGGCCGCAGCGGGTCGATGTCGAGGCCGTACTCGGCGGCCTTTGCAGTGATGCGCTGGGTCACCTCGGCCAGCGCCACGCTGCGGTCCAGCCCCAGCCAGACGTTCTCGGCCACGGTCATGGTGTCGAACAGGCTGAAATGCTGGAACACCATCGCGATGCCCAGCGCACGCGCCTCTTGCGGGTTCTTCACCAGCACCGGCTTTCCATCGAAACGCACGCCGCCTTCGTCGGGTTTCACCGCGCCGTAGATGATCTTCATCAGCGTTGACTTGCCCGCGCCGTTCTCGCCCAGCACCGCGTGGGTTTGGCCTGGCAGCACGGTCAGCGACACATCGCTGTTGGCCACCACCGCCGGGTAGCGTTTGGTGATGCCTTCCAGTTGCAGCCGCGGCACCGGCGGGATGACAAAGGCCGGGGGCGTAGTGGTTTCAGGGTTCATGCGCGAGCTTTTTTGAATCTGCTGATCTTAAGAAATCCCGGCCGCGTTTTTGATGGGGCGACCACCCACTTGCACGGACATCTGTACCGACGTCTGCCGTCACCGCAGCGCGCCGGCCACCGCCCTCACCCGCTCGCGCAACCACGCCGCCGACGCCGACGTATGGGTGCGCGGATGCCACAGCTGGTAGTAGAGCATCCGTGGAAACTTCACCGGCGGCTCCAGCACCACCAGCGGCAGGCGGTCGAGGTAACGCTGGCAGAACTGCCTGCCGGTGGTCAACACCAGCAAGCTCCGGGCCACCATCTCCGGCACCAGGCTGAAATGTGCGCAGCGGGCGGAAATATTCCTCTGCAGGCCGACCGACTGCAGGTGGTCGTCTATGAAACCGCGTGCGCCCGGGTGGGTGGGCGTGGGGGCGATGTGTTCGGCTTCGAGCCAGGCGGCTTCGTCCCATCCGCGCCGGGCCGCCGGGTGGTCCCTGGCGACCAGGGACACCACGTCGTCGCCGAACAGGCGCCCCATGTGCAGGTCTTCCGGCGGCCGGGCCCAGTTGCCCACCACCAGGTCGATGTCGCCCTGGGCCAGGTGGCCGTGGTAATGCGCATCGGCCGAAAGGGGGTGGATCTCGATCTTGCAGAGCGGCGCCTGCGACTTGATCTGCGCCACCAGCTGCGGCAGGAAGAAGGGGTCGAGGTAGTCGCTGGCGGCGATCCGGAAGGTGATGGTGGCGGTCTGCGGATCGAAACCGCGCGCATCGGTGAACAGCATCTCGGCCGCCTGAAGGATGCGGGCCGCCGGCTCCAGCATGCGGGTGCCGGCGTCGGTCGGGATCATTCCCGTGCCGCTGCGCACCAGCAACGGGTCGTCCGCCAGGTCACGCAGCCTCTTGAGGGCGGCGGACACGGCGGGCTGGTGCATGCCCAGCCTCACTGCCGCCCTCGATACGCTTCGTTCCATCAGCACGGTGTGCAAGACCCTTATCAGATGGAGGTCGATCTTGTCGAATAGCGCCTGGTCTCTCATAGCCGTGCCTGCATTCCTGTCATATGCCAATCCGTATGCGCGCCCCGCCGGCGCGGCATAGGTGGGTGGGGTCGGCCAGGAATGTACTTGGCTCGTTGCCTCTCCCTATTGGCCGCGCAGGGCCGAAGCCGCTTCCTCGCGGAGCAATTCCGGGTCCACCCTGATGGCGGGAGTCGATTGGCCCAGCAATGCGGCGCACGAGGACCGCAGCGCCGGCCCACCCAGCGCTTCGTTGATGTCCTGCCCGGTGGCCGCGAACACCACCCGGCCGACACCCGCCCAGAACATGGCGCCGGCGCACATGGCGCAGGGCTCGCCGCTGGCGTAGACGGTGGCGCCGCGCAGCGCCTGGGCGCCGAAACGCGACGACGCCTGCCGCACCAGCACCATCTCGGCATGGCCGGTGACGTCGTCGGTGGTGACCTGGTTGTTGGCGGCGGTCATCAGCACCTCGCCCTGCGGCGACACCAGGGTGGCGCCGAAGGGCCGGTCGCCGGCCGCCAGCGCGGTGCGTGACGCGGCGATGGCCAGGCGCATCGCGGTGTGGTCGAGTTCGGTGGGGTTCATTTGTCAGATCTCGTCGATGGGGGTGGAACGGGTGGCGGCACCGGGCAGGTCGGCAAGACCGGGAACGGACGCCGCATCGTCGGCATCGGCCGCCGCGAAACGTTCGTTGGTCTTGACGTAGAAACTGGCGCCGAAACGGCCGACCGGCCGGTAATCCTTCAGGTTCACCCGCCACGCATCGGTGTCGACCAGGCCATCGCGCGCAGCCAGCCATTGCACCCTGCCGATGAACACATAACGGCTCTCGGTATGCATCACCTCGTGCAGCACGCATTCGAAGGCCACCGGCGCTTCGGCGATGCGTGGCGGTGCGATGCTGCGCGACGGCACCGCCGTCAGCCCGGCATGGGCCAGCTCGCTCTGGTGCACCGGAAGTTCGGCGGCGCAGGCGTCCATGCGCGCGGTCATGGCCTCGTCGGTCAGGTGAACGACGAACTCCTTCGTGCGCAGGATATTGGCCGCCGTGTCCTTCATGCGGCCGTGGTGCAGGCGGTTGATGCTGACCATCACCACCGGCGGGTCTTCGCCCACCATGTTGAACATGCTGAAGGGCGCGGCGTTGACCGTGCCGTCCTCGCCCAGCGTGGTGATCAGCGCGACCGGCCGCGGCACGATCAGGCTGGCCATCAGTTTGTAGCGGGTGTAGGCGTCGATGCCCGAGAAGTCGATATCCATGTGTTCGGTGCCTGCGTTGCAGGGGTTCAGGGTTGCGATCCGACGATGCCGGCGACGTAGAACTTCATCTTCCACAGCTCGTCTTCGGAGAGGGACTGTCCGGCCTGCACCCGCAACTTCCCTGCCTGGTCGGTGATGGGGCCGGCGAAAGGCAGCAGGCTGCCGGCCATGATGGCCGCCCTTTGTCTGTCGACTGCCGCGACGATGTCCTTCGGCAGGTTGGCATTGAAAGGCGCCAGCTGCACGATGCCTTCCTTCATGCCCCACTTGGTGTCCTCGGCCTTCCACTGGCCGGCCAGGCGCTGGCGCACCTTGGCGACGTAATACACGCCCCAGTTCAGCACATTGCCGGTGGGGTGCGCCCTGGGACCGAAACGGCTCATGTCCGAATCCTGGCCGAAGGCCACCAGCCCCTTGCTCTCGGCCAGCTGGACAACCGCGGGCGAATCGGTGTTTTGGTAGAAGGTGTCGGCCCCCTGGTTGATCAGCGCCTGTGCCGCCTCGCGTTCACGCGCCGGGTCGAACCAGCTGCTGATCCACACCACCTTGGCGGTGGCTTTCGGATTGACGCTGCGTGCGCCCAGCACGAAGGCGTCCAGGTTGCGGATGACTTCCGGGATGGGGAACGGCGCCACATAACCCAGCACATTGCTTTTTGTCAGGCGGCCGGCGATGGTGCCCAGCAGGTAGGCGCCTTCATAGAAACGGGTTTGGTAGATGCCGACGTTCTTCGCCATCTTGTAGCCCGAGCAATGCTCGAAAGCCACGTCGGGGAAGTCAGGTGCCACACGGATGGTCGGTTCCATGAAACCGAACGAGGTCGTGAAGATCATGTTGCAGCCGTCGTTGGCCAGGTCGCGGATGACCCGCTCGGCGTCCGGCCCCTCGGGCACGCTTTCGACGAAAACCGTTTTCACCTGCGCGCCGAATTCCTTCTCGACCATCTTGCGGCCCAGGTCGTGCTGAAAAGTCCAGCCGACGTCGGAAACCGGGCCGGAATAGACAAACCCGATCTTCAGGGGCCTGGCCGGCGAGGCCGCGCGGCTGGCAAAAGGCAGACCGATGGTGGCGCCGGACAAGGCGGAGGCGAGCAGATGGCGACGTTGCATAGCATGGACTCGATCAAGTGGATGATTTTGTATACATGCAGCGTTCATGCCAACCAGATAAATTTCTCAACCCAATGATTTTAATAACAAATTTTGAAAATAAATTTTATGTATACATAAATCCACCTCGCGGCAATCGTCCACAATGGCGCATACGATCGCACCGCCGTGGCGCATCGCACCACAACGACGCAAGCTGCATCGGCGTTCAGGAAGAGGTTTCTGGAAGCCGCAACCGGGCTTCGAGTGCCGACAGGTGGCGGTCCATGATCTCGACGGCACCTTCGCCGTCGCGCAGCGCGAGCAGGTCTACCAGTTGCTCGTGCTCCTCGTGTTCGCATGTGGCGTCGCCGGGCGCTTCGTACATCGCCACGATGAGCGAACAGCGGGTCATCAGCTCGGTCAGGATGCGCTGCAGTTCGCGGTTGCCCGACAGCTCGGCCAGCGCCAGGTGAAACCCGCCGGCAAGGGCTACCCACCGGCCGTGGTCCTGCCGGTGCAGGGCTTCATGTTCGGCCCGCAGGCGTTGCCTGAGCCGGTCGACCTCGCCGTGGCTGATGCGCTGCGCCACGGCCCGCACGATGCCGGCTTCGACCACCCGGCGGGCAGAAAATATGTCGCGTGTCTCTTGCGGGCCGGGCATGGCCACCGCCGCACCCTTGTTGGCCACGATGTCGACGACCCGCTGTTCGGCCAGCCGGTGCAGCGCCTGTCGCACCACCGTGCGGCTGACGCCGAAACGTGTACACAACGCGGCCTCGCCCAGCTTTTCACCGGGTTTCAACCGGCCGTGCATCACTTCGTCGAACAGGGTGTCGTACACCGACTGGTCGAGCGTCACCGCGGGCTCGGCGGCCGGGGCTTTTTTTCGGGGGACGACGTTAGGTGGCATCACGCTTGCGGTGGGTCCCGTGCAGGCCGGGCGGCGCAGTATATCGGTGCGGTTTCTGCATATAGAGACCATACCCCGCGCCTTATGGCCGCACGAGGCCGGCCGTTTAACCTCCGCCATGGCAGCATCCCACCAACACGAGCCCGAGAGCCACCCCGCATGACGACAACGCGCCCCATCCAGTTCATCCGCCGCGGCAAACGGGTGACGCTGCACGACGTTCCGCCCGATCGCACCCTGCTCGACCTGCTGCGCGAGGACCTGCACCACACCGGCACCAAGGAAGGCTGCGGCGAAGGCGATTGCGGGGCCTGCACCGTGGTGCTGGGCGAAAGCTGCACCGGCGCCGACGGCCAGCCGGGCGTCACCTACCGCGCCATCAACAGCTGTATCCGCCTGGCGCATTCGATCGACGGAATGGCGCTGTGGACGGTGGAAGACCTGGCCCGCGACCCGCTGATCCAGCCCGTGGCCGAGGCACCGGTCGCCGCTGCCGACACGCTGCACCCGGCGCAGGAGGCGATGGTCGCCTGCCACGGATCGCAATGCGGTTTCTGCACCCCCGGTTTCGTCATGAGCCTGTTCGGCATGTACCAGAACCGGGTCTGCCAGGGCCAGTCGGTCAGCCGCGCCATGGCGCAGGAGGACCTGTCGGGCAACCTGTGCCGCTGCACCGGCTACCGGCCCATCTTCGATGCCGCGCAGCAGATGGAAAAATTGCCTCGCGTGGTGGTGGACGAACCCGCCCTGCTGGCCCAGCTGCGCGCACTGAAGCCGGCGCCGCAAGCACCCGACGGCTACCAGGCACCCGGTTCCCTTGCCGCCCTGCTGCAGGCCCGCGCCGACCGGCCGCATGCGCAGCTGGTGGCCGGCTGCACGGACGTCGGCCTGTGGATCACCAAACAGCACCGCCAGTTCACCGACCTGCTGGACGTGACACGCGCCGCCGAGCTGCGCGAGGTCAGTGTCCTGCCCGAAGGCGGACGGCGTATCGGTGCCGCCGTCACCTTGCAGGAAGCCTATGCGGCTTTGTGCGAGACACGGCCGCAGCTGCAGGCCTTCGCCGCGCGCTTCGCCGGCCTGCCTGTGCGCAACTCCGGCACGCTGGGCGGCAACGTGGCCAACGGCTCGCCCATCGGCGACTCGATGCCGCTGCTCATCGCGCTGGACGCCCAGGTGGTGCTGGCCAGCGTGCGCGGCCAGCGCAGCATGCCGCTCGAATCCCTTTACACCGGCTACCGCCAGAACGTCATCGCGCCGGACGAGATCGTCGCCTTCATCGACGTGCCGCCGGTGCGCGAAAACGAGTTCCTGAGGGCCTACAAGATCAGCAAGCGGCAGGACGACGACATCAGCGCCGTCTGCCTGGTGATCCGCATGGTCCTGCTGCGCGACGGCACCGTGCAGTACATCTCCATCGGTGCCGGCGGCGTGGCCGCCACACCTGCGCGAGCCACCGACGCCGAGGCCGCCGTATACGGGCAGCCCTGGTCGGAAGCGGCGGCCCAAGCCGCTGGAGAAGCGTTGCGCTCGCAATTCAAACCCATCTCGGACATGCGTGCCAGCAGCGCCTACCGCAGCGTGCTGCTGGTCAACCTGCTCCAACGTTTCTGGCGCGAAAGCCAGGGGCAGCGCGGCACCAGCCTGGCCACCATCGACATCCTGGAGACCGCAGCATGAACAACCGCGACCCGCAGCCTCCGGTCAGCCGCGATGCCGAGGCCGACCCACGCGTCGTCGCCGCGGACGCGGTGGCAGACCGCACCGACGCCGCCTTGCCCCACGAAGCCGGGGACGCGCCGCTGGCCGGCGTGGTCCAGGCCCGCTCCGCCGGTAGTTCTCAGATCCACGAGAGCGCACGCGCGCAGGTGGCCGGCGCCGCCACCTATATCGACGACATCGCCGAAGTGCGCGGCACCCTGCATGCCGCACCCATCCTCTCGAATGTCGCCCACGGCAAGCTGCGCGGCGTGGACGCCAGTGCGGCGCTTGCCCTGCCGGGCGTGGTCGATGTGGTGCTGCACCACGACGTGACCGGCGACAAGATGCTGGCCGCATTCGCCCACGACGAGCCGGTGTTCGCCTTCGACACCGTGCAGCACATCGGCCAGGTGATCGGCGTGGTGGTGGCGCGTACCGCACTGGAAGCCCGACGCGCCGCCCGCAAGGTGGTACTGGACATCGACCCCCTGCCTGCCGTGCTCACCCCGCGCCAGGCCCACGCGGCCGCAAGTTATGTGCTGCCGCCGGTGGTCGTGTCGCGCGGCGATGCCACTGCCGCGATGCCCAGGGCCCGACACACGCTGACCGGCAGCCTGCAGGTCGGCGGGCAGGAACATTTCTACCTGGAAGGCCAGATCGCCTATGCCCTGCCGCTGGAACAGGACCAGTGGTGGATTCACTCGAGCACCCAGCATCCCGGCGAGGTGCAGCACTGGGTGGCGCATGCGCTGGGAATTTCGAACAACGCGGTGAAGGTCGAATGCCGGCGCATGGGCGGCGGCTTCGGCGGCAAGGAAACGCAGGCCGGCCACCTGGCGGTGTGGGCCGCCCTGGCCGCACGCAAGACCGGCCGCCCGGTGAAGCTCCGGCTGGACCGCGACGACGACTTCATGGTCACCGGCAAACGCCACCCTTTCGACTACGACTGGGTGGCGGGTTTCGAGGCCGACGGCCTGCTGACCGCGCTCGACCTGACCATGCTGGCCGACTGCGGTTTCTCGGCCGACCTGTCCGGGCCGGTGGCCGACCGGGCCATATTCCACGCCGACAACGCCTACTACCTGTCGGATGTGGTGGTTCGGTCCTATCGCTGCAAGACGAATACACAGAGTCACACCGCCTATCGGGGTTTCGGCGGACCGCAGGGCGTGATCGTCATCGAGGCGATCCTGGGCGACATCGCGCGGCACCTGGGCATCGACCCGCTGGACGTGCGGCGGCGCAATCTCTACGGGGTGAGCGAGCGCAACGTAACCCATTACCAGATGACCGTCGAGGACAACATCCTCCACCCCCTGCTGAAGACGCTCGAAGCGGGCTGCGATTACCGGCGGCGGCGCTCCGAGATTGCTGCGTGGAACGACACCAGCCCGATCGTCAAGCGCGGGCTGTCGATCACCCCGGTGAAATTCGGCATTTCATTTACCGCCACCTTGTTCAACCAGGCCGGCGCGCTGGTGCATGTGTACACCGACGGCAGCGTTCAGGTGAACCACGGCGGCACCGAGATGGGCCAGGGTCTGCACACCAAGATCGCGCAGATCGTGGCCGATGAACTCGGGGTTTCTTTCTCGGATGTACGCATGACGGCCAGCGACACCAGCAAGGTGCCGAATGCCTCCGCCACCGCAGCTTCGAGCGGCACCGACCTGAATGGCCGGGCGGCGCAGTTTGCAGCGCGGCATGTCCGGGACAACCTGGCGGCCTTTGTCGCCGGCATGGATGCCTGCAATGCCGGGGACGTGCGGTTTTTTGCGGGACGGGTGGATACGCCTTCCCGGTCGCGTTCCTTTGCCGAGTGTGTCGGACTGGCTTATGCCAACCGGGTGCAGTTGTGGAGCGACGGGTTTTACCGGACGCCGAAGATTCATTACGACAAGACCACGCTGACGGGCCGGCCTTTCTATTACTTCTCTTACGGAGCTGCGGCCTGTGAGGTGGCCATCGACACCCTGACGGGTGAAAGCCAGGTGCTGAAGGTCGATATTCTTCACGACGTGGGGCGGAGCATCAATCCTGCAATCGATGTCGGGCAGATCGAGGGCGGCTTCGTTCAGGGGATGGGGTGGCTGACGACCGAAGAGCTCGTGTGGAACGACAAGGGGTTATTGGCAACGCACGCCCCTTCAACCTACAAGATCCCGGCTGCGGGGGATATTCCGGAGCACTTCAATGTTTCCCTCTGGCCGGAGGCCAATCGGGAAGACAACGTTTTCGGCAGCAAGGCCGTTGGCGAACCGCCTTTCATGCTTGCCATTGCTGTCTACGAGGCATTGCGTGAGGCCGTAGCTTCTGCTCGGCGCGCGTCTGACCGGTCTCAAATCGTATTGCGGGCGCCGGCTACCGCGGAGAATGTCTTGCGGGCCCTGGGCCGGGTTTCCTGAGCGGGGATAACGGACAACCGTTATCCCCGCGAACCGGATCGAAACCCGGAAAATCAGTTACCCGGAATCAGCACGTGATCCACGACGTGAATCACGCCGTTCGACTGATACACATTGGCGGTGGTGACGGTGGAGGTGTTGCCCTGCACGTCCACCAGCACGATGTTGGACCCGTCCATGCGTGCGCGCAGCGGCACGCCGGCCACGGTCGTCAGGGTGGCGACACCTCCGCCAGCGCGAATCGCCTGCGAAAGTGCAGCGGAATCAAGCCGCCCCGCCACCACGTGATAAGTCAGGACCTTCACAAGCATGGGCTTCGCCACGGGCTGCATCAGCGTGCTGACGGTCGAAGCCGGCAGCAGGTTGAAGGCGGCGTTGGTCGGCGCGAATACGGTGAAGGGACCAGGACCCTTCAGCGTCTCGACCAGCCCGGCCTGCTTGACGGCCGCGACCAGCGTCGTGTGGTCGCGTGAGTTCACTGCGTTGTCGATGATGTCCTTGTTGGGATACATCGGCGCACCGCCCACCATCACGGTGGAAGACGACATTGACGAACCCGACATGCCGCCCGAGTGCATGCCACCGGCACAAGCCGACAACAGCGCGGCAACGCCTGCGGCAAGAATGAGTTTTTTCATGGAAAGGTCTCCTGGAAAACGAAAGAGGGTTTGCGAGCCGGCCTGAAGCCGGATCGGGCCGATGCGGCCCGCTGGAAAGCAGCCAGCAACTTAGACCGCCACACCCGGCACCAGGCGCAGGACACGGGCACCGCAGCCTGTAGGAGCGGCTCCGCAATGCGTGGTCGGCCGAGCAGCCGGGGTAATGCCCCGTTTCGCCAATACCTGCCGGGGCCATGTTCCGCAGACTGGGCCTTTCGGACTAACCCGCGCGAAAACATCGCAATATGAATGATTCCTGAGCAAACGGTTCAGGGCGGGGTCAGTGCTCGGCCCTAGGCTGAAGGAATGCTGGAATCCTCATTTCGCCGCCTGCGTACCGCATGGTCGGCACCCCGCTCCCATCTCCATGCCGCCCTGCTGATTGCCGGGTGGCTGACCGGGGTCGGCAATCTCGCCTTGTGGGGCCGGCTGGTGCATCTGGTTCAGCAGGGTTCGCTGCCGCAGCAGACCGCACTGACGCTGGTGGTGATCGTGCTGGCGGTCGCCGCAATCACCGGCGCGCTGCTGGCGCTGATGGCCTGGCCGCGGGTCTTCAAGCCGGCGGCCATCGTGCTGCTGCTGGTGGCCGCGACGGCGCAGCACATGATGCTGGCCTACGGTGCGGTGATCGACCAGGGCATGGTGCGCAACGCGCTACAAACGGATTTCACCGAAATGCGCGACCAGCTGAGCCCGGGCCTGCTCCTGCAATGGCTGCTGGTGGCGGGCGTGCCCGCCGCATGGCTGCTGCAACTGCGCCTTTTGCCGGCATCGCCCTTGCGGCGGATCGCCACAAACGGCCTGGTTGCCGGGCTTTCGCTGGTGTTGGCGACCTGCGGCGTGATGGGTATCTACGGCACGCTTGCGCCGCTGGTGCGCAACCACATGGAGCTGCGTTTCATGCTCAACCCCACGGTGCCGCTTCTGTCGGCCATCTCGGCGGTAGGCAAACCCCTGTTTCGCAGCGGCAAGGCCGGAGTGCTGGTGCCCGTTACCGCCGGTGCGGCACTGGGACAGACCTACCACCAGGCCGGCTTGCCGCCGCTGATGGTGATGGTGGTCGGCGAAACCGCGCGGGCCGACCACTTTTCCCTGAACGGCTATGGCCGCGACACCAATCCGCGCCTGGCCGGGCATGCCGACCTGGTCAGTTTCGGGAACGTGCGCTCCTGTGGCACCAGCACTCTCGCTTCGGTGCCCTGCATGTTCTCGTCGCTCGGCAAGGCCGGGTACGAGTCGCGCAAGGCCGACCACGAAAACCTGCTCGACGTGTTGCAGGCGGCCGGCCTGGCCGTGCTGTGGATCGACAACCAGGCCGGCTGCAAGGGCGTCTGCGACCGGGTGCCCCATGTCTCGACCGCCCAGGCCTGGCCGCCGGCCGACGCACTGCGTGGCCAGCTCTGCAGCGACGGCGACTGCCTGGACCGGCTGATGCTGGCAGGCCTGGACGAACGCATCGCCGCGCTGCCGGCAGAGCGCCGCCAGAAGGGTGTCGTGCTGGTCATGCACCAGATGGGGAGTCATGGCCCGGCCTACTACCGCCGGTCGGCCGCCGATACCAAGAGCTTCGGCCCCGAATGCCGAACCCACGAACTCGCGCAATGCGCCAACGACACGGTGGTCAACGCCTTCGACAACTCCATCCGCGAGACCGATCGTTTCCTGGCCGACACGCTCGACTGGCTGGGCCGCCAGACCGCCTATGCGCCAGGCATGCTGTATGTCTCCGACCACGGCGAGTCGCTGGGTGAATTCGGCCTGTACCTGCACGGGGTGCCCTACGCCTTCGCGCCCGACACCCAGAAACATGTGCCGATGCTGGTCTGGCTCGGCGATGCGCTTGCACGCCGCAGCGCCGTCAGCACCGGTTGCCTGCGCCGTCACCGCGACGATGCACTGACCCACGACAACCTCTACCCCACCCTGCTCGGCCTGCTCGATGTGCAGACGCCCACCTATCGCATGGCGGCGGACGCCTTTGCGCCATGCCGGGGCGCGCTGCCGGGCGAGACGCCGGAAATGGCGGTCAGTGATCCGCCGCCGAAACCCATTGCCCCGGCGTCGCCTGTCGGCGCCATTGACCGGGAGACACCCCCGTCGTCTGGGTGAACGCCCGCGTGAAGTGGCTTTGATCCGAAAAGCCGCACTGGGTGGCGATATCGGCCAGCGACAGCAGCGGATCGGTCAGCATGCCTCGTGCCTGTTCGATGCGTTGCGCCATCAGCCACTGGTGCGGCGTCAGGCCGGTGGTTTCCTTGAACGCGCGGATGAAATAGCTGCGCGACAGCTTGCAGGCTTCGGCCACGTCGGCGATGGACAGGCTGCCGTCCAGCCTGCTGCGCAGCATCTCCTTGGCCCGTTGCTCGTGCTGGAGCGACATGGTGCGGGCCTTGCGTGGAGCCTGGGGCGCTCCGCCGCCGTAGTACTCGACCAGGTAGGTGGCGATGGCGACACCCATCTGGTCCACGAACAATGCGCTGGCCTCGCGCGGGCGGGCCAGCGATGGCGCCAGCGCCGCGGCCAGGTTCATCAGCACCGGGTCTTTCAGGGCCGTCACGCATTCGAGTGAACGCACGCGCACGCCCGAACGTTCCTCGATGGTCCGCTCCAGGAAGTCGGGCGCGATTTCCATCAGCATGAAGTCGAGAGGCCCCTGCAATTCCGCCCGGTAGGGATCGACGAAATTCCGGATGTAGATGGCGCCGGTATCGAAGTCGTGCACCGAGCTGTGGTGTTCATGCAGGATGCGCCGCCGATGCCCGTCGCCCATCGCGATGCCGACCAGGTAACCCCGGTCGGCGCCGGGGGTGGCCACCGGGCTCACGCTGTCGCCGAGGCTGCGCTTGCGATAGAACTTGATGCCGTCGCCGGCAAGTTCGAGGTTGTTGTGAAGCTGGTCCGAAGCACAACCCAGCGAGTCGAGCGCGACCGCACGAACGTCGGTTGCGGCAGCGGAAAAGGTCATCAGGTTTCCCCATGGCCGGGTGTCCCGGCAAAGGTTCGAAGCCTAGCACTGCGTGTTGACACGAACCTTTCCGGGTGCAAAAGAACCTGCTGACGGATACCTAATCCTCGCGGAAGGCCTCTCCCGTCACCATGTGCCGGCTGGTGCGCGCCAGCACCCATACCACCACCGCCGTGGCCACGGCCAGCGCAACCATCGCGATGGATTCGGTGTACCAGCTGGGCCTTGCCCGGTAGTAGGCAATGCAGGCGCCGGCCCAGCCGCAGGCCGGGAAGGTCATGGCCCACCAGCTCATGAAGAACGGCCCGTGTGCCAGGTGCTTCAGCAGGCTCGCCAGCAGGATCGCGATGAACAGCGCCAGGCTGTAGAAGATGTCGGCCATCGGCCCTGCGACCCCGTGGTTGAAGGCCAGGTAGGCCGACAAACCGATGGACGGCGGTGCCAGCAATATGAACAGGGTCGGCAGGCTGCGCTGGCCCATCTCCTGCACGAACAGCACCCGGTGCAGCACGATGGTGAAGAAGATGATCCACAGCACCAGACCGATCGAGAAAAAGAACCAGCTGACCTCGACATAACCCAGGGGCACGCCACCGACCGGCACCAGGATGTTGCCGACCACCGGAATGAACCAGGCCGGCGTCAGCACGCTTTCGTCCTGCGCCTTCAATATCCAGCGGCGTATGAGGATCACCGCAAGCACCAGGTGCAGGGCCGCGCCACCGCACCACAAGACGCGCGCCAGCGGTTCCGAATAAGCCCGCACGCCGATGGACAGCACCACCATCGACACCGACACCGCCGGGAAGAAGCTGGAGCGCATCGGATGCTCGAACTCTTCCACCACCGCACCGAAGTGCAGGCCGATCTTGGCCAGGTGGGCGATGGACAGCAACAGGAAACTCAGCAGCGCCAGGGACAGCAGCACCTGACTGATGACGATGGGCGCACCGAAGGCATGGGCAGCGGCGGCCCAGGCTCCGGCCAGTCCGCCGATGCCCATCACCAGGGCGAACATGGCGACGGAAAGTCGCGCCAGAAACGGTCGCTCGGTTGCGATGTTCATTCGCCGGCGCCCTCTCGAAGGTCGAGCCAGGCCACCAGCACGAAGGCACCGACCAGCCCGAGGTGTTCGAAGAAACCGTTCTCCACCATGAAACGCTCGGGCCCGGAAACTTCCCAGAACCGGTTCGCCAGGAAGGTTGCGAACAGGGTGAAGGCCGCCAGCGCCAGCGCGCCCAGCCAGCGATGGAAACCCGCCAGGATCATCAGCGATGCACCGATCTCCAGCACGATGGTCGCCGCCGCCAGCGGGCCGGCCGGCGACATGCCGAAATGCTGCATTTCGTCGATGGCCGAGGGAAAGTCGAAGGCCTTCACCAGGCCGCCCTGCAGGTAGGCGGCGCAAAGCAGCAGCAAGGCCACCCAGCGCACCCCGACCGGCGCGAAAAGATGTCGAAATACACGTCGCGCCCCGGCCATCACACCGCCCAGCAGGCGCAACCCAGCGCGCCCCAGAAGCTCTTCAGGTCGGCAATGGGCAGCTTGCTGGTCCAGGCATTTGCATGCTGGTGGCCGTGCACGTTGCAGTTGCTTGCGCAGGCGCAGGCGCAGGCCGCAGCGATGCGTGCGGCGTTCTGCAGCGGCGCGGACTGCTGGTCGCCCCAGGCGCCGTAGCCGCCGAACTTGCGCACGGGCGACCAGTCGGGCATGGCCGGCGGCAGCGGAGTCTGGTCGTGCGGCGTGAAGTCGCCCGCACCCCACACCACCTTGCCGCCGACGATGGTCAGCAGCGACGACGTGTCGGCGATCTCGGATTCGGAACATGCGAAGAAGTCGCGGTCGGGCACCACCAGGTCGGCGAACTGGCCTTCCACGATCTGGCCCTTCTTGCCCACTTCGTTGCTGAACCAGGTGACCTTTTCGGTGTACATGCGCAGCGCGGTTTCGCGGTCCAGGCAGTTGCGCTGGGGCGTCATCTGCAAGCCGCCCACCGTCTTGCCGGTGACCAGCCACGACAGGCCGACCCAGGGGTTGTACGAAGCCACCCGGGTCGCGTCGGTGCCGGCCGAAACCTTCACGCCCTTTTCGAGCATGCGGGCGACCGGCGGAGTGGCTTCGGCAGCGCCGTGGCCATAACGTTCGACGAAGTATTCGCCCTGGTAGGCCATGCGGTGCTGCACCGCGATGCCGCCACCCAGCGCCGCGATGCGGTCGATGGACTGGTCGGAAATCGTCTCGCAATGGTCGAAGAACCAGTTCAGGCCTTCCAGCGGAATGTCCTGATTGACCCGCTCGAACACGTCGAGCGAACGGCTGATGGTTTCGTCATAGGTGGCATGCAGGCGCCAGGGCCAGCGGTTTTCGGCCAGCACCCGCACCACACCTTCGAGTTCGCCTTCCATCTCGGGCGCCATGTCGGGACGCGGCTGGCGGAAATCCTCGAAGTCGGCAGCCGAGAACACCAGCATTTCGCCCGCGCCGTTGTGGCGGAAATAGTCGGTGCCCTGCTTGTATTTCGACGTGGCGGTCCAGTTCAGAAAGTCTTCCTTCTCGGCCTTGGGTTTCTGGGTGAACAGGTTGTAGGCGAGGCGGATGGTGAGCTGGTCCTTGTCGGCCAGTTCCTGGATGACCTGGTAGTCGTCGGGATAGTTCTGGAAACCGCCTCCGGCATCGATGGCGCCGGTCACGCCCAGGCGGTTCAGCTCGCGCATGAAATGCCGGGTGGAGTTGACCTGGTACTCGTACGGCAGCTTGGGGCCCTTGGCCAGCGTGGCGTACAGGATGGCCGCGTTGGGTTTGGCCAGCAGCAGCCCGTTGGGGTTGCCGGCGGCGTCCTTCACGATCTCGCCACCGGGCGGTGGCGGGGTGTCCCTGGTGTAACCCACCGCGCGCATGGCGGCGCCGTTGAGCAGGGCACGGTCATACAGGTGCAGCAGGAACACCGGGGTGTCGGGCGCCACGGCGTTCAGCTCTTCGATGGTCGGCAGGCGCTTCTCGACGAACTGGTGTTCGGTGAACCCCCCGACCACTCGCACCCACTGCGGCGCGGGCGTGATGGCCACCTGGCGCTTCAGCATGTTCATCGCGTCGGCCAGCGAACGCACGCCGTCCCAGCGCAGTTCCATGTTGTAGTTGAGCCCGCCGCGGATGATGTGCAGGTGGTTGTCTATCAACCCGGGCAGCACCCGTTTGCCGCGCAGGTCGATGATCCTGGTGTCGCTGCCGGCCAGCGGCATCACCTCGTGGTCCTGCCCCACCTTCAGGAACTTGCCGTTCTGGATGGCGACCGCGCTGGCCGTCGGCTTCGACTTGTCGAGCGTGGTGAAAAGGCCCCGATGCAGGATCAGTTCGGGGGTGGTGCGCAGGGAGGTTTGGTCAGGCATCTTGGCGTACTTCCGGTTGGGTTTTGCATTTCGGCAGTTCACCGAACATGTGCGGCTTGACCTGGTGCTGGATCCACGAGGTCTGCACCGGCTGGCTGCGTTGCCACAGCTGGCGCACCAGCGGCGGCAACTGCTCGCCCGCCAGGATGCCGAGCAGCCCGACCAGGGCGATGACCGGCGGGGCCGGCGAACGCACGTTGATGACCGCGTAGACGATGCCGACCAGCAGGCCGGCTGCGGCGGACAGCAGATAAGGTTTCATGGATTGGCGAGGTTGGTGAGCCGCACGGGATTGCAGTGAAAAGGCTGCGGCAGGTGGCGACCTTATGGGACACCTCCTGTCGCCGGATAGACGATTTGCGCTGTTTTTTGAAGGATCGCGTCGCCCTGTTCCTGAGCGGCGCGGCGCTGGCCTCAGGCGGCGGAGTCGACCAGGATCAGCTCGGCATCCGACAGCGCGGTGACGGTGAGACTTTCCTCGTCGCGGATCGCCGCGCCGTCGCGGGCCTGGTAGGCCACGCCACCGATATCCACCTCGCCGCTGGCCGCAACCAGGTAGGCCCGCCGATGCCGGCCCAACTGGTAGGTGGCTGTTTCACCGGCCTTCAGCGTGGCCCCGAGCACACGGGCGTTGCTGCGGATCGGCAGTGCATCGTCATCGCCCGGCAGGCCGCTGGCCAGCGCGACGAATCTTCCCGACCGGTCGCCCTTCGGGAAAGGCTTGGCACCCCACGACGGCGGTTGGCCACGGCCGTCCGGAATGATCCAGATCTGGAAGATCTTCGTCGTGCCCGGCTCCTGGTTGTATTCGGAGTGGCGGATGCCGGTGCCGGCACTCATCACCTGAACATCGCCGGCTTCAGTGCGGCCCTTGTTGCCCAGGTTGTCCTGGTGGGTGATGGCGCCTTCGCGGACGTAGGTGATGATTTCCATGTCGGCATGGGCATGCGGCGGAAAACCGGTGCCGGCGGCGATGGTGTCGTCGTTCCACACCCGCAGCGCACCCCAGCCCATGCGTGCCGGGTCGTGATAACCGGCGAATGAAAAGTGATGTTTGGCATCGAGCCAGCCATGGTCGGCACCACCGAGTTCGGCAAAGGGGCGACGTTCGATCATGGTGTTTCTCCTGCGTTGTCTGTTGCGATGGAGTGACTTTAGGTTTCCATGATCAATAAGAGAATAGAAGCAATGGAACACCATCCATTCCAAAAAATGCACAAAGAAAAATGAACCGACTACCTGACCTGGAAGCCTGGGCCATCTTTGCCAAGGTGGCCGAAACCGGCTCCTTCGCCAAGGCCGCTGCCGAGCTAGGCGTGTCGCAGCCGACCGTGTCGAAGGCGCTGACCCGGCTGGAGACAAGGCTCAACACCACGCTGTTCCATCGCACATCCCGCCGCATGTCGCTCACCGCCAGCGGACAGGCTTCGCTGGAACGGGCCGCGCGCATCCTGAGCGAGGGCGAGGCGGTCGAGGCGGAGGTGACGGAGCAGTCGAAAACCCTGCGCGGGACCATACGCATCGCCGCACCGATGTCCTTCGGCATATCGCACCTGGCGCCCGCCCTGCCTGGCTTCATGGCGATGCACCCGGAGGTCACGCTCGACCTGCACTACAGCGACGAGCAGATCGACGTGGTGGCGCAGGGATTCGACATGGCCCTGCGCATCAGCAACCTGCCCGACTCCAGCCTGCTGGCACGCCGGCTGTGCACCGTGCGGCTGATGCTCGTCGGCTCGCCCGGATATTTCGAACGCCACGGCCGGCCGCAACATCCGCGCGAGCTGGCCGGGCACCGCGCGCTGCGCTACACACAGAGCCGGGCGGGCGAAGCCTGGAAGTTCCAGCACCGTACCAAGGGTGAGTTTTCGCAGGTGGTCACGCCGGTGCTGCTTGCCAACAACGCGGAGGCCCTGGTGCCAGCCCTGAAGGCTGGGCTTGGCCTGGCCATGCAGCCCGAATTCCTGGTGTGGGACGACCTGCGTGCGGGCGCGGTCGAGGCCGCCCTGACAGAGTGGCAGACACCCCCCATCGCCCTGCATATCGTCAGCCCGCCGGGCCGCGCCAAACCGGCGCGGGTCCAGGCACTGGTGCAGTACCTGGCGGAGCATTTTGCGCAGGTGCCTTGGGCGGCGGGCGGCTGAAACAAAGATACGAAGCTGATACTTTGGTATTGGTATCCACTCATCTCGCCCGGAAATTGGCAGGTAAACAACGGCCGGTAGTTTAAAAATGCAACAGGTTCTCTTTTGCATCTGTCGCGAAAAATCCATAAAAAGACCCGGTCATGTCCATCAACCGCCCTGCCCTTTCCCCTCTTGCCTGCGCCGCGATACTCGCCCTGTCTGCCACGGCAGCCAGTGCCCAGACCATCACCGGCGACGCCGCCCCCACCCTGAAGACGGTCACCGTCAACGCCAGCGCAGACGCGTCTGCCGAAGGCTTGAGCAAACCCTTCGCGGGCGGACAGGTAGCACGTGGTGCACGCGCCGGCATCCTGGGCACCCAGGACTACATGGACACGCCCTTTGCTGCCACCAGCTACACCAACGAACTCATCCAGAACCAGCTGGCCCACAGCGTGGCAGACGTGCTGAAAAACGATCCATCGGTGCGTGTGGCCCGCGGATTCGGCAACTTCCAGGAGTCGTACTTCATCCGCGGATTTCTGCTGAGTTCGGATGAAATCGCCTACAACGGGCTCTACAGCCTGCTGCCCCGCCAGTACGTGGCGGCGGAACTTTTCGAGCGCGTCGAGGTGCTGCGCGGTGCCAGCAACTTCCTGACCGGCGCGGCCCCAGGCGGCGGCGGCATCGGCGGCAGCATCAACCTGCTGCCCAAACGCGCACTCAACGAAGACCTGAGCCAGGTCACGGTCAGCGGCGCCAGCGGCAGCCAGAAACACATCGCGGCCGACATCTCGCGTCGTTTCGGTCCGGACAACTCCACCGGAATCCGCCTGAATGCGGTGCACCGCGAAGGCGGCACCGGCGTCGATCGCGAAAAGGCCGAAGTCGACGTGCTGGCGCTCGGCCTCGACTGGCGCAGCCGCAACCTGCGCCTGTCGGCCGACCTGGGTTACCAGGACAACAAGCTGTCCGGCACCCGCACCAACGTCACCATGGGCGCTGCCGTCACCAGCGTGCCGACCGCGCCGGGCAACACCAGCAACTGGGCCCAGCCATGGTCGTTCTCGAACGAACGCGACGCCTTCGGCACCCTGCGCGCCGAATACGACTTCAGCCCTTCCGTCACCGGCTGGGCGGCCTATGGCGGCCGTCGCAGCACCGAATCCAACACCCTTGCCAACCTGACCGTGACCAACGTCAGCACCGGCGCGGGCACCACCTACCGCGCCAGCAACTACCGCAAGGACCAGGTCGACAGCGCCGAGGCAGGCCTGCGCGTCAAACTGCAGAGCGGCCCGGTCGGGCACACCCTGGTGGCGGCCGCATCGACCTACCGGCTCGATTCGCGCAACGCCTACGCCTGGAGCACCACCGGCGGCCTGGCGACCAACCTGTTCAACCCGGTGGACCGCAGCCAGCCGGCAGCCACCGCGACCGTCGGCGGCGTGCTGAGCGCACCCCTCACCACCATCCGAAACCAGTTCGACAGCTTCGCCGTCGGCGACACGCTCTCCTTGCTGGACGACACCGTGCTGGCCACCGTGGGCGTACGCCACCAGAACATCCATACCCAGGGCTTCAACTACAACACCGGCGCACTGACCGCCGAATACGACAAGTCTCATAACTCGCCGGTTGTCGGCGCGGTGTGGAAGGTTCGCAAGGACTTTTCGGTCTATGCCAACGCCATCGAAAGCCTGAGTGCGGCGACCACGGCACCAGGCACCGCCATCAACGTCGGCCAGCTGTTCTCACCCTATGTATCCAAGCAGAAGGAAATCGGCGCCAAGTACGACGGCGGCGCCATCGGCGCGGGCATCGCCTACTTCACCACCAAGAAGCCCAGCGGTTACCTGGACCCCGCCAGCAGGGTCTACAGCGTGGCTGGCGAAGACAAGCACCAGGGCGTCGAACTGACCGCCTTCGGCACACCGATGCGCGGCCTGAAGATATTGGGCGGCGTCACCTTCCTGCATGCCGAGCAGATCAGCAGCGCCGGCGGCGCCACCAACGGCAAGAGGGTGATCGGCGTGCCGGATGCCCAGGCCAACGTGGGTGTCGAATGGGCGGTGCCGGGCGTCAGCGGACTGGCGATCGACAGCCAGTTCATCACCACCGGCCGGTTCTATGCCGACGCGGCCAACCGGCTGCGCGTGCCCGGCTGGACCCGCGTCGACGCCGGCCTGCGTTACACCGCCGAAGTGGCCGGACGCGTCCTTACATTGCGCGGCCGCATCAACAATCTGACCGACCGCAACTACTGGGCGTCGGCCGGCGGTTCGTCAGGCTCGGGTTACCTGGTGCTGGGCGCTCCGCGCACGGCGGTCATCAGCGCGACGGTCGACTTCTGACGGCTTGGCTCGTATTCGGCCTCTTGAAGCTCGCGGGATATTGGACGGAAAACAACGGTCTCACTTCTAAAATGAAACAAGTTCTCATTTGCGTTCATTTTAAAAAGCAAGATCGTCGCCATGTCGCTATCCCGTCCGTCCCTTTCTCCCCTGGCAGTCGCCGCACTGCTGACGCTGGCTTCGGCAGCCGCTTCGGCGCAGACCACCGACACCGCCACCCTCAAGACCGTCACGGTCAACGCCAGCGCCGACGCGTCGGCCGAGGGGCTGAGCAAACCCTTCGCAGGCGGCCAGGTCGCACGCGGCGGCCGAGTGGGTGTCCTGGGCAATCAGGACATCATGGACACACCGTTTTCCACGACGAACTACACCAACGAACTCATCCTGGACCAGCAGGCCCAGAGCATCGGCGACGTTCTCCTCAACGACGCATCGGTGCGCCAGGCGCGGGGCTTCGGCAACTTCCAGCAGGCATATTTCATCCGCGGTTTCGTCGTCTATTCGGATGACGTCGCCTACAACGGCCTGTACGGCCTCGTGCCGCGCCAATACATGGCGACCGAGTTCGTCGAGCGCGTCGAACTGTTTCGCGGTGCCAATGCTTTCCTGAGCGGCGCGGGCGCCGGCTCGGTCTCCGGCGGCGGCGTCGGTGGCCTGATCAATGTCGTGCCCAAGCGCGCGGCCAACGAAGACCTGAACCGCGTCACCGTCGGTGCGCAGACCGGCAGCCAGGGTTATGCCGCTGTCGACCTGAGCCGCCGTTTCGGTCCTGACAACGCGACCGGCATCCGCGTCAATGCGGCCCGCCGCAGCGGCGGTACCGGCGTCGACAACGAGAAGCAGGAAGTCAATGCCCTTGGTGTGGGCCTCGACTGGCGCAGCCGCAACGTGCGCCTGTCGGGCGACTTCGGTTACCAGGAACAAAACCTGAGCCAGCCGCGCCCCGCCGTCACGGTCGGCACCGGTCTGGCGGTGCCGTCCGCACCGGACGCCAGCCGCAACTTCGCCCAGCCCTGGACGTACTCCAACGGCAAGGACATGTTCGGCACCGTGCGCGGCGAGTTCGACATCAACGACAACTGGACCGCATGGGCAGCGGCAGGCGCGCGCCACGGCAAGGAAAACAATTCCCTGGCCGGCGCCACCACTACCGACAACCTGGGGGCCACCACGGCCTACCGCTTCGACAACACCCGCCGCAACGAAGTCACGACCGGCGAAATCGGCGTGCGGGGCAAGCTGATCACCGGCGAAGTCCGGCACATGCTGACCCTGTCCGGCACAGTCTTCGATTCCAAGGAAAAGAACGCCTACGGCTTCTCCAACTTCGCCGGCTTTGCCAGCAGCATCTACAACCCCGTGAACGTGGCGGCGCCCTCGACCAGCTTCTTCACCGGTGGCGTGCTGGGCAGCCCGCGTGAAATCGAACGCATCAAGACCAGCAGCGTGGCCGTGGCCGACACCATGTCGATGCTGCAGGACCGCCTGCTGCTCACCGTCGGCGCGCGTTACCAGACCATCGAGGACACCAACTTCGATCCGACCACCGGCGCGCAGCTGAACACCTACGACAAGAGCCGCACCACGCCGGTCGCCGGCGTCGTGTTCAAGATCCGTCCGGACGTCTCGGCGTATGCCAACTACATCGAAGGCCTGGTCAAGGGTGACACCGCCAGCGGCACCGGCATCGTCAACATCGGCCAGATCTTCTCGCCCTACGTTTCCAGGCAAAAGGAAATCGGCGTCAAGTACGACGGCGGCACCATCGGCGCGAGCGCGGCCTTTTTCACCACCGACAAACCGAGCGCCTACGTGGTCAGCAACGTCTACGGCGTGTTCGGCAAGCAGCGCAACCAGGGTGTCGAATTCGCGGCTTTCGGCCAACCCATGCGGGGCCTGCGGGTACTGGGCGGCCTGACGCTGCTTGATGCCACGCAACGTCGCTCGGCCGGCGGCCTGACCGATGGCAAGGACGTCATCGGCGTACCGAACGAACAAGCCAACCTGGGAGTCGACTGGGACGTGCCCGGCGTGCGCGGCCTGGCCCTCAACGGCCGAGTCATCCACACCGGCAAGGAATACGCCGACGCGGCCAACACCCAGTCGGTGCCCGGCTGGACCCGCGTCGACATCGGTGCCCGCTACCTGACCGACATCAACGGCAAGGCGGTCACCCTGCGTGCCCGCATCGACAACCTGGCAGACAAGCGTTACTGGTCGTCGGTCGGCGGCTACCCAGGTTCGGGTTACCTGGTGCTGGGCATGCCCCGCATCTTCAGCCTGACCGCATCGGTCGATTTCTAAGGATCGGAAAAACCGAGCCCGATGCGCGCCTTCTTCACCACCGTCCACCGCTGGCTCGGCCTTTTCATCGCGCTGTTCCTGATCGTTGCCGGCCTCACCGGCGCGGTCACCTCCTGGGACCACGAACTGGATGAATGGCTCAACGCCGACATCCTCACGACGGACAGCCGCGGCCCCGGGCGAGACCCGCTCGAACTGGCGCACACCGTCGAGTCGGCCGATCCTCGTGTGCGGGTCGACTACCTCACGCTGGCCTACGAGGAAGGCCACACCATGGGCTTTTTCGTCAGCCCGCGCACCGACGCCGCCACCGGCAAACCATTCGTGCTCGACCACAACTGGGTGTATGTGGACGCCGTCACCGGCCACATCGTCGGGCAGCGCGACTCGACCTCCGTTTCGTTGTCGCGCCGCAGCCTGATGCCGTTTCTGCGCGATGTGCACACCAGCCTGCACGCGCCTGCCTTCTGGGGCACCGACCGCTGGGGTTTCTGGCTGATGGGCACCGTCGCGCTGGTGTGGCTGCTCGACAGCTTCGTGGCGATGTACCTCACCTGGCCGCGCCGCCTGCGGCCGCCGTCGAAAAACTCGGCGGCCCCCCATCGCCCGCCGGCCGGCTGGCTGAAACGCTGGCAGCCTGCCTGGACGGTCCGCTGGGCGGCCGGCGGCTACAAGCTCAACTTCGACCTGCACCGGGCCGGCGGCCTGTGGGTCTGGCTGGTGATCCTGGTCCTGGCCTTCACCTCGTTCTCGCTCAACCTGAGGCGCGAGGTGTTCTTCCCGCTGATGTCGCTGGTAACCAAGACCACACCGGGCCCGTATGAAACCCTGCCGATGGCCAAGCCGGGCGAGGCGCCGCAGCCGCACATCGGTTTTGCACAGGCCCTGGCCATCGCCCGCCAGGAAGCCGTGGAGCGCGGATTCGAATCACCGCCGGGCGGCCTGTATTACGACGCGCCCTTCGGTTTCTACAACGTCTCCTTCTTTCCGCCGGGCGGCGACGACGCCAACGGTGGCATGGGCCTTGCCAACCTCTATGTGGACGCCCGCGACGGCCGTATCCTCGGCGAGAACGTGCCCTGGAAAGGAACCGTCGCCGATGTCTTCGCCCAGCTTCAGTTTTCCTTGCATTCCGGCCGCATCCTGGGCTTGCCGGGACGCATATTGATGTCCGCGATGGGGCTGATCGTTGCCATGCTTTCCGTCACCGGCATCGTCATCTGGCTGAGGAAACTGAAAGCTCGCGCTCACTGACATACCTCCTAAAATCCCGGGCAGTCGGATTTTCCGGCCCACCTGCGATTCAAGGAGGCATTTTTTGACGCTACCGCAAGACCACGGCACGCCTGAGAAACCCGGCGTGGAGGCCGTCACGGCCAAGTCGCCCAAATTGCAGCGCCCGCGCCGCCCCCGCCGCGGATCCGGCCGGGCCACGCTGGTCGACGTGGCGCAGGCCGCGAATGTCTCCACCCAGACCGTTTCACGTGTCATCAATGCACCGACCCGGGTGCCCTCGTCCACGGTGGCCCTGGTGCGCGAGGCCATCGACAAGGTGGGCTATGTGCCCAACCTGCTGGCGGGCGGCCTGGCTTCGGGGCGCAGCCGGCTGGTGGCGGCGCTGGTGCCGGCCATCAGCGGGCCGGTGTTCAGCCAGACGGTCGAAGCGCTGAGCCAGACACTGGGCCGGCGCGGTTATCAGCTGATGCTGGGTGAAAGCGGCTACGGGGAACCGGACGAGGACACCGTGCTGCAGAACCTGATCAGCCGCCGGCCGGACGGCATCATCCTGACCCGCATCGTGCAGTCCGAGACGGCGCGTGCCCGTCTGGCGGCGTCGGGCGTGCCGGTGGTCGAAACCTGGGACCTCACCGACCGGCCGGTCCACATGCTGATCGGCTTTTCGCATGAGGCGGTCGGGGTCGCCGTTGCTGATTTCTTCGCCTCCCGCGGGTTTCGACGGGCCGGGTTTCTCACCGGTGACGATCCGCGGGCGCTGAGGCGGCGGCTTGCCTTTGCCGAACGCCTGCGGCGGCACGGCCTGCTGCTGCCGGATGTCGATCTGCCCACGGTTCGGTTTTCGCCGCATGCGCCGCTAGGGGCCGGGCGGCGGGCCCTGCGTGAGCTGCTGACCGGTTTTCCGGAAACGGATGCCGTGTTTTGCAGTACGGACATGGTCGCCCTGGGCGCCTTGATCGAAGCGCGCGAGATGGGACTGCGGGTACCTGCCGACCTGGCTGTCGTCGGGTTCGGGGACCTGGCTTTTTCTGCGGATACGGCGCCCGCGTTGACTACCGTGCGTATCGACGGGGCCGGGATCGGGGCTCAGGCGGCTGAGTGGATCATGCGGAGGGCCGAACAGGGTTCTGTTTCGAGTCGGGTCGTCGATATCGGGTTCGAGATTGTTTCGCGCGCGAGCGCCTGAATTTATCTCCGCTCCGCCGTGTTTCTTTCGAGCGGAGCGAAGAAGCCCGATCAACCAATGAGAGCGAGGAACTAGAGCGAAATATCTCCGGCAGCAACGTAATCGTCGAACTGCTGCCGAGGCATGGCAGTAAGCCCGACCACCCCGTCAGCCTGCTCCCAGCTGACCGTGGCGCTATCAGGCGCCAGATCGACCTCGATACGCCCCTTGGGAATCACCAAAGGAGTCCCGTCCCCCGGCATGTAGGTGACGTGACCGGTAACGGTGGCGAATTGCGACATGGTGGCCCCTCTTTCGAATATGTTTCTATCAAACCCAGCGCCAGCAGGCGAGGATGGGATCATTGGAAGCGGAATTCGACCTGCCCTTGTATCAAGGCATGTTCACCCGAGCGGAGCCAGCAATCCTTCGATTTCGGCCAGGCCGAACTTCGCAGCTCCCTCGACATCACTCCCCAGCATGCCCGCGGCAAGCGCCGCCTTACGCGCCTGCAACTCACGCATGCGTTCCTCGATGCTTCCCTCGACGATGAACCGATAGACCCACACCGTGCGTGTCTGCCCGATGCGGTGGGCACGCGCGGTCGCCTGTTCCTCGACAGCCGGGTTCCACCAGGGGTCGAGATGAATCACGACATCCGCCGCCGTCAGGTTCAAGCCGGTCCCGCCGGCCTTCAGGCTGGCCAGCAAAACCGGCACTTCCCCGGCCTGGAACCGCGTCACCAGCGCACCACGATCAGCCGGTGGCGTATCCCCGGTGAGCGACAGCCAGGGCACGGCCACGGGCAATGCCGACAAGGCCTCGCCCGCCAGCTTGAGCAGCGCCGTGAACTGCGAAAACACCAGCACCTGCCGCCCCTCCTCGACCAGTGCAGGCAGCATTTCGCAGAGCCGGTCCAGCTTGGCGTGTTCCATGCCGGGCACGGTCGCCGTGTCACGCAACAGACGCGGGTCGCAACACACCTGGCGCAGCTTGAGCAGGGCGTCCAGCACCTGGATCTGCGCGCCCGCGAAGCCGGTCCGCTGGAGCACCCGTCGCACCTGCTTGTCGGCCGCCACCCGCACGCTTTCGTACAGCACACGCTGGTGGCCGAGCAGGGGTACCCGTTCGATGGTTTCCACCCGCGGCGGCAGCTCGGGTGCGACGTCCTGCTTGCGTCGCCGCAGGATGAAGGGACGCACCCTGCGCGCCAGGAGTTCGGCGCGCGCGGTCTCGCCGCCGACCTCGATCGGCTTCTTCCACAGGCGCTGGAAACTCCGCGTGTCGCCGAGGAAACCCGGCAGGAGAAAGTCGAATTGCGACCACAGCTCGCCAAGGTGGTTTTCCAGCGGCGTGCCGGTAATGCACAGCCTGTGACGGGCATTCAGGCGGCGCATGGCTCGCGCGGCACGGCCGGTGGCGTCCTTGGTCACCTGCGCTTCGTCCAGCATCAGCAGGTGCCAGGGCTGTGGCCGCAGCCAGTCGAGATCGCGCCAGGCCAGCGGATAGGTGGTGATTACCAGGTCGAAGGCAGGCATGTCCTTGAACCGGTCACGCCGGTCGGGCCCTTGCAGCACGAGCACTCGCAGTGCGGGCGCCACCCGCTGCGCCTCGGCAAGCCAGTTGAAGACCAGCGAGGTCGGCACCACCACCAGCGACGGCCGGTCGGCGCGGCCCTGCTGTTTTTCCAGCAGCAGATGAGCCAGCACCTGCGCCGTCTTGCCCAGGCCCATGTCGTCGGCCAGGATGCCGGCGAGGTCGTGGGCGCGCAGGTATTGCAGCCAGGCCAGGCCCTCACGCTGGTAGCCACGCAATGTCACGCCCAGCCCTTCCGGCGGCTCGACTGGCGGAGGTGCGCCGGCACGTCTCAGCCGCCCGGCCAGCTGGCCGATGCCTTCGGCGCCCGCCAGCGCCCAGGCGCCGGCGGGCCCCGCACGCGACGACTGGCTGGTGGCGAGAGACCGGCGCAGCGCCTCCACCCGATCGGCATCCCAGGACGACAGGCGTAGCGGCCCGGCCGCCCGGCGCGGGTCGGTCAGCAGGTCCAGCATGGCCGCCACGATGGCCTTGAGCGGCGCAGCCTGGGCCTCGATACGCCGGCCGCCCGGCATGCGCAGCCTGACGGGCTCTTCGTCGTCGATTTCCGCCAGCGCGTGGGCATCGCGCCAGCGGGCCTCGCGTTTCAGCAGGTCGGCCAGCAGCGGCGCCAGGTCGAGCGATTCGCCCTCCACTTCGACCCCCAGCGACAGCAGCCACGAGCCTTCGCGGCGGTTGAGCGAGAGCCCACCGGCCGTGACGGCCGGTGCGCCATCGGACTGTTCACCTGCCAGCAGCAGGCGCCATCCGCCGACCGGAACCGGTCGATGGGCGAAGCCCGGCATCACGGTGACGGCCCAGCCCTTGGCGAGCAGGGTTGGCACGCGGTCGGCATGAAAGTCGCCGAAATCGTCTTCGCGCTGCAGGGTCCAGATGCGCTGCGGTACATCCCGCAACGCATCGGTCTCGGCCTGTTCGCCACGCCATTGCAGGCTGTCCCGGGGCACCGGGTAGAAACCCAGCGCGCTGAATGCCGCGTCATGGCCCGGCACCGTGCCCCATGCCAGCGTCACCCGGTCGCCACGCGCCGCCAGGCCCGGCGACGGCGACATGCCCAGCAGGCCGTCGCCCCGCGAAAGGGTTCTCAGGAAAAGGTTCGGTTGCAGGGCGGCTGGCGATGACATGGGCAGCAATTGTCGCGGGCGTTCGCAAGGCCATCGTGGCGCTTTTAAAATCCCCCCCGCCATGCCCAACACCACTCCATCCTCCGCCCGCCCCGTCCGTACCCAGTACGAGGATTTCGTCCGCCACGTATTGGCCAACGGTGTGCAGAAAGCCGACCGCACCGGCACCGGCACCACCAGCGTGTTCGGCTACCAGATGCGTTTCGACCTGGCCGAGGGATTCCCGCTGGTGACCACAAAGAAGGTCCACCTGCGTTCCATCATCCAGGAACTGCTGTGGTTCCTCACCGGTTCTTCGAGCAACAACTGGCTGAAGGAACGCAACGTGAGCATCTGGGACGAGTGGGCGCGAGAGGACGGCGAACTGGGCCCCATCTATGGCGTTCAATGGCGCAGCTGGCCCACGCCGGACGGCGGCCACATCGACCAGATCGCGCAGGTGATCGACACGCTGAAGAAGAACCCCGATTCGCGCCGCATCATCGTCAGTGCCTGGAACGTGGCCGAGCTCGACCAGATGGCGCTCATGCCCTGCCATGCGTTCTTCCAGTTCTACGTTGCACCGGCAACCGGGCCGGGCGGCCGCGGCAAGCTCAGCTGCCAGCTCTACCAGCGCAGCGCCGACATCTTCCTGGGCGTGCCCTTCAATATCGCCAGCTATGCCCTCCTGACACACATGGTCGCCCAGCAATGCGACCTGGACGTAGGCGATTTCATCTGGACCGGCGGCGACTGCCATATCTATGCCAACCACCAGGAACAGGTGGCCGAGCAACTGTCGCGTGCTCCGTTCCCCTATCCGGTGCTGAAGATCCACCGCAAGCCGGAATCCATCTTCGACTACGAATTCGAGGACTTCGCCGTGGAGGAATACCAGAGCCACGCCGCCATCAAGGCGCCGGTCGCAGTCTGAGATGGCGCCGCGTGTCCACCTGATCTTCGCCCGTGCCGCCAATGGCGTTATCGGCCGTGACAACGCCCTGCCCTGGCACCTGCCGGAAGACATGGCGCATTTTCGTGAACTCACCCGCGGCTGCCCGGTGGTCATGGGGCGCAAGACCTGGGACTCGCTGCCTGAACGTTTCCGACCCTTGCCCGGCCGTCGAAACATCGTCGTCACGCGCCAGGCAGACTGGTCCGCGCCATGTGCCGAGCGGGCGGACGGACTGGCTGCCGCCCTCGCGCTTTGTGCAGGCGCGACCGACGTGTGGGTCATCGGCGGCGCGCAGGTCTATGCCGCAGCCCTGCCCTTCGCCCACAGCGCCGAGGTCACCGAGATCCACCGCGATTTCACCGGAGACGCCTACGCACCGTCGCTCGATCCCCTGGTCTGGCAAGAGACCCGCCGTGTCGACGCAACTGCAGCGGGCGGCCTTGCCTACAGTTTTGTGAAATATCTGAAGAACAGCTGAAACCAGCTGATTCCGGCTGACATCCACGCCGCCTGTCAGCCACCGGGTTCGTCTTTTCCGGCCTGCCTTCGCCTGCTTCTTCGTAATTTCGGCCGTGGGTCCATCGCTTCGCTTTCACGCGGTTGCGTGACCGGTTGCCTTGGCCTACTGCATCGAGCGCTCCGTGGATGTGAGCGCTGCTTTGGAGGCACGATGCACGACGGCAACACCAGGCGGGCCTGGATCACCTGGATCACCACGCTGAGCCTTGCCCTGGCAGGCGCAGCCGTGAACGCGATGCCGGTCAAGTGGCTCAGCTCCAACGTCAAGTACGTCGTCAATGGCAAGCCTCTGAAAGACGTGTTGCGCGACTTCGGTGCCAGCCAGGGCATGGTCGTGACGGTAGGTGCCGACGTCGAAGGGACCGTCGTGGGCAAGTTCGACCTGACGCCCCGGCAGTTCATCGACCTGCTCGCGCTCTCCTACGGTTTTACCTACTACTACAACGGCGCGGTGCTGCATTTCTCGGCATCGCAAGGCATGCGCAGCACGCTCATCCGCCTGAACCTGGCATCCGTGCAGACCCTGCGCGAAACCCTGGACCGGCTGAACGTGAGCGATCCGCGGTTTCCCATCGTCTACGACCTCGGGGCCAACACCGCGCTGGTGGCGGGCCCGCAGGAATACGTGGATGTGATCCGCGAGGTGGCGGTGCAGCTTGAAAAACGCACCCAGATCGGGGGGCGCTCCATCACGCGGGTGTTTCCGCTGCGATTCGCCTGGGCCGCCGACCGCATGACCGGCAAGGGCGAGGTGATGCAGGGCCTGGCGTCGGTGATGCAGGCGCTGTACGGGTCCGCCGGCAATCCGGCGGGCGCCGCGAGTGCGGGTGCGGCGGCGCTCGACAGGCAGAACGACCGCCTGAACGCACTGGTCGGACTCGAGGGCAGCAGCCAGGCCATGGCGCCCGAGCTGGGCGCAGCCCAGTCGGGCACCGCGGTCGATACCGGCACCATGAGCTTGCGCAAGAGCCTGAACCTGGAACCACGGCCTGTTTCAGCACCGATCGGCAATGGCAACCGTCAGGGCGGCAGGTCGACCAATTTCGTCGCCACACCTTCGTTCGGCAAGTCGTCGTACGGCGAAACCGGCTCGGCGCTGGAAGGAGAGCGTCGCCAGGACGAAAACCTGCCGGTGATCATGGCCGACAGCGCCGGCAACAACGTGATAGTGCGCGACCTCCCCGAACGCATGCCGGCCTACCAGGCCCTGATTGCCAGCCTCGACACACAGCCGCGCATGGTCGAGATCGCGGTGCAGATCCTCGACATATCCGAAAACGCGCTGGCCGAGGTCGGCGTCGACTGGAACCTGCGCGGCAACCGTCTCGATGTCAGCAGCGGCGGCGCTTCGGCGTCGACACCGGGCGGCGGCGTGCTTACGGCGGTGCTGGGGCATTCCGGGCGTGCGCTGCTGGCGCGCATCGCGGCGCTCGAGAAAACCGGCCAGGCCCGCGTCAGTTCGCGACCCAAGGTGGCCACCCTGAACAACGTCGCAGCGGTCATGAGCAGCGAGAAGACCTTCTACGTCAAGGTGCCGGGCTACCAGAGTTCATCGCTTTTCAACGTGTCCGCCGGGCTGGACATGAAGGTCACACCCATGGCGACGATGGGGCCGCAGGGTTATCGCATCCGGCTCGACGTGCAGGTGCAGGACGGACAGATATCCACCAGCGAAACCGTGGGTGACCTGCCGGTCGTCACCCGCAGCCAGATCGGGACGCAGGCCTTCGTGCGACAGGACGAAAGCCTGCTGCTGGCCGGTTATGCGGTCGAGAGTTCCGGCAGGAACCAGGCCGGAATACCGGTGCTGTCCGACCTGCCGGTGATCGGCGCGATCTTTCGCCAGCGTTCGCGGGAAACCGTCCGCACCGAGCGGCTTTTCCTGGTGACACCCCGGGTGCTGGACTGACGCCCGCGTGAACCTGCCCACAGGCCTGACCCGAAAAGGAGGTGCCGCTTCCGACCGATGAACCACGCCCCCGTTACCGCCGCAGATTCAACTCTCCCAGCCACACACAGAGGTCTCATGTTTCAAACAAACCCCACCGGATTCAAGCCCGGCGTCAGCCATTCGACAAGACAGCCGCTCGACGACGCCCACCACTGCTTCACGCAGATGCAGCGGCAGGCTCAGATCTGCCCGTGGAAGAGTTATTCGAACTTCTTCGACCAGAACCGGCAGCAGATCGCCGACCGCTGCAGGGGTCGCAACCCCCACGCCTACCGTACCGACGAGCAGGGTTGCCGATGGGAAAACCGGTCGCCCGCGCAGACGCAGGTTCGTGACCAGACCCCCACCAGCGCCACCATCCAGGCAGGCAAGAACAAGATCAGCTTCAACAAGGCCGATTCGTCCGTGCGGATCCAGAACGCGGACGGCACGGAACAGAACGTCGACCTTAAATTCTGGGGTGATCCGCACGTCAACCAGAACGGGCGCGAGCTGGGCACCATCAAGAAAGACGTGATGCTCACGCTCAAGGACGGAACCCAGGTCAGCCTGCTGATGGGAGACGGAAAGGGCGGCAAACCGCAGCCGGGCGCGGCCGACTATGTCGACAGCGCCGCCATCCGCTCCCCGGATGGCACCGGCGCGCTGGTCACCGGCATCAGCGGCCCCGGCAACCTGGGCGTCACCCCTCTGGATTCGAGTCTTTCATCGGAGTTCATGGCGGGCCAGGCCATGAACAGGTTCGGCCAGTACGAACCCAGCCACGTCGGCGTTGACCGCAGCGGCAACATGATCGACCAGGCCAGCGGTCAGGTGATCCACGACCAGAACGGCCTGGACCGGCTCGACCAGCAGCAGCGCGGCCGTGCCGCCGCGCAGTCGCTCTGGGACCGCGGTTACGTGCCATCCGAATTCGCAAACGAATACGACCGGCCGCAAGATCAGTACACGCAGGACATGCAGCAGGCCTGCATGCGCGAGGTTCAACGCATGCTTCAACAGTTCATGCAGATGGTGCAGCAGATGCCTGGCATGAGCGGCATGTTCAGCATGCCGTTCGCCCGTTACGGCGGCCAGGACTTCCAGGGCCTGGGCACGGCGATGCCGGCCGGCTTGCTGGCCTGACCCCCGCTCCCGCCCGCCACCCGCACACCGGCCCTCCATGTCCGACGAGAAAAAGCTCCCGCCCACACCCAAGAAGCTGCGCGACGCTCACGAGGACGGAGAGTCGATCACCAGTCCGGACGTCGCCTCTGCCGGTGTGATGGTGGCGGCGGTGGGCTCGCTGTGGCTTTCGGCCGGTTTCATGATGGACCGGCTGACGCGGCTGTTCGCGATGCCGTGGCAGCACATGCTGGCGGCCGGCGAACCGGTCGGCCCGCTGGTGTTCGCCATCTGCGGCGAACTGCTGCTTCTGACGCTGCCGTTCTCTTTCGCCACCCTGCTGGGCGCGGTGCTGGCGCTGATGCTGCAGGGCTCCATGACCATGTCGGCCAAACCGGTCATGCTGAAGCTGGACGCGGTGAGCCCGACCAATGGCCTGAAGAAGATCTTCGGCATGAAGTCAGCGCTTGAAGCCGGCACCATGACACTGAAGGGGCTGGTGCTGTTCGGCCTGCTTTTCAGCAGCGCGCGCGACCTGCTGCCCCTGCTGGTGGGCGCCACCGGCCGCTCTCCCGCGCTGCTGGGCGTGCTGATGTGGGAACTGCTGATGCGGCTGCTTTTCATCGCGGTCGCCCTGTTCGTGGTGTTCGCGCTGGTCGACTACGGCATACAGCGATTCATCTTCATGCGAGAACACCGCATGAGCGAAGACGAGGCCAAGCGCGAGAACAAGGAGCAGAACGGCAACCCCGAGGTGAAACAGGCGCGCCGGGAACTGGCCCAGGAACTGCTGAACGAGGACCCCGCGGCAGGTGTCGCAAAAGCTCGCCTGGTCGTGGCCAACCCGACCCATTTCGCGGTGGCCATCGGCTACCAGCGCGGCGGCGTGCCGCAGGTTCTGGCCAAGGGCCACGACGCCTCGGCACTGGCGATTCGCGCCGAAGCCGAGCGGCTGGACGTTCCGGTCATCGTCAACCCTCCGCTGGCCCGCACGCTCTACAAGGTGGCGTTGGGCGGAGCCATTCCGCGCGAGTGCTACCAGGTCGTGGGCCTGATGCTGCACTGGGTGGAACAACTGAAGATCGACGCCGAAACCCGGCGGCGGCAAGCCCGCCAGGACACACCGTGACACCACGAAACCCCACCCGCCAGCGCCGGCCCGTCGGTGGCGAACTTGCCACCGCCGGCCTGGTGATCGCCATCATCGGCCTGATGATCCTGCCCCTGCCGCCGCCGCTGATCGACGCGCTGCTGGCGGTCAACATCACGCTGAGCGTGCTGCTGCTGATGTCGGCCCTGTATGCGCCGTCGGCCGTGTCGCTTTCGTCCTTTCCGTCGCTGCTGCTGTTCACCACGCTGCTGCGCCTGTCGCTGAACATCGCAGCCACCAAGGCGATCCTGCTGCACGGCGACGCCGGCCACATCATCCAGAGCTTCGGCGAACTGGTGGTGGGCGGCAACCTGCTGGTGGGCATGACGGTGTTCGTCATCATCGCGGCGGTGCAGTTCATCGTCATCGCCAAGGGCTCCGAACGGGCTTCCGAAGTCAGCGCCCGATTTGCCCTGGACGGCCTGCCCGGCCAGCAGATGAGCATCGACGCCGAACTGCGCGCCGGCTCCATGACAGCCGACGAAGCGCGCCGCAAACGCGCCATGCTGGCCATGGAAAGCAAGCTGCACGGCAGCATGGACGGCGCCATGAAGTTCGTGAAGGGCGATGCCATCGCCGCGCTGGTCATCACCATCATCAACATCTGCGCGGGCATCACCATCGGCGTGACGTACCACGACCTGGCGATGGGCGCGGCGGCACAGAAATATTCCGTGCTGTCTATCGGCGATGCGATGGTTTCGCAGATCCCCTCGCTGCTCATATCGGTGGCGGCCGGCGTGCTCACCACCCGTGTGCTCGACACCCGCACCACCAGGCGCGAATCGTTGGGCACCGAAGTCGTGCGGCAATTGGGCGGCAACGCGCCGGCCCTCTACATGTCGAGCCTGCTGTTGCTTGGCTTCGCCGCGGTGCCGGGGTTTCCGTACGGCCTGTTTCTGGCGGCGGCGGCAGGCCTGGCGTTTTCGGCCTGGCGACTGCAGCGCGCACCCAAGGATGCTGGCGATGAAGGTGGTGAAAACGGCGAGGCCAGCGACGGCCGCCGCATGCCGTCGTTGCGGGCCTATGGCGCCAAGGGCGAGGCACCCAGCATGACCGGGATCGCACCCGCCTTTGCCAGCCCGCTGGGCCTCCGGCTGGCGGAAACCCTCGCCAGCCGCATCGCACCGGCTGCACTCGACGATGCTTTCCGGGACGCCAGGAGCGCGCTCGAGGAGGAGTACGGAATCCCGTTTCCAGGCATGGCGGTATGGTCGAGCCCGCTGGCCGGCGACCGAGGCTACGACGTGCTGGTGCAGGACGTCCCGATGTCCGGAGGCCCGCTGCCGCCCGCCGGCGCCAGCGACCTGGAAGTCATGCTGGCCAAGGAATCCGTCGCCGTCCTCGCCCGCAACGCCCATCTGTTCGTCGGCATCCAGGAAACCCAATGGCTGTTCGACAAGCTCAATGTCGACTATCCCGGCCTGGTGACCGAGGTGCAGAAGGTATTGCCGCTGCAGCGGGTGGCCGACGTGCTTCGGCGCCTGCTGGAAGAGCAGGTCCCCATCCGCAACCTGCGCTCGATCCTGGAAAGCCTCGTGTACTGGGGGCCGAAGGAAAAGGACGTGCTGGTACTGACCGAATACGTGCGGGGCGACCTGGGCCGGATGATCGCCTGGCGGGCGGGTCACGGCGGCGGCAAGCTGGGTGCGTTGTTCCTGCAGCCGGAGCTGGAACAGCTGATCCGGCAAGGCATCAAGCCGACACCGACCGGCAACTTCCTGACGCTGCCGCCCGAACAGGTGACAAGCACGGTCGATGCCATCCTGCTGGTCAGCGGCATCGAGGCCCGTCCGGACGTGGCCATCGTCACCGCAATGGATATCCGGCGTTATGTGCGCCGCATGATCCAGCAACGGCTGCCGTGGCTGCAGGTGTATTCGTTCCACGAACTCGGCGATCACCTGCAACTGGTGTCGATCGGAGAAGCTCGGCTGGCTTGAAATCCGGTCAGAAGGCGGTGTCTTCGACGCTGTCGGCGGAAACCTCGGTCGCCCAGATCTTCAGGCGCTCCATTTCAGGCCTCAGGCATTCAAGCAGTGCTTCCTGCGCCGCGGTCCGCACCGCCGGTGCCGTGCTTTCGGCGCCCTGGGCCGACACCAGCAGCTGGCGCATCTGCACCGACTGCGCCGCATACGCGTCGCGCAGCCGCACGTCGGCACCCGGGTCAAGCCGGGCATTGCGGCGCTCGGCCACGGCCTGATCCAGATCGGCCATGACCTGACGGTTCATGTCGTCGAACAGCACGGCCAGGTTTGCGACCGACCATTCGCCCGACCGCGAGGGATGTTCAGGCCAGCGCTGCGCAAAATTGCGGACCGATTGCAAGAACGCACCGGCCAGCCTGGCCTGCTGCTGTGCCTGGATATCGGGCCGGCCGATACGGCCGACCTGGGAAAGCGCACGACCCAGAAGGCCATAGGCCAGGCCGAATGCGGCGAGCGTGATGCCGCCCGCTGCCGCGATCGCGGCAGGAGCCCTGGTCCGCAGGGCGCTGCCGGCCCATATCGCAAGCGGCACCAGCACATTGATCGGAACGGTCGCGCCCCATACCGCCAGCGCGCAGGCCGGCACGCCGACCAGCAACTTGCGCAACAGGCCCACGTCACGCACGTAGGCGGCCCCGGCTGCGATGAAACAGTTTCTCGCGGTGGCGCCCAGGCCCGGCTCGGCGTCGCCCCGCAGTTGCCGCAGAACATGCGCGGGCAGGAACAACGGAAGTCCCTGGCTGTCGTCGGCAGCCACCGCACTGCCGGCGCGCTCGGTGCCTGCTGCGGCGGCCAGTCCGGCACTGGCCGCGCCGGAGGCAGCAGCGGAAGCAAGCGAGCCCGCAACCGCAGCCAGGCCCCGGCCATCCGATTGCTGGGCGGTGAGCACCATGAGCCTGATGCCATGACAGACGGCGAACAGCGGCATGCCGTACTTCAGGTTGAAGGCATCCCCGACATCCAGCATGGCGGCCTGCCGGCGCGCCATGTCGGCACGCTGCCGGGCGTTGGCCTGCAGCTCGGCGGTGTAGATGTTTCCATCCTTGGGCCAGCCGCTGTCTTGCAAGGGCGACGGCGTCGGGAAGACCAGCACCGGGTCGACCGGCACCATCGGGCTGATACGGCCGCCGCTGAGCAGCAGCGCGACCGCATCGATGAGAGGCCGTACCGCCGTGACCGAAAGTCCGCTGCAGACGCCGTACGCCACCGAACCCGGCAACGCCCCCACCAGGTTGGCCACGATGGCCCGTCCGGCCGCCGTACCGCTGAATTCGCCGGCCGGGGCTCATTTCAGCAACCGCCATTGTTCGAGCAGGGACGCCAGGTCCCTCAAGGTCAGGTATGACCGGACGTCCTCGATAAAGACCGTGCTGAACAACACCATCGAAAGCAGGGCACAGGCGCTCTTGAGCGGGGTCCCGAGGGGCGAGGTGTCGACATTCTTGGCAGACCGCGACACCAGCGCCAGGCCGATGTCGATGAAAGCCAGGATGAACAGGATGGGCATGGCGAGCGACACCACGACCTCCATCAGCCGCGTCAGTTGCAGCTCGGCGAATGCCATCGGCAGCGCGGGCCAGTGCGGAGCGGCGTCCAGCACCGGCCACCAGCGGTAGGTCTGGCCGATCAGCCCCATCAACACCAGCATGCCGCCGCCCATCCAGAACAGCGCCACGAACAAATTCAGCATCAGGTCGGACACCGGCGTGTTCTGCTCGGAACTCGACGGATTGATCAGCTGCACGTTGTTGTAGCCGGCCAGGTTGTCGACATACGCACCGACCGACTGCGCGACCCAGAAGCCCTGGCCGGCCGCGAACCCGATGGTGAAACCGATCACCGCCTCGCGCGCCAGCATCACCGCCAGGCCCTGCGGGGTGGCCAGCGCGATGAAAGCCTGGGGCGATGCGCCGGCCGCCACATGCGCCGCGAACATCATGGTCAGCAGGTAGCGGATGGTCGGGGTCATGCAGGGTTCGGTGGTGGCCGGCAGCACCAGGAACACCATCGCCGGTCGCATGCTGAAGACCAGCAGCATGGCGCCCCACAACTGCAGGTGTTGCGCCGTATCGAACAGTTCGGCGCCGCTCATGACAGCATGCCCAGCTGGTCCATGCTGTCGTAGAAATCGACCACTTCATCGACCGGCTGCGCCAGGAATGCATCGATCTGCGGATGCCTTGCGATGGCCTCGTCCGCCTCGGGGTCGCTGCCCTGCTTGTATTCGCCGATACGCACCAGCGTTTCCACCTCTCGCCAGCGCGACATCAGCCGACGCACATGGCCGGCCAGCCGCACATGTTCGCGGTCGGCCACTTCGGACATCACCCGGCTCAGGCTGGCCAGCACATCGATGGCCGGATAGTGGTTGCGGGCGGCGATCTCGCGCGACAGCACCATGTGACCGTCGAGGATGCCGCGGACTCAGGTCGCAACGTGGCAGCAGCACTGCGATGGTGTTGAGGACCGACTGGGCGTTTTGCGGCGAAGGGCTGTTCAGCATCGGTATCACGCAGGCGATGAGCACGCGGGCCAGCGAGCGGGTGGATGCGTTGGCCGCTTTGTCGCCCGGATTGGTTTTCATGCACGCATCCATTGATATTGACCCGAAGAGATTCCATTGAACATTTCATCGACACAATCCAGAATATTCTTTTGCCAGTAAATGGCGTGATCGGCAAAGTGCGCCAACGTATCGGCAAGCCACCGTCCGGTAATATCCGGGCCGAACGTACCCCTGACCAGAAGCACGACACCGCCGGTATCGGGGTCCATTCCCATTACCGCGTCATCCTTGGCATATACAAGCACATTCGCTTCCAGCATCAGGCGGAAAACCTTGAGCGTGCGACCTGCGGCGATCGCCCCGAACTGATAGGAAAAATAAAAATGCCCGCCTTTGGCATCGCCGGAATTGAAAACGACCTCCAGGCCTTTTACCTGCACCTGACGACGCCGCAAAATTTCAGGAGGATACAAACCGACCGTATCGCAAAAATCCTGCAGCAAGACGATCAGCTTCTCGTCGATGTCTTTGGGGACGATCGGATGATCGCCAGGTTTTTCTTCTTCGATGAGATTTACCTTTCAGCGGACTGCGCACTCGCGGTAGCGGCGGCAACGCCTGCATTGGGGCCGACCTTGTCCCAAGTGGCGGCTTCTTTTGCACGTTTCAGGCGTATTTCGCGTTGGTTGGCATCCACCACGGCTCTTTCTGCAAGGAATTCGCCCGTATCGCCGACGGCCTTGGTATAGGCGGCGTTCTCCAGGCTGTTTCGCATCGCATTAGCGGCACTCAAGGCTTGCATACCCATGATTTCATCCTTTTCTTAATAATCCCGAACCGCGGGAACGGATTCATCCTGTTTGATGAACTCGGCTGCGAGGGTCAATCCCTCATACAAAATTCTCAATTCACCACGCCGCTGCATGGCATCCGCAGATTTCAATTCATCGATTATTTCGCTACGGCACCGGTCCAACGCCGTCAGCGCTGCAACAACCAAGGCGGGTTGTGGACGCAACCCATTTAATGCCATGACGAGGCAGTCCTCATGCACGAGCTGAAAATCGACGAACATGGATCGGGGCGGAATTTCCATCATATTCATTTCACCGAAAACACCTTCGCGCCATCAGGCCGCTCCGAATATTGCAAGGCATCGGCCGACATCGCGACGCTGAATGGCGGCGTGCTTCGAATGGGCTCAAGCGAAAACTCGATGCTCCTCACATTGGCACCCAGGTCTTTCTGCAGTTGCGGAGCGGCATGCTGCAGCTGCTGTGGGTCTGCCACGGTGCCGAGCACTTCGAAACGACCTGCCCCCAGGTAATGCGCCTTGAGGCCCGGCGCGCGCAGGGCTCCTTCTATGGTCGAAGCAATTTCGTCGGCGACCTCCCACGACTCCAGGACCGATATGCCGGTGCTGCGCTGCACGTCTGCAACCGCCACGCGTACCGCCCGCCCCTGCTGTGCATTGCTGACAAGGCCACTGAGAGACACCACACGACGGTTCTGCAAGACCTGAAGCTCATGCAACCCCTGGCTGAGCAGGCTGCGCGACAACCACTGCGCGCCCAGCGCAGGCTCGGGCGGCGGCAGTTTGGGAGGGCTTCCAGTGGCTGCACCATAAAGCGCGCCCACCGCCACCAGCAGACCCGCACCCACTACCGTGCCGCGAATGGCCCACGAGTGCGTCCCGGCCCTGGTCGAAGGTCCGCCGGCCGTCCCGGGTGTTACGAGCATCCGGAGCAGTTGCGCGTCGGTCGGCCAGGGCCGTTCGGAGTCCCCGATGCAAAGCACGACTTCGCCGAACCGCCTGGGCTGCAATTCAGGCCAGGCCTCGGCTTCCGGCATGGTGTCATCGGCAGATGGATCGACGGGCCCGACGCCGCACCTGATACCCGCTTCGTCGACCACCAGGGCCAGTGGCGGAGCCGTCCAGTCGTAGAGATTCAGGGAGCCTTCGCCAGCCGTTTCATCGGTCTGCCCGCGGCCGATGCGATAACGCCCCGGCGGAAGCGGCAAGCACGCACCGCCATGCAGGCCTGCGACGACCCGAAGGGTTTTCATGCAGCCTCCGCTTCAGAGCCGACGCCCGGGTTGTCACGCGGCTTGCAGGCCATCACTAGGACCGGAAACAGCGGACAGATCGTCGCAGCCATGATCCGGCTGAATTCGTCGTTGATCGCCCGTTCCCGCATCAGCTTCTGCAGCATTGCCTGTGCGCCGCAAAGCACGTCGCAGGCTTCGTCATACAGGCGCACTGTCGGCACGTACCTCTGATACAGGGGGCGCATCAGGCGCAGGAATTCCTCGCAGGCATCTCGCACCGGCCACATGGCGTCGCCACCGGTCATCGCCGCACCCTGTGTGACGCGATGTTCGATCTTGTCTGCAAGATCGCGCGTGAAATCGATCACCAGGGACTGCATCGTTTCCCTCAGGAAGCCCGGCATGGACCACATGCCGTGTTTGGCGGCATGTGCTTCGCACAGTGCCGGCAGTGCAAGGGCGTGCCCAGCCATGTGGGTGATCCGGCCAGCAGGTGCAGGAGCTCGCGGCCCTCGCATGCCGACCCGGTCCACACATAACCCGGGCTGTTCTTCACCAGCAGTTCGATGCCGTAGCGGACCACCACGTGGTCGTCCAGGACTGCCACACGAACGTCGGCGGCTGTCACGCAGGCAGCTGTCGCGGTAAAGGATGCGCAGGGAAAGCGAAACGCCTGGCGGCACCGGTGGCTCTGCCAGCGTGACGTCGAGGCCCAGCGCAGAGGCGAGCTCTGGCAGCGAGGCCGGTTTGTGCAGCACATGGTCCATGCCGGCACGCAGGCAGCGCTGCCGGTGTTCCTTTCCGGCCAGCGCCGAAATTCCGACCAGCAAGGTCAGCCCGTACTGCGGACTCGTCCGAATTCGGCGCGCCAACCCGTAGCCGTCGCCGTCTGGTAACCCGTTATCGATCAACACCACCCCGGGCCGGTGCCGCGCGAACAGCGCCAGGGCGTCCCGAAGCGTGCCTGCAGTCAATGTGTCGAGTCCCAGCATCCGCAACTGGTCCTGCAATATCGCGCGGCAGAAGGGGTCGTCGTCCACCACCAGGCATTGTTGGCGTTGCTGGCCCCGCCTTTCGACCGACCGCAAAGGCTGCTTGAAGCACAGCGAATACATGGCCTGGATGCGGGCCGCTCAGTGCGCGGGCCGTGGCCGTATACGCAGGCTTACCGCGATATCGGAATGACGGTCTCGAACCACGCGACAAGTCCAGCGTACGGACCGACGCGACATCAATGCGGCGAGTCGCCTCAGTTCTGCGCGCAGGTGATGCAGTTGCCGCAGGTGCGGCCTGGTCGACCGGGAATCCACGCGCAGCGCCATGTGCACGTCGATGCCGCCGGTCGACGAGCCCTGGACCCTCACGGGTAATACATAGCGCCCTTGGGATTCATCGCTCAAGCCTGCCAGCAGCACCTGCGCCACCAGGCATATGGAATGCGCCTGCACACGCACCTCGCCGCTTCCCGGTGCCAGCTCGACCGAGGGCCGAAGGTCCCGGCCGTGAAATATCGCGGCCAGCCTGAGGTAACTCTGCAGCAAGTCGATCTCTTCATGAAGCGCCACCTGCACCGGACCCGTGTGTACCAGGCACTGCCTCAGATAGTCGGACAGGGCGAATATCGGTTCGGCAACGGCGCAGTCATCGAAGCGACTTTCTCCGGCTATCCGGTTGAACGTGTTCATGACCAGATGGATATCCGGACCAGATTCGGAGGCCAAGACCCCGCAGGACGACGTCAGCGAACACGCTACCCCGGCTTTGTAAATCTCCAGATCGGCACCGCATGCGGCAGGCTGCGTCGCGTCTGGCTCTGGGCCGGCTCCATGCCGGCCTGCACCGGTGGCAAGACGGAACAGGGCAAATAGCGCCACTGGCACTGCCATGCCCGCCAACACCAGCAAGGGAATTGTCGCGGTTCCCTCCCAACACTCCAGCATTCCCAGACACATGACACCCTCACTGGGCGCCCATCGCGGAAACGCCTGATTCGAATCAATAAAACCGACATTATGGCTTATGTGTGAGTGCACACTCTCGAAATCAGATGGCGAGGATCATTACGTTCAATAGGCGTGGTGATCCTTGAACATCACCCGTACCGTCCGCAGAATGATGTGTATGTCCAGCCCGAGCGACCAGTTGCGCAGGTAGTCGAGGTCATGGTCAATGCGCGCCTGCATCTTCTCAAGCGTTTCGGTTTCCCCACGAAAACCGTTGACCTGAGCCCAGCCGGTGATTCCCGGCTTTACCTTGTGCCGCACCATGTACCCCTTGATGAGCTTGCGGTACAACTCGTTGTGCGCGACCGCATGCGGCCTGGGCCCCACGATGCTCATGCGCCCTTGCAGCACGTTGATGAATTGCGGCAACTCATCCAGTGAGGTGCGACGCAACACCGCACCCAGCCGCGTGATGCGGCTGTCCTGCTTTCGCGCCTGCCGCACCTCGGCTCCGTCCTCCGAAACCTGCATGGAACGGAATTTGTAGACCACGATCTCCTGCCCGTTCAGCCCGTACCGTCGCTGCTTGAAAAGCACCGGTCCGGTCGAGGTGAGCTTCACGGCGATCGCTATCACGATGAGCAACGGCAGCACCATCAGGAGGATCAACAGTGCCAGCAGCAGGTCACTGCCGCGCTTCACCACGCCCATGACCCCATGAAAAGGGGTTTCGCAGACCGAAATCACCGAGATGCCATTGATTGCTGCGGTGCGCCCCTGGATCAGGTCGGTGACGAACATGTCGGGCACAAAGTAAATTGATGCTGTCGTGTCTTTCAATTCATCCAATATCTGCAACACCCTCGGCTCAGCCGCCATCGGCAAAGACAGAAAAATCACAGAAATCTGGTGACTCTTCACGAACGCCGGAAGTTCGCTGGTCCTGCCCACGATCCGGTGGCCGCCAGTATCTTGCGCGGGCCGGTCGCCCATTCCGTCATCGAAAAAGCCAACCATCGACATCTGCAGGAACTCGCCCTCACCGATTCGACGGGCCAAAGAAATACCCTGCGGGTTCACACCCACCACCACCACCTTTTTCGGTGGCCCTTGCAGGGACAGTATCCACGGCGCCAAACCCTGCACCCCCAGGTGCAGCAAGATGAGCGCAACCGGCGCCATCCAGAACCAGGAACGCAAAACCGCAGGCGAGAAATGCCCGAGCGAACGAGTTGCGTAGGCACCAAGAAACAGCAGCCCGGCGACACAAATCCAAGAAATAACCACCTGGGCGGCCAGCGTCCACACAGGAACATTCAGCCGAGAAACCCCCGGGAAAGTCAGGGCGAAGACCACCATCGACAGCACCATGCAAGCCGAATCGATCTCACCACGGAAGTAAAACGACACCAACCAAAGCGTTCCAATAAGAACGAATGGCTCTAGCACCGCTTCAATCGGCGATAACAAACTGTCGCTGCTGATCGCAGAACCGCTGCGCTGCTGGGTCGAAAGCATTTTCTCGGTGCTATTCGCTGACATGCGCTGAATTGAACGCAGATACGGCCTGCATGCGGTTCGACACATCCAGCTTCTTGAAAATTCGTTGCATGTGGTTCTTCACGGTGAACGAACTGATGTTCAGAATGCTGCCGATCTCGAAGTTCGTTTTCCCCATCGCCACCCAATGCATGATTTCGACCTCGCGCGGACTGAGATTCCACATTTCGACAAAACCAGCCGCCCCTGCCAGCAAGGGAGCCTTTTCGATGTCGCCGCCTGAATGTTGATGAGGCAAATGTGCGACCTGGCGCAACGCCGTGTCGATATAAGGCAACAAAATTTCCATCGCGCTGCACACGGCGTCGCCATAGCGCATCTTGGTGCTCAGCATCACGTAGATGCAATCGTGTCGACCACGCTCGTCATGAATCCCATGCACCAGCATCGAGCGCGCGCGTTGCAACCCATCACCTAGTTGCCGCTGCAGATCCACGTCGTCCGGAAACCACCCCGCCTCATTTGCGGAAATGACGAAAGGCCGACGGTCGTACGCGATCCATTGCTGAAAAAGCGTTTTCAGAAATGGCGCAACTGCTTTCGTCTCGATGTTTTCGGACCGCACGCCCTGCAGATCTGAAACAACATCGTGGAACAAGGCGCCCTTCTCAAAGTCGCCCCAGCCCGCCACCAAAATATCGTGGGGAATATGCGCCTGCACATCTCCTTGCAACCAGACCAGGAGGTCGAAGTGCCGCTTTACACAAACGGCCTGCGTAATGATGCGGAAATACCGATTCGTATCGTCCGCAGAGAGCAAGGAAAAGAAAGTCATTGAACACCCAGACGCCGAATGAAAGTCGCCGCCAGGTTTGAAAGCGGTCCGACGACCCAATTAAAGTAATTCCAAAATGCGAGCGTTTACTTGCATATGGGAAGAGGCGCGATGAAACATCTCGATACACGGAGAATAACGCATTTCCGCGACCGGCGCCTCCCAAAAAGCAGCTTTAAGTTAAATCACATCGTTGCCTAAAGCGAGGGTTTCGCCGTTGAAAACACCAATGTCGCTAGTCATAACGGTCTATTGAGACGTCCTATGCCCCATGAGACATTGCGGTTGTCCCCTCGTCGTCACAGTCCTTTTTATTCACAGGAATAATGCCATGCGCCAAATACTTTCCAAATTATCAATAGCTGCTGTACTGGCACTAGGATGCCAAATAGCTGCCCAGGCCAGCGTCACGAATCTTGGCGTGATCAGCGGCACTAAAACCCTCTCGAACACGACGCCCGACGGCAGTTTCACCGATTTCTTTAATTTCTCTGTATCTTCGGCTAATAACGCCGGGCTCGCGACTACAAGCATTTTATTTCCAGCAACATACGGCACTCTCGTAGAAAGCCTGAATCTTTACGCCGGGACATTTACCACATTGGCTGCACTACCGTTGAATCCGGTCAGCCTGCCTTTTGTCACATCGGTCGCGAACAGCAACGGCACCGTCATTACCACCCTTGCCAGTTCAGCGATCCTGGACGCAGCCGGGTACACATTGGTCATTGGAGGAAGCAGTATCGGAACAGCAGCCTATACCGGCATCATTGCTCTCACTGAAATTCCACGTACCTTGCCGCCGGTACCGGAACCAGAAACATACGCCATGCTTCTAGCAGGCCTCGGCATGCTCGGGTTTATCGCCCGGCGTCGCCAAAAAAATACATAACCCGACCGCCTCCACGGAGGTGCCTTTATCACATGGAGTGCTTCAAGTACTCCATGGTTTTTCAGTGCAGCCGAAAGCCGTACTGAAAAACAATGACCACGCGACGCCAAGCACCCGAAAGGGCGCCAAAACGCCGTCACATACCAAATGCCAAAGTTAATCTTGATTATCAAGCGATGCATTCAGTTGACCCCTTGGTGTGCCTTGGCAACTACGGCACAAGCCACTATCAATGACAGCATTCAGCTTTCTGCCAGTCTGAATACCAGCTACGACACGAATATATTCAGGCTTCCAAGGTCCGCGAACGCGGAAGCAACCATCGGGCGGGACTCAACCGCCGAGACAATTCGGGCAGCGACCGGATCGATCAGCTTCAGCAAGGATTACGGTCTGCAGCACGTCGACCTCAACGTCAACGCCGTCCGATATGACTACCAGAACTTTTCATATCTCGGATTTACCGCACTTAACTACAGTGGCGGAGTGCGCTGGAGCATGACCCCCCGGATTCGGGGAAACCTGATAGCGACACGTCGAGAAAGTTTAATAAATTTTGGCGACTTTCAAAATATCGGTGTGCAAAGTAAAAGAACTGAAGTGAACACACGTGCCGATGCCCGACCATGAGAGGCAGTGAAACACGCTTGCGAATCACCAGAAGAAACAGCTCTGGTGAAATGAGCGACATCGCACCGAAACTGACAGAACAGATTCAAGCCGACGACGTGATTTACGTTCGTGAAAGCCTTTTCTAGATCCTATTTTGAAAATCGTTACCAGGGGCACCCACATGACGATTCAACAGTTTCTTCTGATCCTCAAGGCGCGTTACAAGGCGGCCATGATCACCTTCTTCACGGTAGTAATTCTGACAGCTGCCGTGACGTTCCTGTTGCCGGAAAGATATACAGCCACGGCCGCAATCATGGTGGACGTCAAGTCTCCGGACCCCTTGGCCGGCATCGTCCTCCCCGGCATGGTGGCGCCAAGCTATATGACAACGCAGGTCGAAATCATCGGCAGCGACCGGGTCGCCCAACGAGTGGTATCCCTTCTTGCAATGGAGCGGGATCCGGAATTACGCAGCGCCTGGCTCAAGACGACTGAAGGAAAAGGATCTTTCAACGCATATCTGGCAAATCTCCTCCAGCGTGGACTTTCTGTTCGCCCCGCCCGCGAAAGCAACATCATCACCATCGACTACAAGGCCCCTACCGCTGACTTCGCAGCAGCAGCAGCGAATGCCTTTGCAAAGGCATATATGGATATCACCCTCGAACTTAAAGTCGAGCCAGCGCGGCAATATTCACAATGGTTCCTGGGCCAGACCAAGTTATCCCGAGACAAGCTTGACGAATCACAACGGGCGCTATATGCCTACCAACAAAAAGTCGGCATTGTGGCTACTGACGAGCGTATGGACGCAGAAACCATAAAACTAAATGAATCGGTATCGCAGTTGACCGCGGTTCAGACGCTCACCACGGACAGTCAAAGTAAACGCGGAGCGGCTAATCCCGCCACGGTTGCGGAAGTGATGCAAAGCGCATTGGTCAACAGCCTGAAGGCTGATATTGCCCGTGTCGACGCAAAACTGCAGGAAAGCAACGGCAACCTTGGAGCAAACCATCCGCAGACCCTGCGAACTGAAGCTGAACTTGCCACATTGCAAGCACAGCTGGCGCGTGAAATCAACCAGATCACAACCTCGATAACCACCACATTTCAAATAGGCAAAAAACGCGAACGTGAACTGCAAACTGCCGTCAATTCCCAAAAAGAACGTGTCATCGAACTGAACAATCGGCGAAACGAACTGAATGTGCTCAAGGGTGATGTCGATGCCGCCCAAAGAGAATTCGAAATTGTCAGTCAACGTGCTGCGCAAACTCGTCTGGAAAGTGTCAGTAATCAGACAAATCTCGCAATTCTCAGCGGGGCGAGCGAACCTGCGACCGCATCGAGTCCCCGCGTACTGCTGAACATGCTTGCATCGGTCTTCTGCGGGACCTTGCTCGCAATAGGTATCGCGATGTTCCTGGAACTGAAGAATCGCCTGGTCCGTTCACACGAGGACCTCTCTGATTATCTTAAAGTCCCCGTTTTGGCATCGATCAACTCAAGCAATCAGCCAAGATCGAATCTTCGGATGTCCCGTAGCAACAACCGTCCAGCATTGGGCTTTGGGAGCAGCACATGAACCGGTCGCGCATAGAAGTCATGGACACCTCTCTCCCGCGATTGAGAAGCCGTCAGACCGGTGCAAGCCGATCTATAGGCTCTATATTGCTGGATGGCGGCCGCATATCTCAGGACGACGCGGAACGAGTGGTTCGCCTTCAAAAAGACGAAGGACTGCGGTTCGGTGCAGCAGCCATCCGGCTCGGGCTGGTTACCGAAGACGATATTCGGCGGGCCCTGTCACACCAGTTTGATTATCCTTATCTCTCAAGTGAAGATACCTCACTCCATGAAGAACTTGCGGCTGCTTACCAGCCATTCAGTCCGTCTGTGGAAAACCTCCGCGCCCTACGAAGCCAATTGATGTTGAGGTGGTTCGACGGCGACACTTCCCGGAAGTCGCTGGCCATAACCAGCGTAGACAGTCAAGACGGGCGCAGTTATCTGGCAGCAAACCTAGCCATTGTTTTCTCACAGTTGGGTGAACGCACCTTATTAATAGACGCCGATCTACGCAAACCAAGACAACACCGTCTTTTCAAACTGCAGGACGGACCTGGGTTGTCGACTGTATTGGCGGAGCGCAGCGGTTTGGACGCGATAAGCAGCGTTCCTGCACTGGTCGGTTTGTCGGTATTGCAGGCTGGGCCAATGCCGCCAAATCCACAGGAACTTCTGGGCAGACCGACATTCACTGATATGTTGTCAGTCGCTGCCATGGATTATGACGTCATCATTATCGACACCCCGCCGGCAGCAAAATATGCCGATGCACAAACGGTTGCCGTGCGAGCGGGGGCCGCATTGCTTGTCGCTCGAAAAAACAGGAGCTCACTACCCGGACTTAATCAACTGAATCACAACCTGCAGCAGTTTGGCACGGTGGTTGTCGGATCGGTTCTTAATGACTCATGAGAAAAACCATGGACCTGTTTGCAAAGAACCCTTCCCCGCGCGCCTCGCTCAGCCAAATACCAGGCAGCGCAGCAAGGGAAACCAGTCCTCCGGACGTGGCGGTGTGGTCTTCCAGCGCCTGGCTTCCGCTGGCAATTGGCCTCTGCGCAATGTATCTACCCACCCTGAGGGCACTTGCAGCCGGTATTTGGGGTAATGGCGAACAGGGTCACGGCCCTGTCGTTCTGACAATTAGCTGTTGGCTGATCTATAGAAAGTGGTCACAAATGCGACTGGCCAGCGCGACGGAAAAAGGTCTTCGTATCGGATGGATCCCCCTGGTGATCGGTTTCATTCTCTATGCGCTCGGACGTTCGCAGGAGATACTGCTATTCGAGGTTGGTTCGGTAATCTGGGTCGTGACCGGCCTATGCATCCTCAATTTCGGTTACGAATCATTCAAGACCCAATCATTCGCGCTGTTTTTCATGCTATTCATGGTGCCTCTACCCATGCAGCTGGTCGACCTTATCACCATGCCCATGAAAATCGCAGTGTCATACGTTGCGGAGAACGCCCTCTATTATTTGGGTTATCCAGTTGCAAGAATGGGCGTAATCTTGCAGATCGCCCAATATAAATTACTGGTTGCCGACGCATGCGCCGGGTTGCATACCTTGTTGACACTTGAGGCGCTGGGTCTCTTATATCTGAATCTCGTGAGAAGAAATTCAGCCTTCCGCAATTTCGGGCTTGGCCTCCTGATCATACCAATTTCATTTACGGCAAATGTGGTGCGGGTAGGCACGCTGGTCCTCGTAACCTATTATCTCGGGGATGCCGCAGGGCAAGGATTCCTGCACGCTTTTGCCGGCATGGTGCTTTTTCTCAGTGCACTTACGCTGACTATTCTCGTGGACACAGGCATTCAAGCAACAGAACGGTGGTACACCGCGCTCAACAAAACGCCGAGGCGGACTTGAAATGACCCGTGCGTCTCCCTACATGTCTTGGTTCATCATGTCCATGATGTTGATTACTTCGTCATTGGCCTGGGCCTTTACGCCCACCATCCACATGGCGGACAAGATGTCGCCGCTGACACTTGATAGCGCGGTTCCGCGCAGATTTGGACACTGGGTCGAATTACCTGGAACAAAGGCAAATATAGTAGATTCAGGAACTCAGCAAACCATCGACCGTATATATGACCAGACCTTGACGCGTGTCTATGTCAACCCGGACAAATACGTCGTCATGTTGTCGATTGCGTACGGACGCGACCAGTCAGACGGCTTCGGACTACACCAGCCCGAGGTATGCTACCCCGCACAGGGGTTCAATATGCTGACCAGCCGGTTTGAAAGTATTCGCATCGGGCAAAAAACCCTTCCCGCCAAACGTGTGAACATGGCGTTGGGTAATCGTGTCGAGCCCCTTACGTACTGGACAGTCATCGGTGACACCAATTATCGTGGAGGTTTGCAAAAGAAAATCCAGCAGGTCATCTATGGGTTTTCCGGGAAAATAGCTGACGGCATGCTGGTGAGAATATCGTCCATCGACCAGCAAACCGAAGCAGCGTACGCCGCACAGTCGGCGTTTGCGCAGGAGCTCATCGCCGCCCTCCCCGAGCCCATGAAAACGCGATTTACGGGTATTCTTTACCCCCCATAACGGCCCCTCCTGGGGTCGCGCCCTTTTGCTTTTGTAGAACTAGACATGATCCTCCAGGCAGACAGCGTACCCATCGACAGCACCCTGGAGGCCGATGTTTGCATCGTCGGCGGTGGAGCAGCCGGCTTGTCCATCGCGCTGAAGCTCTGCGGGTCCGGGCTCAAGGTAATTCTGCTGGAGTCAGGGCAATTCAAATTCTCATCTCAAACCCAGCGCTTGTATGAAGGTAGCGTTAGCAGCGAAGCACTGCACAGCCCGCTGGACAAATTCAGGCAGCGCCGTTTCGGAGGATCCACCAACATCTGGGGTGGGCGTTGCGCACCCCTTGATCCGATCGATTTCCAGAAACGCGCATACATCCCGGACAGTGGATGGCCGATCGGTTACGAACAACTTTCCGGCCATTATGCGGAAGCCTGTTTACTGGCTGAAGCTGGCAAGTTCGAATTCAGTGCGGGGGACGCCAGCAACATAGATATTCGGAAATTAATCGAAGGTTTTGACGCCAGCGACATAAATACCGATGGTCTGGAACGATTTTCTTGTCCTACCAATTTCGCTTTGCGGTACCAAGAGCGGTTAAAAGCGGCATCCAATATTGAAATTTATCTTGGAGCCAATGTCACGAGGATCGACCTGCATACAAACGGATCACACGTCAAGCATCTGGCAGTTGCCACACTGGGTGGCAATCGTTTCAATGTCTCGGCGAAGGCGCAGATCTTGGCGATGGGTGGACTCGAGAACGTACGGCTGCTGCTCTCATCGCACAACGTGGCGCCACAAGGCGTCGGCAACGACCATGACGTGGTTGGGCGATATTACATGTCTCATATTGCAGGGCATGTGGGCAATCTGACTTTGAATATCACTCCGGCAGCTGTTCACCACGGCTACGCAGTAAGTCGCGACGGCATATACATCAGACGGCGGATCGCCCTGACAAGCGTAGCCCAGCAGCGGTTGGGAGTTACCAATATGGTTGCCCGCCTTCATTTTCCACAACCGTCCGATCCTGGGCATCGCAACGGCGTGCTTTCAGCCATTTACCTTGCTCGCCGACTGATAAGCTTCGAGTATTCGCGGCGCCTCGGCGATGAAGGTAAGAAGAAAGATTCGTTGCTATGGCGTCACTTGCGAAACGTCCTTTCAGAATTCCCTGATATTGCGCATTTCTTATCCCATTGGATCCTACAAAGAAAAATGAAGGAGCGAAAGTTTCCGTCAGTCATCCTCAGAAACAAGAGCAATCAATTTTCATTGGACATTCATGCGGAGCAAATTCCGTTGAGGGATAGCCGCATTACCCTGACCAGGGATGCAGACGTTTTAGGAATGCCGAAGATGCACGTGGACTGGAAATATGATCGCCTTGACATTCACTCCATAGAAAAGTCGCTTGATCTTATTGCCAACGCTTTCGCGGCCTCGGGAACCGGCTTGTTTGAATATGATCGAAATGGCCTCGAACATGAGCTAACGAAATACGGGGCGTACGGCGGCCACCATTTGGGCACGACACGAATGGGAACCGATTTAGCGACCAGCGTCGTGGACTCGGACTGCCAGGTCCACGGTGTTGACGGCCTTTATATTGCTGGGGGATCGGTTTTCCCGACATCGAGTCAGGCCAACCCGACCCTAAGTATCATTGCTATCGGTTTGAGGCTAGCCGAGCATATTTGCAATCGTGCTTCGGTCAAGTCTCCCATCATCGGATAACTGCATGTCGATATTAATAATTGGAGCCACCGGATATATCGGCTCTGCGCTCACGAGCGAACTCCGCCGACACGACATCGAAGTCTTGAGCGCTTCACGCAGCCCAGTGACGGATCATGCTCACCATCGACAGGTGGACATCATGGATCTGGATTCGTTGTCAAAAGCCATGCGTGATATTGAAGTAGTCATCAACTGCGTTAGCGGCGATGCACTGGCCATATCTGATGGAGCTCGCAACCTGGTGGAGGCGGCGATCCGCTCGGGTGTTAAAAAAATCGTGCATATGAGCAGCATGGCCGTTTACGGATTCGGCAATCCTTGCATGGATGAACATACGCAGTTGAATGGCGGCGGCAACTGGTATGCGGAAGCCAAGGTCCGGGCTGAATCAGAGATTGCGCTGTTCGCACAGCACGGGGAAGTTATTATTTTCCGCGTCGGCTGTGTAGCAGGCCGCGGCAGTATGCAGTGGGTCCAACGAATAGGAGACTTGTTGGTGGCTCGCCGAATAGGGGATTTGGGCGGGTTGGGGGACGGCTGGTCAAATCTGGTTGCGCTCGATGACGTTTGCCAGGCCGTAGTCCAATCGGTCTATCGGCCGGAATCGCCTGAGCCGCTAAACATCTTTAACCTAGCGGCACCCAATAGCCCGCGATGGAATCGATATTTCGTCGATTTTTCGCAGTTAATCGGTGCATTTCCACCGCATAGAATTTCAGCCACGAACCTAAAAATCGAAACGCATTTGAAGGCCCCGGTATTGGTGGCCTATGGGAAGATTCGCCGAGCCGCCACGTTTTTGCCAGCATGGAATGAACCGGCTATTCCCCCATCCTTAACAAAACTTTTTCGCTGTGCCGGAAAACTCGATACGAGTCATATAGATAAAAACTTTTCGATCAACTGGACTACGTATGAAAACATGGTACGGGAAGGTGCCAGTTGGTATTTCGATAACAAACACGGATCTTCCACGGCCTGATATGACGGGCCTCACTTATCAGGTGAACGAATGGCGAAGATCTTGGCGGTCGCTTCCAAAGGAGGCCATTGGATCCAGCTGATGCGGATGCGGCCGGCTTATACCGAACATGACGTGACGTATTTGTCGACCGATTCGCGCTACGGCGAACAGATCGGAATTCCAGTGCTCGCCGTAGCAGACGGCAATCAAAAGGAAAAGCTTCGTGCGCTCTGGATGTTTCTGCAAGTGGCCGTACACGTCATTCGAATTCGTCCTGATATCGTCATTACCACCGGCGCTGCACCGGGTCTCGCTGCCGTTACGGTGGGCCGCCTTGTCAATGCACGGACAGTCTGGATTGACAGCCTGGCAAACACTGAAGAACTATCCTTATGCGGGCGACTGGCGCGTTACCTGAGTACAACCTGCGTAACGCAATGGGATCATTTGGAGAATGGTGAAAGTGTTCAATATTGGGGCACGGTTTTGTGATCTTCCTTACAGTTGGAACACAGCTCCCATTTGATCGACTTGTCCACTCTGTTGATCATTGGGCTACGACCCATCCCGCTGTGATTTTTGCCCAGATTGCAGATTCAAAAAATCCGCCGAAAACCATTCACTGGGCCAACTTTCTTTCGCCCGCTGAAACCAAATGTCATATGGAGCGGGCGGAAATCATAGTGGCGCACGCAGGAATGGGTTCCATCCTGACGGCCTTGTCAATGGGCAAACGAATAATCGTCATGCCACGCCGTGCTTCGCTTGAAGAGCATCGCAATGATCATCAGTTGGCGTCGGCCGGCAAGCTGCGAAACATCCGCGGGCTCACGGTCGCTGAAAATACGCGAGATTTAGTTGATGCGCTTGACTTCCATCTTGGCAAGGCGCCAGTGGAAGCCATACGACAGATTGCAAGCCAGGAATTGATTGCCAACCTCAAGAATTGGATTGGCGGTTGATTTTCAATATTTCTTTATATAGCTCGTCGATTTTCGGCAAACATGTTTCGGGTGAAAACTCTCGCCTGTAACGATTGAGCGCATTAGCGGCCATAAGCGTCGCCCGACCCTTGTCGACGCGGACAGCCTTGAGCGCCGCATGCAGTAAATCGACCCGCCCAGGCATAACCAAAATTGCATCCTCATTGTCGTTAAGCATTTCGGGAATGCCACCAACATGCGTCGTGATGATAGGCAATGAAGCCGCCATCGCCTCGATTATCGCCAGTGGAAGGTTTTCGTTTTTTGATGGAAGTACAAAGGCGTCTGCGAGCGTTAGCAGCCTATTTCGTTCCGCGACATCGACCCAACCCAACAAACGCACACGGGATAATTGGTATTCAGCGATTGTTGCCAATACTCGATCTGTCTCTCCGCTGCCACCGATCCACAGCTCGACATCCGGGAATTCACTCGAGAGCTTCGCAAAAGCCGGGATGAGTTCGTATATACCCTTTCTATCGGTCAATGCACCCATGAAAAGGAATATGAAGTTATTATTCTGTTTTGCGGTCAAGTTTTGGTTGGTGGCTGACGGCATCGCTGGGGAGTAGTTGGGAATGATGGATATTCTTGCACCCGGTGCGATCTCTCTCACAAATTGATGCCATCCCGCTGACAAAACGACCACCCGATCGGCGCTTTCCAAAGTTGACCGGATAAAAGCGCGTCCAAGACGACTTTTCTTTGAGTAAAAGTCCTTCATCTCGGAACCATGAAGATGTACCACTGCGGGCACATGAAAGATGCGGGCAAGGACGATCAATATCGATTTTCGCCAGAAACTTCCGCGCATTGCTGCATGTGTGTGCACCAACTGCACTTTGCCGGACAACATCCAGAATATCACGCTGCAGAAGCCATGTAGCGCGGCGAATGCCCTCCTGACAAGTCCGCCTGCCACATGTGTTTTTACCCAAAGGATATCCCATTTATCGAAAACTCCGTCTCGTGCATAGCCCTTAATGACCTGCGATATGCCTCCAGGTGATGAGGTACCGGCAATGATGATCATGTAAGGTTGCCCTTTCTACTAGACACATGGAATCGCAATGGCGAAGCGTTTATTTTCATGAGCAGTGACCTGATCCAGAGAGGTTTATTGGCCGCCAAGTGGGGAGCATCTTCCACTTTTTTGCGTTTTCTTTTGCAGGTTATTGCGCAAGCCATATTGGCCAGGTTACTGGGACCGGAAGCATACGGAATTTTCGGCGCAGGGCTCATCATCATGGCAATGACGTCATTGTTGACTGATGTGGGTTTTAGCTGGAGCCTGTTGCGAAAGACCGAATTGTCTGACGCCGATGTGCAATTTGCCTTGACGGTTCAGGTGACCTTCGGAGTTCTGCTGGGCGTTTTGCTTTACGCGACCTCTGATTTTCTCGCACGGCACATGGCCGGTGAGCCCGTAGGTTGGGTCATTCGGCTTCTTGCATTTTCGGTAGTTTTCAATGCCGCTGCCAGCACTCCTTCCATCTTGCTGTCGCGCGACCTCAGTTATGGTCACCTGGGAAAGGGACAGCTGCTTAGTTATATCGCGGGATATTTTTTTACAGGCGTCCCGATGGCGCTGGCCGGTTACGGCACAATTGCACTTGTCTCCGCTTTCCTGGTGCAAAGCATCGTGCGCTGTGGCCTGATGTTCTTTTTTTCGCGGCTGCGGTGGATACCAACCTTCAAACATGAGTTTTACAGATCATTCATGGGAGAGGGCTTATTGGTTTTTGCCACCAATATGGTTAACTGGCTGGTTTACAACGTCGATCGGCTTATTGTCAGCAAGATAATGCCCAGTCAGGCACTCGGCATATACAACGTAAGCGCAAATCTTGCAGGAACACCAAACGCGGTGCTTCTAGGTTCCATACAACCCGTATTCCTGGCGACCGGTGCAAGATTGCAAAATGACGGGGCACTCCGCTCAGCATATCTCGGCGTGCTTCGGGCGGCGTTATTAATCGCCCCTGCTTTTTACGGCACTTTGGCAATGAATGCAGAAAGTCTCGTGCACATTCTCTACGGCAGCCGTTGGGCGGATGCTTCGAGTGTGATCGCCATATTGTTTTTAGGGATGCCTTTTTTTGTCATCTGGAGTGTGTCGACGCCTATTCTGTGGAATACAGGCAAACCGTATCAGGAAGCCTTTTTTCAATTACCCATAATTATTTTTGCAGCGTTGACTTGTTATTTTGCTTCATTTATTGGGCTAGCAGCTTTGGCAATCGCGGCTGATATTGTTCTGTTCTTGCGAGCCGTAGCCATGTTCATGGCGGCGTCGCGCAGGGTTTTACTCGACTGGCGCGACCTGGTTTCCGTTCTATGGATAGGCCTGGCATTTCTGGCCATCACGTTTTGCAGCGGATTCGTCATGGGCCAGATCGACACGCCGGACATCGTGAAACTCATTTCATCAAGCGTACTGACGGCCCTCGCCTGTCTGGCACTACTCAGATTTTTGCCTTATCGTTTGTCACGTGATTCAATCAATACAGTCGGGAGCATTTCCATTAAAGTCTCGTCAATGCTGCGAGCCAAACGTTGCCACAACTCCTGACGGCCAATGACTAAAATCCTTTTCTTAAGTCCGCATTTTTCGGAGTATTCGCTTTGTCTTGCACGTGCACTAGTGCAACGAGCCGGCATTTCTGTCTTGCTTGTTTTAAATAAAGCCAACGCTGAGGCCGAAATAGGTGAGTTGTCAAGAATACCGCAGCTGCCCAATCTCAAAGTTGTCCTGCTGCCCCACGATCGATCGCTGCGTTGTTTTTTAGTTAACACTTGGCGTTATTTGCGACTGAACAGGCAATTCAAGCCTGACGTCATTCATGTACAGGAAGAGCCGAAAGATTACATGGTTTTTGCGCTTGCATTAACGATGCGCCCGGTCGTGCTGACCATTCATGATCCGTTGCCCCATACAGGTGACTCCACCAATTCTGCAGCGTTTTCTCGACGTGCTTTGTATCGGCATTATTTGCGATGGCGCGCGCACGGCGCGATAGTTCATGGGGTCCGTCTGGCGGAGAACCTATCCGATCAGGGTTTTAAAAAGCCCGTTGTCGTGGCACCTCATGGGCCCTTGGGTATTTTCGATGAACAGCCGATGGCTGACTGGATAGACGGTCATTGTCTTTTTTTCGGCCGGATGCAAAGCTACAAGGGTTTGGCTGAATTCATTCGCGCCGTCGAACTGGTGGCTAATGCCCACCCGCATGTGCATGGAGTCATAGCCGGGCGTGGGCCGGAATTGGTGCGTTGTCGCAGCGCGCTCCAAGACAATCCAAGATTCACGGTGATCGAGAAATTTCTTTTGCCGCATGAAGTCGTACATCGATTTCAGCAGGCAAATGTCGTGGTGCTGCCATACCGTGAGGCAACGCAGAGCGGCGTAGCGGCATATGCGCTGGGCATAGGGCGGCCACTCGTGGTCACGGAAGTAGGAAGCCTGCCGGACGTGGTGGACAATGGCCACAATGGATTCGTCGTTCCGCCAAAGCATGCCCAGCCATTGGCGCAAGCAATTTCAACAATTCTTGCGGATCGCACCACGGCAAAATTGATGGGCAAGCACTCTTTGGCAATTGGTAAAGGGCGGCTTTCTTGGGAAAACTCCGCTATCGCGACTATTGCATTGTATGAACGTTTGAAATTTTAAAAATAATCAAGCGGTTCACAGCTGGCTCGATTGCATCACAGATAAGTTTTTCAACCAAAATATAACTTTTCAGGATATTGACGTATGAAGATTACTGTTATCGGCAGTGGTTATGTCGGATTGGTGACCGGCGCATGCCTGGCGGACATGGGTAACCACGTCGTCTGTCTCGACGTGGATGCGAAAAAGATCGCCTTGTTGAATGACGGCGGCATTCCAATCCATGAGCCCGGTCTTAAAGAGGTCGTTCAGCGAAACGCGCAGGCGGGCCGTCTGCAATTCACGACCGACGTGGTCTGGGCGGTCGCGCATGGCACGCTTCAATTCATCGCGGTTGGCACTCCCCCCGATGAAGATGGCTCGGCCGACCTTCAATATGTGCTGGCGGCTGCACGCAACATCGGCCGGCACATGACCGATTACAAGGTGATCATCGACAAGAGCACCGTACCGGTTGGCACGGCGGACAAGGTGAAGGCCGAGATACAGCGCTGTCTGCAGGAGCGTGGAGTCACTGTCGACTTTGCCGTCGCTTCCAATCCGGAATTCTTGAAGGAAGGCGCAGCAGTAGCCGATTTCACCCGGCCCGACCGCGTGATCGTCGGAGCGGACGACGAGCGTGCCATCCTTTTGTTGCGTTCCCTGTACCAGCCGTTTGTACGGAATCGTGATCGGCTGCTGGTCATGGATATTCGTAGCGCGGAGTTCACCAAATACGCTGCCAACGCGATGCTCGCCACCCGAATCAGTTTCATGAATGAGCTTTCGGGTGTGGCTGAAAAGCTGGGTGCCGATATTGAACTGGTCCGTCAGGGTATTGGTAGTGACCCGCGGATCGGCACGCATTTTTTGTATGCGGGCGCTGGTTATGGCGGGTCGTGTTTTCCGAAGGATGTAAAAGCCTTGATCCGTATCTCCGCTGCGGCGGGACATTCGTCGTTGATGCTGGATGCGGTAGAGGCGGTGAACGAGGCACAGAAACAGGTATTGGTAAACAAGGTCCTGGCGCGATACCAAGGCGATATATCCGGCAAGACCTTCGCCATGTGGGGCCTGGCGTTCAAACCCAACACGGACGACATGCGTGAAGCGCCCAGCCGGGTGATCATCGCGGCCCTGCTGGCGCGCGGCGCCAAGGTGCGGGCCTATGACCCGGTCGCTGCGGATGAAGCCGCGCGGATCATGAAGGCGGAAGACAATATCGAAGCGGGTGACCTCGTGTTTGCGACTTCGGCGGCCAACGCAATCGAGGGTGCCGACGCCTTGGTGATCGTCACCGAGTGGAAGGAGTTCCGCACCCCTGATTTCGAATCGCTCCGGGACGCGCTGCGCGACAAGGTGGTATTCGACGGCCGTAACCTGTACGACCTGGAACTGATCCGCAGCTTCGGTCTCGAATACCACGCGATTGGCCGCGCCGCCACACCGAGCGCCACCATTACCTGACCTGATGCCTCGAGGATTGATGAACCGATGAAGATTGCCACCTGGAATGTGAACTCGCTTGGGGTGCGGCTGCCCCAGGTTTTGGACTGGTTGATAGCCAACCCCATCGACATCCTGTGCCTGCAGGAACTGAAGCTGACCGATGACAAGTTTCCGCTGGAGGTGTTGCAGCAGGCCGGTTACCACAGCGCCGCGTTCGGCCAGAAGACCTACAACGGCGTGGCGATTCTCAGCTTGCACCCCATGCAGGACGTACGCCGCAACATCGAGGGCTTCGAGGACGAGCAGTCACGTGTCATCAGCGCCACGGTGCAAACCGAACAAGGCTCGCTGAGGGTGGTGAACGGTTATTTCGTGAACGGCCAAGAGCCCGGCAGCGAAAAATTCGCCTACAAGATGCGCTGGCTCGACGCCCTCCGTGCGCAGGTCAAGGCTGAAATGACGCTAAACGAACGACTGGTATTGCTGGGTGATTTCAACATCACACCGGATGACCGCGATACCTATGACCCTGTCGGTCTGCGCGAGACCATTCATCACACCAGTGAAGAACGTCGCCATTTTCAGGACTTCATCAACCTGGGGCTGACGGACGCGTTTCGGATGTTCGACCAACCGGAGAAGAGTTTCTCGTGGTGGGACTACCGCATGCTGGGTTTCCAGAAAAATCGAGGCCTGCGCATCGACCATATCCTGGTGAGCGATGGGCTGAAGCCCAAGGTGACTTCCTGCATCGTTGATCGCGCGCCTCGCAAGAACAAACAACCAAGCGACCACGCACCGGTGGTCGCCGAGTTGAGGCTTTAACGGTACCCGCTGCCGTCTATTCGAGACCGAGTTCCTGGATCTTCCGGGTAATGGTGTTGCGGCCGATACCCAGACGTTGTGCCGCTTCGATGCGTCGACCACGGGTACTCGCCAGTGCCGTCAGGATCAGGCGCGATTCGAAGCGGCGCGACAGTTGGTCCCAGACATCGTTGTGGCCCTCGGCAAGCAGGTTAAGAGCCTCTGCTTCGAGGCCTTGTTCCCAGCTCGAAGCCGGTGCTGCCGCCAGCACGACTTCGGCATTGCTGCCCAGAACCGATGAGTGGCTGCTGCTGTCGGCCGGAAGGAAAACCGCAGGTGCGCCTGGTGTGGCAAGAGACTGGGGTTGCGCCAACGGCGATGTCGTCGACGAGGACACCGGTTGCGCAGCCAGAGGCGCGGCAACCGGCGCCGGGTCGCTGCCCGAAACCTCTGGCGGTAAATCCTTGGATTCGATGACCTGCGCCGGCGCCATCACGGTCAGCCAGTGGCAGATGTTCTCGAGCTGTCGAACGTTGCCCGGGAAACCAAAGGTCGCAAGGCGTGCAAGGGCGCCATCGGAAATGCGTTTGGGTTCGACACCCAGCTGCTTGGCGCTCTGCTGCAGAAAATGCCGGGTCAGTGCTGGGATGTCTTCCAGGCGTTCGCGCAAGGCCGGCAGCCGCAGGCGGATGACGTTCAGGCGGTGGAACAAGTCTTCGCGGAATATTCCGTCCTTGACGCGCAGTTCCAGGTCCTGGTGGGTCGCGGCGATGACCCGCACGTTGGCCTTGACCGCGTTGTGCCCACCGACGCGGTAGAAATGGCCGTCAGACAGGACACGCAGCAGTCGGGTCTGGAGGTCGAAGGGCATGTCGCCGATTTCGTCCAGGAACAGCGTGCCACCTTCGGCTTGCTCGAAGCGTCCACGGCGCATGGTCTGTGCGCCGGTGAAGGCGCCGCGCTCATGGCCGAAGAGTTCGGATTCAAGCAGGTCCTTCGGAATCGCTGCAGTGTTGATGGCCACGAAAGGGCCGTTGGCGCGCGGTGAATGCTTGTGCAGGGCACGCGCCACCAGTTCCTTGCCGGAACCGGATTCGCCGGTGATCATCACGGTGACATTGCTCTGCGACAACCTGCCGATGGCGCGAAACACGTCCTGCATGGCAGGTGCCTGGCCCAGCATTTCGGGCGTGGCGGCCATGCGCTCTTCGGCGATTTCCTCGCGCTGGCTTTCCTCGACGGCGCGGCGGATCAGCTCCACCGCCTTGGGCAGGTCGAAAGGTTTTGGCAGGTATTCGAAAGCACCGCCCTGGAAGGCCGACACGGCGCTGTCCAGGTCCGAGAAGGCGGTCATGATGATGACCGGCAGCCCCGGATGCCTTGCCTTGACCTTATCCAGCAGGTCGAGGCCGGAACCGCCCGGCATGCGGATGTCGCTCACCAGGATCTGCGGGCCCTGGTTTTCCGGGTCGTCTTCGCCAGCCTCTTCAAGAGCTGCCAGCACTTCGCGTGGATTGGTAAAGCTGCGGGTCGGGAGGTCCTCCCGCAGCAGGGCTTTTTCCAGCACGAAGCGGATGGATTGGTCGTCATCTACTATCCAGATCGGCTTCATGTCTTGCTCTTGGCCCTGTCGGTTATCGTTGTTGACTCAAATTTTCACGGAAGCGGGATCAGCAGTTTGAAGTCCGTTTTCCCGGGGACGCTTTCGCATTCGATGAGTCCGTGGTGCTGTTGCACGAAGGTCTGCGCGAGGGTGAGCCCCAGGCCGGAACCACCTTCCCGACCCGAAACGAGCGGATAGAAAATGCGGTCCTTGATCGATGCCGGAACGCCAGGTCCGTTGTCGATCACATGCAATTCCAGTGCCAATCGATAACGTTGCTTGCCGAAGGTGACCTGGCGCGCAATGCGCGTCTTGAGCACGATGCGACCTTCCCCGTCGGCGATGCGTTCGGCCAGCGCCTGAGCCGCGTTGTGTGTGATGTTGAGCACGGCCTGGATCAGCTGCTCGCGGTCGCCGCGGAATTCCGGGATGGAGGTGTCGTAGTCGCGCACCACCCGCAACCCGCGCGGGAATTCAGCCACGATGAGCGATCGCACCCGTTCGCATACTTCATGGATGTTTACGTCGCCTACCAGATGCGGGCGCCGGTGCGGCGCCAGCAAGCGGTCCACCAGCGCCTGCAGTCGGTCGGCCTCGTGGATGATCACCTGGGTGTATTCGATCAGGTCGCGCGACTCGATTTCCATCTGCAGCAGCTGCGCCGCGCCACGTATGCCGCCGAGAGGGTTCTTGATTTCGTGGGCCAGGTTGCGGATGAGTTCCTTGTTGGCCTGTGTCTGGTCGATCAGGCGCTCTTCGCGGTCTTGTTTGGCCTGCTGCTCCATGGGCAACAGTTCGATGACGATCTCGCCTTTCTGATCGGTCGGCGCGACGATGACGTGCACCGGCAGGGCTTCATGGTTGGCACGGCGGATGGCATCGTCATAACGCAAGGCCGCGAACTCGTTGCCGACCGCACCGTGGAGTGCGTTGCGCAGCAGGTCGGGCTCGGTAAAGAAGTCAGCCACCGAGTTACCGACGATGGCGCGGCGCGAAGTGCCAAGCGCATCTTCCAGCGCGGCGTTGGCGAACAGCACCGCGCCATCGGCTGCCACCACGGCCACCAGCGTAGCCAGCAGGTCGAACGACTGGTAGCGGGCAGAACTGTCTTTGGGCGCACGTTTGCCGATGCCGGGAATTTTCAGGCTCATCAAGGAATTACCGATTCTGCAGGCGCGACAGCTCGCGCCGGATGCCGTCCATGTCGCTCTCGTTGCGGGCGATAGCCGCCTTCAGTTCAGCGACACGGTCGAGATATTTCTGGTAGTTGCGTGTTTCGGCGCCCAGTCGTTCGGGCTCGCCGTTGTTGTATTCCTTCTGCAGCTCCGCCTGCCGGGCCTGCGATCGACGCAATTCGTTTTCGAGTATGGAGCGGGCGTCGGCGTCGCGCGCCTTTTGCTGGTCGTTGTCGACACGCGCTGCGGCCGGCGGCGCCGTCACCACGTTTCCGCCCGATGCAGCCGCACTGCCGCCGCCGCCGCCGCCGCCGCCTCGCGTGCCCTGCACGATGGTGACGTTTCCGCCTTCCATCAACTTGCAGTCCCGCTGCCTGGCGACCGTGGGATTGTTGGTGTATTCGTTGCCGCAGCGATAGATGCGGCCGTCCTGGGCCATTGCCGTGGTTGCCGTGGCTGCCATGCCCGCGACGATCGTCGCAAGGCTGCCCATGGTCAGAGTTTTCAGAAGCCGCAATGCCTGGATCATCAAAAGTCGCTCCGCGTTTTAGCCCGGCAGTATCGCGCCATTCATGCAGCGATGTGATGAACAACCCACATCATGAAAAAGGGCGGCCGAAGCCGCCCTTTCGGAGCATCACTGGCAAGCCTGCAGCTTTACAGCGAGTAGTACATGTCGAATTCCACCGGATGGGTGGCCATGCGGAAGCGGGTGACTTCCTGCATCTTCAGGTCGATGTACGCATCGATGTAGGAGTCGGTGAACACGCCGCCCTTGGTCAGGAAGGCACGATCCTTGTCCAGGTGTTCCAGGGCCTGGTCCAGGCTGTGGCACACGGTCGGGATCAGCGCGTCTTCTTCTGGCGGCAGATGGTACAGATCCTTGGTGGCGGCTTCGCCCGGGTGGATCTTGTTCTCGACGCCGTCCAGGCCAGCCATCAGAAGAGCTGCGAAGCCGAGGTACGGGTTCATCAGCGGATCCGGGAAACGTGCTTCGACGCGACGGCCCTTCGGGTTGGCGACGAACGGGATACGGATCGAGGCCGAACGGTTCTTGGCGGAATAGGCCAGCTTGACCGGCGCTTCGAAACCGGGAACCAGGCGCTTGTAGCTGTTGGTGCCGGGGTTGGTGATGGCGTTCAGGGCACGTGCGTGCTTGATGATCCCGCCGATGTAGTACAGGGCGAAGTCCGAGAGGCCGGCATAACCGTCGCCGGCGAACAGGTTCTTGCCGTCCTTCCAGACCGACTGGTGCACATGCATGCCCGAACCGTTGTCGCCAACGATGGGCTTGGGCATGAAGGTGGCGGTCTTGCCGTAGGCGTGGGCGACGTTCTGGATGACGTACTTCTGCAGCTGGACCCAGTCGGCGCGCTGAATCAGCGTGCTGAAACGGGTGCCGATTTCCATCTGGCCGGCGTTGGCAACTTCGTGGTGATGCACTTCGACCGGAATGCCCAGGCCTTCCAGCACCAGGCACATTTCGGAGCGCATGTCCTGGAAGCTGTCGACCGGGGGAACCGGGAAGTAGCCGCCCTTGACTGCCGGACGATGGCCGGTGTTGCCGTGCTCGTAGTCCTTGCCGGTGTTCCAGGAAGCTTCTTCGGAGTCGATCTTGACGAAGCAGCCGGACATGTCGTTCTTCCAGCGCACGCTGTCGAAGACGAAGAATTCGGGTTCCGGTCCGAAGTAGGCGGTGTCGCCAAGGCCGGAAGCCTTCATGTAAGCCTCTGCGCGCTTGGCCAGCGAACGCGGATCACGTTCGTAGGCCTTGCCGTCGACCGGGTCGATGACGTCGCAGGTCAGGATCAGGGTGGGCTCTTCGAAGAACGGATCGATGTTGGCGGTGTTCGGGTCGGGCATGAGCTGCATGTCCGAGGCTTCGATGCCCTTCCAGCCAGCGATGGAAGAACCGTCGAACGCATGGCCGGAAACGAACTTGTCTTCGTCGAAGTGCGAAACCGGCACGGTGACGTGCTGTTCCTTGCCGCGGGTATCGGTGAAACGGAAATCAACAAACTTGATTTCGTTCTCTTTCACCATCTTCATCACGTCTGCGACGGTCTTGGCCATCAGGAATCTCCAGAAAGTTGAATGCGCGTTAGAAAGGCTAGCAGCAGATGCTGTTGCAGTTTCTGTGCCAAAGCTGGTGCACATATGCTGCACACGGCACCGGATTGTGCCTTCGCTTTGCCGACAGGTTTGAGGCGCGACAAGGTCGGCATGCGGTGAACCCCGTTGACTTTCGCACCAAAATGGCGCCAGCGACGGGGTCCAACATGGTGCACCGCTACCGCACCATTTCGGGGCCGAGTTTCATCCCCAGGACATGCAGTCCGGCCAACAGCGCAGGATAGGCGGCGCGGGCCGCCGTCGCTTCACCCTTGACGCCGAGCTCGATATGCCGGCCATGCACCGGATGGTCCACGCTGGGCAGGCTGAACACCTTCACGCCGGCGTGATCGGCTTCGAGGCGAACCATCAGCGGCGTCAGCAGGGACTCCATCGCGCCGTACACCACGACCGATCGCTCTTCGAAGGCAACGCGGTGGAACAAGTGCGCGTAGTGCTGGTCGAGAACCCATTCCATCATCGGCCAGGCCATGACCGGGAAACCAGGGACGAAATGCACCTGGCCGCCGCCCGGGCCGGTGCAGGAAAAGCCGGGAATCTTGTTGTAAGGATTGGGGATGATGCCGGCGTGTTCCGGAAACACACCCATGTTCAGCCGATGCAGGTTGTCTGCGCGCTCGGGCTGGAATTCTTCGCCTGCCTCACGCGCCGTGTCCTGCATGCGCTCGCGGATCAGCGCCTCGGCCCGTGGATGCAGCACCAGTGGCTGACCGAGCGCACGGGCGGCGGACTGCCGGGTGTGGTCGTCGGGCGTCGCGCCGATGCCTCCGCAGCTGAAAACCACCTCGGCACCTGAAAAGGCGCGCTCGAGCGTGGCGGTGAGTCGATCCGGGTTGTCGCCCACGTAATCGGCCCAGGAAAGCTGAAGGCCCCGCGCCGACAGCAGCTCGATGAGCTTGGGCATGTGTTTGTCGGCGCGTTTGCCCGACAGGATCTCGTCGCCGACGATGATCAGGCCGAAGGCGGTGGGGGTTGGCTGAGAAGTCATCGGGCGATCGTAGCCGGAGCCGATGACCAATGCCCCTGGTCGACAACCCCGCTTGTTCAGCCCTTGCCGAACAAACGTTTCACGCCCAGCCATTGCTGTGACCAGAAACCTTCACCGTAATCACGGACCCGCCCATGCTCGTCGGGCTCGACCTGATCGCGTATGCCCGTGGGATCAAAGCGGACCTTGAAATCGGCCGTGCGGAAAAGAACGTCCCACCAGGGCAGCAATACACCGAAGTTGCAGCCCCCGAGAGCCGTTCCGACTGGCGGGATGCCATCGCCCTCATGGCCGCCGCGCGGTGTGTTGCGGGCCGCAGCATCGTCGGTGGCCAGCGGCCATTCGTGACCGATGCCGATGTTGTGGTGGCGCCGGTGAAATCGCGGGCTGACCCAGAGCCGCTCACCAATCCGACCGAACCAGACCCTCAGGTTGGCATGCTGAAGGCTTTCGCTGAGCTGGCTGATCACCACCACAGCGATGAACTGGCTGGGCTGAACGCCGATCAGCTGGGCCACAACCACCACGATGGCATCGTGCAGCACTGCATCGAGCAGGTGGTTGCGGTTGTCGCTCCACATGGTCATCTGCCTTTGCGAATGATGCAGCGCATGCAGTTTCCACCACCAGTCGAGCTGATGCTGTCCGCGGTGGATCCAGTACTCCAGGAAATCGAACACGACGATGTAGAGCAGCAGGCTGACCCAGGCAATATCGGTCACGCCTGGCCACAGGTCGTCGATCTGCCAGGTGTGCAGGCCCTGCAACCGAAGCCAGCCGAAAGCGTCGTCGAACAGCGGCTGCACTGCCAGGAACAACACCACCCGGAAAAGCCCCACGCGGTAGATCAGGGTGTACAGGATGTCGACACGAATGGCCCGCCGATCGCGCACCGGCTCGGCCGGCCGCCAACGCTGCAGGGGTCCGATGAACGCGACCAGCACAAGCACCTCGATCAGCCCGATCAGCAGCCATCCGGTGCCGTCGTAAGCGTCTTCGATCATGCCGGACATGCCCAGCAGGAACATCAGCGGTTGAACCACTGCCTCGAAAAGCCATTGCTGGGCAGATGAAAAAACGTTCGCGAAAAAATCCATGTGCAGTGGAGTCGGCGGACCCCGATTCGGTTCAATTGGCGGCGGCTGACCGATGCCCGGCGCAACGTTCGCCAGGCAACATAAAAGTGGCCGGATCATATTCCCTGACTGCACGCCATAGGCCGAGAGGCTCCATATCCAGAATCTCGCACGGATGTGACACTGTGAAAGCACAAGCAGAAGATCGCAGGAATACGGATGCAGCAGATTATATTTATTGCGGTTTTGTTTATCGGCGCCATCGCCGTTGCATTCTTGATGGTGGCAACTGCCACCAGCACCGTCCACGTCGCAAAACGCTGGAGCGGTGGAGTATTGCAATATTTTTTCTATGCGCTGTTCGTCAGCAACAGCCTGATGACCCTGCTCTCCGGCCGCGATTTGAGCGGACTGGGAACATCCATACCCGATGCTGGCGGAAATTCCATCATTGGATGGAGCATACGGCTGACCTCACTATTCTTGCTACTGGCGGCGCTCGATCAGTGCATAAGGTTTTTCAGCAAAAAACCGCGCATCGAGCCCACGCGCGCCGCACTGGCAGTTGGCGTCGTTTTATTGTGGCTTTCGAATATCGTCGCACCGGCCTTCTGGTCTGCACATCCAACCGACTTCCATTATCCCTGGGTCTACCAGCCGATCCTCATCATAGGCCTCCTCTGCCTCACCGCTGAAAGCGGAAGCATGGTCATTCGCCATTGCCGGAACGCGACCTCCATATTTTGTTGCATCAGTCTGGTGCTGGCCGTTTTTCATCCGTCGTGGGTCATCGACACCAATTACATGAGGGGTTTTGTAAGCGGATTACCTCGGCTTACGGGCCTGGCGACTCATCCGGTCACCATGGGAATGATCGCGGCAACGGGTATCTGGTGTTTGTTGTACGCGCCATTTCGTTCGCGAAACATGACCGCACTGGCCTTGCTGCTGTGCCTGACGGCTCTTCTGCTGTCGCAGTCCAAGACGACGTGGATCGGATTCGCCATGGGTCTGCCGGTGATGATGTTCTATCGGCAGCGTGCCGAGCAGTCGGCTGTCCAGGCAAAACGCAGGATAGGCGCCATGTTCGCCTTGGGTTGCGCTGCCGGCATGCTGCTGATCGTGGCGCTGCTTGCCCTGCTGACACTGGGTGTCGTGGATGACCAGGCGGAGCATTTCGTGCACTCCGCCTTGGGGGCCCAGATGTTCAGCCTGACAGGTCGGGACATCATCTGGAACATTGCCCTCGATGAATGGCGGCGTTCTCCGATCTTCGGTTACGGCCACAATTTATTCGACATGAATCATCGGCTGCGCATCGGCATGTTGTTCGCAACCGATGGACATAATCAATTCTACGATGCACTTGCACGTGCGGGCGTCGTGGGTGCGGCCGGTGCGGTTGTTTACAGCACCATTATTGCGTGGATGGGCATACGTTATAGCAACGCATCCAGAGGACTGAGCCTGATACTTGCAATTTCATTGCTCATTCGCACCATCAGCGAAGTACCCTTCACCCTGACCGTTACCAATCTCAGCGATACGGCGCATTATCTTTTACTATGCGTGATCGTCAGCTGCCTGCACGCACAAGAAATACCCAGGCCCAGCCGTACGGGCCGTGAAGGAAATTTTCCAACGGCATTAAAATCCTGCTGAATTCCAAATGCCGGACGCTTCGATCATTGTTCCCGTCTACAACAAGGCTGCGTATCTGGCAACAGCCTTGAACTCTGTCTTTTCGCAGTCCCACATCAATTTCGAAGTGGTGATCATCGACGATGGATCAACGGACGAAAGCCCTCGACTGCTAGCCGCCATCAACGACCGACGCGCCCGGATATTCACCCAAGGCAACTCAGGGGTTTCGAGCGCACGCAATCGTGGCATCCAGCTCGCCCGATCGGACGTCATTCTATTTTTTGATGCCGATGACTGGATGCATGCAGATTATCTTCACATGCAGCTCCGCACCATGGAGCTCCATCAAAACCGCGATTTTTTTGCCACGGCATTCAAGCGCTTTTCGGCGCATGACACTTCACCTGCGCCTTACCAGCCTGATGCATACGAACCAGTCGTCGTCATCGAAGACCTGCCGGGCGCCTGGTTGAAAGGCCAGACCTTCATCACCAGTTGCGTGGCGGTGCGGCGGCGCGCACTCATGGCGCAGTCGTCATGGTTTCCGGTGGGCGAATCTTTCGGCGAGGACATGGACCTGTGGCTGAGACTTGCTGAAAATCATGCGCTCGTGCTTCTCCCACAGGCACTGATCGGCTACCGCGAAGACGCCGTCGGCAGCCTGACAAGCATGAAGTCCACGACCACCCTGCCGGCCTACATCGGCCGCCTGGAAACCCGCGCGCGGTCCATGCCACGCGGGTCGACGCTACGTGTGTCGACCTTGAATTACGCTGCGGATGCTCGCATCAGCCTGGCTCGCCACCTGATGGCGCAGGGCCTGCGCCTGAAAAGCGCGCGGGCATTGCTTGCGGCCCTCCCGCGAGGCTTCTGCCGGCCGCGCTGGTGGGTGACCCTGGCGATGGGGGCGCTCTTTCCGCGGGACGCCGTCGGCGCGTGGGAGCGATACCGGATCGCCCGGACTCAAAAGCGGGTCTGATGCAGCGCCCGCTAGGGGTGCGACTTGATCCACGCCTGGTAGTCGGGGTGTTCGCGCAGCGTGGCGAAACACATGCCTCGTTGTTTGAGGCCTTCGATGAGGGGCTCGAGGTTGGCCGGCGCCCAGGAATCCTTGCGTGACCAGATTCCCAGGTGGGCCAGCAGGATGTCGCCCGGCCGGATGGTGCGCAGGGCCTTGGCCAGCAGGGCCTGGTTTGTGAAGGTTTCGCTGGGAAGCTCATCCCCAAGAAAACCGGCTGCCGACCAACCGACATGCGCATAACCGCATTGACGTGCTGCAGCGATCAGCGCAGGCGATGTCTTGCCACCGGGCGCACGGAACAAAGGCAAGGGCTTTCGACCGATGATGGCTTGCAGCCGGTCTTCCGATCGACGGATCTCGGCACAGTAGCCAGCGGCGTCGACGATGGACTGCTGTCCGCTCTGTGGACCCGCCGACGGACGCAGCTTGAAACGAACCGGTTGGCCCGGAACGTCGCCGCGCCAATAGGCGTGGTCATAGGTATGCGAGGCGAATTCGTGGCCTTCGGCAGCCCGCGCCTTCCACCAGGGAGCCCAGTGGTCACCCAGGCTGCCGTCGCCTTCCTTGGTGGGCTCGTTGGCTGCAAAGAAGGTGACGTGCACCTGCTGTCGCTTCAAGACGTCGGCCACCAGGGGCGCGATGCCCATGTGGCCGGTATCCAGCGTCAGGTAGACGGGTTTATCGCAGGTGGCGGCGCCGACACCGGTGCCGACCAGCGCCAGGGCGAGCGCGACAGCCCGCACCCGCGGCCTAGCGGCGGGCATGGTCCAGCGTCCAGACGCCATGGGGCGAGCGACCCACCGGAACCTGCAACGCCACCTTGGACGTAACGGTGTCGATGATGGTGAATTTCTTGGCCCAGCGCGAGGTCACCAGGATGAATCGGCCGTCCGCCGTCAGGTCCATGCAGTCGGGGCCGCCTGGGGCCGGATAGCTGGCCAGCACGGTCTGGGTCTGCATGTCGATCTTGCTGATGGTGTTGGCAACCCGGTTGCTGACGAACAGGTGCCGGCCGTCGCCCGCGCTGCGGAAAGCATGAGCGCCGCGGCCGGTGGGGATCTTCTTCAGGAACTTGGGCACCGGGCCGCCGACGTCGTAAACCTCGACACCGTCGCTGCCGGTCAGACCGAGAAACAAGGTCCGGTCGTCGGGCGCCACGAACACGTCAGCGGGCATGGCACCGGTCTTGGTGCGCCAGCGAATGGTCTGGGTCGCCATGTCGATGGCGACCAGTTCGTCGCTGTCCTGCATCGACGAATACAGCGTCGTGCTCTTGCTGTCGATGAAAAGATGGCTGGGCGTCTTGGCAGTCGCCACACGTTTGGCCAGCGTGAAGTCCTGGCCGTCCCAACGGTAGATGTCGACGTGGTTCAGGCGGTTGGCCGCGGTGACGAACCATTTCATGTCCGGCGAGAACTGCAACTGGTAAGGGTCGACGATGCCACGCACGGTACGCTGGACCTGGGCGGTGCGCGGATCGAGGAAAGTCAGCGAATCCGACAGCGCATTGGCCACGATCAGCGATTTTTCGTCCGGCGTCAGGTAGAGGTGGTGCGGCTCCTTGCCGGTCGGAATGCGCTCTTTTTCAGTCCAGGTGACCGGGTCAATCACGCTGACGCTGGCGTCGAGCGAATTGAGCACGAACACCGGCGTGCGAAGCACCGGCAGCGGCGGCTGGGCAGCCGGACCGGCCGCTTGCGCATGGGCACAGAAAACAGCACTGGAAAGGGCCAGTGCAACCAGCGCGGCAGCGCGGCGAACAAGAAGGCGGGCGATCGGCATCGAATGGCGCTCAGCAGCGCGTTGGGCAGGGCAATCTGGGAGTGTAAGGGGGCGGGCAAAAAGGAAAATACCCCCAGAAGCAGGCGATGTTCGGCGATATCCGAAGTGGGCCTGGATGAAACGTTTCAGCTTTCAGCGGCTCTTGAGCATGGCCAGGTCTTCAGCGTGCAACCAGCGCCATTCGCCCGGCGCCAGGTCCGGCGGCAAGACTAGGTCTCCGATCTGCGACCGATGCAGCCCCTCGACCCGGTTGCCGACCGCAGCCAGCATGCGTTTGACCTGGTGGTACTTGCCCTGCGTCAGCGTGAGCTTCAGATGGCACGAAACACCGGGTTCACCCACGATCTCGCAGGCCGCGGCACTCACCGGCCTGGGGTCGTCGTCCAGCACGACACCGGCCAGCAGCCGCCTGACCTGTTCATCGTCCAGCGGATGTTTGGCCGTGACCTCGTAGACCTTGGGCAGGTGGTGTTTGGGCGAGGCCATGCGATGGATGAACTGGCCGTCGTCCGACATCAGCAGCAGGCCGGTGGTGTCCTGGTCGAGCCGGCCGATGGCCTGCACGCCCTGGACCGCGCCCTTGGCCGGACGCTGTCGCAACGGCGGCGGCAGCAAGGTGTAGATGCTGGGATAGGTCGACGGCTTCTGCGAACACTCGGTGCCGGCCGGCTTGTGCAGCATCAGGTAGGCCTTGGTGTGGACTTCCCAGTCTCGGCCCTGCACCCGCAGGCGCAGGCCTTCGGGGTCCATGTCCTCGACCGAATTGCGGCACACCACGGCACCGTCGCCCTGCCCCACCGCCACCAGGCCCTGCTGAACCATGCCCGTACAAACGCGGCGGGTGCCGAAGCCTTGCGAAAAAAGAATGTCCTGGAGCTGCATGAAACCTGTCAGATGCGGTGGGCCAGCGACTGCCCGCGACTGCGCCACCCAAAACGCGCAATTTTACCGATGTCCGTGACCGAGTCGGCACGGCGGCTTGTCTTGCAGCGTGGCACGGTTTCGTTCCCCGGAAGCAGGCGTTTTCGCCTACTTCATGTTTGCCGGTGCGCCCATGGCTCGGGCCGTTGCCGGGCCAGACCATTCTCGGATCGCATGGTTGCGAACCGAATAACAGTGAAGGCCGGCACCCGGCTTTACAAAATGCCACAACCCCACCATGACCGATAAAACCGTGCTGTTCATGCTCCACGCATTGGGCGGCAGCGCCGGCGCCTGGGACGGCGTCGTCGCCTCCCTCGATGCCGGCTTCGAAGCCATTCCGATCGATCTCCCGGGCTTCGGCCAGCAGCGTGAATCTGTCGAATCCGGCGTCGTCGGCATGGCGGACCATGTCACGGCCGTCGTGCGCAACCGCTGCGCCGCCCGTTGGCTTCTGGTCGGCCACAGCATGGGCGGCAAGATTGCATCGATCATCGCGTCCAGGGCCCTTGCGGGTGAGCCGGGCCTGTTCGGGCTGGCCGGCGTGGTGCTGCTGGCGGCGTCGCCCCCGTCACCCGAGCCGATGGACGAAACCCGGCGCCAGAAGATGATCGGCTGGGCGGCCCACGGCCCGCTCGGCAACGCAGCGGCCAGGGAATTCGTGGATGCCAACATCGGAAGTCCCCTCGATCCGCAGGCCGACCGCCTGGCGCTGGAAGACCTCCGGCAAACATCTCCGCCGGCCTGGCTCGGTTGGCTCCAACGCGGCAGCCGCGAAGATTGGACCGCCCAGGTCGGAACACTGGACCTGCCGGCGCTGATCATCGTCGGCGGCTCCGACAACGACCTCGGAGAAACGGGCCAGCGCAAGACCAACGCTGTCGTCTACCCCCGCTCAACCATGGTGGTCGAACAAGGCGCCGGCCATCTGTTGCCCCTTGAAAGGCCTGCCGAGGTGGCGGCGCACATCGCATCGTTCTGGCACCGCGAAGCCGGAAACGGGCCTGCCGTGCCGCAGCCCTTCGCCCGCCTGATCGCCTCTTCACGGGTCAGCCGCAGGGTGCGTGCCGCATTGGCATCCCGGGCAGTTGCCGACAACCCCGGCTACACGCCGCGCGCCCTCACGCCCTTACAGCTGGAGACGTTGCGTCTGGTAGCCGATTGCGTGCTTCCACAGAGCGGGCCTCCGATCGATCTGGCGGCACGCCTCGATGCCCAGCTCGCATCGGGCAAGGACGATGGCTGGCGTTTCGCGGACCTGCCGCCGGACGTGCAGGCGTATGCCGCCGCACTGGACGGCCTGGCCGGTTTTGGCAACCTGACCGACGATGCAAGACATGCGCGGCTGACCGGGCTGGACCAGGGTGAATTCGCCGTCGCAGGCTTGTCTTCACGGCAGATGAAACTCTGGTTCGAGGACCTGCGTTCGGACCTGGTGCGGATCTGGACGGCCCATCCGGCAACCATGGCCCGCATCGGTTTCGACGGTTTTGCCAACGGCGGCGACGATGTCCGCAAGCAGGGCTTCGAACGACTCGGCGCCGACCAGCATGAAACCTGGGAACCGCTGATGGAGATGGCGCGATGAATCTCGACTCGATGCGCCGCCATGGCGAAAACGAGGTGGTCGACGCTGTGGTGATCGGCACCGGTGCCGGAGGTGCGCCACTGCTGGCAAAACTCGCCGCTGGTGGTTTGCGGGTGGTCGCACTGGAAGCCGGCCGCAACTGGGAGCCAGGCGAGCACACGGCCGACGAGACCGAGGGATGCGACATCAACTGGATGGAAGAGCGCCTGAGCACCGGCACGACCCCGACCGCCTTCGGGGCCAACAACAGCGGCACCGGAGTCGGCGGATCGACCCTGCACTGGGGCGCCTTCACGCCCCGGCCCGACCCACGCGACATGGCCCTGCGCTCGACTACCGGCATGGGACACGACTGGCCGGTGTCGCATGCCGAACTTGTGGGCTACATCGAGGAGGTCGAGCGTTTCATCGGCGTCTCCGGGCCTGCCCGCTATCCCTGGGATCCTGCCCGCAGCTACCCCTTGCCGCCCGCACCCCGCAACGCATCCGCCGACATGATGGCGCGCGGCTGCGCCGAGCTCGGCATCACCACCGCGGATGCGCCTGCTGCGCTGGTCTCGCGCGACTGGCATCAACCGGGCGCCGGCCTGCGACAGGCCTGCGTGAGCTGCGGCTCCTGTCACCAGGGCTGTCGAAACGCTTCAAAGGCGAGCATGGACACGACCTACCTGCCGATGGCGGTCGCCCACGGCGCCGAGATCCGCGCCGGATGCCGGGTATTCGGCATCGAGCTTGACGCGGCCGGACGCGTAAGCGCGGTTTTGTACCGGCATGACGGCATCGAGCATCGGCAGCGGTGCGCGGCGCTGTTCGTCTGCGCGGGTGGCATCGAGACACCCCGGCTGCTGCTGCACACCGGGCTGGCCAACGGCAGCGGGCAGGTCGGCCGGAATTTTCTGGCGCACGGCGCCACCCAGGTCTGGGGTCGCTTCGACACCGAGATGCGTTCCCACCGAGGCTATCCGTCCTCGCTGCTGACCGAAGACCTGCTGCGACCGGCGGATGCGGATTTCGCAGGCGGATATCTCATCCAGAGCCTGGGCGCCATGCCGGTCACCCTGGCAAATTCGATGGCCCGGGGTGCCGGACTGTGGGGGAAGCCGCTGGTCGATGCCATGCATGGCTATCGTTTCATGTCCGGGGTCGGCATCAACGCCGAATGCCTGCCGGCCGCAGGCAACCGGCTGGAACTGTCGAGCGAGCTCGACGCCTTCGGCATGCCCAAGGCGGTCGTCAGTTTCAGTGCCGGCGACAACGAAAAGGCCATCGACCGCCATGCGACGCGGGTCATGCGAAACATCGTCGAAGCCGCAGGCGCCCAGGAAACCATGGTGCTGTCGCGCACGGCCCACACCATCGGCACCTGCCGCATGGGCGACGACAGGGAGACCGCGGTGGTCGACGGCGATGGCCGAAGCTTCGACATCGACAACCTCTGGATATGCGACAACTCGGTCTTCCCCAGTGCGCTGGTCGCCAATCCTGCGTTGACCATCATGGCCTTGTCCCTGCGCACCGCGGACCGCTTCCTGGCCGGACGCCGGCGCAACGCCGGCAGCAGCAGCAGCAGCAGCGGATAGGCGGCGAGCGGCACCCTTAGTCCGTTCGAGGGATCCGGACCGCAAAACTCAAGGGCAGAAGACAGAAGCGGCCGGGTAAAAACTGCATCTGGAAATGACCCTGAACTTCCCATAAAGGCCCGTGATGCCCTATCGAGCCGATATCGACGGCCTGCGTGCCGTCGCCGTGCTCGGGGTGGTGGCGTTCCATTTCGGAATCGGCAGCTTGGTCGGCGGCGGATATGTCGGTGTCGACCTTTTCTTCGTCATTTCAGGCTATCTCATCACCGCCCGCCTTTTCTCGGAGATGCAGGAAGGGCGCCACGACATCGCCACCTTCTACGAAAGACGCATACGACGGATTTTCCCGGCCCTGGTCGTGGTTTTGTCGGCCACGCTGGTCATCGCCTGCTGGATGAGGCCGTTGGTCGACCTGGTGCAGACCGGCGAAGGTGTCGCAGCGGCTGCGCTGTCGTTTTCCAATATTTCCTTCTACCGCACCTCGGGTTATTTCGATGAAAAGGTCGCGGGGAATCCGGCTTTGCACACCTGGTCGCTGGCGGTCGAAGAGCAGTTCTACCTGCTGCTGCCGATGTTCATGCACGCATTACGGCGACTTTCCCGCAAACAGTTGATGGCCGCCATTGCAGGCCTGTCGATCATCAGCCTGCTGGCCAGTGAAGCGATGCTCGACCGCGACCGTGATGCCGCTTTCTACCTCATGCCCTTCAGGGCGTGGGAACTGCTGCTGGGAAGCCTGCTCGCCCTGGCTCGCCCGGCAAGCCGTCGCGGCCCGGGTATGGAATTGCTGGCGCTGGCCGGGCTGGCAAGCATCGTCTTTGCCATCGTCGACTACGACAGCCGTACCCGTTTCCCCGGATTCAGCGCACTGCTGCCATGCCTGGGCGGACTGGCGCTGATCCATGCCGGTAGCGGAAGCGGAACACTGGTGAGCCGCCTGCTGTCCTGTGCGCCGCTGCGTTTCATCGGCTTGATTTCGTATTCGCTCTATCTGGTGCACTGGCCGCTGATGATCCTTGCGGGCAGCCTGACACGCGTGGGCGCCGGGACGCCCGGCATGAAGGCGGCATTGATGACCGTCGCCATCCTGCTGGCCACGCTCAGTTGGTATTTCGTCGAGCGGCCCTTTCGTCGAAAGACCGGATCAACGGACAAACACAAAAACAGCATCCTCATGGCGGGCGGCGCGTCGATGCTGGCACTGGCGGCGGCGGGCAGCCTGCTGCCGCCCGTCCTGCAGGCCGCGCTTCCGCTGTCGCCGGCAACCGGGCAAACACTGGCCTATCTGGCGGACTCACCGGAACGTTTCATGCACGGCCCATGTTTCCTGACTCCCGAATCCGTGGGTGCCGCGGCCTTCGACTTCGCATCCTGCCTTTCCATCTCACCGGGGCAGAAGAATGTCCTCATCCTCGGCGACAGCCACGCTGCCCATCTTCGTCCCGGCCTCTCCGCAGAATTCCCGCATATTCATTTCCTGCAGGCCACGGCCGTCGGCTGCAAACCGCTGGTTTCGAGCCAGGGCGCCGCCCGCTGCACCACGCTGCGCGACCAGGTAATCGACCAGTGGTTGCCCTTGCACCGAGTCGACACCATCGTGGTTTCGGCACGCTGGTCCCGATCCGACATCGCCGCCTTTGCAGCCACGGCAGGTCGCCTGAAGGAGTACGCCGATCGGGTGGTAATGCTGGGACCCACACCGGAATACGACCGACCATTGGCCAGCCTGCTGGCCTGGGAGCAGCAGCAGGGACTGCACGAAGGCAGTTTCGCCCGGGGTTTCCTGAGGCCCGGCCCCGCCCCGCTCGACGCAACGCTGGCCGCCCTGGCGCTCCCGGCCGGGGTGTCCTATGTTTCGTCCTACCAGGCCTTTTGCCAGCCGGAATGCCGGGTCCGCACCGTAGCGGGTGCACCCATGCAGTTTGACTACGGCCACCTGACGCGCGAGGGTTCGGCCGTGCTCGCCCAGGCTTTGGCCGGCCACCTTGCGGGATTGCGGAGTTCGCTCCGTTGAGGCCGTAAAACCGCCGGACAAAGAAAAACGCCAATGGTTTCCCATTGGCGTTTTTCTTCTTAGGTGGTGGAGCTGGGGGGATTTGAACCCCCGTCCGCAAGCCTTTTCCGAGCAGATCTACATGTTTAGCGAGTTGATTTAAATCTCATGGCAAGAGTCGCGCAGTCGCACGCTACACCTGTCACCAGTACCCTTGGATCTCGATCCCTTCCCAAGGTACCCGGGAGGAATCCAGCCTACTGAGGTTACCCCGCTGCCAGACTGCTGGATTGCTCCATCAACCTGGCCCAGTCCGTAGACAAACTGGTGCGAGACCGTCACCGAAGTGACGGAAGGTTCTAGAAGCCTTAAGCGGCCTTCAACGCGTAAGCGTCGAAGTCGTTTGCAGCTTCACGGAACCCGGTGCTTTTTGCGTTGGCAATTAGCTTGATTCGGTAATTTTTACGAGCACACCGAGCTCGACATGCACCACAACGGATCCGAACCCACGTCGAAACCAATGCAGCCCCTAAGCCGGCTATTTTAGTCTGTATCCAGCAACTTCAAGAGCGCCTGCGGAGAATCTGCGACGGCATTTGCACCCCAATCACCAATTGCGGTGGCACTGCCGAGGTATCCCCAGGACGCAGCCACGGTACCCATTCCAGCAGCGAGGCCGGCGACGATGTCTCTTTCATCGTCTCCAACATAGATGCAGCGGGCCGGATCCACCTGCATGAGACGGCACGCCTCGAGCAAAGGCGCCGGGTGAGGCTTGGCATGCGGTGTGGTGTCGCCGCTGACGGCAGCAGCGGCGTTCGCCAGGGCAGGCACCGCGCTGAGCAATGGGATTGTGAAACGCTTCGACTTATTGGTAACGATGCCCCACGGCAGCCCGAGGGTTTCGAGCGCCGTGATCATGTCGACCACGCCATCGAAAAGCCTGCTGTTCAGGGTCATGCGTTTTTCGTAACGCTGGAAGAACTCTTCGCGCATGGCAGGAAAGTCTGCATGCTCGGGTGCCATGCCGAAAGCCACGGCAAGCATGCCGCGTGCACCTGCACCACACATGGGGCGATAACGTTCCAGCGGCAAGGATTCGAGACCGCGTTCCACACGCATCTCGTCCGCTGCACCGCCGAGATCCGGCGCGCTGTCGATCAAGGTACCGTCCAGGTCGAAAAGCACTGCTTGGATGTTCTGGAACATCTCAGGCGCCCTTCGAGGCGACGACGGGCGCGGGCCGGCGCGTGGCGATCATGTAATTGACGCTGGTGTCGTCGTTGAGTTTGTAGCGCCGATTGAGCGGGTTGTATTCCAGCCCGCGCGAGGCTTCCATGTAGAGGCCGGCAGCACGGGCAAAACCTGCCAGTTCGCTTGGCCGGATAAGACGAGCGTATTCGTGTGTACCGCGCGGCAGCATGCGCAGCAAATATTCAGCCCCGACGATCGCCATCAAAAACGACTTGGCGTTGCGGTTGATCGTGGAAAAGAACACCCGGCCACCGGGTTTGACCAAGGTAGCGCATGCCTTGACGACCGATGCCGGGTCAGGAACGTGTTCGAGCATTTCCATACAGGTCACCACATCGAACGCGCCGGGTTGCTCGGCTGCCAGCGCTTCGGCGCTGATGTTTCGATATTGCACATTCGGCGTGCCGGCCTCCAATGCATGCAGTTTGGCGACCTTCAGGGATTTTTCAGCGAGGTCCACTCCCAGCACATTGGCGCCGCGTCGCGCCATGGCATCGGCGAGGATGCCGCCGCCACAACCGATATCCACTACTTTCTGGCCAGCCATCGGCGCGAGTGACTCGATCCAGCCGAGGCGCAATGGATTGATCTGATGAAGCGGGCGAAACTCACTCTCCATATCCCACCAGCGATGCGCCAATTCAGAAAACTTGGCCAGTTCGGCCGGATCGACATTCAGATGTTCTTGCATGCGTTCATTTTCCCATGGGCATAAAAAAAAAGGCCCGCAGGACAAGCCTGCAGGCCTTTTTCTTTAATCCTGTTACGGATTACTTGGCGCGGGTACCGACAACTTCGATTTCCACGCGGCGGTTCTTGGCGCGGCCTTCGGCGGTCTTGTTGTCCGCGACTGGCTGCTTCTCGCCCTTGCCTTCGGTGTAGACACGGTTTTTCTCGATGCCCTTGGACACGAGATAAGCCTTGACTGCTTCCGAGCGACGGACCGACAGCTTCTGGTTGTACGCATCGGTGCCAACGGAGTCGGTGTGACCCACGGCGATGATGACTTCCAGGTTCATGTCCTTGGTCTTGGTGACCAGTTCGTCAAGCTTTGCCTTGCCTTCTGGCTTCAGCACGGACTTGTCGAAGTCGAAGAACGCGTCTGCAGCGAAGGTGACCTTGCTGGAGATCGGAGCTGCCGGCACGACTGCAGGAGCAGGTGCGGGAGCAGCAGGAACCACAGCAGGAGGAGCCATCGGTGCGGCAGCAGGAACCAGAGCGCCGTCGCAGCCAACAGCTGCGGTAGCGGGGGTCCAGCTGGCATCACGCCAGCACAGTTCGTTCGTGCCGTTCTTCCAAACGAGTTCGCCCGTGCCGTTCTTCCAGTTGTCCACGACGTTGCCGCCGTTTGCAGCCATCACACCGGTCGTCTGAGCGCCGGCGGCGGTGGCGACCGCAGCGACTGCAAACAACATCGCCACTTTGTTGAGTTTCTTCATGGTTCTCCTCTTGGGGAAAAAGCCGCAGCCGCGCTGCGATCCTGTACGTTCACGTTCTCAGTGACCATCACCAAAAACGCTGAAAAAGATTGTGCCATAGCGGTTTCCTGAGTCGTTGCCAAAACGGTACGGATGCCGTAGGACTGCAGCGCATTTCCCCCACGATGTTGCAAGTTTGCGACAGCGTGGGCTTGACCGTAAAATCGCAGGTTTTCCGCTCGCCTGTTCGCACTGCTCAAATATGACATCCTTCGCCAAGGAAACGCTGCCGATCAGCCTCGAAGAGGAAATGCGTCGCAGCTATCTCGATTACGCCATGAGCGTCATCGTCGGTCGCGCGCTTCCTGATGCACGCGACGGCCTCAAACCCGTCCATCGCCGCGTGCTGTTCGCCATGCACGAGCTGAACAACGACTGGAACCGTCCGTACAAGAAATCGGCGCGCATCGTCGGTGACGTGATCGGTAAATATCACCCGCACGGCGACAGCGCGGTCTACGACACCATCGTCCGCATGGCGCAGGACTTCTCCCTGCGACACATGCTGGTCGATGGCCAGGGAAACTTCGGCTCGGTGGACGGCGACAACGCCGCGGCAATGCGCTACACCGAAATCCGCCTCTCGAAGATCGCCCACGAGATGCTGGGTGACATCGACAAGGAAACCGTCGACTTCGTTCCCAACTATGACGGTAGCGAACAGGAACCGGCGGTTTTGCCAAGCAAGTTGCCCAACCTGCTGGTCAACGGCTCGTCCGGCATCGCGGTGGGCATGGCGACGAACATCCCGCCGCATAACCTCAACGAAGTGGTCGATGCCTGCCTGCATCTGCTGAAGCATCCGGACGCCACAATCGACGACCTGATGGAGATCATCCCCGCTCCAGACTTCCCGACGGCCGGCATCATCTACGGCATCGAAGGCGTACGTGAGGGTTACCGGACCGGCCGCGGCAAGGTGGTTATGCGCGCCAAGTGCCACTTCGAGGACATCGACCGCGGGCAGCGCCAGTCGATCATCGTCGACGAACTGCCCTACCAGGTGAACAAGAAGACCCTGCAGGAGCGCATGGCCGAGCTGGTCCACGAGAAGAAGATAGAGGGCATCAGCCACATCCAGGACGAGTCCGACAAGTCGGGCATGCGCCTGGTGATCGAGCTCAAGCGCGGCGAAGTGCCCGAGGTTGTGCTGAACAACCTCTACAAGCAGACCCAGCTGCAGGACACCTTCGGCATCAACATGGTGGCGCTGGTGAACGGCCAGCCACGTTTGTGCAACCTGCGCGAACTGATCGCGGTCTTCCTGCAGCATCGCCGCGAAGTGGTGACCCGCCGCACCGTGTTCGAACTGCGCAAGGCCCGCGAACGCGGCCATGTGCTGGAAGGTCTGGCGGTTGCGCTGGCCAACATCGACGAGTTCATCCGCATCATCCGCGAATCGCCCACGCCACCAGTGGCCAAGGCCGAGTTGATGACCCGCTCGTGGGATAGCCAGCTGGTGCGCGAGATGCTCACCCGCAGCCGTGCCGATGGCGGCGTGATCAACGCCGACGACTACCGCCCCGAGACGCTTGAAGCCGGCCTGGGCATGGGCGCGGACGGCCTCTACCGGCTGTCCGAAGTGCAGGCACAAGAAATCCTCCAGATGCGCCTGCAGCGCCTGACCGGCCTCGAACAGGACAAGATCGTCGCCGAGTACAAGGACGTGATGTCGGTCATCGAAGACCTGCTGGACATCCTGGCACGCCCCGAGCGTGTGTCGACCATCATCGGGGAAGAGTTGGGCCACATCCGTGCCGAATTCGGCCAGACCAAGCTCGGCGCTCGTCGCAGCCTGGTCGAGCACAGCTCATTCGATCTGTCGACCGAAGACCTGATCACGCCGACCGACATGGTGGTGACGCTCAGCCACGGCGGATATATCAAGAGCCAGCCGCTGGGCGAATACCGCGCGCAAAAGCGTGGCGGACGCGGCAAGCAGGCCACGGTCACCAAGGAAGACGACTGGATCGACCAGCTCTTCATCGCCAACACGCACGACTACATCCTGTGCTTCTCGAACCGGGGCCGGCTGTACTGGTTGAAGGTATGGGAAGTGCCGTCCGGTTCGCGTGGCTCGCGTGGCCGGCCAATCGTCAACATGTTCCCGCTGCAAGAGGGCGAGAAGATCAACGTGGTGCTGCCGCTGACCGGCAAGTTCCGCAGTTTCCCGGCGGACAACTACGTCTTCATGGGCACCCGCATGGGCACCGTGAAGAAGACCGCCCTGGATGAGTTCAACAACCCGCGCAAGGGCGGGATCATCGCCATCAACCTCGACGAGGGCGACTACCTGGTGGGCGCCGCGCTGACCGATGGCACGCACGATGTAATGCTGTTCAGCGATGGCGGCAAGGCTGTGCGTTTCGATGAATCCGATGTCCGTCCGCTGGGCCGCAACACCCGTGGCGTGCGTGGCATGGACCTGCCGGAAGGCCAGTCGGTCATCGCCATGCTGGTGGCGGAAGACGAGCAGCAAAGCGTGCTGACCGCCACCGAGAACGGTTATGGCAAACGTACGTCGATCACCGAGTACACCCGCCACGGGCGCGGCACCAAGGGCATGATCGCCATTCAGCAGAGCGAGCGAAACGGCAAGGTCGTGGCGGCCACCCTCGTGCATGCCGATGACGAGATCATGCTCATCACCGACCGCGGCGTGCTGGTGCGAACACGGGTCGCCGAGATCCGCGAACTCGGACGTGCAACTCAGGGCGTGACGCTGATCGGGCTGGACGAAGGCTCCCGCCTGTCAGGCCTGCAGCGCATTGTCGAAAACGATGTGGCTGCCGTGGCCGAAGGTGCCGAAAATGCCGAAGGCGCCGAAGGCGCCGAAACCGACGCGCCGGTCGACGGCGCAGACAACACGGACGTGCCCGACGCCCCCGCTGAATGATCCGGGCCGGCGCCTTCCACGGCGCCGGTATTTCGACTGAACCTCCAGCGTCGCGCGACAACTCGTCCCCGACGCCTTTTTTTTCTGTTCGCCTCCGATGAATCGTCCCTACAACTTTTCCGCCGGCCCGGCCGCCATTCCCGAAGAAGTGCTGCAGCAGGCCGCGACCGAAATGCTCGACTGGCACGGCAGCGGCATGAGCGTGATGGAGATGAGTCACCGCGGCAAGGAATTCGTCTCGATCTATGAAAAGACCGAAGCCGATTTTCGCGCGCTGATGTCGGTTCCATCCAACTTCAAGATCCTGTTCATGCAGGGCGGCGGGCTGGCCGAGAACGCCATCGTGCCCCTGAACCTGTCGCGCGGCGGCACGGTCGACTTCGTCGTCACCGGCAGCTGGAGCCAGAAGTCGGTGAAGGAGGCACGCAAATACGCCACGGTGAACGTGGCGGCCGGCAACGAAACCGACGGCCACCGCAGTATCCCCGACCCTGCCGGCTGGAAGCTCAGCGCCGACGCAAGCTATGTACACATCTGCAGCAACGAGACGATCCACGGCGTGGAGTTTCAACAGTTGCCGGACCTGGCGGCACTAGGCAGCAAGGCGCCGCTGGTGATCGATTTCTCGTCGCATGTGGCGTCGCGCCCGGTCGACTGGAGCAAGGTCGGCCTGGCCTTCGGCGGTGCACAGAAGAACCTCGGCCCCGCCGGACTCACCCTGGTGGTGGTTCGTGAAGACCTCCTTGGCAACGCCCTGTCGATCTGCCCCAGCGCCTTCGACTACCAGACCGTGGCGGAGCATGAATCGATGTTCAACACGCCGCCGACCTGGGGTATCTACATCGCCGGCCTGGTGTTCGACTGGCTGCGCCGCCAGACCCATGGCGAACTGACCGGCATCCATGCGATGGAAGCCCGCAACATGGCCAAGGCCAGCTTGCTTTACGACTTCATCGACGGCTCGCAGCTGTATGTCAATCCGATCGATGCCGCGGTCCGTTCACGCATGAACGTGCCTTTTCTGCTGCGCGACGAAAACCTCAACGACGCCTTCCTGGCGGGCGCGAAGGCACGCGGCCTGCTGCAACTGAAAGGTCACAAGTCAGTTGGCGGCATGCGCGCCAGCATCTACAACGCGATGCCGATCGAAGGGGTTCGGGCCCTGGTCGATTACCTGCGTGAATTCGAGAGCAAACAAGCATGAGCAACGCATTGCCCCCGGACCTGACGCTGGCCCAGCTGCGTGAGCGCATCGACGCGCTCGACAGCCAGTTGCTGCGGCTGGTGAACGACCGCGCCCTGGTCGCCGAAGCCGTTGGCGAGTTGAAGAAGCGCGAGGGAACGCCCTTCTTCCGGCCGGACCGTGTCGCCCAGGTCATCGACAAGATCCAGACCGCCAACCCCGGCCCGCTGAAAAGCCAGCATGTAGCCGCTGTCTGGCGCGAGATCATGTCCGCCTGCCTGGCACTGGAGTCGCCACAGCGGGTGGCCGTGCTGGGCCCTGAAGGGACCTTTACCGAACAGGCGGCCATCGAGTTTTTCGGAGGTGCGGCGGACATGCTCTATTGCGCCAACTTCGACGAGGTGTTCCACGCCACCGCCGCCGGCAGCACGCAATACGGCGTGGTGGGTGTCGAGAATTCGGTCGAGGGCGTAGTGACGCGGGTGCTGGACCTTTTCCTGCATACGCCGTGCCACATCGTGGGCGAAGTCAGCATGCTGATCCGCCACAACCTGTTGCGCACCACCAATTCGCTGCAAGACATCGAAGTCGTGCTGGCCCATCCGCAGGCGCTGGCGCAGTGCCAGGGCTGGTTGTCCAAGCACCTGCCGCATGCCGAGCGCCGCCCGGTTTCCAGCAATGCCGAAGGTGCCCGGCTGGCCGCCACCAATCCGGCGTGGGCCGGGATCGCCAGCGAGCGCGCCGCCACCCAGTTCGGCCTGCACATCGTGGCTCACGCCATCCAGGACGACGCCTACAACCGCACCCGTTTCGCGGTGATCGCACTGCCGCAGACCCTGGCCATGCCGCCGGCCACGGGCCGCGACTGCACCAGCCTGGTGGTGTCGGTTCCCAACCAGCCGGGCGCGGTGCACGACCTGCTGGTACCGCTGAAGAACCACGGCGTCTCCATGACCCGCTTCGAGTCACGGCCAGCCAAGACCGGACAGTGGGAGTACTACTTCTACATCGACCTCGACGGCCATCCCTCGCAGCCCAACGTGGCCGCGGCGCTCGAAGAACTGCGCTCGCTGTGCGCCTTCTACAAGGTGCTGGGCGCCTACGCAGTCGGCGCATGACAGCAGGAAAACCCATGTTCGAGCAGCTTGGCCTGATCGGCTGCGGATTGATGGGCGGGTCGTTCGCCCTCGCCTTGCGCGAAGCCGGGCTGGTCAAGCGGGTGGTCGGCTACAGCAAGTCGCCCACCACCACCGAACAGGCGCGTCAGCTGGGCATCATCGACGTCGAAGCGCCGTCTGCGCTGTTGGCGGCCTCGGGCGCCGACATCGTGCTGCTGGCGGTGCCGGTGGCGGCCATCGGGCCGACACTCAAGGCCATCCGTCACCTGGTGACGCCCGACGTACTTGTGATGGATGTGGGTTCCACCAAGGCGGACGTGGTCGAAGCCGCACGCGAGGCACTGCGTGAACGCATCGGATCCTTCGTGCCGGCCCATCCCATCGCGGGCGCCGAAAGCTCCGGCCCCGGCCGCGCCCGGGCCGACCTGTACCGCGACCGGCAGGTGGTGCTGACGCCCATCGAACGAACCCTGACCGCACAACTGCAAAAGGCGCAGGCCGTGTGGCAGGCGCTGGGTTGCAGCGTTCGCCAGATGTCGCCGGACACCCATGACGCCGCGCTCGCGGCTGTCAGTCACCTGCCGCACCTGCTGGCCTTCGCCGCCATCAACGCGGTCAGCGAACAGCCGCAGGGCTCGGAATTTCTCGACCTGGCCGGTCCCGGCTTCCGCGACTACAGCCGCATTGCCGCAGCCAACCCCGAAATGTGGCGCGACATCCTGCTGGCCAACCGCGCCGAACTCCGCCGCCAGGCCGACGCTTTCCGCGAGGCGCTGTCCACGCTGGAAGACGCCATGGACCGCAACGACGGCGCCGCCCTCGAAGCCCTGATTGGCCGCGCAAGCCGCACCCGTGGCGCCTGGCGCATGCGCACCGGCAACAACGCCCCCTGACCATTTTGCGGACCCGATGTACGCCACCGAATTCCTCGACCTCCCCGCCCTGAAGAGCGCATCCGGCGAAGTCGCCCTGCCAGGCTCCAAGAGCATTTCCAATCGCGCGCTGCTGCTGGCCGCGCTGAGTCAGGGCACGACAGTCGTGCACGAGCTGCTGGATTCAGACGACACCCGCGTGATGCTCGACGCCCTGGTCCAGCTGGGTTGCGGTGTCCGACGCACCAAGCCAGGCCAGGTCGAGATCGACGGCCTGGGCGGCCAGCCGCCCAGCGTGTCGGCACGGCTTTTCCTGGGAAATGCCGGCACGGCCATGCGGCCGCTGACCGCTGCGCTGGCCGTGCTGGGCGGAGACTTCGTGCTCGAAGGCGTTCCGCGCATGCACGAGCGCCCCATTCGCGACCTGGTCGATGCGTTACGCGCACTGGGCTGTGCCATCGGTTACCTGGGCAACGAGGGATACCCACCGCTATCCATCGGAAAACCTGCCTTGCGGCTCGAAGCGCCCATCCCCGTGCGCGGCGATGTCTCCAGCCAGTTCCTCACCGCCCTGCTGATGGCACTGCCGCTGGTCGCCACCGACAAACCAGTCGTCATCGAAGTGCAGGGAGAACTGATATCCCGCCCCTACATAGAGATCACGCTGAACCTGCTGCAGCGCTTCGGCATTGCGGTGCAACGCGACGGCTGGCAGCGTTTCACCATTCCGGCAGGAAGCCGCTACATGTCGCCCGGCGACTACCACGTCGAGGCGGACGCGTCGTCGGCGAGCTACTTCATCGCGCTCGGCGCCATTGCTGCAACCGACGGCCGCAGCTTGCGCATCAAGGGCCTCGGCGAGGACTCGATCCAGGGCGACATCCGTTTCGTCGATGCCGCTCGCCAGATGGGCGCCATTATCGAAGGCGGCCCCAACCGGCTGACCATCCGGCGTGGTGCCTGGCCGCTCAAGGCCATCGACATCGACTGCAACCACATCCCCGACGCCGCCATGACACTGGCGGTTATGGCCTTGTTCGCCGACGGACCCAGCACGCTGCACAACATTGCGAGCTGGCGCGTCAAGGAAACCGATCGCATCGCGGCCATGGCGATCGAATCGCGCAAGCTGGGGGCCACCGTCGAAGAAGGGCCGGACTGGCTGCGCATCCATCCGCTGCCGGCGGGCTCATGGATACCGGCCAGCATCCATACCTACGACGACCACCGCGTGGCCATGTGTTTCTCGCTGGCCACCTTCAATCCGGACGGCGTGCCGGTTCGCATCGAAGACCCGAAATGTGTTGCCAAGACCTTCCCGGACTATTTCGAGTCCTTGTTCTCGGTCGCCCAGGCCGACAGTTCCGCCATCCCGGTGCTGTGCATCGACGGCCCCACTGCCTCCGGCAAGGGCACGGTCGCCGCAGCCGTCGCGGCACGGCTGGGTTATCACTTCCTCGATTCAGGTGCGATGTACCGGGTGACGGCACTCGCCGCGATGCGGGCCGGCCTGCTGATCGACGCCGCACATGAAGCCGCCATCGCCACGCTGGCGCGTGGGCTGCCGGTCCGGTTCATCGACGGCAAGGTGCTGATCGGCAGCGACGACGTCACGGACGCCATCCGCACCGAGGAGGCCGGCATGAACGCCTCGAAGGTTTCGGCCCTGCCCGCCGTGCGCGAGGCACTGGTGGCATTGCAGCTGGGTTTCAGGCGGCTGCCGGGCCTGGTCGCCGACGGCCGCGACATGGGCACGGTCATCTTCCCGCAGGCCACGCTGAAGGTCTTCATGACCGCAAGTGCCCAGACGCGGGCCGAACGCAGGCACAAGCAATTGATTTCCAAGGGAATCGACGCTAAAATCGCAGACCTTCGTGCAGACCTTGAAGCGCGCGACCTGCGGGACTCAACCCGCGCCGTTGCCCCCTTGAAGCCCGCACCAGACGCGTTGCTGCTGGACAATTCCACCGCCACCATCGAGCAATCGGTGGCCCAGGTGATTGACTGGTGGCAGGGCAAACGGCCTTTTTCAGCCTGAATCCGCTCGCAGAAAAAGTCCGGTTCGATCCCGTCGGTTCCCTCCGCGCTCACTTGCGCACCGACCGGCGGGTTTGTTCAACCAACCGTGGCCAGCGTCACAAACGCGCCACAAACCATCACCGCACACAGCTCCCGGGTCGTTGACGAATCGGTCGTCAGCGCAAAACCTGTCGTGCGGAACAGGAAAATACATGTCCGAATCTTTTGCCGCCTTGTTCGAAGAATCGCTGCAACGCTCTGAAATGCGTGCTGGCGAAGTCATCACCGCTGAAGTGGTGCGTATCGAGCACAACTTCGTCGTCGTGAACGCTGGTCTGAAGTCCGAAGCCTACGTGCCGCTGGACGAGTTCAAGAACGACAAGGGCGAAATCGAAGTCCAGGTCGGCGACTTCGTGTCGGTGGCCATCGACGCCATCGAAAACGGCTACGGCGACACCATCCTGTCGCGCGACAAGGCAAAGCGCCTCGCTTCCTGGCTGGCCCTGGAAAAGGCACTGGAATCCGGCGAATTCGTCACCGGCACCACCACCGGCAAGGTCAAGGGCGGCCTGACCGTCCTGGTCAACGGCATCCGTGCATTCCTGCCGGGTTCGCTCATCGACACCCGTCCGGTCAAGGACCTGACCCCGTACGAAAACAAGACCCTGGAATTCAAGGTCATCAAGCTGGACCGCAAGCGCAACAACGTGGTGCTGTCGCGCCGCGCTGTCGTCGAAGCGTCGATGGGCGAAGAGCGCCAGAAGCTGATGGAAACCCTGAAGGAAGGCGCCATCGTCAACGGCGTGGTCAAGAACATCACCGAATACGGTGCGTTCATCGACCTCGGCGGCATCGACGGCCTGCTGCACATCACCGACATGGCATGGCGCCGTGTTCGCCACCCGAGCGAAGTGGTTCAGCCGGGCCAGGAAATCACCGCCAAGATCCTTAAGTTCGACACCGAAAAGAACCGTGTCTCGCTGGGTCTGAAGCAAATGGGCGACGACCCGTGGATGGGCGTTTCGCGCCGCTACCCACAGGCTACCCGCCTCTTCGGCAAGGTCACCAACATCGCCGACTACGGCGCATTCGTGGAACTGGAACCGGGCATCGAAGGCCTGGTGCACGTTTCCGAAATGGACTGGACCAACAAGAACATCGCTCCTAGCAAGCTGGTCTCGCTGGGCGACGAAGTCGAAGTCATGGTTCTGGAAATCGACGAAGACAAGCGCCGCATCTCGCTGGGCATGAAGCAGACCCGTGCCAACCCATGGCAAGAGTTCGCTCAGAACACCAAGCGTGGCGACCGCGTCAAGGGCCCGATCAAGTCGATCACCGACTTCGGCGTGTTCGTCGGCCTGGCTGCCGGCATCGACGGCCTGGTGCACCTGTCCGACCTCTCGTGGAACGAAACCGGCGAAGCCGCAGTTCGCAACTACAAGAAGGGCCAGGAAGTCGAAGCCATCGTGCTGGCAGTGGACGTGGACCGCGAACGCATCTCGCTGGGCATCAAGCAGCTCGACAGCGATGAGTTCACCACCTTCACCACCGTGAACGACAAGGGCCAGATCGTCACCGGCAAGGTCAAGACCGTCGACGCACGCGGCGCCGAGATCGAACTCGCCGACGGCATCATGGGTTACCTGCGCGCTTCGGAAATTGGCCGTGACCGCGTCGAAGACGCACGCAACGTGCTCAAGGAAGGTGACGAAGTCACCGCCGTGGTGGTCAACGTGGATCGCAAGACCCGCAACATCCAGCTGTCGATCAAGGCCAAGGACATGGCCGACGAACAAGGCGCGATGGCCAACCTGAGCCAGCAGTCGTCGCGCGAAAGCGCCGGCACCACCAGCCTGGGCGCACTGCTGCGCGCCAAGCTGGACAACAACAACTCCTAAGTTGTTGACCGGCATTGCAGACAACGTCTAAGTTGTTGTTTTAGCAAGCCAATGACAACGGTCTGACCGTTGTCGCAAAGGGCGGCGTGCGGCATGATTGCTGCCCGCTGCCTTTTTTTTATGGCTGCACCTTTTATGTTTTGTTTGCCAGAATTTTCCTGAATCCGCATGACCCGCTCCGATCTCGTCGAGGAACTCGCCGCCCGTTTCGCCCAGCTCACGCACCGTGATGCGGAAACCGCCGTCAAGACAGTCCTGGACGCGGTCGCCGACGCGCTGGTCCGGGGCCACCGCATCGAGATCCGCGGCTTCGGCAGCTTCACCGTCAGCCATCGCCCGCCGCGCATGGGTCGCAATCCGCGGAGTGGCGAAAGCGTCGCCATTCCCGAAAAGCGGGTGCCGCATTTCAAACCCGGCAAGGCCTTGCGCGAGGCGGTGGACGAACGCACTGCCGCCATGGAAACCCACCCTTCGCCTGACGCCTAGAATCCTTCGAGCTTTCCGGGGAACCGTTTCATGAAATACCTCGTATGGCTGCTCAAGGCAGCCATTTTTTTTACGCTTTTCGCATTTGCGCTGAACAACCAGCAAGACGCGACCGTTCACTTCTTTTTCGGCACCCGCTGGCAGGCGCCGCTGGTGCTGGTGGTGCTCACCGCTTTTGCCCTCGGCATCGCCACCGGCGTGCTTGGCATGGTCCCGCGCTGGCTCAAGTCACGCAACGCTGCGCGGCGCGCTCTGCCCGTGCCTGACAGCACGGCGCCTGCCGCACCAGCCGTGACACCGGCCGCACCGATGGACCAGGTGCCACATGGACTCTGATGCCGTCACCGGACTGGGCTGGATCCTGCTGGGACTACCGGTGGCCTTTGTGCTGGGCTGGTTCGCCTCGCGTTTCGACCTCCGCCAGATGCGCCTGGACAACCGACAGGCTCCCAAGGCGTATTTCCGCGGCCTCAACTTCCTGCTGAACGAACAGCAGGACCAGGCCATCGACGCCTTCATCGAGGCGGTGCAGAACGACCCCGACACTTCCGAATTGCACTTCGCGCTCGGCAACCTGTTCCGCCGCCGCGGCGAATACGAACGTGCGGTGCGGGTGCATCAACACTTGCTGAGCCGCGCGGACCTGAGCCGGACCGACCGCGAGCGCGCCCAGCATGCGCTGGCGCTCGACTACCTCAAGGCCGGCCTGCTCGACCGCGCCGAAGAAGCCCTGCGGCGCCTGGAGGGCACGCCTTTCGAAGAGCAGGCGCGACTGGCGTTGCTGGCCATCTACGAACGCTCACGCGACTGGGAACAGGCCGCCGCCATCACCGAAAGGCTGACCGCTTCGGGCCAGGGCGACTTCACCATCCGCCGCGCCCACTACCTCTGCGAACAAGCCATTGCCCGCAGCACGGCCGGCGACCTCGACAGTGCACTCGCGCTGCTCGAACAGGCTGCGGCCACCGCGCCCGGAGCGCCCCGCCCCCGTATTGAACGTGCCTTGCTGGAACGGCGTCGCGGGCGCGACGACCAGGCCTACGCTGCGTTGTTGCAAATGGACGAAGCCGCTCCCGTCGCGCTGCCACTGGTCGCTCGCGCCATGGCCGAAACCGCGATCGCCAGCGGCCACACCGAGGCGGCACTCGCCTTGCTGACCAGTCGCTACGAAGCCTCGCCTTCGCTCGACATTCTCGATGCCATCGTGGCGCTGGAACAGACGGTTCCAGGCGCCGACGCCCGTGCCTGGTACGTACGCCATCTCGAACGTGAGCCTTCGCTGGTGGCCGCTTCCCGCTGGTTGTCCGGCGAGAAGCTGGAACACGAGCAGTTCCATCCACCCCTTCAAAAGGCCCTCGACCATGCGGCGAAACCGCTGCTGCGTTACCGCTGTGCCGCCTGCGGCTTCGAAGCCCAGCAGCATTTCTGGCATTGCCCCGGATGCCAGACATGGGACAGCTACCCGCCGAAACGTGTCGAAGAACTGTGAGCCCGACTGCGCCCGTCGACCGGCTCACTCTTTCGAGTGACTTTTCCTCACGCAGTCAACGCCGCATTCGCGGGGCGCGTTGAACCTGCGCCCTGCCGGCAGGCCATGCCGGTGTCATCCGAGGAGAAAGAATCATGCTGAAGAAGATCATTGCCGTGTTCGCCATGCTGGTCGCAAGCGTTGCCTTTGCCGCTGTGGACGTCAACAAGAGCACCCCTGCCGAACTCGATGGAGTCAAGGGCATCGGGCCCGTCACCTCGAAGCTCATCACCAGCGAACGCGCCAAGGGCCCGTTCAAGAACTGGGACGACTTCATCGCCCGCGTAAAGGGCGTGGGCGACAGCCGCGCCACCAAGCTGTCGGCAGAAGGCCTCACCATTGACGGAGCCAGCTACAAGGGCATCGCAGCGTCGCCTGACACATCCAAGCCGGTCACGGAAAAGATCAAGGACGGCGCAAGGGGCGCAGCTGAAAAGACCAGGGAAGTCGCAAAGGAAACCAAGGACAAGGTCACCGGCAAATAAGCCGATAGATTGTTCAACGCATAGAGGCCTGCAACAGCAGGCCCTTTTTATTGGACGAACAAAAACCATCCGGCATTTATAGTGTTCGCTCACTTTCTATTTATGCCAATGAAAATAGCCATTTCTGCCGACACCCTGCTCGGCATAGCCGCCGATCTTCCAGGTTGGGTCACCGCCATGGGCCACGAGGTCATCTTGCACGGTGCCCTCGACCCCGATGCCAACGCCGAATGGGCGCCGTGCTCGGCTGCCGCAGCTTCCGATGTCGCCGATGGCCGGGCCCAGCAGGGAATCATCTGCTGCACCACCGGAACCGGTGCCAGCATCGCTGCCAACAAGGTGACGGGCATACGGGCAGCCCTGTGTTCCGACGCCTTTACCGCCGCCAGTGCCCGCAAGTGGAATGACGCCAACGTGCTTTGCGTATCCCTGCGGCTCACTTCCGAATCGGTCATGAAGGAAATGCTCCAGGCCTGGTTTTCCGAAAAAGCGGAGGCATCGCAAGCAGCCAATGTCGCTTTCGTAAACGGTCTGGAAAGACCTTACGGCTGATTTTTTGTTGCACGGCGGCAAGCGTCATGCTTGAAGATGGAGGGAAGAATGCCTGACGCCCCACCACTCTCCTTCTTCATGCCTCCATGCTGCTGAGCCTGTTGCTGGCCCTGCCTTTTGCCGGCAGCCTCGTGGCGGTGCTGCTGCCGACCCGAGCGCGAAATTCAGGCGCACTGCTGGCCGGGCTGATCGCACTGGCCTGCGCTGCCGCCACGGCCAGTGCATTACCCGGCATGTCACTCGAAGGCCACGGCGCGATGTTGCGCCAGCAGGTGTCGTGGATGCCTTCGGTGGGCCTCGATTTCACCTTGCGCATGGACGGCCTGAGCTGGCTGTTCTGCATGCTCATCTATGGCATGGGCGCGTTGGTGGCCCTGTACGCCCGCTACTACCTGTCGCCACAGGACCCGGTTCCGCGTTTCTATGCCTTCATGCTCGCGTTCATGGGGTCGATGGCAGGTGTCGTGCTGGCAGGCCATCTGGTCGTGCTGGCCTTCTTCTGGGAACTGACAAGCCTTTTCTCATTCCTCCTGATCGGCTACTGGTATCACCGCAAGGACGCCCGCTGCGGCGCCCGCAATGCCTTGCTCGTGACCGGCACCGGTGGTCTGTGCCTGCTGGCAGGCCTGCTGCTGATGGGCCACATCGTCGGCAGCTACGACCTCGACCTGGTGCTCGCAGCGGGCGACAAGATACGTGCCCATCCGCTGTATCTGCCGATGCTGGTACTGGTGCTGCTGGGCGCGCTGACCAAGAGCGCACAATTTCCCTTCCATTTCTGGTTGCCGCAGGCCATGGCCGCTCCCACGCCGGTATCGGCCTACCTGCATTCGGCCACGCTAGTGAAGGCGGGCGTGTTCCTGCTGGCGCGCTTCTGGCCGGTGCTGTCGGGCACCGATGCATGGTTCTGGATGGTGGGCGGTGCGGGGCTGGCGACGCTGCTGCTGGGGGCCTGGTCGGCACTGTTCCAGAACGACCTGAAGGGACTGCTGGCCTATTCCACGCTTTCTCACCTGGGACTGATCACCCTGCTGTTCGGCCTCAACAGCGACACCGCCGCGCTGGCCGCCGTGTTCCACATCCTCAACCACGCGATCTTCAAGGCGTCGCTTTTCATGGCGGCCGGCATCGTTGACCATGAAAGCGGCACACGCGACATCCGCAAGCTTTCGGGACTCTGGAGGCTGATGCCGATCACCGCCACGCTGGCCATCGTGGCGAGTGCGTCGATGGCCGGCGTGCCTCTGATGAACGGCTTCCTGTCGAAGGAGATGTTCTTTGCCGAGGCTGCCTTCGTCACCGCCACGCCCTGGGTCGAATGGCTGCTGCCGCTGGCTGCCACGCTGGCCGGCATGCTCAGCGTGGCCTATTCGCTGCGTTTCGTGTTCGATGTGTTTTTCGGCCCCAAGGATGCGCTGGCCTCACCCAGGAAACCGCACGAGCCGGTGCGCTGGATGCGGTTGCCGATCGAACTGCTGGTGCTGGCCTGCCTGGTGGTGGGCATGGCACCCGAGCGTTCGGTCGGGCTGATCCTCGACGTCGCCGCGCGGCCGGTGGTGGGCGGAACCTTGCCCGAATACAGCCTGGCGATCTGGCATGGTTTCAACCTGCCGCTGATGATGAGCCTGGCCGCGTTCGCCGGTGGCATCGCACTTTATTTCGTGCGTCCCTGGCTGGCGCATGGCACATCCGAACACGTTCCGCTGACCGGCCGGCTGGACGGGGTACGCGCACTGCATATCGTGCTTGTGAGCCTGGCCCGCGTGTCACGCAACACCCGACTGCTGCTGGACACCCACCGCCTGCAACCCCAGCTTCGGCTGCTGCTGGGCGCGGCGTTGATCGGTGGCGCATTGGCTACCGCCACCTATCTGCCGGTGGGTCCGGCCCGCGCCACGCTGCCGGTCGACCCGACCTTCGCCATCCTCTGGACTATCGGCGGCCTGTGCGCAATCGGTACCGCGTGGGCGGCGCGCCGACGCCGGCTGGCAGCCATGACGCTGGCTGGCGGCACCGGCCTGTGCTGCTGCCTGACATTCGTCTGGTGCTCGGCACCCGACCTGGCGCTGACGCAGCTGACGGTCGAGATCGCGACCACCGTGCTGCTGCTGCTGGCCTTGCGCTGGTTGCCGCGCCCACCGGCCCGGCCGATCGACATGACACCCGGCCGACAGCTGCGCCGCCTTCGCGACCTGGTGCTGGCGCTGGGCATAGGCACCGGCATGGCGGTGCTTTCCTGGTGGACCATGACCCGCCCGCTGCAGCACAGCGTGTCCGACTTCTACCTGCGCAACGCCAAGTCCGAGGCCGGCGGTGCCAACGTGGTCAATGTGATGCTGGTCGACTTCCGCGGCTTCGACACTTTCGGCGAGGTGGTGGTGCTGGCCATCGTCGCGCTGACCGTCTACGCGTTGCTGCGGCGTTTCCGGCCGGCGCGGGACGCCATGGCATTGCCGGCCCAGCAGCGCCGGTTGCCGGATGCGCCGACCGACCTGGTCAACCCCCGTCACGTGCGCGACACCGCCGTCGGTTACCTCACCATTCCCGCCGTGCTGGTGCGCCTGCTGCTGCCCCTGGCGGCAACGGTGGCTGCCTGGCTGTTCCTGCGCGGCCACAACGCGCCGGGCGGGGGTTTCGTGGCCGCGCTGGTGTTGTCCATCGCCTTGCTGTTGCAGTACCTCGTCTCCGGAACGCAGTGGGTGGATGCGCGGGTCGGCCTGCGGCCCCGCCGCTGGATCGCGGCCGGCATGCTCACCCTGCTGGCCACAGGCGCCGGCGCATGGATCTGGGGTTACCCCTTCCTGACGAGCCACACCCTGCACCTCTCATGGCCGGGCGAAGGCACACACCTGCCCAGCGCCTTCTTCTTCGACCTCGGCGTGTTCGTGGTGGTCGTGGGAACCACCTTGCTGATGCTGACCGCCGTGGCCCACCAGTCGGTGCGGGCGCACCGTGCGGCGGCGCGTGAAGCCGACGAAGGAAAGTCCTGATGGAAGCCATCCTCGCCATCGCCATCGGCGTCCTGGCCTCCGCCGGCGTCTGGCTGCTGCTGCGCGGCCGCACCTTCCAGGTCGTGATGGGGCTGACGCTGCTGTCGTACGCGGTCAACCTGTTCATCTTTTCCACCGGCCGCCTGAGTGTCGACAAGGAACCCGTGCTGCTGGGCCCGCTGGGTGCCACGCTCCAGCATTACGACGACCCCCTGCCCCAGGCCCTGGTGCTGACCGCCATCGTCATCGGATTCGCCATGACGGCGTTGCTGCTCGTGGTCACCATGGCCTTGCGCGGCCTGTCGGGCAACGACCATGTGGACGGCATCCACGCACCACCCGGCCCACGTGACGGGCAGGACCCGGCTCCATGACCACTGCCCTGGGTTTCCTGACGACGTCCGACCACCTGGTGGTCGCCCCCATCCTGTTGCCGATGCTGTCGGCGGCGCTCATGCTGCTCATGGGCACCGAGCGATACCGGCTGCAGGCGGTGTTCGGTGTCATCGCCACCAGCCTGGGCCTGCTGCTGTCGATATTGCTGCTGCTGCGGGTGCAGCGCGGCGGCGCGGACGCCACCGTCGCGGTGTACCTGGCCGGCAACTGGAAGTCGCCCTTCGGCATCGCTCTCGCGGCCGACCGGCTTTCGGCATTCATGCTGGTCATCGCCCATGCGGTGGCGCTGGCAGGGCTGGTGTTTTCCACCGCCCGCTGGCAGCGGGTAGGTGTGTTCTTCCATCCGCTGTACCAGTTGCAGCTGATGGGGCTGGCCGGCGCTTTCCTGACGGCCGACCTCTTCAACCTGTTCGTATTCTTCGAGATATTGCTGGCGGCTTCCTACGGCCTGCTGCTGCATGGCTCCGGCGGTGCACGGGTACAGGCCGGCATGCACTACGTGGCGCTCAACCTGGCGGCTTCGTCGCTGTTCCTGGTCGGCGCGGCACTGGTCTACGGCAGCACCGGAACCCTCAGCATGGCGGACCTTGCGCAACGCATCCCGCACCTGCTGCCGGGCGACGCCAGCCTGGTTCGAACCGGGGCGGCGCTGCTGGCCGTCACCTTCCTGACCAAGGCTGCCGCGTGGCCGCTCAACTTCTGGCTGGTGCGGGCCTACGCCGCTGCCACGCCGCCGTCCGCCGCGCTGTTCGCCATCATGAGCAAGGTGGGCCTTTACGCCCTGCTGCGCCTGGGCACCCTGTGCTTTCCGGGCGCCGACGGCAACCTGGTGCTGATGGGCATGGGGCTGGCGACGATGGTTTTCGGCATCGTCGGCCTGCTCGCCTCGCAGCGCCTGGCCTATCTGGCGGGATACGCTCTGCTGGTTTCGTCCGGAACGGTGCTGACCGCCATCGGCCTCGACCGCCCCGGCCTCACCGCCGCGGCGCTTTATTACCTCGCAAGTTCGACGCTGGCGGCCAGCGCCTTCCTGCTGCTGACCGACCTGGTCGAACGCTGGCGCAACGGCGGAGCGGTGTTCGCGCCGCAGCAACGCGCAGCCGAAGCGCCGTTTCTGGGCCGTGACCTGAAACCCATGGACGGCATCGATCTGGACGAAACCCAGGAACAGCCCACCGGTCGCATGTTGCCGACTCCCAATGCGCTGGTAGGCGTGGCATTTGTGCTGTGTGCACTGGTGTTGGCAGGGCTGCCGCCTCTCTCAGGTTTCACCGCCAAGTTCGCATTGCTTTCGAGTCTTCTCAACCCGCTGGGGCTGGGGCGCGGCGTGACCGACGTGGCCGGCATCGCGGGCCAGTCGAACACACCGGGCGTCGCCGGATGGGTATTCGTGGCGTTGCTGGTCCTGACCGGTTTTGCCGGCCTGCTCGGATTCGCGCGCGCCGGCATGCGCAATTTCTGGGCGGCTACCGGCAGGGGCGTGCCGCGTCTGCGCTGGGTCGAATGCGCGCCTATCGCGGTGCTGCTGGCCGGCAACATCGCACTGACGGTGTTCGGCGGCCAGGCCCTCAAATACCTCGACGAAACCGCCATCGCCCTGCGCCGGCCCCAGGCCTACATACAAGCACTGATGGGCGCCCGGCCGGCTCCCGGCGCATCGGCCAGCCAGAAAGCGGCACCATGAAACGCCTGTTGCCCGCCCCCCTGCTGTCGGTCGCGCTCGCCCTGCTGTGGCTGGTGCTGTGGGACGAACACAATGCCGTCGTCCTGATCGGTGCGGTGGCAGTCGGCCTGTGCATACCTGTCCTGACCCATCGCCTGCGCCCGTCCACGCCCCGCATGCGCCGGCCGCTGGTGGCACTGCGGCTGCTTCTGCAGGTCACACGCGACGCCACCATGTCCTGCCTTCAGGTGGCCAGGCTTTTGCTCAGCCGGCGTGCGGACCGCATACCCTCCGGTTTCCTGAGGGTGCCGCTGCAACTTCAGGACAAACACGCGCTGGCCACCCTGGCCGTGATCGTGTCCGCGGTACCCGGTACCGCACTGGCCGAGCTGGCTGCCGACCGCAGCGCCGTGCTGCTGCATGTGTTCGACAGCGCCGGCAACGATGCCTTGCTGGCCCATATCGACCGCCATTACCAACAACCGTTGCGGGAGATCTTCGAGTCATGAATCCCATCCTTGCCTGTGCCTTCTGGCTGGCGCCCCTGCTGCTGCTGCTGGGCATGGCTTGCGCATTGGTGCGCCTGCTGCGCGGCCCGCTCGCAGAAGACCGCATCCTGGCACTCGACAGCCTCTACATCGTCGCCACTCTGCTGGTGCTCGTATTGGGAGTGCGGGCTGACGGAGGCGGTGCGTATTTCGAGGTGGCACTGCTCATCGCATTGCTGGGTTTTGCATCGTCGAGCGCCATGGCCAAATTCGTGCTGCGCGGCGAGGTGGTCGAATGAACAGCATCGCCGACGTCCCGGGCTGGGTGCAGGGCCTGTGCGGCGGGTTGATGCTGCTGGGCGCTTTCCTGGCGCTGGTCGGCACTACCGGGCTGCTGCGAATGCCAACTTTTTTCCAGCGGGTACACGTCACCACGCTGGCATCGACGCTGGGTTCATGGTCGATTGCCTTCGGCGCAGCCCTGTACTTTTCTTTCAGCCAGCACCGTCTGGCGCTGCACCCGCTGCTCGTGCCCGCGCTGCTGGCATTGACGGTACCGGTCAGCACCTTCTTCCTGATGCGGGCCGCGCTGTTCCGCCATCGGCTGGCCGGCACCCCGGGCGTACCCGACAACCTGATGCCCTCACCCGAGAAGTCCGGCGACACCACCCAAAAAAGCCTCTGAAGGGCCTTTGACCGATGCAGGAAACCAGCAAGCCACCGGCAGTTCCGACCGCTGGACCTACGGCGTTGCAGCCGCTGTCGTGCTGCTGATCGGCGCCTACGGCTTTAACAGCTACCGCCAGGCTCGAAGCGTGCCGCCGGAAGATCCACGGCTTCAGGTCGAACGCCGCGCGGCCGAACGCATGGCCGGTGTTCGCTGCATTGGAGCCAAGGCATCGAGCGACGACAAACAACAAATCGCGCGGCTGCTGGCTGTCAACACCCTTGCGCCGCACGGTGTGTTGCCGCAATGGCTTCCGGAGTCTTATAACGAGCCGGCTCAGGGGAGATCGGGTGCCGACACGTGGCAGGCGCTGGCCGCGACCTGCCCGAACGCGCCGGCCTTCGGTACGCCCTTCGGATTTCCCTCGGCCGAAATAGAGAAGGAACTGCGCAGGGACACGGCGTTCGCGGCACTGTCCGACCAGCAATGGGCGGACATCAGACGTTTCCAGCCAGCGACTCCCGCAACGACCGGAACCGGCGGCTGACCGGTCCGGCCTGATCTCATTTCGAGCCGAAGCCGCCGCCGCCCGGTGTCTGCACCTCGAACACATCGCCTGGCTGCATCGCCACTTCGGCGATATGGCCCAGCGTCTCGACGCTGCCGTCGCTGCGCAACACCCGGTTGACACCCGGCGCTCCGCTGCTTCCGCCGTCCATGCCGAACGGGCCCCGGGTGCGGTTGTTGGACAGGATGCTGGCCGTCATCGGCTCCAGGAAACGCACTCGCCGAACACCACCGTTGCCACCGTGCCAGCGGCCATCGCCGCCGGAATCGGGCCGGATGGCATAGGTATCCAGACGCACCGGATAACGGAACTCGAGCACTTCCGGATCGGTCATCCGCGAGTTCGTCATGTGGGTCTGGACCACGTTGGTACCGTCGAAACCGGGGCCCGCCCCACTGCCCCCGGCGATGGTCTCGTAATACTGGTAGCGCTCGTTGCCGAAGGTGAAGTTGTTCATGGTGCACTGGCTGGCGGCGTTGATGCCCAGCGCGCCATACAGCGTGTTGGTGACGCAGCTGGACGTTTCCACGTTGCCCGCCACCACAGAGGCCGGAGCGGCAGGGTTGAGCATGCAGCCTGGCGGCACCACTACCCGGATGGGTTTCAGGCAACCCGCGTTCAGCGGGATGTCGTCGTCGACCAGCGTGCGGAACACGTAGAGCACCGCCGCCATGCACACCGCAGTGGGCGCATTGAAGTTGTTGGTCTGCTGCGGCGACGTGCCGGTGAAGTCGACCACCGCCGACCGCGCCGCCACGTCGACCTTGACCGACACCTGGATCTGCGCACCGTTGTCCAGCGGCAGGGTGAAGGCTCCGTTCTTCAGTTTGGTGATGGCGCGGCGCACCGCCTCTTCGGCGTTGTCCTGTACATGGTTCATGTACGCCTGCACGACGTCCAGGCCGAACTGGGCCGACATGCGCCGCAGTTCCTGCACTCCCTTTTCGTTGGCGGCGATCTGGGCTTTCAGGTCGGCGATGTTCTGCTCGGGGTTGCGGCTGGGATATTCGCCGCTCTGCAGCAAGGCCACCGTTTCGGCTTCGCGGAACCGCCCGGCATCGACCAGCAGGAAATTGCTGATGCGTACGCCTTCTTCCTCGATGCGCGTCGAGAACGGCGGCATGGAACCCGGTGTGGTCCCGCCGATATCCGCCTGGTGCCCGCGTGAACCCACGTAGAACAGCGGCAGCACCGAACCATCGGCCGGCGCGCCTTCGAGGTAAACCGGCGTGATCACCGTCACATCGGGCAGGTGGGTGCCGCCGTGGTACGGATCGTTCAGTGCGTACACATTGCCGGGGCGCATCTGGCCGGCGTTGTCGCGGATGACGGTCTTGATGCTCTCGCCCATCGAGCCCAGGTGCACCGGCATGTGGGGTGCGTTGGCGATGAGGTTGCCTTCGGCATCGAACAGCGCGCAGGAGAAGTCGAGGCGCTCCTTGATGTTCACCGAATAGGCGGTGTTCTGCAGTTGCAGGCCCATCTGCTCGGCGATGTTCATGAACAGGTTGTTGAACACTTCGAGCAGCACCGGGTCGGCGGTCGTACCCGCCGCGTAGGTAACCTGCCGGGCGACCTTGCGTTCCAGCACCAGGTGGTCGAGCGCGGTCAGGGCGGCTTCCCACCCGGGCTCGATCACGGTCGTGGCGTTCTTCTCGGCAATGATGGCCGGCCCGGCGACCACGTCGCCCGGGCGCATGTCCTCACGCACCACCAGCGCGGCGTCGTGCCAGGCGCCGCTGGAATACAGGCGCACGGTTTCGCGGCGCGGCACTTCACGCAAGGGATGCGTCTGCAGCCGCGGTTCGGCCGGCGCATCGCCGCCGACCACCGCTTCAACCGAAACCGCCTCGACCACCAGACCCTTGCCACGCATCAGGAAAGCGAAACGCTGGCGATATGCGGCTTCGAAGCCGGCGCGGATATCAGCCACGGCCGCATCCACTTCCTGCCCGTTGCCGCTGAAAGACACCACCAGGGCGGAATCGCTGCCCTCGTAGCGCACATGCACCCGGCGGCGCACGGTGATGCTGCCTGCGCTGACTTCCTGGCGTTCGAGTTCGTCCCGTGCCGCCGCCGTGAGGGCGTCCAGGCGTTCGATGAGTTGCGGCACGCCGCGGTCGGAAAGCGGCTGCTCGACCGCCTGCTCACGGATCACGCTCTGATCGGCCAGGCCCATGCCGTAGGCACTCAGCACGCCGGCGAACGGATGCACGAACACCCGGGTCATGCCCAGCGCATCGGCCACCAGGCAGGCGTGCTGGCCGCCCGCGCCGCCGAAGCATTGCAGCGTGTAGCGGGTGACGTCGTATCCACGCGCCACCGAGATCTTCTTGATGGCGTTGGCCATCTGCTGCACCGCGATGTCGATGAAACCTTCGGCGACCTCCTCGGCGCTGCGCCCCGTCTGGCCGGCCAGTGCGCCGAACCGTTCACGTACCACGTCGCCATCCAGTTCCTGGTCAGCAGCCGGGCCGAACACCCTGGGAAAGAAATGCGGCTGGATCTTGCCCAGCATCACATTGGCGTCGGTCACTGCCAGCGGCCCGCCACGGCGATAGCTGGCCGGGCCGGGATTGGCACCGGCGCTCTGTGGACCCACCCGGAAACGCGAACCGTCGAACTGCAGCAGCGAACCACCGCCAGCCGCGACGGTGTGGATGCTCATCATGGGTGCGCGCATGCGCACGCCGGCTACCTGGGTTTCGAACTCACGCTCGAACTCGCCCTTCAGGCCGCCCCGGAAATGGCTGACGTCGGTAGAGGTGCCCCCCATGTCGAAACCGATCACGTCGTCGAATCCCGCCAGGCCAGCGGTGCGCGCCATGCCGACGATGCCGCCGGCCGGGCCGGAAAGGATGGCGTCCTTGCCCTGGAAACGCCGTGCGTCGGTCAGGCCGCCGGACGACTGCATGAAGAACAGCTTGACGCCCGGCATGTCGCCCGCGACCTGCTCCACGTAACGCCGCAATATGGGGCTGAGGTAGGCGTCGACCACCGTCGTGTCGCCCCGGCTGACGTACTTCATCAGCGGGCTGACCTCGTGCGAGGTGCTGACCTGGCTGAAACCGATTTCGCGGGCGATGCGCGCCGCGGCCTTCTCATGGTCGGTGTATCGGTAGCCGTGCATGAACACGATAGCCATGCTGCGCAGGCCGTCGTCGTAGGCCGCCTGCAGTTCGGTTCGGAGCGCGGCTTCGTCGAGCGCCACGACCTTGTCGCCATGCGCGCCGACACGTTCGTCGGCCTCGATCACACGGCTGTAGAGCAGCTCGGGCAACACGATTCGACGGTCGAACAGGCGCGGCCGGTTCTGGTAGGCGATGCGCAGGGCGTCGCGGTAACCCCGGGTGGTCACCAGCAGCGTGGGTTCGCCCTTGCGTTCCAGCAAGGCGTTGGTGGCCACCGTCGTGCCCATCTTCACGCACTCGACCAGCTCCGGCGTGACCGGTTCTCCGGCCTTCAGGCCCAGCAGGTGGCGTATGCCCGCCACCGCCGCATCGCGGTACTGCTCGGGGTTTTCGGACAGCAGCTTGTGGGTGGTGAGGCTGCCGTCGGGGCGGCGCGCCACCACGTCGGTGAAAGTGCCTCCCCGGTCGATCCAGAACTGCCAGCGATCGGATGCCGGGAGAGACGAAGTGGGTGCTGCGAGGTCTTGCATGGTGGCTGGAATGAAAGGATGGGCCGCACGGCGGGCCCGTGTTTTTGGTGTTCTGCTTCGGTGTGTCGCGAGCGATCTTGCCGAAGAAAATGGGGGAAATACTAAACAGGTCGCCGGTTTTTTCCGGCTGGGTGCCTTCTACCGGCGTTATCCACGAAGATCGGTCACGAACATCTTTCCGGGCGCATGTGTGATGCACATCGGCAGGCGACTGCGTTGCGCCACCCATTGCGGGGTGACACCGCAGGCCCAGAACACCGGCACTTCGTCGTCGCGGATCTCGACCGCATCGCCGTAGTCGGGCCGCGAGATGTCGGCAATGCCCAGCGCCGCCGGGTTGCCGACATGCACCGGTGCGCCGTGGGCGATGTCGAAACCGGAGGTGATCTCGACCGCGCGCGCCACGTCGCGGCTGCGGATGGGCCGCATGCTGACCACCATCTCGCCGCTGAAACGTCCGGCCGGCTGGCAGGCGACGTTGGTGCGGTACATCGCCACGTTGCGGCCCTGGTCGATGTGGCGCAGCGGCATTCCGCCCCGGACGAGGGCGTCCTCGAAAGAGAAACTGCAGCCGATGACAAAGGTGACGAAGTCGTCCTGCCAGAGGGCCGAGACATCGTCGAGCTCTTCGGTGAATTCGCCGTCACGGTAGACCCTGTAGCCGGGCACGTCGGTGGCGATGTCCGAGCCCGCGCCGCAGGCCACCAGGCGCCGGCCGGGTTCCATTACCTCGATAAGCGGACAGGGCTTGGGGTTGCGCTGGCTGAACAGCAGGAAGTCGAAGGCCGCTTCCTTCGGCACGATCATCAGGTTGGCCTGCAGGAAACCCGGCGCGTGCCCCGCCGTGGCATCACGGAAGGCACCGCTGCGGGCGGCCTGGCGCAGTTCGTGGGGTTGCTGGATAAAGGTGGACATGGAGATTGGCTGGGTGAATTTCTTGAAAGTTCACAGGCCCAGGTAGGCCTTGCGCACGTTCTCGTCGGCCAGCAGCGACTTGCCGTCGCCTTCCAGCACGATGCGGCCGGTCTGGATGACGTAGCCGTGGTCGGCGATGGCCAGCGTCTTGTGCAGGTTCTGTTCCACCAGCAGGATCGAGACCCCGCTTGCGTTCACCTGCTGGATGACGTCCATGACCTTGCTGACGAACTTGGGCGCGATGCCCCAAGAAGGCTCGTCGAGCATCAGCAGGCGTGGCCGGGCCATCAGGCCACGGGCGATGGCCAGCATCTGCTGTTCGCCACCGCTCATGGTGCCGGCCAGTTGCGAGGCACGTTCGGCCAGGATGGGGAATTCGCTGAACATGCGGTCCACGTCCTGGGCGATGCCGTCCTTGTCCTTGCGGGTGAAGGCGCCCAGCTCGAGGTTGCGACGCACCGTTAGCTTGGGGAAGAGCCGCCGCCCCTCCGGCACCAGCGACATGCCCAGCGGCACCCGCCTGTGCGCCGGCAGCTTGTGGATGGCCTGGCCTTCGAAACGGATCTCGCCGGACTCCGCCGGGTTCAGGCCCGCCACTGCGCGCAGCGTGGTCGACTTGCCGTTACCGTTGCCGCCGACCAGCGCCACGATCTTGCCGACCGGCACTTTCAGGCTGACATCGGACAGTGCCAGCACGTCGCCGTAACGTACCCGCAGGTGACTGATCTCCAGCATGGCCTGCGGTGCAGCCTGCGCGTTGGAATGAGGAAGAGCCGACATCATTCGTCCCCCAGGTAGGCAGCGATGACGACCGGATCACGGGAGACCTCGGCAGGCGGGCCGTCGGCGATCTTGCGACCCCGGTCCAGCACCACGATCTTGTCGGCAATGGGCATGATGCCTTCCAGCACGTGTTCGACGATGAGGGTGGCGATGCCCAGGCCACGAATGGCTAGCACCACCTCGACGGCCTCGCGCACCTCCGACGGATTGAGGCCGGCCATCACCTCGTCCATCAGCAGGATGCGGGGTTCGATGGAAAGCGCGCGCGCCACCGCCAGCCGGCGCTGTTCACTGATGGTCATGCTGGCGGCCGGCTTGTCGGCCTGGCCTTCCAGGTGCACGAAACGCAGCCAGTGCAGCGCGGCGGCGCGCGCCTTGCCGACGTGGCGATTCACCAGCAGCGCTCCCGTCATGACGTTTTCGCAGGCCGTCATGCTGGTGAAGGTACGGGCGATCTGGAAGGTGCGGGCGATGCCGGCGCGCGCACTCTGCTCGGGGCTGAGCCCTGCCATCTCGCGGCCCTGCAGCCTGATGCTGCCGGACGTCGGTGGAAAGTAGCCGGCCACGCAATTGAACATGGTCGTCTTGCCGGCACCGTTGGGGCCGATGAGGCCGACCACCTGGGCTTCCCCGACGCTGAATGAAACGTCTTCGTTCGCGGTCAGGCCACCGAATTTCTTGCTGACCTTCCGGACTTCGAGCAGGCTCATGGAGCGCTCCTTTCTGCCGTGGCCGCAGCGCCGGTGTCGGCGGGCAGGCCGCGCATTCGGCGGCTCAGCCTCAGCGCAGCGCTGCGGATGGAACCGACCACGCCGCTGGGGTAGAAAACAGCGATCACGACGATGAGTGCGGCATAAAGAATGGTGTCGATGCCGCTGCCGGTACCGCCGAGCCCGGCACGGGTCATTTCCTCGATCACGGTCAGCACCACGGCGCCCAGCACCGGGCCACTGAGCGTGCCCACGCCGCCCAGGATGGACACCAGCGCCATCTTGATCGACAGCGAGGTCGACAGCACCGAACCTGGATCGATGTAGAGCTCTTTCTGCGCGTAAAAACTGCCACCGACCGCGGTGAAGAACGCACTGACGGCCAGCGCCACCTGCTTGTAGCGGGCAATGTCGATGCCGATGCTGCGTGCCGCATCGGGTTCGTCCTTGATGGCGCGGAAGTAGTAACCCAGGAAACTGCGCTCGATGGCGAAGTTGACCAGCAGTGTCAGCACCAGCAGTCCCAGCGCGAGCCAGTAGTAGGGCAGCTTGGTGGCGAAGTTCATCCAGGCCCAGCCTTCCTTGTCCATCGGCAGGTTGAGGCCCACCGCGGCGCCGCCGTATTCCCAGTTGGTGAAGAAGATCTGCACCAGCTCCGCGACAGCGATGGTCGCCATGGCGAAGTAGTGGCCCCGCAGGCGGAAACACGACCAGCCGAAGGCGATGCTCATCACGGCGGCCATCACGCCACCGGCGAGCATGCCGAACCAGGGGTTGACGCCGAACTTCATCAGCAGCAGCGTGGATGTATAGGCGCCCACGCCGTAGAAGGCGGCGTGGCCCAGCGAAACCTGGCCGGCATAACCGCCCACGATGTTCCAGGAAACGCCGATCTGCGCGGCCATGAGCGCCAGGATGGCCAGGTTGAGCGACGAGGGGTTGGTGACCAGCAGCGGCAGCAGCAATGCCGCGGCCAGTGCCACAGCCGCTACCGACATTCTGGCGACCGGCAGGGGATGGGAAGTTGTCGGTTTCATGCTTTGCCCAGAAGGCCCTGGGGCCGCCACATCAACACGCCCAGGAACAGCACCAGCACGATGGCCAGCTTGTATTCGGGGCCGAGCAGCAAGCCGCCCATGACCTCGATGACACCCACCAGGATGCCCGCCCAGAAAGCGCCGGTCACGCTGCCGAAGCCACCCAGGTTGACCACCACGAAGGCGATCAGGATGAAGGTCGCACCCACCTCGGGAAAGATCGGGAAGAAGGTGGACAGCAGCACGCCCGCCACACCGGCACAGGCGGCCCCGATTCCCCAGGCCAGCGCGAACATGCGATGCGAATCGATGCCCATCAGGCGGGCCGCTTCCTTGTCGGCCGCCGTGGCTTCAAGTGCCGCGCCGAGCTTGGTCCGGGTCAGGAAGAAATAGATCAGCCCGGTCACCACGATGGCACCGATACCGGCCACCAGTTGCGGCTTGCCCAACTGGACCTGGCCCAGCTTGAAACTGCCTGCGACGAAAGAGTTCTCGATCGAGCGGAAGTCCGGTTTCCAGAAGAACTGGGCCAGGCCGCGCAGCAAAATCATCAGACCGAAGGTGGTGAAGATCTGCGACACCATCGGCGCGTTGACGATACGCACGATGAGCAGCTTGTAGAGCAAGACGCCGAACGCGAACAGCATGAGCGCGGTCAGCGGCAGCGAAAGCATCGGGTCGAGATGGAACAGCGCGAACATCCAGAAGCTGGAGTACATGCCGATCATCAGGAATTCGCCGTGGGCGAAATTCACGATGTCCATCACGCCGAAGATCATGGTCAGCCCGATGGCGACCAGCGCGTAGATCAATCCGATCAGCACGCCAGACGCCAGGGTCTGCAGAAGGATGTCGAAGGTCATGGCGACGAAGGTGCCGTGAGGTCGTGCAGGAAAGCCGGCAAGCCGTGCGGCTTACTTGCGCTGGTCCCACTTGGGCATCGGCCAGACCACTTCCCTGGCAGCCACGTCGAAGGGCCAGACGGTGTTGTTCTGCCCGTTCATGATCTGCACCAGGATGCCCTGGCCCAGGGTGTTCTGGCCGTCGGCGTCGAACTTCACGCCCTTCCACGGCATGATGAGCTTGCTGGCCGGGATGTCGGTCTCGGTGAGCGCCTTGCGGATGGCTTCGGGTTCGGTCGAACCTGCGCGGTTGATGGCGTCGGCCAGCACCATCAGGCCGGTGAAGGTGCGCGAGGAATTGCCGGTGAAATTGATCTTGTACCTGGACATGAACAGGTCGTTGACCTGGCGGATCAGGGGATTGTTCTTGGCCAGGTCGAGCGCCCAGACCTCACGCGAGATGATGTAGTCGGCGTCCTTGCCCAGGGTCTTGGTGAACTCGGTATCAGAGAAACCGGCATCGTTGGCCAGGATCATGTCCGGCGAAAAGCCGAGTTCCTTGTACGTCTTCATCGACAGCAACGCATCGCCGAGGTAAGACGACTGCATGACCACGGTGGGTGCCGCTGCCTTTAGCGTCTGCACTTCCGATGTCAGCTGCGTGCTCCTGGCCGGATAGACGATCTGCCGGGCCATGGCATAGCCGTTCTCGGGCACCAGTTTCGCCTGCAGCTTGGTGGTCTCGTTGCCCCACAAGGTGTTCTCGTTGAAGGTTGCGATGCTCTTCACATCGATGCCCTTCTTCGCCTTGAGGTCCTTCAGGAATTCGAACTGGTTCCGCACGAAGAGGTCGTCGTGCGGCGTGGTGCGGAAGAACCACTTGAAGCCACGTTGCGTAAGCGATGCCGAAGAAGATTCGGCATTGAGGAAAGGCACCTTGTAGCGCTCGGCGACCATGCTGGCCGTAGCCGTCACGTTGCTGAAATAGGCCCCCATCACGGCCGACACCTTTTCTTGCGTGATGAGGCGTTCGGCCTCGGTGGCACCCACTTGCGGATTGCCCTGGTGGTCGGCGAACACCAGCTTGATCTTCGCGCCCTTCAGGTTCGGAAGCCCGCCGCCCGCGGCGAACGGCAGCTGGGGCACGCTCTTGGCCCCGTTGTTGATGATGTCGACTGCCAGTTCCAGGGCGTCGCGCATTTCGGCACCCGACGAGGCGGCGGCGCCGGTCAGCGGATAGATCACGCCGATCTTCACTTCCGGCTGCGCCTGGGCGATGGTGGCAGCGCCGAAACCCATGCCGAGCAGCACGGCGCGGACAAGGAAATTATTGGCAAACGTTTTCATGGTGGGTCCCGTAAATAGGGGTTGCTCGAAAGGTGGCGGATTGTTGGAGCGCCGCTTTAGCGCTAGCAAACAGATATTTTTTCGCTCACCTCATCGATTTTTTCGATGCACCAAAACGACCGAAGCCGTTCCCAGGCGGAAGCGCCCCAGCCCGGTGCCGACATGCACCGTGGCGGGTCTTCCACCAGCGGGAAAACGATAGTGTCGGGTCTTGGAGATACGCGGCGAATCAGGCCGCGCATCGCGGTTTCAGGCCGGTTTCCTGCGGCTTTTTTCCGGTGGTTTTGTCGCGCCGGAACTCGCGGCACCCGCAACCCTGGTGGCAACCGCTCTTTTGCGGGATGTGACAGTTCCCTCGGCCTGTTCGATGAAGGCGAACACCGCCTGCACCACCGTCTCGACGGCCGGTGACGTGGGGTCTGCGCGGTAGCTGGCGTACACCGGCAAGGGCTGTAACGGCGGCTCGAACTTGAGCAGCCTCAGCTTGCGGTTGACCTTCAGTCGCTGCGCCGCGCTGCGTGGCAGCGTGGCGATGCCGAAGCCGCCTTCGGCCAGTTCGGTCATCGCCGAGATCGAAGACATGGTGTGGATGCGGCGCGGCTCCAGGCCCACCTGCCGGAACAGGTCGAGCAGCGCCACGTGCGGCTGCGAGCCGCGCTGGAAGGTCAGCAGGTCCAGGTCGACGATGTCCTGCGGCCGGTAGCGTGTCTTGCGGTGCAGTTCGGCATTGGCGACGAACACCATTTCCATCGGCGGCAATGCCCGTGTCCGCAGGTCGTCTCCGGCTGCGGGCTGGGCGGCGAATATCAGGTCGAGCGCACCGCGCCGCGCCTGGTCGAGCAGCACGGGCGTGGTTTCCACGCTCAGCTGGAACTCCAGTCCTTCGTACTCGGCACGCAGGCGTTCGACCATGGGAATGAGCCACGAATGCAGCACCGATTCGATGCAGCCCAGCCGCAACGACATGGGCTGGTTCTGCCCCGCCCCCATCTCGGTCTTGATCTCGCGCTGCAGTTCGAGCAGTTTCTGGGCGTAGGTGGCGAACCTCATGCCCGCCACGGTGAGCCGGAACTGCCTGTCGCGCCGGTCGAGCAGCAGAACGCCGAGTTCCTCTTCCAGTGCAGCGATGCGGCTCGACATGGCGGACTGGGTGAGGAAAAGTTTCTCGGCGGCGCGGGTGACGCTCTTGAGGGTCACCACCCAATAGAACGCTTCGACAAAACGCAGATTCATGCTGGCCTTTGCTGGAGCAGCCCTTCATGCAACCGCCGGGCCTGGTGGTGCTTTTTAACCGATGGGTTTTTCGTCCAGCAGTCGATTCGGGGCGCCGGTGGCCACCAGAACCGCCCTCTGGCGCGGCGCAGTCACGACTTTTCGCGAGACCAGTTGCAGGATGATCGACGGTCCCTTGCTGCTGCCGTTCTGGTTCAGGTCGAGCGCCCACAACGACCGCACGTCCCAGCTATCGGGGTCGTTGAGCACCCGGCTGACTTCGCCTTCGAGCCGTTCGATCTCGGCCTTGGCACCGCTGTCGGCGTGCCCGGAGGTATCGGCCAGGGCGACCACCATCGCCCGGAAATGATCGATGCGGCGGGCCGCCAGCGGCGTCATGCGGCGGCGTTCGCCGTAGGTCGTGTTGCCGCGTTTTTCATCGGCCACCAGGCGCGTCAGGTAGGCATCGAGCGATTTTTCTGCGGCGGCGTCGCCCCCCAGCGCCGCGATCCAGTCGGCCCGCTGGGTATCGATGTAACGGGCAAAACGCCTGGCGGTGCCACATTCGGTGTCCATGAACGAATAGTCCGGGTCGATGCGGCCCTGGTCGGTCACGAGCCGCATGGTGACCCCCGCGGCGTTGCGCAGCACTCCCACGCTGCTTCCGCCGAGGTTTGCCGACACCAGGGTCAGGGCCTGGGTGGCGCCCGGTTCGCCGGCATGGGCCTGGATCGCGCCGTCGGTGATGGACGGGGCAAGCAGGGTCAGCCCCGCGCCGGCGACGACGCCGTGCCCGGCGCTCCTGGTCTGCTGTTCGGTAACGCGGTTGGCACCGCTGTCCTTCTGGTCGAACCGGTTCAGCAGACCCTTGGTGGCGGTCAGCGTGGCGGTCGGTCCGACCTGCACCCTGTTGCCGACTTCAACCCGTGCGCCCAGCATCACGCTCGCGCTGCCGGCCAATGATGTCTGGCGGCCCTGCAGGTCGTCGATGCTGAGATCTGGGTTCTTGTAGAAACGCCGCGCCAGCTGGCTCCACATGGACGCGGCATCGTCGGGCGCCCCCCTTTCGCCGTCTTTCCAGGTGATGGTGTCGTAGGCGCTCAGCAGCAGATCGAGCCATGCAGTGGGGTGGCTGGCGCCGAACACGTTCATGCGTGTGCGCAGGGCGGTTGCCTGCGTACGGCTGTGTTCGAACTGCAGCGGCATCACGCTCGCGGTCAGCCCCAGGTTCACGACATCGCCAAGACGCTTGCCGACGAAACCCACGATGCCGGCATCCAGACGCACGCCCCGTTGAGAACCGACCTGCACCTGGCCTCCATGGGCGTTGGAGCCACCGACCAGGTAGGCACTCCGGCCGCCGACCACGGCAACGCTGGGCCCTACACCCATCACCGCCGGTGTCAGCGACAGCAGGTCGATCATCGACCCCTGAAGACCCATGCTGCTGCCCTGGTTGAAAGTGACCGAATAAGTCTGGCGCGCATCGGCGATGGCATGGTGAAGCAGCTGGCGTGTCTGCTCCACCGTGGGCCGTTTCACGATCAGGTCGCCGTGGTTGTGCATCTCGCGAAAACGGGTCAGGGCGGTTTCGTAGCTGCGGTCATCCCCGGGCATCACCGGCTCTGCCTGGTCGATGCCTTCCTGCATGGACCATACCGCCAGCACGCCGGCCTGAAGCAGCCGCAGGCTGGCGAGCGCCGGGTGTCTTTCGACTTGCGCAGCAGGACAACCCAGCTGCGCCGCGACATCGGCTGCGATGGCGGCACGCCATCGATGGCCGACCGGCATTTCGTCGCGCCAACCCTTGTCCACGATGCGTTGTTTCCACTGCCGCACGGCGGCGATCCGGATGGACCTGCGCATCACGGAATCCTTGGGTTCGGCCCGCTGGCGTCGGCCTTTCAGGCCTGCCTCCATGCGTGCCACGAAGGCGTCCATCACCACGGTTCGGGCCGCGAGGTCGTCTTCCGGGTGGCGGGTTTTCGACTGCGCCGTGCCCAGCTGGGTCAGGGCGTGGAGCGGGCTCTTCTGGTAGCCGAAAAGGCGCTGCACGGCATGCGCCGCACGCCTGGCGCCGCGCTCGGAAGCACGTTCTATGTAAGTGTTGATCTTGAACAGGCGGTCTTGCGCCTGCTTCAGCTGGGTGGTGGTGAGCAGGCCGTTGCGCAGCGCCAGGTATGCCACGCGCTGCGCCTGGCCGACTTCCGCGGCCGGGTCTTCGACCAGCGCCTGCGCACACGACAGGCCGTCCACGAGGATGTCGTTGCCGACCAGCGAAAGATTGCCCTCGCCGGCTTTTCTTACGCAGTCCGCCAGGCTGAGCGGTCGCAGGTCGGGCGGCAAGAGGTGATGAATGGCATCGGCTGCCCGCAGCCTGGCCGCATAGGCCTGGTGCTGAACCGCCGCCAGCACGGGGTCGGTCGAGATGTCGGCGGGCGGATGCAGCGCCATCAGGCAATCGATGCCGACCCCGCCGCAGCGGGCCAGCGCACGCTGCACCGCATAAGCATCGCCCTGGGGCTCGGCGGCTTGAAGCCCCTGCAGCATGCGGGTGGCCGCCGCGGCGTCGCCGCCCGCCAGCCGCGACAGCACACAGCCGATCAGCAGCGGACGTTCGAATGACAGCGGGGCCGGATGGGCCAGGCCCAGCAGCTGGTCCACCAGCGCACCGGCACCCGGGCCGCTGAAACGCCGGCGCAGGTCGGCAGCGGCCTGGTCGCGGCGGCTGGCATGCCGGTCGGCGCTTGCACCCCTGGGGGCGCTTCCTCCTGCCGCGTCCACCGCCTGCTGGCGGCGACGCAGGATTTCGCCGGGCGCCTCCTGACCCGCTTTTTCAGGCACGCGAAACGTTCCATCGGCTGGCTGGCGCAAGCCATGCGGCGTGTCGCCGGACTGCTCAACCGTGCTGTAGAGAAAAGTGCTGCAGCCGTTTGGTGTGGGTCGCAGGCGTTGCGCCAGCCTTGTCAATACGTTGTCGGTGCGGGAGGCCACCGGCTGGTTGCTCACGGGTGGCTGCGGCTTTATGAGGGGGAGCCGCCGGGGTTTCATGGCGGGTTCATGCCCGTTCAGCCAGCTGTAGAGCATGTCGATTCAACCGGCCTTTTCGATCCGGCGCAGGGCAGGTCGGACGAAGCTTGCGCCTGGCTCCAGGCGTTCTTGGCAGTACAGGGGATTCATGTCATTACTCCAGCGAACAGGGCTACGGACGAGCGTGTCCGTTTGCGCCATTCTTTTGTGCGCGACATGCCTGGCACGCCGCGCAGGCGCACGTTTTCACGCAAGCCCGAACACGGCCGTGCTGCAGCGGCTGCTGCAGCTGCTCACCGTTTCGATGCCGGCGTCGGGTGCCTACTTCTGCTCGCCGGGCCAGACGTTGGGCGTGCGGCCGTTCGCCAGCGTCTGCCGGTGGATGGCGTCCATGTCCTTGTGCAGGCCCTGCGTTTCATACTTCCGGCTGGCGCCCTTGGCCTGGTCGTACAGGCGATCGAAATTGCCACGCAGAACCGCTACCTGGGTGTCGGTTTTCAGGTGATCGAACAGGCCTGCGACCTTGCTGGTACCGGGCCCCTGGCCCAGGTTGGAATAGATGGCGTAGGTGCTGGAGATGGAAGCAGCCTTGTGCGACACCAATGCGTCGCTACCCATCAGGAACCGGCCCGGAAATTCCTCGATCAGCGCGGCCAGCTCACGGATACGCACCTGCCGCAGCGCACGGTCGGCCACCGGGTCGAACCGCGCCCGCTGCTCGTCGCTGCAGTTGAAAGCCGGCTGGGGATGCGGTGAATAGTGGGTCGCGACGTCGGACCAGGACATGTCGATGCAGACGTTTGGAAAGTCTTTCAGCACCGCACGAAGGTCGGCGACATGGCCGGCCGACGGTGGCGCGGAACGCCCCAGCCCGCCCAGGTGGGCCCAGACGATGCAGGAGTTGGCCTGGTGGCGGGCAAAGACGCTCCGGATACCGGCCAGCCGTTCGGAACGGCCCGGCTCGCCGGTGGCGATGCAGCGTGCCTCGTCGCTCACGTCCCAGTGCAGCGTGACGCCCATGCCGGCACGGCCCAGGTAGGCCAGGTTCGCGTGGATGGCCGCGTCTTCATCGAAGGCGGGGGTGTAGTCGCGGTTCTGCTGCTCGACGAAGCCCTTGCCCCCCGTGATCTCGCCCGCCCAATGGAAGGTATCGGGATATTCACGCTTGAGCCGCATCACGCCGTGGATGCTGTTGGTGTCCTGCAGGTTGATGCCGGTGATGGATGGCAACAGTCGTTCGCGCACGTCGGCGGGCAGTTCCGTCCATGCCTTGGCCAGTTGCCAGTCGATCGACAGGTTGTAGTACTGCCTGACGTCGTACAGCGCCGGCAGGTCGGCGCCGGCCAGGCGATCCGTGCCGTCGCGGAACCGGTCTGGAAGGTAGTAGGTACGCCCCAGCCCGGGGCCGTCACCGCAGCTCGCCGTCAGCTTGCCGCCGACGATGTTGGTGGGGATTCCCATCCACAACATGCGGTTGACACCCGCGGAGTCCATCAGGCTCAGCTGGTCCTGCACGCCCTGGGACAACGGGCTGGCGAAATCGAATATCTGCGCCGGGCTGTAGCCCGGGCCCGGTACATGGCTATGGGAGTCGTTCCAGCCGGTGAAGGTCCCGACATCCGACCGGCCTTCCCCGGCGAAATGGCTGCCCTGTATCCGGCCCCGCTGGTCGTTCAGGAAAACCGTGGGGCTTCGGCGGACGTGGTGCAGCGGGAACGTCACCGGGGTCGCGAACGACGATTGCAGGGGCGTGAAACTCATGGGAGTCCTTCAGCGAGAAAACGCGGAGCGATGTGTCCGCCGTCCCATTTTTCAGTTGCAACACAGGCCGCCCCGCCCGAATCCGCAACCGTCGCACCGGCACCCGAAGCGCGCCGCGATCACTTCGTCGAGACCATCCTGTCGCGCTGCGAAAGCCCCGGGAACAGGCGCACCCACAACAATGCGACCAGCATGGTGCCGACCCCGCCCAGCACCACCGCGCCCACCGGCCCCAGCAAGGCAGCGGTGGCCCCCGATTCGAATTCGCCGAGCTGGTTGCTGGCGCCGATGAACACCGAATTGACGGCACTGACACGGCCGCGCATTTCGTCAGGTGTTTCGAGCTGCACCAGCGACTGGCGCACCACCACGCTGACCATGTCGGCACCGCCGGTCACCGCCAGCGCCGCCACCGACAGCCAAAGGTTGTGCGAAAGGCCGAACACCAGGGTGGCTAGACCGAAGATGCCGACCGCAAGCAGCAGCCGCTTGCCGACCTTGCGATCGAGCGGCCAGCGGGTCAGCACGACGGACATGACCAGCGCGCCGACCGCCGGCGCCGACCTCAGGATGCCCAGGCCCCACGGGCCGGTGTGCAGGATGTCCTTGGCATAGATGGGCAGCAGAGCCACCGCACCACCGAGAAGCACCGCGAACAGGTCGAGCGACACGGCGCCCAGCACCGGCTTGCGGTTCCAGATGAAACTCACTCCGGCCAGCACCGTCTTGACGGTCATCGGCTCCTTGGGTGCCTGCACGTGGGCATAACGGACCCAAGCGATCAGCACGCCGCCGACCAGGAACAGCGCGGTGCAGGTGGCATAAACCGCCGCCGCGCCTGCCACGAAGATCACGCCGCCCAGCGCCGGGCCGCCGATGATGGCGGTCTGCATGCCGCCGGTGGCAAAAGCCATCGCTCGCGGCAGCATCAGGGGCGGCACCAGCATCGGCACGAGCGCCTGCTGGGCCGGCATCTGGAAAGCCCGCACCATCCCCAGCACCACCGACAGCACCAGCAGCAGGTGGCGGTCCGCCCAGTGGCCCTGGGTGGCGACCACCAGCAGCAACGACAGCACGCCCTGGGTGAGCAGGCAGCAGGCGATGATCCGGCCACGGTGGAAACGGTCGGCCACATGGCCGGCCACCAGGGCCAGCAACAAGGCCGGCGCAAACTGGTAAAGGCCGACCAGGCCGAGGTCCCAGGCACTGCCGGTCAGGTCGTACATCTGCCAGCCGATGGCCACCAGCAACATCTGCTGGCCGGCCGTGCCGAACAGCCGGGTCCCCCAGAAACGCATGAAATCCCGCTGTTGCAGCAGGTCCTTGAAACTGTGGTCGGTGGCGGTCATCGGGCGAGAAACGAAAACGGAGGCTGGGCAAACGCAGGCAACGCAGGAAACGTGCGGCGCGAAGAATAGCCGGTCTGGCGGTCGGCCGCAGCCGACGCATCCCTGACAATGCCTCCATGGACAGCACCCACAACCTTAACGACCGCCGCATCGCCGATGCCTGGGCCACCCTGCAATCGCATGCCGACAGCGGCAACACGCTGCATGCGGACGCCTATCGCCTGGCTTTCTCCGACCCCGAGTTTCTGGTCCGCCGTGAAACCCGCGGCGTCCGCATGCAGCTCGAAATGCTCAAGCCCGACCTGGACCAGCAGGCGCAGGGCATCGACAACACCATCGTGGTCTATGGCAGTGCACGTTTCCTGGCGCCCGACGAAGCTCAGGCCTTGCTGGAAGCTGCCGAAGCCAGCGGCGAGGAAATCGCCATCCAGGCCGCAAAACTGAAGGTGCACAACGCCCACTGGTACGAACAGGCCCGCCTGTTCGCCCGACTGGTGGCGACCGACAGCGAGGCCCGTCCGCGCGAAGAACGCCTCTACATCTGCACCGGTGGCGGCCCCGGCATCATGGAAGCCGCGAACCGCGGAGCGCATGAGGTCGGCGCGCTCAACGTCGGCCTGAACATCGCACTGCCCTTCGAACAGAGCGGCAACCGCTTCATCACGCCGAGCCTGTCTTTCAAGTTCCATTACTTCGCCCTGCGCAAGATGCATTTCATGATGCGCGCCAAGGCCCTGGTGGCCTTCCCGGGCGGCTTCGGCACATTCGACGAGCTGTTCGAAGTGCTGACGCTGGTGCAGACCGGCAAGTCCAAGCGTGTGCCCATCGTGCTGTTCGGCAGTGCTTTCTGGGGCCGTGCCATCAACCTGGACGTGCTGGTGGAAGAAGGGACCATTTCGGCCAAGGACCTGCAGCTGTTCCACATCACCGACGACCCGCAGGACGCCTGGGACTACATCCAGAACTTCTACAGGCTGTGAACCAAGGCATTCCGGCGGCTGCCGCCTGCGCCCATGGCTCAGTGCTGCGGATGTTCCACGTGGCCGTCGCCGCGTTGCAGTTTCCTGACGGCGCGTGAGCCGAAGGCCAGCACGCCGCCGACCATCCAGAAGACTCCGCCGATGCCCAGAACCGAGCCGGCGGCACCGAACACGATGGGCACCGCCACACTTGACGCATTGATGAACATCAGCCGCAAGCCCAGGGCCTCGCCCTGCCGGCTGGGCGGCGTGATGTGGTGCAGCATGCTCATCACCATCGGCTGCACCGCTCCCAGCGTGAAGCCCAGGAACACCGAGCACAGGCCCATCAGCAGTGCGGTGGGCGCCAGCGGATAGAGGCCGAACAGCACGGCCGTGCCGACGGTCGACACGAAGATCACGTCACGCTCTTCCCGTCCGGCGGTGAGCATGGGCAGCACGACGCGGATCAATGCCGCCGCAATGGCGAAGGCGCCCAGGATGCTGCCGATGGTCGACGCTCCGAGGCCTCGCTCATGGCCCAGCAGGGGCACCACGAAGGCGTGCACATCCCAGCTGGCCGACTGCAGCCAGTTGCAGAACAGCAGGCGGCGGAACATCGGCGACCGCAGCAGGTCCCAGGCTCTCGTCGGCACACCGGAGGCATTGGTCGATCGGGGCTCCGCGGGCAGTTCGGCCATGCCGCGCGACAGCCACCAGGCCAGCACCGGCATGGCGGCCATGGTGCCGAACGCGATCCGGAAACCCCACAGGTCGCCGGGCAGCGCACCGGCATGGTCGATCAGCAGGCCGGCGCCGAACGGGCCGACAAAATTGCCCACCGCCGGCGCGATGGCCAGCCAGCTGAACGCCTGCTTGAGCTGCGCCGGGCCGGCAGCCGCACGGCCCACATGGCGCTGCAAGGTAATGACCACCGTGCCCGTCGCACCGCCTGACATCAGGGCCGCGACGCAGAACATGGGGAACACCGGAAAGATCCCGGCCAGCGCCACCCCCACGCACGAAGCCCCTGCCGCCAGCGTCACCGGCAACTGCACGCCGTTGCGGTCGGCGAAGCGGCCGGCCGGCAGCGCCAAAAATACCTGGGTCAGGGCAAATAGCGCAACCAGGACACCCACTGCGGCTGCGCTGTAGCCCTGCTGCAGCGCCAGCAGCGGCACGGCCAGCCGGGCACCGGCCATGGCGGAATGGATGAAGACCTGGATGGGGATGACGCGGGCGAGTTGGGGACTCATGGACGGGTTTTCTTGTCTCGGTTCTTGTGGTTTTTTTTGGAATGCGCGGGATCCGGCCTTCAGCCAGGCAGCGATGGCGGGTCGTCGCCTCGTTCGTCCAGATCGGGCAAGGCGCCTTCGAGCGCGTTCGGGCTCAGCGTGCGGGTGGGCTTCACGCCCAGGTCGCGCAGGCGCTCGGCCTGGGCGATGGCGTTGCCTCGACCGGCCTTCAGCCGTTTGAAGGCTTCGCCGTATGACTTCTGAGCCTTGTCGAGCGATCGCCCGATGTCCTCCAGGTCGCCCACGAAGGCAGCCAGCTTGTCGTACAGGTCGGCGCCGCGCCGGGCGATCTCCTGCGCATTGCGGTTCTGCTGCTCCTGGCGCCACAGGTGGGCCACGGTGCGCACCACGAACAGAAGCGTGGACGGGCTGACCAGCAGCACGTTGCGCCGCCAGGCATCCATGAAGAGTTGTTCGTCGGCCGCCACCGCCAGCATGAAGGCGGGTTCGATGGGTACGAACATCAGCACGAAGTCCAGCGTCTTCAAGCTGTAGAGCTGCTGGTAGTTGCGGGCCGACAGCCCTTCGATATGCGCCCTCACCGAGGCCAGGTGCCGGCGCTGGGCCAGCAGCCGGGCCTCGTCGGTTTCGGCGGCCACGCATTCTTCATAGGCGATCAGCGACACCTTGGCATCGACCACCAGCGTGCGTTCTTCGGGCAGCTGGATCACCACATCGGGCTGCGCGCGGCTGCCGTCTTCGCGGGTGTGGTTCTGTTGTACGTGGTATTCGAAGCCGCGCCGCAGGCCGGACGCTTCGAGCACCCGTTCCAGAATCAGCTCGCCCCAGTTGCCTTGCGCCTTGGAGCTGCCCTTCAGGGCGCTGGTCAGGCTGCGCGCCTCTTCGCCCAGCAGCTTGTTCAGGTCCATCAGCTGGCTGACCTGCTGCGAAAGGGCCGAACGCTGCTTGCCCTCGGCGTCGTAGAACTGTTCGACCTTGCCCTGGAAGTCCGCCAGCCGGTTGCGCAGGGGGTCGAGCAAGGTGCCCAGGCTGGCCTGGTTCTGCTCGGCGAACCGTTTGCTTTTTTCTTCCAGGATGTCGTTGGCCAGGGTCTTGAACTGCAGTCCCAGGGATTCACGTGCGTCCTGCAGCAGGGCGATCTTTTCAGCCGACTGCGCGCGCTCGGCCGCCAGCTGGGCTTCGAGGGTGGCCTGGCGGGTGCGCGCCTGCGAAAGCTGGGCGGTCAGCGCGTCGCGTTGCTGCTCGGCCTGCAATCCCAGGGTGCGCGACTGTTCCAGCCAGCGGTCGCGCTCGGCGGCCAGGCCGCGGGCCCGTTCACTCACCGTGGCGACCTCGGCGGAACCCTTGCGCCCCGCCAGCCACCAACCCAGACCCAGACCCACCACCAGGGCGATGCAAGCCAGCACCGCTTCCACCAAACCACCCATTCAGACCTGTCTTTCCAGAACCGGGCAACGCAGTGCGCAACCGCGTCGGCTGCGATGGTTACCGCTAGCCGGCCATTTTCGCATCCTGCCAGCGCCGGGCATAGGCCAGCGCCACACGGAAGGTTCCTTCCTGCACCTGCAGCGTGTCGGCCATGTCGCGGCCGTAGCCGCCAGCCATTGCAAAAGCCATCGGCAGGCGGCGTTGCCAGGCCCAGTCGAACACCCGCCTGTCGCGTGCTTCCATGCCGTCGAAGCTCAGCTTGAGCCGCCCCAGCCGGTCGCCTTCGTGCGGGTCGGCCCCGGCGAGGTAGAAGACGAAATCGGCATCGAACCGGTCTTCGAGCGTGCCCAGCGCCTGTTCGAGCGCGGCCAGATATTCGGCATCGCCGCAGCCGTCGGGCAGGTCGACATCGAGGTCGCCGGCCTCCTTCCGGAACGGAAAGTTTCTTTCGCCGTGCAGCGACAGGGTGAACACATCGGGATCGTCCCGAAAGATGGCGGCGGTGCCGTTGCCCTGATGGACATCGCAGTCGATCACCGCCACACGCAGGGGCCGGCGCGGGCGAGGCAGGCGACGCGCGTGTTCCACCTGCAGCAGGCGCGCGGCCACCGCGACGTCGTTGAACACGCAGAAACCGCTGCCCGCCGCGCGCCCTGAATGGTGGGTGCCTCCGGCGAGGTTGGCGGCGATGCCGTCGGTCAGGGCTCGATGAGCCGCGGCGATGGTGGCACCCACCGAATGCCGCGCCCTTTCGGCCATGGCCACCGACCAGGGGAAACCGATGTCGCGCTGGATGGACGGGTCCAGGCTGCCATCGGCCACGGCACGGATGTAGTCGGGCGTGTGGACCAGCGCCAGTTCGCCGTCCGAGGCGGCGGGCGCCGGCTGGATGTCCACTTCCGGAAAGTTCTTCAGCAGCCGGTCGCGCAACGCGCCGTACTTGGACATGGGAAAACGATGGCCGGCTGGCAGCGGCAATACGAAATGGTCGGCGTAATAGGCGTGCATGGGAAAACTGGGCGCATGGACCAGACTCAACCTTAACGACGTCTTGCCATGACTTGCCAAAACCGGGTCTGTTGGGTACCTTGATGTGCCGCCGCCGAACATGTTGCAGTGCACAAAAAGTATTGGCTTTTGCAACGCTGGTGCCTATACTCGAGTCATGTTGCAGTGCAACATAAAAAGCAAATGCCGTTTCAGCGGGCGGTTTCGCCCTCTCATTTTCACCATCCGGAGATGTCCATGACCGCCACGCCCGAACAGATCGCCGCCGCCAACAAAGCCAGCGTCGAGACCATTTTCAGCCTGACTTCCAAGGCTTTCGAAAGCCTGGAAAAGCTGGTCGAGCTGAACCTGACTGCCTCGCGTGCCGCGCTGTCCGACGCCGCGGAACACACCAAGGCCCTGCTGAGCGCCAAAGACGCCCAGGAAATGCTCGCCCTGCAAGCCAGCGCCCTGCAACCCATTGCCGAAAAGACCGCTGCCTACAGCCGTCACCTGTACGACATCGCATCGGCCAGCGGCGCCGAACTCGGCAAGACCGTCGAAGGCAAGACCGCCGAAGCCCAGAAGGCCTTCACCGGCATGGTCGACGCCGCATCGCGCAATGCACCGGCCGGCTCCGAAACTGCCGTCGCCGTCATGAAGAGCGCCGTCGCTGCGGCCAACAACGTCGCCGACTCGGTGCAGAAGGCGGTCAAGCAGGCGTCCGACATGATGGAAGCCAACTACACCGCCGCATCGGCCTCGGCAATCAACGCCGCCCGCACCACGACCACCGCGGCAACCCGCAAGCGCGGCTGATGGCCCTCCCGCCATGCCGGCCCGCGCCGGCATGTGCCCGATAAACGCCCGGCCCGCCCGGGCGTTTTGCATGGTGCCCCGCATGTATCGCCACCGCATAATTGACGTTGACGTCAACGTCATATCAATAAGAAGGAGACATCGTGGAGATTTCAGGCAAGGTATTCATCGTCACCGGCGGCGCTTCGGGCCTGGGTGAAGGTACCGCCCGCATGCTCGCGGGCGCAGGCGGCAAGGTGGTCATCGCAGACCTGCAACAGGAAAAGGGCGAGGCCCTGGCCGCGGAGATAGACGGGGCCTTCGTGCGCTGCGACGTCACCCAGGCAAACGACGGCGAAAGTGCCGTGGCCCGCGCGGTGGCGCTGGGCAGGCTCTACGGACTGGTCAACTGCGCCGGCATCGCACCGGCCGCCAAGACCGTCGGAAAGTCGGGCGCGCATGCGCTCGACGTCTTCGCCCGCACCGTCGGCATCAACCTCATCGGCACCTTCAACATGATCAGGCTGGCTGCCGAAGCGATGGCCCCCAACGAACGGCTGGCTACCGGCGAACGCGGCGTCATCGTGTCGACCGCGTCGGTGGCGGCCTACGACGGGCAGATCGGCCAGGCGGCCTATGCGGCTTCCAAGGGTGGCGTGGTCGGCATGACATTGCCTATCGCCCGCGACCTGGCCGGCCTGGGTATCCGCAACATGACCATCGCGCCCGGCATCTTCGGCACGCCGATGGTGTTCGGCATGCCGCAGGAAGTGCAGGACGCGCTCGGTGCCAGCGTGCCGTTCCCGTCACGGCTGGGCACGCCGCAGGACTACGCGAAGCTGGTACGCCACATCTTCGAGAACGACATGCTCAACGGCGAAGTGATACGCCTTGATGGAGCCATACGCATGGCTCCGCGTTAGATTGCAGACATGAACAAGCCGTCCGCCCGCCACTCGCACCCCAACGTCGGGTCGATCACCCGCAAGAACATCGAGTCCATCCTCGACATCGAGCAACAGCGGCGCGATCGCAAGCCCGGCTGGTACCGGGTGGTGGAACGGCTGGCCAGGTTCTGCGGGACCATCGGTTTCCTCTGGATGAACCTGGCCTGGTTCGCCGTCTGGATAGGCTTCAACGTGCTGGGCAAGCCGTTCGACCCCTACCCCTTCACCTTCCTGATCCTGGTGGTTTCGCTCGAAGCCATCGTGCTGTCGATCCTGATCCTGATCAGCCAGAACCTGTCGGCCGTCGAAAACGAGCGGCGCCACCATCTCGACCTGCAGATCAACCTGCTGAACGAACGCGAGATGACCGCACTGCTGCGCCTGGTCACGCTGATGGCCGACCGCATGGGTATTTCACCGGAAGACCAGGCCGAGGTAGACGCGCTGGCCTGCGACACCGATCCGGCAGAGGTGCTGCAGGAAATCGTGAAGGCCGAGCACGCCCATGCGCGCGCCCATCCTCATCCGTCGCATCCCGGCCGGGGCAGCTGAAGCGCGCTAGCCTTTGCGGCCGACCAGGCTGGCGATGAGGCGCTTGAGCGCATCGAACTCCACCGGCTTGGACATGTGGGCGTCGAAACCGGCGCGCTGGGCCCTTTCGGCATCGGCCGGACGGCCGTAACCGGTCATGGCGATGGCCTTGATACCCGACCGGTTAGACCGCCGCACCGCGGAGATCAGGTCGAAGCCGTCCATGCCCGGCATGCCGATGTCGGACACCAGCAGGTCGTGTGCGCCGGCCTGCAGCCGCAGCAGCGCGTCGGCACCGCTGGTCGCGGCATCGACCACCGCACCTTCGCTTTCGAGCAGTGCGACGAATGGCTCGAGTGCACTTGGCATGTCGTCCACCGCCAGCACCCGCAGTCCCCTCAACACATCGTCCGGCGTCGCGGGCATCGGCGCGGGCCCGGCAGGTTCACGCATCAACGGCAGCCAGACGGTGAAGACCGCGCCCTGCTTCAGCCCTGCGGATTCGGCCAACACCCGGCCGCCGTGGGCCATGGTGAGCTCCTGCACCAGCGCGAGACCGATGCCGAGCCCGTGGTTGGGCTCGATGCTGCGATCGGCTTCCTGGCTGAACAGGTCGAAAATGTGCGGCAGGTATTCGGCATCTATGCCACGGCCGTTGTCGGTAATACGGATACGGACGGACTCGGCTTCGAGCGCCAGTTGCAGGCTGACCCGGCCGCCGGGCGGCGTGAACTTGATGGCGTTGCCGATGAGGTTCCAGACGATCTGCTCGGTGCGGACGCGGTCGCATTCGAGCATCAGGCCGTCGTCCACGTCGCTGTCCCAATGCAGCGAGATTTCCTTGCTGGCGGCATCGCTGCGGGCAGCCTCGAAAATGGCAAGCATGGTCGGGGCGATTCGCACCGGCTCACGGCTCAGCGCGAGCTTGCCGGTCCGCACACGCGACAGGTCGAGCAGGTCGTCGATGATCTTGGCCTGGCTGCGCACGGCGCCCCTGATGCTCAGGGCGGCTCGCTGCACCGCGTTGATCTCGCGCAGTTCGGGCAAACGCAACAGCAGTTCGGCGTGTACCTGGATCAGGTTGAGCGGGTGCTTCAGTTCATGCGACATGACGGCCAGGAACTGGTCTTTCAGTTCGTTGGCGTTGCGCGCTGCCGAACTTGCCGCCCGCTCCTGGCGCAGCAGGGCCTCGCGTTCCACCTCGTGCCGCTTGTGGCCCGTGGCGTCGCGGGCGATCTTCACGAAGCCCGTTACGTCGCCCTCGCGCAGCGGCGTCGTGACGCCGCTGCAGTAGAAGACGGAACCGTCCTTGCGCATGTGCCAGCGCTCGTCCTCGGCACGGCCCGTTTCGCGGGCCCGCCGCAGTTCGTCCTCGGGCGCCTGCTGCGTGCGGTCTTCCGGCGTGAACAGCAGGCGGACATGCTCGCCTGTCACCTCGTCGGCGTCCCAGCCGAACACCAGCCGCGCACCTTCGTTCCAGGTGTTGATGATGCCGTTGGCATCCATGGTCACGATGGCGTAGTCCTGCGTGGTCAGGGCGGCGATGCGAAGCCTCTCCTGGCCGTCGCGCACCGCCTGCTCGGCGGCCCGCAGGTCGGTCACGTCGACGAAGGTCAGCACCGCTCCGGCGATCTTGTCGTCCAGCGTGCGGTAGGGTCGGATGCGCGCCAGGTAATGGCGGTTCTCGACGCTCTGCACGGGCCGCTCGATCACTCGCAACTGTTCGAAAACCTCGGTGACGTCGCCTTCGAGTTCGGGGTAGCGCAGGCGGCTGGTGATGTCGAGCAACGGTCGGTCGATGTCGGTGCCGATGACGTTGAAAACCGTGGCCGCCTGCGGCGTGAACCGCTTGATGCGCAGACCCCGGTCGATGAACACGATGGCGATGTCCGAAGCCAGGATGAAGTTCTGCAGGTCGTCGTTGACCTTGCCGGTTTCTTCCACCTTGGTCTTCAATTCGAAATTGACGGTGAACAATTCCTCGTTCATCGACTGCAGCTCTTCCTTGCTGGTTTCCAGCTCTTCGGTGGCCGAACGCAGCTCCTCGTTGATCGCCTGCAGTTCCTCGTTGCTGGCCTTCAGTTCCTCGGTGGAAATATCCGCATGCTCGACCGTGTTGCGCAGGTGTTCCTTGAGCTGCTCCACCTCGCGCTCGTAGCGGCTCATGAGCTGCCGCTCCACCGGGTCGGTGGGCGGCGGCGGGCCTTCGAGCGCGGTGTCGGTCTCGTCGAAGATGACCAGTATCTGGCGGCGGGCCGAATCAGGCACCTGCACCGGACAGACCGATATCCGCACCATGCTGTGCCGGTCGCCCTGTGCGAAAGGCACGCTGCCGGTGTCGACCCGCTTGCCGCTCTGCGACAGCTGGAACAGCGCGGTGCGCAACTCTATGCGCAGGTCCGGTCGTACGTTGGGCAGCAACTCGGTGGTGGGCAGCCCGCTGGCCTGCTCGAGGTACCGGCCGGCACCTTCGCTCAGGTGCAGGATGGCCAGCTTGTCGTCCACAGCACGCTGGGCGGCGCGTTCCGCTCGATGGCGCGCTGATGCAGCTCGGCGATGCCGGACCGGTTGCGGTCGCGTGCGACCGCTGCCGCCTGGCTCGACGCGGTGATGCGTTCGGCCGGCGTGAAGGGCATCAGCGGCATGTGGCGCACCGGATGCGAATGCGGGTTGGCGCGGTAGATGCGGTTTTTCTTGTCGACCACCGTGAAGAGGTCGCTCACCACCTCGGCCGATTCCGAACTGCCCAGGAACAGGTAACCGCCCGGACGCAGGGCAAACCGGAACATCTCCAGGATGCTGGTCTGCGCCTCGCGCCCGACATAGATCAGCAGGTTGCGGCAGCAGATCAGGTCGAGACGCGAGAACGGTGGATCGCGCAGCACGTTGTGCGCGGCGAACAGCATCGGCTCGCGCAGCACCTTGGTCACCCGCAGTTCGTCTGCTTCCTTGTGGAAGAACTGGGCGATCCGGGCGGGTGAAACATCGGCCAATATGCCGATCGGATAGGCGCCGGCGCGCGCCACGGCCAGGGCGCGTTCATCGATGTCGGTGGCGAAGATCTGCACCGTCGGCGGCTCGATGCGTTTCTCGCAGGCCTCCCGCAGCAGGATGGACAGGGAATAGGCTTCTTCGCCGGTGGCACATCCGGCGACCCAGGCACGCACCGAATCTTCCTTGCCGGCGTTTTCGAACAGGGAGGGGATGACGTCGCGCTCGAGGGCGTCGAAGGCATCGCGGTCGCGGAAAAAATTGGTCACGCTGATCAGCATGTCCTGCAGCAGGGCCGCGCTCTCGTCGGGATGGCTGGCCAGGTAGGCCGCATACGCCGGCAGATCGGGCATGCTGCAGACCTGCAGGCGACGCTCGATCCGGCGCAGCACGGTGGCGCGTTTGTAATGCCTGAAATCATGGCCGGTGCGGTTGCCCAGCAGCGCCATGATGTCGTGCAGAGCCCGCTCGACGAAATCGTTTTCGGCAGGGGCCTGCACTGCCGGTGCGCTGTCGTCGAGGGTCTTTTTCGACTCCGGCAGGCTGATGCGCCTGGCGTTGCGCCAAAGCTCCATCAGTCGTTGCGGAATCTCTGCGGCGGGCAGCACGAAGTCGACCATGCCGGTGGCGATGGCCGCTCGCGGCATTTCGCCGAATGCGGCGTCGTCGGGCGACTGGGCGACGGTAAAACCGCCGAGTTCCTTGACACGCTTGAGGCCCAGGGCGCCGTCCGAGCCGGTGCCCGACAACACGGCACACACCGCGCGAACCTCGTTGGCCTGCGCCAGCGTACGGAAGAAAAGATCGATCGCCACCAGCGGGCCGCGCACCCGCGCCGGCTCTGCCAGCCGAAGCATGCCGTCGTCCATGACGAGGTCCTTGCTGGGTGGAATCACATAGACATGGTCGGCCTGGATCCGCACCGGCGCCGTGACCTGCACCACCGGCATGTCGGTGTGTCGCTGCAGGATGGCCGCGGCATTGCTCTCGTGGTGCGGAGAAAGGTGCAGCACGATGGCAAAAGCCATGCCGCTGGTGGCGGGCATGAGGTCGAAGAACTGCTGCAGGGCTTCCATGCCGCCTGCCGACGCGCCCAGTCCCACTACCGGAAAATCAAGTTGCACCTTGGGTAACCCCTCAGGATTCTCGGGCGTGTCTTCTGGTAGGTCGGTCATCCAGCATGCTAATGCGGGTATCTGCAGGTTCAGGCGAAAAACACCCGTGAATCGCTGAAATAAAGCATTTATTTCCGTTGATCCTGGATGGATGGCTCAACCTGAGGCCTTGACTTCGTTGCCGGACACGTCGGCGAGCGCCAGGAACCCCCGACAGACCGCGGCGACCAGCGTGGCCTTGGCACAGGTCCGGGACTGCACCAGCGCGATTTCACGGCCTTCGACCAAGGTCGGCAAACTGAGTACCCGAAGCCGGGGATGCACCGCCCAGGCGGCTTCTCTCAACCACGGCACCAGGGCAACGCCAAGGCCGGAGGCCACCAGGTCGACGATGCCTTCGATGGAATTCAGCTCCAGGAACTCGCGCGGTCGCGCCCGCAGCTTGCGCAACGTGCGTTCCACCAGCTGTCCGGTGTGCTCGGCCCGGTCGAAACGAATGAACGGCTGCGTCTCTATCAGGGTCCGGATTGCCTGCTGCGGCATTTCGCGCGGCACCAGCAGCACCATCGGCTCGACATACAACGGCGTCCACGCCAGCGTGCCGCGATGCTGGGCGGTGGCCACCACGATGGCTGCGTCGAGTGTTCCGGTTTCCACCTGCGCGACCAGTTCCTGCGACTTGGCGGCCGACATGTGCAGGTCCAGCGCGGGGTGGTCGCGTTTCAATTCCACCGTGGCCTGCACCAGCCTGCGCAGTGCCGAAACCACCGCGCCCAGCTTTACCGTGCCCGCCATGGCCAGCGGCGTGGCCGGCTGGCGCAGGGCCCGGTCGTACAGCGCGACGATCTCGCGGGCCACTGGCAGGAATTCCCTGCCGTCGTCGTTGAGCGCGATGGTCTTGCCGTTGCGGTCGAAAAGCGCGCGGCGCAGTTCGTCTTCAAGTGAACGTATCTGCAGGCCGACCGCGGACTGGGTGAGCGCAACCCGCTGGCCGGCGGCAGTGAAGGAACCGTCAGCGACGACCGCCAGGAAGGTCTTCAGTACGCGGATGCTGGACATGGGGCCGCCCGGGAGAGTGAAAATCCAAAAGATAATTTTGCAAGAATCGTGCCGCGCGCACCGTGATGCGAGAGTTTTTCTCTTGCTGCAACGCAGAAATTTCCGCTTTCCGGGCACGGGATGCGCTTTCCATAATGGCTTCAACCGCTTTTATTCCAGAAACCGCCGCCATGCCACATCCGTTCTCTTCCGCCCGTCGCCTTGCCGTTTCCGCCCTGGCCGCTGCCGCATGCGGACTGGGCGCGGGCGCTGCCAGCGCCGCCGACCCATGGCCTTCGCAACAGTTGCGCATGATCGTGGGTTTCGCGCCCGGAGGCGCCAACGACGTGCTGGCCCGCTTGCTGGCGCGTGAACTGCAGCAGTCGCTCGGCCAACCGGTGGTGGTCGAAAACCGGGCCGGCGCCGGCGGGCTGATCGCCGACGAGGTGGTGGCCAAGGCAAAACCCGATGGCTACACGCTGCTGCTGGGCTCCATCGGCGGCAACACCATCGCGCCGGTGCTGGCCAAGAAGCTAACCTTCGACCCGCGCAAGGACCTGGCCGCCATATCGCTGGTGGCGGAATCGGGCAACGCGCTGCTGGTCAATGCCAACCTGCCCTACCGCAGCGTGAAGGACGTGATCGCCACCGCGAAGAAGGAACCGGGCGTCATCAACTACGGCTCGTCCGGCACCGGCTCCAGCCTGCACCTGGCCGGCGCGCTTTTCGCCAAGCAGGCAGGCGTCGAGCTGGTCCATATCCCTTACAAAGGCAATTCGCAGGCGCTGACCGATGTGGCCGCCGGCCAGATCCAGACCATCTTCTCGGGTATTCCGCCGGCCATCGCTTCGGCCCGCACCGGTGCCACCCGCATCCTGGCGGTGACCACCAGGCAGCGGGTGAAATCGCTGCCCGACGTGCCCACCATCGCCGAAGCCGGCGTGCCCGGTTACGAGTTCTCTTCCTGGTACGGCCTGTTCACCACCGGCGGCACGCCGCCCGCGGTCGTGGAGCGCCTGGCCAGGGAAGTGCAGACCATCCTGGCACGGCCCGAAGTGGCGGCGCAGTTCGCGGCCCAGGGAGTCGAGCCGGCGACCAACAGCCCCAAGGTATTCAGCGCCTTCATCGACCACGAGCTGACTCGCTGGACCAAGGAAATCAAGGCGATGAACATCACGCTGGATTGATCCGGCCCACCAACGAACCCCAACCCGAGACAAGTAAAAAATGAAATTCGATCACGGCAACCCCTACAGCAGCGTGCGGATCCCGGTGTTCGCCCGCAACGTGGTGTCCACCTCGCATCCGCTGGCATCGCAGGCCGGCCTGCGCATGCTCTGGAAAGGCGGCAACGCGGTCGACGCCGCCATCGCCACGGCGGCCGCCATGACCATCCTGGAACCCGTCAGCAACGGCCTGGGATCGGACGCTTTCTGCATCCTGTGGGACGGCAAGAAACTCCACGGCCTGAATGCATCCGGCCGGGCGCCGCAGGCCTGGACACCCGAATACTTCCAGTCGCGCCACGGCGCCGACAGCCGCACGCCGCCACGCCGCGGCGCCGATTCGGTGACGGTACCGGGCGCGGTCAGCGCATGGGTCGCCCTGAGCGAACGTTTCGGCCGCCTGCCCTTCGCCGACCTGATGGAGCCGGCCGCCGAAATCGCCGAGCGTGGTTACCTCGTCCCGCCGGTGGTGGGACAGAAATGGGCGGCCGGTGCGGCCGAACTCAAGAGCCTGCCCGGTTTCGCCGACACCTTCATGCCTTTCGGCCGCGCGCCGGAGGTGGGTGAACTGTTCAAGTTCCCGGCTGCGGCCCGCGCCCTGCGCGCCATCGGCCAGACCAGGGGCGATGCCTTCTACAGGGGCGAAATCGCCCAGGCCGTCACCAGCTTCATCCAGAAGCACGGCGGCAGCATGACCATGGGCGACCTTGCGGCCCACCAGCCCGAATGGGTCGAACCGCTTGCGAGGGACTACCGGGGCTACACGCTGCACGAGATTCCGCCGAACGGCCAGGGCATCGCCGCACAGATCGCGCTCGGCATACTCGAAAAGTTCGACATCACCGCCCACGCCCCGGACTCGCCGGAAGCGCTGCACCTGCAGATCGAAGCCATGAAGCTGGCGTTTGCCGACACCTACCGTTTCGTGTCCGAGCGGTCCAGCATGACGGTCACGCCGGAGCAGATGCTCGACGACGGCTACCTGGCCGAACGCGCCCGGCTGATCGACCCGAAACGCGCACAGGATTTCAAGGCCGGCAACCCGGTGCGGGGCGGCACCATCTACCTGACGGCGGCCGACGAGGACGGGATGATGGTGAGCTTCATCCAGAGCAATTTCCAGGGTTTCGGCTCTGGCGTGGTCGAGCCCACGTTCGGCGTCAGCCTGCAGAACCGTGGCTTCGGTTTCAGCCTGGAGGCTGGCAATCCCAACCAGGTGGCACCGGGCAAACGGCCGTTCCACACCATCATTCCGGCTTTCCTCAGCAGGGACGGCCAGCCGGTGATGAGTTTCGGCGTGATGGGCGGCAACATGCAGCCGCAAGGCCACATGCAGACGCTGGTGCGAATGCTGGACTACCGCCAGAACCCGCAGGTCGCCTGCGACGCGCCGCGCTGGCGGTTCAACCAGGGGCTGGAAATCAACGTTGAAGCCGCCATGAACCCGCAGACCGTGCAGGGCCTGAAAGATCTCGGCCACCAGACGGAAGTCATCGACGACTCCTACCAGGACTTCGGCGCCGGCCAGTTCATCTGGTCCATGGGCGACACGAAGGAACACGGATACCTGGCGGCCAGCGACCCGCGGAGGGATGGTCTGGCGGCAGGGTTCTGAACCGGCGGTTGTTCGTTCTTTCTTGAAGTTGGAAGGCGCCGCGAGGCGCCTTTTTCATGGGCGACTGCCGTACGTGCGTTGAAAACCACGCTCCATGCGACGGCATCCGTCCAGCAGCGTGTCGCGCCCACCGTGCTGCGTACCCGCCCGGTCGATGGCGTTCCAGCATTCGGCAAGGATCAACCGGTCGCTCGCCAGGTTCGTCCGGCTTCGGTTGCCGACCGATAGCCCGTAGACCAGGACGCCCAGCAGCAGGGCCGCCAGGACCAGCAAGGCCGGCGGGACGGTGCCTGCCCGCGGAAGTCTCCGGATCCCGGAATTCATATTAAGCACTCACTTACAAAAAATGGATTCACACGTTACATGAAAGTAAATGCATACGTCAATCTGAATGCCTTCGGTCTCCGATTTAGTTCCCCAGGCTAAGCATGGAACAGGCTGTGGCATCCACCTCACTTCTTGTGCTCAATTTTTAGGCAAATTTCTAAACTTGGTTGGCGCGCACTCATCGCCGTTCCAACCCATATGACCGACATCGAAACCACCCCGACGCCTCGCCTCGCCGACGCCCAGACCGGCGCCGGCCAGTCCCTTGGAAACACACAGACCGACCGCCCCGCAATGACCCGGACCTGGCTGGCAGCCAACGTCGCGGCGGCTACGGCCTCTTTGCAAGCCTGCGGCGGCGGCGGCGGCGGCGGCGGCGGGGGCTCACCCGCTTCGTCCTCGACAGCGGCAACGCAGGCCGGACAGGCCGCCGCAGACAACGGCGGTGCCGCCGGTTCTGGAACAGGCCCGAATACCTCCGTGGCGCCCACCGAAACAGCCGGTGGATCCGCTGGACCATTGGGCCAGACACGTACGTTCACCAGCCCGGCCACCGACGTCGAGGCAGCCCGTTTCCTGCTGCAGGCTCAACTGAACGCATCGGATGCGGACATCGCCTCGGTGCGTTCTCTCGGTTATGCCGGTTACCTGTCTGCGCAGTTCGCCATGGCGGGTGGCACGACCGCGTGGGACTGGCTGAACCAGCGGGGTTACGGGGCCGTCAACGATTACCACTTCTTCGACTCCACCTATCCCGCCGATTTCGCCTTGTGGTGGCAGCTGTTCAACGCGCCGGACTCCATGCGCAAGCGGGTCGCGCTTGCCCTGTCGGAGATCTTCGTGGTGTCGTCCAACGGCATTGCTGCGACCTGGGGATCCCACATCGTGGCCGCCTGGTGGGACATGCTGTCCGCCAACGCCTTCGGCAATTTCCGCAAGCTGCTGGAAGACGTCACCCTGCATCCGGCCATGGGCCAGTACCTGAGCAGCCGCGGCAGCCTGAAGGAAAATTCCGCCGGTCGCCAGCCCGACGAAAACTACGCCCGTGAAGTCATGCAGCTGATGACCATCGGCCTGGTGAAACTCAATGCCGACGGCAGCGTCGTCACATCAGGCGGCGTGCCGGTCGAGACCTATGGCCAGAGCGACGTGACCAATCTCGCACGGGTGTTCAGCGGCTACGACTTCGACACCACCGGCAGTTTCACCACGCCGACAGGAGGCCGCAACATTCCCAGCCTGGACTTCGCCGGGCGGCCAATGGTGCTGAAGGCCGCCAACCATTCGACGATGGATGTCAACTTCCTCGGCACCAGCATCCCTGGCAGCACCGAAGGCAATGCCGCACGCAAGCAGGCGCTGGACACCCTGTTCAACCATTCCAACGTCGGCCCATTCATCGGGCGGCAGCTGATCCAGCGCCTGGTCACCAGCAACCCCAGCCCAGCCTATGTCGCCCGGGTGTCCGCCGCCTTCGCCAACAACGGCAAGGGCGTGCGCGGTGACCTGGGCGCGGTAGTGGCTGCCGTGCTGCTGGACGACGAGGCGCGCAATCCGGCCAGCATCACCTCGACCACCTTCGGCCGCCTGCGGGAACCCATGCTGCGCCTGGTGCAGTGGGGTCGCACCTTCGGGCTGGCCTCGACCGCCGGCAGCTGGAAGATCTACGACCAGTCTTCGCCGACCGCGCTGGGCCAAAGCCCGCTGCGTTCGGGCTCGGTGTTCAATTTCTTCCGGCCGGGATACGTACCGCCCTCCACCGCCATAGCGGATGCCGGAATGGTGGCACCGGAATTCCAGCTGGTGAACGAGACCACGGTCAGCGCCTACGTCAACTTCATGCAGAACGCCACGCGCTACGGCCTGTATGTCAGCGGTCCGGATGTGCCCAACGCCGCCGGCAGCACGGCCAACGGCTACGACCTGGTCCCGGCCTACACCGTCGAGAAGACCCTGCTGACCAATGCCGCTGCACTGGTGGCGCGGCTCAACCTGTTGCTGGCTGCAGGCCAGCTGTCCACGGCGACCGTCAACCTGATCGTGTCGGCCCTCAACACCGTCAATGTGACCGCCACCAGCTCCGACGCCGTCAAGACGTCTCGCCTGGGCGCCGCGGTGCTGATGGTGATGGCATCCCCCGAATACCTGGTCCAGAAATGAACACGCACCCATCCCACCATGCCTGCCCGGACGCCTATCCGGACGACACCTCCCCGACGCCCGACAGCCCGGGCCGCCGCGCCTTCCTGCGCCGATCCGGCCAGCTGGCCGTGACCGGAACCGCCCTGCCCTTCGCGCTCAACCTGGCCGCCATGGGCGAGGCCGCAGCGTTCGATGCGAGCGACTACAAGGCCCTGGTCTGTGTGTTCCTCTACGGTGGCAACGACTACGCCAACACCGTGGTGACCTACGACGACCCCAGCTACAACACCTACGCCACGGTGCGCGGCGGATCCGGCCAGGCCGGCGGCGGCATCGCCCTCGCCAAGTCCGCGCTGGCACCGACGCTGCTTTCGCCCACCACGCCGCTGGCCGACGGCCGCCAGTACGCGCTCAACCCGGCCATGACCGCCATGGCCGCACTGTTCAACAGCGGCAAGGCCGCCGTGCAGCTGAACGTCGGCCCGCTGGTGGTTCCGCTCACCCGGGCGCAATACAACAGCGTCGACCGCAAGACCTATCCGCTGCCGCCCAAGCTTTTCTCGCACAACGACCAGCAGTCGGTATGGCAGTCGCTGTCGGCCGAAGGAGCGACCAGGGGCTGGGGCGGCCGCATCGGCGACTTGGCACTGTCGTCCAACGGCAGGTCCACCTTCACCTGCATCTCGGCCACCGGCAACGCGGTGTTCCTTTCTGGCGAGTCGGCTCTGCCCTACCAGGTAGGCACCAACGGCGCCGTGCCGGTCAACGCCATCAAGAACAACGTCTATGGCATGACCGCGGTGCAGGGCGCGCTGTCCACCATGCTGCAGCAGGCGCGCAGCCATGTGCTGGAAGACGAATACAACAAGGTGACCGCACGTTCGATCGCGGCCGAAGTCCAGGTGAGCGCCGCCATCGGCGGCAGCAGCACGCTGACCACCACCTTCCCCACCGGCAACAGCCTGGCCGACCAGCTGAAGGTGGTTGCCCGCCTCATCGCGGCACGCGGTTCGCTGAGCGCCAAACGCCAGGTCTTCTTCGTGTCGATGGGCGGCTTCGACCTGCATGCCGACCTGATGACCCAGCACCCCGTGGTGCTGGGCAAGGTCAGCGAGGCGATGAACGCCTTCTACAACGCCACCGTGGAAATGGGCCTGGCCAACCAGGTGACGGCATTTACCGCTTCGGATTTCGGCCGCACGCTGGTATCGAACGGCGCCGGATCGGACCACGGCTGGGGCAGTCACCATTTCGTGGTCGGCGGCGCCGTCAAGGGCAAGGCCTTCTACGGCACCGCGCCGACGGTCAGCATCGGCAACAGCAGCACGCTGGCGGCCGACCAGGGCCATGTCGGCCAGGGCCGGCTGCTGCCGACCACCTCGGTGGACCAGTACGCCGCCACCCTGGCACGCTGGTTCGGCGTGGCCGACTCCGAGCTGAACGCCATCCTGCCGAACCTGTCGAACTTCGGCACCACGGCCTACCCGCGCAACATGGGCTTCATGGGCTGAGCCGGCCCGGCGCCGGTCAGCGCGGCGCGCGTTTGACCAGCGTCGGCTGGCTGATGCCCTGCACGCCCACCAGGGCCAGCACGGTCGTCAGGCCGGTCTGGGCGCCCTGCCAGGCATCGGTCGGGTCGAACCATTCGCCCAGCGCGTGGAAGGCGCCGTTCTTGCCGCCGCTGCCAAGGATGATGGCCGGAATGCCCAGGCCCATCGGCACGTTGGCGTCGGTGCTGGCCGCGCGCTGGCCAGGCTTGCCGCCAGCCGCAGCGATGGCGCCCAGCGCGGTCTGCACGATAGGTTCGCTGCCCGCGGTGGTGCCGGCCGGACGGTCGCCGATCAGCTTGCTGCTGAAGGTGATCTTCACGTCCGTCTTCCAGCGGGCGTTCTCTTCGTCCACGCCCTTCTGGATGGCGGCCATGATGTCCTTCTCGGCCTGCAGCAGGGTCGGCAGCGCGTTGGAGCGGATGTCGATGGCCATGTTGGCGTCGCCCGAGATGGTGTTGACCGAAGTCCCGCCGCCCACCTTGCCCACGGTGTAGGTGGTCTTGGGGTCGGTCGGCACCTGCACGTCGCTGATGTGGGCGATGGCCCGGCCCATGGCGTGAATTGCGCTGGGAACCTGGCCGAAGGCGCCGAAGCTGTGGCCGCCCGGGCCCTTGAAACTCACGTCGTAGCGGTGACTGCCGGTGCCTTGCGTCAGGATCACGTCGCCGATGCCGGGCTCCAGGCCCACCATTCCGTCGATGTCGCGCTGGTCGTTGAACAGCGCCTTCATGCCGCGCAGGTTGCCCAGCTCTTCCTCGCCCACGTTGCCGACGAAGACGATGTCGCCCACGGTCTGCACCTTGTTTTCATTCAGGGCCTTCAGCCACGACAGCAGCACCGTCAGGCCGCGCGTGTCGTCGGCGATGCCGGGTGCGTACATGCGGCCTTCGCGGTCCTTCACGGTCACGTCGGTGCCTTCGGGAAACACCGTGTCCAGGTGGGCCGAAACCACCAGCTTCGGGCCTTTGCCGCTGCCCTTGCGGATGCCGATGGCATTGCCTTCCTTGTCCAGATAGGCATCGGCGATGCCCAGCGCCTTCAGGCGGGCCACGAAGTATTCGGCGCGTTTCTGCTCCTTGAAGGGCGGTGCCGGAATCTGCACCAGGGTGCGCAGTTCATCGACCGTCCGCTGGTGGTCGGCCCTGACATCGTCGAGCAGCTTCCTGACCACCGGCGTGGCCCGCAGCTGTTCCAGCGCGGCCTGCGAGGCCGGGCTGGCCGGGGTGGACGTTTGCGCGAACAGCCCCGATGAAAGACCGGCGAGCCCCAAGGCGAGGGCAAGGGGAGCGATACGCAAAGCAGTGAAAGTCATCGAAATGAAAGTTGAGAAGGAAAGGGAGTTTCAGTATCGCCCGCATCCCGCATTTTTCATGCGGCGAGCAACTCGCAGAAACGCGTGATGTCGACATTGCCGCCGCTGATCAGCACACCGACGCGTTTTCCTTTCAGCTGCCCCTTCTGCTGCCGCGCGGCGGCAAAACCCAGGCAGCCGGTGGGCTCGATCACCAGCTTCATGCGTTCCGCCGCGAAGCGCATGCAGTCGACGAGTTCGGAATCGCCGACCGTCAGGATGTCTTCGACATCACGCTGGATGATGGGGAAGGTGATTTTTCCCAGGTGCTGGGTCTGCGCACCGTCGGCCAGGGTTTTGGGCACCTCGATATGCACGATGGATCCCGAGCGGAAAGACTGCTGGCCGTCGTTTCCCGCCTCCGGCTCGACGCCGTACAACCTGCAATCCGGCGACAGCGCGCGGGTGGCCAGCGCCGAACCCGACAGCAGGCCGCCGCCGCCCAGCGGCACGAAAAAGGCGTCGAGTTCGCCCACTTCCTCGAACAGCTCCTTGGCCGCGGTGCCCTGCCCGCAGATGACGTCCGGATGGTCGTATGGCGGGATCAGCGTGTAGCCATGCCTATCAGCCAGGTCGCGGCCGATCTGCTCACGGTCGTCCTTGTAGCGGTCATAGGTGACCACGTTGCCGCCGTAGCCCCTGGTCGCGGCGATCTTGGCGGCCGGCGCGTCCTGCGGCATCACGATGGTGGCCGGCATGCCCAGGATTCGTGCCGACAGCGCGATGGCCTGCGCATGGTTGCCGGATGAAAACGCCACCACGCCGGCCTTTCGCTGGGCTGCGTCGAAACGCGACAGCGCGTTGAAGCCGCCCCGGAACTTGAATGCACCCATGCGCTGCAGGTTCTCGCACTTGAAGAACACCTCTGCGCCCAGCATCTCGTTGACGGTGCGCGAGGTGATGACGGGCGTCTTGTGGGCATGGCCGGCGATGCGTTCTGCAGCGGCGACAACGTCGGCGTAGGTAGGAAGCGGCTGGGTCGTCATGGCGTATGAGGAAGTGGATCGACCCCGGCATTCTTCACCAAAGCCGCGCAAGCCTCCGTATGGCCCAAGGGCTACGGCTTCAGGGTTCAATTAACAAACAAGTACCTTCTGGCCTGGTCGTAACATTCACCTTTGCCTCCAGCCCAGTCCGACGCCTTTTCCATGCAACGCCAGTACCTCAACGTCCCCTTTCGCCAGAAAGACTCGGTCAAGGCCCTGGGTGCGCGCTTCGACGGCGCGCAGAAACGCTGGTACGTCGAAGGTGACCGCGACCTGAGCGAGTTCCAGGAATGGCTGCCCGCCACCGGCGAAGAACCCGCGGTTCGCACCGCATCGGGAAGCGTGGCGCTCGCACCGCCCGGCCAGCCCGGCCTGCCGATGGCGCCGCAGCCGGCCCACGCCATCAGCCTGTCGCGCCTGCTCAACGGCGTGGGCAAGGCCGTGTCGGACGCGTTCCTGATCGGTGTCTGGACGCTGGTCGAGGTGGTCGAGGCGCGCATCCGCGGCCATGTGTACCTGGAACTGTCGGAGCGGGACGCCAGCGGCCAGCAGATCGCCAAGGCGGGCGCCATGATCTGGTCGTCCACCGCGTCGAGGATCCTGCCCGACTTCGAGGCCGCCACCGGTGCGGTGCTGGGCCCGGGCATCAAGCTGCTGGTGCGCGCCCGGCCGGTGTTCAAGGCCAACTACGGTTTCAGCCTCGAGATCGACGCCATCGACCCGCAATACACGCTGGGCGACCTGGAAGCACGCAAGAAGGAAATCCGCGACCGACTCCAGCGCGAAGGTGTTTTCGACACCAACCGCCGCCTGCCAGCGCCCTTCGATTACCGCTGCGTGCTGGTGGTGGCGCCGCAGGAAGGCGCCGGGCTGGGTGACTTCCGTGTCGAGGCCGAGCGCCTGGACCGGCACGGCATCTGCCGTTTCGTCTATGCCTACAGCCGGTTCCAGGGAGAAGGCGCGGCACGCGAGATCGTCGCTGCCATGTCCTCCGCGCTCCTTGCCGTCGAACGCGACGCACCGCCGGACGCCATCGTGCTCATCCGAGGCGGCGGCGCGGTCAACGACCTGGCCTGGCTGAACGACTACGACCTGGCGCGTTTCATCTGCGACCAGCCGGTGCCGGTGCTGACCGGCATCGGCCACGAACGCGACAACACCCTGCCCGACGAAGTGGCGCACACCCGCTTCGACACGCCCAGCAAGGTGATCGCCGGCATCGAACAGGTGGTGCTTCAACGCGCCCGCGACGCCCGGGATGCGGCCGAGCTGATCTTCGGCCGGGCCGCCCGCGCCGCACAGAGCGCCGACAGCCAGCTGGACCGCCTGCAGCAACAGGTGCGCGCCGACGCCCGATCGCACATCGAGAACGCACGCCACGGCATCGTGCAGAGCCTGGGCGAGGTCCGCATCGCTTCGGGCCGTCAGCTGCACGATGCAGCCGCCCTGAACACGGCGCTATCGCACCGGGTGCAGACCGAAACCCGACGCCACCTGGGCATTGCGCGCCAGCAGGTTCCCGCCCTGCTGGGGGACATCCGCCTGCGGGCGTCGACCCGCCTCAACCAGGCTGCGCGCGGCAGCGAAACCGCTTTCCAGGCCGTGCTGGGTCAGGCGGCCGCCGACCAGGCAACTGCACGGCGCTCGGTCGAAGAAGACATGCAGCGCGTCGCCGAGCGCGCCATGGGCAGCATCGCCACCGCCACTGCCGGTGCCGAGGCGCTGATGCGCGAAGTCACCGGCCAGGGACCCGACAAGACACTGGCGCGGGGCTTCGCCATCGTGCGGACCCCCACCGGCGAAGCCGTCACCTCACGCGATGAGGCAGCAGCGCTGCCGGTAATCGAAATCCAGTTCCGCGACGGCGTGCTCAGCGCCGGTCCGTCCGGTCCCCCATGAAAGGAAACACCGTGCCAGACACGTCATTCAAGGACGCCTACGGCGTACTTCAGCGCCATGCGGAAACCCTGCGGGTGCAGGATGAGCCCAATATCGACGACCTGCTGACCATCGTCACCGAATCGGTCACGGCCTACCAGGTCTGCAAGCAGCGCATCGCCGCAGTGGAAACCGCCCTGAAGGCGGCGCTGGACGGTGTGGGCACGGACAGCACCACGTCCGCCTCAGCGGCTGCTTCAACCGCTCCGATCGCTCCAGCCGCCCCTGCCGCGCCCACCGTGGCGGTGAAACCCGCGCGCAGCCGCTCGGCACCCGCGCCTACGCCGGCCGTCAACCCGCCCCCACCTGCGCCGACTGCCCGGCCCGCCAGTTTCGAGGACATGGACGACGACATCCCGTTCTGAGCGCCGGACCATGACCAGAAGACAAGCCACGGATTGACCACGAATGAAGACGATCGACGAAATGCTGAATCTGGACCTGCTCACCCCGGAGCAGCACCAGCAGATCGGCGCATGGATTGCCAGCGCCGAATCCCCCGAAGAAATTCTCAGGATGCCGCCTGCCCTCTGGCAGGCGGTCGAACGCGCGAGCGAGGTGATGGGCCTGGACACCGACCTGATGCGTCCGCCGGCGATGGATGCGGGCGACGCAGTGCCCGGCTGATCAGCCGGATTTGCGGCGCGCGGTTACGAGATCTTTGCCAGGAACGAGGAGGACTGCCGCAAGGTGATCCTGACTCCCGGCCGGGCCCAGGTCGCCAGGTCAGCCTGAAGCTCAACCGGCCTTGGCCTTGATGACGCTGATCTGGCCGTTCACTTCGAGGTACATCCGCCTGACGTCCGCCAGATCTTCGAGGCCCTCTTCGCGCAGCTTGGCCATGATGTCTTCATCGGTGATGTATTCGCGCCGCATCGCGCGGCGCTGCATCCGGCCGTGTCGCACCAGGCAGATCTTGCGGCCCGAGACGAATCGCTCCACCGCCGGTATGCGGTAGCCCAGCCAGTCGAGAAAGAAGTTCCAGGCCACCAGCGTTCCGATCAGCACCATGCCGTCGATCAGCGAGGTGCCGTCTCCGATCATGGCGTTCTGGGCCGCGTCGCCGAGGATGACCACGAACAGGAAATCGGAAACCCCCACGTCGCCCATGTCGCGACGAAGCACGAAACGGAAGATCAGCAGCAGGAACCAGAACATCGCGGTGCCGCGGATGATGAGTTCCCAGGGCGACAGCGTGAAACTGAGCATGCCCTCCAGGTCGATGTCAGGCAGGTGCATTTCAGGCCCCCGATCCTTTCAATGTGGTTGCCGTATTGGCCTTCTTGCGCTGGTCTCGCTGCAGGCGGATGTAGGGCCCGGCGGTCGTCGCCAGCTTGTGGGCCTGGTCCAGTTGCCGCAGCACGGCCGCGTTGCGGGCGTCGCTCTGCGAAGCAACGCAGTCACGCGGCACGATGACGTTCAGGTCTCGCATGCGAGCCTCTACCGCGCTGGTGATCACGCACTGGTCGCTGGCCACGCCGGTGACGATCAGCCGGCCGACACCCAGGTGCTGAAGCAGCAGTTCCAGCGGGGTGCCGAAAAACGCCGACTGCTTGGGCTTGAGCACGAAATAGTCGTCTTCGCCCGGCATCAGCGACTGCGTGATGTCGGCGATGTCGCCGCCGCATTTCAAGGACAGGTCCACCAGATGCGAGAAATCCGATTGCCAGCGACCGCGGTTGTCGTTGGCATAGATGACCGGCACACCGAAGCGCTGGCATCGGTGTTTGAGAGCTGCAACCGGCGCCGCGATACGCAACGCGTGCGGCAGTAGTTTTTCCGCGTCCGGAAAGTCCCAGCAACTGATCATGTCGACGATGAGCAGCGCGGTGTCGCCACCTTCCGCCGCTTGCCGGTGCTGGCGCGCCATGGTCAGTCGGTCCTTGGCCGTTGGCCGGCTTGCCGAGAGCGCCGGCAGACACATCGCATCCGCGCCCGGACTTCAGCAGGTTTTGTGGCAGCCGGCCGGCGCTCTTTTTGGATCCTCGCGTTGTTGTCCACGGATATTTCCCTGTCGTCGGTTGGATGAATGACCGCCCATTGCTCAACTTGAGCACAGTCTTCGGTCCAGATCCGATCCGTTCGGTCGGAAGGTCTAAACGCCGGGCGTAGGCCTGCCGCTCATGAACGACGTGCAAGAAAACGCGAATGTTTGTTGGTTTCGAAGGCGGGCTGTAACTTGCCCCAGCTCCGACAGGCATGTCGGCATCGTCCTACCCCGCGCCGCCGGCCGACCGCCTGAAAGTGAATTCCACGCATCGGCAAACGCACATCTTTTTTTGCACCGCCGATGTGTTTGCGGCAAGACCGTTTTGACGGCCTTTTTCATCATTCTCAGGAGTAAAGATAAATGGCTTCGAACCAGCAAGACAGCAAGAACCACAACCCCGCCGGCCACAACCAGCACACCCAGGGAAACCAGGCGAACCAGGGAGGCCAGCCGGGGTCTCAGGGCGGCAGCCGCCAGCAGGACCAGTCCGCGGGCAACTCGGGCCGCAGCCAGTCGGGCACCGGCACCCAGGGCGGCACGCACGAACAGCATGTGAATGCAGGCCGCCAAAGCCACAAGAACAGCTGACCGCTGGCGCCAGCGCAAAAGGGAGCTTCGGCTCCTTTTTTTGTCTTCGGCTTCTTCGAGAGGATGCAGGGGAGAACAGGCTGCGGCTTATGGCGAGCATTCGTCCGCGTTCCGTCCATCCAAACCAAGCGGACGTCGACCGGGCATCAAAAAAATCTGCCCGTGCCGCGGGGAGGTTTCAAGACGTGGAGGGCTGGTTCAACAGTCGCGCCGAGATCATCCGGCCGGCACGTTTCAAGAGGTCGAAATCGACCGAGCCCAGCTGTCGGGGCACCAGGTCGAAATGACAGAGGCTGCCAATGACGAAATTGCCGGTCGAATCGGTAATGGGCGCGGCTGCGTATGACTGCAGAACGCCCTGGTAAGGGCTGCCGTCGAGACGGTTGTCGCGGGCCGAGTCGACCGTCTGGAAGAAGCCGTCGCTCACGACAAAACGACAGAAGCTGTCGGCCAGCGGCACCACGGCAAGCGATGCGGCCAGTGGTTCACCGAGTTTGTCGACGATCGCCCGGTTGACGAGGACGCTGTCCTCCAGCCGGTAGACACCGGTGAACCGGTAGGGCACACCGGAATTGAGGATTTCAAGCGCCCGCTGCAGGTCTGCGACTGCCAGAGCCGCAAGAACCGCCTGAACCTGGGAGCCATTGCGCATGCGGGGAGCTTATGTGAGCCGTTCGACGCATCACGTTTCCGCTTGCAACCGCGTCTCGTTAACGTGCACCCGCTGGTTGCCCAGTACGTGGGCGACCAGCACACGGGCATGTGCAGGCAAGGCGTCCAGTTCGCGCACGCACACCAGCAGCGAACGCTGCGCCCAGGCATCGGCCATTGCCACCGCCGTCACGCCGGCCGAGCGGCCGCATTGCTGCACCACCGAGCGTGGCACCACACCCAGCCCGACACCCTGGCCGACCATGCGGCATACAGCCTCGAAACTGCGCAGGCGGATGCGGTAATGCAGCCGCCTGCCCACGCGGCGCGCATGGCCGGCCAGGTGATCGTCGAGTGCGCTGCCGGCCGACAGCCCGATCAGCTCCTGCTCCAGCACTTCGCCAAAACCGACACGGCCACGCCGTGCCCACGCATGGCCGCGCGGCACCACCAGCACCAGCGGGTCGGCGCCCAGCACGAAGGTCTGCAGGCCCGTGGTGTCCACCGAGTCGGCCAGCACGCCGATGTCGCAGATCTGATGGCGCACCGCGTCGGCGATCTCCTGGCTGGAACGCTCGTCGAGGTCGACCGAAAGCCCGGCATGCTCACGCAGAAAACCCGCCAGCCGGTCGGGCAGCCAGTTGCTCAGCGCGGCACTGTTGCACATCAGGCGCACATGGCCACGCAAGCCCGAGGCATGGTCACCCAGCTCGCCCTGCATGCGGTCCACCTGCTGCAGCAAGATGACCGCATGGCACAGGAGGGTGCGGCCGGCGGCGGTCGGAGAAACACCGCGCCGGTCGCGCAGCAGCAGCGGTACACCGAGCGCGGCCTCCATGCCGCGGATGCGCTCGCTGGCCGACGCCAGCGTGATGCAGCTGGCGGCTGCGCCAGCGGTGATGGTGCCGGCTTCCACCACGTTGGTGAACAGGCGCAGGTCGGTCAGGTCGAATGCCATGGGCCGCAAGTTATCACGCAGCATTGCTCCCAGCCTCAGGCATCGACTGAGGCTGGCTGAGTCAAAGCCAGCTTGCCGGCCAGGGAACCGGATTGAACAATCCGGTCCATGAACCATTCCTTCCCCATCGCCGCATTGCTGGTCGCCACCGCCGTGTTTCTGCTGGCGGGGCTGGTGAAGGGCGTCGTCGGCCTGGGACTGCCGACCGTCGCCATGGGATTGCTGGCGCTGGCAATGCCGCCGGCTCAGGCTGCGGCGCTGCTGGTGGTGCCTTCGCTGGTGACCAACCTGTTGCAGCTACGCCCGCTGTCCGGGCTCGGCGCCATGCTGCTGCGGCTGGGGCCGATGTTGGCCGGCGTGTGTGCCGGCTCGGCGCTGGGTGCCGTCTGGTTGGGTGCCCCTGCAGGGCATGGGGCGGCAATGGCACTGGGCGCCGTGCTGGTGCTGTACGCGGCTTGGGGTCTGGCGGGGGCGCGGCTCATCGTACCGGCGCAGACCGAGAAGTGGCTGGGGCCGGTGATCGGCGCGGTGACCGGTGTCGTGACCGCTGCGACCGGTGTGTTCGTGGTGCCCGCCGTGCCCTATCTGCAGGCGCTCGGCATGCAGAAGGACGAACTGGTGCAGGCGATGGGAATTTCATTCACCGTCTCGACCCTTGCGCTGGCCGCCGGCCTCGCGGCGCAAGGGGTGTATTCGACCGGCTCGGCGCTGTCGTCGCTGCTGATGCTTGCGCCAGCCGTCGCGGGCATGGTCGCCGGGCAATGGCTGCGTCGCGCCCTGTCGCCGACCATGTTCAAGAGGATCTTCTTCGCGGGCCTGGCGCTGCTGGGGATGTACATGGTTGTCAAGGGTATGCACTCCTGACCGATTGGCGGACCGGTCAGTGCGGGTCCGCTGCCGGGTCGCCGTGTTGGTGCAGGTTGAGGGCGGTCATTCCGCCACCGCCACCGCCGCCGCCGCCGCCGCCGCCGCCACCACCACCTCCTCCTCCTCCTCCTCCACCGCCCTTGCCATCACCGCCGCCACCGCCCTTCGCAGCCGAGCCGCCGCCGGCACGAACCGGCCCCTGTTTCGGTATCCGCAGATCGGCAGGCATGGGTTCCAGGTCCAGCACGTCGCGGATGAAAAGGCGCAGTGATGCCACCAGTTCAGCGGTCTCCACCGGCCGGCCGGCGACCATGTCGTTCGCGGCCTTCACGGCCAGCGCCACCTGTTCGGCCGTGCCCAGCAGCATGACGTCGGACAGCGCCGCTTCCACCGCATCACGGATACGCCGGCGACGATCCGAGCCACTGTCGGGCGCGACACGTGGTGCCGGCACCGGGGGCGCCCCGGCATCGTCGAGCGCGACCCGGGCCTCCGCCGTGCCAAGCGCCGCGGCTGCAGCGTCAGCCCGCGCCCGCAGGTCGCGCAGATGGGTAGGGTCCACCGTCAGGTCGCCGGTGAACGAGCCGCCCAGCGTCTTGTAGGCCGCGATCAGGGTCTTGAGCCTTTCGTTGATCTGGCGGTTCTGCCGCTCCCGCCGCTGCTGCACGCCGGTCATCACCAGCAGGCGGATGCTGACCGCCACCAGCGACACGACCACCAGGCCGAGCAGGGTCGACAGCAGCCCGGCGAGGGAAGAAAAATCAAGAGTGTTGCGCATGGGCGCAAGCATGGCCGGTTCGTGCCGAATCCGGGTGAACCGGTGTATCCGGCAGGCAGAGGCACAATTCAGGAAGCCGCGCCCGCTTATCTAACCTTCATCGCCATGCTGGAACCCACCTTCATCCTCCACGTGTCGAAGCTCGACACCAGCATCCGGTTCTACTCACGGCTGCTGAAACTGGCACCGGTGCCGTTCGAGCCGATCTTCGTGATGTTCTTCCTGGAGTCCGGAGCCCGGCTGGGACTGCTGGAGGTCGAGGCTGCCGATACCGGATCGGCAGGTTTCGAGCTTGATTTCCCGGTGGCAGAAAACGCGGATGTGGATCGCCTGCACGAGGAGTGGTCCGGGCAGGGAATCACCATCACGCAGCCGCCGCACGACATGAGTTTTGCCTACACCTTCGTCGCGCACGACCCCGACGGGCATTGCCTTCGGGTGTATTGCCGACGCGTTTCACGCTGAGCGCCGCTCTATCACACCGCTCCACGACCCACAGTCAGATCGATCCATCCATGACCACCGAACAGCGCCTAACCGAGGTCGAGATCAAGCTCAGCTATGCCGAAGACCTGCTCGACGAACTCAACCTGCGGATCTACCGGCAACAGCAGCAGATAGACGCCCTCATCGGACAGGTCACCGCCCTGCGGCAGCAGGCACCCGAAGCCGGTGCTTCGGCACGCGATCCGCAAGACGAGCTGCCGCCGCATTACTAGGGCGGACGGCCTTTCACCAGGCTGAAGTTGCTCATGTTGCCGATGTCTCGGGTTCGGTCTTGTTGACCTGGGTCAGCAGGGGTCGCCGCGAGAAGAAGGCATCGGCGTTTTCCAGGAAACGCAGTACGGATGCATGAATCGCCTGCGGTGAAATGCCGCCGATGTGGGGTGTCAGCACGGCGTTGTCGAACCTGAGCAGGCGAGCCGGAGGGGTCGGCTCGTTTTCATAGACGTCCAGCGCGGCCGCCCATATGCGTTTGTCTTCCAGCGCGTCGGCCACCGCGTCGGTGTCCACCAGCGTGCCCCTGGCGATGTTCACCAGCACGCCTTGCGGTCCCAGGGCGTCCAGCACCTTGCGGTCCACGATGTGATAGGTCTCCTTGCCGCCGGGCGCGGCGATCACCAGGAAGTCGCACCAGGCGGCCAGGCTCAGGATGTCGTCGAACCAGGCAAATCCGCTTTCGTCGCGGCGGGTGCGGCTGTGGTAGCCGATCTCCATGTCGAAACCCTGCGCCCGCCGGGCGATCTGCCTTCCGATGGCGCCCAGGCCGAAGATGCCCATGCGGCGGCCCGAGACATGGGGCGGACGCGGGATGTCGTCGCGCCACAACCCATGCCGCACGCCGTTGTTCAGGAACGGCAGGCGGCGGATGGCCGCCAGCAGGATGGCCATGGCGTGGTCGGCCACCGCGGCGTCGTTGGTGCCTGCGGCGTTGCAGACAGGAATACCGCGCGCCGTGGCCGCGTCCAGCGCGACATTCTCGAAACCCACACCGACGGTGCAGATCAGCTGCAGCCTCGGCAGTGCCGCGATCTCGCCAGCCGTCAGGCCATTGGTGCCGTTGGTCAGCACCACCTCGATTTCGGCACCGTGCGCGGCGATGCGGGCAGCGCCGTTGGAACGGTCGGCCCCGAGGTTTTCGTTGGGGGCATAGAGCATTTCGAAGTTCTGCGCGACCAGTTCGCGATGTTCTTCGGACAGGTAGACAAGAACCAGCAGCAAGGGTTTCATGGCGTCGGGAGAGTCTTTTCGGATTGATTCAGTGTGGATCAGCGCCAGCGCACGATGGCGCATGGCGCGGCATCGAAGCCCAGGCGCTCGCCTGTATCGGACATGGTTGTGCCATCGGTTCGATACACGCGCAACTGGCGTGCGGCCGCGTCCTGGACCACCACCGACCGGCTGTCGCCCGCATAGGCGGCGCCCTGGAGCCAGCTGCCGCCACGCACCTCGCCCGTGGCCAGCAGCCGTCCGTCCGCGATACGGAATTGCCGGAACCGCGCGGTGCCATGAAACGGCGACGCTGCCGGCTTGTTGCCTCCGTCGATCACGGTCACGCCGAGCGTCGAACTGTCGGGCGCAAAAAACGCGCCCTCGGGCGTCTGGCCCACGCTGACGGTGTCGACCACACGCAGCGGCCGGCTGCGCAGGTCTATCAGGCTGACGGTGTCGCTGTCGCCCTGGCCTCCCCCCAGGTTTGTCACGGCTGCCCAGTCACCGCTGGATGCGATGTCCAGTCCGTAGGGGCGCACGCCGGCGACCAGGTCGCGCGGGTCGACCGTCACCTGATTTCCATCGATCTTCAGCACCGTGACCTTGTGGTCGCCATCCCGGCTGACCAGCGCACTCCGGCCATCGGGCAGGAAGGCCACGTGGGCCGGGCTCGACTTTTCGCCCAGCGAGACCTTGCCAGACACCCGCACCGCACCCGCCTCGATCGCCAGCAGCGAAACCGAGCCCTCGATCCGGTTGGCGACCAGCGCGAAAGTGCCGGCACGATTGATGGAGACGCCGGCCGCCCCGGCGCCGGTATGCAGGCTCGCCAGCACGCGCGGCGCACTGCCGCCGTCCGGGTCCAGCGCAAGCACCGAGACCAGGTCGTACGGCACCACCCGCCGGGCATCGGCCGGGTCGCGCCGGGTGGATGCGGTCACCAGCGCCAGGCGTCCGCCGGGCGCCACGGCAATGGAACTGGGCGGACCGACCAGCGAGGTCGGCACCGGCACCTGATGCAGCAGGCGCAACCGGCCGCCGGCCAGTTCGATCACCGCCAGGGAGTCCGCGGAGTCGCGCACGGTGGACGCGCCATCCGCCAGGCCCGCCCGGCCGTCCTGCAACGACAGGAAATAAGCCGGCGGCGAGGCCGGAGCAGTGACGGCGCAGGCGCCCAGCAGCAGCGCAAACGCAGTCGCCACCCCTGCCGAAAGGCAGCGGAGAAAAGGTGTCTTCATGGCTGGGGCTCTCTCTCAGTCGACGCGGGCGCCGGACAGCTTCACCAGTTTTCCCCACTTGTCTATTTCGCCAGCCAGCACCTTCCTGAACTCTGCCGGAGAGTTGCCGATGGGCGTGCTGCCCTGGTCGGCCAGCGTCTTGCGGAATGCCGGGTCCTGGGTCACCTTGTGAATGGCCGCAGCCAGCCGGTCGACCACCGGCTGAGGGGTGGCGGCAGGCGCCAGCACGCCGTTCCAGAGCACCACCTCGAAGCCGGGCAGCGCTTCTGCGATGGCCGGCAGGTTGGGCAGCCGCGGGGATCGCACCGGAGTGGTCACGCCCAGCGCACGCAGCTTTCCGCTGTCGATGTACGGCAGCACCTCCACCAGGGGAGAAAACACGGCCTGGATCTGGCCGGCGATCAGGTCGGCGTTGGCAGGGGCGCCGCCCTTGTAGGGCACATGCACCATTTCGCCTTGCGCCATGCTGTTGAACAGGGCTCCCGACAGGTGCTGCGACGTGCCGTTGCCGGCGGAGCCGTAGTTGATCACCGCTTTTTTCTGGCGTACGTACTCGACGAATTCAGGCAGGGTCTTGGCGGGCACATCGTTGTTGACCATCAGCACGTTGGGGATCAGCGCTACCTGTGAAATGGGTACCAGGTCCTTCTGCAGATCGAAGCCCATGCTCTTGTACAGGGTGACGTTGGTGGCAGCCGTGCTGGTGGTGAACAGCAGGGTGTAGCCGTCGGGCTGCGACTTGGCTACGTAGGCCCCGCCGATGTTGCCGCCGGCGCCGGCACGGTTGTCGACGATGACGGACTGGCCCAGTTCCTTGCCGAGCTTTTCCGCGAGCAGCCGGGCGGTGGTGTCGGTGCTGCCGCCCGGCGCCAGCGGCACCACCAGCGTGACGGTGCGTTCGGGCCATTCGGCCGCCTGGGAGGCCAGGCTGGCCGTGGCCAGGCATGTGGCGGCGATGGCCATGAGAAGTGGGCGTTTTTTCATGATCTTGTCTCTGTTTTCTTATGGGCTGTGAATGAATGCGGCCGCCTGTGCCGCCCGGTTCAGCGCTGGCCGTCGCCGACCGATATCTTGTCGGCACGCAGGCCGCCCAGGCGCTCGTGCACCCGGCTCCCGGTGGACATCACCAGCGCGTACAGCAGCTCGTTGGGCCGGGGGCTGTCGATGGCTCCGACGTCCATCGTGCTGAAGTGGCTGCGTACGTAGCAAGCCTCTATGTGATGCAGCGGAATCTGCAGCCGGGTGCCCGCGGACGCCACCACCTTTGCGGCCGGCACGATGGACTTTGCCTGCGGCAGGAACGCGCGCATCGGCCAGCCGCCGGCCTCGTGCCACAGGGCGCCGTGTTCCAGTTCACCGTTCACGCCGACGATCGCCCCCTTGCCGTAAGCCTGGATCCTGTCGGGGCCGCCGAGCGCGGCCAGCAGTTCCGGCACCAGGCCCTTGGCCATTTCGGTGGCGTCCCGGACCATCTCCGAAAGGTCCTCGACATAGCGGCCGGCGAACGGGTTCTCGATGACGACGGCGATGCTGCCCATGACGATGGGTTCGGTGCGCGCCGGGCCTCCTTCGTGGTAGATCGATTCGATGTTCAGGAGCTTCTTGCGGATCTTGATGAGGGACATGGTGTTGTGGATGAACTGGGGTTGGAAAAGGGATGCGGCCTGGTTGAATCACTGCTGCTCGATACCGGCCGCCTTGAAGACGGCTCCCCACTTGGCGATGTCGGTATCGATCAGCTTGCGGAAGGCTTCGGGCGTTCCGTACGACGGAGTCAGCCCGCTGGTCTCGAAGCGCTTTTGCAGTGCGGGGTCGGCCAGCACTTCGCGCAGTGCGGTGTTGATGCGGCTGACCAGCGCCGGCGGCGTCTTTGCGGGTGCCGCCATGCCGAACCACACCGTCAGGTCGTAATCGGGCAGTCCACCCTCGACCAGCGATGGCACCTCGGGCGCCAGCGGCGACCGGTTGCGGCTGGTCACGCCCAACGCGGTAACCCTGCCGGCGCGGGCCTGCTGCAGACCGTTGACCAGGTCGGCGATGGTGAAATCCACCGTGCCGCCCGCCAGGTCGGTCATGACCTGGGGCACGCCCCGGTAGGCCACCGGCGTGGCGTCGAAGCCGCCCATGCTGACGACCTGGGCCGCACACAGCTGCGCGCTTCCGGAGCCGTAGCCGTAAGACAGCTTGCCGGGATGCGCCTTGGCATACGCGATGAATTCCGGCAGGGTTTTGACGGGCAGGTGTTTGCCTGCCACCAGCATGAAGGGCGCGTCGGCGAGGATGGCGACCGGCGTGAAGTCCTTGCGGGGGTCGTATGGCAGCGACTTGAAGACGCTCACGTTGCTGGCGCCCGTGCTGACGCCCACCATGAACAAGGTGTAGCCGTCGGGCGCGGCCTTGATCGCCGAAACGGTGCCGACGATGCCGTTGGCCCCGCCCTGGTTGTCGATCACGACAGGCTGGCCGAGCCGGGCGGCGAGACCGTCCGAAAGCGCGCGGGCCACCACGTCGGTGATGCTGCCGGCTGGGAACGGAACCACCAGGCGGATGGGTTTTTCAGGGTATGCGGCCAGCGCCGTCAGCGGGAGGGCCAGCGCCAGCGCGGCGGCGGCCAGGGCTCGTCTTTGCATCATGTGTCTCCTCTTGTTTTTTGCAGGCGGCCGCAGGCTCAGGCGGCCGGCTTCTGGCCGAATTCCACCCCGGCCCACTCTTCGAGGTGCCGGATGGGAAACACGTTGTCCCGCTGGCCGTCGCCCTGCGAAATGGCAAAGGCCAGGAACTGGCGCGCAGCCGGATTGACCTGCATCGGCACGCCCAGCTTCTCGGCTTCGTCGATGCACATCTTCACGTCCTTGTGCAGCAGCTCGGTGGTGAACCGGACCGGAAAACTACGGTCGAGCACGCACTGGGGAATCCGTTCCAGGGTGGCGAAGGACCGGCCGCTGGAAACGTTGATCACGTCCAGCATGGTCTTCGAATCGAGTCCCGCCTTGACGCCGTAGACCAGGGCTTCGCAGCTGGCGACCATGCTGGTCGCGTAGAGCGTGTTGTTGATGATCTTCATCGTCTGGCCCAGGCTGGGGTCGGCGCCGAGGTAGAAGATGTTCTTGCCGATGGTGCGCAGCAGCGGCTCGACCTGCCGGTATGCGGCTTCCGGGCCGGCGGGCATCACCGCCAGCGTGCCCTTTTCGGCGGCCACCGTGCCGCCGCTGACCGGCGCGCCGACCAGTGCGATGTCGCGGCCCGCGAGAATGGTCTCGACTTCCTTGGTGACCGACGGACCGGTGGTCGACAGGTCGACGACGATCCGCACCGCGCTTCCTGACGCAACCTCGGCGGCAACGTCCGCGACGATGCGCGGCATCGGAAGGCACAACAGCACGGTGTCGGTCTGGTCGGCCATTTCACGTGCGCTTGCGACCGCCTTGCCGCCCTTGGCGACGATGCGCTCCAGCGCGGCCGCATTTCGGTCGTACACCAGAAGCTCATGGCCCGCTGCCAGCAGCCGGGTGGCGAAATGCACGCCGATATTGCCGAGGCCGATAAGTCCGATTTTCATGAAACGATCCTGGATAGGTTGATGCCGCGACCCGCTGAAAAGATCTCGTGTGGGCGGCTGGCGGTCGTGAGGGGATGAGATGCGAAAGGCGGCGCGCGGGTCGCCTTGAATCGCCGGTAGTCGCCGCCAAGGGCCGGCGGCAGATGTTTGCGGCAGTCAGTATTCCGAGGTCGCACCGAGGCGTTGGAGCGCAGCGTTAACCCAGGAGGTGTCGAGGTTTCCGGCGGCGATGGCCGCGATGGTCACCTTCTCCTGCTCGTTTTTCTCGTGCGCCGCGGCGTGCACCGCTGCGGCTTCGTCGATGGGGACACACAACACGCCGTCGGCGTCGCCGACGATCAGATCGCCCGGTTCGACCACCATGCCGTCGATGGCGACTGCGACATTGATCCGGCCCGGACCGTCCTTGTAGGGCCCGCGATGGGTGACGCCCGCCGCGAAAACCGGGAACGACGATGCGGCCAGTGAATCCACATCGCGGACGGCCCCGTTGATGACGATGCCCGCTATCCCGCGGCTGGCGGCATAGCCGGTCATGAGCTCACCCATGATGGCGTTCGTCAGGTCGCCGCCTGCATCGATCACCAGTACGTCGCCCGGCTGCGCCAGGTCAAGCGCGGCGTGGACCAGGAGGTTGTCGCCCGGGCGGGTCTTGATGGTGAAAGCCGGGCCGCAGAGGTAGCCCCCGGAATGCATCGGCCGCAGGCGCGGGCCGGCGGCGGTGATGCGGGCCATGCAGTCGCTGATGTTGGCGACCGGCATGCCGCGAAAACGCTCTACGAGACCGGCCTCGACCTGCCGCTTGCGTTTGAAGATCTGGATCTGGCTCATGTGCTTGTCTCTCTCTCTCTTTTCTTGGTCCGACCGGCGGTGTCGAACGATGAGATGAACTTTAAGAGCGCACTGCCAGAAGCTGCATATACCGAATGAGCTGCACGGTATAGCCTGAAGTTAAGAGCTTCTCAGGGTGTTACCCGATAGGCCCCTCCGCGGGCAATCCGCGGAGGATTTCCGCGAACTTGTCGGCGTGGGTGGTCCGGGTGTCGAAGGCCGAACGCACGATGCTGGGAGTCAGCTTGATTTCGTCGGCCAGCGGTATGACGCAAAGGTCCGGCCAAGCCAGGCCGGCGACCGTGAACTCGTCCACCATGGCTACGCCGGCACCCGCCCGCACGAGCGCGCAGGCGACATCGGTTTCATGAATATCGACGCGCGAAGACAGTACGACGCCCGCCTTGCGGAAAGCCGCCGAGACCAGTTGCCCGAACGCGATGGCCGGATGGTGTGCGATCAGGGTGTGCTGCGCCAGGTCGGAAATCCGCACGCTGGGCAACTGCGACAACTCGTGGCCCACCGGCACCACGCACACCATGCGACCCTCGGCGAACGGGGTCACGTTGAGGTTGGGATGGTCGATCGGCAGCACCGACATCGCCAGATCGACCCTGTTGCTGAGGACTTCCTGCGCCATGCCGCTCAGCAGCGTGGTGTGCACATCGACCCGGATGTTGGCGTAGCGTTTCTGGAAAGCCGTGATGGCGCGCGGAAGCACGCTGCGGCTCAGGCTGGGGCTGCACGAGATACGCAACGTGCCCGACGGTCCCAATGCCAGTCCCCGCGCAAACTCGTCGACCCGCAAGGCCTGCTGGTAAAACTCTTCGACTTCCCGAAACAGCGCCTCGCCCTCCGGGGTCGGAACGAGTTTTCCCTTCACCCGGTTGAACAACGCGAGCTGCAGGATCTGCTCGGTGTGGGAAACGATCCGGCTGACGGCCGGTTGGGAGGTGAACAGCAGCTTGGCAGCGCCGTTGATGGATCCGGTCAGCATGACTGCCCGAAACACCTCCATCTGCCTGAGACGAAACTTCATTCGGAGGCGCGCCGGTCGAAGCTCGTCGTCCCGGCTCCGGAGCCGCGCTTTTCTGTGCAGGTAAGCCGCTGCAGGGTTGCGGGCGGCGATTGCGAGAGGAGTGGCATGGTTGCCTTCGTGACGGCTATGAGGAAGTGACCCGCGAAGTATTTATGCGTGGTCTTGGAATGCACGAATTTATCCAGATTCACCACCTTGGCCCGCCGCCTGCGTTTCGATGCATTCGATACCTGGTGTCGATCACGGTCCGGCCACCCTGGCGTGCGCACCCCCGCAAGGCCGGCGGCGTGAACGCCTGAGTTCAATCTTCAAGAAGCCGCTTCCAGAACGGACAAAGGGTTGCAACCTTACGATTGCAACCCTTTGAATTCACTTAAGAATTGGCGGAGTGGACGGGACTCGAACCCGCGACCCCCGGCGTGACAGGCCGGTATTCTAACCAACTGAACTACCACTCCGCAGTGGCTGTAGCTTTCGTTCAACTGCTTTCCAGCAACCGAACCAAGTGCCACAAACTTGGCGACCCTACGGGGATTCGAACCCCGGTACTCACCGTGAAAGGGTGATGTCCTAGGCCTCTAGACGATAGGGTCAAAACCTTGGAACTAACCGACAACAGTATCTAAACAGGTGGTGGAGGTAAACGGGATCGAACCGATGACCTCTTGCATGCCATGCAAGCGCTCTCCCAGCTGAGCTATACCCCCCACTGTTTTCACACCCCGTTTATTTGCTTCACTTTGCATCGCTTGTTTGCTTTGCTTCGTTTTGCGTTTCGCGTTGTGTTCAACTGCTGAGCCTCGAATTATGTCAGTTTTTTAGCGTTTGTCCAACCTTATCGAAAATAATTTGCGATCCATGAGTTCGAGGATGGCATCGACGGAAGGCGTGTGAGCGGTTCCTAGCACCAGAACCCGCACTGGCATTAGAAGCTGCGGCATCTTGAGCCCATGAGCGGTCAGCGTTTCCTTGATGGCCCCTGCGATGGCAGTCTTATTCCACTCCACGGCACTCAACTTTTCGGCCAGCGTATCGAGCGCTGGCAACACGGCCGGCACCACGTGCTGGGCCAGGTCGGCCTCTGATGGATGCACGTCCGAATAGAACCTGGCGGCCCAGTCGGCCAGCGCCACGGTGGTGTCGCAGCGGTCCTTGAACAGGCCGCAGATACGCGCCAGCCGCTCGTCGGCCTGGATACCGCGCGCCTCGAGGTGCTTGCCCACCAGCACCGACAGCTTGTCGTCGGCCATGGCCTTCAGGTGCTGTGCGTTCACCCAGCGCAGCTTGGCTTCGTCGAACTGCGCGGCACTGCGGCCCAGGTGGTCCAGGTCGAACCACTGCAGCAACTGTTCGCGGCTGAAGATCTCGTCGTCGCCATGGCTCCAGCCCAGGCGGGCCAGGTAGTTCACCATGGCGTCGGGCAGGTAGCCCTCGTCGCGAAAGGCCGTGACGGGCTTGGCGCCATTGCGTTTGCTCATCTTCTCGCCCTGCTCGTTGAGCACGGTGGGCAGGTGGGCGTAGACCGGTGGCTCCTTGCCCAGGGCGCGGAAGATGTTGATCTGGCGCGGCGTGTTGTTCACGTGGTCGTCGCCACGGATGACGTGGGTCATGCCCATGTCGATGTCGTCGACCACCACGCAGAAGTTATAGGTGGGCGTGCCGTCCGGACGGGCGATGACCAGATCGTCGAGCTCGTCGTTCGATATCTCGATGCGGCCCTTGACCTTGTCGTCCCAGGCCACCACGCCTTCTTGCGGGTTGAGGAAACGCAGCACCGGTTTCACGCCCTCGGGCACGGGCGGCAGGGTCTTGCCGGGCGCAGGGCGCCAGGTGCCGTCGTAACGCGGCTTCTGTTTGGCCTCCATCTGACGCTCGCGCAAGGCGTCGAGCTCGGCGACGGACATGTAGCAGGGGTAGACCTGTCCAGCCGCCTGCAACTCGGCCAGTACCGCCTTGTAGCGATCCATGCGCTGCATTTGATAGAACGGGCCTTCGTCGTAGTCCAGGCCCAGCCATTCCATGCCTTCGAGGATCACGTCGACCGACGCCTGGGTGGAGCGCTCGACGTCGGTGTCTTCGACCCGCAGCACGAAGTCGCCGCCGGTGGAGCGGGCGAACGCCCAGGGGTACAGGGCCGAGCGGATGTTGCCCAGATGGATGAATCCGGTGGGCGAAGGCGCAAAACGGGTACGGGTGCGAATGGGTGCGGCGTTGCTCATGTCGGGGAGATCAGGCGTTCTTCGGGCTGTCTTCAGGCGTTTTGCGGATTGGGCAGGGCCAGGCGCGAGTTGTCTTCTTCGCCGAAGGGCTCTTCCTGGCCGACCCGTGCTTCGTTGATCTTCACGATGTCTTCCGGATTGATGTCGCCGGTGACATAGATGCCGTCGAAACACGAAGCGTCGAAACCGTCGAGCTTGGGATTCAGCGAGCCGATGGCTCTTTTCATGCCTTCGACGTCCTGGTAGATCAGCGCGTCGCAACCGATGATCTGGCGCACTTCCTCGATGGTGCGGTTGGCCGCCACCAGTTCGGTACTGGTGGGCATGTCGATGCCGTACACATTGGGGTACCGCACTGGCGGCGCGGCGCTTGCCAGGTAGACCTTGTTGGCTCCGGCATCGCGGGCCATCTGCACGATTTCACGGCTGGTGGTGCCGCGCACGATGGAGTCGTCCACCAGCAATACGTTGCGGCCCTTGAACTCGCTGCCGATCACGTTGAGCTTCTGGCGCACCGACTTCTTGCGCACACCCTGGCCGGGCATGATGAAGGTGCGACCGACATAACGGTTCTTGACGAAACCTTCGCGGTACGGAATGCCCAGCAGGTGCGCCAGCTGGGTGGCGCTGGGGCGGCTGGATTCGGGGATCGGAATCACCACGTCGATCTCGCTTGGCGGCACGGTGGAAACCACCCGCTTGGCCAGGGCCTCGCCCAGGTTCAGGCGCGCCTGGTAGACCGAGACGTCGTCCAGCACGGAATCAGGACGCGCCAGGTAGACAAACTCGAAGATGCAGGGTTGCAGCTTGGCGTTGTCGGCGCACTGGCGGCTGTGGATCTCGCCCTTGGTGTCGACGAACACGGCTTCGCCAGGGGCGACATTTCGTTCGAAAACAAAACCGGAGCCTTCGAGGGCGACCGACTCGCTGGCCACCATCACCGCGCCGTCGGCAGAACGGCCGATGCACAGGGGACGGATCCCATGCGGGTCGCGGAAGGCCAGCAGGCCGTGGCCGGCGATCATCGAGACCACGGCGTACGAACCCTTGATACGGCCATGCACGGCGCGCACGGCGGCGAAAACTTCTTCAGGATGCAGCTGCGCACCGCGGGTCGCGCGGTCGAGTTCGTGCGCGAACACGTTGAGCAACACTTCGGAGTCGCTCTCGGTGTTGGTGTGGCGGTGGTCCGTGGAGAACAGTTCGGCACGCAACTGGGTGGCGTTGGTCAGGTTGCCGTTGTGCACCAGCACCAGGCCAAAAGGCGCGTTGACGTAGAAGGGCTGCGCCTCTTCCTCGCTGTACGCGTTGCCGGCGGTGGGGTAACGCACCTGGCCCAGGCCGACCGTACCCAGCAGGCCGCGCATGTTGCGGGTGCGAAACACGTCCTTCACCATGCCCTTGGCCTTGTGCATGAAGAACTTGCGGCCGAGCTGGGTCACGATGCCAGCTGCATCCTGGCCCCGGTGCTGCAGCAGCAACAGCGAGTCATAGATGAGTTGATTGACGGGAGCATTGCTGACAACGCCGACGATTCCACACATGGGAGATACCTCAGGGAAAAAACTGAACGAATGCTTGCGGCAGCGCGGGCTTCACGCCGCTCAGTGCTGCTCGTAACAGGGGCGCCGCCTGAGACGTGCGCCAGCCGTCCTGCTCACGCAGTGACGTTGCCTCCACCACCACCGCCAAAACCAGCAGCAGCAACAAACCGCGCACCAGACCGAAAACCGCACCCAGGGTGCGATCGACCGGGCGCAAACCCACGCTGCCTATCAACTTGCGCAACAGCGACGCCACCAGGCCACAGCCGAATGCCACCGCAATGAAAACAATCACGAAACCGGCCGCGCTGCGTGCCGTCTCGCCGGTGTCGCCCATCGGCAACCACAAACCCACCGGATCGGCCCAGATGCGGGCTGCGAAATAGGCAACAACCCAACCCAGCAGCGACAGGACCTCGAAAACCAGGCCCCGCCACAAGCCGATCAGTGCTGAAGCGGCCAGCACGGCCGCCAGCACCCAATCGACCGCGGTCACGAGTCAGACCTTCACAAGGTGAGGATGCTTGCGGGCAAATCCAGCCCCTTGACCCTGGCCGCCGCCCGGTCGGCATCTGCCTTGCTGGCGAACGGCCCGACCCGCACCCGCAGGCGCTTGCCGTCCTTGGTGTCGACCGACTGCACATAGGTCGAGAGACCGCTGCGCGTGAGCTTGTTGCGTGCCTCCTGGGCCTTGGCCGCATCGCCGAAAGCGCCGACCTGGACCACGAAACGACCGGCTGCGGCGGTTGCGGGCGTGGCAGCCGAAGCGGAGGCGGCAGCCGGCATCGGCTTGCCTTCGAGCAAGGCGCGGGCGCGGGCTGCGTCATCGTCGACATGCACCGGAACCTGAGCAGGTTTGGACGCAGGCGCTGTTTCACGATGGGTCTCGTGCGGTGGCTCTGCCGGTTTGGCCTGGGGCTTGGGCTGGACCGCCGGAGCCGGTGATGCAGCGGGTTTTTCAGCCTTGACTGGCGCGGACGCGACGACCTCTTCACCACGATCCAGCGAATCGGCCGTGCTGGCACGACCGGTGGCGGGTTTTGCTGCCACGGGTGCGGGCGCGGGTGCCGGCGCGGGCGTTGGCGCAACTGCCACCACCGGCGCAGCTGCAGGAGCGGGCGCCACCGCTGCAGGCAAGGGGTCCTGCCCTGGAATGGCAATGGGAATGTCGACCGATATCGGCCGGGGCTGGGTGTCGAACAGCAGCGGAAAGCCGACGACGCCGGCCACCAGCAGCACGGCCGCGCCGATCAGGCGATGCCGTGCCCGCCTGCGCAATGCGTCGACGCTTTCGGTTGAATTGACACGGCGCTGACGGGCGCCGCGTTTGTCGTCGTCCCGGGCGTTGCCGCCATTGCGGCTGCCACTGCCAGGCCAACGAATATTGAATAAAGCCATGGTTTCCTAGACGTGCTTCGCGTTCAGGCGAGGCACGCCGTTTTGCAGCACGCCGCCGACGGTGTAGAACGATCCGAAGACCACGATTCTATCCGCCGGGTCGGCCGCGGCGACCGCGGCATCCAGTGCCGCCTGGGGCGAGCCATAGGAAGCCGCCGGTACGGCGGGGTGTCCTCCAGCGGCCATCTGCAGCGCGTTCCACTTGGCACAGAGGTGCGAAGCGGTCTCGGCGCGAGGCGTCGGCAGGTCACAGAAATACCATCGGTCGACCAGCTTGCCGATGCGTTGCAGCATGGGAGAAAGGTCCTTGTCGGCCATGGCACCGAAGACGGCGTGGGTGACCGGATGGAAACCCATCGCATCGAGGTTTTCAGTCAGCGCGGCGATGGAATGCGGGTTGTGTGCCACGTCCAGCACCAGCGTCGGCTGGCCGGGAACGATCTGGAAACGCCCCGGCAGTTCGGCGCGGGCCAGCCCGGTTCGCACTGCCTGGGCACTGATCGGCAGACGCTCGCGCAGCGCTTCCAGCGCTGCCAGCACACCAGCGGCGTTGACCAACTGGTTGGCGCCGCGCAGTGCGGGATAGGCCAGGCTGGCGTAACGGCGGCCACGGCCGGCCCAGTTCCACTGCTGGCGGTCGCCTGAAATATTGAAGTCGCGGCCGGACAGCCAAAGGTCGGCACCGATCTCGGTGGCGTACTGGACGACGCTGGCCGGAGGAGCCGGGTCGCTGACGATGGCCGGCTTGCCGGCGCGCAAAATGCCGGCCTTTTCGCGTCCGATGGCATCGCGCGTGTTGCCCAGGTATTCGGTGTGGTCGATGTCGATGCTGGTAACGATGGCGCAGTCGGTGTCGATCACATTGGTGGCGTCCAGACGACCGCCCAGGCCTACCTCCAGTACCGCCACGTCGAGCTTCGACCGGGACATCAGCCTGAGGATGACCAGCGTGGTGAATTCGAAATAGGTCAGCTCGACCGCGGCGCCTCGGGTGCGGGCTTCTTCGACGGCCTCGAAATGCGGCAGCAGCGCATCGGCCGCGACGATGTCACCGGCGATCCGGCAACGCTCCTCGAAATGCACCAGGTGCGGCGAGGTGTAGACCCCGGTGCGCCAGCCGGCCTGCATTGCAATCGACTCCAGCATGGCGCAGGTCGACCCCTTGCCATTGGTGCCTGCCACGGTGATGACCGGGCAATCGAAGCGCAATTCGAGGCGTTGAACAAGCTCGCGCACCCGGTCGAGGCCCAGGGCGATGGTTTTGGGGTGCAGGCGTTCGCAGTGCGCCAGCCAGTCGGCAAGTGTTTTCATCAGGGGCAGGATTGTCGCGTAGCCGGCTGCCCGACCGCAGCCAGGGGAGAATCGGGGAATGACGACCCTTTATGGCATTCCCAATTGCGACACGGTAAAAAAAGCGCGCACCTGGCTGGCGGAACACGTCGGCGACTACCGTTTTCATGATTTCCGCAAGGACGGCCTTGACTCCGCGCCCGTTGCCCGCTGGTTTGCCGCAGTAGGCGACCGGCTCATCAACAGGCGTAGCACGACCTGGCGCGGCCTCGATGCGGCAATTCAGGCCACTGCCGAAACTCCGGCGGGCGCACAGGCCCTGGCGGTAAGCTTTCCGGCCCTGATCAAACGTCCGGTCGTCGAATGGCCGGACGGCACCATCACCGTCGGTTTCGATCCACAGGAATGGACTCAAAAAACAAGATCGGCGCACTGAGAACAGTTGCTTACAGGCATTTACCCCGCGCGTCGCGCCGGGAACTCCAGGCCACTTCTACACTCCCAGTACAGCGGGGCGCGGGTGCGTCCCAAAGGATCTCAGTCATGAAAAAAGCCCTGGTGTTTTCGACGATCGCTGCGGCGGCCGTCTCTGCAGTGGCCCAGACCAGTGCGCCATCGCGCGAAATGGGCCGTGTGTTGTCCACTACGCCGGTGGTGCAGCAGGTCCCGGTCAACCAGCAGGTTTGCGGCAACCAGCAGGTGGTCTCGCAGGCACCGCCCAGTGGCGTGGGCACCGTGCTCGGCGGCCTTGCTGGCGGCCTGGTGGGCAACGCGATCGGTGGCGGTGGCGGGCGCGCAGCTGCCACTGCGCTGGGCATCGTGGGTGGCGCAATGCTTGGCAGTTCGGCGGAAGGCCCCGGCCCCGCCTATGTGCAGAACGTGCCGACCTGCAGCACCCAGACCACTTATGAAAACCGCACCGTGGGTTACGACGTGACCTACGAATACGCGGGCCGACAATACAACACCCGCATGGCCAGCGACCCGGGCCAATATGTTCCGGTGCAGGTCGGTACGGTAGGCGACAGCGCGCCGCAGCAGCAGGCGTACGGCGGCCAGTACAGCCAGCCAGGGGTGGTCGAGGCAGGCGTGGTGATCCCCGCATACAACTCGGTGCCGGCACCTGTCGTTTACCAGACCTACACGCCAGCCTATGCGCCCGTCTACGCGCCGTCGTACTACGGTGGGTATGGCGGTTATGGCGGCGGTTACGGGTATGGCGGCGTGCCGATCGGCCTGTCGCTCAATCTGGGCTATAGCCGTGGTTACGGCGGTCATGGCGGTCACGGCCGCTGGCGCTAAGAACGGACTGCAAGCAGCAGCAGTCGCGGTTCCAGCAGACGAAAAAAAAGCAGCCTCGACAGGCTGCTTTTTTCATGCGTGGCCACGAACGGATCAGATCTCGGTCTTCAGCAACGCACCCTTGAAGACGATGGGACCGGTCGGCCCGCCGCCGGTCGGCGCGCCGCCCTTGGGTTCGAGCGTGATGGCCAGCATCGGCGATGGTGCGACCTCGCCTTCTGCCGCGGTCAGCCTGGCCACCGCGCCCTGCCCCATCAGGCCCAGCGAACGTGGCGCCTGCCCTGGTGGCAGTGCCCACAACTCGAGCGACTTGTCGGCATCCATCTGGTAGTCGCCCACCCGTTTCAGCGTGAGCGCCCGTTTTGCAGGGTCGAAGGTGACCAGCACCGAGCCGGCCTGCTTGTCGTCCTGCAGCACGGCCACGTATTCGATGCGCGCCTGGGCCGCCATCTGGGCGGTAAGTTGTGCGCCTTCCTGTTTCGCCTGGGCGAGTTCGGAGCCGCGTTGCCCGAGTTGTTGGTCAAGCCGTATGCCGACCACTGCCGCCACCACCGCAGCCAGCGCTCCACCCATCGCCAGGCCGCGCCACAGGCTCAGGGCCCGGCGCAGGTTCTGCAGCATTTCGGCAGCGCCAGTGGCGACTGCCGATGTCGGCTCGACCGCCGGCTTGCGCGCCTGCGGAAGCAGGTTCTCGATGCGCTGCCAGACCTGCGGGTTGGGCAGCATGGCCGGCTGGATTTCGGTGAAGGCGGCAAAGGTTTCCTGCCACAGCAATGCCCGCGAACGGATGCCTGGGTTTTCACGCGAAAGGCTTTCGAATCGACGCCGGGCGCCGCCGCGCAGTGTGCCGAGCGCGTGCGCCGCCGCCAGTTGATCGACCAGATCAGGATGTCCCAGCAAGTTCATGATGCAAACCTTTCCATGCATTCGCGCAGCTGCGTCAGCCCGCGTCTTATCCAGGTCTTGACGGTGCCCAGCGGCAGCTTCAGCTGCTCGGCCAGTTCGCTGTGGCTCAGGTCGCGCAGATAGGAGAGGCTCACAACCTCGCGCTGCTTGTTTTCCAGCCGCGACAGGCACTGCCGCAGGGCGGTGGCCTGTTGGCTGGCGTCGGCCATGTCGAGGGGATCGTCCGCATCGCCCGCAATGGTGTCCTGCAGGTAATCGTCCAGTTCCACACCGGCATCGGCGCGTTCGCTGTTGCGGCGCCGAAGGAAGTCCAGCGAACGGCTGCGCACGATAACGCCCATCCAGGCCATCGGCGGGCTCAGGCCGGCGCGGTAATCGCCCGCAATGCGCCAGATGTTCAGGTAGGCCTCCTGCAGGGCGTCTTCGGCCCATTCGCGATTGCCCGTGACGCGCAGCGCCAACCCGAACATCCTTCCGGATGTCAGGTCATAAAGCTCCTTGAGGGCTCCCGCCGAGGCGGTGTCCTGCGCTGCGATACGAAGCATCAGGTTCATGAGGTGTTGGTCAGTTCGGTCAAGCGGCATGGCTGCGGATTGTGCGGCCTTCCCTTCATTACGCAAGACGCTGCATCCCGGATGCAGACAGGCACATAAAATCACGGGTTTTGTCCACCCGCCGGCATTCGCCCATCAGCACCATGACCACCGAAAAAATCGACGGCGTATCCGTCAGCACCCAGGCCAGCGTCTATTTCGACGGCAAGTGCGTCAGCCACGCCCTGGTGTTGGCCGACGGCACCAAAAAGTCCGTCGGCGTCGTGCTGCCGGCCACCCTGACCTTCAACACCGGCGCACCGGAAAAGATGGAATGCGTTGCCGGCGGCTGCGAATACAGGCTCGATGGCAGCGACGAATGGCTCAAGTCCGGCCCGGGCGACACTTTCTCGATCCCCGGCAACTCGAAATTCGACATCCGGGTCACCGAGGCATATCACTACATCTGCCATTTCGGCTGATCGCATCTCACACCAATACGCCATGGCAACCATCCTGCAACACGTACCCGCCGGCCAGAAGGTCGGCATCGCCTTCTCCGGCGGCCTCGACACCAGCGCAGCATTGCTCTGGATGAAACAGAAGGGCGCCCTGCCCTACGCCTACACGGCCAACCTGGGCCAGCCCGACGAGCCGGACTATGAAGAGATCCCGCGCAAGGCCATGCAGTACGGAGCCGAGCTGGCCCGCCTGATCGACTGCCGCCAGCAACTGGCCACCGAAGGCATCGCCGCCCTGCAGGCGGGCGCCTTCCATATCTCGACCGCCGGCATCACCTACTTCAACACAACGCCGCTGGGCCGTGCCGTTACCGGCACCATGCTGGTGGCCGCCATGAAGGAAGACGACGTCAACATCTGGGGCGACGGCAGCACCTTCAAGGGCAACGACATCGAGCGTTTCTACCGCTACGGCCTGCTGGCCAACCCGGCGCTCAAGATCTACAAGCCCTGGCTGGACCAGCTGTTCATCGACGAACTGGGCGGCCGCTCGGAGATGTCGGCCTTCATGACGGCCAACGGCTTCGGCTACAAGATGTCGGCTGAAAAGGCCTACTCCACCGACTCGAACATGCTGGGCGCCACGCACGAGGCCAAGGACCTGGAAAGCCTGGGCAGCGGCATCCGCATCGTCAACCCGATCATGGGTGTGCCTTTCTGGAAGGAAGACGTTGTCGTCAAGCACGAAGAAGTTTCGGTGCGGTTCGAAGAAGGCCGGCCGGTCGCACTGAACGGTATCGAATACCCCGACCTGGTCGAGCTGATCATGGAAGCCAACCGCATCGGCGGCCGCCACGGCCTGGGCATGAGCGACCAGATCGAAAACCGCATCATCGAAGCCAAGAGCCGCGGCATCTACGAAGCCCCGGGCCTGGCTCTGCTGTTCATTGCCTACGAGCGCCTGGTGACCGGCATCCACAACGAAGACACCATCGAGCAGTACCGCGAAAACGGCCGAAAGCTGGGCCGCCTGCTGTACCAGGGCCGCTGGTTCGACCCGCAGGCCATCATGCTGCGCGAAGCCGCCCAGCGCTGGGTGGCACGCGCGGTGACCGGCGAAGTGACGATCGAGCTGCGCCGCGGCAACGACTACTCGCTGCTGGACACCAAATCGGCCAACCTCACCTACCAGCCAGAACGCCTGAGCATGGAAAAGGTCGAAGACGCGCCGTTCTCGCCAGCCGACCGCATCGGCCAGCTGACCATGCGCAACCTGGACATCGTCGACACGCGCGACAAGCTGGCCATCTATTCCAAGGCGGGTCTTCTGTCCCATGGCACGGGCACTTCCATGCCCAAGCTGCAGGGCAATCAGGAATAGAAGAATCAGGTACGGCAACGTAAAGTTGCTCCAGATCAGGACGGGCTTGCCGATTCAGAAGGCAAGCCCGTTTTTCGTTTGGAGTCCGCCATGCAAGTTTCATCGTCCACGACGACCTCTTCCGTTTCCTCGAGCGGCGGCTCCGGTTCTGCCAGCCAGATCGCACAGCTGCAAAAACAGCTGAAGGAAACCACCGAGGAGCTGAAGGCTGTCGCCACCGACTCCACGCTGGATGCCAAGGCCAAGGAAGTGAAACAGAAGCTGCTGCAGGCCCAGGCGGCCGCGCTGCAGCAGCAGATTGCCGCCTTGCAGCAGGCAGAAGCCCAGAAGGCCCAACAAGCCCAGCAGAAGGCGCAGGAAAAGGTGCAAGCCACCGCCCCCAAGGCCGATAGCGACCTGTCGGCAAGCACCACCCGCAAACCCGAAGACAGCCCGCTCGGCCAGCAACTGGACGTTTACGCCTGATCAGGCGCCGTCCACATCCACCAGTTTCATCCGCCCCGACGCGCCGCTGCGGATGCTGACGGCGGAGCGCCGGCAACCGAACGTCTCGGCAATCAGCTGCACCAGTTCGGCATTGGCCCTGCCGTCGACCGGCGGCGACTTGATCTGCGCCAGCCAGGTTCCGTCTTCGGCCTGGCTGAGCTGGCTGACCCGCGCATTCGGCTTGACCTTGACCTGAACCGTGCGCCGCGAGGCTTCGGTCGACATGCTTCAGGCAGCCTTCGGCAGCAGCGAAACCGCGTGGCGATAGGCGGGATCGGCCTGCAATGCACCCCAGGGCAGCGCCTCGCCCTTGGGCAGCAACGCCAGGCGCCGGCGTTCGCTGTCAGGGCGAAGATGCCGGCCGCTGGCGCAGGCCTCTGCCACACCATCTATCAGCGCATCGAGCGCCCGTCCGTCGCCCAGGCTCTGGTTGCACAGCAGCAGCAGGTCACAGCCCGCGTCGATGGCCAGCATGGCGGCCGCCACATGGCTGACGGACTGGCCGTTCACACGGCGTGCGCCTTCCATGCTCAGGTCGTCGCTGACGATGGCGCCGTCGAAAGCCAGGCGTTCGCGCAACAGCTGCTGCAACCAGCGACTTGAAAACCCGGCTGGAAGGGAGTCGACCTGCGGGTACACCACATGCGCCGGCATCACCGCGGTGAGTGTCGCTCCGAGCCATGCATAGGGCGCGGCATCGTCGGCCAGGATGGCTTCGAGCGAACGGTCATCCGACGGGTGACCGATGTGCGAATCGGCCTGCGCGTAGCCATGGCCGGGGAAATGCTTGCCGCAGTGGTGCATGCCCGCGCGCAACATGCCATGCGCCACGCAACGGGCCAGAGCCGAGACGATGCGCGGATCGCGGTTGAAACTGCGGTCGCCGATCACGCTGCTGGCGCCATGATCCAGGTCGAGCACCGGCGCAAAACTGAAGTCGATGCCACAGGCGCGCAGTTCGGCTGCCAGCACATGGCCGGTGGCACAGGCGGCGTCCATGGCCCGCATGGCGCCGGTCGGTTCGTGGTCGGCGGCGTCCTCCAGCCACAGGTTGCCCAAGCTGCGCATGGAGGGCAGGTGGGTGAAACCGTCGCTGCGGAAACGCTGGACACGGCCGCCTTCGTGGTCGATGCAGATCAGCAGGCCCGGGCGCAGCGACCTGATCTCGGCAGACAAGGCGGTGATCTGCGCACGGTCGCGCCAGTTGCGGCTGAAGTAGATCAGGCCACCCACCAGCGGATGGGCGATGCGGCGGCGATCGTCGGCGTTGAGTTCGGTGCCGGCAATGTCGATGATCAGGGGCGAAGTCATGGCGTGTTCTGCTCCACGACCACGAAGGTCGCGGCGTAATCGGTTTCATCGGTCACGGTGACATGCGCCGACAGGTGCAGGCCTTCGAACCACTCTTTCAGTCCGGCATGCAGCACGACGTAGGGCTGGCCGCTGGGACGGTTGAGGACCTCGCACAGGCGCCAGGCCATCGGTGTGCGGATCCCCAGGCCTACGGCCTTGCTGAAGGCTTCCTTGGCGGAAAATCGGGTGGCCAGGTAACGCAGGCCCCGGTCGGGCCAGCGCTCGCTGCGGGCCAGCCAGACCTTCATTTCACCCGGCCCCAGTACCCGCTGCGCAAAACGTTCCCCGTGGCGCTCGAAGGTGGTCCGCATGCGGCGGATGTCGCAGATGTCGGTACCGATGCCGTAGATCATGCGCGGGCGTCGTCGATGCTCTTGAGGTAGGCCTTGACGGTATCGGTGTAGCCCATTTCAAGCGCGTCGGCGATCAGCGCATGGCCGATGGAGACCTCGCGCACCTGCGGCACCGCACGCAGGAAGGGCGTGAGGTTTTCGCGGTTCAGGTCGTGGCCGGCGTTGACGCCCAGGCCGTTGTCCTCGGCCGCCCTGGCGGCAGCGGCAAACCGCTTCAGTTGCACCTCGGCCTCGGGTGTGCCGAAGGCTGCGGCATAGGGTTCGGTGTAGAGCTCGACGCGGTCGGCGCCCAGGGCCCGCACGTCGGACATGGCCGAAGCGTCGGCATCCATGAACAGGCTGACCCGGACGCCCAGCGAACGGCACTCTTCCACCAGCGGGCGCAGGCGCTCGGCGTCGTCCGGGAAACGCCACCCGTGGTCACTGGTGAACTGGCCTTCGCTGTCGGGCACGAAGGTGGCCTGGTTGGGCCGCAGCTCACGGATGAATTCCATCAGGTTGTGGAACGGGTTGCCTTCGATGTTGAACTCGATCTTCGGCCACTTGAGCAGCAGCTCGGCGAGTTCATGCACGTCCTCGGCACGGATGTGGCGGGCGTCGGGTCGCGGGTGCACGGTGATGCCCTGGGCGCCTGCTTCCAGGCACAGGGATGCGGCACGGGTCACGCTGGGAATGCCCAGGTGGCGGGTGTTGCGCACCAGTGCGACCTTGTTGAGGTTGACGGACAGTGCGGTGGAGGCTTCTTCGCTCATAACTTGTACAGGTCGATCATCATCTGGCGGGTGCGCAGGGTTGCGACGCCGGTATGGTAGTGCAGCAGGTTGCGCAGTTGCATCTTGAGGTCGCCCTCGACGATGCCGGTTGCCTGCAGGGTGCCGAAGAACGGCGCCTGTTCGTCCAGCGCCCTCTGCAGGGCTAGCCAGTGGGCACCGCCGATGGCTCCGCGCTCGTCGGCAGCGGCATGGCGCAGCCCCACTTCGGGCACCAGCAGATAGGGCAACGAGGGATCCAGCGGATGCTGTGTACTGGTCTGCACATCGAGCGCAGGCAAAAAACCCACTTCGCGCAGCAGCAGCAGTTCGAAGGCTCGCAGCACGGGCTGCAGCGCCTCGCCGTGCTCCGAAGCCAACACACGGACGGCGCCTGCGTAGGCATCGAACAGCACGGGATGCGGGTCGTCGCGTGCTAGCAACCGCAGCAGCAGTTCGTTGAGGTACATGCCAGACAGCAACGCATCGCCGGTCGGCATGACATGGCCACCGACCCACTCCGCACCGCGCAGGTTGTGGATCTCGGCGTCTTCCCCGGTCGACAGCGCCCAGCTGAGCCTCAAGGGCTGCAGCGGCAGCAGCACCGGCCGGAAGTTGGAAGTTGGCTTCTTCGCTCCCTTGGCTACCAGCGCGACCCTGCCGCGGGTGCGGGTGAAGGTTTCAAGGATCAGGCTCGATTCGCTCCAGTCGTAGCGATGGAGCACGAAGCCCGGCTCGTCGGAGACCCGTTTGACGACCACGTCAGCAGGCGCCCGTGCCCTGCTGCTTATTCATAACCGAAGGAACGAACACGGGCCTCGTCGTCGGCCCAGCCGGAGCGGACTTTCACCCACAATTCCAGGAACACCTTGGCGTCCATTGCCTTTTCGAGTTCTTGCCGGGCTTCGGTGCCGATGCGTTTCAGGCGCTCGCCCTTGTCGCCGATCACCATTGCCTTGTGGCTGTCGCGCTCGACCACGATGGTGGCTGCGATGCGCACCATCCGTTTATGGGTCTTGCTGGCCTCTTCCTCGAACTTGTCGATGATGACGGTCGAGGTGTAGGGCAGTTCGTCACCGGTGAAACGGAAGATTTTCTCGCGAACGGTTTCGCTGGCGAGAAACTTTTCGCTGCGGTCGGTCAGTTCGTCTTCGGCATACCACCAGGCCTGCTCGGGCAGGTATTTCTCGCAGATGCCGAAAAGGCGCTGCACGTCTGGCGGGCTCTTGGCCGACATGGGCACGAACTCGTTGAACGGATGGCGTTCCTGCATGGTCTTGAGCCAGGGCGCAAGTTCGGCGCGGCGGTGCACCGCGTCGAGCTTGTTGGCCACCAGCAGGCAGGGCACGCCCGGTTTCAGCAGCGACAGCACCTTGGCGTCGCCCAGCGTGAAGTTGCCGGCTTCCACCACGAACAGCACCAGGTCCACATCACCGACCGCACCCAGCACTGTCTTGTTGAGCGACTTGTTCAGAGCCGTGTTGTGGCGCGTCTGGAAACCGGGAGTGTCGACGAAGATGAACTGTGTCGCCGCCTGCGTCCGGATGCCCGTGATGCGGTGACGGGTCGTCTGCGCCTTGCGCGAGGTGATGCTGATCTTCTGGCCGACCAGCGCATTGAGCAAGGTCGACTTGCCGACGTTGGGTTTGCCGACGATGGCAATGACACCGCAGCGTTGAGGCGAACCGTCCGGCATGACGCCGCCCGGGCCGGTCGGCATGGCGGGCATCGATGGGAACGGCGGGATCTGCGGCATGTCCGGCATGGCGGGCATCTCCGGCAGTTCGTCGTCAGGGTTGGGGATCGCGTCCTGCGGAGCGTTGTTCATGGAATCCTTGATTTGAGATGAGCGAGCATGGCGGCTGCTGCTGCCTGCTCGCCGGCACGGCGCGAACCGCCAATGCCGCGTTCGGTGCGGCCGGTTTCGGCAATTTCGCACTCAACATCGAAAGTCTGGCGATGCGCCGCCCCCAGGACGGCGACCACCCGGTAGGTGGGCAATTTCATTTTGCGACCCTGCAGCCACTCCTGCAACTCGGTTTTCGGATCCTTGTCGGCAGCCGGCATTTCCGGTGTGATGTCGAGCTTGGCGAAAAGCCGGTTGACCAGGTCGGACGCGGCTGCGTAACCGGCATCGCAGTAAATGGCGCCGATGATGGCTTCGAGCACATCGGCCAGGATGGACGGTCGGCGGAAACCGCCGGAGCGGGCCTCGCCCTCGCCCAGCCGCAAGGTATCCGGCAGGCCGAGTTCCAGCGCCAAGCCGTGGAGTGTTTCCTGACGGACAAGATTCGCCCGCACCCGCGAAAGATCACCTTCGGCCAACGCACCGAGGCGTCGGTACAGAAGGTCGGAAACCGCGAGGTTGAGAACCGAGTCACCCAGGAATTCGAGGCGCTCGTAGTGGTCGGAAGAAAAGCTGCGGTGGGTGACCGCACGCAGCAAGAGACGGGGATCGGCGAAGGCGTGCTGCAGTCGCGCCTGCAGTGCTGCCTGAGCAGCGTTCAGCACCGGTGTCATCGGCAAAGAGTCAGGGTCATTCGGTCAGATCAGTGGGCACTGCCCGTGTAGTTCAGCAGCAGCGAGGCGGGGCCGAACAAGGGAAGTTCCTTGCGGTAGGCAAAGGACACCTTGAAGCCGGGTGCGCTATTGGCGTTCGGTTCGATGTCGAGGTCCTTGCCGGCAATGGAAGTGATGTCGTCGATCTGCGCGGCGCGGTCGAATGCAGCGCGCACGGCAGCCGGCGACGCTGCCGACTTGGAACGCTCGACCGCTTTCAGTACCGCCTGGTATTCGATGGCCGAAGGCACGATACGCATGGTCAGCAAGGCTGCGGCGCCGATCAGGATGATCACGAAAACCAGGCCCAGGAAACCCAGGCCGCGTTGATGTGCGAAACGGGCGAGACGCGATGTTTGTTGCGGCACGGGGCTCATGGAAGTCTCCTTCGTCGATGGCAAAAAATCGAAGCTCGCAAAACCGGGCATCAGTCGAAACGGCCGATGCGCTTCAGGTCGCTGAAGTTCATCCAGATCATGAAGGCCTTGCCGATGATGTTCTGGTCGGGCACGAAGCCCCAGAAACGCGAGTCCAGCGAGTTGTCGCGGTTGTCGCCCATCATGAAGTAGTAGCCGTCCGGCACCTTGCAGGTGACACCCTCGACGGTGTACTTGCAGTTGCTGCGGAAGGCGAAGTCGGATGCGCCGGGCACGTAGGCCGGACGTTCGTCGTCGTTCAGGATGCGATGGGTATGGGTGCCCAGCTTTTCCTCGAACTGCTTGAAGTACCGCATCGTGTCTTCGTCGAAGAAGTCGGGCACCGCCTTGGTATCGACGACCTGGCCGTTGATGGTCAGGCGCTTGTTCAGGTAGGCGACTTCGTCCCCGGGCACGCCGACGACACGCTTGATGTAGTCGGTGCTGGGTTGTGGCGGATAACGGAACACCATGACATCGCCCCGGGCCGGCGCGTTGCCCTGGGTGATCTTGGTGTTGATCACCGGCAGGCGAATGCCGTAGGTGAACTTGTTGACCAGGATGAGGTCGCCGACCAGCAGCGTCGGGATCATGGAACCCGACGGGATCTTGAAAGGCTCGAACAGGAAGGACCTCAGTACGAACACGATGATGATCACCGGGAACAGTCCAGCGGTCCAATCGAGCCACCAGGGCTGGGCGAGGATGCGGGCGCGGGCCTTCTCGATGTCGGCTTCGTCGCTGCCATCGACCTTGTCGATGCCCATGCGATTCAGTTCCGCGCGGCGCGCGACCGCAGACACGGCCAGTTGCTCGGCTGCACGCCGGCGCCGTGGCAGGAAGACAAACCGCTCGGCCAGCCAATAGATGCCGGTGACCACGGTTGCAAGGAACAGCAGCAGTGCGAAATTGCCGTCCAGCATGCCGAAGTACCAGGCGCCGGCATAGGCGACGAAAGCCGCGAGGATCGCGGTGGTGAGAATCTGCATCCAGTCCGTCCGATAGGGATTTTTATTAATCTTCGACTTGCAGGATGGCGAGGAACGCTTCCTGCGGCACTTCGACAGAACCGATCTGCTTCATGCGCTTCTTGCCGGCCTTCTGCTTTTCGAGCAGCTTCTTCTTGCGCGAGATGTCGCCACCGTAGCATTTTGCCAGCACGTTCTTGCGCAGCGCCTTGATGGTTTCTCGGGCAATGATGTTGGCACCGATGGCCGCCTGGATGGCCACGTCGAACTGCTGGCGGCTGATGATTTCTCGCATCTTGGCAACCACGGCCCGGCCACGGTATTGGCTTTGGCTGCGGTGCACGATGATCGAAAGCGCATCGACCTTTTCGCCGTTCAGCAGGATATCGACCTTGACCACGTCGGAGGCGCGATATTCCTTGAACTCGTAGTCCATGGAGGCATAACCCCGGCTGACGGACTTCAGCTTGTCGAAGAAGTCGAGCACGATTTCGCCCAGCGGCATTTCGTAGGTCAGCATGACCTGGCGGCCGTGGTACGACATGTTCATCTGCACGCCACGCTTCTGGTTGGCCAGCGTCATGACGGAACCCACGTGTTCCTGCGGCATATACAGGTGCACCGTCACGATGGGCTCGCGCACTTCCTGCAGCCGGCCCTGGTCCGGCATCTTCGATGGGTTCTCGACCATGGTCACGACGCCGTCACCGGTGACCACTTCGTAGACCACGCTCGGCGCGGTGGTGATGAGGTCCTGGTCGAACTCGCGCTCCAGGCGCTCCTGCACGATTTCCATGTGCAGCAGGCCCAGGAAACCGCAGCGGAACCCAAAGCCCAGCGCCTGCGAGACTTCCGGCTCGTATTGCAGCGAGGAATCGTTGAGCTTGAGTTTTTCGAGTGCGTCGCGCAGGGAGTCGTATTCGCTGGCTTCGGTGGGGTACAGGCCGGCAAAGACCTGGGGCTGGATTTCCTTGAATCCGGGCAGCGCCTCGGTGGCCGGGCCGAGGTTGTTCGGCAGCTTCTTTTCGAGCGTGATGGTGTCGCCCACCTTGGCCGCCTGCAGTTCCTTGATGCCCGCGATGATGTAGCCCACCTCGCCGGCCTCGAGCGACTGGCGGGGCTCGTTGGCGGGAGTGAATACACCGAGGTTGTCGGCGTTGTAGACGGTCTCGGTGGCCATCATCTTGAAACGCTCGCCGCGCCCCAGGCGACCGTCGACCACCCGAACCAGCATGACCACGCCGACATAGGTGTCGAACCAGCTGTCCACGATCATTGCGCGCAGCGGCGCGTCGGCATTGCCCTTTGGATGAGGGATCTTGGCGACAATGGATTCGAGGATCTCGTCGATACCAAGCCCGGTCTTGGCCGAGCAGGGAATGGCGTCGGTGGCGTCGATACCGATGACGTCCTCGATCTCGGCCCGGGCGTTCTCTGGATCCGCATTAGGCAGGTCCATCTTGTTGAGTACGGGCAGCACCTCGACACCCAGTTCCAGTGCCGTGTAGCAGTTGGCCACGGTCTGTGCCTCGACACCCTGCGAGGCATCGACAACCAGCAAGGCACCCTCGCACGCGGAGAGCGATCGGGACACCTCGTACGAGAAGTCGACGTGGCCCGGCGTGTCGATCAGGTTGAGGTTGTAGACCTTGCCGTCGAGCGCCTTGTAATGCAGTGCCGCGGTCTGGGCCTTGATGGTTATCCCACGCTCCTTCTCGATGTCCATCGAGTCCAGAACCTGTGCTTCCATCTCGCGATCTGCGAGGCCACCACAGCGCTGGATGAGCCGGTCTGCCAGTGTCGATTTGCCGTGGTCGATGTGCGCGATGATGGAAAAATTTCTGATGTGCTTCATCAACGGAAACGTTTAAGTAATTGAATTATTTGGAGCGCACAAAGAAAAAAGGGCGCGTCGAGTGGCGACGCGCCCTGAACCAACAATCTATGGCAACTGCGATAGCTGGAGTTTCATTGTAGGCAAAAAGGCCAGTTCGTACAGGTCGCCGCCGTCCGCAAACGGCCGTTGCAAGGTGGCAACGAAAAAGTTATCAACAATCTATCAACAGGAAGCGCCCAACTCATGTTGAACAACTTGTGGGCGGCCTGTGGATCGCCTGTGCACGACTGCGATTCGTATCGCATGGTGGTTTTTGACCGGCCGGCTTATACCAAACTGCGCGTATAAGGTCGGCATTCTACCGAATCCATGCATGACGAAATCCACCGTCGATATCGGCACCTGACCGACGCTTGATCTGTTTTTGTTGGAATACTGTTGAAAAACCCAGCAAAAGACCCTTCAGGCCAGTCGGCGGAAGGGCCATATGCAACTCACTTCGTGGGCCGGATCAGGAGGTATTGAGCCCAATCGCCACGCCGGACAAGCACATTGGCAACCTTGGTGCGGTCGAGCTTGGCGACAGCAGCCTCGAAATCCTTGACGTTGGCGACTTCGGTATTGGCTACCGCCAGAATTACGTCGCCCTCCTTCACGCCGGCCCGGGCTGCCCCATCGGACGCAGATTCGACCCGCACGCCACTCTTCAGTTTGAGCTCCTTCTTCTGCGCGGCAGTCAGGTCACTGACTACCAGACCCAGAACCTTGCCAGCGGCTGACGGCTGCGGTGGCTTCTCGGCTTTCGGTGGCGTGGCCGGAGCAGCGGCGTCATCGGCCTCTATTTCGGCGATCGTCACCGCCAGGTCGCGCGTAGCCCCGCGGCGGAACACGGTCAGCGTGCTCCTGGTGCCCGGCTTCGTGCCACCGACCAGACGCGGCAGGTCGCTGGAGCGATCGATGGTCTTGCCATCGAACTTGACGATGATGTCTCCGGCTTCGACGCCCGCCTTTTCTGCAGGAGACGCCGCCTGGACGCCGCGCACGAGCGCGCCGCGCGCAGCCCCCAGGCCGAGGGACTCGGCAACCTCGCGGCTGACCTGGTCGATCTCGACACCGATGCGACCGCGCGAGACGCGACCGGACTGGCGAAGCTGGTCGCTTACCCGTATGGCTTCATCGATCGGGATGGAAAACGAAATGCCCATGAACCCACCGGACCGCGAGTAGATCTGGCTGTTGATGCCGACCACCTCTCCGCGCATGTTGATCAGCGGACCGCCTGAGTTGCCGGGATTGATGGCCACGTCGGTCTGGATGAAGGGCAGGTAGTCGCCGGTGTCGCGCTGCTTGGCGCTCACGATGCCGGCCGTAACGGTGTTTTCCAGGCCGAATGGCGACCCGATGGCCATGACCCATTCGCCGACCCGGAGCTTGGCGAGATCCGGCGCGATACGTACGGCGGGAAGGCCCGTGGCTTCGATCTTGACCACTGCCACGTCGGTGCGTTTGTCGGCCCCGATGATCTTGGCCTTGAACTCACGTTTGTCGGTGAGTGTGACGATGACCTCGTCCGCGCCATCGACCACGTGTGCGTTGGTCATGACATAGCCGTCCGCGGTCAGCATGAAACCCGATCCCACCCCGCGCGGCTGCTCTTCGTCGGGCTGCGATGGCTGCTGGCGACGCGGCGTCTGGCCACGTGGTGCGGCCTTGGGAACGGGGATGCCGAAACGCCGGAAGAATTCGAGCATGTCATCGTCCATGTCGCCCATCTGCGGATTGGCCGTGACCTTTTCGAGGGTCCGGATGTTGACCACCGAAGGACCGACCTGTTCGACCAGGTCTGCAAAGTCGGGCAAGGTACGTGCGACGACCGGCGCAGCAGGTGATGCGGGAGCCGCCTGGGCCAGGGCCGGAATGACCGGGGCCAGCGCGGCCGCACCGAAAGCCAGGGCAAGGAGTCCGCTGGCGGCGCGCGCCTGCAGGGTACTGCGATCAATGTGCAACATCTTCATATTCCAGCTGGGTGTCGGGCGACAGATGCACGACACGAAAACAGGGCTTCACGGGCGCCTTTCGAGGCTGGCCGCAAAGGCATCCAGGGTCTGCGGCGGGACTTCTCCGATGGCCGTGACCCACCAATCGTTGGCCACGCGCCGGCCGACCATCTGGGTCATGCCGGCCGAGCTTCGCCATTCCTGACGCGGTCGGCTGCCATAGGGCTCGATGAAGAGCGATACGGTTGCCAGGCCATCCGAAAAAATCCACTGCACGGCACCGACGGGCGCGGTGGCGGAACGTTTGTAGCAATCCATCGGCTCGAAGCCCGGCACCGCGACTCGCACCAGCCAGCCTTCGGTTTCAGCAGAAGTACGGATGCGCTGAAGTTTTTCGAGCTGCCAGCCAGCGGTGTTGCCGATGGCCTGCTGCATCTTGTCGGCCCGCAGCGGTGCATCGAACTGCAAGTCTGAAAAAGCCGCCTGTTCCAGCATGTGGCCCTGCCGGTCGATTGTCTGGAGTTGCACCGCGAAACCGGACTTGCGCTCTATCCAAAGACGATAGCCATACCGCAGGCCGTCGCGCGGCATCAGCTGCATCACATCGGTATCGAAGCCGGCAACACGTTCGTTGCCTACGGAGTTGACCGAATAGAAGGCGCCGAGGTCCGATTCAGGCACCCGGGATAGGTGCGGAAACAGACCGAAACTGTCGCGTTGCTCGGAACGTGCAACCCGGCTCTCAGGCAGGTAGGTCGTGACTTCGTTGTTGCGCCGGAACACCAGACGTGGCGCACCCGTCAGCGCTTCCATACGCTCGAACTGCTGGCCTGCCGCATCGGAAAGATGCCAGATACGCGAACTGGCCATGGCTCCGTTGGCCGACAGCACGACGAATGTGCCGACGTAGGTTCTTTTGCGTCCCGCCTCGCGCGCCCGCTCGAGCACTGCCCCGATGGCGGGTTGCTCGGGGCGGTTGGCCCGCCCCTGAGCATTTGGGTGAACCTCTGCCGGCCCCGCCGCAAATGCGGTGGTGAAACACGCCAGCAGGCACAGCCCTGCCATTCCTTTGAAAAAAGCTCGCAGTAACGTCGGATTCATCAGGGCGGCGTTGATTTGCGCAGGCAGGACACGCATTCCTTCAGCGCGAAAAATCCTCGGTCACGCTGACGTTGCGCAAAAGGCGCACCTGGCTTTGAAGCGCTGCTCCGCCGACGGCACGGTTGTGCGCTGCAAGCAATTCGTCAAGTTGTGCGTTGCGCAGCATGACGGGTGCATTGCCAGCGGTGGACATGGCGACTTCAGGCGCCGGCACCATGTCCGAACCGACCTGTCGGAAACCGCCGACGGAAGCTGGAGAACCTTCCTGTGCCATCACTGCCGCGGCATCCGTCGGTGCCTGGAACTGCAACTGCAAGGTCTGCCAGCCGATGGCAGCCACGGCGGCCAATGAAGCAAATCCGGCAGCCAGCTTCCAGCGAAAGAGATCGGCGTTGGCGGCGGGCCCCCGACGCGGCGCCACCACCTGGCCGATCAACTCGACCTTGTCGGGAGTCGTCAAACGCACAGGCACCGGTTCATCGGCCAGCCGGGCCTCGAAACGCTTCAGGAAATCCATGTCGCCACGCGCATTGCCCAACGCGCCGGAGCGCAGCACGTCACCGACCACGTGATAGCAGTGCCACTGCGCACGGGCTTCGTCGTCGTCAGCCAACTGCCGCATGGCGGATGTGAATTCATCGCCCCGCAAAAGGCCGTCCGCCAACGCGGAAATGCGGTCGTCCGGAAGGGCTGCGGAAAGTCGTTGTTGGTTCATGGCTGCATCCGGTGCGTTTTTTTCGGCTTCATCGAAACACCCTCACCAGCGTTTTCCGCTCTGGTTTTCAAGCAACGGTCTGACCTTGGCTGAAATAGCCTCGCGGGCTCTGAAGATGCGGGAACGAACAGTACCGATGGGGCAATTCATGGCTTCAGAAATCTCTTCGTAGCTCAGGCCTTCGATTTCGCGCAAGGTAACGGCCTGACGCAAATCTTCGGGCAAGGACGCCATGGCGGCGTTGACCGTCTCGGCAATTTCCTTGGCGGCCATCACCGTTTCAGGTGTCTCGTCGGTACTTAGTTCGCGGTCCAGCACAGAAGTTTCATCGTCTTCGGATCCGGAGCGCAAGGCATTCTCGGAAATGACCGGATTGCGCCGCATGTCCACGAGCGACTTCTTGGCCGTATTGACCGCAATGCGATAAAGCCATGTGTAGAACTGGGCGTCGCCTCGAAACTGGTGCAACGCGCGGTAGGCCCGGATGAAGGTTTCCTGGGCGATGTCCTCTACCAGTTCGGCGTCGCGCACCATGCGTCCGATCAGCCGCTCTATGCGGCGCTGGTACTTGAGCACCAGCAGACCATAGGCACGTTGATCACCCGCCACCGTCCGCTGCACTAGCAGCAGGTCGCTGTCGGTCGCCAGCGCGGGGCCTTCCGGAATTTGCGGAATTTCCGGATTTGAAGGCGTTTCCGGGGTGTCGCTCATGCCGCCCTTTCCGGCAAGGACGCGGCGGCTGCACACCGCAGCGAATGCCACGCAGTCGGCGACGCATCGCGGTCGACCACCAGCCATTGCGACCGACCGCCAGCCGGCGACACACGGATCACCATCAGGAACTGCAGGTCGATTGCCACTGCCAGAGAGGCATCGAAGGAGCTCTTGGTACTCCACGATCGGCCGTCCCAGGCAAGGTGGTCAGGCTCGGCATGCCACCAGTGCCGGGCACACAGCAGACCGGCAAGGCCGGTCCATCCCACCATGGCGCAGCACAGATATGTCGGTGCCGACACTTGCACGAGCCACGCCGTCACGGGCACGGCGCCCGCGCACCACAGCAACGCAAGCATTGCGCCGGCCCGGTACGAGCGCAGCACCGGATAGATGACCGATGGGGCGCTGCGCATGTGTCCGTGGTTTTCAGGCGAAACGCTTGAAAACCAGCGAACCGTTGGTGCCGCCAAAACCGAAGTTGTTTTTCAGGGCCACGTCGATCTTCATGTCGCGTGCGGTGTTGGCGCAGTAATCCAGGTCGCAGGCAGGATCCTGCTCGAAGATGTTGATGGTTGGCGGGCTCTTCTGGTGATGCAGCGCCAGCACCGTGAAGACGCTTTCGATACCCCCCGCTCCGCCCAGCAGGTGACCGGTCATCGACTTGGTGGAATTGACCACGGTCTTCCGTGCGTGGTCACCCAGTGCGGCCTTGATGGCATTGGATTCGTTCAGGTCGCCGATCTGCGTCGAGGTGCCGTGGGCGTTGACGTAATCGACCTGGTCAGCGTTGACGCCCGCATTGCGCAGCGCCATTTCCATCGAACGCTGCGGGCCGCCCACGCTGGGCGAGGTGACGTGATAAGCGTCGGCGCTCATGCCGAAGCCACCCAGTTCAGCGTAGATCTTGGCGCCGCGGGCCTTGGCGTGTTCGTACTCTTCGAGCACCAGCACGCCTGCGCCTTCGCCGAGCACAAAACCGTCGCGATCCTTGTCCCAGGGGCGGGACGCGGTCTGTGGCGTTTCGTTGCGGGTGGACAGTGCACGTGGCGCGGTGAAACCGCCAATGCCAAGCGGTGACACCGTGGCTTCAGCCCCGCCGGCGATCATCACGTCGGCATCGCCGTATTCGATCATGCGAGCCGACAGGCCGATGGCGTGCAGGCCGGTGGTGCAGGCGGTGACCACGGCGACATTCGGGCCCTTGAAGCCGAAACGGATCGACACATGCCCTGAAATCATGTTGATGATCGACGCTGGCACGAAGAACGGCGAAATACGGCGCGGACCACGGTTTTCGAGTTCGGCGTGAGTGCGTTCGATCAGCGGCAGGCCACCAATGCCGGAGCCGATGTTGCAGCCGATGCGGACCGCCTGATCTTCGGTCAGGGCATCGCCGATAGGCAGTCCGCTGTCGCGAACGGCCTGTACGGCGGCAGCCACACCGAGATGGATGAAGCGATCCATATGCCGCGCTTCTTTTTCCGGCATGTACTCCGTCACATCGAAGCCTTTGACTTCGCCAGCAAATTTGCAGGCGAAGTTGCTCGCATCGAATTGGGTGATGAAGTCGATGCCGGGGGTTCCGGCAAGGATGTTGGTCCAGGCGTCAGCCACCGTGTTGCCCACGGGGGTCACGCAGCCCAGACCAGTCACGACGACGCGGCGACGGCTCATGCGAGGAAAACCTTTTTCAGGGAAGCGCAGAAAAAAATGGGGAGAGCAAGCCCTAAGGCCAGGCCACCCGGAAGAAACCCCAGCGAACGCCTGGCATTGCTGCCCGGTCGTGCCGCTGTTTCATCCGAGGCTCTTAGGCCTTCTGGTGCGTGTTGGCGTAGTCGATTGCGTTCTGCACCGTGGTGATCTTCTCGGCGTCTTCGTCCGGAATTTCAATGCCGAATTCGTCTTCGAGTGCCATCACGAGTTCGACCGTGTCGAGCGAGTCGGCACCCAGATCGGCCACGAAGGCTTTTTCGCTGGTGACTTGTGACTCTTCCACGCCGAGCTGTTCGGCGATGATTTTCTTGACACGTGATTCGATATCGCTCATGGATTCCCTCTTAGGGTTGTAGATGAATCCGGGATTTTAGCCGGCGCGCCTGATAGGCCCGCGCAGTAGCCGCCCGGATCGAACGGCAAGGTAGTTGCTCGACCGAAGTCGGGCGTTCAAGTCATGAACATGCCGCCGTTGACATGCAGTTCCTGACCCGTGATGTATGCGGCCTGGGGGCTCGCGAGAAATGTGACCGCATGGGCCACATCGAGAGGTTTGCCCAGGTGGCCCAGTGGAATCTGGCCCAGAAGTGCCTTCTGCTGGGCTTCTGGCAAGGCGGCCGTCATGTCGGTGTCGATGAAGCCGGGTGCCACGCAATTGACGGTGATGTTGCGCGAACCCAGTTCACGCGCCAGCGCTCGTGTCATGCCCGCCAGGCCGGCCTTGGCCGCAGCATAGTTGGCCTGACCCGCATTGCCGGACGCACCCACGACGCTGGTGATGTTGACGATGCGGCCATAACGCTGTTTCATCATCGGACGGATGACGGCACGCGAAAGGCGAAAGACTGCCTTCAGATTGGTGTCGATCACCGCATCCCAGTCGTCGTCCTTCAGGCGCATGGTGAGGTTGTCGCGGGTGATGCCGGCGTTGTTTACCAGTATCTGCAAGCCGCCATGGGCCGTGACGATCTCGTTGACCAGGGCTTCCAGCGCCGTGGCGTCGGTCACGTCCAGCATGCGGCCTTCACCACCACTTGCCGCCAGCGCGGCCGCGATGCGGTTGGCGCCATCCTGCGACGTCGCGGTGCCTATGACCTTGACGCCCCGGCCCGCGAGTTCGGCTGCAATTGCAGCGCCGATGCCACGGGTGGCGCCGGTCACCAGGGCGACCTGGCCGGCATAACTGATGTCGGACATGCTGTGAGTTTCCTAGTTCGGATCAGGTAGGGGGTTTGACGAGCGGGCGATCAACCGAGCGATGACTTGGTTTCGGCGAGCGTGGCCGGATCGTAAATGGCGCTGGCGACAAGATTCGCATCGATACGTTTCGTCATGCCGCTCAACACCTTGCCGGGACCACATTCGACCACATGTGCAACACCACGTTGCGCCAGCGTATGAATACATTCGACCCAACGAACCGGGCCGAAAGCCTGGCGGTACAGCGCGTCGCGAATGGCGTCGGCGTTGTTCTCGAAAGAGACGTCGATGTTGTTCAGCACCGGAATCAGCGGGGTCGTGAAGTCGGTAGCTGCCAGGCGCTCGCGCAACTTCTCGGCTGCGGGTTTCATCAGGCTGGAATGGAAAGGCGCAGAAACCGGCAACGGCAGCGCGCGTTTGGCGCCGGCCGCCTTTAAAGCCACGCACGCCTGGTCCACAGCTGCCTTGGTGCCGGCAATGACGGTCTGACCCGGATCGTTGAAGTTGACGGCCTCGGCAGTTTCGCCCCCGCCCAGGCTGGCGGTGACTTCAGCGCAGACCTCGGCCACCCGCACCGGGTCGAGGCCCAGGATGGCCGCCATGGCACCGGTTCCCACCGGTACGGCCTCCTGCATCGCCTGCGCACGAAAACGCACGAGGGGCGCTGCTTGTGCCAGCGTCAACACGCCGGCTGCCACCAGGGCCCCGTACTCGCCCAGCGAATGACCGGCCACGGCGACCGGGTCCGCACCGCCTTCGGCCTTCCAGGCACGCCAGGCGGCGACACCGGCGACCAGCATCACGGGCTGGGTATTGGTTGTCAGGCCGAGCGCTTCCTTGGGGCCTCCGTGAATGAGCCTGGCAACGTCCTCGTTCAGGGCGTCCGACGCTTCACGCAGCGTTTCCACCACTGCCGGATGCTCGCCCCAGGCGTCCAGCATGCCGACGGATTGCGAACCCTGGCCCGGAAATACGAAAGCGAACGATGTCATGGCGGGGAAATCCTGCTCAGAAAAATGGGAATGAATGCCAGATCGCACTGAGCGCCCGGCAGCTCGACGGGACGCAGGCTAAAGCGTCAGCAGCACAGCGCCCCAGGTGAACCCACCGCCGACGCCTTCGAGCATGACGGTATGGCCCGGCTGGACGCGGCCTTCGCGCACCGCCACGTCGAGCGCAAGCGGGATGGAGGCAGCAGAGGTGTTGCCGTGCTGATCAACTGTCACCACCAGCTTGTCGAGCGGCAGTTTCATGCGTTTGGCAGTGCCTTGCATGATGCGGATGTTGGCTTGATGCGGGATAAGCCAGTCGATGTCGGCGTCGGTCTTGCCAGCCTTGGCCAGCGCAGCACGGGCGGCGCTTTCCAGCACGCCCACCGCCAGCTTGAAAACCGCCTGGCCGTCCATCTTGAGCAAGGGATCGCCCACCGCCGAACCACCGGACACATGACCCGGCACACACAGGATGCCGACATGTCGGCCGTCGGCATGCAGGTCGCTGGACAGGATCCCGGGCTGCTCACTGGCTTCGAGCACCACTGCACCGGCACCGTCACCGAACAAGACGCAGGTAGTGCGATCGTTGAAATCGAGGATGCGCGAAAAGACTTCTGCACCGACGACCAGCGCGCGTCTGGCCGCACCGGTCTTGATCATCGCGTCGGCCACCGTCAGGGCGTACACGAAACCGCTGCAAACGGCCTGCACGTCGAACGCGGGGCAACCCAGGATGCCGCGCGCGGCTTCCGACGATTGCGCCAGCTTGTTTTGCAGGATGCAGGCGGTCGAAGGGAACACCATGTCGGGCGTGGACGTGGCGACGATGATCAGGTCGATGTCGGCCGCCGTCTTGCCAGCCGCTTCCAGAGCCCGCAGGCAGGCGTGCAGGGCCAGGTCGCTGGCAGCCACGTCGGGCGCTGCGAAATGACGTGCACGAATGCCCGTGCGCTCCACGATCCATTCATCGGAAGTCTCGACGCCGCGGGTGGCCAGTTCGGCAGCCAGGTCGGCATTGGTCAGCCGGCGCGGCGGCAGATAGCTGCCGGTGCCGACGATTCGGGAATATGTGCTCATGTCGTGATGCTGGCGTCGGCGGGCACGGGCTCACGATGGCCCAGCAGCGGCGCGGCGTGGGCGATACGGGCCTGCACTCGCTCGAGCAGGTTGTTGCGCGCAGCATCATAGGCGCGGTTGAGCGCCTGCTCGAAAGCCATCTCGTCGGCCGACCCATGGCTCTTGAAAACCAGGCCACGCAAGCCCAGCAATGCCGCGCCGTTGTAGCGGCGGTAATCCATACGCCGCTTGAGCGCCGCCAGCACCGGGTACGACACCAGGGCAGCGAGCTTGGTCAGCGGATTGCGCGAAAACTCTTCCTTCAGGAAACCGACGATGACGCTGGCCAGGCCTTCGCTGGCCTTGAGCGCAACATTGCCGACGAAGCCGTCGCACACCACGATGTCGACCGTGCCCTTGAAGATGTCGTTGCCCTCGACGTTTCCGTAGAAGTTGAGGTCACCCAGGTTGCCAGCCGACCGCAGAAGTTCGCCAGCTTCCTTGATGACTTCGCTGCCTTTAATGGCTTCCTCACCTATGTTGAGCAAACCGACGCTGGGGTTCTCGTCGTCATTCAGGACCGAAGCCAGCGCGGAACCCATTACCGCGAACTGCAGCAGGTGTTCGGCGGTGCAATCCACGTTGGCACCCAGGTCCAGCACGGTCGTGGCGCCGCCCTTGGCATTGGGCATTCGTGTGGCAATGGCCGGACGCTCGATCCCGTCGAGCGTCTTGAGAAGATAACGAGCGATCGCCATCAGCGCACCGGTATTGCCCGCGGAAATCGCAACATGCGCCGCGCCGTCCTTCACCTGGCGAATAGCCACGCGCATGGACGAATCTTTTTTGCGGCGCAGGGCGATTTCGATCGAATCGTCCATCGACACCACCTCGGAGGCGGGAACGACGGTGGCGCGAGGATGCGAAAAACCCGCAAGCTTGTCGGGTTGGCCGACCAGCAGCAGCTTCACATCGGAATGGTGCGCCAGGAACTGCTTGCAGGCAGCCAGGGTGACACGCGGACCGTGGTCACCCCCCATGCAATCAACGGCCAGCGTGATCATGAACGGAGACCCCTGAGCCCGCGCCCACGCAAAACCAGCGCGACGCAGCAAGACATAAAAGAGACAACCATCAAAGACGAAGGCCCGGGCTACGAGAACAGTAGCGCGGGCCTAGGTGGCAGAGGCGATCAGGCTTCGGACTTGTTCTTCAGGACCTGACGGCCGCGGTAGAAACCGTTCGGGCTGATGTGATGACGCAGGTGGATTTCACCGGTGTTGGTCTCAACTGCGATACCCGGCACGGTCAGCGCGTTGTGCGAACGGTGCATGCCACGCTTGGACGGGGACTTCTTGTTTTGCTGAACTGCCATGATGGCTCCTGAATTCGGTAGGTGGGTCGGGTGCGCTTGAAGACCGTCAGGAGGTTCTTGCCAGGCCTCCAAAAGGAAACCCATACTCAAACCCGCATTTATCCAGCCCCAAGAAATTGCGCGTAGCCAAAGATTATAGCCTGCGCTCGAAAACTAGCCAAGCTTGCCCTTGTTGAGGCCCGCGAGGATTGCAAAAGGATGGGCCCGCTCTTCCTCTGCAGCCGCAAAACCTGCGTCCTCCACGGCAGCGGGCAGTGCTACGGGGCAGACCTCGTGCAGTGGGACCGGCGGCAACGCCAGTAGCAGTTCGTCCTCGATCAACTCGTCGAGCGGGAAGTCGCGCCGCAATACCAGCAGGTCTTCATCGGATTCGTCGTCTTCCGCCTCGGCGGTGCTTTCGTCCGCCACGAAACGGAAATCGGTTTCGAACGCCACCGGCACATCGACCGGGGTCAGGCAACGCTGGCAGGTCATGGGCAACGAAGTTTCACCGGATAGATGAAGCCAGGGTTCACCCGCACTACCGGTTTTTTGGCGCCATTCGCCTGCCGCTTTCCAGGTCACCGTACGGCCATCGGGCGAACCTGTGATGTCTTCAACCAGACGACCGTGGCGGGCCAGTGGGTCAGTCCCTGCGAGGCTCCCGTTTGAACGGGCAAAAGCCAGGATATCCAGGCTGTCGGGGCTCAAGTCTTTTTCCATGGAATCAGTGTAAGAGAATCGACGGATGTCCTTGCCCTCCGCTACCCCAACCTCTGCCAGCCTCCTGTCGCGCCCGTCCGGTGGACGTCGCCTGATCCTGGGGTCGACATCCATCTACCGTCGCGAGTTGCTGCAGCGCTTGCGTCTGCCGTTCGACGTGGTGTCGCCCCATGTGGACGAAACCCCATATGCCGGCGAATCACCCGAAGCCCTGGCCCGCCGGCTAGGCTTGGCAAAGGCGCGCGCGGTGGCCGCCCAGCACCCGGAGGCAGTCGTCGTTGGCTCCGACCAGGTTGCCGACCTGGATGGCGAACCATTGGGCAAACCCGGCGACCATGAGCGTGCAGTGCAGCAACTGCGGCGCATGCGCGGCCGCACCGTGATTTTCCAGACCGCGGTCAGTGTCGTCTGCGGTGCCGCCGGATTCGAAGCATCGGACCTCGCCAGCGTGCAGGTGCGGTTTCGTGAACTGACCGACGCAGAAATCGAGCATTACCTGCGCGCCGAGCAACCCTACGACTGCGCCGGCAGCGCAAAAAGCGAAGGCCTGGGCATCAGCCTGCTGGAATCCATAGACAACGACGATCCCACCGCACTTGTCGGCCTGCCCCTGATCAGAACATGCCGCCTGCTGCGCGCATCGGGAATGGTGTTCTGATGGCCCACGGAAAACTCTATCTCGTTCCTGCGCCGCTGGATTTCGGCTGCACCACCCAGGCGCCACTCTCGGACGCCCTGCCCGACGCCACGCTGCGGCGAGCATCTACCATCACGCACTGGATCTGCGAAAACGCCAAGAGCGCCCGCGCCTACCTGAAACGAATCGATGCGCTGCATCCCCTGGCCGCGCCCTTGCAGGCCCAGGTCATTCAGGAACTGCCGCGCGAAGTTCACAAGAAAGGTGACCACAACGGTGGATTCGATGCCAAGCCACTGCTGGCGGCCGCACTGCAAGGTCACGACGTCGGCCTGCTCAGCGAAGCCGGCATGCCGGCGGTGGCAGACCCAGGCTCCTCCGTGGCCCGCGCCGCCCACGACCTGGGCCTGACAGTGGTGCCCCTGGTCGGGCCCGTATCACTTCTCCTGGCCCTCGCCGCGAGCGGAATGAACGGACAGAACTTCGCATTCGTCGGCTATCTGCCGCAGGACGCCAGCGAGCGGGCTGAAAAGATACGCGCGCTGGAAGCGATTGCCCTGCGCACAGGGCAAACCCAGCTGTTCATCGAAACGCCGTATCGCAATGCCGCACTGCTCCAGGGCCTGCTTGCAACACTGCAGCCCAACGCAAGATTGTCGGTCAGTTGGGGGTTGACGCTGGCGGACGGAAACACCCGCAGTGCTGACGTCAAGACCTGGAAGCGCGCATCAGGCGCATCAGGCGCTGCCGGCGGGCCGGACAACAGCACCCCTGCCGTCTTTGCCATCGGCCGCTGAAACAGCGGCGCGCCTCAGCGGAAGGCGGGAATGCGGCCGAGGGCATGGACCGCGCCCTCGCCCATGGCCGCGCCGAACTTCTTGGCCAGACGTTCGGCCACGTTGTCGTGACGGGTGTAGTCGACCACGTCTTCCGCCTTCACGACTTCACGCGCCACGTAGTCCAAGCCGCCCAGCTTGTCGGCCAGGCCCATGGCCACCGCTTGCTGGCCGGTCCAGAACAACCCGCTGAAGGTCTCGGGTGTCTCCTTCAACCGGCTGCCGCGACCCTTGCGGACCACGTCGATGAACTGGGAGTGGATCTGGGCCAGGATGTCCTGCGCATAACCCTTCTGCTTGTCGCTCATCGGGCTGAAGGGGTCCATGAAACCCTTGTTTTCACCGGCGGTCAGCAAGCGACGTTCCACACCCAGCTTGTCCATGAGCCCGGTAAAACCGAAGCCATCCATCAGAACGCCGATGCTGCCCACGACACTCGCCTTGTCGACGAAGATCTGGTCGGTGCCAGCGGCAATGTAATAAGCGGCCGACGCACAACTTTCCTCGACAACCGCGTAGATGGGCTTCTTGTATTTGGCCTTGAGCCGGATGATCTCGTCGTTGATCATGCCGGCCTGCACCGGGCTGCCGCCGGGCGAGTTGATCAGCAACACCACCGCCTGCGCACCGTCGTCCTCGAATGCGCTTCGCATGGACGCATTGATGAATTCGGCACTGGCCTCGGCGCCGTCGGCGATTTCGCCCTTGACGTCGATCACCGCCGTATGGGGCGTGGTCTTGTCGGTGCTGGGTTGCGCCCGGTGCAGCAATACCCAGCCGCCGACGACCAGCAAGACCAGCCACGAAAGCCGGACAAAGGTCTTCCAGCGCCGCGCACTGCGCTGCTCGGTGATGGCGGAGAAGGCCAGCTTTTCAAGGGTGGCACGCTCCCAGTTCTGGTTGTCGGACGCGCGGCGACCCGGCGGTGGAGGCGGCGGAGCGGCCGGTGGGGGCGGCTCTGGCGGCTCCAGAGGATCTCGAAAATCAGGATCGGACGACGACATCGCTTTAGAACTCGGCGGGTTTCAGGTTGTAGGCAGTATGCCAGCGGACCACACCGTCGCTCTCGCTCAGTTGTATCGATACCAAGCCTCCCCGGCAGGGACCTCCGGCGCAGCTTCCGGTGGGCGGATCGAAGGCCGCGCCGTGTACATGACACAACAACCAGCGCCCGCTGTCGTCGAAAACACGCCCGGTGCGACCATCGATTTCCATCGCCACATGGCTGCACCGGTTGAGATAGGCATAAGGCCGCCCCCGGTACCGGATGGCAAAGGCGGTGCAGGTCAGACCTGCATAGCAGACGTCGAAACCGACGGCCACGCCGCCGTCACGCAAGTCGCCGCTGTGACACAGGGCAATGGCAGGCGCGTCGTTGTCCATGCCGCCGCACCCTGGATTCGATCAGCCGTTGACGGCCAGCCAGGCGGTCAGGTCGGCAACCGAATGCGCCACATGCAGGGGCCCGAGTTCACCGAATGCCTCCGGCGTGTGGGCGCCGTAGCTGACCCCCACACTGGCACAACCGGCGTTTCTCGCCATCAGCAGGTCGTGGGTGGTGTCACCGATCATCAGGATGCGCGCGTGCGGCACACCGAGGTCGGCCGCCAGTTCGTTCAGCATCAGCGGGTCGGGCTTGCCGGCGGTTTCGTCCGCGGTGCGCGACGCATCGAACACTCCGCGTAGCTCCACCGACTCCAGCGCCTCGTCCAGGCCGCGCCGGCTTTTCCCGGTAGCCACCGCCAGCATATGGCCGCGCTGCTTCAGCGCCACCAGCAAAGGCAGGACGCCGTCGAACAGGCTCAGGTCGTCGTGATGTTTGCGGTAGTGGTGGCGATAACGTTCACCCAGTTGCGGATAACGGTCGGGCGGGACATCCGGCGCTGCATGCGCCAGCGCCTGGCCAAGGCTCATGCCGATGACATAGGAGGCCGCGCGGTCGTCGGGCACCGTGCCGCCGACATCCCGCACCGCTGCCTGGATGCAGCGCACGATGATGCCGGTCGAGTCGTAAAGCGTGCCGTCCCAGTCAAAGGCGACGAGATCGAAACGCAGCGGAGAAGAAACGGGGGAATCGAGAAGGGACATTTGCCTCGACTATAAAACCCGCGGGGGCGTATTCGATGACGGCTCCCACGCCGCCAGCTCGGGCGGCAGCGCGGCCTGCAGCGCAACCCGCTCGCCGGTCGACGGATGATCGAACTGCAGACGCCAGGCATGCAGGAACATGCGCCCCAGGCCCGCCTTTTGCAGGCGGTGGTTCAGTTCGAAGTCGCCGTACTTGTCGTCCCCCGCGATACCGTGGCCGCTGGCCGACAAGTGCACCCGGATCTGGTGGGTACGGCCGGTCCGGATGGTCACCTCCAGCAAGCTCATGGCCGGCAGGCCTTTTTCCTGGCGCGGGGGCGCGGTCGAGCGCACCTTGACCAGCGTGAGGGCACGCATCGCATCTGGATCGTCCGCAGTCGTTACCTTCACGCGGCGCTCGCCGTCGGGCAGCAGGTATTTGCGCAAGGGCTGGTCGAGCACCTTCTGCCGCGCCGGCCACGCTCCGTTGACCAGTGCCAGGTAAGTCTTGTCGGTCGCACGCTCCCGGAACTGATCCTGCAGCTTCGTCAGGGCAGAACGTTTCTTGGCCACCAGCAAAATGCCGGACGTGTCGCGGTCCAGACGATGCACGAGCTCGAGAAAGCGCGCCTCCGGGCGTGCACGGCGCAGCTGTTCGATGACACCGAAACTGACACCGCTCCCGCCATGCACCGCCGTGCCCGACGGCTTGTCGATGGCCAGCAGGAACTCGTCCTCGTACAAAGCCGGAAATTCGCGCGGCGGCACCGCGCGGATCGCCTCTTCGGTCGGCTCGGGCGATGTGCGTACCGGCGGCAGCCGCACGGCGTCTCCCGACTGGACACGTGTATCAGCCGCAGCCCGGCCCTTGTTCACCCGCACTTCGCCGCTTCGGATGATCCGGTAGACATGGGTCTTGGGCACTCCCTTCAGGTGCCGCATCAGGAAGTTGTCCAGGCGCTGTCCGGCAGACTCTTCATCGACTGTCACGATTTTCGCGTTGGGTGCGGCCGTTGCGTTTTTGCCCCCTATAATGTCTTTCACCGTGTGCGCCGTAAGTGGTTGATTTCTCTGGAGTTTAGTCCAGTCACCACTGCAAGGCACACGGCAGGTCGATGCTACTTGCGGCTCTGCCGGAATCGATTGCCAGGGTTTCCACTGACACCCCACGCATCCCTCCGCAGACCCGCCGGGCGAGCCGACTCCTTGAAACACCCGAACCGGAATACCAACCGGCCCGTGTCGCGCCTCATTCGGCCGCTGCCGGCCGGCGGATCTAGCGAGATTTCCCCCGTGTTGATGGCACTGCTTTCCTCCCTCTGGCGCTGGCTGATGCCGCTGCCCGCGGGTGCGCCTGCATCTGCCCCGACCGTCGTGTGGGCCGAAGGCGCCCACCCTGCCGCCCCATCGCTGCAGCGTCCGCCCCTCGCACCCATCCACGAGCCCCCACCCCGTCGACCTGGCTGAAAAGCCTCCGGTCGCCGCGGTTTCACGGCTATTCCCCGTTCGTTTCAGGCGTCTGTTCGGCATCGTTGGCCCATCCAGGGCATGTTCCGGTCTTCCGGTACGGCAACGGCGCCGCCATTTCAGGCGCGTCGTACCGGCGACCACTGATACGAAAAAAGGTACGCCTCATGAAGCGGATGTTGATCAATGCCACGCAGCCGGAAGAACGCCGCCTGGCCATCGTCGACGGGCAGAAACTGCTCGACTACGAGATCGAAATCGAAGGGCGCGAACAGCGCAAGGGCAACATCTACAAAGCCGTCGTCACGCGGGTCGAGCCATCGCTCGAAGCCTGCTTTGTCGATTACGGCGAAGACCGCCACGGCTTCCTGCCGTTCAAGGAAATCTCCCGCCAGTATTTCGCCCCCGGCGTCCCGGCAGGCCAGGCACGCATCAACGAAGTGATCCGTGAAGGCCAGGAACTGCTGGTCCAGGTCGAAAAGGAAGAACGCGGCAACAAGGGCGCCGCCCTCACCACCTTCATCAGCCTCGCCGGCCGATACGTGGTGCTGATGCCCAACAATCCGCGTGGCGGTGGCGTCTCGCGCCGCATCGAGGGCGAGGACCGGGCCGAGCTCAAGGAGAACATGGACCAGTTGGAATACCCCAACGGCATGTCCATCATCGCCCGCACCGCCGGCATCGGTCGCAGCGCGCCCGAACTGCAGTGGGACCTGAACTACCTGCTCAAGCTCTGGACCGCCGTCGACGGCGCATCCAAGGGTGCCAAGGGCGCCTTCCTGATCTACCAGGAATCAAGCCTGGTCATCCGCGCCATCCGTGACTATTTCAATCACGACATCGGCGACATCCTGATCGACACCGACGACATCTACGAGCAGGCGCACCAGTTCATGGCGCACGTCATGCCCGAGCATGCCGGCCGGGTGAAGCGCTACCGCGACGACGCGGCCCTGTTCAGCCGTTTCCAGATCGAACACCAGATCGAATCTGCCTACGCCCGCACCGTGCAGCTGCCATCGGGCGGCGCCATCGTCATCGACCACACCGAAGCGCTGGTCTCCATCGACGTCAACTCGGCGCGCGCCATCAAGGGCAGCGACATCGAAGAGACCGCCACCCGCACCAACCTCGAGGCGGCCGACGAAGTGGCCCGCCAGATGCGCCTGCGGGACCTGGGCGGCCTGATCGTCATCGACTTCATCGACATGGACGAGAGCAAGAACCGTCGCGAGGTGGAAAACCGCCTGCGCGACGCCTTGCGCCAGGACCGTGCCCGCGTGCAGTTCGGCACCATCAGCAAGTTCGGCCTGATGGAAATGAGCCGCCAGCGCCTCAAGCCGGCGCTGTCCGAAGGTTCGTCCATCCCCTGCCCTCGCTGCGGCGGCGCCGGTCACATCCGTGACACCGAAAGCTCTGCCCTGCAAACGCTGCGGATCATTCAGGAAGAGTCCATGAAGGACAACACCGCAGCCGTGCACGTGCAGGTTCCGGTCGAAGTCGCTTCCTTCCTGCTGAACGAGAAACGCAACGAAATCACCAAGATCGAGCTGAAGCAGCGCGTCAACGTGATGCTGGTGCCCAACAAGTCGCTCGACACGCCGCACTACAAGCTTGAGCGCCTGAAGCACGACGACCCACGCCTCGACAACATCGAAGCCAGCTATTCGCTCGCCGAAGTGGTCGAAGACCCGACCGCCATCACACGTCGCTCCCAGGAGCCGACCAACCGCCAGACGCCCGTCATCAAGGGTGTGCTGCCCGATGCACCGGCACCGCAGGCAACTGCACGCCCGGCACCGGTCGCACCGGCGGTCGCACCCGTGCCGGCGCCGTCGCCCGCAACTGCACCTGCTGCGGCTCCAGTCGAAGTCGGCTTCTGGGGCTGGCTGAAGAGCCTCTTCGCTGCCGACCCCGCCCCGGCGCCGGCTCCGGTCGCTGCGCCGGTGCCCGCACCGGCATCCACCGGCGACGAACGCCGTGGCAACCGTGGCGGCAGTCGCCGTGACGGCCGTGGTGACAGTCGTGGCGAAGGCCGCGGCGAAAGTCGTGATGGCCGTGGCGAGGGCCGCGGTGGCCGTCGTGATGGACGTGGCGGCGAAGGTCGCTCCGAGGGCCGCCCGGAAGGCCGTGGCGAAGGTCGCCCCAACGAAGCCCGTGGCGAACGCGGTGCAGAGGGCCGCGCCGAGCGTCCGGAACGCACCGAGCGCAATGACCGCGGCGACCGCAACGAGCGCGGAGAATCCCGCGCACCGCGTGGTGATCGTCCGCCGCGTGAACCAGGTCGCCTGAACGGCCGTGGACCGCGTGATGGCGAACGCCTGGCACCGGCATCGGAAGCCGTGCTCGACGCCGCCGCACTGGGTGCCGTCGGCGCCGATGCAGCCCTGGTATCCGAAGAGCCGCGCCGCGAAGAGGCTCCACGCCGTGAGCGTGGCGAACGCAACGAAGGCGGCCGTGGCCGCGGACGTGGTTCGCGTGGTCCTCGCACCGAAAACGGTGTGGAAGGCCAGGCTCCCGCCGAAGACAACCTGACCGAAGGCGCAAACGCCCACCTTCAGGGCGCCGACGGCCAGGCCGACGGTGCGGCACCGGCTGCCCCGTCGCAGGATGGTGATCGTCCCCGCCGTTCACGTGACCGTTATGGCCGTGAACGTCGTGAACGCGGCGATCGTCCGGAACGCGGCGAACGTGTTCAGGCCGACGGTTCGGAAGCCCCGGTGGCAGACGCTGCCGAGCATGCCGCTCCATCGCAAGGCGGCATCTTCGACGCCTTCCGCGCGCCTCCGGCTCCGGTTGAAAACGCGCCCATCGGTACCGACAACGTCGTGGATACGGACGCACCGCAGGCAGACGATGCCAACGCCCGTCCGCCGCGTGCCCGTCGTGAACGCGGCGAACGTGGTGAGCGTGGTGACCGCGCCGAACGTGGCGAGCGCCCGGCGCGCCAGGAAGCCCCTGCAGTTGTCAGCGCCGAGGCCCTGCCCCAGGAAAGCGCCGTCGCAGCGCCTGTGGCTCCCAGCGCTCCCATGGCAGTGCCGGAACCCGTGGCTGCAGCGCCAGTGGCTCCCGTAGTCGAGGCCCCGGCCCCTGCTCCGGCGCCTGTAGCCGCGGCAGTTGCAGCGCCCGTCACCGTCGCCCCCGCACCTGTGGTGGCTTCCGTACCGGCGCCAGCCCCTGTGGCAGCCCCTGTGGCAGCCCCTGTGGCAGCTCCTGTCGCTGCAGCCCCGGTGACACCTGCAGCATTCGTGCTGCCCATCGCCGAGCTGGTGAAGATCGCCGAAGGCAGCGGCCTGCAATGGGTCAATTCCGACGCCGGCAAGATCGCCGCCGCACAGGCTGTGATGGCAGCGGAGCCCCAACCCGTCCGGGTGCCACGCGAGCGTGCACCGGCCGTGGTGCTGGACGACGGCCCGCTGGTGCTGGTCGAAACCCGCCGCGACCTGTCCGAAATGAAACTGCCTTTCGAACAGGCGTCAGGACAATCGTTCGGCCAATCGCAAGGCTGATGCGCCACAAGCCCCGCGACGGCGCATCAGCCGTCGTGGCGGCGACAATGTGGCCATCCGGACGCCCGCCTCACCGGCGGGCGTTTTTCATTTCCGGCACGCTTTCAGGCTGCGCCGCTCCCTTCTCTTACCGCCTCCGACCGCGATGCTGTTCCTGCTTTCACCCGCCAAGTCGCTCGACTACGACACCCCGGCCCCGGTCGACCTGCCCGCGACCACGCCGCAGTTCGTGCCGCAATCACGCCAGTTGATCGAAGTGCTGCGCCGCCAGTCGCCGCAGCAGATTGCATCGCTGATGTCGTTGTCAGACCCGCTGGCGGCGCTGAATGTGGCGCGCTACCAGGCGTGGTCGCCGCGTTTCACCGAAAAGAATTCCAAGCAGGCCGTGCTGGCCTTCAACGGCGATGTGTACGAGGGCTTGAACGCCAGGACGCTTTCCGCCGAAGACCTGGACTGGGCGCAGTCGCATATCGCCATTCTTTCGGGGCTTTACGGCGTGCTCCGGCCGCTCGACCGGCTGCAACCCTATCGCCTCGAGATGGGCACCCGGCTGGCGACCGACGCGGGCTCCGATCTCTATCGCTTCTGGGGCAGCCAGCTCAGCGAACACCTCAACAGTCAATTGCGCGCCGACCGTACCCCGGTGGTGATCAACCTGGCTTCGCAGGAGTATTTCCGGGCGGTCGACACGCAGGTGCTGAAGGCTCGGGTAGTCGAGTGCGTGTTCCAGGAATGGAAGGCCGGTGTCTACAAGATCATCAGCTTCCACGCAAAGCGCGCACGCGGCCTGATGGCGCGCCATGCCATCGAGCAACGCTTGCAAACACCGGATCAGCTGAAGGGTTTCACACTCGAAGGATATGGTTTCGACGCAGCTGCTTCCGCACCCGACCGCCTCGTATTCCGTCGCAAGACGGTCTGATACCGCGCATAACTCCATCGCCACTACCCTCACTGAGCATTTCGCCCCCTTTCGGCAATCCCGACTCCAGAGCAGACGATGACGACTGATTCCGCCCAACCCACGCAGGCCATCACACCCGAACTGCGGCAATGGATCGTTGCCCAGGCCGAGGCCGGTTTTGCAGCGCCGGTCATCCTGCAGTCGATGGTCGACGCCGGCTGGCGGGAAGAAACCGCCGCTCAGGCGATGGAGTCCACGCTGCGAAGCCATCTCGCTGCGGTGCAGGCCATTCCGGCGACCGTCGCGACAAGCTCGGCGATGCCGGCCGGAGTCAAGGTCCCGGCGCCCGCCATCGACGATTCGCCGCTCTACATCGACGTCGGTGACCGGCAGGTCCACGTACTGCAGGTCATCACCTCGCCGAGGGTGGTGGTGTTCGGCAACCTGCTGTCGGACGCCGAATGCGACGAACTCATCGCCGACGCCGAGCCGCGCATGAAACGCTCGCTCACCGTGTCCATCAAGACCGGCGGCGAAGAAGTCAATGCCGACCGCACCAGCGACGGCATGTTCTTCTCGCGCGGAGAAACCCCGGTGGTCCAGGCCCTGGAACGCCGCATCGCACAACTGGTGCAGTGGCCGGTTCTGAACGGCGAAGGCCTCCAGGTGCTGCATTACCGTCCGGGTGCCGAATACAAGCCCCATTACGATTATTTCGACCCGGACGAACCGGGCACGCCCAGCATCCTCAAGCGCGGCGGCCAACGGGTCGCCACGCTGGTGATCTACCTGAACGAGCCGCTGCGCGGAGGCGGCACCACCTTTCCGGACATCAACCTGATAGTGGCACCCAAGCGCGGCAACGCGGTGTTCTTCAGCTACGACCGCCCGCACCCGGCCACCCGCACCCTGCACGGCGGCGCGCCGGTGGTCGAGGGCGAGAAGTGGATCGCCACCAAATGGCTGCGCGAAGGCGAATTCCATTGAACGAATCCATGACATCGACTCCCAACACCGCCGAACAATCCCTGCTGGGCAAGGCGACGCCTTACGCCAGCCGGTACGACCCTGCCCTGCTCTACCCGCTGCCGCGTGCCGGCAAGCGCGCTGAAATCGGCATCGAGGGCGCGACGCCGTTTTTCGGGGCCGACCTGTGGACCGCGTTCGAGGTGAGCTGGCTCAACATGCGCGGCAAGCCCCAGGTGGCGATCGCCCACATCACCGTGCCTTGCGAAACGCCCAACATCGTCGAAAGCAAGTCTTTCAAGCTCTACCTCAACAGCTTCAACGACAGCCGCCTTGAAAGCGCCGACGAAGTGCGCAGCCGAATCCGCACGGATGTTTCCGAAGCGGCATGGCGCGGATCCGAACATCCTTCCACCGTCGGTGTTCGCCTGGTACTGCCGGAAGAATTCGGCCGCGAACGCATCGAGCCGCTGGCGGGCCTGAGCCTCGACCGCCTTGACATCGAATGCGACCGGTACACGCCGGCCCCGGAACTGCTGGCCGCCGCGTTCGACCAGACGCCCGTGACCGAGACGCTCGTCAGCCACCTCCTGAAAAGCAACTGCCTGGTCACCAACCAGCCCGACTGGGGGAGCGTGCAGATCAGCTACAGCGGTCCGCAGATCGACCAGGAAGGGCTGCTCAAATACCTCGTGAGCTTTCGCAACCACAATGAATTCCACGAGCAGTGCGTGGAACGCATCTTCATGGACATCTGGACCCGTTGCAGGCCGGTCAAGCTGGCCGTGCTGGCACGCTATACCCGGCGCGGCGGCCTCGACATCAATCCCCTACGCACCAGCCATCCACAGGCGCTGCCGGGCAACACGCGTACCGCCCGCCAATAAATGGCACTCGCGGCACTGTTCCAGACCTCTCTTGCGGACGTGTCTTTTGACATGCTTCCATTGGGGGCGCCGCTGATACACTGGCTGGTTAATGGCTGATCTGTCCCCGTTGCAACCTGCGGCACCACTGCCCAACGTCACACTGGAGAGCTGCGACCGCGAGCCCATCCATATCCCGGGGGCCATCCAGTCGCATGGCCTGCTGCTGGCTTTCGACGCCGGGCGACGGTTGCGTTACGCCAGCGCCAACGCCGCCGACCTGCTGGGTAGCATTCCGGCGTTGGGCGAGCCGCTGGGCCCCTCCCACCTTCACGCATGCAGCGACATCCACAGCCTGCTGGACGACGCATTCGAGCCCGATGCCGGAGAAGCCATCCTGCCCATGTCCGGCGAGATCAGCCTGCAAGGCAGTGAATACGACCTGATCCTCCACCAGGCGGGTACGCTGCTGGTGGCCGAATTCGAGCTTCGTGTGCAGCCGGCCGACGAACTGGCCAGCTTTGCGCTCAAGGCGCATCGCGCCATGGACCGTCTCAAGCGCCAGCGTTCCATCGAGAGCCTGCTGGCGATGGCCACCGAAGACATCCGCCAGCTCACCGGCTTCGACCGCGTGATGGCCTACCGCTTCCGGCCCGACGACAGCGGCGAGGTGGTTGCCGAATCGGTCGATGCGCGGCTGGAGCCGTTCATCGGCAGGCGTTATCCCGCAGGCGACATTCCCGCCCAGGCGCGCCGCCTGTACGTGGTCAACACCCTGCGCATGATCAGCGACATCGGCTCGACCACCGTGGCTGTCGACGGCGAGGCCGGTGCGCCGCCGCTCGACATGAGCCATGCGGTGTTGCGCTCGGTATCGCCGATCCATATCGAATATCTCGGCAACATGGGTGTCGGCGCGTCCATGAGCGTCTCGATCGTGGTCCAGGGTCGGCTGTGGGGAATGATCGCCTGTCACCACATGGCGCCTCGCCAGGTGCCGTATTCGGTCCGCATGGCCTGCGATGTCATCTCGCAGATCCTCGCCGCAAACGTGCATACGTTCATCGCCCGTACCCACGGGCAGCGAACCGAGGCCGCGGCCACCCTTCGCGCACGCGTGGTTGAAGACCTGCTGCATGCCGACGACCCGGTGCTGGCCCTCAAGCCCCATGCGCCGATGCTGGCTCACCTGTTCGACGCCCACGCCGTGGTGATCGCCGAAGGCAACAAGCTGAGCGTGGAGGGCGAACTGCCTGTCGAAACCGCCCGCGCGCTGGTGCGCTGGCTGGGCCTGCGCGAAGACCGGTCCGAAGCACTGCTCACCTTCGACGCCATCGACCAGTTTCCGGGCTATCTGCATCCGCTGCTCGACATCTGGTGCGGCGTGCTGTCCCTCTGCTTCGACCCGGCGGGTGGCGGCTGGCTGCTTTTGCTGCGCAAGGAACAGGTCGAGACCATCAACTGGGGAGGTCGCCCTGAAAAGAACTACACCCACGGCCCCAACGGCCCCCGCCTCACCCCGCGCGGCTCGTTCGCCCTGTGGCGCGAGACCGTGCACGGAACTTCGGAAGCCTGGGACGCGACATGCGTTTTTATCGCCCGGCAGATGCTCGACGAAATGACCCGCGCCACCGCCGCCCGCGTCGGTGAATTGCATCGCGCGCGCAATCAGTTGCTCGCAGTGCTGGGGCACGACCTGCGCGACCCGCTGCACTCCATCAGCATGGCCGCTCGGGTGCTGGAAAAAGGGTCCGAACAGCAGAGCGGTCGTATCGGCCAGCGCATCCAGTCGTCCAGCAGCCGCATGCAGCGGCTGGTGAGCCAGGTGCTCGACATGTCGCGGCTGCAGGGCGGTCTCGGACTGGGGCTGCAATTCCAGCCGACGCGGCTGGCTCCGCTGGTCGCCGACCTGCTCGAAGAAGCTTCCATTGCCCAGCCGGGCGTCCTGTTCAGCCCGCATCTCGACCCCGATCTCATGGCCGAGATCGACGCCGACCGCATGGCGCAGGTCATCACAAACCTGCTGGGCAACGCGCGCCACCATGGCACTCCAGGCGAGCCGGTCGCGGTACTGCTGCAGGCGGCGGGCGACGACGGCGTCGAACTGCAGGTGCGAAATGTGGGCAGCGCCATTCCGGAACACCTGGCCGCCACGCTTTTCAATCCGTTCAAGCGCCAGTCCCTGGGTAACGAACGCAATCGTTCGGGTCTTGGGCTGGGTCTCTACATCGCGCACCAGATCGTGCAGGGGCACGGCGGTCGCATCGATTATTCTTTCGAGGAACCGCAGGTCGTCTTTCGGGTGTTCCTGCCGTCCCGACACAGCGTTTAAGGTCTTCTCGTGACACTCAACATCCTCATCGTCGACGACAACCGCGAAGCGGCCGAGCTGTTCCAGGAACTCCTGGAAATGCAGGACTATGCCGTGCGGTGTGCCTTCAACGGCCAGCAGGCCCTGGAAGCCGCCCGTGCCGAACCGGCCAATGTCTACCTGGTCGACCTCACCCTGCCTGACATGCACGGCACCGACCTGGCCCGCCAGCTGGTCGAAATCACACAACCGCGACCAATGGTCATCGCCGTCACCGGCCTGGCATCGGACGGCAGCGAAGAAATGGCCGTCTTCGACCACTTCCTTCAAAAGCCGGTCGATTTCGAGAAGCTCGAACGTATCCTCGCCGGCGTGGCGGCACGACCATGAGCGGCGCCAGCAATCACAGCAGCACCAGCGCCGCCTGGCTTGCCGCCGGCGTACGCCACGAACTCTTCATGCGGGTGCTGCCCGCGCTGCGCCACGACATGGCTGGGCCGCTGTCGGTTGCCCGCATGGGCAACGCGGTGCTCAAGCGCTACCTGGCCGCCACACCGGTCGATGCGGCCATGTGCCTGAAACGCATGGAACAGACCGACGAACAACTCAACGAACTGCTGGTGTCCATCCGCACCCTGGCCCGCTGGGATGTCGAAAGCACGGACCGCGTGTCGCCCAGCCCGGCGCTGCTCGCTACCCTGCACCTGGCGCGCCCCATGCTGGACCTCAACGGCGTGGTGCTGGAAACCACCGAGGTCGCCGCACCCGCCAGCTGGACTCCGCTGCAGCCGGCCCGTGCCCTGTTCATGGTGCTGGGTGTGCTCAGCCATCTGCAGGACAGCAGCGCCGGCCCGAGCCGCATCACGCTCTCGGCACAGGGCGATTCGCTCACCGCACGCTCGGAAGCGATGGCGCCCACGCTGCCCGGCGACCACCAACCGGCGCAGCGCCAGATGAGAATCGATGCCCAGGCTCTGCAATGGCTGGCAGACGACCTGCAATGGCCCGTCACCATTGCCGACCGCTCCGTGACCATCGGCCTGCCCGCCGAGCAATAAAAAGCCCAGTCCGCCTGCGCGAACTCAGGCGGCCTTCCGGCGCACCGCCTGGCGTATCGACTTGCGGTGTTCCCGCAAGAATCCCAACAGCCGGTGCTCAGCCGCATGCAGCCGGCGCGGCGTTTTCTGTTTGCCGGTCACCTTCTGCCAGAAACCCAATAGTTCAGACTCGGCACCTCTGGCCAGGGTAGCGCCAACCTGCAGCACCGCGGGGTGCACATAAGACTTCTTGCAGACCGCCGGTGTGTTGCCCAGTTGCCGGGCCACCTCGGTCAGCACGGCTTTGGCGCTATAGGCTGTTTCGCCGGTGCTGCCGCAGGCAAGCCGGGTCAGTTCCAGCGCCTGCACCGTGCCGTGCCAGGTACGGAAGTCCTTGGCGGTGAAGTCCTCTCCTGCAGCTTCGCGCAGGTAGTCGTTCACGTCGCTCGAACCGAGGCGGTGAACGTCGCCCGTCTCGTCCTCGTAATGGAACAGTTCCTGGCCCGGCAACTGCTGGCAACCGCGCACCACGCGCGCCACCTGTGGATCGTCCAGCTTCACCTGCTGCAGCACGCCGCTCTTGCCGCGAAACTTCAGGGTTAGCACGCTGCCCCGTACACCCGCATGCGGCGCGCGCAGCGTGGTGAGGCCATAAGAGCCGTTGGTCTCTGCGTATTCCTCATTGCCCACACGCAGGTAGGTCGTGTCCAGCAGCCGCACCAGTGTTGCCAGCAACACCGGACGCGACAAAGGCTGTCCGCGCCCGGGCTTCAGATCGCGCGACACCCGGGCCCGGATACGCGGCAGCGCCTTGCCGAAGGCCTCGATGCGCTCGAACTTTCCGACATCCCGCTGCAGCCGCCAGTCCGGGTGATAGCGGTATTGCCGGCGGCCCCTCGCATCCAGTCCGGTCGCCTGCAGATGACCGTTGGGCAACGGACATATCCAGACATCGGTGTAGGCCGGCGGAATCGCCAGATGATTGATGCGCTCGATCTCGGTGGCGTCCCGGATCGCTGAACCGTCCTCTCGCCGATACAAAAATCGTTTGCCGCGCTGCACCCGCGAAAAGCCCGGCATCAGCGGGCTTACATACAGCAGGCCGCCGGGCATGGGGGCCGGCGGCGGGACATCGATGGAAGGAGATTGCAAGGCTACAGGTCCGTGGGTCACTGGATCAGTGGATACCTGCCGGTGTATCGCGCCGGCCTCGGGTTGCTTGTAGGACGCCAGCCCACCAGCAAGGCCGCGTACTGGCTCACGTGCTAGAACAAGGGCGTCTGACCCGATGCAGCTTCTGCCGCCAACGGCGCCTGTGCAACCGGGGAGTCCGCCGCGTCCGACCGCACCAGCGAGCCGGCGCGCACGCCCAGCAAGCGCAGCTTGCGCTCCAGCGGCACCCGTTTCAGGCACAGGCCCGCCAGCCGGCGGATCTGCACCGCATCGTCCACCGCCACTTCCACCGTCTGGTCGCGGGTGGCGATCCGGAAATCGTCGTATCGCAACTTGATGCCGATGGTCTTGCTGCGCCAGCCCTTGCGCTGCAGGTCATCGGCCACCTTCTCGCACAGCGTGGTGAAGATGCGGCCAAGCTCGACCCGGTCTCGTACCGCGTGCAGGTCGCGCTCGAACGTGGTTTCCCGGCTCATCGAAACCGGCTCGCTTTCGGTCACCACCGGGCGGTCATCGCGTCCCCAGGCCACCTCGTGCATCCAGGCGCCGGTTGACCGGCCGAAGTTGGCGATCAGCCATTGCGGCTCTCGTGCCGCCAACTCGCCGATGGTCCGGATACCGTGCTTTTCGAGCTTTGCGTCCGCCTTGGGCCCGATGCCATTGATCTTGCGGGCGGGCAACGGCCAGATGCGTTCCTTCAGGTCGGCTTCGTGAACGATGGAAATGCCGTTGGGTTTCTCGAATTCACTGGCCATCTTGGCCAGAAGCTTGTTGGGTGCCACGCCTACCGAACAGGTCAGCCCGGTGGCCTCGAAGATCTGCCGCTGGATCAGCCGCGCGAGCACCCTGCCGCCCTCTCGCTGGCCACCCGGCACGTCGGTGAAGTCGATGTAGACCTCGTCCACCCCCCGGTCTTCCATCAGCGGCGCGATGTCGGTGACGACACCCTTGAAGGTGCGCGAGAAATGCCGCACCCGCTCGAAGTCGACCGGCAGCAGGATGGCCTGCGGACAGAGCTTGGCAGCCTTCATCAGGCCCAGGGCGGAACCCACGCCGAACTGCCGCGCTGCATAGGTGGCGGTGGTCGCAACGCCACGGCCGACGTAGTCGCGCAGGATGGGAAAGTCTGCGATGGGGATGTCGGCCAGCGACCGGCCGTCCGGCGGGTTGACCAGCGCACCGTCCACCGGTCGCCGCCCTCCGCCGATCACCACCGGCAAGCCCTTGAGCTGGGGGTAACGGAGCAATTCGACCGACGCGAAGAAGGCGTCCATGTCGAGGTGGGCAATGCGGCGCTGGTGGGGCGGGGAAGACACCTCGCCAAGGATAAGGGCTGGTTCCCGGCGGAATGAAACAGGGGGAATTACGGCCTTTCACCCCACAACCACGGCTGATCGAGCAGCCGTCGCCCCATCAGCGTCAAGGCTGCATCGCGCGCCCAGCGAACCGGCCCGGTTGCATGGAAGATTTCGGACTGCCGCCGCGCCCTCGCCTGTACCTGGCCAACCCGTTGCCAACGGTGCAGGGCGTAACGCGCCAGACTGGCATTCACGTCGTCGATATCCATGCCGAGGGTGCGCTGCAGTTCGGCGGCGTCTTCCAGCGCCATGGCCGCGCCTTGCGCCAGGTACGGCAGCATGGGGTGCGCCGCATCGCCCAGCAGGGCCACCCGGCCACTCGCCAAGGCGCCGGGGCCGGCTACCGGCGGACGGTCGTGGAGCATCCAGCGCCGCCATTGCGGAGCGGCCTCGGCCAACGACTGAAGCAGCGGGCTGCAACCGGACAGCACAAGGGCCACCTCCGCCGGCGCGACATCGATGTTCCAGTCCTGCGGCTCCCCAGGTTCGCCGGCCATGCCAGGCCGGCGTTCAGCCAGCACCACCAGGTTCAGCAGTTCCCCGCGACGCACCGGATAGGCAACGACATGCAGGCGCGGGCCCATCCAGACATTGACGCCCGCACAAGCGGCGTTCTGCGCCGCTGTAAGTGTCGCCCTGTCGATCAGCGTGCGCCATGCGAAATGGCCGGTGGCACCCGGTGGCCCGGCGTCCGGCTCGACCTGCTGGCGCAGCACGCTCCAGAGTCCGTCGGCCACCACCAGCGCATCGCCTTCCGATGCCACGCTGCGATCGTCCTCGCGCCGACCGGCCAGGCCCACCGCGCCGCTGCAGACCTGCGCCGGCCCGGCTTCGCTACCGAGATGCAGCACCGTTTCGCCGGTCTGCCGGACAGCCTCCAGCAGCAGGCCGTGCAGGTCGGCACGGTGCAGGGTGGCGTAGGGCGCACCGTAACGGCTGGCGATGTCGTCGCCCAACGGCATGCGGGTGAGTTGACGGTCGTCGTGTGCGTTGCGGATGCCGATCCAGTCGGGGAAAAAAGCATTTCGGCGCAATGCGTCAGAAAGTCCCCACTGCTGCAGGACCCTGGTGGCATTGGGTCCCAGCTGCAGGCCGGCGCCGACCTCCGAAAAAGCCGCCGCACGCTCGAATACCCGTGCCCGCCAGCCAGCCCGGTTACAGGCCAGCGCCGCAGCCAGGCCACCGATGCCGCCACCGGCAACCAGCATTTCACGCGCGAAGGCAATCGGCATGGGTCAGTCGAACAGGCCTTGGTGCTGCTCCATCTCCTCGATGGGCAGGGGCCGGCCGAACAGGTAGCCCTGGAACGAACTGCAGCCGTGGCGACGCAGAAAGTCGAACTGCCCCTCGGTCTCGACGCCCTCGGCGATGACGTCCAGGCCGAGGCTCAGCGCCAGGGTCAGCGTGGTTCGCACGATGGCCGCATCGCTGGCGTCACTGAGCACTTCGCGCACGAAAGACTGGTCGATCTTCAACTGGTCGAGCGGCAGGCTCTTGAGGTAGCCCAGGGACGAATAGCCGGTGCCGAAATCGTCCAGCGAAAAACCCACGCCGCGCTGCCGCAGGCGGGCCATCTTGCCGAGGATGTCCTCGACGTCGTGGAACAGCAGTGATTCGGTGAGTTCGAATTTCAGCCGCGAGGCATTGGCACCGGTTTCCTGCAGCACGGCCTCGACCTGGTCGATGAAATCTGGGTGCCGAAACTGCCGTGCGCTCACATTGACCGCGATGTCGAGATTGCGGGTGACCGCACGCCGGCTCCAGGTCACCAGCTGCAGGCAGGCGGTGCGCAGCACCCATTCGCCGAGCGGCAGGATGAGTCCGGTCTCTTCGGCCAGGTCGATGAATTCGAGCGGCGGCACCATGCCACGCACCGGATGACACCATCGCACCAAGGCCTCCGCGCCCAGGATGCGGCGGTTGGCGTCGACCACCGGCTGGTAGTGCAGCCGCAACTCGCCACGGCCCAGGCCTGCGCGCAGCTCGACCTCCATCACCGACCGGGCCTTGAGGCGGGCCTGCATGGCGGGATCGAAGAAACGCACGGTGTTGCGGCCGGCGGCCTTGGCCTGGTGCACGGCCAGGTCGGCGCGTTTCAGCAGTTCGTCGGGTGGCAGGATCTGTTCGCCACCGAAGATGGCCACGCCGATGCTGCCGCTGGCATGGTGCTGCCGGTCTCCGATGGCGAAAGGCGTGCGCAGTTGTTCCAGCAGGTCGGCCGCGATGCGCTCGGCCTCGGTCACTGCCGGAATGAGGTCGGCACCCAGGTTTTCACAGACCACCACGAACTCGTCGCCGCCGAAGCGTGCGGTGCTGCGGCCGGGCGCCGCGCGCTCGAGCAGCCGGCTGGCCACCTGCTGCAGCAACTGGTCGCCGACCACATGGCCCAGCGTGTCGTTGAGGTTCTTGAAGTGGTCGATATCGATGAACAGCACCGCGCCGTACTGGCGCAGCGTGGTGGCTTCCTCGAGCACCGCCTGCAGCCGGTTGACCAGCAGGCGCCGGTTCGGCAGGGCGGTGAGCGAGTCGTAGAAAGCCAGGCGCTCGACTTCATGTTCGGCCCGCTTGCGGTCGGTCACGTCCCGGGCAATGCCGATCACGCCGGTGGCCAGGCCCTGTGCGTCATGCACCGGCATCTTGATGATGTCGTACACCCCGCTGCGCTGGACTCCACGCAGTGTTTCCTCTGCGCGGTAGGGCTGGCCCGTACGCATGGCCACGAGATCTTCCCGGCGTGACCGTTCGGCCGTTTCCGTGTCGTACAGGTCGGCATAGCTGGAGCCGACCAGCTGGTGACGGGTCAGGCCGTAGAAGGCTTCGAAGGCATGGTTGCAGGCGCGGTATACGCCCTCGCGGTCACGATAGAAGACCATGTCGGGAATCGCTTCGAACAGGCCCCTCAGTTCGGCCTGTTTTTCGGCCAGCGCCAGGGTCGCCCGGTGGCGCTCGCTGTCGTCGACCGCGAACGACAGCAGGCCCTGGACCGTGCCGTCGGCGGCGTATTCGGGGACCATGGCGTTGTAGCGCCAGTGCACGTCGCCGGGCGTGCGCTCCACCCGGTTCTCGAAGGATGTGGCCTGGCCGTCGAGCGCCGCCATCAGCCGCGGCAGCAGGCGCGCATAACGCTCGGGCGGAATGAAGTCGCTGAGCGGCCGGCCGAGCATCTCCTTGGGGTTGGACGTGCCGTACCAACGAATGTGGGCGTCGTTGATGAAACGGATGCGCAGCTCACGGTCCAGCCGGGTGACGCCGAAGTGCAGTTGGGCCAGCACGGTCAGCAGGCTGGCGTCGTCGCCGGTACTCTGTGCCAGCACTTCGGGGGGGCAACAGCCCAGGTCGACCAACAGGCCCTCCCAGGTGTCCGGACCCACGGGAGACGCATGCAGGCGCAGCCGGTGCATGCTGCCATCGGGCCGGCGCTGACGGAGTTCGATGGCGATGGTCTGCCGGCCGACCATGGCTTCATGCACCGTGCGGCGTTGCAGAACACCGATCTGCCGGAGCAGACGCCGGGGATGCGCCATCACCTGCTCGCTCGCCAGGCCGCAAACAGCCTGGCAACTGTCACCGATCCAGTCGAAATGGCCCTTGGGGAACGAAGCATCGACCCAACGGAACAGCACCGCGCCAGGCAGGTGCAGGCCAGAAACGGGCTGTGAGCCGCGATCCTCGTCGCTGGCTGATGGGGTGTTCATCCGGATGCTTCCTCGCGCGGTACAGGTCCGGCGACAAGGCCGGAGCGGAAAGCAGTCTAACGCCGCGCCGTTCCGTCCCGGCGGCGTGACGAGCAGGATTTCAGCGGGCGGCGACGATCTTCACGGTGCGCCCGTCATCCGATGCGCCGGCAGGCCTGCCGGGCGTCGCACAACTGCCGCAGCTGTCGCAAGAGGTGCAACCCGGGGCATCGGCCAGGGCCCGGGTGATGCGTGCCGCACCCGCGTCCTTCAGGCCGACCCGACGACCGCCCTGCCCGAGCGCCGCCGCCAGCCTGCGCCGCCAGGCAGCCGGCATCCAGTACCACGCGGCCCATGCAAAGGCAGCCAGGACGATCAGACCGACGATGGATTGCTGCAACATGACTCGTTAACCTCCGCCCAGTGCCAAAGTGACGCGGTACGCGACGAAACTGGCGCCATAGGCCAGTGCGAACAGGTAGGCCGCCATGATGAGAGCGTAGCGCCACGAATTGGTTTCACGCTTCACGGTGGCCAGGGTCGAAAGACACATGGGCGCGAATACATACCAGACCAGCAGCGAGATGGCGGTGGCCGTCGACCAGGTGCTGGCAATGACCGGCTCAAGAGCGGCGGCTGCGTCGTCGCCTGTCGCCGACATGGCATAGACGGTGCCCAGCGCGCCGACGGCGACCTCGCGCGCGGCCAGCCCTGGGACCAATGCGATGGAAATCTGCCAGTTGAAACCAATGGGCGCGAAGATGACCTCGAGCGCCCGTCCGATCATGCCTGCCAGGCTGTACTGGATGGCCGGCCCGGTGGCGCCTTCGGGCGGCCCGGGAAAGGTCGAGAAGAACCACAGCAGCACCGTCAGCGCCAGGATCATGGTGCCCACCCGCTTCAGGAAGATGCGCGCCCGTTCCCACAGCCCGATGGCCAGCTGGCGCGGGTTGGGCCAGCGGTACGAGGGAAGTTCCATCATCAGCGGCGAAGCGGCATGGGTGCCGCGCAACCACTTGAAGATCCAGGCCACGCCCATCGCCGAGACGATACCGCCCAGGTAGAGCGCGAACAGCACCAGGCCCTGCAGGTTGAAGATTCCGGCCACCTGGCGCGACGGGATGAATGCCGCGATCAGCAGCGCATACACCGGCAGCCGCGCCGAACAGGTCATCAGCGGCGCGATCATGATGGTGACAAGCCGGTCGCGCCAGTTGGTGATGGTGCGGGCAGCCATCACGCCAGGGATGGCGCAGGCGAAACTCGACAGCAGTGGAATGAACGAGCGGCCCGACAGTCCGACCATGCCCATCAACCGATCGAGCATGAAGGCCGCGCGGGGCAGGTAACCCGAGTCTTCCAGCGCCAGGATGAAAAAGAACAGGATCAGGATCTGCGGCAGGAACACCAGCACGCCGCCGGCGCCGGCGATGATGCCGTCGACCAGCAGGCTGCGCAGGATGCCGTCGGGCATATGTTCCTTGATAAGGTCGCCGACACCGTTGGTGGCGCTCTCGATCAGGCCCATGGGCACCTCGGCCCAGCTGAACACCGCCTGGAACATCAGGAACAGCAGCACCGTCAGGATCAGCATGCCCCACACCGGATGCAAAACCAGCCGGTCGATGCGGTCGTCGCGGGCCAGCCGCGAGACGGGTTCGTGCACCGCCGCAGCAAGAATGCGCCGCACCTCCTGCTGGGTGTCGAGCACCTGTGTCAGCTGCGGCGCGACCCAGTCCTTGCGATGACCGGCATGGGTGTCGTTGCCTGTGGCTGGCTGGTAGCTGGCCAGCAGTGCGACAAGTTCGGCGGCACCGTCGCCGCGTACACCCACCGTCTCGATGACCGGCATGCCCAGTTCCCGAGAGAGTGCCTCGATGTCGACCACCACGCCCTGCTGGCGCGCCATGTCGGTCATGTTGAGCGCCATCACCATCGGCACGCCCAGGCGGCGCGCCTCGAGCACCAGGCTCAGGTTGAGCCGCAGATTGGTGGCGTCGGTGACCGACACCAGCAGGTCGGGCAACGGCTCGCCGGGTCGGCGGCCGGTGACGATGTCGCGGGTGACGGCTTCGTCGGCAGACAGCGCATTCAGGCTGTAGGCCCCCGGCAGGTCGAGCACCTCGACACGCCGGCCCGAAGGCGTTCGCAGCAGGCCGACCTTGCGCTCGACGGTCACGCCGGCGTAGTTGGCAACCTTCTGGCGGCTGCCGGTCAGCAGGTTGAAAAGCGCGGTCTTGCCGCAATTGGGATTGCCCAGCAACGCGACGCGCAGGGAAGAAGCTTCGGCGTTCATGCAGCCGCCTTGCCATCGGCCGTGACCATTACCAACGCGGCTTCATGGGCCCGCAATGCGAAGGTGCTGCGCCCGATGCGCACGGCGATCGGCTCGCCGCCCGGGAAACCGTGGGCGATCACACGGACCGGTTCACCAGGCACAAAACCGATCTCGGTAAGCCGCAGGATGCGGTCCTGGTCGTCCGGCTGGCCCAGGCTGCGCAATTCGAGCACGGTGGCCTGCGCGTGGCGCGGAAGCCGGTTCAGGGAAAGCGCCTCGCTGGCAAGCGGCGGGACACGGACAGCGGGAGCGGGGGCGATTTGGGCGTCGGACACAGGATGGAGCTGGCTGAACGGCAGAAGATGAACAAGAATTATTCTTGAAAAGCCGCGCAGTGTAGCCCGAGGGGTTTTGCGCGCGGTGCCCCAAAGCACCGCGCCCGACTCGGGATCAGGCCGCCTGCAGCAGTTGCCGCAGCACGTACGGCAGGATGCCGCCGGCCTTGTAGTAGTCGACTTCCACCGGTGTGTCGATGCGCAGGATCACCCGCGTTTCGGTACGCTGCCCGTCGGGCCGGGTAATGACCAGCGTTGCCTTGCTTTGCGGTTTCAGGTCCGGGTCGGCGATGACGTCGATGGTCTCGTCGCCCTTCAAGCCCAGTTCCTGCCACGATTCGCCAGCGGCGAACTGCAAGGGCAACACCCCCATGCCGACCAGGTTCGAACGGTGGATGCGCTCGAAACTGCGAGCCACCACCGCCTTGATGCCCAGCAGTTGCGTGCCCTTTGCAGCCCAGTCGCGCGAAGAGCCCGTACCGTATTCTTCTCCGGCAAAAATCACGGTCGGCTGGTTGGCCTTCATGTAGAGCATGGCCGCGTCGAAGATCGCCAGCTTGCTGCCCTTGTCGGCGCCCTCGCCCTGGTAGAGCGTGACGCCGCCCTCTTCGCGCGAACCGTCCGCCGTCGGAGGAATCATCAGGTTCTTGATGCGCACGTTGGCAAAAGTGCCGCGCATCATCACGTCGTGGTTGCCGCGGCGTGCACCGTAGCTGTTGAAGTCCAGCTTGCCGACGCCGTTTTCCTGCAGCCACAGGCCGGCCGGCGAACTGGCCTTGATGGAGCCGGCGGGCGAGATGTGGTCGGTGGTGATGGAGTCGCCGAACAACGCCATGATGCGGGCGCCCTCCACTTTCGAGCTGGGCGCATCCTTCTGCCTGGCCGGATCGAGCTCGAAGGTGTCAAAGAACGGTGGCTGGGCGATGTACGTGCTGGCGGGCCAGGTGTAGGTCTGCCCGGAAACGCCGTGGATCTTTTCCCACAGTTCGCCCGGCTCCGATTTCACGCGGCCATAGTTGGCCCGGAAAGCCTTTCCGTTCATGGCGAACTTCATCAGCTTGTGGATCTCGTCGCTGCTGGGCCAGATGTCACCCAGGTACACGTCGCGGCCGCCGGTGCCCTTGCCGACCGGTTCGGTCATCAGGTCGCGCAGCACCGAACCCGCAATGGCGTAGGCGACCACCAGCGGTGGGCTGGCCAGGAAGTTCGCCTTCAGGTTCGGATGGATGCGTGCCTCGAAATTGCGGTTGCCCGACAGCACGGCCGCGCACACCAGGTCGCTCTTGGTGATGGCTTCGTTCAGTTCCGGTGCCAGGTCGCCGGCATTGCCGATGCAGGTCGTGCAGCCGTAGCCGGCCAGCGCAAACCCCAGTTTTTCCAGATAGGGCAGCAGGCCGGCCTTGACCAGGTATTCGGTGACGATGCGCGAGCCGGGCGCCAGGGAAGTCTTGATATGCGGCTGCACCGTCAAACCCGCCTCGACCGCCTTCTTGGCCAGCAGGCCCGCCGCCAGCATCACGCTGGGGTTGGATGTGTTGGTGCAGCTGGTGATGGCGGCAATCAACACGTCGCCGTTGCCGAGCGTGATGTTGGTTGCGTCGTGCCCGTCTTCCGCCGGTGCTCCGGATTGCGCCGCGGCCAGCGTCGGCTTGTTTCCTTCCATTTCCATCACCGTGCGCGCCGCGCCGGGCGGGGTCGGAGGATTGGCAGGCACCTTGCTGGTCGGCTCTTCACCCGCGTGGTGCACCAGCTGACGTGTCAGCAGCAGGTCGGCCGGACGATTGAAGCCGTTTTCGCTGTTGGGTTTGCTGAAGAGCGACCTGAACTGACCGGCCACGTTGCCCAGTTCGATGCGGTCCTGAGGACGTTTCGGGCCCGCCAGGCTGGGAGTGACGTCGCCGAGATCGAGCTTTACAACCTGCGAATAGGTGATGTCGCCCGACTTCGGCACGCCGAACAGGCCCTGTGCGCGGAAATACGCCTCGAAAGCCTCGACTTCTTCGTCGGTGCGACCGGTTCCGCGGAAGTACTCCACCGTTTTCTCATCGACCGGAAAAAAGCCCATCGTGGCGCCGTACTCGGGCGCCATGTTGCCGATGGTGGCGCGGTCCGGCACCGGCAGGGTGCTGGTGCCCTCGCCGAAGAATTCGACAAATTTGCCCACCACCTTCTGCTTGCGCAGTATCTCGGTGACGGTGAGCACCAGATCGGTGGCGGTGACGCCCTCGCGCAGTCGGCCGGTCAGCTCGAAACCCACCACGTCGGGCGTCAGGAAGTAGACGGGCTGGCCGAGCATGGCGGCTTCGGCCTCGATACCGCCTACGCCCCAGGCCACGACGCCGATCCCGTTGACCATCGTGGTGTGGCTATCGGTTCCGACGAGGCTATCGAAATAATAAATATTGGCATCGGAATGGTGTACACCACGCGCCAGATATTCCAGGTTTACCTGATGCACGATACCGAAGCCCGGTGGGACGACACCAAATGTATCGAATGCCTGCATGCCCCATTTCATGAATTCATAGCGTTCCCGATTGCGCTGGAATTCAAGCTTCATGTTGAGGTCGAGGGCATCCTTGGTGCCGTAGTAATCGACCATGACAGAGTGGTCCACCACTAGATCCACGGGAACCAGCGGCTCGATTCGTTCCGGATCCTTTCCTAATCGGGCGGCAGTAGTCCGCATGGCGGCCAGATCGGCCAGCAGCGGAACCCCGGTGAAATCCTGCAATACGACCCGTGCCACCACAAACGGAATTTCTTCGGTGCGATTGGCCACCGGCTGCCATCCAGCCAACTGGGACACGTGTTCAGTCGTTATTTTTCGCCCATCGCAGTTGCGGAGCACCGATTCGAGCACGATTCGTATCGACACGGGCAGCTTCGAGATATTCGGAAAGTCCTCGGCCAATGCCGGCAGGGAATGAAACTTTCCTTCCCGTCCGGAAGCTGTTTGAAAGGTTTTGACGGTATGGGAGAAATCGTGAGGGGCTCGGGCGGCCATGGGAACTCCTTGAATGGGACAACGGCGGCATTCATTTTGTCAGTGACCGCCGAACAGCGCGCAACCTGGGGTTACCTGTGGCCCGTGCCACCCTTCAAAAAGGAGGGCGCAGCACCGCCGCGGATGCAGGCCGACCCAAAAAACGAAGACCCCCGCGCGCCCTGGGGGGCTGGCGGGGGTCTTGTGAGGCTTGCGGAGCCGTGAAACCGGCTCCGAAAGCTCAAGCTGATCAGATGGCGAACTGAGCGCGATCCTGGTCAGCGATCCACTTCGGAGCCTTGCCACGGCCGGTCCAGGTGGCGCCGGTAGCCGGGTCACGGTATTTGGCAGCGACCTTGCCGCCCTTTGCGGAAGAAGCAGCGCGACCGCGTGCCGGTGGGAAAACGTCAGATGCGGTCAGACCGAATTCTTCAATCAGGCCGCGAACGCGAGAAACTGCATCGGACAGTTCACGTTGACGTGCATCGCTGATTTGGGCTTCCAAAGCTTCACGTTGCTTCAGCAGTTCTTTATAGGTGGTCATGGTATTTTTTCGCAGAAAGTTGGTGGCGCGATTATAGACACAGCCTCTGGCCCAATGCCGCCGATGCGATTATTTTTACAAACCCGTAAAAACCCCAGGATTATCCCCCTCAGGCATGGCGGGCATCGCCAGAACCTTGTCGATGCGCCGGCCGTCCAGATCCACCACTTCGAATATCCAGTCTCCACAGGGAATCAGTTCACCCACGCCGGGCAGATGGCCGGACTCGGATAACAAAAGCCCGGCCAGCGTGTTGTAGAGGCCGCGGTCTTCTTGTGGCAAATCTCGAATATCAAGTCGGGATTTGAGTTCTGCCACCGGCATCAAACCATCCAGCAGCCAGGAACCATCAGCCCTTTGCACAGCCCACGCTTCAGCCTCCGCGCCCGGTTGCAACTCACCGGTGATGGCTTCGAGCAAGTCGCGCGGCGTCATCAAACCCTGCACCACGCCATATTCATCGACCACAAATATCATGCGACCGGATTGCGCCCGAAACTGTTCCAGCAATTCCATGCCTGAAAGGGTTTCAGGCAGAAAGGACGCCGGCAGGACATACGCGTCCAGGCTGCCTTCTGCGTCGACACCCAGCTCGAGCATGCGGGCCAGGCTGATCACGCCGACCACTTCGTCGAGCGAACCGCGACATACCGGATACCAGGAATGCGCCCGGCCGCTGGCGGCTTGACGCAAGCCGTGCGCGACCGTGCTGTTGGCCGGCAGCCAGTCGATATCGCCGCGCGGCACCATGAGGGAAGTGAGCGGCCTGTCGTCGAGATGGAAGACGTTCTGCACCATGCGGTGCTCCTGGCGCTCGATCACGCCTGCATCGAGGCCTTCCTCCAGGCTGGCGGCAATCTCTTCTTCTGTAACCGAACGGCCTGCATCGTTGTCGATACGCAGCAGCTTGAGCACCCCCTGCGTGCTGACCGACAACAGGCGTACGAACGGGCTGGCGATACGCGCCATCCACTGCATGGGGCGCGCCACCCAGCGCGCAACCGGTTCGGGGTAGAGCTGACCAATGCGTTTGGGCACCAGTTCGCCGAAAACGATGGTCACGAAAGTGATGATGGTCACGACCAGCGCGGTTGCCACCACGTCGGCGAACCGGGTCGGCATGCCGGCACGTTCAAGCAGCACCTGCACGTCGCCGCTGAATGCCGCCTCGCCCAGAATACCGTTGAGCATGCCGATGGAAGTGATGCCCACCTGCACCGCCGAGAGAAAACGTGTGGGCTCGGCCAGCAGCGCCAATGCCGCCTGGGCCCCCTTGTCGCCCGCCTCCGCCATGGCATTGAGGCGCGCCTTGCGGCTTGAAGCCAGCGCCAGCTCGGACATGGCGAAAGCACCATTGAGCAAGGTCAGCAAGGCGATGAGCAAAAAATCCATGGAGTGGCGTAGAGAATCGGAAGATGGCAATTTACCTGATGGGCGATCTCCAGGGCTGTGACGAGCCCCTCGAACGGCTACTGCGCGAGGCTGACTTTTCGCCCAGCCGAGACACGCTGTACGTACTCGGAGACCTGGTCAACCGCGGGCCGGATTCCGCCGGCACCCTCCGCCGCCTTGCGGCACTGGGCGACGCTGCGCACTGCCTGCTGGGCAACCACGACCTTCATCTGCTGGCAGTGATTCATGGCGTTCGCAGGCCCGGCCGGCGCGACACGCTCGCCGACCTGCTGGCGGCGCCCGACCTGCCGGCACTGACCGAATGGCTGCGTTCTCGCCGCATGGCGATGCGGCTGCAGCACGGAACGCAGGACATCCTGATGGTGCACGCCGGGGTCTTGCCCACATGGAATGCGCAAAAGGTGATGTCGCTGGCAGCCGAGGTCGAAACGGTGCTGCGCCAGCCCGCATTGCCGGCTTTTCTGCAGCAGATGTATGGCGATGAACCGGCGGAATGGAGCGACTCGCTGAGCGGCACGGACCGTCTGCGGGTCATCGTCAACGCACTGACCCGACTGCGTTTCTGCACACCCGAAGGTCGTATGGATTTCGGCAGCAGCGATTCGCCGGACGACGCACCGGCCGGCCTGCTGCCCTGGTTCGAGGCACCTGGCCGCCAGACGACCGCCAACACGGTCGCATTCGGGCACTGGTCACAACTCGGATTGATGGACCGCCCGGGCTTGATGGGACTGGACACGGGTTGTGTCTGGGGCGGCTGCCTCACGGCCATGCGCCTTGGCGCCACCGCGGCAGGCAACCAGCGCATCCAGGTTGGCTGCGAGCAGGCGCAGGCACCGGGCTAGCAGCGCGGCACGCTGGGTGCCGATGCTGACCGCGCTTCAGCTTTCTTGTTCGACCTGGGCGCCGGCCGTTTCGGGCACTTCCGCGATGGGAGGCGGAATCGGCTTGAACAGCATCGCGATCTTGCGCTTTGGCTTGATGTTGGCGTGCGGGCGACTGGGCGTCGGTGCCTTGGTTTCCCAGGCAGGCTCGGCCTGCGTGCTGGACTCGTACGGCTTGTCGAAGAACGGATCGCGATTGGCAGCCGGAGCGCGGAAGCGTGGCGGCTGGGCAGGCTGGAATCGTGGAGCTTCGCCACCGGAGGCGGGTTCGCCTTCGTTGTACAGGCGGCGACCGTCGTTGAAACGGCCACGCGGCTGCTGCTCCTCGAACTCGAAGGGTTCGAGTTCCATTTTCTTGCCGATGAGTTTTTCGATATCGGACGCCAGACGCGCATCGTTGCGGCTATCGAGTCCGACGAAACTCACCGCCAGGCCGGAAGCGCCCGCCCGGCCGGTGCGGCCGATACGGTGCACATAGTCTTCAGCGTTGAAGGGCACGTCGAAGTTGAAGACCGCCGGCACGTCCTTGATGTCGAGCCCACGGGCGGCCACGTCGGTACACACCAGCAGGTCGACTTCACCGCTCTTGAATGCCTCGAGAGCCTTCAGGCGCTCGTCCTGGCTTTTGTCACCGTGCAAGGCGGCGGTCTTGAGGCCCTCGCGCTCCAGGGAACGCGCCAGCCGCGCACAGCCCAGCTTGCTGTTGACGAACACGAATGCCTGGCGAATGCCGCGCTGCTTGAGGACCTGGTGCAGGGCGCGACGCTTGTCGTCTTCGTTGACGCTGTAGAAATGCTGTTCCACCGTCGAGGCGGTTTCGTTGGACCGGGCGACTTCGATGGTCACCGGATCCTGCAGGTAGCTTGATGCCAGTCGCTTGATCTCGGGCGAGAAAGTGGCAGAGAAAAGCAGGGTGGTGCGCTGTTTGGGCAAGTAGGAAAGGATGCGCTGCAGGTCGGGCAGGAAGCCGATGTCCAGCATGCGGTCTGCCTCGTCGAGCACCACGTACTCGACCTGGTTGAGCACCGCGTTCTTGGCTTCGATGTGGTCGAGCAGACGTCCGGGCGTGGCAACCAGCACTTCGACGCCCTTCTTGAGCTCCGCCGTCTGGGGTTTCATGTCCATGCCGCCGAACACCACCGCACAGCGCATCTGCGTGTGTTTGCTGTACAGCTTGATCTGCTGCGCAACCTGGTCGGCCAGTTCACGGGTTGGCAGCAGCACAAGTGCACGCACCGGATGGCGGGCGGGCGACGTGGAGCTGTTCTCGTGTTTCATCAACCGCTGCAGCAGCGGCAGCGAGAACGCCGCCGTCTTGCCGGTGCCGGTCTGGGCGGCGCCCATCACGTCCTTGCCCTCCAGCACGACCGGAATGGCCTGCGCCTGGATGGGCGTCATGCTCTCGTAGCCCATATCGGCCACGGCTCGTGCCAGCGGTTCAGCCAGCTTCAGTTCTGAAAAAGATGTCGTCATGCAGCCGCCGATTGTCGCACCCTGCGCGTAAATCAGGCAAAACCGCTTTCCGGCCTCTCGAAAAGGACTTTGCCGGCGTCGCGTCGAAGCGTCATAAATTGCGGGCGGCGAAGGTGTCGCAGCCTTTCACGCTGCCGTTTTCGTAACCCTGGCCGAACCATTTCTGCCGCTGTGCGCTGGTGCCGTGCGTGAAGCTGTCCGGCACCACCTGACGTCCGGCGGAACGCTGCAGGGCGTCGTCGCCGATCTTCTGCGCGGCATTCATGGCAGACGCGATGTCGCCCGGATCCAGCCACTGCTTCGATTCCTGAGAGTGGTGCGCCCACACGCCGGCAAAACAGTCGGCCTGGAGTTCGACCCGCACACTCATGGCGTTCTGCTGCGCCTGACTGAGCCGGCCTCGCATGCCGTCGACCTTGGCCGTGATGCCGAGTTCGTCCTGCACATGGTGGCCGACCTCGTGGGCGATCACGTAGGCCTGGGCAAATTCGCCCGGTGCGCCGAGCCGGTCACGCAAGGTGTCGTAAAAACTCAGGTCGATATAGACCTTTTTGTCGCCGGGGCAATAGAACGGACCCATGGCCGACTCGCCGGTACCGCAAGCGGTTGGATAAGAGCCCCGGAATAGCACCAGCCGAGCCGGTTGGTACTGGCCGCCGGCCTGCTTGAAGATGTCGCTCCACACCACCTCGGTGTTGCGCAGCACCGTCGATACGAAGGCGGCTTCCCGGTCATTCGACGGCGGTTTCTGCGCCGGCCCCTGCTGCTGTTGCACCACCGGTGCGCCGCCACCCCCGCTGAGCATGTTCAACATGGTCAGCGGATTGATGCCGAATATCCAGCCGGCGACCAGTGCGACGGCCACGGTGCCCAGCCCGATGCTGCGTCCACCAAAGCCAAATCCACCACCTCCGCCCCCGCCACTGTCGTTGCGCCGGTCTTCGACGTTGTCCGACTGTTCGTTGCCTTCCCAGCGCATATTTCCTCTTTTCGGCTCTCGGCCCGTTGTGATCGCGCATCGTGCGCCAACTAGTGCAAGGTTTTCCGCCAGTGGACACGTGCTTAACGACGTAGCATTAGTGCTGTTGCCTTTGCTTGCAAATCTTAAGTCGTGAATCTTCGCTTCTCAGAACGCAGTCTTGCGACGCAGATGGCCTTGGTATTCGGGGTGCTGACCACTCTGCTCGCCCTGCTGCTCAGCTTCTCTTTCGGGGAAATGTTGCGTGGTCGCATCCGTACCGATGCGGGCGCGGCCCTGCGCGTGGTCGCCAATACCGCCGCCAAGCAACTGAACGCCCAGCTCCGCGTCCGCATTGAACAGGCGTCCGTGCTGGCACGTGCGCCGGGCCTGTGGGAGCGCGGTATCGATACGCCTGCGGTGGCCCTGCTTTTGCAGCGCATGCAGTCGGTTTCACCCGAGAACCAATGGATCGGCGTTGCCGACCTCGGCGGCACAGTGCGCAACGCCACGAGCGGGCTGCTGGTAGGCAAATCGGTGACGGCGCGCGACTGGTTCATCAACGGCCAGAACGGGCCCTACGTCGGGGACGTGCATCCGGCCAAGCTGCTCGAGCCGCTGTTGCCGCGCCCGCAAGGAAACGAGCCGCTGCGATTTGTCGACTTCGCCGCACCGGTCAACATCAACGGCAAGCTGGTGGGCGTGCTGGGCGTGCATGCCAGCTGGGATTGGGCCGACCAGGTCATCAGCCTGGTGCTGCCAGCCGAAACACAGGCCGCGGGTCTGCAGGTATTCATCTTCGACCGGGCCGGCGAACTGATCTATGCGCCCGGCCACCAGACGCAGCAATTGCGTGACACCGGATTCGCGGGCCCCAACGCACCGCTGGACGACGAGGGACTGTTCACCGGCGTGCTGCCCTGGAGCGACGGCAGCGACTACCTCACTTCCGTCGCGCCCGTCCCTGCAACCAACAAGATCACCGACCTCGGCTGGCGGGTCGTGGTGCGGCAGCCGATCACCCTGGCCTATTCGCTGGTGCGGGACGCGACATCCGCCGTGCTGATGATCGGGGCGGTGGCCGCCGTCGTGGCCTCGCTCCTAGCCTATCGGGCCGCACGCCGCCTCAGCCGTCACCTGCACGGCATCGCACAGGCTGCAAGACGTGTCGAAGCCGGAGCACCGGGTGCCGGCATGCCGGTTTTCGGAGGAAGTTCGGAGGTGACCGCCCTTTCTTCCGCGCTTAGGAACATGACGGTCCAGCTGATGGCATCCAACAGCCGCATGGAACAACAGGTACGCGTGCGAACCCGTGAGCTGCTGGCCGCCAACACGGCACTCGACCGTCAGGCGCGCATCGATCCGCTCACCGGAGTGCTGAATCGCCGTGGGCTGGAAGAGCGTTTGCGACTGGCCGTGGCGACCGCCCGGCGCAGCCATCGCCCGCTTGCCGTGGCCATGCTGGACGCGGACTATTTCAAGCGGGTGAACGACAAGTTCGGCCATGAAATCGGCGATGCCGTGCTGCGCAGGCTGGCCGATACCCTGAAGAGCCGCCTGCGTACATCGGACGCAGTTGCACGGCTGGGCGGAGAAGAGTTCATTGCGGTCCTGCCCGATACCGACCTGGCCGGCGCCCTGGCGCTGGCGGAATCATTGAGGTCGGCCGTCGAAGCCCATGTGGATCCGCTCTACGGCAGCATCACGGTCAGCATCGGCGTTGCCGTGGAACTCGGACCGGAAACCGATGGCGCTTCGCTGCTTCGTTGTGCCGACGAAGCCCTTTATCGTGCCAAGGACGAAGGGCGTAACCGCGTTTGTGCAGCAGAGGCGTCCGCCCTGGACGCCTGAACTCAGCGGAGAGCGATCGTTTCGGCCGAGCCGTCGTAGGAACGCGAGACGATGACCGGAGAAACGATCACCGACGACTGGCGGCAAGCCGCGTAAGCGTCTGCCCCTGAAACGCCCAGGCAACGCGCCTGTTCCATGCGTACCTGGCGTGCCCCGGCCTCGCGTTGCTGGGCCCTGTCGACCTGCGACTGGGCCAGCCAGCCGACGGCGCCCAGCTGCAAGGCGATCAACACCGCCCCGACGCCTCCCACCATGATGGCCAGGGGTGCGTCGACGACCTTGAAATAAGACTTGATGGACATGGCGGCCTCTTTTTTAAACTGCCGCCATCCTATGAATGTAACAACCGTCAACACCCTACCGAGACGCCCGGCAAAGCGTAGGACAAGCGCGCATGAGGCCCGCTGCCCAATGGAAACCGGCTGATTTCAGGCCCGGGGGAGTGTCACGCCGTGCTGGCCCTGATACTTCCCGCCACGGTCTTTGTAACTAACGTCGCAAACTTCGTCGCTCTCGAAGAACAGCACCTGCGCACAACCTTCGCCGGCATAGATCTTCGCCGGCAACGGAGTGGTGTTGCTGAATTCCAGTGTCACGTAGCCTTCCCATTCAGGCTCGAACGGGGTCACGTTGACGATGATTCCGCAGCGGGCATAGGTGCTTTTGCCCAGGCAGATCGTCAGCACGTTGCGTGGGATGCGGAAGTACTCCACGGTGCGCGCCAGTGCGAAGCTGTTCGGCGGAATGATGCAATAGTCGCCATGCATGTCGACGAAGCTCTTCTCGTCGAAGTTCTTGGGGTCGACCACCGTGCTGTGGATGTTTGTGAACACCTTGAATTCAGGTGCGCAGCGGATGTCGTAGCCGTAGCTGCTGGTGCCATAGCTGATGATCTTGCGACCGTCCTGTTCGCGGATCTGGCCGGGCTCGAAGGGCTCGATCATCCCGGTCTGTTCTGCCATGCGGCGGATCCACTTGTCGCTCTTGATACTCATAAAAGGTGCTCCCTGCTGGAGGCGCATTCTAGAAGCAAGGGTGATTGCGTCCTGCCCTCAGCCGGCCTGCGAAATGACCGTGCGTTCGATCAGCCGGTCGTCTCCCAGAACGATCATCGCGAACAGCAGCTCGTCCAGGTTTTGCGCGGCGCGTGTCTTGCGCGCCAGCAGTGGCGTGGCTTGCGGGTCGAGGACCACGAAGTCGGCCTCGCACCCCGGTTGCAGATTGCCGACCACACCTTCCAGCCCCAAGGCCGCCGCACCGCCGGCGGTGTGCTGCCACCACAGCGCCTGCGGCGACAGGGTCAGGCCCTGTTTGGTCTGGCCCTCGCGGCCCACGTAATAGGCGGCCAGCATGGTGTGGAACGGGCTGAAGCTGGTGCCGCCGCCCACGTCGCTGGCCAGTCCGTATCGAAAGCCCGCCCGGTCGGCGCCGACATAGTCGAAGAAACCGCTGCCCAGGAAGAGGTTGCTGGTGGGGCTGATCGCGGCAGCCGTCCGGCGTTCGTGCATCAGCGCACGATCGGTGTCGTCGAAATGAATGCAGTGCGCGTAGATCGCGCGTTCGCGCATCAGGCCGAATTCGTCGTACACCGCCAGGTAGCTGCGCGCTTCCGGGAACAACTGGCGCACCCACTCGACTTCACCGAGGTTTTCGGCCACATGCGACTGGATCCACACGTCCGGATATCTGGCAGCCAGTTCTCCTGCGCCGCGCAATTGTTCGGGTGTGCTGGTCGGTGCGAATCGCGGAGTGATGGCATAACCCAGCCGGTCCACTCCGTGCCACTTCCGGATCAGCGTCTCGGTGTCGATCAGGCTCTGCTCGGTTTCGTCACGCACGCCGTCGGGCGAGAAGCGGTCTTGCAGCACCTTGCCCGTGATCAGCCGCAGCTGGCGTTTCTTGGCTTCGGCAAACAGTGCCTCCACCGAGGCCGGATGCGATGTGGCGAAGGCCAGCGCGGTGGTCACGCCGTTTCGCAGCAGTTCATCGACGAAGACCGGTGCCAGTTCATCCGCGTGCGCGGCCTCCACGTAGCGGCTTTCGTGCGGGAAGGTGTAGTTTTCAAGCCAGGGCAGAAGGCCCTCGGCAGGCGAACCGATGACGTCGGTCTGGGGAAAGTGGATATGCAGGTCGACAAAACCAGGCGCGATGATGCGGCCCGGCAGGTGTTCGACCGGCACCTGCGGATAGTCGGGCGAGACGGCGGCGTAGTCGCCTACGGCGATCACCTTCTGGCGACCCTCGGCGTCGGGGCCGACGACCAGAAGGCCGTCCTCTTCGAAGACGGCCTTCTGGCTGGAATCAAAACTGAGAATGCGGGCGCGGTAGGCTTTCATGGGCGGCAAGCTTAAGTCAGCTCGCCGCCTGCGCCATACCGGCCGGCAGATACGCCTTATTCGATCAGGCGGCCTCGGCCACGTGGCCCAGGGCTGCGGACTGGGCCAGGGCGGCGCCGATGGCCTTGTCGCGGGCTTCCGGGCCCATCGCCACGCCTTCGGCACGGATGACCGTCACATCGGTCATGCCCAGGAAACCGAGGACGCCACGCAGGTAGGCTTCCTGGTGATCCAGGGCGGTTTCGTAGGCCGTACCGGCATACATGCCGCCGCGGGTGGACACCACGATGACACGCCGGCCACCCGCCAGGCCTTCCGGGCCGTTGGCGGTGTAGCGGAAGGTGCGGCCGGCTTGCGCCACGCGGTCGATCCACGCCTTGAGCTGGGTCGGCACGCTGAAGTTGTACATCGGCGCGCCGATGACGATGGCTTCCGCGTCGAACAGTTCGGTCACCAGGGTTTCGTTCAGGGCCAGCTGGGCGCTGACGGCGGCAGCGATGGTGGGCGTGGTGCCCGGGGCGGGACGCATGGCGCCCAGCAATGCGCCGTCGAGGTGGGCAATGGGGTCGGCGGCCAGGTCGCGGTAGGTCACCGCACCGGTGGTGCCGGCCAGCGCGGCAGCCACTGCAGCGGTGATCTTGCGAGAAACCGAAGCGGCGCCCAGCGGGCTGGAATCGAGGTGCAGAACTTTCATGTCGGTATCCATCAGGTTGTTGGTCGGCGGCGACTGCCGCGATGACAGGCATCGTATTGGGGGTCGATTAGTGGATAAAGACATCCCGGGGCAAATCATCTTCCTGTCATTGCAATAATCCTGGACATGGATACCAAAGTGCTGCCCGACCTGAACGACATGGCCTATTTCGCCAAGGTGGTGGAACACGGCGGGTTCACCGCTGCGGCGCGGGTGCTGGGGGTACAGACATCACTGCTCAGCCGGCGGCTGGCTGCACTGGAAGCGCGACTGGGCGTGCGCTTGCTTCAGCGCAGCACCCGCCGTATCGCCGTCACCGATGTCGGGCAGACCTACCTTCAGCATTGCAAGGCCTTGATGGCCGAGGCGCAGGCAGCAGAGGCCACGGTGGAAGCCACCCGCGAAACGCCGCGCGGACTGGTGCGGATTTCATGCCCGCCGGGTCTGCTGGAAAACGGCGTGGGACAGGTGGTCGCGCGTTACCTCGCCGACTGGCCCGAAGTACGGCTCCAGGTCGAGGCAACCAACCGCCGGGTCGACGTCATAGAGGAAGGTTTCGACATCGCGCTGCGGGTCAGACGCCCACCACTCGACGATTCAGGCTTGGTGGTCAGGCCGCTCACCACGGGCCGCGCATTGCTGGTCGGCAGCCCTGAACTGCTGCAGCGCTGCGGTCGGCCGACCGGGCCGGACGACTTGGCCCGGGTACCCAGCATGGGATTCGGCTGGGTCGCAGGACGCCACAGCTGGAACCTCGTGGCACCCGACGGCAGCACCTACGTGCACGCCCATACACCTCGACTGACGGTGGACGACTTCAGCACCCTGCGCCAGGCGGCCCTGGACGGCGTGGGCATCGTCAGCCTGCCCGACTACATCGTGCGCGATGCGCTGGATGCCGGCCGACTGGAACAGGTGCTGCCGGAATGCACGCTCGGCGAAGGCATCGCCCATGCGGTTTTCCCGACACGGCGCGGCCTGTCGCCGGCAGTGCGGCTTTTGATCGACGCCCTGGTGGAGGGCTTCGCGACCCGGGGCATCTTCATCTAGCGCCGTCTTAGCGGAACGAGTCGAAAACCGCGTCCAGCTGCGCGATGTAGCCTCGACGCGCCTCGTCGGTGGTGAAGCTGCCCTCGAAGGCATTCAGCCCCAATTGGTAGGCATGGCGTGCATCCAGCCCGGTGGCCGCGAAAACCTGCAGGAAGTTGTCGGTCATGTAGCCGCCGAAGTAGGCCGGATCGTCCGAATTGACCGTCGCCACGATGCCGGCATCGAGCAGTTGTCGCAGGTTGTGGTCGGCCAGGTCGGGGAATACGCACAGCTTCTGGTTGGACAGCGGGCAGACGGTCAGCGGAATACGGGCAGCCGCCAGGCGTCGCATCAGTACCGGGTCGTGGACCGACTGCACGCCGTGGTCGATGCGTTCGGCATGCAACACGTCCAGCGCACTCCAGATATATGCAGGCGGCCCTTCCTCGCCGGCATGCGCCACGCGGTGCATGCCCAGTTCGCCGCAGCGCGCGAAGACCCGTGCGAACTTCTCCGGCGGGTGGCCCACCTCGCTCGAATCCAGGCCCACGCCGATGATCTTGTCGAGGTAGGGCAAGGCCTGTTGCAGCGTATCGAAGGCGTCTTCTTCGCTCAGGTGCCGCAAAAAACACAGGATCAGTTCGGCGTCGATGCCGTACGCCGTCTTGGCATCGGCGCACGCGCGGTGCAGGCCGCCGACCACGGTTGCCATCGGCACGCCGCGCGCAGTGTGGGTCTGCGGGTCGAAGAACAACTCGGCGCGCACCACGTTGTCGGCTGCCGCACGGGCGAAGTAGGCCATCGCCATGTCGTGGAAATCCTGCTCCTGCAGCAGCACGCTGGCGCCGGCGTAGTAGATGTCCAGGAAGCTCTGCAAATCCTTGAACGCATAGGCCTCGCGCAGCTTTTCCACGCTGGCATAGGGCAGCGTGACTCCGTTGCGTTCGGCCAGCGCGAAGATCAGCTCCGGCTCGAGCGAACCTTCGATGTGGATATGCAGTTCGGCCTTGGGCATGGCCCGCAGCAGGTCGGGCAGCCGTTCGGACGGAACCGCCGGAACGTCGAAGGGGGCGGCGATCGTGGTCATATTGATGTCTGCTGCGGAACGGTTTGCGGGCTGGAAAGATTCTTGCGGGCGTTCAGTAGGTGCCCGCGTACGCGCCACCGTCGGCCAGTACGTTCTGACCGGTGATGTACGCGGCCTGGGTGCTGCACAGGAAGGCGCAGATCTCGCCGAACTCCTTCGGCGTACCCAGCCGGCGTGCGGGAATGGTCTGCTTGCGTTTCTCGGCGATGGTTTCCACGTCGGTGCCGGCCTTCCTGGCGGCGCCTTCCATGGTCACGCGGATGCGGTCCGTGTCGAACGAACCCGGCAGCAGGTTGTTGATGGTCACGCCCTTGGCTGCCACGCTGCTGCGCGCCACGCCCGCCACGAAACCGGTCAGGCCGCTGCGGGCACCGTTGGACAGGCCCAGCACCTCGATGGGCGCCTTCACCGAGCTGGAGGTGATGTTGATGATCCGGCCGAAACCGCGCTCGGCCATGCCGTCGATGGTCGCCTTGATGAGTTCGATCGGGGTGATCATGTTGGCGTCGACCGCCTTGATCCAGTCGTCACGGCCCCAATCGCGGAAATCACCCGGAGGCGGGCCACCGGCATTGGTCACCACGATGTCGTATTCAGCGCGGTAGGCGAGCACCGCCGCACGGCCTTCCGGCGTGGTGATGTCGGCGGCGATGGCCTTCACTTCAACCGAAGTCTTGCCGCGCAATTCGGCGGCCGCCTTTTCCAGCAGTTCGGCGCCCCGAGCCACGATCACCACGTTGACGCCCTCACCTGCTAGAGCCGTTGCGCAACCCAGGCCGAGGCCCTTGCTCGCGCCACATACCAATGCCCACTTGCCGGTCAAACCCAGGTCCATACGATCTCCCTCGTGTTGTGTGAATGTTTTGCGCGCCAGCCGCGCGGCAAAAAATCAAAATCATACGTTCGGCGCCAAGCCGCACCGCGGCGCGGGGGTTCACACGCGCGGATTCAGGCGCGGGCGCGGCCGAAAATGAAGATGCCCGCCATCACCAGCACCGTGCCCACCGCCAGCCAGGCAGTGAAGGGTTCACCCAGCAGCAAGACCCCCAGCAGGATGGTGGAAACAGGGCCGACCATGCCGCTCTGCGCGGTCATGGCGGGGCCGATGCGCTCGACTGCCATCATGACCAGCAGTACCGGAACCACGGTGCAGGCTGTGGCGTTCAGCACCGAAAGCCACAGCACCTGCGGCGCCACCGCCAGCGCACTCGACCACGGGCGAAGCACCGCGAACTGCAGCAGGCAGCAGATGCAGGCCACCGTGCTGGCCAGCCCCACCAGACGCAGCGATCCGAAACGTTTCACCATCTGTCCGCTGTAGATCAGGTACACGGCATAACTGACGGCGCTGGCGAACACCAGTGCCGCACCCCACCAAGCCGCGCTGCCGGCGCCGTGCAGCTCGCGCCCGAACACCAGCACCACACCGGCATAACTCACCGCCATGCCAACCATCTGGCCACGCAGCACCGTGCGGCGGTACAGCAGCCATCCCAGCAACAAGACCAGCGTGGGGTTGAGGTAAAGGATCAGCCGTTCCAGGCTGGCGCTGATGTAGGCCAACCCGGCGAAGTCCAGAAAGCTGGCGAGGTAATAGCCCGACACCCCGAGTCCGATCACGCCCAGCCAGTCGCGCAGCGAGAGTTTCGGCGGCACCACGCCCCTGCGCGGCCGCCCGGCCCACCAGGCCAGCGCCACGAAAAAAGGCAGCGCGAACAACATGCGCAGCATGATCAGCGTGACCGCGTCGACCTGGTAACGGTAGGCCAGCTTGATGATGATGGCCTTGCCGCTGAAGGCGATGGCGCCGACGGTGGCGAGCACCAGCCCCACGGTGCGGGATGCGGGGGGACTGGCGGGCAAGGCAGGAGGCACGGAAACTCTTTTTCGATCGGGACCTGGGTGGCCGCCATTATCCGGACCGCTCCCCCCGAAACAAAAAAAACGGCGCCCGAAGGCGCCGTTTCTGTTTGGGAGATGCCCCGCCGAATCAGTCTTCGACGAAAGCTTCTTCGCGCTTGTTCTTCACGGAAGGCAGCAGCACGATGATCAGCAGCAGCACCGCGGCAGCCAGCAGGCCGGCCGAGATGGGGCGCTGCACGAACACCGCCCAGCTGCCACGGGACAGCAGCAATGCACGACGCAGGTTTTCTTCCATCATCGGGCCCAGGATGAAGCCCAGCAGCAGCGGTGCGGGTTCGCAGCCGAGCTTGTGGAAGATGTAGCCGATGACACCGAAAGCACCCACCATCCAGATGTCAAAGGTGTTGTTGTTGGTCGAATACACACCGATCGCGCAGAACAGGATGATCGACGGGAACAGGTACTTGTAGGGAACCGACAGCAGCTTGATCCACATGCCGATCAGCGGCAGGTTCAGGATGATCAGCATCGCGTTGCCGATCCACATCGAGGCGATCAGGCCCCAGAACAGTTCCGGGTTGCTGGTCATCACCTGCGGGCCGGGCTGGATGTTGTGGATGGTCATCGCACCGACCATCAGCGCCATCACGGCGTTGGGCGGAATGCCCAGCGTCAGCAGCGGGATGAAGGAGGTTTGTGCACCGGCGTTGTTGGCCGACTCGGGAGCCGCCACGCCACGGATGTTGCCTTGGCCGAAAGGAACTTCGCCGGGTTGCAGCTTGGTCTTCTTTTCGATGGTGTAGGCAGCAAAAGCAGCCAGCAGTGCGCCGCCGCCGGGCAGGATGCCCAGTGCGGCACCCAGAGCCGTGCCGCGCAGGACGGCCGGAATCATGCGCTTGAAGTCTTCCTTGGTGGGCATCAGGCCCGAAACCTTGGCGGTGAACACTTCACGGTCTTCTTCCGGGTTGGCCAGGTTGGCGATGATTTCGCCGTAACCGAACACACCCATGGCGATCGCCACGAAACCGATACCGTCGGTCAGTTCAGGAATGTCGAAAGAGAAACGTGCGACACCCGAGTTCACGTCGGTACCGACCAGACCCAGCAAAAGGCCCAGCACGATCATCGACACGGCCTTGAGCAGCGAGCCCGAAGCCAGGACCACGGCGCCGATCAGGCCCAGGATCATCAGCGAGAAGTATTCGGCAGGGCCGAACTTGAAGGCGACTTCGGTCAGCGGGGGAGCGAAGGCAGCCAGGATGATGGTGCCGACGCAACCTGCGAAGAACGAACCCAGGCCCGCAGCGGCGAGCGCCGGTCCGGCCCTGCCTTTTCGCGCCATCTGGTAGCCGTCGATCACGGTCACCACAGACGACGATTCGCCCGGCAGGTTCACCAGGATGGCGGTGGTGGAGCCGCCGTACTGGGCGCCGTAATAGATACCGGCCAGCATGATCAGCGCCGAGACTGGCGGCAGCGCGTAGGTGGCGGGCAACAGCATGGCGATGGTCGCCACGGGGCCGATGCCGGGCAGCACGCCGATGAGCGTACCCAGGATACAGCCGACCAGGCAGTACAGCAGGTTGATCGGCGTGAAGGCAACGCCGAAACCGAGTGAGAGGTGATTAATCAGGTCCATTTTTTATCTCAGTCCCGCGTCAGCCGGTGATGAAGGTGGGCCACACCTGCATCTGGAGCTTCAGCGCCCAGATGAAGGCCACGTAGCTGCCGATGGCCAGCACGGTCGCCAGGATGATGGTCGGCACGAGCTTGAACTCGCTGCCGGCCATGCTGCCGATCAGGACCAGCGCGAAGATCGCGATGATCAGGCCCATGGCTGGCAGGCCAATGCTTGGCAGGCCGCCCAGCAGGATGCCGAACAAGAGGTTGGCCACGATCACGAAGCCCAGTGGCTTCCAGGCCCACTTGCCGATCGGGTCACCCGTTTCGGTTTCGACGGTCAGGGCGGTCATCGTCAGGCAGGCGCCCAGGATGGCCATCACGATGCCGAGCATCAGAGGGAAGTAACCGGGCCCCATGCGGGCACCGGAACCGATGGTGTAGTTGGTGGATCCCCAAGCGAACGCGATGCCTACGAACAGGAACATCAGGCCCGAGAAGAAGTCCTTGCGACTCTTTATCTTCACAGCTCTCTCCAAACACAAAAATTTGAGAATGGCGGATTGTGGAGGCGGGAAGGACGTATCCGGATGTGGATTCCACCTACCGCGGACCAAGGGATATCCCGCAAGAGTTGCGGGTTCCCCTCATTGGAAAGAGCCGATCCGGCCAACAGAGGCCAGTAGCTGGAGGTGCGCCGCATGCCACTGAGAAAGCCCTCGAATGCTTTCGAGCCCGGCATCGGAACGGGCTGCCTGGGACGTCAACAACTCCAGGATATCGGCGACACCCTTGGCATAACGTCGCTCGGCAGACTCGTTCGCCTCGGTCGCCACGGTCAACAAGGTTTGCGAGGTTGCAAGGCTGTCCCACGCGGCCAGCGCTTCGGCGTGGGCCTGTGTTACTTGCATCACAGCTTTCTGCCCGATGTCCTGCCACGCAGCAAGATCCTGCTGGCTTCGAGCCTGTGCGCCCAAGACCTGGTAGTGCCGCCCGAAACCATCGAACAGTGGCACTGTCAGGGTGACGCCCAGCGAGGTTGTGTCGGTACGGATGGAAGGTAGGTTCTGGTTCGGATAACCGTTTCGGTAGTGGTTGGCAGAAAAATCGACCGTGGATCGCCCCTCCGCAATAACGGCAAGTACCTTTGATTGCGCGGCCGCATGACGGGCGCGGCGACGATTGCCGGATGCTGCGATTGCAGGTCGGCCAGCCAATCGGCCAGTTCACCGATTTTCGCCGCAGCGGGCGGCTCCAGTGCCTCGGGCACACTGAAGTTTTGCCAGACGTCCGCGCCTATTGCGTAAGCCAGTGCGGCCAAGGCCTTGCGGGCCTCGGCCTGTGCCCGGTTCGTTGCAAGCACCGCCTTGGCGACCGCCACGGCTGCCTGCAGCCGGTCGCCGGCAGCAGCAGCGCCTGAAGATTCGCGCCGCAAGACGACGTTCATGGTTCGCCGAGCCAGGTCCGCCGCATCCACTCGGGCACGCAGAACCGCATGGCTGGTGACAGCATCGAAATAACTTCCAACCACCGACATCAACACTGTCTGCAGCACCGCATTTTGTTGGGCCTGGGCAGCGGAAAGCAGCGCCTCGGCCGCATCGCGGTTCGCGGTTCTGGTGCCAAAGTCGAACAGGCGAAAAGCCAGGTTCAACTGGGCTGTGTGCCCGCGTTCACTGCGATCGGCACCACCACCATCTGGGTAGACGGTGCGGTTGCGAACCTCGCCGAATGACGCTCGAAGCGTAGGCAGAAACGCTGCCCGCGCTTCCCCGAATGCACTCGCCTGCACGCCGACAGCCGCCCGGGCGCTACTCAGCTGAGTGTTATGGCAAAGCGCGAACCCCACCGCCTGATCGAGTGAAATCAAGGTCGATACGCCGATCTCCGACTGGCAGGAGACATCTGCCGTTTCACCGTGCAAATCCGCATGTGCGGTGGATTCAGGCGGCATTGCGTGCAGAGGATCTTGCAGACGCCAATCGTCTCCCTCAGGCCATGCATCCGCGCTTGCCATCAGCATCACTGCCGAGCACAGAACCCCGCGCCACGCCGCGCATGCCGTGAGACTAACGTTCATGAAAGCTCTCCCGCGCATGCTGCAGCAGTGGTGCAAGCAAATATTCGATCACCCGCCGTTCACCCGTTCTGATGTCGACCTTGCAGGCCATTCCAGCGCCCAGGGGGACTTCACGTCCGTCGACGAGCAAGGTGCGACGGTCAAGCAAGACCTTCACCGCATACACCGGCCCCCTCTTCTCGTCCGGTATGGAGTCGCGCGAAACATGAATGACACGGCCTGGTACGGTGCCGTACTTTGTGTACTCGAAAGCGTCGATCTTGACCGCGACCATCTGCCCTTCCTGCACAAAACCGACATCCCGGTTCTCGATGAACGCTTCGACCTCCACCGCGCCATGCAAAGGCACAATTTCCATCAGCGGCTGCGCCGCCGGAACCACGCCCCCGACGGTATGCACCGTCAATTGCTGCACGGTACCGGACACGGGCGACACAAGCTTCAGCAGGCTGCTGCGAGCCGCCGCGCGCTTTTCGTCCTGGTCAGTCTCGGCCGCCAGGCGACTGGCATTGGCGAGAGACTCCTGTGTCATCTTTCGAGTTTCGGTTATCAAAGCTGCAAGCTGGTTGCGAGCATCGTCGAGTTGCCCCTGCAGTTCGATGCGTGCCTGCTCCTTCTCGGCCCACGCATGGCGGGAACGCACCAGCATTCAACTTGGACAGTTCTTCGCCCTCGCCATAACGAATGACCAAGTTCCTGTTGGTGCTGGCCCGACTTAAAAGCGCATTCAGACTTGGCTCGGCATTCGCGGCGTTGACCAATGCCTGTAGAGCAGAATAATTAACCCCTTTCATTTCAACAAGATTTTGAAAAACCTTGTCATCGATTGCGAACATTTTCATCACTCACCTCCGTGTAGTTAAAGTAATTTTCCAATGAAAATCCAACCAGACATCCACCCACAAATCCAACTCTTAACTTTGGCGTGCTGGGGAAGAGTTCAGTCCCGTAAGGACTACCACTTATTCCGTGCCTATCCCATAAATATGCAGGCAATGGATGCGCATATCCGTCCAACCCGCTACGAAGGTATAAATCCAGATATCCTTCAACAGCGCGACTATCAATACAATCAGGCGATTTCGGCACATTAATTCGCATATCCAACCGCCACATATATATGTCACGCTCGAGCCCCCTATAGGTATATTCAGCAGTCCATCCAACGCGCGCAAATACCCCTTTATTGGCTGCGGATTGTCGGTAAGGTGCCGTTGCGGGAAATGCTGGCTCACGGTTATAAAGCATTCGAACTTCCCCCGGCTCAGTTCCCAATGCACGAAAGACTTCACGGCGATCAACAAACACGCCCGGCTCTTTATAAAGCCGCAAGACACCATCCAGAAAGGACCTGACTTCCGGATCCAGCAGTCGAATACTCTCTTCCTTGGAATACCCTAGCTTGTCGCCATCCTTCGGCCGATAAGGCAACCCCGGCATATTCACTGTGGAATTAGTGGATATCGACGGCGGCACCGGCTGCGCCACCGCATAAATTGCCGAAAAACATAAAGCAATAAATATGACGACCGTCATTCGCACGATTCCACCTTCGCCGGAGCTGGCTCACAATTACCTGGCACTGCGGCCAACTTTCCATCGACACTCAATTTCAAACAGTTATCGATCGGCACCCATGTGGCAACGGCTATCGAAAACCGTTTCGCCGGCAACGGCCGACCGTAAGGTCCGTTTCTTCTTTCTTCCATGCATATCCTCGTCTCCTGCAACCTGTACCCATCCGGAGGCTTTCTGTCGGACTGAAGGACTGCAGGCTCTTTCGGCAGCGACAAATCGTCCGCAAAAACCAATGGGACAAAACATGGCGCAAGAAAGAACACGCACAGCAAAATACCTTGCTTGATGCTCATGATTTTTAAATGGTGAAAGGAGTGACTGTGCGCCGAGGTATTGGCTGGACCCGATGACGGCGGAGTTTACGTCTTGGCCGATGGTCAAGCCTTATCCGACATTGAAAGCAAAACTGCTTATTGCAGCAAAATGTTTACCCACCAATACCCATACCAGCAGACGACTGAAAACATTCAATCGAACGCAAGCACAAAAATCGATTGATTATCCATTCCGATTTTAGATATCAACATCTCGACAAGGCATAAACGAAAAAACGGCGCCGAAGCGCCGTTTTAAATAATAAATGTCCGGTTATTCCAGCGCGTCCAACGGCGGTGTCGTTGCCAGCACTTCCTGCAGCGTCGTCAGCCCCTCGGCCACCCGCAGCGCCCCCGCCAGCCGCAACGGCCGCATGCCGTCCGCCACGGCCTGCCGGCGCAGCGCGCCGATCACCGGCTCCTTGTTCACCTGGTCCTTGAACACTTCACTCACCGTGAGCAACTCATACAGGCCCATCCGCCCGCGATACCCCGTCATGCGGCAATCGACGCAGCCCACCGGCTTGTACGGCTGGTACGGGCCGTTGAGTTTCCAAGGCTTGACCGCCGCGGCCAGCGTCTCGCGCGATGCCTCGTCGTCCGGCGCCTTGCAGTTCTTGCACAGCGTGCGCACCAGCCGCTGGGCCAGCACGCCGAGCAGCGTGGCATTCAGCAGATACGGCGGCACGCCGAGTTCCATCAGCCGGGTGACCGCAGAAGGCGCGTCGTTGGTGTGCAGGGTCGAGAAAACCAGGTGCCCGGTCAGGGCCGCCTGCACCGCCATGTCGGCGGTCGCAAGGTCGCGGATTTCGCCCACCATGATGATGTCAGGGTCCTGTCGCATCATGGCCCGCAGGCCCTCGGCAAAACCGAAGTCCAGTTGCGGCTGCACCTGAACCTGGTTGAAAGACGGCTCGATCATCTCGATGGGGTCTTCCACCGTGGTGACGTTGACCTCTTCGGTGGCCACCCGCTTCAGCGTCGAATACAGCGTGGTCGTCTTGCCTGCGCCCGTGGGCCCGGTCACCAGGATGATGCCGTGCGGGCGCCGCACCAGGTCTTCCCAGCGGGTGGCGTCGTGCGGCATGAAGCCCAGCGCGTCCAGGTCCTTCACCGCGGTGTCGGGGTCGAAGATGCGCATCACCATCTTCTCGCCGAAGGCGGTGGGCAGCGTCGACAGCCGCATTTCGACTTCGTCGCCGCGCGGGTTGCGGGTCTTGATGCGGCCGTCCTGAGGACGGCGGCGCTCCACCACGTCCATGCGGCCCAGCAGCTTGATGCGCGCCGTCATGGCGCTGAGCACGCCGATCGGCATCTGGTAGACCTGATGCAGCACGCCGTCGATGCGGAACCGGATGACGCCCTGTTCGCGGCGCGGCTCCAGGTGGATGTCGCTGGCGCGCTGGTCGAAGGCGTACTGCCACAACCAGTCGACCACCCGCACCACGCCCTGATCGTTGGCGTCCAGCTGCCGGTTGCTCTTGCCCAGTTCGACCAGTTGCTCGAAGCTGGCCGCACCCGTGTTGCCGCCCGCCTTCTGCGCCGCCCTCACCGACCTGGCCAGGGCGAAGAACTCGATGGTGAACTTGTGGATGTCGACCGGGTTGGCCACCACCCGGCGCACGCTGCGGCGGGCCTGGCGCTCGACTTCCGGAATCCAGTCGGTGATGAAGGGTTCGGCGGTGGCGACAACCACCTCCTGCGCGGTCACCTGCACCGGCAGCACCTTGTGGCGTTCGGCATACGCCGCGCTCATGGTGTCGGCCACCTTGCCGACTTCCACCCGCAGCGGATCGATGCGCAGATAGGGCAACCCCGCCTTGCCCGCCAGGTATTCGGTGAGCATCTCCAGATCCATCGGCTTGCCGTCGGACTGCCGCACCACCGATACGTTGGCCAGTCGCAGCAGCGCAGCCTGGCTGCTTTCGGCGCGGGCGCAGCGGGCTATCGTGCGTTCGGCCTCTTCGGCACTGATGACGTCGTCTTCGCGCAGCCAGTCGACCATGCGCCGCCAGGTCAGCGGGCCGATGAGCGGCAGCTTGTCCGGAGAGGTTTTGGGGGCGACGGTCTTCATGGTTCAGGCCGGGGACGCCATGGACGCGATGACCGGCTTGAACACCCGCGGCCACTTGGGCGCCGGCAGGCCCCAGCGAGCGTGGACGACCTCGGCCCGGGCCAGCAGCGTCGCGCGGTCCGGACGGCTGGGCGTACGCTGAGCCATCACCACGGTGTTGCCTTCGCGCGTGGGCTTGAAGGCCCAGACCGCCGTCTCGCCGAAGGCCTCGGATATCTGTTCCAGGCTGCGCGCATAACTGGCGGCGCGGCCGAACAGGTTGACCGTCATGCAGCCGTCTTCGGTCAGCAAGGCCCGGCAGTCGCGATAGAAGTCGGCGCTGTCCAGCACGGGCGCCGCAGCTTCTTCGTCGTACAGGTCGACCTGCAGCGCATCGACGGTGCCGGCCCACTTCGGCTTCTTGATCTCGACAGCGGCGTCGGCCACGATCACCGACAGCTTGGCGTCGTCCGCCGGCAACTTGAACCAGCCCCGGCAGGCATGCACCACACCCGGGTTGAGTTCGATGGCGGTGGTCTTCATGCGCAGCTTGCGGCGGCTGAACTTGGTCAGCGCGGCTGCGCCCAGGCCCAGCTGCATGGCATGGCGGCCCATCACCGACGGCGCCTCCACGAACAACAGCCAGGCCATCATTCGTTGCACATATTCGAGTTCGATGTCGTCGGGCGCGTCGAGCCGCATGGAACCCTGGATCCAGATGGAACCCAGGTGCAGGCTGCGGACGTCGCCGTAGTCGGAAAACTGCACTTCGGGCAGTGCTGTCTGTGTGCGGCGGGTGGGTCGGCTCATGGGGCGGAAGTGTCGCCTATAGACGTGGACGTTTCGGCCCAGGCACGCAGGCGCGGCATGGCGTCGAAGGCGTTTTCGGTGGTGGCACGCGCCAGTTCGTCCGGCGTGACACCTCGCAGCCCGGCGACCACGGCGCCGATGGCAGGCAGCTCGACCGGCGTGTTGCGGCCTTGCGGCGAGCCGTCGGCGCGCTGCTCGGCATCGCGGTAGATCCAGTGCGGCGGGATGTCGGGCGAATCGGTCTCCATCACCAGGGCCTGCAGCGGTACGGCCTCGATGACCCGTCGCACCTGGCGGGCGCGGTCGAAGGTGGCGGTACCGCCCACGCCCAGTTTCAAACCCAGGCCGATGAAAGCCTCGGCCTGTTGCTGGCTGCCGTTGAAGGCATGGGCGATACCGCGCCACTGATGGCGTCCGGCGCCGCTGCCGCCGACATCACGCAGATGCTTCAGCACCTTGTCGACCGAGCGCCGCACATGCAGCAGCACCGGCAGGTCGAAGCGCCGCGCCAGCCGCAGCTGTTCGCGGAAAAAATGCTGCTGGCGGTCGTCGTCCAGGTCGGGCACGAAATAGTCGAGGCCGATTTCGCCGATGGCCACCAGCCGTGGGTCGTCACGGCAGGTTTGCAGCCGCGCCTCGAGCAGGGCCAGGTCGTCGTCGCCTGCCTTGCCGGTGAAAAGCGGATGGATGCCCAGGGCGTATGCATCGCCATGGCGTTGCGCCCAGCCGGTCACCGCGTCGAAATTGCAGACACCGATGGCCGGAACCACACAACAGGCCACGCCGGCCCGGCGCGCCTCCTGTCGCATGGAGTCGCCGTCGGCGTCGAACTCCGAGGCGTCGAGGTGGCAATGTGTATCGATCCAGAAACCCATTTGCGGGATGATGCCCCAGGCGCGCCGGGCGGCCCGTTGCAACAGGCATCCGGACGCGCATTACCTTACAAATCGTGCTAGGGTGTGGACGACAGCTTCATCCCGAACCCTTTTTCAGGAAACCTTCGGAATGCGCAGGCCAGCCCTCTACAGCAGCCCCCGACGCCCCGCGGAGAATCCACCGCAGATCGGTGCTGTTCCGGCGGAGGCCACCGCAGCAACCGAAGCACCCGCCCCGACTCCGTCCGACCGGCGGCCTTCCGCCTCCCCTTCTCCACGATCCCGCAAGACGCGTTTCTGGAACATCGTGCGGCTGGGCCTGACACCCACGCTGGCCGGTGCAGCGCTGATCGTCGCGCTGATGGCCGCATTCCGGCCCGCAGCTCCCGTCGTCACCCAGAAGGACGTCGACGCCGCCGTACGCCATACCCTCGAAAAAGCCGTGCTGCCATCGGCCGTGGCGCGTGCAGCCGACAAGGTCGCGCCTTCCGTTGTGCGTGTCGTGGCTTACGACAAGAGCGAAAAGATAGCCAAGGGCAAATACAAACCCAAGGAAGAAGGCGAAATCGAACGCGGCATCGGCACCGGCGTGGTGATCGTCGACAAGGGTGTCATCCTCACCAACCTGCACGTGGTGGCAGGCGCCGACCACATCCGCGTCACCTTTTCCGACGGCCTGGAAAGCGTGGCCAGCGTCATCAGCGTGCAGGCAGAAAACGACCTGGCCGTGTTGCAGGCCCACAAGATCCCGGACGACCTGGCCGCTGCCACGCTCAAGACCACCGCATCGCTCCGGCCGGGCGACGAGGTGGCCGCCATCGGTTTCCCTTTCGGCATCGGGCCGTCGGTGTCGTCGGGCATCGTTTCGGGCCTGAAGCGCGGATTCCTGTCGCCTGAAGGTAAACAGCAACTGTCCAACCTCATCCAGTTCGATGCCGCCGCAAATCCGGGCAATTCGGGCGGGCCGCTGATCACCATGGATGGCGAAGTCGTCGGCATCGTCACCGCTATCCTCAACCCCACTCAGCACCGCACTTTCCTGGGCATCGGTTTTGCCGTGCCGATCGAGAACGCCGCCTCGGCGGCCGGCATGCCGCCCTTCTGACCTACCGACCAGATCACCAGACCATCCATGGACACATCCAGCCGCGACCAGACCGCCACCCTCATGGAGCAGGTGCTCTTCGAAGTCAAACGCATTGTCGTCGGCCAGGACCGCTTTCTGGAACGGGTGATGGTTTCGCTGCTGGCACAGGGCCACATGCTGGTCGAGGGCGTGCCCGGCCTGGCCAAGACGCTGACGGTGAAGACGCTGGCCCATGCCATCCAGGGGAACTTCAAGCGAATCCAGTTCACGCCCGACCTGGTGCCCGCCGACCTGGTGGGCACCCGCATGTACAGCCAGAAGACCGGCGAATTCAGCACCGCGCTCGGCCCGGTTTTCTGCAACCTGCTGCTGGCCGATGAAATCAACCGTGCACCTGCCAAGGTGCAAAGCGCGCTGCTCGAAGTGATGCAGGAACGCCAGGTGACCATTGCCGGCGAAACCCATCGAGTGCCGTCGCCCTTCGTGGTGCTGGCCACCCAGAACCCGGTCGAAACCGAAGGCACCTACCCGTTGCCCGAGGCGCAGGTCGACCGTTTCATGATGAAGGTGCTGGTCGACTACCCGAGCGACGAAGAAGAATTCGTCATCGTGCAGCGTGCCATGCATCCGCCAGCCCCGGCCACGCCGGTCGCCACCACTGCGCAACTGGCCGAGTTTCAGGCCGCCTGCCGCCGGGTGTATGTGGACCCGTCGCTTTTGCAGTACGCGGTGCGCCTGGTGGCCGCCACCCGTCGACCGGCCGAACACGGCCTGCCCGACCTGGCGCGGCTGCTGCAGTACGGCGCCAGCCCGCGCGCCACCATCAACCTGGCCGAAGGATCACGCGCGCTGGCCATGATGCGTGGCCGCGACTACGCCCTGCCCGAAGACATGGCCGACCTGGTTCCGGATGTGTTCCGGCACCGTATGTCGCTGTCCTACGAGGCGCTGTCCGAAGGCGTCACCGCCGACGGACTGATCGAGAAGTTGATGGTCAAGGTTCCGAAGCCGCCCAAACCGCTCCAGCATGAATACGAAAAGCGCGCAGCCTGAATCCGCTGCCGCGCTGCTCAGGCGGGTCGAGTGGACCGCGCTGCGGCGGCTGGACGGCCTGCTGCAGGGTGGCTTCCCGACGCTCTCGCGCGGCGCCGGTCTCGACCTGGCCGACCTGCGCGAATACCAGCCGAACGACGATGTGCGCCACATCGACTGGAACGTCACCGCCCGGCTCGACAACCCGCATGTGCGGGTCTTCACCGAAGACCGCGAGATGAGCGCCTGCCTGATCGCCGACGGCAGCGCATCGATGGACTTCGGCTCCACCGCGCGGACCAAACGGGTGCTGCAGACAGAGTTCATCGCACTCATCGCGCGGCTGCTCACACGCCATGGCAACCGCGTCGGCGGCCTGCTCGGCGGCGGCGGCAACGCTGGCTGGCTGCCGGCACGCGGTGGTCGCGAACAGGTGATGCACCTGCTGCAGCAGATGGAAAAACGCCTGCCTCCGGTGTCGGGCGACGAAGGCCTGGCCGGCTGGCTGCAGGCTGCCGGTCGGGGCCTGCGCCGCCGTTCCACGGTTTTCGTGGTGTCCGACTTCATCAGCCCGCCCGGCTGGGAACGGCCCCTGGCCCGGCTGGCCGAACGGCACGACGTAATTGCCGTGCGCCTGGTCGACCCGCTCGAACAATCGCTGCCCGATGTCGGCCTGCTCACCCTGCGCGATGCCGAGACCGGCGAACAGCTGCTGGTAGACACGCACGACCGCATGTTCCGCCAGCGTTTCGCGCGCGCCGCCGCCGCCCGCGAGCAAGCCATCCGCGAACGTTTTGCCGTTGCCGGTGCGGACGCGCTCGAGCTCACCACCACCTGCGATCTGCCCGACGCCATCGCCCGTTTTGCCGACCTGCGCCGCCGCCGCGCCCGTCGCCTGCCCGCACCGGCACACGCTGCCTGAAGAACATCCGATGCCGACCCAGCCGACACCGCCCTTCTCCTTCTCCGGCCTGATGGCGTCATGGTCGGGCCATGCCCGGCGCTGGTTCGACGCGCTTCCGACCCCCGACTTCCTGTGGCCCCAGTTTCTGTGGCTGCTGCTGCTGCTGCCGGTGCTGGTGGCGCTGTATTTCTGGATGCTGGGGCGGCGGCGCAAGCTGGCTGTGCAGTACGCCAGCCTCTCGCTGGTGCGCGAGGCGATGGGCAAGGGGCCGGGCTGGCGCCGTCACCTGCCGCCGCTGCTGATGTTGCTGGCGCTGGCCGCCATGCTGCTGGCCGCGGCACGGCCGGTGGCGACCATCGCGTTGCCGCTTCAGGAACAGACCATCATGCTCGCCATCGACGTGTCGGCCAGCATGCGCGCCACCGATGTGCAGCCCAACCGCATGGTGGCGGCGCAGCAGGCGGCCAAGTCCTTCATCGCCGAGCTGCCGCGCCGGGTTCGAGTGGGCATCGTGGCGTTTGCCGGCAGTGCGCAGGTGGCCCAACTGCCGACGCAATCGCGCGAAGACCTTGAAAAAGCCATCGACAGCTTTCAGTTGCAACGCGGCACGGCCACCGGCAACGGCATCGTGATGGCTCTGGCCACGCTGTTCCCCAATTCCGGCATAGAGATGTCGGCGCTGGGCGCCAACCGCCCCAGCACCAGTGGTGCGATGTCGCTGGACGAAAGCCGCAAGCCCGTCGCAGCACCGCCGCCGCCGGTGGCCCCCGGCTCCTACGGTTCGGCCGCCATCGTCATGCTGACCGACGGCCAGCGCACCACCGGCGTCGACCCGCTGGAAGCCGCGCAGATCGCCGCCGACCGTGGCGTGCGGGTCTACACCGTGGGCGTCGGCACGCGGGACGGCGACACCATCGGTTTCGAGGGCTGGTCCATGCGGGTGAAGCTCGACGAGGAAACCCTCAAGGCGATAGCGACCAAGACCCAGGCCGAATATTTCTACGCCGGCACCGCCGCCGACCTGAAGAAGATCTACGACACCCTCAGTTCGCGGCTGACCGTGGAAAAACACGAGACCGAGATTTCGGCACTCTTCGCGCTGCTGGCGGCGGCGCTGGCGGTGGTCGCCTCCATGCTGTCGTTGTGGTGGTTCAACCGCGTCGGGTGACTTGGCTCAGCGGGCGTTCATTTCACCGGCCAGTGCAGCCCATGCCTGCACACGCTGGCTTTCGCTCAATTCTCCAGGCACGAAGATCGATTGCAACCCGCGTTGGTTGCGCCAGTAATTGACGAAGACCTCCCAGTAGGGACGCTGGTGCAGGCCGGTAATTTCCCACGCCATCAGGCGCTGGATGTGCTGCAGCAGCCGGTCTTCATTGCCATGCCAGCGAGCAAAGTCAAAGGCGTTTTCGTAGTAGGCCCGATCGGTTTGCGAATACCCGATGTCGTGCCCGGTACCGTTGAATATCTCCGACCGGACCTGCATCTGATTGACGACGGCGATGGCTTCGTTGCGCATCTTGGCGGAGGCGTATTCCACCTCGCTGGCGTAAAAATGGGCGTCCATCCTGGGCTCGAAGGCATGGCGGGTTTCGTGGGCCAGAAACTGCATCACCACCGCGTCGGGCAAGGCGCGGTTCAAGACGATCTGGCGTTTGTTCGGGTCACAAAGACAACCCTGGGACTCGATCCATTGCACCGTCCAGCCGGACTGCGACAGCTGTGCCAGCTGGTTGCGCAAGGTCGGCGACTGGGCGATGAGCGGCCCCAGGCGGGTCCACATCTCGGGCATGTTGCTGGCGGGATAAGACGGCGCAGGGGCGAAGAACCGGTTGGCCGCTGCCGCTGCCGGCAGGGCCTGCAAGGCGTTGTACACCGGCGCCTGCATCGGCACGGGCAACGGCGTGTGCATCATTTGCGGCAGCACCGGCTGCCGGACACCCGCAGGCCAGCCATTGCCGTAGGCCCAATTCGTCGTATATGGAAAAGACATGGTGGTATTCCTTCTTGGAAGAGTTGTCGGCGAAGTTAGGGGGCCGGCTCATACCGTGCCTGCCAGCATCCGAAGCGCAAGCCACGGTCCACGAAACCAACATCCCTGGACACGCGACCCAACTGATAATCCGCGGCGCCATCCAAACAGCCGCCCGAAACGCCATAACGTCAGGCCCGTCCCGTGAAAACCATCGAACCCGACAACGACGTCTATCGCACCCTGCTCGAATCGACCAAGGCGATTCCCTGGAAGATCGACTGGGCCACCGCCAGCTTCGCCTACGTCGGACCGCAAATCCAGAAGCTCCTGGGCTGGACGCCCGAAAGCTGGATGACGGTGAACGACTGGGCCGCCCGCATGCACCCGGACGACCGCGAATGGGTGGTCAGCTTCTGCATCTCGCAGTCGCAATCGGGCGTGGACCACGAGGCCGACTACCGGGCCCTCACCTCCAGCGGCGAATACGTCTGGATCCGCGACGTGGTGCATGTGGTGCGCAACGAGGCCGGTGAAGTGCTGTCGCTGGTGGGGTTCATGTTCGACATCAGCGAGCAGAAGAAAACCGAGCAGAAACTGCTGCGGCTGCAGAAGCAGCTGGAAGAATTTTCCTTCCGCGACGGCCTGACCGGCGTGGCCAATCGCCGCAAGTTCGACAGCGTTTTCGAACACGAATGGAGCCAGGCGCAGCGCCTTTCGCGACCCTTGTCGCTGGTGTTTTTCGACATCGACTTCTTCAAGCAATACAACGACGCCTACGGCCACGTGCAGGGCGACGAAAGCCTGAAGCAGGTAGCCGCGGCGCTGGCCTCTGCCGCGCGGGCCGGCGAAGACTTCGTGGCCCGCTACGGCGGCGAAGAATTCGTTCTGGTACTGCCCGACACCAGCGCCGAAGCGGCCCGCGCGATTGCCGAACGCTGCCGTCAGGCGGTGGCCGACGCCGCCATCGCGCATGCTGCATCTCCCATCGCGCCCCTGCTGACCGTCAGTGTGGGCATCGGCACCCTGGTTCCCACCAGCGAAGACAACCCGCTGGCTTTCATCGATGCGGTGGATCGGCAGCTCTATCGGGCCAAGCAGCGCGGCCGCAATCGCCTGGAGATGGATCCGGTCTGACGCGCCTGTAGCCGCCGGCCGCCGGGCGTCGCAAAATCACCGCACGTCCACTCGAAAAAGCCCGTCATGTTGCCCAAAGCCCAGGCCCAGGCGGCCATGCGTGATGTTTCCCACGGCACGCCGTTGCCGCCGGACATCCTCGAATACTTCATGGGCCGCGGTTTTGTGGAAGCGGTCAGGCCGGGGACCGATGAAGCCGTGCCCGCAACCACCGAAGGCGCAGAGATTCGCCTGACCGAAGCCGGCAAGGCATGCATGCGCGGCGGAGGCGTGTAGTGGCGCTGTCCGGGCCGCCCTGCTGCCCGCCGTTTCAGCGTTGCGCCAGTTCGGCCAGGTAGGTGCGCAGCAGTGCCACGCGGCGTGGCCGGAAGCTCGCCCCGCCTGCATCCACGGTGACGATGCGCTCCACGACAAACTGCCGGAACCCCTCGCGCAGGCAGCACCAGGCCAGCAGCACCAGCGTCCGGTCGAGGTAGACGATGGCCAGCGGCCAGATGCTGCGGTCGGTGAGCTGGCCGTTGCGATCGCCATAACGCAGCGTCAGGGATTCCTCACGCCAGCAGGCTTCGCGGATCACCCGCATGTCGGGCAGCGCCGGATACCGCTGGCCGAAACGGTGCACCTGCGATACGGCATGCAGCAGGTGCTGCTGTGCCACCGAAGGCAGCGTGGCCGCCACCTTGGCCAGCACCGCGGCGGCCGCATCCGCCAGCGCCGGATCGCCCAGTTGACGCACCTCGCCCAGCCCCAGCACCAATGCCTCGATCTCGATGCGGTTGAAGATCTGCGGCGGCAGCGTGCCGTCCTCGATGAGGCAGTAGCCATAGCCGCGTTCGCCGCCGATGTCTGCGCCACTGGCGCGCAGCGATTCGATGTCACGGTAGATCGAGCGCACCGAAACCCCGGTTTCCTGCGCCAGGCGGGCTGCGGTGACCGGCGCCGGCAAAGTGCGCAAGGCCTGCAAAAGACGAAAAAGACGGTCTGACCGGGGCATCGGGTAGCTGACAGGAATTGGCAGTTGGGCTGGCTAGATTAGCAGCTGTCCCATTCACCAGACGCAAGCCGAGGAGCCTTTCATGCTGACACTTTTCCACGCCCCCAACAGCCGTTCGACCCGTGCCGTAGCCTTGCTCAAGGAACTCGACGCACTCGACCAGGTGCGAATCGAGATCGTGACCGTCCGCCGCCAGGACGGCACCGGCCAGGCCGACCCACGCAACCCGCACCCGGAAGGCAAGGTGCCCTACCTGCGGCAGGACGACGTTGGCATCGGCGAAACCATCGCCATCTTCCAGCACCTCGCCGACCTGTTCCCGAGCCGCGAGCTCAACGTCCCGCACGGCGACCCGCAACGGGGCGCATACCTGGGCTGGTTTGCCTGGTATGCGGGAGTGATGGAGCCGGTGATCATTCTGGACAACCTGAAAATCACGCATCCGGCCTTGCAGTACACATTCCGCGGCAAGCCGGAAATCCACGCCCGTCTGGAGGCCGCCCTGGCGCAAAACGACTTCCTGCTGGGCGACCGGTTCACCGCCGTAGACCTGTTGCTGGCGTCGCCCTATGCCTGGTTCGGCAAACCCGGCCGACCGTTGATCGATGCCTGGGTCGACCGCTGCACCGCCCGGCCCGGTGCACGGTTCGCGGCTGAATTCGACCAGTTGCAGATGAAGCTGGCCGAAGCGGCCTGACCCGACGTCTGCACCGCCGGCCGGTTTCCAGCCTCAGGGTCGGCGATACGAGGTCGGCTGGCGTGCCCAATAGGTGGAAGCCAGCCGGTCGAGGCGCACCGCGCCGCCGCTCGACGGTGCGTGCACGAACCGTCCTTCGCCGACGTATATGCCGGCATGGCTGGGCCGGCCGACACCGAAGATCACCAGGTCGCCGGTACGCAAGTCACCTGCATCGATCGGCCGGCCGAAACCGGCCAGCTCGCCCACAGTGCGCGGCGGCGACACACCGGCCCGGCTGCGATAGACGTAGCCGATCAGGCCGCTGCAATCGAACCCGCCGGCCGGCGTGTTGCCGCCGTACCGGTAAGGCGTGCCCACCAGTCCGAGCGCATGGACGGCGATGTCGGACGACTGGTCGGTACTCAGCTCCGGGTACACCACCACCGGCTTGCCGCGAAGATGGGCCGGCGGCGGGCTGGCGCAACCCGCGATAAAGGCAAGCAGCGCAGAAAACACCAGGACTGAAAAAACACGCATGGCCGGCAGTTTAGGCGTGTGGCCTGCCAGCGACACTGGCCACCAGAACGGAGCGGCCCCGGATAATGGCGGCGCCTGCCCGGGGTCCCGGGTCCGGACCTCGCCAAGCGCATCGTCAGCATCTACGCCAACACCATGAAAATCCGCTTTTCGACGCGCATCGTCACGCTGTGTTTTGCCATAGCGTGCCTTGGCATCAGCCTGGTGACGGGGCTGGGCACTTACTACTTCAACAAGGGCCTTTACCGGGCCACCAGCGAAATCTCGAGCGACTGGCTGCCCAGTGTCACCACGATCTCGAAAATCCACGGCCGCCTGAACCAGGTGCGTCGCATGGAAGCGCGCATTTTGTTGAAAAACAGCCAGTGCCTGAACATGGATTGCCGGGCCGCGCTGGCCCGGCACATCAAGGATTTGGCGCTGGTAGAAAAAGAATACGAACCCCTCGTCACGCCCTATGAAGAAAGGGTGATGTACGAGGCCTACAAACGCCAGCGGGCCATTTACCTGAACCTGAATGAACAGATGCTCGGCGGACAACCGGGCGACCCGGCCGCCCTGCAGGTCTTTCTGTCCGAGTCGTCGCAGTCATTTGAAATAACCACCGAAATACTCGAACAGTTGATCCAGTTCAACGGCGCTGCGGGCCTCAAGGCCCAGGCCGCCGTGCAGGCCTACCAGGCAAAGTCGCAGACCTATCTGACTATCTCCAATACCGTCCTGGCCTTCGCCCTGGGCGTATTGCTGATCCGGCTGACGCTTCTGGCGATCAAGGAATAAAGGCTGCACCGGCCGTCGCTGCCGGAGCAGCGGCCTCCACCGGCGGGTAGTCGCCCAGACCGTCCGGCCACGGTGTCAGCACCTCGAAACCGGTCTCCGTCACCGCCACCATGTGCTCCCACTGGGCTGACAGGGAGTGGTCGCGCGTGACCACCGTCCAGCCGTCGGACAGCTCCCGGGTGTCGGCCTTGCCGGCGTTCAGCATCGGCTCGATGGTGAAGATCATCCCCGCCTCGAGCTTCAGCCCTTCGCCGCGCCGGCCGTAGTGCAGCACCTGCGGTTTGTCGTGATAGACCAGCCCGATGCCGTGGCCGCAATATTCCTTCACCACGCTGAAACGTTCGCGCTGCGCCACCGTCTGGATGGCATGGCCGATATCGCCCAGCGTCGCACCCGGCCGCACCTGGCGAATGCCCGCACACATCGCTTCGTAGGTAGTGTTGACCAGCCGTTTGCCCAGCGTTGTCGGCTCGCCGACGTAATACATGCGGCTGCAATCGCCGAACCAGCCGTCCTTGTTTAACGCGACGTCGATATTCACGATGTCGCCGCGCTTCAGTTTCTTGTCCGACGGAATGCCGTGGCAAATGACGTGGTTGACCGAAGCGCAGATGGTCTTGGGATAACCGTGGTAACCGATGTTGGCCGGCACCGCGTTCAGCGCGCCGACGATGAAGTCGTGGCACAGCCGGTCGAGTTCATCGGTGGTCACGCCGGGTTTGACGTGTTCGCCGATCATGCTGAGCACCCGGGCAGCCAGGCCGCCGGCGTTGCGCGCCATGTCGATTTCCGCAGCGCTGCGGATGGGGACATTGCGCGTCATCAGGCGCGGGCCTTTTCGGGCATGGCCAGGATGGCGGCGTCGGCCTTCATCTCGTCCTGGATCAGCAGCCGGCAGATCTCGCCGTATTCCAGGCCCGGGTTCAGTTCGCACATCATCCCGATGCGCAGCCAATGCTCGGCTTGTGCGTTGATGGAGCGGTTGAGCGCGCCGCTGGCGACACGGATGTTCTCGTGCATCGGCTCGGAAATCTTGACTAGACCCATTGAGTGACCTTGTATATGAAACGACTATGTTTCGTATATTTTAGACCAGATCCGACAGGTCCATTACCATGGTGCAATGGTTGCACTCGGCGGTGCTTGCACCCACAATTCGTAATGCCAACACTCGCTCGTCTACGGAACGGAACCATCACCCTCTACGCCAAGGACCACCAGCCGCCCCACTTTCACGTTCGACTGAACGACGGGCGGGAAGCATTGGTGGAAATTGCCTCCCTGGCAGTTGTCCGAGGAAACATTCCGCGCCGGGAACTCGCAGAGGCGCAGGACTGGGCGGCCAGCAATCAAGCGCTGCTGGAAAAGAAATGGAAGGAACTGAACCCATGAGCAAGATCTTCACCCTGGCATCGGTCAAGCCACTGGCCGAAAGCCAACTTGAACTCGTTTACGCAGACGGCGCACAGATGAAGGTGGACCTCAAACCCGTCATCAGCCGCCATCCAACACTCGCAGAGCTGGCGACCCCCAGGACTTTCAAGAAGGCATCACTCGGCGAATGGGGCGGCAGTGTTTCATGGGGTACCGACGACCTGGAAATGGCGGCCGACAATCTGCGTGCACTGGCCATCGAGCAAGCCGGCGGCTACTCACATGAAGTGATCATCGAGTGGATGGCACGCCACGAACTGAGCCTGGAGGCGGCAGCAGAGGCATTGGGTATTTCTCGCCGCATGCTGGCGTATTACCGCAGCGGAGAGAAACCAGTCCCCCGTACGGTGGGGCTGGCCTGCCTGGGATGGGAAGTCGAGCAAAAACTGGCGGCTTGAGTCCGACCCGCCGTTCAAACGCCCGGCAGCATCCAGTCTTCCGCGCTCTCGAAGACGCCGCCGTCACCCATCTTGCGCAGGGCTACATCCGCCACCCAGCCGATCTGCGCCATGGTTTGCCGCAGCAGGTGAATGCGGTCGGCCCGGTCGTCGTCGTCCTCGTCGTGGATCAGGTTCGGTCGGTCGCGCGATACACGGATGGCGGCGCTGGCGAGGGCACAAACCTCACGCAGCAGGAAACAGGTGCTATCCGGCTCCAGGGGTGACGGGGGGACGAGATTCGGTGGGTTCTTCATGCATGGCCTCCTGAACGTTGGCTCCGCAAAGGGAAGACCGCCGCTACGTCATTGGGGGATGAAGTGGCGGCGGCTCGAACGGGTTGGCGTTCCGGTGATACCTACGGGAGAACCGGCAGGGCGTGAGCCCTCCCACTCGAGCCGCCCTAAGCGAGTCGAATGAGAAAGCCGCAGTCCATGCGGTGCAGGTGTCTACGGCTTTCGCCGTAGGTATCGGAACGGGACGCCAATCCCGGTCGCGTTTTTTGCGCGACCGCGGACTTTAGACGAGATGACGGGCACAGGGCAAGAAAGGCACGACATACATGTGCTGCCTTCCGGCCGCGGCATTCCACTAAACGCAGTTATCGGAAGAACCGTTCGGTAGATTGCAAATCCGTTCAGCGAAAAGTTGACCTATCAGCTCCCACGCTTCGACGAGCGCAAACCACATAGCCGGCTTGATCATTGCTTGAATATGTAGATAATGTATCTACAAGTTACAGGATCAAACAATGAAGAGAACTGAGCGCTCAATTGGTTTTTTTAACGTGAAAATTATTGCGAGGGCCGAGGGTATTGTTGCTCCAGTGCCATTAACAGCAGCAAAAGCATTCTTACTTATCGACGGACTGCCGAATAAGATACTAAAAAGAAAAGGCGCACGTCAAACACAATTTATTAGCGCATCAACATGGACCGACGAAGAATATTGCTTCATATTAAACAAGACTGACAAGGAGTTAGCCCCGCCAATTTTCAATGATGTGGAAAATGAGATAAGGAGAGAAGTCGAAAAGGTTGACGGCGAAGCACACGAGTTTTCGTCCCATTGTCGAATTAAGTTCAACCAGATTAATCAATACGCCCATGCACACTTATTTATGGAAATCGTCGGCGGATTTACACCTCTCAAAGTTGCAAAAATCCTTCAAAGATTACTCAGACGCGCAAAAACCTCTGATCCCGCAGCCTTTCAACAACCACACCCGAATGGAGCTCTCGGCGGGGATGGTAAACCATTAACCATAAACGTTAATTTTGACATTGAAATTGAGGGCCACATTTCTCAACAGTTTGCAAATGATTTACAGGCAGGAACAATAAGCAGTATTGAATTGATCGATGAACGTGAATTCGTCCAAGATTTTGACGAACAAGGCTACTTTCGGGAAAAGAAAAAAGTAGTGACAATCGGCGTCAAGGATAATGCACCCGCTTGGGGAGACAAAGTTGAAACGCTTAAGCAAATGCTCACATCGAAACAAGCGAGCTACGGGAAGGCAGTGGTGGTGTACAAAAAGCAAAACGGCAAAGTAGATCGCGTAAAGTGGGATAAAGATGACGGTTTTGATTTGCACCACGTAAGAAAGGAGCACTTTACAGGACTTGTGCCCCCGATGAAATCAACGTATATTGAGTTTCACGCTGATCTTTTAAATCGGATGCGAACACTTACAGCTTAAAATGTTAAACAACATACTAAAGCCATTCCATTACCTTCGCATCCATCATGGAGCCAAGAAAAAGGTTGATTGGTACCTGCCTACGTTTTTTACCTTCGTAAGCCTTGCATTTTTTATTGCATTAGATCAAACTTTAAAAGTAGATGTATTCTCCGCATCCGGCCTGATTAACAGAACACTCAGCTTTATTCAAAGTCTGCCAGGATTTTATATTGCAGCCCTTGCCGCCATCGCAACCTTCAACAAGATCGACATCGACTATATAATGCCTTGGCCAGCGCCAAAAATGGCTATTCAAATCGCAGGCAAGACGCAGGACATAGAATTGACACGCCGGCGCTTTCTGTGTCTTCTTTTCGCTTTCCTTACTGCTGAAAGCCTCCTAATAATTGGGATTTCAATTATTTCCATTTCAGCGGCCGAGCCCCTAAAAACTCTAATCCCGCCGATCTATCATCAATTGGTCAAATACGGATTCGTGGGTTTTTTTGCATTTCTTGTTTGGCAAATGATAGTTGCGACCTTTTGGGGTCTTTATTATCTCGGAGACCGGCTCCATCATCCAGATATGCGCCCAGCCCCAACAAACCCTGAGATTCAGCGAAGTTAAAAAACCTGTCTAAAAGTTAGTGAAAACCGGATTGTTGGCCGTGCGTCTGGCGATGTATTGCGCAAGCTAGCGCCCGGCGGCGTAATTTGGGCCTAAAGCTGTGCCAACACGGGACATCAAGCTGCCAGCGACGCCCAGCATTCCGGACAACCTAAATGTAAAAACTCTAGCAACTGCAGTGAGATTTTCACCGTCGACTTTTCAAGATGTTGTTCCTGCTGCGCGAACAGATGAGCATTCAGCTCCTCACCGAACGCTTCGCTATCAAGAGTCAGATCGGCTTCATATGCCATGTGAGCGCATACGTGGCCATCACCCACCCGTCGACCCTCGCAGTGGTCACAGGCGTCAAGCCATAACTGAATCGGGCGTTACTCGGTGAGTAGCCCGCTTTCAAATAACCCCGAAAAGCAAACAGCGCCCTAGCGAAGGGCGCGCGGCGTGCACCTTACTTTACTACCCACAGTAGTCGTAGCCTTTAACGGCATTGTAGTTGCATTTACGTTAGAAAACCGCGCATCAAAGTGGACGAGCACCATTTCGGTAATCGCCCGCGATAAACGCTATAAATAAGTTTGCCCACCGCTACGATTTGCTGCAAACCGAAAACGAATCGGCCACTTTCAGTGGTAGGCATGAAGCCAACCCTTCTTTTCCACTGCTCCGGAGCATGGATCAGATCTCCATCCGCATCGTATGACCACGTCGCAATTACTTTCTTGTCGATAGTGCTCTTGATTGCTGGGCGGGCTCAATGAGCAAGTGAAACACCCGGCTGAACGCTGGTTTGTATTCAAGACACTCTACAAAGAATGCCTATGCTGGCCGTCGCAAAACAATTAATCAGCAATAGGCTTGAACATTTGCCCTGCAAGGCGCACACAGCGACTATATGCAGAAAGTGGCGAATGCCCACGCGCATCTTCTGGCTCACGCACCAACTCAAACAATAAGCCACTTGGATAGTCTTCAGCGCGGGCGCCCCCTTGGGCAAGTTCTGTCTTGGTCTTGACACTCCAACCCTGATACATATTAAACAAAGTCTTCAAGGTCATTTCGCCCTCATGATAATCGCCATTACTCCGGCGACCCGAATACTCAATGGACAAATTTGGAAGACCATCAAGAAAAGGACCAACATTAGGCGACTTATTACTATTTAAAAGCGAAATGACATCGGGGCGTTTGTGGGCCGTCGCCGCCAAGCAAAACAAATAGAAAATGTGAATTTTATGATTCATTGGCAGTGCTGACGCAGCGGCCTCAGTTTGCAGTAAAACCTGGCGCTGGCTTCTTAGTGTTAATGAAAACAATTGCGCCACACGATAAAAACACACATCTAATGCCACTGCTTTGCTGTCCCAGCGGCCTGCCTTAACACGGATTCCCGTATCCAGCAATCGATGGTTTAGGGTACTCGTCCTAATTAAATAACGAGCATAAGCCATACCTTCGGGGTCCGGCAATTGATATTCAAAATCAAAGAATCGTTTTAAGTAACCGTAGCCATCAAAGTTGTTTCCGTAGACGGCTTTAATGGCTTCGGAAAGCTGAAGTAGATTAGTCGTCACAACGAAGCATACGCCCTTCGCATTGAATAAATGCTTCATGCCTTCAAGGAGTCGAATTGCATAATCAGGGCGACACCGATCCAACTCGTCAATAAAGATGAAAAGCGGTAGCTGTATTATTGGCTCCCCTTTCATAAATTCTACAAGCGACTCCAGTTGCTCTACCAAATTCGTTATGGCGGCTTGGCGACCTTGATGTTTTTTTAGAGCAGAGTCAAAAAAAGCCTGTAAAACTTTGTCTGAGATTTTGAACTGCGCAGCAGTCTTCACAACATCTGCTTCAGGAACCTCGACATCCCCAAACGCATCTTTCAGCGCTCCAACGCCCTGCTCCCCAAGATGCCGCATTGCAAAAGCAGTACCAGCGGATGCAGCCAGTGGCAGCGTCGCTCGAGCAGCCTGTTTGATGACTGTTTTAGCTCGCCTGGTCAGGCCGCCCCGAATCTTCGCCGAGACCGGCAGACGTGCTATCCAGGGTTCGAGGGTGTGTTTAAGCTCAGAAATGAATCCAATGAGTGGGTCATCCGCCAGATCGTTTTTCCAAGCATCGAACCGCACAACCGGAAACTGTTTGCCGCTAAGTTCTTTGGTCCACCGGTCTACGAAGAAGGTCTTGCCAACGCCCCAATCGCCGTCGATCGCGATGCAAAGCGCGCCTTCTTGGCCATTCACCTGCTGAGCTGCCACCTTGGCGCTGATGACGCCATCAAGAAAGTTGGCCACATCACGCCGGCCGAGAACATCACCTTCCCATTCAACTGAATCAGCCAATTTTGAGCACTCCAACGGGTGGTGGGTTCATTGGTTGGTAGACGCAAAAAAGGCCCCGTGAGGGGCCTATTTGCTACTGTCTTGGCGGAGAGGGTGGGATTCGAACCCACGGTACGATCGCTCGTACGCCTGATTTCGAGTCAGGTACATTCGACCACTCTGCCACCTCTCCTGTGTGTCGAGCCTCGGATTCTAGCAGGGAAATTTGCCAGATTTCCTCAACTTTCCATCAGGCACCCAACTTTTCCAGCCCGCCCAGGTACGGACGCAGCACCGCCGGCACCGTCACCGAACCATCCGCGTTCTGGTAGTTCTCCAGCACGGCCACCAGCGTCCGCCCCACCGCCAGGCCTGAACCGTTCAGCGTGTGCACCAGCTCGTTGTTCTTGCCCTGGTTCGGCTTGAACCGCGCCTGCAACCTGCGCGCCTGGAAGGCTTCGCAGTTCGACACCGAACTGATCTCGCGGTAGGTGTTCTGCGCCGGCAGCCACACTTCCAGGTCATAGGTCTTGGACGCGCCGAAACCCATGTCTCCGGTACACAGCGACATCACCCGATATGGCAGGCCCAGCTTCTGCAGCACGGCTTCGGCGTGGCCGGTCATGGCTTCCAGCGCTTCGTAGCTGCGCTCGGGGTGGACGACCTGCACCATCTCGACCTTGTCGAACTGGTGCTGGCGGATCAGGCCGCGGATGTCTCGCCCGCCGCTGCCGGCTTCGGACCGGAAACACGGCGTGTGGGCGGTGAACTTCAGCGGCAGGCTGTCTTCGGCGACGATTTCATTGCGCACGAAGTTGGTCAGCGGCACTTCGCTGGTGGGGATCAGGTAGAACGCGGTCGAATCAGGGGCGGCCTCGCCGTCCTGGCCGCCCTTCCTGGCCGCGAACAGGTCGCCTTCGAACTTGGGCAGCTGGCCGGTGCCGCGCAACGATTCGGCGTTGACGACGTAGGGCACATAACACTCGGTGTAGCCGTGTTCCTCGGTCTGCACATCCAGCATGAACTGGGCGAGCGCGCGGTGCAGGCGGGCGATGGGGCCCTTCATCACCGTGAAGCGCGAGCCTGCGATCTTGGTGCCCATGTCGAAGTCCAGGCCCAGCGGGGTGCCCAGGTCGACGTGGTCCTTCACCGCGAAGTCGAATGCCTTGGGCGCCAGGCCGCTAGGGCTCCAGCGGCGCACTTCGACATTGCCTTCTTCACCGGTGCCGACCGGCACGCTTTCGTGCGGCAGGTTGGGCACGGCCAGCAGCAGGGCTTCGAGCTCGGGCTGCAGGGCGGCCAGGCGGGTGGCCGATGCGTCGAGTTCGTCCTTCAGGCTGGCCACTTCGGCCATGACGGCGTCGGTGCTTTCGCCCTTGGACTTGAGCTGGCCGATCTGCTTGGACAGGCTGTTGCGCCGGGCCTGCAGCTCTTCGGTGCGGGTCTGGATGGTCTTGCGTTCGGCCTCGAGCGCACGAAAGGCGTCCACGTCGAGGAAGGATTGAGGGTTGCGGCGCGTCAGGAGGCGGGCCAGCACGGCGTCGAGGTCGCGACGCAGCAGGTTGATGTCGAGCATTCGCCGATTGTAATTTTGTGCCCGGCCCCGTCGCCGCCACTACGATCGAAAGAGTTCCGATCACCGAAAGAAAGCACCATGTTTCACGTCTACGGCGTTGCCGGCCGCCTGTATGCCGGCAGCGCGGCCAACCTGCCGGTGGTGCCGGTGCAGCGCATCGAAAGGCTCGATTCGGTGCACACATTCATGGTCGACGAACATCCTCAGGAAGAACCCGGCTCCGGCGGCGCGCCCCCTGCCCCGCCCCGCAACCACATGGCCAGCGAGGCGGTGGCCGCCTACGGCGACGTGGCCGCGCCGCCCAACAAGCTGCCGAAGGTGGTGGCCCAGGTGATGACCGGCACGGTGGTCACCGTGCAGGCCGACGCCACGCTGTTCGAGGCGGCCGCCTGGATGGGCCGCGAGAACGTGGGCCAGGCGCCGGTGCTGGACGAACGCCAGCAGCTCATCGGCCTGCTGGGCCGCGAACACATCCTGAAAGGGCTGGCCGACCCGCACCAGGCGGTGCGCAACGTGATGGCTTCGCCGGTGCCGGCCGCGCTGCCGGACACCGATGTGCACCTGGTCGCCAAGGTGATGCTGCAGAGCAGCCTGCCCGGCCTGCCGGTGGTGGACGCCGACGGCGGGCTGTGCGGTTTCGTGTCGCGTGGCGACCTTCTGCAGGTTCTTGCCGACGAGCCGGCGCTAGATTCCTGGGCCTGAGCCTTCATCCATCCGCAGGCCCTTGGGCAGCGGAAACTTGATGGTTTCCTCGATGCCGTCCATGCGACGCACCGCCACCGCGCCCAGTGCCTTGATGCGGTCGATGACCTCGCGCACCAGCACCTCGGGGGCGGAAGCACCGGCGGTCAGGCCGACGCGCTGCACGCCGTCGAACCAGGCTTCCTGCAGCTCGCCCGCGTTGTCGATCATGTAGGCGGTGGTGCCCAGGCGTTCGGCCAGTTCACGCAGGCGGTTGCTGTTGCTGCTGGTGGGGCTGCCGACGACGATCAAGAGCTCGACCTGCGGGCTCATGATCTTCACCGCGTCCTGGCGGTTCTGGGTGGCGTAGCAGATGTCCTGCATCTTGGGTTCACGCACCTTGGGGAACCGTGCCCGCACCGCCGCGCTGATGCCGGCGGCGTCGTCCACGCTGAGGGTGGTCTGGGTGACGACCGCCAGTTTGTCGGTCTGCGATGGCTGCACCCGGGCGACGTCGGCGATGTCTTCCACCAGGTGGATGCCGTGGTCGAGCTGGCCCATGGTGCCCTCGACTTCAGGATGGCCCTTGTGGCCGATCATGATGAATTCATAGCCCTCTTTGGCCAGCTTGGCGACCTCGACATGCACCTTGGTGACCAGCGGGCAGGTGGCGTCGAAGATCGAGAAACCGCGCGCCCGGGCTTCTTCCTGCACCGCACGGCTGACGCCGTGGGCCGAGAACACCAGCGTCGCGCCGGGCGGCACGTCGTTCAGGTCCTCGATGAAGATGGCGCCCTTCTGTTTCAGGTCCTCGACCACGAAGGTGTTGTGCACGATCTCGTGACGCACATAGATGGGCCGGCCGAACTTGGCCAGCGCCTTTTCGACGATCTCGATGGCGCGGTCGACGCCGGCGCAGAAACCGCGCGGTTCGGCCAGCAATATCTCGTTGACGGTTGAAGTCGATGGGGTCACAGCACGCCGATCAGCTGCACTTCGAAGGTGACCGGCTGGCCGGCCAGCGGGTGGTTGAAGTCGAACAGCACCGAATCGGCGCCCAGTTCGCGTACCGCGCCGGCATAACTGCCCTGGCCGTCGGGCGTGGGGAACTGCACCACGTCGCCCACGCCGTATTGCTCGTCGGGGTCGCCCAGTTCGCGCAGCAGCTTGCGGGCCACCCATTGCTGCATGTCGGGGTTGCGGTCGCCGAATGCGGCGCCGGCCGGCAGCTCGAAAGATGTGTGGGTGCCTTCGGGCAGGCCCATCAGCTGCTGCTCGACGGCGGGCGAAAGTTCGCCGGTGCCCAGCGACAGCGTGGCCGGCTTGTCGTTGAAGGTATTGATGATGTCGCCCGCCGGACCGGACAGCCGGTAGTGCAGCGTGAGGAACGAGCCGGGCTCGACGACGGGGACTTCAGAAGCGGTGGGGGAGGACATGCGTGACCCTATAAACTGGCCCGTATTGTAGAAAACTGCCCTTTTCCAGTGGCGGCATCCGTGCTTTGCGGGCTTGCCGGGGCGGTTTCACCGGAAGTTTCCTGATGACCGTGCAGAGCCTGCCCCTCGATGCCCGCCCGCGCGAAAAGCTGCTGGCGCGGGGCGCCGCCGCGCTCTGCGACGCCGAACTCCTGGCCCTGCTGCTGCGCACCGGGCTGCCCGGCCGCGGTGTGCTGCAGATGGCGCAAGACCTGCTTGACCGCTTCGGCGGCATCTCCGGGCTGCTGCACACCACGGCCGAAGAACTGCGGCAGTTCAAGGGCCTGGGCGGCACCGCCAAACGGGCCGAACTGGTCGCGGTGCTGGAACTTGCCAAACGGGTGATGGCCCAGGGCCTGCGCGAAAAACCGGTGTTCGCAAGCCCCCACGCGGTGCGCGACTACGTGCAACTGCAGCTGGCTGCCAGCCGCCACGAGGTGTTCGCGGTGCTGTTCCTCGACACCCAGCAGCGCCTGATCGCCTTCGAGGAAATGTTCCGCGGCACGCTCAACGTCACCAGCGTCTACCCGCGTGAGGTGGTGCTGCGGGCGCTGCACCACAACGCCTGTTCGGTGGTGCTGGCCCACAACCACCCGAGCGGCGGCGTGAAGCCGTCTGCGGCCGACCTGGCGCTGACCGAGAACCTGTCGGCCGCACTGGGCCTGATCGACATCCGGGTGCTCGACCACATGATCGTCTGCCAGGGGCTTTCGCTGTCGATGGCGGAGGCGGGTTACCTGTGAGCCAGTCGCAGCAGTCGCTTACCGTCCACACGCTGGACGACCTGCGGGCCATCCGTTCCGAGCTGGCGGCCCGCAAGGCGCGCGAGGCGGCCGAGGCCGCCGCCCGCGCCGCGGCAATAGCCCGGCGCGAGGCACAGCGCAACGTGTTCGCCAACGCGGTCGGCAAGGTGCACCCGCTGCCCGACCGGGGCCGGGTGGTGTTCGAGCCCGAACTGCCGCCGCCCATTCCTGTGCAGCACCTGCTGGACGAGGCCCGGGTGCTGCTCGAATCCATCAGCGACGACTTCGACTCCAGCACCCTGCTCGACACCGACGACAACCTGAGTTTCCGCCGGCCGGGTGTGGGGCCGGACGTGACCCGCCGCCTGCGCAAGGGCGAATGGGCCATCCAGCGCCAGCTCGACCTGCACGGCCTGCGTACCGAAGGCGCACGCGAGGCGCTGGGCGCGTTCGTGCGTGAATCCGCCCGCCAGGGCATTCGTTGCCTGCGCATCGTGCACGGCAAGGGCCTGGGGTCGGTGGGCAAGACTCCCGTGCTCAAGGGCCGGGTGCAGGGCTGGCTGATCCAGAAACAGGAAGTCCTGGCGTTCGTGCAGGCCCGGCCGATCGACGGCGGGGCGGGTGCGCTGGTGGTGTTGCTGCGGCCGGTCCGGCCCAAGAAGGCGTCGGCCTAGACGCCCTTGTTGCGCATCCAGTCGCCGGTCTGGAAAAACGACTTCTTCAGGCGTTCGCGCAGCGCCTCGGGCACGCCCGTTTCGCCCATCGCCTGGTCCATGCAGGCCAGCCATTCGTCACGTTCGCGTATGCCGATCGAAAACGGCATGTGGCGGGCTCGCAGCATCGGATGGCCGAAACGGTCGGTGTAATGCTGCGGCCCGCCCAGCCAGCCGCAAAGAAACATGAACAACCGTTCGCGTGCATTCGCCAGTTCGGGGCCGTGGGCCGCGCGCAGGGCCGCATAACCGGGTTCGAGGTCCATCAGGTCGTAGAACCGCTCCACCAGGGCCTTTACCCGGTCTTCGCCGCCGATCCATTCGAAAGGCGTGTCGAACGGGGGTTTGTCTTCGATCTGCATGGCGGGCTCTCGGGGAATCTTGTAAAAAACAGGGCGACAGTATCCACATCCATGAAAGAGACCTCCCCATGGCAAGCACCGACGCCTATCAGAACCCCGGCCCCGGCCGCACCGAAATCGACGCGCTGGCCGGCGCCACGCTGCTGGAGTTCGGCACCGGCTGGTGCGGCCATTGCCAGGCAGCGCAGCCGCTGATCGGCCAGGCACTGCAGGGACGTGGCGGCGTGCAGCACATCAAGGTGGAAGACGGCAGCGGCCGGCCGCTGGGCCGTTCGTTTCGCGTCAAGCTGTGGCCGACGCTGGTGTTCCTGAAGGACGGCCAGGAAGTGGCCCGGCTGGTGCGACCCCAGGACGCGGCGGCCATCACCGAGGCACTGGCCTCCATCGACGGCTGATCAGGAGCTGTCGCGTTCGCGCAGGCGGCCCATGACGGCGTCCTTCAGCCTGCCGTTCTGCCAGCCGCGCAGGTGGCGCCGGAACTCCGGATGGTCGTAACGCGGCAGCCGCCTGATCGCAGCCCAGAAATAACCCACGATCATCAGGAATCCGCCGATGAAGTAGGGCTTCTCGCGCATGCGATTCACGCCGGCCACCACCGCATAAAGCGGGTGGTAGCCCAGGTACCAGTTGCCGCGGCCCCAGCGCATGCGGCCGACGAACAGGTCGCGGTCGGACGAACCCATCACCCGGTGGTGCCAGAGCCAGGCCTCGCGGTCATAGGTGCTGAGCGTTTCCCAGCCCTTCATCGCGGCGGTATGCACGTCGATGCCGTCCCAGGCCAGGTGCTGCACGAAACCGCCGATTTCCTCGAAAGCCTCACGCTTGTAAAGCTTGAATTGCCCCGCGACCTGTTCGCGGCCATGGCTTTCCTCGATGAACCGGCCGTCTTCTGACCGGAAGACCTTGCCCGACACCGCCGCCAGTTTCGGCTGGGCCTCGAGCAGCGCCAGCATGTGTTCGAGGTATTTGGGCCCGAACGACATGTCGCCGTCGAGCTTCACGATGTATTGCCAGTCCTTGAAGGTGATTCGTTCACGGCCGAACTCGAAGGCCGCGATCACGCCGCCGCCCAGTTTGCGGAAACCGCGGTCCTGGCGGGCGATGAGCCTGATGAAGGGGTATCGCGCGGCGTACTCGGCAATGATTTCCGGCGTGTCGTCGCGCGAGCCGTCGTCCACCAGGATCCATTCGGTGGGTCGGCAGGTCTGGGAAACGATGGAGTCCAGCGTCAGGCGGAGGTACTTGGCCTCGTCACGCACCGGCGAAATGATGACCACCGGGACGATGCGCGGGTTCACGGCCGGGACGGACACGACCGGCACGAGTTCGGAAGGCGAAAAGCGGGCCATGGATGCCAATACAAATGCGGTACAAAGAGCTGTACAAAAGAACTCCGTGCACATCCTAACAGTGACGCTAACACAAAGTTACGCTACCCTCGGAGGCACGCAACCCGACACCCATGAGCGCGCCGATCCTGCCCACGTCCCTGCCCATCTTCACCGAACCGAATGCCAAGGAGCGCCCCCTGCTCCCGGTCTGCTCGATGTTCGGCCTGGAGATCCTGGCCCTTGAATTCGAGCAGGCCGCCGAGGCCCTGGAAAATCGCGCCGCGTCTCCTGCGCGTCCGACCTGCGTGGTGGTGACACCCAACGTCGACCACCTGACCCGGCTCGACCGCGCAACGCCTGAGTTCAGGGCGATGTACGCCAGTGCCGACGCCATCTTCGCGGATGGCATGCCGCTGGTCTGGGCCAGCAGGCATTTCAGCGACACGCCGCTGCCCGGGCGCGTCACCGGGTCCGACCTGTTCGTGCGGCTGGCGCAACGCGCCGGCCAGCGCGGTTTGCCGATCTTCGTGCTGGGCGGCCAGCCCGGCGAAGAAGCGCAGCTGTCGGCCGAACTCGCGGCGCGGTTCCCCGGTCTCCGCGCCGAGGTGTTTTCTCCGTCGATGCAGTTCGACCCCCACGGAGCCGAAGGACATGAGGCGCTGCGCCGCATCGAATCGACCAGGCCCGCCATCGTTTTCGCCTGCCTGGGCATGCCCAAGCAGGAGCTCTGGGCCATGGGCCACCGCAACGAGATCGACGCATCGGTGGTGATGTGCGTGGGCGCGGCACTGGAATTCGCGCTCGGCCACAAACGCCGCGCGCCCGCCTGGATGCAGCGCGCCGGTTTCGAATGGCTATGGCGCCTGCTCAGCGAGCCCCGCCGCCTGTGGCGCCGTTACCTGGTGCAGAGCCTGCGTTTTGCGCGGCTGCTGCGCCGAGAGCGCGCTGCCAATATCCAGAACCGTCAGGCCGAGCGGCCCTGATCCGGCGTCGTCCGTTCATTCATGTCGGGGCTGCAGAAGTCAACTCACCACGCGGTTTTGTTCAACGCGGCGGTTTCATTCGCCTGCGCGGTGACGCTGAGCGTCAACCTGCTGATCTGGGTCGGGGCCTATTGGCGGGCCGATTTCGAAAATTTCAACTTCATCTCCCTGATGGGGCTGGTGATCGGCCTGGTGGCTTTCCGCGACCTGGGGCAGGAACTGCTGGAAGTCCGGCTGCAATGGCGCCAGCTGATCGGCTCGCTGGTGCGCCGCTGGGCCGTCACCTTCGCGGTGGTGCTGTTCGCCCTGTACCTGGCCAAGCTCGGCAGCACCATCTCGCGGCTGGTGATGCTGGGCTGGCTGGTCACCACGCCTTTCGTGCTGCTGCCACTGCTGCTGCTGTGCCGGCGCACCGCAAGGCATCTGTACAACGCGCCGGGCCTGCGCCGCAAGGCGGTGTTCGTGTTCTTCGACGAAGAGGCCGCCGCGCTGGCCAGCACGCTGAAGGAATCACCCATCCTGGGCATCACGCCGCTGGGTTATTTCGACGACCGCGAAGTGCCGCGCGGCGTCAACACCGCGGGGCTGGGCAAGCTGGGTTCGGTCGCCAAGGCGCATGAATGGATCCTGACCCACCGGGTCGACATGGTGTTCATCGGTCTGCGGGGTGCCCACGGGCCGCGTGCCCAGCAGTTGCTCGATTCGATGCTGGACTCGGTGGTGTCGATCTATTTCGTGCCCGACTACCGCCCCGCCGGACTGCGCCACGTGCAATACGCCGAACTGGCCGAAGTGCCGGTGCTGGTCGCCTACGAAACGCCTTTCCTGGGCCTGGCGCGGGTCAGCAAGCGCGCCATGGACATCACGCTTTCGCTTTTCCTGCTGCTGCTGGCCAGCCCGGTGATGCTGATGGCGGCGCTGGCGGTGCGGCTCAGTTCGCCAGGGCCCGTGCTGTTTCGCCAGAAACGTTATGGCGCGGGCGGCGTGGAGATCTCCGTCTACAAGTTCCGCTCGATGCGCAACGATCCACTGCCCGCCGACGGCACCGTGCACCAGGCGCGCCGCAACGATCCGCGGGTGACCGCCGTGGGGGCCTTCCTGCGCCGCACGTCGCTCGACGAACTGCCGCAGTTCTTCAATGTTCTCGGCGGCTCTATGAGCATCGTCGGGCCGCGTCCGCATGCGGTGCAGCACAACGAGCTGTACCGTCGCCAGGTGCGTGGCTACATGCTTCGCCACAAGGTCAAGCCCGGCATCACCGGCTGGGCCCAGGTCAACGGCGCGCGGGGCGAAACCGATACCCTCGACAAGATGGAACGCCGGGTCGAACTCGACCTTTACTACATTCGCAACTGGTCCCTCATGCTCGACTTCAAGATCATCCTGATGACCGCCTTGCTCGTGGTGCGCGACAACCATGCCTTCTGAGGACGCCGCCAAGGCGCCCGCCGCCCTGCCGGCCCACCTGCCCGCATCGCTCCACATGGCCGTCCACGGCTCGCTCGAATCGGTGGAAGAGCGCTGGCGCGACGCCTGGAACCGGCTGGCCGGCACGCCTTTCCAGAACTTCGACTGGGTGAAGACCTGGTACGAGACACTCGGCCGCCAGCAGGGCTACAAGCCCTGCATAGGCGAACTGCGCGCCGACACTCCCGACGGCCCCACCGTGCTGCTGCTGCCACTGGCGTTTCGCCGGCAGGGGCTGTTGCGGGTGATGGGTTTCATGGGTGCCGAGCTGCTCGACTACCAGGCACCGCTGATCGACCCGGCATTTGCCCGGGCCCTGACACCGGCCCACGCCGCCCGGCTGTGGAACGGCTTCATGAACATCTTCCCGTCGGTGGACATGATCCGCACCCGGCGGATGCCCGCCAACATCGGAGACCTGGCCAACCCGTTCGCCGCCCTGCCCGGCGCGGTGCACAACGAGAACGCCAACGCGGCGCGGCTGCCGGCCGACTTCGAGACTTTTGCCGCATCCCGGGACACCCGCATGTTCGCGGACGGCCGCCGGCAGTTGCGTCGCCTGGCCGAGCTGGGCAAGGTCAGCATGCTGACCGAAGTCGAGGAACCGGCCCTGCGGGCGCGGGTGATGCAGGCGCTGTTCGAACAGAAGTCGCACCGCTGGACCGAAAACGGCGCCATCGACGCCTTCGCCCTGCCCGGCTATCGCGAGTTTTTCTCGGGCCTGGCGACCGGGCCGCTGGACGGCGTGGATTCGGTCGTCTCGGCGCTCATGCTCGACGACCGGATCATTGCCACGCACTGGGGCATGCGGCGCGGTGACCGTTACTACTGGCTGATGCCCACCTACGACCACGAATGGTCGCGTTTTTCGCCCGGCAGGCTGCTGATGGAAGCCGTGATTCGCCGCTGCATCGACGACGGACTGAATGTTTTCGACCTCACCGCCGGCGACGAGCCCTACAAGAAGCAGTGGGTCGATGAAAAGGTGAAGCTCTACACGCTGAAGCAGTCGTTCAGCACCGTGGGCAACTACGCACTGAACCTGGACCGCGTGCGTGAATTCGCCAAGCGCTCGACCGTGTTGCGCCAGTGGGTGCGCAAGCTGCGCGGCCAGAAACCCTGAGGCGAGCGGCTCAGGCGCGCGCCATCCAGTAGTCCAGCGCCGCGCCCACCGTGAGCACCTGGCAGCCGGCGTCCAGCGCCTGCCGCACCGCCCGGTCCAGGGTCTGCGGAGAACAGCCGTAGGGGCCGCCGCCGTCGTCCACCTCGTGGGTGTTGACTACCAGCCAGCCACGATGCCGCGCCGTCTGCCCCAGCACCTGCGCGTAATCGACACCGTCGGGCCCGCTGCGATAAAGGCGGTGGGTTTTCAGGGCGTTCAGGTCGGCGGACCCGAACTGCGCGCCGCCGCCGGTTGCACGCGACGACCGATAGCGACCGGCGCAATCGTGCTTGGCCCCCGCCGCCACCGCCCCTAGCGGGTAGGCGAAATCCAGCGAAGCCCGGCTTACGCCCAGCCGTTCCAGGAAAGCGTCGCTGCGATCGAACTGGTCCATGCGGCGGGCCTTGCCGAGGCGGTCGACCGGAACGTGGTCGAAGCTGTGTGCGCCCAGCTGGTGTCCGGCCGCCAGCAGGTCGCGCAAGGCCGCTTCCGAATGGCACGGCAGGCCCAGTTCGGTGCCGTCGGTCAGGCCGCCGGCAATGTAGTAGGTGGCGCGAAGGCCATGGCGCTCGAGTGCGGCCGCGCCCGCGACGCAGGCGGACATGGGCGCATCGTCGAAGCTGAAGCTCACCACGCCGCGGTCACCCTTCAGGGCCAGCGGGCGGCGGTCGGTAAAGCGCGACAGGAAGCGGCTGGCGCGAAAGGTCAGCGACATGGATGCGACCCCTTGGTGTCACCTGATGCGGTCATAACGCATGGCCTCCAGTTGAGTGCGGGCACGGTTGGCGCCCTGCATGTTCTCGAAGGTGTACGACAGTCCCAGCTGCAGGCTGTTCCTGTTGAAGTCACCGGTGGTGCTGACCGCCGGATCGGGCTGGATGTGTTCACGCAGGCCTTCGACCCGGAGCAGCATCCGCTGGGTGGGCTTGTATTCGACCCGGGCTGAAACCCGCATCACCTTGTCCTTGCCACCGGAGGCCGTGGAAGTGGTGTTGGTGAAGTTCTGGTAGGCCTGCTGCTCGTAGGCCGTGGTCAGGGAGAACCGGGTCTTGTACGTCATGTCGTACTGCACCCGGGCTTCGAGGCCGGTCGACACCACGTACAGCCGCAGGTCGGCCTGGTCGTTGCTCTGCGGCTGACGGTAGCCGCGCAGGCCCAGGAAGGTCTTCGGCGAATACTGCCACTCGATGCCGGTACTGACCGACACCAGTTGCGTGTCGCGGTTGCCCAGGCTGTTGAAGCTGCGGTCCAGCCGGCCGACGCGGCCGAACAGCACGGTGTTTTCGGTATAGCGCCACGACACGTCGACAAAAGCTTCCTGATCCGAATAACCCGAGTCGATCGATGCGAGGTCGGCCGCGCTGCGGTTGGGAAACCGCACATCGGTCTTGCGCACGCCCGCGGTGAAGACGGACTTGCGGCCCGACGTATAGGTGAGCGCCAGTTGCAGCGTGCGGTCGTCGGAGTCGTAGCGTTGCGCCAGCGTGGCGTCGTCGTAGCGCAGCGAACCCTTGCTGACGGTCACCGGCATGTCCAGTTCCGGGGTGATGCGCAGTGCCACCTCGACCAGGTCCTGGGTGGCCCTGGGCGTCTCGGGGTTGGTGAAGAAGCCGCCGTAGTAGCTGTACAGGCGTTCGTCGTACCGGTGGCGAAAACGCCCCCTGAAGGTGCTGCCGTATTGCCACTGGTAGGCGGCGTCGAGCTGGCGTGCGGTGTAGTCGAGCTGGCTCAGCGAGCCGTAGCGCTGCTGGGACGCGGTGGCGCCCACCGACAGGAAACTGCGGTCGCTCGGCATCGGCATTCGCATGGCGACCCCGATGTCGGTGCCCTGCACCGTGTCGCGCACCTTCAGCGGACTGGCGCTGCTTTCGGGCAGCATGAAGGGGTTGTCGACCGACTGCACCGAGGTGCCGACCTGCATCGCCAGCTCGGTCGTGGCCGAGCCGCCCAGCGGCCAGCAGGAAACGGCCAGGCAGACGAGTGCGGAGCGGCGATGCGCTGCAGGGGTCATTGAACGACGACTTCGTACCAGAGGCTGGCCTGGTTGAACTCCGTCTGCAACGGAAACCTCAGCTGGCCGCCTTCGAGCCGGACCTGGTCGGCACGCAGCGCGGGCAGGCGGCGGCCGCTGCCGTCGAGCGGGAACACCGTGGCGGCGCGGCCGGTGGTGGCGAACCGCAGCTCCGACGCGGCCTGTTCAACCCACATCGGGCCGGACGCGTCGCGCGAACCCGAGCGCTGGCCGGGCGATACCGGGTCGCGCTCGAAGGTCCAGAACTCGCGGCTGTCGCCGTAGTTGACCAGGTCGACCGGGCGCTTGGGCATGGAGCCCGGCTGGGTGCCGCGCACCGCGCCGGAAACCGACACCAGCAACTGCCGTGCATCGGCCAGGGGCTTGCCGTCCAGGCTGGTCAGCAGCACCGACGCCATTCCGCGGTATTCGTTGGGCCCGGCGCCGGCCTTGCGCATGGTCAGCTGGGCCGTTCCGTCCCCGAGCGACCGGCCCGCCCCGACGGCGCCGAAAAAGCCCCGCGCCTGCGGTGAACGCAGCAGCAGCGTGCCGCGCTGGCGGTCCGACTCCATGGCCGGCGTGGCGGCCGGAGCCGGTGCCAGCGGCTGCCACGCAGGCGCGCCGGGCGCCACGCTGACCCTGCGCTGCAGGGCCATTTCAGGACGGGTACCGGCGCGGGCGTCCAGCGTCTTGTCCATGCCCCAGCGGTCTTCGCTGGCATTGATGGCCATGCGGCCCGACAGTGGCAGGGCGATGGGCGGCGCCGGCGGCAGGCTGGCCACCATCGGCGTGCGGAACAGCTGGGCAGAAGCGCCCACCATGGCGTAGCGTCCCCAGTCTCCGGACAGGGTGAAGCTGCTGGGCACGTCGGCCCAGGTGTCGCCGTCGCCGTAGTCGAACAGGAAGATGCCGTCCCAGTCCTGCTGCGCCGCGAGGGCCGCCACCACGGGCGTGCCTGCGCCGCCCTGCCGGTTGGGAAACGGCACGCTGAACTCACTGATCACGAAGGGCTTGGCCGCATCGCGCCAGTACGACATGACCAGCAGCCGGTCCAGTGCCTGCGCTGAAACCGGCGAGACGTCGCGGATGCGCCAGTTGAGCGGGTTGAAGTCGTTGGCCGGGAAGTCCGGATGGTCGGCATAGAAATGCCCGTCGAGCCAGTCCATCGCAACGCTGGCGTCGTGGTTCAGCGGGCCGCCGTAGTTCATCTGCGTGCCGGTGACCGGGACCAGGCGGTCGGTTTCCTCGTGCACCACACGCCGCATGCGTTCGAAGTAGGCGCGGTCGGTCTCGGTCAGGAAACGCAGGAAGTCCTGCACCCGCAGCAGTCGGCCGGTGGCCGGCGTCTCCACCGGCGAAGCGTGGGCCTGGCCCAGCCAGCGCGCCGCCATCGCCTGGGCGCGCCGACCCACCTTCTCCTGCAGCTGGCCCAGCCGGCCGGGTATCACCTGTTCGTCGCCCGGCATCGGCAGGTCGACGGGACCGTCCACGGCGGGGCAGCCGTCCCACGCCTTGCAGGCGGCCTGCGCCGAGCCGTAGCGCCTGACGAGCCACTGGTTCCATTGCTCTCGCAGCAGCGGTTCGTAGTTGCGCGGCACGGCCGAATGCCATTCGCGGCGCTGCCAGGCGGTCAGCAGCGAGGCTTCGTTGCTGACCTCGACCAGCGCCAGGCCGGGGTGGTTCTTCAGGCCCAGGCCACGCACCAGGCCGCGTGTGTAGCGCTCTTCCAGCTCCACCATGCGCGGCGTGTAGATGTAGAGCGGCGAGGTGTAGTCGGCCGCCGCGGCGCCGCCGTCCATCTGCGGCACCTGGTCGATGTTGGGACGGAAGCGGTAGCCCACCCGCAGGTTCAGGTCGACGTAGATGCCTTCGGCGGCCAGCACGTCGATGAGACGGCGCAGGCGGGCCAGCGCGTCGGGGTTGAAGGTCGGGAAAGGCCCTGGCAGCAGCACGCTGCGCGGCGGATTGGCGCGGGTGTCGGGCGAGGTGTCCATGTGGTGCAGCCGCACCGCGTTGAAACCCAGGCGGCGCAGGCGTTTCGCCAGCCGCAGCGCGTCGATGTCCGACGGGAAGTTGGCGGCGAAGGTCAGGTTGACGCCGAACAGGCGCACCCGCTGGTCGTCGCCTCCGCCCGGTTTTCCGTCGGCGCCCACCGTGACCAGGTGGCCGCCCTGGGCCGTGATGCGGGACGCGGCGTCGAGCGGCCGGTTCATGGCCGAACGGTCCGCGGCGCCGGTCAGCGAGTCCTCGTCCACCGCGAACCTGAAGAAAGGCACGCCTGCACCGTCGTTCACGAAACCCTGCGGCGGGGCCACCGGCTGGGCGTGGCCGGCGGCCGCACAGGCCAGCGCCAGGGCGAGTGCCAGGCACGCGCCGGGCCGGAAAGACGTTTTCATGGTTTCACCTCGGCCCGCATGGTCGTGTCGACGGGTAGCAGGCGCGACAGCGCCACCTGCGACGCCACGCTGGCCGCCGAATAGAAGAAAAGGATGTTGTAGAAAAGAAAGCCCCGGAACACTTCGCTCTCGGTCACGTTGCTGACCAGCAGGATGACGAAGAAGGCGGCGTGCATCGACGCCTCTTCGCGGTCCGCCGCCATCAGCCGGCCCAGCAGCATGGCGTGGCGCACGAACACGCAGAACGCCAGCACCAGGCCCACCACGCCGAGTTCGTTGAGGATGTCCAGGTAGCCGTTGTGCGACTGCAGCGGGATCCAGTAAAGCGCCTGCGCCACGTATTGCGCCGGGCCGTCGACGCCCAGCCAGAACGCGCCGTAGCCGGTTCCCAGCATCACGTGCCGCTGCACGTCGAGCAGCACCAGTTGCCAGATGTCGGTGCGCCCGGTGAAGTCGGCGTCCTTGCCGACCGCGCGGCCGATGGTGCCCGCGATGTCGTCCCAGCCCGGCAGGCGGCCGCTGAACACATAGAACACATGCACCGCCAGGCCGACCACGGCGACCAGCACCAGGGCCATCACCCACCACGGCATGCGAAGCGTGATGTATTGCCGGCGCAGCAGCAGGTACGAAGCGCTGCCGACGCCGAACACCAGCAGCGAGGTGCTGCTCTTGGCCATCACCAGCATGAACAGGCAGAAAAGCAGCGCCGCCGAACAGACCGAACGCGGCAGCAGCCGGGGGTTGACCCACTCGCGCAACCACAGCAGCGCGCAGATGGCCGCCGCCGCCCCGGTGGTGTTCTTCTGCATGAACATGCCGCGCCAGGCGTTGCCCAGTTCGCGGTCGATGCCGACGGTTGGGTTGACCGCCACCACCCCCACGGAGATCACCAGCAGCACCGTCAACGTGGCCATCAGCACCTGGAGCAACTGGCGCGAACCGCCCACTGGCGGCGATATGGCCAGCCCGACGATGAAGAAGCCCGCCAGCTGCGATGCCCGCTTGAGGCTGACCACCGGGTAACCGGACCACGTCGTCGACAGCAGGCACCAGGCGACGAACACCACCAGGAAAAGGTTGGTCGTGCGCAGCCGCAACAAGGTCCACTGCGGATGGCGCCAGGCGAGCCAGGCACCCAGCAAAAAAATGGAACCGAACTCGACCTGGGTCGCCAGCGAACCCGCCGTGAAGTCGAAGTCGGCCTCGTTGTGGGTCCAGCTGAAATCCGCCGGCAGGAAACAGAAGATGAAACTGGCGGCCACCAGCAGCCGCGCCAGCCACTGCTCGGCCGGCGTGGCGACGGGTTCCGCGTCGCGGTCAGGCGATTGCCGTGCCTCGGCCGCGGCGAAGTTTTCAGCCGCCGTATTCATGGTATCGGTGACCCGCGAGGGCACTCAACTTGCCGAGCTGTGCAGCGGTGGTCCGCACCCAGCGGAACGACCGGATGCGCGAGAAAGGCCACAGCAGCAGCGCCGCGCACACGGCCGCCAGCAACTGCAGGAAGGCCCGGGAACCCAGGCTGCAGGCCCGCGCCAGCCAGGCACCGCCGCGCAGCTGATAGGTTTCGGACACCGCCCAGGTCTGCCCCAGGCGATACGAACGGCGCAACAGCCAGCCGCTGTTGGCGCGGGCCAGCGGCACTTCTTCCTGCACGGTGGCTTCGTCGCACCAGACGAACACCGCCCCGCGCGCCAGCATCTCCCGGAACAGCACGGTGTCTTCCGCGCCGGTGCGGCCGAAGGCGACATCGAAAGGCGTGGCGCCCAGGGCCTTCACCTTGCCGGCACGCAGCAGCGCGTTGCCGGTGCGGGCATCGCGCGTGCCGATGCGGGTGCCGGTGGCAAAACGCGGGCGGTCGAAATAACCGCCCAGGCGCAGCCAGTCGGCGGTGCCTTCGACGTAACGCGGCAGCACCGGCGCGAACACCACGTCGGCATCGAACTCGCGTTGTGCGGCGCGCAGCCTGTCGAGCCAGCCGGGATCGGGCGATTCGTCGTCGTCGATGAAGGCAAGCCAGGGCGCACGCGCCGCGGCCACCACCGCGTTGCGGGCCGAGGCGATGTTGGGCACCGGCACATGCAGCGCCTGCAGCGGCAGCCGTCGTGCCCATTCGGCCAGCACCTCGCGTGCCGAATGCGCCGGGTCGTTGTCGGCCACCACGAACTCGACGCCGGCGTCGGGCCCGATCTGCCGTTCCAGTTCGGCCAGCAGCACGCCCAGCAACGCGGGGCGCCTGAAGGTGCAGATGCACACGCTCACCGCCGGCAGGTTTTCGGTCATTTCGGGACGCATGGTCGAAAGGACATTCAGGACAGGCGCGAGTCGACCGCCAGGTCGGCACCGTTCAACAGGTCACGCCTGGCGCGCGGCAGCAGCACCAGCCACACCAGCATCACGTCGATCAGCTCGACCAGCGCCAATGCCGCCACCGCGCCCCATGCGCCCCAGCGCGGCAGCGCGTAGCTCGCGGCCAGCACCATCACCACCAGGCACAGCAGCGCGCTCATCATCAGCATGCGGTAGCGGTCGCCGCTGGTCAGCAGGGAGGTGCCGATCCAGCGCGCCGAGTAGATGGCGAAGTACACGCCCCAGGCCACGATGAAGGGTTCCAGGTCGGCGTACTTGGCGCCCAGCACATGTGCTTCGAGCCAGGGCAGCGTGAGCCACAGAAGGCCCGAATAGACAACCGTGATGACTTCCATCGCCACCACCGACGCCAGGATGAAACGGGTCAGCGACTGCATCTGGCGGTCGCGCATCAGCCGCACCGCATGCGGCCGGGCCACGCGCGACCAGGCCAGGACCAGCAGCGCGACCGGCATCAGCAGCAGGCGCGATGCGTTCAGGTCGGCGGATGCGCCCACACCCAGCCAGATCGCGCTCAGGTAAAGGTAGCTGTAGTTGGTGAGCCAGGCCAGCACCGCGCCGGGCAGCGCCCACTTTCCGCGCTGCCATACGGCGTGGACGGCTTCGGCGCGACCAGCCGGGTCTTCGCTTCCGGGCACCGCACGCAGCGACAGCGCCGCCAGGTTGGACAAGGCCAGCACCAGCATCACCGCCGGCAGGTTGACCCAGCCGATCCAGGCCAGCAGGCCCAGGCCCGCGACCACGGCGAGGGCGAACCAGCCGTCCATGCGAAGCACCGCCAGCGCGCGCCCTTCCACGAAACCGACGCTGCGACTGAATTCACGCAGCGATGCCGCCCACACATAGGCGGCGAATGCAAGACCGAGTGCGACCGGATGGGTATCCAGCCGGAGGTACGCAACCACGGCGCCGGTGATCAAGCCGGCGAGCGCCGCGAACAGGCCCGAAAGCTGGCGCTGGTAGCGGTCGAGGTGGGCGATGAAACGACGCCGCCGCTCTTCGCCCAGGCCGGGTGCAAGAGTGGTGAGCGGGCCGGTGATCAGCGCTTCGGTCAGCGTGGCGGCCAGGATGCCCGCCACGTACAGCTGCGAATAGAGGCCGTAGCTGTCGCGTGTGGTGAGCCGGATCAGCATCAGGCCCAGCACCAGGTTGAGCGCCGACAGCATTCCCTGGTCCAGCACGGACGCGACGGAATCCTTGAGCAGGCGTCGGCCCGAATGGCCGGGGCTGCCTACTTGCGGCGCAGCCATCGCTGCAGACGCCCTGACAGCGTGCTCTTGCTCTTGCTCTCGGCCCCGCCCCCCGCCTTCGGCCTCGCCCGGCCGCCGTCCTTCACGGCCAGCCGAGGACCGCGGGCATCGGCGTCGAAGGTGTTGTAGACGACACCGACGGTCTGCGCGCCCGAGGTCGACATCTGCGCCTGGGTGCGCTCGAGGTCTTCCAGCAGGCTGACGTGCTGGCGACCGACCAGCAGGCACTGGCCCACCTGGCGTGCGATGACCTGCGCGTCGGACGAGTCGGACGCACCGGGCGTGTCGACGATGAAGACGTCGAAGTCCTCGGCGAATGAGGTCAGCAGGCGTTCGAGGCCCTGTTCGAGCAGCAGTTCCAGCGGGTTCGGCGGCTGCGGGCCGGAGGTGATCACATGCAGCAGCGGAAAGCCCGGCGCATGTTCACCCGCGTCGATCGGCGCACGCCCGGCCAGCATGGTCGACAGGCCGTTTTGCCGGGTCAGGCCGAACAGGTCGCGCTGGCCCGAAGTCCGCATGTTGGCGTTGACCAGCAGCGTGCGTTTGCCCAGTTGCGAATACGCGATGGCCAGGCTGGCGGCCAGGTAGGTCTTGCCCTCGTCGTCGCCGGGGCTGACGATGGCCACCGCCAGCTTGGGCAGGCCCGAAAGGCGGATCGACAGCTCGGCACGCACCCGGCGCACCGCTTCGGCTTCCGCGCTGAACGGCGCCAGCGCGATGGCCAGCGACGGATCCAGCCCGGTGCCGGGGCCCACGCCGGTGGCGTAGCGGAATTGCTGCGACAGCACCGACTGCACGTCGGCCTGCGACAGCAGTCCCATCTGCACCGCCGCCTCGCCGAAACGCTGGTTGTGGCGGCGCTGGTGTTCGACCACCCGCGCCACCTGGTCGTGGGTGAGCAGGCCGGCCAGCACGAAACGGTCGCCGATCTTGTCAGGTGAAGCCGGGGGCGACGCAGCGTCGGCCGGGCTTTCCATGGGAGCGGCCACGGGCGGCACGGCAGCCACGGGCGGCGCAGCGGGGGTCATGCCCGGACGCCTGGCCACCGGAGGCACCGTGGGGACACGGGGAAAGGCCCGCACCGGCGCGAACGCCTTGTCGGTCTCGGGAATATCCTGGTTTTCGAATGGATCCACGCTTCAGCCCACCATGCCGATCTGTCCCAGCACCGGCAGCTTGAGGCCGCGCACCAGGTCTTCGCGGCTGCGCAACCGGCGCTTGCCGAACTCGAGCACCAATGCCAGGCACAAGCCCAGCAACAGCCCTGCCACGACGCTGCCCGCCAGGCTGGTCAGCACACGCGGTTTGGACGGCGTGCTGGGCGTCTCTGCCTGGCGCAGCACCGTCAGGTTGACCGCGCTGATGTTGCCGGCCATCAGGATGTCGTCGTACTTGGTGGTGGCCGCGGTGTACACACGCTCGGCGCCGTCGAGCTGGCGCTGGTAGGCCAGCAAGGTGTCGCGCTGGCCCTTCTGTTCGAGCAGCTTCTGCTGGCGGCGGGCGATGAGCCGCTCCACGTCGCGCTGCTGGGCGTCGAGGCGCTCGACGTCCATGCGACGGCTGGTCACGGCGGTGCGGCCCTCGCGGGCCAGGCGCGCCTGCAGTTCGGTGCGTTCGGCCACCAGCGCCTTGGTGCGCGGATGGTTCGGGCCCAGCACCGCGCGGGCATCGGTCATGCGGCGATCGACGTCGCTCAGCCGGGCCTTCAGGTCGGTGATGGCGGGCTGGCTGCCGATGTCGGGCAGGTCTTCCGGGCGGCTGCCCTTCAGCAGGGTTTCGGTGCTGCGCTGCCGGCCCAGGGCTTCCTGGCGCTGGTTCTGCAGTTGCACCAGCGATGCGGTCAGGCTGGATATCTCCGAATTGCCGACGTCGTCGCGCTCGTTCACGTTCAGGATGCCGGACTTCTGCTGGAAGGCGGTCAGCTCGTCCTGGATGCGGTTGACCTCGGCCCGCAGCTTTTCCAGCTGGGCGTTGTATTGCTCGCTGCGCGAACGCGCGGCGTTGGAGGCGATTTCAGCCGACAGGCCGATGTACGAACGCACGATCTCGTTGGCATAGTCGCGCGCTTCTTCCGGTGATTCGGAGGCGTACGAAACCTCGATCACCCGGCTGGTGCGCCGGCTCACCGCGGTGGTGCTTTCCGAAATGCTCTTGACCAGGGTGGCGTACGCCTTGTCGGCACCCACCTTGGCGACCATTTCGCGGTATTCGGGCCGGTCGCGCAGGCCCAGGCGGTTGACCACCCGCTCGGTGACCGCGCGGCTGGTCAGGATGTCCACCTGGGTGCTGAGGTAACTCTCGTCCAGCGTGGCCGAGAACAGCCGACCGTTGATCGGATCCGATGCCTTGTAGTCGACATACACGTCGGACGAGGCGCTCCAGGTGCGGGGCATCACCACCAGCACCACGGCGGTCAGCAGCACCGTCGCGGCGGCCACGCCCAGCACCAGCTTGCGGCGGGCGGCCAGCATGGCCACCAGCTGTACCGACGACAGGCCGACAGGAAGAGTTGCGGCGGCCATCAGAACAGGCTCTCGTTGACGAAGACCGTATCGCCCGCCTTGACCGGCTCGGCGATGCCGGCGCGGAAAGGCTGGTCGGTGTTGTTGACCGTGCGATGGATGTCGATGCGCTTGAGCGACGCCCGCAGGTTGGCGCCGCCGCCCAGGGCGATGGCGCGCATGACCGTCATGCCGGGCTCCATCGGATAGGCGCCTGGCCGGTTCACCTCGCCGTGGATGTAGAAGAGTTTCTTGCGCTCCACATACACGACGTCGCCGGTGCGCAGCTCGACGTCGAGCTGGCTGCGGCTGGCACCACCGGCAACGGCTGCGTCACCCAGGCGGATCGGGATGCGCTCACCGGCGGCCGGGGCCACCGCGTCCATGCTGGCGGGCACGGTGCCGGCGGCGGAAGCGGCCACCGCGTCGGCATCCGCCAGGCGCAGCAGCGTCACGGTCTGTTCGGCCTGCTCGGTCAACCCGCCCGCCGTGGCCAGCAGTTCGAGCACGGTCAGGTGCCCGGGAATCGGATAACGCCCCGGCACCCGCACCTCGCCCAGCACCGAGACCATCTGGCTGCGCACCTGGATCGCATCGACCGAGACTTCGGGTTTCAGCAGGAAACCGCCGGCTCGCAGCAGGTCGGCGATACGCGTGGCGGCCGCGCTGGTGCTGAGCCCGGCGACCGGCACGTCGCCGATCAGCGCCACGGCGATCGAACCGCGGTCGTTCACGCCGACCTCGGCCGACAGGTCGGGCTGGCCCAGCACGGTGATGCGCAACACGTCGCCACTGCCGATGCGGCCGTTGGCGATGGTCGAGCTGGGTAGCGCCTGGGTGGACAACACCCCCGGCGCCGCCGGCTGTATCAGGCCGGTGCGGCCGGGATCGGACGGAACCTGCGCCAGTGCTGCACCGCAGACCATCAGCGAGGCCAGCCCGCAGGCCAGCCTCAGACGGACGCGGAGCGCCGGGCGGCGGCCCAGGGCGGTAAAGACGCTCCAGCTGTGCGACATCTGATTGAATATGTTACGAATTAAGACCAAGTTCCAGTGTACCAATACGGCTTATCTTGAAATTCGATCCCGGACAAAAGTCGTGGCCGGGCGATGCCGGAACCGCCCATGTATTTCCCCGTACTGCGTTCAGGGGTCAGCCTGGGGTAAGCTGCCGACCCCTTTAGGTTTCCGACCCGAAACGACACGCCATGACACAGCTTTCCGCGGCCGAAGAGGCCCTGCGCGACGCAGCCCGTGATTACCACCGCTTTCCCACCCGTGGAAAGATCTCGGTCGAGCCGACCAAGCCCCTGGCCAACCAGCGCGACCTGTCGCTGGCCTATTCGCCGGGCGTGGCCTACCCCTGCCTGGACATCCAGGCAGACCCGTCGAAGGCCGCCGACTTCACCTCGCGCGGCAACCTGGTGGCGGTGATCACCAACGGCACCGCGGTGCTGGGCCTGGGCGACATCGGCCCGCTGGCCGCCAAGCCGGTGATGGAAGGCAAGGGTTGCCTGTTCAAGAAGTTCGCCGGCGTCGATGTTTTCGACATCGAACTCGCCGAACGCGACCCGGACAAACTCATCGAGATCATCGCCTCGCTCGAACCCACCCTGGGTGGCATCAACCTCGAGGACATCAAGGCGCCCGAGTGCTTCTACATCGAGCAGGAGCTGTCCAAACGCATGAACATCCCGGTGTTCCATGACGACCAGCACGGCACCGCCATCATCTCGTCGGCCGCACTGCTGAACGGCCTCGAACTGGTCGCCAAGGACATCGGCGCCGTGAAGATCGCCGTGTCGGGCGCCGGCGCCGCGGCCATTGCGTGCGTCGACGTGATGGTCGGCCTGGGCGTGAAGCGCGAAAACATCTTCATGGTCGACTCCAAGGGCGTCATCTACGAAGGCCGCCCGGGCACGCTGGATGCATCCAAGGCCCGCTACGCCCAGAAGACCGAAGCCCGCACCCTGGCCGACGTGGTCGACGGCGCCGACGTGTTCCTGGGTTGCTCGGCACCCGGCGTTCTGACGGCCGACATGGTGAAGACCATGGCGCGCCAGCCGATCATCCTGGCGCTGGCCAACCCCGAACCCGAGATCCGGCCCGAACTGGCCAAGGCCATCCGCCCCGACTGCATCATCGCGACCGGTCGTTCGGACTACCCGAACCAGGTCAACAACGTCCTGTGTTTCCCCTACATCTTCCGTGGCGCGCTCGATTGCGGCGCCACCAAGATCACCCAGGAAATGAAGCTGGCCTGCGTGCGCGAGATCGCCGAACTGGCCAAGGCCGAAACCAGCGATGAAGTCGCCGCGGCCTACCCCGGCGTCGAACTGGTGTTCGGCCCCGACTACCTGATCCCGACCCCGTTCGACCCGCGCCTCATCCTGCGCATCGCACCGGCCGTGGCCCGGGCGGCGGAAGCCTCGGGCGTGGCCACCCGGCCCATCGCCGACTACGACGCCTACCGCAGCGACCTGACCCGTTTCGTCTACCAGACCGGCATGTTCATGCGCCCGGTGTTCGAAGCCGCCAAGGCTTCGCCACAGCGCGTGGCCTTCGCGGAAGGTGAAGACGAACGTGTGCTGCGCGCAGTGCAGGTGGCCATCGACGACGGCCTGTGCAAACCCATCCTGATCGGCCGCCCCGCCGTCATCGATGCCCGCCTGAAGAAGGCCGGACTGCGCCTGCAGGCCGGCCGTGATTTCGAGGTGGTCAACCCAGAGGACGACTCGCGTTTCCGCAAGTACTGGGAGGCCTACCACGGCCTGATGCAGCGCAACGGCATCTCGACCGAAGCCGCCAAGGCCGCCGTGCGCCGCAGCAACACCCTGATCGGTTCCCTGATGGTGAAGCTGGGTGATGCGGACGCATTGCTGTGCGGCCTGGTCGGCCGTTACGACCACCACCTGGAACATGTCGGCAACATCATCGGACTGAAGGAAGGCGCCCACGGTTTCGCCGCCCTGAACGCGCTGATGCTGCCGCAGCACACGCTGTTCATCGCCGACACCTACATCAACGACGCACCCGACGCGGAGCAGCTGGCGCATATCGCCGTAGCCGCCGCCGAAGAGGTGAAACGTTTCGGCCTGCCGCCCAAGGTGGCGTTCCTGTCGCACAGCAACTTCGGCACCTCGACCCGGCCTTCGGCGCTGAAGATGCGCGCGGCCTTCGAGCGTTTCCGCGAACTGGCACCCGATGTCGAAGCCGAAGGCGAACTGCACGGCGATTCGGCACTGTCGGCCCGCGTGCGCGCCGATTCGGGCATTACCGACAGCCTGCTGACCGATTCGGCCAACGTGCTGATCTGCCCCAACCTGGATGCCGCCAACATTCTCTTCAACGTTTTGAAGACGACCAGCGGCCAGGGCATGACGGTCGGCCCGATCCTGCTGGGTGCGGCGGCACCGGTGCATATCCTGACGCCTTCGTCCACCGTGCGTCGCATCCTGAACATGACGGCGCTGGCGGCTGCCAAGGCGATCTGATTTTTTCTCGGGTTGGTTTGGAAGCGGGGATTTCCTTATCTCCGCTTCGCTCCGTTTCTTCTTCCGCTACTCCGTAGGGGTGAGCCGCTTGGAAACACGGCTTGGAACGTGATCGCGCGCACAGCCGATTTGCTCGCGATGGTGATTGGTGGGAGTCGGTCAATTGGGATCGGTCGGTGCATCAACCCAGGTGCTCGTTCTAGCGCCAGGGCCAATGCCAGAGCGTGAAGCTTTTGGCGAACGGGCGCCCCAAACCTCGTGCAATAGCTTTCCGGTTGCGGCAATCAATGCCACCGCGAGGACGCGAGGGAACGCAGCGGAGCGAAGCCCACGACCTCCCCTCACGCCTGAATCCGTGTCGGACCAAACCGCATTCCAAAACGCGGAGCCCCTGAATCGGCAGCCGCTGCCTATGATCGTTTCCGGTCGCCGCATCCCCCGCGTCACCAGAACAAAGCCGGCAAAGGCCGCCGCAACAGATGTCCCCCGAAAATCATTACGACCTGATCGTCGTCGGCTCCGGTCCCGGCGGCGGTGCCCTGGTGCACCGACTTGCATCCACCGGCAAACGCATCCTGGTACTGGAACGCGGCGACTACCTGCCACGCAGCCAGGCCAACTGGAACCCGCAGACCGTCTTTGTCGACGGCGCGTACCAGGCCAGGGAAACCTGGCACGGCTCCGACGGCAGCACCTTCACCCCCGGCCTGCATTACTTCGTCGGCGGCAATTCGAAGGTCTACGGCTCGGCCCTGCTGCGGATGCGCGAAGGCGACTTCGGCGAGATCCGCCATGCCGACGGCATATCGCCCGCCTGGCCCCTGCCTTACGAAACCTTCGAGCCGTATTACACCCAGGCCGAGGCGCTTTTCCAGGTGCACGGCGAGCGCGGCGAAGACCCGAACGAACCTCCATCCAGCGGTGACTTTCCTTTTCCCCCGGTCGCCCACGAGCCCCGCATCGAAGCGCTGGCCGAGAGCTTTCGCCGCCAGGGCGCGCGTCCGTTCCATCTGCCGCTCGGCATCCTGCTGGACGAAAAGGACGGCAGGCCCACGCCTTCCAGCCGCTGCATCCGCTGCGACGCCTTCGACGGTTTTCCCTGCCTGCTGAACGGCAAGGCGGACGCCCAGGTGGTCTGCATCGACCCCACGCTGGCGGCCTGGCCCAACGTCACGCTGATGACCAACGCCTATGTGGCGCGGCTCGAAACCGATGCCGCCGGCAAGGCGATCACCGGCGTGCAGGTGGAACACCAGGGCGTGCGCAAGGGCGAAAAATCGCGTTTCACCGCCGACATCGTGGTGCTGGCCTGCGGTGCGCTCAGCACCTCGCTGCTGCTGCTGCGCTCGGCCGGTGAACGCCACCCGAACGGCCTGGCGAACGGCTCCGACCAGGTGGGCCGCAACTACATGCGCCACAACCAGTCGGTGCTGATGGCGGTGGCACGCCAGGCCAACGACACCATCTTCCAGAAGACACTGGCGGTCAGCGACTATTACTTCGGCGCGGACGACTGGGACTACCCGCTCGGCCTGATCCAGATGTGCGCCAGGACCCATGCGGCGCAGATCCGCGGCGAGGTGCTCCCGCAGTGGCTCGAATGGCTGCCCGCCCTGCCCTTCGACTACCTGGCCCGCCATTCGATGGATTTCTGGCTGTCGAGCGAAGACCTGCCGAGGCCGGAGAACCGCATCAGCCTGCGCAGCGACGGCAGCGTGCAGCTGGCGGTCACCCCCAACAACCTCGAGGCGCACCACCGGTTGCGCGCCAAGCTGGAGTTCCTGCTCAGGCACGCCGACGTGCATCCGCAGCTGATGGAACGCAAGCTCTACTTCGGCAAGGACATCCCCATCGGCGGCACCGCCCACCAGGCCGGCACCGCACGTTTCGGTACCGACCCGCGCAGCTCGGTGCTCGACCTGGACTGCAAGGCCCACGAACTCGACAACCTCTACATCGCCGACGCCAGTTTTTTCGTGTCGATCGGCGCGGTGAACCCCACGCTGACCATCGTCGCCAACGCCCTGCGGGTGGCGGACGGCATCCGCCGCCGGATGGGCGCATGACGGCTTCCACCGGCATCGGCCAGGCACTTGCCGCCCACCTGCAGGCACTGCCCGTCGGGCTGCTGGCGCGCATCTTCCTGGTCGGCATGTTTCCTTTCAGCGCACTCGACAAGGTCGTCAACCGCGCCGAAGCTCTGGCCCAGGCACGTTCTTCCATCGTGCCAAACGCCCTGGCACCGCTGCTGCTGGCGATGGGTGCCGTGCTGGAGGTCGTCGCACCCGTCTGCATCGTCGTCGGCTGGATGGCCGAGCCGGCCGCGCTGGCGCTGGCGCTGTTCTGCGTTCTCACCGCGCTGCTGTTCCACCCGTTCTGGCTCAGGGGCGACCTGCTGCGCAAGGGCCCCAGCACGGACCGCGCGCACTTCTGGGATTTCACCAAGAACTTCGGCCTGGCCGGCGGGCTGCTGCTGGTCGCGGCGGGCCAGGGTCTCTAGCACCATCCGAGAGAGAAAATCATGGACATCAAGAACCTGCCACCCGAAACCGCCTACTGGCACCTGTGGACCGACGAAGGCGGCGTAAGCCGCCAGCAGCTGTGCCGGCTCGACCAGTTCCACCAGCACAGCGTCGGCGCCGCCGCGCCGCAGTGGAACGACGAACAGGCGCGCAGCGAGGCGACGGTGGTCTTCACCGTGCAGCCGGCGGGGTGGGTCGGCGAATGGCATGAAAACCCGGCTCCGCAGTGGATCGTGCCGCTGTCCGGGCGCTGGTTCGTCGAATCGATGGACGGCACCCGCGTCGAAATGGGGCCGGGTGAGCTTTCCCTCGGCGAAGACCAGGGCTGCAAGCAAGACGCCCTGGGCCGCAAGGGCCACCGCTCGGGCACCGTGGGCGACGAGCCGGCGCACCTGATGACGGTGCAGCTGCATGTGCCGCCGGTCCACAAGCCGGGCCACCTGCGCTGAAGCGGATGGATCCCTACGACATCGTCGACGCGGAATTTCGGCCACTGGTGTTGCCCAACGCCCGGCTGGAAACGCTGGCCACCGGCTTTCGCTGGCTCGAAGGCCCGGTGTGGTTCGCTGATCATCAGGCGCTGGTCTTCAGCGACCTGCCGAACGACCGCGTGATGTGCTGGACCGAACACGGCGGTGCGGCCGTCCACCGTGCGCCAGCCGGCTTCGAGAACGGCCACGCCCGCGACCGCCAGGGCCGGCTCATCGGCTGTTCGCACAAGCGGCGCTGCATCACCCGGGTAGAACTCAACGGCCGCCTGACGGTGCTGGCCGACCGTTTCCAGGGCAAACGCCTCAACTCGCCCAACGACGTGGTGGTGAAGAGCGACGGCAGCATCTGGTTCACCGATCCGCCCTACGGCATCCAGACCGACTACGAGGGCGGCAAGCAGGCGTCCGAGCTTCCTGCGCGGGTGTACCGGTTCGACCCGCGCGACGGCTTGCTGAGTGTGGTGGCCGACGACTTCCAGGGCCCCAACGGCCTGTGTTTCTCGGCAGACGAAAAACGCCTTTACATCGTCGAGACCGGACTTCAGTTCGAAGCCGTACCGGTGCGGCACATCCGGGTGTTCGACGTGGCCGACGACGGCTCGCTGCACGGCGGCCGGGTCTTCCACCAGGTTTCGCCCGGCAATGCCGACGGACTGCGCTGCGACGAGGCCGGGCGGGTCTGGACCAGCGCGGGCGACGGCGTTCACTGCATAGCGCCGGACGGCCGGTTGCTGGGTCGCATCCGGGTGCCGGCGACGGTGGCCAACCTCTGTTTCGGCGGGCCGTTGCTGAACCGGCTTTTCATCTGCGCCGGCGACACGCTCCATGCCATCCATACCAATACCCGCGGAGCGCGGCTGCTGTGATGCAGGTATCGGGGCTGGCCGAACTGGCGCGCCCGGTGCGCGACCTTGACCGGGCGCGCAGGTTCTATGTCGAGGCGCTAGGTTTTGCCGAATATCTGCCGGTGCGCCCCTTCGACACCCTGCTGGCCGTGTCGCTGGCGCGGGCCTGGAAGCTGCTGGCCAGGCCGCGGCTGCAACGGCTGAAACTCGGCTCGCAGACGCTGCTGCTGGTCGGCTGCGAACAGTTGCAGCGCCCGCCCGATGGCGGTGGGGAGGACGTCCGGTTCCAGCACATCGCCGTCGTCACCCACGACATGGCCGAGGCGTGGCAAAGGGTGGCGCCACATGCATCGCCGATCAGCCGCGGCGGCCCGCAGCGACTGCCCGCCGGCAGCGGCGGCGTCACCGCCGTGAAGTTCCGCGACCCCGACGGCCATCCGGTCGAACTGCTGGCGTTTCCGCCGGACGCCTTGCCCGCAAGATGGGCGTCGGGCGCGACCGGCATCGACCATTCGGCCATCAGCGTATCCGATGCCGGACGCAGCATCGAGTTCTATCAACGCCTGGGCCTCCAGACCACGGCACGCCAGACCAACCAGGGCGACGAACAGGCCCGCCTGGACGGCCTGGCGAAACCGGTGGTCGAAGTCGTCGCCATGACGCCGCCACGGGCCACCCCGCACCTGGAACTGCTGGCCTACGCGGCAGGCGCCACGGCCCCTGCCAGGCCCGACCAGGCCCCGGGCCCGCGCACCACCACCATCTGGTCCACCGACCATCCCGCGCCCTTCCTGCTGACCGACCCGGACGGCCACACACACTTCCTGCTGCCGTCCGATACATGACATTGCCGATACCGCATTCCCCCGCCATCGCACCCATGCCGTCCGACGACGCCCCCTGGCTGCTTTGGGGCCCGTATGTTTCGGAACGGCAGTGGGGCACGGTGCGCGAAGACACCAGCGCCGACGGCGATGCATGGGCCTCGGTCGACCACGACATGGCCCGCAGCGTGGCTTATCGCTGGGGCGAGGAAGGCATCGCCGGCCTGTGCGACGAACGCCAGCGCCTGTGTCTTTCGCTGGCGCTCTGGAACGGCCGCGACCCCATCCTGAAGGAGCGGCTTTTCGGCCTTTCCAACGCCCAGGGCAACCACGGCGAGGACGTGAAGGAGGTCTACCACTACCTCGACAACGTCCCCGACCACCGCTACATGCGCATGCTTTACCGCTATCCGCAGGCAGCGTTTCCCTATGCACAACTGGTCGAAGAGAACGCCCGGCGCACACGCAACGACCCCGAGTACGAACTGGCCGACACGGGCATCTTCGACAGCGGTGATTTCTTCGATGTGTTCGTCGAGGTCGCCAAGCCCCGGCCGACCGAGGTGCTGGTGCGCTACACGGTGCACAACCGTGGCGGCACGCAGGCCGCGTTGCACCTGTTGCCGACGCTCTGGTTTCGCGCCGACCCCGACCAGGCGGAAGGCCGGCTGACGGTCAATGGTGACGCCCGCGAAGGCGTGTCGGTACAGCATCCGACGCTCGGCAGCTACCGCTGGTGCGTGGATGGCGATGCGAACTGGCTGTTCACCGACAACCGCACCAACACCCGGCGACATGGCACGCGTTTCCCCGATGCGGCAGACCCGGCCGGCAACGGCTTCTTCAAGGACGGCATCAACGACCGTGTGGTGTCGGACCGGACCGATGCGGTGCGGGCCGAATCCTTCGGCACCAAGGCCGCGTCGTGGCACCGGCTCGACATTCCGGCAGGCGGCAGCGCCACCGTGTGCCTGAAACTTTTCGACGAGGCGAGCCCGCTGCCGTCGACCGCCTTCGGCGCCGGCTTCGACGCCGCCTTCATCCAGGCCCGGGCCGACGCGGACGCCTTTTATGCGGCCCGTCAGGACGCCACCCAAGAACCTGCCCGGCTTGCCCTGCAACGCCAGGCCTGGGCCGGCCTGCTGTGGAACAAGCAGTTCTATTTCTACGAAGTACGCCGCTGGATCGACGGCGATGCCGGCGGCCCGGACCTGCCGCCCGAACGCCGGCAGGGACGCAACGCCGGCTGGCCCCACCTGCGGGCGCACGACGTGATCCTGATGCCCGACAAATGGGAATATCCCTGGTTCGCCGCCTGGGACCTGGCCTTCCATTGCATCGCACTGGCACCCATCGACCCGGCCTTCGCCAAGCACCAGATCACCCTGCTGCTGCACGACCGCTACATGCACCCCAACGGCCAGTTGCCCGCCTACGAATGGAACTTCGGCGACGTGAACCCGCCGGTGCAGGCACTGGCCGCGTGGAAGGTCTACCAGCGCGATGCCGCCCTGACCGGCAAACCCGACACGGTGTTCTTGCGCCAGGTGCTGCATCGGCTGATGCTCAACTTCACCTGGTGGGTGAACCGCGAGGACCGCAGCGGCAACAACATCTTCGAAGGCGGCTTCCTGGGGCTGGACAACGTGGGCGTGTTCGACCGCAGCCAGCCCCTACCCGGCGGCGGTGAACTGGAGCAGGCCGACGGCACCAGCTGGATGGCGATGTACGCCCTGAACCTGATGCGCATCGCCATGGAACTTGCGCAGGACGACCCGGTGTACGAAGACCTGGCCATCAAGTTCGCCGAGCATTTCTTCCACATCGCGGGCGCCATGGCCAACATGGGTAATGTCGAGGGCCTCGGCCTGTGGGACGAGGAAGACGGCTTCTACTACGACCTGCTGCGCCTGCCCGGCGGCGAATCGCGCCGGCTGAGGTTGCGCACCATCGCCGGCCTGGTGCCATTCTTCGCCGTCGAGGTGCTCGACGAGGTGCGGCTGCGGAAACTCACCCGCCTCGGGCGGCACCTGGACAACTTCCTGCACAGCCGGCCCGACCTGGACGCACTGGTGAGCCACTGGCGCGAACCCAGCCGCGACGCCCAGATCGCCGTGGGGGAAGACCCGCCGCCGGACGACCGGCCCGGCCCGCTGCGCATCCACCTGTTCAGCCTGCTGCGCGGCCACCGCCTGAAACGCGTGCTGAGCCGGCTGCTGGACGAGACCGAGTTCCTTTCGCCGCACGGCATCCGCTCGGTCAGCAAGGCCTATGCGACCCAGGCTTTCGGCCTGACCGTGGGCGAGGACCGCTACGACCTGCACTACACACCGGCCGAAAGCGACAGCGCCATGTTCGGCGGCAACAGCAACTGGCGCGGCCCGGTGTGGATGCCGCTCAACTTCCTGATCGTCGAATCGCTGCGCCGTTTCCACACCTACTACGGCGACGACTTCCTGGTCGAATGCCCGACCGGCTCCGGACAGATGCGCAACATCGCGCAGATCGCCGATTTCCTGCAGCAGCGGCTGCTGTCGCTCTACCTTCCGGACGCCGACGGCCGCCTGCCCGGCAGCGGCAAGCCGGGCGAAGCGGCCGACCGCGACCTGCGCAGCGATGCCGCGCCGCTGCTGTTCCACGAGTATTTCCACGGCGACACCGGCGTCGGCCTGGGCGCTTCGCACCAGACCGGCTGGACCGCCCTGCTCGCGCTTCTCTGACCACCCGCATCCTTTTTTCTCCAGGAGATCCCAATGGCACGTTTTACCGGCAAGTCCGTCCTCATCACCGGCAGCACATCGGGCATCGGCGCGGCCTGTGCACGGCGCCTGGCCAGCGAAGGCGCCGACGTGGTGATCAACGGCCGCAAGGAGAGCGAAGAGTCGGCAAGACTGGTGGCCGAGCTGCAGGCGATGGGCCGGCGCGCGGTGTTCATCGCCGCCGACGTCGGCACCGCCGCTGCCGCCGCCGAACTGGTGGAACGCGCCATCGAGGCCCTGGGCGGCCTGGACGTGCTGGTCAACAACGCCGGCGTCGAACGCCGCAGCGAATTCTGGGAAACCACCGAGGCCGACTACGACCTGGTGATGGACACCAACGTGAAGGGCATGTTCTTCGGCACGCAGGCCTTCGTGAAGCACTGCCGGGCCGCCGCCAAGTGCGGCTCGGTGGTGAACATGAGTTCGGTGCACGAAGAGCTGGCCTTTCCGCATTTCGCGTCGTATTGCGCCAGCAAGGGTGCGGTACGCATGCTCACCCGCGACCTGGCGGGCGAGCTGGCGCCGATGGGCATCCGCATCAACAACGTGGCGCCCGGCGCCATCGCGACGCCGATCAACCAGCACCTCATGGACACACCCGAACTGCTGGAACCGCTGAAGAAAAAAATTCCCCTGGCCCGCCTGGGCAAGCCCGAGGAAGTGGCCGGCCTGGTGGCCTTCCTGGCCAGCGCCGAGGCTGCCTACGTGACCGGCAGCACCTATTTCATCGACGGCGGGCTGACGGTGAGCTACACCGAGCAGTAGCCGCCCACGGACGAACCATGACGGTGCGGTGCGCCCCGCTGCAGGGCGCACGGCGCGGCGGCGGCGCGCAGGGGCGCCGCATTTGCACGCAAAAATCGTATACAGATATGTGCACCGATCGCGCGCAATCGGGCATCGTTCTTGCTGCTGGCAAGGCATCGTCCATTCATACGCCGAGCCCGACGCCATGCAAAAACGCAGTTTCCTCGCCTCCACCGCCGCAGCCGTCCTGGCCGCGACCCTGGCCACGCCCTCTTTTGCCCAGGCGGTCACGCCGGTCAAGTTTCAGCTGGACTGGCGCTTCGAAGGCCCGGCGGCGCTTTTCCTGGTGCCGGTCGCCAAGGGTTATTTCAAGAACGCCGGCCTGGACGTGACGGTGGATGCCGGCAACGGCTCCGGCGGCACCGTGACCCGTGTGGCCTCTGGCAGCTACGACATCGGCTTTGCCGACATGGCATCGCTGATGGAGTTCCACGCCAACAACCCCGACGCACCCAACAAGCCGGTCGCCGTGATGATGGTCTACAACAACACGCCGGCTTCGGTGATGGCCTTGAAGAAGTCGGGCATCACCAAACCCGCCGACCTGGCCGGCAAGAAGCTGGGCGCTCCGGTGTTCGACGCCGGCCGCCGCGCGTACCCGATCTTTGCCGCGGCCAACAAGATCGGCCCGGTGCAGTGGACCGCCATGGATCCGCCGCTGCGCGAGACCATGCTGGTGCGCGGCGACATCGACGCCATCACCGGTTTCACCTTCACCTCGCTGCTGAACCTCGAGGCGCGCGGCGTCAAGGCATCCGACGTGGTGGTGCTGCAGTACCCCGACTACGGCGTGAAGCTGTACGGCAACGCGATCATCGTCAACCCCAAGTTCCTGAAGGAAAAGCCGGAAGCGGTCAAAGCCTTCCTGAAGGCCTTCACCCTGGGCATGAAGGACGTGCTGGCCAACCCGGCCGCCGCGGTCGAGACCGTCAAGGCACGTGACGGCATCGTCAACAGCGAGCTGGAGACCCGCCGCCTCAAGCTGGCCATCGACACCGTGGTGAATAGCGCCGATGCCCGCGCCGAAGGCTTCGGCCAGGCCGAACCCGGCCGCCTGTCGCTGATGGCTTCGCAGGTGTCCGACGCCTTCGCCACCAAGACCCGCGTGAATGCCGATACGGTCTGGACCTCTGCATACCTGCCGACCAAGGCAGAACTGAACATCCTCAAGAAGTAAGCCCCGCACTGGACGCCCGCCGCATGGACAACCTCGCCGCTTCCGAAGCCCCTTTCGTCGATTTCCGCGACGTCTGGCTCGCCTACAACGAGGAGTTGCTGCGCGCCAACCACTTCGCGGTCGAGAGCATCGACCTGCAGGTGAAACGCGGCGAGTTCATCGCCATCGTCGGGCCGTCGGGCTGCGGCAAGTCGACCTTCATGAAGCTCACCACCGGCCTGAAGATGCCGTCGATGGGCAAGATCCTGATCGACGGCCAGCCGGTGACCGGGCCGCTGAAGATCTCGGGCATGGCGTTCCAGGCTTCGTCGCTGCTGCCATGGCGCACCACCATGGAAAACGTGATGCTGCCGCTGGAGATCGTGGAGCCCTACCGCTCCAGCTTCAAGCAGAAGAAGAAGGAGTACGAAGAACGCGCCCGCAAGCTGCTGCAGAAGGTGGGCCTGGGCGGCTACGAGGACAAGTTCCCGTGGCAGCTTTCGGGCGGCATGCAGCAGCGCGCCAGCATCTGCCGCGCGCTCATCCACGAACCCAAGATGCTGCTGCTCGACGAGCCCTTCGGCGCTCTCGACGCCTTCACCCGCGAAGAGCTGTGGTGCATCTTGCGGGACCTGCATGCCGAGCAGGGTTTCAACGTGATCCTGGTCACGCACGACCTGCGCGAAAGCGTGTTCCTGGCCGACTCGGTTTACGTGATGAGCAAGAGCCCGGGACGTTTCGTCGCCAAACGCGAGATCGAGTTCCCGCGGCCGCGCCCGCTGGAGCTGACCTACACCAAGGAATTCACCGACATCGTGCTGGAGCTGCGCAGCCACATCGGCGCCATCCGCACCCCCGTCGGCGGCGCCGCCGTCGTCCCGCAATAAGAACCGTCGCCCCATGAAGCTCAACAACAAACAGATGGAACGCTGGTCGCCCTGGCTGCTGCTGGTGGTGGTGCTGGCGCTGTGGCAGATCATCTGCAGCGCCTTCAACGTGTCGGAGTTCATCTTCCCGAGCCCGGCGCGCATCGCGTCGCAGTTCATGGAATTCAAGATGATCATCGCCGGCCATGCCTGGCGCACCTTCTGGGTGACGATGGTCGGCTTCGGCATCGCCATCGTGGTCGGCGTGCTGCTGGGTTTCGTCATCGGCAGTTCGCGCCTGGCCTATGCCGCGGTGTACCCGCTGATGACCGCCTTCAACGCCCTGCCCAAGGCGGCCTTCGTGCCGATCCTGGTGGTGTGGTTCGGCATCGGCGTCGGGCCGGCCATCCTCACCGCTTTCCTGATCAGCTTCTTCCCGATCATGGTGAACATCGCCACCGGCCTGGCCACCCTGGAGCCCGAGCTGGAAGACGTGCTGCGGGTGCTGGGTGCCAAACGCTGGGACGTGCTGATGAAGGTCGGCCTGCCGCGCTCCATGCCTTATTTCTACGGCTCGCTGAAGGTCGCCATCACGCTGGCGTTCGTCGGCACCACGGTGTCCGAGATGACCGCCGCCAACGAAGGCATCGGCTACCTGCTGATCTCGGCCGGTTCCTCGATGCAGATGGGCCTGGCCTTCGCCGGCCTGCTGGTGGTCGGCGCGATGGCGATGGCCATGTACGAGCTTTTCAGCGTGATCGAAAAACGCACCACCGGCTGGGCGCACAGAAGCTCGAACAACGGATGACCCCGGCACAGATCGAAACCGCACTGCGCCGCGCCAACGGCGTGGCGCTGCGCGCGCTGTCGATGGGCCGCCACCCTTTCGGCGCATTGCTGCTGGCGCCCGACAACGAAACGGTGCTGGCCGAGCAGGGCAACATCGATACGGTGAACCATGCCGAGTCGACGCTGGCACGCACCGCCGCATCGAGCTGGCCGGCGGCCTACCTGGCCGATTGCACCCTGGTCACCACCTTCGAGCCCTGCGCCATGTGCGCGGGCACCGTCTACTGGGCCGGCATCGGCCGTGTGGTGTATGGCGCCGAAGAAAGCACCTTGCTGGCCCTGACCGGCAACCATCCCGAAAACCCCACGCTGGCGCTGCCCTGCCGCCAGGTGTTCGAGAGCGGGCAGCGCACGGTCGAGGTGATCGGCCCGGTGGCCGGGCTGGTCGATGAAATGGCCGCCCCGCACCGGGATTTCTGGCGCTGAGCCAGCCCGGAAAAAGCCCCGCAGGCTACCGGTAAATCCGGAGTTTTCCGTCACGGGTCCATGCCAGAATCATTTTCACTGGCATCTTCCAGGCCATCTTCGCCACAGGACCCTGATCACCATGGAACCAATCTTCCGCCCGGGGCTGGTCGGCCTGATGGCCGCTTTCGCCCTCGCCGCGCCCTTGCCCGCATTTGCAACGCTGGGGAGCGACCAGGCCTCCATCGAGGCAGACCGCCTGGCCATGACCGGCAACGCCATGCCGGTCGTCAATGCCGCCGGCTACACCGTGCATGGCTACACCCTGCCCTCGGGCACGGTGGTCCGTGAATACCTTGCCACCGCCTCCGCCAGTGGCAAGGTGTTCGCCGTGGCCTGGGAAGGCCCCTTCAAACCGGACCTCGGCCAGTTGCTGGGTGCACGCCAGTTCGCCGCCGTGGACGAAGGTGCCCGCGAACGCAACCGCGAAGGCCGGCGCGGCCCGATGTCGCTCCGGCCGGCCGGTGCCGGCAACCTGGTGATCGAATCCAGCGGCCACATGCGCGCCTTCACCGGCCGCGCCTGGCTGTCCGACCAACTCCCCACCGGAGTCGATGCCGATGCGATCCGCTGAACATTTCCTTTTCGGCCGCCGCCTCCGGGTGGCGGGCCTGATGCTGTCGGCGACACTGCTGCTGGCCGCGTGCGGCGGCGGTGGTGGTGGAGGCGGAGGCGGTTCGGCGACCACCACCCCGACGACGCCGACCACGCCGGTGGTTTCGTCCCCCGCCACGACAACGCCCGCCGGCAGCAACGTGGTGCCGCTGGTGGTCGACACCGGGCCTGCCGGCGCGGGCCGTATCGCCAACGTGCCGTACGCCACCGTCACCATCTGCCCGCCAGGTTCGACCAGCGGCTGCCAGACCATCGACCGTGTGCTCGTCGACACCGGCTCCACCGGCCTGCGGGTGTTCGCCTCGGCACTCACCAGCACGGCGCCGTTCCCGGCCGTCACCAACAGTGCGTCGGTGCCCTACGCCCAGTGCGCCACGTTCATCAACAGCTACACCTGGGGTTCGGTGCGCAGCGCCGACGTGGCGCTGGGCGGGCTCACCGCCTCGGCGCTGCCGATCCAGGTCATGGCCGACCCGGCCTACCCCGGTGTACCGGCCGCCTGCAGCCGGACCGGCACCTCGCAGAATTCGGCGGCGCTGCTGGGGGCCAACGGCATCCTGGGCATCAGCGGTTTCGTGCAGGACTGCGGCAGTGCATGCGTCGGCACCGCCATCAGCGCGGCGTACTACACCTGCAGCGGCGGCAGCACCGGAACCTGCACCCCGAGCGCCGTGCCGCTGGCCCAGCAGGTGACCAACCCCATCGCGCGCCTGCCCAGCGACAACAACGGTTCGATGATCCAGTTCCCGGCGGTCGCCAGCGCCGGCCAGGCCACCGCCACCGGTTCGCTGGTGCTGGGCATCGGCACCCGCAGCAACAATGCGGTCGGCTCTGCCACCGCCTATGCGGTCAACGGCAGCACCGGCTACCTGACGACCACCTACAACGGCCGCGTCTACAACCAGTCGGCCTTCGACAGCGGTTCCAACTTCTACTTCTTCAACGACGCGGCCATCGCCACCTGCTCGGCAAGCGGCGGCACCGGCAGCGGCACCACCAGCCTGTACTACTGCCCGGCCGGCACACTCACGCTGTCCGCCACGGTGACCGGCACCAATGCGGCAGGCACCACCGTGTCCTTCAGCATTGCCAACGCCACCAGCATGTTCAACAACACCAACGCGGTGATCCCGAACGTGGGTGCCACCATCGGCTCGAACAGCGTCTTCCTGTGGGGCCTGCCATTCTTCTACGGGCGCAGCGTCTTCACCGCCATCCAGGGACAGGCCACGCCGCTCGGCACCGGGCCCTACGTTGGTTTCTGAAGGCCTGCGAGCCGGCGTCTGCTGCCTGTTGATCGGCCTGGCCGTCGCGGCGCGGGCCGAGGACGGCCAGGCACGGTGCGCCGCCACCGCGGTGCAGCCCCCGGCCGACCCCCGGGTGGCCGCCCTGGTGGGGCAAGCCATCGAACAGCACCGGCAATTCGGGCGCCAGGAAATCGACACCGAAGGCCGGCTGGTACGCAGCGGACACGGCGAAGCGGAATTCGACCGCAATGCCGGCGACCCCGAACCCGCCTGGCGCAAGGTGCAACGTTTCTGGCAGGCCTGGAACCCCGGCGGCGAAGCCTTGCGAATCCGTGACAGCCAGGGCCGGGCCCAACGGGCCGACCTCCTCCGACAGGCGGTGCAGGGCGCCAGCGCCGCCCGCCTGGACAGCTTCGGCGGTGGCGAGGCCCAACTCGGCCTCAGCGCACGCGAGACCGACGCCATCCAGACCTCGCTGGTGCGGGCATCGCTGATCGACGTGCCCTGGTCGGCGGTGTTCGTCAGCTACCTGGTGCGCAGCGCGGGTTTCACCGAAGAAGATTTTCTGTTCTCGGACGCCCATGCCGACTACGCCCGCAACGCGTTCGCGGAACGCGGTGCCTGGCGCGCCTGCGATGCCGCCGTCACGCCGCTGCGTCCGGGCGACCTGCTGTGCAACACCCGCGGCCGCGCCGCGACGATAGACACCTTCGAAGGCCTCGGCGAAACCCTGCGAGCCGGTGGTTCGTTGCCGATGCATTGCGACGTGGTGGTCGCAGCCGACGCGACAGCCCGGCAGGCCCGGACCATCGGCGGCAACGTGCTGCAGTCGGTCACCCTGCGCCGGCTCGAGCTGCAGCCCTCGGGTGTGCTGTCGCCGCGTTACCGGGACAACTCTGCATCGCCCGAAGGCAGCTTCAACGACCAGCCCTGGGTGCTGCTGATGCAGCTGCGCTGAAGCCGGCGCACCGCCCTACCGGCAACTGAAGCTGGCCGCGTCCTCGATGCTTCCCGATCCCTTGTAGTGCGCCTGCAGCGGATAGGTGCACAGCGGCCGGGTGCGGCCCGGCCAGGCGGTGGCGGGGCCGGCCTTGGCGACGATGGTGTCGGGCGCCACGCCTTTCTCGACCCAGTCGACCAGCGGCGTCAGGGAGTCGTAGAGGTCGGTGGACGGTCCGCCCGAGTTGGAGCAGTGGTTCATGCCGGGCACCAGGTAGAGCCGGGCGAAGTCCTTGGTGGCGGTGAGCCCGCCGTTGGCTGCGGCCAGTTTCTCGTAGTAGTCGATCGAGTCGTTGGCCGAGAAGATCGGGTCGCTCACGCCGTGGACGATGAGCATCTTGCCGCCGCGGTTCCGGTAGGCCGTAACGTCGGTGGAGGTGGTGTTGTAGACCGCCGCGTAGGCGTCCATGCGGGCCGGGTCGGTGTCGAAGTTGAAGGTGAAATAGTCGAACGTGGGCGCCGCCGGGGTGAAGAATTCATAACGCATGGCATCGGCCGCGATCAGGGTCTCGTCACGGGCATTGCCGGTGGAAGTGGCCGAGGTCCCCAGGCGCCACTGCCGCCAGCCTGCCGCGCCCACGCCGCCGTCCCACGGCCAGCTGGCGTAGAGCGACTGGCCGGCGGTGTTCTTCGGCCCGCCGAAGTCGCGCTTCAGCGCCGTCACCTGGGCGGAAGACAGGCAGCTGTCGTTCTTCGCCCCGGTGCACTGGAGCACCGCCGGGTCGAAACTGCAGGCCGCCGGGTTGGCGTGCACCAGTCCGTCGACCACGCCGTCGAGGGCATCGCAGCGGGCCAGCACCGCGTTGGACACCAGCGTCAGGTCGGCGTCGGAAAACGCCTTTCCGACGATGGGCGCACCGCCGCCGTCGGTCGGTGCGATACCTCGGTAGGTGTTCAGCGCCCATACGGCCGCCACGCTGGCCTCGCGCGCCACCTTGATGGCCGGTGCGTTGGCGGCGATGCCGTCGAAATACGAGGCGAATCGCTGCGGGAAAAGCATGGCCTGCCGTCCCCCGCCCGAACAACCGACGAAGTACGAATGATCCGGCCCCTTGCCGTAGGTGCGGTTGATGAGATCCTTGGCGGTGACGGTCACCTTGTCGTAGGCGTTGTAGGCATGGTCGGTGCGGGCCTGTGGATCCAGGCCGAAGGTGGCGTCGGTGCCCTGGTGGCCGCCGTCGGTCGAGACGACCGCGTAACCCTGCGCCAGGCCGCCCGTCTGCAGGCCGGCGACGGATCCGCCGCCCGCCAGCGAACCCAGCGCGGCGGTGATGGCGCCGTCGTTGCCGCCCCCGCCCTGGAACAGGAACCTGCCGTTCCATGCCTTGGGAAGCCGCAGTTCGAAGCCGATGTAATAGGGCCTGCCGTCGACGCCGGTGCGCGGGTTGATGCGCCCGGTCAGCAGGCAATGCGCCGGCAGCGTGTTGCTGCTGACCACCGTGCCCGCCGCCACGGTGGTCGCCGAGGTGATGGAACCGCCGGTGACCGGCAGCGAAGCCAGCGAGGCGCAGTCGCCGGTGAACGCGGCCGCGACCGAAACGGTCGGCCCGACGGCGACCTGCGTGCTGCCCCCGCCGCCACATGCGGCCAGGAGCAGGGAAAGGCCGGCAATGGGCCATGGCTTGTTTTGCATCGACGGTCTCCTTGTTTCGAGACCGTGAAGTCTCCGGCCGCGAGCCCGGCGTCCTGCCCTCCTAGAAGACGACAGGGTTTAGCCTGATGCCCCGCCGTCCCGGGCCGGCCCGTCCCATAGCGCCAGCAAACGCCGCGCGTTGACCTGGCCCTGGTCGCGATGGTTGGTGTTGAAGGTGGCGTGCACCTTGCCCACCTGGGCTTCGAGCTGGCGAAGGGGCGGCAGCATGGCGGCCAGCTCGGCATCGGAATAGAGGTACTGGAAACGCCCCGACGACGCGCCGGAACGGTTGTTCCACGCCGCCACGTTGCGCCCGTGCAGGCGAACCAGTGCCAGCCGCGGATGTGTCGCCTGCCAGACCGCCGGCACGCTGTTGTCGAAGCTTCCCTGCGGCGCGTCGACCACCACGTTGACCACCTGCAGCGCCCGCAGCATGGCCAGGGTGTTCTCGCGCTGGACCCCCTCGAACCAGCTGCGATGGCGAAACTCGAAAGCCACGGTGGCGCCGGCCATCATGTCGACGCAATGCTCCAGGTGCGCGTGGACCGCCGGGCCCGGCCGCACCGTCGGCGCGAACTGGAACAACACCGCGCCCAGCTTGCCCGCAGCCTGCAGCGGATGCAGCGCGGTGCGGAAGCGGAACCACAGTTCGTGCCTCACATCCGGGGGCAGGCCGCGCCACAGCGCCGGGTCGTTAGCGGCGACTTCGCCGCGCAGGTCCGCCGGCAATGACCTCAGCGGAACGGCGTGCCCGGTGAACGCCCGGAAGGCCTTTACATCGAAGACGAAACCGCCGGGCGTGCGTTCGGCCCACAGCTGCGCGTTGCGGACGCCCGGCAGGCCGTAGAAGCTGGAATCGACCTCGGTGAGCGGGAACTGCGTGGCGTAGTAACGCAGGCGAGCTTCGGCGCTGCGGGTATCGGGCGGGTAGAAAAGCCCGCTGGCCAGCAGCGTCGGATCGGTCCAGGAGGCAGAACCGGCAAGCAGTGTCATGGTCGATACAACAACGGGGTGGCGGTGGCCTGGATCGAAAGTCTGGATGAATATACAGTACGCAATTCGAGATCAAAAGTCATGCCCTCCCTGCCAAAACCAGCGGTGTCCGCCGCTTTCGACGCCCTCAACGAACAGCAGCGCCAGGCTGCACGGTTCGGCGACGGTCCGCTCCTCGTGGTGGCCGGGGCCGGCTCCGGCAAGACCATGACGCTGGCCCACCGGGTGGCCCACCTGGTGCTGGCCGGCGCCGACCCCCAACGCATCCTGCTGCTGACGTTCTCGCGCCGCGCCGCCGCCGAAATGGAGCGCCGGGTGGGCGGTGTGCTGCAGAAGGTGCTGGGCACGGCGGGGGTTCGCGGCCCGGCGCCTTCGCTGCCCTGGGCCGGCACCTTCCACGGCATCGGCGCGCGCCTGCTGCGTGAACACGCCACAGCCATCGGGCTGGAAGAAAACTTCACCATCCACGACCGCGGCGACGCCGAAGACCTGATGGGCATCGTCCGGCACCAGCTGGGTTTCGGCAGCGCAACGGCCAGACGCTTCCCCATGAAGGGCACCTGCCTGGGCATCTATTCACGCTGCGTCAACACCCGTGCGCCGCTGGCCGAGGTGCTGCGCGAGGCGTACCCGTGGTGCGCCGAATGGGAAGACGACCTGAAGAAACTCTTCGGTGCCTACGTCGATGCCAAACAGCAGCAGAACACGGTCGATTACGACGACCTGCTGCTGTTCTGGGCCGACATGGCCGCAGACCCGCAGATCGGCCCCCTGCTGGGCGAACGCTTCGACCATGTGCTGGTCGACGAATACCAGGACACCAACCGCCTGCAGGCCGCCGTGCTGCTCGGGCTCAAACCCGACGGGCGCGGGCTGACGGTGGTCGGCGACGACGCCCAGTCCATCTACTCCTTCCGTGGCGCCACGGTGCGCAACATCCTCGACTTCCCGGCACAGTTCGATCCGCCGGCCACCGTCATCGCCCTGGAGCGCAACTACCGCTCCACCCAACCCATCCTGCAGGTCAGCAACGCGGTCATCAGCCGTTCCACCGAGCGCCACGACAAACGCCTGTGGACCGACAAGGCATCGACCCGCCGGGCCGAACTGGTGGTCGTGCCCGACGAAATGCAGCAGGCCCGCTGGGTGGCCGACCGCACGCTGGCCCTGCGCGAGGGCGGGCTGAAACTCACCTCGCAGGCGGTGCTGTTCCGCACCGCCAGCCACAGCGCCGCCCTGGAGCTCGAACTGGCCCGCCGCAACATTCCGTTCGTGAAATTCGGCGGCCTCAAGTTCCTGGAGGCCGCGCATGTGAAGGACCTGCTGGCAGTGCTGCGTTTCGCCCAGAACCCGCGCAGCCGGCTGGCGGGTTTCCGGGTGCTGCAACTGCTGCCCGGGCTGGGTGCGGCGACCGCCACGAAACTGCTCGACACGATGCAGGCCAGCACCGACCCCACGGTCGCCCTGGCGGCATTCGCGCCCCGCCCGGCACTTGCCGGCGACTGGGCCGCTTTCGCCTCGCTGTACGCCGGCCTGCGTGACGCCGGGCAGTCCACCTGGCCAGGCGATGCCGAACGGGCGCTGTCCTGGTACCTGCCCCACCTGCAGCGCATCCACGAAGACGCGGAGCCCCGCAAGGCAGACCTGGAACAACTGGTGCGGCTGGCGTCCGGCCATGCATCGCGCGAACGTTTCCTGGCTGAACTCACGCTCGACCCGCCCGAGGCCACCAGCGACCAGTCGGGTGTGCCGCTGCTGGACGAGGACTACCTCATCCTTTCGACCATCCATTCCGCAAAGGGGCAGGAATGGACTTCCGTGTCCCTGCTCAACGTCGTCGACGGCTGCATACCGTCGGACATGGCGACCGGCAGCAGTGCCGAGATCGACGAGGAGCGCCGCCTGTTGTACGTGGCCATGACCCGCGCCCGCGAACACCTGCACCTGCTGGTGCCGCACCGTTTCTACGTCACCCAGCAGACCCGCAGCGGCGACCGCCACCTGTACGCCGCGCGCAGCCGGTTCATCGACGAACGTGACCTGCTCGATTTCGACCAGGTGTTCTGGCCGCCGCCACCGACGCACACCACGGCTCCGCGCGCGGCTGCGCGGATGGAAACCGGCGTGCGGGAACGGTCGCGGGCGGCATGGAATTGAAGCCCGCGACCTTGCGCATCGAACCGCAGGGCTGGGAGGTCGAGGTACCGGCCACAGCCAGCCTGCTGGCCGCCGCCGAAGCCGCCGGAGTGGTGCTGCCCAGCTCCTGCCGCAACGGCACCTGCCGCGCCTGCATGTGCCGGATGACGGCAGGCGAAGTGTTCTACGAGATCCCCTGGCCGGGCCTGAGCCGCGAGGAGAAGGCCGAAGGGTTCGTGTTGCCTTGTGTCGCGCACGCAAAGGTCGACGTGGTGCTGGAAGCACCCGGCGCGCTGCGTTTCTGACCTGGGGAAACGGCGCCGGATGGTTGTCTCAATGCTTCATTCCAGGCATGTGCTCCGTGCCCGCAGCCCCGCCCGGCGGCGATGCCAGCACCGGCAACTGCAGCTGCGCGGTGCTCTTCCGGCCTTCGGAATCGACGAACTGCAGCGTCACCGGAACCGTGGCGCCCACCGGCAACGCCTGCTTCAGCTGGGTCAGCATGAGGTGATAACCACCCGGCTTCAACTCCACCGCCTGCCGCGCCGGCAGGTCCAGGCCGGGTAAAGCACGCATCCGCATCACGTCGCCGTCCATCTTCATTTCATGCACTTCGGCCAGGCCGGCATCGGGCGTCGAAACTCCCACCAGGCGACCACCCGAAGGCGCGGTGATCTTCATGAAGGCACCCGTGCCGCTCTGGCCCTTGACCGCCGTGCGTACCCAGGCATCACGCACGTCGACCGGCGCCACGCCGGCCGCCAGCACATCGAGCCTGGCCGCGGGGAAGGCGGGTTTGTCGTCCGGATTGGCGGGCACTTGCGCCCAGTCGGCCGCACCCTTGTCGCAGCTCTGCAGCACCTTGAAGAACAGGGTTCCGGGTTTTTCGGTCAGCTGGCCGCGCACGATGAACTCGGCGCGTTCGCCCTGGGGCAACGCGTTTTGCGGCCGATCGGCTTTCCAGGTGACGGTACGGCCTGCGGTGCTGGCCGACCAGCCCTCGCGCGGCAGGGCCGACTGCAGGGTGAATCCGTCCGGCAGCTGCACCGCGACCGCGTTGGTGGACGTGGAACCCTGGCACGGATGGCCGACCCGGAAAGCCGCGTCGTAACGGCTGCCCGCAGTGGCGCCGCCGGGTGGCAGCGTGACGTGGGCGATGGCCGCGGTGGCGGCGAACAAGGAGCCGGCGAGCGCGGCCTTGAGGATGAGTGAAGACATGTTTCTAGCTCCGTTGGATGGAAAAATGGCGGGGCCTCAAAGGTCCCATTTCAGCTCGGCCGTGTAGCTGCGCTGGGGATAGGGATGAAAGTTCCAGTACTGGTAGTTGTTGAGGTTGTCGATACCGAAAGCCGCCGACCACTGGCGTGCGATCTGGTAGCGCACCCGCAGGTCCGCCGTAAAGAAACGGCTCACGCCCTGGTAGGTGAATCCGTTCACGTCGCTGTTGTCGAGCGTGCGGTATTGCCGGCCGCTGTAGCGCGCACCCAGGCTGACACTCCACTGCGGGTCGATGCGGTAGCTGGCCAGCACCGTCGCCCGCCACTTCGGAATGTTCGGCTGCTGCTTGCCGATGGTGTCGCCGGGCGTGGACACAAAACCGGCGTTTTCCTTGATGACCGAATGTGCGTAGGTCACGCTGCCGCTCAGGTCGAAACCACGCAGGCCGACATCGCTGCCGTTGAGCGCCGCTTCCAGTCCCTTGGTGGCCACGCGGCCGATGTTCTGCACCCGGCTGACGTTGCGGTTGGCGGCCGTGTCGTAAAGGGTCTGCGAATACAGCGCATCGCGGGTGTCCTCTGCGAAGAAGGTCAGCCGCGCCAGCGCGTTGCCCAGGTCTTTTTCGGCGCTCAACTCGCCTGTCCATGAACGCTCCGGCCGCAGGTTCGGGTCGTTGATGTAGAGCGAGTTGGTGGTCGAGGTGGCACCGTACAGCTCGGACACCGTGGGCATGCGTACCGCCCGGCCCACCGAGGCCTTCAGCACCGTGTCCGGCAGCGCCTGCCACGACAGCGCGGCCTTGGGCGAAAAGTGGTTCTCGCTGCGTTTCGGATAGGCCAGCGTGCTGGTCGACGAAAACGCGGTGCTGCCGTCGCTGGCCTGCCAGTGTTCGGCCCGGCCGCCCAGCACCGCCTTCCAGCGCGGGGCCAGCTTCCAGCTGTCCTGCGCCCACAGGCTCTGCAGCCGGGTGTCGCCCTTCACCTGGCTGGCCAGCGAACCGGCGCCATCGGTGAGGTAGTTGCCGCCGATGTTCGATGTGGTGTAGCGCAGCTGGTACTGCTCCTGCTGGAACCCGAAGTCGACGATGTGCGTGCCGCTCATGCCGTCGGGCCGCCAGGTGCCTTTCAGCGCCAGGGTGTTCCAGCCGGTGCCGCTGCCGTCGGCAAGCGTGCCGGCGCCGCCGTTCAGGGCGGCCGGCTGCGGATTGCTGGCGGCATTCTGGCGTTTGTCGTCGCGCCGGTAGTCGTACAGGCTGGCCGCGACTTCCCAGTCGAAGACGCCCTGGGTATGGCTCTTGACCGACAGCCCGTGCATGACGTGCATGAGGTTTTCGCGGGTCACCGCGAAATCTCCGCCCCCCAGTGCCTGCGAGCCGGTATAGGCGGTGCCCGCGATGTTGACCGCGCCGCTGTAGACGGCGTTGCCGGCGCTGTCGCGCAGCGACGAAACCGAGTTGCCGGCAGACGTGTTCTGCCACAGCCCCAGCACATAGCTGGCGCGTATGGTGGAGGTGATGTCGTAGGCCAGCTTGGCCTTCAGGTGGTCTTGCCGGGTGTCGTATTGCGTGCCCGCACCCAGCACGTACCAGGGCGCGCCCGTGGGGCTGGCGCTGCCGGTGGCGCCGGTGACCGGCGTGCCGGCAGCGCCGGTGGTGCCGGCGCTCCTGAGGCGGGTGGCGAAGGTCAGTGGCTGGCCCTGGCTGTCGGTACGGTTGACGTTGAGCCACCACGCCCAGTCACCGTTCTTGTTGCCCAGCGATGCGCTGGTCTGCCAGGCCCGGAAAGTGCGCTCGTTGCCGTACAGGCTGGAAGGCTGCGAGGTGTAGCCCACCTTGGCGTGTGCTTCGAATTTCGTCGGCATGCGGGTGACGTAGTCGACCACGGCGCCCACCGAATTGCCCGGGTACGCGGCCGAGAACGGCCCGTACATCACGTCGACCCGCTCGATTTCCTCCGGCGTGACAAGGCCCCAGCGCGGCGGGAACGACAGCCCGCCGACGCCGTTGCCCAAAAAGTTCGACAGCAATATGCCGTCGGCATAGACCGCCGAGCGGGCGCTGTTGCCGGTGCCCGATGCCCGGCTCGAAAGAATGGCGTGGTTGTAGTCGCCGATGTAGCGTTTGCGCACCAGCAGGCTGGGGAAGTACTTCAGCGCGTCCTCGCTGTCGGTGGCATTGATGCCACGCTCGATCTGCTCGCGGGTGATGCCCTCCATGGTGGTCGGGATCTGCGTGGGCAGAGAGGTCGGCTGGCCGCCGTTGACGGTGACCACGCCCAGGGTCTTGACGGGTGTGTCGGGGTTGTCCTGTGCAGATGCAGTCGGCGCGGCGAACGTGAATGCACAAGGGAAGGCCAGCGCCAGGGCGCGGGCCAGGAATGTTCTGTCCATGGAAATCGGTCTCCTGAAACCGGCGCGAACGCCGGGGCTCCGCACCGGGCTGTTCGGCCGGGCGCGGGACTGCTGACTTCAGGAAACGCGGGGCGGCCCGCGCGCCGGCAGCGGCGCGGCGGTGATGGCCGCGATGCGTGCCGCCGGGATGGCGCGCAACACATAGGCCAGGGGCTGGGGCGGCACAGGTGCCAGGGCCGGCACCGACGGTGGTGGTGCGCCGCCGGGGGCGCACAGCGGGCAGTCCATGCTGGCCGCGGAAGTTTCGGCTCCGCCGTCGGTCTTCTTGATGAGCTTGGCGGTGCCGGCGCCCGAACACACGAGTTCGAATGAAACCGACGGATGCACCAGCGGCGAAGCCACCGCCGCGCCCAGGTACGACACGAACCATGCCAGCACGAAGCGGGCGATGAGTCGGGCGGTGCGCTGGGCGGTCATGGCCGGATTATGTGCGAAGCACGCGGTTCAATGACCTGCAGTCACATGTCTTCCATGTCCTGAAGACCGTCGCCGGTGGCTTCGTGGATGGCTTCGGTGGTGTTCAGTGCGTGCTGGGCGATGTAGTCCAGGTTGCCGGCGATCACCTGAAGCGTGTAGGTGCCCGACACGATGCCGCGGTACCAGATCTCGGCCGCGATCGTGCGCGGCGCCATGCCTTCCACCGCACCCACCAGGCAATCGGCCAGCGAAGCCAGGCCGGCATCGGCATACAGCTCTTCGGTGTCGTAGACCACCCGGTATTCGTAGAAGCCGGCACGGCTGCCTTCGATTTCGATCCGCACGATCATGCGATGTTTCCTTCGGTTTTCAAGGTGAGCATTCTCGCGGACGTTTCAGGCCCACGCCGGCGGCATGCGGTAGTGGTAGCGATAGACGTCCTCGAAACCCAGCCGTGCATACAGGCGGCGAGCACCGTGGTTCTGCTCGCGCACCTGCAGGTAGCCGACCGAAGCGTCCTGCGCTTTTCCCCAGGCCATCAGTGCGCTCATCAGGACGCTGCCGTGCCCCTGTCCACGATGGGCCGGCGCCACCACCACGTCGTAGAAACCGACTGCGCCGCGTTCGACCACCGCCAGGGCGAATCCGACGGACTGGCCCTGGTTTCGCAGGGTGGCGAAACCACAGGGCAAGGCGATGGACCGCACCATCGTGTGGTGGGTCGCCTGGTCGAGCGGCCGCACGCCGTTGGCCGTGGCGAAGCCGTCCAGCCATTCGTCGGTGGCGGTGGACATGACCTCGACCGCATCGGGCACGGCCGCCGGTGCCAGGGCGATCCGGGCAACCCGCGAGGGGTCGAAGAAGGTGTAGCCGGCCTGGTCCAGTGCCTGGTCGACTTCGGGCGAGGCCAGTGGCGACAGGCGAAAGATGCAGGGCAGACCGTGCTGCCGGTAGAGCGCTTCGGCAGACTCGCGCACCCCGGCGAGCGAGGCACCCGCGACCGCCGCATTGACCGAATTGGCCCGTTTGGTGAAACCACCGTTCAGGCGGCAAACCCAGCCGTCGATCAGCAGCGTGCTGCGGGCAGGCCAGGCATTGAAGCCGCGTTGCTCCAGGGATGCGATGTCGATATGCATCGGCCGATTGTCTTCGGCCGCGTTGCCGTTGCACCAGGTAACCCGGGCTGCACCGAAGCCACCTATCTTCGGCAGCCTGAAAGCCATCCGGAGAGAAGAATTGCTACCCCTGCCCTTGCTGATCGCCGCCGTCAAGGCACGCAAAGCCGTGTCCTTCGTCTACCACGGCGCACGCCGGACCATGGAGCCGCACGCGGTCGGCATCGGCCATGACGGAGGCGCCTGGATCAGCGGTTACCAGACGGTGGGTCGCGAACTCATGCCCGGCCAGGACTGGCTTTACTGCAGCGTGGATGCAGTCGAGTCGGTCGAGGTGACAGTCACACATTTCAAGCGCGCCAGGCCGGGCTACAGTCGAGAGGATTCGCGCTTCCAGCGCTTTTTTGCAGCCGTCTGAAGAGCGCCGGCACTCTCACGCCATGAACACGATCTATCACAACCCCGCCTGCGGAACCTCGCGCAACACCCTGGCGCTGCTGCGCGAAACCGGCGAAGAACCGACGGTCATCGAATACCTGAAGACACCGCCCGACCGTGCCACCCTCAAGCGCCTGGCCGCCGACAGCGGCGAACCCCTGCGGGCGCTGTTGCGCGACAAGGAAACGCTGGTGCAGGAACTGGGCCTGCGCGACCCGTCGCTAACCGACGACCAGCTGATCGACGCCATGCTGGCTCATCCGGTGCTGATCAACCGGCCGATCGTGGTGACCCCACTGGGAACCCGTCTCTGCCGGCCGGCGGAACGGGTTTCCGAAATACTGCCCAAACACGGCTGACCAGCGCTTTTCCGCCGGACTGGCAAAGCCGGGGCCGGCGGTGCGGGCAGCGCCTAGACCTTCGCCGTCAGCCGCTGGTCCAGCATTCGGCGGATCTTTTGCGCCAGTGCATCCTGGGTGTACGGCTTGCCTAGCAGTTCGACACCGGCGTCCAGCCGGCCGCCGTGCACGATGGCGTTCTGGGTGTAGCCCGAGGTGAACAGCACCGCGATGTCCGGCTGGCGCTCACGGGCCTGGCGGGCCAGTTCGGGGCTGCGCAGCGGGCCGGGCATCACCACGTCGGTGAACAGCAGGTCGATGGAGATGCCGCTTTCGACGATGGCCAGGGCAGAAGCCGCATCACGCGCCTGCAGCACCCGGTAGCCCAGCTGTCCGAGCAGTTCGACCACGGTGGCGCGCACATCGTCGTCGTCTTCGGCGACCAGGATGGTTTCTTCGCCGCCCACCATGGCCAGCCGGCTTTCCACCGGCCGGGCGTCTTCTGCCTGGTTGGCGCGCGGCAGGTACATCTTCACCGTGGTGCCGTGGCCCAGCTCGCTGTAGATCTTGACGTGACCGCCCGACTGCTTGACGAAGCCGTAGACCATCGACAGGCCCAGCCCGGTGCCCTTGCCTTCGGCCTTCGTCGTGAAGAACGGGTCGAATACCTTGGCCAGCACCTCGGGCGGCATGCCGCTGCCGGTGTCGGTCACGGCCAGCATGACGTACTGGCCGGCCAGCACTTCCTCGTGCTGGCGCACGTAGGCCTCGTCGAGCGAGGCGTTGCCGGCCTCGATGGTGAGCTTGCCGGCCCCGTCCATCGCGTCGCGGGCATTGATGGCCAGGTTGAGGAGCGCGTTCTCGACCTGGGAAGGATCGGCCAGGGTGTTCCAGAGGCCGCCGGAAACGATGGTCTCGATCTCGATCGACTCGCCCAGGCTGCGCCGCAACATGTCGTCCATGCCGGAAACGAACCGGCCGATGTTGACCACCTTCGGCTCCAGCGGCTGGCGGCGGGCGAAAGCCAGAAGATGGCTGGTCAGCTTGGCGCCGCGCGCCACCGCCGCCATCGCGTTGGCCACGTGTTTCTCGCCACGTTCGTTGCCGGCGTTCAGGCGGGCCAGCAATTGCAGGTTGCCTGACACCACCTGCAGCAGGTTGTTGAAATCATGCGCCACGCCGCCGGTGAGCTGGCCGACGCTTTCCATCTTCTGGGACTGGTACAGCGCCGCCTCGCTGCGCTTGAGCGCGTCGCTGGCCTCGCGCTCGGCGGTCATGTCGCGGCCCACCGCATGGATACGGCCTTCGTCACGCACCGCCGTCCACATCAGCAGGCGAAGGCTGCCGTCGTGATGCAGCGCATGACCGTCGAAACGCACGGTGGTCACGCCCTCGTCGAGCCGACGCAGCTCGGCACCGATGGCCGCACGATCCGATTCGAGCTGCAGCGACAGGAAATCGCGACCTTCGAGCGCCGCCGGTTTCCGGCCCAGCACGCTGGTCCACGCGGGGTTTCCGGTCAGCACCCTGTGCTGACGGTCCAGCACCGTCATCACGTCGGTGGACAGACGCCACATGCGGTCGCGGTCGGCGGTGCGTTCGGCCACCTGTCGCGCCAGCGAATCGGCGAACTGGCTGAGCTGCCGCTGGGCCGTGACCTTGGCAGTGGTTTCGATCACCGTGTCAACCATGCCGCGAACGATGCCCGTCTCGTCACGCACCGGGCTGTAGCAGAACGTGAAATGCGCCTGTTCCATGAAACCGGAGCGGTTCACTTCCAGCGGGAAGTCCTCCACATAGGTGGCCTCGCCGCCATAGGCACGCTTGACCACCGGCGAAAGGGTGTCCCAGGCTTCCGACCAGACGTCTGAAAAAGGTTGCCCCAGCGCTTCGGGCTTGTCGCCCAGGATCGGCCGGAAGGCGTCGTTATAGATGGTGACCAGCGCGGGCCCCCAGACCAGGCACTTGGGAAAGTGCGACGCCAGGATCATGTCGACCGCTATGCGCAGGCTGGCCGGCCAGGTTTCGATGGCCCCGACCTGTGTGCCCGACCAATCGAACAAACGCACCCTCTCGCTCATCATTCCGCTGCAGGCGGGGAAGTCGATCGAGGTGTCGGAGGGTCGGTTGGCCGGTGATGTCATGCAGAGGTGGTGGCGGTGGAACCAGCCATTGTAGGTAGGCGCCATCCTACAAAAACCGGGCTTTCCGGGCAGGGCCCTCTTTTTTGCCCTTGCCGGCTATCGGAAAACCGCGTTTGCAACCACTCGGTAAACGCCCGATTCAAACAGGGGCTTTTGGCATGGACATTGCATCTTCGAATGTCCACACCTTATCTTTGAAACGCTTGCACCGACATGGCGCTGAAAACCCATTCCCTCGTCGCACTTGCCACTCTCAGCCTTCTGGCTGGCTGCGGCGGCGCCAATTCCCCCACCGTCGTCGACACGGGCACGGTCACTCCGGTGACACCCGTCACCCCGGTCACCCCGGCAGTGCCGGTGACGCCCGTCCGCACCGTGACTTTCGACCCGGCCCTGTGCACCCAGCAGGCCGGCGCACCCTACGGCCAGACCGTGGGCATCACCGGCACCAACATGATGGTCACCTCGGCTGACGTACAGGCGTCGGCCGCCGGTTGCAAGGTGCTGGCCAGGGGCGGCACCGCCATCGACGCCACCATCGCGGTGCAAGCCGTGCTGGGCGTGGACGAACCCTTCGCGTCGGGCCTGTTCGGCGGCAGCGTCATCACTTATTACGATGCGGCCAGCAAGAAGGTCCGCACCTTCGACGGCCTGTCGGCAGCACCGGCCAACACCGGCGGCGTGGCCGACATCTACCGCGCTACCGCCCAGGACGTATCGACCGCAGCGCCCTACAACCTGTGCAAGACCGGCCTGGCCGCCAACGCCAGCATCTCGTCGCAGCAGGGCAATACCAACATTTCCGGTCGTGCGGTCGGCGTGCCCGGCACCGTGGCCGTGCTGAACATGGTGCACGACGCCTACGGCAAGACCGCCTGGAACGCCCTGTGGGACGACGCCATCGCGCTGGCCAGCAACGGCTTCCCGATGACCCGATACATGTATTCGACCCTGTACGCCGATTCGGCCGAATTCGACGATGACGGCAACCCGGTCAGCGCCGGCACCGGTGTGTCGGCCTGGGTCAACTCGGCAGGCACCGCCAAGGGTGCACCGCGTTGCAAGTATCCGGACATCAACGCCCGCTACTGCGAGCCTGGCGACGCAACCAAACAGAAGCCCCTGGCCGTCGGCACGCTCATCAAGAATCCCGAGCTGGCCAGCACGCTGGCGCTGGTGCGTGACGGTGGCGCCGCCGCGTTCTACAACCCGAGCGGCCCCATCGCCACGGCGGTGGTCGCCAAGCTGACCACCGGCCAGTTGCCCTGCGCGTCGATCCTGCCCACCGCCGGCACCGCTGCTGCGCCTTCGGTGGCCAGCACCATCGCCAAGATCCCCAGCCTGATGACCACGGCCGATTTCGGCACCTACAAGGCGGTGGAACGCCAGCCCCTGTCGGCCACCCGTTTCGGCATGACCATCTACACCCAGCCGGCGCCGTCTTTCGGTGGCGTGGTGCAGCTGTACACACTGGGCCTGCTGGAGCGCAAGAACATCGCGGCCACCGCTTTCAACGGCGTCGACTACCTGCACCTGGCGACCGAAGCCAGCCGCCTGGCCAATACCGACCGCCGCAACATCGTGGGCGATCCGGCGTTTTCCAACACCCGTGACCGCATCTCGGTGCTGCTGAGTTCTAGCTATCTGGATGCACGCGCTTCGCTGATCGGTGCGACCGCCATCGGTACCGTGCCCGCGGGTGGAACGGCGGACGGCATTCCGGCTTTCGCGGCCAACGCCAGCCCGTCGACCTACGACACGCTGGCCCAACGCAAGACTTCCGCGAAGGCCACGATGCTGGCCGCTGCCGGCAAGCCGGCGCACGAGGAAGACTGGAACACCACCAGCAACGTGGCCGTCATCGACGGGTACGGCAACGCCTTGTCGATGACCACCACCATCAACACGCACTGGGGAGCGCATATCGAGGCGGCGGGGATGATGATCAACGACGCGTTGTCGAACTTCTCGGCCAGCACGCCCGGCCTGGATGTGAACGGTTATGCGGCCTACAAGCGTCCTCGCAGTTCCATCTCGCCGTCCATCGCCTTCGATGCGGCGGGCAAGCTGAAGCTGGTGTGGGGTTCGGCCGGCGGCGGGCCCATTCCTGACTACATCGTGAAGACTTTCCTGGGTCACGAGGTTTATGGCATGGACCTGCAGGCGGCTATCAATGCACCTAATTTCAGCGGCCAGAACGGTATTGCCGAGCTGGAAGCCGGCAGTGCGCTTTCAACCCAGGTTGCGCCGCTGATTTCTGCTTACGGCAGTGGTTCGAGTGCTGCGGCCACCGGGCTTTTGAGTGGCCTGAGCGGAATTTCCGTCAGTTATGACGCCAATGGATTCCCGATTTACAAGGGCGCCGCGGATAACCGCCGAAATGGCGGGGCCAGCGGTTATTGATCTGTCTGCTTCAATAAAAAGGCCGCCTTCGGGCGGCCTTTTTATTTGTTCAACCGCTCAGCAGCGACAACCCGAGCCGAAAATCACAAAGCGCGGAAACGGCATCTCCCATCTGCGCCCGCACGATAGCGCCGTCCATCAGAAGCGCGGCAACACCGGCATGTTCAGGTTTGCCCAGCAAGGAAATGATGCCGGCCATTTCGGCCTTGTGCGCCAAGCCTGCCGAGTAGGTGGCAGAAGGCTCCCCCGCTGTTTCCGCAGAAGAATTGATGAAGGCACAGCCGCGAAACGCAGGAAAAGAAAACCATTCCTCCAGCACGTCCGGCAAGGCAGAGAACCCGCGCGATTCAGCACCATGCCGCCCAAGCGAATCGATGAACCAGCCCATCCAGACGTCGTGCCGATAATCCAGAAATGCACGAACCAACAAATCCTTGCTGGCAAAGTGACGATAGAAAGTGACCTTCGTCACCCCGGCCTCGGCAATCACCCGGTCGATCCCGGTAGCCCGAATACCGTCTCGATAAAACAGCCCATGCGCCGTACGCAAAACCCGATCACGGGCAGGCAGAAAAGCAGGCTCGACAGCATTGGTCATGGGCCCATTGTAGACAGACCTGTCTACCTCCGTTATCGTGCGACCCATGACCCCTTCCAAACCTCCGCTCCCCCCGTTCACGGCAGAAACCGCCGCAGAAAAGACCCGCATGGCGGAAGACGCCTGGAACACCCGCGACCCCGACCGGGTGGTGCAGGTCTATACGCCCGACACGCAGTGGCGCAACCGTGCGGACTTTCCTGCCGGCCACGCCGAAGTCCACGCCTTCCTTACCCGGAAATGGCAACGCGAACTCGACTACCGCCTGATCAAGGAACTCTGGGCCTTTACCGACAACCGCATCGCCGTGCGTTTCGCCTACGAATGGCATGACAAGGACGGAAACTGGTTCCGCAGCTACGGCAACGAGAACTGGGAATTCAACGCCCAGGGCCTGATGCAGCGCCGCTTCGCCAGCATCAACGACCTGCCCATCGCAGAGGAGGACCGCAAGTTCCGCTGGCCCCTCGGCCGCCGCCCCGACGACCACCCCGGCCTGTCAGACCTGGGACTCTAGGGCCGGCTACGCGACAGGGTGCCGGGCGGCAGGGCACCCTGGATGGAACCCGGGACCGCCTCCCGGACGATTTCCAGAAAACGCCGCAGCTTCGCCGGATAGAACCGGGCGTGCGGATAGACCAGGTACATCGGGAGCGGTGATGCCTGCCAGTCGGGCAACAGGTGCACCAGCCGGCCGGCCGCCAGGTCTTCCGACAGCAGCCAGGCCGAACCCACGCCGACGCCCAGCCCGTCCACCGCCGCGGTGCGCAGGGCATAAAGGCTGTCGGTGCTCAGACGTGGCCGGAAGGCCAGGCGGTGCGATTCACCGGTGTGCCGCTGCGACAAGGTGAGTTCGGTGCGATAGAAAGTGCGCAGCGCCAACCACGGCAGGGCCGTCAGGTCGGCCGGCTGCGTGATGGGCGGACTGTGGCGCAGGAGCGAAGGCGCGGCGACCACGAACCGGGGAATCTCCGCCAGTTGCAGGGCCACGACATTGGGGTCGGTCACTTCGCCCACCTGGATGGCGCAGTCGACGCTGTCGGCGATGAAGTCGGGCGTGCGGTCGTGCAGCAGCCATTCCATCGACACCCGGGGATAGCGGCCCAGATAGTCGCCGACGGCCCTGAGCAGTTGCGATTGGCCGAATGCATGAGGCGCCGTCACACGCAAGGTGCCTTCCGGCTCGTCGCCGGCGCCGCGCAGGTCGGCCTCGAAAGCCTGCCAGCTGGCGAGCAGTTCGCGGGCGCCTTCGAAACAGCGCTGGCCGTCTTCGGTCAGTTTCATGGCGTGGGTCGAGCGCTTGATCAGGCGCAGACCCAGTTGCCGCTCCAGCGCCTGCAGTCGGCGGCTGATGGTGGGTTGCGTGGTGCCCATCTGCGCGGCCGCCGCCGAGATGCTGCCGCTCTCGACGATGCGGACGAAGGTCGCCATCAGTTCGATGCGGTCGGTCGAACCCAGGCTGGCGGGTGCATTCTGGCGATCGGTCATCAACTCATTTTATGCAGGCGACGTATGACGGCTAAACGCACAAGGCGTCTATGCGAGAGGCGTTCGCACAAGCACACTCGCGGCCAGTTTCAGAAACCAGGGTAAACACCATGTCCTCCATTCAAGCCACGCATGTAAATGCCACACCTCGGCCCCCGGCCCAGGCGCTGTCGACGGCATTGATCTTTCTGCTTGCCAGCAGCGCCGGCCTGTCGGTCGCATCCATCTACTACGCGCAGCCGATGCTCGGCGTGCTGGGTCCGGCGCTGGGTGTTTCGGACCGGCTGATCGGCCTGGTGCCGACGCTGACGCAGCTGGGCTATGCCTTCGGAATCCTGCTGCTGGCACCGCTGGGCGACCGGTTCGACCGCCGGACCATCATCCTCATCAAGGCCGCGGTGTTGTGCGCGGCATTGCTGGTGGCCGGTTTCGCGCCATCCATTTCAGTGCTGCTGGCGGCCAGCCTGGTCATCGGCCTGACCGCCACGCTGGCACAGGACGTGATTCCCGCCGCCGCCACGCTGGCGCCGGAAGCCAGTCGCGGCAAGGTGGTGGGGACCGCGATGACGGGCCTGTTGATGGGCATCCTGCTGTCGCGCGTGGTGAGCGGTTTCCTGGCCGAGCACTTCGGCTGGCGCAGCATGTTCATCGTGGCCGGAATCAGCATCGCGCTGGTGGGCCTGGCGGTGGCACGCGGCCTGCCGCGTTTCAAGGCGACGACCCAACTGGCCTACGGCGCGCTGCTGGGTTCCCTGGTAACGCTGTTCCAGCGCCACGGCGCACTGCGGCGCGCCGCCCTGGCGCAAGGGCTGCTGTCGGTGGCTTTCAGTGCCTTCTGGTCGACGCTGGCCGTGATGCTGCATGGCGCACCTTTCCACATGGGCAGCGCCGCCGCAGGTGCCTTCGGCCTGGCTGGTGCGGCCGGTGCACTGGCGGCTCCGCTGGCGGGCCGGCTGGCCGACAAACGCGGCCCTGAACTGGTCACGCGGCTCGGTGCGGTCGTCGCCATGCTGTCGTTCGCCCTGATGGGCCTGATGTTCGCCCTGCCCGAGATGGAAACCACCACCCGCATCTGGCTGATCGCCGCCAGCGCCATCGGTTTCGACCTGGGCATCCAGGCTACGCTGATTGCCCACCAGACCATCGTCTACAGCATCGAGCCGGCCGCACGCAGCCGCCTGAACGCGGTGCTGTTCGTCTGCGTGTTCATCGGCATGTCGGCAGGTTCGGCACTGGGCAGCCAGGCGCTGGCCGGCTGGGGCTGGATGGGTGTCACGCTGCTGTCGACGGTGTTTGCCGCCGGTGCCCTGGTGGTACGCCTCTGGCCTGGCGCCGCGTCGGCTCGCTGAAGCCTGCCGAGGCTCCCCGGCCATGCCCGACCGCGGTCATGCCGTTGGACAATATGTGGCTTGAATGGAGAAGCACACAAATGTCCGAGCACGTCGTCGTCCAGATGCCCGAGGGGGAACCGGGCCAACTTTTTCTGCTGTTCCACGGGGTGGGCAGCACGCCGGAGAGCCTGGTTCCGGTCGGTGAACGGCTGGCCGAAGAGTTCCCTTCTGCTGCGGTGATCAGCGTGCGCGGTCCGGATGCGTCGGACATGGGCTCCGGCTACCAGTGGTTCTCGGTCGCCGGTGTGACCGAGGAGAGCCGCGCGGGGCGGATCGCGGCGACGCTTCCACGGTTCGTCGAAACCGTGCGGCGGGTCCAGGCGGCGACGGGTGCTTCGGCTGCACAGACCGCGCTGCTGGGGTTTTCTCAGGGGGCGATCATGGCCCTGGCGGCGACGCAGCTGCCGGGAGACGTCCTGGCCGGGCGGGTGATTTCACTGGCCGGCCGGTTCGCCGGACTGCCTGCCGTGGCGCCTGCCGAAACCACGCTGCATCTGATCCACGGGCGCAGGGATCCCGTCATCGCGCATGAACATTCGGTCGCCGCCGCTGAACGGCTGATCGAGCTCGGGGGCGACGTTACCGCCGACGTGATCGCCGGTTTGGGACACTCGGTCGATCAGGAGGTGGTCGACCTGCTGGTGCATCGCCTGAAGACACATGTGCCGAAGCGGGTGTGGGAACAGGCCATGGCGGCTGCGGCCGGGCCTGCTTCCTGAGGAGCTAGGCAGCAGACGCCAGTGAAACCGCCAGGGCGTTGTGCCGGGCCACCAGCGGTTCCAGTTCGACAGAGGCCAGACGCCCGGCGCGCACCACCACCCGCCCATCGACGATGGTGTAAGCCGCCAACGCACTGGCACACAAAAGCAGGGAACCGACGGGGTCGTGTACCGCCCCTCCGGCGAAGCCCAGGGCAGACAAGTCGAACAAGGCCAGGTCCGCGCAATATCCGACCGATATCTGCCCGATGTCGTGCGAACGCCCCAACACCCGGGCGCCGCCGCGGGTGGCAAGGGAAAGCGCATCACGAGCCGTCATCTCCGATGGACCCGAATCGCAACCGAATGGCTCCAGCGCCCGCCCGACCCGCGCCAGCAACAAGGCCTGCCGCGCCTCGGAAACCATTTGCGCGCCGTCGTTGCTGGCGCTGCCGTCGACTCCCAGCCCGACCGGAACACCGGCATCCAGCATGCGCCTCACGGGCGCAATGCCCGAAGCCAGCCGCATGTTCGAGCAGGGGCAATGCGCCACGCCCGTACCGGTGCGCGCGAACAGGCCGATGCCCGCGGCGTCCAGCTTCACGCAGTGCGCATGCCAGACATCCGACCCCAGCCAGCCCAGGGATTCGGCGTACTCGGCAGGCGTGCAGCCGAACTTCTGCCGGCTGTAGGCGATGTCGTGATCGTTCTCGGCCAGATGGGTATGCAGCCGCACCCCGTAGGAACGCGCCAGTTCGGCGCTGCTCCGCATCAGGTCGCGGCTGACGCTGAAAGGCGAACACGGAGCCACCGCCACCTGCGTCATGGCGCCGTGCGACGCGTCATGGAACGACTCGATCAGCCGTTGCGTGTCTCGCAGGATGGCGTCTTCGCGCTCCACCACGGCATCCGGCGGCAGGCCGCCGTCGCTCTGCCCCACGCTCATGCTCCCGCGCGACGCGGTGAACCGCATGCCGATCGCCTGCGCCGCCTCGATGCTGTCGTCCAGCCGCACGCCGTTGGGATAGATGTAGAGGTGGTCGCTGCTCGTGGTGCAGCCCGACAGCAGCAATTCGGCCATCGCCACCTGGGTGGACACCCGCACCATCTCAGGCGTCAGGCCCGACCAGATGGGGTAGAGCCCCTGCAGCCACGAGAACAGCTCGGCGTTCTGCACCGCCGGAATCGCCCGTGTGAGCGACTGGTACATGTGGTGATGGGTGTTGATCAGTCCGGGCACCACCAGGTGGCCCCGCGCGTCGATCACTTCGTCGGCCATCAGCGGCATGGCGTCCGCCGGGCCGATGGCTTCGATCAGGTTGCCCCGAACGAGGATCGAGGCGTTGCGCAATTCGCGGCCGGCGTCGTCCTGGGTGGCGATGCAGGCGGCGTTGCGGATGAGCAGGGTGCGTGCGGTTGCGCTCATGGCGCTACGCTCGCGCCGGCCTGGAACCAGCGGCCGAGCAGCGCACGTTCGTCGTCGGTGATGCCGGTGGCGTTGTTCATCGGCATGGTCCTGGCGACCACCGCCTGCTGGTACACGGCGGCGGCGTGGGCCTTGAGGTTTTCCGGCGAATCGAGGCGCACGTTCTTCATCTGCAGGGTCGCGCCGTGGCACTGGTAACAACGCTGTTCCAGCACCGGCTGCACCTGCGCATAACCGACCGGCGCAGCGGCGACGGCGGCTGCCACGGCCGGATCGACCGGAGCCACGGGCGCGGGACGCAGCCACCAGATCACGCCGCACAGCACCGCCAGGCCGACCAGCGCGTATGGATAGGGATGACGGTTGCGGCCCAGCTTGTAGCCGTGGCGCAGCACGAAGAACTGCCGGATCGCCGCGCCCGAGAACATCATCAGAATGAGCACGACCCAGTTCTGCGGGTGGCTCCAGGTGAAGCTGTAGTGGTTGGACAGCATCGCGAACAGCACCGGCAGGGTGAAGTAGGTGTTGTGCACGCTGCGCTGCTTGCCGCGCGCACCGTGGATCGGGTCCACCGCCTGGCCGGCCTTGATGGAGCCAAGCACCGTTTTCTGGCCGGGGATGATCCAGAAGAAAACGTTGGCGCTCATGCTGGTGGCCAGCATCGCGCCCACCAGCAAGAAGGCCGCGCGGCCCGCGAACCAGTGGCAGGCCAGCCACGAGGCGATGCACACCAGCACCAGCACCAGGCCGCCGACGATGGCGTCGCCGTTCTTCTTCTTGCCGAAGGTCTGGCAGATGGTGTCGTACAGCATCCAGAAGATGACCAGGAACGACAGCGCGACGCCGATGGCCGCGCCGGGCGCCCAATCCATGCGCGACTTGTCTACCAGGTAGGTGCCGGCGTTCCACAGGTAGGACACGGTGAACAGCGCAAAACCCGACAGCCAGGTGCTGTAGCTTTCCCAGAAGAACCAATGCAGGTGGCTGGGCAGCTTCGGCGGCTGCACCTGGTACTTGACGGGATGGTAGAAACCGCCGCCGTGCACCGCCCACAACTCGCCGGTGGCGCCTTCGTTGCGCAGGGATTCGTCTTCGGGCGTCGTCAGGCTGCTGTCGAGAAAGACGAAATAGAAGGAGGAACCGACCCAGGCGATGGCGGTGATGACATGGACCCAGCGCAGCAGCAGGTTGGCCCAGTCGAGGAGATAGCTTTCCATTGGTCGTGACCTTGCGGCGAAGGGGTGTCGCCGTCTTTCTTGGGATGACCACTGCTCACCACTGCGGGCGCTCTGAGCAGCATGGGCCGCGAACCGGGGTGTTTTTCCAGGGGGAAAGAAAACCACCCATGCTCCGCTGCGGCCATGAATTTTTGTGGGCGCGAGTGTATCCAGAAAGCCGGCCGTCGCCGCGCCTCACACCGGCAGCGTCTGCAATAACTGTGCCGCCACCGCCACGGCGATGACTTCGGGTTCCTTGCCTCCGATGCCCGGCACACCGATGGGACAGGTGACCGCGGCCAGTTCGTTTTCGGTGAATCCGCGCGCTTCGAGCCGGCTGCGGAAGGTCGCCCATTTGGTGCAGCTGCCGATCAGGCCGATGAACGGCAGGTCGCCGCGCTGGCGCTGGCGCAGCAGGCAGGCGGCCACCACGTCCAGGTCTTCGGCATGGCTGAAACTCATGATCAGCACACGCGACTGCGGCGCCAACATTGGCACGGCCGCGTGCACCGGGTCGGAGTGTTCGCAGACCGGTTCGGCATCGCCCTGTGCGATGACGGCCGGGAAGATCTGGTCGCGGCTGTCGATCCAGGTCAGTTCAAAAGGCAGCGATGCCAGCACCCGGGCCAGCGCCGAGCCGACATGGCCGCCGCCGAACAACGCTACCGGTGTTGCGTGGCCTGCGAGTTCGGTGCGCAACCGGGCGATGTCTTTTGCAGCGACCCGCGTGTAGCGCAGGTGGACCACGCCTCCGCAGCACTGGCCGAGCGACGGGCCGAGTGCATAGCGGCGGGCGCCTGCATCGGGCGATCCGCCTGCCAGGGTGGCCCGGGCTTCGGCAGTGGCGTCGAACTCAAGCCGGCCGCCTCCGATCGTGCCCACCAGCCGGTCCGCGAAAACCGCCATCCAGGTGCCGGCCTCCCGCGGCGCCGAGCCCTGCGTGGCGACGATCTCGACCAACACGGCCGCGTCGGCTGCAAGGCCGTTCAGCAAGCGTTTCAGCGGCGTCATCGGGGCTGCTGCTTCCGGCAGACAGTCGATGGCGGGTGCTGCGACACTCGGCACCCATGGCCCCATCGTCCAAATCCATCCCTCGCCGCATCGCCGCTTTTTTCGGCGGCATCGCGGCACTGCTCGTGTCCTGCCGTTCGGGTCCGCCCAACCTGACGCCGCCCACCGCCGAGGAACGCGCCCAGGACGCCGGCGCGGTCATCGGACCGGTGCCCGGCAACAAGGGTTCGGCGCGCATTTCCTCGGCCACCACCGAACGCGCCTACCGGCAGGACGGCGCCAGCCATCTCTACGGCCTGAACGCGGCACGCATCTACAAGGGGCAGTTGCCGCCCCTGCTGTATGCCATCGGCACCTTGCAGGTGCATCTGGACGCCACCGGCCGGGTGACCGGCCTGAGCTGGATGCGGGCGCCGAGCCATGCGCCCGAAGTCGTCCGCGAGATCGAGGCCACGGTGCGCCGGGCCTCGCCCTTCCCGGCCCCCGCACGCATCGGCCGCATGACCTACACCGACACTTGGCTGTGGGACAAGAGCGGCAGGTTTCAGCTGGACACGCTGACCGAAGGACAACGTTAGCTTCCGCGATAGGTCGAGTACGACCAGGGGCTGACGAGCAGCGGCACGTGGTAATGCTGGCTGACGTCGGCCACACCGAAGTCCAGCGACACCCGGCCAAGGAAATTGGGCTGCGGCAGGACCACGCCGCGAGCCGCGAAATACGCCTCCACATCGAACACCAGGCGATAGGTGCCGGCCTTCAGGCTGGCGGCGTCGTAGAGCGGCGTATCGGTCCGGCCGTCTGCGTTGAGGATGTAGCGGTGCACCAGGGTGCTTTCGTCGCCCCGCGTGGTGAATAGCGCGACCGTCATGCCGGCTGCCGGGCAGCCGTGCATGGTGTCGAGCACGTGGGTACTGAGGCCCATCGGAATGCTCCTTGCTTGCAATGATTGAAAACCGCCTGGCGGCTGGCGAACCCTGATGAACCCGGTTCGCAGTCGACCAAAAGTGTATACACTTTTACTTTCACCGGACCCACTCCATTGCCCATGCAGCCTCTTCCAGCCGGGTCCTCTTCGACGACAACCGCCATCGTCGAGTCCCTGACACGGGCCATCGTCGAACACCGCCTCCAACCTGGCGCGAAGCTGGCCGAACAGAAGCTGGCCGACCATTTCGGCGTGTCCCGCACGCTGGTGAGGCAAGCTTTGTTCCAGCTGGCGCAAAACCGCCTGGTGCGGCTGGAACCTGCTCGAGGCGCCTTTGTCTCGGCTCCGTCTGCCGACGAAGCCCGGCAGGTTTTCGCGGTGCGCCGCATGCTTGAAAGCGGCATGGCGCGCGACTTCGTGCGCAGCAGCACCCCTGCCCGCATCAAGGCCCTCAAGGCCCACGTGGCGCTTGAAAAAGCGGCCGTCGAACGCGACGACGTGCCCGGCCGCACCGCCCTGCTGGGCGATTTCCATGTACGCATGGCCGAACTGATGGGCAACACCGTGCTGGCCCAGCTGCTGGACGACCTGATCTCGCGCTGCGCACTCATAACGCTGATGTACCAGTCGTCGGCCGCCGCAGCGCACAGCTACGAAGAACATGCCGACATAGTGAAGGCGCTCGCCGCCCGCGACGCCGAACTGGCCGCCCGCCTGATGGACGAACACCTGCGCAACGTCGAGGAAAACCTGGCCTTCGACCGCCGCATGCCCAGCAACGACATCGCCAAAGCCCTGGCAGCCTGACCGCACGTCACCTAGCCACCAAGCCACCACGCAACCAAGCCATGGCCCAGACTTTCGACACCACCCTGCCCTACCCCCGCGACCTGGCCGGCTACGGCCGCAACCCGCCGCAGGCCAACTGGCCCGGCAATGCCCGCATCGCGGTGCAGTTCGTCCTGAACTACGAGGAAGGCGGCGAGAACGCCACGCTGCACGGAGACGCCGGCTCGGAACAGTTTCTTTCCGAAATGTTCAATCCGGCTGCCTACCCCGACCGCCACATGAGCATGGAAAGCATCTACGAGTACGGCTCGCGGGTGGGCCTCTGGCGCATCCTGCGGGAGTTCGAGAAACGCCAACTCCCGCTGACCGTCTTCGGTGTCGGCATGGCCCTGCAGCGCTACCCCGAAGCGGCCCGGGCATTTGTCGAACTCGGCCACGAGATCGCCTGCCACGGCTGGCGCTGGATCCACTACCAGGGCCTCGACGAAGCGGTGGAACGCGAACACATGCAGATGGGCATGGACGCGATCGAAAAACTGACCGGCACCCGCCCGCTCGGCTGGTACACCGGCCGCGACAGCCCGCGCACCCGTCGCCTGCTGGCCGATACCGGCGAAACCCTCTACGACAGCGACTACTACGGCGACGACCTGCCCTTCTGGATGAAGGTCGCCCGCAGCGACGGCAGCACCGTGCCGCGCCTGGTCGTGCCCTACACGCTGGACACCAACGACATGCGTTTTGCCATGCCGCAGGGTTTCGTGCAGTCCGACGATTTCTTCACCTACCTGCGCGACAGCTTCGACGTGCTGTACGCCGAGGGCGCCGAAACCCCGCGCATGCTGAGCATCGGCATGCATTGCCGGCTGCTGGGCCGGCCGGGCCGCATGGTCGCCCTGCAGAAGTTCCTGGACCACATCGCCGGACACGACCGTGTGTGGGTCTGCAAACGCATCGACATCGCCCGCCACTGGATGGCGCAACACCCTTACGCGGAGGCCGCCCGGTGAGCATCCTGACCCTGGACCAGATCAACGCCGCCAGCCCGGCCGAAGCCGCCTCACTGCTGGACGGCCTGTACGAACATTCGCCCTGGATCGTCGAACGCACCGTGCTGCGGGCGGCGCCTTTCACCTCGCTGGCGCAGTTCAAGCATGCGCTGGCGCAAACGGTGTCGTCGGCGGGCGAAGAGGCGCAGCTCGACCTCATCCGCGCGCACCCCGAACTGGCCGGCAAGGCGATGGTGGCGAAGTCGCTCACGGCCGAATCGACCGGAGAACAGTCGCGCGCCGGGCTGACCGAATGCAGCCCGCAGGAGTTCGAGCGCATCCAGCAACTCAACGCGCAATACAACGAACGTTTCGGTTTCCCGTTCGTGATGGCGGTACGCGGCCCACGCGGCACCGGGCTGGCCCGCCAGCAGATCATCGACACCTTCGCGCGCCGGCTGAACCACCATCCGGACTTCGAGCGTGAAGAGGCGCTGCGCAACATTCACCGCATCGCCGAGATCCGGCTGGCCGACAAGTTCGGTGTGTCGCCCACCATCGGCAACCAGGTGTGGGACTGGCAGGAGCGCCTGGCCGAATTCAGCGACCCCGGCTTCAGGGAAGCGGGCCAGCTGACGGTGACCTACCTCACCGATGCCCACCGGGCTTGCGCCCGACGCATCGTGCAGGACATGCAGGAAGCCGGCTGCGACAGCGTCGCCATCGACGCGGTCGGCAACGTGGTCGGCCGTTACGAAGGCAGCCGCCCGGCCGCACCCGCGCTGCTGACCGGATCGCATTACGACACGGTGCGCAACGGCGGCAAGTACGACGGCCGGCTGGGCATCTACGTGCCGCTGGCCTGCGTGCAGCAGCTGCACAGGGCCGGCCAGCGCCTGCCCTTCGGCATCGAGATCGTGGCCTTTGCCGAGGAAGAAGGCCAGCGCTACAAGGCCACCTTCCTGGGGTCGGGTGCACTGGTCGGCGACTTCAGGCCCGAATGGCTGGACCAGCGTGATGTCGACGGCATCAGCATGCGCGAAGCCATGGTGCAGGCCGGCCTGCGTATCGAGGACATCCCGGCGCTGCAACGCGATCCGTCCGCCTACCTGGGTTTTGTCGAGGTACACATCGAACAGGGCCCGGTGCTGAACGAACTCAACCTGCCGCTGGGCATCGTCACGTCCATCAACGGCGGCGTGCGTTTCCTGGGCGAATTCAGCGGCATGGCCAGCCACGCCGGCACCACGCCAATGAACCGCCGCCGCGACGCCGCCACCGCTGCCGCCGAGCTGGCCCTGTACCTCGAAAAACGCGCTGCGCAGGACGGCGACTCGGTCGCCACCATGGGCCAGTTGCAGGTGCCGGCGGGCTCCATCAACGTGGTGCCCGGCCGCGCGCTGTTCAGCCTCGACCTGCGTGCCCCGACCGACCCGCAGCGTGATGCACTGGTGGCCGACGTGCTGGAAGAAGCCCGCGCCATCGCCGCCCGCCGGGGTGTTTCGCTCCGGCTCGACGAAGCCATGCGGGCATCGGCCGCACCGAGCGCACCGGCCTGGCAACAGCGCTGGGAACGCGCGGTCGACGCCCTCGGCCTGCCGCTGTACCGCATGCCCAGCGGCGCCGGCCACGACGCCATGAAGCTGCATGTGGCCATGCCGCAAGCCATGCTGTTCGTGCGCGGCGAAAACGCCGGCATCAGCCACAACCCGCTGGAAAGCAGCACCGCCGACGACATGGACCTGGCGGTTCTGGCCTTCGGCCACATTCTTTCGGGCCTGGCTTCGGACGCCACCTGAACACCTCTTTTCCACACGGTTTCCCGATGCCCGATTTCACCCAAGACTACGCCCGGCTCGACGCCTGGATCGATGCCCACTTCGACGACGAAGTGGCGTTCCTGCAAGCCCTCGTGCAGGTGCCGACCGACACCCCTCCGGGCAACAACGCACCGCATGCAGAACGCACCGCCGAGCTGCTGAAGGGCTTTGGCTTCGAGGCCGAACACCATGCGGTCCCGGCTTCCGAAGTGCAGGCGGCCGGCATGGAATCGATCACCAACCTGGTCGTGCGTCGCCCCTACGGAACGCCCGGCCAGGGCCTGACGATCGCGCTGAACGCACACGGCGACGTGGTGCCGCCGGGCGATGGCTGGACGCATCAACCCTATGGTGCCGAAATCGTCGATGGCCGCATGTATGGCCGCGCCACCGCCGTCAGCAAGAGTGACTTCGCCAGCTTCAGCTTCGCGGTGCGGGCACTCGAATCATTGGGTGCATCGCTGCAGGGCGCGGTCGAACTTCACTTCACCTACGACGAGGAATTCGGTGGTGAGCTCGGCCCCGGCTGGCTCCTGAAAAACGGCCTGACCAAACCCGACCTGCTGATCGCCGCCGGTTTCAGCCACGAGGTGGTCACCGCCCACAACGGCTGCCTGCAGATGGAGGTCACGGTGCACGGCCGCATGGCCCACGCCGCCGTGCCGTCCACCGGCATCGACGCGCTGCAGGGCGCGGTGGCGGTGCTGAACGCCCTTTACGCCCAGAACACGCTCTACAAGAACGTGACATCGGATGTCGAAGGCATCGAGCATCCCTACCTGAACGTGGGCCGCATCGAGGGCGGCACCAACACCAACGTGGTGCCGGGCAAGGTCATCCTGAAGATGGACCGCCGCATGATTCCGGAAGAAGACCCGGCGGCTGTCGAAGCCGACATCCGCAAGGTCATCGCCGATGCCGCGGCCACGGTGCCGGGCGTGACGGTCGAGCTGCGCCGCTTGCTGCTGGCCCGCTCGATGCGTCCGCTGGCGGGCAACCGGCCGCTTGTCGAGGCCATCCAGCGCCACGGCCAGACGGTGCTGGGCGAGGCCATTCCGGCGATGGGCACGCCGCTCTACACCGACGTGCGCCTGTACGCCGAAGCCGGCATTCCGGGCGTGATTTACGGTGCCGGCCCGCGCACCGTGCTGGAGTCGAACGCCAAGCGCGCCGACGAGAACCTTCTGCTGGAAGACCTGCGCGCGGCCACCAAGGTCATCGCGCGTACGCTGCGCGACCTGCTGGCAAGCTGACCGCAGTCCCGATTTCGCGGGACATTTCGCCACTGTCCATTGGTCGAATTGCGGGGTAGGAATACCGCTACACCCACTCTCGGCACATGGACGGCTGGCACGCCTTGTGCTGCAATGAATCCGTCATGACTCACTTCAGGGAGTGCTAGATGGAATCACGTCTTCTTGCGGATTCACCGGCTACGGCCACCAGCGTCACCCTGCCGTTCACCTTGCCGATAGCCCAGGTGCGCAGTGTGTTCACCCCGTCCGACGTCGAGCGCAAGCTCGACAAGCTGCACGGCATGACCGGTGACCCGCGTGAACATGAAAGCCTGCGCAACACCTACGAACGCATGCTGGAGCGCGGCCCCGACCGGTTCCAGGTCAAGCCGGCCGGCATCCCCGACATGGCGCAGCTCTACGACGACCTGCCCAACTTCTCCGAGGTGCTGGACGACGTGCGCCGCCATGTCGCGCTGTCGCAGGACAGCCGCGACGGCCTGGAAGTGACTCCCATGCTGCTGCTGGGTGCGCCGGGGATCGGCAAGACCCATTTCGCACGTGCCCTCGCCGATCTCATCGGCACCGGCATGAACCTGGTGCCGATGGGTTCGATGACTGCCGGCTGGCTGCTGTCGGGCTCGGCATCGCAATGGAAGGGCGCCCGGCCCGGCAAGGTGTTCGAGACCCTGGTCGAAGGCCAGTATGCCAACCCGGTGATCGTGGTCGACGAGATCGACAAGGCAAGCGCCGATGCGCAGTACGACCCGCTGGGCGCGCTCTACAGCCTGCTCGAACACGACACCGCGGGCGCCTTCGTCGACGAGTTCGCCGAGGTGCCCATCGACGCCAGCCAGGTGGTGTGGATCACCACGGCCAACGACGCACGCGGCATTCCGGACCCCATACTGAACCGCATGAACGTGTTCGAGGTGCCGACACCCACGGCCGAACAGGCACGCCATATCGCCCTGCGGCTGTACCAGTCGATCCGCGCCGGCCACGACTGGGGCAGCCGTTTCGACGACGTGCCGGCCGAAGTGGTGCTGGAGCGGCTGGCCGGGCTGGCACCACGTGAAATGCGGCGCGCGCTGATGGTGGCATTCGGCAACGCCCGGCTGGAAGGCCGAAGCACCCTGCGCAACGCCGACCTGCCACGCGGGCCGTCGGCACGCAGCCGCATCGGCTTCATGAACTGACGGCAGCCTGTCCCGGCAGGGGCATTTGCGGGCGAGAATGCCGGTTCAAATGCCCTTGTCCACCAGCCTCATCCTGATCGCCGTTCTCATCGCGGCCAGCGCCTTCTTCTCGGTCGCTGAAATCTCCCTGGCCGCATCACGCCGGCTGCGCCTGCGGCAGATGGCCGACGAAGGCGAAAGCCGCGCCGAGCGGGTGATGCGTATCCAGGAACAACCCGGCCCCTACTTCACCATCGTGCAGATCGGCCAGAACGCCATCGCCATTTTGGGCGGCATCGTCGGCGAAGGCGCGCTGAGCCCGACCTTCATCCAGTTCTTCTCGCTTGGCCTCGGCGAAGAGGCATCGGCCACCGCCGGTTTCCTGTGTTCCTTCTTCGTGGTGACCTCGCTGTTCATCCTGTTCGCCGACCTGTTCCCCAAGCGCCTCGGCATGACCGCACCCGAGGCGCTGGCAGTGCGCGTGGCGCGGCCGATGCAACTGCTGATGACGGTGTTCGCGCCGCTGGCCTGGATCTACGGCAAGGCGGCCGACGGCCTGTTCGCACTGTTCGGCCTGCCACTGAAACGCGACGACAGGGTCACCTATGAAGACATCCTGGCCATGACCGAGGCCGGCGCGCTGGCGGGCGTGCTGGCGGCCGGCGAACAGCAGCTCATCGCCAACGTCTTCGAACTGGACACGCGGGTCATCAGCAGTGCCATGACGCCGCGCGACCGGATTGCGTTCTTCCGGCGCGACGACCCTGATTCGGTGATCCGCCTGCGCATCGCCGCAGAGCCTTTCAGCACCTATCCCGTATGCGACGGAGACATCGACCGGGTGGTGGGTTATGTGGACGCGAAGGACCTGTTTCAACGGGTCCTGAACAACCAGCCGATTTCGCTGGCCGATGACGCCCTGGTGCGCAAGGTGCTGATCGTGCCCGACCGGCTGACCCTGGCCGAAGTGCTGGAGCAGTTCCGGCTGGTCGGCGAGGACTTCGCGGTCATCGTCAACGAATACAGCCTGGTGGTAGGAGTGGTCACGCTGAACGATGTCATGAGCACCGTGATGGGCGACCTGATTTCGCCGCTGGACGAAGAGCTCATCGTGCGGCGCGACGAAAACTCCTGGCTGATCGACGGCGTGACGCCCATCCAGGACGTCATGCACACGCTGGGCCTCGAATCATTGCCGCATGAAGGCGAATACGAGACGCTGGCCGGCTTCCTGATGGTGATGCTGCGCCGGGTTCCGCGCCGCACCGACAGCGTCACCTGGGGCGGCTACAAGTTCGAGGTGCTGGACGTCGACAGCTTCCGCATCGACCAGGTGATGGTCGCCCGGGTCTAGCCGCGCGCCCTTGACTTCGCCCGCTTGCGGCGCGTATGCCGGGCCGGCTTGGCCTTGCGGTGATGGGCGGTGCGCTCCGACTTGGCGAACGATTCGTCGGTCGGCGCTCCCTTGCTGTGGGGCTTGCGCATCTTCTCGCCGCTACCGTGGGCTATGCGCTCCTGCTTGGCGTGGATGTTGGCATAGAGGCCGGGTTTCTTTGGTTTGGCAGGCACGGGTGTCTCCTGGCTTTTCGAGCTGCCCAGTCTGGCAAGAAGGCAGCGCTCGCACGTGACCGGATGTTCAGCGGGCGCTGGTGTCGAACTGCCATTTCTTCTGCGCGCCGAACACCGCATCCGGATAAGGCGCCCTGCCCCGGCTGCCGTTGTACCGGCCCAGCGCCATGAAGCTGTCGCCGCGTTCCCGGTCCAGGTAGAAACGCAGGATCACGCAGCCGAAACGCAGGTTGGTCTGCATGTGGAACAGATGCGCCGGCTCACCGTTGCCGATGGTGCGCATCCAGAAAGGCATGACCTGCATGAAACCACGCGCACCCACGCTGGAGACCGCAAACTTGCGAAAACCGCTTTCGACCTGCACCAGTCCCAGCACCAGCGATTCATCCAGGCCTGCGCGATGCGATTCGTACCAGAGGGTGCGCAGGAAATCGTGACGGGTTTCGGGGTCCGCCATGCGGGGCCGCAGGCGTCCGGACATCTCGGCCAGCCAGCGCAGGTAGGCCATGCGGCGCCCGGTGTCGGCGAATTCGGGCACCGGCGGCGCCCGGTCGGAAATGGCCGCGCTGAGCGCACTGCGAACCGCGTCGGCCAACGGCTCTTCCAGTTGCGCGCCAGCCTGTGCCGCCTGCCAGGGAAACAGCAGGCTGCCCGAAGAAACGGCCAGCCAGGCGCGCCGTTTCATCATTTGCCGATGAGGCCCTTCACATGGGCCGCCACGTCGGTCAGTGCCACCTTGGTGGCCTCTGTGTCGCGGCGTGCCTGGTATTCGACGGTGCCTTCCTTCAGGCCCCGGTCGGACAGCACCACGCGGTGCGGCACGCCAATCAGTTCCCAGTCGGCGAACATGGCGCCCGGGCGCTCGCCGCGGTCATCCAGCAGCACGTCGATTCCGGACGCCAGCAGGTCTTCGTAGAGCGCCTGTGCAGCGTCACGCACCGGCTCGCTGCGGTCCATGCCGATCGGGCAGATGACCACCGTGAAAGGCGCGATGGCGTCCGGCCAGATGATGCCGCGCTCGTCGTGGTTCTGCTCGATGGCCGCGGCCGGCAGGCGGGTGACGCCGATGCCGTAGCAACCCATCTCGAAGTGGCGCGGCTTGCCGTTCTCGTCCAGGAAGGTGGCGCTCATGGCGGCGCTGTACTTGGTGCCCAGGTAGAACACATGGCCGACCTCGATGCCCCGTTCGATGGACAGCGTGCCCTTGCCGTCAGGCGATGCGTCGCCGTCGACCACGTTGCGGATGTCGGCCACCAGCTGGGGTTCGGGCAGGTCGCGGCCCCAGTTGATGCCGCGGATATGGAAGTCGGGTTCGTTGGCGCCGGCGATCCAGTCGGCCATCAGGGCGACCTCGCGGTCGGCGACCACCTTCAGCGGCTTCTTCAGCCCGATGGGGCCCAGGTAACCTGGCCTGGAGCCGAAGTGTTCCTCGATCTCGCCGACGCTGGCGAAACGGAAGCCCCCTTCCAGGCCCGGCAGCTTGCCGACCTTGACTTCGTTCATGTCGTGATCGCCACGCAGCAGCAGCAGCCAGATTTCGGCAGGTGCGGGCTCGCCGGCTTCGGTGGTTTTTTCGGCGGCCAGCACGATGGACTTGACGGTGCGGGTGAGGTCCAGGCCCAGCAGCGCGGCCACATCGGCGCAGGTGCTCTTGCCCGGCGTGGCGACCTTGGTGAGTGCCTCTGCGGCGTCGGCGCGGTCGTGGGCGGGCGCCAGCGCTTCGGCTTTTTCCATGTTGGCCGCGTAATCGCTCTGGGGGCAATAGACGATGGCGTCTTCACCGGTGGCGGCGATCACCTGGAATTCTTCGGACAGGTCGCCACCGATGGCGCCGCTGTCGGCAGCCACGGCGCGGTAACGCAGGCCGAAGCGGTCGAAGATGCGGCGGTAGGCGGCCGCCATGTTCTGGTAGCTGGCCTGTGCGGCTTCGGGGCTCCGGTCGAAGCTGTATGCGTCCTTCATGATGAATTCACGGCCGCGCATCAGGCCGAAACGCGGACGGCGTTCGTCGCGGAACTTGGTCTGGATCTGGTACAGGTTCTTGGGTAGCTGCTTGTAGCTGCGGAACTCTTGCCGGGCGATGTCGGTCACCACTTCTTCGCTGGTCGGCTGGATCACGAAGTCGCGGCCGTGCCGGTCGCGGATGCGCAGCAGTTCCGGGCCCATCTTCTCGAAGCGGCCGGTTTCCTGCCAGTACTCGGCCGGCTGCACCACCGGCATGGTGATCTCGACCGCGCCGGCACGGTTCATTTCTTCGCGCACGATGGCTTCGACCTTGCGGATCACCCGCAGTCCCATCGGCATGTAGTTGTAGATGCCGGCGCCCAATTTCTTGATCATGCCGGCGCGCATCATCAGCCGGTGGCTGGCCACCTCGGCATCGGCGGGCGCTTCTTTGAGGGTGGAGACTAGGAAGGATGATGCTTTCATGGGGGCGTTCTAGCGGACGGCAGTGCGCTGGCAAAAAAGACGGGAGAAGACGGCTGAAAGAGGCAGAAAAAGCTCGGCTGGCCAGTGCCGCGCGACCAGCCTCCGACCAGCCTGGCGACTGAGTCCTTACCCGCTTATTCACGTGCGGAGGGCACGTGCATAATGGTCTCAGTTCAAAATTTGGGGTTTGATTATGCTTGACCGGGAAGGCTTCAGGCCCAACGTCGGCATCATCCTGCTCAACCAGCGCAACCAGGTTTTCTGGGGCAAACGCATCCGTACGCACAGCTGGCAATTCCCGCAAGGCGGCATCGATCGCGGCGAGACACCGGAACAGGCCATGTTCCGCGAATTGCACGAAGAAGTCGGCTTGCTGCCAGAGCACGTACGTGTCGTTGCCCGCACCCGCGACTGGTTGCGCTATGAGGTGCCGGATCGATTCATACGCCGCGATGCACGCGGCCATTACAAGGGCCAGAAACAGATCTGGTACCTGCTGCAGTTGATGGGCCATGACTGGGACCTCAACCTGCGCGCCACCAACCATCCCGAGTTCGACGCCTGGCGCTGGAACGACTACTGGGTGCCGCTCGACGTAGTGGTCGAGTTCAAGCGGGGCGTCTATGAAATGGCGCTCACCGAACTCGCCCGCTTCCTGCCTCGGCAAGACCCTCGCAACCGCTACCTGCGCAGCAGCATGCGTCCCGGACGCGATGGCGAAGGCGCTCTCGGGCCGCATGGATCACCCGCCGGCGCGTTCGAACTGCCACCCGGCGCCACCTTTGATCCGGATCCGGCCGGCAGCACCAACGTGCCGCCCACCGGCATCCTGATGGAACCTCCGCATGCTCCCCGTTAAATATCGCCGTATGGCGCTCGCGCTTTCGGTCGCCCTGGCCGCACCGGCCATGGCCGGCCTGCTCAACAGTGCTCCCGAAGGCGGCTATCCCGAAATCGAAACGCCGCCGGCGCCTGCGTTCAGCATCGACAAGACCATCGAGATCCCGCAGCGCCCGGGCGGCAACATCAGGCTGGGAATCGACCCGACCACGATAACCGTCGAATCGGACGGTGTGGTGCGTTACGTCGCGGTCGCCCGCAGCACCAGCGGCGATGCGATCACCGCGTTCTACGAAGGCATCCGCTGCACCACGGCCGAAGTGAAGATGTACGCGCGCCATTTCGCCGACGGCGGCTGGAGGCCGGTGGCCGAACCCAAGTGGCAGTCGTTGTACGACCCTGCTCCGCAGCGCACATCGCTGCCCATCGCCAAGGCCGGCATCTGCCAGGACGCATCCAGTGGCGGCAGCGCACGACAGATCGTGCAGAACCTGCAAAACGACCTGCTGCGGTACCGGCCCTGAACAAGCGGACGGTCTGATCGACCGCTCAGCGGGTGGTCAGCACCAGGTTGTCACGGTGGAGCATCTCGGGTTCGGCCGCATATCCCAGCAGGCTTTCGATGTCGGCCGAAGCATGGCGGCACAACAGGCGGGCCTCGGCGCTGGCGTAGTTGGCCAGTCCGCGTGCAATCTCGACTCCGGCACCGTCGCGCACGCCGATCACGTCGCCGCGCGAAAAATCGCCCTCGACGGACACCATGCCGATGGGCAGCAGGCTGGCGGTGCCGGCGCTGACACGGGCGGCAGCGCCGTCATCGACCGAGACGGAGCCCCGCATCTGCAGGTGATCGGCGATCCATTGCTTGCGCGCCTGCTGCTTGGGCGTCTGGGCCAGCAGCACGGTGCCGATGGATTCGCCAGACACCAGACGCAGCAATGCGTCGGGCTCGCGGCCCCATGCGATGACCGTCGAGGCACCCGAACCGGCCGCACGCCGTGCCGCCAGTATCTTGGTCAGCATGCCTCCACGGCCGATGGAGCTGCCGGCACCGCCGGCCATCGCCTCCAGCGCAGGGTCGCCGGCCCTGGCTTCGTGCACGAAAGTCGCCGCCGGGTCCTTGCGTGGATCTGCGGTGTACAGGCCTTTCTGGTCGGTCAGGATCACCAGCAGGTCGGCCTCGATCAGGTTGGCCACCAGCGCACCCAGGGTGTCGTTGTCACCGAACTTGATCTCGTCGTTGACCACCGTGTCGTTCTCGTTGATGACCGGCACGACACCCAGCTTGAGCAACGTCAGCAAGGTGGAACGGGCGTTCAGATAACGCTCCCGATCAGCCAGGTCGGCATGAGTCAGCAGCACCTGGGCGCTGCCGATGCCGCTGGCGCGCAGCTGGGTTTCGTACATCTGGGCCAGGCCCATCTGGCCGACCGCCGCCGCCGCCTGCAGTTCCTGAATGGCGCTCGGACGGCTGGTCCAGCCAAGGCGTTTCATGCCTTCGGCAATGGCGCCGCTGGACACCATCACCAATTCGCGTTTGCCGCCGTCGGCCAGGCCGTTGACCAGCGCCGCCAGTTGTCGGCACCACTCGCCGATGGCTTCGGCGTCGAGTCCGCGGCCTTCGTTGGTCACGAGGCTGGAGCCGACCTTGACCACGATGCGGCGCGCGCCGCGGAGCATGTCGGCCGATGCCGTTGTTGTCATCGTTGTCATCGAAGGCGGCGTCGGGTCAGTCGTTTTCAGGAGCGGATTCGGTAGCGGCCTTGGCGGCAGGGGCCGGGGAAGCAGCAGGTGTCTCGCGGGCTTCGTCGAAGCGCGGATCGATATCTTCCGGCGGCAGCGCTGCCTTCTGGTCGGCCTGCACATGCTTGAAGATGGCGTGGATCAGCGGCTCGCAACCTTCGCGGGTCAGCGCGGAAATCTCGAACACCGGGCCTTTCCACTTCAGGCGCTTGACGAAGTCCTTGACCAGCGCGGCCCGGTCGTCGTTGTCGACCATGTCGAGCTTGTTCAGCACCAGCCAGCGCGGCTTGTCGAACAGCTTCTTGTCGTATTTCTTGAGTTCGCCGACGATGGCCTTGGCTTGCGCCACCGGATCCACAGCTTCGTCGAATGGCGCCATATCGATGACATGTAGCAAAAGACGGGTGCGCTGCAGGTGCCGCAGGAACTGGTGGCCCAGGCCGGCGCCCTCCGAGGCGCCTTCGATCAGGCCGGGAATGTCGGCGATCACGAAACTCTGCTCCGGCCCTACCCGCACCACACCCAGATTGGGGTGCAGCGTGGTGAAGGGATAGTCGGCAATCTTCGGGCGTGCATTGGAGACAGCCGTGATCAGAGTCGACTTGCCGGCGTTGGGCATGCCCAGCAAACCGACGTCTGCCAGCACTTTCAGCTCGAGCTTCAGGCTCTTGCGTTCGCCCGGGTAACCCATGGTCTTCTGACGCGGCGCACGGTTGATGGCGCTCTTGAAACGCATGTTGCCGAAGCCACCGTCGCCGCCACGGGCCAGGGTGATGACCTCTCCGGGCACCAGCATTTCATACAGCACGTCTCCGGTTTCGGAGTCACTGATGATGGTGCCGACCGGCAGTTTCAGCGTGACGTCTTCGCCGGCGGCGCCGAACATGTCGGAGCCCATGCCGTGCTGACCGCGCTTGGCATCGTGACGACGCGAAAAGCGGAAATCGACCAGGGTGTTGAGATTGACATCCGCAACCACGAACACATGGCCGCCACGTCCGCCGTCGCCGCCATTGGGACCACCGAACTCCTTGTATTTTTCGTGCCGGAAAGACACGCAGCCGTTACCGCCGTCGCCTGCTGCGACATCGATATAGGCTTCGTCGACGAATTTCATGGAGTTCTCCTGTCCCGAACAGCGAGCGGCCCGGACATAAAAAAGGGCCAGAAAGCACGAAGCCCCGACCAGCGGGGCTTCGCAGGTAACGATCGACCGAGCCTTAGGCTGCGGGAGTCACGAAAACCGTTTGCTTGCTTGCCGCACCCTTGATGGCGAACGACACGTGGCCGTCAACCAGGGCGAAAAGCGTGTGATCCTTGCCCAGGCCGACATTGGTGCCGGGATGGAAACGAGTACCACGTTGACGCACGATGATGGAGCCAGCGGAGATCAACTCACCGCCGAAAGCCTTCACACCGAGCATTTTGGGCTTGGAATCGCGCCCGTTTCGCGTAGAGCCGCCGCCTTTTTTCTGTGCCATGACCCTGCTCCTTAACCGGCGATCGCGCCGATTTGCAGTTCAGTGAACTGCTGGCGATGGCCTTGACGTTTCTGGTAATGCTTACGACGGCGCATCTTGAAGATGTGCACTTTGTCGTGCTTGCCATGCGACACGACGGTAGCCGTGACGGTGGCGCCGGACACCAGGGGCGCACCGATCTTGATTTCAGCGCCGTTGCCGACTGCCAAAACCTGATCGATCACGATTTCCTGGCCTACGTCCGCAGCAATCTGTTCTACTTTAATTTTTTCGCCGGAAGCAACGCGATACTGCTTGCCGCCGGTTTTTATGACCGCGTACATACAAACCTCTTCATGTGAAGGTATCTGCGGACGAATTTCCGCAGAGCCCTCGATTGTAGCGCGCCTGGACTGATCTGCCAAGCAAGCGCCTGAAGGCCGGCTGAACGGTGTCGTTTTCCATTCCTATAATGCAACGCGCCTACCTTTTTGCGCAGCATTTCCCCACTTATTTCTTGACTGCCATCGCCACCCCCGCGGCCGCCGCGAAACCGGCCACAGCCCTCGCCCTCATCGCCCATGACATGCGCGAGGTGGATGCCGTCATCGCCAAACGCCTGGACTCCGGCGTTCCGCTGGTCGGAGAAGTGGCCCGATACATCATTGCGGCTGGCGGAAAGCGCTTGCGACCCGCGTTGCTGCTGCTGATCTCCGGGGCGCTTGATTCACAGAACCCGCTGCGCCACACGCTGGCCGCGGTGGTCGAATTCATCCACACCGCCACGCTGCTGCACGACGACGTGGTGGACGAGTCGACGCTGCGGCGCGGCCGGTCCACCGCAAACGAAGTTTTCGGCAACCCGGCCAGCGTGCTGGTGGGCGACTTCCTGTATTCGCGCTCCTTCCAGATGATGGTGGAGTCCGGGAACATGAGGGTGATGAGCATCCTGGCCGAAGCCACCAACGTCATCGCCGAAGGTGAAGTGCTGCAGCTGATGAACATGCACGACGCCGGCCTGGACGAATCCGGCTACCTGCGGGTGATCCGGTCCAAGACTGCAAAGCTGTTCGAAGCCAGCGCGCGGCTCGGGGCCATCGTCGCCGGCGCTTCGTCCGAAATGGAAGAGGCTTGCGCCACCTACGGCCAGGCATTGGGCACCGCGTTCCAGGTCATCGACGACGTGCTGGACTACGACGGCGATGCCGGCGAAATGGGCAAGAACCTCGGCGACGACCTGCGCGAAGGCAAGGCCACCCTGCCGCTGATCATCGCCATGCGACGCGGCAGTGCCGAACAGGCCGGCCTGATCCGCTCCGCCATCGAGGAAGGCGAAGGCGACCTGAACGCCATCGTGAGCATCGTTCGCGAGACCGGCGCGCTCGAAGCCACGCGCGAGGCTGCGGCCGGTGAAGCGCAGCGGGCCATCGATGCACTGGCACCGTTGCCCGAAAATCCGCACTCCAAAGCTCTGCTAGAATTAGCGGCTCAGCTGTTGACGCGCCGTTCGTAAGTTCAGAGAACAAACGTAACTGGCCATCGAGACGGTTGATCGATGTGCCCGCCTCTGCCGCGGGCCTTCATCGGGGTGTAGCTTAGCCTGGTAGAGCGCTACGTTCGGGACGTAGAGGCCGGAGGTTCGAATCCTCTCACCCCGACCAGAAATTTCCTTGATGCCAAGGACTTACAAAGCCCCACATGCTGGGGCTTTGTCGTTTTACTCGTCTGCGTGCTTGCCTATCTGTTCCCCGCTTGGTTCGTCTGTCTGCTGCCCCACGGCACCTGGTTGCCGGTGCCGATGCCCAAGTTGATGGGGCAACACCACCTTTGCGGACTTCAGGCGCGTTCCTGCGCCGTTGTTCACCCGTCTCCACGTGACCGCAACGGTGGCCGGCCGCCAGCCGGTCACGCCATGGCTATCGCGCTGATTCCGGGCCCCGGTGAACGCAGCCAGTGCACCAGTTCCTCGTGGGCCAGCGGTTTGCAGAAGTGGTAGCCCTGCCCCTTCCGGCAACCCAGGTCCCGCAACAGCGCCGCCTGCTCGGCGGTTTCTATGCCTTCGGCAACAGTGCTCATGCCAAGGCTTTTCGCCACGCGGATGGTGGCTTCGATCAGCACCCTGTGATGGGCGCTGCTGACCACCTCACTGACAAACGAACGGTCGATCTTGACCGTACTCACCGGCAGTTGATGCAGGCTGGAAAGCGACGAATAACCCGTGCCGAAGTCGTCCAGCGCCAGTGTCAGGCCCAGCGCCTGCAGGGCTCTCAGTTCTGCCTGCACCGCCTCGTCCTGCGCGGCCAGGCTTTCGGTGATTTCCAGCTGCAGCTGCTCGGGCCGCAACTGGCTCGACTGCAGGGCGTCCGCGACGATCCGGGCAAAACCGGGCTCGATCAGCTGTCCGCGTGAAAGATTGACCGCCAGCAGGCGCGGTGCGTTCCGGCCCAGCGTCGCCTGCCACTCCAGGAACTGGCGGCAGGCGGTGCGCAGCACGAACTCGCCGATTTCGCCGATCAGGCCGCATTCTTCGGCCACACCGATGAAATCGATCGGCGCCACGAGGCCCCGCTCCGGATGGCGCCAGCGAACCAGCGCCTCGACGCCCGCGGCATGCGGCGGAACATCGGCATCCACGGTTTCCTGCCGGAGGTCGACCACCGGCTGATAGACCACGAACAACTCGCCGCGCGAAAGCGCCTGCCGCAATTCGATCTCGACCACACCACGGCGCAACGCCCGTTCATGCATGGCCGGCTCGAACACCAGGAAACGGGAGCCCCCGGCCTGTTTGGCCTCGCGCATGGCGATGCTCGCATCCTGCAGCACGGCGTCGGCGTCGCGGGACATGTGCTCCCGCAACACCAGCCCCATGCTGACGCCGATATGCAGGCGGTGCGCCTGGACACCATAGGGTTTGCTCAGCGCGGCCAGCAGGCGCTGGGCGATGCGGTGCACATCGTCGGGCGAGCGTGTCTCGCCGATGACAACGACGAACTCGTCGCCACCGATGCGGCCGGCGATATCCGCAACGGTTCTGTCGCCGGCCTCGGCGGACGAAGACTCGCCGCGACTCTCCTGACGCAGCGTCGAACGCAGTCGCTCGGCGACCAGGCTCAGCACCTCGTCGCCGGCGCCGTGCCCGAGCGAATCGTTGATCTGCTTGAACCGGTCACAGTTGATGAACAAAACGGCGAAATGAGCCGGGTCACCGGCCGCCTGGCGCTGCAGGGCAGCATTGACGAGGTCCCAGATGGCCGAACGGTTCGGCATCTGCGTCAGGACATCCACCCGCGCCGCCGCACGCAGGCGGAGTGCCAGGCCGGTCTGTTCCCGCTCCACGTCCTGGGTGACGTCGCTGACCATCGCCATCAGCCGGTTGGCATCCAGCTTCATCACGCTGAGCGACAAGGTCTGCGTCACCATCGCCCCGGCATGCAGGTGTTCGACCGGGATCCGGACACCGTCCAGGATCGACCCGCTCTCGTCCTGGAAATCCGCGATTTTCTGCGGCAGCCAGGGAGCGACGTTCTTCAGGGCGGAAAACAGGTTGTCCAGATTGCCATCGGCTGAAAGCGGCATCAGCAAGGTGGCCGACTTGGGATTGGCCAGCTCGATCGTGCCGTCCATCGCAGCCTCCAGCAGACCGATGGGGGCCCGGTACATGAACTGGATCAGAGCCTCGTAGGCCCGGCCGGAGTCCGCCGGGCTCTGGATTTCGATCACGTCCGTCATGCCGGTTTCCATACCGCGGTCCTGTTGCGCCCCGCCGACTTCGCCGCATACAGGGCAGTGTCCGCACGTTTCATCAGGCTATGGAGCTCCGAACTGTCGCTGGCCACGGTGGCGACGCCCGTGCTGATGGAATACGGGATGCTGGCATCGCCGATGTCGACCTGCTGCGATTCGACCAGCAGCCGCAGGCGTTCGGCGCCCAACAGCGCCTGATCCTCGTCGGTGGAAGGCATCAGGACCGCGAATTCCTCGCCGCCGATACGGGCGACGACGTCGACCTCCCGAAAGCAGGAAGCCAACAGCCCGGCGAATTCACGCAGCACCGCATCGCCCGCAGCGTGGCCGTACCTGTCGTTGACGGACTTGAAATGATCCAGGTCGACCATCAGCAGGGACAGCTTTCGGGCGTGCCGCAGACCCCGGGTGAATTCGAGCTCGCCGGCCTCGAAGAAGGTGCGGCGGTTGGCGATGCCCGTCAGGTGATCGCACGAGACGATGCGACGCTGGGCTTCGCTGGCTTCGCGTTTGTCGGTGATGTCGCGAATGACCAGGCTGTAGCTCTTGCTTGCCGGCTGGCTGAACGGCGGGAGCGTCGCCAAAAATCCGTCCAGTTCCGGCGGGCCGATGGGCGGCGCGCGCAACGGCACGATCATCGCGCTACCCCAGAACCGGCTGCCGTCGGCTTTCCGCTGCCATCCCTCGTCCAGGCTCCATCCGCTCTGGTCCGCCTCGCGCAGGCGGTCATGGACCCTTTCCGGTGTCGTCGAACCCTCCGGATAGAGGATCGAAATCGGCTGGCCGACCACGTCCGCAGGTTCGAAACCCGTGATGCGGCCGATGCTGGGGTTCCACTCGTCGATGCGGCCCTCGGCGTCCAGCCGCGCCAGGGCGTAGTCGGTCACACCCATCATGATGGCGTTCAGCCAGGCTTCGTTCTGCCGTAGAAGGCGCTCCTGCGCGACCTGCCGGGTGATGTCGGTCAGCACCGCCATCAAACGTTCCTCGTCCAGTTTCAGGACCGTCAGGGACAGCATGGCGGGCTGGGATCTGGCCTGCACGACCGTCCCCAGCGGAACCCGGATACCGTCGCAGACCATGCCGTACGCGGCATCGAAGTTCTGCACCAGGTGCTGGAGATCGGGAACCACACCCTCCAGCACCGAAAAGAGATTGGTCAGGTTGCCGTCCCTGGAAAGCGGCATCAGCAACTGCGCGGAAAGCGGGTTGATCATGGCGATTCCACCATGCAGGTCTGCCTGCACCAGACCCACCGGCGCGATGTACAGGAACTGCACCAGCGCTTCGTATTCCTGTGAAAGTTCCAAGCCCGAATCGCTCATTTAAAGACGCCGATTCACAAGCACGTATCGCAGGGCCGCACCGGGCACGGCCACCAGCCGCAGCCGCACCTTGCTGGGACGCATGCGGAGCGTAAAGACGTAATCGAGTTCCGCATCCAGCGACTCGCCCGCTTCGGCGGCGTCCTCGAAACGCTGCGCGACCATGAAATTGTTCATGCACTGGGCGACGGTGTTGAAAAGTGCGGCGCCGACGACACGCTCCGCCGAAAGCCCGGCCATCTTCGCCTCGAATGCGTTGTAGGTGCGAACAATGGTCTGGTCATCGAAACCGATGACACCGAACTCCAGGGCGTCGAGCTCTTCGACGCTGCATTGCTGCAGCCTGGCAATGATGTCCGGCTGGCTGAAGTCGATTGGATGAATAGGGCTCATGGGTAGCCAGGTTTTGATGTCACACAAACGATCGGTAGAACTTAGCCCTACAGGCTACTTGCAAAAATTCGTATTGTTTGTAGGAAATTCCTATTGCACCGAGTCGTGATTTCGAGATTCCCTGCAGTCGATCGGTGCAAGCAGTCCTGATCGTTTCGGCCAATACGGTCCAGGCAATCCGCCATCGTCGTGCGGCCATGCGCTGCCTAGACTGGTCCGACACCCGCAACCTGCCCGACCATGTCCCTCGAAAACGCTTCTTTCTTCCCCTCCGGCAACCGCCCACCGCTGACCGGCGTACGGGTACTCGACCTCACCCGGCTGCTGCCTGGCCCGGTGTGCACCCTCCATCTGGCCGACCTGGGCGCCGACGTCGTGAAGATCGAGGACATGGGCGCGGGCGACTACGCATCGCCCGCCTTGCGTGGATTGGTCCACCGAAACAAACGCGCCCTTCGGCTCGACCTGAAGCAAGCCGAGGGTGTGGCCGCACTGAAGGCCCTGGCGACCACCGCCGACGTGCTGGTCGAAAGCTTCAGGCCCGGCGTGATGGACCGCCTGGGCGTGGGCTACGACAGCCTCGCCGCACTCAATCCGCGACTGGTCTTCTGCAGCATCACCGGCTACGGCCAGACCGGCCCGATGCGCGACCAGCCCGGCCATGACCTCAACTACTGCGCGCTGGCCGGCATCACCGACCAGATGGGCCGTGACGGGGACACGCCCGCCCTGCCCAACCTGCCCGTGGCCGACCTGATGGGCGGCTCGCTGACCTCGGTGATGGGCATCCTCGCGGCGCTTTTCGACGCCGGCCGCACCGGCAGGGGCCGCCATGTCGACATCGCCATGGCAGACAGCGCCCTGGCCCATTCGCTGGTGCCGATGGTCAGCCTGGCGCTACACGGCAAGACCCGACCGGCGGGGCAGGACAAGCTTTCCGGCGGCCTGCCCTGCTACAGCCTGTACCGCACGTCCGACAACCGCTTTCTTGCAGTGGCCGCCTACGAAGCCAAGTTCTGGGAACGTTTCTGCGAAATCATCCGCCGCGAAGACCTGAAACCCCACCACCATCCGGCCGACCGGGCCACCAGCGATCGTGTGCGCGCCGACATTGCGGCACTGATCGGCGCCCGGCCCCTGGCGCACTGGCAGCAGGTGTTCGCCGACGGCGACTGCTGCGTCAACGCGGTGCTGCAACCGGCCGAATCGTTGGCCGACCCGCACTTCGAAGCACGCGGCATGGTGGTGCCCGCAAGCGCCAATGGCGGAGCAGTGGCCCTGGGCTGCCCGGTGAAGATGACCGGCTACCGGTTCGCGGTGCACCGCGTGGCTCCCACGCCCGGCCAGCACAGCGACGAGATCATGGCCGAAGCGGGCTACACCACCGCGCTACGCGACGACATGCGGACCAAGGGCGCGCTGGGGTAAAAACGAGGTCTTCCCGAGTGCCGCGCCGCCGCCGATCCTTGACCGCATCCAGCTTCACCCACCAGACCATCGCCATCCAGCAGGTCGAGCAGATCCTGCTGGGCGCCCGTGCCCGCGGTGCCGACATGCCGGCCCTGTTGCGGCGCGCCGGCATACCCGCCAGCCTGTTCGATTCACCACTCGCCCGGGTGACCCAGGCGCAATACCTCGCGCTGATATTCGCCCTGCGCCACACACTGCGCGACGAGTTGTGGGGCCTGTGCAGCCGGCCCTTGCCGCCCGGCAGTTTTGCCTATGGTTGCCAGCCGCTGATCGCCTGCCGCACATTGGGCGACGCCCTGCGCCAGGGGCTGCGCTACTACCGGCTGCTGCTGTCTGACTTCGTGCCCCGGCTGCAGGTGCGCGGTGGCATTGCAGCGGTGCACCTGCAGCCGCGCGTCGAAAACACTGCCGCACTGGCATTCGCCCAGCGGGCTTTCTCCTTCTTCGCCTACGGCCTGGCTTCATGGCTGGTGGCACGCCGCGTGCCGCTGTTGTCGGTCGACTATCCGCAGACCTGCACGGGCACCGGCATCAGCAGCGATGCGGTCACCCTTTTCGGTGCGCCGGTGCATTACTCGGCCGCCTGCACCGGCTGGAGATTCGAGGCCCGCTGGCTCGACCTGCCAGTGGTTCAGACCGACCAGAGCCTGCGTGAATTCATGCGGCAGGCGCCCGCCAGCCTGCTGGTGAAATACCGCGACCAGAGCAGCGTGACCGAACGCATCCGCCGCATCCTGCGCCGCCACCTGAGCGACGAACTGCCCTCGCTCGAACACATCGGCCAGCAGCTGGCCATGACCCCGCAGACCCTGCGCCGCCGCCTGCGTGAAGAAGGCCAGGGTTTCCGCGGCATCAAGGACGACCTGCGCCGCGACGCCGCCATCGAATACCTGGCGCTGCCCGAACTGACACTGCCCGAGATCGCCGCGCAGCTGGGGTTCTCGGAAGCCAGCACCTTCCACCGCGCCTTCAAGCACTGGACCGGCCTGGCGCCGGGCGAATACCGCCACACCCACCTGCGCAACTGACCACGCGCAGCCGGGCGCCTGGCAGTTTTCGCCAAGCAAGTTGATCACCCGCGCCATTGGCCGGGCCGCTATGCCGCCGCATCCTCGTGGAATAGATAACCGAGGAGACAAACCCGTGAAACGCACCGTTTACGTAGCCGGCGTCGGCATGATTCCCTTCAGCAAGCCCGGCAAGAGCGAGCCCTACAACTTGATGGGCGAAAAGGCCGCGCGGCTGGCCCTCGACGACGCCCGCGTGCCCTACTCCGAAGTGCAGCAGGCCTACGTCAGTTATGTTTATGGCGACTCCACCGCCGGACAGGCGGCGATCTACGGCGTGGGCCTCACCGGCATTCCGGTTTTCAACCTCAACAACAACTGCTCCAGCGGTTCCAGCGCGTTGTTCCTGGCGCGCCAGGCGGTCGAAAGCGGCATGGTCGAATGCGCCATCGCACTCGGCTTCGAGCAGATGGTGCCGGGCGCGCTGAAAGGGGCCTACGACGACCGTCCCTCGCCCATGCAGCGTTTTGCCGACGCCATGATCGACATCCAGGGTTTCGACCCGACCAAACCCCGCGCGGCCCAGCTGTTCGGCGGCGCCGGCCGCGACTACATGAAGCAGTACGGCATCCGTCCCGACACCTTCGGCCGCATCTCGGTCAAGGCCCGCCAGCATGCGGCGCGCAACCCCAACGCCGTCTTCCGCGACACCGTCACGCTCGACGAGGTGATGGCCTCGCCTTCGGTCTTCGACCCGCTCACCCGCCTGCAGTGCTGCCCGCCGACATGCGGTGCCGCGGCCGCCATCCTCTGCTCTGAAGACTTCGCCCGCCGCCACGGCCTGGACACCCGGGTTTTCATTGCCGCCCAGGCCATGACGACCGACACACCGTCGACCTTCGATGCAGGCGACATGCGCAAGGTGGTCGGCTACGACATGACCCGCGCTGCCGCTCGGCAGGTCTACGAATCCGCCGGAATCGGCCCTGAAGACATCGACGTGGTCGAGCTGCACGACTGCTTCACCGCCAACGAACTCATCACCTACGAAGGCCTGGGCCTGACCCCCGAGGGCACGGCCGAGAAATTCATCATCGAGGGCGACAACACCTATGGCGGACGGGTGGTCACCAACCCCTCCGGAGGCCTGTTGTCCAAGGGACATCCGCTGGGCGCGACCGGCCTTGCGCAATGCGCCGAACTCACCTGGCAGCTGCGCGGCCAGGCCGACCAGCGGCAGGTCGAAGGTGCACGGCTCGCCCTGCAACACAACCTGGGCCTGGGCGGCGCGTGTGTGGTGACCCTGTACCAGGCAAACGCCTGAGGTGCCCATGATCGACCGCCAGTACATCGGCCACACGCTGGCCCCTTTCAAGGTCCAGGTCGAAGCCGGCCGCCTGCGTTTCTTCGCCAAGGCCATCGGCGAGACCGACCCGATCTATTCGGACGAGGCCGCCGCCCGCGCCGCCGGCCACCCCGGCCTGCCGGTGCCGCCCACCTTCCTGTTCTGCCTGGAGATGGAAGGCCCCAACCCGGCAGCCATCCGCGAGCTGCTGGGCCTGGACTACCGCCGGCTGCTGCACGGCGAACAGTCCTTCACCTACCACGCAGCCGCCCATGCCGGCGACACCTTGCGATTCGAACAACGCATCGAGGACATCTACGACAAGAAGGGCGGCGCGCTGGAATTCGTCGTGCGCCTGACCACTGTCGACAACCAGCACGGAAAACGGGTCGCCGAAATGCGCTCGGTCACCGTGCAGCGCAACCCGTGATGGACAGGACCGCAGCCATGAACATTCCCGACTACGACACCCTGCAGCCCGGCGACGTGCTGCCCGGTTTCGAGACCGAACCGCTTTCGCGCCTGACCCTGGCCCTGTATTGCGGCGCGTCCGGCGACCACAACCCGATCCACGTCGACAGCGACTTCGCGCGCTCCGCGGGCCAGGCCGACGTGTTCGCCCACGGCATGCTTTCGATGGCCTGGCTGGGCCGGCTGCTGACCCACTGGGTGCCGCAGCATGCGCTGCGTGAATACGGCGTTCGTTTCGTTGCCGTCACCCAGGTGCACGACCGCATCAGCTGCACCGGCACGGTGGTCGAGAAGTTCGAGGCCGACGGCGAAAGGCGGGTACGGCTTTCGCTGCAGACGATGGACCAGAACGGCCAAGTGAAGCTGAGCGGCGATGCCGTCGTCGCCCTGGCCTGAACCCGCCGGGAACACGAAACAAAACAAGGAGACACGACACATGAAGAAGCTGCAGGACAAGGTCGCGCTGGTATCGGGCTCGGGACGCGGCATCGGCCGCGAGATCGCATTGAAGCTGGCCAGCGAGGGCGCCCGGGTGGTGATCAACGACCTCGACGAAACGCCGGCACATGCCGTGGTCGCCGAGATAAGGGCGGCCGGCGGCCAGGCCGTCGCCTGCATCGGCAGCGTCACGCAGAAGGATTTCGCGCAGCGTTTCGTCGACACCGCCATCGGCGAATTCAATGGGCTGGACATCATCGTCAACAACGCCGGCTTCACCTGGGACAACGTCATCCAGAAGATGAGCGACGAGCAGTGGGAAGACATCCTCGCAGTGCACCTCACCGCTCCCTTCCGCATCCTGCGGGCGGCGGCCGACTTCATCCGCGACAGCGCCAAGAAGGAAGCCGAGGCCGGCACGCCGGTGTTCCGCAAGGTGGTCAACATCTCGTCCACCTCGGGTGTGTACGGCAACGCCGGCCAGGCCAATTACGCGGCGGCCAAGGCCGGCATCAACGGCCTGACCAAGGCCATGGCCAAGGAATGGGGGCGCTACAAGGTCAACGTCAACAGCGTGGCCTTCGGGCTCATCATGACCCGGCTGACCGAGGCCGATGCGCAGGCCGACGCCAGCATCGACATCGAGGGACGGCGCATCAAGGTGGGCGTCAATCCGCAGGTCCTGAAGAACGTCGAAACCCTGATTCCGCTGGGCCGGGGCGGCACTCCGGAAGAAGCGGCCGGCGCGGTCTACATGTTCTGCATTCCGGAATCCAACTACGTCAGCGGCCAGGTGCTGGTGTGCGGCGGAGGCCGGCCATGAACGCCGCCGTTCCGTCGCCTGCGGTGCCCTCCAGCCTGGCCTCGCCCTCGCGGCCCTGGATGGACCCGGAACTGCAGATGCTGCGCGACAGCGCCCGCCGTTTCTTCGAAACCGAATGCGTGCCGCACCAGGAAGCCTGGGCGTCGCAGAAACACGTGGACCGAGAGATCTGGCGGCGCGCCGGCCAGCTCGGCCTGCTGTGCGCGGGCATCCCCGAAAACTACGGCGGCGGCGGCGGCACCATGCTGCACGAAGCCGTCATCTGCGAAGAGCAGTCGCGGGCGCTGGTCAACAGCTTCAGCATCAACGTGCACAGCGGCATCGTCGCCCACTACCTGCTGGCGTACGGTAGCGAGGAACAGAAGCAGCGCTGGCTGCCGCTCATGGCCAGCGGGGAGATGGTGGCGGCCATCGCCATGACCGAACCCGGCGCCGGCACCGACCTGCAGCGCATCAAGACCAGCGCGGTGCTGGAAGGCGACCACTACCGCATCAACGGCGCCAAGACCTTCATCACCAACGGATTCCACGCCGACCTGGTGTGCGTGGCGGTCAAGACCGACCCGGCCGCGGGCGCGAAGGGCGTTTCGCTGGTGATGATCGAGACCGCCGGCCTGCAGGGTTTCCGCCGCGGCCGGCTGCTCGACAAGATCGGCCAGCGCGGGCAGGACACTGTCGAGCTTTTCTTCGACGACATGCAGGTGCCGGTGGCCAACCTGCTGGGCGGCGAGGAAGGCAGGGGCTTCACCCAGCTGATGCAGCAACTGCCGCGCGAACGGCTGCTGCTGTCCATCGGATCGGCCGCCACCATGCAGCGCGCGGTGGACGAAACCCTGGCCTATGTGCGCGACCGGCAGATCTTCGGCGACTCGCTGCTGAAGTTGCAGAACACGCGCTTCAAGCTGGCGGAATGCCAGACCCACGCCAGCATCGCCCGGGCCTTCATCGACGACTGCATCGCACGGCAGGCACGCGGCGAATTCGACATTCCAACCGCCGCGATGGCCAAGTGGTGGATCACCGAAACCACCTGCAAGGTGATCGACGAATGCCTGCAGCTGCATGGCGGCTACGGCTACATGAACGAATACCCCATCGCCCGCATGTTCGCCGACGCCCGCGTGGGCCGCATCTACGGCGGAGCCAACGAGGTGATGAAGGAGATCGTCATCCGCTCGATGGAACGCGAGTGAAAGGCTGAGGGCTTCTGCCCAGCCGAAGCCTTGCTTCGGCAAATAGGCATGGCGGCGGCGAGCGGCCATGCCTAGCATCGAATGCAAGGACAAGGGCCGCTTGCGGACCCGCCAATAAAAACGCGTCGAGACAACGCATCGGGATTCCGCCAATGACCGACAGATACAACGCTCCCGGCGAGCCATCCGAGCCCTGGCTCGACACCTGGCCGCGCGGCCTGCCCCGCCAGTTGCACCAGCCGCAAGTGACGCTGGGCCACTACCTCACCGTGGCCGCACGACGTTACCCCGACAAGCCGGCCATCGTCTTCTGCGGCGGCATCACCACCTTCGCATCGCTGCGCGCCCGGGCCGACGCCCTGGCCGGCCACCTACAGCGCCATGCCGGTGTCGGGCCCGGCGACAGGGTGCTGATGCTCAGCCAGAACTGCCCCCAGTTCACCATCGGCTTTTACGCCGTCCTGCGTTGCGGCGCGGTCGCGGTGCCGGTCAACGCCATGTCGACCGCGGCCGAGATGGCGCATTACCTCGAAGACAGCGGAGCCACCGTAGCCCTGGTGGCACAGGAACTGCTGCCCGCCGTGCGCTCCGCGCTGGACGACGGCCGGCTGCGCCACGCGGTTCTGCACTGCTATGCCGATGCGGCCGACGAAAACGCCGACCCGGCCCTGCCGCCGCAACTGGCCATGGCCCGCGTGCCGGCCGACCATCCGGCCACGGTGAACTGGGCCGACGCCCTGGCCGGCGACCACCGCCCGAACCCCGACACATCGACGCCCGACGACCTCTGCGTGCTGCCCTACACCTCCGGCACCACCGGCCGCCCCAAGGGCTGCCGGCACACGCACCGCACGCTGCTGGCGTCCACCATCGGCGCGAGCCTGTGGCGCGGCCTGCATGCCGAATCGGTGGTGATGGGCGTGGCCCCGCTGTTCCACCTGCTGGGCATGCAGAACGCCATGCTGATGCCGATGTCGGCCGGGGCCACCGTGGTGATGCTGCCGCGCTGGGATGCGGGCGCCGCCGCCCGGCTGATCGAGCGCCACCGGGTGACCACCTGGGCCGCGCCGCCGGCCATGCTCAACGACTTCTTCGCCCACCCCGAGGCGCAGGCCCGCGACCTCTCCAGCCTCACCGTGCTAAACGGCGGCGGCGCCGCCATGCCGGAAGCGGTGTCGGCCATGCTGCAGCAACGTTTCGGGCTGCACTACATCGAGGGCTACGGCCTGACCGAAACCGCGTCCTTCCTGCACTGCAACCCGCCCGGCCGGGGCAAACGGCAATGTCTGGGCATACCTGCCTTCGGTGTGCATTCACGCATCGTCGACCCCGAGACGCTGGCCGACATGCCGCGTGGTGAAACCGGCGAACTGGTCACCTCGGCCCCGCAGGTGATGCTCGGCTACTGGCACGACGAGAAGGCCGACCGCAGCAGTTTCTTCGAGCGCGACGGCAGGCGTTACTTCCGCACCGGCGACCTGGCCTTCATGGACGCGGACGGCTACTTCTTCATGCGCGACCGGCTCAAACGCATGATCAACGTCAGCGGGTTCAAGGTCTGGCCGGCGGAGGTCGAAAGCCTGCTCTACGAACATCCGGCCATCCACGAAGCCTGCGTGATCGCGGTGCCCGACGCGCGCCAGGGCGAGTCGGTCAAGGCCGTGGTGGTGCTGCGGCCGGCCGCGCTGCTGGATGCCGAGGCACTGGGCCTGTGGTGCCGCGAACGGCTGTCGGCCTACAAGGTGCCGCGGCACATCCAGTTCCGCGCGGCGCTGCCCAAGTCGGGCACCGGAAAGATCCTGTGGCGCGCCTTGCAGGAAGAGCCGGGCTCGACCCCATAAGAAGAACCGGAGACACACCGCCATGCACCTTACCCAAGGACTGCAACGATCACTGCAGCGCCACCCCGACAAGACCGCCCTCTGCCACGTCGGCGCCGACAGCACCCGCCACTGGACCTTCGCCGAAATGGCCGACCAGGTGGCCCGCCGCGCCGCCGCACTGCGCGCCTGGGGCGTGCTGCCTGGCGACCGCGTCGCATTGGTATCACCCAACGACGACAAGATGGTCGTCAACCTGCTGGCCTGCTGGTGGTTGGGCGCCGTGGCCTGCCCGCTCAACCTGCGCTGGAGCGCGCCCGAACTCGACCACGCACTCACCGACTGCGGTGCCGCGCTGCTGCTGGCCGACACCGCATGCGCGCCGGCCGTGGCCGGCATCACCGCGCCGGTGACGGTGATGGACGACCGGCAGATGGCCGACCGCACCGCCGCGCTGCAACCCGTGCAGGACAGCCGCACCGGCGGCGACGCACTGGCCGCCATCCTCTACACCGGGGGCACCACCGGACGGTCCAAGGGTGTGATGCTGACCCACGCCAATTTCTGGACCGCCTGCATGACACGCGGCGCAGAACTCAACAACTCGCCCGACAGCGTCTCGCTGCTGGTCGCGCCGCTGTTCCATGTGGCCGGGCTGGGCCGGCTCATCGGCCAGGGCATCGTCGGCGGCACCTGCGTGACGCTGCCGCAGTTCCGGCCCGATGCGGTGCTGGACGCCATCGAAAGCCTGGGCATCAGCGACATCATCGTGGTGCCTACCATGCTGCAGGCGCTGCTCGATGCGCCCGGCTTTTCGCCGGCCCGGGTGCAGAGCCTGGACCGCATCGCCTTCGGTGCCGCGCCCATGCCGGCCGACCTGCTGCAACGGGCGCTCGCCACATGGCCGAAGGCCGAGTTCTTCCAGGCCTACGGCATGACAGAGACGGCCGGCGCGGTGTGCATCGACATACCCTCGCGCAGGCGCGGTTCGGAGGCCACCATGGGGACCGTGGGCCGGGCCGGGCTGGGGTCGGAGATACGCATCGTCGACGTGACCGGCGTCGAATGCCCGCGCGGCGAGTCCGGCGAGATCGTGGTGCGCGGCCCGATGATCACCCAGGGCTACTGGAACCTTCCGGCCGTCAGCGCCCAGGCACTGCGCGACGGCTGGCTGCACACCGGCGACGGCGGCCGCATGGACGCCCAGGGCTACCTGTACCTTACCGACCGGCTGAAGGACATGATCATCAGCGGCGGCGAAAACGTCTATCCGGCCGAGGTTGAAAACGCCCTGCGCGGCCATCCGGCCGTATCAGAGGCGGCCGTCATCGGCGTGCCGCACGAACGCTGGGGCGAGTCGGTGCATGCGGTAGTGGTGGTGCGCCACGATGGCCCGGCCCCCGACGACACCGAAGCCCTGGCCGAGGAACTGACCGCCTGGTGTCGCACCCGGCTGGCCGGCTACAAATGCCCGCGCAGTTTCCATTTCACCGACACGCTTCCCTTGTCGGCCGCCGGCAAGGTGCTGAAGACCACGCTGCGCGCAGCCCACCGTTCACCCACGCCGGCGCCTGCCGCGACATCGCCATGACCGACACATCCCCCTTCGACTTCAGCGGCCGCCATGTCTTCGTGGCCGGCGGCAGCAGCGGCATCAACCTGGCGATCGCGGAAGCCTTCGCACGCCGTGGCGCGAAGGTATCCATCGCCAGCCGGTCGCTGGAGCGGGTACGGGGCGCCGTCGCCCAGCTGCGCGCTCACGGCAACGACGTCGAGGGCTACAGCGCCGACGTGCGCGAATACGACGCCATCGAGGCCGCGCTGTCGCAGGCGCACGGGCGTTTCGGTGCCATCGACGTGCTGGTGTCAGGCGCTGCGGGCAATTTCGTAGCGCCCGCCCTGGGCATGTCGAGCAAGGGTTTCCGCACCGTGGTCGACATCGACCTGGTGGGTGGCTTCAACGTGCTGCGCGCCGCCCATGCCTTCCTGAAGAAACCGGGCGCTTCGGTCATCAACATCTCCGCTCCGCAGGCCTTCAACCCGACCGCCTACCAGGCCCATGTCTGCGCCGCCAAGGCCGGGCTGGACATGATGGTGCGGGTGCTGGCGATGGAATGGGGCGCCGACGGCGTGCGGGTCAATTCCATCGTGCCCGGCCCCATCGGCGACACCGAGGGCGTGCGCCGCCTTGCTCCCGGAGACGAAGCCATGGCGGCGATGGCAGCCAGCGTTCCGCTGGGCCGCATGGGCCGCACCTCGGAGGTGGCGGACATGGCGCTGGTGCTGGCGTCGCCGATGGCTTCGTTCGTGACCGGCGCGGTGATTCCGGTCGATGGCGGCAGCTCACTGCCCGGGGGCCGCGACCTGACCGCGGCCTTGAAGAAAAACTGATCAACAGGAGACAACGCCATGACCCGCAACCCTGCGCTGCCAGCCGCACCGCTGCTCGAATTCAAGGTCGCCGACCAGGTCGCCACCCTCACCATCGACGACCCTCGGACCCGCAACGCCATCGGCCCGCCGGTGCGCGAGATGATGGCCGACGCCATCCGCCGGATCGAGGACGACCGCGGCATACGCGCGGTGATCATCACCGGCGCCGGAGGCCACTTCTCCTCGGGCGGCGACCTGCGCAACATCGCCACGGTCGGGCTGGACAACGAGGGCTGGACCGACCGCCTGCACGACCTGCACCGCTGGCTGCGTGCCCTCATCACGCTCGACCGGCCGGTCATCGCGGCGGTCGACGGTGCGGCCTATGGCGCGGGCATGGGCCTGGCGCTGTGCGCCGACTACATCATCGGAACGCCCCGCCTGCGCATGAGCGTTTCCTTCCTGAAGATCGGCCTGGTGCCCGACTTCGGCATCTTCTACACCCTGCCCCGCATCGTCGGCACCCAGCGTGCCAAGGAACTGATGCTGTCGGCCCGCGAGGTGCTGGCCGACGAGGCGCTGCGCCTGGGCATCGTGTCCGAACTGCAGCCGCCCGAACAACTGATGGCTCGCGCCAACGCGGTGGCGCGGAGTTTCGTCGACGCCTCGCCGGTGGCCGTGAGCATGATCAAACGCGCGATGGCCGCAGATGACGACCTGGGAACCCGGCTGGAGCTGGAAGCCGTGTCGCAGGCGGTCGCCATGGGCACCCGCCAGCACAAGGACGCGGTGGCCGACTTCCTGGCCAAGCGGCCGACCCGTTTCACATGGCCCGCCTGAAGCGGGCCACGCATCTCTTCGTATAAAACCCTGCGCTAGACCCTGCAGAACAAAAGGAGCACAAGACATGAGTACATCCCCCATGCTGGAAGGCAAGGTCATCGTGGTGACCGGCGCGGGCGGCGGCATCGGCCGCGACATCGCGCTGGCCATGGCCAGGGCCGGCGCCAAGGTGGTGGTCAACGACATCGGTGCATCGCTGTCGGGCGAAGGCGCCGACGCCGGCCCCGCCCAGAGGGTGGTCGACGAGATCCGCGCCGCCGGCGGCCAGGCCGCTGCCAACACCGACAGCGTGTCGGACGCCGCAGCCGCCGGCCGCATCGTCGGCACCGCGCTCGACACCTTCGGCCGGATCGACGGCGTGGTCAACAACGCCGGCATCCTGCGTGACCGCTTCTTCCACAAGATGAGCGAGGACGAATGGGATTCCGTCATCAAGGTGCACCTGTACGGCAGCTACTACGTCAGCCGCGCCGCCGCGCCGCACTTCAAGGAGCAGGAGTCGGGCATGTACATCCACATGACCTCCACCTCCGGGCTGATCGGCAATTTCGGCCAGGCCAACTACTCGGCCGCCAAGCTGGGGCTGGTGGCGTTGTCGAAGTCCATCGCGCTGGACATGCAGAAGTTCAACGTGCGTTCGAACTGCATCGCGCCATTCGCCTGGAGCCGCATGATCGGTTCCATCCCGGCCGAGACCGATGCCGAGAAAGCGCGGGTGGAACGCATCAAGCAGATGACTCCCGCCAAGATCGCGCCACTGGCGGTGTGCTTGGCCAGCGATGCCGCGGCCGACACCAACGGCCAGGTCTTCGCCGTGCGCAACAACGAGATATTCCTCATCAGCCAGCCGCGCCCGATACGTTCGGTGCACCGCTCCGAAGGCTGGACGCCCGAAGCGGTGCTGAGCCACGCGCTGCCGGCGCTGAAGGCGCAGTTTCATCCGCTGGACCGCTCGGGCGACGTGTTCAGCTGGGACCCGATATGAGCTGTCCCGAATTTCTGCGCAAGCTGCGCCTGCCGGTGATCGCGTCGCCGCTGTTCATCATCAGCGTGCCGGCGCTGGTCATCGCCCAGTGCAAGGCGGGCATCGTGGGCTCCATGCCGGCGCTGAACGCCCGTCCAGCCGACTTGCTGGACGACTGGCTGGCCGAGATCACCGAAACCCTGGCGGCCCACGACCGGGCGCATCCGGAGCGCCCCGCCGCGCCGTTTGCCATCAACCAGATCGTGCACAAGACCAACGACCGGCTGGACGCCGACCTGGCGGTCTGCGAGCGCTACAAGGTACCGCTCGTCATCACCTCGCTGGGTGCACGCCCCGAGGTCAACCAGGCGGTGCACGGCTGGGGCGGCATCGTGATGCACGACGTCATCAACAACCGTTTCGCCCACAAGGCAGTCGAGAAAGGTGCGGACGGACTGGTGGCCGTCGCGGCCGGTGCGGGCGGCCACGCGGGTGTGAAGAGCCCGTTCGCGCTGGTACAGGAAATCCGCAGCTGGTTCGACGGGCCGCTGGCGCTGTCGGGCTCCATCGCCAACGGCGCGTCCATCCTGGCGGCGCAGGCGATGGGCGCCGATTTCGCGTACATCGGTTCTGCCTTCATCGCCACCGAAGAGGCGCGTGCCGACGAACGCTACAAACAGATGATCGTGGACAGCAACAGCGACGACATCGTCTATTCGAACCTGTTCACGGGCGTGCACGGCAACTACCTCAAGCCATCGATCTCGGCGGCCGGCATGGACCCGGACGCCCTGCCCGTCAGCGACCCTTCCGCCATGAACTTCGGCAGCAGCCGCAAGCCGTGGAAGGACATCTGGGGTTGCGGCCAGGGCATCGCCGCAGTGCAGGCGGTGGAGCCGGTGGCGCAGCGGGTGAAGCGGCTCTCCGACGAATACCAGGCCGCCCGTTCGCGGCTCATGGGCCGGGTCATGGAGCTTGCCGAGGCCACCTGAGGCAGCTCCCGGCATGGACGGCCTACATCCGCATCATTCGAGGCGGATGTTGGTTTCCTTGATGATCTTGCTGTAGACCGCCAAGTCGTCACGCACCATCTTCGCGAAGCGTTCGGTCGGCATGCCGCCGGGGGTCATGCCCTGTGCCTCGATCTTCTCGATCACATCCGGCAGCTTCAGGATGCGGTTGCTTTCATCGGCGAACTTCTTCGCGATGGGCGCGGGCACGCCGGCCGGCATGAAAAGCGCGAACCAGCCTACCGGCTCGAATGACTGGTAGCCCAGCTCGGCGAAGGTGGGCACGTCCGGCACCACCTTGTTGCGCTGCACACCGGTCACCGCCAGGCCCCTGAACGAATCCAGGTGCGGGCGGATGGTCGACATGTCGATGAAGGCACAGGTGAGCTGGCCGCCGCGCAGGTCCTGCAGCAGCGGGGCCGCGCCCTTGTAGGGCACGTGGATCAGGTCGGTGCCGGCCTGCAGGTTGAGCAGCGAACCCTGGATGTGCGACGAGGTGCCGATGCCGTACGAGCCGAAATTGTGTTTGCCCGGCTGCGACTTCACCATCGTAATGAACTCGGCCAGGCTCTTCACCGGCGACGATTTGGGCACCACCAGGATGGAATTGGTGCTGGCCACCTGCGCCAGCGGCTGCAGGTCGCGATTGACGTCGTAGGGCAGCTTCATCAGAGCCGGCACCTGCACGATGGCGGTGATGGCCAGCAGCACGGTGTAGCCGTCGGCCGGGGCCTTGGCGACCATGTCGTTGCCGATGGTGCCGGAAGCACCCGGCCGGTTGTCGACGATCACCGTCTGGCCCCAGGCCTCCTGCAGCTTGGTGGCCATCATGCGGGCCAGGTTGTCGGTGCCGCCGCCGGGTGGATAAGGCACCACCATCCGGATCGGCTGGCCCGGGTAGGCGGCCGCACCCGCACCGGCCGCATTGCCGCCCTGTGCCCAGGCACCGCCCGTGACACCGGTAGCACCCAGCCCGAGCGCGGAAACGCCGGCCACGAAGCGGCGGCGCCGCATGTCGCTTGAGTTCATCTGTCTTGTCTCCTTCGTTTTTTTGCAGTGTGGGACGACCACGCCATGCAACCAATGGCCGGTACGGTTGCGGCCATTGGCAGAAAGTGACAGATGGGGAAAGTGCCTAGGTCGGCGTTGGCGGGGGGTGAATGGTCGGGTTTTTTTGTGGGGTTTGGTACAGCAACCAAAACCAGACATCAAGCCCCGCACCACACCCAGCCGCCGCCGCCAAAGGCTAAAGCAGCCGCTCTTCCAGGTGAACATTCCCCAGATGCCGAATCAACGCAGCCGCAATCCGCGGCAACGGCACATGCGCCCGGTTGACGATCTTGGTCTCCCGCCGCGCCCAGGCATCGGTCAGGCCCACGATGCGCAGCCTGAGCGTGCGCGCCTGCCGCAGCGCCGAAGACCGCGGAATGATGCCGATGCCCACACCCGCCTCCACCAGCAGGCAGATCGATTCGAAGCTGTTCACCTGCAGCCGGAAGTCCAGGTTGCGGCCCATGGCGCGGGCCAGTGGCGGCAGGAATCCAGCCAGTGCGCTGCCCTCGGCCAGCGACACGTGGGGTTCGTCCAGCGTGTCGAGAAATGACGTGGTCGGCCGGTGCGCCAGCGCATGGCCTTCGGGCACCACCACCACCAGGTCGTCGCTGACGAAATCGCGCACCTCCAGGCCCTTGGTGTCGACATCACCGGCCACGATGCCGATGTCGGCATGCGCTTCATGGATGGCGATGACGATCTCCTGGCTGAGGCGCTCGCGCAGGTCGATGCTCACGTCGGGCTGCTGCGCCAGGAAGCTGGCCAGCGCGGTCGGCAATGCGCTGCTGATGCTGGTGGTGTTGGCCAGTATGCGTACATGGCCCTTGCTGCCGCCGGCGTATTCCTGCAGGTCGATCTTCAGGTGGTCGACCTGCTGCAGCACCAGCCGCGCGTGGTGCAGAAGCGCCTCGCCGGCCGGAGTGGGCTCCACGCCCTGGGGTTTCCGATAGAAGAGCTTGGTGCCGATGTTGTCTTCGAGCTGCTTGATGCGGGTGCTGGCAGCGCCGAGCGAAATGCAGGCGCGCTCGGCACCCCGCCGCAGGTTGGATTCTTCCGCCACGAAGACGAACAGCCGCAGGTCGAAAAGGTCAAAGTGCATCGTCGAAGTCGTCGAAGACATGGAGAAGAGGCCCAAAAAACCATTGTGCGGCAGGCCGCCCGGCCGGCGCATCGGGGTCGAACCGAACACCCCCTTCTGCAAAAACGCATGGCGGCGTCGTGCCGTCCGCGCCATCCTGCCGACGCGACGACGCTTCACGACGAGGAAGCGCGCGACAAAAAACACTGGAGACAAACCAATGAGATTCACCCACTCGCGGCGAGTGCTGCTGGGCACCGCCGCCGCGCTGGTCTTGCCGTTCGGCCCGGCGACGGCACAGTTGGTGCCGTCACAGGCGCCCGTCCGCCTGGTCGTCGGTTATGCGGCCGGTGGCCCGGTGGACACCGCTGCACGCCAGTTCGGCCCGGTGCTGTCGCGGGAACTCGGCCGCCCGGTTTTCATCGAGAACCGGCCCGGCGCCGCGGGTTCGCTGGGGGCCGAGGCGGTGGCGCGTGCACCGGCCGACGGCGCCATGCTGTATTTCGGCGCCAGCCCCACCTTGACCATCACGCCGCACGTGCTGAAGAACCTGTCGGTCGACCTGCAGAAGGACCTGACGCCCATCGCGCCGCTCATCACCTACGCCAACGTGCTGGTGGTCAATCCAAAGCTGCCGGTGACCGACCTCAAGGAACTCATCGCCTATGCGAAGGCCCGGCCGGGCGAACTGACTTACGGCTCGGCGGGCATGGGTGCATCCAACCACCTGAGCGGGGAACTGTTCGCACGGCAGAGCGGCATCAGGCTGACGCATGTGCCGTACAAGGGCAGCGGCCCGGCCATGCAGGACGTCATCGGCGGGCAGTTGTCGATGATGTTCGACATCGTCAGCACCGCCCGCAACTACAGCGCCGCCCAGCGGGTGCGGCCCCTGGCGGTGACTTCGAAGGAACGCAACGTCGGCCTGCCGGAAGTGCCCACCATGCAGCAGGCCGGCCTGCCCGGCTACGAGGTGATCGGCTGGTACGGCGTGTATGGCCCGGCCGGGCTGGACGCACCGCATGTGCGGCAGATCAACGCCGCCGTCACCAAGGCCATGACCGACGAAGGCCTGCGCAAGCAGTGGGCCGAGGCGGGTTACGACCTGTGGCCCGGCTCGCCGGCGGTGCTGGCCGCCCAGCAGCGCAAGGACTTCGAGATGTGGCGTGGTGTCACCGCAGACATCAGGTTCGAATGAGGACGGGCATGCAGAACGAGAGCATTTCGACCGATACCAGCCGTGCACGGCTACCCCGGCGTATCCACGAGGCCTTCGACGACTGGCTGGCGCGCGACCCCGGCCGGGCCTTCCTGCACCTGCCCGACCGCGTGATGAGCTTCCGCGACCTGGCGGTGCTGGTCGACGCGCTCGAACACGAGCTGCGCAGCGACGGCACGCAAGGCGGCGACCGCATATTGACCGTCGCCGAGAACTGCCCCGAACACGTCGCACTGGTGCTGGCCTGCAGCCGCATCGGTGCCTGGTCTTGCGGCGTGAACGCACGCATGGCCCCCGGCGAGGTGGCGGGTTTCGCCGACAAGGCCGACGCCCGCCGCATGTATTTCACGACCGGGGTTTCGTCGGCCGCGGCCCGCCATGCGGCGCGCTACGGCGCGGGCGAAAGCGTGTTGCCGGGACTGGTGCGCAGCCCCGCCCGCGAACCCGGAGCCGCGCCGGACACGGCGGGCGCGGACATCGCCGCCATCATCTTCACGTCGGGCACCACCGGAGCACCCAAGGGCGTGATGGTCACCCACGACGGCCTGCAGCACTTCGGCCGGGTATCGGCCCAGGCCCGCCGGCTGGGGCCGGATGACCGGTCCTATGCCTACCTGCCGATGACCCACATCTTCGGCCTGGGCACCGTGCTGATGGCATCGCTGTTCGCGGGTTCCGGCCTGGTGATGCGCAGCCAGTTCGACCCGGCCGACGTGTTCGACGCACTGGCCCGCCACAAGGTGTCGCAGCTGCAGGGTCCGCCGACCTTCTTCTCGCGACTGCTGGCCCATGCCGAAGACAACGGCATCGGCCGGCCGGAAGCGCCGCAGCTGCGCTACCTGTACACCGGAGCAGGCCCGCTCGACCTGGGCCTGAAACGCCAGGTCGAGACACGTTTCGGCCTGCCGCTCCACCACGGCTACGGCCTGTCCGAATACGCCGGATCGGTGCACGTGACCGCGCTCGGCGAACACCGCGAGGACACTTCGGCCGGCACCCGTTTCGAGGGCGCCGAATCGCGCATCGCCGGGCCGGAGGGGCAGGACGTCGCGCCCGGCGAGCGCGGCGAGATATGGATCCGCGGCCGCGGCCTGATGGCCGGCTATTTCCGCGACGCCGAAGCCACCGCCAAGGTGATGCGGCCGGGCGGCTGGTACGCCAGCGGCGACCTGGGTTACCTGGATGCGGGCGACGCGCTGTTCGTGGTCGGGCGCATCAAGGAAATGATCATCCGCTCGGGATTCAACGTGTACCCCGGCGAGGTGGAACTCGCTTTGCGCGGCTTTGCCGGCATACGCGCCGCCGTGGTCGCCGGGCGCCCCGCCGAGGACGGCAACGAGGAGGTGCTGGCCTTCGTGATCCTGCAGCCCGGACAGACGCTCGACCGCCCGGCCCTGGACGCCTGGCTGCGCGAACAGCTGGCCCCCTACAAACGTCCGTCGCAGATCCATGTGGTGACCGAGTTCCCCATGACGCTGAGCGGCAAGGTGCTCAAGCGCGAGCTGCTGGCGGCGCTGCCGCCGGACACGACACCCGTCTTTTCCTGAGGAAGAAATCCATGACCACCGAAACCCCGGACATACCCGAAACCGGCGTGCAGGCCTGGCACCAGGCACAGCTCGACCAGGGCCGTTTCCTCATCCAGCGCGGCACGGTCGACGGCCGCCATGTCTATTACCCGCGCGAGTTCAGCCCTTTCGACGGCAGCCGTCCGGAATGGGTCGAACCGGCGGGCACCGGCACCGTCCATGCGGTCACCACGGTGCGCCGCAAGCCCGAGGCCGGCGGCGACTACAACGTCAGCATCGTCGAACTGGACGAGGGCGTACGCCTGATGAGCCGGGTCGAAGGCCTGCCCAACGACCAGATCAGGATCGGCCAGCGGGTGAAGGCCCGTGTGTCGGTCAAGGACGGCCGTGGCCTGGTGGTATTCGATGTCGAAGGGGCCGCAGCATGAGCGCCCCCCACGCCATCCATGTGCCCGACGGCCTGAGGTCCCTGCGCGGCAGCGCCGCCATCGCAGGCGTGGCCACCTTCGGCTGCGGCGAATCGCCAGGCTTCACCGACATGGAACTGCTGGCCCGCTCTGCCTGGGCAGCAGTGGCCGATGCCGGCCTGAAGATGAGCGACATCGACGGTTTCTGCACCGCCAGCGCCGGCGCCACCATGTGGGCCATGCCGGCCATCGAATACCTGGGCATACGGCCTCGCTACATCGACAGCACCATGCTCGGCGGCAGCAGTTTCATCGCCCACCTGCTGCCGGCGATGATGGCCTTGCAGGCCGGCCAGTGCAACGCGGTGCTGGTGTGCTACGGCAGTGCGCAGCGCAGCGCCACCTTCGGCCGCAAGGAGATCGGGCAGAGCCGCAAGTTCCTCGATCCGCAGCCCTACGAAGCGCCTTACGAACCCATGTCGCCGCCGTCGGCCTATGCGCTGGCCGCGTCGCGCCACATGCATGAGTTCGGCACCACCCGCCGGCAACTGGCCGAGGTGGCGGTGGCCGCACGCGCCTGGGCCGCGCTCAACCCCGAAGCCTTCATGCGCGGCCCGCTGAGCATCGACGACGTGCTGGCCGCGCGCATGGTTTCAGACCCGCTGGGCGTGCGCGACTGCTGCCTGGTGACCGACGGCGGCGGCGCCTATGTGCTGGTGCGCGCCGACCGGGCGCGCGACCTGCAGCACAAGCCGGTCTACGTGCTGGGCAACGCCACCGCCGTATGGAACCGCCAGATCTCGTCGATGCACGACCTGACGGTCACCAGTGCCAGGGAATCCGGCGCGCACGCGTTCGCCATGGCCGGCCTGTCCGCGAAGGACATGCACATCGCCCAGCTGTACGACGCCTTCACCATCAACACGCTGCTGTTCCTGGAAGACCTGGGTTTCTGCGCCAAGGGCGAGGCCGGGGCTTTCGTCGAGAACGGCGGCATCGCACCGGGCGGGCGGCTGCCGGTCAATACCAACGGCGGCGGGCTGTCGTGCGTGCACCCCGGCATGTACGGCATCTTCGCCCTCATCGAAGCGGTGCGCCAGTTGCGCGGCGACGCCGGCGACCGCCAGGTTGCGGGCGCGAGGACGGCGGTGGCGCACGGCAACGGCGGCACGCTGTCCAGCCAGTCGACCGCCGTGCTGGGCCTGGCCGAGACCCTGTAGAAATTCATCCCCATCACGCCATGAGCACCTCTCAAGACCACCCCAGCCGCACGCTCGCCACCTTCGCCGCCAGCCTGCGCTACGAAGACATACCCGAGCCGGTGCTGCGCCGCTGCGAAGACCTTTTCCTGGACTGGTTCGGCTCCGTGCTGGCCGGCCGCAATGCACGTGCTGTGCAGACCATCGCATCCTTTGCGCGCGCCATGGGGCCGGCCGACGGCCCCAGCGAAATCCTCTTCACCCGGGGCCGGACCAGCCCGCTGTTCGCGGCGATGGCGAACGCCGCCGCCTCGCATGTCGCCGAACAGGACGACGTGCACAACGGCTCGGTGTTTCATCCGGCGGCCGTCGTCTTTCCACCGGCCCTGGCGGTGGCGCAGGCCATGGGTGCATCGGGCCGTGAACTGCTGGTGGCGAGCGTGGTCGGTTATGAAGTCGGCATCCGCGTGGGCGAGTTCCTCGGCCGGTCGCACTACCGCATCTTCCACACCACCGGCACGGCCGGAACCATCGCGGCAGCCGCGACCGTCGGAAGGTTGCTGGGGCTGGACGCCGACCGCATGCTGCATGCCTTCGGGTCGGCAGGCACGCAGGCGGCGGGGTTGTGGGAGTTTCTTCGCGATGCGGCCGATTCGAAGCAGCTGCACACCGCCAAGGCCGCCGCCGACGGGCTGATGTCGGCCTACCTGGCGAAGGACGGTTTCACAGGCGCACAACGCATTCTGGAAGGAGCGCAGGGCATGGCGGCCGGCATGTCGACCGATGCCGACCCCACCAGGCTCACCGACCGGCTGGGCAGCCGCTGGGCGCTGCCGGAAACGTCGTTCAAGTTCCATGCGTCATGCCGCCACACCCATCCGGCCGCCGACGCGCTGCAGCAGGTGATGCGCGCCAACCACCTGAGGCCGGAAGACATCGCCGAAGTGACGGCCCGGGTGCACCAGGGGGCCATCGACGTGCTGGGCCCGGTAACCGACCCGCGCACGGTGCACCAGAGCAAGTTCTCGATGGGCACGGTGATGGGCCTGGTCGGCGTGTTCGACCGCGCCAGCCTGGCCGATTTCGACGCGCACTTCCGGGACCCGCGGGTGATGGCGGTGCGCGACAAGACGCGCATGGCCCTGGACGAGGAAGTCGACACCGCCTACCCGCAGCGCTGGATCGGCAAGGTCGATGTCCGCACCACCGACGGCCGCACGCTGCACGGCCGGGTGGACGAACCCAAGGGCGACCCCGGCAACACGCTGGACCGGGCGGAGGTCGAGGCCAAGGCGCGCCAGCTGGCGGCCTATGGCGGTGGAGCGACCGAAACCGAAATGGACGCCGTGGTCGCCCGCAGCCAGAGCCTGGCCGACTGGCCGCGCGCCGAAGCGCTGCTGCCCTGACGAACATCCAACAGAAAAGCGACAGAACACCATGATCCGAGACCCCGAAACCCTCGAAGCCCTGCTCGACAGCGTGCGCCGGTTCGTGCGCGAAACCCTGGTGCCGGCCGAGCAGGAAGTGGCCGACACCGACGAGATTCCGGAACGCATCGTCAAGGGCATGAAGGAGATGGGCCTGTTCGGCCTGACCGTGCCCGAAAGCTACGGCGGCCTGGGCGTGACGATGGAAGAAGAGTCGCTGGTGATGTTCGAGCTGGGCCGCACCAGCCCGGCCTTCCGTTCGCTTTTCGGCACCACCGTCGGCATCGGTTCGCAGGGCATCCTGATCGACGGCACCCAGGCGCAGAAGGACAAATACCTTCCGCTGCTGGCCACCGGCGAACTCATAGCGTCGTTCGCGCTGACCGAACCCGAGGCGGGTTCGGACGCCGGTTCGCTGCGCACCACGGCGCGGCGCGACGGCGACCATTACGTGGTCAACGGCACCAAACGTTTCATCACCAATGCGCCGCAGGCAGGCATGTTCACCCTGATGGCGCGCACCGACCCGGCCAACAAGGGCTCGGGCGGTGTGTCGGCCTTCATCGTCGACCGCGATACACCCGGAATCACCATCGGCAAGATCGACCGCAAGATGGGCCAGCGCGGCGCACACACGGCGGACGTGATCTTCGAGAACTGCCGTGTGCCGGCCGAGAACGTCATCGGTGGCAAGGAAGGCATGGGTTTCAAGACTGCGATGAAGGTGCTCGAAAAAGGCCGTATCCACATCGCCGCCATCTGTGTCGGCGTGGCCGAACGCATGCTGGAAGACGCACTGACCTACGCCATGGAGCGCCGCCAGTTCGGCCAGCCCATCGCCGAGTTCCAGCTGGTGCAGGCCATGCTGGCCGACAGCAAGATGGAGGTCTATGCCGCCCGCTGCATGGTGATCGACGCAGCGCGCCGCCGCGACGACGGCGAAAACGTGTCGACCGAGGCTTCCTGCTGCAAGCTGTTCGCGTCCGAGATGTGCGGCCGGGTGGCCGATCGGGCGGTGCAGATCTTCGGCGGATCGGGTTACGTGGCCGACCACGGCATCGAACGTTTCTACCGCGATGTCCGCCTTTTCCGCCTTTACGAGGGCACCAGCCAGATCCAGCAGCTGGTGATCGCCCGCAACATGATCAAGGCGGCCGCTGGTTGAGTAACCCGCGGGATCAGGCGTAAGAGTGATTTCCCCTCGTGCAGGAGCCGCGGGGGGCGATGGTAGGATGCCTTTTTACGCTAACTTACCGCTTCCGGGACCCATGGCCGTAATCGACGCTCTCAGCAAAGACAGCGCACCCGTCGCGCTTCCCGGGCTGGGCCGGACGCTGATCGCCGCAGGGCTGATCAGCCAGAAAGCCGCCGAAGACCTGGTCCGCAAGGCCAAGTCGGCGCGCAGCAGCTTCATCGCCGAACTCACCGGCTCCGGTGCGGTCTCGCCCGCCGACCTGGCTCATGCCGTGTCGGCCGCATTCGGCGCGCCGCTGCTCGACCTTTCGGCCATCGACACTCAGCGCCTGCCCAAGGACCTGCTCGACCCCAAGATCTGCCAGGCCTACCGGGTGCTGGTGCTCAGCAAACGCAGCAACCGCCTGATCGTCGCCACCGCCGACCCTTCGGACCAGGAGGCAGCCGAAAAGATCAAGTTCTCCACCCAGCTGGGTGTTGACTGGGTCATCGCCGAATACGACAAGCTGTCGAAGATGGTCGACGCCACCTCGACCTCGGCTTCCGACCAGCTGGACAGCATGGTCAGCGGCGGTGACTTCGAATTCGACGACGAGCCCGAGGCGCTGGACCCCAGCGCCGGCGAATCCGCCGCGCTGGCCGAGGTCGAAGACGCGCCGGTCGTCAAGTTTCTGCACAAGATGCTGATCGACGCCTTCAACATGCGTGCGTCCGACCTGCACTTCGAACCCTACGAACACAATTACCGGGTGCGTTTCCGGGTCGACGGCGAACTGCGCGAAATCGCGTCGCCACCCATCGCCATCAAGGAAAAGCTGGCCTCGCGCATCAAGGTGATCTCGCGGCTGGACATCTCCGAGAAACGTGTGCCGCAAGACGGCCGCATGAAACTCAAGGTCGGCGCCGACCGGGTCATCGACTTCCGGGTCAGCACCCTGCCCACGCTGTTCGGCGAAAAGATCGTGATCCGGATTCTCGACCCCAGCAGCGCCAAGCTGGGCATCGAGGCCCTGGGTTACGAACCCGAAGAAAAAGAGCGGCTGCTGCACGCCATCGGACGGCCCTACGGAATGATCCTGGTCACCGGGCCGACCGGCTCCGGCAAGACGGTGTCGCTCTACACCTGCCTGAACATGCTCAACAAGCCGGGCGTGAACATCGCCACGGCCGAAGACCCATCCGAAATCAACCTGCCCGGTGTCAACCAGGTGAACGTCAACGACCGCGCCGGCCTGACCTTCGCCGTTGCGCTCAAGTCCTTCCTTCGCCAGGATCCCGACATCATCATGGTCGGCGAAATCCGCGACCTGGAAACCGCCGACATCTCGATCAAGGCCGCGCAGACCGGTCACCTGGTTCTGTCGACGCTGCACACCAACGACGCGCCCACCACGCTGACCCGCATGCGCAACATGGGGATCGCGCCTTTCAACATCGCGTCGAGCGTGATCCTGATCACGGCCCAGCGGCTGGCCCGACGGCTCTGCCCGGTCTGCAAGGAAGAGCACGAGGTGCCTCGATCGGCGCTGCTGGATGCCGGATACACCGAAGAGCAGCTGGACGGCAGCTGGCGGCCGTATCGCCCGGTGGGATGTTCTGCCTGCAATAACGGCTACAAGGGCCGCGTCGGCATCTACCAGGTGATGCCGGTGAACGAAGCCATGCAGGCCATCATCCTGCGCGACGGCAGCGCGCTGGACATCGCCGCGCAGGCACGCCTGGACGGCGTGCGATCCCTGCGCGAATCCGGCCTGCACAAGGTGCGGATGGGCATGACCTCGCTCGAGGAAGTGCTGGCCGTCACCAACGAATGACCCACAATCCGATGCCCGCCAGCCGGCGGTCATCGACCAGGAGCTGAGCAACATGGCCACAGCCGCATCGCGGGGCATCAAGGATTTCGTCTTCGAATGGGAAGGCCGGGACCGGCAGGGCAAGCCGGTGCGTGGAGAAATTCGCGCCAGCGGCGAGAACCAGGTCACCGCCACCCTGCGCCGCCAGGGCGTGCTGCCGACCAAGATCAAGAAACGCCGCATGAAGAGCGGCAAGAAGATCAAGCCGAAGGACATCGCGGTGTTCACACGCCAGCTGGCCACCATGATGAAGGCCGGCGTACCGTTGCTGCAGTCGTTCGACATCGTGGGCCGGGGCAATGCCAACCCCAGCGTGGCCAAGCTGCTGAACGACATCCGCCAGGACGTCGAAACCGGCACCTCGCTGTCGGGTGCGTTCCGCAAGCATCCGATGTACTTCAACAGCCTGTACTGCAACCTGGTCGAGGCCGGTGAAGCCGCCGGTATTCTCGAATCCTTGCTCGACCGGTTGGCCAGCTACATGGAAAAGACCGAGGCCATCAAGTCGAAAATCAAGTCGGCACTGATGTATCCCATTTCGGTGATGCTGGTGGCGGTGGTGGTGGTGTCGGTGATCATGATCTTCGTGATCCCGGCCTTCAAGCAGGTGTTCTCGTCCTTCGGCGCCGACCTTCCGGCGCCCACGCTGGTGGTGATCGCCATGAGCGAATTCTTTGTCAGCTACTGGTGGCTGATGCTCGGCTCGGCGATCGGCGCCTTCTATTTCCTGCGGCAGAGCTTCCGCCGCAGCGAGAAGTTCCAGCGCGCGGTAGACCGGTACATCCTGCGGGTACCGGTATTCGGCGCGTTGATCGACAAGTCGTGCGTGGCCCGCTGGACCCGCACCCTGTCGACCATGTTCGCCGCGGGAGTGCCGCTGGTGGAAGCACTCGATTCGGTGGGCGGCGCCTCGGGCAACTCGGTCTACCTGGTCGCCACCGAAAAGATCCAGCAGCAGGTCGCCACCGGCACCAGCCTGACGGTGGCCATGAGCAATGCCAACCTGTTCCCGAACATGGTTCTGCAGATGTGCGCCATCGGGGAGGAATCGGGTGCGCTGGACCACATGCTGGCCAAGGCCGCCGATGTGTACGAAGGCGAGGTCGACGAGATGGTGGCCGGCCTTTCGAGCCTGCTGGAACCCATCATCATCGTGTTCCTGGGGACGCTCATCGGCGGCATCGTGGTGTCGATGTACCTGCCCATCTTCAAGCTCGGCCAGGTGGTGTGACGCATCTGCCGCTGCCAGGGCATGGCGGCGGCACATGAATTCTGGTTGAAAAACGGTAAATGCAAGGGTTTGGGATAAGCCGTTGTGTCTATTGGTCAGGTTTGGTGTTCAGTCAACAATCTTCCTTGAAAGTTAACCAAAACTGACAAGGCTGCTGCGTTTATGTCTGCCACCGGCAATTTGAAATCGTGGCCACCGCTGGCGGAATACCTTGAAAAACGCTGGATCCTGATTCTTGCTGCGTCCGTCTTGTTTTCAGCCAACCTGGCGCTGACGTTCCCCGGCAAGCTCAATTACGACAGCGGCCCGCAGCTGGCAGAAGCCATTGCCGGACGATATACCGACTGGCACCCTCCGGTAATGGCCTGGCTGTGGTCCTGGATGCTGCCTGCAGAAACCGGCGCATCGAGCATGCTTGTCTTTCAACTCGCCTTTCACTGGACGGGTTTCCTGCTGATTGCCGACGGCCTGTTTTTCGGGGGGCGCAAGAAAACCGCATGGATCATATTAGCCGCGGGTGCGCTCCCATTTTTTATTCGCTATAACGGCGGAATCATCAAGGACGTCGGCATGGCGTCAGTATTGGTAGCGGCTTGCGGGCTGGTTTTTTGGCACCGGGCGCGTGCTCGTCCGCTTTCATTATTATCCACATCAATATTGCTGCTCTTGCTGGCTTATGGCACGCTGGTCCGCACAAACGCCGTCTTTGCCATCGGCCCTCTGCTGATCTACTGCTTCGCAGCCAGGATAAGAACTTCGATCGCGAGAGAGTGGCTGATGGCCTCGCTGGTAGTGGCTGTGCTGGCCCTGCCCGTCAGCAGCGGGATCAACCGTTATTTTTTTTCGGCAGAAGATTCGGGCGCCATTCAGTCGCTGTTTCTGTTCGACCTCAACGGAATTGCAAACCACACGTTGGATGAAAACGTGTTGCCGCCTGCCATCAAAATGCCGGCGGCTAAATTGGCCGCTTGTTATACCCCCTACTTCTGGGACACGTGGAGTTATTGGGGCAGCTGCAACTTTGTCTGGAAAAACCTGGGGCCACCTGATTCCTCCATTCGGGGCGAACTCAAGAAATACTGGATTTCAGCGATAGCGGCGCATCCACTGGCTTACCTGGAGCATCGGCTGAAGGCATTTAATTCGATTACGTATTTCTTGGTGCCCGCCAAACCTTGCAGGCTGGTTTCGATGTGTCCCCGCCAAAGCAACGGTGTTGAACGACCAGACACACGACAGGCCATTCTCGAAGATTATTTTCTAGTCAACATCCTGGTATGGCCGATCACCTGGCTTTCCGTGGGAGGGGTGTTCCTATACCTGACGCGCGGTGCACTGCGTGACGGGACGCTGATCGCAGCGCGCAGCCTGGCGATGTCGGCGACGCTTTATCTGGGCTCTATGCTGGTGGTGGGCGTTGCCACCGATATTCGATATGCCTACTGGAGCACCCTGGCGGTGATCGTGTCGGTCATTCTGGGTGCCGATGCCCTGTCCCGGAATATCTGGCGGATCAATTCCGCCGGGCGCCGGCTGATCACCGTGATCGCCATGCTGCTGTCCGCCGGAATGCTTACCCGCCTTTTTGATTTCAAGGGTTTCGTATCATGAACATGGTCGCGGAGCCCGGGCACACGGCCATGCATCGGCAGGCAGCAATGAGTTTCAGGATTGCCGTATTGCTGCCTTGCCATAATGAAGCGCTGTCTATCCGCAAGGTGATTGAAGATTTCGGCCGGGCGCTGCCGCAGGCCAGCATTTATGTGTATGACAATTGCTCATCCGACAATACCGCAGAAGAAGCGCGCGCTGCCGGCGCGATTGTGCGCAATGAACCCTGGGCCGGCAAGGGTAATGTGGTGAGGCGCATGTTCGCCGACATCGATGCAGATGTGTACCTGATGGCGGATGGCGATGGCACTTATGACGCAGGGGTCGCCGCGGTGATGGTTCAGAGATTGATCGATGAGCAACTCGACATGCTGGTCGGCACACGCATGAATATATACGAAGAGGCGCACCGTGCCGGCCATGCATTTGGCAATCGTTTATTCAACGGCATATACCGCGCACTTTTCGGACCGCTGTTCAACGATATATTTTCAGGATACCGCGTGTTCTCCCGCCGGTTTGTCAAGAGCTTCCCCGCAGTGTCGAGCGGCTTTGAAATAGAAACCGAAATGTCGGTGCACGCCAGCCAGATCCGAATGCCGGTTGCAGAAATGCACACACATTATGGTGTGCGGCAGGAAGGCTCCGTAAGCAAACTACGCACGGTGCATGACGCATTAAGAATTCTGCGCACCTTCATCCTGTTATTCAAGGAAATAAAACCTCTTTCATTCTATTCATGGATAGGGGCCGCATTTCTGCTGGCGGCATTGATATTGGGTTTTCCGCTGGTCGGCACTTACCTGGCCACCGGGCTGGTGCCGAGATTCCCCACGGCCATGTTGATCACCATCATTTCATTGCTCGGCGCGATGAGTTTCACCAGCGGGTTGATTCTGGACAGCGTCGCACGCGGGCGGCTGGAACACAAACGAATGGCTTACCTGAGTTTCGGTCCGGTCCGTAAATTCTGAGGAACGCGGCCATCGTGCCGAGCTGGGCCGGGTCCGTGCCGAGTTACGATTGATCCAACATCAGTCGCCCGCCGCACGCGGCAGCAGGGAAGTCAGGAATGAACGGTTTCACGCCCATCGGCCCTTCGGGGTACGCCCAGTTTCCAGTCGTCGGGTTCATGCGGAACCTTCGCCATGTTTGACGGGCTGCCCATCGAATTCACCGTGACGGTGGCCGTGATCTTCGGCTTGTTGATCGGCAGTTTCCTGAATGTCGTCATCTATCGCCTGCCGGTCATGATGGAGCGCGAATGGGCGGCCGAGCTCGCCGGGGCACAAGCCGATGCGCAGGCGGACAAAAGCGCAGCGGCGTCGGCCTATTCCGTGCCGGCCGAGCCCGAACGGTTCAACCTGGTGGTGCCGCGTTCGCGCTGCCCGCACTGCGGCCATGGCGTGCGCTGGTATGAAAACCTGCCCGTCGTCAGCTGGCTGGCGCTGCGGGGCCGTTGCTCGGCATGCAAGGGAGCCATCAGCGTGCGGTATCCGCTGATCGAGGCGGCTACGGGGCTGCTGTTCGGCTTCTGCGCATGGCGTTGGGGCGTCACCCAAACCGCCTTGCTTTGGTGCGGCTTTTCGGCCGCGCTGATCGCCTTGGCGATGATCGACTGGGACACCACACTGCTGCCCGACAGCATCACCCTGCCATTGCTGTGGGCCGGCCTGCTGGGCTCGGCGCAGCAATGGCTCCCGGTATCCCTGGGCGACGCAGTATGGGGCGCGGCGGCGGGTTACCTGTCCCTGTGGCTGGTCTATTGGGCGTTCAAGCTGCTGACCGGCAAGGAAGGCATGGGCTTCGGCGATTTCAAGCTGTTCGCCGCGCTGGGTGCGTGGTTCGGCTGGCAGGCGCTGATACCGCTGATCCTGATGGCTTCGGTGACCGGTGCCATCGTCGGCATCGCACTGAAGTTGCGCAGCCAGTTGCGCCAGGGCGGCTATGTGCCCTTCGGCCCATTCCTGGCAGCGGCGGGGCTGGTGGCGCTGGCGGTGGGTCCCCAGGCCCTGCGGCAATTCACTGCCCTGTAACTGGTGGCATACCCGCGCATGCGCACCCTGGGCCTGACCGGCGGCATCGGCAGCGGCAAGAGCACGGTCGCGGGCATGCTGGAAGCCCGTGGCGCCCGGGTGATAGACGCCGATGCGCTGTCGCGTGCCACGACGGCACCCGGCGGCAGCGCCATTGCGGCCATTGCCGCCGGCTTCGGGGCCGGTTTCATCACGCCGGAAGGCGCACTCGACCGGGAGCGCATGCGGGCCCTGGTGTTCCAGGATCCAGGCGCGCGGCACCGCCTGGAAGCCATCGTGCACCCGCTGGTCAGCCGGGCCGGCCTCGAGGCGGCGAACGACGCGCGAGACGAGGGCATACGGCTGCTGGTCCACGACGTGCCGCTGCTGGTCGAGTCCGGCCGCTGGGTAGGCCGTGTGGAACGGGTGCTGGTGGTCGACTGCGAACACCGGACCCAGGTCGCGCGGGTGATGGCGCGCAGCGCGCTGGACGAAACCACGGTGCGCCGCATCATCGCTTCGCAAGCCTCTCGCGCCGAGCGCCTCCGGGCCGCGGATTTCGTGCTTTTCAACGAGAAGCCGGGCATCGAGCAACTCGATGTAGCCGTTGGGTCGATCGCCCACATCATGGGACTATGATGACCGCCGTGATTTTGTACGAATACCCCTTCAACGAGCGCATCCGGACGTACCTGAGGCTCGAACAGTTGTTCCGCCGCCTGGGCGAACTGGTGCCACGCGAACATCCGCTGGATCATCACTTCGCCCTGGTCTCGATCTTCGAGATCATGGACGTCGCCGCACGGGCCGACCTGAAGGCCGACGTGATGAAGGACCTCGAAAAACAGAAGCAGCAGCTGGATGCCTTCAGGGACAATCCGGCCATTGCCCAGGGGGTGCTGGAGGGTGTCATTGCTCAGGTCGATCATTGCCTGGCCTCCCTTCAGCAGCTCACCGGCCGCGCCGGCCAGTCCCTTACTGAAAACGACTTCCTGATGGCCATCCGCAGCCGCGCCGGCATCCCGGGCGGCACGTGTGGTTTCGACCTGCCGGCCTATTACGCGTGGCAGCACCAGAGCAGCGCGGCGCGCCGCGCCGACGTGTCCGGCTGGGCATCCACGCTGGCGCCCCTGGCCGAATCGATCTACCTGCTGCTGAAGATGCTGCGGGATTCGGGTGTGCCTCAGAAGGTCATGCCGCAAGGCGGCAATTTCCAGCAGACGCTACCCCAGGGCCGCAGCTTCCAGCTGCTGCGCCTGCGAATGGATCCGTCGTCGGGCCTGGTGCCGGAGATCAGCGGCAACCGGCTGATGGTGTCGGTGCGGCTGATGCGCCAGGAAGGCGACGGCCGCCTGCATTCCGCTGGCGAAGATACGGGTTTCGAGCTGTCGCTTTGCGCCTGACCGGGCGGGACGGCAAAATCTTCGGGTTATGAAGAACCCTTCCGATACCCCCGCTTCCCCACCGATCAAGAAACGTATCGTGCGCTGCCCCGGTTGCGGCGGCGACAGCATCTACGCCGCCGAGAACCCATACCGCCCGTTCTGCAGCGCCCGTTGCCGGGGTGTCGACCTGGGCGCCTGGGCCAGTGAAAGTTTCCGCGTGCCGACCGAAGCTCCGCCCGAAGACGAGATCTACGGCGATCCCAGGCACCAGCACTGAGCCGCTCAGGCTTCGATGTGCGTCGCGCCCTCGAAGCCCTGTTCTTGCGCCATCCACGCCAGCAACGGAAATGCCCCCGGCAGCACTGGCGAAACCGTCAGCGGCAGGGTCTGCCACTGCATCTGCTGGCCTTCGCGCATTTCGAATTCGCCGGTCCATTCGGTGACGCGGCACCAGTGCAGGCGCACCAGCGCATGCGGGTAGTCGTGTTCGGTGACTTTCCACACCTCGGCCCTGCCGATGACCACGCCCAGTTCTTCTTCCAGTTCGCGTCGCAGCGCCTGCTCAACGGTTTCACCGGCTTCGAGCTTGCCGCCAGGAAACTCCCAGTAGCCCGCGTACGGCTTGCCTTCGGGCCGGCTGGTCAGCAGCATGTCGTGTTCGCCGCGCAGCAGGATGCCGACCGCCACCTCGGTATGTTTGCGGGTTTCAGCCACCGTCACGGCCCGCATTGTCGCGGGCGAACTGGTAGGCCACCCGGCCGCTGCGTGAACCACGCTCCAGGGCCCATACCAGGGCCTCGGGACGGGCCGCGGCGATCTGCTCCGGCGTCTGGCCGAAGGACGACAGCCACTGGCCGCAGATGGTCAGGTATTCGTCCTGGGTGAAGGGATAGAAACTGACCCACAGGCCGAAGCGTTCGGACAGCGATATCTTCTCTTCGATGACCTCGCCGGGGTGGATCTCGCCATCGGGCGTGTGCGAATACGTGAGGTTCTCGGCCATGTATTCGGGCAGCAGATGGCGGCGGTTGCTGGTCGCGTAGATCAGCACGTTGGGCGTCGACGCGGCCACGGAACCATCGAGTGCGGACTTCAAGGCCTTGTAGCCTGATTCGCCATCCTCGAAGCTCAGGTCATCGCAGAACACGATGAACTTTTCAGGTCGGTCGGCCACCATGTCGACGATGTCAGGCAGGTCGGCCAAGTCGCTCTTGTCGACCTCGATCAGGCGCAGGCCCTGCGGCGCGAAGGTCTTGAGGCAGGCCTTGATCAACGACGACTTGCCGGTGCCGCGGGCGCCCGTCAGAAGCACGTTGTTGGCCGAGCGGCCTTCGACGAACTGGCGGGTGTTGCGTTCGATCCTTTCCTTCTGGGGCTCGATCTCGCGCAGTTCGGACAAGGCCAGGCCGGATATGTGTCGGACGGGCTCCAGGCGGCCGGCGCCGTTGCTCCGGCGGCGGTAGCGCCAGGCGATGGCCTCGGTCCAGTCAGGCGGTGCCAGTGGTGCCGGCAGGATGGCCTCGAGCCGGCCGAGCACCTGCTCGGCGCGGGTTATCAGGCGTTCAAAAGCATCGTTCATGGTCGGGGCGAATAAGACGGATCTTTCATGGAACGCCGCGGACCAGGCTCGCCGGTTCGCCAGCGTTGATCCTGCAAGGGCGTTGGCGTAACGACACGAAGTGCGCGAAGACTGGGGGTAAGCCTAGCTTCTGTAATCAGCGTTGATGGTGACGTATTCGTGGCTGAAATCGCAGGTCCACACCGTGTCGGTGGCGTCGCCGCGACCCAGGCCGACACGCACGGTGATCTCGCTCTTTTTCATGACGCGCTGGCCGTCCTCCTCGCGATATTCCTCGCGGCGGCCGCCTTTGGTGCAGACATGTACGTCGTCCAGGAACAGCTCGATGCCGGCCTGGTCCAGGTCGGTGATTCCGGCATAACCGACCGCGGCCAGGATGCGGCCCAGGTTGGGGTCGCTGGCGAAGAAGGCGGTCTTGACCAGCGGCGAATGGGCGATGGCGTATGCCACCAGGCGGCATTCGGCGGCAGTGCGGCCACCCTCCACGGTGACGGTGATGAACTTGGTCGCGCCTTCGCCGTCGCGCACGATGGCCTGGGCCAGCAGACGGGCCACGCCGAGCAGGGCCTGGTACAGCAGCTGGCCGTCTTCGCTGTCCAGCGAGTCGATGACCGCGTTGCCGGCCTTGCCGGTGGCGACCACCACGAAGGAATCGTTGGTCGACGTGTCGCCGTCGATGGTCACGCGATTGAACGAACCTTCGGCCAGTGCCAGCGCCAGTTGCTGCAGCACCGGCTGGGACACGGCGGCGTCGGTCGCCAGGAAGCCCAGCATGGTGGCCATGTTCGGCCGGATCATGCCGGCGCCCTTGCTGATGCCGGTGATGGCGATCTGCTTGCCGCCGATCAGGGCCTGGGCGCTGAAGGCCTTGGGCACCGTGTCGGTGGTCATGATGCCTTCGGCGGCACGGCCCCAGTGGGCGGGCTTGGCGTCGGCGATGGCTGCCGGCAGGCCGGCTTCGATGCGGTCGACCGGCAGCGGTTCCATGATGACGCCGGTCGAGAACGGCAGCACCGCGGCAGCGGGCACGCCCAGCATGCGGGCCGCCGCATCGCAGGTGGCGCGGGCGCGGGCCAGGCCGTCGGCTCCGGTGCCGGCGTTGGCGTTGCCGGTGTTCACCACCATGGCGCGCACGGGCTGGCCCGAAGCCAGGTGTTCACGGCAGACCTGCACCGGCGCGGCACAGAAGCGGTTCTGGGTGAACACGCCGGCCACCGCAGTGCCTTCGTCCAGCAGGAATACGGTCAGGTCCTTGCGGTTCGCCTTGCGCACGCCGGCTTCGGCCACGCCGATGGAAACACCGGCGACAGGGAACAGCGCCGCTGCGTCGGGCGCGGAAAGATTCACGGGCATGGAAGACTCCGAAAGGTGACGTTGGCTCAGCTCAGCTGGCCGTGGCAGTTCTTGAATTTCTTGCCGCTGCCGCAGGGGCAGGGATCGTTGCGGGCGACACGCAGGCCTTCGGCCTCGGCCGGCATCACGGGCAGTTCGTCTGTGGTGGTCTCGACGCCGCCGGTCTCGGTGGGCGCCTGGTAGGTCAGGTTGCCGACCGCCTCGGCACGGCTTTCCATCAGTTCGGCGGCCTCGCCGATCTGCTCCTGCGATTGCACCTTGACGGTCATGAGCACCTTGGTGACTTCGGTCTTGACCGAATCCAGCATCTGGCCGAACAGCTCGAAGGCCTCGCGCTTGTATTCCTGCTTGGGCTGTTTCTGGGCATAGCCGCGCAGGTGGATGCCCTGGCGCAGGTAGTCGAGCGAAGCCAGGTGCTCACGCCAGTTGGAGTCCATGGCCTGCAGCAGCACCACCCGTTCGAACTGGGTGAACTGCTCGCCGCCGACCTGTTCGACCTTGGCCTTGAAGACGGCGTCGGCAGCGCCGACCACCTTCTCGAGCACTTCTTCGTCCGTGATGGCGCTGGCGCCCTCGACCTCGGCCTTGAGCGGAATCTCCACCTGCCAGTCCTGGGCCAGCGTGGCTTCCAGGCCGGCGAGGTCCCACTGCTCTTCCACCGAATCGGCGGGCACGAACTGGCGGGTGACGTCGGTGAAGGTGCTTTCGCGCAGGCCGTCGATCTGCGGGCCGAGGTCGGCTGCGTCGAGGATCTCGTTGCGCTGGGTGTAGATGACCTTGCGCTGGTCGTTGGACACATCGTCGTATTCGAGCAGCTGCTTGCGCATGTCGAAGTTGCGCGCTTCGACCTTGCGCTGGGCGCTGGCGATGCTGCGGGTGACGATGCCGGCCTCGATGGCTTCGCCGTCGGGCATCTTCAGGCGTTCCATGATGGAGCGCACCCGGTCGCCTGCGAAGATGCGCATCAGCGAGTCGTCCAGGCTCAGGTAGAAACGCGATGAACCCGGGTCGCCCTGGCGGCCCGAACGGCCGCGCAGCTGGTTGTCGATGCGGCGCGACTCGTGGCGTTCGGTGGCGATGATGCGCAGGCCGCCCTGGGCCGAGACTTCATCGTGTTCCTTCTTCCATTGTTCGCGCGTGTCGGCCATGCGCTGTTCTTTGGTGGCTTCGTCCAGCGAGTCGTCGGCCTCGATGGCGGCCAGCATCTTCTCGAGGCTGCCGCCCAGCACGATGTCGGTGCCACGGCCCGCCATGTTGGTGGCGATGGTGATCATTTTCGGCCGGCCGGCCTGCGCCACGATGTCGGCTTCGCGGGCGTGCTGCTTGGCGTTGAGCACCTGGTGCGGCAGGTTTTCGCGCTGCAGAAGGTTGGAGATGATTTCGGAGTTTTCGATGGAGGTGGTGCCCACCAGCACCGGCTGGCCGCGGCCGTAGCATTCGCGGATGTCGAGGATGGCGGCTTCGTATTTCTCGCGGGTGGTCTTGTAGACGCGGTCCAGCTGGTCGTCGCGGCGGCTGGTGCGGTTGGGCGGGATCAGCACGGTCTCGAGACCGTAGATTTCCTGGAATTCGTAGGCTTCGGTATCGGCGGTGCCGGTCATGCCCGCCAGCTTTCCGTACAGGCGGAAGTAGTTCTGGAAGGTGATCGAGGCCATGGTCTGGTTCTCGGCCTGGATCTCGACGCCTTCCTTGGCTTCGACGGCCTGGTGCAGGCCTTCGCTCCAGCGGCGGCCCGACATCAGGCGGCCGGTGAACTCGTCGACGATGACGATCTCGCCGTTCTGCACCACGTAATGCTGGTCGCGGTGATAGAGCTGGTGTGCACGCAGGGCGGCGTACAGGTGGTGCATCAACGAGATGTTGGCGGGGTCGTAAAGCGACGCACCTTCGGGCAGCAGGCCTTGCGCGACCAGGATCCGTTCTGCGCTTTCGTGGCCCTGTTCGGTCAGGAAGACCTGCCGGCTCTTCTCGTCCATGGTGAAGTCGCCGGGCTTCTCGACGCCTTCGCCGGTGCGCGGGTCGGCTTCGCCGATCTGCTGCACCAGCAGCGGCACCACGTGGTTCATGGCGACGTAGGTGACGGTGTGGTCTTCGGCCTGGCCGCTGATGATCAGCGGAGTGCGGGCTTCGTCGATCAGGATGGAATCGACCTCGTCGACGATGGCGTAGTTGAGCCCGCGCTGAACGCGGTCGCCCGACTCGTACACCATGTTGTCGCGCAGGTAGTCGAAGCCGTATTCGTTGTTGGTGCCGTAGGTGATGGCGGCGCCGTAGGCCATCTGCTTGTCTTCACGCGACAGGCCCGGCAGGTTGATGCCCACCGACAGGCCCAGGAAGTTGTACAGCCGGCCCATCCACTCGGCATCGCGCTGCGCCAGGTAGTCGTTGACTGTGACCACGTGCACGCCCTTGCCGGACAGCGCGTTCAGGTACACGGGCAGCGTGCCGGTGAGGGTCTTGCCTTCGCCGGTGCGCATTTCGGCGATCTTGCCGTAGTGCAGCGCCATGCCGCCCAGCATCTGGACGTCGAAGTGGCGCATCTTCATGACACGTTTGGAGCCCTCGCGGACCACGGCGAAGGCTTCGGGCAGCAATGCGTCCAGCGATTCGCCCTTCAGCACCCGGTCGCGGAATTCTTCGGTCTTGGCGCGCAGCGCGGCGTCGTCCAGTTTTTCCAGTGCCGGTTCCAGGGCGTTGATGCGTGCCACCACGCCCCGGTATTGCTTGAGCAGTCGATCGTTGCGGCTGCCGAAGAGTTTGGTCAGAAAGTTGGTAGCCATGCGTGTGGAGCTCTTCCGTTGCGTGATGCGACGGGGCTCGTCCATCCTCAGAGTGAAGGGGTGACCCGGAGTCCGGTCAAACGGCAAATTCTAGCCGGGCCTCGAGACGTCTGCGGATAATGGGGATGCCGTAGTCCAATGCAAGCGCCGCGACCCCTTCCAATCGCACCCATGTACCGTCGCCACCAAGCCATTACCCTCCAGCAAGCCTCAACCGAATCGCCCGGGCTGGCGCGGCTGGCCGGGCTGGCGCGGGAGTCGGGCGACCGGCTGAAGCTGTGCGAATCGCTGATTCCGCCGATGCTGCGGCCCGGCATCCAGGCCGGACCGATCGAGGGCGGCGACTGGTGCCTGCTGGTGCAGAACAACGCAGTGGCCGCCAAGCTGCGTCAGTTGCTGCCGGCGCTCGCCGCGCACCTCCGTAGCCGCGGGCGCGATGTGCTGACGATCCGGGTGAAGGTGCTGAAGATGCGCTGAGCGGCCGCCGGCCGTGTTCACTGGCTGTCGGTCAGCCGGCGCCACGAGATGCGGCGGGTACCGGTGCTCACGCCCGCCACCGGCACCGGATTGGTCACGGTAGTGCCATCCGAAAGCCGTGTGATGGCGACCAGCGTGCCGCTGGCCGTCTGAACCAGCGTCGGGCTGCTTGCCAGGCCGGAAGCCGACAGCAGCACACCCACGTTGGTCGCGCCGGGCACGGTGGACCCGGTGCGGTAATCGAGGGTCAGGCCATAGGCGTAGCCACCGATGCTGCAGGCGCCGGCGGTGCTCGGCGAATTGATATTGGCGGCCAGCGTGCCGCTGGTCAGCACCATATCCGTGTCCTGGCGCTCTCCGGCCACCGGCAGGTCGATGTACCAGCCGTTCATGGTGGCAAGGGTCCAGGAATAGCTGGCCGTGCTCGTCGCGACGTAGGTGCCGCTGCCGGTGGCTGCAATCGTCTGGCGCATGAAGCAGGCGGTCGATGCGACCGTGGTCGAACAGGTATTGGTGCGCGGGCTGCCATGGATGCCGGTGGCCGCCGCGGAAGTGGTCAGCGGGTCCTTGATGGCGTAGAAGGTCTGCTGCCGGGTGGTGGAGATGTCCGATACGCCCAGATAGGCACCCGTGCCGACGTACAGCACCCGAACGCCGTTGGGTGTGCCGATTTCCGGCCGCGACGTGATCGGCTGCCGGTTGCCGGACGCATCGGCCAGCGTGGCCATCAGCTGGACCGGCGTTGCGCCGGTTCCGCTGCCGGTGAGCGCGGTCAGGTCGAAACGCCAGAGATTGCCGAACAGGTCGCCGCCGTAAACCTGGGTCAGCACGTTGTTCTGGGCGTAGTCGACGAAGGCGATGAACTTGCTCAGCCCGCTGGGACAAGGCGCGACGGTGCAGCCGGTGACGGCCGCGGTGGCCGAGCCGACGCCGGTGTCGATCTTGCGGATGATGGCGCCGGTGCGGGCATTGAGCACCCACAGGTAACCCCGGCCGGTGCCGGGCGAGACATTGTTGTAGCCGGAGCTGACCAGCACCACCCAGGTGCCGTCCGCCAGCTTGCCGACGTAGGGCCGGCCGAACGAATAGCCGAGGTCGGCATCGGTGATGTAGGGCGCCGGCCTGGTGTCGGACGTGAACTCCCACAGCAGGGCAGGTGCTGTGGGCGAGGTGATGTCCAGTGCGTAGAAACCGCGCCCTCCCCCGCCGAGGCCGCCGACCAGGACGGTCCGCCATGCGCCGTTGACGTAGATGTCGTCCTGGATCAGGCTGCCGTCGACGAAGTTCTGGTGGGTCACGGGGTAGTTCTTGTCGGCCAGCTTGTAGAGCCGGGGCAGCAGGACCGACGGGATGTAGGCCCATACCTCGGCGCCCGTATCCGCATTGAAGGCATGCACCATGCCGTCGTTGGCGCCCACGTAGACCATGCCCTGGCGCGTCGCCTGCGCGGCCTTGAAGGCGGCGTAGCCGGTGTCCGCATAGTTGCTCTTGGGCGTCTGCACGTACACCGGCTGCGAATTGACGATGTCGCCCAGCACGTGGGTGCGGGGAAAGTAGTAATCGCTGGTGGTATTGCCCTCGTTGCTGCGATCGCCGCGCAGGAAGTTGACCAGGTTGATGCCGCCGGCGCCGGTGGTGGTGCCGGTGGTGGTGCTGTCGACCTGCGAGGCGGCGGTCAGGCAGCCGGTGCCGGAAGTGCATATCTGCGAAAGCCCGCCGATGGCCGCGATCTGGAAATACGACTTCAGGGTGTTCGACATCGACGACCACTGGAACTGCGTCAGCGTGCCGGTGGTGTTGCCGTCGTAGGTGTAGATGTTGCGTGTGGCCCAGGCCCGGTTGTCGAGCAGTGGCGGCGTGGTGGTGGCCGCGCCCGCGGTGTCGCAGTCGTCGCTCGCGCCCGACTGCGACCAGGTGGCGGTGCCGCTGGCAGCGCCGGTCGCGCTGTCGACGTTGTAGCGCGCCAGTTCGCCGAACCATTTGGCGGAACAGAATTTCGCGCCGAAGGCGAAATTGTTGCCGTCGCGGACCAGTTTCGACGACGACGTCGTGGCCGATGCCGAGCTGCTGGAAACCGCATTCACGTTGTTCAGGAAATCGGTCAGCCCGGACTTCAGTTCGGTGGCGTTGCGCACGCTGTAGTAGGTGCCCCGGCCATTGACGGCGGCATGCCACAGGTCGTCGATGGTTGTCTGGGCATTGCTCGTCGGCACCGGCCAGTTGCAGGCGCCCGAGGCCTGCCAGATGCAGACGCCGGCCGCCTGTGTGCCGCTGTTGGTGACGGTGCCGTTGGCCACGTCGAAATAGTCCCCGCTGGCGGCGGTTGCATATCCGGGCAGGTACTGCATGTAGCCGGAAGCACCCAGGCCGATGGTGTACGTGTTCATGTTCTGCCGGCCGTTCGAGTAGTTGTTGCTCGAAACGTCCACGCCGGTGGCGTTGGTGGCGTTGCCCAAGCCGGACGAACGCAGGTCGGTGGCGTAGTAGTACTGAGCGATGTCGGCCAGCGTGTTGGAGGTGTTGTTGCCGTCGAGGTAGGGGCGCACCTCGTTGCCGTCCTGGTTGCCGATGGCCGTGTTGGTTACCTGTTGCGGCGTGGTGGTGTCGTTCCAGTAGCCGTCGGTCGACAGCATGGTGTAGTTGCGCTGGCAGGCGTACTGGATGGGGTCGACGACGGTCTGGTTGTTGATGCGTGTGCTGTTGCCCGCGTAGTACCGGCCGGCGGTGGCGAGGCCTTTTTTCAGGGGTGTCAGGCCGCCGGGCCTGGCCGCGAAAAGCCGGGTGTACCAGTTCTGCTTCTGCGTAAGGGTGCCGGCCGGGTTGTCGGCCACGTTCAGGAAGTCAGCTCCGGTGGTGTTGTTGATCGTCATGAAACCGATTCGGTAACCGTCGTCGATAACGTTGAAGGCCTGCGATATGGCTGTCTTGGTGGCCTGCATGCGGGTCCGGTAATAGGCCTGCCAGTTGGCGTAGTTGCCCATCTCCTCGTTGTAAGTGCAGATGTTGGCGGCGCAGTCGGTGCGGGTGGGCGCCTTGGCGTTGGTCCCCGGGTAGACATACGAGTTGTTCAGGAAAATGATGACCGTGGATAGGTTCCGGCCCGGCACCAGCCCCAGGTTCAAGCCGAGGCCCGGGTAACGCGCGGTCGTGTAGCTGCCTTCGATGCGTGTCGCCTGGCAGTTGTTCTGCAAAGCGTTCGTACACCAGCGCAGGTAGGCGGGATACGGGTACGCGGTGCTCGGTGCGCTCTGGGCAACACAGGTGCGCAGGTTGGGCGCGCTGCAGTATTCGCCCGCGACGAAGGTCCAGTAGGTGGCGCCCAGCAGCATCGACGAGGTGGCGGTGGTCTGAACGCCGTAGCCGTCCATCGGTATACGGGTGAACGAGCTCGTATTCGACGAGGTCATGAGCGGATAGCTGCTGCCGTCGTACCGGAGCGGCGGCGTGTAGACGACGGCCGGGTCATAGGCCAGGCCGTTGAAACGTGCGTTGAGGCGCAGCGAGTCGATGGTGGCGAAGAGTTCCAGTGCGACCCAGTCCGGCAGGTAGTCGTAGCCCATGCTGGCAGAGTCGTCCAGCACGTAGAAGATGTTGGGCTTGACCAGTGTGGCGGTGGAAGTTTCCAGCGGAGAAGTCGCCAGGTCGGTGAGCGCGGCACGGGCCGGTGGCGCCGCCAGCAGCAGCACGGCGAGCCAAAGGCCGAACAGGGCGTGGAACAAGGGCTTCGTGAGCTTCATATGGCCACCATGGCTTGGATATAGGCGGTTGTGCCGCGCGGGCCGGCCACCCTGACGGTGATTCGGTAATAGGTTGCGCTGGGACAGCTCAGGAGGCCGGCGCCGGCATTGCTGTCCAGCGACTTGCTGCCGCCGCAGTAGGCAGAAGACGGCGTACTGGAACATCCGTAGACGCTGCTGGCATCGCCTATGGCGTTGCACATGCGCTGTATGAGGTAGCTGGCGGTGTTGTCGGCACCGTCCTTGGGCTGCGCCACCGGCACGGCACCGTTCGATACCAGCGAATCCCATACCTTGGCCCAGGTCGGCAGGTCCGTGGGGTCCGGGTCCAGGCGCACCGCCATGTAGCCGCGTGCCTTCTGGTTGCAGGCCAGCACGGTCGACCCGTCCGTAACCGCGCACGCGGTGGCGCTCGACGACGATGCCTGCCCGGAATTGTTCTCCAGCCAGTTGATGGCGGCTTCCACGCCCCGGTCGGCGGAGGTCACCGCAGCCTGCTCGAACGCCAGGTTGCCGCTGACCAATGCGGTGGTGGAGACGGTTCGCATCAGGCTGACGGCGGCCAGCCCCATGATGGCCAGCGCCACCAGCGCGACGATGAGCGAAAACCCGCCCTGCCTCGCGGGCGGTCGGCGGCAGGCCGCGTTCAGCATGCGCCCGCCCCTCCCTGGTAGGTGGGTTGCGCCCCCTGCCAGATGGCGTTGCGCATGGGCAGCATGGTCTGGATGGTGTTGTAGCGATAGTTCTGCCAGTTGGGCAGCCCGCTCAGGTTGATGGGCAAGGCGGTCGGGTTGTTGGTCGCCACGGTGCTGCCGCTCCAGACGGGTGCCACCAGCGTGGGCAGAGGCGTGGTGGCCGACTGCCGCACGAACTGCTGGCTGCGCGCGACCATCGCGAGACGCACACCGATCACCCTCGCCCACCGGCACTGCATGGGGATGGCGGTGGTGTCGGTACTGCTGCCGGGGGTGACCTGGTCGAAGGTGTCGGCCACCCCGTCCATGGCCGAAGTGGCACCGCTGATGCCGCTGGTGTCGCGGGCGTATTGCGCCCGCATCGACACGATGTTGCTGGCAACCGGCACCCACACCGTGCTGTCCGACGTCAGTGAGGCGGAACCGCAGTTGTTGAGCAGGTAGTCGCACACCACCAGGTCGCCGTTGCGGATGGCGTAGGCCCGTACCGATGGTGCACTGCCCAGGTTGAAGACGATGCTGCCGCTCGGCTGGCTGGCTGCACCACCGGAGACCGCGAGGGTGAAGCCGTTGATCCCGGTGACCTGCGCCGTCTGCAGCGCGCAGACGCTGCTGCGCGCCGCCGGTGCCACAACCACTTTGTCCCCCACGAAGAAAGATGCCGGCGTGGTCACCACGTAGCTGCCGGTGCTGGTGACCACGGTGGTGGCATCGCCCTCCGACGGGCTGCCTGAGTTGCCCGAACTCACCAGCAGGGTGTCGGTATTGGCGTCGCCGGCCGGAATGACCGAGGTCGCCGGGTTGATCACCACCGGGGCCATTGCCGGCAAGGTGACCGACGTGCCTCCGATGGCATACGTGAGGGTGCAGCCGGAAACATTGAACGACTGAAGCCCCAGGCCCGCATGCTCCACGTCGAGTTGCAGGGCCCGCATGCCGGCCACGCCGTTGAGTTGCGCGTCGCCACCGCCCACTGCGACGCGCCGGCTGGTGGCCGTGCTCGACAGCACCTGCATGATGACCAGCACGCTGAACATGCCGATGACGATGCTGATCATGAGTTCCAGCAGGCTGAAACCACGGATGTGCCGGTGAGCAGGAAAGTCGTTGCGCATCATTTGACCTGCGCCGTTTCCACGTACTTGTGCTCCGAGGTGTCGCCCGGCGCCTTCCAGAAGATGGTGATGGTGGCGATCGGCGCGGTGCCGCCGCCGGTTGCCGGCGCGAATGTCACCTGTGGAGGGTAGGTCGCCACACCAGGCAGTTGCGCGGCGGTGACGGTCGCCAGCCAGGCGGTATAGCCTGCACCGGCGCTGGATCCCGGTCCGGCGAAGTTGGCCTGGAGCGTCGCGGGCGTGCGGTCGCTCAGCCACATCCGGCCGATCAGGTCTTTCGAAAGCAGCGATGCCGTGGTTCGGAAACCGGCGGTGCTGGTGGACTGCACCGCCACCGATTGCAGGCGTGCGATGCCCAGCACGCCCACTCCGAAGATCAGCATGGCGCACAAGGCTTCGACGAGCGCAAAACCGTGCTGGCCGCAAACCCGCCGATGGACGCGCAACCTCTTGGGGTCATGGATGGGGCGGTTCATGAGTCGATAACTCCTGTCTGGCTAGCAGCGCGCCGGGTCGGTGGCCGCCGTCACCCTGCGATCGCACATGCGCACCTGGCCGGCCGGTGTCACCAGCACGCGCAGGCAGCGCACGTCGCCGGTCGGAAGGCATTCGCCGGCGGCAGAACTCACATCGACCGTGAACAGCCCCACCGCGGACGTCGGGTTGGTGGTGGCCGACTGCCGACCTGCGGCGTCGAAGGCCACCGCTGTCCCGCTGGCCTGCACCACCACCCGGGCGGTGCCCGCCGTCACCGGCGCGGTCTGGACGATGAACGGAGACACCGTGCTGCTGACGACGCCGCCGCAGCCGCCTGCCGCCGTGACCGAAGCTCCCATGTTCACCACCCAGTAGGGGCCGGCGGTAGACAGGGCACAGCTGTTGTCCACGGTAGTCACCATCTGCAGGCGCATCCGCGCATTGCGTTTGACCGCCTCCGAGCGCGCCAGCTGCAGCCCCTCGCGCAGGCTTTCGGCGGCGGTGCGTACCTGGTTGTTGCGGACCCACTCCCCGAAAGACGGCAACGCGATGGCCAGGAGGATTCCGAGGATGGTCACCCCGACCATCAGTTCCATCAGGCTGAAACCCGCATGCCGCGCTGCGCGACGCACATCTTTCCGACCGTGACGACGGCCGGCCGGCATCAGCAGGCTCCACCCTTGTTGATGATCCAGCAGGCGGACTTGGTAGCGTCCCAGGCGGTGGATACGCCGCTCACCACGCTGGCCCTGGTGCCGTCCTGGTCGATGGTGTATTTGAAACCCGTCATGGAGCCGGCGCCGGTGGCCGTCAGCACGTAGCTGCTGCCACCGCCGGACGTGGCGCAGGTGATGTCGAAGAACTTGGCCACACCCGAAGCGATGGTCGGCAGCGGCGTGACCCCGCAGCCGCTGGTGGCACCGAGCGGGTAATAGCTTTTCTGGTCCTGGTACCACTGCTCCATGCGCACCTGGATACCCGCCAGGTTCGAGGTCGCTTCCGGAATCCGCCCACGCCGCACGTAGTCGGTATACGACGGCAAGGCGATAGCGCTCAGGATGCCGATGATGGCGACGGTCACCATCACTTCGATGAGAGTGAAACCGGCCGGACGCGAGATGGCGGACGGGTTACCGCGGAAGCGAACCAAGGTGTCTGATTTCAAACGGCCGTCCTTTCGTTCCTGTCGGTGCCGGCTTCAACGGGCACGTGTCCAAGTAAACCGCGAAAAGTCTTTCGTGTCGAAGAAAACGTGTCGCCAAGTAACATGATTTACCCTGCATGAGTGGTGTTGGTGTGCGTATCCACCGAGGAAGGGGTTACCGGATACCGGCCGGTGCAGGCCAGAATCTCCCTGATGGAAAACGCTCTTTCGCCCCTTTCTTCGCGCACCTGGCAGGCGCCCGCACCGCTGGCACTGGCCGTCTGCCTCGCACTTGCCGGATGTGCCACGGCTCCCGCGCCGGGCATGACCGCGACACCGGCTCAAGCCGTCAGGGCCAGTCCGCCCCAGGCCGTCCGTCCCGCGCCCGCTCCCGCAGTGGCAGCCTCAGGTTTCGAACGCTGGATCGCCGAATTCCGCCGATCGGCAAGCGCCGCCGGCATCGACGACAAAACCCTGGCCCTGGCGTTCGACACGGTACGGGAGCTCCCACAGGTGGTCGAACTGGACCGCCGCCAGCCCGAATTCACCCGCGCCGTGTGGGATTACCTCGACAGCGCCGTATCGGCGCAGCGCGTCAGCCGGGGTCAGATGAAGCTGCAGGAGGTACAGGCATCCGCCGATGCCGCCGCAGTCCGCTACGGCGTGCCGGCCAGCGTGGTGGCGGCGATCTGGGGCATGGAAAGCAACTACGGCAGCAACTACGGCGACATCCCCACCATCGACGCCTTGGCAACCCTGGGTTTCGAGGGCCGGCGCGAGGACTGGGCCAAGGGGCAGCTGATGGCGGCGCTGAAGATCCTGCAGAACGGCGACATCGATCGCGCGCACATGATCGGTTCCTGGGCCGGCGCGATGGGCCAGACCCAGTTCCTCCCCTCCGCGTTCCTGGCCTATGCGGTCGACGCCGACAACGACGGCCGGCGCGATATCTGGGGCAGCATGGCCGACGTGACCGCATCCACCGCCAATTACCTGGCGCGTTCCGGCTGGCTACGCGGCCAGCCGTGGGGCTATGAGGTACGGCTGCCGGTCGGCTTCGACCTGGCACGGGCCGACAGCAGCGTGCGCCAGGCCAGCACCCAATGGGCAACCGACGGCCTGCGTACCGTCGACGGCAGCGCCGACCTGCCGCCGCTGACCGACGCCACGGTGCTGCTGCCTGCAGGTGCCCGTGGACCGGCCTTCCTGGTCGGACCCAACTTCAGGGCGATCCTGCGCTACAACAATTCCACCAGCTACGCGCTGGGTGTCGGGCTGCTGTCCCAGCGGCTGGCCGGCGGTCCCGGCGTGTCGGCCGACTGGCCGCGCGACCTGACGGCGCTCAGCCGAGTCCAGATCCAGAGCCTCCAGACGGCTCTCAACCAGCGCGGCTTCGTCAGCGGCACGGCCGACGGCCTGATGGGCCCGGCCACGCGCGAGGGAATCCGCGCCTGGCAGCGCAGTGAAAACCTGCCGCCCGACGGTTATCCCACTCTCGAAGTGCTGCAGCGGCTGCAGCCCTGACGAACGCCTTCAGATCGGCAATGCAGACGTGGTCTTGACCCGTTCCAGCACGAAGCTGGTCTTGCAGTCCAGCACGCTGGGGTGCCGCAGCAGGGTTTCCAGCACGAAACCGGAGTAATGGGCCATGTCGGCCACCACCACCCGCAGCAGGTAGTCCATGTCGCCGGTCATGGAGACGCATTCGAGGACCTCGGGCCAGTTCTGCACCGCTGCCTTGAAGGCATCCATCGGACTGCGCTTGTGAGACTCCATCAGCTTTTCGAGCCGCACGTTGATGTAGGCGGTCAGGCTCAGCCCCACTTTTTCAGGCGGAACCACGGCTGCATAACCGGCGATGACCCCGGCGTCTTCCAGGCGCCGCACCCTGCGCAGGGTGGCCGAAGGCGACAGCGCGATGGCCTGTGCGATTTCGTCGTAAGTGGCCCGGCCGTTTGTCTGCAGCATGCGCAAAAGGCGCAGATCGATCGAGTCGAGTTCAAAAGCTGTGCTCATGCCGGCAATCTTGCATGAATCCTGCGCAGACACGCAAAATCGTGGTTCAGATTGCAGGAATTCTGCGAATGCACCGGCCTAGCATCGGTTCATGCGCGCCGTTCGAGTGCGCCCCACCTGGAGCAACACATGGCTGACCTCTTTGAAAACCCGATGGGCCTGATGGGCTTTGAATTCGTCGAATTCGCATCGCCCACGCCAGGCGTGCTGCAGCCGGTGTTCGAGGCGATGGGTTTCACCAAGGTGGCCAACCACCGTTCAAAGAAGGTCAGCCTTTACCGCCAGGGCGAGATCAACTTCATCGTGAACGAAGAGCCCAACAGTCCGGCGGCCTATTTCGCCTCCGAACACGGGCCGTCACCGTGCGGCATGGCATTTCGGGTGAAGGATTCGCACAAGGCCTATGCCCGCGCGCTTTCGCTGGGTGCACAGCCGGTCGACGTGCCGACCGGCCCGATGGAATTGCGGCTGCCGGCGATCAAGGGCATCGGCGGCGCACCGCTGTACCTGATCGACCGGTTCGAGGAAGGCAGGTCGATCTACGACATAGATTTCGAATTCATCGACGGCGTGGATCGCCACCCCGTCGGCCACGGTTTCAAGATCGTCGACCACCTGACGCACAACGTGTACCGCGGCCGCATGACTTTCTGGGCCAATTTCTACGAGAAGTTATTCAACTTCCGCGAGATCCGCTATTTCGACATCAAGGGCGAATACACCGGCCTGACCTCGAAAGCCATGACCGCGCCCGACGGCATGATCCGCATCCCGCTCAACGAGGAGTCGTCCAAGGGCTCGGGCCAGATCGAGGAATACCTGATGGCATTCAATGGCGAAGGCATCCAGCACATAGCCCTGCTGAGCGACAGCCTGCTGGAAAGCGTCGACAAGCTGAGGGCCGCCGGCGTACCACTGATGAAGGCGCCGCCGGAGACCTATTACCGCATGCTCGAAGAGCGCCTGCCCGGGCACGGCGAAACGCCCGCGGAGTTGCAGACGCGCGGAATCCTGCTGGACGGCACCACCGAAAACGGCTCGCCCCGGCTGCTGCTGCAGATCTTCTCCGGCACCGTCTTCGGCCCGGTGTTCTTCGAGTTCATCCAGCGTAAGGGCGACTACCGCGAAGGTTTTGGCGAAGGCAATTTCAAGGCCCTGTTCCAGTCGCTGGAGCGCGACCAGATCGAACGCGGCGTGCTGCAGACCGCATGAAAACCGACGTCGCCAGCGCGAAACACGGCTTGGCGGCCGGTGACGGCATCGCCCCGGAACGGCCCGACTGGACCATAGACCAGGGCTGGCAAAACTACGGACCAGAAGATCACGCCATCTGGAAGACGCTGTTCGAACGCCAGTCGCGCCTGCTGCCCGGGCGCGCCTGCGACGAATTCGTCCGGGGCATGCAGAACCTGCCCATCGGAGCGGAACAGATACCCAACTTCGAGCAGTTGTCGGAGACGCTCGGCAAACGCACCGGCTGGTCGGTGGTGGCCGTGCCGGGACTGGTGCCGGACGAAGTGTTTTTCGAACACCTGGCCAACCGGCGTTTCCCGGCTGGACAGTTCATCCGGCGCGCCGACCAGCTGGACTACCTCGAAGAGCCGGATGTCTTCCATGACGTGTTCGGACATGTGCCGATGCTGATGAACCCGGACATCGCCGACTACATCCAGGCTTACGGAGAGGGCGGGCTGCGCGCTGCTCGCATGGGGGCGCTGGAACAGCTGGCGCGGGTGTATTGGTACACGGTGGAATTCGGCCTGGTGCAGCAGGCGGACGGCCTGCGCATCTACGGCGCAGGTATCGCGTCGTCGGCTACCGAATCGCTTTTCTCGGTGGAAAGCCCGTCACCGAACCGCATCGGTTTCGATCTAGAACGGGTGATGCGGACGCGTTATCGAATCGACGATTTCCAGGAAAGCTACTTCGTCATCGACCGCTTCGAAGACCTGCTGGAACTCGCCCGCATCGACTTCGAACCTTCATACGAGCGGGTGCGCGGCGCGAAAGAATTCGAACCGGGCGACATGCTGTCGACCGATCGGGTTTTCAGCCAGGGCAGCGGCATCCATCACCGCGACCGCCAGCGGCTCACTTCACCGTGAAATTGACCGAGCCGGTGATGGCGCGGTCGTCATGCGACACGGCACGCCAGTCCACCCGGTAGCTGCCGGCCGGCAGCGCCTGCCGGGGAACGATCAGCATGGTCTTGCCGTCTTCACCGGAAGAAACGGCCACTGCCATCGCCATTGGCGCGTGGCCGAACATCCCCGGCATTCCCGTCATGACCAGCTTGGCAGCCGACGTCCGGGTGAGCAGCGTCTGGTCGAAATGCAGTTCGATCCTGGCCGGCGGGGCTGTCATGTCGGCGCTGTCGGCGGGCACTGCGGTTACCAGCCGGGGCTGAGCCACGGCAGCGGTGCCGACGAGCAGCGCCGCGGCGGAAGAGGCGAGGGAGAAACGCATGAAAAAGATCCTGAAGGAAAAAAACTAGAACCACATCCGCACGCCGGCCACCCAGCGGGTCTGCCGCGGACGTCCGCCTGCGGAGCGGATCATGTCGGCGGTCGAGCCATAGGCTCCGGTGCTTTCCATTCCGATATATGGGGCGAACTGCCGGTTGATTTCATAACGCAGCCTTATGCCCGCGACCGCATTGGACAAGCCACTGCCGACGTGGGCGTCGGGGTCGCTCCGGCCGTGGAAACTGGTTTCGATCCGCGGTTGCAAAATCAGGCGCTGGGTGATGAGCAGCTCGTACTCGCCGGCCAGCCGCAGCGCTGTGCGACCGCCCTCGCCCACATAGGCAGTCGCTTCCAGTTCAAACCAGTAAGGTGCCAGCCCCTGCACACCGAAAGCAAGCCAGTTGCGCCCTGGCCGACCGCTGCCGGCATCGTTGCGCAGGCCCAGTTGAGTGTCCCAGTACGCACCGACTGCATGGCCCCACAGCAGTTCGGTACGGGCGTCGCCGACCCTGCCGCGTGCGCCCTCGCCTTCTGCCTTGAGGACCAGCTTGTCGTAGGCGGTACCGAACGTCGCCCGTCCGTCGTAGACGGTCTCGACGCCCGGGGAATTGCCTGAGCGCTCCAGCCGGTCGATCAGCACCGAGCCGAAATTCTGCTGGTCGGACATCATCAGGTGGTGCGGTGTGACGCCGTCCGGATGGGGCAATGCGTAGAGGCCGTGACCCAGCCGGTAGCCGCCCGAGTAAGCGTCGGGATCGCGGGCATCGACCGGAGCGTCGCCGCCCTGCATCTGCATGGACATCGCGCCGTGATCCATGGATTGGGCCGAGGCAGCCCAGGCGGACATCGCCATCACGCACAAGCTGAGGATCGCCTTCATGCGACCACCACCTCGCGGAACATCCCGGCATCCATGTGCAGCATCAGATGGCAATGCCAGGCCCAGCGACCCGGCGCGTCGGCGGTGACCCGGAAACTCACACGTTGCGCCGGCTGTATCGGCACAGTGTGACGGCGCACCTGGAAGTCGCCGTCGGCAGTTTCGACATCGCTCCACATGCCGTGAAGGTGCATCGGGTGCGTCATCATGGTGTCGTTGTGCATGATCACCCGAAGCCGCTCGCCGTGGCGAAAATGAACGGGCGTGGAGCTGCCGAATTCGACGCCGTCGAAAGACCAGGTGTAGCGTTCCATGTTGCCGGTGAGATGCAGCTCGATCTCGCGTGTCGGCGTGCGGATGTCCGCTGAACCGCCCACGGTCTTCATGTCGGCGATGCTGAGCACCCGCCGGCCGTTGTTGCGCAACCCGACGCCCGGATCGTCGAGGTTGGTACGGGCCATGTCCACGCGCATGTCGGTGCCGGGGCCGTATTCGGTACGGGCATGCCGGGCGCGTGAGCTGGGTACTGCCAGTAGATCGGGCGGCTGGCCGGCGTGGGCGCCATGGTCCATCGGCTGCATGCCCTGCATGCCCTCCATGCCATCGTCCGCGGCTTGCATGCCTTGCATACCGGCCATCGGACCGTGGTCCATGGCACCCATCATGTCCGCCATGGTGAGCCATTCGATCTTGTCCAGCGCCGGCGTTGGCGCCGCCAGCCCCTCACGCACCGCAAGCGTGGCGCGGGCGTAACCGCTGCGGTCCATGGTCTGCGCGAACAGGGTGTAGACATCCTCGTCGGGATGGACCACCACGTCGCAGGTCTCACCAGGGCCGAAACGGAATTCATCGACGGTCACCGGTTCGATGGCCTGGCCGTCGACCTCCACCACCCGCAGCGGAAGGCCCGGAATCCGCAGGTCATAGAAGGTATTGCCCGAGCCATTGACCAGGCGAAGCCGCACGCTTTCACCGCGCTTGAAAAGCCCGGTCCAGTTGCCATCGGGCGCGCAGCCGTTGACCAGATGGACCAATGTCGCCGAAGAGACGTCGGCCAGGTCGGTGGGGCTCATGCGCATTTCATTCCACATGCGGCGCCTGGCCAGCGCCGCTTCAAGGCTGGTGGCGGAGACGTCACGGGCGAAGTCGATCGCTGTCGGGCGGTGATGGTTGTAGTAGTCGCCCTGCACCTTCAGCTTCGCCATGATGCGCATCGGATCTTCATCGCTCCAGTCGGACAGCAGCACGGTGAAGTCACGGTCTTCGCCGAGGCGTGGCGACTGCGCGGGATCGATGACGATGCTGCCATACAGGCCCCGCATTTCCTGGAAGCCCGAGTGCGAGTGGTACCAGTAGCTTCCGCGCTGCTGTACCCTGAAGCGGTAGGTGAAACTGCCGCCTGCCGGAATGCCAGCAAAACTGATGCCGGGCACTCCGTCCATCTGGTAGGGCAGGATCAACCCGTGCCAATGAATGGACGTCGTCTCCCGCAATCGGTTGGTGACCCGGATAGTGACGGTTTCGCCTTCCCGAAAGCGCAATGTCGGACCCGGAAACGACCCGTTGACCGTGGTCGCCATCACTGGCCTGCCGGTGAAGTTCACCGGCACCTCGTCGATAACCAGATCGAATTCGGTGCCGCGCAGTACATCAGGCGAACCGAAACGCGTACCTGCCGCATTGGCGATATCCACCCATGGCACCAGAAGTCCGCTGGCGGCGAGCCCCTGTACAAACCGTCGGCGACCGATGAAATTCATGGGATGCTCACTTTTTTGTTCACCCCGCAAGAGTAGGTTGCGACCGGCAACTGTTGCCTGACCCGAACATGACAAAGCCGTCATCTTCGGGTCAGCTTGCCGACCGAAGCCTTGCGTTTGAATCACGCCATGAAACTACTGGTCGTCGAAGACGAGAACAAGACGGGCGACTATCTCCGCCAGGGCCTGACCGAGGCCGGCTTCGTCGTCGACCTGGCAGCCGACGGTCTGGACGGATGCCACCTCGCACTGAATGAGGACTATGACCTGATCGTGCTCGACGTCATGCTGCCGGGCATGGACGGCTGGCGCATTCTCGAAACGCTGCGTGGGCGCAAGTTGCTCGCTCCCGTGCTCTTTCTCACAGCACGGGACAGCGTGGCCGACCGTGTAAAGGGCCTCGAACTGGGTGCGGACGATTACCTGGTCAAGCCTTTCGCTTTTTCCGAATTGCTGGCGCGCGTGCGGACCCTGCTGCGGCGCAGTGCGGTGCAGCCCGTGCAAGACCGGATCCAGGTGGCCGACCTGGTACTCGATACCACCCGCCGCCGCGCATCGCGGGCCGGCCGGCGAATCGTGCTGACCGGCAAGGAATTCGCATTGCTAGAGCTATTGAGCCGTCGCCATGGAGAATTGCTGCCCCGTTCGCTGATCGCCTCCCACGTGTGGGACATCAACTTTGACAGCGACACCAATGTGATCGATGTAGCGATCCGGCGGCTGCGTGCCAAGATCGATGATGGTTTCGAGCCGAAACTGATCCGCACGGTGCGTGGAATGGGATACGTGCTCGAAGACCCGGACCACACGGAGCCTTTGCTTTGATTGGCAAGCTGTCGCTCACCGCTCGTCTTACCGCATTGTTTTCTCTGGTCTCGGCGGTGGTGCTGCTGGGGTTGGCGCTGCTCATCGGCCAGGCGGTCGACCGGCATTTCGAGGAAGAAGACTTCACCACGCTGGCCGACAAGGCGAATCTGATAAGGCGCATCGCAGCCGAGCGATCTGAGCGGCCGTTGGCGTCACGAATGTCGGATGCGCTTCCAAATGAAACCGGCTTTATCGTGCGTTTGACTTCAACCGACGGCGCCGTCATCCATGCGACCAAGGGCTTCGATTTCGACCAGGGCTGGCTGGCCGAGCCATCGCGAATGAGTGGCCTCGCCAAGCATTCAGGTCATGAGCCAGCCTGGCTGCATCCCACGATCGCCAAACGAGGAGACATTCAATACCGTGCCGTTCGTGCACATGTGCTGTCTTCCGACGGACGTCGCCTGAATTTGATCCTCGGCACCGACACCGAGATTCATGACCACTTCACCCGTGAGTTTCGGCGCACGTTGGCTGGTTACGTCGGTCTGGCCGTGCTGCTGAGCGGTTTCGCTGGCTGGTGGGCTGCACGCAAGGGTCTGTCGCCCCTGCACGGGATGGCAACGCGAGCGGCCGCTGTAACCGCGCAGCGGCTGGACGAGCGGATGGAAGTCCAGGCGATGCCGATCGAAATGCAGGAACTGGCGCGCAACCTCAACGCCATGTTGTCGCGCCTTCAACAAGACTTCACACGGCTGTCGGAGTTTTCATCAGATCTTGCGCACGAACTACGCACGCCGATCACCAACCTGATGACCCAGACACAGGTCGCGCTATCGCAACCCAGAAGCCCGGCCAAGTACCAGGAAGTGCTCGAATCGAACACCGAAGAACTTCAGCGGCTTGCACGCATGGTGTCCGACATGTTGTATCTGGCGCGCGTCGAACAGGACGTCACCTTGGCGCACCCGGAACCACTTCAGCTGCGGGATGAAGTTCAAGCCTTGTTCGACTTCTACGAAGCACTAGCGGAAGAGCGAGATGTGCGACTTGCGGTCGTGGGTACTGCAAACATGGTCGGTGACCGTCTGATGGTGCGGCGCGCCCTGGGAAATCTTCTGTCCAACGCACTGCGGTATACGCCGCCGTCAGGCCGCATTGCAGTAAAGCTGTTTGCTGATACCGGCAAAGTGACGGTGATCATTGAAAACGACGGCCAGGATATTCCACCGGCACTGCTGCCATCGCTATTTGAGCGCTTTTTCCGTGGCGACAAGTCACGTGGCCGATCCGATCTCGAAGGTGTCGGTCTCGGGCTCGCCATCACTCGGGCCATTGCACGGGCGCACGGTGGAGATATTACGGTGCGCTCGAACGGTGGGAAAACTTCTTTTCACCTGTCCTTAGCTTCAGACTGACTTGCAGACCGGCATACTTTTTTATAGCACCTGTCCTGCAATCAAACTGCGCAATATTCCGGACCTAACGACTTTCCGTTTCCCCAAAGACAAAACCCCTCAATCTTTCGACTGAGGGGTATTGCTAGCTGTAAGAGCCTGACGATGACCTACTTTCACACGGGAACCCGCACTATCATCGGCGCGGAGTCGTTTCACTGTCCTGTTC